>Ga0308160_10000004_pt1 | contig 1201526 bp, 1027 predicted proteins | sample PhyFR1_FD_201036 | JGI IMG/M metagenome (GOLD analysis project Ga0308160, IMG submission 201036) | Phyllosphere microbial communities from UC Gill Tract Community Farm, Albany, California, United States - DLSLF.R1 | ecosystem: Host-associated > Plants > Phyllosphere > Unclassified | place... | reverse complement strand
CTGGCAGCGATACCATGACCGGCGGTACCGGCAACGATACGCTTATCGGTGGGTCCGGTGATGATTCGCTGTACGGTGGCGACGGCGACGATATGCTTTATGGAGACTACGGCAAGAACACCCTCGACGGTGGTGCCGGCAACGATACGCTTTCGGTGGCCGACGGCACCGGCAGTGTACTCAAGGGTGGCGCGGGAGATGACAAGCTTGCGGCTTCGGCGTGGTACGCCTACACCACGACATTTGAAGGTGGCGCCGGAAATGACCAGATCACAGGTACTTATAACAACGACACTTATTTTTACGGTCTCGGCGATGGCAACGACACGATAAGTGAACGTGGTGGAACCGACGTACTACAGTTCGGGGAAGGCATTTCCGACGATCAGGTCTGGTTGCGTAAGGTCGGACCCGATCTCGAGGTTTCGGTGATTGGTCGTGCGCAGGCAACAACGGTCAATGGCTGGTTTGCGTCAAACGCCAATCAGATCGAGTCCTTCGCGACGTCGAATGGACACGTCATGTCGGCATCTGCAGTGAATGCCTTGGTCTCCGCGATGGCCGGCTTCGCACCGCCCATAGATGGGCAGACCATTCTCCCGGACGACTATCGAGCACAATTGGGAGCATCGATCGCGTCGAGTTGGACGTCATGACTTAACGAGTAAGGATGGCGGCTGTTGGCCGCCGTCCGGAATTTCGTGCAACGTGAGCTACGCTTCATCGGTGATTTTGTCGACGGCGCACAGCGAGAACATCGCCCTAGTACTGAATAAAAAGGTTATTCCTGTTGTCTGCTAAAGGCGACGGATGTCAAATTCGTGGTCGCGTCGCAGATAGCTGATGCGACTCAGGTTAGCCACGCCTAAGCCTGGAAAGTCAACACTTTCTATATAGTCATACAATGCTGCTGCAGCCACTGCTACGTCCGCCCGTCGCACGGTTACCTCAACCTGTCGGCGGGCCTCGACTTCGAGACCAAGCTGTTCGCCAAGAACAACCTGGCCGATGTGCTCCGACATGAGCTGGCGCGCAAGAACTACACCTGCCAGCCGATCAACATCGGCAGCAACACCGATCCGTACCAGCCGATCGAGAAAACCTGGCGGCTCACCCGTGCGGCCCTGGCGTTGCTGGACGAGTGCAACCATCCCTGCACCATCGTCACCAAGAATGCGTTGATCGAACGCGACCTGGACATCCTAGTGCCCATGGCCGAGCGCAGGCTGGTGCAGGTGTTCATCTCGATCAACTCGCTGGACAACAAGCTGGCGTCGAAACTGGAACCGCGCGCGAGCGCACCGCATCGACGGATGCAGGCGGTGAAGACGCTACGCGATGCCGGCGTGCCGGTGGGTGTGCTGGTGGCACCGATCATTCCGGCACTCAACGAGAAGGACGTCGAGGCGATCATCGAGCAAGCCGGTGCGGCGGGTGCGAATTCGATCGGGTACACCTGCGTGCGTTTGCCGCACGAGTTGAAGCAGTTGTTCCGCGAGTGGCTGGAGTTGCATTACCCGGATCGGGCGGCGCACATCATCAGTCTGATTCAGCAGATGAATGGTGGGAAGGATTACGACAGCAACTTTGCGACGCGCATGCGTGGGCAGGGGGTGTTTGCGGACATCATTCGGAAGCGGGTGCAGGTGGCGACGCGGAAGGCGGGGTTGGATCGGGCTTGGGATACGGTGTTGGATACGTCGAAGTTCGTGCCGCCTAGGATTGCCTCACCACAGGGTGAGTTGTTCTGAGGACATCGTCAGCATCTAGGCGATAGGTTCCGAAATCTCAATGAGGTTGAGGTCCGGATCACGGACGTAGATGGACCGGATCTTCTGCGTCGCCCCGGTCCGCTCGACCGGGCCTTCGACGATCGGCCACTTCAATGCGTCCAGGTGGGCGATGACCTCATCGAGCGGGATGCTGGCCATGAAGCACAAGTCCAACGCGCCCGGGACGGGTAAATGGGCTTTGGGCTCGAACTCATGGCCTTTCACGTGCAGGTTGATCTTCTGATTTCCGAACAGGAACGCCACGCGATCGCCGCGGAACGTTTCCTTCTTCATCCGCAAGACGTCGACGTAGAAATGTGTCGTTGCCTCCGGGTCGGTGCAGGTAAGGACGATGTGGTCCAGGTGATCGATCATGCTGCGGTGCTCCTGTATGTGGCTGCCCAGCAAGGGCGATGAAAGCGATGTTACTGGCTATCCCTGAGCGGCCCATACGTGGCCCGGTAACTGCGCGGCACGATGAACGGCATGGTCAGGCGGCGAATCGCATAAGGAAGTCCCGCCGCCTTGGACAACCGATCGGTCATCGCCTTCACATGTGCGACGCGCTGCATCCGCTGCTGGCGAAAGCGGTCGCCGATGCTCGCTGGATCGTCCACATCCGCAACGAGTGCGGCAAGCGCAAGGCTGTCTTCCATGGCCAATGCCGCTCCCTGCGCCCAGACCGGTGCCGTCGCATGCGCAGCGTCACCGATGAGCGTCACCCGACCTTCGTGCCAGCGGCTCTCCTGCACTTCTTCGAGCGGTGAATGATGCAGATGCTCGGGATGCGACAACGCCCAGTCGAGGGCTTTACGCGCCCTCTCCGGAAATCGGGCGAACGTGCGTCGTAGGTGTTCATGGTCGTCTGCTGCCGTGTCGGCCTCGCTGACGGTTACCCAGCCGTAGACGGTCGCGTCGTCGACAGGCAGCAAAAGGATCATTCCGTGCTTGCCCGTCCAGAACGTCCATCCATCGATACCCGGGTTGGGCGCCATGAAACGCCAGCTGGCTGAGGCGATGAGCGCCGACTGGCTATCGGACGTACCCATGACCGATGCGCGCACCGTGGAGTGAACGCCGTCCGCGCCGATCAGGAGGCGTCCGGACAGCGCCTCGCCCGTGGCCAGTTGCACGTGGACTGCGTCCGCATCCTGCGTGATCGCGGTGACGGCATTACCGAACCGGCCACGGTCGCTGGGCATGCCCTCTCCCAGCAAGACCATGAGATCGGCGCGGCGCACGGCGCGGGGACGCATCGCCTCGCCCCAGAACGCGTCCTCGTCGATGGCGGCCAGCAGGCGATCGTCCTCGGCGCGGTATTCGCGCCGGCGCACGGGATGGCCGATCCGATCGATGCCCTCGCCCAGCCCCAGCCGGGCAAGCGCTGCGATGGCATTACCCGGCAGGTTGATGGCGAGGCCACCATCCGCCGCCTGTATCCGGCGCTCGATGACCGTCGAGCCCACGCCGTGCTGCTGGAGTGCGCGCCACGCTGCGAGGCCGGCGATACCTCCACCGGCGATGAGTATGTCTCTGGTGTGCGGTATCGACATCGATGGTTCTCGGCTCAAGCGGGACGAAGCCAGGGGGCGTCGAGTATGCCAGCGGTCTTCGGGCTTCGGGCCATCGCTTGGCCGATGATAAGCCGCAATGTCCTACGACAGATGTGCTTGTTCTTTCTTCGCCCTTTATTTGACGAATATGTCAATTCAGGTCATATCATTAATCGTGACGAGGGCATCCCGACACGCCGCGGCGCGCCGCAACGCCATCTCGTCGCATGGCACGCTTCTGGCTTGGTACCGGCCTCTATCGAAAGATCCCGACCAAGGCATCGCCGTGTGGAACCCCTTCGTACGCTTCAACTTCGACGCCGGCCGCAAGCTCGACGCCCTTTTTCGCTCCCAGGCCACCATCGAGTTCGACGTGCACGGAACTATCCTTGCGGCGAACGCACGTTTTTGCGATCTCATGGGCTATGCCGCGTCCGAGATCGAGGGAAAACATCACTCGATGTTCGTCGCGGCGGAGATGGCGCAGAGCGCCGAGTACGCGGCCTTCTGGGACAGCCTGCGGCGAGGCGAATTCCAGGCGGCCGAGTTTCCGCGTTTGACCAAGCGGGGCGACGTGGTCTGGCTGCAAGCCACCTACAACCCCGTGCTGGACGAGAAAGGCAACGCGGTGTCCGTGGTGAAGATCGCGCAGGACACCACGCAGCGGAAGCTGATGGACCTTCACCGTGAGAGCCAGATCACCGCCATCGGTCGATCGCAGGCGGTGATCGAATTCGCGATGGACGGAACGATCCTCACCGCCAACGCCAACTTCCTCGACGCGCTCGGTTACGACATGGACGAGGTGGTGGGCAAGCATCATCGCCTGTTCGTCGATCCGCAGGAGCACGACAGTCCTGCTTACCTCGCCTTCTGGGATCGTCTGCGCCAGGGCGAGTTCCAGGTTGCGGAATTCAAGCGCGTGCACAAGACGGGCAAGCACGTCTGGATCCAGGCCACGTATACGCCCGTGCTGGGCTTGAATGGTGTGCCGGTTCGGGTGGTCAAGTTCGCCACCGACATCACCGCGCAGGTGACCCAGCGGCAGAGCTTCGAGGTACTGTCGCTAGTGGCGAACGGCACCGACAACTCGGTCATCATCACCGGGCCGGATGGCCGGATCGAATACGTCAACAGCGGTTTCACCAAGCTATCGGGCCATGCGTTCCTGGACGTGATCGGCAAGAAGCCCGGGCCACTGCTTCAGGGTAAGCATTCCGACCCCGTGACGATCGGTCGTATCCGCGCCAAGCTGGAAGCGCGTGAGCCGTTCTACGAAGAGATCCTCAACTACGCGAAGGACGGTACGCCGTACTGGATATCCCTGTCGATCAATCCGATCTTCAGCGCCGATGGGCAACTGCGCAAGTTCATTTCGGTGCAGGCCAACGTCACCGAGACACGGCTTCGCGCGCAGGAAGACGAAACCCGCCTTGCCGCCATATGGAAATCCACGGCCACGGCCAACTGGTTGCCTGACGGCACGGTGCTCGACGTCAGTCCGACGATGCTCGGCGTCCTGGGCATGGACACGGCAGACCAGGCGGGCGCGGCACTGGCATCGATCTTCCGGGCGGTCATGGATGGCGAGGGTCGGACGCGTCTGATCGCCGGCGAATCGATCTCCACGGAACTGGCGGTGCATGTCGCCGACCGCTACCTGTGGCTCCAGGCCACCATCAATCCGATCTTCGCCATCGACGGAACGTTCGCCAAACTGATTCTCTATGCCACCGACGTAACCGGTCAGCGCACGACGCTGGAGCGCGTGCGCACCGCAGTCGATGTGATCAACGCTATCGCCCTGCAAACGCATATCCTCTCCTTGAATGCGACCATCGAGGCGGCACATGCGGGTGAGTCGGGACGCGGGTTCGCCGTCGTCGCCTCCGAAGTGCGGCAGCTGGCGAAGAAGTCGTCCGACTCGGCGACGGAAATATCGGCACTGCTCAATCGATAGGCGACGAGGGTGACGGATGCGTGGCGAGGCATCGTCCCGGCATAATGCGGGGAGTCATTCCACATCCTGGATACTCCAATGATTGTTCTCGTGACCGGCGCTACCGCCGGGTTTGGCGCCGCCATGGCGCGCCGCTTCGCGTCCGCCGGCCACCGGGTGATCGCCGCGGGCCGGCGCCGTGACCGGCTCGATGCCCTTGCCGACGAGCTGGGCCGGGAACGGGTCCACCCCTTGCAGATGGACGTGCGTGACAGGACGGCCGTGGATGCGGCGTTGTCCAGCCTGCCTGCCGAGCTTGCGTCTATCGACCTGCTGGTGAACAACGCCGGCCTGGCGCTGGGACTCGAGCCTGCGCATGCCGCGGATCCCGATGACTGGGAGACGATGGTCGATACCAACGTCAAGGGCCTCATGTACGTCACGCGCGCCATCCTTCCAGGCATGGTGGCGCGTCGCCGCGGGCACGTCATCAATATCGGTTCCATCGCGGCGACGTACCCGTATCCCGGCGGTAACGTCTATGGCGCGACCAAGGCGTTCGTCCGGCAGTTCTCGCTCAACCTGCGCGCCGACCTGGCGGGCACGGGCATACGCGTGACCGACATCGAACCGGGCCTTGCCGGAGGGTCGGAGTTCTCGGTCGTTCGCTTCGGTGGCGACGAGGCGCGTGCCGCCGCCGTCTACGACGGAACCATGCCGCTGACGCCGGACGATGTCGCCGAGGCCGTGTTCTGGTCGGCGACGTTGCCCGCGCACGTCAATATCAACGCCATTGAACTGATGCCGGTAAGCCAGTCCTTCGGTGCCCTGCCGATCCAACGGAACCAGGGGACGACGTCATGAGGTTGTTCCCTCCCACCGACAGGCGTGAAGGCGCGCGCGTCGCGGTGCCGGCTACCCGGTAATGCAGCACGCCTTACTCGAATCGGCGCGACGCGCAAGGTTGGGCTGGGCGGCCGGCTTGCCGATGCTCGCGATGTCCGCAGGCCTCCATGCCATGCCCGCGAAGCCTCTTTCCACCATCCCTCTGCCCGTCGACCATGCGTTCAAGGGACAGATCGACGTGTCCGTGGATGCGCGTGACACGGCGCACAAGGTCTTCCGCGTGCATGAGGTCATTCCGGTCCAGGCCACTGGCGCAGTCACCCTGCTCTATCCGGAGTGGGAGCTTTCCAGCCATGCGCGCACGATCTCGGCGGCGAGCGTGGCCGGCCTCACGATCGAGGCGGATGGACATCCCCTCGACTGGGTGCGCGATACCGTCGACATGCACGCCTTTCATGTCGTGGTGCCGTCCCGTGCGCAGCGCCTCGATGTGGACTTCCAGTACATCACCCGTGTCGACGACGCCCTGCTGCGCGACGACCTGGTCAATATCGCTTGGCAGCGCCTGATGGTCTATCCGGCCGGCTGGTTCGCCAGGAACATTCCGGTGCGGGCCAAACTCGCCGTGCCGGAGGGTCTGCAGATCGCGTCGGCGCTGCCCTTGCGTTCGCAGCGCGGCGACGATGTCGAGTTCGCGCCGGTGTCCATGGCGACGCTGCTGGATGCACCGGTGTTCGCGGCACGCTACCTTCGCCGCGTGCCGCTGACGACGGGTAACCCGACTGTCCAGCTGGACCTGATGTCGATGGACCCGGCCGATCTTGCCATCGCCCCGGACGACGAAGCGGCGTTGAAGCGGCTGATAAGGGAAACCTCGGCGGTGTTCGGGCGGGCACCGTACGGGCGTTTCGATGGCCTGGTGGTGCTGGACGATGCGTTCCCGGTGGGAGGCATCGAGCACGCCGCGTCCGCGGAGATCTACCTGCCCGCGAATTACCTGCGTCAACCCGGAATCCAACTCAATAACCGGGATCTCATCGCGCACGAGCACGTGCATGCCTGGAATGGACGCTGGCGACTGCCGGCGGACGCGTGGACGGCAACGCCCAATGTGCCCATGCACAACAGCCTGCTCTGGGTCTACGAAGGGCAGACGGAGTTCTGGGGCCGTGTACTGGCCGCACGCAGCGGCATGCGCACGCCGCAGCAGACACGGGATGCGCTGGCACTGGACGCCGCTTCGGTCGATGCGCGCGTCGGCAGGGCATGGAAGGACCTGCAGGACACCACCAACGATCCGTTGTACGTCAGCGGTCGCACCACCGTCTGGCCGGAATGGCAGCGACGCAAGGATTACTATGCCGAGGGCGTGTTGCTGTGGCTCGATGTTCAGGCGCGCCTGCAGGAAGCCACGCACGGCGAAAAGGGCATGGACGACTTCGCTCGCGATTTCTTCGCCGTGACGGATAACGGCACGGGCGTGTCCACTTACACGCTGGACGATGTCTGCACGGCGCTTGCGCGGCAGGCGTCGATCGACTGGAACGCCTTCCTCGACGAGCGCTTGCACGCGAAGGACTCCCGGGTACTGGACGGCCTGCGTGGCCTCGGCTGGGAGCTGGTCTACGTGCCGACACCCTCGGCCAGCTTCGTCGAAGACGAAGCGGCATCGGGCGTGTCCAACCTCGGTTACTCGCTCGGCTTGTCGGTGGACGACAAGGGTCGGGTCCGTGGCGTGGTGTGGGATGGCCCGGCGTTCAAGGCCGGCATGGCACCGGGTGTACTCATCACGCAGGTGAACGGCACCCCGTTCACTGCGGAGGCGTTGTCGTCGGCCCTTGCCGCGTCCGCGCGGCGGCCCGTCTCGTTCGACTTCGAGCGAGACGGCAAGATCCATCATGGCACGCTCGATTATCACGGTGGACCACGCTACCCGGCGCTGCGTCGTGTGCCGGGCGTGCCGGATCGCCTGTCTGCGTTGCTGATGCCGCGGGTCTGAGTTACCGCGCGGCATCTTCTTCGACTGACGCCGTTTCGTTCCGACGGCCGGGTTGACTCAGAACTCCCGCCAGGCCGACTCCATTTCCTTCGCCTGCACGGGCTGCCGCGCAGGGGACTTGATCACGGACGCAGCGGCCGGCATGGCAGCAACCGAGCGTGCGGGTGCGGCAACGGTCGTGCTTGCGGGTGCAGGCGATACCACTGATGCGTCGCTGCCGGCCTGTGCCGTGCCGGCGATCCGGAAGAACGCCACCTGCCGAATCAATTCATCGGACAGTTCCAGGGAATGGCGGCTGGCTGCACTGGCTTCCTCCACCAGCGCCGCATTTTGTTGCGTGACCTCGTCCAGGTCGGTCACGGCCTGGTTGACCTGCTCCACGCCTGCGGATTGCTGCTGCGATGCCGAGGCGATCTCCATGACGATCTCGGCGACACGCGATGCGCCCCCCTGGATCTTGGTCAGTGCTTCACCGGTCTTGCCGACCAGCGCCGCACCCGCTTCCACTCGCTCGGTGGTGCTGCCGATCAGCGCCTTGATTTCCTTTGCGGCCCCCGCGCTTCGCTGAGCCAGGGCACGTACTTCCGAGGCAACGACCGCAAAACCACGGCCTTGCTCGCCGGCCCGTGCCGCTTCCACCGCGGCATTGAGCGACAGCAGGTTGGTCTGGAAGGCGATTTCATCGATCAACACGGCAATCTCGCCGATCTGCCGGCTGGCCTGGGTGATTTGTTCCATCGCCTGCACGGCGTCACCGGCCACATCGCTGCCTGCCAGGGCGTCTTCGCGAAGTCCGCGCGAGATCGTACGGGCAACTTCGGCACTCTCGGCGTTCTGCTTGACCGCCGCGGCCATTTCTTCCATCGAGGCCGCCGTTTCTTCCAGGGACGACGCCTGTTCCTGCGTACGCGCGGACAGGTCGTCGTTGCCTTCGGAGATATCGCGGGCGGCCTGGTTTACCTGGGACGCACTCTCACGCACGCCGGCGACGATGGACGACAGTTTCGTGTCCATGACGGACAGCGCACGCAGCGTGTCGCTGAGCTCGTCCTTGCCGGATACTTGCAGCCGGTGATCCAGTTCGCCCTCACTGATCCGCGTGGCCAGTTCGCGAGCGCGCAGCAGCGGGCGCATCACGGTCCGCGTGAGCTTCACGCCGACGATGGCCACGAGGATGACCCCGAGGAACGCCACGGCGAACATGAACACGGCAGTGCGGTGGACGGCGACAACGGCGGCCTCGTAGGTATCCGTGGCCTGCTTCTTCTCTCCCTTAACGATCTGGTCGATGTCGGCTGTTTCCGCGTCGTAGGCTGCTCCGAGCGGTCCGACCAGCAGCTCTCGCACGCCAGCCTCGTCTTTGACCTTGAGCCCGGCAAGTGCCTTGGCGGTGAGCTGCCTTTCCGTCTGCTGGTGGGCAAGGAAACGCTTTGCCAGTGCGATTTCCTCATCACTGGACGTATGAGCGGGGTAGTAATCGCTCCATGCCGCATCGATCAGCGCGGTGCTGTCGGCCAGCTTCTTTTCCGCCTCGGCAATGGTCTGCGCATCCATGCGGATGAAGGCCCGGTTTATCGCAAGGCGTATTTCGAAGGTGCGAGCCCGTACCCGCGTAGCATCCATGATCGAGACCATCGAATCGTCGTAGAGCGTGGCTATGCGGCTTTTCATGCTCATCAGCGATGCCAGCCCGATACCACCCAGGAGCAATGCGACGAAGAGTGAAAAAGCCATGACGAGTGTAATCTTGAGTTTGATTGTCATGAGCAGTCCTGAAAGTGTCTCCCTCTGACGGCACTCCCGCGGGCTTCTTGATGCAAATCTGGCAGATTTGATATTTCCATTAACTGCGCAGTTGGCTTTGTGAGACGTAGTTCACGTTGTTTTGTGCCATATGCCGCACGAAATTCGGACTTTCATCTAAGTGGCGCGGAATTGAGCACAGGTGGGCGGCGCGCTGAAAACACCATAAATTCCGGGTCGAGGCGAGCGATCTTTCGATGCTGCTCGGCTTCGTCATCCGAAGCTGCATGGGCTGGAACGCGCTCACGGGTGTCAAAATGACGTGAATGCGGGCTCTGCGGGAATGAGGCTTCGCATGTTGCTGGCGTTTCGTATCAGGCGTCGACGTGAGCCACGTATCGATGCCAAAGGAATGCAAGGGCGATGGGAAGCAACACGATCTCCGACACGATAGAGAAGACTTGCGCCGCCGTGCCGTAACTTCCCGACATGCCCAAGCCTCCAAAGAACACGAAGAACCACGTCGTCGTCATCGCGATCATTAGTAGTGCTCGTGCCTGATTGCCTTGCGCGATGTTGCATATGAACAGCGGACAGGCCTTCGCGAAGAAGTGTCCGACCAGCAGCATCGACGGAATCATCAACAGGGGGAACAACGCCAGTCTGCCGATCTGCAACCCGCGTGCGGCCAGCGCAATGTCCGCGTGCGTTGCCAGTGCCCGAATGGGTACGTAACTCCAGACATTACCCGCGCACATCAACAAGAGCCAGAACGTGGCGGCAGCCATCCGCCCGCTCGCGCGACGCCTGCATGCGGCGTACAGGCACACGTAAAGCAGCGCATTGCCGATGAAAGGGCCAGCGAGGGCGATCGCCGCTGCGGCTGCCCCATGCCCGCTTGCGAACACGGCGTCGTAAGGCACGTTGTCGCCGACGTCGGACAGCAGGATGAGGTTCGCCGGTGTGAGCCCGCCGTAGTCGAGCGCGAAGGGATTCGCTATGTAGCCGAGCATCCACGCCATCGTTGTATGCGCGTATTCGTGGGTGAGATAGCTCACGGCGTGGGTGACAAGGATAAGGATCACCATACGCATGGCGAATCGGGTATCGCTGAGCAAGGTAGCCTTCATCGTCATTTCCATCACGCCCAGCCAGAGGCCGCTATCGTAAATCGAATGCCTCGCCCCTGGGGATGGCAGTCGCATAGACGGTACCCCAACAGCCCAATGGCTATAGTCCGGGCAAACCACTAATCGGAAATCCCATGAACCGCATTGCCATCGTCGGCGGCCACGGCAAGGTCGCGCTGCTTCTCATACCCCGGCTCGTCGCTGCGCATCACGATGTGCGTGCACTCGTTCGCAACTCCGACCATGCGCCAGATATTTCCACGTTGGGTGCGCAGCCGTCGGTATTCGATATCGAGCATGCCGACACCGCCGCGATTGCCGTCGAGCTGAAGGGCTGCGAGGCCGTCGTCTGGTCGGCAGGCGCCGGTGGCGGTAGCCCCGAGCGTACCTATGCCGTAGACCGCGACGCGGCCATCCGCACGATGGACGCCGCGGCCCAGGCGGGCGTGAAACGCTTCGTCATGGTCTCGTACGTCGGTGCGGGCATCGACCACGTCGAACCTGACAATGGGTTTTATGCCTACGCGCAGGCCAAAGCCGCGGCAGATGCCTATCTGCGTACCACATCACTGCGCTGGACCATCCTGGGGCCCGGCACATTGACGAGCGACGACGCTTCAGGACGGATCGACCTGGTGGAGGGCCCGTCGTCTGCCGGCGACAAGACATCTCGGGCCAATGTGGCGTGTGTTATTGCCAGCCTTCTTGAAGGAGACAAAGCCGTGGGGAAGACACTGCGGTTCATCGACGGGGAGACGCCGATCGAGGCTGCGCTTGGTTGACAGGTGACCGCCTGCTCCCTTGCATAGGTGGCGTCATGCGTCATCTGACATCGAGTGCAGCCAGCACCTCCTCCGCCGCCCGAACCCCACTCAGATACGCCCCATGCGCCGTCGAAAACGCGCTCTCGTGCGTCGCTTCGCCAGCAAAGAACACCCGCTCTTGGAACGGCATCGCCAGGGTCCGTCGCGCTGACGACCACTGCGGCAGCGCGTGACTGTACGCACCACCGATGCGCGTGTCGTGCCGCCACTGCGAGGTGGTCAGCAGCCGCAGGCTGTCACGCGCCTTCCGCCCGAACAGCGCCACCAGCTCGCCCATCACATGCTCGTACGCGGCGATCACCCCTTCCTCTGCCAGCTGCCGCGCGCTCGCGCCGCCGAGGAAACACTCGATCATCGGTCGTCCCAGCGGGCGTATGTGGTACGACACCGTGGCCGCATCGCGCGGGTTGCCGATGGCGTGCTGTTCGGACGGAAACGCGCTGTCGTCGAGGATGCGCAGGAAGACCTTTTCGTCGTGACCTAGCGGCAACCGTCCAGCCGCCTCGCGCCAGGGATCGAGGGCGTCGGGCAGGCGGATCGTGGGGCCGCTCAGTACCGCGGTGGAGGCGGTCAGGATCACGGCGCGGGCATGCAGGTCGCCGTGTGGCGTGCCCAGCGTCACGCCGCCTGTATCGGGCAGCAGGAGTCGTTCCACCGGTGTCGACAGCGCGCAGGGCGTGTCCATCGGCAGGGACGCCGCGACCAGCGACCCGTAGCCGCGGACCGGTCGCCAGTTCTCGCCGGTGGCCGCGCCCTCGTAGCGTGCATAGTCGGCGATGGACAACTTCTCCAGGTCGGCCCCGTTGATGAAGCCGCTCATCGCCTGCAGGTAGGCATTCCATCGGCCGCCCGGGACGAGATGGTCCGCCGCGACGTCACTCGGCAAAGGCGTATCCATGATCCGGTCGTGCCACTGGTCGTAGGCGGCGCGTGCTTCATCCTGCTCCTGCACGGAAAACCCGGGTCGGGGGATCGAGCGACCCCAGGGCGGATTGTGGCGATCCACGGCGATGCCGGCTTCGTCGGCGATCGTGGTCCACGGGTTGCGATCCGCCGAATGCAGCCATCCGCAGCCCAGGTCGAGCGGCAGGCCATCGATCTCGACAGTGAAGGCGCGTCCGCCGATGCGCGACGATGCCTCGACCAGCAGGACGTTCCGGCCCGATGTCGCAAGGCGGCGCGCCGCGCCCACGCCCGCGGCACCGGCGCCGACGATCGCCACATCCAGGGTTTCGTTCAAGATCGCGGTCTCCGGCGGTGGGGAACCGCCTTTCCCCGGTTGTACTGGCGAGCTCGTGGCGATCCGGTGAGCGGCGGTGCTCAGTCGTCGCGCAGGTGGAGCGCCGGGTCCACGGCCTCCAGTTCCCGCGCGAACCGGGAAAGAAGGCGGGTCAACGTGTCGACATCCGCATCCTCCCAGCGATCGAAGATCTGGCGCGCCATGCGTTCGCGGGCCGTATCGATGGCGGCGTTCATGGCCACGCCTGCCGGGGTGGTGGTGGCTTCCGTGACGCGACGGTCTTTCTGCCCGGGCTGACGCACGATCAGCTCGAGGGATTCCAGTTTGGCCAACTGACGACTGACGGTCGTGTAATCGCGGCCCACGCGATCGGCCAGTTCGCCCACGGCGATCGGGCCGAAGCGGCCTGCCAGCACCAGCAGGGGAAACAGCGCGCGATCGAGGCTGACGCCCGCCGCGGCGAGCAGCTGCTCATCGCGCTGGGGGCGGTTCATCACCCCGACCAGGGCGACCATCGCCATGTGCAGCTCGCGGAACGTCGCCTTTTTATGTGTATCTTGCACTTAGTAATCCATCGCCGTAGACTCGTCCTTAATATGTGCATTCTACACATAATAGGAGCCGAGCATGTCTGTCCAAACGCACGTGGTGATCGCAGGCGCCGGCCCGGCGGGCCTCACCCTCGCTATCGAACTGGCACGCCGCGGCGTGTCCTATCGTATCGTCGATCGCCGTGCCGGGGCATTCGAAGGGTCGCGCGGCAAGGGCATCCAGCCACGCACGCTCGAGATCTTCGCGGACCTGGGCGTCGTCGATCGCATCCTGGCGGCGGGCGGGCCCTATCCCAGCCAATGGATTCACGACGCGGACGGTGGGCGGGAAGAGCAGGTCATCGCAACAGCCGAGGCGACGGCGACGGAGCCCTACGGCGCGCCCTGGATGGTGATGCAGTCACGCACCGAAGCGATCCTTCGCGAGCGGCTCGACGAACTGGGCGGCGCCGTGGAATGGCATACCGAGGTCACGGAAGTGATCCAGGCCGATGCCATACGCGTGGGCCTGCGCACGCCCACCGGAGCAAGCGCGCTTACGTGCTGCTACCTGGTCGGTGCCGACGGCGGGCGCAGCACGGTACGCGGATTGCTGGGCATCGACTTTCCCGGCAAGACGCTGGGTGCTCGCGCCATGGTCGCGGACCTGCGAATGCATGGGCTGGACCGGCGTTACTGGCATCGCTTCAACGACGGCGACATGTCCCGGCAACTCGCGCTTTGCCCGCTGCAGGGCACCGACCTGATCCAGTTACAGGCGCCGGTGGCGGCGGAGGGTGACGTCGGCACCGACATGGCCTGCGTGCAGGCGTTGATCGATGAACGCACCGGTGGCTCCGACCTGCGTGTCGAAGATATCGCGTGGATATCGGTGTACCGCATGAGTGCTCGTCTTGCCACGCATTACCGCAGTGGCGACGTGTTCCTGGTCGGCGATGCGGCCCATGTGCATCCACCCACCGGTGGACAGGGTCTCAACACGAGTATCCAGGACGCCTACAACCTGGGCTGGAAACTGGCAGCCGTATGCGAAGGCGCAGCGGACACGCTGCTCGACAGCTACGAAGACGAACGACGCCCTGTCGCGGAAGAGATGCTGGGCTTGTCCACGCGTCTGCTGGATGCCGCTAGGCAGGGCGACATGCGCCGTGGCCGCGACACCCGCCAGCTGGACATCGGATACGCCTCGAGTCCGTTGCGCTACGAATCCCCGTCAAGGCAGTACGGCCCTCGTGCGGGCGATCGTGCGCCGGACGCCTGGTTCACGACCCGGCACGGCACACGCAAGCGCCTGTTCGAACTCACGCAGGGCCCGCGCTGGACACTGATGATCTTCAACAGCGACGAGGAAACCACATCATGGCCTGCCGGCGTCGATGTCCATCACGTCGGCACGGATCACGAACTGCGCGACAGCGACGGCGTGTTCCAGTCGGCCTACGCGGCATGGGACGGCGACGGGTTCGTTATCAGACCGGACGGCTACATCGGGGCTATCGCGGGCGCCGGGCACCTCGAAACGCTGTATGGCTATCTTCGGTCGTTCCTTCTCGCAGGCGTGCACATTTGAGAAAAACCGCGCAGAGCTCGTCACGCCTTTTCGGTGAAACGCGCTCCGCGCCACGGATAATCGCAAGCGTTATCCGGCAAGAAATCGTTGCGCGAACACGCAGGGCATCGCCCTTCACGCAAGTGAATCGGACGCCGCATGGCATCGACCTGTAAGCACGATATAAACGCATAAATAAAGCGCTTTTCTAAGTAAGTCTACTTACGCGTAAACCGTCGCAAAAACGAATCGCGGTTGCCGCATTTGTACACTGTTTGCCGAATCGTCGATTTTCCCGACATCTCCCCGGAAAGCACCCGGAAAGCCACCGCCAGATTTGTGCATCGGAGCGTCGATGCCGGCGCTTAGGCTTGCGCCCGAAAGCAAACGCCTGCGCATGCAGGTCTTGTGGACGTCATCGATCGGATGTCCATCACGGCCCGGAATGTTTCCGGCGCCGTCGCTGAAGTGCGCGCGATCGTCCGCCAGGCGGATGACGCGTGTGCTTATGGGGAATGTCATGAGCAAGCGCCGTGTGAAATCTGTCCGTCGTCATCCGATCAGCAAGGGCATCGGCCTTGCCTTCGCCTCGACCCTCCTGGGCCTGGTCAGCCAGCAGGTGTGGGCGGATTGCGCGCCGGGCTCACCCGCTGATGGCGTGACCGTGACCTGTTCGGGTGGCACGGCGGTTGGCAACCCGTTCAACACGGCAGCCAACAACCTTACGGTGAACGTCACCGCCGATGGTCGCGTGGCACCGGTACTCGGCCTGCTCACGCCCGCGATGACGCTTTCGGGCAACAACGTGACGCTGAACAACGCGGGGATGATCGATCCGTCGTTCCTGGGCATCCTCAGCGCGCTGTCCAAGGGCACCATCGTCGGTAACGCCAGCGCAAGCAACCACACGATCACCAATACCGGCGGCATGTACGGCACCTTTGGCGTGGCCTCGGTCAACGCCGGCGACCTGAGTGGCGTGGCGCTGGACATTCGCAACGGCGCCGGTGGCACCACCACGCTGGTCAACTCCGGCACCATCGGCGGCAAGCCGCTGGCCGGCGTGAGCGTGCTTGCCGTGGATGCACCGGCGCTCGTCGCGTCGGGCCAGGGCAACGTCAACATGACCAACGCCGCGGGCGGTACGGTGCAGGGGCGCATCGCCTTCAACGGCACGTCCAACACGTTGATCAACAACGGACAGATCCTGGGCAGCGTCTACGTCGGTGGCGGCAACGACACTTTCGTGGCAGACACCGCCGCCAGCGTCAGCAGCACCGGCGTCGGCGTGGCGTTGTCCGTACCCGATCTGCTCGGCGTGGGCGTGCTCAATTTTGCAGCCGCGGGCGTGGTCGACGGCGGTACGGGTGTCGATACGCTGACGTTGAAAAGTGCCGCGGGCAACGGTGCCAACACGGCCACGTCGTCGCAGTACATCAATTTCGAAAACCTCAACATTACCGGCGGACGTTGGACCCTGGTGGGGCGCCTGGCCAACACCAGCAACCTGACCGGTGGCACGGCGGTGCTCAACACCGCGGACAACCTCGGGGCGACGGCGACCGTGTCGGGTGCGGTGCTGGAATCCGCCATCAACGGACTGGGCGTCACCACGGCACTCAACCTGCAAGGCGCGGGCCTGACCGTGCAGGGCACCAACACCCTGGGACTCGCGGGGGCGATATCCGGCACCGGCGCGCTGACCAAGACCGGCACCGGGGCGTTGAGCCTCGCCGCGGGCAATACCTACAGCGGCGGCACCACGCTCAATGGCGGCAGCATCCTGCTCGGCGGCAACGGGGCGCTCGGTACCGGTGCGGTCAACGTCACCGGTTCCAGCACGCTCACCGCGTCCACGGCAACCACGCTGGCCAACACGGTGGCCGTCGGTGGCGGCACCACGCTGACCCTCAACGGAGCGCAGGCGCTCACGCTCAACGGCGCGCTGTCCGGCGCGGGCAACGTGATCAAGGCGGGAGCGGGCACGCTGACCCTGGGCGCGGCCAACACGCTGTCGGGCTCGTTCTCGATCAACGGCGGCACGCTCGCCGTGGGCGCGGGCGGCACCCTGCTGCCGACCCAGGCGGTGACGCTGGTGAACGGCACCACGCTCGATCTCTCCGCCGGTGCCAACCAAACGATCGGTTCGCTCGCCGGTACGGGCGGCACGGTGAACCTGGGTGGCACCACGCTGACTACGGGCGGCCTTGGCACGAGCACCAACTACGCGGGCACGCTGATCGGCACCGGTGGCCTGGTCAAGGTCGGCACCGGCGTGCAGACGCTCGGTGGCGGCAACACCTTCAGCGGTGGCGTGGCGCTGAACGGCGGCGGCCTGCTGTTGGGGAATGCGGGCGCGCTCGGCACCGGCGCGCTGAGCGTCGGCGCAAACGTCACGCTGGACACCACGACGGCACTGACCCTTGCCAACAACGTCAGCCTCAATACGGGCGGTACGCTCAACCTGCTGGGTGGCCAGCCGCTGGTGCTCGGCGGCGTCGTCTCCGGCCCCGGCAACCTGGTCAAGACCGGCACGTCGCTGCTGACCTTGAACAGTGCCAACACCTTCGCCGGCGGCCTCACCGTCAACGGCGGCGGCCTGTTGCTCGGCAACAGCGGCGCCCTGGGCAGCGGCGCGCTCAACGTCAATGCATCCACCACGCTCGACGGCAGCGTGCCGCTGACGCTCGCCAATGCCATGAACCTGGGCAGCGGTGCCACGCTCAATGTGCTCGGTGGACAGCCGGCGACGTTCAGCGGTGTGTTGAGTGGTAACGGTGGCCTGCTGAAGAGCGGTGTTTCCACACTCACGCTGACCGGCGCCAACAGCTTCACCGGCGGCGTCAACATCGCTGCCGGCACGCTGGCGCTGGGCGCGGGCGGTACGCTGGCTGCCGGTGGCGCGGTCACCCTCGCCAATGCCGGCGCGGCGTTCGATATCTCGGCGGCGGGCAACCAGACCATCGGCGCGCTGTCCGGCGTGGCCGGTACCACGATCGCACTCGGCGGCAATGCGCTCACCTTCGGCGATGCCACCGACCAGACGTTCGCCGGCATCATCGGCGGCACCGGGTCGCTGGTGAAGACCGGCACCGGCGTGCAGACGCTCACGGGTGCCAACACGTTCAGTGGTGGCGTCAACCTCAACGCGGGCGGTCTGTTGCTCGGCAACAACAACGCCATCGGCACGGGGCCGCTCACGGTGAGCGGCAATGCGACGCTGGACGGTAGCGCGACGCTCGATCTGGCCAACGCGGTGAACCTGGCCGGTGCCACGCTCACGCTCCCCGGTACACAGGCCGTCACCCTGGGTGGCGTGGTGTCCGGCACGGGCAGCCTGACCAAGAACGGCACGACGCAATTGACGCTCAATGGCGCCAATACCTTCAGCGGCGGCATCAACCTCAACGCCGGCAGCCTGCTGCTCGGCAACGCGGGTGCACTGGGCACGGGTGCGCTGAACGTCGGTGGCGCGGTAACGCTGGATAGCACCACGGCGCTCAACCTCGGCAATGCGATCAACTTCGCCAATGGCACCTCGCTGGCACTGACCGGCAGCCAGGATGTCGCACTCGCTGGCGTCGTCGCCGGAGACGGCAGCCTGACCAAGGGTGGCACGTCGGTGCTCACCCTCAGCAACGCCAACACGTTTACCGGCGGCCTCAGCGTCACCGGCGGCGGCGTGGTGCTGGGTAACAGTGCGGCGCTCGGCACGGGTGCGTTGAACGTGGGCGGCGCGGTGACGCTGGATAACACGACCGCGGTGGCGCTCGGCAACGCCGTGAACCTCGGTGCCGGCAGCGCGCTCACCGTGCTGGGCAACCAGGACCTGGCGTTCAACAACGTGGTATCCGGCACGGGCAGCCTGACCAAGAATGGCAACGCGACGCTCAACCTTGCGACGGCCAATACCTTCAGCGGTGGCGTGAACCTCAACGCGGGCAGCCTGCTGCTCGGCAACAACAGTGCGCTCGGTACGGGCGCGCTGAACGTCGGTGCCAATGCGTCGCTCGATACCAGCGCCGCGCTCAACCTCGCCAACACCATCGGCCTCGCCGCCGGCGCCAATCTGGCGGTGCAGGGCAGTCAGGCGCTGACGCTGGCCGGCGCGCTGTCGGGTGCGGGCAGTTTGACCAAGAACGGTGCGCAGACGCTCACGCTTGCAGGTGCCAACACGTACACCGGTGGCACCACGATCAACGCCGGCACGCTGGCCCTCGCTGCCGGCGGCAGCCTGGCGAGCACCGGCGCGGTGACGTTGGCCAACGCCGGCGCAACGCTGGACGTCTCGGCCGCGGGCAACCAGACCGTCGGCGCCCTGTCGGGCGTGGCCGGCAGCGCCATCACGCTCGGCGGCAACACGTTGCAGTTCGGCACGGCGACGGATCAGGTCTTCGACGGTGCCGTGTCGGGTAACGGTGGCCTGGTCAAGGTCGGCGCCGGCGTGCAGACCCTCGGCGGCGCCAGCACGTTCAGCGGCGGCGTGACGGTGAATGCCGGCGGCCTGGTCGTCGGCAACGATGCCGCGCTCGGCGTCGGCGCGGTGACCATCGGCGGTGCGGCCACGCTGGATGCGAACGGCCCCGTATCGCTGGCCAACGCGATCGCCCTCAATGCCGGCCTCACCGTGTTGGGCAGCAACGCGCTGACCCTCAACGGCGCGATCACCGGAACCGGCGGCCTGACCAAGGAAGGCGCGGCCACGCTCACCTTGAACGGCCCCAACACCTACACCGGCGGCACCAACATCAACGCCGGCACGCTGGCACTCGGTGCGGGCGCCAGCCTGGCTAGCAGCGGCATCGTCAACCTCGCCAGCGGGGCCACCTTCGACCTGTCCGCGGGTAACGGCACGCAGAGCTTCGGCACCCTCACCGGTGCGGGTACGGTCAACCTGGGCGCCAATGCCCTGACGATCGGCGGTCCCACTAACGGCGTGTTCGCCGGGGCGATCGCTGGCACGGGCGGCCTGATCAAGGAAGGCACCGGAACGCAGGTGCTGACCGGCGCCAGCACCTTCACCGGCGGCACGACGATCAACGCCGGCACGCTGGCGATCGGTGCGGGCGGCAGCCTCGCCGCCACCGGTGCGGTGAACCTCGCCGCACCGGGCACGGGCTTCGACATCTCCGCCGGCGGCAACCAGGCCATCGGCCTGCTCAACGGCGTGGCCGGCAGCACGGTGACCCTCGGCGGCAACACGCTCACCCTCGGCGGTGTCGGCAACAGCGTCTACGACGGCCTGATCGCCGGCACCGGCAGCGTGGTGAAGAACGGCGCCGGCATCCAGGCGCTCGGTGGCGCCAGCACGTTCTCCGGCGGCGTGGCCCTCAACGCCGGCGGCCTGCTGCTGGGCAACGATGCGGCACTGGGCACGGGTGCACTGAACGTCGGCGGCAACGCCTCGCTCGATACCGGCGCCGCGCTGACGCTGGGCAACACCATCGACCTTGCCGGCGGCGCCAACCTCGACCTGCTCGGCAGCAACGCGCTGACCCTCGGCGGCGCGATCTCCGGTGCGGGCGGCATCATCAAGGACGGTCCGGCCACGGTCACGCTCACCGCGGCCAACACCTATACCGGTGGCACGATCATCAATGCCGGCACGCTGGCGCTCGGCGCGGGTGGCAGCCTGGCCGGTACGGGCGCGGTAAACCTCGCCGGCACCGGCACGTTCGACATCACCGCCGCCGGCAACCAGGCCATCGGCTCGTTGAGCGGCGTGTCCGGCAGCACCGTGGCCCTCGGCGGCAACACGCTGGCGCTGGCGGGTGCGACGGACGCCACCTTCAGCGGCAGCCTCACCGGCAGCGGCGGGCTGGTGAAGAACGGCACCGGCATCCAGACCCTCGACGGCAGCAGCAGCTTCACCGGCGGCGTCACCCTCAACGCCGGTGGCCTGATCGTCGGCAACGATGGCGCGCTCGGCACGGGCACCCTCACCGTCGGCGGCGCGGCCACGCTGGATGCCGCCAATGCGGTGACCCTGACGAACGACGTGCTGCTCAACGCGGGTCTTACCGTGGCGGGCAGCAACGACATCGTGCTCAACGGTGCGCTCACCGGCGCGGGCAGCCTGACCAAGGACGGGGCGGCGACGCTCACGCTCAACGGCACGAACACCTATGCCGGCGGCACCTTCATCAACAGCGGCACGTTGGCCCTCGGCGCGGGCGCCAGCCTGCTCAATACCGGCACGGTGAACCTGGCCACGGGGGCCACCTTCGACCTCTCGGCCGGCAACGGCACGCAGGTGTTCGGCACCCTGGTGGGCAACGGCACCGTGAACCTCGGCGGCAACACGCTGACGGTCGGCAGCGCGACGGACGGTACCTTCGGCGGCAGCATCGGTGGCACCGGTGGGCTGATCAAGGAAGGCACCGGCATCGAAACGCTCACCGGCATCAACACGTATACCGGCGGGACGCTGATCAACAACGGCACGCTCGCCATCGGCGCGGGCGGCAGCCTGTCGCCCACGGGCGCCGTGACGCTGGCCAACGCGGGCACCGCGTTCGATATCGCCGGCGGCGGCGACCAGGCGATCGGCGTGCTCAACGGCGTCGCCGGCAGCAACGTCACCCTCGGCGGCAGCACGCTCACGCTCAACGGCGTCGGCAACGGCACCTATGACGGCGTCATCGCCGGTACCGGCGCACTGATCAAGAACGGTGCGGGCAGCCAGGAGCTCGGCGGCGCCAACACCTTCAGTGGCGGCGTCACCCTCAATGCCGGCGGCCTGGTGGTGAACGACGATGCGGCGCTCGGTACCGGCGCGTTGACGGTGGCAGGCGCGGGCACGCTCGACGCGCTCAGCCCCGTCACGCTGGCGAACGACGTGGCGCTCAACGCGGGCCTGACCGTGCTGGGCAGCAACGACCTGACGCTCGGCGGTGCCATCACCGGTGCCGGCAGCCTGACCAAGAACGGCGGCGCGACTCTTACGCTGGCGGGTGCCAACAGCTATACCGGTGGCACGATCGTCAACGACGGCACGCTGGCGATCGGCGCGGGCGGCAGCCTGGCCAGCGGCGGGGCTGTCACCCTGGCCGGCACCGGTGGCTTCGACATCGCCGCCGCCGGCAACCAGACCATCGGCTCGCTCAACGGCGTGGCCGGGAGCAGCGTGACCCTGGGTGCGAACGCATTGACCCTTACGGGCAATGCCGATGCCACCCTCGACAGCACCGTCGCCGGCACCGGCAGCCTGGTCAAGAACGGCACGGGCACGCTCTCGCTGGGCGGCACCAACACCTTCAGCGGCGGCGTGACCCTCAACGCCGGTGGCCTGACCGCCGGCAACGGCGCGGCCCTGGGTACGGGCGCGCTCACCGTCGGCGGCGCGGCCAGCCTCGACACCACGGCGGTCACCACGCTGGCGAACGACATCGCGCTCAACGCCGCGCTGACCTTGCCCGGCAGCAACGACCTGACCCTGGCCGGTGCCATCTCAGGCACCGGTAGCCTGATCGGGCAAGGCACGATCCGCTTGTCCCTGACCGGCAACAACACCTACACCGGCGGCACCACGGTCGGCGGCGGCACGCTGGTGGTCGGCAGCGACACGGCCCTCGGCACGGGTGGCCTCGGCATCGACGGCGCGGCGCTGGAGGCAAGCACCGGCGTCACGCTCGGCAATGCCGTGACCGTAGGCGGCAACGGCGTCACCGTGCAGGGCCCGGCCGATCTCACCTTGAACGGCAGCCTCAGTGGCACGGGCGGCCTGGACAAGGAAGGCACCGGCAGCCTCACCCTCGGTGGCTCGCTGGCCGGCTTCAGCGGCGGCCTCACGGTCAACGGCGGCATCCTCAACGCCAGCAATCCCTACAACGGCGGCATCGCGGTCGGCGGCGCAGGCACGATCAACCTTGGCGGTACGGGCAACACGGTCACGGTGACCGGCCCGATCGCCGGCACGGTCAATCTGGGTGGCGGCAGCACCATCGGCATCGGCTTCGGCCAGTTGCCGGCGGTTACCGGCACCGTCAACGGCACCGGTCCGGGCACCACCGTGAATGTCACGGGCTCGGGCGATGCCACCCTGCCGGGCGGCGTGTTCAACAACATCGACAACCTCAACGTGGGCAACGGCACGCTGTCGATCGGCGCCGGAACCACCGTGAACTTCCCCGGCGGCACCGTCGTCGCGGGGACCATCGCGGTCAACGGCACGCTGGGTGGGCCGGCCACGGTCAACCCGGGTGGCGGGATCATCGGTGGCGGCACCGTCACCGGTCCGGTCGTGGTCGACGGCACGGTGGCGCCGAGTGGCGTACCGGGTGCGACCGGCGCGGCCGCGGGCACGGGCACGCCGGGTACGGTGCTGACGGTCGGTGGCCTGACCCTCGGTGCCGGCTCCACCACCTATATCCGCACGGGCGACAACGGCGTGACCGATGCCGTCGTGGTCAACGGCACGGCGGTGCTGGGCGGCAAGGTCACGGTGGAGAACAACGGCACGTCGTTCGGCCCGGTCACCCAGGTGAACGTCATCAGTGCGTCCCAGGGCATCACCGGCAGCTACGCCGGCAGCACCATGACGGGCAGCAACCTGCCGTTCCTGGACACGAGCTGGCAGGTGATCGGCAACAACCTGGCGCTTACGTACAGCCAGGCCGGCAGCGGGCTGGGCTCGGGCGGCATCACGTTCGACCGGTTCCCGGGCCTGGGTGCCAACCAGCGCTCGATGGCCACGGCCCTGCAACGGATCGCCGTCTCCGGTGGCGATCCGCTGTCGAACCTGCTGGGCAACGTGCGCGGGCTGCGCTCGCCGGAGGTGATCCGCGCCTTCGATTCGCTCACCGGTGAAACCTATGCCTCGGCCGCCAACGCCGAGCTGTCGGGCCAGAGCCAGTACCAGGACACGGTGTTCAACCGCCTGAAGCTCCAGCGTGATACCGGCGAGCGTGGTCCGGCCGTCTGGGCCGAGCCGTATACCTCCAGCAGCAGCTTCGACCACAGTGCGGACGTGGCGCAGACCGACTACCGCATCCATGGCGTGGTCATCGGTACCGACGCACCGGTGACGCCGGACCTGCGCCTGGGCGTGCATGCCAACGTCGCCAACTCGCGCACCGAGGTGGATCGCCGCGGCGACTACACGGATGTCGACCAGGCGGCGATCGGCCTGCATGCGCTGTACTTCAACGACAGGCAGTGGTGGGCGCAGGGCCTGGCATCGTACGGCTGGCAGAACGCCGACAGCTCGCGGCGCATCGCGGTGGGCGGCTTCACGCCGCAGGCCACGGGCAGCTACGACGGCAAGACCACCAACGCTTCGCTGGAAGGCGGCTACCGCTTCACGCTGGGTCAGGCCATGCACCTCGAGCCCTTCGTCGGCGCGTATTACAGCAAGGTCAAGTACGACGCCTTTACCGAGAAGAATGCCGGCGACGCGGACCTGCGTGTGGGCCGCGCCAGCGCCAGCAGCCTGCAGTACGGCGTCGGTGCGCGTCTGGTCGGCGATGTGAACCTGGGCGTGGAAGGCACGAAGCTGCATCCCATCGTCATGGTTCGCTACCTGCACAACACCCGCGACAACACGGTGTCGGTCAACAATGCCTTCGCCGGTGAACCGGGTGGCACGTTCTCGGTGCAGGGATCGGAGCCGGTGCGCAACCACTGGCAGGCGGGCGTGGGCATGAGCTTCGACATCACACCGAAGGCCAGCACGTTCGTGTACTACAACGCCGATATCGGCAAGCGCCAGCGCAGCGATGCGGTGAACCTGGGCGTGCGCTGGAACTTCTGACGCGGCCGCTCCCCGTGACCGCCCATGTCCGCGCGATAACGTCCGCGGACACGGGTCGGCGCCGCCGGTACAGGGGCGCCGTCCACCGCAAGCTCTTGCGAAAAAGCCGTCCGGCCGTCTGAAAGTGCGGCCCGCAGTGCGTTTTACCGCGTTTCCCCACCGTGGCACACCGCTTGCAATGCCCACCCCATCTTCGGGTGCGGGCAAGGGCGGACATGCAAACAAGGTACATATCGGGCGTTCTGGTGGCGTTGCTGGCCCTGGCCGGTAGCCTCCCGGCTACCGCGGGCGCGGAAGACCTGATGGACGTCTACCGCGAGGCCGTGGCCAACGACCCGGTGCTGGCCAGTGCGGACGCGCGCCGGCTGGTGGTGGCGGAAGGCGTGCCCCAGGCGCGTGCGGCCTTGCTGCCGCAGCTGTCCGCCGGCCTCGAGCTGCAGCAGTTCCATCCGGGCAACATCGGCGTGCAGTCCAGCAACGACGCCGCGCCATCCACAGCCACGGACGGGCATAGCCGGCAACGCGACCTCACGCTGACCCTCGACCAGACCGTGCTGGACCTATCGAAGTTCTCGCGGGAGCGGCAGGCGGCCGCGACGGCCCAGGCGCAGGACGCGACATACCAGGGCGAACTGCAGGATCTGTACGTTCGCGCGACCACGGCCTACTTCGACGTGCTGGTGGCGCAGGACCAGGTGGAGGTGTTCCGCTCGTACGAAGATGCCTATAAGCAGCAGTACGACCAGGCCACCACGCTGTTCAGGAACGGACTGGCGCCGGAAGCCGACCTCACCCAGTCGCGCGCGTATTACCTCTACATCAAGTCGTCGCGCGTGGATGCGGAGACATCGCTGAAGGATGCGCGGCGTGCGTTGCAGCAGCTGACCGGCAAGGAGCCCGGCACGCTGAAGGCCCTGCGCGAAGACCTGCCGATGGAAGCGCCCGCGCCCGACGACGCCAACGCCTGGGTGGAACAGGCCATGCGCCAGAGCCCGGACGTGATGGCGGCCAGTCACCTGGTCCGGGCGGACGAGCACGCGATCGCCGCGGCCCGCAGCGGACATCTGCCCACGGTGAACCTCGCCGTGAACTACGACAAGGCCGGCGCGTGGCGCAACGGCGTGCGCGGCGGTGCGGGCTACGGTACGGGCACCACTACGGTCGGACTGGTGCTGTCGGTGCCGCTGTTCAGCGGTGGACTGACCCAGTCGCAGGTGCGCCAGGCGATCCACCAGCGTGACGCGGACGAGGGCGATCTGGAGTCGCTGCGTCGACAGACGGCGCGTGACACCACCCACTACTTCAACCTGGTGACCGCCGGCATTGGTCAGGTCGGCGACGCGCGCGAGGCGGTGGAATCGGGCAAGAAGGCGCTGGCGTCGATGCGCGCGGGCTACGACATCGGCACGCAGAGCCTGACCAACGTCGTCGTCGCCATCCAGACGCTGGCCGAAATCCGCACGCAATACACCGCGCTGCGTCATCAGTTCATCCTCAACAAGCTGCGGCTCAAGCGCGCCGCCGGCATCGCCGAAATCAAGGACATCGAAGCGATCAACCGGCTGCTGCAATAACGTTCCGAGCCGATGGCCATCGTGGGCCATTCGCGCATGTGGCGTGCCAAACACCCACATCGGCGTACCATATCCGCTCTTGCCTACACGGGACCCCGAGCCCATGCCGCGCCGATCCTTCCAGACACCGCTTGCGGAAGGCACGTGCCGCATGATCTGCACGATCTCGGCGGCCATGGTCGGTGTCTGCCTGACCGGCGTCGGGCTGCTGCGCGTGTCCAATGCCGTCAGCCGCACCGACAGCTGGGCTGACGACTTGCTCTCGGTCGACGCGATCTTCTTCCTCGTCGCCACGCTCAGCGCGTATTTCGCGTTGCGGACGGAAACCGAGGTGCGCCTGCACCGCCTGGAACGCATCGCCGATGTCGCCTTCATCGCCGCGATGATCCTGCTGACCGCGGCCTGTTTCTTCATCACCTACGCCGTCAGCCTCTGACCGATGCCGCGAGGAACCGCCGTGCCCAGCTGGACCGATCGCCTTGTGCTCGACCTGCTCGCCATCGAGCAACCGCTGCTGCTGGCGCCGATGGCCGGCGCAGGTGGCGCGGCGCTGGCCATCGCCGTCGCCCGGGCCGGCGGGTTGGGCGCGATCCCCTGTGCATCGCTATCCGCCGCGACCATCCGCGAGCACGTCGCCGCGTTCCGTGGCGCGGTGACGGCGCCGCTCAACCTCAATTTCTTCGCGCACACGCCGGTCGCGCCCGACGAGGCGCAAACACGGCGCTGGCAGGAACGGTTGGCGCCGTATTTCACCGAGTACGGCGTGGACCCGGACGCCGCGTCCGCCACAGGGGGCCGAGCGCCATTCGACACCGCCCTCTGCGAACTGGTGGAGGCTTTGACGCCCGAGGTGGTCAGCTTCCACTTCGGGCTGCCCGATCCGGTGTTGCTCCAGCGGGTGAAAGCCGCCGGGGCCATCGTGCTCGCCTCCGCCACCACGGTGGCCGAGGGGCGCTGGCTCGCCGAGCGTGGCTGTGACGTCGTGATCGCCCAGGGTTACGAGGCCGGCGGCCATCGCGGCAATTTCCTTACCCACGACATGGCGGCCCAGCCCGGCACGATGGCCCTGGTACCGCAGATGGTCGATGCGTTGCGGGTGCCGGTGATTGCCGCCGGAGGGATCGCGGACGGTCGCGGCATGGCGGCGGCGCTGTGCCTCGGCGCGTCGGCGGTGCAGGTGGGCACGGCCTTCCTGCGGACGCCGGAAGCCACGATCGCCCCCGTGCATCGCGATGCCCTGCGTGCCTTGCGCGACGACGGTACCGTGGTCACCAACGTACTGACCGGTCGCCCCGCACGCGGTGTGGTCAACCGGATCATGCGCGAACTGGGGCCGCTCGCGGTCGATGTCCTGCCGTTCCCGCTGGCCGCCGGCCCCCTGGCGCCGTTGCGCGCGGCCACCGAAGCCACTGGACAGGGCGATTTCCAACCCTTGTGGGCCGGGCAGGCCGGCGCGCTCGCGCGGGAGGTGCCTGCGGAGGAGATCGCGCGTACCATGCTCGCCCAGGCAGCGGCACGGCTGCGACCAGGTTGATGCTCGCGGACCCCATCCGCGAGAGGGGGACGACATGATCGACGATGCGAATGAATGGATTCGGCTGCGCCGCAGCGACGATGCCGAAGACCAACAGCGCGCCATGACCGAGGCCGTGCCCGTCGCGGTATGGGCGCAGGTCTATGAGCGCGCGCCGGACCTGCGGCCGTTCATCGCGGCCCACCGCGAGGTGGCCTTGCCGATGCTGGAGCGGCTCGCCGACGATCCGGACGCGACTGTCCGCCTCGCCATCGCCCAGCGAAAGGTTGCGCCGGAAAACCTGCTGCGGCTGCTCGCCGATGACGTGAACGAACAGGTGCGCTTCGCCGTCGCGGCCCATCCGTCGACCGGCAAGGACGTGCTCCAATACCTGTCCCGCGTAGACGGCGCCGAGGCGGTACGCGTTCGTGCCACTGCACGGCTGCGGGCACTCACCCACCCGTCGTCGCATTCCTGACAACCGCCACGGAGCCGAACCCGCCATGCCTGTCGCCACGGCCGAAAACGTCGGCCATCGCTTCGCCCTCGAACGCCTGCTCAGCGCCCGCGAGCGCTCGTGGGCGGCATTGCGCGATATCGCAGCGCACATCCGTCCGGGCATGACCGAGCCGGAGGCCGCGGTGCTGGCGAAGGAACGGCTGCAGGCCGCAGGCATGGACCGCATCTGGCATCCGAGCATCCTGCGTTTCGGCGAGAACACGCTGAAGACCTTCCGCCAGCGTTCGGCGCCGGACACGGTGCTGGGCGATGACGATATCTACTTCGTGGATCTCGGGCCGGTGTTCGACGGCCACGAAGGCGATGTCGGCGATACCTTCGTGCTGGGCGACGATCCACTCAAGCACGCCTGCGCCGAGGCCGCCCGCGAGCTGTTCCGCCGGGGCGAGGCGCGCTGGCGCGATGGCGTGACCGGCGTCGCCCTGTATGCGTACCTGAGTGCGGAAGCGCAGGCCATGGGCTGGCGCCTCAACCATGCGACCAAGGGTCACCGCGTGGGCGATTACCCGCACGCCGTGCACAAGGCGGGCACCCTGGGCAACTTCGACGCGGCGCCGGTGCCCGGGCTGTGGATCCTCGAGATCCAGATCGCGCATCCCGAGCGGCCGATCGGCGCGTTCTACGAAGACCTTCTGGTCGCGTAGCTCACCGGGGCCGCGACAGGCCCGTCAACGCCATCGCCACGACCGCCGCGCCGAAGGTCAGCACGCCGACGCCATAGACTGCGCCGAGCGCGGCGCCTTCCGCGAGCAAGCTGCCGGCATAGGCCACGGTCACCAGCAGCCAGCCGGCAGCCTTCGCCGCACGCGTCCGTCCCGCCGGGAGCGACCGGCCGAACAGATCGCGCTGGTGGCGCGACATGCCCAGGCACAGCAGGGCGAAGCCGAGTACCGAGGCCACCAGCGGTAACGCGATCATGCATCCGCTCCGGTGGCGATCACCGCGTGCTTGCGCCTCGCGCCCGCCGGCCGCCTGTACAGCTTCCACGCGGCGATGCCCAGGCCGGCGGCCAGGGACAGCATGGTCAGGTCGAAGCCGACGAACACACCGTCGCCGCGCGCCAGGCTAGGCAGCAAACCGCGCTCCGTGGTCAGCTCGTCCACGACAGGCAGGGCCGCGAAGGCCGCGGCGCCGAGCATGAGCACCGCCAGCCAGGCACGCCGCGGCCGTTGCACGCAGGCGATCAACAGCGCGGCGCCCCAGCCGATGAAGAAGGCATGCACCTCCCACGTCGCCCGGTCGTCCATGCGCACCGGCAACAGCCGGTTGGCCAGGAAGTGGCAGGCGAAGGCCAGCGGCAGGCCGGCGACGGTGGCGATATTGAGCCGCTCGACCAGCACGAAACCGAGATGGGGCCGGTCGGGATCGGGGAGCTGGAGCCGCCGTTTGGCCGTCCACAGGACCAGGCCCGTCGCCACCATCAGCGTGCCGGCCAGGCTGCACAGGAAATACAGCCAACGCAGCGCGTACGGCGCGTAACGCCCCGCGTGCAGGCCCACCATCGTGCTTTCGGTCGCGCTCGCGCCTCCCTTGGACGCCGGCAGCGGATGCATGCGTCCCGTTGCGGCGTCGAACAGCAGGGTCTTTGCGCGGGCGTCCATGGCATCGCCGCCACTGCGGAACAGGCGCACCACGCCATGCCGGTCGCCGGGTAGCGCGATGTCGATGAAGCCCGGCTGCGCGCCGCCCCATACCGCGCGTGCCTGCGCGATCATCCCGGCCAGGGGCGCCATCGGTGCCGGCTGGCCGGAACGCTCCGGCGGCGGCTCGCTGCCGAACGCCTCGGCGAAGTAGGCTGCCTTGCTCGGATACGCGGCCGCCACGCCCCAGGGCATGTACAGCGACTGCAGCGTAACCAGGCCGGTAAACGTGATCATCAGGTGGAACGGCAGGGCTAGCACGGCGCTGACGTTGTGCGCGTCCAGCCAGGAGCGCTGCCCCTTGCCGAAGCGCAGGGTGAAGAAGTCGGCGAAGATCTTCTTGTGCGTGATCACCCCGCTGACGATGGCCACCAGCATGAACATGGCGCAGAAGCCGACCACCCAGCGAGCCCAGATCACCGGCATGTAGTGCAGGTCGAAGTGCATGCGATAGAGGAACGCGCCGCCCAGGGTGGGGCGCGACACCACGGGCTGCCCGTTGCCGTCCAGCGTCAGCGTGTTGTCGCGCGCCGCGCTGCGGTCTTCACCCGCCTGCCGCCAGTAGACCGTGGAGGCGATCGCGCGCTGGCCAGGCAGGGCGATGGACCAGCTGTCCGCGCCGGGCTGGCGGGCGTTAAGCCACGTCACCGCGCCTTCCGCGGCGCGCGTCGGCTGGCGCACGCCGGTGATCTCCGGCTGCATCCATCGGGTGATCTCGTCCTGGAAATACGCGCTGGTGCCGGTCGCGAAGATCGCCAGCAACAGCCAGCCGACGAGCAGGCCCGCCCAGGTATGCAGCCAGGCCATCGACTGGCGCAGGCCACCGTTGACCCCGTTCATGGCGCCGCTCCGTGCAGCGACGCCGCCAGCGCCACCGCGAGCGGTACGCCGATCGCCGCCAGCCCGATCCAGGCATGTGCCGCGCTGCGCGAGGCGAACGCGAAAATGGCCACCGCGGCGTAGACCGCGAACGAGACGAGCATGCCGGCGACCACCGCCTCGACACGCGCCATGGGCAGCCAGCGCGCGCACGCCGCCGCCACCAGGGCCGCCAGCGCATAGCCGCCGAACACCGCGGCGGTGGCTCGGCCCGTCACGTCCAGCGCCCGCATGGGGGAGATGCCTGTCGTCTTGCGCCTGCTCATGCCGGGATGTCTTTCGCCGTGGTGGGTGCGGAAACGGGTCGACCAGTGTACGCAAATGCGATTCATTCGCAATATCAGCGTAAGGTATTGCGGTGCCTGCCACATGTGCGGCATCATGGTAATGAGATTCGTTCGCGTTAACCGCGACATTCCCCCGCTACGGACCCATGCTCATGATCCTTCCCAAGAAGGCGCTGCCCCTGCTCATCGCAGGGGTGTTGGCCTCGCACGCTTCCTTTGCCCAAGACACGAACCGCACCGATAAGGCCGTCCAGCTGGATGCCGTTGACGTGCGTGGCGTCAAGCTCGACCAAGGCTACGCACGGCAGGACGCCGAGGGCGCGACGAAGACCGATACGCCGATCGTCGAAACGCCGCAGGCGGTGTCGGTTATCTCCGGCACGCAGATGCTCGACCAGGGCGTGCTGACGGTGCAGGACGCGCTGCGCTACTCGGCCGGCGTGCGCTCCGATGCCTACGGCGTGGACAGCCGTGGTGACGACGCCTTCGTCCGCGGCGCGTCGTTCACCTCCTACCTGGACGGCCTGCGGCAGTCGTTCGGTGGTTCGTACGCACGCACCGAGCCCTATTTCCTCGACCATATCGAGGTGGTGCGCGGTCCCTCGTCGGTGCTTTACGGACAAGGCACCACCGGCGGTCTGATCGGTCTCACGTCGAAGCGCCCGCAGTTCACGGCGGCACACGAGGTGCAGGTGCAGGTCGGCAACAACGCGCGCAAGCAGGCCGCGTTCGACTTCACCGGCCCGCTGGATGCGGCCGGCCATTGGGCGTATCGCCTGATCGGCGTGGTGCGCGACGCCGACTCGCAGATCGACCACGTATCCGACGACCGCAAGGCGATCTCCCCCTCGGTCACCTGGCAGCCCGACAACAACACCCGCTGGACCGTACTCGCCAACCTGCAGTTCGACCACAACGGCTCCTCGCTGAACTTCCTGCCGCACGCGGGCACGCTGCTGTTCAATCCGAACGGGCGCATTCCGACGAATCGCTTCGTCAGCGAGCCCGGCTTCGATCGCTACGACACCAGCCAGCGCGCGCTGTCGTCATTCTTCGAGCACCGCTTCAACGACACGTGGAAGTTCACCCAGAACGCGCGCTACTCGCACGACAACGTGGACTACCGCTCGCTCTATCCGAACGTCTATACCAACCCCGCGTATCCGTTCCTCGACGACGACCAGCGCACCGTGTCGCGCTATAGCTATATCGCCCTCAGCCGGCACAAGCGTTTCGTCACCGATACGCGCCTCGAGGGCGATTTCGATACGGGCGGCATGCATCACCGCGTGCTGTTCGGCGCGGACCTGGGCTATTCGCATACCGACAGCCGCCAGGGCAACGGCGTAGACCTCGTCCCGTTCGACCTGTACGCGCCGGTCTACGGTAACGGCTTCGTGCCGCCCGACATCCTGCCGGCACCGTCCAGCCATACGCGGCAGACCGGTCTCTACGTGCAGGACCAGATCAACTGGGGCGAGCACTGGATCGGCACGGTGGGCGTGCGCCATGATCGCGCCACGTTGACCACCGGCGACAGCCGCTCCGTCGACAATGCGACCACCTCGCGCTTCGGCGTGATGTACCGCTTCGACAACGGACTGGTGCCGTACGTGAGCTATACCGAGTCGTTCCAGCCGCTGGACAGCCTGGATTTCTACAACCGCCCCTACGAGCCGTTGCGCGGCAAACAGTACGAAGCCGGCGTGAAATACCAGCCTGTCGGCGGCTCGACGCTGCTCACCGCGACGTACTTCGACCTGCGCGAGGAAAACCGCCTCGCGCCCGATCCGCAGAATCCGCTGAACCAGGTCCAGGCAGGCCGCGCGAAGACCCGCGGCGTGGAACTGGAAGGCAGCTCGCGCCTGGGCAGCCATGTGGACCTCATCGGCACCTACACCTGGACGAAGGCGCGGCCGGACGACGGCACGATCGTCGCGGGCCTGCCGAAGAACCAGGCCTCCGCGTGGGGCGTGTACCACGTGAACGACGCCGACAGCGACGGTTTCAGCTTCGGCATCGGTGCACGCTACATCGGCACCAACTACGATGAGACCGGCACGCTCGTGGTGCCGCGCAAGACACTGTTCGATGCGATGGTGGCCTACACGCAGGGGCCGTGGCGCTTCTCCGTCAATGCCGCCAACGTCACCGACCAGGCGTACAGCGCCACGTGCCTGGCCCGTGGCGACTGCTTCTACGGCCCGCGTCGCAGCATCATGGGCAACGCCAGCTACCGCTTCTGACCGACCGTGGATTCCGGACGTCCGAACCGTTATGGTCGGATGTTCGGCTCGGGCGAACGGGAGATCGGCATGCGGCTAGGCAGGTTCATCGGGAGCGCGGTGCTTGCCGCGTGCGTATCCTTCGGCGCGCTGGCCGCGCCGCCACCGGAGCATGCGGGCAACCCGGTCTTCCCCGGCTGGTACGCCGATCCGGAGGCGGCCATCTTCGACGACACCTACTGGATCTACCCCACCACCTCATTGCCTTACGCGCAGCAGAACCACTTCGATGCGTTCTCCTCGCCCGACCTGATCCACTGGACGAAGCACGCCGACGTGTTGTCGATGCGTGACATTCCCTGGGCGAAGAAGGCGCTGTGGGCACCGGCGCTGGTGAAGAAGGACGGCAAGTATTATTTCTTCTTCGCCGCCAACGATATCCAGAACGACAACGAGGTCGGCGGCATCGGCGTGGCCGTGGCCGACAAGCCCGACGGCCCGTTCAAGGACCTGATCGGCAAGCCGTTGATCGGCGCCTTCCACAACGGAGCGCAGCCGATCGACCAGTTCGTGTTCCGCGACGACGACGGCACGTACTACATGATCTACGGCGGCTGGAAACACGCCAACATCGTCAAGCTGAAACCCGACTTCACCGGCGTCGAGCCCATGGCCGACGGCACCGTGTTCAAGGAGATCACCCCCGCGCCGGAATACGTCGAAGGTCCGTTGATGTTCAAGCGCAACGGCAAGTACTACTTCATGTGGTCGGAGGGTGGCTGGACCGGTCCCGACTACTCGGTGGCCTACGCCGTGGGCGACTCGGTCACCGGGCCGTTCCGCCGCGTCGGCAAGGTCCTCCAGCAGGATCCGAAGATCGCCACCGGCGCGGGCCACCATTCGCTGTTCCATGTGGCGAAGGACGATAGCTGGTACATCGTCTACCACCGCCATCCGCTGGGCGACACCAACGGCAACCACCGTGAGACCAGCATCGACGAACTGCATTTCGCCGCCGACGGCAGCATCCTGCCAGTAAAAATGACGCAAGACGGCGTGCAAGCCAAACCGCTGGTAGGAGCGCACGATGTGCGCGAACAGCCAACAAAGCGGTAAAGCCGGGCCCCGCACGCGTTGAGCAAGAGCCGGCGGGTAGCCCCCTCGGTGCCACGCCTGCGGCGACCCGCTAAGGAAAGGCCGCTCCGCGGCCGTCTATCTATTGCCCTTCGGGCCGGGTCGGGCTTCGCACAGGGGTTTCCGACTCGACATCCTGTCTCGCGAAAACGGCCGACCGTCCTGGTCGGCCCCCTTCGGGCCTGATCTGTGCGAAGCCCTCGCCTGCGGCTACCGGCACCGAGGGGGCTACCCGCCGGCTCTTCCGCAAACTGAGGTGGCGTGTTGGGCGAGCAGCGAGTGGCGTTCGGCGAGCAGGGGTCGGGGGACGGCGTCAGCGCTTTGTTGGCTGTTCGCGCACATCGTGCGCTCCTACCCCGGAGGTAGGGCTCATTTATTCAACGCCTGATCCGCCGGCCGTGTAGGAGCGCACGATGTGCGCGAACCCTCAACACCACCCAAGGCGGCTGATGCCATGCGCAACACGCAAGCGAGCGTTCCCAGCAACGAAGCGAAACCTGGCTCTGCGCTCGACCACACGCAACCTCAGTCCTCGAAAGAGCCGGCGGGTGCCACCCTCGCGGCCGCGGCAGCGGCCTTTCCCTTTCGGGTCGCCGCAGGCGTGGCCGCGAGGGTGGCACCCGCCGGCTCTTGCTCCAAAGCGCGAGGCTCTCGCTTCAAGGCCTCAGCCCAAAGTCAAAGCGCACCGCACACAATCGAGAGTGCACGGTGCGCACCTTCCGTGACGATCACCGCCGTGTATCGTCCACGATCTCCACATCCGGGAATGCCTTACGCACACAGGCGACATACTCACCCGGCTTCAGCGCGGAGAACGCCGTCTGGTAGCCGACGAGCTTGCAGCCCGGCTGCTCGCGCCAGTTGTTTTCCCAATACACCGGCAACGCACCGGCACCGCCTTCGGCGAACTGCTTCATGCCCTTGCAACCGAGTACCTCATCGGCCCCCACCGGCACACCGAGCGTGGCGGCAAAGGCGCGGTAGTAGGTGATGCGGTTGCGTGACTGCAGGTGTTCGTCCTGGCCGCCGCACTCCACGCCGCCGTTGATGATCTGCGTGGTGATGCCGAAGCCCGGCACCAGTCCCGCCGCACGATCCGCCGCGTTGGGCTGCCATGTTCCGTCGATGACATGCAGCATGGATGGCTTGGGCGGCTGCGGATAGGTGAAGAAGAACGTGGCGCTGGCGAGGTTCAGCCAGGTATCGGCCACGCGCTCGGGCGCATCCAGCAGCGTTCGTACGTCACCGTACATGGCTTCGGAAAACGGGCCGTAGTTGTAGTTGTACGACAGCTGCTTGGCCCCGCGGCCGAAGTAGCTCTTGAAGGCGCCATCGGCGTAGGTACCGCAGGGCCAGGTGTCGGCGATCCACCCCTGGCTGGCGCATTCGCCGTTGTAGCCGCCGCGCGCGCCTTCGTTCCAGCCCATCTCGCGCACGTAGGCCAGCGCCTGGCGGTAGTCCTCCTCCGGCCGCCACGATTCGTGCGCGCCGGTTTCCTGGGCGAAGTGCGCGAACATCGTGGCCAGCGTCTTGCGGCAGATCGCTTCCGCATCGCGGCCGTCATCGTAGTCGGCGCACACGGCAGGGAACTTGGCCACGGCCTGGAGCAGCCCGCGATAGGAATACTCCGGCGCACGCAACGGGAACAGATACTCGAAGCGCGCCGCGTCCACGATCGATTCCACGCGCCGCACGTTGGCCGGGTTGGTGGTGCGGCCGGGTTGCACGGCTTCCACCGAGGCATTGTCCAGCGTGCGGATGGAGGCGCGTACCGCACCCATCAGCGGGTCCGTCGTCAGGCGTGATTCGTCGGCCAGCAGCTGGCTGAGCAGGACCTCGCGTGGCTTGCCGGGCGGTGGCGGGGGAGGCGGATCGCCCGGGTTGCCCGGATCGCCCGGGTGACCGGGTTGGTCCGGCCCCGGACATCCCGTGGGCGTATCCCTGGCCGTGCGCTCCCAGGGTGTATCCCACGGGTGGGCGACCTGGTCGACGTGGGCGGGCGAATGGCCGGGTTCGACCCACCACTTCGCGCGGAAGACATCGCCCTTGAACGTGACGACGCAGTTCTCCGTGTAGGTGGAAGAAGGATCGTAGTCCTGGGCGAATGCGGCCGGTATGAGGGCGAGCGCACACAGGGCGCTCGCGACATGCAACGTGCGGAACGGCGTGGAATACATGCAGCCTCCATGGCATCGGGCAACGCGGGCCGCAGGCCGGCCCGCCCGTTCACGCTAGCGCGGCACCGCCTGGCCGCCCATAGGATTCGTCCGAAAAGCGCCGATCAGTGTGCGGGCACCGGCGGCTTGCCCATGGCGGCGGTCTTCTGCGCGATCTTCGCCCGGATCGCGGGAATGACGGCCAGCGCCGCGCGTTCGCCCTCGAGGATGGCGACGTTCTTCTGGTCGAAGTCGGTCGGGCCGATCTGGCCCACCTTCGGGCGAATGACGATATCGGCGCGACCCAGTTCCTGTTCGGCCAGGCGGCGTCCCATGATGGTGATGGATTGCCCGACCACGCCCATCATGCTGCCGGGATTGCTGCCATCCGGACGCGCGGAGATATCCACGGCGATGACGATATCGGCGCCCAGCTGGCGTGCCGCATCCACCGGCACGGGGCTGACCACGCCACCGTCGACGAAGTGCCGGCCGCCGATCTCCACCGGCTCGAACACGCCGGGGATGCTGCTGGACGCGCGCACCGCCTGGCCGGCGTTGCCACGGATGAAGATGGCGCGGTCGCCGTTTTCCAGTTGCGTTGCCACGGCCGCGAACGGCGTGTGCAGTTTCTCGATGGGCGTGTTCTTCACCAGCGCGTTGACGTAATCCTGCAGCTTCTGGCCCTGCACCAACCCGCCGGAAAAGAAACGGACGTCGCGGATGTTGCTTTCGTCCAGCGCGAAGGCCTGTTCCTGCAGCTGGAAGGCATCCATGCCCGAGGCATACAACACGCCGACGACGCTGCCGGCGCTGGTGCCGGACACCACGTCCGCGTGGATGCCGCTGGCTTCCAGCATCTTGATGACGCCGATATGCGCAAAGCCCTTGGCCGCGCCGCCGCCGAGCGCCAGGCCGATACGTGGTTTGGCGGCCAGTACGGGTACGGCCGTATCGGCCCGCTGGTCGGGCTTGCTCCCGCCGAAACAGCCGCTGAGCAGGGTGGCAAGCAGGAGCGGAAGCAGGGTGCGAGCGCGGCGGAACGTCATGTCGGCGACCAGGAAAGGGGCAGGCGGATCATCGGGCGCGGGCAGGGCGCCCGGGTGACGAAGGGATGGCGTAGCCCGGGCGCGGACGGCGCCCGGGTCGATCAGTCGCGCGTGTGGTCCGCATCCAGGTGGTAGCGGGTGGCCACGTCGATCTCGTTCTTCGAGCCCAGGAACACCGGCACGCGCTGGTGCAGGGCCGTGGGCTGCAACGCCATGATCCGTTCGCGGCCGGTGGTGGCGGCACCGCCCGCCTGTTCCACGATGAAGGCCATGGGATTAGCCTCATACATCAGGCGCAGCTTGCCGGTGCCGCCCTTGCCGGTGATCTTGGCATCCAGCGGGTAGATGAAGACACCGCCACGGGTGATGATCCGGTGCACGTCGGCCACCATCGAGGCCACCCAGCGCATGTTGAAGTCACGCCCGCGCGGGCCATCGGCACCGGCCAGCAACTCGCCGATGTAGCGCTGCATCGGTGCTTCCCAGTGGCGCTGGTTGGACATGTTGATGGCGAACTCCGCCGTTTCGGCGGGGATGGTGATGCCGCGACGGGTCAGCACGAAGCTGCCATGCTCACGGTCCAGCGTGAACTCGTGCACGCCATGGCCGAAGGTCAGCACCAGCAGGGTGCACGGGCCGTAGACCACGTAACCCGCGGCCACCTGCTCGGTACCGGGCTGGAGGAAATCGGAGGTCTTCGGCTCGGTCACGCCATCCGGGCAGCGCAGCACCGAGAAGATCGTGCCGACCGACACGTTCACGTCGATGTTGGACGAGCCGTCCAGCGGGTCGAACAACAGCAGGTGATTACCCTTGGGGTAGGCATCGGGAATGGGCTGGGGATCTTCCATTTCCTCCGAGGCGCAGGCGGCGAGGTGACCGCCCCAGGCATTGGCCTCGAGCAGGATCTCGTTGGAGATCACGTCCAGTTTCTTCTGGGCTTCGCCCTGCACGTTGTCCGAGCCGGCGTTACCCAGCACACCGCCCAGGGCGCCCTTGCCGGTGGCCACCGAGATGCGCTTGCAGGCGCGGGCGACCACTTCGATCAGCAGGCTGAGCTGGGCATTGATATGCCCCTCGCGCTTTTCTTCGATCAGGAACTGGATCAGCGAAATCGGTTTCGTCATCGGACGGGCTCGGGCGCGAAAACCCGCATTGTCCGTATGTGGCGTGAACGGCGCCAGAGGGCTGCTGACAGAACGCTGTCAGCAGCCCTGGTGCAGACTCGTCCCTCACCGCAGCACAACCAAGGAAGAACTACCGCATGAACCCGAACCGCATCGTCTTCCACCATGCCCCGCAGAGCCGCTCCGGCAGTGTCCTCATGCTGCTGGAAGAACTGGGCGCGCAGTACGACCTGCACGTCATGAGCCTGGCCGCGGGCGAGCAGCGCCAGCCGGCGTACCTGAAGGTCAATCCGATGGGCAAGGTGCCCGCGATCGAGCACCGCGGTGAGCTGGTTACCGAGCGGCCGGCGATCTTCATCTACCTGGCCGATCTTTTCCCCGAGGCGAAGCTGGCGCCCTCGCTGGACGATGCACTGCGTGGCCCCTACCTGCGCTGGCTGGCCTTCTACGGCTCATGCTTCGAGCCGGCCGTGATGGACCGCTGGGCAAAACACGAGCCGATGCCGGCCATGCAGTCGGCCTATGGCGATTTCGATAGCGTGATGGATCTTCTGGAGGCGCAGCTGGCGACGGGTCCGTGGATGTTCGGCGAACGCTTCACCGCGGCCGACCTGCTCTGGGCCAGCTCGCTGTCGTGGACGATGGGTTTCGGTCTGGTACCCCGGCGTGACGTGTTCACCGCCTACGTGGATCGGGTGATGGCACGGCCGGCGGTGGTGCGGGCTCATGCCCAGGACGCGGCGCTGGCCAAGGCCCAGGCGCTGGCGGTCGCCTGACGAGAAAGCGATGATGCGCCCATGCGCCGTGCCGACCGCCTGTTCCTCATCATCAACGCCCTGCGCGGGCGGCGCACGGCGCTGCCCGCGCGGCAGCTGGCGATCACGCTCGAGGTATCGCTGCGCACGGTCTACCGCGATGTGGCCGACCTGCAGGCTTCCGGTGTGCCGATCGAGGGCGAGGCCGGTGTCGGTTATGTCTTGCGCAAGGGCGCGGACATCCCGCCGCTGATGTTCACCGCGGGCGAGCTGGAAGCGCTGGTGGCGGGCACGCGGTTCGTCCGAGCGTTTGCCGGCGAGCGGCTGGCGCGCGAGGCGCAGGCCGCCCTGATCAAGATCGAGGCGGTGCTGCCCCCCGACCTGCGTGAGCGCGCCGCGCAGTCGCGTATCTTCGCGCCCATCTGGCGGGACACGTTCCAGAACGAGGTGGCGGCCATGCTCGACCGCCTGCACGAGGCCGTGCTGGCGCACCGCGTGCTGTGCCTGGACTACACCGATGCGCAAGGCCGCAGCAGCACCCGCGAGGTATTGCCGCTGTGCCTGTCGTTCTGGGGTGGCGCGTGGACCCTGGGCACCTGGTGTCGCCACCGCGATGCGTTCCGCAACTTCCGTCCCGACCGCATCGCCAGCTGCCGCGAATCGGGCGAGGTGTTCGACGACCAGCCGGGCCGCGACATCACCGCCTACCTGGTCACCATGCACACCCACTACGCCGGCCTGGAATAGCGCCGCGGCACGCGACGGGATGCGATGATCGGGGTTTGACCGCCCCCTTCGGAGCCCGCATGTCCCCCTGGATCCGCGCCATCGCCTTCGCCGGCCTCGTTGCCGGCACCGCCCACGCCGCCGCGCCGGTGACCACGCCCGCCGACGCGGCGTTCAAGGCGATCTATACGAAGGAGTGGGCCTGGCGCAACGGCCAGGCCGGGATCCTCACCTCCGGTGAAGCACAGCCCGGCGAGGGTCGGCTGGACACGGTGGACGCCGCCAGTCAGGCGAAGCGTCTCGCTTACTGGAACGACGTGCTGGCGCAGCTGAAGCGGATCGATCCGGCCTCGCTGAGTGGCACGGTGCGCGTGGACTACGAGGTCTACCAGGCCCAGGTCGCCAACCTGGCCGCCGCGCAGCGGTTCCAGCAGTGGCAGATGCCGTTCAACAGCGACTCGGCGTTCTGGTCGGACATCGGGTACGTGATGCACGGCGACGACCTGCGCACACGCGACGACTACCGCAAATACATCGACCGCCTGCGCCAGATCCCCGCTTACATGGACCAGGAGATCGCCAACATGCGCCTGGGCCTGGCGCGTGGCTTCACGGTGCCGCGGGCCGTGCTCGACGGGCGCGACGTATCGATCGCCGCCGTCGCCGACCTGAAGAAACCGGAGGACAGCGCGCTCTACCGGCCGTTCACCGCGTTGCCGAAGACGCTTCCGGCGGCCGACGCCGAGGCGCTGCGTGCGGAAGCCCGCCAGGTCATCGCCGGCGACGTGATCCCGGCCTATGGCCGCTTGCTCACCTTCTTCCGGACCGAGTACGTGCCCGGTGCGCGGCCCACTCTGGCGGCGGAGTCGCTGCCCGACGGCAAGGCCTACTACCGGCAGCAGATCATCGAGTACACCACGCTGGACCTCACCCCGGATGCCATCCATGCCATCGGCCTGCGCGAGGTGGATCGGCTGCACAAGGAGATGGTGCAGACGATGCAGCAGACCGGATTCAAGGGCGACTTCCCGGCGTTCCTGGCCTTCCTGCGCAGCGATCCGCAGTTCTACGCCAAGACGCCCGACGAGCTGCTGATGCGCACGGCGTGGGTCGCCAAGCAGGTGGACGCGAAGCTGGGCAAGTACTTCGGCCTGTTGCCCCGGCAGCGTTTCGCCATCGAGCCGGTACCGGCGGACATCGCGCCGTATTACACGTCCGGCCGCGGTGGCCCGGATACGTACCTGGTCAACACCTACGACCTGCCGTCGCGTCCGCTGTTCAACATGCCGGCGCTGACCCTGCACGAGTCGATGCCGGGCCACGCGTTGCAGCTGGCGCTGTCGGCCGAGCAGCAGGGGCTGCCCGACTTCCGGCGCGACGGCTATATCTCGGCGTACGGCGAGGGCTGGGCGCTGTATTCGGAATACCTCGGCGAGGAGATGGGCATTTACCACACGCCCTACGAGCACTTCGGCTTCCTCACCTACCAGATGTGGCGCGCCTGTCGCCTGGTGGTGGATACGGGCATCCACCACCTTGGCTGGAGCCGGCAGCAGGCGATCGATTACCTCAGCAGCAACACCGCGCTGAGCCAGCGCGAGATCGCCAACGAGGTGGACCGGTACATCAGCTGGCCGGGCCAGGCGCTGTCCTACGAACTGGGCTACCTGAAGATCCGTGCCCTGCGCGACAAGGCGGAGAAGGCGCTGGGTGAAAGCTTCGACCTGCGGGCGTTCCACGACACGGTGCTGTCGCTGGGCTCGGTACCCCTGCCGGTACTGGAGCAGCACGTCGACGAATGGATCGCCGCGCAGCGCAAGCATTGACGGGATAGGCCGGGCGCGGTCCAGCGGTCGACGTGCTACCACGATATCCACACATGAAGTAACATAAATCATGTATCCACCAGTGGAGTCGTCGATGCAGCCCGCGATTCATGCCCGTCCGACACCCGTCGCCGACCTCGGCGGCCCGGCACTGCGGGCTTTTTTCGCCTTGGCCGAGCGCTGGAAACTCCGCGGCGCCGAGCAGCGCACCCTGCTGGGCGATCCGCCGGAGTCCACCTACTTCAAGTGGAAGAAGCTGCAGGACGGCGCGCCTGGGCGCGACGTAATCGAGCGCATCAGCTACCTGCTGGGCATCTGGAAAGACCTGCAGATCCTGTTCCCCGAACCCGGCCAGGCGGATGCCTGGGTCCGCAAACCCAACGCGGCCCCGTTGTTCGGTGGCCGCTCGGCGCTGGATCGCATGCTCTCGGGCAACGTCGCCGACCTTTATGTCGTCCGCCAGTACCTGGACGCCCAGCGCGGCTGGAACGGATGACTCCGCTGCCGCCGTCGCGGCGGATACGCTGGGCTCACGCCTACCGCATCGTTCCCAGCCGGTTTCCCCCGGTGGGCCTGTTCGACCGCATCGCCGATCCGAAGGATATCGACGCAGTGATGGAGATCGAGTCGCTGACCAACCCCCGCCTGCGCGAGGAAATAGGCGCACTGAGCCTGCTGCCGCCCGGTCGCCGGGTGTCGGGGCACGGCACTACGCCGATCATGGCCGCCTTCGCCCATATCCCGCCGGAGGGCAGCCGGTTCTCGGACGGCCACTGGGGCGTGTTCTACGCGGCGCACACCGTGGCCACCGCCATCGAGGAAACCGTCTACCACCGGGAAGCCTTCCTGGCGGCCACGCGCGAGCCACCGACGGATGTCCAGGTGCGCTGCTACGCCACGTCCATCGCCGGCCGCCTGCACGATATCCGCGGCGGCTGGCCCGCGGAGCACGCTCCGGATTCCTACACGGCCAGTGTCGCGCTCGCCCGCCGGCTGCGCGACGAGGGTTCCAACGGCATCGTCTACGACAGCGCGCGGCATCCCGGTGGCGAGTGCGTGGCGGTGTTCTATCCGGACCTGGTGGCGCCCTGCCTGCAGGCCGAGCACTTCATCTATCGCTGGAACGGCCAGCATGTGGAGGCCGTGCTCAAGGTCACCGCGGTGGATCGTCCGGGTTTGCCCCCGGGCGCCTGAACGGTTACGTTTCTTCGGATGAAACGCCTGACGATCCTCCTCACCTTACTCGTCCTGTCCTTCGGCGCCCACGCCAAGGCCCCCGACCACAGCCAGTGGGAAAGCGACATCCAGGCCTTCGAGGCCAACGACCGGGCCAACCCGCCGCCCGCGCACGCGGTGCTGTTCATCGGCAGCTCGTCCATCCGCTTCTGGAAGAGCCTGGCCAGCGACTTTCCGAATTACCGTGTGATCAACCGCGGCTTCGGCGGCTCGGACATGGACGACGCCACGGCGTTCGCCGATCGCATCGTGGCGCCCTACAAGCCGGCCGCCATCGTGGTCTACGCCGGCGACAACGACCTGCAGAACGGTGACACCCCCGAACAGGTGCGCGACGATTTTGCCGCGTTCGTGACCAAGGTCCGGCAGGGCCAGCCCGATGTGCCCATCGCCTTCATCTCGATCAAGCCCTCCCTGGCACGCGTGGCCCTGCTGCCCTCCATCAACGCGGCCAACAAGCTGATCAGCGCCTGGGCCATGGCACAGAAGAATGTCGCGTTCCTCGACGTGGCGCCCGCCATGGTCGACGCGCAGGGCCAGCCCAAGCCCGATCTGTTCATCGGCGACGGACTGCACATGAACCCGAAAGGCTATGCGCTGTGGGTCGCCCAGGTCCGCCCATGGCTGGCCGACCACGCCACGGCCGCCGAAGTTAAACAGATGCCAAACACGGCCCCCCTGTGATACGGGAACTTCACGGCAACGGCCTTATCTAAGTATTCGATCGCCGAGAGGCGACCCGTTGGCAGAAGGCCGTTTAGATAGCCTTCTGTCCCGGGTCCCGCTATTTCCCCTGATAGCCTGGACCCGACGCGACCCCGGCAGCTCCTCCCCTGGCTGCCGGGGTTTTATTTTTTGCGATTCCCCTACTACCGTGCCCCAGGCCTATGTAGGAGCGGACGATGTCCGCGAACCCTCACCGCCAAAGGTCGCGAATGTAGGAGCGGACGATGTCCGCGAACCCTCACCGCCAAAGGTCGCGAATGTAGGAGCGGACGATGTCCGCGAACCCTCAGCGCCCCATATCGCGAAAGAAGCCACCCACCCATCGCTACCGGCGTTTCCGTGAACTCATCGAAGCCATGCTCCGCTTTCGATGCACGGCCTCATTTGTACCCGCTGTCCTGGAGCTTCGCCCACATCGTGGGCTCCTACCCCGTTGCCATCCACGCCGTGGTGGGATGCGGGCAAAGAAAAAAGGCCAGCTTTGCGGCTGGCCTTCTTTGAATGTTTCGGTGTTCGGCATCGCCCACATCGTGGGCTCCTACACACCCACCCACGAGGCGTGGATAGGTGCGGCGCGGTGTCAGGCGGCCTGCATGCGGCTGTAGGGCCGGATGGACGTATCGAATGCCCGCCATACCCCGTCGTTGCCCTCGATGTTCAATACGATGTCAGACAGCGCGTTGGCGGCCTCGATACGGCGCGCCTCGGCCAGTGCGCATTCGAGCGCATCGTCGCGCGAGCAGAACTCGGCATATTCATTCGCATTCTTCTGGAGCACCCAGAGGCCCGGACCCACGGACTCGAACGGAATATCGAAGACGACCACGACTGAACCCACCCTGTTGACTGAACGTGGGCCCATCGTAAGCGGACGTTCGTTAGGCCGCCGTTGAGGCTCAGTTATCTCCTCCGGAAACGAAGCCTTCGCGGCTGCCGCGATGGAACACGGTGTCCGTCGGCAGCACCTCGGCGGCCGCCACGGCCTGGCCCCGGGCCAGCTGCGCGTAGACCGGGGTGAAATCGGCCGCCGTGGCGTCGAACAACTGGGCGAAATCGTCGATCACGAAGTAGGTCTGCTGGTGCGAATCGATCCGGTAGCGGGTGTTCATCACCCGGGCCAGGTCGAAGCCGATGCGGTTGGGGGCGGTAGAGTCGATGGAATAGATCGACTCGCTCTTGGAACTGACGATGCCCGCCCCGTAGATGCACAGGCCGGCGTCCGTGCGGATCAGGCCGAATTCCACCGTGTACCAGTAGAGGCGCGTGAGGTTCATCAAGGCTTCCGGCCCGATAGCATGGGCCTTCATGCCGCCCTTGCCGTAGGCCTGCATGTAGTCGGCGAACACGGGGTTGAGCAGAAGGGGCACGTGCCCGAACAGGTCGTGGAAGAGGTCGGGCTCGGACAGGTAATCCAGCTGGTCCGGACGACGAATCCACCAGCTCACAGGAAAACGGCGGTGGGCCAGGTGGTCGAAGAACACCTCGTCCGGCAGCAGGCCTTCCACGGCGACCACTTCCCAGCCCGTGGCCGCACCCAGCACGCGGTTCAGGTCGTCGAAGCGCGGAATGCCGCCGTCGCCCAGGCCGAAGCGTTCCACGCCATCGAGGAATTCCTGGCAGGCATAGGCCGGCAACAGGGCCCGCTGCCGGCTGTACAGGGTGTCCCACACGTCGTGATCCGTCTTCGAGTAGCTGGCCCACGGCTGCTCCACGGTGCCGGTGGCGTACACCGGAACGTAACCGCGGTCTGTCTGCTGGTGCTCGACGCGGCGTGGATTTTCCATGGGGCAACTCCTGACGGGTTATATCGGGGTGATAACAACAGATTAGCGCCCGATACGCGCAATAGGGTTGTCTCATTGCGCCATACACGCTCAAGCGCGCAATATACGTGCGAAAACACATGGCATAAGGCTACAAACGTGCAGGCAATGTTCGACCGAACCGATCTGCGCATCCTCGGCGCGCTCCAGGCCCATGGCCGGATCACCAACGCGGAGCTGGCCACCGAGGTCAACCTGTCGCCCTCGGCCTGCCTGCGCCGTGTGCAGAAGCTGGAGGCGGACGGGGTGATCGGTGGCTACGGCGCGCGGCTGGAGCCCCGCGCAATCGGGCTGGGCCTGCAGGCCTTCGTCCGGGTGCAGCTGTCGCGGCACGAGTCAGCCGCCATCGACGCCTTTACCGAGTCGGTCGCCACCTGGGAAGAAGTCGTTTCCTGCTATGCGCTCACCGGGGACATGGACTACCTGCTGCAGGTCTACGTCGCCGATCTGGACGGCTTCTCGCAATTTCTTCTCGACCGGTTGCTCAACGCGGCCGGCGTGGCCGACGTGAACACCAGCTTCGTGTTGCGGACGGTCAAGGCTTCGACGGCCCTGCCGCTCGGGAACGCCCGTGCTTGACCCGGCCCAAGCCCGCGCGGCACACGGGATTGAGAAATTCCCCTAGCGGCAGGGTCCGCCGGTCGTTAATCTTGTGTGCTTGATGGAATCCACCGACGCCAACCCGACCCCGCGCGATCCCTTGCGCCCGCTGCGCTACGTGTGGCGTGTGCCGCTGCTATTGCTCCACGTCCTGTTCGGCATCTTCATCTGCACGGCCATCCTGAGCTGGGCCGGTGGCGTCATGAAGGACGGCAAGGAGCCTTTCGGCCACCGCGCCATCCGCCTTTGGTCCACCCTGCTGCTGCGGATCTTCGGCTTTCGCAGCGTGCGCATCGGTACGCCCTTGCCCGACCCGGTGTTGTTCGTGGCCAACCACACCTCGTGGCTGGACATCGTGCTGCTGCATTCGCAGCGTGCCGCCTGCTTCGTCGCCAAGGCCGAGATCGCCGGCTGGCCGCTGGTGGGGTGGATGGCCGCCCGCGGCGGCACCATCTTCCATCGCCGCGGCAGCAACCACTCCCTGGCGTCGGTCATGGCGGTCATGGTCGAGCGCCTGCGCGAAGGGCGGGCCGTGGCCGTGTTCCCGGAAGGCGGCACGGGCCACAACGGCGTGCTGCGGGTGTTCCATGCCCGCATCTTCCAGGCGGCGCTGGACGCCGAGGTACCGGTACAGCCCGTGGCCCTGCGCTTCGCGCGCCACGGTCGCCGTATCGTGGATGCGGGCTTCCGCGAAGACGAGAGCTTCATGGGCAATTTCCTGCGCCTGCTGGGGGAGCGTCCGCTCGACGTCGAAGTGCATTTCCTCCAGCCCGTGCCGGTGTCGGACGACGGGCGCCGCCGCATGGCGGAGGCCTCGCGCGAGCGCATCGCCCTGGCCCTGGATACCGATACCCCGGCATGAGCCTGCCCAAGGGCATCGACCTGAATCCGCCATGGCCGCTACGCAGCGGTCATGTGCAGACCATGCTTTCCTCCAGCGGCATCCGTCGGCGCCTGTTGCCCCGTCGCGCGCACAAGGTGCAGGAAGGGTCGGTCGAAGTGCTGGTGGATGTAGGCCAGGGCGATCGACTCAGCGGTCGCTATACGGCACAGACCACCGGCGGGGCGTCCCGCGGGCTGGCCATCCTCTTCCATGGCTGGGAGGGCAGCGTCGATTCCACCTACGTGCTGCAGACCGGTAGCCGGTTGCTCGAGGAAGGCTGGGATGTGTTCCGCCTCAACTTTCGCGACCACGGTGACAGCCACGGCCTGAACGAGGCGCTGTTCCATTCCTGTCGCATCGACGAGGTGGTGACGGCGCTCGGGCAGATCACCCGCATGTTTCCCTCGCGCGTGGTCGGCGTGGCCGGGTTCTCGCTCGGCGGCAATTTCGCGTTGCGCGCAGGCATCCTCGCGCCCACCCAGGGCGTGTCGTTCGACTACGCACTGGCCGTGTGCCCGATCATCGATCCCAGCGAGGGCCTGTTTTCGCTGGAAAGCGAAGCGCCTTGGTTCTACAACGCCTATTTCATGCACAAGTGGCGCCGCTCGCTGCGCCTCAAGCAGCAGGCCTTCCCGCAGCAGACGTATTTCGAGCTGAACGAGCTGAAGCAGAACATGCGCGATCTCACCAGTTCGCTTGTGCTCCGGCACACCGATTTCGATTCGCTCGAGGCCTACCTGGACGGCTACTCGGTCGCCGGCGATCGCCTGATGGACCTGCACATCCCGGCCACCATCCTCACCTCGCGCGACGACCCGGTCATTCCCATCGCCGCGTTCCACCAGCTCCGCCTGCCGCCCAACATCGAGCTGGATATCGCCAACCACGGCGGCCATTGCGGTTTCATCCGCGATTTCAGCATGACCAGTTTTACCGACGACTACATCGCGGCCCGCTTCAACGCCATCGCCGGCTGAGTCCCTGGTTTCACTGCAAGGACTACACACGCCCCGTGATGAAGTGCTGCGATACAACAGGAGTAGCCCATGCGACTGAAGAGCGACAGCATCGAGCACGGCAAGCCGATACCGGCCACCTACGCGTTCATGGACCTCGGCGAGCCGGTGAAGCCGGCGGGTAACGTGACGCCGCACCTGGCGTGGACGGAAGTGCCGACCACGGCCCGATCCTTCGTCATCGCCGTGATCGACACCGACGTGCCCTCCAAACCCGACGACGTCAACGTCGAAGGCCGTGAAGTGCGCCGCGACCTGCCGCGCGTGGAGTTCGTCCACTGGCTGATGGCCAATATCCCCGTGGAGTGCCGTGAACTGGGCGAAGGCGCCTGCGGCGAGGGCATCGTGCCGCGTGGCAAGAAAGAGCCGGTGGGCCCGCCCGGGTCGGTCCAGGGCATCAACGATTACACCGGCTGGTTCAAGGGCGATCGTGACATGGAAGGGCATTACCACGGCTACGACGGCCCGTGCCCGCCCTGGAACGACAGCATCCCCCACCACTACCACTTCCATGTGTACGCTCTGGACGTGGACACGCTGCCGCTGGAAACCGGTTTCAACCTGGCCGAGCTGCGCGATGTGATGAAGGGCCACGTGGTGGACGAGGCGGTCATCACCGGTACGTATTCGCTCAATCCGCGGGTTCGCGGCTGAGGCGGACAGCCACGGGACGCCGCGCCAGCCTGAACGGCCTTTGAGCAGGCCGGCGCGGTTTCACGCGGTCTGCGCAGGGTCCGGGACTAAATGGCGTCGCGTCCCATTCTGCCGGAGATTTTCCCCATGCTGCACTACGCTCTCGTTTTCCTCGTCATCGCCATCATCGCGGCTGTCTTCGGTTTCGGCGGCATCGCGGGCACAGCGGCAGGCATCGCCAAGATCCTGTTCATCGTTTTCCTGATCCTGGCCATCATCTCGTTCTTCCGCGGTCGAGGCCGGTAACGTCGATGCGCGCCGGCGGCTTCGGTCGCCGGCGCTTGCGATGACTCCAGCGTCACCCCTTCCGCTCTAATTTGTCCCATCCCGTCCTTTCGGAGTGCACGTCATGAACAATCCCCTCGACCAGGCTGCCAATGCAGTGAACGCCGCCGCGAACAACGTGTCGGCTGCCGAGCGTATCGATGCGCGCGCCGAGCGTGTGAAGCAGGCTACCTCCGACGCCGTGGACCGCACCAAGGACGTGGTGGATCGCGCCGCCGACAAGGTGGAAAACACCCTGCACAGCGCCACCGACAAGGCGGCCGAGGGCGCAACGCGTGCTGCCGAGAAGGCCGAGGAAGTGAAGGTGCGCGGCAAGGAAGTCTATGGCGAGGCCGTGGACACCGCGAACGATTGGCTCGATACCGCCCGCGACTACGTGCGCGAGAAGCCGGTACAGTCCATCGCCATGGCGCTGGCCGCTGGCTGGTTGGCCGGTCGCATCCTTCGCAACTGATCCTTTGTCCCGGGGGCAATGACACATGCAGGAAGACAATCCCTCGGGGCGTAGCGACGTGAACGAACCGGCCGCGGATAGCGCGGGTGCGGCACGTCCGTCGCTGACGATGCCCGCCTGGATCGACGACCTGCGTCGGCTCGGTAGTGGCCTGAAGAACCTCTTCGCGGCGCAGTTTGCATTGGCAGGCGCCGAACTGGGTCTGGCACGTGCCGGCATGGTCATGATGCTGTTCATGGGCCTGGCCGCGATCGTCTTCGCGGTGGCGCTGGGCTTGACCCTACTGGCGCTCGCCGGCTGGGGCCTCGCGCAGTGGTTCGGCTCGTGGGCGTGGGCGCTCACCGCGCTGGCCGGCCTGCAGCTGGTATTGCTGGTTGCCGCCATTCTTGTATTCAAGCGCTGCATGCACTGGATCAGCCTTCCCGGTACGCGTAACGAACTGGCCAGCCTGGCCAGGGAAGCGGTACGTCAGGGCAAGGCGGAAGGCGAAGCCAAGGCAGGGGTGTAGACGATGGGCATTTTCAGCAGCATGGCCAAGGTGACCGCCGCCAAGGCGCGCGTCACGGCGGCGCGCGTCGAGGTGGTGGAACCAGCCGCGGCGATCATCGCGCGCGGTTACGAGCATCCCCTCACTGTGGTGGGCATCGCGACCGGTGCCGGTTTCCTGCTCAGCAACATCAAGCTCAATCCCCTCGCCGTACCCGGTGTCAGCGGGCTGGTGGCCGGCGGTACCGCCGACATCATCGGCAAGGTGATCTCCATGGCCACGGGCAGCCTGCTGGGCGATCTGGCCGGAAACGCCGCGGATGACGTGGCGGACGTAGCCGACGACGCGTCATGAGCGACCTGCCCGGGGCGTTGCCCACGCCGTTGTCGTCGACGATGGCGCCGGGAGCGGCAGTGGCGACGCTGTCCACCCGGCCCCGCCGCAAACCCGGCAGCAGCCGTAGCACCCGTCGCATCTCGCGCCACCTGAAGGCGATCCGTGTTTCCCTGACCGGCATGATCCTGCTGGCGCTCGTCTATACGGTGGTATTGGGCAAGTCGTTGCTGGTGCCACTGGTGCTGGCAGGCTTCCTCGGCCTGGCCCTGAACCCCATCGTCGTTGCCGCGGCACGTGTGCGCATCCCGCGCTGGCTGGCGTCGGTGACTGTCATGCTGATGCTTGGCATCGGGCTGGTCTCGGCCATCGCCACGTTGTCCACGCCCGCGCTGAACTGGTTTCACGAGGCACCGACGGCGATGCGCGCGTTCGCGCCCAAGATCAAGCCGATGACGCAGCAGATCGAAGCGGCCAGCCGGGCCACGCAGAACCTGGTCGGGGGCACGACCGCGCGCAACGCGCCCCAAGCCGCCGCCGGGTTCGCTTTCACCGCCTGGGACATCGTGGCCGGTGCGCCGAAAGTGCTGGCCAGCGTGCTGACAGTCGCCCTGCTGGTGTTTTTCTTCCTCGTATACGGCGACGAGATCCTGCGGCGTGCCGTCGAGATATCGCCCACTTTTGCGTACAAGCGACACACGGTGAGCATCGTGCGCAGCATCCAGGTGGAAGTATCCAGCTACCTGCTGCTCACCGCGGCGATCAACGTGACACTGGGGCTGGTCACCGCCGGCATGCTTTATCTCTACGGCGTGCCCGACCCGCTGTTGTGGGGCACGGTAGCCACCGTGGCGAACTTCATCCCATACGTCGGCGCGATCACCACCACGACCGTGCTGGCCATCGTGGGCGTCCTGCACTTCCAGGAACTGGGCCCGGCCCTGTTGCCGGCCGCCACGTTCGCCGGCATCACCGCCATCGAGGGCAATATGCTCACGCCGATGCTGCAGGGGCGCCGTTCCCGGCTCAGCCCCGTGGCGATCCTGCTGTGGCTGTTGATCTGGGGCTGGCTGTGGGGCATTCCCGGCGCCTTGCTTGCCGTGCCGATGCTGACCTGCGTCAAGCTGATCACCGCCCGTCTGCGCGGGTGGGAGTGGTTCGCGCACATCATCTCGCGCTGACGCCAGACGACACGCGGCGTTACCAGGCGATCGCCTCGCCGTCGCGACAGAACCTGCCATGGATCGCCTCGCGCTCCGGCAACAGCGCGGCCCACACCACGCCGCGTGCACCCTCGGCCACCGGCCGACCACCGCTGCCGCCCAGGGCCGTGGCGGTCCAGCCGGGGGACACGGCGTTGACCAGTACGCCGCTGCCTTCCAGTTCCTTGGCGGCCACCTGGGTATAAGCGTTGAGCGCGGCCTTCGAGATGCGGTAAGCCGGCGCATCGTCGCCACATATGGCATGCGTGGCGCATTCGCTGGACACGTTGACCACGCGACCGTAACCGTGCCGACGCATCAGCGGCAACACCGCCGCGGTCAGGCACCATGCACCCAGCAGGTTTACCTCGAGCGCGCCGCGTATCGTGTCCAGGTCGGGCCGCGAGGCGCGGCTGCCCGTGTCGAAATACCCGCCGGCGTTGTTGACCAGGATGTCCAGCCGGCCCATTCGTCCCTCGATGGCGGTGACGGCGGCCTGCATGTCCGCCGCCCGCGTGACGTCCAGGCGTAGCGCATGCGCGACGCCGCCCGCTTCGCGGAGGGTGCGTGCCGCCTTCTCGGCCCGCGCCATCTCGCGACCGCCGACGAATACCGTGACACCGAGCGCGGCGAGTTGCCTCGCCACCTCGAAACCGATGCCCCGGTTGGCGCCGCTCACCAGCGCCACGCGCTGGATGAGCGGCGGCTCCACGCCCAGCGGGGACGAGCGGGGCCTCGCCACCGGTAGCCGATGAAGCGTCGCAGCGGTCATGGCGTCGTCGCCACCTCGCTGCATGCTTCGTTGCCGCAGGCCTGCCAGCCACCGCCGAGTGCCTTGTAAAGCTGCACGGCACGCGTGTTGGTCGCCGCTTCGGCTTCCGCCAGCTGATCCTCGGCCGATAGTTGTGTCCGTTGGGCATCGAGCAGTTCGAGGAAGTCGGTGCGGCCGGCGTCGTAGCGCAGTTTGGCCAGTTCCGCCGCGCGGCGGCTTTCGCTGGCCTGGACCACCAGCTTCTCCACGCGCACGCGCTGCTGGTTGAAACCGACCAGCGCATTGTCGACATCTTCCAGCGCGGTGAGCACGGTGCGGTCGTAGTTGGCCTGCGCCTCTTCCGCGCGAGCCCTTGCACCGCGCACGCCCGACGCCACGCGCTGCACGTTCAGCCCCGACCATGAAATGCTCGGGGCCAGCTGGAAGGCACGCGAGTCGGCACCCCCGAAGTCGTTGCTGCGACCGGCAAGGAAGCCGATGAACCCGCCCAGCGAGATGTGCGGGAAATAATCGGCCTTGGCCACGCCGATGCGCGCATTGGCGGCGGCCAGTTCGCGCTCGGCGATGCGGATGTCCGGACGTCGTTTCAGCACGTCGTCGGCGCCGCCGATCGCCAGGCTGACATCGATCGGCTTGAACGTCGCCGGCGAGAGGTCGACATCCAGCTCACCCGGCCGTGCGCCCAACAGCACCGCCAGCCGGAACGTGTCGGCCTGCGCCTGGGTCTGCAGCACCGGCAATTGCGCTTCCACCGCGGCCATCCGTGCCTTGGCGCTGGCCAGGTCCTGTTCCGCGCCGGTGCCGACATCCACCCGGGCCTGGATGACCTTGAGCGAATCCTGCTGGTTGGCGATGTCACGCCGGGCCACGTCGATCCGCAACTGGGTGCCGCGCAAGTCGAAGTAGTTGCGCGCCACCTCGGCAAACAGGGTGACCTGCGCATCCTGCAACGAGGCCTCCCCGGCCGCGGCGTCGGCCCGTGCGGCTTCCACCGAACGGCGAATGCCGCCGAACAGGTCCAGCTCCCACGACGCATCGAAGCCCGCCTGGTACTGGGTCACTGTGGTGCGCTGGTCACTGAAGCCCGGCTGTTGTCCGCGGCTGCGCTGGAACGATGCGACGGTTTCCACGTCGGGCACCTGCTGCGACCGTGCGGAGCCGAGCGCGGCGCGTGCCTGGTTGAGCCGGGCCGTGGCGATCCGGAGATCCGGCGCACCCTTCGCCGCGCGGGCGATCAGCGCGTCGAGGGTGGGGTCGCCGAACTGCGTCCACCAGTGTGCCTGCACGTCGCCGCTGTTCTGGTGCGCGGCGTCGACCCCTAGCAAGGTCACCGGCGCCTGCACGGGCGGATGGTAGTCCGGGCCCACGCTGGCGCAGCCGGCAAGGACGAGGGCGACGAACAGCGCGGTACTGCGAGGAATAAAGGTCATGGCTTACGACTCCCGGGCCGCGTGTGCGAGAAGGCGACGCTCGCGGCGCTCGCGACGACGCACCTCGGTGCGTTCGTTCCAGTCGCGGATCAGCACATAGAAGAGCGGCGTGAAGATCAGGCCGAAGAAGGTGACGCCGAGCATGCCGGCGAACACCGCCACGCCCATGGCATGGCGCATTTCCGCACCGGCGCCGTGCGAGGTCACCAGGGGCACCACGCCCATGATGAAAGCGAACGAGGTCATCAGGATCGGACGCAGTCGCAGGCGCGCGGCCTCGAGCACGGCATCCACGCGGTTCATGCCGCCGATCTCCGCTTCGCGGGCGAACTCGACGATGAGGATCGCGTTCTTGCACGCCAGGCCCACCAGGACGATCAGGCCGATCTGGGTGAAGATGTTGTTGTCCCCGCCGGTGACGATGATGCCGACGATCGCGGACAGCAGCACCATCGGTACGATCAGGATCACCGCTAGTGGCAGGCTCAGGCTTTCGTACAGCGACGCCAGCACCAGGAACACCAGCAGCACGGACAGCGGGAACACCAGCACCGCCGTGTTGCCGGCGAGGATCTGCTGGTAGGTCAGTTCCGTCCACTCGTAGGTCATGCCGTTGGGCAGGTTGGCCTTGACCAGCTTCTCCATCGCCGCCTGCGCCTGGCCGGTGCTGTAGCCCGGTGCGGCACCGCCGTTGATCTCGGCCGTGGGATACCCGTTGTAGTGCTGCACGCGGTCGGGGCCGTTGGTCTGGCGTACCGTGAGGAACGATCCCAGCGGCACCAGGTCGCCGGCGGCGTTGCGGGTTTTCAGGCCCACGATGTCGGACGGCTCGTGGCGGAACGACGGTTCCGCGGAAACGTTCACCTGGTAGGTGCGGCCGAAGCGGTTGAAGTCGTTGACGTAGAGCGAGCCGAGGTACGCCTGCATGGTCTGGAACACATCGCCCAGGTCGATGCCTTCGGACTTCGCCTTCTCACGATCGATATCGGCATCGTACTGGGGCACGCTCACCTGGAAACTGGTGAACAGATGCGCCAGTTCCGGTGTCTTCTGGCTGGCCGCGATGATCCCCTGCGTCTGCTTGTAGAGTTCCTCGAAGCCCAGGTCGCCGCGGTCCTCGATCTGCATGCGGAAACCGCCGATCGTGCCCAGGCCGTTGACCGGCGGCGGCGGGAAGATCGCGATATAGGCATCCTGGATGCCAGCGAACTGCCCGTTGAGTCGTGCCGCTATCGCCTCGGCGGACAGGTCCCCGGCACGGCGTTCCTCGAACGGCTTCAGCGTGACGAACACGATGCCGGCGTTGGTGCTGTTGGTGAAGCCGTTGATCGACAGGCCGGGGAACTGCACGGCGCTCTCCACGCCCGGGTCCTTCAGCGCGATGTCGCCCATGCGACGGATCACGCCCTCGGTGCGGTCCAGCGAGGCGGCATCGGGCAGCTGCGCGAACGACACGAGGTATTGCTTGTCCTGGGTCGGCACGAATCCCGTGGGCGTCCGTGCGAAACCGAGCACGCCCAGCGCCACCAGGCACACGTACAGCACCAGCATGACCGCGGAGAAACGCAGCACCTTCTGCACGCCACTGACATAGCCGTGCGACGCACGCTCGAAACCACGGTTGAACGGGCGGAACAGCCAGCCCAGGCTGCGCTCCATCCACACCGTGAGCCTGTCCTTCGGCTCGTCGCGGCCTTTGAGCAGGATGGCGGACAGCGCCGGGCTGAGGGTCAGCGAGTTGAACGCGGAGATGACCGTCGAGATGGCGATGGTCAGCGCGAACTGACGATAGAACTGGCCGGTGAGGCCGCTGATGAAGGCGGCCGGCACGAACACCGCGCACAGCACCAGCGCCGTCGCCACGATGGGGCCGGTGACTTCCGTCATCGCCTGGCGCGTGGCCGCCTTCGGGTCCAGCCCGTGCTCGATGTGTCGCTCCACGTTCTCCACGACCACGATGGCGTCGTCCACCACGATGCCGATGGCCAGCACCAGGCCGAACAGCGACAGCGCGTTGAGCGAGAAACCGACCAGGTACATCACGGCGAACGTGCCGATCAGCGACACCGGCACGGCCACCAGCGGAATGATCGAGGCGCGCCAGGTCTGCAGGAACAGGATCACCACCAACACCACCAGCAGGATCGCCTCGAACAGCGTGTGCACGACGGCCTCGATGGAGCCGCGCACGAACACGGTCGGGTCATAGACGATCGAGTAGTCGACGCCCTGCGGGAAGTCCTTCTTCAGGGTGGCCATCTGCGCGCGCACTTCGTCGGAGATGGCGATGGCGTTCGAGCCGGGCCGCTGGAAGATCGGGATGGCCACGGCCTCGCGGTTGTTCAGCAGGCTGCGCAGCGCGTAGTTGTTGGAGCCCAGCTCCACGCGCGCCACGTCACGCAGGTGCGTGACCGAACCGGTGGCGTCGCTGCGCACGATGATATTGAGGAAGTCGTCCTCGGTGACCAGGCGGCCGCGCGTGTTGATGTTCACCTGAAACGCGTTGGAATTCGGCCCCGGCGGTGCGTTGAGCGAGCCGGCCGCCACCTCGATGTTCTGCTCGCGAACGGCCTTGATCACGTCGCCCGTGGTGAGGTTGCGGATGGCCAGCTTTTCCGGGTTCATCCACACGCGCATGCTGTACTCGCCCGCGCCGAACAACTGCACGTCGCCCACGCCGTCCAGGCGGGCCAGCTGGTCCTTGATGCGCGTACGTGCGTAGTTCGACAGGTAGAGCATGTCATAGCGATGGTCGGGCGAGGTGAGATGCACCACCATCGTCAGGTCGGGCGAACTCTTGGTGGTGGTGACACCCAGGCGCTGCACTTCCTCGGGCAGGCGGGGCAGGGCCTGCGCCACGCGGTTCTGCGTCTGCACCTGCGCGTTGTCCAGGTCGGTGCCCAGCGCGAAGGTCACGGTAAGGGTCATCTGCCCGTCGCTCGTGGCCTGTGAGGACGTGTAGAGCATGCCCTCGACGCCGTTGATCTGTTCTTCCAGCGGCGTGGCCACCGTTTCGGCGATGACCTTGGGGTTGGCGCCCGGGTAGCTGGCCTTGACCACGACGGTGGGCGGCACGACCTCGGGATATTCGCTGATCGGCAGCCTGAACACGGCGATGCCGCCGGCGATCAGGAACAGCACCGACAGCACGCCCGCGAGGATTGGGCGGTTGACGAAGTATTGGGCGATTTTCATCGATCAGTCCTGGTTACGCGCCATGGCGAGGGTGCGCGTGCCTTCCGGTACCAGCGAGGCCATCGCGACCCGTTTGGCGTTCACGTCCATGCCCGGCCGCACGTGCTGCAAGCCGTTGACGATCACCACGTCCTCGGCGGTCAGCCCGCTGTCGACCACGCGCAGGCCGTCGACCAGCGCACCGGTGGCGATGCGGCGGTATTCCACCTTCTTGTCCTTGCCCAGCACGTAGACGAACTTGTTGCCCAGGTCGGTGCCCACGGCTTTGTCGTCGATCAGTGCACGCGGCTGGGTGGTGCCGCTGCGCAGTTCCACGCGGGCGAACAAGCCGGCGGTGTACGCGCCATCGGCGTTGGGGAACACGGCGCGCAGGCGGATGGTGCCGGCGCCGGCCCGCACCTGGTTGTCGACGAAGTCGATCCTGCCGGTGTGCGGGTAGCCGGTTTCATCCGCCAGGCCCATACGGATATCCGGCGCGTGGCCGTCCTGGCGGCGCAGGCGATCCAGCTTGAGGAAGGTCTGCTCGTCCACGTCGAAGTAGACATACATCGGGTCGATCGTGACCACGCTGGTCAGCGTGTCGCTGGGGGTGACCAGGTTGCCGGCGGTGATCTGGGCATTGCTGACCTTGCCGTCGACGGGGGCACGCACTTCGGTGAACGACAGGTTGAGGCGGGCGGCATCGAGGGCGGCCTGCACCGAGGCGACCTGCGCCTTCGCGCTCACGGCCGCGGTATCCAGGCGATCGGCTTCTTCCTGCGAGACGGCGTGCTGCTGGACCAGCTTGGCGCCGCGTGCGGTATTGGCCTCGGCATTCTTCGCCTCGGCGCGTGCCTGGGCGAGGTTGGCGGCCAGGCGATCGGTTTCCGCGCGGTACGGGCGCGGATCGATGGTGAAGAGCAGGTCGCCCTTCTTCACCGTGGCGCCTTCCCGGAAATGCACGCTGTCGATATAGCCGCCGACCCGGGGCCGGATCTGGATCGAGTCCACGGCCTGAATGCGCCCGGTGAACCCGCTGGCGTCCGACACCGGGCGCAACACCACCTGGGCCACCGTGACCTCGGGCGTGGGCATCGCCATGGCTGTTTCGGCGGCATGCGAGGGAGCGCCACCGCCGCCGAGCCACAGCGCCGAGGCAACGGCGACCGCGAGGGCGGCCGAACCGAGCAGGATTTTCTTCTTCATGGCGGGGTGTCCTGGATGTGTCGAAATAGGCGGGGGAACGGCAAGGCGGCGGAGCGTACGACCTCAAGCGCGCTCGAGGTCAAGCCGGTTCCACCCAGGTGGCGTAATCTAGGTCTTGCCCAGCAAGCGAAAAATGGGTCTACAATCACCCCGCCTGTGACGGCCAGTCACGAATCAATCCAGCGGGAGTCGACCGTGGAAGACTTTTCAGCGATCAGCGTTTTCGTCCGCGTGGTGGAAGCCAAGAGCTTCTCGTCGGCGGCAACGCAACTTGAAATGACCCCGTCGGGCGTCAGTCGGGCGATCTCCCGGCTGGAGGAAAGCCTGGGTGCGCGGCTCTTTTTCCGATCCACGCGTTCGCTGCGGTTGACCGACGATGGCTCCGCGTTCTATGTGCGTTGCAAGGAGATACTGGCCGACCTCACCGAGGCCACGGAGGCCCTGGGCTACGCCAAGACCAAGCCGGTGGGCAAGTTGCGGGTGGCGGCGTCGTCCGCGATCGGGCGCGCCGCGATCATTCCGAACCTCGCGGAATTCGAGCAGCGCTTTCCGGATATCCGGCTCGAACTCACGATGTGCGATTTCCCGTTCGACCTGAACGAAGAAGGCTTCGATTGCGCCATCCGGATGGGCGAGCTGGCCGATTCCAGCCTCATCGCGCGCAAGATCGGCCATTTCAGCAACGTGCTGTGCGCCGCGCCGTCATACCTGGCGCGCCACGGCACACCGACTCGCATCGACGACCTCAAGGCACACCGCACGGTCAACTTCGTGCACCCCAGCACGGGCAAGCCCTACCAGTGGCAGTTCGACTCACCCGGCGGTCGCGTGTCGGTGGACGTGGATGCCCACATGCTGATCAACGATGGGGAATCGGTCATCCAGGCGGCCATCGCCGGCCTGGGCATCATCCAGGCGCCGCATTGCCTGGCCGCCTCCGCGCTGCAGAAGGGCGCGCTGGAAATCATCATGACCGACACGATCTCCACCGGCTCCAACCTGTGGATCGTCTACCCGCAGAAACGCCACCTGTCGGCGCGCGTGCAGGCGTTCATCGAGTGGACCAGCGAGCTGTTCCAGCGCATCAGCACGCCACAATGCAAGATCGTGGAGCAGCAGCAGGCCGAACTGGCGCGCCTGCGCCAGGTGGCGCTGGCCGAGCCGGAGCCGATCGCCGCCGTGGCCTGACCGGCGGCGCGCCGCCGGTGTATGGCGTGGGTCAGCCGCCGGCGGGCAGGAACAGCAGCAGGGCGATGCCCAGCACGATGCGGTAAAGGGCGAACACCGTGAAGCGATGCGAGCGGATGTAGCCGAGCAGCCATTTCACCGCCACGAACGCGACCAGCGTCGACACCACGAAGGCCACGGCGAGGCCCGTCCAGTCCTCGCCCGCCGCGCCGCCGTGCTTGAACGTCTTCAGTAGCTCGTAGCCGGTGGCCGCGTACATCGTCGGGATGCCGACGAGGAAGGCGAACTCCGTGGCCGCGGCCCGGTTGGTGGTGCCGCCCAGCATGGCGACGAAGATGGTGGCCGCCGAGCGCGACGTGCCGGGGAAGATGCCGGCCACCATCTGGGCTAGGCCCACCAGGATGGCGACGCGCCAGCTGACCGCTACCTGGTCGGGTCGATCCGCCGCCACTTTCTCCGCCACGATCATCCACAGGCCGCCCACGATCAGCGCCCAGGCCACAGGCGTGATCGTCTCGGGCAGCTTGAAGCCCAGCTTGGTCACCACCAGGCCCAGCGCCGCGGTAATCAGGAAAGCCACGCCCAGCTTCATCACGTAGTCGCGGGTCTCGGGCTTGCGCCAGTGCACCACCAGGCTCCACAACGTGCGCCAGTAGATGAAGGTGACCGCGAGGATGGCGCCGGCCTGGATGGCCACGTTGAACAGGTCGGACCGGGCCCCGAGCCAGCGTTCGGCAATGAGCAGGTGGCCCGTGCTGGAGACAGGCAGGAACTCGGTGATCCCCTCGACGATACCGAGGAGGATGGCGCTGATCAGGTCATTCACGTGCGTTCGGTCCGGTGGCGGAGCAGGGCCGCCTAGCTTAGCGGCACGGGTTCGTCATTCCATGCGACTTGCTTCACTGGATGAACCGTCACGTATCGCCCACGCCGCCGGCTGGTAATTTTCGCCGACGCGATACGGCGGTTTCACGGCCGCCCGCCTGTATTCAACGGACCTTTCCATGCCCAATCCCCATCGGCACCGCCGCCGGAGCGGCGGCCTCCGCGTTGCCGTTCTCGCTGCGGCCTTGATGCTGGCGGCCTGTGCCCCGGCCGTGCGCCCGCCGGCCTTCGTCCCGCGTGACGAGGTGCCGATCGCCGGCCTTCCGACCAGCCAGGCAGGCTGGCCGCAGCCGGAATGGTGGAAGCGCTACGACGACGCGCAGCTGGACCGCGTGGTGGACCTGGCCATGCGCGGCTCGCCGAACATGGAACAGGCCGAGGCGCGTTATCGTGCCGCGCTGCGGGCGGTGGACTCGGCGAAGGCCGAACTGAACCCGCAGGTGCGCGGGTTGGTCAACGGCGGCCACGGCTACAACGACGTGTCGCTGAACGGGCAGATGCCGGGCGCCGCAGGTAACGCCCAGGGCTTCCAGCTGAACCCCGGCAAGAGCTGGAGCAACAGCGGCGTGGCCGGCGCGCTGGCCACGTGGGACCTGGACCTCTGGGGCAAGCAGAAGGCGGCCGTGCAAGCGTCGGTCGGTCAGGCGCGCGCCGCCGAGGCCGAGCGGGCGTCCGCCGCCACCTCGCTGCAATACAACGTGGTCAACACGTACTTCGACTGGCAGGCCCAGCAAGCCCGGCTCGCCGTGGCCCGCCATGCGGCCGACAGCTCGTCGCAGTACCGCGACCTGGTGGAGCTGCGGGTGCACGCCGGCCTGGACGACCCCACCACGCTCGACCAGGCCGATGCGCAGCTGGCGCAGACCCGACAGAACGTGGCCCAGTTGGACGGCGCGGCCAGCCTCGACCTGGCCCAGCTGGCCGCACTGGCCGGCGTGTCACCGAAGGATCTCGGCACCCTGACGCCTTCGCCGCTGCCGACGCCGGATACCCGCCTGCCCGACGACGCCCGCATCGGACTGCTGGCGCGGCGTCCGGATATCGCCGCCGCGCGCTGGCAGATCGAAGCCTCGTCGAAGAACATCGACCAGGCGCGCAAGGCCTATTACCCCGACGTGAGCCTGATGGCGCTGGGCGCCTTCCTGCGCACGTATCCCGACCTGGGCTCCGGCACGCGTACCGACCTCACGCTGGGTAACCTGGGCGCGTCGGTGCAGCTGCCGATCTTCAGCGGTGGCCGGCTGCGGGCCCAGTTCGAGAGCGCGCAGGCCCAGCTGGACAGCGCGGTGGCCCAGTACGACGGCGCCGTGGTGCAGGCCGCAGGAGAAATCGCCCAGGGCATCGCGCAATTGCAGGCGCTGGACGCACAGCGCGTGCAGGTGGATCGCCAGTACGCGGCCACCGCGGCGCAGAAGGCCAAGGCGGCCGACCGCCGGGGCAAGGGGCTGATCGACGACCGCACGTGGCTCAACGCCGACATGCAGCTCGATCAGCAGCGCGACGCCCGCCTGCAGCTCACCAGCCAGATGCTTTCCGCCAACCTTTCCCTTATCCATGCACTGGGCGGCGGCTATCACGCCGACGACCTGCCCGCTCTTCCGGCCACCGCCGCCGGCAAGGACTCCCCGCGATGACCCCTGATAACGAAATCCCCGGCGAAGGCACCGACGGCGGCCTCGCGCCGCAGCCGTACAAGTACCGTTACAAGTACCTGCACAAGTACGGCGACGAATCGCCGCGCGGTGAGCGCGACGAGCATGCCGGCGATGAAGACGACGACGGCAGGGACGAGGAAAAGGACAAGGGCGCCGGAAAGCAGGACGGCGACAAGGACGATAAGGACCAGAACAAGGACAAGAAAGACGGCAAGGACGGCAAGGACGAGGACGGCAAGGAAAAGAAGGAAGACGACCCCAAGGCCAAGCGCAAGAAGGTCGTCGTGCTGTCGATCATCGCGGCCGTGTTCGTGCTGGCCGGCATCGGTTGGCTGCTCTACTACATCTTCGTGCTGTCGCAGCGCGAGACCACCGACGATGCCTACGTCAAGGGCGATATGGTAACCATCTCGTCCCGCGTGGCGGGCACGGTGGTCGAGGTGGGCGTGGAGGAAACCGAGCGGGTGCACCAGGGCCAGGTGCTGATCAAGCTGGACCCCGTCGACGCCCAGGTCAGCCTGATGAATGCGGAGGGCCAGCTGGCCCAGGCCGTTCGCCAGGCCCAGGCACAGATGCAGCAGGCCAACCAGGCTGATGCCGCCATCCCGCAGCGTCGCGCCCAGTACGAACAGGCACGCGACGACTATAACCGCCGCCATCCGCTGCTCGAGCGTCGCGCGGTGTCCGCGGAGGAAGTGGACAACGGCAAGCGCCAGATGCAGCAGGCCAAGGCGGCGCTGGACGCGGCCGAGCGCGAGGCCGCCGCGGCGCACGCTCAGGTCGATGGCACCACCGTAGAGACCTACCCGGCAGTGATCCAGGCCCGTTCGCAGTTCCGCAACGCATGGGTGAACAGCGGCCGCAACGCCATCGTCTCGCCCATCGAAGGCTACGCCGCGCGTCGCCAGGTGCAGGTGGGCCAGCGTATCCAGCCGGGTCAGGACCTACTGACCGTGGTGCCGTTGGCCGACCTGTGGGTCGATGCCAACTTCAAGGAAACCCAGCTGGAGCACATCCGCATCGGCCAGCCGGTGAAGCTCACCACCGACATGTATTCGGACGTGGAGTACCACGGCAAGGTGGTCGGCCTGAACGCCGGCACCGGCAGCGCGTTCTCGCTGCTGCCCGCTGAGAACGCCACCGGCAACTGGATCAAGGTGGTGCAGCGCCTGCCCGTACGCATCGCCATCGACGCGGAAGACCTGCGCAAGCACCCGTTGCGCATCGGCCTGTCTACCGACGTGAACGTGGACACGCACGACCGCGACGGCCGCGTGCTCTCGGAAACGCCGCGTAGCAAGCCGCTGGCCAGCACCAACGTCTACGAGCAGGAGATGGGCGAGGCCGACCAGCGCGCCGAGCAGATCATCCGCGAGAATACGGTGGATGCAACCCCGAAGCCGGTAGCGGCCAAGCGCGGCGGCTGATCGATGGCCGGGCAGAACGGCAACGGCGGGTCCAGGCCGCCGCTCACCGGCGGCGCGCTGGTGCTGCTTACGGCGGGCGTGGCGCTGGCTACGTTCATGGAGGTGCTCGACATCTCCATTGTCAACGTGTCGGTGCGCACCATCGCCGGCAACGTGGGCGTCAGCAGCAACGAAGGCACCATGGCGATCAGTGCCTACTCGATGGCCAGCGCGGTGATGCAGCCGCTGACCGGTTGGGTGGCACGGCGCTTCGGCGAGGTGCGGACGTTCATGACCTCGGTGGCGCTGTTCGTGGTGTTCTCCGCGCTGTGCGGGTTCTCCACCTCGATGCCCATGTTGATCGTGTTCCGCCTGCTGCAGGGCGCGGTGTCGGGACCGATGGTGCCGTTGTCGCAAACCCTGCTGCTGAACAACTACCCGGTGGCGCGACGGCCCATCGCGCTGGCGCTATGGGCAATGACAGTGGTGGTCGCGCCCGTGTTCGGCCCGATCCTGGGTGGCTGGATCACCGACAACTACCACTGGTCTTGGATCTTCTTCATCAACATCCCGGTGGGCATCTTCGCCGTGGTGGTGACGTACGCCCTGCTGCGTGATCGCGAGTCCAAAGTCACCAAGATGCCGATCGATGCGATCGGCCTGTTCCTGCTGGCGGTGGGCGTAGGCTGCCTGCAGTTCATGCTGGACAACGGTAACGACGACGACTGGTTCACTTCCAAGACCATTACCGTACTGGCGATCGTCTCGCTGGTCTGCATCACCTTCCTGATCGCGTGGGAACTGATGCACAAGCATCCCGTGGTCGAGCTGCGCCTGTTGGGTAAACGCAACTTCTTCGTCGGCGTACTGTGCCTGTCGCTGGGCATGTTCGCCTTCTTCGGCGGCACCGTGGTCATGCCGATGTGGGTGCAGGAGGTCCTGGGCTATACCGCCACCTGGGCGGGCTTCGTAGTCGCGCCCATCGGCATCCTGGCCATCGTGCTATCGCCCATCGTCGGCGTATTCCAGAACAAGTTCGACCTGCGTCTGCTCAACACCATCGGCTTCGCGGTGTTCGCCGCGGCGTCGTTCTACATGTCGACACTGAGCACCAACGCGCCCTACGGGGAGCTGGCCATTCCGCGCCTTTGCATGGGTGCGGGCATCGCTTTGTTCTTCGTGCCGGTGAACCAGATCATCCTCTCCGGCATGCCGGACGAGGAAGTGGCCAGCGCGTCGGGGCTGTCCAACTTCTTCCGCACACTGGCGGGCAGCATCGCCACCGCGGTCAGCACCACGATGTATTCGCACCGCACCACGTACCACCACGCGGTGCTGGTGGAAAACGTGAGCGCGGGGAATCGCGCCACCACCGAATACCTGGACCGCTTCCAGGCACTCGGCGTGCAGGGTCCGCCCGCGAACGCGGCGCTCAACCGCCTCGTGGACATGCAGGCGGCTACGCTGGCGGTGAACGACGTGTTCTGGATCTTCGGCCTGATCTTCGGCCTGGCCATGATCGCGATCTGGTTCGCCAAGCCGCCGTTCGCGTCGGGTGGCACGCCAGGGCATTGATGGTCAGAACGTCCGGGAGGCAGGAATCTGCTCGCGTTGCTGGTCGCCCACCTTGTAACCCGACGTATTGTTTGTGGGAACAAGCGTTAGCGTATCCCGGTAGTACGTGGGCGTAGACATGGCGCTGACATAGCTCTGTATGCGTATCTCGACGGTCAGGCGGCCTTCGCGTTCTCCGATGATCTTCCAGTCGACGAACGTATAGCTGACGGGGGAAGCTTCCGAGCCAATAGAATCGGTATTGCCGCGTACTCCCCAGAAGGACGCGGGCCCGTCGATGAACAGCGACGGGAAATCCATCTTTGTATACGTACGCCGACTGTAGGTGACTTCTAGCAGGGTCAGGCTCACGTACCCTGCGCCCATCGCATATAGCTGTCTTAGGAATTTATCCACCTCCGGGTAGGCTTCGCTATCGGATATAGGCGAAGCCGGTTCTGCGGCAGGTATCTTTGCCTCCTGAGGGGATGGCGGGACAGAGACGGAGGGCGCCGATGTCTCGACCCGGGTGACTCCACTCCGGAACAGATCTTCGCGGATGAGCCCGTCCTTGTCGACGAGGAGTCGTTCAGCAAAGGGTGCCTCGCCTTGCTGCGGCACATAAGCATCATAGTCCAGGAAAGGGCGGGAGGCGTCCCGGGTTATCCATCCCTTGATATCGACCGCAGTGGTACCGTCTTCCCGGTCCTGCGTCGTCCACGCGTAGCCGTTTGTAATGAACGGCACGCGCGCCCTTATCGCGTCATCGAGTCCGGCCGGGGTCATGTCGACGTTTGCGCCGTCCCAGTCGATCTTGGCCTCAAACGTGTAGAGCCCTCTTATACGCCCGACGTTGAGGTGATCCTCGTATTTGCCGGACGTCTCGTCGACGTCGCCGCCGGCGTAGCTCTTCGGATGCGCCCACTCGTCGAAGAACGTACGGACGATGGCATCGATGTTTTTCTCCGTGACCACGGCTGACTCCTTGTCGTCTTGATAGGAGCTTCCGTTGTACGCCGTTCGGAGCGCCATGGATCGGCAGTCGTCTCTATCGTCCGTGGAACGAACGCGTTGTGTAGTCCGCACCTGGCCATGATGATGCCGAATCGGCGCCGCAGTGGATTCGGCCCGCTCGTCAGCGGAGGCTGTAATAAGCGGGGTGAGTGTCGGGTCGCTCGAACGGGCATACCGATTCGAGGCGGTCCTGCATGGGCAGCGTACCGTCCAGCAGATAACGGGCGGCGTCGTGCTCGATGCATGTGGCGCCGGACTGACCCAGCAGGCCGTGTGTATCCGTGCCGGTGACCCTGATCAGGCGCGCGTTAGGAAAGGTTGGCAGCATGACGTTTTTCACGCCCGCGATCGGCGCTGCCACGTCATCCTCGGCATGAACCATCAGGAAGGGTTGCCCTTGCGCGAGTATGTCCAGATCGGGTGTCCGTGAGGCACGCGGTCCCCACGATGCACAGACGAGCTGGACGAACGTCTGCACACCATTATCCAGGGGATAGCGGAACGCGTCGTTATCGGCACGGGCGCGTATCTGCGGCTCGCTTCCCCAGTTCGCTTCGTCGTTGCACACCACGGCGAGGTAGGTGGACTGCTCCGCCCGATCTTCGGGCGAAGGCGAGGGCGCGACCACCGCAGGGCCGAGATAGGGTGCCAGCAGATCCCAAGCGGCGATCTGCAGTTCACGGTGTGCAATGGCATCGTCGCTCATGCGGCCACCTGTCATGCGTGCGGCGAGGTTCCTCCAGCCGTGCCATCCATCTGCATCCAGCCAGCGGCTCATCGTCAGGGCAGCGGCGAGGTGGTCGGGCGTGTCGAGCATGTCGTACCAGTATGGCCTTACCTCCGGGTACAGCACATGCGGTGCCCAGCGCAGCGCGGCGCGATCCACCGGCTGGCCGTAACGCCGTGGATCGGCCAGCAGGGGCGCCAGCACCTTCGCCTCGAACCGTTTCTGCCGCGCATCCATCGATGCGTAGGTCGCTTTCCGGAACGAGGCTGGAAAGACCATGCTCGAATCCAGCAGCATGTGACCGATGTGGTCCGGATACATCGCAGCGTACCAGGCGCCGATACGCCCGCCGTACGAGATGCCATAGAAATGGATGCGATCCTCGCCGATGGCGCGCCGCACGTAATCCATGTCGTGGACGTGCTGCTCGGTATTCACATAGCGGGCCTCTGGCGTCTTCGTGCAGGCGCGGGCCAAATCACGTGCGCCAGCGGCCAGATGATGCCAGTGCGTGTCGTCGCGATGTGTCGGCGGGAATGGATGAACGGCATTGAGCGCATCCCCGCAATCGAGCGTCCAGCCACCCGTCAGCCCCCTCGGTATGACACCGATGATGTCGTAGCGATCGATCAGTTCGCGTTCCGTGCCGTGGATGGGATCGTCGCGGTCCCACGACTGGAAGGCGGAGACCAGTTCGGTCACAAGGCGACCGGGGTGGCCGCCGGGTCCGCCGATATTGATAAACAGCGTACCCTTGTAGTGTGTGCGGTCCGCGGCGGCCATGCGCACGGCGCCGACTTCGATGGTACGTCCATCGGGCTGCGCATGATCGAGCGGCGCGCGAAAGCGCGCGCAACTCAGGCGACCCTCGAATTCGTGGTCGTTCTCTGTGGCGATGGACGGGTCGCAGGGCAGCCACGCGATACGTGGTACGTCGTTTGCGGGTGCGGCGGGCGCTGGCGGGGCCGGCGAGAACAGAACGACGACGAGACAGGCGACGATACGGCCGCCAAGCGAACACGATGGCATGCGACATCCTTGTCGAGGAAACGGGGCACGCAGTGTATGCGGCCCCGTTTCCTTTCGCATGGGCTATTGCCACGGCAAAGTGTCAGCGTTTGGCGTGTGGAAGCCTGGTCCGACATCCCGTGCGCAGAAGGCGGACCCTTCGATCAGGTCAGTCGTCTTGAGGGGCGTCGTCGGATTGGTCAAGCCACGTCCCGAAGGGGACAGGGCCATATTTTTGAGCGGCTATTCGCGAGGCGTCGGCTTGGTCGAATCCGACGGCGGAGTTTTATTGGTGTCGCCGACAGGATTTTTCTTACCGTCAACGGGCACGTCTACGACATAGGCGGCGACTTCGTCGTCTTCGTATGGGGTGATTTCATCAGGGGACATGAGCGGAGTTCCTTTGGGTGGGGTGTCACTCACATCTACGCTGATCGATCCCCGAAGGCGATGGGCTACGCAACCATGAATTATCAAGAATCGCCATCATAATCAATGACATATCTAATCGCATACCCCGTCGGCGCAACGATATTTCCCGCAGGCCGCCGGCTCGGCCGTAACACGACGGGTCAGGCGCTGCCGAAGGTCAGCGTTTCGGTCAGGTCTCCCGGGGGCGGCCCGCCCGCCGCGACCATCGCGTTCTCACGCATCGTCAGTCCCGGCAGCTTCTCCAGTTTGAAACGTCGCGTGAGGAAACGCGCGATGGAGCCGGTGTCGTAGATGGTGTGCTCCACATGGCCTTTCTTCGCGTAGGGCGAGACGACCAGCGCGGGAATCCGCGTGCCCGGGCCCCAACGATCGCCCTTCGGAGGCGCCACGTGGTCCCACCAGCCACCGTTCTCGTCGAAGGTGATCACCACCAGCATGTCCTTCCACTGGGGGCTGTTGCGCAGGGCGTGCACCACCGTGGCGAGGTGGCGATCGCCGGCTTCCACATCGGAATAGCCCGCATGCATGTTGAGGTTGCCCTGCGGCTTGTAGAACGCCACGGGCGGCAGCTTACCGGCGGCGATATCGGCGAGGAAACGGTTGGTCGCCGCTGTTTCGCCCAGGCCGCCGTCGCGCAGGTGGCGCTTGCGCGCGTCGGTGCCGGGGCCGAGCGATACGAAGTAATTGAGTGGCTGGTGGTGCGGCTGGAAATTGGGGGTCTGCGGAAAGCTGGACTCGCTGCCATCGCCCTTGCCGTCCAACGCGGCCTGGAATCCGCCGGCGTACCAGGCCCAGTCGATGCCCTTCGCGGACAGCATGTCGCCGATGTGCCGGTGCGTCTGCGGCGGCAACGTGTTGGCGCTGGTGGCATCGGCCAGTTCGGGATGCTTGCGGTCCACGTTGAAACCGGGCGAGTAGGGCGGCCCGATGGTGTTTACGGCCCAGAAATCCGGCGTGAGCGTGTTGTGGTTGGCGAACTTCGGCTTGCCGTCCATCGCGCTCTTCGGCGAGTCTTCGGCCATCTTCAGGCGAGGGTCCCGCGGATCGCCGCTTTCGGTCACGGCGATGTTGAACTGCGCCGGGCTCTTGTCCGCCGCGGGATAGAATGGCGGCTGCGCGGCCACGAGGTACTGGTGGTTGAGGAACGAGCCACCGAAAGCGCCCATGAAGAAGTTGTCGCACAGGGTGAACTGCGCGGCGATGTTCCACAGGCGCAGGTGCACGGGCGTGCTGGCGTAGCGGCCCATGGTCAGTGCGCCGTTGTCGCCCCAGGCGACGAAGCCGTCGTTCCTGCCGCCGTTGATCTGCAGCTGGTTGTTGTAGAACGCGTGGACGAGGTCGCGCGTGACCACGCCGTGCGGCAGCGGTGTGCCATCGCCGGTATGCAGCGCCCATGGCGCATTGGGCAGGCCGGTGATGTCCTTCTCACCGATCTTGTATTTGGTGTGGTCGACGACCTGTTCGTGCGGCACCATGCCGTCCCAGATCGGCGGCAGGGTCTTCAGCGGCGTGCCGTCGCGATCGCGCTGGACCAGGCGTTTCGCCGGGACCGAACTCAGGGGTTGCTGCAAACCCGGGAAATCGCCGAACAGGTTGTTGAAGCTGCGGTTCTCGGCGTAGATCACCACCACGTTGCCGATGTGCTTTTCGAGCAGGGCGTCCAGAGCGGCACCGGTCGGTGCCGGCGCGGCATTCTTCCGGCCCGTGGTGGAAGCCGCTACGTCCTGCACGCCACCCAGCGCCAGCAGCGCGCCCGTGGTGGCCATGCCGCCCAGCAGTCGGCGGCGCGCGGTGTCGGGGGTGTCGGTATCGTTCTTCTTGGTCATGGCGGCTCGGCATGCGGCGGCCCGGTAGGGCGAGGGCCACAAAAGGGGATGATGAACGCAAAGGGTAAACCAACGGCCCGCGCGGGTCGCGTCCTGCCCGCACCGCTCCCGGCGGGTGCAATCGATCGGCGCATGCACCTTATTGGTGCAAGTGAGCGGATGTCATGCAGGCGTTTTATGATGCCGGGGCCTGAACCGGATCGCTTCCGACCCCACATCCATTCCGAGGTTTGCCCATGTCCGCCGCTTCCAAAGTGCTGAACCTGATCCAGGACGAGGAAATCGAGTTCGTCGACCTGCGCTTCGCCGACATGCTCGGCAAGCACCACCACGTCACGTTCCCCGCCCATGCCATCGACGAAGGCACCTTCGAAGACGGCAAGATGTTCGACGGCTCGTCGATCGCCGGGTGGAAGGGCATCAACGAATCCGACATGGTGCTGATGCCGGACCCGGAAACGGCCCACCTCGATCCGTTCAGCGCGCACAAGCAGCTGATCCTGCATTGCGACGTGCTCGAACCCAGCACCATGCAGGCCTACGGCCGCGACCCGCGCTCGATCGCCAAGCGCGGCGAGGCCTTCCTCAAGTCCACCGGCATCGCCGACATGGCCTTCTTCGGTCCGGAACCCGAGTTCTTCATCTTCGACTCGGTGCGCTGGCAGAACGACATGGGCCGCGTGTTCTACGAGATCGGCTCGGAAGAAGCGGCCTGGTCGTCGCGCTACAAGTACGACGGCACCAACAGCGGCCACCGTCCGGCCGTCAAGGGTGGCTATTTTCCGGTCAGCCCGGTCGACACCCTGGGTGACCTGCGTGCGGACATGTGCAAGGTGCTGGAATCGCTCGGCCAGGTGGTCGAAGTGCACCACCATGAAGTGGCCAATGCCGGCCAGTGCGAGATCGGCACCCGCTTCAACACCCTGGTGAAGAAGGCCGACGAACTGATGACGATGAAGTACGTCATCAAGAACGTCGCACACCAGCAGGGCAAGACGGTCACCTTCATGCCCAAACCCATCGTCGGCGACAACGGCTCCGGCATGCACGTGCACCAGTCGCTGTCGAAGAACGGCGAAAACCTCTTCGCGGGCGACCTCTACGGCGGCCTGTCGCAGACAGCGCTGTGGTACATCGGCGGCATCTTCAAGCATGCCAAGGCCATCAACGCGTTCGCCAACTCCACGACCAACAGCTACAAGCGACTGGTCCCGGGTTTCGAGGCGCCGGTGATGCTGGCCTACTCGGCGCGCAACCGCTCGGCCTCCTGCCGTATCCCGTACGTGTCCAGCCCGAAGGGTCGCCGCATCGAGATCCGCTTCCCGGATCCCATGCAGTCGGGTTACCTGACCTTCACCGTGCTGATGATGGCCGGTCTCGATGGCATCCTGAACAAGATCGACCCGGGCGCACCGGCCGACAAGGATCTCTACGACCTGCCGCCGGAAGAAGAGAAGAACATCCCGCAGGTGTGCGCCAGCCTCGACGAGGCCCTGGCCGCGCTCGACAAGGATCGTGACTTCCTCAAGGCCGGTGGCGTCTTCACCGACGACTTCATCGACAGCTACATCGCGCTGAAGATGCAGGAAGTGACCCGCTACCGCGCCAGCACCCACCCGCTGGAATTCCAGATGTACTACGCGCTCTGATCGCGTAGCCGTTACATTCCGGAAAGAGGGGCGCTTCGGCGCCCCTCGTCCGTTCTGGCGCGAGGCACATGTCATGAGAACCCTTTCGAACCGCATGCCCATCCTGGCCCTGTCGGCGTTGCTGGCCTTCAGCGGCACCGCGACGGCCGCCGATATCCCGGTGTATCGCTACACCGTCGTGCACACGTATCCGCACGATCCGCAGGCCTTTACCGAAGGGCTGTTCTACGACGGCGGGTTCCTCTACGAAAGCACGGGGGAATACATGGGCTCGGGCGTGCGCAAGGTGCGCCTGGACACCGGCAAGGTGGTGCAGCAGCTGGACACCCCGGCGGGCTACTTCGGCGAAGGCATCATTGTCACGGGCGACCGCCTGCTCCAGCTGACCTGGCGTGACGGCGTGGGCTTCATCTACGATCGCAAGACCTTCGCGCCGCTCGGCACGTTCCGCTACCCCGGCGAGGGGTGGGCGTTGACGCGTGACGCGAAGCACCTCTACCTGAGCGACGGCACACCCACCCTGCGCGTGCTCGACCCGGACACGCTGGCACAGACCGGCACCATCGAGGTCACGGCCGATGGCGTGCCCCTGCGCATGATCAACGAGCTGGAATGGGTGAAGGGCGAGATCTTCGCCAACGTCTGGCAGACCGATCGCATCGCGCGTATCGATCCGAAGACCGGCCACGTCACCGGATGGATCGACCTCGGCGGGTTGGTCGACCACAGCCGCATGGCCGACCCGGCCGACGATGTGCTCAACGGCATCGCCTACGATGCTGCGCATGATCGCCTGTTCGTCACCGGCAAGCGGTGGCCGAGCGTGTTCGAGATCCGGCTGAAGCGCTGAGGCGCGCGCCTCTTCACTGCCTTTTCGCAAGATTGAGCGGATTCTCAGCCCGCTCGTGCCGTCATGAATAAAGCTCGCCGTGACCCACGGCAGCCTGGGGAGGACATGGTTTGAAGAAGATCGCTATCGGTGCGATGGCGCTGCTCGCCCCTGCGTGGGCCGCTGCCGCCGATCCGACCGCGGCCAGTTACGACTGGCGCAGCAACTGGCCCACGCATGCGGTGCTCGGCGACGGCACGGACATCGGCCTGTCGTTGAAATACCAGTTCGACCTCAATCGCTTCGCACACGACGAGGGGATGTACGAAGACGCCCAGACGAACCGCCGCAAGGAGTTCGGCATCTTCGTGCGCAAGAAGGGCGTCTACGACGCCACGGCAGTGTTCGACTTTCAGTCGCGCACGTGGCTGGACGTGTTCCTGCGCGTGCAGACCAAGGCCGTGCTGGGCGACGACGCCGGCGCCGTACGCGTCGGTTTCATGAAGACGCCGGTGGGATTCGAGGGAAACACCAGCACGGGTACCACCTCGTTCCTCGAACCGTCGTTGCCGATGCAGGCGGTGTACGCGAATCGCCGTATCGGCGTGGACTGGGCGCTGACCCGCAAGCAGTACCTGGTGCAGTTGGGCTACTACCACGGCGGCAACCTGCAGGGCGACCTGGACGGGCGCATGCTGGCCGGGCGCGCCGCCTGGACGCCGCGCAACGCACCGGGCGATGTCGTGCACCTGGGGCTGTCGCTCTCGCGGGAAACCCCCGAAGGCACGACCGACGGCCGTGGGCGCTACACCCCGCCCAACGTACGGTTGCGCGCGCTGCCCGAGGCCGGCTTGATCACGCAGCGCCTGATCGACTCCGGCACGCTCAGCGTGGCCGACCATGTCGATCGGCGCGGTGCCGAAGGCCTGTGGATCGGCGGCCCCTGGTCCGTGCAGGGCGAGTACCTCGACGCTCGCGTCAAACGGGTGGACAAGCCGGCGTACGTCGCGCACGGCTGGTACACGTTCGGCAGCTGGGTCGTGACCGGTGAGTCACGCGCCTACAACGGCGGCAACGTCGGCGACGTGGTGCCCAAGGGACCATGGGGCGCCGTGGAGCTTCTGGTGCGTTACAGCACGCTGGACCTGGACGACGGCCCGGTGATGGGCGGCCGCGAACACGACTGGACGGTCGGCGCCAACTGGTACATCACTCGTTACCTGAAGCTCCAGGGCAACTATGTCCGGGCGACCAGCGACCGGCGCGACCTGCGCATCGACCCGCATATCGTCGAGGTGCGTGCGCAGGTCATGTTCTAGAACGGGGAGGCCGGCTCAGGTCTCGTCGTGCACCGGCGCGGGTGAAGGCGTCGGGGCGGCCACGGGCGCCGGTGCGGTCGCGTTGGGCAGCGGTGCCGGCAGTTCGTCCAGTGGATGCTGGGACGTCGTGTCGCACTCGAGCATGCGCGAGGCACCGGCGGTGATCGTGCCGTCCAGCAGGTAGCGCGCCGCGGCGCGCTCCACGCAGGCCGAGGCGGTGAAGTTGAACAGGCCATGCACCGCCGAACCCTTCGCGATCAGCAAGCGCGCGTTGCCGAAGCGGGCGAGGATGGCCTTTGCCCCGGGCAGCGGCGTGGCCGTGTCCTTTTCCGCCTGGAGCAGGAGGAAGGGCGGTACCTGGGCAAGCGGCCCAAGATCGGGTTGCCGGGCACCCGGGGCGCTCCACCGTCGACACACCAGTTGCTCGAGGATCTCCTCACCGTTGCTGATCAGGTAGGTCGCGGCGTTGCGTTCGGCCATGGCGCGGATCTGTGCATCCGACAGGTACCAGGTGGAGTCGTTACAGGCGACGGCCTGGCGAACGGAATCGCCGTCCTGGCTGATGGCGAACTGCGGCGTGGTCGGTCGGGGCCTCAGGTAGAGGTTGACCAGGACGCCGGCCGCCCAGCGGATGGCCCGATGGGTGTCGGGATCGGGACTGAACGTGGTACGCCGAATGCGCGCCTCGAACTCGCGCATGCCCGAGAGGCCGTCTTGCGTGATCCATGCGGAGAGGTGCAGCGCGGCGGCGAGCCGGTCGGGATGGTCGAGCACATGGAACCAGGTCTCGCGTGCGCGTTCGGGCAGGTTCTCCACGGCCTCGTTGATCGACAGCGGATCGCCCAGTCCGTAGTGCGATGGGGTATTCAACAGCGGTGCCAGCACCTCGTCGAGGAAAAAGCTGCGACGTGCGTTGAGCGATGCCTCCAGGGCGGTGCGGAAGTCGTGGGTGAAGATCATGCTGGAATCCAGCAGCATGCGACCCGTGTGCGAGGGGTACATCGCCGCATACCATGCGCCCACCTTGCCGCCGTAGGAGATGCCGTAGAAGTTCAGCGTGGCGTCGCCGAGGATACGCCGCACCATGTCCATGTCGTGCACGTGCTGCTCGGTGTTGATATAGCGCGACTCGGGTGCCGCGGTGCACGCGTCGGCCACCGCTTGGGCATCCTCGATGGCCAGTTGCCAGTTCGCGTCGTCCAGGTGCGTGGGCAGGAAGGCATGGCGCGGCGGCAGGCCGGTCATGCACCGAAGCGCCCACCCCGGCGCCAGTCCGCGCGGGATCACCGCGACGAGGTCGAAACGCTCGGCAAGCAGGCGCTTGGCTGCGTCGCGCGGATCATCGGCGGCGGTGCGCGACCAGCCCACCGCGATGGACCGGAGCAGCGCGGCGGGGTTGGCGCCCGGGCCCCCCTTGTTGAAGAAGATCGCGCCTTCGCGTCGCGTGGGCGACATGGCGCGAACGCGCACCACCGCGACATCGATCCGCCGTCCATCGGGCGCCACGTGATCCAGGGGCGCACGCAAGGTGCCGCACTGGAGGCGGTCGCCGAGTTCGACGCCACCCGGGCCGACCACCGTTGCCGGGCAGGTCGTCCAGGTGATGCCTCGGGTGGGCACGGAGGGTACAGGGGGCGGCGCGACCACTTGGGCGGTGGAAGGCACGGCGAATGCCGCAAGGAGCCCGGCGTACAGCGCCAGCGAGCGTCGTGGAGTCATCGTGTGCATCCTTGGCACGGAAAGGCCATCCGTGGGGGCTGCACACGTTAGTGAAGCGGCGAGGTGGTCTGTAGCGGACGATGACGCGCCGCGATCAGGGCGAGACCCTTCACCTGCGTAGCGTTTCGTCCCACGAAGGCTTCTTCAACAGCTAAGCGGCTGAGAAACCCCTTACTGCATATGCCAGCCATGCGAGACCAGCAACGACTGCCCGGTGAGCGCGTTCGACCCGAAGCCGGCGAGGAACACTGCCGTGGCGGCGATATCTTCCAGCGTCGTGAATTCGCCATCGACCGTGTCGCGCAGCATGACGTCCCGGATGACGGCGGCCTCATCGATGCCCCGTGCCTTTGCCTGTTCCGGGATCTGTTTCTCGACCAGCGGCGTGCGTACGAAGCCCGGGCAGATCACGTTGGCCCGGATGCCATGCGCGGCACCTTCCTTCGCGATGGTCCGTGCCAGTCCGAGCAGACCATGCTTCGCCGTGACGTAGGGTGCCTTCAACGGTGAGGCCACATGGGAATGGGCCGAGCCCATCAGGAGGATGGAACCGCCCCGGCCGGCCTCGACCATCTGGCGCATGGCGGCACGCGTGGTGAGGAAGGCGCCGTCCAGGTGCACGGCAAGCATCCGCTTCCAGTCCGCGAAGGACAGTTCGGCTAGCGGGGCGATGATCTGCACGCCCGCGTTGCTGACCAGGATGTCGACGGGGCCCATTTCGCGCGACACGCGGGCGAAGCCGTCGTCCACCTGGGCCTCGTCGGTCACGTCCATGCCGATGCCGATCGCACCCGGGGCCATCGCGGCCGCGGCCGCGATGGCCTTGTCCCGCGCGACGTCGGCCACGACCACACGTGCGCCCGCGGCGGCATAGGCGGCGGCGATGGCCTGGCCGATGCCGCTGGCTGCGCCGGTCACCAGGGCGACCTTGCCGGTGAGATCGTGCATCGCTCAGGGGCCGCCGAGCACGAAGGTGGCGGCTTCGCCCTGCTGCGACGACCCAGCGACCCAGACCTGGAAATCGCCCGGCTCGGCCTCGAAGGTGAGACCGTCGCGATGGGTGAAGGCGAGGTCGCGACGGGTGAGTTCGAAACGAACCTCGGCCGACGCGCCCGGGGCGAGGAGGATCTTGCGGAACGCCTTCAGTTCGCGCACCGGCCGCACCCGGCTGGCCACGCGGTCGTGGATGTACAGCTGCACCACTTCTTCGCCCGCCAGCGCGCCGGTGTTGGTGACGGTGGCGGTGACCACGATGGTCTCGTCCCAGCCGACGGTGGCCTGCACGCGCGGGGCGTCGTAGGCGAACGTGGTGTAGCTGAGCCCATGGCCGAACGGGTACAACGCCTCGAAGGTCACCTCGCGGTAGCGCGCCTTGAACGCCGGCGGCTGGTCGGCCAGCTCGGGGCGGCCTGTCCGCAGGTGGTTGTAGAAGTACGGCTGCTGCCCGGCGTCCTGGGGAAAGCTGACAGGCAGGCGGCCGGACGGGTTGTAAGCGCCGAACACGACGTCGGCGATGGCCGGGCCGGTCTGGCTGCCGAGGAACCAGGTGACCAGGATGGCGTTCGCGTTGCGCACGGCACCCGTGAGTGCGAGCGCCCGGCCGTTCTTGAGCAGCACGACCACGGGCGTTCCCGTTGCCGCGACGGCTTCGGCCAGCGCCTGCTGCGCCGGCGGCACGACGATCTGCGTACGCGACTGCGCCTCGCCGGAGTAGACCTGCGGCTCACCGATGGCCAGCAGCACGACATCGGCGCGCTTCGCAGCGGCCACGGCGTCGTCGATGCCCCCGTCCAGCGCCTCCTCGATGCCGCTACCGGCCACGACTTCCAGCGCATCACCGGCGGACAGGGCGGCGCGCAGGCCCGCTTCGACGTTGATGTGGCGCGCCTTGTCGCCGAACAGCGTCCAGCAGCCTTCGAGGTTGTCCACATCGGCACCGAACGGCCCGATCAGGGCGATCTTCTGGCCGGACGTGCGCAGCGGCAGGATGCCGTCGTTCTTCAGCATCACGATGGAACGGCGCGATGCATCGCGCGCCAGCTCGGCATGCGCCGTATTTTTCGAGGTGTCCGCCTCGACGTCGGGGTCGAGCGAACGGTATGGGTTGTCGAGCAGGCCGATGGCGTGCTTCACGGTGAGGACGCGACGTACGCCTTCGTCCAGCACGTCCATCGGCACGTCGCCGGCGGCGACCAGATCGGGCAGGTGTTCGGCGTAGAAACCGCTCTGCATGCTCATGTCCACGCCGGCGACGAAGGCCAGCCGTGTGGCATCGCGCTCGCCGTCGGCAAAGCCGTGCGCGATCAGTTCCATGTCGGCGGTGTAGTCGGACACCACCAGGCCCGGAAAGCCCCATTCGCCGCGCAGGATATCGGTCATCAGTTCGCGGTTGGCCGACGCGGGCACGCCGTTGATGTCGTTGAAGGCGCTCATGAAGGTGAGTGCGCCGGCATCGACGGCGGCCTTGAACGGCGGCAGGTGCACGTCGCGCAATGTCTGCGGTGCGATGTCCACGGCGTTGTATTCCATACCGCCGGCCACGGCGCCGTAAGCGGCGAAATGCTTCGGCGTGGCCAGCAGCGCGTCGTCGGCGGTGAGGTCCGGACCCTGGAAGCCGCGCACGCGCGCGGCGGCGAACGCCGAGCCCAGCACCACGTCCTCGCCGGCGCCTTCGGCCACGCGGCCCCAGCGCTGGTCGCGGGCGATGTCCACGGCGGGCGCGAAGGTCCAGTGGATACCCGCGGCGGTGGCTTCCACCGCCGTGGCCCGCGCGGTGCGCTCGGCCACGTCGGGTTCGAACGTCGACGCCTCGCCCAGCGGAATCGGGAACACGGTGCGCATGCCGTGGATCACGTCGGCGCCCAGCAGCAGCGGGATCCCGAGCCGGCTTTCCTCGACGGCGATCCGCTGCGCCTCGCGACCCTCGGCCGCCCCCACGCCGTTGAATAGGGCACCCACCCGCCCGGCGCGGATCTGCTCGCGGACCTCCGCGGCGCCCAGCGCATTGGCTTCCGGGTTGATGTCCGGCGCGAAGGGGCGCAGGGCATCCGCGAAGCACCCCAACTGGCCCACTTTTTCCTCGACGGTCATGCGGGCAATCAGGTCTTCGATGCGGGGATCACGGTTCATGGTTCGGCCTTGGGGAAGCGATGTGGACGCGCGAGCAGGCGCGTCAGGCGGGCAAGGATACCGGCATCGCGCCACCATGTGGGCACGTAAATACCGTTACATGTAAACGATTACGTCGTTGGGCCGCAAGGTCTCGCCGGTTGCGGAACAGCATTATGCGATCAGCTCGGATCGGCCCGGTTGGCGGGTCTGTCACGGATGACCGGCGTGGGGAACAGGCGCGTCACCGCCTGGTTGAGCGCGGTGGAACCGTAGGGTTTGGCCAGAACCATGCTGCGATCGTCGGCCGGCAGATCCGCGGTTCCCGCATGGCCCGTGGCGAAGATCACGGCCAGCGTCGGCTGCCGTTCGCGCAGTGTCGCGGCCAGATCGATGCCGGACATGCCGGGAAGGCCCACGTCGGTGATCAACAGGTCGGCTTCTGCGTCGTCGAACAGGGCGACGGCGCGGCTGCCGTCGCCCGCCTCGCGCACCTCGTGCCCGCGCAGCTGCAGCATCTCGACCACGGTGCTGCGAACCAGCCAGTCGTCCTCGACGACCACGATGCGCACCGCCCGGGTGGCCGGTGGCGCGGCCGGTGCGGCGACCTGGGCCGCCGGGTCGCCGGCGTTGCGCAGTGCCTGGGCGGAGAGGATCTGGCGCAGCTTCCGGGCCAGGGTTTCGCGCGTGTACGGTTTGCTCAGCAACTCGACGCCGTCGTCCAGGCGGCCCCCGTGCACGATCGAGTTCTCGGTGTACCCCGAGGTGAACAGGACCGCCACGCCGGGCAGCCGTTCCCGCGCCTTGCGCGCCAGCTCCGGGCTTTTCAGGGGGCCGGGCATGACGACATCGGTGAACAGCAGGTCGATCGGGATGCCGCTGTCGACGATCGACAGCGCGCTTTGCGCGTCGCGCGCCTTGAGCACCCGGTAGCCGAGGTCCGCCAGCATGGCCACGACCGTTTCGCGTACCGAGTCGTCGTCCTCCGCGACCAGCACGGTCTCCGTACCGCCGGTCACCGGCCCGGCATCGACATCGACCACGATGTCCTCGGACTGCGTGGTGCGCGGCAGGTACAGTTTCACGGTGGTGCCTTCGCCGGGCTCGCTGTAGACCTTGATGTGGCCGCCGGACTGCTTGACGAAGCCGTACACCATAGACAGGCCCAGGCCCGTCCCGCGTCCTTCCGCCTTGGTGGTGAAGAAGGGCTCGAACACCTTGTCGACGATAGTGGCGTCGATGCCGTGCCCGGTGTCGGTCACCGCCAGCAACACGTACTGGCCCGCCGCCACGTCGGCATCGTCCAGCGCATCGACGTAGCTGGCATCGAGGTAGGCGTTGCCGGCCTCGATGGTGAGCCTGCCCTGGCCATCCATCGCGTCACGCGCGTTGATCGCCAGGTTCAGAAGCGCGTTCTCCACGTTGCCCGGATCGATCAGCGTGTTCCACAACCCGCCCGCGACGATCGTCTCCACCTCGATGGCCTCGCCAAGGGTGCGGCGCAGCAGCTCGTCCATGTCGCGGATGAAGCGCCCTACGTTCACCACCTTGGGCGCCAGCGGCTGACGCCGGCCGAACGCGAGCAGTTGCGAGGCCAGCTTGGAACCGCGCGCGACGCCGGCCAGGGCATGCCGGACACGGCGCTCCGCGCGCTCGTTGCCGCCTATGTCCTCGGCCAGCAGTTGCAGGTTGCCGCTGATCACCTGCAGCAGGTTGTTGAAGTCGTGCGCCACGCCACCGGTGAGGTTGCCGATCGCCTCCATCTTCTGGCTCTGGCGCAGCGCGTCCTGGGTCCGCAGCAACTCGGCGCTGCGCTCGGCAACGCGATCCTGCAGCGTGGCCGCGAAGGTGGCCAACTCGTTCTCGGCGCGCTTGCGCGCGGTGATGTCCATGACGATACCGATGAACCGGCGACGCGCCTGCCCGGCATGGGTGATCACCTCGCCGCGACGGGCGATCCAGCGCACCTCCCCCGTGAGCGGGTCGACGCGACGGTATTCGGTGTACTCCAGGGGATTGGCACGCTCCAGCCGCTGCGGCGCCGCCGCATGGAGGTCGTCCGGATGGAGCAGGCGGCTCAGCATGGCGTCGGTGACCGGTCCCTCGTCGGGCAGGCCCCAGATACGCCGGTACTGGTCGGAGACCTCCAGCCGCCCGGTTTCCGGGAACCACTCGAACGAGCCCACGCCACCGGCCTGCTGGGCGATGCGCAGGCGTTCCTCGACCTCGACCCGCCGCGTCGTTTCCTTCAGCACGGCCAGTACGGCCACGGGTATGCCGGCGGGGTCGACCACGGGGCTGAAGTCGATGTGCATCCACACATCCTCCGGCTCGCCGGACCGGTTCAGCACGACGTGCCGGTCGCGGTAGGCAAGCGTCCGTCCGGCCATTACCTCGCCGAGGACGTTCCGGTGGAAGTCGGCCAGTTCCGGCCAGGCCTCTACGACGGGCCGGCCCAGTACCTCGGGGTGTCGCATGCCGGCGATGGCCCGGTAGGCGTCGTTGTAGAAGAACACGCCGTCGGGGCCATGGAACAGCGACATGGGGGCATCGGCGCGCAGCATCGTGGCAAGCGCGTGCTGGGTCGCGGCCGCCCAGCTGGCGGGCTCTCCCAGGCCGGTCGAGGACGGGTCCAGGTCGCGGATCATCCGTCCCAGTTCACGGTCGGGAGGAAGGAACCAGACGGGATCGGTCGGCGGAACGGCCATGGGGCGAGGCCTCGAGGAGGTGGCGGGGACGACGCGGGATGGTAGCGCACACGACAGCCATCGCTTCGGCGAGATGTGTAAGCACTTACCAATACGTTTTTTCGGCAAAATGGTTAAAACCAACGGACAGGTATCAGGGTGCCGCACCACAACACGAAGTTGCCGCGTTAGTCTTCCGTTGACCACCGCAGGAAGTCGTTTCATGTCCGCGCCACCCAGACATCCTGTGATCGCCATGCGCGATGTGGAAAAAGTATTTCGCGCCGACGGTATCGAGAACCACGTCCTGACGGGGATCCACCTCGAGGTGCGGCACGGGGAGTTCCTGGCCATCGCCGGTCCCTCCGGATGCGGCAAGACCACCCTGCTTTCGCTCATGGGCCTGCTGGATGTCGCGACCGGGGGAGACGTCGCGTTCGAGGGCATCCAGGTCAATGGTCTGGGTCGACAGGCGCGAGCGCGTCTGCGCAACGAGCGCATCGGTTACGTGTTCCAGGCGTTCAACCTCATCGGCGACCTCGATGTCCTCGACAACGTCGCCTTGCCGTTGACCTACCGCGCAGGCGTGGGTCGTCAGGAGCGCCGCAAGCGGGTGATGGAAGCGCTGGACGATGTCGGCATGACCCATCGTATGCACCACTTCCCCTCGCAGCTGTCCGGGGGACAGCAGCAACAGGTAGCCGTGGCCCGGGCGCTGGCCGGCGACCCGGCGATCCTGCTCGCCGACGAACCGACCGGCAGCCTCGACCTGGCCGGTGCCGAACGAATCATGGCCCTGCTGCGACGCCTGCATGCCGAGGGACGGACGATCTGCATGGTGACGCATGAGGAGCGCTACCGTTGGGCGGCGGATCGCACGGTGCGTCTGCTGGACGGCCGCGTGGTGGACGAGAGCAGCTACGCGCAGTGGCAGCGTGAGGCCGCGTCGGGCTTCGACGACCGCGGGTTCGTGGAGCGATTCACGTGAGCGGATGGGCCGGGGCTTGCGTGCATGCGTGGGTCGCGATGCTCCGGCGTCCGTGGTTCTTCCTGCTGGCTGCATCGACGCTTGCCATGGGGATCGCCACCCTGTCGGCGGCGCTGACCCTGGTCGATGCGCTGCTCTGGCGGTCGCTCCCTTTCGTGGACAGCGACCGGGTGGTCCTGTACGGCGCACGCTACCGCGACGATCCCACCCCGATCGCATCGCCGCGGTATGTCGCGGCGATGGGTGATCTGCCACAGATGGCCTCGCGGGGGGCGACGCGCCTGCCGCGGGCAATGAACGTCGTGTGTACCGACCGGCGCTGGCTGCTCCAGGGCCAGGGGGTGGATGCCGGCTTTCTGACCACCCTGGGTGTCGTACCCCACCGCGGGCGGAACCTCACCCACGAATACGGCGCCATGGTGTCCTATGCGTTCTGGCGGCAACGGCTAGGGGGGCGGGACGACGTGCTGGGACACGTGCTCACGGTCGAGGGCCACCGCCTGCCCATCATCGGCGTCTTGCCGAAGGGGTACCGCTTCCTGACGGACGTCGATGTGGTGGTGCCGCTGGGCATCGCGGGGGCCGACGACGACACCGCCGAGAACCTGATCCCGGCGGCGCGGCTCGCACCCGGGGTCGACCCGCGGGCGGTGTCGGCTATGGTGGCCGCCTATGCCCGCGAAAGGGCAGGACGACCGGGTATAGATACGGGTAGCGGGGCCGATTTCGGCGCCACCCCGCTGGACCATGCGCTGACCTGGCAGGCGCGGCCGCCGCTGCTGGGCATGCTGGGCGCCGCCCTGGTCGTGCTGGCGATCGCCGGCATAAACCTCTCCAACCTCATGCTGGGTCGTGGCCTGGCGCGGTCACGCGATACCGCCGTTCGCGTGGCGCTGGGCGCCCACGCGCTCACGCCTTGGTCGATAGCCGTGGCGGAAGCCGTGGCCATCGGCTTGTTGGCGGCCGCGTTCGGCGTGCCGCTGGGCGACCTCGTCGTGGACACGTTCCGTGACGTGGTGCCCGATGCCTGGCGCAGCACCTCGCTCCCGATCGACTCATCCGCTACGGTGCGCTGGCTCACGGGCGGCGCGGACGCCGTCATCGTCGTCCTGTCAGCGACCTCGGCGTCCGTGCACGACCGGATCGACGATCTGCTGCGCGAGCGTGTCGCGGTGGCGGGCAGCCACAGACCCGGGCGCATGGCCCGTGGTGCCCGCAGTACCATGGTGCTCGTACAGGCCGCGATGGCCAGCGCGTTGCTGGTCTTCGGCGTGGCTGCGCTGGCGCATAGCACGCGGCTGGAGAAGATCGCGCCCGGGTTCGACCCGAAAGGCGCGTTCTTCGCACCGCTGCAACCGGACGTGGCGTCGTATCCCGGAAGCACCGATGTGTCGGACCTGTTCGACGCCCTGCGCCAGGGTGCGATGAGCGCCTCGGGGGAAGAGCCGATGGGCTTTACCAACCTGCTGCCGCTCGGTGATGGGCTGGTGATGCCGTTCCTGGATACCGCCGGACATCGGCATTTCGTCCGCTACGCCGTCATGACGCCGGGCGCCGCCGAGGCGATGGGACTGAAGCGGCTCGCCGGGCGGGGCCTCGGTGCGGGCGACCACGCCGGCGCACCGCCGGTGGCCTGGGTCAACCGTGCCTTCGAGCATCTCATGGGCGGCGGACTGGGCGATGTGGCCCGGTCCGACTCGCGCCTCGCCGTCATGCCGCCCCTGCAGATCGTCGGCGTCGTGGCCGACACGCGCGTCCCGGGCCCGGACGAACGCGCCGTCGCCACGATCTTCGTGCCGCTGGCACAGGTCGATGCGACCGTGTTCGCCTTTATCCGCAGGATCATGCCGATGTACGCCGTGTGGCGGCATCCGGTCGGGGCGCCCGATACCGCCTTCGAACGGCGACTGCGTACGGTGGCGCCGGATCTGGCGGCCGGCGACACCCGTCAGCTCGGCGACATGGCGCGCGCGGTGACCGCCGCTGCACGCCGGAACGCGGCGCTGTTGTGCACGCTGTCGCTCGCGGCGCTGTTCCTCGCCGGCGTGGGCCAATATTCGAGCCAGTCGGTCGACATGGCCGGGCGCCGCCGCGAAATCGCACTGCAGGTGGCGCTCGGCGCACGCGGGACCGACCTGGCGCAGGGCGTGGTGGCGCGCTACCTGTTCGTCGCCTGTGTCGGTGCGCTCGCCGGTGTGTCGGTCGTCATGCTGGCACAGCCGTACCTGCGGGTCGCCGATATCGATACCAGCGTGGTGTCCCTGGCCCTGTTTGTCTTTCTCGCCGCGTCGCTGGCGGCCGCGGCGCCGTCGGCGTGGCGCGCCGTCACCATGGAACCGCTCGCCGCGCTACGCGGCGGCTGAGGAGAACGTGACCATGTCCGGACATCTTGCCGAGCCGTCGCTGCCGGTTCTGATCGTCGACGACCATCCGGATATCCGCCTGTCGCTGCGCATCCTGATGCGCTCGGAAGGCATTGCCTCGGTAGACGTCGAGTCGCCCGCGGCCGCGTGCGAGGCCGCGGCCAGGCAGACCTTCGCCTGTGCGATCGTCGATCTGAACTACGCGGCGGATACCACCTCAGGGCTCGAAGGCATGGCCTTGATCGAACGCCTGCGCCACGACGTCCCCGACCTGCCGTTGGTGGTGATGACGGCCTGGGGCAGCGTCGACCTCGCCGTGCGCGCCATGCGGCTCGGCGCGGCGGATTTCATCGAGAAACCCTGGAACAACGCGCGCATGGTGCATACGGTGCGCTCGCAGATCGCCTTGCGACAGATGCGCGAGGAGAACCTGCGGCTACGTACGGAAACCGCGCTGGCGCGGCAATCCGCGGACGTCATGCGCGTCTGTGAATCCTCGGCGATGCGTCGCGTCGTGGAATTGGCATCCCGCATCGCCAGCGGCGACGCCAATGTTTTGGTGCTGGGCGAGAACGGAAGCGGCAAGTCGCTGCTCGCCCGCGAGATCCACGCGCTGTCACCCCGCGCACGGCACCCGCTCATCCGCGCCGACATGGCCAGCATGTCGGAAGCACGCTTTGCCGGTGAGATGTTCGGCGACGAGTTGCCGTCTCCCCGCCCCGGCCGCTTCGAACTGGCGCACGGGGGCAGCCTGATCATGGAGGAGGTGGGAGCGATCCCCCTCGCGCAACAGGCCACATTGCTGCGCGTGCTGGAGGAGGGTGAGTTCGAGCGCGGCGATTCCGTGCGGACGAGGCGAGCCGACGTGAGGGTCATTTCCACCAGCAACGCCGATATGGAGGCCGCCATCCGTGCCCACCGGTTCAGGCGCGATCTTCTGTATCGCCTTAACGCGATGCAGATCCGGCTGCCGTCCCTGCGCGAACGCGTGGAGGACATCGTGCCGCTGGCGCGTCATTTCCTGTTGCGCGAGTGCGTCCGGCGCGGCCGGGGCGGCATGGCGCTGACGCCATCGGCCGAGCGGGCCCTGCGCAATTATCCCTGGCCCGGCAACGTGCGTGAACTGGAACACGTCGTCGCGCGCGCCGTGCTCCTCGGCTCGCACGACGACATCGACGCGGAGGTGCTGGGCTTGTTGCCACCGGAACCCCTGCCGCTCCTGCTCGACCGGCTGACCTTGCCCGAAGCGGAGGAAATGCTCACCCGCCAGGCGCTGGAGCGCTACGACAACAATCTGCAGCGTGCCGCCGATGCGCTGGGTATATCGCGACAGTCGCTTTATCGACGCCTCGAAAAGCACCGAGCCAGGGGCGGGTTCGACCCGGCGGCGTGACAAAGCCACCCTCCGGTAGCCCCCGGCGCCCGTGGATACGCGGATCGGCGCGCTTGCGCCTGGTCGCGCCATGGTGCCTTGGCGCCGTCGCGCCGCTGGCCGCCGCAGGTGGGCTACTCGTCGGTACCGGCCTGCCGCCCGTGTGGCGCGTGGTCGTCTTCGTCGGCGGCCTGAGCACGACCTTGGTCCTTATGGGAGTGCTCGGCTGGCACATGATCCACGCGTGGCGCACGCTGGAAGCGTTGCTTGCCGCGCTGCGCGCCGGCGACTACAGCAGCCGGGCGCGCCTGCCCTCGGTGCACCATCCGCTGCGCGGCCTGGTCGCGGACATCAACATACTTTCGGACACGCTCCGTGAAGGCCGGCGCAAGCGCACCGAAAGCCTGCGATTCCTCGGCAAGACGCTGACCACCTTGCAGGACCCGCTGTTCGTGGTGGACCGCGACAACCGCCTGGTGATGATCAATGCCGCGGCGCGTGCGCTGGTCGGGGCGGTGAACGACAGCGTCATCGGCCGCGACATCGCATCGCTAGGGCTCGGCCCCGTGGTGGCCGCGGGGGAAAACACGATCTTCTCCTGGGACTTCGCCACGCGCAGTGGTCGCTGGATCGTGCATCGCGCCCTCTGGTACAGCGAGGGCCACGAGAACACCATGTTCATGATGCACGACGTCAGCGTCGCGCTGGGCGAGGAGGAGCGCGACGCATGGCAGCGCCTGATCCGCGTGCTCAGCCACGAGCTGAACAACTCGCTCGCACCCATCGGCTCGCTGGCCGGCAGCCTGTCCGCGCTACTGGCGGACGAGGGCGGCAAGGCGGTGGAAGGCGAGTTGCGCCAGGGCCTGGAAGTGATCGGTCGTCGCTCCGCGTCGCTGGCACGATTCCTCGCCGGCTACGGACGCCTGGCGCGCCTTCCGCCGTTGCGTCCGCGGCCGTTTCGTCTCGACCTGGCGCTGCGGCGTCTCGCCATGCTGGAGCACCGGATGGACATTGCCCTGGTCGGCACGGCGCGGGTCATCCTCATCGGCGACGAAGACCAGCTCGACCAGGCATTCATCAACCTGCTGCGCAATGCCGTGGAATCAGCCGAACCGATGGGCGGCGCCGTACGCGTCGACTGGGCGGTGACGGGTCCGCAGGTGCGTATCACCATCGAGGATGAGGGAGTGGGCCTGCCCGGGCGTGCCTCGCTGTTCGTGCCGTTCTTCACCACCAAACCCACCGGTTCCGGCATCGGGCTCAGCCTTACGCGGCTCATCGTGGAAGCGCACGCCGGTAACGTCGACCTGCGCAACCGCGAAGGTGGCCGCGGCGCGCTGGCCATCGTCCATCTCCCCCTCGGCGAGCCGGAAAACGGCGTCCGTATACGGACGGAAACGTCCGCTTCCGGACACGCGGCCTGACCGGTTTCGTGCGGATCCCGACGATACCTGCGCCCATGTGCCGATTGTCGCCTCCCTGACGTGTTTTTTCGTTGTGGCAACGGAGTGGCACGCCTAGATTGCCGGTGCGCCGCCCCTGCCGACAGAGGCCAGGCGCCTTTCCATCGGCCAGGAGAACCACATGGACCACGTACTGAGATTGCAGTTGCTCGCCGCCGAACCGGGCGTCGCGGGGGAAGCCGACACACCCACCAGCTCGTGCAGCTGGGGTGCATGCTCGTTTGCCAATGCGGACGGTTTCGACGGTCACTAGGTTTCCCGTCCGCGTCGCGGTGCGCGCCCCGTGAAGGGACGCGCACACGGCCGACCGGGGACGAAGGCACGCGGGGCGACGTCCGGGTCGTCGCGCGTGCCGGGTTTTTTCATGCACCAGCTTTCATGCGTGAGGTCAAGGAGCGCCATGCCCGCCGAACGACGTACGGAACTGCTTTATTACACCGCCGTGGATCGCGACTTCTTCGAGATCCATGGCAGCCGACCCATCGACGAGCGCGACTTCGTCGAACCGGTGCGCCGTGCGGTACCGTCCGACTGGCGCATGCACCGCTCCGGTGTATGGATGCACTGCCTGCCCCCCGACGCGCCGTTGCCCATGCAGGGCTGGAAGATCCACATCTCCTCGGTGGTATCCACGGCCGCGATCGTGCTGTCGATCACGGCCGCGACGCTGGCGGCGATGGGCGTGGCGTTCAAGTTCGCGGTGGATGCACGCATGCACGCCTCCATGAACGGCAAGCGGTGGCCGCGCGGCGCGTCGGGAAAGTTCATCACGGTCTATCCCCGCGACCCGAAGGCTTTCCGCGAGTTGCTGGACGAACTGCAGGCGGTACTTGTCGGCTTCGTCGGCCCGTACATTCTCAGCGACCGCCGTTGCCCGGGGTCCAGCGTCGTGCATTACCGTTTCGGCGGCATTCGCGGCGAGCACGTGGTCTCGGCCGGCGGGCAGCGCGATTATTTCCTGCGTGGCCCCCACGGCGAACGCGAGCCCGACATTCGTGCGGCCTACGTCAACCTGCCCGACTGGGTACGCGACCCCTTTCCAGCGGACGTGCCGGCAGCGGGATCGCCCGCGCTGCGCCTGCATGGAGGACGCCACGAGATACGCAGTGCCCTCGCGTTCTCGTCCGCCGGCGGTGTCTACCTCGCCACCGATCGCGATTCGGGACGGCGCGTGGTGATCAAGGAAGCTCGTCCCCATGTCGGTGGCGTGCAATCGGCAACCTCGTTGCTGCGAAAGGAATACCGTCTGTTGCGCCGGCTGGCCGCGCTCGGTGTCACCCCCGCCCCCGTGGAATATTTCTTGGAATGGGAGCACCACTATCTGGTCGAGGAACACATCGAGGGCCAGACCCTTCGCCGCTGGCTGGCGGCGCGCTATCCATGGCTGAAGACACGCGCCACGCGCGCCGACGTCGCGTGCTTCCTGCACGAGGTGTGCGATGTCTTCACCCGCATCGCGCTGGCGCTGGAGACGATCCACGCCGTGCGCATCACGTTGGGGGACTTCTCGTTCCACAACATCATGGTTCAGGACGATGGGCGGGTACGTATCATCGACCTGGAAGCGGCGGTGGAGGACGGGATGGACCGGCCCACGGGGCTGTGTACGCCGGGGTTCGCCTCGCGCGTACCGCGCCGCGCTCGCCACGAGGAGGCCTGCGCCGAGGATCGCCACGCCTTCGGCGCCAACCTGTTCGCGGCGCTGATGCCGGTCAACGCGATGTTGCCGCTGGATCCGGATGCCGCCCCCCGCTTCGCCCGATGGCTTTGTGACGGCATGGGCTATCCGGACGCCCTTTTCGACGCCGTCGCCACGCTGATGGACGGTGAACCGTCCGCGCGTCCGTCACCGCTGCTCATCATGCAGCGCCTGGATGCGATGCTGGCCGGACTGCCGACCGACGAGCAGCCGGTGCCGTATCTGCGCGGCGCGGTCGTGCCGGTGGACCATGCCGCCGGCGACCTATTCGGCTACATCGAAGCATGCGCGGCACAGGCCCGACCGGATCGCTACGTGCCAGCCGATCCCCAGGTCTTCGAACGTCACCCCTGGGGCGTGGCTTACGGCGCGGCCGGTATCCTGCATGCCTACCAGCGCAGCGGCCGTCCCGCGCCAGCCGGCTTGCTCGACTACATCGTGGCGGGAGCGCTCAGCGGCGGCGACCGCGGCAGCGACCTCATGCATGGCGACGCGGGAATCGCCTGGGTCCTGTTCGATGCGGGCGAGCGTGAGTTGGGCATGCGGCTGCTGCGCGCATCCGCCGTTGACGGACCCATCCGTGAACAGCCGGGGCTGCACGATGGCCTGGCGGGATGGGGCCTGGCGCGCATTGCTGCGTGGCGAAAAACGCGGGAGGCCACGTTCCTGGCCGACGCCGTCGCCGCGGGCGAGGCGCTGCTGGCTTCCGGACCGGCCGTTGGCGGCAAGCGGTCGTGGCACGCCGACGGTGCCTACCAGCCCGTGGGTCTGGGGCAGGGTGCCGCGGGCATCGCGCTGTTCCTACTGCATCTCTTCCTCGCCACGGACGACGGCCGCTATCGGGAGGCCGGATGCGAAGCCCTGGCTTTCGATCTCGACCACTACGGCCGCAACGCCGATGGTGAACGCACGTGGCGCCGTGAGGTCGGCGGCGTGGCATTGCTGCCCTACCTGCGGCACGGCACCGCTGGCGTACTGGCCGTCGTGGCGCGGTTCTTCATCGCGACCGGCGAGGAGACGTACCGTGACATCCTGCTGGCCGGCGAGCACGACCTCATGCGCGGGCATGCGATGTCACCCGGCCTCGCCGACGGCCTGGCGGGCATCGGCGAAACCCTGCTGGACCTGGCCAGGGCCCTGCCCGACCGGGCCGCGCACTACCTCGGCCAGGCGCACCGCATCGCCGCCGGCATCGAGCCCTTCCTGGTCCGCCGGCCCGGCGGGCTCGTGGTCCCGGGCACCGAACTGCTGCGCTTCAGCTGCGACCTGGCCACGGGCAACGCCGGCGTGGCCGCCTTCTTCGATCGCCTGTGGCACGGCGGGCCGGCGTCGTTCATGCTCGACGAGCACCTGCCGGTCAGGACGACGCATGGGGAACCGGCTGTTGCCTAGAGACGAAACTTTGCCTCCATCAGGTAGGTCCGTGACGGGTAGGGGTAATACACGTAGTAGCGGCGATCGGTGAGGTTGTCCACGCCCACGCCAAGGTTCACCTGTTTACTGGCCTGCCATTGCAGCTTGGCGTCGAAGGTCAGGAATTCGCTGGCGCCGCCGAAGGTGTCGGGGCGGATGTCGCTGTGGTCCAGCGTGTTGTACTGGCGCCCCGAGTACCGCCCGGCCAGGGTCAGCGCCACCGCTTCGGACGCGTGCCAGGTGGCCACCAGGTTGGCGCGCCAGCGGGGTATCCGATAGAACTGCTTGCCTTCCGAGGCCGGGTTGCGCCGGTTGCGCACGGTGGTGGCCTGCGTATAGGCCGCGTTCGCGGTCAGGTCCAGCGTGTCCCACACCACGCCACGTCCTTCGTAGCTGGCCTCGGCGCTGCGCGTACGCACGAGGTCGACGTTCTGCACGTTGGTGACATTGGGAAACACCGTGGTGTCGGTCTGGCTGAACAGCGCGTTGCGGGTGTCGCTCCGGTACAGCGTGAAGCGGGCCACGCCATGCGCCTGGTACCACTCCGCGGAGAGCTCGCGCGAAAGGTCGTTCTCCGGCTTGAGGTTCGGATCGTTGTTGGTGAACGCGATGCCGTTGAAGCTGCCCTGGAACAGTTCGTTGACCGTGGGAAAGCGATAGGCGCGTGCGCCGGACACGCGCAGCAGAAGGCTGTCGCTGGCCGCATAGGACAGCGACAGCTTGGGCGAGGTATGCGACTCGTCGCGTTCCGGGTAGGTCACGGCGGCCGCCGAGCTCGCGCGCTGCCCGCCGAAGGCCCGCCACTGTTCGTAGCGAGCGCCGCCGGTGAGGCGCCAGCGCTCGTCCAGCTGCCAGGCATCCTGCACGTACACCGCCTGTGTCTGCGTGCTGCCGCCGTTGCCGGCCGTCTGCGTGCCGGCGTCGCCGCGGCGCCAGGCGGACAACAGGTAGCTGGCGTTGTCCAGTCGATAGCCGTCGAAGTGATAGCCGAAGCTCACCGTATGCGTGTTGTCCGCCAGGCTGTCCGGCGTGTGGCTGGCGCGCAGGTCGAACGTGCGCCACCGGCTGCCGTCACCGGCGGTGAGCAGGCCGCTGCCGTCGTAGGTCACGGCATCGGCCACGCGGTCTCGGTTGCGGTCCATGTCGAAGTACGACGCGTTGCCCTCGATGTTCCAGCCGCTATCGCGATGCGTGCCGAGCGAGGCGCCGTAAAGATAATTTCGGCTCTGCCGTGTGCTCGGCGCGAAGAAGTTCGCTGGCAGCGTGTATGCCCGGCCGCCGATGCTCACCGGACCCGACCACACCGGCTGGCCGGCGCCATCGCGCAGGAAGGTCGCCGTGCGGTGGGACAGGTCCTGGTTCCAGTAGCCGGCGGTGATGCCACCGGTCAGCTCGGGCGTGAAGTCGTAGGTAAGGCGCAGGTGCGCCTCGTCCTGGCGGGTCGCTTCCTGGCCTTCGCTGTTGATGCCGAGCACCTCGCGCGGCAGGCCGTTGGTGCCGGTGTCGGCGATGGCGCCCGTCACGGGCTGGGCACCGCCCGGGCGGGTCGACTGGTTCTGCGTGGCATAGACCAGCGGCTGACCGTTGGATTGCAGGTGCGCCACGCCGATGAGGAAGGCGAAACGACCCGAGCGGTCGCCCAGGGTGGCGCTCTGCCGGCTTCCACCGTAGTTGCGGTCCACGCCGTAGGTATCCACATGCTGGGTAAAGGCCTGCACCTCGCCGGTGACCTCCAGCCGTTCGGGCATGCGCGTGGTCATCAGCACCGTGGCACCGATGGCATTGCCGGGATACAGCGCGGAATACGCGCCGTAGATCACCTCGACGCGCGCCAGGTTCTCGGGGAACGCCATGGACCAGCGCGGCGGATTGCCCCAGCTGTTGCCGAGCAGGTTGGACAGCAGCAGGCCGTCGAGGTAGACCAGCCCGCGCGCGCTCTGCTGGTTGCTGGTACCGCGCACCGAGAAGGTGGCGTTCTCGTCGCCTATGAACCGCTTGCGGATGCCGAACGACGGCAGGTACTTCAGCGCGTCTTCGGTGTTGACCACGTTGAGGCGATCCAGTTTCGCCGCCTCCAGGGTTTCCACGGCCGAAGGCATGTCGGGGTCGACCCGCGAGCCGTGGCTGGCCGCGGAAACGCGCACTTCGCGCAAGGTAGTGGTCTGCGGCGCATCGGGCGTCGCGGGAGTGTCGGCCGCATGGGCGGACCACGCGGTGGCGCCGAGGGCGCAGGCAACGGCGCGCGCGATCGCGCGCCCGTGGAATGAAGGCAGCAGCATGGGAGGTCCGTGGGTCGGTGGCATGGGTCGCGTGGAAAGGAGCGATCAGGCGTAAGTGGGGACCGGTGGACCTCGGGGTGGAGCATGGAAGCGAGCGGGGGAGGCGATATCGTGCGGATGGGGCACGAGTGGATCGATGTGCGCCGCGACATGCGCCACGCTACCGATGAAGAAACTGCCGCCGAGCGCCGGCACCTGCGCGAACAGGGTGCAATAACCGCAGGCGCCATCGGCTTCGGCGTCGCGGTGTTCGGCCCCGCCGTCGTGGTGCGCGGCAGGCGTGGCGTCGCACCAGGCGCCCAGATCGGGGAAGGCGAAGGCCGGTAGCGTGCGCGTGACCGTGGGCGCGAGCACGGTGAACCAGACGGCGACGATCGCCATCCAGCCCAGCCAACGCCTTCGACCCTGCCCTCGACGCACCGCGGCGCTCCCTTCGAATCGACCCTGGATAAGGGTCCAGGGATGATGTCACGGCTGGAGGTGAAAATACCGTGGCGCGTTGTCGCTGTGCCTGCCACGACAGGGAATTCAAGGCGGCGTGTTCCTCACGTTTTCCTGTCGCGGCCTCGGTCATCGTGCGCTCCCCCACCGAGGATGCCTATATGCCCGATCTCCGCTACGACTCCGCCTCGCCCGTCCGCGAGGGTTCACCGTTTCCGCGCGGAGCGACCTGGGATGGCAACGGCACCAATTTCGCGCTGTTCACCGCCCACGGTACCCGTGTGGAAGTGTGCTTCTACGACGAGGCCGGCAACGAGACGGGCCGGATCGACCTGCCCGAGTACACCGACGAGGTGTGGCACGGTTACGTTCCCGGCGTCGGTCCGGGCCAGTTGTACGGTTACCGCGTGCACGGTCCGTACGAGCCGCAGAACGGCCACCGGTTCAATCCGAACAAGCTGCTGCTCGATCCGTACGCGAAGCATATCGTCGGTGAGCTGACCTGGGCCGACGAACTCTACGGTTACACGGTGGGCCACCCCGATGGTGACCTCAGCTTCGACGAGCGCGACAGCGCGCCATTCATGCCCAAGGCGATGGTGGTGGACACCTCGTACAAGTGGATCGAGCATGGCAAGCCGTCGGTGCCCTGGAACCGCACGGTGATCCAGGAGACCCATGTCCGCGGCTACACCATGGGCCACCCGGCCGTGCCGGAAAACCTTCGCGGCACGTTTGCCGGCCTGGCCACGCCCGAGGTGATCGACTACGTGCGCGGCCTCGGCGTCACCTCGGTCGAGTTGCTGCCCGTGCATGCGTACCTCGACGACCAGCACCTGCTCGAACAGGGCCTGCGCAACTACTGGGGCTACAACACCATCGGCTTTTTCGCGCTGAAGACGCGCTACCTGTCCAGCGGCGACCCGCGCGAGTTCAAGGACATGGTGGCGGCGTATCACCGCGCCGGGCTGGAGGTGATCCTGGATGTGGTCTACAACCACACCGCCGAAGGCAACGAGATGGGGCCGACGCTGTCGTTCAAGGGCATCGACAATGCCAGCTACTATCGCCTCGCCGAAGACAAGCGCTATTACATCAACGACACCGGCACCGGCAACACGGTGAACCTCAGCCATGCGCGCGTGCTGCAGATGGTGACCGACTCGCTGCGCTACTGGACGACGGAGATGAACGTCGACGGCTTCCGCTTCGACCTCGCCACCATCCTCGGCCGCGAGCCCTACGGCTTCGACGAGAACGGCGGTTTCCTCGACGCCTGCACGCAGGACCCGGTGCTCAACCAGACCAAGATGATCGCCGAGCCGTGGGATTGCGGCCCCGGCGGCTATCAGGTGGGCGAGTTCCCGCCGGGCTGGGTGGAATGGAACGACAAGTTCCGCGATACGGTGCGCGCGTTCTGGATCGGCGAGGAAGGCAAGCTGGCAGAATTCGCCCGTCGCTTTACCGGCTCCGCCGACCTGTTCGACAAGCGCGGTCGCCGTCCTTATGCGTCGCTCAACTTCATCACGGCGCACGACGGCTTCACCCTGCGCGACCTGCTCAGCTACAACGGCAAGCACAACGATGCCAACGGCGAAGACAACCGCGACGGCTCGGATAACAACCACTCGTTCAACCACGGTGCCGAAGGCCCGACGGACGACGCGGGCATCCTCGCCGTGCGCCAGCGACAGTCGCGCAACCTGCTGGCCACGCTGCTGCTGGCCCAGGGCACGCCGATGCTGCTGTCCGGCGACGAGCGCGGCAACACGCAGGACGGCAACAACAACGTCTACGGCCAGGACAACCCGCTCAGTTGGATCGACTGGGAAAACGATCCGTCCGACGATGGACTGGCGCAGTCGGTACGCGAGTTGCTGGCCCTGCGCGAGCGCTACCCCATCCTGCGCCGTGGCCGCTTCCTCAATGGACGCTACGACGAGGAATCGGGTATCCGCGATATCGTCTGGCTCAATCCCGGCGGTGGCGAAATGCAGCAGGAACACTGGGACGATCCGCGGGCCCGATCCATCGGCGTGCTGCTGGACGGCCGTAGCCAGGCGTCCGGCGTGCGCGAACACGCGGCTGACCAGACCGTGCTGATCCTGATCAACGCTTTCGACGGCGGCGTGGAGTTCGCACTGCCGGAGGGTCGCTGGAGCGTTGCCTTCTCCAGCGACGAAGAGCTCGCCGTGGACACCGTGGCGGAGGACGGCAAACTGATCGCGTCACCGCGCAGCTTCGTGGTACTGGCCGCGGGGTAAGCACCACGCGTCACCGGCACCTGCGAGGGCGCCGGTGACGCGACCGCAGGGACATCGCGCGTCCGTTGACCGGGCGCGCCAGGCGTTCCTATATTGCGAAGCCTTTTCCGCACGGATATCCCCATGCAGTTCCGGTCGCTCCTCGCGCTGTGCCTCCTTGCCGGCCCTGGCCTGGCTTCGGCCGCCGACCTGACGGTATCGGCCGCGTCCAGCCTCACGGACGCGTTCCGGGCGGTAGGCACCGCTTACGAAACCGCCCATCCCGGCACCCACGTGGTACTCAATTTCGCGGCGTCCGATGTGCTGCTCAGGCAGATCGCCAACGGCGCGCCAGCGGATCTCTTCGCGTCGGCCGACCAGACGGCGATGGACAAGGCCGTTGCCGCCGGCGCCATCGATATCGCCACGCGACGGGACTTCGCCAGCAATCGCCTCGTGCTGATCGTTCCGAAGGATGCCAGCGTGCATGTCGGTTCGACGGCCGACCTGCGGCAGTCCACGGTCAAGCGCGTGGCCTATGGCGATCCGGCCTCGGTGCCGGTGGGTCGTTACACCCAGGCGGCGCTGCAGCAGCAGGGCCTGTGGGACGCGGTATCGGCCAAGGGCGTGCTCGCCCAGAACGTGCGGCAAAGCCTCGATTACGTCGCGCGAGGTGAAGTGGACGCGGGCTTCGTCTTCGCCACCGACGCCACCGTCATGAAGGATCGGGTGAACGTCGTCGCCACGGTACCGACGCCGCGCCCCATCCGCTATCCCATCGCCGTGGTCGCGGGCACGCCGCATGCGGCCGAAGCGGCGTCGTTCTCGGCGTTCGTGCAGTCGGCCGATGGTCGGCGCATCCTGGCGTCGTTCGGCTTCCAGGCGCCCTGAGGCAACGTGGGCGCCGCCTGGATTCCCCTGGCACTGTCGCTCAAGGTGGCGCTGTGGGCTACCGCGATCAACCTCGTGCTCGGCGTCGCGGTAGCCTTCGGCCTGTCCCGCTGGCGTTCGCCGGCACGCGATGTCGTGGATGCGGTGCTGACCCTGCCGCTGGTGTTGCCGCCCACGGTACTCGGCTATTACCTGCTGGTGCTTCTCGGCCGCCGCGGCCGCGTGGGCGCGTGGCTGCACGAACGGGGAATCGATCTGGTGTTCACATGGCAAGGTGCGGTGATCGCCGCCACGCTGGTTGCGTTCCCGCTGGTGCACAAGGCCGCCCGTGCCGCCTTCGAGGCGGTCGATCCGCAACTGGAAAGCGCCGCCCGCGTTCTCGGCCTGCGCGAGGCCGCGGTGTTCTTCCGCGTGTCGCTGCCGCTGGCTGCGCGCGGCATCACCGCCGGCGTGCTGCTCGCGTTCGCCCGCGCGCTGGGTGAATTCGGGGCCACGCTGATGATCGCGGGCAACCTGCCGGGGCGCACGCAGACGCTTTCCGTCGCGATCTATACCGCCGTGCAGGCCGGCGACGATCGCTCTGCCGCCCTGATGGTGGCGGTGACGTCAGTGACCTGCGTGGCCGTGCTGCTGCTCGCCGGCCGGCTCGCCCCGGACCCCGTACGGCGGATGCGCCCGTGACGGTCGACGTGGCACTGCGCACGACGCTGTGTGCCGACGAACGTCGCTTCACGCTGGACGTGGCGCTGCGGTCGGACCACCGCCGCATCGTGCTGTTCGGTCCTTCCGGTGCGGGCAAGAGCCTCACGCTGCGCGCCATGGCCGGTTTGATCGTGCCGGAGGCCGGTCATGTGCGTGTCGACGGCCGCACGCTGTTCGATGCCGGCACCCGCGTGAACCTGCCCCCGCGCCAGCGCGGCCTGGCTTACGTGTTCCAGGACTACGCGTTGTTTCCCCACCTGACCGTGGCACAGAACATCGGTTTCGGGCTGCGTGGCGGCTGGCTCAATCCGTCCCGCCGGGGCCCGGATGCGCGCGTGGAGCGCTGGCTGGCTGCGTTCGAACTGGCCGGGGTGGCCGACAGCTACCCGGCGCGGATCTCCGGAGGCCAGCGCCAGCGCGTGGCGCTGGCCCGCGCGCTGGCCACCGAACCGAAGGGCCTGCTGCTGGACGAGCCGTTTGCCGCGCTGGATCCCGCGCTGAGGGGCCGCATGCGCGACGAACTGCTGGCCGTGCAGGCCCGGCTGGACCTGCAACTGGTGGTCATCACCCACGACCCCGCCGATGTGGCGGCGCTGGACGGTGACACCTTCGAACTGCGCGAGGGTCGTGTGGTCGGTCGGTCACGCCCATCCTCGTTGTCGTGGGATCATGGCGCCTTTCCCGGGCAGCGTCCCATGGCAGAGTAACGCGGTGACGCACACCCACAACGAACCACCCCCGGAGCACGCCACCCGCCGCGCGGCCAAGTACCTGCTGGCGGCGTTGTTCGTGGGCGTGGCCGCCTTCCTGCTGCATCGCTACATCGCGCGGATGTCCTGGCACGACATCCGCGCGGCCCTCGGGCGTATCCCGCGCTGGCATGTCCTGGCGTCCATCGGCGCCACCCTGGTCAGCTGGGCCTGCCTCACCGCCTATGACGTGTTCGCCGTGGAGACGGTGGTGCCGGGCGGGGTATCGATGCGGATGAAGATCTTTTCCGGCGCCACCACGCACGCCATCTGCAATGCCCTGGGCTTCCATGCCATCACGGGCACGGCGCTGCGCTATCGCATGCTGTCCACACGCGGGGTGGGCGCCGCCGACGTGGCGCGCGTGGTCGGTCTGGTCGGCTTCGCGGTGGCACTGGGCTTCGCCTCGGTCACCGCGATCGCGCTGCTGCTCGAACCATCCATCGCGCACGGCTGGGGGCGCTGGCCGGGTGTCGCGCTGGTGATCCTGTTCGTCGTCCTGCTGCGCTGGCTGGCGGGCAAGCACGACGAGCTGACCGTGGGGAAGTTCTCCACCCCGGTGCCGTCCGCGCGCTCCGCCGGCGCGCAGATCGCCATCGGCACGCTGGAAATGGTCGCCGCCATCGCCGTCATGTACTTCCTGCTGCCCGTGGACATCGCCGGCAGTTTCCTCGACTTCGCGCCGATCTACGTCGGCGCCATCCTGGCGGGCATCATCAGCAACACGCCCGGTGGCATCGGCGCCTTCGAGGCACTGACCCTGGCGGCATTTCCGCAGGAACAACGCGCCACCGTGCTCGCGGCGCTACTCGCCTACCGGGTCATCTACGGGCTGGGCCCGTTCGTCCTCGCCTCGCTGGCGCTGGGTGGCTTCGAGGTGCGTCGTCGTCGCGCCCGGGGCGTGGCATGACCCGCCGTGTGCCGCGGCTGGCCCTGGCCGGGTTGCTGCTGGTCCTCGGGGCGTGCGCCGTGCCCCATGCCCGCCGCACCGACGTGCTGTTCTGGAACCAGCCGCAACGCGAAGCCGCCTTCCGGGCGATGGATACCCATTACGCAAGCAACGTCGTCCACCACGGCACACCGTATCCACTGCCTGCCGGTACGCCGCTGCATCCGCGCTTCGCCGACGGCACCACGCTCGAGCGATACATGGCCGACCACCACGTGGCCGGCATCATGGTGGTCCAGCACGGCAAAGTGCGCCTGGAGCGCTACGGCCTGGGTGCCGGACCCGCCACGCGATGGACGTCGTTCTCGGTCGCCAAGTCGTTCACCGCCACGCTGGTCGGCGCGGCCCTGCACGACGGAGCCATCCACGACCTGGACGACAAGGTCATCCGCTACATCCCGGAACTGGCCGCGGGCGCGTACCGCGACGTCACCGTGCGCCAGTTGCTGACCATGACCTCCGGCGTGCGCTGGAACGAGGACTACGCCGATCCCGCCTCGGATGTCGCGCGCATGTACGAAGGCACGCGCCAGCCCGGCGTGCCCCTGCTGGTCTCGTACATGTCCGCGCTGCCGCGCCAGTTCGCGCCCGGGCAGCAGTGGGTCTACAAGACCGGCGAAACCGATCTGGTCGGCATCCTGGTCACGCGTGCCACCGGCAGGACACTGGCCGCGTACCTCGCCGAGAAGGTCTGGGAGCCGTATGGCATGGCCAGCGACGCGTTCTGGCTGAAGGACGACGTGGACGGGACGGAAGCCGGTGGCTCCGGCGTGTCGGCCACGCTGGGCGACTATGCACGCTTCGGCCAGTTCCTCCTCGATGGCGGCAGGGCCGGTGGACGGCAGGTGCTGGACGACGGCTGGCTGGCGGACGCCACGGCGACGCATGCCGGCATCGGCGCACCCGGTCGGGGCTACGGCTACCAATGGTGGACCTACGATGACGGCGGCTATGCGGGCATCGGCATCTTCGGCCAGCTGCTCCATGTCGACCCGGCGCGAGAACTGGTCATCGTGCAGCTGGCCGCATGGCCCGTTGCGACCAGCGATGCGGAGGCGCTCGCGCGGGCGGCGTTCGTCAGGGCCGTGATCGCGGGGGCGGGCGACTGAGCCATGCCGGGGGCGTAAACTGTGCCGTCCCCCACCGATCGCAAGGCCCATGCCATGGCCCTCACCTGGAACGACCTCATCTGCACGCCCGACAAGGACGCCATCGACGCACTGGCCGAATCCTGGGCGTGGCGTATCGGCGACGGCTATACCCCGCTGTTGTTCACCGCCCTGGGCGACCTGTTCTACGAGGCGGACGAGGGCGGCATCTTCTGGCTCAACACCGGCACCGCCGAACTCGAGCGCGTGGCCGAGAGCGTGCCGGGCTTCAACCAGTTGCTGCGCGAGGAAATCGCGGACGAATGGCTGCTGCCGTCGCTGGTCGAAGCGCTGCTGGAGGCTGGCAAGGCGCGCGCCGAAGGCGAGTGCTACACCTACGTCACGCTGCCCATCTTCGCCGAGGGCGAGTACACCGTCGACAACCTCAACCCCGTGCCGGCCATCGAGCATTTCGAACTGACCGGCTCGGTCCTGCAACAGATGCAGGACCTGCCCGACGGCACGGCAGTCAAGATCGACATCACGCACTGAGCGCGGTGTCGAGCGCCCAGCGCACACCATCCGCCTCGAAGCAGAGCGTGGAGCGATCGCCGGCCTCGCCGCCGAGGCAGCGTTCGATGAAGCGGCTGCCGAAGCCGCGCCCGACGGGGACACTCACGGCCGGGCCGCCTCGTTCCTTCCATACCAGCCGGAGGCGCTGGCCGCCGGCTTCCACGCATGTCCGCCAGGTGATCGCGACCCGGCCCGTGTCGTTGGACAGCGCGCCGTACTTGACCGCGTTGGTCAACAGCTCGTGCAGCGCCATCGTCAGGGTGACCGCCATCTCCGCGCCCACGACCAGGCAGGGCCCTTCCAGGCGGATGCGCCCGCCGCCGGGGTCGAGCGGGGCGCAGGTGGTGCCGAGGAGGCCGCGCAGCGGAACCGTCTCCCATGCGTTGGCGACCAGCTGGTCCTGCATCGAGGCCAGCGCGCGCAGGCGGCCACCGAAGCAGGCGATCGCGTCGGCCATCGGCCGATCCGCGCGGAAGGTCTGCTCGGCCATGGCCTGGACCACGGTGAGCGTGTTTTTCATGCGGTGGTTCAGGTCGTTGATCAGCACGCGCTGGCTGTGCTGTGCATCACGATGCTCGGTGATGTCCGTGCCGCTGCTCCAGTAACCGGCCAACACGCCGTGGCGCGTGAAGGGCTCACCCTTCGCGGCGATCCAGCGATAGCTGCCGTCGCGCCGACGCAGCCGGTAGTCCAGTGCATACGGTTCGCGCGCGTCGAAGGCTCGGGCAAAAGCGGCGACGTGCCGGTCCCTGTCTTCGGGGTGGATGCCGTCGATCCATCCGCTGCCTGCTTCCTCGGCGATCGAGCGACCGGTGAATTCGAGCCAGGTTCGATTGAACCAGTCGTCGCGGCGATCGGCGGCGGTGCGCCGGATCAGGATCGGGGCGACCTCCGCCAGTTCACGGAAATCCGGATCGTCCGCGCAGCGGGCGCGGTCGAAGGGAAGGGTGGCGCGCTCGCTCATCGTTATTCACCGTCGCTGTCCGCGCGTCGCCTTGTTCCCCCGGCGCGGATTGTCCATGGCGGCCCGGCTGACATCCGTGCAGTCGCACCGTCCGCTCATGTGCGAGCGGACGGCGGCACCATAACGTAAGGCTTTTACGCACGATAGGAGCGCACGCGCTGGTCGTGAACATCATCACGCCCGCACGAATGCGCTCATTTTTTCAGAATTATCCTATTGCCACGTTACCCGTACTGGCATGTTGCCCGACAAACGCCCGAACGCAGGCGCCGTTATGCCAGAATCCGGTCGCGGCGGTGTCATCGGGCACGCGCAGGATGGATCAGGGATCACGTAAGACACCCGGCGTGCCGCCTTCACGGCGCGCGGGCAGGGGCGTATCCGCCGTTACGGGCTGGGCTGCCGTCACTCATGCAAGGGATGGGAAGGGAACCATGGATCTGCTTCGTTTCATCGTGATGTTGCCCGTGCGCCTGGTGCGTGGCCTCTTCTGGCTGCTCGGCCGCCTGCTTCGCCCCGTGTTCGGCGACATGGCCTGGTCGGCGCCACGTTGGATTCCCGCCACCGGCCAAGCCGCGCGCAGCCGGCCGCTGGCGTTCACCGCCACGGTGGCCGCCGTGCTCGTGGTCGCGGCCGGGGCCTGGTTCGGCTGGCACTGGTGGGAAAACCGGCCGAAACCGGCCGAGCCCAACCGCATCACGTTCGAAGCGCCGGCGCCGGTCATCAGCGACTACGAGCATGTCCCCGCCACCATCCATCCGCTGACGGTGACCTTTTCCGGCTCGGCCGCACGGCTGGAGTCGCTGGGCAAGCCGGTGACCGACGGCATCGCGATGGACCCGAAACTGCCCGGTCAGTGGAAGTGGGAAAGCGACCGCGTGCTGACCTTCACGCCGGCCAGCGACTGGCCCGTGGGCCGCAAGATCGAGGTCAGCTTCGACAAGGCCAGGGTGTTCGCGCCGCAGGCGGTACTGGCCGACGACCATTTCAGCGTGTCCACCGCGCCCTTCGCCGCGCGCGTCGTCCACAGCGAGTTCTACCAGGACCCGCAGGACCCCACGCGCAAGAAGACCATCGTGCAACTGGGTTTCAACTATCCGGTGGATTCGGCCCAGCTCGAGAAGCGCCTTTCCCTCGACCTGCGCGAGAAAAACCAGAAGCGTGGCAGCGACCTGAAGTTCTCGGTGACCTACGACGAGCACCGCCTCAACGCGTTCGTCCACTCGCAGCCCCTGCAACTGCCGCGGGACGATGGCTCTGTCGGCCTGACACTGGACGGCGGCGCACGCAGCAGCCGTGGTGGCGACGGTACGGACAAGACGCTGGAGACCACGGTACGCATCCCCGGGCTATACAGCCTGAAGCTGGACGAGATGACGGCCACGCTGGTGGACAACGCCCGTTTCGAGCCCGAGCAGGTAGTGGTGATGAGCTTCGGCGGCCCGGTGAGCGATGCCGAACTGGGCAAGCGCCTGCATGCCTGGCTGGTGCCCGACGACGACAAATACGGTGATGTGTCGCGTATCGGCGAGGCCGACCTGCGAGGTTTCACCGCGCTCAAGCCCGACATCGTGCCCACGGAGACCGACTGGTCGGCGACGCAGAGCTTCCGCTACCACGCCCAGCCCGGCCAGCGCATCTACGTGCGCGTGGACAAGGGAATGAGCGCGTTCGGCGGTTACCTCATGGCCGCACCGCAGGCGCAGCTGCTGACCGTGCCCGACTACCCGCGCCTGCTGCGTTTCATGGCCGACGGCTCGCTGCTGTCGCTCAGTGGCGACAAGCGGATATCCGTGGTCTCGCGCAACATCCCCGGTATGCGCGTCGAGGTAGGCCGCGTGCTGCCCGACCAGTTGCAGCACCTGGTGTCGCTCAACCAGGGCAGCTACACCAAACCGGAGATGTACGGCTTCACGCCGGACGACATCGTCGAGCGTTTCGTCAGCAAGGTGTCGTTCCCGCAGGACGAACCGGGCAAGGCCCATTATGAAGGGGTCGACCTGGGCCAGTACCTCGCCGCCGGCAAGCGTGGCGTGTTCCTGCTCAAGTTGTCCGGCTACGACGAGAAGGCCGAGCGGGAAGCACGCGAGCGGCGGGTCAAGGCGGCACGCGAAGCGGCCGCACGCGACGCCGGCGCCGATGCCGAGGCAGCCGCCGCCGAAGCAGCCAGGGACGATGCCGCCAGCCACGCGCCCTACGACTGGCCGAAGGACGAGCGTCTGGTGGTCATCACCGACTTGGGCGTCATCGCCAAGAAGTCGATGGACGGCAGCCAGGACATCTTCGTGCAGTCCATTCGCAGCGGCGCGCCGGTCGGCGGCGCCTCGGTGGCGGTGATCGCGAGGAACGGCAGCACCTTGTTCACCCAGACCACCAGCGCGGATGGCTTGGCCCACTTCGCCAACCTCAAGGGCTTCACGCAGGAGAAGGCGCCAGCGATGTACGTGGTGCGCCAGGGTGAGGACCTGTCGTTCCTGCCGGTGAGCACGTATGACCGCACCCTGGATTTCTCGCGCTTCGACATCGGCGGCGAGCCCAATGCGCACAGCCAGGGCCAGCTGTCCGGTTACCTCTTTTCCGATCGCGGCATCTACCGCCCGGGCGATCTCTTCCACATCGGCATGATCGTACGCGCCAACAGCTGGACGCGCAGCGTGGCCGGCATGCCGCTGATCGCCGAGGTGGTCGACCCGCGCGGCACCACCGTGGCGCAGCAGGCGGTGTCCATGGATGCGGCCGGTTTTGCCGAGCTGGATCACACCACGGCGGAAACCTCGCCGACCGGCAACTGGACGGTCAATCTCTACATCGCCAAGGACGGCAAGCCGTATTCGCAGATCGGCAGCACCACGGTGCAGGTGAAGGAATTCCAGCCGGACCGCATGAAGGTGTCGGCAAAGCTTTCCACCGCGGTGGCCGAGGGTTGGGTGAAGCCCGCGCAGCTGAAGGCGATGGTCGACGTGCAGAACCTGTTCGGCACGCCGGCGGCGGATCGTCGCGTCGAAGGCTCGCTGACCTTGCGCCCGGCCTATCCGTCCTTTCCCAGCTACAAGGATTATCACTTCTACGATGTCCGCCGGGCCAAGGAGGGTTTCGAGGAAAAGCTGGCCGACGCCAAGACCGACGACAAGGGTCATGCCGAGTTCGCGCTGGACCTGTCGCGTTACGCCGATGCCACCTATCAGCTGTACTTCCTCGCCAAGGCCTATGAAGCGGAAGGCGGTCGCAGTGTCGCCGCCGCCACGCAAGGGATGGTGTCGTCCAACGACTGGCTGGTCGGCTACAAGGCCGTCGACAACCTGGATTACGTGAGCCGTGACGCCACGCGCACGGTCAACCTGGTCGCCATCGATCCCACGGCGAAGCGGATGGCCCTGAACGGGTTGAAGCAGGCGATCGTCGAGACCCGCTTCGTTTCCGTGTTGACGAAGCAGGATTCCGGCGTCTTCAAGTACGAATCGAAGGCGCGCGAGACGGTGATCTCCGAAACGCCGCTGGCGATTCCCGCCACCGGGCTGGATGTCCCGCTGCCCACGGACAAACCGGGCACCTTCGCGCTGGTGATCAAGGATGCGCAGGGCAAGGAGGTCAACCGCGTGAGCTGGTCCGTGGCGGGCGAGGGCAACGTGTCGCGTTCGCTGGAGCGAAACGCGGAACTGCAGCTCACCCTGTCGAAGAAGGACTATGCGCCGGGTGAAGCGGTGGATATCGCCATCCGTGCCCCGTACGCGGGCAGTGGCCTTATCACCATCGAGCGCGACAAGGTGTACGCGCATGCGTGGTTCCATGCCGACGCGACCAGCAGCGTGCAGCACATTACCGTACCGGCCGATTTCGAAGGCAACGGCTACATCAATGTGCAGTACGTGCGCGACCCGTCGTCCGACGAGATCTTCATGAGCCCGCTGTCGTTCGGCGTCGTGCCCTTCTCGGTCAACATGGACGCACGGCGCAACGCCATCGCGGTGGAATCGCCGGCGCTGGTGAAACCGGGCGACACCGTGACCTTCCACGTCACCTCCCCCAGGCCCACGCGTGCGGTGGTGTTCGCCGTGGACGAAGGCATCCTGCAGGTGGCCCACTACAAGCTGGGCGATCCGCTGCAGTATTTCTTCCGCAAGCGCATGCTCGAGGTGTTCACCTCGCAGATCCTCGACCTGATCATCCCGGACTTCCAGAAGCTGATGACGATGGCGGCACCCGGCGGGGACGCGGACGGTGCCATCGGCCGCCAGCTCAACCCGTTCAAGCGCAAGCGCGACAAACCGGTGGCGTACTGGTCGGGCATCGTCGATGTGGACGGCGCGAAAGACCTGACCTACAAGGTGCCGGATTACTTCAACGGCAAGTTGCGCGTCATGGCGATCAGCGTGTCGCCGGAAACCATCGGCAGCGTCGAGGGCGCGACCACCGTCCGCGGTGACTTCGTCCTCTCGCCCAACGTCCCGACCACGCTCGCACCCGGCGACGAAGCCGAGATCAGCGTCGGCGTAGCCAACAACCTCACGGGCCTGGGTGGCAACTCCGTGCCGGTGGCGGTCACCCTGAAGACGGGCCCGCAGCTGCAACTGGTCGGCGACGCCTCGAAGACGCTGAGCCTGGGCGAGATGCGCGAGGGCGTGGCGATCTTCCGCGTGCGCGCCACCGACACGCTCGGCTCCGGCAACCTGACCTTCACCGCCGCTGCCAGCGGCAAGTCGGCGAAGCAGTCGGTGGATCTCTCCGTGCGTCCGGCATCGGCCATGCGCACCGACCTCGCCTTCGGTCGCGTGGATGCGCACGGCCGCGCCGATGTCACGCCGCTGCGAGACATGCACGCGGAATACGCCCGTCGCGACGTGGCGTTCTCGTCCGTGCCGGTGGTGCTGGCTCGCAGCTTGGCGGCCTATCTGGTCGACTTCCCCCACTACTGCACCGAGCAGGTCATCAGTGCGGCCATGCCGGCGCTGGTGCTGGGTAACCGGCCGGAGTTCGGCGACGTGAAGCCGGCCCGCATGCAGGGCGACACCGCGCCGCCGGCCGACCCGGTGGCAGCGTTGTTCGACGTGCTGCGCGCCCGCCAGAACGGGCAGGGTGGCTTCGGCCTGTGGACGGCCACGCCGGACACGCCGGCCTTCGTCACCGACTACGCCGTTCACTACCTGATCGAGGCGACCGACCGCGGCGTGGCCGTGCCGCGCGACATGCTGTCCGCCGCGGACAACGCGCTGCGGCAGATCGCAGCCGACGACAGCGGCGACACGCTGGCGCAGATGCGCCAGCGCGCCTACGCGGTCTACCTGCTGACGCGCCAGGGCAACGTCACCACCAACGACCTGGCCGCCGTGCAAAGGCGCCTGGAAGAGGCGTATCCCAAGGTGTGGAAGGGCGACCTGGCCGCGGCGTGGCTAGCCGCGTCCTACCAGCTGCTGCACCAGGACCGGCTGGCCGCCGACCTGATCTCCCAGCCGCGTCGCCTGCTGGGCCGCAAGCCGGCCGACGAGGCGTACAGCTACGCGGACTATTACGACGCGCCCGTCCGCGACGCCACGGTGTTGTACCTGCTGGCCAAGCACTTCCCGGATCAGGCGAAGTCGCTGCCGCCGGAAACCCTCGACGCGCTGGTGCGGCCGCTGGCCAAGGGCCACTACAACACGCTGTCCTCCGGCATGATCATCCTGGCGCTCGATGCCTGGGCGAAGGAAACCGGTGGCGACATCGCCAGGCTGTCGATCGGTTCGGTGGCCGCCAACGGCACCGTGACACCGATCGGTACGCCGCGCGGCGTGCTGCTGGATGCGCACTGGCCGGCCGCGGCACAGCGCCTTCGCCTGGTCAACGATGGCGACAACGCCGCATGGTATGGCGTGGCGCAGGGGGGCTTCGATCGCAAACCATCGGCGGACACGCGCAAGGACGGCCTGGAGATCACCCGTAGCTACACCGACACCAAGGGCAAGGCGATCGACAGCCTGGCCACGGGCGATGAGATCGACGTCCATGTGCGCATCCGCTCCACCACCAACGCCTCGGTGTACGACGTCGCCATCGTGGACCTGCTGCCCGGCGGCTTCGAGCCGGTGCTGCAGACCGCGCCACCCGCCGATGCCGTCGCGCCCGGGCCGTCCTCCGACGAGGACACGACGGACACGGCGGATAACGGCGATGCCACGGAGGCCGACAGCGGCGAGGGCCAGGCCGAAGGGGAGGGCGACGGTGATGACACGCCGGCGTGGCGCTCGCCGATCGGCAACCCGGAATCCACTTGGAAGCCGGACTACGCCGACGTGCGCGAGGATCGCGTGGTGGTGTACGGCAGTGCGAGCACGGACGTGCAGGAATTCGTCTACCGGATCAAGGCGACCAACGCCGGCCGGTTCACGATCCCGCCGGTGTTCGCCGAGTCGCTCTACGACCGCGGCACCCAGGGGCGGGCACCCGGCGGCGGTACGCTGACCGTTACGGCCAAACCGTGAGTGGTGCGCGTGCGGTGCGCCGCTGCGTTCACTGAGCCGGCGCCCGCATGCGTCTGATGCACCGGCTGCGCCGGGTCGGCTGGCACAACGTCCTCGTGGCGTTGCTGCTGGTCGCGGCCGTGCCGGTCACCTGCCGTCTTTGGCCGCACGAGCCGCTGCGCGCGTGGCTGCCCTCGTCCACGGCGGTCTACGACGCCGACGGGCGGCTGTTGCGGCTGACCCTGGCCAGCGACGATCGCTATCGCCTGTGGGTGCCGCTGCGAGACATCGCACCGGAGCTCGTCGACGGCGTGCTGCTGCACGAGGACCGCTGGTTCCGCTGGCACCCGGGGGTGAGCGCGTGGGGCATCGCGCGTGGCGCCTGGATGACCTATGTGCGCCACGGCAATCCACAGGGCGGCTCCACACTGACCATGCAGCTGGCCCGGCTGATCTGGCACCTGGACACGCGCCACCCCGCCGGCAAGTTGGTGCAGATGGCCCGTGCCCTGCAGCTGGAATTGCAGTATTCCAAGCACGACATCCTCGAGGCCTACCTCAACGCGGCGCCCTATGGCCGCAACGTGGAAGGCGTCGGCGCCGCCAGCCTGGCCTACTTCGGCAAGCCACCCGCACGCCTCACCCTGCCCGAGGCGCTGACGCTGGCGGTGATTCCGCAGGAGCCCTCGCGTGGCGTGCCGGGCCGGATCGATGGCACCTCCGTGATCGACACGGCCTTGCGGCGATCCCGCGACCGGCTGTTCGCACGCTGGGTGGCGACCCATCCGGCGGATGCCTCACTGCAGCCGCTGTTCGCGCTGCCGTTCGCTCTGCGCCCGCTGTCGCGCCTGCCGTTCGAGGCGCCGCACTTCGTCGAGCAGGTGCTGGCCGAGCGCCGGCTCGACGGCGACGACGACATGCGCGTGGTGACCACGCTGGACCTCGGCCTGCAGCACAGCCTGGAACGGCAGGTGCGCCAGTACGTCACGCGCGGCGGCGAGCGTGGCATCCGCAACGCCGCGGCGCTTCTGGTCGATACGCGCGACATGGGGATCAAGGCCATGGTCGGGTCGGCCGACTACGCGGATGCGTCGATACAGGGCCAGGTCAACGGCACGCAGGCCAAGCGTTCCCCCGGATCCACGCTCAAGCCGTTCATCTACGCGCTGGGCTTCGACCAGGGGCTGCTGCATCCGGAGACGGTGCTGCGCGACGTGCCGTCCGCGTTCGGGCCGTACACGCCCGAGAACTTCGACGGCCATTTCCTGGGACCGGTGACCGCCACGCAGGCGCTCATCCGCAGCCGCAACATCCCCGCCGTGCAGATCGCCGCACGACTGGCCAGCCCCAACCTCTACCAGTTCCTGCACGACGCCGGCATCTCGCGCATGGCCAGCGAGAAGCACTACGGGCTGGCGCTGGTACTCGGCGGCGGCGAAGTGACCATGCAGGAGTTGTCCGGGCTGTACGCCATGCTGGCCAACCGCGGCGAACTGCGGCCGTTGCGCACGCTGGCGGCGCAGCCACGGACGCAGGGCACACGCGTGCTCAGCGAGGAAGCCAGCTTCATGGTGATGGATATGCTGCGGCAGAACCCGCGGCCGGACGATGCCGTGGCCGCGCAGCCCTCGCGCCTGCCGGTGTACTGGAAAACGGGCACGTCGTGGAGTTTCCGCGATGCCTGGACGGCCGGCAGTTTCGGGCCCTATGTCCTGGTGGTGTGGATCGGCAACTTCGACGGCGCGGGCAATCCCGCCTTCATCGGCGTGGATGCCGCCGCGCCGCTGTTCTTCCGTATCGCCGATGCGCTGCGCGCCGAGCGCCCGCGCATGGTCGAGCCCGTGCGGCGCAATCCGCCCAACCTGCGCCGCGTCGCCGTATGCCTGGCCAGCGGCGACCTGCCCAATGCCTGGTGCCCGCAGGTCGGCAGCACCTGGTTCATTCCCGGCAAATCACCCATCCGGCTCAGCACCGTGCACCGGCCCGTGGTCGTGGATACGGCGACGGGCAAGCCGGCGTGCCCTCCCTACGATCCGGCGCGCACACGCACCGACGTCTACGAATACTGGCCCTCCGACCTGGCCCGCGTGTTCGCCCAGGCCGGCATGCCGCGGCGAACGCCGCCGGCGCTGCCGGACTGTCAGGGCGGTGGCCAGCTGGCGGGCGATCCGCCGAAGATCACCTCGCCGCTGAAAGGCAGCACCTACCAGATCCGGGTGTCGCGCCTGGGCAGCGAGCGGGTGGCCTTCACCGCCACCGCCGATGGCGCGTCGCGCACGCTGTACTGGTTCGTCGACGATGCCTACCTGGGCAGCGTGCCGAGCGGCCAGAGCCTGATGTGGGCGCCGGAGCGCACCGGGCGTTTCCTCGTGCGCGTGGTCGACGACCGCGGCCGCGCCGACTCGCGCGAGCTGGGTATCGGTGTGGTGGAGTAAGCGTTCCGCGGAATCGCTGTGCGTTTCCGGCAGTGGGCATTCAGCGGCCCCTCGCGATCGTCGATAAGGATGTTCGAGAGTTCACCAGGGGATAACGCCATCATGGCCATCGGTTTGTTCGCCGGCATGCGCCGGGTCGTCGGGGAGTCACGCACGGGGTTGCGGGGCAAGCTGGACGCGCTGGACCGCACGCAGGCGGTGATCGAGTTCGCGCTGGACGGCACCATCCTCGATGCCAACCGCAACTTCGTCGAGGCCCTGGGTTACGCCGACGCGACGGAAATCGTCGGGCGCCACCATCGGATCTTCGTCGACGACGACGACGTCGCCTCGCCTGAATACGCCGCCTTCTGGGCCCGGCTGGCGGCCGGCAAACCCGACGTCGGCCTGTATCGACGCCGCGGCAAGGACGGTCGCGAGGTCTGGATACAGGCCAGCTACAACCCGGTGCTCAATGCCTTCGGCCGGCCGGTCAAGGTGGTGAAGTTCGCCACCGACGTGACCCGGCAGCGCCTGCGTGCCGCCGACATGGAAGGCCGGCTGGCGGCGATCGACAAGGCACAGGCCGTCATCAGCTTCACGCTGGATGGCACCGTCCTGGAGGCCAACGACAATTTCCTCGCCACGATGGGCTATGCCCGCGACGAGGTGGTCGGCCAGCACCATCGCATGTTCGTCGACGCCGCCGACCGGGAGGGCGCCGATTACCTGGCCTTCTGGCAGAAACTGGGGCGCGGGGAATACGATTCCGCGTTGTACCGCCGCGTGGACCGGCACGGCCGTGAGGTGTGGATACAGGGCAGCTACAACCCGATCTTCGACATGTCCGGGCGCCCGTTCAAGGTCGTCAAGTACGCCACGGACGTGACCGCGCAGACGCGTGCCTCGCGCACCCTGCACGCCTCGCTGGCGGAACTGGCCGACACCGTGCCGGCGATCGCGGCGCAGGCCCGCGCGACCAACAACCTGGCCAACGCGGCCAGTCGCTCGGCGGTGGACGGCGGCGCCATGGTGGATGCGGTCATCGCCACGATGTCCGCGATACAGGCCGGCGCGCGTGATATCTCGGAGATCGTCGCGATGATCGACGACATCGCTTTCCAGACCAATATCCTCGCGCTGAACGCCTCCATCGAGGCGGCGCGTTCGGGTATCCACGGCAAGGGTTTCGCCGTGGTGGCGAACGAGGTGCGCATGCTCTCGCAGCGCAGTGCCGAGTCGGCACGCGATATCCGTGAGCTGATCGACGGCACGCTGGAGCGTGTCCGTGAGGGCAGCGCCCGCAGTGGCGAGGCAGGCGCGGCCATGCGCGACATCCTGACCTCCGTGGGCACGTTGCTGGAACGCGTGTCCGACGTGGCCGTGGCGACCACGCAGCAGGCCGGCGGTATCGACAACGTCCGTCGCGCGGTGGCCGAACTGGCCTGACACGTGCGACCAGGCGGCGTCAGTCGGGCGGGGTATCGTTCGGCGGGGGCGGGGTATCGCTCGACGTGGATGGGCTCTGCCAGCGCCGGCCCTGTTCGATCATGTGCAGGCGGATCTCGTCCTCGGCCAGGGCCGCCAGGGCACGCAGGCCATCCGCCTGGATGATGCTCAGACCCCGCGGTTCGTTGCCGAACACGCACAGGGTGCCCAGCACCTGCCCATCCGGACCGCGCAAGGGCTGCCCCGCGTAGAAGCGGATATGCGGCGCGCCCAGGACGAGGGGATTGCTGCGAAAGCGCTCGTCCCGACGCGCATCCTCGACCAGCAACAGCCCGTTGCCGAGCACCGCGTGGCTGCAGATCGCCCATCCGCGCGGGGTTTCTTCCACGTCCAGGCCCTGGCGGGACTTGAACCACTGCCGACGCGAGGTGAGCAATGCGATGGCTGCGGTGGGCGCTCCCACGAGCCGACTGGCCAGCCAGGTGATGCGGTCGAAGGCGGCATCCGGCGGGGTGTCCAGCAGCCCGGAGCGGGCGAGCGAGCGCAGTCGCCGGGCCTCGTCGGCGTGTACCGGGTAATCCGGATGCCGCGCGGCGCGCAGTTCGTCTGGCAGCGTGGCGGGCGACTCGCCCGGGGGCGCCATGCGTTCTTCCAGTAACGCCAGCACGGCGCTGCGCCGCATCCGGCGATGGCCGCCGGGCGTCTTCCACGAGGGCAGCGCGCCCCCCTCGATCCACTTTTGAGCGGTGCTGACGGACACCCCCAGCAACTCGGCCGCATCGCGCGTCGTCACGGTGGGATCGTCAGGGGACTCGTTGGGAATTCGGTCGGTCAAGGTAGCCATCGCGCAGTCTTCACGGCCCAAACTAACACAGCCTGCACCGCACCTCGCATCGCACCGCACCTGGGGGGGCGGTCGTCACCCCGGCCGCACGCGCTGCACACCACTCGAACACATGTCTAGGCATCCAATGCGGTCGCCCTTTCTCCCTCACCGAAGGATGCCCACCCATGGATGCCCCCCTCGAACGACAGGCCGCTGCTGCCCACCCCCGGGCGGCGATCGTCACCACCTGCATCCTGGCGGCGTTGGCCGGGCTGATGTTCGGCCTGGACATCGGCGTGATATCCGGTGCCACCCAGTTCATCCAGGCGGACTTCAAGGTCAACGACCACATGATCGAGTGGATCGTGAGTTCGATGATGGGCGGCGCGGCGATCGGCGCGCTGGGTGCGGGCTGGATGTCGGCATCGCTGGGTCGCAAGCGCTCGCTGATCGTCGCCGGCGTCGTCTTCATTGCCGGCTCGCTGTTCTGTGCGGTGGCCTGGTCGCCCCAGATCCTGATCGTGGCACGTTTCGTCCTGGGCATCGCCATCGGCGTGGCGACCTTCACCGCACCGCTGTACCTGGCCGAGGTGGCGCCGGAGAAGGTGCGCGGCGCCATGATCTCCACCTACCAGTTGATGATCACCACCGGCATCCTGCTGGCCTTCCTCTCCGACACCGCCTTCAGTGCCAGCGGCAACTGGCGCTGGATGCTGGGGATCATCGCCGCACCGGGCGTGCTGTTCCTCATCGGGCTGTTCTTCCTGCCTGACAGCCCGCGCTGGCTGCTGATGCGTGGCCGCCGCGAGGACGCGCAGGCCGTGCTGGCGAAGCTGCGCGGGGACGCGGCGGTGGTCCGGAAGGAGATCGCCGATATCGACGAGCAGCTGAAAACCCGCCAGCACGGCTGGAGCATGTTCGGGCAGAACCCCAACTTCCGCCGCTCGGTCGGCCTGGGCGTGCTGCTGCAGGCCGTCCAGCAGTTCACCGGCATGAACGTGGTGATGTACTACGCGCCGCGCATCTTCAAGGACATGGGCTACGACACCCAGGCGCAGATGTGGTTCACCGCCGCCGTGGGTCTGACCAACGTGCTGGCCACCCTGATCGCGTTCGCCTTCGTCGACCGCCTGGGTCGCAAGCCCATTCTCTATGCGGGCTTCACCATCATGGCCGTGGGCCTGGGTGTGGTCGGCACGATGATGAGCCTGGGCATCCATTCCCGCGGCGAGCAATTCTTCACCGTTGGCATGCTCCTGCTGTTCATCGTGGGCTTCGCCATGTCCGCCGGGCCGCTGATCTGGACGCTCTGTTCGGAGGTGCAGCCGTTGCAGGGACGCGATTTCGGCATCGCCGCGTCCACCTTCACCAACTGGGTGACCAATATGATCGTCGGCGCGACGTTCCTGTCGTTGCTCAGCGGCATCGGCAATGCGCCGACCTTCTGGCTGTACGCCGCGCTCAACGCGGTGTTCATCGCGGTCACGTTCTTCCTGATTCCCGAGACCAAGGGCGTGACGCTGGAACAGATCGAACGCAACCTGATGAGTGGCAAACCGCTACGCAAGATTGGCGGCTGAGTGAGCAGCAGCGCACTTCAAGGCCACTTGTAATGAGAAATCAGATCAATTGAGGGCTTGATAGCTGAGAAGGGGGGTAGGAAAAAACTCCGATTTTTGAGGTTTATTCCATATGGCTGGGCGGGGGATTCGTACAGAATTCTCGTTGCGCTCGCGTAGTCGAGCTCGGCTGCGTGATGCGCGGGGGTGACCCGTGTCTCCTCCTGCCGACGACCCTCCGGGGCCGTTTCTCAAGTCATACAAAGGGTTAATCGGATGAACCTCAAAGCTATCGCTTCCGCGCTGCTGATCGCCGGGCTTGCCGCGCCATCGGCTTTCGCCTCCACCGGCACCATCACCTTCACCGGCGCCATCACCAACGTCACCTGCAGCGTCGACGGTGGTGCGCCTGGCAGCGGCCCCGACTTCACCGTGAACATCGGCTCGGTGAACGCGGCCGATTTCGGTGACGTGGGCACCACCACGGGCAACACCGGCTACCGCATCTACATCGGCAAGGCCGGCGAGACCACCTGCGCCAACGGCACCCGGGTGTGGGCCACCTACGACACCGGTTCCACGGTCGATCCCCTCACCGGCGCCCTGAAGACCAGCGGTGGCGCGTCGGGTGTGCAGGTCCGCCTGTTCGACAAGAACGGCAAGGCCATCGACATCTGGAGCGACACCCAGGACGGGGTGAAGGAAACCGTTTCCGACAACCAGGCCGTGCTGGCCTATTCGGCGTCCTACGAGCGCACAGGCACCGTCGTGGCCGGCGGCGCCAACAGTTCGGTGACCTACACGATCCGCTACGAACAGTAAGCAAGGAACTCGACCGCCGGGCACGCCCGGCGGTCGAACGGCTCACCCGAAGGAACGCCCGTCATGGAAGCAACGAAACGGAATGTCGCGGGGTTGGCGCGCGCGCTGCTGGCGCTGCTGCTGGTCGCCGCCGTACCCGCCTCCGCGGGGGTGGTCATGAATGCCACGCGCTATATCGGGCCTTTCACCTGGTGGTGCAGGAATGCGCCGAACCGGTCGGCCTGGTCGCCTCGTTCACGTTCGGAAGGGCCGCGGACGCGGACCCGACGGTGAGCGAACTCTTCTCGCTCAGTGGCCCTCGCAACGTGGGCCTGGAACTGGCCAGCGACGACACCCGGACGACGATCCGGCCGGGTGTGCCGTTCCCGGCCAACGCGCTGGGTACGGGACGTTCCTACGACTTCAACGTACGCCTGCGCGAAACCGGCCCGACCGTGCGCGGCGGTGCGTTCCGGCGCCCCATCGTGGTGCAGGTGGATTTCAACTGAGCCGGCGGGGCGGCAGCCCGCCGGCCCCGGTGCGGGTCTTCGGCGCTAGAATCGACGCCCCGCACGTACGAAACCACCGCCATGCGCAATCCGCTCCAGGAACAGCTACTCAAGGCCGGCCTCGTCAAGAAGGACAAGCTGGCCAAGGTCGCGCGCGAACAGGCCAAGGCGCGCCAGGGCAAGGCGCCGGCACCGGATACCGCCGACCAGGTGGACGTTCGCCGGCTCCAGGCCGAGCGTGCCGAGCGCGATCGGGCCCTCGCTGCCGAGCGCAACGCCGAGGCCCGCGCCAGGGAGATCCGCGCGCAGGTCCGGCAGATCATCGAGACGACCCGGGTCAAGCGCGAGGGCGATATCGCCTATCGCTTCAACGATGGCGAGAAGATCGCCAGCATCTTCGTCAACGAGGCGCTGCGTGCGCAGCTTGCCTCCGGCAGCCTGGTGATCGCGCGGGCCGGCGATGGCTACGAGCTCATCCCGCGCCTGCCCGCCGACAAGATCCATGCCCGTGCCACGGACATGATCGTGCTCGATCACGGCCGCAAGGAAGGCGATCCGCTGCCGACCAGTGACGATGACGACGACTACTACAAGCAGTTCGTCGTGCCGGACGATCTCATCTGGTGACCCCCACCACCTTCCGCTCATGCCGCAGCAGCCAGTCCTTCCGCCATAGCCCACCGCCGTAGCCGGTCAGCGCGCCATCGGCGCCGATCACCCGGTGGCACGGGATCACGATGGCGAGCTGGTTGGCCCCGTTGGCCCGGGCAACCGCACGCACGGCCGTATGGCGGCCCGCCGCGTGCGCGATGTCGCCATAGCTCCGGGTACTTCCGGGCGGAATCGCGACCAAGGCATCCCATACGGCCTTCGTGAAGGCGGAGCCGTGACGGGCCAGCGGTATGTCGAAGGCCAGCCGCCGGCCCTCGAAATAGTCCCGCAGTTCGGCTTCGATGCGGTCGATCACCGGGGTGCGTCCGAACGTGATCGATGACCGGGTCGCCTCGCGCAGCTTCTTCAGTTCGGTGGGCAGCGCGGTACGGTCGAAGAACTCCAGCAGGTGCAGAGCGTGGGCGTCCGCCACCGCCAGCATCGTGCCGATCGGTGACTCGATCCAGTCGGCCCGGAGCAGCTCCCTGCCGCGCAGTGCCACCGGCACCTCGCCCAGCAGGCGCACGATGGCCTCGCGGAAGCCGCTGCCGGACCCGTAGCCGGCAAACTGCTGGGCGTCGATGACGCTGGCGCCGGTGGCGAGCCGGTCCATGCCCCGCCCGGCGCGCCGCAGGCGGGCCATGTCGAGGAAGGTGAGGCCGAGGTGGCGCTTGAATGCGCGGCGGACGGTCGAGGGGTCGTAGCCCAGTTGGACCAGATCGCCCTCGGCCCAGATCCGCTCGGGCTCGTCTTCCAGGCGCCGGAGCAGGGCCGAGACGATCGGCTCCCGCTGGCCCACGGGGTCCAGTGGCCGGCAACGGAGGCACGGCCGGAAGCCCGCCTCGAAGCAGGCGGGTACCGAATCGTAGAAACGGGTGTTTTCGAGCAGTGGCTTGCGTGCCGGGCAGGTCAGCCGGCAGAACACGCCCGTGCTGGTGACCCCGACGAACACATGGCCGTCATAGGCGGGGTCGCGTTCCAGCAAGGCGCGGTAGAGGGTGTCGCGGTCGGGCAGGTCGAAGAGCATGCGGCACAGGGTAAGCCACCCCGGCGGGCCCCGCCCACGCGAATCGGGCGGGGATTTGCTTCCTGTCAGGCCTTGTTGCGGTCGGTTTCCAGCGAGCGGTTGATGCGCAGCGCCAGCAGCGTGCAGGCGGCGCCGGACAGCAGGTAGACGCTGACCGCGGCCAGGCCGAAGCGCATCGACAGGCCCAGTGCCACCAGCGGGGCAAAAGCCGCACCGAACAACCAGGCGAAATCGGACGTCAGGGCCGCGCCGGTATAGCGGAAGCGCTTGGCGAAGTTGGCGGTCACCGTACCTGCGGCCTGGCCGTACGACAGGCCCAGCAGGGCGAAGCCGATCAGGAGGAAGGCGTCCTGGGCCACCTTGCCGCCACCCAGCAGCCAGGGCGAGGCGATGGCGAACAGGCCGATCAACACCGCCATGGTGCCCAGCGTGTTGCGACGGCCGAACTTGTCGGCCAGCACGCCCGAGGCCACCGTGGCCAGCACGGCCAGGAAGGCGCCTACGATCTGCACGACCAGGACGTTGTTGATGTCCTGCGAGCGGTTCAGCGTGATCCACGACAGGGGGAAGATCGTCACGATGTGGAACAGGGCATAGCTGGCCAGGGCGGCGAAGGCGCCGATGAACAGGTTGTAGCCCTGGGCCTGGAACATCTCGATGATGCCGATCGGCTCCAGCTGGCCCTCTTCGAGCAGCTGGGTGTATTCCTCGGTGACCACCAGGCGCAGGCGGGCGAACAGGGCCACCACGTTGATGGCGAATGCCACGAAGAACGGGTAACGCCAGCCCCAGCCGAGGAAATCCTCACGGGACAGCTGGGTGTGCAGGAACAGGAACAGCGAGCCCGCGATCAGGAAGCCGACCGGCGCGCCCAGCTGGCCCAGCATGGCGTACCAACCGCGTTTTTCCTTGGGTGCATTGAGCGACAGCAGGGACGGCAGGCCGTCCCACGAGCCGCCCAGCGCGATGCCCTGCAGGAACCGCAGCAGTGACAGGATCACGATGACCGTGTAGCCGCCATTCGTATTGGCCGGCAGGAAGGCGATGCTGACCGTGGACGTGCCCAGCAGGAACAGCGCGACCGTCAGCTTGGTGCTGCGGCTCCAGGTGCGCTGGATGGCCATGAACAGCGTAGTGCCGATAGGCCGCGCGATAAAGGCGAATGAAAAAATCGTGAAGGCCAGCAGGATGCCGTCCAGCGGGCTGAGGAACGGAAAGAACACCGACGGGAACACGAGCACGGACGCGATGCCGTACGTGAAGAAGTCGAAGTATTCCGAGGCCCGGCCGATAACCACGCCGACCGCGATTTCGCCCGGGGCGACCGGGGCGTGGCTGGTCTGGTGTTGGCGGCGGACGTCCTGCTCGGCGCCCGCGGCGCCCTCGTGCGCATGCGAAATGGTGGTCATCCTGGCTCGGCCCGGGTGGATAGTTGGCTACAGCATAGCGAAGCGGAAGGTCAATGGCGCGTCGAACGGGCACCACGGGACGTCGACCTGGCGCCATGGGACAATGTGTCCTATGGCCTTGGCGGCCTGTTGAGCGTAAATTTTAATGTCCCCACGGTTGCCTCCCTCATGCGAATGTCCATGAAGATGTTGCGCGGATTGCTTATCCCCGCCCTTGCCCTGCTCCTGTCGGGCTGCGATGCCGTGCTGTTCAGCCCCTCGGGCGACGTCGCAAGGCAGCAGCGCGACCTGATCATGATTTCCGTGGTGCTGATGCTCATCATCATCATCCCCGTCATCGTGATGACCTTCCTGTTCGCCTGGAAGTACAGCGAGAAAAACAAGAACCACGGCGGCTACGATCCGGACTGGAACCACTCCACGGTGCTGGAGCTGCTGATCTGGTCCGCCCCGCTGCTGATCATCATCGCGCTGGGCGCCATCACCTGGACCAGCACGCACAAGCTCGACCCCTACCGTCCGCTCGACCAGATCGACGCCTCCCGTTCGGTCCCGGCGGGCACGAAGCCACTGGTGGTCGAGGTGGTGGCCCTGGACTGGAAATGGCTGTTCCTCTACCCGGAGCAGGGCATCGCCACGGTCAACGAGATGGCCGCCCCGGTCGATCGCCCGATCGAGTTCCATATCACGGCATCGTCGGTGATGAACGCCTTCTTCGTGCCGTCCATGGCCGGCATGATCTACGCCATGCCCGGCATGGAGACCAAGCTGCACGCGGTCATGAACAAGACGGGCGACTTCGAGGGCATTTCCGCCAACTACAGCGGCGCCGGCTTCTCGGACATGCGTTTCCGCTTCCACAGCCTGTCCGACGCCGATTTCGCCGCCTGGGTGGCGAAGGCCAAGGCCAGCGGCGACACGCTCAGCCGCGAGGACTACCTCAAGCTCGAGCAGCCCAGCGAGAAAGAGCCCGTGCATTTCTACGGCAGCGTGGCCCCCAGCCTCTATAACGCCATCCTCAACCGCTGCGTCGAGTCCAACCGCATGTGCCAGAGCGACATGATGGCGATCGACAAGCAGGGTGGCCAGGGCGTGGTGGGTACCTACAACGTCACCTCGCTGGATGCCGCCACCCGCGCGCGGGTGGGCCTGGATACCGCCGGCCCCCGTTATGTGGGTGCGCTGTGCGTCGGCACCGGCAGCGCCGGCCAGCCGATCTCCCCTGCCGGACGTCCGCTGTAACAGCGGCCGCCTGATTTCGATTCAAGCCTTAGCGAGTCCGGTAATGAACATGCCCGATCTAGCCAAACTGATCTTCGGACGCCTCACCATCGAGGCGATCCCGTACCACGAGCCCATCCTGATCGCCACGTTCGCGGGCGTCGCCCTCGGCGGCCTGGTGGTGCTCGGCCTGATCACCAAGTACAAGTTGTGGGGCTACCTCTGGAAAGAGTGGTTCACCAGCATCGACCACAAGAAGATCGGCATCATGTACATGGTGCTGGGCATCATCATGCTGCTGCGTGGTTTCGCGGACGCCCTGATGATGCGCGCGCAGCAGGCGATCGCCTTCGGCGACAACCCGGGTTTCCTGCCACCGCACCACTACGACCAGGTCTTCACCGCCCACGGCGTGATCATGATCTTCTTCGTGGCGATGCCGCTGGTCACCGGCCTGATGAACTACGTGGTGCCGCTGCAGATCGGCGCGCGCGACGTCGCCTTCCCGTTCCTCAACAACTTCAGCTTCTGGATGACCGTGTCCGGCGCGCTGCTGGTCATGGCGTCGCTGTTCGTCGGCGAGTTCGCCCGCACCGGCTGGCTGGCCTACCCGCCGTTGTCCGGCCTCGCGGCCAGTCCGGATGTCGGGGTGGATTACTACATATGGTCGTTGCAGGTGGCCGGCGTGGGCACCACGCTGTCCGGCATCAACCTGATCGCCACCATCGTCAAGATGCGTGCGCCCGGCATGTCCATGATGAAGATGCCCGTCTTCACCTGGACCTCGCTGTGCACCAACGTGCTCATCGTCGCCGCGTTCCCGGTGCTAACGGCCGTACTGGTGCTGCTGGCCCTGGATCGTTACATCGGCACCAACTTCTTCACGAACGACTTCGGCGGCAACGCCATGATGTACGTGAACCTGATCTGGATCTGGGGCCATCCCGAGGTCTACATCCTGATCCTGCCGGTGTTCGGCGTGTTCTCCGAAATCGTGTCCACGTTCAGCCGCAAGCGCCTGTTCGGTTACGCCTCGATGGTCTACGCCACGGTGGTGATCACCGTGCTGTCGTACCTGGTCTGGCTGCACCACTTCTTCACCATGGGCTCCGGCGCCAGCGTCAACTCGTTCTTCGGCATCACCACGATGATCATCTCGATCCCCACAGGCGCGAAGATCTTCAACTGGCTGTTCACGATGTACCGTGGCCGCATCCAGTTCGACGTGCCGATGCTGTGGACGATGGGCTTCATGGTCACCTTCGTCATCGGCGGCATGACCGGCGTCATGCTGGCCGTGCCCCCGGCCGACTTCCTGCTGCACAACAGCCTGTTCCTTATCGCGCACTTCCATAACGTGATCATCGGCGGTGTGGTCTTCGGCGTCTTCGCGGCGATCAACTACTGGTTCCCGAAGGCCTTCGGCTTCCGTCTCGACCCGTTCTGGGGCAAGTGCTCGTTCTGGTTCTGGCTGGTGGGCTTCTACTTCGCCTTCATGCCGCTGTACGTGCTCGGCTTCATGGGTGTCACCCGCCGCATGAACCACTTCGAGGACCCGTCGCTGGCCATCTGGTTCCGCCTGGCCGCGTTCGGCGCGGTGCTGATCGCCCTGGGCATCGGCTCGTTCCTCGTGCAGATCTTCGTCAGCATCCGCAACCGCGAGAAGCTGCGCGACGTCACCGGCGATCCGTGGCATGGCCGCACGCTGGAGTGGTCCACCTCGTCGCCGCCGCCGGACTACAACTTCGCGTTCACCCCGATCATCCACGAGTCGGATGCCTGGTGGGACATGAAGGAGCGTAACCACGCGCGCCGCACGGAAGGCTACCTGCCCATCCACATGCCGAAGAACACCGGCGCGGGCATCATCATCGCGGGCTTCGCCTTCGTGCTGGGCTTCGCCATGATCTGGCACATGTTCCTGGTCGCCGGCCTGGCCTTCCTCGGCCTGCTGGTCACCGCGATCGGCCACACGTTCAACTACAAGCGCGACTACTACATCCCCGCCGACGAAGTGGCTCGTACCGAAGCCATCCGCACGGAAGAGCTTGCCGCCCATGTCTGATATGCACGCTACGCCCGCCACCGTCGCGGATGGTCAGAACCTCGAGTTCTGGATGAAGGAAGACCACCACCCGGCCAACGGCACGTTGCTCGGGTTCTGGATCTACCTGATGAGCGATTGCCTCATCTTCGCCACCCTGTTCGCCGTGTACGGCGTGCTCGGCCGCAGCTACGCGGGCGGCCCTTCGGGTGCCGACCTGTTCGAGCTTCCGCTGGTCGCGATCAACACGACGATGCTGCTGCTTTCTTCCATCACCTACGGCTTCGCCGTGCTGGAGATGCAGAAGAACCGCAAGGGCACGATGATGGCCTGGCTGGTCATCACCGGCCTGTTCGGCCTGGCGTTCCTCGGTATCGAGATGTACGAGTTCGCTCATCTCATCCACGAGGGTGCCGGTCCGCAGCGCAGTGCGTTCCTTTCCTCGTTCTTCACCCTGGTCGGCACCCACGGCCTGCACGTGACCTTCGGCATCATCTGGCTGGTCACGCTGCTGTTCCAGGTGGGCCGCCTCGGCCTCACCGCCGCCAACAAGCGTCGCATCATGTGCCTGTCGATGTTCTGGCACTTCCTCGACGTGGTCTGGATCGGCGTCTTCACCTTCGTTTACCTGATGGGAGTGCTGCCGTGAGCGCGCACATCGAATCGCACGACCACCATGACCACCACGACGATCACGACGACGGCGCCAGTCACAGCACGCTGAGGGGCTACATGACGGGGTTCTTCCTCGCCGTGTTCCTCACCGCGGTGCCGTTCTGGCTGGTGATGGGCAAGGTGATCCCGAATGCGCAGACGCTGGCGATCGTGGTGATGTTCTTCGCCGCCATCCAGATCGTGGTGCACATGATCTACTTCCTGCACATGAACACGAAGTCGGAAGGCGGCTGGAACATGCTGGCGCTGATCTTCACCCTCGTGCTGGTGGTGATCACGCTCACCGGCTCGATCTGGGTCATGTTCCACCTCAACTCGAACATGATGCCGGGCATGAGCCACGACATGACCGAGCAGCAGGTCAAGAACCTGCCTTGAGCGTGGATGTTCCAACCACGCCGAAGACGCCGCGCCGAACGCGCGGCGTCTTCGTTCTGGGGTTGCTGGCGCTGTGCGGCCTCGTGCTGTTCACCGGCTTCATGGCCCTGGGCACCTGGCAGGTGCATCGCCGGGCCTGGAAGCACGACCTCATCGCCCGCGTGGACCAGCGCGTGCATGCGCAGCCCGTCGCCGCTCCGGGCCGGCCCCAGTGGTCCACGATCACGACGGCCGACGACGAATACCGGCGGGTGACGATCACCGGCACGCTGTTGCAGGACAAGAGCGTGCGCGTGCGTGCCAGCACCGAGCTGGGCATGGGTTCGTGGTTGCTGACGCCGCTGCGCACGCCTGCCGGCGATGTGGTCCTCATCAACCGTGGCTTCGTCTCCACCACCTGGTGCGGCGGCAAGGCCAGCTGCATGCCAGGGCCCGTCGGTGAAACCACGATCACCGGCCTGCTGCGCATCAGCGAGCCGAAGGGCGCGTTCCTGCAGGACAACGACCCTGCGGGCGATCGCTGGTATTCCCGCGACGTGGCCGCCATTGCCCGGGCGAAGTCGCTTGGCGACACGGCGCCGTACTTCATCGATGCCGATGCCGCCTCGTCCCCCGGCCATGTCGATGGCAACGACGGTCCCGTGGGTGGGCTCACGGTCATCGCCTTCCCGGACAACCACCTCACCTACGCGATCACCTGGTACGGGCTAGCCCTGATGACCTTGCTCGGTGGCTGGGTGGTTTGGAAGGATGAGCGGAAAAGGCGCGCTTCGCGCTAGTCCCCGGCCTGGGTATACCCCACGGCACGGCGAGCGATTTCAATCCGAAGCCTGCCGAACGTCTTGGGTAGATGCAGACGCACTACCCCCCGTCCCAGGCGATGCGCGACCTCACCCATGCCCGGGCCGGGTCGCGGCGGCCGAGGGCCGCGCTGGTGCTGGCCCTGGACCATCTTCGGCGACGTGCGGCGCTGCGCCGGCAGGGCGCGGCGCCCGAGCCGCGGCTGGCGTACCTGTTGCGCTCGCTGGCCGCGTTCCGTCGCCAGACCGCCTGGCTGGACCTAGTCGGGCGCTCGCGTACCTTGCGGGCCGCGGCGGCTTTGAATCCCCAGGTCTACGAGCGCTGGCAGCGGCACTACATCTCCCGTGACTTCGACCTCGCCACCTGTGCGCGGCTGGTGGAAGCGCACTACCGCTTCATCGCGCGGGAGTGTCCCGAGCGCCTGCGCGAACGGCTGGTGCGGGGGCACGACGTGCGCCTGGCCACCCTGCCGCTCGGCGACGGCAACGTGGCCTACCTGCATGCGCGCGCGCCGGAAGACGAAGCCACGGGCGAACTGGGCCTGTTCCTGCTCAACGACGGCAAGGAAGTGATTTCGTCCTGCACGATCACGTTCGGTGGCGCCGAGGGCCTGTTGATCGGCGCGATGCGCGGCTCGTGGGCCTACCTCGGGCGCGAAGCCATCGGCCGGTTCACCCGGGCGACCGGCGGGCTGCGTCCGCGCGACCTCCTGCTGGCGCTGATCCGCTCGCTGGCGGTCCATTACGGCATCGAGCGCGTGCGTGGCGTATCGCGCCAGGCCCATCCGCTGGGACGGCGTGACGGCGTGACCCTGGCCGCCTACGACCGATTCTGGCGGCGGCACGGTGGCGTGCCCGGCGCGGACGGTTGCCATGACATCCCTCTCAGGGAGTCTGCTGCCGTTGGCGAAGCGAGGGCGGCGTTCAGCCAGGACGCCTGCGCCGCGGCCTTGCAGGCGTTCACCCGGACGGGCGGCGCCTAGAAATCGTACGAGCCGGTCAGCAGCACCACGCGGCCCTGGCGGATGGGGACGAAGGTCTCGTCGAAGTTCACCGCGTACAGCGTGCGGGCGAAGAGGTTCTTCACGCCCAGCGTCAGCTGCCAGTGCTCGCCGTAGCGCGACACGTTCGCTTCCACGCTGGCCTGCCCGGGAATGCCGAAATACTGGCCGTCGTTGCTGGTGCGGCCGATGCTGCGGCTTCGCGCCAGGATGCCCGCGGCGACGCCCCAGGGCTTGATGTCGCCGTCGCCGAAGCGGTAGCTGCTCCAGACGGCCGCCTGGTGGCGTGGCGAGCCCGTGGGTCGCGTATCGTCGTTGTTGTGGATGCGTGCCTCGGTGACGCTGGCGATGACGTCCAGGCCGTCGGCGATGCGGCCGGACAGTTCCAGTTCTACGCCGCGATTGGTCTGGCCGGGGCCGGGCGTGGCGAAGAACGGCGCCTCCGGCGAGACCAGGTCCACGCTGTGGTCCACGCGGATGCGATACACCGCGGCGGTCAGGCGGGCGCGATGGTCGAACAGCTCGAACTTGCCGCCCGCCTCCAGCTGTCGGGAGGTGGCCACGGGCAGCGGCTGGCCGTCCTTGCCCAGCAGCGGATCGGGCTGGAAGCCGGTGGAGCTGTCCGCATACAGGGCTACCTCCGGCGACAGCTTGTAGACCACGCCCAGCTTCGGAATCCAGCGTGCCTTGCGCAACTTGCGTGGGCTGCCGTCGGTCCAGTGCGTTTCCAGCGTGTAGGTGGTGCGCCGCAGTGCGGCCAGCACGTTCCAGCGGTCGCCGATGACGATCTGGTCCTGCAGGTACGCGCCGGCGTTGGTCTGCCACGATCCGCCCAGGGTCTGCACGGTGGTGCTCACGGGCGCCAGCAAGGCGTTGAACCACGCGGAAAATGCCGTGCCGGTGCGCAGGTCGTAGGCCAGTGGCCGCGTGGCGACGAATGCCTCGCGGTCGCCGACCGTCTCGCTGTCGCTGCCATCGGTCTGGGTGGTGCTGCCGCTGCCGCCGTCACCCGCGTGGGTGCGGGCCAGGTCGAAGCCCAGCAACACGGTGTGTGTCACGTCACCCTGCCCGAAGCGGCGGGTGAGGTCGTTCTGCCAGGTCCAGTAGGTGCCCGTGTAGCGGAACGTGCGTGCCACCGGTGAGAGCACGGCATCGCGGGTGCCGAACTCACTCGACACGTACGACCAGCTGCTGCCGTTGCTGCGTTGGCGCACGTACTGGCCCTGGCTGTGCAGGGTCCAGTCGTCGAACGCATGGTCGAACTCGAACACCGCGCGGCCGGTGCGATACGTCGACGTGTCGCCCGGCGTGCCAGGGACGGAGCGGTAGGGCGACGCCGCGGACAACGACGGACCCAGCAGCACGGTGTGCTCCGGGCCGGGCACGCGGTTGTCGACGAACTCCACGCCGCCCATCACGCGGGTACGCTCATCGGCCCATGCGAGCGACGGTGCGAGGTAGGCGCCGCGACCGCCACCGTCGCCACGGGGTGTGGTCTGGCCGCGTTGTCCCGCAGCCACCACGCGGTAAGTGACCGAGCCATCGGTGGATGCGGTGCCGGCCAGGTCCACGCCCAGCCGGCCGCCGTCGTAGCGGCCCGCGGAATAGGTGAGCGTGCGCACCGGCTCCGCCTGGGGCCGCTTCATCACCACGTTGATCGAGCCGCCGAAGTTGTTGTTCTGCGACGCGTCGCCCAGGATGGCCTCGGGTCCGCGCAGCACTTCCACGCGCTCGATGCCGATCAGCGGCGGCAGGTCTTCCGTGCGCGCGATGCCGTTGGGCATGCCGTCGGTCATGCCGTGCCCCGCATCGAAACCACGGATGAGAAACAGCGGCGCGCCGCCGTAGCCGTCCACGTATTGCACGCCGGCGACATAGCGCGCCACGTCGCCGATCCCCACCGCCTGCTGTGACGCAATCGCATCGCGGGTCACCACGGAAATCGACTGCGGCACGTCCATCAGGTGCGCGTCGTTGCGCGTGGCGCTGCGGGTGGTGTCGGCCTTGAAGCCGACGTCCTGCACCAGGCCCTGCACGTCCACCGTGGCCAGCGGCACCACGGCGCCCGGATCGAACGCCACCGCCGGATCGGCGGGTGCCGGTGTCGCGTTGCCGGCTTGCTGGCGCTGGCGCACCACCACCGTGCTGGCATCGTAGGACTCGCGCTCGAGGTCGGTGCCCCGCAGCAGCTGGTCGAGAGCGGCATCCGGGGTAAGCATCCCCTGGGCACCGGCGGATCGCCAGCTGGCGATCGAGCCGGAGGCGGTCAGCACCTGCACGTTGGCTTGCCTGCCCCACGCCAGCAGCGCCGTGGTCAGCGGTTGCGGCGCGATGGCGAACGGCAGCGTCGCTCCTGCGGACGCCCCGGCAGGGGCGCCCATGGCTTGCGCGGCGCGGACGGCGAGTGTCAGCGCGAGCGCGCCGGTAAGCATGCGCCGGCGCCCGCGAAGCGAATACTGCAACACCTGCGGCCCCGGGCGAATGGTCAGCGCGGCTGCGTACCCCGCGTCATGGCGGTCTGACGGGTGAGTTCGAGCCGGTCGGCGTAGGTATCCACACGCAGCGGAAACACGCGCGGCAGCGCCGATACCCAGCTGTCGATGGTATCGACCTGCACCGTGCCGGTAAACGTCAGCCTGCCCAGCGCCGGGTCCGCGATGTGGATGGGGCGTGCGCTGTAGCGGTTGATGTTGTCCACCACCGAGGACAGTGGTTCGTCGACGAACGCCAGCCGGTGCGCGCGCCAGGCGGTGGCCGTGGCGGGATCGACATCGACGATGCGCATGGCCTGGGTCGCGGGATCGAACGAGACTTCGCGGCCGGCGCCCAGTTCCACGGTGCCATCCTCGCCGTGCGTCGCGGAGGGCGACACGCGGACGCGTCCCTCGGTGACCGCGACCGTCACGCGGTCGCCCGTACGCCGCACGTTGAATGCCGTGCCCAGGTCGCGGATGCGCAGCGGGCCCGCATTGACCACGAAGGGGCGTTCGGCGTGGGTTACCTGGAAGAAAGCTTCACCGGCGTCGAGGTCGATGGCGCGCTCGTCGCGACCGTAGCGTGCCGTGACCGACGTGGCCCCGCCCATCTCGATACGGGAGCCGTCGGGCAGGGCGATGTCGCGGTGGCCGGCGCGCTCGCTGGCATAGTGCCCGGCGGACACGTCGGGCAGGGGCCGCCACAGGAGGAAGGCTCCGGCACCGAGCACGACCAGGGCGGCCAGGGCCGCCGCCACGCGGACGAAGCGTGCATGCGGAGAGCGCGGCGGCGCCGCCGGTGCATACCGCTGGACGAAACGCTCCCGCATCGACGGCGGCATGCCGCCGACCTCCTCGGCCAGTGCCGAGACACGCGCGAAGGCCTCGGCGTGGCGTGGGTCGGCCTCCAGCCAGTCGCTCCATTCCAGCAGGATGCGCTCCGGGAGATCAGCGGCGCGCAGGCGCACCCACCAGTCGGCGGCGCGTTGTTCGAGCGAGTGATCGGCGCTGGGCATGGCGGTCATCAAGGATTCTCCGCGCGATCGCGGCGTTCACGGCAATGCGACAGGGCGTTGCCGACGTGGTAGCGCACCATGCGCTCGCTGAGTTTCATGTCCCTGGCCACATCCGCAAACGCGCGCCCGTCGATGACGTGCATGACGAAGGCGCGGCGGGTCTTCGGCGGCAGTTCGTCGAGCGCCCGGCGCAGGTCGCGCCATTGCTCGAGCGCCGCGGCGTGCTGTTCGGGAATCGGTGTGACGTGCCAGTCGTCGGCATCCGGGTCGACCGGCGCCAGCGCACGGACGTTACGCATGCGCAGGCGGTCCACGGCCAGGTTGGCGGCCGCGCGAAACAGGAAGGCGCGGGGCGAATCGATCGTCGTGGCGGGGTCCAGCGCCAGCAGCTTCAGGTAGACCTCCTGGGCCACTTCCTGGGCATCGGCCAGCGAATTCAGCCGGGCCCGCAGGAAGGCCACCAGGGCGGCATTGTGCTCGCGGAACAGGCCGACCACCTGCGCGGCACGCGTCCCGCCGGGTGAGGCGCCCGCCTCGGATCGATCCATGGGTTGTCTGACCGCATTCATGGGACGGGAATCTATGGTCGCACGGTGGGAAATCGACGCCCGTACGGGCAGGAACGAGCGCCGATTTCCGCACCGGCGAACACCCTAGACGTGCGGGCCGCAAAAAATTGAAATGCAATCCACCCCGCAGCGGTAAGCCATTCGTCAGCGCGGGCCGGGGAAGGTCGGCTACGATGGCCGCCGACTCCGGCCAGCCCGCGCTTTTCATGCACTCGAACGACGACCGATCCCGCCGCGACTTCGCCTGGTTCATGCTCATCGCCCTGGCCGTGCTGGCGGCGGGCATCGGCCTGCGCGACCCCTGGCCGCCGGACGAACCGCGCTTCGCGCTGGTGGCCCGGCAAATGCTCGAATCCGGCCAGTGGCTGTTCCCTCATCGTGGCGCCGAGCTGTATTCCGACAAACCGCCGATGCTGATGTGGACCGAAGCCGCGTGGATGTGGCTGACCGGCGGCTGGCGTGGCGCCTTCCTGCTGACCTCGCTGCTGTCCGGCCTGGGCACGCTGGCGCTCGTGGGATATGCCGGGCGTCGCCTGTGGAACGGCCGCACCGGCCTGTACGCGGCCATCCTCGTGCTCGCGACGATGCAGTTCATCGACGTGATCCGGCACGCGCAGATCGATCCGCTGTCGTTGTTCTGGATCACTGCCGGCAACGTCGGCATTCTCGTGCACTGCCTGCGCGGCCCGGACTGGCGGATGTACTGGCTGGGCTGCTTCGCCGCCGGCCTGGGCGTCATCACCAAGGGCGTGGGCATCGTCGCCCTGCTGATGCTGCTGCCGTACGTGGTCATGCGCGTCCGCCAGTGGCCCGGCATCACCCGTACGCAGGGCGATGGCTGGCGCTGGGCCGGCGGTGCGTTGGCCTTCCTGCTGGCGATATCGTTGTGGCTCGCGCCGATGCTGGTGGCTGCCTACGGGCTGCGCACGCCCGAATACCTGGCCTATGTGCAGGACATCCTGTTCCGGCAGACCGCGGAGCGCTACGCCAATTCCTGGCAGCACGCCGAGGCGCCGTGGTTCTTCCTCGGCGTCATCGCGCAGGACTGGCTGCCGGTGTGGCTGCTGGTTCCGCTCATGCTGCCGCGCTGGCGCGAGGCGCTGCGCCTGCGCGAGCCGCGCGTGTGGATGCCGCTGGTGTCCTGCCTGCTGATCCTGGTGTTCTTCTCCATCCCCCGCGGCAAGCGGGCGATCTACATCCTGCCCGCGCTGCCGATGCTGGCGCTGGCCATGGCGCCCTACTTGCAGGACCTGCTCAAGGCGCGCTGGCTGCAACGGCTGGCGCTCGCTGTCACCGTCGCCTGCGGGCTGGTGTTCGGCGGCGTGGGCCTGTGGGCGCTGCTGGCCCATCCACGTGCCGCGCAGAAAATGGCGGCGCGCTATGAACTGGCCGATGGCGGGCAGGTGCTGTGGATCGCGCTGGTCGTCATCGGCGCGCTGTTTTTCGTCTGTGCTGCCATCTGGCGGTCGCGCCGGGGCGTGCTCGCCCTGCTGGCCGGCATGGCGGCCGGCTGGATTGCCTGGCCGCTGATGACCTACCCGGCGCTCAACGACAACGAATCGGCCCAGCAGGTGATGCAGCGGGCCGACCAGGCGATCGGCCCGGACGGCCAGCTGGGCCTGGTGCTTTTGCGGGAGGAAAACCTGTTGCAGGCCGTGCGCCCGGTGAAGGAGTTCGGGTTCAGTCGCAGCGCCCCCGCGCAGCTGGCCGACGCCCGTGCGTGGCAGGCGCAGGACCCGGCACACCGCTGGCTGCTGGCGACCGACGAGGCACTGGACGGCTGCGTGGTGAGCGGCCAGGCGCAACGGCTGGGCACGGCCAACCACCTGGATTATTTCCTGTTGCCGTCCTCGGCGTCCCGGCCGGGCTGCACGCCGCAACCTTAAGCAAGGGCGGCGCAGTACCCCGGCAGAGCGCGCGTGTCAGCGGGAAGGTGCCTCGGCGCGCGTGCGTTTCAGCATCCGCTCGTATTTCTTCGTGGTGCGCGACGCGTTGTGCGCGCGGCTCATCGAGCAGTGGGGGATGATGTTCTTCTCGCCGAAGCCGTCGATCATCACCAGCCGCGGGCCGCCGCCGCGCGAATCCTCGCCGTAGACCACGTTCCAGGCGTGCAGGTCGGCGGCGATGACGTTGTGCGCGAGCAGGCGCGCGTGGAAGGCCTCCAGCTCGGCCCGGGTGGTGGCGGTGAAACCTTCGGCCTTCACCCAGTCGTGCAGCGTGATGGCCAGGCCGCCGTCGGGTCCGCGCACCTTCTCGACCACCTGGCCCAGGCCGATGTCCGTCATCTCGAGGCCGACCACGCGGGCGATCGGCACGCTGTCGTAGCCGCCGGTATGGATGGCGGTGACGTATTCGCGGAACTCGCGCACGAAATCCTTGTACGGGCCGCTTCGGGCCAGCCGGCGATACCACGGGGCGGCGTTCCAGCGCTCCTCGATGGACGCACCCGAGATCACCTTGATCAGCAGGTCGGGTCGGTCGGGATGCTGGTACACCTCGCGCACGTGCCCGGTGGCGATCGGCGTCGCCTCGGCCAGTCTGAACATCGCAAAGATCCTCGTGCGGCGGGCCGAAAGCCGGCCGTAAGTCGTTCGTCGGGCGCACAGTGTAAAGTCATGCGCCTGTAACCTGGCATTTTCACACGCGTGGCGACCCGCCGCGCCTGCTCCGGACCTCCATCGTGCGCAAGCTCACCTGGCGTTTCATCGCCGCCGTCCTCGTTTTCCTGACGCTCTCGCGCGTCGCACTTTCCGCCTGGCAGTGGACCCGCGTCCACGATGCCGGTGGCCTGTGGCCCGTGCTGCTGGGCGGCTGGCGCATCGACCTTTCGCTGCTGGCGATGGTGGTGGCCCTGCCGGCGCTGTTCTCGCCGTGGCTGGGCCACCGGCGCTGGCCCACGCGCATCGCGGCCTGGTGGCTGCGCCTGTGGTGGCTGCTCTATGCGCTGCTGGAAGTGTCCACGCCGCAGTTCATCGTCGAATACGACACGCGGCCCAACCGGCTCTATTTCGAATACCTCACCAGCCCGCATGAAGTCGCGGCCATGCTGTGGAACGGCTACAAGCTGTCGGTGGGCCTGGGCCTGATCGCCTTCGCGCTGATCGCCTGGATCGGCTTCCGCCTGTTGCCCACCCGCCAGCCCGATCGCCGGCCCGTACGCGGATGGATGCGCCCGGTGGCCACGGTGCTCACCTTCGCCGTGCTGTTCCTGGCCGCGCGCGGCACCTTGCAGCATCGTCCACTGAACGCGTCGCAGGTGGCCTTCACCAACGACGCGATGGTCAACACGCTGCCGCTGAATTCGCTCTACAACGTGCTCAACGCCGCCCTGGCCCTGGGCAACGAGCGCTCGGCGTCGGCCGTGTACGGCAAGATGCCGGATGACGAGATGAACGCCATCGTGCGCCGTGCCGCCGGCCTGGACGGCGCGCCGCTCGACCCGCAATACCCCAGCCTGCACCGCCAGGAGCCGACGCGGCAGGGCGACAAGCCGCTCAACCTGGTGATCATCCTGGAAGAAAGCCTGGGCGCGCAGTTCGTCGGCAGCCTGGGCGGCGCGGGCTACACCCCGGAGCTGGATAAACTGTCCAACGAGGGCTGGTGGCTGGAGCGCACCTACGCCACCGGCACGCGCAGCGCGCGCGGCCTGGAGGCGGTTACCACGGGTTTCATGCCCACGCCGGCGGAGGCGGTGCTGAAACTGCCACGCAGCCAGCGCGACTTCTTCACCCTCGGCGCCTTGCTGGATACTTTCGGCTACCACACGCGCTTCCTCTACGGCGGTGAAGCCCACTTCGACAATATGCGCTCGTTCTTCTACGGCAACGGCTTCAACGAGGTGGTGGACAGCGCCACCTTCAAGACCAAGCCCGCGTTCGTCGGTTCGTGGGGCGCGTCCGACGAGGACATGTTCAACGAGCTGCACCAGCGGCTGCTGGACGACGGTGAAAAACCCACCTTGACCGTGGCCTTCTCCGTGTCCAATCACACGCCGTGGGAATACCCGTCGGGCCGCATCACGCCCGAGGGCGATCCGGCCAGCAACGCGAACGCCGTGCGTTACGCCGACTGGTCGATCGGGCGTTTCTTCGAGCGCGCCAAGCAGTCGCCGTACTGGAACCACACGGTGTTCCTGATCGTCGCCGACCACGATGCCCGCGTGTTCGGTGCCAGCCTGGTGCCGGTCCGTCATTTCCATATCCCGGCACTGATCCTGGGCGCGGGCGTGCCGGTGAAGAAAGACGAGCACATCGTCAGCCAGGTGGACCTGGCGCCTACGCTGCTGTCGCTGATCGGCATCCGCAGCGAGCACCCCATGCTGGGCGCGGACCTGACACAGCGCTATCCGGACCGCGCGATCATGCAGTACGGCGACAACTACGGTTACCTCAAGGGCGACCAGCTGATCGTGCTGCGGCCCAACCAGGCGCCGACCCAGTATCACTACCTGCTGGACCATGAGTACTCGGCCGACGGCGAGAAGCTGGAGCCGGAAGCGGTGGACCCGTTGCTCGAGAAGACGGCCCTTGCCCATGCGCTGTGGCCCAGCTGGGCCTACAGCAAGCAGCGGTACCGGCTGCCGCCGAAGGAAAAGTAGGGCGTGTGGATGCCGCGGTGCTCAGGCCCGCGGCAAGGCCCGCGCCACCGTCTCGGTGAGCGCCGCGTACGTGAACGGCTTGGCCAGGCGGGGCAGGTCGTCGGCGGCGCCGCCGGCGATGTCCGCGTAGCCGGTCACCAGCACCACGGGCAGGGTCGGGTCGACCTCGCGCACGCGCTGCGCCAGCTGCGTACCGGTCATCTGCGGCATGGCATGGTCGGTGACCACGAGATGCACCCGTGTGCGTTCGAGCAGCCGTAGGGCTTCGGCACCGGAGCGCGCCGCCAGCACGCGATAACCCATGGCTTCCAGCATCTCGATCGTCGTCGCGCGCACCAGGTCGTCGTCGTCCACGGCGAGGATCACCCGGGCCTCGTCCGGAGCTGTCGCGGCGACCGCGGGCACCGGTTCGATCGCCCGGCCCGACGTGGCGACAGGCGTCTGCGCATCCACTGCCGGTAGCCAGATTTCCGCCGTGGTGCCGACATCGGGACGGCTGGACAGGATCAGGGTGCCGCCCAGTTGCTCGGCCAGGCCGTGCACCATCGACAGGCCCAGCCCCGTACCCTTGCCCACGCCCTTAGTGGTGAAGAACGGCTCGGTCGCCCGCTTCAGGGTCGCCTCGTTCATGCCCGAACCGGAGTCGGTCATGGAGAGGCGGACGTAACGCCCCGCCGCCAGCGCGCCATCGTCGGCGGGTACCTGCACCTCGTCGGTGGCGATGGTGATGGTGCCCACGCCGTCCATGGCATCGCGTGCATTCACCGCCAGGTTGAGCAGGGCCGATTCCAGCTGGTTCACGTCCGCGTCCACTACCGCCGGTTGCGCGCCGAAGCGCGTCTCGACGATCACAGTGCTGCCCAGGGCGCGCTGCATCAGTTCGGTCATGCCCTCGACCAAGTGGCGTACGTCGACGCGCTCGGAGGCCAGCTCCTGCCGCCGGGCGAAAGCCAGCATCCGTCGCGTCAGTACCGCGCCGCGTTCGGCGCCGCTGCGCGCATTGTCGACCAGGCGCAACAGCAGGGGGTCGGGGGGCATGCGCTCGCGTAGCAGCTCGAGGCTGCCCTGCACGGCCATCAGCAGGTTGTTGAAGTCGTGCGCGATGCCGCCGGTGAGGTTGCCCAGCGCTTCCATCTTTTGCGCCTGCATCAGGGCCTGTTCGGCCTGCATCAGTGCCGCGGTGCGTTCTCGCACCTTTTCCTCCAGCGATTCGCGGAAGCGCCGCTCGCCATCGCGCACGGCCGCCTCGGCGCGTACGCGCTCGATGTGCGCCCAGGAACGCTCCACCACTTCGGTCAGCAGGGCCAGGTCGTCGGGCTGCCAGACCCGCGGCTCGCGCTGGTGGATCGCCATCAGCGCGGTCAACCGGCCGCTGCGTATCAGCGGCATGCATACCGTGGCCGCGGCACCGAGGGCGCCGAAAGCCTCGGCTTCCTCAGCCGACAGTTCGGCATGGCTGTCGTTGAGCACGAACGCCTCGCCCGCGGTGAGCCGCGTGACGGCAAGGCGCCCGAAATCGGTGAGCTTGTATCGCCCCACGATGCTTTTCGATCCCGGTGCGGCCCAGTCGCCACGGATGGTGAAGGCGTTCTCGTCGTCATCCATGTCGGCATAGGCGCAGATGGACACGCCGAGGTACTTGCCCAGCATGCGCGTCGTGGTGGCCAGCAGGGCATCCGCGTCCGTGTAGCGGGCCGTGGATTCGCGCAGCGTGTCCAGGAACCGCAGGCGTGCCTCGTTCGCACGGATCGACTGTTCCGCCCGCACGCGCTCGGAGGTTTCCACCACGATGGCGATGACGCCGGCCGGCTGGCCGGATTCATCGATCACCGGCGAGTAATCCAGGTTCATCCACACCGGCTCGGGCCGGCCGTGGCGGTGCAGCGTGAGCTCCTGGTCCTTGTAGGCCAGCGTGCCGCCGGCCAGGCCGACACGCATCACGTTGTCGTTGAAATCGGCGACTTCGCTCCACCCCTCGCGCACCTCGGAGCCGAGCAGGTCGGGATGACGCTTGCCGGCGAACAGGGAGTAGGCATCGTTGTAGATCATGTAGCCCCGCTCGCCCCACAACAGCACGATGGGCACGGGCGAGCGCAACAGCAAGCCGGTGGCCGTGCGCAAGCTCTGCGGCCACTCGGCGAGGGGGCCCAGCGCGGTGCCCGACCAGTCGAACGCACGGATGAGCGCACCCAATTCGCCGCCGTCGTCCAGCCATGATCGATCGGAAAGAGAATCGTCGGGGTTAGGGGACATAGACGTCACATTCCGTCTGCGGGGCGGTCGGGAGCAAGTCTAGGAAGACCGATGTGATGGCGACCGCAAGGTCATGAGAGGGGCGTCAGTGCGCGCGACCACGGGCCTGGTCGAGCACCCGGCACAGCGTTTCCACGCCGGGCAGGATGGACGGCGACGGCAGGACGAGGGTGGGTGCATCCAGGACGACCACGTTGCCGTGTTTCACGGCGGCGAGGAACGGCGTTTTCCGCCAGGCGGCCAGCGACTCCGCCGCCTCGGTGCCGGCGAGGATCACCTCCGGATCGCGGGCCAGCACGGCTTCGCGGCTCACGGTAGGCGCCGCCTGGGTCAGGTCGGCGAAGAGGTTTCGACCACCGCACAGGGTGATCGCATCGTCGACGATCTGGGCATGCCCGATCGTCATCAGGGGCCTGTCCCATACCTGATAGAACACGCTGATCTTCGTCTTGCCGGCGTAGCTCGCGCGCAGCGCGGCCAGGCGCGCGTCGAAGGCATCCGCGTTGCGCCCCGCCACCGCGGTCGTGCCGGCCAGCACGCCGAAGCGACGGGTGGCATCGGCCACGTCGGCCAGCCGTGTCGTCTCGGCGAAGAACACCGGAATGCCCAGGCGGGTCAGCTTGTCTACCTGCGCAGCCGGTGTGCCGTTGCGCCACACCACGATCAGGTCGGGCTTCAACGCCACGATGCGTTCCAGGTCCAGCATCGTGGCATCGCCCACCACCGGGATGTGCTTCGCCGCCGCCGGGTGCTCGCTGAAGCGCGAGGTGCCGACCACGTAGTCCCCGGCGCCGGCGGCGAATAACGCGTCGGTGATGTTGGGCGCCAGGCTGACGATGCGATGCGCCGGCTGCGCCAGCGTCACGCGGTGGCCCGCGTCGTCGGTGACGCTCACCGAGGCGGCGGCGGGAAGCGCGAACAGCAGCGCCAGCAGGAGGCAGATACGGATCATGGGGCGTTACCGTCGAGGCGTTCGGCGCGGAAGAACAGCTCGTCGCCGAGCGTCACGCCATGGATCGGATGGTGGAAGGCGGCGGACAGGTGGGTGCTGGTGATGACCGCATCACGTGGCCCGGCCAGCGCGCCGCCGCGGCCGTCCAGCAGCACGGCGTGCGTGGCGTGCTGGTAGGCCAGGTTGATGTCGTGCACGGTGTAGACGACGGACGTGCCGTGCACGCGCGCCACGCGCATCAGTTCGTGCAAGGCCTTCATCTGGTGGTGAAGATCGAGCGACGACAGCGGTTCGTCCAGCAGCATGATGTCCACGTCCTGCGCGAACAGCGTGGCGATGTTCACCCGCTGGCGCTCGCCGCCGGACAGCGTGGTGACGTCGCGGTCGGCCAGCGGCTGCAGCGCGAACGTTTCCAGCGCCTGCCGCGCCGGCCCGGCGTCGTCGTCGCCCCAGGCCCAGAACGACAGCCGTGGGTGGCGCGCCGATACCACCGCCTCCATCACCGAGAGGGAAAAGGCATCCACCACGGCCTGGGGCAGGAAGCCGCGTCGGCGCGCGAGGTCCAGTGGCCGCCAGGCAGCGATGTCGCGATCGTCCAGCGACACGCGACCGCGATCCGCCGGGCGCAATCCCGCCAGCGTGCGCAGGAGGGTGGACTTGCCGGCGCCGTTGGGGCCGAGCACGCACCATACCTGGCCGGCATCGACGGTCATGTCGAGGGAGCCGACCAGTTCCCGCCCGCCCATGGTCAGGCCGAGGGCCGCGGCGACCAGGCGATGGCTCATCGGCGGCCCACCAGCAACACCATGAAGGTGGGCACGCCGATCACCGCCATCACCGCACCCACCGGCAACTGGATGGGCTCGGCAACGATGCGTGCCAGCACGTCCGCCACCACCACTACGATGCCGCCGCCCAGCGCGCAGGCGGGCATCAGTACGCGCTGGTCGTTGCCGACCAGGCGCCGCAGCGCGTGCGGCACCACCAGCCCGACGAAGCCGACGGTGCCCGCCGTGGTCACGGCCACGGCCGTGGCCAGCGAGGCGACGAGGAAGATCGCCGCCTTCACCAGCGGCGGCCGCACTCCCAGCGCGCTGGCGGATTCCTCGCCGCGCAGCAGCAGGTTCAGCGGCCGGCCCAGCGGTGCCATCAGCAGCACGCCGGCGAGCAGGCTGGCGATGGGCACCCACGGATCGGCCACGGCGCTCAGGTCGCCCATCATCCAGAACAGCATGCCGCGAAGGTTCCGGTCCGGCGCCAGCACCAGCATCATGCTGACCACGGCGCCGAACCCGGCGCCCAGCATCACGCCGATCAGGATCAGGTCGGTGGCGTCCTCCCGGTGCGCGGCGCGCTGTCGCGACAGCAGGTCGCGATGGGCCAGCACGAACACGGCGACACAGGCGACCAGCGCGCCGGCGGCGGCCCCCAGCGTCGTGACGACGGCACCCGCGCCGGCCAGCATCGCACCCAGCGCGCCGACGGACGCGCCGCCGGACAACCCCAGCGTGTACGGATCGGCCAGCGGATTGCGCACCAGGATCTGCATGAGGCAGCCGGACAGCGCCAGCAGCCCGCCCACGCCGTAAGCGGCAAGGGAGCGCGGAATGCGCAGCTCCCACACGATGGCGTGCATCGGCGTATCCCCGTCGTGCCACAGCGCCTGCCACGAGGCGGCCACGGTGGACTCCGCCCCGCCCAGCAGCACGGAAACCAGAAGCACCGCCAGCGACGCCAGCAGCATGCCCGACCAGAGCCTCATGGCCGAGGCGAACGTGGCCGTGCGCGGCATCCGCGTTGTCCTGCCCTTGCTTGGCACCTGCACCCGGCTCCCGTAGCGGCTTGGCAGGATAAAGGATTCACGCACGCATGGCTTACCATTCCTCTTTTCGTACGTGAACCGGAGCCCCGTCATGCCCTACCAAGCCGCCGCCGATCGTTACGACGACCTCATGCCTTATCGCCGCTGCGGTCGCAGCGGCATCGACCTGCCGGCGATCTCGCTGGGCCTGTGGCAGAACTTCGGCGGTGCCGACGTGTTCGAGACCGGCCGTGCCATCCTGCGACGCGCGTTCGACCGCGGCGTCACCCATTTCGACCTGGCCAACAACTACGGCCCGCCTTACGGTTCGGCCGAAGAGAACTTCGGCCGCATCATGGCCAGCGACTTCGCGCCGTATCGCGACGAGCTGGTCATCTCGTCGAAGGCGGGCTGGGACATGTGGCCCGGCCCGTACGGTGGCATCGGCGGCAGCCGCAAATACCTCATTGCCAGCTGCGACCAGTCGCTGCGGCGCATGGGGCTGGATTACGTCGATATCTTCTACTCGCACCGCGTCGATGCCAGCACGCCGCTGGAGGAAACCATGGGCGCGCTGGCGCACCTGCACCGCCAGGGCAAGGCCCTCTACGTGGGTATCTCCAGCTATTCCCCGGAGCTGACGCGAAAGGCCGCCGCCATCCTGGCCGACGAGCGCGTGCCGCTGTTCATCCACCAGCCCAACTACTCGATGTTCAACCGCTGGATCGAGGATGGCCTGCTGGACACGCTGCACGACCTGGGCACCGGCTGCATCGCCTTCTCGCCGCTGGCGCAGGGCCTGCTCACCTCCAAGTATCTGGACGGCGTCCCCGCCGACGCACGCGCCACACGCGAGGGCTCGCTCGGCAAGGAGCAACTCAACGCCACCAACCTGGAACGCATCCGCGCCCTGAACGTCATTGCCCAGGGTCGCGGCCAGACCCTGGCCCAGATGGCGATCGCCTGGACGCTGCGCGATCCGCGGGTCACCTCGTCGCTGATCGGCGCGCGCACGGTGGCGCAACTGGACAATTCGCTGGACGCCGTGAAGCGCCTGGACTTCAGCGACGCCGAGCTGGCCGAGATCGACCGGCACGCCAGCGACGGCGGCACCGACCTGTGGAAGGAATCGGCGCAGCTATAACCGGCCAGCGGGGTCGCCGCGCTCAGTCGGGCGTGACGACCCACGCGGCATAGGCGGGCAAGCTGGCCCCGTCCAGCGTGGCCGTAACAGGCAGGGATGCCTCACTGCCGGCCAGCGTCCTGACCTTGCCCGGCATCAGGCCCTTCGCCAGCGGTTGCGCCTTGCCGCTGAAGTTGAGCATCACCAGTACCGGGCGGTCGCCGTCGCGGCGATAGACCAGCACGTCGGGGTTGTCGGTATCGAGGAAGCGCATGGCGCCGTCGCGCAGCGCGGGGTTGTCACGACGCAGGGCGATCAGCTGGCGGTGCCAGTTCAGCAGCGAGTCCGGCCGTGCCGATTCGTCCGCCACGTTGATCGTGACGTGGTTGGGATTGACCGGCAGCCAGGTGTGCGGGTTGGTCGAAAACCCGGCCTGCGGCCCCGCCGTCCACTGCATGGGCGTGCGTTCGCCATCGCGGCCCTTGTCCTTCGGCCAGCCCGTGATGCCGACGGGATCGCGCACGTCTTCCACGCGGGTGGGCGTGGCGGTGGTCATGCCGATGGGCGCGCCGTAATACGTGAGGGCCACGGCACGCGAGGTCAGCAAGGCGGCCGCCACCACCTTGGCGCGGGCGACATCGTGCTGGCCGTCGCCGAAGCGGTCGATGGAGCGGGGGTTGTCGTGGTTGTCCACCACCAGCAGCGGCTGCCCGTGCACCTGCTGCGATTCCTGCAGGCGCGTGCGGAACCAGCGCGCGTCGAAGCTGGCCTGCCAGCCGAAGCCCAGCTGCAGGTTCATGGGCAGGTGCAGTTCGGGGGCGTCCTTCGTGCCATACCACGCATCCAGCTGCGCGATGTCGGGCTCGTAGGTTTCCCCGATAAGCACACGCTGGCCGGGATAGGCATCGACCATGGCGCGCAACCGGCGCATCACGCCGTGCACTTCGGGCAGCTTGTCGCTGTACAGCGATTGCAGGTTGGGCTCGCCCTGCGCATTGGTGCCGGAGCGGATGGGATCGTTGCGCAGGCGGGGATCTTCGAACAGCGTGGAGATCGCGTCCAGCCGGAAGCCGTCCACGCCGCGATCCAGCCAGAACCGTATCGCGCCGAACATGGCTTTCTCCACCGCCGGGTTGCGCCAGTTGAGGTCCGGCTGCTGCACGTAGAAGCGGTGATAGTAGAACTGCTTGCGCGCGGGCACCCACTGCCAGGCCGAGCCGCCGAACACCGACTCCCAGTTGTTCGGCGGTGCCTTGCCGTCGTGGATGTTGCGTTTCTGCACGGCGGACAGCGTAGCGCCGGCGGCATCGATGCCGTCGTTCCATACGTACCAGTCGGCCTTGAGGTTGTCGCGCGATGCCGCCGAGGCCAGGAACCAGGCGTGTTTGTCCGAGGTGTGGTTCATCACCATGTCGAGCACGACGTGGAGATGGCGCTTCTTCGCTTCCGCCTGCAGCCGGTCGAAGTCGGCCATGTTGCCGTACTGCGGGTCGATCGCTTCGTAATCGGCGATGTCGTAGCCGAAGTCCGCCTGTGGCGAGGGGTACATCGGCGCGATCCAGAGGGTATCGACGCCCAGCTTCTGCAGATCGTCGAGGTGGGCGGTGATGCCGTTCAGGTCGCCCACGCCATCGCCGTTGCTGTCGCCGAAGCTGCGCGGGTAGATCTCGTAGACCAGGGCATGTTGCCACCAGGGTGCGGCGGCGGTGCCGGTGCCGGGCGGCGCCGGGGCGGCGATCGCCGCGGAGCCGAGCCACACCACGCACGCCATGCCTGCCAGTCGGCGAACCATCCCCATCGACCCATCCCCTCGCTTGGAAGACCCCCGATGGTATCCCAGGGGGCGGCTTTTGCCGACGATCCATGGGTCGCCACCGTTCGCGTGTAAAATGGGCGTTTTTTCGCCAGCAGACACCGTGCAACGAGTACAGCGGACGAGTGTCCGTGGCCCCACGTTCATCCGCCTGCTGTCCCGTCTCACCGACGTCGACACCGCGCGTCCAAACATCGCCCTGCCGGACCGGCTGAGCCAGTGGCTCGACTGGACCCACGCGCTTGCCTTGTCGGCGGCGCTGGACGGTACGGCGGCGCCGGTGGCCGACGATGTCTCCCGGCCGCTGGCCGACGAGGTGGCGGAATGCGCGCGGGTGCGCCAGGCGTTGGGCGGCGCCATTGCCGGCGCCCGCGAGTTGGTCGCCTCGGGCGACGACACGGGTGGCCTGGCCGACTTCGCCCCGTTCCGCCAGCGTTACCTGGTGCTTCAACGGTCCATGCAGGCGCAGACGGGCCAGTTGCGGGGTCGCCTACGGGACAGCGTGGCCTCCGTGTCGGCCGACATGGCGCGCCTGGCCGGGGTCGACGCCGTCATGGAGGCGGCGCTCAGCCCGCGCGAGCAGGCGCTGCTGGGCCAGGTACCGGGCGTGCTGGGCCGGCACTTCGACCGGCTGCGCATCGCGGCCCAGGCCGAGGGCACCGCGGCCTGGCTGGACACCTTCCGCAAGGACATGCAGAGCGTGCTGCTGGCCGAACTCCACGTTCGCTTCCAACCGGTGGACGCGCTGCTCGCCGCGCTGCCCACCCGATAACCGAGAAATCATGTCCCGAACTCCTCTCTACCTCGCCATCTTCCTCGTGGGCCTGCTGGCCGTGTGCTGGATCGGCTTCGGCTACGTGGGCAGCAACCCGCTGGGCGCGGCCGTCGCGCTGCTGATCGGCCTGTGTTACCTGGCCGGCGCCCTGGAACTGCACCGGTACCGGCAGGCCACGTCCAGTCTGCGCCACGCCGTGGACGACCTGACCGCCAGGCCGCCCGGCCTGGGCGCCTGGCTGGAGTGCCTGCACCCCGGCCTGCGCACCTCGGTGCGCCTGCGTATCGAAGGCGAGCGCGTGGCCTTGCCCGCACCGTCGCTCACGCCCTATCTGGTCGGCCTGCTGGTGTTGCTGGGCATGCTCGGCACGCTGCTGGGCATGATGGCCACCCTGCGCGGTACCGGGCTGGCGCTGGAAAGCGCCACCGACCTGCAGGCGATCCGTGGCTCGCTGGCCGCGCCGGTGAAGGGGCTGGGCTTCGCCTTCGGCACGTCGATCGCCGGCGTGGCCAGCTCGGCCATGCTGGGACTGCTGTCCGCCTTGCTTCGCCGCGAGCGGCTAGAGGTGGTGCAGGCGCTGGATGCGAAGGCATCGACCACGCTGCGTGTGTTCTCGCAGGCGCACCGGCGTGACGAGACGTTCCGCCTGCTGCAGCAGCAGACCGAGGTGATGCCTGCGCTGGTCGATCGTTTGCAGGCGATGATGGTCAGCCTGGAGCAGCAGGGTGTGGCCGCGGGCGAGCGCCAACTCGCCAGCCAGGAAGCCTTCCATGCCGCGACGGCCACGGTCTACACGGGATTGGCCGAGTCGGTTCGTGCGTCCCTGCAGGACAGCGTGGCCGAGAGCGCGCGTGCGGCCAGTGCCGCGTTCCAGCCGGTGATGGCAGCGACCATGGAGGGGCTGGCGCGCGAGACCTCGGCACTGCACGACACGGTGACCCACGCCGTAAAGGCACAGTTGGACGGCCTCGCCGCTGGCTTTGCGAAAAGCACCGCCGAGGTGACGACGATCTGGCACGACGCCCTGGCCCGCCAGCAGGCCGGCAACGCCACCCTGGTGCAGCACCTGCAAGGTGCGCTGGACGATCACGGCGCCGCGCTGGCCAGCCGACACCACGAGGCGCTGGCGGCGGCTGCCGCGACGTTCGACGCGCACACCGCTTCGCTGGTCCACGCGGTCAACCAGTCGCATGCGGAACTGCAGGACGTGCTCGCCTCGCGCGACGCCGCGCGCTTGTCCACGTGGAGCGACGCCCTGGCCGCGATGACCGCTTCGTTGCAGGCGCAGTGGGAAGCCGCCGCTGCGGACGCGATCCGTCGCGAGCAGGCCATCTGCGACACGCTGGAGCGCACGGCCACGGCGGTGTCGGCCAGCACCGAGGCCCATGCCGGCGCGACCCTCGCCGAGATGGCACGCCTGGTCGAGGCCGCGGCCGAGGCGCCCCGCGCAGCGGCCGAAGTGGTCGCGGAGCTGCGCCAGAAACTGTCCGACAGCATGCTGCGCGACACGGCCATGCTCGACGAGCGCAACCGCCTGCTGGCCACGCTGGAAACGCTGCTGGACGCCGTCAACCACGCATCCACCGAACAACGCACCGCCGTGGATGCGCTCGTCACCACCTCCGCCGACCTGCTCGAGCGTGTCGGCACGCGCTTCGGCGACCAGGTGGAGGCCGGCGCGCGCCAGCTCGACGCCGTGGCCGCGCAGCTCACCGGCAGCACCGCCGAGGTGGCCGGCCTGGGCGAGGCCTTCGGCAGCGCCGTGCAACTGTTCGGCGAGTCCAACGAGGCCCTGGCCGAGCGCCTGCAGCACATCGCCGGCGCACTGGACGGCGCGATGGCGCGCAGCGATGAGCAACTGGCGTACTACGTGGCACAGGCCAGGGAGGTGGTCGACCTCAGCGTGTTGTCGCAGAAGCAGATCATCGAGGAAATGCAGCAGCTGGCGCGCCAGCGTGCGAGCGGGGCGGCCGACGCATGAGCGACGACGCCGAACTCGAAGGCGAAGCCGGCACGCCGATCTGGGCCGCGTTCGGCGACCTGATGTCGGTGCTGCTGGGCGCGTTCGTGCTGATCCTGGTCGGTGTCATCGGCATGCAGTTGCAGCTCACCAGCAAGCTGGACGAAGCGGTGAAGCAGAAACAGGTGGAGCAGCAGCGCCGGCAGACGCTGGAGCAGGCCCTGGCCGCACCGATCGCCGCGGGAAGGGTCACGCTGGTGGACGGCCGCATCGGCATCCGCGGCAGCGTGCTGTTCGCGCTCAATTCCGACCAGCTGCAACCGGAGGGCCAGGAGGTGATGAAAAGCCTGGCCGGTCCGCTTACCGATTACCTGAAGACGCGCGACGACGTGCTGATGGTCAGCGGCTTCACCGACGACCAGCCCGTGCACGACGGCAATCGCCATTTCGTCGACAACTGGGAGCTGTCGGCCCAGCGGTCGCTTACGGTCACCCGCGCGCTGATCGCCGCGGGCGTGCCGGCGGCGTCCGTGTTTGCCGCCGCCTTCGGGGCGGAGCAGCCGGTGGGCGCGAACACCAGCGAGGAAGGCCGGGCGAAGAACCGCCGCGTGGAGATCGCGCCGATGCCGCGGCCGTCCAAGCCGGCCGCCGGCGCGCCGTGAGCCCTCCGCCGCCCTCGTTGCCTCGCGGCCCGCTCGGCCAGCTGGTCGACGCCCTCGCGGCCGAGCGCGGCGGCACCTCGTCGTACCCCGAGCTGCCGCTGCTGGACGACTTTCAGCGCTTGTGGTCGCGGGTGCGTACCGAAAGCCAGCTGCGCCAGTCGCTGGCGCCGGTGCCCGAGAACGCCGGTCCGCTGAACTCGTCGGCCCTGGTGCACCGCGCCCTGGGCGTGATGCGCGATGTCTCGCCCGGCTACCTGCAGCACTTCCTGGGCTACGTCGACGACCTGGCCTGGATGGAGCGCGTGGGCGAGCGCGGCGGCCCGACACCCGGCGGTGCGATGCAACCGGCCACCATCGGCAAGCGCGCGCGGAAGAAACCGCGCAAATAATGCCCGCGGCGGATTACGCCACGGCCCTGGCCCATCTATAGTTTGCCGATGACGCCGACCGATCTTCCGAACGACACGCATGAATCCGACCATCACCCTGCCGGCCTGCGCATCATTGCGGTCTACAAGGCGGTCAAGACGATCGGTCTCATCATCATCGCCAGCGCCGCGTTCCATCTCGACCAGGAAGACCGCTTCCGGCACCTGGTCCACTGGCTGGAACACCTGCCGCTGACCGACAGCAACGACCTGCGCTGGAGCCTGGTGCACCTGCTCGAACAGATGGGGCCGGCCAAGGTCGAGGCGGTGGGCATCGTGGCGCTGGTGTATGCCGCCATCTTCGCCACCGAAGGCATCGGCCTGTGGATGCGCAAGCACTGGGCCGAGTGGTTTACCGTCATCGCCACCGGCTCGCTCGTGCCCGTGGAGATCTACGAATGCATCGTGCGTTTCGGCTGGCTGAAGGTGGCCGTGCTCGTCGCCAACGTGCTCATCGTGATCTATCTGGTTCGCCTCGCCATGCGACCGCGCGGTGGCGTGACCGGCGCATCGGCGCTGCACGCGCGATAACGACAAGGGTGTGACCGATGGACGCACGGGCCTGCGCAACGCAGTGCCCGTGACGCGTGATGCCCGCGCATCCGTGCGGGCTTGCGCAGCGCACGCCGGTTTGCGGCGCAGCTCACAAAAGGAGTGATGCATGGCCTCCTTGCCGATTACGACGGGTCGCGTAACCCGGTTCGCGTGATACATCGTAACTGCACATTCCGAAGCCATCGTCGTGCGTCGTCCGTCCACACGTGGTTCGGCAGGTTTCGTTCGTGCGCTCCTCTTTTCTATTCACGCCCGGCATGCGCCCGGGCGCCAACGAGTTGCCTCATGAAACAGTCCTGGATCTTCAAGCGTGTCTCCCTGAACCTGCATCGCCCCGACGGCGGCATCGACCTGCGACCGTGGCGTCCTGCCGCGGCCGTGCCGGAACCGGGCCAACCGGACATCGCCCGACGGCAGTTCCTTCGCGTCGGTGTTTCCGCCGCGGGTGGCGTCGGCCTGGCCAGCGTGGGCGGTAGCCTCGGCCTGTCCTGGTTGTTCGGCAGTACGGCCAACGCCGGCGCGGTGGTCACCGGCGGCATGCTGCCCGCGGCGAACGCCATTGCCGCGTCGGAAACCATCCTTCGCGCGCGCCGCGAACTGATCATGTTCCATGGCCAGTCCAACGCGGTCGGCACGGGTGGACGACCCGCGCTGACCTTGCAGCAGATCTACGCCAACGTGACCTTCAACGGCGGCGTGCGTCCGGGCACGGACGCCAGCGCCATGACCGGACTGGCGCCGCTCGTGGAATACGACGGCGGCCACGGTACCGGTGGCGAAGTCGGCACCAATGCCTGCGCGGACGGCCTGGTCGATTACACCGCCGCCCTTACCGGCGTGCCCGCGGCATCGCAGTACAGCCGCTATGCGGCCTTCACCAGCGGCGAGGGCGGTCGCCCGATCGGCTACTTCGCCAGCTTCCTCGACGACGACAAGCTCGACGGCTACCAGGGCTGGAACAACAGCCGGCTGCGGCTTACCTCGATGCTGCGGCTGATGCGCGAAGAGGGCCAGCGCGACGGCAGCAACATCGCCTGGCTGGCCACCACCTGGCAACAGGGCGAAGCGGATTCCACGGGCCGTTCGGAAACGCGCGCCACCTACAAGAGCAAGCTGATCGCGCTGGAGCGCGCGCATTGGCAGAAGCTGTGCCAGGTGAACCTGCCGGAGCAGAGCTGGCGACCACTGTGGCTGATCGGCCAGGTATGCAGCCACAACAGCTACGGTGCCATGAGCCTGGCGTTCTGCAATCCGTTCATCGCGCTGGCGCAACGCGATGCGTCCCTGGCCAGCGCGTACCTGCGCATGGTGAATCCGCAGTACCTGTTCGACTACGCCGACGAAGCCGCTGTCGATCAGCCCATGCTGCACCTGACCAACGAAAGCCATCGGTGGCAGGGGCGCTACTTCGCGCGTGCGCTGTACCAGCTGATCCTCGATCGCTCGGCCGGCATCGCGCTGCGCAATCCCGCGCTCGACGTCGTGGCAGCGGTACGAGTCAGCGCCCGTACCATCAACCTGACCTTCAACGTGCCCTCCGGCGTGCTGACGCTGGATACGCGCTGGGTCGCGCCCACGCGTAACTACGGACTGGACGTGCGCGATGCCGACAATCGCATCGTGCCCGCCAGTCCCACCGACAACAACCTGATCGCGTCCGTCCGCGTGGTCTCGCGAGACACCCTGCAGATCACGCTGAAGACGGACCTGCCGTCCAGCGCCAGCAAGATCTCGCTGGGCTGGGGCGACCCCGCCGAGCCGGCGTCCATCGCCGGGCGCAACGGCGGGCCGCGCACCAACATCCGCGACAGCGCTGGCGACACCGACGTCTACGTGGCCAGCAACGGCACGACGCGTCCCATGCACAACTACGCGCTCGTCGCCGATGTCGCGCTGGGCTGGGTCAGGCGTGTGCAACCCACCGGTGAGTGGCACTTCAACGGCAACGCGCGCAGCGACGTGGTCGACCGGTCCGGCAGCGGCCGCGCGGCGCTCACGCTGATCGGCCGGCCCAGCTTCACCGCGTCCGGCACGCAGTCGGCCAACGGTACGCAGGGCTTCCAGACCGACATCGACGAGACCGCCAGCATGACGTTCGCGGCGGTGTTCTGCAGTCCCTACGGTGTCGGCCCCGGCAGCAACGCGGGGCGTGCGATCAGCACCTTCCAGGGATTCAGCCCGCGCATGGCGGGCCTGGCCCTGCAGCACTCGTACACGCTGGGCGCCACCGACGCGGAACTGACCAGCTTCCGGCTGGCGCTCACCGGTAGTGAGAAAGCCGTGACCACGGGCCCTGGCCAATCCACCGACACGCGTTACAAGCCGCGTTTCGCCATCGTGTCGGTGGATGCGGTGGCTGGCACCGTGCGCTTCCTCTGCCCCGCCTATGAAGACCAGCCGCGCGAGCAGGGCTATCCCGGCCTGCCGGCGCGGCCCCTCAACGGCAAGGTGCTGATCAATGCGTGGAAGGACGGCGGCGACGCCGCGGGGCAGGGCGCGGTGCTGACCCGCTATGCCGCGGTATGGAACCGTGCATTGAGCTTCGACGAGATGCTGGCGGAGTACGACTATGCACGGGGCCTGTTCGGCAGCGTGTAAATCATGGGGTCGCGCGCCCCGTGCGTACGCAATAAGGCGTAATCTTCGCTGGGTGGACCGCGTGCGCGGTCCACCCAGCGACGGCGATCCGCCGAAGCACTTATCGAGGAGACGCCGTGAGCAAGGGACTGGATTCGAAGAAGGGCGAGAAGAAGAAGCCCGCCAAGACCATGAAGGAAAAGAAAGCGGTCAAGGACGAAAAGAAGCGCAACCAGAAGTAACGGCGCGCTTCCCCCGACTCAGGCGTGGCTGGAGTAATCCATGCGCCTGAGGTCTTCCAGGAGGGTGGGGCCAGTGGGGTGCCAGTCCAGCATCTCGCGGGTCCACGCGCTGGACGCGGCCATGTCCAGGCCGACGAACATCCCCAGCCAGCCGAAATGATCCGCCGCCTTGTCGGCGTCGATCGATCCCACCGGCACACCCATGCCTTCCCCCAGCACCTGCGCGATATCGCGCGCGGGGATGCCTTCTTCCGCCACCGCGTTATAGCGCGCCCCCGGCGTGCAACGTTCGATGGCCAGACGGTACAGGCGCGCCACATCCAGCACGTGCGCCGCGGGCCAGCGGTTCTGGCCGTCGCCCACGTAACCGGACACGCGCTTCTCGCGCACCACGTCCAGCAAGGGGCTGATAAGGCCTTGCTTCACCGTATCGTGTACCTGCGGCAGCCGCACGACGGCCACGGCCACGCCCTCGGCCAGCAGTTCGTTGGCGGCCATCTCCGACGCGATGCGCGGGTTGGGATGCGCGATGTTGAAGACATCCTCGGTAGCCAGTTCCCCGGGGCCCCGGCTGCCGATGCCGGTGCCCGAGGTGATCAGCAGGGGACGCCGCGTGCCGGCCAGTGCCGAGCCCAGCGCCTTGATCACCTGCCTGTCCTTCTCGCAGTTGGCCACGAACCGGCTGAAATCGTGATCGAACGCGGTGTGGATCACGGCATCCGCTTGCACAGCGCCGGCACGCAGGCTGTCCAGGTCCTCCAGCAGGCCGTGGTGGACCTCGGCGCCCGCCGCCCGCAGGGCCTCAGCCCCGGTGTCGGAGCGGGTCATGCCCAGCACCTGGTGTCCGGCCGCGAGCAGTTCGGAAACGATGCGCGAGCCGATGAAGCCGGTGGCGCCGGTAAGGAAGATGCGCATGGGGATGTCTCTGTCAGGGGTGTCGGGGTACGATGGTCCTGCCCTGCATACGGGTAAAGTAGTGACGTTATCGTGGTATAGAAACCAACAGGTTTGCCATGTCCGACCCCCTCGACAATCCGCTGGGCACCTTCCTGCGCGATCGCCGCACGCGGCTCGATCCGGTGAGCTTCGGTTTCACCGGCGGTCGCCGGCGTACCAAGGGGCTGCGCCGAGAGGAAGTCGCGCAGCGCGCCAACATCAGCCCCACCTGGTACACCTGGCTGGAACAGGGCAGGGGTGGCGCGCCCTCGGCCGAGGTGCTAAACCGCATCGCCGCCGGCCTGCTGTTGACCGAGCCGGAGCGCGAGCACCTGTTCATGCTGGCGCTGGGGCGCCTGCCCGAGGTGCGTTACCGATCCTACGACGGCGTGACGCCACGCCTGCAACGCGTGCTGGATGCCCTGGGCAGCAGTCCGGCCTTCGTGCGCACCGCGCTGTGGGATGTCGTGGCCTGGAACGAGGCCGCTGCCGCGGTGTTCACCGACTACGGCCTGCTGCCGCCGGCCGAGCGCAACATCCTCCACCTCATGTTTGCCAATGCCCGCGTGCGCGAGCACCAGGACGACTGGGAAAAGGTGGCCCGGTTCGTCGTGGGTGCGTTTCGCGCGGATGTCGCCCGTGCCGGCGCCACGGCGGAGATCGGCCAGTTCGTGGACGACCTGGCCCGGATCAGTCCGGAATTCGAGGCGATGTGGCTCGACAACGATGTGCGCGCGCACGGCGATGGCATCAAGCGGATCCATCATTCGGAACTGGGTGTGCTGGACCTGGAATATTCGGCATTCGCCGTGGACGGCCGTCCGGACCTGCACGTGATCGTCTACAACGCGGTGTCGGAGGCAGATACGCAACGCATTCGCGCGCGAATCGACGCCCGGCGGGCGATGAACGGACGAGTCGCCACGTGATGTTGCGCGGGTGTGTCCTTCATGGATGAAGCACGGCGCGTATCCCACCGCGCGATAGCGGGCGCATTGCTGTTGCTCGTGGTGTTGTCCATCACGGTGATGGTCGTGCCAGAGGCGCGGCAATCGTCGCCTGCAAAGGCGACCAAGCCGACGGTGCAGCCGATCATGCCATGGGCGGATGTGTGGCTGAGCACGGCGGATCGTCGGCTCAAGCTGTCACCACAGAACGCCGTGGCCATGAGTGCGCGCGACGGGACATCCGCCGATATCGTGATCGATGCGGACACCTCGTACCAGAGCATGACCGGCTTCGGTGCCGCCATGACCGATGCCTCCGCCTGGCTGCTGCGCCACCGGTTGAATCCAAGGCAACGCCACGCGCTGATGCGCGAGCTGTTCGGTCCGCCGCCCGGCCTCGACTTCAACATGATGCGACTGACCATCGGCGCCTCCGACTTCTCGCGACACTTCTACACGCTGGACGATATTCCTTTCGGCGAGACCGATCCGGACCTGAAGCACTTCAACGTGGCCGAGAATCTGCCGGAAGTGATCCCGACCGTGCAGGAGGCGCTTGCCCTGCAGCCCGGCCTGCTGATCGTGGCCTCGCCCTGGAGCGCGCCCGCATGGATGAAGTCCGAGGGCAACCTGATCGGCGGCGAGCTGCTGGAACAGTACGAGAGCGTGTATGCCGATTACCTGATCAGGTACCTCGATGCGTACCGTCACTTCGGCATTCCCATCTTCGCGCTTACGTTACAGAACGAGCCGTACTTCTCGCCCATGACCTATCCCGGCATGCCGATGGATGCCGCCACGCGTGCCCGCATCATCGGCCAGTACCTGGGGCCTAAGCTGGCCGGGCGAAAGCAGCACACGCGCATCCTGGACTGGGATCACAACTGGAGCCACCCGGAGGAACCGCTGGGCGTACTGTCGAATCCCGACGTGGCCCGCTATGTCGACGGTGTCGCCTGGCACTGCTACGAAGGTAGCCAGCACGCCCAAGGCACCGTGCATCGCGCCCATCCGGACAAGGATGCGTACATCACCGAGTGCTCCGGCGGCGACTGGGCGCTGAGCATGAATGGCGAACTGCTGTGGTTCACGCGCAACCTGCTGGTCACCGGCACGCGGCAATGGGCGCGTGGCGTCATCTACTGGAACCTGGCGCTCGACGAGGACCACGGCCCCCACTTCGGCGGATGCGCCGTGTGCAAGGGTGTCGTCACCATCGATTCGCAGACGGGCGAGGTCACCCGCAACGACGAATATTACGCACTGGCCCATTTCAGTCGGTTCGTCACGCCCGGTGCCGTACGCATCAAGTCGAACGATACGGACGCGAGCATGGGCATCGCCAATGTCGCGTTCCGCAATCCGGTCGATGGATCGATCGTGCTGGTGGCCGTGAACATCAAGACCGACGCCCAGCAGCTGACGGTGGCACAGGGACGCAACCAGTTCGTGTACACCCTGCCGGCGGAGAGCGTGGCTACCTTTGTCTGGCATCCGGACTTGCTGGGTGCGTGGATACGACGTGCGCAGCGGTGGCTGGGGCCGGAGGGGAAGCCGACGCGGGTGGAGTAGGCCGCTGCCGACACGACCCGTCATGCCGCGTCGATTAGACTAGCCGCGCACCTTTCGTACTTCGTCGGAGCTCCTCCATGGTAAAGCGTACCCTCACCCCGATCGGCACGCCGACCGACGGCCCTGCGCGCCCGCTTTCGAAAGGCCAGAAAGCCTTCAATACGCTGGTCGAGCGGATCGGCAAGCGTCGCGAGGCGCTGGCCGAATGGGCCACGTTCGACACCGAGTTCCAGCGGAAGTACAACAACGAGTTCGTGCCGCTCCTGCAGCAGTACAACGCCGTACGCATCGAGCTGGTCACCCGACTCGATCAGCTGCACGGTCGCAAGGGCCTGACCAAGACCGAGCGCCAGACGATCGCCGATCTGCTGCTGCGTGTCGCCGACGAACTGGCGCGTAGCATCGACGATCCGGTCGTCGAAGAAATTCTTCGTCGATACGACCCCGTGGATCCGGAGGTAGAGGCCGCCACGTTGAACGACATTCGCGAAAGCATGTCCGCGATGTTCGGGGTCGAGATAGGCGACGAGGTCGACATGAGTTCGCCCGAAGACGTCATGCGGCATGTGCAAGAGAAGCTGGACGGGAAAGACGAACGCGAACGCGAGCATCAGCAGGCCCGCGACGAGTACCACGCCAAGCGAAAGAAGACACCGAAGCAGAGTGCTGCCGCCGAACGCGCGCGCACCGAGCAGAACGAGGTCAATCTGTCGATCCGCGAGGTTTACCGCAAGCTCGCCAGTGCGCTGCACCCCGATCGCGAGGCCGACCCGGTGGAACGGGAGCGCAAGGCCGCGCTCATGCAGAAGGTCAACGTGGCCTACGGCAAGAAGAGCTTGCTGGACCTGCTGGAATTGCAGCTGGAGCTGGAACACATCGATCAGTCGTCGCTCGACAATGTCAGCGAGGAAAGGCTCAAGCGGTGGAACACCATCCTCAAGGAACAACTCCACCAGCTCGACGAGGAACTGGTGGACGTGCAGATGGGTTTCCTGATGCGCAGCGGCATGGCACCCACCAGGTCCGTGTCACCCAAGACCGTCAAGCGCAGCCTTGCCGCGCAGATGACCGGCATGCGTCAGGATATCCGCGTTTTCGAAAAGGACCTTCGCCTCTTCGATGATCCGTCACGGCTGAAGTCCTGGTTGAAGGAGATCAGGAAGGAGTTGGCTGAGATGGATTATGACGACCTGATGTTCTGAGGTGCGATGCGTGGATCCGAAGGTGAGCGCCCAGCTAATTTCTGGCAATCGAACGGCAGCGATAGCATGAGACATCGACTATGACTTATCCGAAAGCCACTGACTTACGGCCGTTCATACCAGCCAAAGACTTCGAAGCGTGCAAACGATTCTACGCCGCCCTCGGCTGGGAAACCTTCGATGTCGGCCCCGGCCTTGCGCTGGTACGCCTGGCCGACGAGCAGCATTTCTACATCCAGGATTACTACGTCAAGGCGTTCGCCGAGAACAGCATGCTCCATGTGACGGTGGACGACGCGCAAGCCTGGTACGCGCACGTGGCCTCGGTACTGGATGAAGGAGCCTTTCCGGATGCGCGGGTGCAACCGCCCGCGATGCAGGATTACGGTGCCAGTGTCGTATTCGTGCATGATCCAAGCGGCGTTCTGTTGCACCTGTGTCAGTGGGATCGAGATCGCTGAAAGCGCACGCTACGGCAACGCAGCCCGGAATCGGTCTCACGACACACTGGCGTCGTGGCTGCCGCCGCTGCGTCAATCCTCCGGACTGGTACAGGCGGCGTAACGGTCACCTTCCACGTGCGTCACCTCGCCACGGCCTACGACCATGACGCTGCCCGTGTAGTGCTTGGCGCTGTCAAAATCCACATGCGCCGAAGCCGCCGGGCCCCCCTTGCAGGTGAGCTTCCACGCCAGCGAGGTACTGCGGCGTTGCTGGTTCGTGGCAGTGCACTCGCCCTCCGCCGGGGTCCATGCGGCGAACGTGGTCCAGGGATCGGCACCTTCATCCACGCAATGCCACTGCACCTCGGGTGCACCGGCCTTGCCGTTGACCACGTGCTGCACCTTGACCCGCCACAGCCCGGGCATGGCACCGAAGTCGCCGGGATCGGCGTGGACCGGCGTGACCGCCGTCACGGCAAGGGCGCACGCGGCGGCAGCGGCCAGTGCGGTCAGGGCCATTGTTCCGACTCGCCGTCTGGTTAGGGGAAGCTTCATCATCATCGGACTCCTTGTAAACACGAAAACCCTGCCCGCTTTCGCGGGCAGGGTCGGTATCGAACGAACCCTGAGCGATCAGTCAGCGATCGCGGCGGTGTCGTGGACATCCTTTCGGGTGAAGTTGAACATGTCCATGAGGTTGCCGATGGCCGGTGCGTTCACCGGTACATACGGGTTCTCCTTGAACGACACCGGGTTGGGCAGGTTGTCGCGGCTGCGGTTGGAGATCTGGTCCTTCAGGTTCCAGTTGGCCTCGACGAATTTGTCGAACGAGACGTGGTCGTAGTACGTGTGCACGACCTTGCCACCGACGGAGTACTTCGACACCACCAGCAGCGGGATGCGCGTGCCGTCGCCGAAGAAGTCGATCGGCTGGATGTAGCCGGAGTCGTAGTAGCCACCACCCTCATCGAAGGTCACCATGATCACGGTGTCGTCCCACACCTTCGGGTTCGCTTCGGCCATTTCGACGATCTTGCGCACGTAGCCTTCGAACAGGTCCAGCTTCGACGAGGCCGGATGGCCATCCAGGATGCCGTCCGGCTTGGCGATGGAAACCGCTGGCAGCGTGTCGTTCTGGATGTCGTTGTACAGGTCGTTGAGGTCCTGGTTCTTGGCGCGCAGTTCCGGGTTGGTCATGACCTGGGTGGAGTACAGGAACGGGTTGCAGATGTTGCAGAAGGTGCCGCCCTCGCCGTCTTCCTTGCCGCCACCGAAGCCTTCACCGTAGTACTTCCACGAAACTTTATGCTTCTCCAGCAGCAGCGCCAGGTTCTCCTGCGTGGTCGGCGGTATAGTGAACTGGTCGGCGCCCAGCGGCGCCGGTGTGCCGTCACCCAGGTAGCCCGGGTTGTAGTTGTTCACCAGGTAGTAGGCCTTGGGCTTGCAGTCCGTGCCCTTGAACGTCAGGTACGGCAGTGAGCGCAGGTAGTTCTTGATCTGTTTCACGCCCGGCTGGCTTTCGTCGGAGCAATTGACGTACGAACCACCGCTGTAACCGTCCTGCATCCACCAGTTGTTGGTGCCGTACTGCGAGTCGGGGTTCTCGATCTGGTTTTTTGGCGGGGTGGCCGGATCGCCGTTGGCGTCCGCGTAGTAGATCAAGGTGCCGTAGCCCAGCATGATGTGGTTGGCACCCGTGCCGCCCATCACCGACTGGTGGAAGTTGTCGCTCAGCGCATACTTCTGGGCCAGCTTCTTGAAGTACGGTGCATCGCCCTGAGCCATGTTCAGGAACTGCATGGCGGTGGCGCCTTCACCGGTGCTCTCGTCGTTGAAGTTCGCCGGTAGCGGCTTGCCGTTGGTGCCCGCGCCGATGGTGGTTTCGACCCAGGGGAACAGGTCGTGGCGACACCCGCTCGGGTTGGCGGCGGTGGATGCCTTGGTGTCGCAATCGAGCTGTTGCCACATCTGGAAGAAGCGGTGCACAGGGCTGTTGGCGTAGGCGTCGTAGCCGATCGACGCATGCATGTCGACCGGCGCGTTGGCGAGCTTGGCCGGGAAGCGTGTATCGACCACGCGGTTGGGCAGGCCCGTGCCACCGGCAGCGAGCATGTCGTAAGCGTCATCGGGCAGGGCCGGCTCGATGGCCTGTGCCTGCGTCGCGGAAGCGAAGGGTGCCGCGGTGGGTGCGCCACCGGTGTTCATCTGCGGAAGCGTCTTGTACTTCCCTGCCTTCGTGGGCGACATGTCGAACTTGCCGGTGCTCGAGGCCATGTACTGCGTGGCAAGGTCCACGTTCGGACCCGGCGTGCCGTCGGCATTGACGATGCCCTTGGACAGCAGGTTGTCCACCGACTGCCCCTTGGGCGCCGTGTAGGTGCCGTAGACGTGGTCGAACGTGCGGTTTTCACCGATCAGCAGGATCACGTGCTTGATCGGGGTAACCGTATTGTCGCTGTTGTCCTCGCCATGGTGCGGCTTGTGCATCAACACGATGCCGCCGGGAAGACCGCCCGGGTTGTTGAAGGGAGCCACGGGCACATTCTGGCGGAACGGCGCATCGTGGTCGGGCGGCGTGGTGTCCTGCGCGCTGACGACGCCGGCGAGGCCGGCGGAAAGCGCACCCATCAACAGCGGCAAAAGCCGTGTGCGGTGCAACCGTGTAAGCATTTTGAATCTCTCCCTACCTGAAGTCTTCCCCCTGATGCGTGTCGATAAGGTTGTGTGTGTGGCCTATCGACCGAACTGAGCATCTACCCCGCATGTGACCAATCGTTGGCACACACGCGACAATGCGTGAGTGCGTGATGACATTCCCGTGTCAATGCAAGATATTGCGAACAATCGTCGCGGTCGTAACAAAAAGCGCAAGGCTTCAGACCAGTTCGTAAGGGCGCATCATTTCGTTGTCTTCGTGCTCGAGGTAATGGCAGTGCCAGACGTATTTGCCTGGCTCGCCGTCGAAGCGCGTGATGATGCGCGTGACCATCCCGGGGTCGCAGCGCACGGTGTCTTTCCAGCCGGCTTCATGCGCTGCGGGTGGTATGGATGGCCCGGTGAACTTCAGTTCCTTGCGGGCGTTCCACGCGAAGAGGTCGAACGGACGGCGCTCCAGTACCTGGAAGCGCACAAGGTGCAGGTGGATGGGATGCGCGTCGCCGGTCACGTTGACGAACGTCCAGGTTTCCACCGTGCCCTTCTTGGGTTTTTCGCTGATGGGATCGCTCCACATCTTTCCATCGAGCAGCATCGTCATCGGATTGCCGCCCGAATCGTCCTGCTCGCCCAGTGCAAGCACGCGGTCCTGTACCGCCGTGGCGGGATCGACACGCTGGACCTTCCGCAACGCGGCCGGTACCACCGAGGTATCGCGGCGACCCTTGGCGCGAACGCGGAACTCCACGATGCCCTCGGCCTGGTGGCGTAGCTGCACCGACTGTCCCGCATACGCGCTGAAGTCGACGATTACCTCGGCACGTTCGGCCGGGTAGAGTTCGATGCGCAGGCGATCGGTGGGCGCTGACAGCAGCCCCTGGTCACTACCGATCTGCTGGAACGGCTTGCCATGTGACAGCGACAGGTTGAAGAAGCTGGTATTGGCCACGTTGATAAGCCGCAGGCGGTAGCGGCGCGGCTCCACCTCGAGATACGGATACAGCTTGCCGTTGCACAGCACCGCATCGCCGCGGCATTCGGGCACCCAGGGCGCGTCGGGGTCGTCGGACACCGGGTAGTAAAGCTTGCCGCTCCTGGCGAGCAGGCGGTCGTAGAGCATCAGCGGAATGTCGAACTCGCCCGAGGGCAGCCCCAAGGCCTGCTCGTCGTCGTCATGCACATGGAAGCTGCCGAACAGGCCCGCGTAGATGTTCAGGCGCGTGATGCCCATGGCGTGATCGTGGTACCACAAGGTGGTGGCGTCCTGGTCGCCGGGGTAGAGGGCGGTCGACGATTTACCCGGCACGTACCAGTCTTCCGGCCAACCGTCGTTCGGCGCGGACACGCGCGCACCGTGCACATGGGTGACGGTTCGAACGTCGGGTTTGGCTTTCTCCGCACCATGAATGTTGTGATCGATGGGCAGGAAATGCCGGGTGGGAAGCTCGTTGGCCCATTCCACCAGCACCGGCTCGCCACGGCGCGTCATGATCGTGGGGCCCGGCGTACATCCTGCGTAGCCCCATTGCGGTGTCGGCGGCAGATCCCGGTGCACCTTGGCACTGAAGGCGCGCATCGGCATGCGATAGAGCGGCAGCTGCCGGCCGCCGAACGCGGGGTGGGCACGCTTGCCCGTGGGCACGGCGATCGGTGGCACGGGCAGGGCATCGACGAACTTCGCCATGGTCACCGGGTTGACCAGAGGCACATTCGGCGCGGCCAGGGCCGGCATGGCCATGCGTTGCTTCATGGGCATGGTCATCGGCATGTCCATCGCCTGGGCCACGCGAAAGGTGTCGACGAGAACGCATGCACCGGCGAATCCGCCGGCGACGCCCAGGAAACGGCGTCGGGAGTTGTCCATGGGGATCATCGTTGATGGCTTGTCGAGCAAGCCACCGTAGGTCGGCTGAATGACAGGGGCATTTCAATCAAGGCCATCTGTCATGCGTAACGTTTAACAAGTGCCTACAACGCACTTCTAGAACTGGTATGGGGCGGCTCGCTCGGGTCGACGAAGGTTGCAGATCAGACTATGTTTACACTCGAGCCGCTCGGCAATGAACTAGCGGCGGCGTAAGAATTCGCGGTTCCGGCGTTTTGGACTTGAAAGGTTGAGATATTCGCGAACGTGTTCCCGGACAGGAGGCAATGGGCGGAAGTGGGGGTCAAGATTATGCCCAGATCAAACGAATCGAAGCTGTTTCCAGAGATCGCGACATTCTGACCCCCGCAGACGATCCCACGAACAGCAGCTACAGAGGAAAGCGCGCGAAAAATGTTACCGGCGATCGCATGCCTACTCACCGCAGACCCTCCATTAGCCGGAACGATGTTTACACATGCCGCGCCGGGCGCGATATCTACAAAGGCCGTAGGCTGAAGGTAGAACACGTTGCCTGTGACGACGCATTCGGTGACATTGGATGTCGCGACGCAATTGTAGGTGCAATTAAAGTTGCATCCGACGACCTGCAACGCGGGCCTAGGCTCAGGACTTGTACCATTGTCGTGGAAGGCACCCGTGTGTGCTCCTCCGACGCCGCAGTTGATGATCTGCAAACCTTCTGTGCCCGCTACTTGCGTGCCGGAAGGAAGAGCCGTCCCCTCATTCGAGTACATTCGGAAGCCATACGTGCAATAGTTCACTTGGCAGTTAGAGCAGGACACATTTACGGCGTAACGATCAGCCAAGATGCCTTGGAAGGCCGCGTGGTAGTTGAATTTCCCTAGTACCTCTACAGCCTCGATCCAGGCGTTGACTACATTGTTGAGATAAATTCCTGTATCCCAAAAATGCGAAAATCCATTTAAACCGCGGATCTCTACGTTCTGAATTACAGCCGTTAGATACGGCGATCCTTGCTGCGGAGAGCTCGGCACGTATCGGATCGCGCATCGGCCCGGGTCCGTTTGGGATCCGCCCACAGCGCTATTGTCTGTCAGTAGTGCTAGGTCTCTGACGCGTGCGCTCTGGTAAGTTGGAGATGCTCCGGAACTAGCTAGCGAGAAAATCAAGCCGTGTCCAGCGGAGCTGGGGAAACGTAGCTTCGTCTGATTGCTTCCGCCTCCTTGAATAGCTATGTCTCCATCGTTTCCCGTAAGAGATATCTGAAGCGACTGTGCCAAATAGTAGGTTCCGGGGGGAATATGTAGAACCCCTCCGCCGACAGTAGTCAGAGCTTCAATAGCGTCTGCAAAGGCGGGGCTATTGTTAGTCGGCGTCGCGCTGTCGCCGTCTGAGACGGCTCCAAAGTCGAGGACGCTGACCTCTCGAGAAGGTACGACAGCCTGACTGCGCGCGGCTGACTCTGCTAAGGCGGGGGCCGCGATGATGGCTGCAGCCATACCTTTGATAACTTGACGTCTTTGCACTGATTAACCCCAATAGTGGAACAATATTTATATGAAAGCCATTCCGACTGGGCTATCTAAGGGACCGAATGGCAATCGTGTACTGGTCTACGTAGATGAGCAAATATCTGCGTTAGGTATAGGTCGTACTAAGAACTTGGCATGTCTACCCGACGTCCCCCCGCCTTCAGTAGCGGTCCGATTTTGAGTCCGGGATTAATTGACCCACTCCCCAATTCCTGGGTCACTAGCCGGTAGAGATTTCGACCTGATTTGGCGCCTGCGAATTCGCTTGGGCCCCGCATTCACGGGCAAATTCGGCAGGGGTTTTCCATGCCAGTGCACTGTGGGGTCGGTCCTCGTTATAGAACGTCCGCCACGCGCTGATCTTGCTCCGAGCGTCGACTAACGACAAGAACCAATGCTCGTTCACACACTCCTGTCGAAGACGGCCGTTGAAACTCTCCACCACGGCGTTGTCGGTAGGCGTGCCGCGGCGTGAGAAGTCCAGTTCCACCCCGTTTTCGTACGCCCATCGATCCATGACCTTCCCTGCGAACTCACTGCCGTTGTCCACTTTGATGGCCGCCGGCTTGCCGCGTTGAGCGATCAGGCGCGTCATCGCTTCGGCCACATGTTCACCACGCAGCGATTGATCCACCACGATGTCCAGGCATTCGTGAGTGAAATGGTCGATCACCGTCAGTAATCGAAAACGACGACCATCGAATAGCGCATCGCTGACGAAGTCCATGCCCCAAAGCGTGTTGGCCGCTGTTGCCAACCTGATAGGTTGCCGACGACGGGCGCTGCGGCTGCGACGCGGACGGCAAAGCCGCAATGACAGGCCTTCTAGCTTGTAAAGACGGTGTACCCGCTTGTGATTGTCCCGCCAATCCTCACGTCGCAGCATGATGAAAACGCGCTCGCATCCGTAGTGAATTCGCGTCTGCGTGATCTCTCGCATCCGCTGCCGGATCGCACTGGAGTCGCGCGCCCTAGCCTGATACGCATACGCCGAACGTGACATCGACATCATTCGTAAGGCACGTCGCTCGCTTACGCCGAACTGCTCCTGCAGCTGGTCTACCCAGGCTCGCTTTTGGGTAGGCCTCAGAGTTTTTTTGTCACCACCTCCTGGAGCATGGCCTTGTCCAGGCTTAGATCGGCCACCAGTTGTTTGAGCTTGCGATTCTCGTCTTCCAGCAAGCGCAACCGCTTCAGCTCCGAAGGACCAAGACCGCCGTACTTCTTCCGCCAGACGTAGAACGTAGCTTCAGATATACCCATCTTGCGGCAAATCTCCCCGACCGCCATACCCAACTCGGCCTGCTTGAGCGCGTAGGCCATCTGTTCCTCAGTAAAACGTGACTTCTTCATGCGCTGACTCCTCGTTTAGTAACGGGGCCCAGACGGCCGAAGCCTCTACTTTACGATGAGCCAGTTATCAGGGGGTGGGTCAATGTTGTGCGTGCCATGCCGCCACGCCGTGCGTGATGTGAACATGTCGAAGACCCATGGTCTTGAGGCTGGCCCAGATCCTCCGCTTTATTTCCTGGCTGACTACCTTGCTATCCATCAGGTGAACATCCCTGTGCATGGGGTCTCGGTGCCTACGGTTCGTCATGCTGCAGGCGGAGCCGATCGCGGCGATGAAGCGACTCAGGCGGTGGCAGCGACGGGCTTGATTCCGTCAGCGCCCAGATAGCCTAGTACCGTAGCCTTCAAGCGTTCGTCCATGTCGAATAGCTGGTCAAGGCTTTCAATGGGGAATCGCTCTTCTTCCTTCCGGTCGTTGAAAAGACCGACGACCAGTCGATTTTCATTGTTGAAGCGCAGCCGGCAAACCGGCTTGCGATTGTTGTCGTCGAAGAGAATTGCACAGTAACTGGCTGCGTCCCGCATAAAGATGCGTCCCGGTTTCACAACCGGGCGAAGTATGGCGCGCACGATCTGGAATGCTTCCAGCTCGCTTTCGGTCGTCTCATACCCGTCTTCTTCGTCCTCGGCATCCACGTCGGCGACTACCGGAAGCGGCGACAGCATGGGGTCGGGCGTCATCGCACCCTTGAGGCGCTCGTTGATCTTATCGCCTACCAATTGCTGGAAAGCCTGCTTTGTGACCTGGGTAAACAGTTCCTTGATCGCACCCCTGAACTGCTTGCCTGCAAGAAACTCGGCTGACGCCAGCTTTACGAACTCTTCCGGGGGATGGGTCATCCAGTCGCGTAGCGTATTCTGGATAGATCGGGTGTACTTGAGTTGGTTGGCCGTGTTTAGGATGTTTTCTACATCGAAACTCGACTTGGCGAACTTTCGTAGTTCATCGACATCCTGATCGCGGAATTCGAGAATGTTGAACTCAAAAAAGGGCCGCTCGTCCATCTTGTTTGATCGCTCGAGATCGGTGAAGAAGCGATACACGATACCGTTGGTCAAGACGCCAAAACGCGATTCGGTGACGTGGAAATACCGAAACAGCTGACCTGCGTGATTGATGTGCAGATCGGCACCGCTTTTCTTGCACTCAAACAACATGATCGGGACGCCATCTTTCAGGATGGCGTAGTCGACTTTTTCGCCTTTCTTGGTGCCTACGTCAGCAACGAGTTCCGGCGTGACTTCGGTAGGGTCGAATACGTTGAAACCGAGCAGTTGAATGAAGGGCATCACCATTGCATTCTTGGTGGCTTCTTCTGTCTGTAGAAGATCCTTCGCCTGGGCCACGCGGGACGCAAGAGCCCTCACCTGATCGATGAAATCCATTTTTTTTCCCCTGTGATTTGGTTGAGTCCGTCGCGAACGCGTCGGATTCTGGTCAGGGACTGATGGATTTGCAACGCACTTAAGCGTGAGACACCGATTGCAGGTATTTTGACCGCTTACTTTGCGTATGCGGATTGCAGCATCGTCGCTGCGCATGGTGGTCCGGGGACAGGATGTGACGTCAAGTTGCCGGATATGTGCTGGGGGCCGGGATGACTCGTTTCGGCACTGCCCGGTTTCTCGCCATTGCGCGATCTCACATAGCTTGGCCACACCCGTCTCGCATAGTTTGACCGCTGAGAGCTAGTGCCAACCAACTTCTCGAAATTGCGGGATGCGCTTACGTTGCCCAGTCGACACATGTTGGCGACCATTGCGCCTGGTCTCTGAGCGTGGCGGCCGTGCGAAGTGCGCCTACCTATACGGGATGGTTGGGGCTTGTCGCATGGTGCCGATAGCGCCCCGGGCTGAGGCCGGTTTCGCGCTTGAACGCCAGGCCGAATGCTGCGGCCGAGCCAAAGCCAATCTCGCTTGCCAAGGTCGCGATGGGCTGGCCTTGGCGTAGGGCCACGCGAGCCAGCAGCATGCGCCATTGCGTCAAGTAGGCGATGGGCGCCTGGCCCACTTTTTGCTGAAACCGGTCTGCCAGGGCCGATCTCGAGAGGCCGACGTGGTTAGCGAGTGTCTGCACAGTCCAGCGCATCTGCGGCTTTTGGTGCATGAGCGACAGGACTGCCGAAATCGCCGGGTCAAGGCTGCCGCAAAGCCAACTAGGCCCGATATCGATGCGTGCCGCGTAGATACGAAGGATGCGCACCAGGATCAGGTTGGCAACGTTTGCCAACGCGAACGTCGCGCCTGGGGCTGCATGTTGCGTTTCCTCCTTAAGCATCGCCAGGAGGTTCGCCAGGCGCCCCTGGGTGTCCTCGCTTGCTCGAATGTGAATCAGTGCGGGAAGGAAGCGAAGCTGCCCGGCCATATCGTCATCCGAAAAGGTGAACCGTCCGCCGATCGCCATGCTCGATATAGCGCCCGATCCGACCTCCAAGGCGCCGGAGGGGTCGCCTCCCATTGCGAAGGCAACCGCACCATCGACCAATGGCGTATCCGGCGCCGAAGCAACGTAGTAAGGACGTCCGTCGGTCAGAAGGTAAAAATCGCCCGCGTGCATACGTATGGGGCTTTCTCCCTCCACACCGATCCAGCGTTCGCCTGCCAGAAGGCTACCGAACTTCAAGTGTCGGTAGGCTGGATAGCGAGCGCCCCAGTCGCCACGCACCGTCACTTGGGCGGAAACGACGCTCTGGATGGTGACGGCACGGAAAAAGCCCGACAGGGGGTCGGTCATGGACGATCGCTTATGAAATGGCGACGACGAAGGATAGACCGTCCGGTTGTTGCCGCGCCACCATGACATCCCCCTCAACGGATGTCTCGCCATGCACTACGCCACCTTGGGCGCCACTGGACTCTTTGTATCGCGCTTTTGTCTGGGCACCATGACTTTCGGTGGCGCGGACACCGCTGCCGGCAATGCCGTTGGCCGCTTGGATGCCCGTGACGCCGATCGCATTCTCGGCGCGGCCATGGAAGCTGGCATCAATATGCTGGACACGGCCGATGTCTATGGCATGGGGGGCTCCGAAGAGATCTTGGGTGAGATCCTGGCCGGTCGCCGCCACGAGCTGGTGGTGGCCACGAAGGGGAGCGCCAGAACGGGTCCGGGCATCAACGACCTGGGTCAGTCACGCCATCACATGATGGCCGCGCTGGACAGCAGCCTGAAACGGTTGAAGACGGACTACATTGACCTCTATCAGCTCCATAACTTTGACCCGTTGACGCCGGCAGAGGTCGTGCTTCGGACCCTGGATGACATGGTGCGATCGGGCAAGGTGCGCCATGTAGGTTGCTCGAACTTTGCGGCCTGGCAGCTGATGAAAGCGCTGGGTCTCGCGGCGCGACTCAACCTCGAGCCCTTTGTTTCGATCCAGGCGTACTACTCACTGGCCGGGCGCGATGTTGAGCGAGAGCTACTCCCGCTCGCCCAGGACCAGGGGCTCGGCTTGCTCTGCTGGAGCCCGTTGGCCGGCGGTCTCTTGTCCGGCAAGTTCGACCGTTCCGGCACGAGCGACGCGACGGCGCGCCGTGCACGCATCGCGTTCCCGCCAGTGGACGAGGAAATGGCCTACGACGTCATCGACGCGTTGCGTGCGGTCTCCGATCGCCACACGACAACACCGGCGCAGGTCGCGCTGGCATGGCTGCTTTCGCGCAAGGCGGTGACTAGCGTCATCATCGGCGTCAAGCGACCCGACCAGCTGCAAGCCAACCTGGGGGCTTTCGATCTGGCCTTGTCGGCGGGTGATCTGGCGCAGTTGGATGCCGCGAGTGCCCTGCCGGCGTGCTACCCCGGATGGATCCAGTCCTACAATGCCAGGTCGCGCGTCCCTGAGGGCCACCCTTGGGAGGGCAAGAGCTGGACGCTGGGCGAAGCTCCGGAGTAAGCGTCGCAGCCACGTCGGCACTATTCGTCGCAACATGGTGGGCCCACCAGGACTCGAACCTGGAACCAAGGGATTATGAGTCCTGTACGAGCGTTTCGGGAACGCTCTGACGATGAGCCGAAAATACACGAACATGGCTCGCCCCAACGTGTGCGCCATTAGGGTCAAGTGAACCAAGAGGATCTGACGGGGCATCGAGCTGCTCTGAGGGGAGCCACTCGGGAGCCACTGGCTGCTACGATCCGGCCATCGCCGCTGCACAGGGATTGTCCGTGGTTACCTCGTTCAAGCGCCCGCCCGTCAAGGTTCCCCTTTCTGCATCTCTAGTGCGCGACTTGGCCTTCGACCAGTGGCCCAAGTCGCCCGTCGAATGGACCGGCGACGGGCGCTTGGTCACCGAGCCCACGCCCGCCCATGTGCGCGACTGGGTAATCCGCGATGCGAACACGCCTGGGTTTGGCGTCCGGGTCACTCGCGGGTCGAAGTCGTACTTCGTGCAACGCAAGCGTCGGGGCAGCACCTCGGACCGGTGGGTGCTGACCGACCAGCACAGTTTCAAAGCCGCCAAGGCCCAGGCGCAACAATGGTATGCCGCGATGGGCCGGGTCGAAGACCCCCGGCAAGTCCTGGCCGAGAAGGCCAGAGCCGTCACCGAGATGCGCCAGCGGGCGCGATGGACCTTTGGCGCGGTGTTCGCCGGCTACATCGCCGACGGCGAAGCCCGCGTGATGGGGCACCTGCTCAAAGCGTCGACGGTGACCGACCGCAAAAAGGTTCCTGGGTGGTTGGGCGATACCGACCTCTGGCGCACCCCCTTGGACCAAGTGACCGAGGCGGTCGTGGCCCAGACGTTTGTGCCGTTGTTCGCCAGCGCCACGGCCACTCGGTCGGCCCAGCGGATGGGCGAGCCCAAGAAGCGCGGCAAAGGCCCGGCCGGCGATGTCGCCACCGCGCACAAGTGCGTGACCTACTGCATGGGCGGGTGGAACTGGGCCACGGGCGCCAAGGTGACGGCCAATCCGTTTGCCCAGTGGCGCAACCAGAACCGGCGGAAATTGCCAAAGGTCGAGCGCCGCCAAACGGTGCTACCCACGACGCAAGCGGAAGGCGTCGCGTGGCTCAAGGGGCTCCTGGCCCTTCGCGACGCCGAGGACCACGCGCTGGCGGTCACGGCCGACTACGTGTTGATGGCGGTTCTGTGGGGTGGGCGAAAGACCGAGACGGCGCTGCTCCGCTGGATGGATGTGGACATGCCGGGTCTGGCCGTGTGCTTTGCCGCCGAGACGACCAAGGCCCAACGCGACCACTACATCCCGTTGGCCCCGTGGGCCGTGAGCCTGCTTCAGGCGCGACGGGAGCGGACGATGGCCGCTGGGCACCCTGCGGGTCCCCGAGATCTGGTGTTCCTGAACCCGGCGACTGAGACCGGCGCGATTTCCGACTACCGCCCGGTTATCAAACCGCTGCACACCCAAACCGGACTGTGGGTCCGCCTGCATGACCTGCGGCGGACCATGGCCGGTGAGGTCTTTGGCTCGAGCGGCAACCTGGGCACGGTGGCCTTTGCGCTGGGCCACGCCAGCGCGGAGACGGATGTGACGGCCGGCTATGTGCAGCGCCAAGCGGCTTTGGACACCTTGCGCGACCTCTATGACCTGCGCGAGCGGCGGTTACGGCAGCTGGTCGGCCTCGACCAGCCGGCCGAGACGGTGATGACCGAGACGCAGAGGTCCATCTTGCAGGCCGCGCGCATGATGCTTGAGCAGGCCGGGCTTAATGTTGCCGCGCTCACTGTGGAGCCTCATCGGCCGTTCGCTTGAGCCAGGACTCAAGCCCCACGAGCCAATCGCGCATAAGCGTTGCAGCCGAAGGGTGACTCCCGAGGATGCGCTCCGTCGTGTCAATGATCTCGCGCCTATCTACATCCATTCCACTACTACTGATCTGCAATCCAGCATAACGGCATAACTGCATCATTGGCGCCGTGAGCCGCTTTCGCCGCGCCGCTAGCGCTCTGCTGATTTGGGGCTGAGCCACGCCCGCGATTTCAGCCACATCCTGCTGAGTATGGCCATTCGCTTTCATCGTCGCTCTCAAAGCGACTGGGAGCGCGCGCAGAAGGCAATGCTGAGTAAGCGGCTTTACAGGCATATAAGCATATTATATACTTATGCACGTATCATTCGTCTAGCCCTTGGTTACAGAGGTGGTTATGGATCGGCAGTGGGCGAGCGTCGTCACGGGAGCGATTTCCGTGCAGATAGAGCTTCCTTCCGAGGACGACGAGGTCGTGCCCGGCGTTCGATGGGGTCGCATCGAGGCATTTCCGACCCCCGCCTATTGGGCCTACCAAGTGATGGCTCGACGGGTCGAACACCGCACGATCAACTACCGTCTTGGCCGAACGCTCAGAGAAGAGGTTGTGGCGTGCTTGTTGGGCGGCCACGGCATCCCCGCGCAAGTCGGGCTTGCCGCCTTCGCTAGGCTGCGCGACGAGGGAGTGTTTGAGGGGCCTGCGCCCGAAGAAGCAGATATCGCTCGGCTACTCAGTCAACCTCTTCAGATTGGTGATCGCCTCGTGCACTACCGATTCGTACGTCAGAAAGCAGCTTATGTGAGCACTGCGCTGCGCCGATTGGACGCTGACGCGCTAGAGTTGCAAACCGGCCGAGGTCTGCGTGATGCATTACTCGCGTTTCCCGGCATTGGTCCGAAGACCGCCTCTTGGATTACAAGAAATTGGCTCGATTCGGATGAGGTCGCCATCCTGGACATCCATGTGCTGCGCGCCGGTATTTTGGCGGGTTTTTTCGACTCGTCGTTGACCGTGGAGCGGCACTACGTCCGACTTGAAGAGCAATTCCTGCGATTCAGCCATGGATTAGGTGTGCGCCCGGCTGAGTTGGATGCAGTCATTTGGCTCGAGATGGCGTCGTCGCCTCGGTCGGTGGCGAGTGCATTGGAATATATGCCCGAAAGTCCCATGAAAAAACGGCACGCGCTAGCCAGCCGGCGCGCCCACCATCGCCGTTCCGACACCCACCAATTGCCCCTGCTGTCCTAACGATTCAAACGCCCCGTTGCCATTGAAACCCAAGAGGCAGGCACCTAAACCAGCCTGCGGAGCGATCATGCAGATCGCGCCCTGCAAGACTCCCGCATCTCGCCAAATCAAGCTTTCGGGGCAAAAATACTTCGCGGACGTGAGGCCAGGCTCCGCCACGAACGCCAGTAGGGTCGACGCCGGTTGGTCCAGAAGGCGCGTCGCGGATGTGCGCAGCTGAGAAAGCGGCCAGTCGTCCGGAAGCACGCTCAAAGCGTGTGCATGAGGGTCGTACCGAGCCCAGCATGGGCGCCCAGGCACTTCGAGCAGCACGTGAATGGGGTGTAGCGCGCCGGCAGAAGGCACGGGTCGATGCTCCAGGCGCAGCCCCTTGGGACCAGGGATTGACTCTTGGCAGCGTGCCGTATGCCAGAGCAACGTGCCGACGCCTGCCATGGTCGGCGGATGAAATCGCCGAGTTGTGCGTCGGTCAACGCCACAGGCGAGAGGTTCTGGGGCCGGGAGAAGGATTGATTCAACGAACGGCCAAGCAAAGGCAGCGTAGGGCAAGACTGTTTCTCGAACGCTGGGTTCGGCAAATTTCATCAGGTCATACCTAGCTCACTCAACACTTCCAAGTGTTTATTGCATCCGCGGCACGAACAACATGGCGTATTGGCTTTGTGGCAGCTGTGGCTCCAAGCGAGGATGGGCTGAGGCACCTCGCTGCGGCGGACCAATTCGGCTGTCGTCCATTCGATTGCCGGCGCGTGGAGGGAGAGTCCACCCTCTTGGCATATCAGCAGTGCATTCATGCGTTGGACAAACGCAGGGGTGCCGTCGCTATGTATCCCGTCGCTGGCGACCGTGCCGATGAGCAAGCGGTCACACCCATGGTTGATCGCCGCTGTCGCAGCCACAGTGATGAGGAGCTGATTGCGGAACGGCCACCAGTCGCTGGCGGGAGCGTCGGCATGCGCCGATTTCCCCGCCATATCCCCAGAGCCTAATTCGGGCACACGCATGCGAATGACCTGATGGTTGAGCCCCATAAGGCGAGATACCTCAGATGACGCGCGAATTTCTGCTTCAGCCGCCAGCTGGCCGTAGTCGATCGTGACGGCAAGGTCCGGCTTGGTCAGCCACGCTAACGCTGTGGAGTCCATACCACCCGAAAGAAGCAAGGCAGCAGTCATTCGCTGATCGCCACCCAAGACGCTTTATAGATCGCGCTCACGAAGTCCCGGACTACGAAACAGTCGGAGCCTTCCATCATTTTCGTGGATTCTGCAGATTCCTGCTCGCAATAAACCACCACTGGCTTGCCCAAAGCACGCGCGTGCCCGATTTCATACACAGTGCCCGCGTCGAGACCATCGACGATTGCAAAGAGCAGGTCGCAGTCGCGGATGGCTTCCAAGTCGAGTGGCACCACGCGTTGCGCATCGCCTGGACCCACCTGGTGATAAGGGGAGAAGACACGCAATCCCATGTCCCACAGCGCCAAGCGTGCCTGCTCGACCATCCAAAGCTGAGCAAGGTTAAAAAACGGTCCGGCCAGATAAACGGTTGGGCGATATCCCTCAAGCCAGCGCGGTCCCACTTTCAGCGGGGGTGGCAAGTAGGTCGAGAGGTCATCCAGCGTTGGGAAAGCCCCGAACTCGCAATAACGAGCAGTGGCCCGAGACGCATGCTCCGCGGCCAAGCCTGGTGCCAGGCCTTCCACCATCCAGCGATGCGCGAAATGCGCAACAAAATAGTCGCCCGATCCAACCTTAGCCACGTGCGAGGTTTCAAATGCCGGCACCTCGGTCATGGACACACCATCCCAGACCAGGGCGCCTTTCGGCCCCCGTTTGAGCACCACAACCTCGGCTCCATTGATAGCAGCAACGGCTTTAGCTAAGGATGCAGAGTTGCCCCGCTCCTCAGTCATTATCTCCGCCTCTCGCTCATTGCACACCACCGCCAAGTGCTCAGCGGTTGAGCCATTCATTGGAAATGCTTCTGGCGAATAAGTGTTCTGAGGATCGTAGACGGTCCAGGTTGCGGTAGTGATCGCTTCAGACTCAATCATACCGTAGCGGATCGCACGCTCGGCTTGGACGCGAAGCGAGGCTAGGGGTCTTTTTGGGCGTGCGAACACCGGGGTGGCCAAGCCATGGACATACCGAAATGTGATGCTTGTTTCGGCCTGCTCAGGGGCCCACTCGAATCGGTACTGATCCGCCAAGGCCTGAACCAAAGAACTGAATTCCTCGTCGGCGTAGCTGATCAATTGCGCAGTCGTGCCCAGCTGCGCCAAAGCACATGCTGCCCGCCCGGCAGATCCGAAAACTTCGTCTTTTGCCGGCCACATCATCCGCTCTCGGTATACGCCACCCACCACCGTAACCAGCGCCGACGTTGGCCTCATATGGCGCTCGGCGTGATGCGAACTGTAACGATATTGCTCGCGGGTTTGGTTACCACGGTCGCTTTATAAATCGTGCCTTCTCTGATGCACTCGCGCAGTCTGCGCGCCTGCGGAGAGACGATGCCGCCTACCACCTGTCCCGCAAAGATCAGCACCAGCGCTTGAACTTGGCTTTGGTCTAGCCCCACATCCAAGACATCCCCGATCTTAATCTGGGCAACAATCGCGGGATTTGGCGACCGGACGACGGTTTCGAACTGCAAACGTTCGCAGGCCACCACTTCAGGTTCGGGTGTGGAACGATCACCTCCGCCGCTTCCTGACATGGCCGCTTTCCTGAACAATGATGTGGTGAGCGCGACTCTACGTGATCACGGGCGCTAACGGCTAACCGGCCTTGGAATTTAATGCTGATTTTCGGCAAGGCTTGCCAAGAAATGTATGGGGTTAACGACTCAAAACCTTTCGATTACAGCCGAGTCGTCTGCGCTGCATGGTTGACCAACGAGTGAGGGAACTATCACTCATGACCACGAGCATGATCACCCAGCTCGATCCGGTCCAGAGTTGCGGCACCGGAAAGCGAAGTACGGGTTTGCTCGATGCGATAATGAGCGAGTGGCGCACCCGCGATTTGGCTACGTAGAAAAGCTTCGCTTGGGCCGTTCTTTCCCTGGCGAAGTGGGATGCATATGGCACCAAAACATTGTCAAACTCAAGTCCCTTCAGCAGAAGCGGTGTGGATAAGGTGCGAGCAATGACTGGGCGTCCGCTGTGGCTCAGGCGTTGGCGCATCGCGTCGGCCGCCAACGTAAGCCTCTCATGCCCATGAATGTCGATCGTTCTGCCGAACGCGGTCACCCAGCGTGTTCAAGTGCGGCCATGGCAGCGCTTGAACTTGACCCCTGACCCGCACGGACACGGCTCGTTCCTACTTACCTTGTTCCGCTCAGCATGTGAGGTGAAACGCGCTGTGAACTTTGTAAGAGAAGTGCCCAGCCATCGGAGCTTTCTTACCAGAACCGCCTGGCCGTCGAGTTCGGTGCACTGACGCGCGGACAACTCGCCGCGGTAGGGCTCGAGCTGGGCAAGCGTCTGAGCGGCAGCGACGTGTTGGCCGCAATAGGCTAGGACAACGGCGTATTGACCTCGGACTTGAACGAACCGACCCAGTAGCTTGTACGCCGAAACGCCGGGAAGAAGGTGCTCTTCGATGACCTGACGCGCACCAACGACATCGCGGCGCTGGATGAATTCGTCGACCACGTCTTGGCCCACGCGCACGAGCGAATCGACGGCTTGGGCCAGGCCGTAAAACTTTAATGCATGGATGCGGGCCAGGCCGGAAGGCCTGCCGAGTCGATTGGCTGACCTGGCCATGAGATCGAGCGTGTCGCCAAGATGTTTAAGATCGTCCGCCGTTGTTGGACCCCGCGTCAGCTTTTCAGCGATGGCGGCGTTGCTGGCCATAACGACATCTTCAGCTTCGAGGTCCAGGAGATCGTAATACTCGCCCACCAGGGTGAGCGCCTCGGTCTGAGCACGCGCGAAGTCACCAACTTTGAATCGAGCTACAGCGATGTTGTAGCGGAGCACACGGTTGGCTCCAGGAACGCGTTTCGCCAAGTCCGACGCGGCATCGGCCGCGCGTCGCGTCGCTGTAATGTCTCCGCGTTCTGACTCGACGGCCATCCGATGCAAGGCCACCACGAGTTGTTCGCGATCGCCCAGAGCGTGGTCGCGGGCCAACGCCTCCATAGTGATCAACCGATCATTGATACCAACGAACTCATCGGCACGAAACGCCGCGATCATGAGCGCATCAAGGGCGTGAAAGCGTTGTTCGGGTGGGCGCGTGAGATCCACTGCGGTCGCTTCGATTGCTGCCCACATCCCGGCATCGACGCCAAGCTCGTGAAAAAGCTCTTCGGTGGCCAAATCCAGGAGCGCTTCGATGTCGCCCAGTGCCACTAAAGCGCGCACCAGTAACGGAAAGCGCGTGCCATCGGGTACCTCTTCGAAGGACTCGATGATCAATGTTTTTAGCGCGCTCCATCCGGCCTGAGCGGTCGCTGGCGTGCACGCGGCGAGCCTGCCTTGGCCGAGCACGCGAAACGCGTCATGGATCTGAATCCGGCGCGCGCCATCGATGCGCACGACGCCGAGGGGCGAAAGGATGCGCAATGCGGACTCAACTGAGGTCGCGTGGTTTCCAAACGCCGCTGCGACGAGGGTGGCGGCCTCCCTGACCCGCAGGGGCACATCACTGAGGCTGAGGATGGCTACGCAGTCTTGCACCGGATCCGGCAGAGTGTCGAACGCCTGGCGCAGGACTAACTCCTGAGCTGTGCTTACCAGATGGGTTTGGCTTTCGATGGCGCTGCACAGCGCGGCGACATCGCCGGCATATTGTCCGACGGACAACTGCCCTGCGTTGCGCACGTACAAGGGGAGCCCCCCGGTGAGGGCCAAGAGGCGTCCTACGGTCGGGGCCGAGGCGCGCGCGCTTAGTGCATGCATCTCCGCAGCCGCCTGGTCCATGCCCCATCCCTGCAACCGCTCTTGCTCCAGTCCCGTGATGGCCTCCAGCGTGGCGATCGACGTGGAGGGCTGGCCCAAGAACACGAACGCCACCTGCTGGGTGGCATCGATGAGGGCACGCAAATCGTGGGGTGGCACGCGGTGCGCGTTGTCGATCACTACTGAGGCGGCGATGCCAGCGTCGTTCATGAACCTGTCGAGCGCCCGCAGCGGCTCCAAACCGGTGGGGCCGGGCAACAGGATTCGATTCAGCCCATTGGTGTCCGGAGGCATCCACTGCGCGGCCATTTCCCGGACCAACGAGGCCGCGATGGCGGCACCGGGCAGGTCCCCTACGTCGAAGTATGCGCAGTGCCGCGGCGCGTGCAAGGCTGCTTGTGCAGCCCAGGCCGACTTTCCCGCGCCCGAGTGGCCCGTGATGATGCGCACGCGCGCCGGGCTTGTAAGGCTCGGTTCGTCCTCCAGCGGACGGTAGATGGCCGGAGGCGTGGGGAACCTCTGCAATTGGACGACGAGCTGCTCAAAGAGGGCGGGCAGCGCGGCTGCGGCGAACGCGTGACCGGGCGCTTGCCCCGCAGCTGCGAGCTGAATGCGCCCGGCGAGCTTCCACACCAGCGTATCGGGGGAGATCAAGCGAAGCGGCACGTGCCCGGCGCGCTCGACGCACCAGCGAATCGCACCCTCTAGGCCTGGCCAGCTCGGTGGAAGTCTGTCCACCGATGGGTCCGCGTCGGCGGGCGTGACAAAGCATATATCCGCGGGAAATGCTCCGGCCGCGACACTCGTCGTCAGTTCCGGCCCCAAGACGGTGTTGGTCACTAGGGCGAATGAGGCCTGACCGGGGCGACGTCCCTGCGCGTGCTCACGCCGAAGCAGATTGAATCGCTCTAGGGCACTGCTGATGTCGCTTGCCACCAGCGGTCTGGCACGCGTCTTTACTTGGATGTACACCCGGTCACCGCTGTCGTGCTCGAGTTCGATGTCCTCGTCATACTCCATCGTTACGGTGCGCACCCCGGCGCTTGCCGCCGTGAGCAAGCAGGCAACGCCATACAGATGCTGGTATAGAAATCCACCGTGGACGCTTTCGATGCGCTTCAGCTGAATCGGGTCGAGGATGTCGGGCATGCGGGTGTCGGTCATGGAGGAAAGGCGCGCGCCACAATGACGCCGTGTCATCTTGGCACCGCGACGCCGTGTGGTCGATAGCGCACCTGCCGAGTCATCCCAAGCCTTGAGTGAGATCCCTGCCACGACATAGGCCACTGCACGGTTCGGTCACAATGCTTCGATCGATTGGTTTCAATTGCGCTGTGGCAGGAGCATCCGTCCCGGCGAGCTTTTGCAATGATGGCAAGAGCCCGGTTGACCCTCGCCTTGCACTGACGAGTGGGGAGCGAGACGACGGCGCGGAGCATTACTGCATTCATCGGCCGGCCTAAGGTGCCTTAGAGGGCGTAGAAGTCGGTGTGAATAAGGAAGGGTTTAGAGGGGCAGTGCGCGTCTATGTGTTCTACGAACAACGCGTTAGATCTAAAGCCGAACAGCTGTGCGCCTTCCCCTTAGGCGTTGCATGCTCTGATGAAACGACGTGCCTCCGGTATGCACCCAGAAGAACGGCGTGCAACAACTAAGTCGGTCGTCGAGAGGAGGCATCAATACGATCCACGCATCATCAATGCCTAAGCGACGCACACGGGCTCGCCTGCGTATCAATGCTTCTCAATCGAATCGTCACCACGCTCGCGGGTCGGCGCCGTTGCTCTGATTGTCCGTAGGCCCCAGATCTAGCGATTGCGGCCTGAGGCGTTGGCCCTGCGGCGGTCCTGCGGCCTCGCGCATCACGGCGGCCTGAAGCGGTGAATCTTCGTAGTAACTGATGAAGGAGCTACAGGCCTTGCACAGCAACGCCTGCGGTGAGATCGACGTTATTCCTTGCGGGCTCCGTAGGATACGTTGACTGCTAAAAGCCCCTGAACGCCATCACGTTTCGCAACATTGCCGCTCATTCGTGTCTTGACGATAGCCCGGGCTCTGCTTTTATCGAGCCATGGGGGCGGCGGCAACACGCCTTCGAGTTGCAGGTATTCCGGTCAGGAAGACCGTCGATGTAATCCAATCGCCTAGACAAGGACGTTATGATCCACGCTCGCCCCCACCTTACTGTCCATTCCAGGACGAACAATCACTCAGCGGTTGCTGGGGCAGCCTACCGCCTTGGTCTAAAATTGTTTGATGAACGTGCTCAGGTCTGGCATGACTACACGCACCGCAAGCCTGGGGAGGCCATCGTCTACGCCGACACCATTGCGCCTCCAGACGCGCCGGCGTGGGCGACTGATCCCTCGATCCTTTGGAACCGAGTCGAGCAAGCGGAGCGGCGTAAAGATTCACAGGTCGCCCGCGATTATCGCGTCCCCATTCCCATTGGGGTGAGCGATGTCCAGGCGGCAGATCTTGCAAGGATGCTTGCGAAGTTCATCATGCATGAGCTGCGCACGCCGGTCTCCTTTGCGGTGCATCGCGACGCGGACAGGGACGCGTTTGGCAAGATCAAACCCAACGAATTGCAGGGATATCACGCGCATCTGTATTTCCCCACCCGCATACTACTCGACGCGGACGACGGCACCGGGGAGAGCGATGCGGGAGGCGAGGGCAGCTTCGGCCCGAAGCTCAAGCAGTTTGTAAATCAAGCTTCGGGATCGGCGATGACGGAACGACTGAATGCGAAGTGGGCGGAATTCTCGAATGTGATCGCGAGCCAGCGGGGCTTGGTCGCCGACTACGATCATCGCAGTTACAAGAGATTGGGGGTGGCCCGCCAGCCCGAACCGAAACTAGGCCAGGCCGCCACGGCCATGGAGCGTCGCGGTATCCGGACCGTGCGGGGCGATAACCTTCGCGCGCATCGGCTGCTGCGCGCAAGCCAAGGCACTGCGACGGGTTCGGGAGTCGATGAAACGCCGCCGGCTCCAGCCCCTTCATCGCTGGCCGCTACCGAATGTGCCCCCGCCGAGGTTGCACCCCAAATCGTGCTGCCCAAGCCGATAACAACGCTGCCGCCAAGGCCTGCCGATGACTGGCGAGGCGCCATCGTCAACCGGCTGACAGAAGAACTGCGCTTGCAGTCACCGACGGCCTATGAACCGCCATCCATTGTCGGTTTGGCGGACCGCTTCGAGGCATCTGCGATGCAGGCGGGCAAGAATGGGGGCGCCGTCCCGAGCCCGAAGATCATCGGGTTGGTCCGCGCCATTGAGCGCGCACTCAACGCGCTCGTAACCGTGGCCCGCGCGTTAGTCCACCTCGTGAATGAGCGCCGACGCTATCTGGCAAAGCTCGATGAGGTTCGTCATGAAGCCGAGCTTCAGCAGCGATACGCCGAACGATTGCGACGAGAGGACGCAGCGGTCCGCCGGCCCGACGCTCCGCGCATGTCGGCCGCGCACCGTCGTCGCCTGGTCGAGATTCAGACGGCGAGCGAGGAGCTGGAGGACAAGCTGCGGGTGGTCGCATCACTTGAAGACCAGCTCAACGGCCTGAGCCGACGGATGGACCCGTGGAAGGCGGAGGCGAGTCACGAGCGGCGCCAGGTCAAGCGGCAACTGGGTGAGCTACTAAGTGACGGCGCAGACCATGTTGACCAGCTGCTTTCCGTGGCAAATGACGTGGAGCGACCGTGGCTTCAGCTGTATTTGGCACGAAGTGAGCCGACGATCTCGCTTCAGAAGGAGGTGAACCGCCACGAGAATGACAACCTGCGGGCCGCCTATACGCCGCAGCGCCCAATCCGTCCCAACGTGTAACCACACGACCGAGCAGGGCAGCCACGTAACGGTGTCGAATGGCACTGCCGTGGCCCGCCCATTGAAGGCGTTGACACGAATGAACGTCCCCGCCGGGGATCGTGGTGGGCCTTGTGGGCCCAAGCGAATCGCCGCCAGCCCTGGCTGAGGCGTTCGCGGAGGGGCTCAAAGCGGCCATATGCTCGAGGCGGTGATCCCATGCGCCGGCGCTGATCGACCGGTAACTCACCGGCAGTACGCCCCGAGCTTGGAAGGGGAGGCGATAGCGGTGCGCGTCGCTGATGGGTGCGTTCAGTAGAGCCACCCCGCAGGGGTGTGACCAGTCGTCGGTCGCATTGCGGGGATCATTGGTGCGTGCTCCCCCGCGATCCCCTCGACTGTGTCTCCATCATCAAATGAGGGCGAGCCCATGAACACGTCATATGACGCCTACGAGGAATTTCGAGACGATCCGGCGGTCGAGGCCGCGGTCAGCTGCTGCCAGCAGCTCGATGAGGAGGCGAGCGATGAGGGCGACTGGTGGCATCGAGCCGTGCATCTGTTTGCTCACTCTGATGACGATGAGACGCTGCAGGTCGTCTTGGCTAACCGAATCATTGAAGAGGCGCCCATGGCGCTGGTGACGGCGGTTCTGGACGACGATCTGGAGGGCGCACAGCTTGCACTGATGTTCCTCCAGCACACCGACGTCAAAATGGACCAGGGGAAAACACACATCACGCCCTTGGTCCTCGCCATCAATCAGCGGTGCTCGCTGGCCATGATTGCACTCTTGATCGACCACTCGTCGGACAGTGTCGGTCAAGCGGGGAGCAGTGGCTGGTGGGCCGTGCTCGGTCACGAGCGTGACCCGTGGCGCCATGGGGTCGAGCAACTCTTGCAGGCCGCGGCAACGCCTGCCAGCGGTTTGTGATGCACGACTGCCGTACTTGGCCTGGACCAGCGACGGACGGGATGACTATGCGCCGCCGCGGTATCAGCCGGTAACGGCATTCGGAGTTAGACGTCGGCCGGTTAGGGGACCTACCGGCGCTGAGCCATCGACGACCGGCAAGCTAAAGGGGCACTTGGCAGGCCTGGAAGCTCAGGACCATTTGGCGGTCGAGGATCTGCTGGGGGTCGCCAAGGTCGATGAACTCCCTTGGCTGAAGCTCTACACCTCCCGCACCGATCTGAAGATGTCGTTGCAGCGGGAGATGGACGAGGCGGAAGCGCAGGCGCGCCGGACAGATAGGGCGAACCAGCGGGCCTATCGGCCGAAAAATGAAGGCGTGCGCCGCCGGGGCCTCTTCTGAATCCTTTTGGCTGGATTTGCCCAACGTAGCCCGTATAGAACCAGGTGGGTAGCCCTCCGGGGGTGTGGGTAGGTGCTGTGGCGTACGCTGGCGCCTTGGGGCTCCCAATGGCTTAGGAGCTGGACTTGCTGAAATAGACCGTAGGTCTAAATCTCCTTGTGCCCCAACGTCTCATATAGGCGTCATCGTTGTTCGTCCGCCTGCTCGTGTAGGCATTCCCCTACACGCAAATCAGCAACCGCCTACAAGGTGCCCCAGATATGCTCCCTGCGCATTCCCGCTAAGGATAGTCATGCGCCCCTCCTGCTTTGCGTTATCTCGATATATCGTCGGTGTCTTCCTCATGCTGGTCGGCGTATTCGGAGCCGCTGGCGCCCAGGCGACGAGCTACTACGGCCCCCCTTATAACTATTCCATCGGCTCGGGCGGCGGCAGCAATTTCAACTCCGCCGCTGAAGCTGCCCAAGCGATGATTGCGGGTGAACAACGCTACTGCCCAACCTGCGCTTACAGCATCACTTACAATTCGAACACCCAAGGGGGGGCCGCGATAGTCCTCAAGTCGGGTGACTTATTGGGTTATGTATGGGGGACCGAGACCACGGGCTACGGTCCACGCAACGCAGGAGGCTGCTCGCGCTGTTCTTCGGGCAATGGTGACGTACGAGACTCGTCCGGCCCGCAAGGAAGCATGCAGGATGGCGTGTCGGCGAGCAGCATGCCGTCCCATGGTCCACAAATGGTCGGCGATCCGATCAATGCAACCACGGCCAATGTCTACCGGCAGGACACGGATTATCGATCCCCGTCGGGGCTTACGTTCCGGCGTTTCTATAACACCAAAAGTTTCGTTCAGTCCCCGGCCTTTGCGAAAAAATGGCGTCATACGTTTGACCGCTCGCTGCAATTGATGCTGAACAGCGGTAACGCTGGCACCGGTGTGATTCAAGCCAAGCGTCCCGATGGGTCGATGATGCATTTTGTCGGCAAGGCGGGTGTCTGGACCGTGGATAAAGACTCGGCCGACCGGCTTGAGGCCCAGGTCGCCGCGGGTGGGGCGAGCAACACTGGCTTCCTCCTCCATACGGCAGCCACCCACGAAACGGAAGCCTACGATGCAAACGGTCGGCTGCTGTCGATCGTCGATGACCGAACGGGCCAGACAACGGCGCTGATGACTTACAGCGACACGACCACGCCGACGTCGGTGGCGCCTAAGTCGGGGCTATTGATTGCGGTGACAGACGAAACCGGTCGCCAACTGGGCTTGCGATATGACGCCAGTGCCCGGTTGGTTTCGCTGGTTCTCCCCGACGCCACGACCGTTGGCTATGCCTACGATGCCGGAAGTAACCTTTCCCGCGTGACCTATCCAGACGGTAGCTCTCGGCAGTATCTCTATGCCGAGACGGCTTATAGCCCATCGGGTTCAACCTACCCGTGGTTGCTCACGGGCATCATCGACGAAAAAGGTGCGCGGTTTGAAACAACGACCTATGCGTCCAATGGCGCAGCCATTGGCACGCAGTTTGCCGGGGGTGTAGAAAAGACGTCGGTGTCTTATGCCAACTACACACAGAATGGCGGGACGCCATCCGACGTGACTTATCCACTCGGGGTCACGGTGACGCACAGCTTTACCGAAGACGGTTCGGGTGCCCTGGTGCCAACCGGCGTCTCAGCGCAGTGTGGCGCCCAATGTCATCAGCAATGGAAGTCACAGACTTACGATGCCAATGGCTACCCCGCCAGCTATACCGACTTCAGAGGCACGGTCACCAAGACGACCTACGACGCCAACGGGTTTCTAACACAACAGGTTGAAGCCTCGGGAACCGATGCCCAGCGAACGACAAGCACCACCTATGACGCGGCCATCCGGGCCCCCCTGTCTCAAGTAATGACTGACTCCAAGGGTGTAGTGCTGGCGAAGCGGACCTGGACGTACAACACCCGGGGCCAACCGCTGGCCGAATGCATCGTCGACCCGGCGCTCTCTGCCGCCTATACGTGCGGAAGCCAAGCACAAGCGCCCCAGGGAGTCCGTCAGACCACCTACGCCTATTGCGATGCGGCGGATGCGACGCAGTGTCCGTTGGTGGGGTTACTGCTGACCGTCGATGCTCCTCGTAATGAGGTCGCGGATGTGACCCGCTATGCCTATTACCTGACTACCGACGAGAGCGGCTGCGGTACAGCGGGCGGCGCCTGCCACCGAGCGGGCGATCTCGCGCAGGTCACAAACGCGGCGGGTCACACCACGACTATGTTGTCCTATGACAAACATGGGCGCATCGCACGTCAGAAGGACGCCAATGGCGTCATCACGGACACCACTTATACGCCCCGTGGATGGGTGGCAAGTCGTACGGTTCGCGCCAGTCCTGATGGCTCGGCGTCGTCGGCCGACGCAACGACCACGTGGACCTATGATGCCGTGGGCGCATTGACGGCCGTAGCCGATGCCGATGGCGTCACCCTCACTTACGCCTATGACGCCGCCCACCGGCTCATTGATGTGGCTGATGCGACCGGCAGTCATATCCATTACACGCTCGACGTTGCCGGCAACCGCCTGAAGGATGAAACCTTCGATGCTCAAGGGGTGTCGCGTCGCGTGCTCAGCCGCAAGTTCAATGCGCTGGGCCAGCTGGTCAGTGTCACCGATGGACTGGGGCATGTCGTTTTCGACGCGACCGCCACCGGCAGCTACGATGCCAACGGCAACCTGGTATCGGCTAAGGACGCGCTGGGGACGGTCCAGAAGAGCGGCTATGACGGCCTGGACCGCGTGGTCAGCAGTGTGGCTAACGCGACCGGCACCGATGCCTCCAGTTCGAGCACGACCAAACTCTCGCTGGACGCCCTGGACCAGGTCAAGTCGGTAACCGACCCCGATGGCTTGGTGACTAGCTACGGCTTCGATGGACTGAGCAACCCCGTTTCCCTGACCAGTCCCGATACGGGTGCGCAGTCGTCCACCTTCGACACGGCGGGTAACCCGCTGACCCAGACCGATGCCAAATCCACGGTGGCGAGTCAGGCATTTGACGCCCTGGGTCGCAAGACCTCGGTCAGCTACGCCGACGCCGCGCTGAATGTCGCGTTTCACTACGATGAGGCCGCGAGTGTCACCGGGTGTGCCAGCTCGTTCCCCATCGGCCACCTGACGCGGGTTGTAGAGAATGCGGTGACCACGGTGTATTGCTACGACAACCAAGGACGCGTGACCGAGCAGCGCCAGTCGCAGGGCACGGTCACCGATACCACCGACTACGTCTATACCAAGGCGGGTCGTCTGGCCGCGGTCGCTTCCCCGAGTGGCCTCGTGACCGAATACGGGCGCGACGCCTTGGGTCAGGTCACCAAGGTCACGGTTACGCCGGCCAAAGGCGTGGCTACTACCGTCGTCAGTGCAGCCACCTACCTGCCGTTCGGGCCGGTCGCGAGCTACACCCTGGGCAACGGTCAGACCGTCGCTCGCAGTTACGATGCCAATTATCGGTTCACCGATATCGTCAGCCCGGCGCTGAACCTGCATGTGGCACGGGATGCGGTGGGTAACATCGTGGCCTTGGGCAACGCTGCAGGTGCATCGCCGGCCAGTGAGACCTACACCTACGATCCGCTCTATCGGCTCACCGGTGTCAAAAACGCCAGCGGCGCCCTCGTCGAGGCTTACACCTACTCGAAGACCGGCGACCGCCTCACCAAAACCGCATCGGGTCTGGCCACCGGCACCTACGGGTATCAAAGCGGCACGCATCGGCTAGCGACCATCGGCACCGGCTCCCGGACCTACGACGCGAACGGGTCGACCACCGGCAACGCCAGCGCCGGCACGGCATGGGGCTATGGCTATAGCGGGCGGGGCCAGCTGACCGTGCTCCAGCAGGCCGGCACGACAGTCGCGACGTACACCTACGACGCCTCAGCGCATCGCATTGCCAAGACGGTCGGTTCTGCCACCACTCGGTTTGCCTATGGTCCCAGTGGGCTGCTGGGCGAGTATGGCGCGGCATCCCGAGACTATGTGTGGATGGACGACACACCCGTGGCGGTGGTGGACGGGAACACGGTGGCCTTCGTGCACGCCGATGGCCTGAACACGCCCCGGGCGGTGACCGACGCTTCCGGCACGGTACTGTGGACATGGGCCTACCAAGGCAACCCATTTGGTGAGCAGGCACCGACATCGACGAACGGGTATGTGTTGAATCTCCGGTTCGCGGGTCAGTATTGGGACCGGGAAAGCGGGTTCCTCTACAACATTCATCGTTACTACGACAGCGCAACCGGTCGATACATCCAGAGCGATCCCATCGGCTTGACCGGCGGCATCAGCACCTATAACTATGTGAGCAACAATCCGCTGACCAGAACGGACCCTATGGGCCTGGCCTGCAATGGTCAAGGTTGTTGGACGACCCCGGGCGAGCGTACTCACTTGAGCAATGGTGACTATCTTGAATACTACAAGTCCGCATGCTCTAGTGGAGACGCATACGCCTGCTTTGCGCAACATGTAGCAGCGAATGACGATTTCATGGGTCACCTTGCTACAAACCGTCTAAAAGATGCGTTGGATAACCATGACCCCTGCGCCAACCAATCGGACGCCATGAAAAAAATACGATCAGATCTTGCAAACGCATACGCCAACTACCTTCCCGACTCAGAGTCGAATGCGCGGTGGCCTGTAGCGGAAGACGTGGCCGCCTTTCATTGGCAGGTCTTTTCCCAGTTTGGCTTGCCTCCGTCAACATTCGGCGGCACACCACTTGGCGCATGGGCTGGCGTGATCGCTCCCGGCTTGTGGTGCCCGAACTGCGATGTGAAAGCGGCGACGCTGCCATGGTAGTCAACGGCCGTAGTCAGCGCGTTGAAACGCCTTGGCGCAATGCTTTGATTGCGTCGTGGCTGGCGTCCATCATCACTGCTTTCGTTTCCGGCTGCGTCTACTCGTTTTTTATGGAGAACGGGTACATCGCTGACTACTCCATGGCGATTGCGACGGGTAACCGGAGTGCGTGGACGGTCTTGCTTCTGGTCGGCGGAACTACTGCCGCCTTCGCTTCAGTTGTCTCTGCGTTGGCATTGGCGTTTGTCTGGAGGCCGTTGTGCCGGCTGGTGCTCAGCCGAAACGTCACCTCCGTAATCGCTTATGTCTCACTGGGCATGCTCGTATCCGTCTTGTTGGCGGCCACGATCTCGTTGATTCAATATTTTTCCGAGCCATTGATGTCTCGCGACTACTTCTTTCAGATCGCTGCAATCCTTTGCTGTGGATTTACTGCATCCTTGACCTTTTGGTCAGTGATCCGTCCCGATCTGAAAAAGTAACGATCCTTGATCGTTCAGATCTCCCACCCCTGTTTTTGGGTGGGAGTCTGCATGAATTCGATGATGTCATTCCGTTGCGAAAATATAGCCAGTTAATGGAGAGGAAAAACAGGGATGACATGGCTATTTCAACATCTACCGACCAGTCAGTGGGCTCTTCATGGCGTGCGCGCCGCTGCGGCCGCTGTCCCTTGGTAGATACAGCATCGCGCTCGCTGGAATTCAGCACGTCGCCGAATCTGGTTAGGCGCCGGTGCCGTGCTTACCCTGATATGCGTTGGCTTTCTTGCGCATGATCTATACGTTCCAGAGCCTGCCGGGATCGGCTTAGATCAGTCCTGACGCGGTGCGTTTTGCCTACGCAAACCGGGATTGCGTTAGCTCAGGTCCACACAGAGGGCGGAGGTTGGTATAACCCAGAGCAAAGTGGACCTTGCATCCAGACCTTGGGCATGCGGAGCCGATCGGCCCACACTGGGATTGGGGTAGACGAGAACAAAGCTAAGTATCGCTTGACCCCTCAGGTACCGTAGAGCCGGGGCAGATCTACTAAGCTTCATAAGATCTATATTTCATATAACACGGCGCAAACCATGCTCAGGGCACTGCTTCCCACATGCAATCAACGTCATTCCGTCACAAATATTGTGACGGATGATATCGATCGCCGGCCCTTCGGGTACGCCCTATCGACACCGCAAGGATTTCAGTCGTCGATTGAGCTTCTGATCCATCAAGCAGTGCACCTCCATGTCGACGGAGATATTGGCCAGGCAATACCGGAGACCCCGTCCGCGCCGTCTACGGACGGTCGAGTTACGCTTATGACGGGAGCTATGGCAGTCGTAAGGTCGTTCGCTGCGAGTCTTAGTTTGGCGATATCAAGGAACAATTCGCTAAGGTTACTTGTTCCACATGCCTACGCCGTTCCGAAAGAAGTGGATTCGTTACAGGATGATTTTGACGGAAATGTGGCTGTTTTTCCTGGAGGGGTTTACGTGATGTTCAAGTCCGGACGCACTGAGGCAGAAACAGTCCGGAGAGCATTAGCCAGTATGATCGGCTGCTACTCCGTAGCGTGGCTGTTCGACGACGCAGACGCCCTGAGTAGCCCTGTCATTGCCATCGTCCCGGTCTTCGATGGAGATGGCTTTGCAATAATGTCATCATCGAAGTCGGTCGTTAGAGAACTTCTCCCGGATATTTCATTGCCTATATTGCATTGATCGGCTCCGCTCGCCGGCACAGTTTTTCTTGGCACAGGCCGACAAGCAAGCATCGGGGCACGGACGCGACCACGAGCATTACTTGGACACGTCCGGCGCCATGGTTGGCGATCATGAAGTTATCGCGGCGGCCCTCGTATATGGGCCATGAGGAATGTCGTTCGTTCTACCGAACGCAGTCAGCCTTGCATGCTCCCAATACATTGGACGCATCGACTCGGACAACCTGTTCAATTATCCGGTAACTCTCTTCGAGATCCCCGGACAGTCAGTGTGAGCACGTACAAGTTGTTGGTTCTCTCCAACGTGTCCTCTAGATCTCTATCAAACTGGCCGTCATCACGTAAGCGATTGAACGTATTGAGTATCTATTGTAAAGACCATTTATTTGCTGGAACCCAACATGATGTTGTGGTCAGCGATGCTGGCCGGCCGTCTCCAACAGGCTGGCCGTGGTGAGTCCACTAGGCTAGGCGTTTTTCTCTGCAACCCGCACGGTAGGCAGACGCGCTGACCGGCCAGTGTGGTGAGAATGGCAGACGTTGATCCGAAAAAGCCACGACTGCCCGGGGCTCCTTCAGCGCACGAACGGCTTGTGTCGGCCTCCCGCTGGCACGGTCACCTTGCGCTTCATTACTCGGTGAGGAAGGCGGTGCCACCCTATATAAGAAAGGCAGCGGCTTATCAGTGACCACTCGACCTCGATTACTCCGTCAACCGAATGACCATCACCGCCCGGTTGCAGCGGTCCATCAGGGTGTGCGCGGCGATGGGGCAGGCGAACTCACTATCCCAGGCATCCACCGGGAACGGCGAGGCCACTGGGTGCCGAGCCGAAGAACGTAGGTGAATTCATGTGTCGATTTCGATCGTATCGCCGAGCAAGAGCGGAGGCTGTTCCTGAGCCACTTTGATGACTGGTCGCGTGGGTGTTGGGGGCGCACCTTAAAACCCTGGCGGAGGTGCGTCAGTTTTCAGGGGCCATCGGCGTGTGTCGTATCGACAACCCGCTGCTTTTCATAGCGCCGTCGGGCACAACGACCGATGGGGTAGACTGGATGCGCAGCAAGAGCGACACCGTCGCGCGATTTAAGCAGCTGAAAAGCGCCGCCAAGATGAGGCGGGGTGGCCGCCGCCTGGAGGTGGTTGGTTATCATCGCCGCATCAGTGCGACAACAACCTTCGGACGTTCCGGCTATGAAACGAGAGAAATACGCGCAGCGGAAGCAGCATTTCGTCCCGGCGTGCTACCTGAAAGCCTGGTTGGATCCGTTGGCGCCGAAGACCGCCACGAATAATCCGTACGTTTGGTTGTTCGACAAAGATGGCGAAAACCCCAGGCACAAGTCGCCTGAAAAAATCTTCCGCGAAACGGAGATGTACACGCTGACGGCGCCCGACGGCGGTCGAGACCTTCGACTCGAGCATGGTCTTGGAACCATCGAGTCCAATTTTACGATGGTGCGCACGAGTAAGTTCAGCCTCAAACGCCCACTGACAAAGCAGGACTGGGAGTGGGTCTGTTTATTTGCTGCAACAGCCCACAACCGTACCGCCTCGAGCCGCGACCACTGGCTTCATCAAATGGAGAAGATCAAGTCGATGTTCGAGCAGGGGGCCGGTCCTGACTGGGAAACGCGAACGGTTCAGCCAGAACTGCCACCCCACATTGACCGATCGACGGTATACGTTCCACAGCCGGGGGATTTCGACAACCTGAAGGAGGATTCGACTAGAACTCTAATCGAGTCAGCGGTGGACTCCATCCTTCCTGCATTGATGGGCATGCACAAGACTGTGCTCTGTACGAACGATCCTCTTGGTTTCCTGACCACCGATGCCCCATCGACCTGGTTCGACCCCACCGCGTACCGGAGGCATCCATTTGATCGCCCGGTTGGTTTCAACTCCCCTTCCATCGAGATCACGCTGCCGATCTCTCCGAGCCAGTGCCTCCTGTTCACGCATCAACTTGTCGGGCCGCTCTATTGCGACGTGTCCCCGGACGACGTTGATGCCTTCAATCACCGGCATGCTGGCCATGCCCCAACCACGCTCGTGGCTCGCAGCAAAGAGACGCGGCCGATCTGGTTTGAGGTTGTAAAGCCGCCGCCTGATTCATGGGACGTGCTTCATCCCGATCCAGAAGATCGGCAACACTGGACCAGTCCGGATTGCCCGCCTGGGTTGCTTGACATGCTGGACCGTCGGAGCTGATCCCAAGGCGGCCGGAGCTGTGTTCTTCAGAGATCGCTCGACGGCACATGATCCTCACCTTCCAGCATGTCCCGATCTGGATTGGTGCTGAAATATGCATCCGAGTGGTCCGTGTCGGCAGCATACTGATTCAGCAAAAGCTGCGCCCCGTTCGCACCAGTCCAGAGGCTTTCCTCTTGCTCGAAGGTGGCCCCAAACCCGTTCTGCAGAGCGGGGTGCGATAGCACGAGGTCTCAGCTTTCGATGTAGCGGCGCACCATCCAGACTCTATTGACCGGGCAGTGTGGCGCGAATGGCAGCCGTAGATGCGAAGAAGCCCCGGATGACCGGGGTTCCTTCAGTGTATGAACGGGTTGTGTCAGCCCCGCGCCGGCACCGTTGCCTTGCGCTTCGCCGTTGCGCCGCTGGCTGCCCGGGTACCGTGACTGCTCCGTGCGCGCCGATTGAGGGCAACACGATGGCATGCACCGCCCAGGATTCGGCCGTAGATCCCCTCCCGGCTGGCTTCCTCTTCAAACGCTCCGTCCCACTCATCCACCGCCTTGATGGATGTCACGATGAGCGGCAAGCCGGCTCTGGACCGTTCGTCCAGCAACCGTCGTAACTGCATCGTCCGCTCGCTTCCCGAAGGCTCCGTCGCAAAGTCGTCGAGGATCAGCAATTGGACGCGACTCAGAGCCCGGAAGTAGCGTTTTCGCTCCGTGCCAGTAAGGTCGGGATCCAGCAACCGGTCGAGCAGCCGCGGGACCTGAAGAAGGGTGGTCCGAAAGCCCTGTGCAACTGCCTCTCGGCCCAAGGCTGCCGCCAGATGGGTTTTCCCCGACAGCGTCGGGCCGGTGATGACGACCGTCTGGCCCAGGCGAGCCCAGCTCATGCTGCGCAGGTGTGCCAATCGATGGGCTTCGAGGCCCACAGTTCGCCCGCCCTCGAAGGTGCACAGCGCAAAGTGCGTGGCCAAGCGCGCCTCCCGGAAGAACGCCTCCACCTTGGTTTGGCTTTGCGACTGGCGGTGCGCCTCGAGCAGGAAGCGCACGCACGACTCGGCATCCAAGTTGGCATGAGTGGGATCAGCGGACCACACCTCCCAGGCGGAAGCCAGGGCAGGGAGGCGTGCGGCGCGTAGATCATCGGCGAGCGGGAGGGAGAGCATCGGGAGTCCTCAGGTCATGTGGATGTAAGTGAGGCCGGGCCGCGGGCGTTGGACGACCGGGGCCGGGCGGTGGAGGCGTTCTTCTTGGCTTGGATCGACAACTTGCGTTTCAAATCAGTGATGTTGGCGAACTTCAAATCCCCAAAGTCGAGCAGCGCCTGCTCAACCGCAGGAACGCCATATTTCGAAGCCAGGGTTTTTAGTTCGTCCGCGGGTCGAAGCCCCATATAAGGACGGTCCTGGTCGAAGAGGCGTCGCACAAATCGTGCGATGGTCGGTCCCGCCGTTTTCGCCCACGTCTGCAGTGCGTCAGGCGTGCGCTCGGCTTGTGCGCGATGCGCCTCCGGTTGATGCGACACCACCGTGGTCAGGCCGCCCACTTCAGGACTCCGGGCGTGGCGTGCCACCAGCTTTTGGCCATGGAAGATTTCCACCATGTTGCTCGTGAGCCGGACATCCACGCGCTGTCCCACGAGCGCGTGGGGCACGCTATACCGATGGTGCTCGACCAGGATGTGGTAGCCGCGGTCCACCCGCAGATTGCTTTTGATCTCCGCAAATTCGTAAGCGTGGGGAGGAAGGGGTCGCAACGTGTGCCGCTCGATCGCATCGAACCGCTGCGTCCGGCTAGGCAAGTTGTTACCCATTGGCCGGGCGTTGAGCTGCGGCAGCAGATCGAGAATGCGCTCTTGGACTTCTTCTAACGAGTAAAGCGTGAAGCTGCGTAAGCGGGTGAGAATGTGCTGCTGGACCACCTTCACCGAGGCCTCGACCTTCGCTTTGTCCTTCGGGTGATACGCGCGCGCCGCATAGACGGTCAGGCCGTAATGCCGGGCCAGATCTTCATAGCTTCGCTGCGGCGTGCCGCCCGGCCCGGCTTTAGTCATAAATGACTTGGCATTGTCGGGCACGAGCATCTGAGGGACCCCGCCGAAGAAGTCGAACATCTTCGCGTGGGCGTCCATGACCTCAGGGACGGCTTGGCTACGAATGGCCTGGGCGTAAATGTACGAGCTGGCCCCGAGCACACCGACAAAGACATCGACCTTGACGCGCTGGCCCGTCGCTCGGTCGATGTAGGACACGACATCGCCGGAGAAATCGACCATGACTTTCTCCCCGGGCCGATGCACCTGGTGCATGAAGCTGGGCATGGTCTCGCGGTAGCGGCGAAGCCCGCGAGCGATCGTCGAATAAGCACAGTGGTTCGGATGGTGGTCCCGTGCGTAATCTTCGAACCAGACTTGCAGCGTCATCTTTTGGGCAGTCAGCAGGTCGTGCAAGGTGGCCATGTCGACGGGCGGTCGCACCTTGTTGCCCCGATGCGGTCGGTTAAAGGTGCGGTCGATGTCCGCAGGGGACCATTGTTTCGCGTCTGCCCAGGTTAGGCGCTTCTGGGTGGCGAGCTTGCGGTAGCGCCCCACGGTGGTCTTAGATAAGCCAGTGGCCGCACCGATTTCTCGGTCGGACATCTGGGTTTGAAGCAGGAGGCGCAGTGCATCCATTTGTTGAGTCATGGGTCGTGCCATGGGTGGGAACATCCTTGTCGGTGGGCGCCGGCGCCGCGATCCTGCGGCAAACGGGGGAGAGCGGCACAGGGCTACACACATCCTGAGCGGTCGTGGTGGGTGTGATGGAGTTGGCACCGACTTAGGCGTTGAACGACCGATCGGTGGTGGGCTTCTCGCCTAGTGTTTCAGGCGATTAGCCACACCCATAACCGATGTGGGGCGTTGGTCAAGTGTGTGCGGCGCCTCGATGTCGGCTTCGGCCGACGGCACGGATGCAACGTGGCGTCCATGGACGTCCCTGTGCGAAGGCCCGCAAAGCGGTTTGCGGCGTGGTGCTTGGGGGCAGGAGAGGGCGCGACACGGTGCGCGATCCGATAGCGCGGGCTGTCGTCGCTTGCGCGTCGAGCCGACCACCGCGACGAGGACATCGCATGATCGCGCGCCATCCTTCGCCGGGATGGAGGGCGTGCCGTCGGCCCGCAGCCGCGGCCGATCGAGCGGGGCGACGGGCGATGACGGAGGGAGCCTCGTCGGACTGCCGACGGTGCGGTGACGCTGAAAGGCGGCGGCGTGCTTACGCGGAATCGGGGTCATAACGGGATCTCTTGGATGAGAGATCCAAGCTATCCGGGATCGCTAGGGGTGCCCCCCGCGGTCGATCCCCGACTTCTAGAGGCGCCGCCGCGCTGGACGTCAGAAGCGCGGTCGACGGGTCGGGCGCGGCGTCGTCCCTACGGCTGCCTTCAATTCAAGGGCCCGCGTCAGCGCTGCCCCTCGGGCCACTATAGATTGAGCGTCGGACAGCAGGGCTTCGACCGCGCCCTGCCACGGAGCACGTGCCGCAGCATTGGACCAGGGCAAGGCCAAGGCATCCGTCGGCGTCATCAGAGCGAGCGTGCCCTCGGCATCAAGGATTGCGATGAGGCGATCTACGGTCACGCCACCTTGCCCCCATGCGCCTTCAACAGTGCCATCGGCATGGCGTAAGAAGCGAAACCGTCGCGTGAGGGCCGCCATCAATCGCGGTCCTGAGGCCCCTTTCGGTTTGAAGGGCGCCTTGGCCTGATTGCGCTCGAGGTCCCATGCCGCCTGGAGCGCCCGGACGAAGGACCACCGAAGATAGCCCCGAGCGTCACACGCAGGCGGCTTCTTCCGGACGAGGGAAGTACGCCAGCCCTCGGGCGGCTTGCCGTGCTTGGCGGCAAGGCGCCGTTCCAAGGTCAAGATCGCGCAATCGCAATAGGCCGCTGCCACCGAACGGGAGACTAACTGGTCATCCCCCAGTGATTGAAAGAGTCGTTGCACGGAAACGCCATCAAGAAGGTAGTGCACCCGGTCCTTAGTGGGGATGACCGTCATTGCTTCCCGCTGAGTCGCCCGAGCGGCTCTGGTTAGCGTTTCCCGGTCGGGGGATCGCGTGACCCACAACAATTCTTCAATGGCAGTCCCTGTTTCCTCGACCCGGCTGGCGGCACGCGACATGGCATTCTTCCGTGGATGGTCCTCCATCGGATCGGCAGGCGAACGCTAAACTTTACGTCAGTGCGCGAGCTGCGCCCGACATAAACACTTCTACCTGCCCGAACCATCGGCTGACGGGGTCGCAGTGAGCACCGAGCCGATCATTCACCGCAACGTCGACAAGCGATAATTGGCAAGTGATACGCGCTAATTTTCATGCAATTGAAGAACTATTGGCTAGAAGCGTCTTGTAGGCGGATTCCTACAGACAACAAGGCCTCGACTGTTCATCATTTAGCTGAGTGTAATGCCGCATAAACTTCAGGTTATGAATGATGATGTCAAATATATTTAAGGCACTTGGCAATTTGTTGCTGGTCATTTCGGCCGTTGCCGCAGCGATCGCTGCGGGTCTGTCCTATCAAACGTCCGAACGCTCTCTGGAACTCGCTAGACAGGCGCAGACTTTTGTCGAACGGGTTCGTCGGCAACAAGTGTTGGACGAAGCGCCATTCATATCAGTGTTGGGTGGTCGGACATTTATTGACCGGCTTGATCCTCCTCAATACGGCAGCGACCCAATCCCTCACTATGCCGCGGACTTTTACGTTCACAACTCCGGTGGGCGGGATGCTGGCCCGCTGTGGATAGGCTTCGTTGACGCACGTTCGACGACGTCGGATCCTTGGGTGCGAGAGGTGGACACCGTGCCAAAACAGGCCGACGTTAAGGTCTCCTTTGACTTAGGGTCAAATTCAGACTTGAAGCCTACTGAATGGATCGTCGGTATGATTTGGTCTGACGGTGCGTCCGGTAATACCGGTTCAAGAAAGCGCTGCACTGGGGCTCGCTTTGTTCGTGTAGAAGGCAGGCAATTCGAAGGTGCGGCAAAGCCCGCACTCACTGTGATTTCATCTGGCTCGCCCCACGTCCTCGGAAGTCTCGCTTCGTCAGGCTCAGTGATAGAAACGACCCCTTCACAAGAAGCAGACCGTCGCCTCCTCGCGGCGCTACAAAGCGCAACTAGCGCTGCATGCGAGCAGTAGCGAATTTGAATGTCTAGGCCGCCGACACCGTTCTTTTGATTTCGGACCCTGACAGCGAATGGATTCGATCCACTGCATCAATGGTAAAGCAGGGCGCTCAGGCGCACATGCCACTTAGCTGCTTGCGCGCTTTTTCAGCGGCGCCCCAAATGTTATCCGGGTGACGAACGAGCGTGGAGGCGTCGCTCGACGAGTAGAGCGTGCGATGCGCCGTATTCGATTAGGTTTCTCCGCCAACACCCTTTGCGAGAGCTGGTGCCGCACCCATACGCCTCAGTCGACGGAGCATTGGCTTATTCGTGGTCGGCCTGAGGGAGGTCGCCTGCCTCGCCAGTGGCCTCGCCCCACCTCGTGACGGCGTTCCACGTGCGCTGCAATTGCTCCAGGGCACGGTGGGCCATGGCGATGGCCTCGGCCGTATCAGCCTCAGACGAGGTGATGCGTTCACGTCGCGGACCAACATAACCGATGCGCCACTGATGAAAGGCTCGGATTTGGGCATCGACGCTCTCGCGGTGTTGACGAGCCTGCGCTAGGCTGACGCGTTGACCGCGATCGAACAACTCCGGCTGCAGGCGAACGGAGCGCTGATTAAACGCTACGTGTTCACGCACTTGAGCCGACGTAAAACGGGAAAAATCGCTCATATCAACACACTCCTCAGTTCGGGCACATGGTTCGCGGTAAACAGCGGAAGTCGCGCTTCCACCTGCTCGCGCGATACCAACGTGGCGACACCGTTGCCGCGTTGAGTCAGCACATCGATGCTGATGCCGGTCGACGCGTTGCGGGCCGCCAGTTCTGCGCGAAGTGTTTGCTCGTGGCGCTGCGCCCAATCTTTCATTGCGTTTGCCTGCAAGCGACGCTCCAGCAATTCCGAATGCCGAAGCCGCTGGGCCTCGATCTGCCGCAGCTCGTCGACGACGTCAGCGCAGTCGGGCTCAAGAACATCAGCAAGCCGAGCCGCCTCTGCCACGTTGGCTTGAAAGCGCGGCGCATCTAGCGCATGTTGATTGACGGCATCGAGCCAGGCGTTCGTCAGCTGATGCACCATGGAGGTGTGATAGCCCATTTCCTCCACAGCGTGCTCGAGCACGGGCCCTTCTCTCGCGGCGTCGCGCCACTGGCGGAGGTTGTATTGCGGGCGTGCCGCGAGCGCCGCCTGCTTACGGTAGGTGGGGCGGGGCCCATGAATAAGATGCCGGGCTACGGCCCATAGGCTCCACCCAAGGAGGGCAAAGAGGAGGACCAGCAGGGGAAGGATCAACATCGCAATTCCTAAGCGGTGGTGAACGGGGATGTGTGCCGTTTAACGTGGCGGCCTTGCGTTCTGACACGTCGCCGGGCAGACGTCAGCGCCGGGGTGCATTGGCCACAGCGTTCATAACGCGCGCATCAGGGCGCCGCAGCCGATCGTCCAGGGGCGTGCTAGGGCACGGTCGCCGTGAGGACCGGGCGGCCCGGGCCTTCAAGCGAAAACGTGGTCAGCGCGACCCGTGCCGGCAGCACCACAAGCCTGGGACGTCCCCCTACCAACTCGCCATCGACCACTTTGCCGAATACCGTGACCTCGACCTTTCGCGGGAACGCCTCATGGCTCAGGGTGTGCTCCACAGTGCGGGCTTCGGCTTCATTGGCGGGTGCGTAGCTTGCCAGCGCCTCGGCCGGGGCGAAGCGCACCTGGGCCGCCCCATTGGCCACATCGACGATGCTGTCAGGCGCCAACAGTTCAGCCAGGGCGTAGCGCTGGCCATCCAAGTCGTAGGGCGCCAGGTCGGCTTGGAAGGGCGGCAGGCGGATGTAGGGATTGGCGCTGGCCTCGGCGATGGCTTGGTCCAGTTTGGTCTTGAAGGCGGCAAGGGCATCGCGCTTGGCAAACGCGTTGGACACTTGCCGATAGGTCGCATCCAGACGCTGCGCGACGGCGGTGTAATCGACCTTCGTTTTCGTGACCGCGTAATACTGGCCGACCCAGGCCAACGCGCGATCATCAGGCGCTGCGTAGTCGGTGAATGCCTTTTCAGCCGCCGTCACCTGAAACGCCTTGGCGGGCGGCTGGGGCGCCGTTGCTGCACCCTTGGAAGGCGCTGGCGCGGCCGCGGTAGGAGCGCTGGGCGACGTCGCTTCCGGCGCAGGCGTATTGGGCGAGCAAGCCGCCAAAAACCCGCTTACTACCCAGACGAGGGCTCGTCCACCCGCGCGCATCAGCGGCTCTCCTTTTGCACCACGACCATCCATGCGGTGGCACTTTGTGGGCTGTGAGTGGCTGCGTCGACGGTGTAGTCGACGGTCACGGGCTGCACGACGGCGACGAGCCAGCCGCCTTGCGCGAGCTGCGGCAGGTTGCGGTGGCCAGCCACAGGGCAGTCGAGGACCGTCGAATTGGTGAGCTTGTCGATCTGTCCGCTGGGAATAGCAGGGGAGTAGCAGATGTCGGCTTGGTGGGCCAATGCCGGCGGGGCGAAGCCGGCCCAGGTCACGGCTACGACCCCCATGGCAACCTTTGCGAGACGGTGGCGGCCCCTGTCCGCGCGGTCGTTCAATCGATACGTTCGTGCGCGCATGTTCCTGGCTTCCCTGTGTTGGTCGTGAGGGGCATCGTTGATCGAATAACCTGAACATCAGGTGATTCGTGGTGGAGCATACCTTGGCGGGCCGCAGCGAGCGAGCGGCCCATGCCGGCGTCCAAGTCCATCGACCAACCCGAATATCAGCTCGTCCTCGACCTCATTCGGGCCGTGCGGGTGGAGGCTGGGCTGTCCCAGCAGGCGCTCGCCGAGCGGCTTGGCCGGCCACAGACCTATGCGTCCGATTGCGAGCTGGGCGCTCGGCGCATGGATGCGTTGCAGCTGCATCAGTGGTGCGTAGCATGCGAAACGACGCTGACGGTGTTCGCGAAGCGACTGGAGGCCGCGCTGGCGGCTGACGAGAACGGCCAACCGGAGAAGCCACCGCAGCGGGCGCCGCGGAAGCGCTCTTCGATATAAGCCTGGGCCCTGCCGACCTACTCGTGGGGTCAGGCGTCATGGACAGGAACGGCCCGTCAGGATCGACACCGCGCCTGCCGCTTCCATGCTTGGGGGGCGCTGATATTGAGGTGGCTGAATTACTGCTGGACCTATCCGTTCCCGAGTTGATCGAGTCGAAGCTGCAAATAATCGCGCAGGCACGAAACACTTCCGCCACATCGATGGCGTCGTTCCACGATCCAGCTTCGCTGAACATCGATCAGAGAAGCATGGTCTGCAGCGTTCACACGCGCCATATTTGCCTTGTATGCGATCCCCATTTTGCGATCCAGCCGGCTTAGCTCAGGATTTGCGCAGATTCCAAATTCGTCGTCAAAGCGCGCTTTCTCACAATCAAACGATGGGCTTGCATCGCTGCCCGCGACGGGCAGTGACGCGGCAGCCGTCGGAGAGGTGAGCGGGACAAACTTCGGCGTTATCTGGTCGAGTTCCGAACACGGCAGGGTCGCGCAGGTTAGTGCACCGTCGGAATAAGCAAAATCGAGGTGGCGAACAATGGAGGGTTGACCGCCTGGATCATCTTCGCGGTGCATCAGCGCATCGATGAACACGTGACCAGAAGTCACCTCAAACCGCTTGAACTGAAGCCGATCCCCAAGATCGATGCCCTCAGCGTCCGACACCACGCGGTCATTTTGGCGCGTTACCGGGACCAAGTAGTAGTAGATGCCGGAGCCGCCATCGGATTTTTGAAGAATGGCGGCGCCGCTGATGGCGCCTGTTCCGGTTAAATCGCCAAACGCAGTGTCGGTCAGGTACACGTAGATGGGATAGAGCGAAGCATTGGGCACCTCCGAAGGTGGATCAAACTCTAGTTTGCCGTCCGTCAGGCTGATCCTCTCTCCGTCCAAGCGATAGGTCGCTTGCTTGAGAGTGGTCAGATCAATGGGTGCCGGTGTGACAACCGGCGCGGGTACGGGGCGATCCGCAGCTGCTCGCGGCGGTTCCCGGAAGATAAGTGGTGCAACGATGAAAATTGTCCACACCACCAATCCGCCGATAGCGACGACGCCCACCCAGTTGATGATGCGCGTGACAGCGTCGTGGCGATGAGCTTTGGTTAGCGCCTGGCGATTCGGCGAACTCAACAACAATCGCGCGAGAAGCCAAAGCACGAAGACGGCTAACCCGGTTAGCTGGACAGGTGTTGTGAGCTTCAGGACAGAAGCAAGCAGATCTTTCATGTGCGTCCGGGGGAGGTGGCTTGAACAGTTGCGTTCCTTATCGGCACCTCGCTGTAAATGTTGAGAGTCGCGCCGGTGGAGAAGTCGAGGGACCCAGATAGAACCGCATCACACGTGCGGCGCCGACGCGTCGTCTTCCCAGACTCGAGTGCGGCGCCCGCGACTCGGCTGGCGGCCCACGCACCTGCGAGCGTTCAGCCCTTTACGAACCGCTGGGGACTGCGAAGATTTAGATCCACCACCGATACCAGTGGGTGGGCCGCTGCATCGCCCGACACGGCAGTCAATGCCAGGCCGGCCGCTACAGCACCGACGAACGGCGCACCCACGGCACGCGAAGCGAGGATGGCCACACCGCAAGCATCGGCTTGCGATTCAAGAAGGTGACGGTAGGCTGGAGCGATTGAAGGGGCGACGTTCCCATCACTCGCCCATAGCTCTGACGCTGTTGAAGCGCCGGGGAAGGTGCGAAGACGAATCGCTCGGAAATCCCGATGGCCGGCGCCCAAGCCAAGATCCACGATCCGTCGAAAGCCAGCGCCTTCCAGTGCTCGTCGAGCGGCGGCATTGTCGACACCGAAGAGGGCGACGTCCGGGTCCTCGTCCTGCCGGCGTTGCGATGGCCCGAATGAGTGGTCCACGACGCGGACGTTCCAGCCCCGTGACCGCAACCAGTTGGCAACGACCGTCGTTTTCGCCTGGCCGACATCTGCGAGGAAGGACACCAGCGATGTCGAGAGCGTAGACACGGTGATGGTGTCAGTGTCCTGAAGGACCACTTCGCCTGAGGTAGCTGGCATGAAACCAAGCGTCCATGCATACGCCTGACCCAAGTGACCCAAACCTACAATCCAGAGCGACGGCGGGAGCGCCCCCGCAACAGAATACGATCCTGCTGGCGCAAGCACTGCCTCAGTCAGGTCGACCTGGACGGTGCGGTTGCCGGCGTAGGGATTGTCTTTTCGCATAATCGAAAAGGCTTCGCTGACGGCCAGGCCGCCTGCGGCCACGCACGCTGCGACGCTGGCGGGACCGAGGTCCGCAAGCGCGTTCAAACCGAAGGACGAGCCATGCGCCCACGGAACAATCGCTTTCCCGTCAGAGGTTACGCCAGATCCGAGGGCGACCACGGGCCAGTTGCCGGGCGACGTCGGACGGTCAGGCGAGACGTGATCAAGGAAGTCGGCTAAGGTTGAGCCGGTAAACCCATGGACGGTTAATGGCACATCTGTTCCGCGAATCGTGATGTTGCCCAAGAACGATCTAGCCGCACAATTGATCACCGTGAGGGCAATAATTTGCTGGGCCTCGTTGAGAACCCCGTCTGCACCGACGTCCACAATGACGCCAAACGCGGCGAACTGGGCATGCGCATCCTCTAGCGAAGCCGCTTCGCCGGAGTCGGCTAGGACCTTAATCAGTCTATGAAAGTGATCAGCGTTCAACGGCGGCCTCCAAATGAATACGCGCGGCGGCGGCCTGCCCTAAAAAGCTCTCCCACCGGCCGCTGCCCAGATAGCGGTTGACGCTAATGGCATCGGTACCAATCACTCCCTGTGCAAAATGCGGCGCGATGAGCGCCAGATGGCCCGCGATAGCGATCATCGGGTGCGCACGGTCCGAGGGACTCTGCTGCGGGCCTCGTGGATGGGTGTGGATGTCCGCGACGACTTCCAGTTCGAGGATCTGGCATCGCTCCCATAACCGCGAGAACGCTGCGGGACCAAGGCGGACGTAGTCGTAGTTGAGCGATGTCGGATCGGCGAGGTGATACGGCAGCCAATTGTGGACTTCGCGTTGGCCATTGAGCTGTCGACCCAAAAGGAACGCACCGCTTTCGCGTTCTCCGGCTCCGGCGTCCGCCAGCACCTTCATCAGAGCGTGCCAGCGCTGGGCGGTCATGTTAAGCAGCACGGGGTTGTAGCTCATGACTCTGCAAGACCTCCCACACGGCTGATACGTATTGAACGATGCCCATATCGGGCTTCCAGATAAGTTGGGGGTGCTCACGACGCCAATGGTCGTGGCCAGGGATGGCCCGGCGATCGCAGGGCAGGTAAATGGCTTCGCCGCTGACCCACCCTGGGTTGAAGACCTGTGAGACGCGACCCCCTGTCGGCCATTCCTGTACCGGCAGTCGAGCCTGCGTGACCTGATCCCACAGCGTTGCGGTTGGCGGCTCCGCCGGGTAGCCGCTGCAATCGAACCGCAGCGTGAAGCGGCGGCCATCCCTGGCCTCCACTTCGACCAGCACAGTGGGGAGCGTGGCAGCCAACCGCCGCCACCGCCCCCGCGCCTCGCCCAGAGCAAAAGCCCCTCCCCCGAGATGAGCTTCGAGCTGGTCTGTGCCCGTCATGTCATACCCACCCATTGATGCGCGGCGAGGGCACGAGATCGAAGGTAACTTCATGATGATGCTTGGCCAGGGCGCCGACGTGAACATCCACGTCTGGACGTACATCTGTGCCCGCGATCTGAAGCATCAATTCGGCGCCGTCCGATTCACTCACGCACAGTTCGGTCAGTGCCCAAGCTTTGACGCGGGAGACAGTGGCACTAGGGCGAAACACCCGATGGATGTGCCGGCCGGCATAACGAACGATCACGCCAATTTCTTTGCGGTGATGGGCGTGAACGCTAAGACCGTCGACGAGCTTTTCGAGGTCGCGAAGCGCATGTTCTGCGTCATCGTCTTCGATGGTGACAAAGATCTCTTCGGTGCGGTTACCCAGCCGTTCGAGGATGGCCGCGTGAAGCACGGCGTGACCGGCATGCTCCTCAATTTCGATGACCTCGACTCCATCGAGGAACCCGGACTGCAGAAAGATACGAAGTGCCATGAGGAAGGTTTCCCGTGACTGCGGCTTCCGCAGCCTTCACCCTCTTAACCGATATGGCTCTTCAAAAGCGAAAACGCCAAACGGCTAAGCAGGCAGCGCAGGGCAGATCAGCGCGTAACCGCACTTACGGCAGTGGAACCCCGGCCGAGGAGCAATGTCGCCCGCCTCGTTCGCCTCAGCCCCGAGATAGTTCCACCCTTTTTTATAGGCATAGCGCATTGGAGTTGCCTCGATTTGGCCGCCATCAATGAGGCCAAGAAAGACAATCTGAGATGGCTTCGGAGACATCGTGCTCGTCAGGGCATTTACCGTCCAGGCCTTGAAGTCTTGCGCACGCCCCGGGAGCACCCAAGTTGCCGACGCCGCGGCACGCATCATCCACGGCAAGGCGACAGTCGTATTCGACACCTGCGCCACCGGGGAGATGATGACACCATCCTCCGGCAACTCCGCAACAGTGCGCTCCAAGGCGACCAAGGCTTCGCCCCATATCGCGACATGTTGTGCGGGACCGGGGAGTGAAAGGGATTCCCATGCTTGCGCGAGCGCGTCCAATGGGGCACGCGCTTCGGAAACCACCATCTTCAAGGCCCGCTCGACGGCCGCACGGGCAAGGGTGCCAAGGACTCGCGGCTTTTGCTCCGGGTACTTAAGCGTGTAGCTGTAATGGTGGCGTCGTGGACACATGGAATAACGCAGGTACTCCCCATACTCGAAATGACCCCGAATGGGACCAACGGGTGTGTGAGCCGCGGGGTTTGCCGACACGTTGCTTGGAACATGGATCCTCTGGAGGGTGACCTCACACAGCGGTGCGTAGGGCGCGAGCTGATTGGCCCTATCCGAGTCTTCTACATAGCAATGCAATTGCGTGCGTGCGCGCGACAACGCCACGAAGAGCAGGTTGTTGCGCTCAATGGCAGCATCATGCGAATAGCGTTCTGGATCGCTACCGAAGGCTTCCGGCGGTACATATGGAAAGTAGTCAGACGTGCCAAGCCCCGCGGCACCGAAGTGTTTCGTTGCCATGCCACGTAGATGCACCGCGTCGGCTTCCAGGCCCTTGCTGGCATGAATGGTCAGGAGCCGAACCGCATCCAAGCTCGAGGCCTGGGACGGCATCTCCCGCTCTGCGCCAGCCCGATTGATCTTACGTCGAATCTTTCTGGCCAGCAGAAACCCGCTTACGGTGCGCATTGAACCGTCATTATTGGTGGTTCGCGTGGCGTACGCGAGTTGCCAAAGTGCGATGCGGCGCATCGCATCGGCCACACCATGCGCGTCGGTGGCAGGCAGGCCAACGCGGTGCTCTAGAATCAGATCGCAGACCACTTCCCATGGCATCGAGCCTGAAGTGTGGCCACTCAGCACGGATGCCACGCGAGCAACTGCTGCCCGGCCTTCGGTAGACAATTCCAGCGGTGGATGCCGCAGCCACTCACCCCTGGCCCAAACGGGGTCCTCGGTGGCCGCCGCCATGATGACTTGAATATCTGAAGCTGACAGCGAAAGGTCGCCCGACAGTCCGGCTAGGCAACTCGGATGTCGATCCGCCAACAGAGACATCAAACACAGCAATTGACGCGTCTCAGCCCGTTCTTCTAGGTCGCCCACATATAGGACTGGGATGCCAGCCTGCGTGAGACCGATGGCTAACTGGTCCAGATGAGCGTTCGACTTGGCTAGAATCATCTGCGATCGATAAGGCATGCCCTGCAGGTGTAGCCCTTCAACCGATGCGGCTATCGCCAGCACTGGGTCATGCTCCCCCAGAGCATGCAGGACGGGAAGCGGTCCAAAGCGGCCAGGGGATGGTTCAAAGTCAGTCAGGGGAAATTCTTGTTGAAGCTGATGGTAGCGTCCGGCAATGCCGACTGCCGTCACGATTTCTGCAGTGCTTCGATGATTTGTCTTTAACGGATACTCTTTGGCCGAGCGATCCGGTGCCATCATGGTGTCTCGGAACCGCCGCAAGCTTTCCAACGAAGCGCCACGCCAGTGGTAAATGCCCTGCCGAAGATCCCCCACAACCCAGATGCACTTGTGGCGGCCAAACTGGCGCAAGAGCGTGACCATCGCGGTCGTAACGTCTTGGTATTCGTCCACCAAGATGTGTTCGAATCGGTCGATGAAGGAAGAAAACGGCACGCGGTCTTCGGCGAGGGCACGCGCAGGCAGCGCAATGAGGTCGACAAAGTCGACCCGATCGGCGTCACGCAGTGCCGATTCGTACGCTCGGTAAAGGCTAGCGGAGTCTTGGTAGCGCCTGAGCGCTTCCGACGGCGGTTGCCGATCGACGAAGTCTTGAAAGGCGTCCGGGTCAACCATCTCTTCTTTCAACCGGACGATACCCTCGTAAACCGTGGGCAGCCAATCCAATGGATCTGTTAATCGAGAGTGAAATACCAGCGGCACCTGATCGAGAAGCTGGGTGAGCATCAAGATCGCCTCGAACGTGTCGATCACCTGAAGCTCAGGCGTCAGTCCGAATCGGTGGTGGAATTTTCGAAGAAATTCGAGCCCGAAGCCATGAAAAGTTCCTGACCACAGTGCGTGAGACCCTTTCACATGCCGCAACCGGTCGGTCAAGGATGCCGCGGCTTTATTGGTGAACGTCAGCGCTGCGATCCGCGACGGATCCACGTGCTGGTCCTCCATCAGGTAGCGCGCCCGCTCAACCAAACAAGTCGTTTTCCCCGATCCCGGGCCGGCGATAACATTTGCGTACTGTTCCGGGGCATGGGCAGCCCGCCGTTGTTCGTCCGTCAGCATCGGGGGAGGAGCGGCGACCGACTCGGCGGCATCCGGCAGGAGCACTGCGTCGAGCATTTGTTGCCTGACGACATCCAAGGGCAGCCCGGTGCTGAGGCTAAGCGCTGCAGGCCCGGTACCGCTCTCGAACGCCTCGCGAGCGACGTCAATCGGCAGCAGCAGCTCACGTGCAAATACATTCGCAGCCAACTCGAGACGCTCGCGCGCGCCATACGCCTCGATGCAGGCGGTGCCGGCCGAGCATTGCTCGCCGGCTATCTTGGGTAGATCAGTCGCCACCACAGGTGTACCAGGATCCGCGTCCGGATCCAAAAAGAAGTGGCCCAATTCGTGGGCAACATAGAGAGCTTGGACTTCAGGCGTCAAACCCTTACGTAGATAAATGGCAAATTCATTGCGTCGCAGGACGGCTTGGGCGCCTGCTAAGGACGTCGACTCGGGCGCTACCCTCAAGATCGTCAGTTCAAATATTTCTTCTACGCGGGCCAGAACCTGATCACCGCGCACCGGCGTGTTCGCTGCAGGTCCAAGAAGGCGGGTGCGCGCCTTGGCTGCTTCATCGCGCGCCCGCTCAAACGGAGTCATCGTGATCCGTTAAAGCGAGAAGTTCCTCTTCATATTCCTTCGGGAGGCCTTCGGCACGAACGGCCTCCGCCCAAGGGGTGGGATGCCACTGCGCGGTCGGCTTTTGATCGGTCGACTTGAATGCAGGCTGCCCGGCCGACTCAAAGCGCCGCGCAAAGACCAGTGCAAGCTGACTTGGAACGACATTAAGCCGTTCGGCAAGCCTCTTCAGGATGGTCTGCGGAGCCTGGGTCCTGCCGGAGAGAACGCCGTTAAGAAGGCTTAGGTGCTCGTTGAGCCCCACGGCCGATGACAGCTCTCGAAGTCGAGAGCCCCGAAGCGTGCTCAGGCTTGCCTCCACGCTGCTGGTTTCGCGGCCCCGACCGATCGCTAAGCGATCCAACACCGGGGCAAGCGTTCGGCTAATGGCTTGTTCGTCCATGGGCTCAATGGCCTCATCCCCGACGCTGGCGGCGAACTGAAGGATGAGGTGTGCATCGGCTAGCTCAACAGCATGCTCTGGATGAGCGCGGATGAGCGCCTTCCAATCTGAAGCCGTCGGACTGGCGTGTCCGGCAAAAAATTCAGTGAGGATCTCTTCTCGAGAGAGCATCTGATTGTCGGTCATGACATGGCTCCTAGTAACGTCTTGAGGCCGTTCTTGTAATATTTCCGTGCCGTGGGCTCTGAGCAACTCATAAACACGGTAACTTCCGCCCAAGAATATCCCTGCTCCAGCCTGAAGTAGACGGCGAGACGCTCTGACTTTGGGAGTGCTAAATAGGCTGCGTTGATCTTTCCGTGAAGCGCGTCTCGGATGGCGGTCGCTTCCGGCCCGTCCTCGTCCGCGCCTGCAATGCGGTCGATGAATGATTCGGCCTGGTCGGAGTCTGAGGCTGGCGGCTTGAGGTCTTCGTACGATGGCGTGGAGCGTTTGAGCGCGAATAGTCCCCGAAGATAATCGATGGCGGAACTCTGCACAAAAGGGCCGAAGTAAACCTCGCTGTTCGCTACCTTGGCTGGATCACTCAAAAGGCGCTCCCAGACGGCGCCAACGGTGTCTTCCAGCACATCGGAGCGACCGAGAAGCCTATGCCACGCTGCTTTCTTGCGCGTTAGGCCTTCGACGCCCTTAATGATGCGGCGGTGGAGGCGCGTGGCTGCAAGCTCGCGCAACCAATCAGGCCCCTCCTTGCCGCGTACTACCCTGGACAGAACCTCACTCGCCACGAAGTGAGGGTCCTGATGCGTGTCGATCTCAAGGGCGGCCCGTGCCCCATCTTTCGATAGCGCGAGGAGATTCAGGAGCTGCTTATCGTGCTGCGCGTGGTGCACCTTGGGCTGAGGCATCGCATGACTCCTGGATAGGTTGGGGGCCCCCTGATGACTTAACCGGGATGGCGATAAGGAACCGAAAACGGGAATATCTCTGGCGGCTGGAAGGTCCCGGACCACCGCGTCGCCGTGAAAGGGGCAGGGTGATCCGTGCGCGGGCGCAGGCTGGAAGGGGGGGCGAAGATCGTTACGGCACCACGAGCAAGGGGATATGCACAGATTCGGCATTCTGGGAGGGCGCGGCCAAGTCCTGCCAAGCGTCGCGAATCGGCGCGCCCGCTGAATATCCACATTTCGGCCACGGCCAGTCCGGCACGGGTCATCCCAGCGAGCGGGAGCAGCCCACCACATCGGCAGGGTCCACGCCGCAATAGCGTGCCCGGATCATGCCCGACTCGCAGCGGGCGTGCTATCGCCCGGTGAGGTGAGCCAGGGGGCAATGGTCCCGTATCGGCACTGGAAAGACTGGAAGAGGACGCGCGGGGCTGCCACTACCGGGGTCACTTTCGCGGCACCACCGCCAGTGCCGGTGCGGTACGGTACCCGAGAGGTAGCGATAGCAACTAGGTTGGCTCGTAGGATTGTTCGGTAACGGCCGATCAAGGCGTGTGAGGATGAAACACCATGGGATCGATCTGGTTTGACCCTGAGATGCTGGCGGATCACTTACACGAGATCATCGGCTACAAAGCTGGTGTTGTCGCCTCAATCCCTCATATCTGCGACCTGCTCAGCGGCAGCGAGTATCCGGATCTGATTCGGGCGTCGGAAAGCTCGGTCGTTCGTGTGCGGTCCGAGGACTACGAAGAGTTGTATTTTTCGTTGTTGCATGCCGTGGGCACGACGGCGGAGCGCTTCCATCCGATTGCCGAGATGGTGCGGTTGACGCTATGGCTCGAGAAATTGGGTGGTGAAGGCTTCGGGTCCGTCATCATGGCCATGATGGACGAAGGCATGCGCAAGGGGCGCCAGGCTGCGAAGGCCGAAGGGCGGGCGACCATCGATCCCCGAGATATGGTGATCGAGGCGGAGCAAGCATATGGCGCGGTCGGACGTGAAGGGATGATTGCCCTATTGGAGATGCACGCCCGCAATCAGCGATACAGTCCATACACCGAACGCTTCGAAGTCTGGAAAAACCTGCAGCCGTTACAGGAGTTATTTGAGCGGACCGGGACGGGGCCCGAGTACGGCACTTTCTTAGATCAGCGGCTCATCGATTACCTGTCGGTTCACGGCGAACAGTTAGGCACCATCCATTGGCGGCGGTTCGAGGAACTCACGGCTGAGTACTTCACTCGAGAGGGATTCGAAGTAGAGCTAGGGCCGGGGGGCAACGACGACGGCGTGGACGTCCGAGCCTGGCGCGGATCGGCCGAACCCGGCGCCGCGACGCAGTACCTGATTCAATGCAAGCGTCAGCAGGCCAAGATTGACAAAGTTACGGTCAAAGGCCTCTACGCCGATGTCTTGAATGAGCAGGCCGACTTGGGGTTGCTGGTCACCTCCTCGGAGTTCAGTCCCGGTGCACGCGAAACCGTGGCCGCGCGGGGATATCCCGTGCAGGAGGTCAATGGGGACCATGTGCGTGGTTGGCTTGCCCAATTACGCACGCCCGGCACCGGAATTCTGAGGCCTTAATGTCACTAACAGCGCTAGAGTATTTGCGGTCGGATAAACCGATGACAACGTCCCGTTTGGTGCAGGCAGGCGCAACACGATGCCGTACGTTTTGGCGCACGGGTGATCGGTCGATACACTGACCGGCGCCTTAGTCAGGCTCCCACGCGGATGAGACGAGATAGGGAATTGGCGTGGCAGCAGCTCCGGCCAATCACTCCGGCGGCCATGACAAGGAGATGATGCGCCACGCTGAGCTTGAAATATTCCGCTCAATGGATGCATGGACAAACGAGCGCGGTAATCCGCGCCGCTCCTTAGAGTAGTCAGATAGCTGGGTGTATCCCGCCGACATACTCGTAGCGGAGGGCAACACCGTCAATCTCGCTAGGAAGTGAGACCCTCGCAGGGCGCTGCAGGTCCACAGTCAAAGAATAGTCTTCTCCGCGCCCAGTTATTCCCACCGCAGCCAACTCCGCCCGTCCGGCAAGTTGTGCCAGAGCGAGGCGCTGCGCGTGTCGGGCTTGGACTAGGGTCGCCATATCTTGACGTTAAGCCCAAAAGGTGCCCTTGTCTACCGGCAGGTTCAATGCCTCAAAAACATCTGTGAGGTAGTTTGCATAGGTGACCTGAAGGGGGTTGCCAGGCCCGTGTCCACTGTCAGCAAACAGCAGACCTACTGCGCAATTGTCGGCATCCAGAATCAACGAACCGCTGTCGCCACGGCCCGAGAATGGACGTTCGGTAGTGCCAACGACGGAAAACTGACCGAAGAAGGCTGCTTGGCGCCCGTCGGGGTAGGTCAGCCACAACGGGCCAAGTTCGAGACCGCGAATGGTGCCTAGACTCAAACCCGTGGTTCTCCCCACCTTTTTAACGGCTAGAGGAGCATATGTGGGCCGATAAATGCCTTTGATGGGGCCGACCTGAGGCACGTGATGCATAACAGGAGCAATGTCAGGGTCCAGTATCGCAACTGCGGCGTCAACGCTGTTGAACTGCGAATTCGGGGACCCCTCTTGGCTATACACAATGGGCACGCAATTCAGTAGCTGGCCGATCGGTCTGTGCACACCCTTGCAATCGGACGTTCCGGCTTGAATGGTGATGGTCGAGGTTATGCCGTTATCGTGGGTGAGTACATGATTGTTGGAGAGCAAGAGCGTCTGCTCTTTACTGTCTTTCGTAAATAAGCCGATCGTTCCAGATTTCATGCCGGCGCCGCTAACGCTGGAGCCAATTAGCGGTCGTTCATGAGTTCCTTGGTACCACGGTGTGCTGGCAGGGTGAATTTCCCCAACAAAAAGGATCTCAACATCACCCCTAGCCATTTCGGTCAGCTCGCCAAGGAAGGCTTCGTCCGCTATGAGGTCTTGGCTCTGCAAGTGCGCCGTGAGGTGGTAGTCATTTGGACGCCGACCGGGAGAAGCTCCCAACGCGATGGGCCTACCAATAGCCAAAGGGCTACCGGGTCGTCGGCTACTGGTGCCTCCGCCTAAGCCCGAGAGTCGCCTCAGCCGCCTGGGAGGCGAAGGAGGTAAAGCGCAATACGAGTTTATGAGGCGCTTCAAGCGCAACACTTCTTGGAGTTCCATTGAGCTTCCTTGCGTGAAGGTGGACGGGAAAGCAGCTTCTACCGTAGCCCATTTTTGCTGCAGAATCTTCCACCTCCCGGAAGGTGCAACGCATTTTCGTGCAGTGAAAGTGCGGACTTTTCCATGCGTGTTGACACATCTGAGCGCGACGGTGGGTTTCAGATACGTTCGCTCGATATCGTTTGGGCGTCGTTGTTAGCGAGCCACTGATTTCTCTACAGAACGCCTTTTTCGGGGGAGTGTGGGAGTTCGAGCTTCTTCCTTTCACCAGGCCGGGTCGCAGTTGCGCCGACGTGCAACTTGATCAACGCCCGAGTGGCGACTGGCTTGGCGTCCGTGGTGCAGGTCCAGTACGCGTCGAATGATTTACGGCAACATTCCTGCGCCTTGGCAGATGTACAGCGCATGCTCAGTCACTCCCCTCAGCATGTCTAAGTGCGCGGCACTCGGCCGTCGGGCCTCTGCCTCCCATATTTGTCTTAATACGCTCAGGAGCGGTTGCCAGCACGGAGCCAGCGCGCTCGTTCTCGCCGACGTCGAAAGCGTGGCGATGGCCACATCCACGCCGAGGCCATCCACGTGTCCCATCAAATAAGCCGCCCCGAGAAGTGGTTCTTGCGCTACCCTCACGCCGCGAATGAAGGCCGGTGCAGCGGCCAGCGAATGCCAATGCTTTCTAGTTCCCAGGGAGAGCCGCGGAAGACCAGGGGCGAGCCTGAGGGCAAGGCAATTCATGAAGATGACCGTGACCGACGCATAGTTTCCGTGGTGTGCCGCCAACCTGCACGCCGCATATTCGTCCCAGAGGCTCAGCGCCAGGAAACGCAGTGCACCGGGACGCCAGTCCTCGCTCGGTGCTGAGAACAATCGCCTCCAGTCAGGGTTCGGTGTGTCTCCAAGAAAGGCCACGTGGGCCAGTTCGTGGGCCACGATGTTGACGCCGATGCTTTCGCTCGCCGGGGTGTCGATCAAATCGCCAAGATAGGCAATGTCCAGGACCACATGCCGGCGCCACCGCTGGCCCCGCTGTATGTACACGACGCAGCCGGCGCTGACGAGCTGGCGCTTTGGCCGGCGGAACGCAGCCGCATCTGTTCTGCATCGTTGCCGAGTCAGTGCGTTCAGTGCACTTGGAAGATCGGTCGTCACGGTAATCCCGTCGAGCGCCGATAAGTCCCAGATCGCGTTGAGCTGACATGCCATGAGGTGCACAGCGTCAAGCAACCGCGGTATCCGATCTTCCTGCGTCGACTTGCCCCGAAAGCGAACAACGCATCGACGACGCCCATCCATCCAGAGCAGAAAGATATTCCGGACCGCTCCCGCACTCAAAATCTGCGTGGCGTCGCTGTGGTTGAAGCGGCCGACTTCATTGCCTCACTCAGTCGGTCGGCGGAGCGCTTCGTTCTTCCGTGACTAGGAGCTGTCACCAGGCGACTGGGAACGCTCTACTAGCAATAATTCGGGAAGAAACGCAGTGGCTCCCCCCACCGTCGGTTTGACACGGCTTCCTGCTAATCAACGCAGGCATGCTCCCGAGGAAAGTCGAGCCAGATCGAGTGCCCATCCAAGATGCCGCTTCCGATCACATCAGGCTGGTCCGAAGCTTCATCGATGAAACGCATCGCGTGGACTGGCAGCGACTTCCCACCTGTGTTCAGGGACACATCCGTGAAGCCGGACCGAGCCGCTCGCAGGGTGCCGCCGCGAAGTACGTTCACGGTCCCCAGCTGCGTTGGCATGGGTATTTTTGAGCCGTCGTAGCCGTTCAGGCTTCCGGAGGCGCCGGTGTCCAGATAGAGCGGGGCGTCCGGGAGCCCATTGATGCTCCCGCTCAGAAAGACTCGGGTCCGAAAGCCGGACAGGCTGCCACCCAAGGCCAGCGCACTGGCGCAAGTCTTCGGCATGCCTGAGTCTCCATAGGAGATGGACTTGTCGGTTAAGCGAAGCGGCGCAGGCAAGGCGCCAATGAGGTCGAGGCCGACCGTTGAGAACGGACCGTCCCAGATGCTCGCCGCATAATTCTTGACGACGAGGCTGCCCCATTTGACCTCAGCGACGACGCCGACCCCCATGGATACGTCGGAATTTCCGTTTTCGGTTGGTCCTGCGAAACGCTTCGCTCCGGGGATGAGGCGGGCACCGACTTTGGATGCGTCGTGCTTATTGAGGACCGAACGGGTCGTGCCGGTGTCGACCAGGGCTTGAATCGGCACGTTATTGATGACAATGGTCGTCATATACATCCGACCGCTGGATTCGTGGCGCAGCTCTGCCGGAATACGCCCATGCTCGGCGCCGACATGCAATGAGTAGGGCGGTAGGGCAGCTGCGTCTGGGAGCTGAGGCTCGAAGGACCGGTCACGCACGTCCTTTCCATTCCTGGCCTTTGAGAGCACCGGATATAGGCGACGGCGAATTTCTCCTGCGCGGCGCTCTTGCTCGGCCAAGTCGCCTCCAAGGATTGCGCTGGACATCCAGGCACTGGCGCACCCCAGCGCCATCGTCATCAGTTCCGGGGAAAATGATGAGTCAAAGCATGCCTTTGCTTGATCAGCCGAGGACTTGAGCTGCCAGTGCGACCGATCCAGTTCCGCTTGCGCAAACTGCCGCATTTGAGGGTAGGGCGACTTCGCAACGACAGTCCTCAGGTCGGACAGGGAGCCCTCGGCCGCGGCCTTATAGAGGGGCTCATCGAGATTTGGCTTGATGTATTCCGGTCGATCGGCCTCTTCGCTACGCGCGGTCGATGGCGCGGTGACGATGAAGAAAGCCACCAAAGTCACGGATATAAGCCACTTGTGATATGTCATACCGATGTTCCTGATGAGATGTCGAAGCCAGCTTGCTGGCTTCGACACGCTACAGGGCAAGAACAAGCTGCCCTACGAGCATAGCTAAAAGGCTGTCTTAGTTGAACGGAACCGTGATTCGGCCGCTCAGCTCCCAGCCTTTATCTGAACTCCAGCCCACTCCGCCGAGGTAGTAAGTCTGAAAGCCAGCTTTCCCGCCGTCATCGTGCGAGATATTGAAGCTGGTGTTGTGCTGCCCCGTGGTCGAATCGATATGGTAGGTGGCATCCACCTTCCACCCGTTCTGGTCATAAGGCGTCCAGGTTGCACCTTCGCTGGCGTGACCGGTCGAATCCAGAGCAACATCGATACTGATGCTCCCCGGCAGTTTCATGCTGATATCAGCCGAAGCCGTCTGCGCCGTGTTGACCGACTCGCTGAGGTGGAAATCCCCGATATTTTGGGCGGAACCGACAGTGAGGGAGTAGACGCCGTTGTTGATGTTGGTCGAAGCGGAGACGTCGAGATGATCGTTGATGTGGTAAAGGTCGGTAATCGACGCCTGACCATTTTGGACTGTACCGCTGAGGTCGTTGTTGCCAGAAGCCAGGTCGAAGGCGACCCCGGCGATCTGCTGTGACTTGGGATCACCATACTGAAAGATCGGTGACCCGGTTAGCTTCCCAAACGGCCCCAAATCATACTCATGCGGCGCATGATTGTTGCCGTTATCCGCGGGTAACGAGGAGGGAGGCACATCGCTGGCCCCTGAGCCGGGGTGGTTTGGATCATAGCCGAATCCGATATTTCCACCGGATCCCGGATAGATCCCCGACCCATTCCCAAATACAGTGATGCCCGGGATGTCTTGACCACCTCCCTCGCTGACGCCGCCGCCACCACTGACTTTCGCTATCTCGTTTTTCGTTAAAGCGCGCATTGGCCTCTCCATTTTGTTTAAGGACTAGGTTGCTATCGGGCTCTTGCTGTCGATTCCCTGCCTTGGCTCTCTGGCAAAGGAAATGACTCGGTCCACGAGGTTGGCCACATCGTGGCGATGGCTGATCACCACCTTTGTCATCGCTTCAGTGCGGATCGCATTGAAGATGTCCTTTTCGCACATCGAATCGATGTGGCTGGTCGCTTCATCCAGGATGAGAAGCTTGGGGCGTCGATAGAGTGCCCGGGCCAGGTGCAGCCGCTGCTGCTGTCCCCCGGAGAGGCTGGAGCCCATGTCGCCGACCAAGCTGTGGTAGCCCATAGGCATTTCAACGATGTCGTCGTGCAGCGAAGCAAGCTCCGCGGCGCGTTGGATTCGTTCCAGCGTGGCGCTGGGATCAAAGAAGCTGATGTTGTCAGCAATGGATCCGGCAAAAAGGTGGTCATCTTGCATGACGCAGCCGAGCATCTTTCGATAGTTATCCTTGCCGAGGTGCCTGAGATCGACTCCCCCGATGCGTATCGTGCCCACCTGTGGATCCAAGAGGCCCAACAGAAGCTTGATCAGCGTGCTCTTGCCACAGCCTGAGGGACCGGTGATGGCCACGGACTCACCGGCGGCGATTTCGAAGCTGACGCCCTTGAGAATCCAGGGCTCGCCGTCGGCATAGCGAAAGCTGACGTTCTCAAAGCGTATCGAGACCTCGGGAAGGGGGCCGACAAAAAGACCTTCCGCGTGGGGCTCCGGCGCCGTCATGACAATGTCGGCCAGACGCTCGCCCTGCACACGCAGCAAGCGCAGCTGGATGAGGTAGTCAACGAGGCTGTCTGCTCGCGCGGTGAACTGATCCGCATAGGCGACGAAGGCGATCAACATGCCCGCGCTCATTTGACCGCGCAGGCAAAGCCACGCGCCCAGCCAGAGCACGCCGATCTTCTGAGCGCCGCTCGTCAGACCACTGAGCGTCGAGAAGATGAGGCCAAGCCGTTGGATGCTGATGGATGTGTTGAGCACATCAGCGGTGGCGTTAAGGTGTCTCGTGGCCTGCATGGCCGTCTGGCTGTGCAGCCGGAGCGTTTGGATGCCTCGCACCGATTCCATCAGGCTGGTTTGTTGTTTTGCAGAAACGAGCACCTGATTAAGATTGGCTTCGCGGAAGACGCGAAAATAGAGCATGCGAATGCCAGCATAAATGACCACGGACACGGCCGTGATGCCAGCGAGAAGCGGGCTGTAGATGACGAGAAGGACCATCGTGAGGCTGGCCATGATGCCGTCCAGGATCACGCTCACGAAATGGGTGGTAAGCGTCTGCTGGATGGTTGTGATGGCGGAAAATCGAGACAGGATGTCGCCGAGATGGCGCTTTAGGAAATAGGACTGAGGGAGCCGCAGGAGATGCTGGAAGACATTTCCCGTCCAGCCGAGGTTGAAATGGCTTCCAACCCACATGACCACCCAAGTGCGTAAAGCGGTGACTGCGGTTTGAAGGAGCAACAGCAGCGAGAAACTGATGCCCAGGAGAACCAAGAGATCATGATCGCCATCGGCGAGAACCTGGTCGACGACCAGTTGCATGAACTGGGGCGCCAGCAATGAGAACCCTTCCAAAGCAAGGGCGAGCGCGAAGATTTGAAGCAGGCTTCGACCAAGGCCGTGGATCGAGCCGGCAAGCGCCCGGAGCGAGAGCGGCGGCTCTGCCGGTTTTCGCTGAAAGGTCGCCCCTTGGGAAAACGCGACAGCGACCCCGGTGAAGTGCTGACCGACTTCCTTGAGCGCGAGCCGGCGCTCGCCGACCGCGGGGTCAATGATGACAGCCCAGGCACCGCGGACCTCTCGGAGCACCACGAAATGGTCCATGTCCCAATGCAAAATACAGGGCACGTCAAGCTGATGGAGTTCGCTCAGTTCCAAACGGACCGGTCGGCAGATTAGCCCGAGCGTTTGGGCAACCTCCATCAGGCTACCAAGTGTCATGCCCTTGAGTGAGATCGAGACGCGGCGACGCAGAGACGCAAGGTCGACATGATGCCCATAAAATCCGGCAATCATGGCGAGACAGGCAAGTCCGCACTCGCTGGCTTCCGTTTGCCGAATGACCGTCAGGCGTCGGCGGCCTCCAAAGAACAGGCGCCTGGTCTCGTCAAGAGGCGACCGAATGAGCGAATCGGCTACATCTTCGTTGAGGTTGCGTTTGTGCTCTCGCATTACATGTCTTCCTGCCGACGGCGCATGCCGTACAGTGGCTCGAAGATCCATTCAAAGAGACGGCGCTGGTCAAGCAGAAGGCTAGCGTCCAAGGCCATGCCGGGTCGGAGCATCACGGCCCTGCCATAAGCCAGCACATCCTGTTTCTCCAGGTCGACCTGAACCCGATACATCGATTCGACAGGGCCTTGCTGCCCCGATAGCGCGGTGACTTCGGCTGGTTTGAGCGCGCTGTAGGAAACCTGCTTTACCGTTCCGTGTTGCACACCGAATTTCTGGTAGGGGAACGCTTGGTAGTGCAGGCTGACCTTGGTCCCAGCATGGACGAAGCCGATGGCACTGCTCGGCACTAGGAGTTCCGCGCTGAGCTTTGCATTGCTGGGCACGAGCGCCAGGAGGACTTGGCCGGCGGTCACTGTCTGGCCAGGCTTGACAACCAACGACGAGATTGTGCCGTCTGCAGGTGCCCTCAGCACTGTTGAGCGCTCGGCTTCATTCTGGGCCAAGGCTTGCTCGCCTTGGGCCAGCTGCCGCCTTATTTCGTTGATCTTGCCGTCGACGGTGAGCGGATTTTGCTCGACCTGTGCGGTCAGTGTGCTCAGTTGTTGGGAGACTTCGAAGCGCTGTCGCGTCAGCGCCCGAACCTGTGCCTCTGCGTTGAGCGCTTGGGCTTCTTGGTCTTGAAGCTGAAGGGCTGACACATAGCCTTTTGAAACCAGGGGCCGGATTTTCTCGAGCACCCGGGTGTAGCTTTCGGTCTGCCGCTGTTGAATCTTCAACTGGGCATCCAACTGGCTCAACTGACCCTCCAGCAATCGCTTCTCGGTGACGAACTGGTGCGACTGTGACATCGAGATGCGTTGCGTATCGGCAATGTCCGCTTGCAGGCGGCTTGCCTGCATCTTCAGCTGAAGGCTCACCGCAGCGTTGGTATCGCCCAGGGACTCGCTGCTCCGTTCTCCGGAAAGGACAATAAGAGGATCACCGGCGTGGACGTAATCTCCCTCTTTTATTCGGGTGTCTGCGACCGTTCCAGCTGTCCGAGCGGTCATTTCGAGCAAGCCCTGTTCGGGCACGAGGCTTCCACTGACCTGCGCTCTTCGCGTGTAGTGGCCTAGGTAGAGCCACGCGAACACGATAAGCAGGGTGGCGACGACCAGCGCGGTCCACACAGTGTGGGAAACCGGTGTTGCCAGGCGAATCGCCCCGGTCCAAGATTGACGCTTGGCATCAATGGCTTCGCTTCGAAACAGTTCCATGTCGACGTCATTCCCGTTTCATCCAGATTCGATCGTTCGCGGCATCGCGCTCGTCTTCACCTCAACTCCGACGATCCGTCAGAGCGCGATCTCGCGTCGATGCCGGCATCAATCCGCAGTAGGCGCAGCAGCCAAAGTTGCTTCGCCCCCGCGAGAGGTGGCCATAACCTAGCGCGGACGAATGTAGTTTTTGTGACATGGGACGGCATGCCCTCGACCTGCATGCAGTGCTTTTCCGTGGAAGCTGCACGGTTCAGCCACCCGCTTGTGGGCCCGGGTAGCGATGGTTTGACGGACAGCCATGGGGCACTGGGTGAGCTAAGGCGACATTCTGCAGACCGTCGCCGCGCCGTCTGGCTCACCTTGCGGAATAGAGGGGCTGCTTGCTTGCCAGTAAGTGCGGTGCAAAGGCGTTGACTTGAATCAGGTCTTCGCCTCGGCGTTTGCCTTCAACGGTGAGGCAGTGCGACCTGCGTCACATGCCCCGACGCATCGACTCTGAGAGGACGCACCGCTGGCCCCAGGCGAGGCTGGCGCCGGACATCGATGATGACGGAGGTCACGCAATGGCCCATCTGGCTGATGGCCAGGTATTTCCCCGAATCCGTCGCTGTCCACCCATCGTTGGAGCTGAGGGCAGTCCAGCGAATCCCACGATTACTGGCCAGCTCGTTGCGCAGGCCTGGACCATCCACGCAGCGCGCTGCATCAACGGTGGTCAACATGCGTACGACCGGCGGCGGGGCAGTGCCGTCCCCGTCGGCGGTCAGGGTGATGCGCAGAACCGCACCCTCCTTGGTCCGGTAACCAATGGCTGGGTATTGCCAACCTGTCCTTCCATGCGTTGGAGCGTCGCTGCGCGCATGGAGGTAAGTCTGCACTGGTGCAGCCGTGCCTGGGATGAGTGGGATCGCACCAGACACCAACTCGCCGAGCGACATCGGTTGCGGACGGTCCTCAGCGTGCAGCAGCGTCGATGCAGGCGCGGATGCCAGGAAGGCGATGCAAAAGACTGGAGCCACGGTCTTCATCGAGTCAATCCTCCTGGGTAGACGATGCGGTGCGTTGGGCTCGGAGCGGCGACGGGGCCGAGTATGCGCTCGGGCGACACTCTCGTGAAACGGCGCCTCATCGATAGCACTGTTCGGCGCGCGGTTGCCGGCCTCCACGGTTCGGCGTAGCGTACGTGAGGCAGGGGCTCTCGACGGAGCCAGACCATGGTCCATCGTCCCTGTCGTGCTGCCTCCAGGGCGCACAGTCGTGTCGCCGAATACCTGCGCATGTCCACCGAGCGGCAGGAATACTCCCCGATCAACCAGGCCGCGGCCATCCAGGCCTACGCAGCTGCGCACGGCATGACGGTCGTGCGCACCTACCGCGACGAAGGCCGCAGTGGCCTCCGGTTGCAGGGCAGGGCGGCGTTGCAACAGCTCATCGGCGACATCGAACGGGGCAGCCCCGGGTTCGACGCCGTGCTGGTCTTGGATGTCAGCCGCTGGGGACGCTTCCAGAACACTGATGAGGCGGCGTTCTACGAGTACCTGTGCCTGCGCCAGGGCGTGCGGGTGATCTACATCGCTGAGCCCTTCGAAGCCGATGGCACGCCGCTGTCGGCGGTGCTCAAAGGTCTGAAGCGTTCGATGGCCGCCGAATACTCGCGCGAACTGTCCGCCAAGGTGTTCGCGGGCCAGTGTCATGTGGTCCGCGCGGGCTTTCACATGGGTGGCCCGCCGGGCTATGGCCTGCGGCGGATGCTGGTCGACGCCCAAGGTCGGCCCAAGGGCTTGCTGGCGCCGCGCGAACAAAAGGCCTTGGTCACCGATCACGTCAAACTCGTGCCTGGGCCTGCCGAGGAAGTCCGCGTGGTGCGCTGGCTGTTTCAGCAGTCGGCCGCCGGCCTCGACAGCAACGCCATCGTGCGCCGCTTGAACGCCAAGGGCACGCCGAACCAGCATGGCCGGCCATGGAGCCTGAGCGGGATGCGTCAGCTGCTCGACGACGAGCGCTACATCGGCACCTCCGTGTTTGCCCGCACCACCCAGGCCATCGGGCACCCCCGTGGGGCCTGCACCCCCGAACGCGAGGTGCGCGTGGCGCATGCCTTTGAGGCCTTGGTGCCGGACGCGCTCTTTTGGCAGGCCAAGGCGGTACGTGAGGCACGCGCCAGGAAGCTCACCGACGCGGAAATGCTCGATGCCATGCGCCAGGTGTGGCGGCAGCACGGACGGGTCACCAGTCGGCTCCTGGACCACGACCCGGTTGCCCCGACCGCTCAGAGTTACCTTCGTCGGTTCGGCACCTTGCGTGCCGCGTATCGGCGGATTGGGTATCAGCAGGATCGGGACATCACCTATGGCGACACGCGGGAGCGCATCCGACCCTGGCGGGTCAGCATCCTGCATCTGCTGATGGAGCAGCTGCAGGAGGCCGGCTCGTCGGTCGAGCGCGACGACTGGATCTTGCGCATCGACGGGGTATGGACGCTGCGGGTGCGCCTGCTCCAGGCCGGCGCGTACCACGGGTCCTACCGGTGGGAAGTCCGCCCCGGGCGCCGCTCGGTCGACATCGTGGTGGCGGCGCGGATGGCCGAGGACGGCTCCGCACCCTTGGACTATCTGATCTTGCCGCGGGTCCAGGCGGACCGTTGGCCGGCGTGGGTCAACCATCGCCCGTCAGCCGCCGTCCGGTTCTACACCCACCCGTCGTTGGCCATCGTCACCGAGCTGGCGCGCATCTCATGCCCCGGAGGTCGCCATGCATGCCCGTAACCATGCCCGCGTCACGCGGGAGGCCCTTGTGGCGGCGGAGCTGTCGGCCACCGCAGAGTGCGCGTGGCAGCAGTGTGCGGCGGCGGCCCAGGTCTTACTGACACTGCGCAAAGACCCAACATTTCGAAGCCTCATGGACGCGCACCAGGGGCTGCTCGACGAGCTTCCGGCGTTGCTGGCGCCGGCAAAAGGCGAAGACGGGGTGCGATCGGTGCTCCACCTGCTCGTGTGTCGAGCCGCGTTGGCTCCGATCCTGACCCGTGTCGAGGTGCTGGGATGGCTGGCCCACGCTCACCCCGAGGCGCTGGTGACTTTGTTGGCGGTCGCTGTCGCCGAGAGTGGTACATGGAATGCTTGCGCTAAGCGCCCGCGCAGATTCGACTCGTAGGCGCCTTGGGCACTTGAAATGCGCGGTCCATAAAGATGTATCGACGGATTTTTAAGCCGTACTGCAAACATCGTCTGGCAGCGGAGCACTTCGCGCCACCGCGTTTTTGTGCGCGGGAAGTGAGAGACCCTTGTGGTTAGGGTTGATTGTTCCCCGTTGATTGATCTGCGAGAACAAAACTTACCGGCAGGACGCTAAGCGAAGGCGTGCCTCGACGAGAGCGAATCGTTCGAAGACGCCCCGTGGAGCGATTCATTCGGCCGCGAGAACCTCGCTACATGTGATTCTTCCGTTCCCTTCTTTGTAGGGAAAGTCCTGAGTTCGTGTAGGCCACGGCCTACAGGATCGCAGCATATTTCGACAGTCAAGCTTTTGCGATGCTACTGCGTCGGACAGCCATTGGACCTTACCGGGTTACTCCAGCATCCTTCGTTGCGAGTAAGTAGATTTTTACGATTTTCTGCATATAAACGCGGTTGTGTCGACCTGCGGCGTTGCAGAGAATCGATGAACCCGAAAGATGGACGGCTAATCCTGAGCACTCTCTAACCCTGCAACAATTGATGCATATTCATCCGGTATGTTGAGATGAGGTGCGTGCAGTGCCGAACCCTAAAGATTACGCGGATGCCTTCTAGACAGATTCCATCGCCGATCTACCCATCATATGAAGTGCTATCCCCGTCAACAAAGGTTCTCATGCACGCAGCGGCGGAAGCCCTGAAGAAACTTGCTCCTCATACCAATTCTCTACTAAAGACTTCGCTAGAGCAGCTCCACGAGACTGCCGCATTTGTCGATTACGCTGCACCGCTAGCGTCACTTACACATCGTCTGTCGCCCTATGTTGCACGACCATCGGAACCGACCGATGAGAGTGTGACGCGAAGTGCAAAGGAAGTGCAGGTCCTGGGGCGCCTGGATCAAGGGGTGGTTCGTGCTCTGTTCGGCAGTTTTAGCGAATTCTGTGACGCAATCGAAACCGTTGGTTCCGCCGTCCTCGGTGAAAAGGCGGGCATACGCGAGGACTTTGCTGTGGGAACGGCGTACGACATCAATGGAAATAGATGGTTGTACGTCCCTCAGGACCAGGTGAGGGTAGAACTACATCGACTGTGGTCATTCTTAGTCGTTGAAAATGAGCGTCCAGACACATTCACTGCAGCAATTTTCATCGCTAATTTTCTGGGCATCCATCCGTTCAGGGACGGAAATGGACGTGTGTCTCGTATTTTGGGAAATATCATTCTTTTTCGAGAAGTATCAACGGCCAGGATGTTCTACATGCCGTTTAAAGATCTAATGATGATCGGTCAAGGTGGCTTCGAAATCGCATGCAATCAAGCGCGATTTTTTGGGCGCGCAGCTATTGTTTGTCGATGGATATCAAATGCAATTCTCGCGATTCTCTTGCTGCAGCAGAGCAGAGCGCGCGAAGAGTGCGATGTTGTTCATCGTGATGATGGCTATTGGGATTCCGTAAGGTCCAAAGGCCTGAGCTGAACCAGCAAAAGAAGCATCACTGAAGAATAGCTATTCGAATTTGGGGGGCGGTGCGCGCATCAGTGTCGTCGCACAACCCGATAGCCCAACGGCATCCGCGTCAGTCGCGGTGGTGGCACAGTACGTAGTAGTGCCATTTTTTAAGAGCGCGAACAGCACACACTGATCGACTTCAAACAACTGCAACATTTGCCAGGAAGCTAGATGATGCGACACCTCTCAGCAGCAGAGCTTTTCCTCGTTTCAGGCGGAACAACGACATTGACGACCGTCGTAGTGACGGCAGACCCGCCTCCGAATCCGCCCTCTGATGGCGGTGGCGGTGGAGGTAGCCCCGGAACGCCCACGCGGACCGGTACGCATAACGTTTTCGAGCGGAGCTTTTCCTCCAAGGTTGCCGGTCATAACAATCCGGGAAACTTGGTATACAACAGCTGGACGGCCAATCATGGGTCTACGGGTAAGGACTCGAACGGATTCGCTGAGTTCGCAACGGAACAGGACGGCCGCCAAGCGCTTGCCGATCTAATCGATGGCAACTACGGCAACAGCACCCCGGACAGCCTTTCGCATGACGGCTATAACGGAGGAAGTGCGGCCGCACAGAACGCCGAATCGAACAACCTCGAGTCGTATATGTCGTCCCATGGCTACTCCGGAAGCCAAGATACGCCGCTTAACTCTATGGGCGACGACGAGTTCAACACGTTCCTGGATTCGCTGACGAACGCCGAAGGTTCGACCAACATGTGACATTCTGGTTGGCGCCGAGAGGCGCCAACCATTACACCGAGGTATTTATGTTGAAAGTAGCTGCATTTCTGATGCTCATAACCGCGGGTGCAATCGCGCAGAGCCATGATCCACTTCCGGTTCAGAACGACAGTAGGGCCACCCTTGTGAATGAGGGGGAGGAGTCATCCTGGCTTGACGGAGAAGTCATTCAAGGAACGGCTCTTGTCGCACACAGTAATGTGTCAGGCCCAAGCACATATCTGTATTTGCATCTGCATCGGCCTATCAATTTCTCAGCGAGTTCAACAAAAGACAATTTCTCGACGAACCAATTTCACGTCTACGATCTGTCTTTTTCGTCAGAGAATGCGGCTACCTTGGATAACTTGACTAAAGCTGTCGGAAAAAAAATGTCATTGAAGGGCTATGTGCGTGCATCGCCCACCGGTCAAAGTCCGACTGCGCTGCATATCGTAGTCACCGAAATAAAAATTATCCCGTAATCCCTGACATGATCAGACTTCATGAAGCGCTGTCCCCCGACGCCGAACAAAGTCATGTTGTAGACGGTCCGCTGATTCGGCCGGAGGTTATAAGCAAGCGCAGCGCCAGCGCTCTTGGGTCGGTAAAGTTAACCACTCCAGTGACGGCACGAATTACCGGAGCACTAGGACTGATCTTGATTGCGGGAACTCTTGCTTGGCTTTGCCTGGGGCAGTACACACGCAGGGTTCATGTCAGCGGCACGCTTGTTCCTGTCGGGGGGCTCGCGCCAATCGCTTCGTCGAGCCCAGGATTGATCACCAAGATCTTGGTCGAGGAAGGTGAGACCATAAGACCGGGCACCCCTCTGCTGATGATAACTCAGGAAGAAAGTGCCGCCTCCACCGGTGACACGCGACGAACGATTAGTGACGCGTTGAAAGAATCGCAAACTAGCCTAGCGTCAGATATCCAGCTGACCAGTCGAATAGCCGAAGACCAGAAGCGATCACTGGAAGATGATCATGCCTCACTGGAACGACAGTTGACGCAGATCGATGCACAGGTCGCACTTTGGCGCGAATCTACTGACCGGCAGGGAGCCATACTCGATAAGATTCACAATAAGATGGCAAGCGGAATTGTCTCGGATGTTCAGCTTCAGGAGATGCAGTCGCAGCAGGATACAGCGCGTGCACAGGTGTCTTCGCTACTCAGGGACCGCTTACAAGTTAGACAGCAGTTGACCGATAACGAAGCTCAGCAGCGACAGACGCCGCTTGATGCACAGCAAAAACGTAGCGACTTCCAACGAAAAATCTTAGACGCAAAGCAGCTGCTTGTACAAAGTGAAGCGGCCAGACTTGTCGTCATACGAAGCGAGAGTGGTGGGACCGTCGCCAACATTCTCGTGCACACTGGGCAGTCAGTCCCAGCCGGGCGTGAATTGCTGACGATTGTCCCTGCGGAGTCGCAGTTGCGAGCAGAGCTTCTCGTTCCGAGCAAGGCGCTTGGTTTCCTTTCCATAGGAAATAAAGTGGTTCTTCACTACGCAGCATTTTCGTATCAAAAATTTGGTTCGGCGGATGGGCGTGTGCAACGGATATCTCAGAGTTCCCTGCGTCCGGATGAGCTTGACGAAGGCTCAGCAGGCACAAAGGACGCGGAGCCCATGTATCGCGTCATCGTTAGTTTGAATCGTCAGACCGTCTCCGCCTATGGGAAAGAGCGATCACTGTCCCCCGGCATGTCGCTGGACGCGGACATCTTGGTCGATAAGCGCAGCATGCTGGAATGGGTGTTCGAGCCGTTATACGGCATGGCAAAGCGATAGGCGACTCAAGCATGATCAATCCGAACGAAGATAGTTCTCTTGTGGAGGATGCCGATGAGTTTGAGTCTCGCGTCCGATTTGGCTGGCTGCGCCGGGTCTCTTCGATAAGGCAGGCAGAAGCAGCTGAATGCGGTCTGGCATGTATTGCGATGATTGCGGGATTTCACGGTTGTGAGATGCTTCTTAGCGAACTCAGGAAGATATACCCGGTTTCGACAAAAGGCATGACATTGTCGGACATGGTTCAGTGCGCTGAGTTGGTTGGACTTGCATCAAGGCCACTTCGTCTCGATATGGCGGAGCTTAAGCATCTCTCCACTCCATGTATCTTGCACTGGGACACTACGCACTTTGTTGTGCTCGAACGTTTGTCAAAGGGTGAACTTCACATTGTTGATCCAGCTTCTGGCCCACGGCGAGTCGGCCTGGCGGATGCTGGCGATGCTTTCACCGGGATTGCTGTCGAGTTCACGACCACTGCAACATTCAAAAGACGTGCCGCTCCTCCACCGATTTCGCTGCGAAGGCTTGCCGGTAAGGTCGCTGGGTTAGGTCGCGCCGTCGGCACACTGCTATGCCTTGCCCTGGTGCTGGAGGCGTTCACGTTAATCGCGCCTCAGTACATGCAAATCACAGTGGATCAGGTCCTTGCTGACAACGACCACGACCTCCTTGTCTTCTTAGGACTGACATTTAGTGGTGTGCTGCTTGCTCAGTCTGTCGTATCAGCAGTGAGAACGTGGGCTTTAATGTGGATTGGAAGCCAATTCGTTTTCAATTGGACCGGGAATATATTTCGCCACTTGATAAAACTGCCCCAAAGCTATTTCATGTCTCGCCACATCGGCGATATCGCTTCTCGATTCTCCGCTATCTCGGCGATTCAACAGACGCTGACGACTCAGCAGGTAAGTGGCCTGCTTGACGGCGTCATGGCGGCAATCACCTTATCGGTGCTGTTTGCTTATAACTGGCTAATGGCGTTCTTGGCTCTTACGGTGGTCGTTCTCTATGGGGTGAGCCGACTCTTGTACTTTCGAGTTTTTAAAGAAGCTAACTTGAGCCAGATCGTGGTCGAGTCGCGCAGGCAAAGCAAATTTATTGAGTCGGTAAGATGTGCGCAGACAATCCGTCTCGCAAACCAACAGCCAGCAGCCACGTCTAGATACCTAAATGCCACTGCTGACGTACTCAATACACAAATAGCGATTCAAAAGCTCGGTTTAATCTTTGAGACAATGAACGGTTTGACGGCTGGCGTGCAGCGCATTGCGATTCTTTGGATCGGAGGTTGGCTCGGTCTAAATGGCAAATTGTCGGCAGGCATGCTGGTTGCTTTCGTGGCTTACGCGGACCAGTTCGTAAGCCGCGCAATGAGCCTGGTCGACTATTTGGTCCAGTTGCGGCTGCTTCGGCTTCAAGGAGAGCGTCTTGCTGACATCGTGCTTACAGAGCCGGAGCAGTTTCTCCACGGCGCATATCGGGGTGAAATAGAAGACGCATCGATAAGGCTTCAGGATGTTTCGTTTCGCTATGGCAAGGGGGAGGACTGGATCGTACAGCGGTGTAGCTTCAAAATAGAAGCCAGTGAATCGGTCGCGATCGTCGGTCCATCTGGCTGCGGGAAAAGCACATTGCTACGCCTTATAACTGGGCTGGTCGACGCCGAAGCAGGAAAGATCTCTGTTGGCGGGGTGGATCTACAAAAACTAGGAAAGTCGAGATTTCGCTCGATGTGCGGAATCGTTATGCAGGATGACCAAGCGTTGACTGGCACGATTGCCGACAACATATCGATGTTTGACCCATCCGCTGATTTTTCCATGATCGAGTCGTCGGCCCGCATCGCGCAACTGCACAACGACATCATCGCGATGCCGATGGGTTACAACAGCCTCGTAGGAAGCATGGGCTCATCCTTATCCGGCGGGCAGTTGCAACGGCTTCTGGTTGCGAGAGCGCTGTATCGTCGCCCCCGGTTTCTGCTCCTTGACGAGTCAACGAGTCATTTGGATGTGGCGACCGAGGCGCTGATTAACGCCGCCATACGTCAGATGGAAATCACTCGCATCATCATTGCCCATCGCCCTGAAACGATTCGTAGTGCTGATCGCGTTTTAGTTTTTCGTAATAAATCAGTGACGGAACTTACTCAGTCGGTTCGCCAATCGGCAGACGATGCCGGGGGCGCAGCAGCGAAGTTGTATTGAGCGCCACGGATATTCACGATCCTCGGATAGTTTTCGGTGCATTTTTAAAATACGGAACCGAAAAATGAAGTCGTCAAAGTGGCGAGTGTTTTCTGACGACAATGCAGCGTCATTCTGGACTTCAGTTCGTTTTTCTTTGCTGAGGGCTAGCGCTTCCTCTGGAGCACTGTGTCTGCTGCTTTTTTTCTCAACAACAGCGATCGGTCAAAAAATGCACCTTGATGTCTCGGACAAAGGTGCAGACGAGGTTGCACTGCTCTTGGAGGCGTTGCGCGGCGGCGATGAGGTAGCGGCGTTAGCGGTTCACGAGCGGTCAATCGATGCATCGATACGCGTGTGGTCAGCAATGATTCTTGAACGACAGCGCTTTGATTTGGCCAAGTCATCTGAAGATGCGGAGATCTGTGAGAAATCCGCGGTCGACACGCGCCCGGACGATGCGTTGGATTGCGGCCTATTTAGAGTCGCCAATTTATCTCTTGGTGGAAGGCGAGACGAAGCAAAGCATCTTCTCGTAAATTTGACTTCACGTTTTGAGGGTCTGGGTGAATCAGCGCGCTTACGACTGGCCAGGCAGCGTGTGATTTCAGAGTTGGCATCGCCGTCTCCTTTACGTGCGCCTGAAGTGGATTTCGATTTAGACCTTAAGGCAGGTGAGAAAGGTCTTTCTGTTGATGGGCTCGTAAACGGAGTTCCTATTGCCTTTGTCGCCGACACTGGTGCCGTGGGAGTTGTGATGAGCCGTTCCGAAGCGGATCAGCGTCACGTTAAGGTGACCGGAGACAAAACGGCTATGGATGGATGGATTACGCGAGATTTACGCGCTAAGCAAGGAGTTATAGACACGCTGAAGCTTGGGCCGGTCGTATGGCACGATGTGCCTGTGACAATCGTGGATTCCGACATCAACCTGATAGGCATATCGCTACTTTCATCGTTGCCTGCGGTCCAATTTACCAGTCGAAGCCTACGTGTCTATCACAAGGGATCGAGATCCATTCCTCGCTGCGTGGAAACGATGACGATGTCGTCGGAAGTGGATGGAGCAAATCTCAAGATGGTAGTGCCCCTATCTATCAACGGAAGATACGAGCGCGTTCTGCTGGACACCGGTTCGAGCCAATACTTGCTCGGTTCGAAAGCAACTCTGTCTCGAGTGAAGCCGCTTCATCGATGGAGGGGATCTGTCGGCGATATCGGCGGTGCCCATGAATCCGTGAATATCCCCGATGCCAAGGCACTTCTGCTGGTTGATGGCCAGCCGATCGACGTGCATTTTTCGGTACTCTCCGATTCGGATACGCCCTGGCTATTCACTCTCGGGGCTGCTGCACTGAACGATATGGATTTCCTTTTGGATTTTCAAAATCATCATTCATGTCTTCTCTTGCACCGAACGCTTCATCCTTAGGCAAGGAAGGAGTATGAGCCTAGGCAGTAACCAGACCCAAGGCAGTGCCAGCTTTACAAATGCTCTGGCGGATGGAGAGCTGATACCGAAATCAAGTGCCGGGGCGTCAGTAGGGTTTGCTTAGCTTGGGCAAGGCATTCTGCGGCGTTGCTGACCGAAGCGGCCCGGACTACGATGCCGCATGGACAACCATGAAGACGCCATCGAGGCATTGGCTTCGCTGAGCCAGCAGTCGGCGCTGATGAGCCAAGCGGCCCTTGCAAGGGACTTTGACGAAGCACGCGTGCGGCTGACGCACATTGCCGCAGGCGCTGCTGACCAGGGCCAGGCTGCGATAGTCGCGGCAGCCCAAGGCTTGGCACGGGTGCTGGGTGGGCAAGGCACTATTCCTAAGCCAGGGTATGGCGCCGGCATCCTTGAGTTGGCGGAAGCCCTGGATGCGGCGCAAGCTAACCTGCTGGCGCGTTAAGCCTCGCTCCTTTTGTCGACCCAGCGCTTGCGCTCCATTCCCATGCTGCTCAGCCGAATTAGCATATTGGCTAAACCTCTGATTCTCTGGTGCAGAGCCGGGGAGAGTGCGTAGAGTGGGGCATCGGGTTCGGGGGAGAAGCGATGGAACACACGGATGCTCGCGTGGCGGTCTTGGTCGATTGCGACAATGTCGCACCCGATATCGTCTCGCACGCGTTGTTGATGGCTGCCCAGTTTGGCCGGGTGGTGGTGCGCCGTGGTTATGGGAATGCGCAAACATTGGCAGGGAAATGGCAGGAGGCGTTGGTCCGGCAAGCCTTTACTCCCTGTGTGCAGTTCCAGTATGCCTCTGGCAAGAACACGGCTGACATTGCCTTGGCCTTGGATGCGCTTGAAGTGCTGTTTGATGAGCGCGCCGACATCTTTTGCCTCGTCACCAGTGACTCGGACTTTTCCTACCTTTGTCGGAAGCTGCGCGAACGCGGGGCAAGGGTCTGCATCGTCGGCGAATCCAAGACGCCGGATGCCTTGCGCAATGCCAGCGATGAGTTCTTTGAATGGACCAAGCCGGTGGAGCTACCCGCTCCCGTCCCAGTGGATTCGCCTCCTGGGGTCACCAACACGGCAGTCAAGGCTGCCAAGGCCGCGCCGAAAGCACCTGCACGAAAGCGTCCAGCCTTCGTGGTCGATGCGGTGCAGCTGTTGGCAGGAAGCACGGCTGACGGTAGGGTTCAACTCAGCCCACTGGGACACTATCTGAAGCGCACCGACCCGTCGTTTTCTCCCAAGGCGTTCGGATACTCGGGATTGCTCAGCATGGTCAAAGCGTATCCTGAGCTGGATCCGGTGCAGGATTCCAGTGGACATTGGACGGTTCGAGTCAGGACAGGGCGATGAAAGTATTAGGCATGTCAGAGAAGTGATTGGCCGTAAGCAGGCATTTCGCATGCGCAAATCGTACGACATGGTTTCTTCGCAACGAAAACTTTCAAATACGAAACATAGGTGGGTTAAATGAAGCCGGACAGCGCTACCTTGGCGAGTATTGCCAGCATCACAGCAGCTTTCGGGGCCACAGTGCTGGTGTTTCGTGTGCAGCGCGAAGATAAAATGAGAGACAGAAACGAGCGCGTATGGCTGCCTTGGGCAGATTGGCTGCTTCTGATGGCGACGATATGCAGCTTGTTACTCGTTCTTGTTCCAATCTCTATCGGAGAGGAATGGATAATTTCAGCGGCGGCTTCGGCAGCCTCTTCGATCTGCGTCGCGGGATATATTCCCGCAATCCTTGCTCACTATCGCATAGTTTTGGGTGCATCAAGATCTGGTCAACGAGATAATCCAGAGCCGCTAGAGAGAGTGGCTGTGATCAGCTCTTCAATTCTGGCTGTCGTTGTCGCAGGGTATACCGTCGCTCATATGTGGCCTTGAACAACAACCAGAGGTTCTTCGAGAAGAAATAACTGGCGTATATTCTTGAGAAGCGCATGGCAAGAAAAAATGCGGCGGTCTACGACGATCTGGTTTGGCTGGGTGATAAGCGTCACCTGCACGGCTGATGTGGACAAGCATTGATGGCTAGGATGGGTAGCGTGAGCAAGAATCTTTATAAGACGTTACAGATGCCTGAGATCGCGCCGTTCGTGGACTGGACAAAGTTCGTTCGCTCCCACGTGTTCGACAGGCTCGCGGCGGATGTCGTCGAGCACTTCCACAAGCACGGCGATTCCACCCTCATCAAGGGCTTGGTTATGCCGTTGGCCCATCATTCGGCTTTCCACGGCACGCTGGTCTGGCTGTGCCGCCGCGCTGGGTTGAACTTTTGCTTCGACGAGAAGGGGCTGGTGCTGAAACGGCTTCCCGTCGACGCACCGTGTCCGCCGTTGCTGACGCTGGACGCAGCTCTTCGCGAGTTCACCGGGACGCTGGCTCGGATGCGCGCGTCGCTTTCACCGCCCGAACAATTACTATCACGCCCCCAGTTCAAGCCGGGTGGCGCAGGACGCCGCGCGCCTCGAGATGGCAAGCGTGGTAGCTGGTTTGTTCAGGGCGGGGCGCCAGGACTGGGTAAGCGGTCCTAGCTGGATGCCATCTAACGGGTCTTGGTCGGTAGGTAAGCATCAGCCATCACGCTCGACCCGAGTATTGACGAAGGCATAGGCCTGCGTTGTGTCACTGACACGCACCCTTCTTCGACACACTGCGCGCGCGAAGCGGGCGCATCTCACCCTTAAAGAATTCTTTCGCCGCCACAGATATTTACTGCGAGTCTAAGACATTGCGCCAGTGGCTCCATGTCTTCAGGGCCTGCCAACCAGCCGGCAGATAGCCAGATATCCTGTAAAGCGCTTCGCAGTGGCTGCCAGCATGGAACGAGGGCACTTTGTCTCGCCGGTACTGAAACTTCCGTTAGTTCTTTATCGATGCCGACCCCATCGAGATGCCCTAATAGATACGCCGCGCTAACTAGGGGCACACACGCTGTACAAAGCGCGCGCACAAAACTGGGTGCGGCTGCCGACGCAGACCAATGCTTGCGTGTGAATAAGAGAAGGCGAGGAAGTCCTTTCGCCAGCGTAGAGGCCAAACACCCCAAAAAGTTGATGGCGACGCGGCATCGATCACCTTTGAATGCGCTGACACGACAGGCTGCGTATTCGTCCCAGATGCTTAGCACCAACTCACGCGCAGCCGCATCGCGCCAGTTGTCTTTTTTAACGAGTGTGTTCCAATCGCACAGGGTTCGCCAGCGAAAAAATGCGACATGACCCAGCTCGTGAGCCACGATGTTTGCTCCCATGCTCTCATGCATTGGGCAGGTCAAGAGGTCTTCCAAATAGGCTATGTCCAACACCACATGCCGTCGTATGTTCGTCCGGCGACGTACCGCCACGACGCAACCTGCGCTTACCGTAACACTGCAAACCTTGCGTTTCACCGAGAGTGCGGGCGAGCTGGAGCTTTGGCAGAGCCGATGGACCGTCTTATTCAAATCGTCGGTCAAGGTGATCCCATCGAGCGCAGCAAGATTCCATGAGGCGCACTGCGCTTCAGCCTGCGTGTGCACTGCGCGGATCAAGGCTTCGCTCGTTTGTGTAGACCGGCCCATGAATCGGACGGCACAGCGTCTGCGACTGAAGGCCTCCACAGTGAGGTGCAGTGCGGGAGTGCGCGAAGTCTTTTGCTTTGGAGGAGGTGTGTTTCTCATCGAATAGGTTCTCAACGGGGGCTGAAGGCATAGATTCGCGCGTCAGGCAGAGGACTGGCTCGGTGTCATAGCGATCGTCTTCGATAGCGCGCTGCTAAGTGGCTGGCTTAGGTCGACGACACGCCATCCCATCCTCGCCGCTACGCTATGCACTCCACCCGTCACCACGAGTTTTTTATGCGTGCCTTCATCCGCCCCACGATCGTCGCAGGGGCCTTGTTCCTGGCCGGCATCCACAGCTCAGCCTGGGCTGCGACACCGGCAGCGACCGGTCTAGGTCAAACGTGGCCCAGCGCTGCCGATGTCAGCGCCAGCCCGCGGTTCCATGTCTGTGTATTCGATAAGGGAGGGCTGCGCTATGTCTAGGTCAACGACTGGATCGGGACCGTCAGGGGGCGATTGCTGTAGCCGGCAACCAAGTCACCGGACTACCCATGGGGGTCGATGCGGACCATTGGTCGGCGGCGGCTGGCAGCACCACGCCGGCGTCGGCCGAGCAGGTCTACCGGGACGATGCAGTGAGTGTCACCGCGGCTCCTCAACCCAGCGGAGCGATCCTGCTGATGGTCGGACCCGGCCAATGCGATGACCCGTCCAAGTGCAGCATCCGAGGTCCCTGAAGCTTTAAGGCTGCGTGCGCTTGGCATGGGTATTGGCACGATGTGCGGGCATCCGTTGAGTGACTAGCAAGGTGGCGGACAACACCAGGGCCAAGACCAGCTGCACCTGGAGGGTCTGCGGGTCGAGGGGGCCCGTTGCGGTCAGCTCCAAGGCGACGCTGGATGCCATGCTACCCACCGCAGCCCCATGCCTCCGCAGCAGGGGCCACAGGAGCGCCAGCCGAGCCAGCTGGCGCAGCCCGTCGTGGGGCGTGAGCACAGCGAACCAGGCCAAGGCGGCCAGTGCCGGGACCACCCAGCTGAGGGTGTCGCACAGCTGGCTGCTGTGCCACAGGATGCGGAGGTTGAACTGTGCGGCCTGGAGCGTTCGGAAGCGATCGCGCAGCGCCAGCAAGACCGGCGTCAGGGTGAGGGCGCCCAGGTAAGCACCCAGTAGGTAAGCGATGAAGAACCGCTCGGGCGACAGGTTCGGCCACTTGCCAGGCGAGTGGTGCAGGGCAGCGACGAGGGTCGCCCCAAGCCGCGCGAAGCGAGGTCATTGAGGTCCGGGGGCGTCAGGCATAAATATCGCACTCAGCTCACCTAAAAGGCGATGTGCCTGTTCGGGCTCATACTCCCCGGCCACCATCGCGATGAGCTGGGCGGACATAACCGCCATGCCCTCGACATGGTCGAGCATGCTCACGATGTCCTTTGGCGGGAAGGCTGCCCCAATCGCAGAGCCCATTCGATATGCCCCCACTAACTGTCGACCACCGTGTGTGAAGCTATGGAATTTCTCCCACGCATTGGCGTATTGCTTCGAAAAGACCGGGTATTGGTTGAACGGAGCGATGGCCTCGATGGCTTTGGTCAAGTCGCCGCGGGGCATCTCATCGCGGTCGTTGAACCGCTTAGCGTCGTCGTCCGTGGCGCAGAATGCGAACCATGCCGCTCGCTTGGCTTTTTCGTTCATCGGACGCAGCAGCGTAAATGCAGGGCCAGCGAATGTATCGCCGTGTGCCCGAACTAGCTCGATGATCGCACCGGCGTCGTCGATGCTCGCTCTCGACAGTGCGAGCGAAATGATGTGCCGATCCGGCATCAATCCTGGAAGGCTCAGGCCCCGGAGGGCCTCTCCGAAGGTGACGAGCCTTTCGGAGATTTTTGCAGCGCGCGCCTCGGGCATTTCGTCGTGCATCCAGGCATCTCCAGTCGTCCCACAGTCCACGATAGGCTGACGCGCCACAGCGTAAATTACCGTCTTGCCTAAAATGAGTGCACGCCATGGGGATTAAACAAGGTTTGGCGATGCGCGCAGCCCTGAAACACGAACTTCCAAGCGTCAAAATACCCCATAGCTCCCGAAGGCGTCGCGGCGGTCTGCGCGCAGCTGCTGGAACTTATCCTGACGGAGCCGGGCGAGTACCAAGCACCCGTCAGGGCCGACGTGTTCGGGCGTATGGTCGAGCACTCGCCGTCAGCGCTGAGGAGGACAAGCCCGGCTATCGCGTGCTGGCGCACAGCCTTGCCGGCGGGCTATATGAAGGAGTAGATTTGCTTAAGTATCGGTCTCGTCAGCTTTGAGATTATCGTGTCGAGGCTCGGTGCCACTGCGGATGAGCCGTATTCCGCGGGGCATCACAGACGCTTCTAGAGGCGGGGCTGACCCAAGTTGACCTGGCTGGCCGGTTGGGCCGGTCTCAGGACTATGTGAGCCAAGCGGAGACTGGGCAAAAGCGGCTCGAGGGCCTCAAATTGCTTGACTGGAGTCGCGCTTGCAACAAGTCGCTCAAGTATTTGGCCGAGGTCATCGAGACCATGGTTCCTGGCGGAGCGCAGCGGTCCATTTAGCCCCTTGACATGGGACTGAGCGGCCCTAAGATGTTGTTAGTCCAAGGAGTAAAGTCATGAACGATAAAGATTTCGGCCTCTAACGACAGAAGTTGAGATGGATCTCCAGACCTGTTTGCTAAACCTGCGTGACACTTTAGCCGCCGGTCTACCTTCTGCCGGCAGCTATTTGAATGGGCAATCCATTGTCGCGAGCGTGGCGTTGGTTCTGGGTCTGTTTGGTTACCGTCATTCGCGCACGTCGTTTCGTCAAAAGAACTCTTTCGAAAGTCAGCGCCGTCTATTGAGTGAGAAAGAAATTTCCGCTTCGTATGAGGTGCTCAAGACGCGCGTGGCAGACGAAAAAGCAGGTAAAAGAGTAAGAAGTTGGGCTGACATAGCCACAGACCCGAATTCTGCTGAGTTCGAGGCCATATCTAGAATATTGAATAACTTTGAAGACCTCGCCATCGGTGTCTATTTCCGAGTATTTGACGAGCGCATCCTCAAAGCGTCGGTGCTCACTATGTTTTTCCGGATTGTAGAAGTCGGCGCTGACTTCGTTTCCGCAAGGCAAGGGTCGTACGAACTTGCCTTTCAGCACCTAACGTGGCTTCACGCGCGCTGGCGACGAGGCACCTTGCCCGTCCTATCTTCTCCCCGCCGAGAGTGGGCAAGAAAAGAGCGAGCGTTGAAGAACCAGATTAAGCGCAAACGCGTGATGCCGCTGCCGCCCGCTGTAATATCTGCCGGTTGAAAAGGAAGCGCTGGGAACTACTGCTGTGTTGGGCTCTGGTGAATCAGCTTCTTGCCTGATAACGTCGATGCGGGTCAACTTACTGGGACACATCCCCACCGGTTGGCTCATCCGCAGACCAAGCCAGGGCGCGGGATGTGGCTGATGACGTAGGCTCCTAGTCTCCCAGCCATCTCCAAAAAGGCCCGGCATGCCGAATTGCGCGTATGCCGAAGTTGTAGAACTCAGGCCGACAACGCGTAGTCCACCGGCATAGTGGTCAACGTAGGCGTGTACCGCATAATCTCGGCAAGGCAGGCAGAGGTCTCACATCGCCTTCGACGACTGCGCTTCTTCTGCCAAATAGATCTGCAGATAGCCGATGTCTAGACGAAAATCGGCGCGTAAGCGTTCGAGGTATTGACGCGTGGTGACATCCAGAGCGGGTTCACCCACCGCGAACAATTTCACGGGTTCGAGGCCACCATCCCGATAGCTGTACTCCAGCAGTTGTCCCATGGCCTGTCGCACCACCTGGATGGCTGTTTCGGCCACTTTGATTTCGTAGACGTGGCATCGTTGGTTGGCCAGCCGAACGTAAGCATCGGCGAATCCGCCCGTACCGGTCGGGTATTCCGTCCAGACAGTGCCTATTCCAAACTCTGTTTCCAGCAGGCCGAAGAGTATGCCTTGCAGTTGGTTGTGCCGCAGGCTGATGATGCGCTGGGCGGCAGGCAGATCCGCGAACGCAGAGGCCGGCCGAGGCGTGTGACCGGGCTTTATGTTCGTCACTGGACTCCTGCCCCGCATTTGTTCAAGCACGAACCAGGGAAACAGGTTCCGGACAAGGTCGTCTCCACCGAACAAATCCAGTCGATCGAGATGGCGGACCAGGGCTTCTGCCCTGTGAGCCCACCCCTCCAAACGCGGCAGATGAAAGCCGGCATGCTGGACAAACCAGTCCAGCATCTGACCCTGGCTTTGGGCATCCACTGTGGTGTGGTAGCGGTGAGGATGAAAACCCGCAAACGCCCGCGCAATCAACAAGCGCGGCACCTTGTCGATGCGACCCTCGGCCTTCCAACCTTCGAAGCGCTCTGCGATGCGATCGAAATTCAGAGGCTGCCCGTCGTCGGCAATGTCGCGCAGCGCTTGTATGAATTCGGAGCGCATTGCATCGACGGTGCTGTGCTTGAGAATGCCCTGGCCAGCATTGCTGACATCGTTATTGGTTTTTTTCCAGATGAGGTCAAGCAACTCCTCCGCGCGATCCTCGGCCACATATTTTTCAATGCGACGAATGGTGGATCGATAGCGCGGCAACCAGATGGAGTGGAAGCGGTTGGTCAGATCGTTGAACCCTTGGAGGAATGTCTGTCCTTCGGCGTCCAGGACCGGCGCTGCGGTCGAATCTGCATCGACATCGTCCCATGGTGACCCAGCGGGCGGTGGTCTACCGTCGAGGCGGGCCTGGGCGGCCTTGAGCGCTGGCTCAGAGAATTCACCAGGGTGCAGCACGATGATGGCTTCAAAGCTCAGGGCCTTGAGTCCGGCCTCTTCCAGCACCTCGTAGCCCTTCGAAGGCCGATGGTTGAGCACCAAGCGTTCGGCTGCATCCAGCAGACCTCGCTTGGCGATCATTTGACGCGTACGGGTCGCGCGGAACGTGCGCCCTTTGGCTCGGCTCTGCTCGTCTTCGTATGCATAGAGCGCCATGGCGATCGCCTGCTCTGCCGGAGATGTGTATCCGTCTTGGATGGCCTGGAGTGCATGAGCGCGCTTCAGTGCTTCGGCTTGTAGACCCAAATGACCACGCGCACTGGCGTTCTTCGCAAACGTGCGTGCCTCCTGAGGCGACTTTAGTCGTGCGATGCGTTCGTCCATGATGTCTCCCTATCGTTCTGTCGGTCCGCATTACTCGTGCGCGAAGACGCACGCATGACTCATCGATTTGGCCCTTACTGTTCGCCGGACGGAGAAAACCCATCCAGCGACAAGGCGGCGATTGGCGCAGCTAGAACACGATTGCCTAGGGTGATCGCTGATTGAGAAACAGCTTTGCAGCGGATACAAAATCCGTGCAACCCAACGTTAAAGCCTCTGACGCGATACGCGCACGCATGCGCGCGGCTGTTCAGCCGCCTCCGCTAACTTCTCCGCTGAGCGCATGGCTGCTTCGAGATTAAGTGAACTGGCCAGAGCCGTGGAGTATTCGGTTGCGCTGAACCACGCACACGAGTCTTTGCGCCCCATCGACACCTCACCGCGGACCGTAGCCCAGAAGTCGACCGGGCGCGCGGCGGCGCCGACCAGAGAGATGGGCCAGCGCTCATCGGGCGCCGCGGTGTTCAACCAAACCGGGAAGCTCTGGGGCAACGTCCGCGCGGCGACGGTCCTGCCGACGTTTGCCTGCTCGGCAAGCCAGGCCCGGTAATGCCGCACAGAAGCCATCGAATACCACACCGCGTTTCCCGCTCGTTCACGGGGTTCGGGATGCGGGGGCTTGGGCGGTCGCGTCCGCCGGCGCTCTTTGAGCGCATCCACGCTCAGGCCGGTGAGGATGGCCATCTGCTGCGGCAAGACGCGGACTTCATCGGCGAGCATACCGGCCTCGCGTCGGAGCATTTCATCGGAAACCGCGGGGATGCGCTTAGGCACAAGATGGCTCCCAGAATACGGAGCCACGAAGGAGCCACATTACAAGTAATGGCATGCCAACATCCTTGCAAGCGCGATAACCCGTTGATGGTGCTGGTGGGCCCACCAGGACTCGAACCTGGAACCAAGGGATTATGAGTCCCCTGCTCTAACCATTGAGCTATAGGCCCGCGCAGCACGGAAGTGTAACCGCTGGCCGGCGCCATCGAAACGCCCCGGCTCACCGCAGATGGCTCAGTTCGACATCAGCACCGCATCGATGTCCGGGTTCTGCGCGGCGAAAGACTGCCCGGCCACGGCGTCGCTCACGTGCGCGGCGATGTAGTCGCAGCCGTCCTTGACCGTCGTCTTTTTCATAGCCGTGGCCAGGTCGAGCAGGGACTGCCTCACCTTCTCCTCCAGCCGCCCACGGTTGGCATCGGTGGCCGATGCCATCTCCGCCGTCGAGAAGCCCGACGCCACCATGATCTTGTCGGCCCGCTCGTACTCGGCATCGTGCTTGCGCTGGAACGCCTTCACGTAGGCGGTCAGATCGACGCCCTCGGCGCGGCACACATCACCGGTGGTGCGGCCGTTGATCGTGTAGAAACCGAGGAAACGCCCGGCGGCAAACCGTTTCTGGTCCGCTGGCGGCAGCGAGTTGAGATCCTTGGATGCGGCAGCGCCGGCTTCGGCACGTGCCGGTGCGGCAGGTGTCTGCGGGGCAGCGTGGGCGCAGGCAACGGCCAGGAGGAGCGACACGCTGGCGATCCGTGCGGTGGTGAGAAGCTGTGGCATGGTGATTTCCTTTAGCCGGGACAAGGCCCGAGGCCCATTAGAACGCGCCGGGCGCCGTAACGCACGCCGTCCATCCGAACATCCGATCGGATGGCCTCAGGGCAAGCCGGTCAGCTGCCACGGATACGGCATCAGGTCGCGGAAGCTCATGGTTTCGATGACTTTCTGCTGTTTGTCGGCAACCTCGTGACACTTGTCCGCCAAGGTGTCGCTTCGGTGGAACAGCGATTCAGTGTCGATGAGTTTTTTGGTAAAGGCTGCCCGGAAGGTCGGGTCCGAGCGCGCGGCTTCCCTGATCGGTCGCTCGCTGCCGCCGAGCTTTGCATAGGCCTGGCGCACCTGCTCGTGCTCGGTGTCGTAGCGCGCCTTGAACGCGTCCGCGTAGCCGTCCAGGTCCACGCCCTTCTCGTGACACAGCGCCGGGATCATGAGGACATTGCCCCAGTAGTAGCCGAGGTAGAGCGCAAGCACCGCAGGGCGTCGCTGGGCTTCCGGCAGTGCGTCCAGGGAAGCCGCCACGGCCTTCCGCGCTTCATGACGCTGGTACGCGGCTGCTCCACTTCGGAAGACCACCCAGGCGGCGTAGATCAGTACCGCAAAGGCGATGACGCGGAAGATCCCTGTCATGGTGCTATTCCCTGATTCCCCAAGGCGCATTAGAGCGCAAGATCTTTCGGGGCGCCAGCCGCAGCCGCAAAAACGAAAACGCCCGCATAAGCGGGCGCTTCCGACGAAACCCTCAACCCGATATCAGTCGATATCGAGGAACGAACGCAGGGTTTCCGAACGGCTCGGGTGACGCAGCTTGCGCAGGGCCTTCGCTTCGATCTGGCGAATGCGCTCGCGGGTCACGTCGAACTGCTTGCCGACTTCTTCCAGCGTGTGATCCGTGTTCATGTCGATGCCGAAGCGCATGCGCAGCACCTTGGCTTCACGCGGGGTGAGGCCGGCCAGCACGTCGCGCACGGTTTCCATGAGACCCGTTTCCGTCGCCGACTCGATGGGCGAGCTGGCGTTGGTGTCTTCGATGAAGTCGCCCAGGTGGGAGTCTTCGTCGTCGCCGATCGGGGTTTCCATGGAGATCGGTTCTTTCGCGATCTTCAGCACCTTGCGGATCTTGTCCTCCGGCATCTCCATTTCCTTGGCCAGCTCTTCCGGCGTGGGCTCGCGGCCGAACTGCTGGAGCATCTGGCGGGAGATGCGGTTCAACTTGTTGATCGTCTCGATCATGTGCACCGGGATACGGATGGTGCGGGCCTGATCGGCGATCGAGCGCGTGATGGCCTGACGGATCCACCACGTGGCGTACGTGGAGAACTTGTAACCGCGGCGGTATTCGAACTTGTCCACGGCCTTCATCAGGCCGATGTTGCCTTCCTGGATGAGGTCGAGGAACTGCAGGCCGCGGTTGGTGTACTTCTTGGCGATGGAGATGACCAGGCGCAGGTTGGCCTCGACCATTTCCTTCTTGGCGCGGCGGGCCTTGGCCTCACCGACGGACATCGCGCGGTTGATTTCCTTGATGTCGGTCAGCGGCAGGTACAGCGTGCGCTCGATGGCGGCCAGCTTTTCCTGCTCGCCGTCGATCACCTCGCGGAAGTTCTTGATGTTGGGCGACCACTTCTGGCGCTTGCGCGACAGCTCGGCGGCCCACTCCAGGTTGCCTTCGTTCGAGGGGAAGCTCTTGAGGAACTCCGCGCGCGGCATCTTCACCTGCTTGACGAAGATGTCCATCAGCACGCGCTCGTGGTGACGGATGTCGTTCACCACCTCGCGCAGCTTGCGCACGAAGCTGTCGATCAGCGCCGAGGGCAGCTTGAGGTTGAGGAACGCCTCGGACATCTGCTCGCGGATCTTCGCGACCTTCTTGTCGTTGATCTCGGCCTTGGGCGCGGTCTTCTGGAACTTGCCGTGCAGCGAACGCAGTTCTTCCATGCGGCGCTTCACTTCTTCCGGATCGGGACCGGTGGGACCGGCTTCCTCCTCCTCGGCGCCTTCCACCGCTTCCTCGTCGTCGTCGGACTCGACATCGCCCGCGGCCTCGGCGGCTTCCGCAGCCTCGGCCTTGGCCTGGTCGGCAGCTTCTTCCAGGTCGGCGAAGCCGGCCAGGATCTCGCTCAGGCGGCGCTTGCCCTCGACGTGCTGGTCGTATTCCTCGAGCAGCAGCTGGATGGTCAGCGGGAAGCTGGCCAGCGCGGTCTGGACCTGGCTGAGGCCTTCCTCGATGCGCTTGGCGATGGCGATCTCGCCCTCGCGGGTAAGCAGTTCCACGGTGCCCATCTCACGCATGTACATGCGGACGGGGTCGGTGGTGCGGCCCACCTCGGCGTCGACAGCGGACAGCAGTGCTACGGCTTCTTCGGCGGCCGACTCGTCGTCGGTGCTGGTGCCGGGGGCGGCGCCGTCGGAGATCGTGTCGGTATCCGGCGCGGAGTCGTGCACTTCGATGCCGACGCCCTTGAGCACCGCCATGATGTCTTCGATCTGCTCCGGATCGACGATGTCGTCGGGCAGGTGATCGTTGATTTCCGCGTAGGTCAGGTAGCCCTGCTCCAGGCCCTTGGAGATGAGCTGTTTGATTTCAGACTGCTGCTCGTGAGCTTTGTTAGTCATGCCGACCGCCGCGGGTTACAGGAACCGATCAGTATAGTCATTTGATGATTTTTTGACCAGTTTTCAAGTGGATCGGACCCACCGATGCAACGCAAGAATCGCGCCAGATGGCCGTTGCCGGCCGGGCGACCGCGTCGCGGTGGGATGGAAGACGGAAGCCGCAGCCCCCGTGCAGGGACGCCTCAGCGCACCTCCAGACGGAAGGTGACCGGGCCATCGTTGATCAGGTGAACTTTCATATGGGCACCGAAGCGCCCGGTTTCCACCCCCGGCTGGGCGGCGCGGGCCAGTTCGACCAAGCGATCGAACCAGCGGCGGGCGTCGTCCGGTGCGGCGGCGGTGGTGAAGCTGGGTCGCATGCCCTTGCGCGTGTCCGCGGCCAGGGTGAACTGGCTGACCAGCAACAGGCTGCCGCCGGTGTCGGCCAGCGCGAGGTTCATTTTCCCGTCGGCATCGGAGAAGACGCGGTAACCGCGCAGCCGTTCCAGCATGCGCACGCACTGGGCCTCGCCGTCGCCCGGTTCCACCGCGACCAGGGCGAGCAGGCCGGCGTCGATGGCACCCACCGTCTGCCCGTCGACATCGACGCGTGCGGATTCGACACGTTGGATCAGTGCAATCATGGCTGGGTTAGCGGCGGCGGGCGGCCAAGCTTAAAGGGTGCAGGCCTCGCGTTACAGGAGGCGGGGCCACGGCAAGCATGTGTGCCTTACACTTCCGCGAATGCGCCCGGATATCTACGTTCTCTATCTCCTGCTGCGGCTGGTCAGCCTCTTCCCGTTGCGTACCGTCCATCGCGTCGGTGCGTGGATCGGTCGTCGTTCGTTGCGGTCCGGCTCGCGCAGCGCGCGTTACAGCGCGGTCAACCTGCGGCTCACCCGCCCCGCGCTCACCGAGGCCGAGCACCGGGCGCTGCTCGTGCGCACCATGGAGGAGTCCGGCAAGTCGGTGACCGAGGTCGCGGCCATCTGGGGCGCCGGCGCCGACCGTTCGCTGGGCCTCGTGCGGGAAGTGGTCGGCGGCGACCTGTTCGAGGCGGCGCTGGCGTCCGGCAAGGGCACCATCGTCGCCGCGCCGCACCTGGGCTGCTGGGAGTTGCTCAACTACTGGCTGTGCAGCCGGACACCCATGGCGATCCTCTACCGACCGCCGCGCATCGCCGCCATCGAGGCCCTGCTGCGCAAGGTGCGCGGCAAGCTGGCACCGGAGCAGGTGCGGGCGGAAGGCGCGGGCGTACGCACGCTGTTCAAGCGGCTGGCCGCGGGCGGCACCGTGGGCATCCTGCCGGACCAGAAACCGCGCGAGGGCGACGGCGAGTTCGCGCCGTTCTTCGGCGTGGAGGCACTGACGATGGTGCTGTTGCCGCGCCTGGCGGCGCGCACGGGCGCCACGGTGCTTTTCAGCTTCGCCGAGCGCCTGCCGGACGGCCAGGGCTTCCGCATCCACATCCTGCCCGCGCCCGAAGGTATCGACAGCACGGACCTGGGCGTGGCCTGCGCGGCGTTGAACCGCGGCGTGGAACAATGCGTCGAGCGTGCCTATCCGCAGTACCAGTGGCACTACAAACGGTTCACCGCCCACGACCGGCCAGATCCCTACAAGGTCAGCCCTTCCGCGAAAGGCGGTTGAGGAACACCGTCATTTCCTTGCCGGCCTGGATGTCGCCACGCCGCGTGGCCGCCGCGACGCCTTCGCGCCAGGCCTCGGCCGCGGCGTTCTCGTCGTCCTCGGCCAACAGGGCCTTGCCCAGCAGTTTCCACGCTGCCGAGTAGTCGCGGTCGAACGTCAGCGCCTCGCGGAACGCGGCGGCGGCGTCGCGGTACATACCATCGCCCAATAGCGCATTGCCGATCGAGAAGCGCAGCAGCGCGCCATCGCGTGGCCCGCCCATCTGCGCGCGGAGGCGCTCGATCAGGGGATCGGGGCTCATCGGAGTGCCGCCCGCGTGCGCCAGTATTCCTGCGGATAGAGCATGGTCGGCTGCTTCGGCTCCGCGGGCACGCGGCCCGCCTGCAACGCGGCCAGGGTGGGAGCGTCCCAGATCATCAGCCAGCCGGTACGCGAGGGCTGGATCAGCCGGGCGTAGCGGAAGGCCTCCGTCGGCGGATGCTTGGCATAGGACACGATCACGCCGTCGGGGTGGTGGTGCGCGAAGTCCTCCAGGCTGTCGCCGTTGTGTACGGCGGTGTCCTCGTCGTCTTCCACCGGCGTCGCCATGCCCGGCACCACGTTGATGCGTGCGATGGGATGCATCAGGCGCCCGGCAAAGTGGTACTGCCCGTTGTACGACACGCCGAGGTTGCCGATCGGGTGCCCGGCGGCATCGGCCTGGGCAAGGTACTGCGATGCCGGCGCCAGGTCGTAGCGGTACCACACGCCCAGCGTGAACAGCGCATTGAGCGACACCGTGCCGATCAGGCCGGCGAAGGCCAGCCGGCGCATCTCGCCACGGCCGCGCAGCAACAGCAGCGCGCCCAGCACGATGAAGATCACGCCGAAGAAGCGGGCATAGGGCGCCATGCCGGTCAACCAGAGGTTGTCCGGGAAGCGCGAGGGCACCAGCGACGGCATGGCGAACAGCGCGATGGCGAGTACAAAGGCGCCGACCGAAAGCGGCCACGTGCCCAGCACGTAGCGCGTGGCCAGGCCCGTATGCCGCTCGCGCAGGTCGGCGACCGACGCGGCCACCAGCATGGTGACGCCGGCCAGCTCGGGCAGCAGGTAGTACAACTGCTTGCCGGTGACCAGCGAGAACACCAGCAGCGACGGCAGCAGCCAGGCCAGCAGGAAACGCAGCCCGGTTTCCAGCGGCTGGCGCATCAACGCGACGAACAGCGGCACCACCACCAGCACCACCAGCAGCTTTTCCAGCAGCGGCGGGAAGTGTGCGACCGCGGAAACCAGCGACAGCAGCAGCGCCACGACCGAGCAGGCGATGGCACCGCCGGTGCCTGCGCGCCACGGCCGGCGGAACAGCGCCATCGGCAGGGCCACGATGCCGCGCAGCCAGCCGCTCAGCGGAAACACGATGACCGGCAGGAACAGCAGGTAGTACCAGGCGGGGCGGGCGTGGTTCTGCAGGTCGGCGGCATGCGTGTCGACCACGCGGCCGGCCGTCTGGGTGAAGAACAGCCGCTGGCGGTAGGCCTCGCCGCCCGCCTCGCCGGCGGGCAGCGCCCACGCCAGCAGGATGGCGAAGCCCAGCAGCAGGCCGAGCACGCCGAAGCCGTACCAGCGAGCCTTGTGCTGGCGCGCCCAGTCGCTCCACAGCGGGCCCAGCAGCAGCGGGAACAGCACGTGCAGCGCCATCACCGGACCCTTGGTCAGCAGGCCGGCGCCGACGAACAGGCCGAACAGCCACCAGCGCGGCTCCGCGCGCGTCGCCGTGGGCGTCAGCGCGAGCAGGGCGGCCAGCACCCACACCACCAGCAGCACCTCGTACATGATCTGCAGGCCGAACAGGAAGGCGTACGCCAGGCCCATCAGCAGCCACGGCGTGGCCTTGGCGACCCACGGGCGTGCCGGGAAAAGCCGGCTGGCCAGTACCGAGGCCAGCACCAGCTGTGCGCCGCCGAAGATCACCTCGAGCACGCGCGGCCAGACATCGTTGACCCCGAACACCGCCCAGCCGGCGTGGATCATCCAGAACAGCAGCGGCACCTTTTCGCTGTACGGCTCGCCGTTGATATGCGGCACCAGCCAGTGGCCGTGTGCCCACATTTCCCAGGCGACCGCCAGGGTCCGCGTGGAAAACATCGGCATGGGGCCGTGGGAGAAGATCGCCAGCAACGCCATCGCAGCCCACAGCGGCAGCCAGGGCCAGAGGGCGCGAAGGTGTTCCGATCGGTTATAGGCGCTGTTGGACAAGGGCGTCGTCACCGCTGAAGGATCGGGAATTCTAAACGCTTCGGCGTGGTAGCAGCGTATCCAGCGCCCGGCCCAGGCGGGCGGGGAAGCCGGACTGGTTGGCCTCGTACCACGCGCGTGCCGCCCGGGCGAGGGTTTCGACTTCGGCATCCGGCATGTTGATGGCGCGCTCGACGCAGGTTTCCAGTGCTTTTTCGTCGAAGGCCCACAGGGTGGCCGCGTTGAGCGTGCCGTTTTCGTGCGCCGCCACCCGCAAGCCGCGGGTGTCGTCCACCAGCTCGTTCATCGGGGCGCCATCGGTGGCCAGCACCACGGCGCCGCAGCTCATGGCTTCCGCGATGTAATGGCCCCAGCCCTCGGCCTCGGACAGGCACAGGTGGAAACGATGCGTGTTCTGCAGGCGATGGATGGCTTCGGCATCCGCCAGGTAGGTCACCTGGTGGTCGAGATTGGCCGGGGAGGGCGCTGGCTTGGAGGCGGCCACCGAGGGCGACTGCAGCACGTGCAGCGTCGGCCACTCCGGGTGCCGGCGCCAGACGTCCAGCAGCCGCTGGGTGCCCTTCATGCGGCTGCCGCCGGCCAGGTGCAGGAATTCGCGGTCGCGCGGCAGGCCATCACGGTGGCAGTCCGCGCTGAGGAAACCGATGTGCGTCACCGGCAGCCCCATCGCGCCGAACGTGGCCATCGCGCTGTGGGTTTTGCACAGGATGGCGTCGAAGCGCGGCAGGTGGCGGCGATCCCGCTGGCTCATCCACTCCGGGTTAGGGATGAGCGCGTTGCGGCGCGACATAGGCAGGTAGCCTGGATGCACATGCTCAATGGTGATGCCGAGGTCGTAGCGTCGCGGGCCGCGCCCGGTCAGCCAGCGCGCAGCCATGGCGGCGCGCTGCGCCCACGCGCGCCAGGGCCACCCACTGTTGCGCTGGGGCGCACGCGTCACGGTCACCTGATGGCCGAGGCCGCGCAAGGCGTTTTCCACCAGCCGGATGTCGTGGGCAAGCCCGCGGCCGTTGTCCCAGGCGATGAGGTTGACGTGGGCCATGTCAGAGCGGCCCGGCGACCGCGCGCCGCCGCTCCCGCACGCGCGCCACGTGAACGGCCAGGCCCAGGGTCAGGAAGAAGAAAAGCGAGTGCGGCATGGCCCGGTAGAACACGTTGTCGGTCAGCCCGCACAGCGCATACATGGCGGTGGTGGAAAACCCCGCACAGGCCGGCATCGCCACCGTGTTGTCGGGATTGAGCGCGTGGCGCCCGAAGTACCCCAGCGAGCAGCCGAACAGCGCCACCAGGATGAGCAGGCCGGGAATGCCGCCGGTAGCGGCCCATTCAAGGTATTCGCTATGCGGGTGGGTGTAGCGCTCCACGGACGGATTGACCTTCCCGTCGGCGATGCGCGCCCGGGTGAAGCTGCCGAACTGGTTCATGCCCACGCCAGTCAGCGGATGCGCGATCACCGCCATGCGGGCGGCGCGCCACATTTCCAGGCGCTCGCGCACGGCGCCGGTGGCGTCCTGTTCGCTGTAGGTGGCCACCTCGTCCTTGACCGCGGCCAGGCGTTCCACCATCTCGCCGTGCAGCGTGGTGGCCGCGAGGCCGGCCGCGCCCACACCGATCACCAGCGCCAGCACGCTCTGCCGCCAGCGGCCGGTCCGCCGGCCCTGGATGAGCATCAGCGCGGCGAACACCGGCACGAAGGCCAGCAGCGGACCACGGCTCTGGGTCAGCAGGGCGCCGTAGAAAGCGAGTGCGGCGAACACGGCGTGCATCGCCCGTTCGCGCGGGCGCAGCTCGCCACGCAAGGCCTGCAGGATGGCGACGAGGGCGAGTGTCAGCATGAACATGCCGAACTCGATCGCGCCCCATTCGCCGTTGTTAAGGCCGTAGACGCGGTCGATGCCTTCGACGTAGTGCTGTTCGAGGCAGATCAGGCCGAGCACACCGGCCGAGCTGCTGAAGCCGATGCGCACGACGGCGGTGCGCAGGGGCAGCGCGAACGTGCCGGCGATCACCATGAAGGCGAGCATGTGCGAGGTCACGTCGAACTCACGCCAGTCCACGCCGTGGGCGCCGACGTTGACGCCCCAGAACACCAGCGCGATGGCGGCCGGTACGACCACCGGCGCGGCGCGACGATACGCGCGCCTTACGTCCGGGCGTGCCGCGATGGCCCACAAGCCGGTGAGAAACAGGATCAGTGCGGGCAGCGCCTTGGCCTTGACCGGCACGGCGAAGGACAGGGGCATGATCGCGATAAGCAGCGAGACGATCCACGCGCGCCACGGATTCGGTTTTTCGAGCACTCGGCACCTGTCGGAATCGGAACGGTGCGGCGGCTTCGCCGGCACCGGCTCGTGCCGCCGGAGCGGCGCGAGGGCATGGTACTTTAACGGATCGCGGATGCCTCTCCGTGGGCTTCCCGGTGAGCGGCGCCAATTCAGCTTCCGTAAGGACCTGCCCCGCGCATGAAGCTCCTGTTCACCAACTTCCACGCCGGTGACGGCGGCGGGCATACCACCTACCTGATTGCGCTGGCGCGCGGACTGTGCGGTCGCCACGAGGTGCATGTGGCGGCGCCCCCAGGCAGCCGCCTCAACCGCGAAGCCCGGTTGCTGCCCGGTGTGCACGTGCTGGACCAGCCGTTCCCGAACGGCCTGGGCAAGTTGCCCGCACGTCTTCGCGCGCGCCGGCAGTTGTCCGGTTACCTGGCCGACCACCGTTTCGAGCTGGTCCACGTCAATGGCTCCGCCGACCATCGCCTGGTCATGTCGGCGGCTCGCGGCCTGCCGCGCCGGCCGCCCATCGTGCTGACCAAACACAACTCCAAGCCGATGACCGGCATCGGCCATGCCTGGCGGGCGCGGGCCGGTACCGACGGCGTGATCGCCGTATGCGACTACGTGCGGCGCCAGGTCATGGCCTCGCCGTATGCCCGCTGCCGCGTCGCCACCGTGTTCAACGGCGTCGATATCGACCGTTTCGCCCCGCGCCCGGCCGACCCGGCCCTGCGCCAGGCCTGGCTGGCCCCGGACGGTGCGCCCGGCGCGCCGGTGCCGCTGCTGATCGGCAGCAACGCCGGTACGTCGCGCTACAAGGGCTGGATGGACCTGGTCGAGGCGCTGGGGTCGCTGGCACCGGACTGGCGCGATCGTCTGCGCGTGGTGCTGGCCGGTGCGCTGCCCGACGAGGCGGACCGCGCCCGTATCCAGGCCCTGGGGCTGGCCTCGCACGTGCACTTTGCCGGCCTGTTGGACGACGTGCGGCCGCTGGTGGCGGCCCTCGACGCAGGTTTCGTACTGTCCTGGGACGTGGAGACCATTTCCTTCGCCTGCCGAGAGATGATGGCGATGGAAAAACCGGTGCTGGTCAGCGATTACGCGGGCCTGCCCGAGAACGTCGATGAAGGCCGCGACGGCTGGGTCGTGCCGGCGCGGGATCGCCAGGCCATCGCCGCGGCGCTGCGCCGGCTGGTGGAACAGCGCGACAGCCTGCCGGCGATGGGCTTCGCGGCGCGTGCCCATGCGGAAGCCGCGTTCGGCCTCGATCGCTTCATCGACGGCACCGAGGCGTTCTATCGCGAGGTCAGGCTGGCCAGCCTGCCGGGTGCGGCACCGGCCTGAGCCCGGCCGGCCCGGTCAGCCGGTCTTGCGCAACAGCGCGTAATACATGCCGTCCAGGTCGCCATCGCCCGGCAGGATCTGCCAGCCGATGGCGGCGGCCTGACCCACCGGGAGGGTGAACGGCACCACGGTGGCGTCGGTGCGCTCGCCGAGGAACGCGCCGACCACGCCCTCGTTCTCGGCGCGCAGCAGCGAGCACGTGACGTAGAGCAGGGTGCCACCCGTGGCGAGCGTGTCCCAGCAGGCGGCCAGGATGCGCCGCTGCTGCGCCACCAGCGCGGGGATGTCCGCGGCGCGACGATGCAGCCGCACATCGGGCCGGCGGCGGATCACGCCGGTGGCCGAGCACGGGGCGTCGATCATCACGCGGTCGAACGGACGGCCGTCCCACCACGCGGCGGTATCGCCGGCATCGCCCACCACTACCTCGGCGGCCAGGCCGAGCCGGTCGAGGTTCTGCCGGATGCGCGGTGCCCGGCGGCTTTCGGATTCCACGGCCAGCAGGGTGACGTCCGCCCGCTCCAGCGCATGGCAGGCCTTGCCGCCGGGTGCGGCGCAGGCGTCGAGGACGCGCTGGCCGTCCGCCAGGTCGAGCAGGTCGGCCGGCACCTGCGCGGCCCCGTCCTGCACGGCGAAATGGCCCGCGGCAAAGCCGGGCAGGCGGGTCACGTCGGTGCTGTGCGGCAGCACCAGGCCATCGGCCAGCCAGTCATGCGGCTGGATATCCTGCCCGGCCTCGCGCAGCGTGGTCGCCAGGGCGTCGCGGTCGGTACGCCGGCGGTTCACGCGCAGCATCAGGGGCGGCTCGTGGTTGGCGGCGGCCATGATCTCGTCGGCGCGTCCGGGCCAGTCGTGCGCCAGGGCCGAGGCCAGCCAGGCAGGATGGGCGTGGCGCGTGGCCGGCGTGGCATCCAGCTCGGCCAGCAGGGCCTCGCGCTCGCGCAGCCAGCGCCGCAGCACGGCGTTGGCCATGCCCGCCAGGCGTGGGCGGCGCAACTCGCGTACGGCTTCCACGGTGGCGGCCACGGCCGCGTAGCCCGGCATCTGCAATACCTCGAGCTGCACCAGCGCGGTGACCAGCAGCGCGTGGACGGCCGGCTCGTTGCGCCGGATGGGCTTTGCCAGCAGGCGATCCAGCGCCGCATCGAAGCGTGGCCACCAGCGCGCGCCCTCATGCAGCAACGCGGTGAGCAGGGCGCGATCGCGCGGGTCGGCCAGCCGTGGCAGCGCGCGGTCCGCCACCTCGCGCAGCGAATGCCCGGAAAGGGCGATGCCGGCCAGCGACTCGGCGGCCAGGGCGCGAACCGAAATGGCCTGGCTCACGGACGCGCCTGCTTCAGCTCCGGGCGCGCATTGAGATAGTCGGCGGCGCCGATCCGGCGACCGCCGGCGCGCTGTACGGCCAGCAGGCGCAAGGCACCCTGGGCACAGGCGATGTCGATACCGTCGCGCGAGGCGCCCAGCACCTCGCCGGGAGTGCTGCCCGGAACGCCGTCGATGGCGCGTGCCGCCCAGACGCGCAGGCGCTCGCCGGCCACCTCGGCCTCGGCCACCGGCCAGGGGTCGAACGCGCGCACCTTCCGCTCCAGCGCGTCGGCGGGCTGCGTGAAATCCAGGCGGGCTTCGGCCTTGTCGAGCTTGTGGGCGTAAGCCACGCCTTCGTCATCCTGGGCACGGGCCGCAAGGACCTCGCCGGCCATCATGCGCCGCAGCCCTTCCACCAGCGCATCCGCGCCCAGGGCCGCGAGCCGGTCGTGCAGGCTGCCGCCGGTGTCGTCCGCCGCGATGGGGGTGCGCCGTTCGACCAGCACCGGGCCGGTATCCAGGCCCGCTTCCATCTGCATCAGGTCGACGCCCGATTCGGCATCGCCGGCCAGGATCGCCCGCTGGATGGGTGCCGCGCCACGCCAGCGGGGCAGCAGCGAGGCATGCACGTTCCAGCAGCCCAGCGCGGGGATGGCCAACACCTTGCGGGGCAGGATGAGGCCGTAGGCGACCACGACCATCAGGTCGGGCGCGTAGGCGGCCAGGCGATCGCGGTCGGCCTGGGCCTTGAACGATTCGGGTTGTTCCACCGGTACGCCGGCCGCCAGCGCCGCTTCCTTGACCGGGCTGGCCGCCAGCTTGCGGCCACGGCCGGCGGGGCGGTCGGGCTGGGTGTAGGCGGCCACGACCTCGGCGCCCGATGCACGGCAGGCGTTGAAACAGGGAACGGCGAATTCGGGTGTTCCGGCGAACACCACGCGCAACGGACGGATGGCCACGCTCAGGCGCTGGCCTTGCGCTGCTTTTCCATCCGCTTCAACAGCATGCCGCGCTTGAGCGGCGACAGGTAATCGACGAAGACCTTGCCCGCCAGGTGGTCCATCTCGTGCTGGATGCATACCGCGAGCGGGCCTTCCACATCGACGAGAACGGGGTTGCCGTCGGCGTCCTGGGCACGGACCTTCACGTGCAGGGCGCGGGTGACATCGGCGTAGATGCCCGGGAACGACAGGCAGCCTTCCTGGTAGACCTGCTGGCCGTCCTTCTCGACGATCTCGGGGTTGATCAGCACCATCGGCTCGTTGCGATCGTCGCTCATGTCGGCCACCAGCAAGCGCTGGTGCACGTTGACCTGCGTGGCGGCCAGGCCCACGCCGTTGGCGGAATACATGGTCTCGTACATGTCGGCCACGAACTGCTTCAGTTCGGCATCGAACACGGTGACCGGGGCCGCGACGGTGCGCAGGCGCGGGTCCGGGAACTCGAGGATGGTGAGGATCGACACGGTGTCACCTTGAACGTCTGCGCGGGCCACTGCGGCACCGGATAGCCGACACATTGCGGGCGGATCGGCGGAAACCAAGCAGGGGCAAAGGTAGGATGAGCCTGTATTCTACGCGCGCGCCGGGGACGGGGCGAGTCACGCCGAGTATTGTGCCCCTTAACGATTCAGTTACACTCGCGACAGCACCGGGGAAGGGGGAAATCCCGCATGATCAAGAAGTTCGCCATGCTGCTCGCCGGCATGTTCTTCACCGTGGCTGTCTACGCCGCGGCTGCCCAGCTACGCCCCGATCATCCGGATACCTACACGGTCCGCCGGGGCGACACGCTGTGGGATATTTCCGCGCGATTCCTGAGCAAACCGTGGTTGTGGCCCGAGATCTGGCAGGCCAATCCCCAGGTCCGCAATCCGCACCTCATCTATCCGGGCGATGTCCTGAACCTGTCGATGTCCGTCGGCAGCGGTCCGCGTCTGAGCATGGAGCCCCGCGTGCGCAGCGAGGGCGACGCCGTTCCCGCCATTCCGCTCGCCGACCTGCGTATGTTCCTCAAGGAAATGCGGGTCATGGGCGCGGACGACGTGGATCGCCTGCCGTACCTGGTCGGCTTCGAGGAGTCGCACCTGCGCGCGTCGCCGGGTAACAAGATCTACGCCCGCGACCTGGATTCGGCCCAGCCGGGCCAGCGCTGGGCCATCGTCCGCCCGTCCAACCGCTTCCGCGACCATGGCACGTATGCCGGCGACAAGGACATGCTCAACAATCCCAGCCACGGCGCCTTCGTGGCCGACGAGCTGGACAGCGACGCCTCGATGGCGCCCAGCCCCTGGCGCGAGGATTCGCGCCACGACACGCACACCGGCCGTGGCGTGGATCGCGGCGTGGAAGTGTCCGTCATCGGCACCGCCGAGGTCATCGCCGTGCAGCCCGAGCACAACGTGGCCAGCCTGGTCCTGGTCGACTCCACGCAGGAGATTCGCAAGGGCGACCGCCTGATGCAGGTGGACGACAAGCCGTACGATCCCTATTTCTACCCGCACGCGCCGAAGGGCCTGCCGCGGGACGGCCGGGTCATCGGCATCGCCGACGGCAATTTCGCCGGCAGCCGCCAGGTGGTGTCCATCTCCGCGGGCTCGGCCGATGGCGTGGACAACGGCACCACCTTCACCGTGATGGACCAGGGTGAGGTCATCCCCGATGAAGTGGGCGGCAACTACGAGCGCCGCGACACCTCCCGCAAGGTCAAGCTGCCGGATGAATTCGCCGGCCACCTCATGGTGTTCCGCACGTTCGACCACGTCAGCTACGCCCTCGTGATGGACGCCTACCGTCCGATCAAGAAGGGCCAGAAACTGGTCATGCCGGAATAACGGCGACACCGGCGGGTCGTTCGCCGATAGCCAGCCCGGCCGGAGTCTCTACACTGGCCGGATGACCGACACCGACGACCTCCGCGCCTGGCTGATCCTCCTGCGCACGCCCGGCGTCAGCGCCCGACAGCTGCGCGAGGGCCTGCAGGCCCGCGGCAGCGCCCCCGCGCTGCTCGCCTGGCTGCTGCGACACACCGAAGCGCTCGACGCGGAAAGCCAGGCCTGGCTGGAGCGGCCTGACGAAACCGCCCTGGCCGGCGACCTCGCCTGGGTGAACGGCGGCCACGACCAGCGCCTGCTGCGGTGCACGGAGGAAGACTTCCCCCCACAGCTGGAAGCCATCCCTGACCCGCCGGCCGCGCTGTTCGTCAAGGGCGATGCCACCTTGCTGCTGCGTCCGCAGGTCGCCATCGTGGGCGCGCGAAAGGCCCAGGCACCCGGCCTGGCCAATGCCCGCCGGTTCGCCGCCGCCCTGGCCGAAGGGGGCCTGGTGGTCACCAGCGGCATGGCCGACGGCATCGATGGCGCCGCCCACGAGGCCGCCCTGGATGCCGGCCAGCCGACCATCGCCGTCATCGGCACCGGCCCGGACCGGGTCTATCCGCCCAAGCACCACGCCCTGGCCCGGCGCATCGCGGCCCAGGGGGCCATCGTCAGCGAGTATTCGCCGGGCACCAATGGCGTGGCCTACCACTTTCCCCAACGCAATCGCATCATCGCCGGGCTCAGCCTGGGTGTGGTGGTGGTCGAGGCCGGGCTGCGCTCGGGCTCGCTGATCACCGCCCGGGTCGCCGGCGAGCAGGGCAGGGACGTCTTCGCCCTGCCCGGTTCCATCCACAACCCGCTGGCCGAGGGCTGTCACGCGCTGATCGCCGACGGCGCCCGGTTGGTCCAGCGGCCGGACGACGTGCTGGCCGCGCTGGCGCCGGCCGCCATGGAACTGGGCGCCCTGCTGCGCGAGCGGCTGACCGCCGACCAGGCCGCACCGGCCACCGCCCGGTCCAGGCGCGCTCCGTTCGACTGGCGGGCCGATGAGGAATATCGCCGCCTGCTGGACGTCATGGGGTACGATCCCGCTTCTCTAGACGCCTTGGTGGGCACGACGGGGCTCGCCGCCGGGCCGCTGTCGTCCATGCTGCTGATTCTCGAACTGGAAGGCGAGGTCGCCTGCCTCCCTGGAAACCGTTATCAGCGCGTGATGTAAGCACGTGCCGCTTGACAGGCATCCCGGCGTTATGTTCCCACTAAATATATACATACCCTGGGGCCCCCTGGCCCCGGCGGTTTTCGGAATCGGTTAACGCATGGCAAAGAACCTGCTCATCGTCGAGTCGCCCGCCAAGGCCAAGACGATCAACAAGTACCTCGGCACGGATTTCCAGGTGCTGGCGTCGTACGGCCACGTGCGCGATCTTCGGCCCAAGGAGGGCGCGGTCGATCCCGAGCACGGCTTCGCCATGGCCTACGAGGTGATCGAACGCAACGAGAAACACGTCGATGCCATCGCCAAGGCGGCCAAGGCCGCCAGCAGCATCTACCTCGCGACCGACTTGGATCGCGAAGGCGAGGCCATCTCCTGGCACATCAGCGAGATCCTGCGGGAACGCGGCCTGCTCGAGGGCAAGGACGTGCAACGGGTGGTGTTCAGCGAGATCACACCCAAGGCCATCAAGGAAGCCGTGGCCAACCCGCGCAAGCTCTCGCACGACCTGGTCGATGCCCAGCAGGCGCGCCGCGCGCTGGATTACCTGGTCGGCTTCAACCTGTCGCCGGTGCTCTGGCGCAAGGTGCAGCGGGGCCTGTCGGCAGGTCGCGTGCAGTCGCCCGCGCTGCGCATGATCGTCGAGCGCGAACTGGAAATCGAAGCCTTCCGGGCGCGGGAGTACTGGACCATCCAGGCCAACCTCACGCACAAGGACGGCGCCTTCGACGCCCGCCTGGTTCGCCTGGACGGCAAGAAGTTCGAGCAGTTCGACCTCACCAACGAGGCCGACGCGATGTCGGCGCGCACGGCGCTGGAACAGGCCGCGGCCGGCAATTTCACTGTCGGTGAGGTCACCAGCAAGGAGCGCAAGCGTCGCCCGGCGCCGCCGTTCACCACCTCCACGCTGCAGCAGGAGGCCGCGCGCAAGCTCGGTTTTTCCACCAGCCGCACCATGCGTATCGCGCAGGGCCTCTACGAAGGCGTCGGCCTGGGCAGCGAGGGCAACGTCGGCCTGATCACCTACATGCGTACCGACTCCGTGGCCCTGTCCAACGACGCCACGACCGAACTGCGCGAGCTGATCGCCAACGAATACGGCAGGAACGCCTTGCCCGACGCGGTGCAGGCCTACAAGTCCAAGTCGAAGAACGCGCAGGAAGCGCACGAGGCCATCCGCCCCACCTCCGCCATGCGCACGCCGCGCAGCGTCGGCTCGTTCCTCAACGACGACCAGCGCAAGCTCTACGAACTCATCTGGAAGCGCACGGTCGCCTGCCAGATGGTCCACGCCACGCTCAACACCGTCTCGGTGGAGTTCCCCGTGGCCGACTCCGCATTCCGTGCCACCGGCACCACGGTGATCGACCCGGGCTTCCTCGCCGTGTACGAGGAAGGCAAGGACCAGAAGGGCGACGAGGACGACGACCAGCGCCGCCTGCCGCGCCTGACCCAGGGCGAGGTCGTGCCGGTCGCCGCCATCGCGGCCGACCAGCACTTCACCGAGCCGCCGCCGCGCTTCTCCGAAGCCAGCCTGGTCAAGACGCTCGAGGAATACGGCATCGGCCGTCCGTCCACCTACGCCAGCATCATCCAGGTGCTGGTCAGCCGCGAATACGTGCTACTGGAAAGCCGCCGGTTCAAGCCGACCGATGTGGGTCGCGCCGTCAGTCAGTTCCTTTCCGGCCACTTCGCCCAATACGTCGATTACGACTTCACCGCCCGGCTCGAAGACGAGCTGGACGCGGTCAGCCGTGGCGAAGAAGCCTGGGTGCCGCTCCTGGAGCGGTTCTGGCAGCCGTTCAAGACGCTGGTGGACGACAAGACCGAATCGGTCGACCGCAACGAGGCCACGGGCGCGCGCGAACTCGGCGACGATCCGAAATCCGGCAAGCCGGTGTCGGTGCGCCTGGGCCGCTACGGCGCGTACGCGCAGATCGGCAGCAAGGACGACGAGGCCAAGCCCACCTACGCCAGCCTGCGTCCCGGCCAGAGCATGCACACCATCACGCTGCCGGAGGCGATGGAACTGTTCAAGCTGCCGCGCAACCTGGGTCAGTCGGAAGCGGGCGACGATGTCACCGTGGGCGTGGGCCGTTTCGGTCCCTTCGTGAAGCAGGGCAGCATGTATGCCTCGCTCAAGCCGGAAGACGACCCTTACACCATCGAGCTGCCGCGCGCCCTGCAGCTGGTGCAGGAGAAGCTCGAGGCCATCGCCAACCGCATCATCCTGGACTTCGGCGACGGCGTGCAGGTGCTGAACGGTCGCTACGGTCCGTACATTACCGACGGCGAAAAGAACGCGCGCATCCCCAAGGACAAGGAGCCGAAGTCGCTGACCGAAGCCGAATGCCGTGAACTGCTGGCGGCCGCGCCGATCAAGAAGCCGCGCGGCGGCCGTGCGGCGAAGAAAACCGCGACGAAGAAGGCCGCTGCAAAGAAGGCGACCACGAAGAAGGCCGCGGGCGACGCGCCGGCGAAAAAAACGGCCGTAAAGAAAGCGGCGGCGAAAAAGTCCGGCGCGAAGAAATCCACGGCGAAGAAAACCGCAGCAAAGAAGACAGCTGCGAAGAAAGCGTCCGCGACGAAGAAAACGGCAGCGAAGAAGGCCGCCGGCACGGCGGCGTCCAAGACGGCGTCGCCCGCCGCGGACTGATATGCGACGCATCGCTCTCGCCGATGTCGCCCTGGCCGCTGCCCGGCTTCGCGAGGGCGGCGTGCTCGCCTACCCGACCGAGGCCGTGTTTGGCCTGGGTTGCGACCCGCACGACCGCGTGGCCTTCGAGCGGATCTTCGCGCTCAAAGGGCGCCCCTCGTCGCTGGGCGTGCTGCTCATCGCTGCGGATTTCGATCAGGTTTGCCCCTACATCGACGTCAGAACCGTGCCGGCGCAGGTCCTCGAGGATGTGCGTCAGTCGTGGCCCGGGCCGCACACCTGGGTGTTCCCGCGCAGTGGTGACGTGCCCGACTGGGTCGCCGGTGGCCATGCCGGCATCGCATTGCGCGTGACCGCGCATGCGCCCTCCGCCGCGCTGTGCCGGGCGTTCGGTCGGCCGCTGGTATCCACCAGCGCCAATCCGCACGGCCAGCCGCCTGCGCGCGACCTCGCCACGCTGGAACACTACTTCGGCGACCGCCTGGACGACGCCCTGGACGCCCCGCTGGGCGACCAGTCGCGTCCCACCACCATCCGCGACGCCTTGACCGGCGCTATCATCCGCGCCTGAAACAGGGGGAACCACCGTGTCGACCGCTTGCGAACTCTCCGGCCGTGAAAACGCGCCCAGCCTGCCGCTGCTGATCGGCGCGCCCTCGCGCGTGGTCGCCTGGCGCGACGGTCGCCCCGTCACCGTGTCGACCTTCCTGGCCCATGTGTGCCAGGTGGCCGCGCTGCTTCCCGAGGCGGGCAGTGCCGTCAACCTCTGCGAGGACCGCTACGCGTTCCTCGTCGCCTTCGCGGCACTGATCGTGCGCGGCCAGACCAACCTGCTGCCACCCTCGCGCGCCACGCATGCCGTGGATGAAGTGATGGCCAGCCATGCCGGCTCGTACGCCATCGGCGAGCGGCTGCTGGATCCTTCGCCGGCCGGCTACGTGTGCATGCCCGTGCTGGACGATGCCGCATCGTCGTCCGATCCCGTGCCCGCGATCCCCGCCGATGCGGTGGTTGCGATCGGGTACACCTCCGGATCCACCGGCAAGCCGAAGCCCAACGTGAAGACGTGGGGCAGCTTCGCCGCCAGCAACGCCGGTAACGCCGGCATGCTCGTGGGCACCATCGGTCGCGCCTTCGATGTGGTGGCCACGGTGCCCCCGCAGCACATGTACGGCATGGAGATGTCGGTGGTGATGCCGCTGCTGTCGGAAGTCAGCGTGCACTCGGGTCGTCCCTTCTTTCCCGCCGACGTCGCCACCGCCCTGGCCTCGATGCCCGAGCCCCGGGTGCTGGTGACCACGCCGGTGCACCTGCGCGCGCTGGTGGAGTCCGGCGTCACGTTGCCCGGCCTTGCCGCCTTCGTTTCCGCCACGGCGCCGATGCCGGTGGAGCTCGCCCGCGCCGCGGAGGCACGTTTCGGCGCGCCGTTGCACGAGGTGTTCGGCTCCACCGAGACCTGCGTCTTCGCCAGCCGCCGCACGGCGACCGACGATCACTGGTCGCTGTACCACGGCGTCACCCTGCACCCGCAGCCGGACGGTACGCTGGTCGATGCGCCGCAGCTGGCGGAGCCGATCGCCCTGGCGGACATCGTCACGCTGCACGACGAGGGACGCCGCTTCCAGCTTCGCGGCCGCAACACCGACCTGCTGGAGATCGCGGGCAAGCGCGCCTCGCTGGGCGACCTCAACCGCCGGCTGCTCGACATCGACGGCGTCCAGGACGGCGTGCTGTTCCAGCTCGACGACGCGGACGCCTCGGGTATCCGCCGCATCGCCGGGTTGGTGGTCGCGCCGGGCATGACCGAGCAGGCCGTGATGGCGGCGCTGCGTCGCTCGATGGACCCGGTGTTCCTGCCGCGCCCGTTGCGCCTGGTGGATGCCTTGCCGCGCAACGAGACCGGCAAGCTGCCGCGGGGCCCGCTATTGCAGATGCTGGCGGCGCGCGGCTGATAGAATTCCGGGCTACTTGTCCGGAGAAACAGCATGAAGGTCCTCGTTATCGGCGGCGGTGGTCGCGAACACGCGCTGGCGTGGAAACTCGGCCAGTCCAACCGGGTGGACGAGGTAATCGTCGCGCCCGGCAACGCCGGCACCGCGCACGAGCCGGGCCTGCGCAACGTGCCCATCGCCGTGACCGATATCGATGCGCTCGTGGCGCTGGCCAGGGACGAAGGCGTCGGCCTGACCGTGGTCGGGCCGGAGGTGCCGCTGGTCGCCGGCGTCGTCGACCGCTTCACCGCCGCCGGGCTGCGCTGCTTCGGTCCGTCCGCCGGCGCGGCACAGCTGGAGGGCAGCAAGGCCTTCGCCAAGGCGTTCCTGGCCCGTCACGACATCCCCACGGCGCACTATGCGGTGTTCACGCAGCTGGCGCCGGCCCTGGAGCACGTGCGCGGCACCGGGGCGCCCATCGTCATCAAGGCGGACGGCCTGGCCGCCGGCAAGGGGGTCGTGGTCGCCATGACGCTGGCCGAGGCGGAGGCGGCGCTCGAGGACATGCTCGGCCAGCAGGCCTTCGGTGACGCCTCGTCGCGTGTCGTCATCGAGGAATTCCTCGAGGGCGAGGAAGCCAGCTTCATCGTCATCGCCGACGGTCGCCATGCGCTGCCCATGGCCACCAGCCAGGACCACAAGCGTCGCGACGACGGCGACCTCGGCCCGAACACGGGCGGCATGGGCGCCTATTCGCCGGCACCGGTGGTCACCGACGAGGTCTCGGCGCGCGTCATGCGCGAGATCATCCAGCCCACGCTGGATGGCATGCGTGCGGATGGCGTGCCCTTCACCGGGTTTCTCTACGCGGGCCTGATGATCGACGCCACCGGCGCGGCCAAGGTCATCGAGTTCAACGTGCGTTTCGGCGATCCGGAAACCCAGCCGATCATGCTGCGCCTTCGCTCCGACCTGGTCCACCTGGTCGAGGCGGCGCTCGACGGGGCGATAAGCGAGGCCAGTGCCGACTGGGATCCGCGACCCGCGCTCGGCGTCGTTCTCGCCGCGGGAGGGTATCCGGGCAAGGTGCGCGCGGGGGACGCGATCACCGGTGCCGACGGCGATTTCGGTATCGACGTAAAGGTCTTCCACGCCGGCACGGCCCAGGACGACCAGGGCCGACCGGTGACCGCCGGCGGTCGCGTGCTGACCGTCTGCGCGCTGGGCGACGACCTGGCACACGCGCGTGGCCGGGCGTATGCGGCGGTGGAACGCATCCATTTCGCCGATGCGTTCCACCGCCAGGACATCGCCCATCGTGCCTTTGATCGCTGAGGTCAGTGCGCGTCCATCACGGGTTTGATTTGCCAGCGCTGGTCGTCGCTGACGCGCCGGTGATGCCTGAACTCCTCGTACACCAGGTGCGACCCCCCATTGGGATTGGGTGCGGTATCGCCCGGATTCGGCTTCTCCGGATAGGACCAACAGGGCGGCAGCAGCGCATGGTGCCGGTTCGGCCGGATGGCATCGTGCAGGTCAGGATCGAACATCGCGTTGGGTACCCCCTGGCGCAGGTGCAGCCGCCAGCGATCGCCACCGTTCGTTTTCGAGTGCAGACGGTCGGCCGACCACATCCATTGCTGGTTGAGGACCGCGCCGCGGCAAGCCTCCGCGCGAATCGCCCCATCAGTGAGGTCCGTCGTCAGGCAGGCCCCGCTGGCCCGGTTGCGGTAGGTGCTGTCGGTGTCCAGATACCACTGCTGCTCCCGCCCACTGGTACCCATGCCACAGGCCTGCAGGGTGACCGTGGGAGCCGACGGATCGGGCTGGGTCAGGCATAGGCCTTCGCCTTGCATCGATTGCAGGCGCACGCTGGGCTGGCGCGTCAGATACGGCGAGTCCAGATCCACCCGTAGGGTGAAGCTGATGTCGGATGCCGGGTCATCCGGCAGCGCCTCATCGAACCGCCTGGTGGGCAGCGACGCGTCGAAAAACACGCGGTTGACCACCGTGCTGCGTGTCGTGATGTCGAGCTTGCCCTGCCACTTGCCCGGTACGCGCCACGACGAAGCGGTTTCCACATTGGCGCTGCGCATCATGCTGGTCGCCTTCTTCATGCTGTAGCGTTCGTAGCCGAGCCTGTTGTATCCCTCGCTGAAGCGCTTCGGGTCGTGGGCGATGTCGCTCGACAAGCCGAAGCTCCAGGTCACCTGGTGCACCGTCTCCGTGTCGGCGAGTTGCGTCTCGATCCCGTAATCGTCGATCCGCATCGAGACGATCTTGTCTTCGACCACCTTGTCGATGCCGGGGAACAAGGTTGGCAGCTTGCCCAGCGCGCCGACGGCGCCCGACGGCAGGCTCGTGAGGAAGTCGACGATATTGGCGGGTACGCTGGAGCCGCCGCCGCTCTCCGTCCACAGGCGGCTGGTGACCAGTTGGGCCGTCGGCTGGCCGTTCACCGGCTGCAGGCCCTCCAGCTGGATGGTGACATCGCCGCCGACAGGAGCCACCGACGTACTGACGTCGTAGCGCAACGGAATGAACAGGTAATACCCCTCGTCCGCGCCGAAGCCGTCCTTCCCGAGCGCGCCATTATCGTCGGGCTTCTGCATCACCCGGGTCTTCACCGATAGCACCTTGTCGTCGCGACCGGGGCGGACGTCGCGTGTCACCGTGATGTCGTAGGCAATCTGACGTCCCCCGGCGAAACGTTTTTCGTTCGTGATATCCAGGCGAGGGACGTAAGTACTGTTCCACGAGGCGCGCGGGGCGGCGAGGAGGGCGGCGAAGCGCTTCGGTCGCGGCGCGTGCCGCTCGATCCACTCCGCGATCATGCTGGCGGCCTCGGTAGGCCCGACTTCGTCCGCGACGGAAGCGACTTCGAGTTTTCCGGCCGGGGTGCGGAGGTAGACGGCGCGCCGGGTGTCCGCCTGGAAGCCGAAAACGTCCAGGCCACGCGACGATGCGTGTTCGCCTGTCACCAGCACGGCCCGGCCCGCATCCAGCGCAGACAGCACTCGCGTGCGCTCCGCCGCATGCGTCAGGTCGGCCTCGTCCACCCATACCAGCCGGCCGCTCAGGCCGTGGGCCACCCATGCATCGCTGGTGGCCGGATGCGCGTCCGGGCTGAGGGCGGCGGAGAGACTGTCCAACGGGATGGGTCGCGAGGGCGGAGCCGCGCGGGTCGGCGGGGACGCCAGCGGCAACAGCAGGGCGGTAGCGAAACAGAGGGTCAGGGATCGATGTTTCATGGGCCATTCCTTTGGCGAGGGGAGTGTCAAGAATCTCGGACTTACCCACGCAACGAAGCCAGCCAGGGCCCGAATATGTGTAGGAAACAGCTGGCGCGCTTTGACCACACAGGCTGGCCCCGTCGTTTACACTGCGGGCCACACACGAGGTGACCGGCGCATGTCGCAGTTTTCTTTGTTGGGCACACGTCGCTTCGCGCCGTTCTTCTGGACACAGGCACTCGGCGCGTTCAACGACAACGCGTTCCGCAACGCCATGGTCATGCTGGTGGCGTTCCAGATGGCGCTGCCCAAGGAGCAGGTGTCGCTCTATACGAACCTGGCGCCCGCGCTGTTCATCCTGCCGTACTTCCTGTTTTCCGCCACGGCGGGCCAGCTGGCGGAGAAGTTCGAGAAAACGCGCATCATCCGCTACGTGAAGCTGTTCGAGATTGCCGCGATGACGATCGCCGCGATCGGCTTCTTCACCCACCACATTGCTCTGCTGCTGGTCGTGCTGTTCCTGATGGGCATGCACTCGACCATGTTCGGACCGATCAAGTATTCGATCCTGCCGCAAGCGCTGGACCGGACAGAGCTGGTCGGCGGCAACGCGCTGGTCGAGATGGGCACGCAGCTGGCGATGTTGGTGGGCATGATCGTCGGCAATGCGCTGATGCTGATCGCCGGGTACGGCACGCTGGCCGCATCGCTGACCACGATCGCTATCGCGGTGGCGGGCTACATGGTCAGCCGGTCCATTCCCGTGGCGCCAGCCACGGCGCCGGACCTGCGCTTCAACTGGAACCCGCTCAGCGAGACATGGCGCGTGCTGAAGCTGACCCACGAAGACCGCGCGGTGTTCAACGCGATCCTGGGTATTTCGTGGTTCTGGTTCTTCGGTACCGTGATGATCGCCCAGTTGCCGAACTACACCCGGGACGTGCTGGGAGGCGACGGTTCGGTCAATACCCTGGTGCTTACGTTGTTCTCGTTGGGCACGGGCGTCGGCTCGCTGTTATGCGAGAGGCTGTCGGGCAAGCGCGTAGAGATCGGCCTGGTGCCGATCGGCGCCTTCGGCCTCACGGTGTTCGCGGTGGACCTGTTCTTCGCCCGGCCGGGCGTGACCCCGGGCCTCTCGCTGGGCTGGATGGCATTCCTCGCCGCACCGGGTGCATGGCGGGTGGCGTTCGACCTGACGATGATCGGCGCGTTCGCCGGCTTCTATGTGGTGCCACTGTTCGCCTTCGTCCAGAGTCGCGCGCCGAGGGAGCGGCTTTCACGGGTGATCGCGGGCAACAACATCGTCAACGCGGTGTTGATCTGCATCGCGTCGGGATTCGGCATCGGACTGACCGCACTGGGCCTCGACACGCCGACGATCTTCCTGGTCACCGGGCTGGTCAACATTGCGGTGGCCGCATACATCTTCACGCTCGTACCCGAATTCATGATGCGCTTCATCACCTGGGTGCTCGTGCACACGCTGTACCGCATTCGCGTGCAGGGGCTGGAAAACGTGCCCGACGAGGGCGCCGCCCTGGTCGTCTGCAACCATGTGAGCTTCATGGACCCGTTGATCCTGATGGCCAGCGTGCGACGGCCGATGCGCTTCGTCATGTATCACCGGATTTACGACCTGCCGGTTCTCCATTTCGTCTTCCGCACCGCCAGGGCGATCCCCATCGCTGGCCGTCACGAGGACGAGGCTTTGCTCGCCGCGGCCTTCGAGGCGATCGACCAGGCGCTGGCCGAAGGCGAGGTGGTCTGCATCTTTCCCGAAGGCGGCCTGACCAAGGATGGCTCGATCATGCCCTTCCGCCCCGGGGTGGAACACATCCTCGCCCGCCGCCCTGTGCCGGTGGTGCCGCTGGCCTTGCGGGGGCTGTGGGGAAGCATCTTCAGCCGGCGTGACACGGCGCTGGGCCGGACCCGCCTGCCACGTCGCTTCTGGTCCAGGATCGAACTCGTGGGCAGCGTGCCCACGCCGGCCGCGCAGGCGACCGCCGCGTCGCTGCACGCGCGGGTGGATGAACTTCGTGGTGACCGCGCCTGAAGCCGTCGGCGTCGAGACCTGCACAGTCTCCGGACCGGGGCCATCAGGCGCGGGCGCGATTTACTTGCGCACCAGGACGGGCTGCCAGCGCTCGTCCGCGCTCACCTCGCGATAGGCCAGGTAGCTTTCCGGGACCGGTGGTGAGACGGTAGCGAGCCGCGGAATCACGTCGCCGGGCGTCGGCTTGTTCGGGTAGGACGACCAGGGACGTAGCAGCGGATGGCTGTCGTTGGACACGATGACCTGATGCAGGGCGGGATCGAACTTGGCATTTGGACGTCCGCCGCGGACATGCAGGCGCCAGTGGTTGCCGCCCGCATAGCGCGAGTGGATGCGATCGGCCGACCATGACCACTGCTTGTTGAGCGAGGGGCTGTCGCAGTCGGACACCACTACCTCGCCGCTGGTTTCCTCCGCGGTGAGGCATCGCTTGCTTGCCCGGTTGCGATACGTGCCGTCCAGCTCCAGCATCCACTGCTGCCCGGGATTGGCCTCGCCGCGGTCGCAGGCGGCCATCACGACGTCTGGCCGGCCGGTATCCGGCTGGGTAAGACAGGCGCCCGTGCCCGCCAGCGACTGCAACCGCACGACCGGCTGACGCGCAAGGAACGGCGAGTCCATCGATACGCGTGTCGTGAACTCCATGACGGACTCCTCGTCGTCCTCGACAGTGGAATCGTTTTCAAGCGTGTCGTAGACGCGAGTGGCGACGTCGGCGCGTGTGGTGACGACGAGGTCGCCATCGCGATCACCCTGGATGCGCCATGTCGAGGCCATTTCGAGCGTGGCGCTCTTCATCATCGGCGTGGCTTTCCTCTCGGAAAGCAGCGAGGCGTTATGGTTCTCGCCATCCTTGAAATAATCGATGTCGCTGGCAATGTCGTTCGCCAGCGGGAATGCCCAGCTCACGCCACGTGATTGCCCGATCGTCACCGGAGTGACATGCGTCGTGTAGTCCTTGAGTGTCATGGTGACCGACTGGGTCTCCATGCGCTCCCTGCCACTGGAAAGCATCACGGGAAGTTTGCCCGCCGACGGGGCTCCGACGCTGGCGAGGGCGGCGAGGACATCCGGCGTGGCGCTGAGGTTGCTCGATGCCTTGATGCTGAGCGAGTGATTGACCGTGCGCTCTTTCACGCCATCGGATACGGGGGCATATTCCTGCAGCGTCACGAGGGAGGCATCGTCGGCGAAGTTGAGCCCGGTCGTGACGCGATAGCGGTCGGGGACGAGCAGGTAATAAGCCTTGCCGCCCGGATTGGGCGCGCCGTTCCACCAGGTGCCGCGGCGCGATGGGGCCTGGTTGACCTGTGTCTTGACGATGACCACCTTGTCGTCTCGGCTCGGGGTGACGTCGCGCATGACTTTGATGTCGTGGAAGATCCGGCGGCCATCGGCGAACGGCTTGTCCACCCGCAGTTGCAGCGACGGGGTATAGCTTCCATCGTCCAGCTTGTCCGCGGCGTTCACTCCGTCGACCTGGCGGGCCAGACGTACCGGTGTCGGCCGACCGGCCTTCGGCGAGGAACGGGCGAACCAATCAGTCACGCGTGCGGTCGCGTCTTCGACGGACATCGCATCGTCGATGACCATCACGTCCAGCACTCCGTCGGGAGAGCGTCGATAGACCGACATGCCGGACTGGCCGGCGAAACCGAACATTGCTCGTTCGGTGTCGCCCGTGCCGTTCCGGCTTACCAGTATCCCGTCGCCGAGCAACAGCGCTTCCGCCACGAGTTCACGAACCTCCCGCGACGCCAGTTCGGTGCTGGTCAGCCAGAGCAGCCGCGCCTTTGTCTCCGCGCCGGCCAGGTGGGGAAACGAGAAGTGGGAGGCCGATGTGCGTTGTCCGTCGGCGGCTAGCGCTGTGCCGAGTTCGGAGAGCCGAAGATAGACGGGAGGGGCGGATGTTGATGCGGGCGACGCGACGGCATGACCGACGGTGCCCATGAGGGCGAGACTGAGACACAGGGAGAGGGGATGACGCATGCCAGTTCCTTGGCGGTGGGGGGAGCCCGCAGCATCGCAATGTCTATCCTGACTCTTCTGTAGGAAAACCCCGATAAGTGAGTATGTGTTCGCTGCGGTCTCAGGCCACCCATGCCGCGAGCACGATCACCGCGACCACGGCAAGCCAGACGATCAGTACGCGGCGAATCACCCGACGGGCGTCCTCCAGTTCCACCAGCGGGTCACTGACATCCTGTGCGTAACCGTCGCCGGCTTCCACATCGGCGTCGACTCCCGCTCGGGCCACCGCGCCGAGGAAATCCGGCTCCAGTCGCGAGCGCGGGCTGCCCGAGGTGTGATGCCAGTGCTTCCATGCGCCCATCACCGCATCGAAGTCGGATACCAGGGCCATGGCGAAGACCATGAGGTGGGCGGGCAGCCAGTCCAGCGCATCGGCCAGGCGATGTGCCGACGTACGCGTGGCGCCGTCCAGCGACACCGAAGCGTCGCGCCCCAGCACCTGCGCCAGTCTATAGCCCAGCGCGCCGGCGGGGCCCAGCAGCAGGAACCACAGCAGGACGCCGAACCGGCGGCGCAGGGCGCCGTAGAACGCGGCCTCGACGATCGCCGGTGCGTACCACGGCAGGGGCGTCTCGTCATGGCGCAGTGCGTTCAGGGCTTCATCGCGGCGCAAGGGATCGGCGGCGCGCAACACGGCGTCGATATCGGTTTCGATCTCGCGCGGGCCCAGGGCATAGGTGAGCACGACGATGGCGAAGACCAGCCAGGCCAGATCGAAGAAGGGCAGCGAGTAAAGCAGCCCCGAGACGATCGCGGCCAGGGCGACGGGTACCAGCAGAAGTATCGCCACGCGACCGTGGCCGGACAAGTCTCCCGTGCGCGCGACCCAGCCGCGGAACCAGCGATCATCCCGCCAGCGCGCCAGTCGGGGCACGCTCCAGACGACGACCAGGGCGATGAGGATGGCGAGGAGACGTAGGGCCATGGCGAGCGCAATCCGTAGATGGATGACTCGATTGTAGGCGAAGAACTCAGTGGCGCGGCGCGTCCGCCAGCAGTTGCTCGAGCGATACGTGCCGCTGCGCCAGCCAGTGCTCGATCAGCCGGTACGACACCGACAGCGGCGGTGGTACGCCCAACTCGCCGGAGCGTATGCCGGCGGCGATATCGTCCGCGGTGAACCAGCGGGCGTCTTCCAGTTCGTCGTCGCGAAGCACGATCTCGCGGGTTTTCGCGGTGGCGGTGAAGCCGACCATCAGCGACGCGGGCATGGGCCAGGGCTGCGACGAGTGGTACGTGGCGTGCAGCACTTCCACGCCCGATTCCTCGCGCACCTCGCGCTTGACGGCATCTTCCAGCGATTCGCCCGGCTCGACGAAACCGGCCAGCGTCGAATAGCGACCCGCCGGCCATCCGCGTTGCCGGCCGAGCAGGCAGCGGTCGCCGTCCTCCACGATCACGATGATGGCCGCGTCGGTGCGCGGAAAATGCATGTGGGGGCCATCGGGGTTGGTGCATTGCACGCGATGTCCCGACGCCACGACGAGGGTCGGCGCGCCGCAGAGGTTGCAGAACCGCATCTGCCGCTGCCAGTGCGTAACGCCCTTGGCGAAGGCGAACAGGCCCGCATCGAAGGCTGGAAACACCAGTCCGGCCTCGCGCAGGTTCATGCGCCGAGCGGCGGTCAGGTCGACGAACGTCGCGGCGTGCGCTTCGTCCAGTACCAGGGCGAACCAGGCGCTGCCGGCGGCCAGGCCCAGCAAGGTGGACGGCACGTCGCCGAAGCGCTCGGCGCGCAGGGCCGATGGCATCCACTCGGGATGTTCGGCCTGGGCGGCCACGAAGGTCTGGCCTTCGCTGTCCAGCACCAGAAAGCGTGTATCGGCCGCGCGTTCGATCTCTTCGACCCAGACCCGATCCTCACGGCGCTCGGCCATGCGGTCGATCTCTAGCCCCGCGAAAACATTGCTCACGCGGTGGCGCCGCTCATGCGCTGAACGAGGAGCCGCAGCCGCAGGTCGTCTTCGCGTTCGGGTTGCGAATGACGAACTGCGAGCCGCTGAACGACTCCGCGTAATCGATCTCGGCGCCCGTCAGGTATTGCAGCGACAGGGGATCGACCACCAGCGTCACCCCTTCGCGGGACACGGCCAGGTCGTCTTCGGCCTGTTCCTCGTCGAAGGTAAACCCGTACTGGAAGCCCGAGCAGCCGCCGCCACTGATGTAGACGCGCAGCTTGAGCGACGGGTTACCTTCTTCGTCGATCAGCTCGTGCACCTTGCGGGCCGCGGCCTCGGTGAAGATCAGGGGCGCACCCGCCGTGCGGTAATCCGGCGCGGATGCCGACGGAGCCATGGGGAAGGGGTTGTTCATGCCGTCCATAATGGCGCCGATCGGCGACAGGTCAAGCCTCGGATGTCACCGGCGCGGCGGCGATGGCCGCCTGGGCCAGCTGGCGGACCGTCACCGGGCCGCGGTGGATCATCTTGCCGTTCACCTGCGCGCCGGCCGCCATCTCCAGCACCTGGTAGTGCACATCCCCCTCGATGCGGGCCAGCGGCGCCAGTTCCAGGCGTTCGGCGGCGTCGATATCGCCGGTGACCGCGCCGTTTATCACCGCATGCGGTACCTCGATGCGCCCGACCACGCGGCCGGTCTCACTGATGGTGAGCACGCCGTCGCTGCCCGCCTCGGCGTGGACGGCGCCTTCCACGGTGCCATCCAGATGCAGGTTGCCGTTGAACGACACGTCGCCCCGGATGACCACGCCACGGGCGATCAGGCTCGTCGCCGCGGCACTGACCGCCGGCCCCTGCGTTTTCCCCTTAGTGCTGAACATCGCTAGCCTCGTCGTTGCGTGTGACATCGGTCCAGGACAGCGTGGCGGCGACCTCTTCCTGGCCGGCGCCCTTCGCCTGCAGGCGGAGTCGCGTCGGCTGGAAGCCGGTCGGCAGCGTGAAGCTGCCCTGGACCTGTTGAAAATACCGGAAGGCGAACGGCAGGCCCTCCCCGGAAACGGCCAGCCCGAGCGCGGGGCCTTCCAGCGTGCGCACCGTGTTGTCCTGGATACCCTCGACGGCGAGGCGCAGGTTGCCCTTGACCGGATCGCCGCCCCGGGCGCTACGCGTGAGGGTAACCTCCAGGTTCCATGCGTCCGCGCTGCCCCTGACCGCCGTGGCCCGGGCTCCCTGGATCTTCAGGCCGTCGCGCTGGCCGCCGTTGCCCACCAGTCGCGTGTAGAACGCCAGATCGGCGCGAAGGCCGCTGATTTCCTCGTCGCGCTCGGCGAGGTTGCGCCGAAGCTCCCTGGCGGCAATCCCTGCGACCTGACTGTCGCGCTGCCCGTTGGCGACCTTCTGGCGCAGCGCCTCGCCCTCCGCATCGCCGCTAGCCGCCGTTGTCGATGCGCCAAGGGGATGCGGCTGCCGCGCGCTGACCGCCGCCCAAGTCACCAGTGCCACGGCCACCAGGCTGCCCAGCCAGGCGGCCAGCAGCAGGAGGCGCTTGCGTCGTGCCATCGAGAGATCCTCGAGGCGACGTACGACGAAGCGGGGTGGATGGCGTGACGCCATGAGCGGGTCCGTGGAGAATGCGTGAAGGCCGAATGGTATCGCCTTGGAGGCTCCGGGCGAAAAGTTCGTTGCGTATGGCCGTGGTGTTGGTGGGCTCGCCTTCGGCATCGCGTTTAGCTTTGGAGCCTTGGCGCCTTGGCGCCTGGAGCAAGAGCCGGCGGGTAGCCCTCTCGGGGCCACGCCTGCGGCGACCCGCTAAGGAAGGGCCGCTCCGCGGCCGTTTATTGATTGCCCTATGGGCCGGGTCGGGCTTCGAACGGGGGTTTCCGATTCGCCATCCCCGGCTGGGGCGCCATCCCCGGCTGGGGGTAGGAGCGCACGATGTGCGCGAACCCTCAACCTACCTAAGGCGACAGACGCCATACGCAACAGGCAAGCAAGCGTTCCCAGCTACGAAGCGAAACCCAGCTCTTCGCTCTCCCCGCACGCAATCTCACCGTTGGAAAGAGCCGGCGGGCGCCACCCTCGGGGACGGTAGCCGCAGGCGAGGGCTTCGAACGGACAAGGCCGCGTAGCGGGGCCGGCCAGGACGGCCGGCCGTTTCCGCTGAGCCACGGAGGGCGAATCGGAAACCTCCGTTCGAAGCCCGACCCGCCCCGAAGGGGAATAAATACACGGCCGCGGAGCGGCCTTTCATTGACGGGTCGCCGCAGGCGTGGCCACGAGGGTGGCACCCGCCGGCTCTTGCTCCACGGCCCAAAGCCCAATGCGACGCCAAAGGCGAGCCCACCCCATCAGGCGTACAAAGAAAAAACCGCCTCTCGGCGGTTTCTTCTTCAATGCTTGTCGAGCGACCCCACCTTGCTGAGCATGTAGCGCTCCGGCCCGATGTCCGAGATGAGGCTGAACTGCGTCTCGAGCCAGTCGATGTGCTCTTCTTCCTGGCCAAGGATGAACTTGAAAAGGTCGCGGCTGACGAAGTCGTGGATACCTTCGCTGTAGGCAATGGCCTCGCGCAGGTCCTTCGTGGCGATCATTTCAAGGTCCAGGTCGCCCTGGAGCGCTTCGACCACGTTCTCGCCGATGCGCAGCTTGCCCAGGTGCTGCAGGTTGGGCAAGCCGTCGAGGAACAGGATGCGCTCGATCAGCTTGTCGGCGTGCTTCATTTCCTCGATGGACTCTTCGTACTCGTGCTTGGCGAGTTGGTTGTAGCCCCAGTCCTTGAACATCCTGTAATGAAGGAAGTACTGGTTGATCGCGGCCAGCTCGTTGTAGAGGACCTTGTTGAGGAATTCGATGACTTTCGCGTCGCCCTTCATGGGGTGTCTCCCTGGATATTCAGCCGCGACTATACGTGCCGCGGCCAGGGCGTGACGTAACGAGAATGAACAAGGTTCGCGTCCGCAAGTGCGGATACCGCGGGGCTCAGGCCGTGGTGGCCAGGAACGGGAGGGAGCGGCTCTCGCTGACTGCCTGGCGCAGGCACTGGCGGGCTTCCGGCTCGCACGCGCCGCAGCAGTCCGAGCAACCGGTGCGAGCCTGGAGTTCGGCGAACGACTCGACCCCATCGGCCGCGGCGCGGCGAATGGCGTGGTCGGTGACGGCATTGCACATGCATATGTACATGGGTCGGCATTCGAATACGAATGCGAACGATTGTCAACCGCACAAATGTGAAGGCGTGAGCCAGGCCGCCTTACTCGCCGCCGCGGGCCAGTCTTTCCAGTTCGGCCTGTTGGGGGCAGGTGCCCACCGTGACGGAACAGACCGTCTCTACCATGGGCGCGAACTGCCGCAGGGCCCGTTCGTAGACCTGGCGCTTGAAATTCACGACGTGGTTGGCGGGGTACCAGAAGTCCACCCAGCGCCAGAGGTCGAACTCGGGCTTCTCGCAGGCATCCAGGCGAAACGCATCCTCGGTGCATTTCAGGCGCAGCAGGAACCACACCTGTTTCTGGCCGATACAGGTGGGCCGCTGGTGGTGGCGCACGAAGCGGCTGGGCAGGCGGTAGCGCAGCCAGCCACGGGTTTCGGCCAGCACTTCCACGTGCTGGGCCAGTAGGCCGGTTTCTTCTTCCAGCTCGCGGTACATGGCTTCTAGCGGGGTTTCGTCGCTGCGCATGCCGCCCTGGGGGAACTGCCAGCCGTCGCGGTTGACCCGGCGCGCCCAGAACAGGCGCCCGTCGCCATTGAGGAGGACGATGCCCACATTCGGTCGATAGCCATCAGCGTCGATCATCCGCCCTCCGCGAAACATGCCGCTCCTGCTCGATTCAACCACAGCGCGAGAAGACGGGGCAAGGCGCTACTTGAACGGAAGGCCGCCGCCGATTAAACTGCCCGGCCTTCGTGAGCCTAGCTTGCGAACGACCAGGTTCCACGGCTAGGTAGCTCAGCTGGTCAGAGCGCGGCACTCATAATGCTGAGGTCGGCGGTTCGAGCCCGCCTCTAGCCACCAGAAAAACAAAAAGGCCGCACCCCCGGGTGCGGCCTTTTTTTGCCGGTCGCGTCAGGAGCGCGCTCAGGCAGCCACGATTCCTGTATCCGCGGTGTCGCCGGTCGTCCGGCGCCTGGGCCGGGCTGGCGTCGCGGCTGGCGCCTCCAGTACCGCCTTCGCCAGTTCCACCACGTTGTGCACGCGTAGCTTGGCCATCAGGTTGGCGCGATGCAGTTCCACCGTCTTCGGGCTGATTCGCAGTTCCCCGGCGATGACCTTGTTCAGCTTGCCGCCCATGATGCCGTCCAGTACCTGCGACTCGCGGGGCGTCAGTCCCAGGTCCTTCCGTTGGCTGGCAAGGGTAGGCGACGTCGGTGCGACGGGCTCGGTGGCGGGCAGGGGTGTCAGGTACACCGCCTGGAACGCCCCGCCCGATGCCTCCACATGCTGGCGTGTCACCCGGTAGTGGCGGGGTGAGCCCTGGGCATCGTTGAACACGAATTCATCGACGCCCCCCGCCGGCTGCAGGTGCTCGGCGACCCAGCACGGCCCGGCACGGCCGCGCCCCGCGCCGAATTCCAGGCGGAAGGCGGCATTGACCATCACTGCGCGGCCGCCTCCGTGGCGCCATACGATGCAGGGCAGTGGAAGGGCGGCAAACACTTCCTCGGCCAGACCGCACGGGTGCGGCCGGTCGAGCGAGTCACGACCAAGGCACATCGATGCCTCCTTGTGAACGCGAAAAATCCCCCCGACGGTTCCCCCGAATCCGTCGCACCTGTTACGACTGCAACCTTTTCGCAGCCGAATGTCCACGAATCAAAGCAGGTGAGCGCTGAAAATGCGAACTGCGTCGTGAAGGCGACACGCGGAAATCGTGCGCAGCCACGCTCCGCTACACTAGGCAGCCACCCGCGATCGATCACGCCATGCGCATCTTCAAGTCGTTTACCCTCGAGGCGGCCCACCGCCTGCCGAATGTGCCGGAAGGCCACAAGTGCGCGCGCCTGCACGGGCATTCGTTCCGCGTGGAGCTGCATGTCGAGGGGCCGGTGGACACCACGCTCGGCTGGGTCATGGACTTTGGCGATCTGAAGGCCCGGTTCATGCCGATTTACGATCGGCTGGATCATCACTACCTCAACGACATCGAAGGCCTGGAAAACCCTACCAGCGAAAACCTCGCGCGGTGGATCTTCCAACAGCTGCACCCGTCGGTGCCCGGCCTGGCCAAGGTCGTGGTGCATGAAACCTGCACCTCCGGCGCCGAATACACCGGCGACTGAGCAAAAACCTGTCGTCGCAACCATTCGTGGTTGCTGCGTTGCCGCATGCGGGTCTACACTCCGGCACCTCCCCGTTCCGCCGGACGCATGCGATGCCCCACGTAAACGGTTACGCCGATCTTGCCCGCCTTGTCGAGCAGGCCACGTCCGCGCAGGCTGTCGCCTGGCGCGGCATGGAACGCGTGGCCGACCTGCATCTGCAGGCCATGGAAGGTCACGCCCGGGCGGCATCCGGCCTGATGGCCGACGCGATGATCGCCACGGATGCGGCGGCGCTGCGCGCCATTTTCCTCCGCGGAGGCGACCTGCAACGGGAAGGCGTCGAACGCGCGGCGTCCGCCGCGGGCGGCATATTCGATGTGGCCGTGGAGACGGCTACCTCGCTCGGCGCGTTGGCAGGCCAGCCCGCCAGGGCCTGATCCACGCCGCCTCCCTCGCAACGACGCGACGGACCGTCGCGCCGACGGGTGGTTATTGGACTTTCGTCGCTTGTCCCGTCGTTTACGGCGCTGGTATACTTTTCCAGATTAAACCGTGGCCCATAGAACCAAGGTGCCGCCTTCGAGCGAAACCACGGGAGCCTCGCGTTGCTCAACAGTCTTGCCGCCGGTCGTCATCTCGCCTTGCGCGTCGTTATCGCGCAGTTCGTGGTGGCCGTTGTCGCGGGACTCGTGTTTCTACTGCAGGGGCGTGCCGCCGGTATGGCCGCATTTGCAGGGGCCCTGATCGTCGCTATCGCTACCGCGCTGCTTGCCGCGCGAGCTTTCAGCGCGCTGGGCGGAGGCGGAGCGATGTATGCAAGGCTCCTGGCGGGAACGATCCTTCGCTGGATCGTCCTCATCGGTGGCATGGCGCTCATTCTGGTCCAGTGGAAACTGCCATTCTTGCCCGCCCTGGTGGGCCTGGTGGCCGGTTTCACGGTCAACGTATTTGCATTCAGATTCAAGGGTTGAGGCATGGCGAGCGAACCGCAAGGCGGTCTGACCGAATACATCCAGCACCACCTGAACCACATGACGGTGAATTTCAGCGCCGATCATTCGGCGTTCTGGAACCTGCGTGTCGACTCCCTCGTGGTGTCGTTCGTGCTGGGTGCCATCTTCTGCCTGTGGTTCTGGCTGTTCGCCCGCAAGGCGACTTCCGGGGTGCCATCGAAGGGCCAGGCCATGGTCGAACTGGCCATCGAGTTCGTCGATACGCAGGTGAAGGACACCTTCCACGGCGACCGTCGCACGGTCACGCCGCTGGCCCTGTCCATCTTCATGTGGGTGTTCCTGATGAACGCCATGGACCTGCTGCCGGTGGATCTGGCCGGCTGGCTCGTGCATACGTTCGGTGGTGCCGAAACCGCGCATCACACCTTCTTCCGCATGGTACCCACCGCGGACATCAACACTACCGTCGGCCTTTCCGTCGCCGTGCTGTTCATCGTTATCGGCCACGGCATCAAGGCCAAGGGCGGTTTCGGGTTCGGCAAGGAGATGCTCACCGCGCCGTTCCACGCCCACAACCCGGTCGTGAAGCTGGTGCTGGTCATCCCGAACCTGCTGCTCAACGTCGTCGAAACCCTGTCGAAGCCCGTGTCGCTCGCGATGCGACTCTTCGGCAACATGTACGGTGGCGAATTGGTGTTCATGCTGATCGCCGGCCTGATGGTGAGCTGGATCGGCTTCGTGCCCGGTGTCGTGTTCAACACGGCGTGGGCGATCTTCCACATCCTGATCATCGCCCTGCAGGCGTTCATCTTCATGATGCTGACGATCGTCTACATCGCCACGGCGCGTGAACACCACTAACTCACCGCACCGACGTTAGACCCAAGTCCCCTTTCGTTTTTCGTTTCCACCCATTCGTCTTTCTTAGATATCCCAGGAGAACACCATGGAACTCACCGCACTCTTCGCACACGTGCAGGGCATGACCGCCATCGCCATCGGCGTGATCATCGGCCTCGGCGCGCTCGGCGCCTGCCTCGGCATCGCGATCATGGGCTCGAAGTTCCTCGAGTCGGCCGCGCGTCAGCCGGAACTGGTTCCGCTGCTGCAGGGCCGCATGTTCCTGCTCGCCGGCCTGATCGACGCCGCGTTCATCATCGGCCTCGCCATCGCGCTGCTGCTCGCCTTCTCCAACCCGCTGATCGGCGTCCTGCGCACCGCCGCCGGCGGCTAAGCAACACGCTCGTCTTCGTCGCCGCGGCCTGAAGGGCCGCGGCGACCGTCAGTACCCCTGCGTTCGGAGTCTTTGGAGAGATCATGGAAATCAACATGACCTTCCTGGGCCAGATGATCTCTTTTGCGATCCTGGTCTGGTTCACCACCAAGTTCATCTGGCCCCAGCTCAACGGTGCCATCGAAGAACGCCAGAAGAAGGTGGCCGAAGGGCTCGCCGCGGCGGAGCGCGCTCGCGCCGAGCTGAAGGATGCCGACGCCAAGGTCGCCACCGAGATCAAGCAGGCCCGCGTGCAGTCGACGGACATCATCGACAAGGCTCAGCAGCAGGCCAACCAGATTCTCGAGAAGGCCCGCGCCGATGCGATCGAAGAGATCAACCGCCTGAAGGCTTCGGCCCAGGACGAGATCGCCTCGATGGCCCAGCGTGCCCGTGAACAGCTGCGCGAACAGGTCGGCGCCCTCGCCGTCCGCGGCGCGGAAAAAATCGTCCAGCGCGAAATCGATCCGGCGGCCCACAAGGCCCTGCTCGACCAGCTCGCTGCCGAGATCTGATCATGGCCCAGGCGCTCACCCTTGCCCGTCCCTACGCACGTGCCGCCTTCGAAGTGGCGCAGGCGTCAGGGTCGCTGGCCGACTGGTCGTCGGCACTGAACTTCGCGGCCCTGGTCGCGGCGGATCAGCGCGTCGCCGGCCTCGGCAACGATCCGCGCGTGTCGCCGGCCCAGCTGGTCGCGCTGCACCTGCCCGAGGTCATGGCGGCCGACACGCCGTTCGCGTCGTTCCTCGACGAACTGGCCGACAACCGCCGCATGGCGCTCCTGCCGGAAATCGCAGCGCTCTACGACGACTACAAGCGTGAGTCGGAGTCGACGTTGCGGGTTAAGGTCACGAGCGCGCTGGATCTCGACGCCGCCGAGGCGGACACGCTTCGCGCCTCGCTGAAGCGCCGCTTCAAGCGTGAGATCGAACTGGATACGCACGTCGATCCGGCGCTGCTCGGGGGTGTCGTCATCGACACCGGCGAGCAGGTCATCGACGGTTCGGCGCGCGGCCGCCTGCAGCGGCTGGCCAGCGCGCTGGCGCACTGATACGAGCTTCTCATACCACCGGGTGCCGCTCGTGCGGCGCAACCCAAGGAACCGACCATGTCCAGCACCACACTGAATCCGTCCGAGATCAGCGAGCTGATCAAGACCCGCATCGAGCAGTTCAAGCTCGGCGCCGAGGCACGCAACGAAGGCACGATCATCAGCGTGTCCGACGGTATCGTGCGCATCCACGGCCTGGCCGACGTGATGCAGGGCGAAATGATCGAACTGCCCAACGACACCTACGCTCTCGCGCTGAACCTCGAGCGCGACTCGGTCGGCGCCGTGGTGCTCGGTGAGTACCAGCACCTGCGCGAAGGCGATGCCGCCAAGACCACCGGCCGCATCCTCGAAGTGCCGGTCGGCCCGGGCCTGCTCGGCCGCGTCGTCGACGCGCTGGGCAACCCGATCGACGGCAAGGGCCCGATCGACGCCGTGGGCACCAGCCCGGTCGAGAAGGTCGCGCCGGGCGTCATCTGGCGCCAGTCGGTCGACCAGCCGATGCAGACGGGCTACAAGTCCATCGACTCGATGATCCCGATCGGCCGCGGCCAGCGCGAGCTGATCATCGGCGACCGCCAGACGGGCAAGACCGCCGTGGCCATCGACGCGATCATCAACCAGAAAGACTCGGGCATTAAGTGCATCTACGTCGCCATCGGCCAGAAGCGCAGCTCCATCGCCAACGTCGTGCGCAAGCTCGAGCAGAACGGCGCGCTGGCCAACACCATTGTGGTAGTGGCCTCCGCGTCCGAAGCCGCCGCGCTGCAGTACGTCGCGCCGTATTCCGGCTGCGCCATGGGCGAGTACTTCCGTGACCGCGGCGAAGACGCGCTCATCGTGTACGACGATCTCTCCAAGCAGGCCGTGGCCTACCGTCAGATCTCGCTGCTGCTGAAGCGCCCGCCGGGCCGCGAAGCCTACCCCGGCGACGTCTTCTATCTCCACTCGCGCCTGCTCGAGCGCGCCTCGCGCGTCAGCGCCGAGTACGTGGAAAAGATGACCAACGGCGAAGTGACCGGCAAGACCGGTTCGCTCACCGCGCTGCCGATCATCGAGACCCAGGCCGGCGACGTCTCCGCGTTCGTTCCGACCAACGTCATCTCGATCACCGACGGCCAGATCTTCCTCGAGACCGATCTGTTCAACGCCGGTATCCGTCCGCCGGTCAACGCCGGTATCTCGGTGTCACGCGTCGGTGGTGCCGCCCAGACCAAGATCATCAAGAAGCTGTCCGGTGGCGTGAAGTTGGCCCTCGCGCAGTACCGTGAGCTGGCTGCGTTCGCGCAGTTCGCCTCGGACCTGGACGCGGCGACCCGCGCACAGCTCGATCGTGGCCAGCGCGTCACCGAGCTGATGAAGCAGGCGCAGTACTCGCCCCTGTCCATCGCCGAGCTCGGCGTGTCGGTTTACGCAGCCGAGAAGGGCTACCTCGACGACCTGCCGGTCAACAAGGTACTGGCGTTCGAGAAGGGTCTGCATGCCTTCATGCGCCAGAACCACGGCGACCTGATGACGAAGATCGACGCCACCGGCGACTGGGACAAGGACATCGAGGCGACCTTCAAGTCGGCCGCCGACGAGTTCAAGAAGACCGGTAGCTGGTAATAGCGTAAGGCGCCAAGCGTAAAGCGTCGGTTGCACCATGTAACTGACGCTTTGCCCTCCTAAGTTTTCACGTTTCACGTAACGGCGAGTACCCATGGCTAGCGGCCGCGAAATCAAAACCAAGATCAAGAGCACGCAGAACATGCGCAAGGTGACGCGTGCGCTCGAAATGGTCTCGGCGTCGAAGATCCGCAAGGCGCAGGACCTGATGAAGGCCTCGCGTCCGTATGCGCGTCTCATGCGCAAGGTGATCGCGCACGTGGCCCAGGCCAGCACGGACTTCACCCATCCGTTCCTCACCGAGCGGGAAAAAGTCGCGCGCGTGGGCTTTATCGTGGTGTCGACCGATCGCGGCCTTGCGGGCGGCCTCAATTCCAACCTGTTCCGTCGCACGCTGACCTCGATCCGCGAGTGGCAGGACAAGGGTGCCGAGATCGACGTCGTCGCCATCGGCCAGAAGGCTGTGCAGTTCTTCCGTCGCATCAAGGGCGTGAACCTGATCGGCACGGCGACCCACCTCGGTGAGAAGCCCAAGCTCGAAGACGTCATCGGCGTGATCAAGGTCGTGCTCGACGGCTACAGCGACAACAAGCTCGATCGTGTCTTCCTGGTCTACAACGACTTCGTGAACACCATCGTGCAGAAGCCGACCATCGAGGCGTTGCTGCCGGTGTCGCTGGTCGCGAAGGAACTGGAAAGCGCCGAAGGCGATGCCGCCAAGGGCGTCAAGGTCGAGCAGACGCACGACTGGGACTACATCTACGAACCCGATGCGCGCACGGTGCTCGAGCACCTGATGACGCGTTACATCGAGTCCGTGGTGTACCAGGCCACGCTGGAGAACCTGGCAAGCGAACATGCCGCGCGCATGGTCGCCATGAAGGCCGCTTCCGACAACGCCAACAAGGTCATCGGCGAACTGACGCTGGTCTACAACAAGGCGCGCCAGGCAGCGATCACCCAGGAAATCTCGGAGATCGTCGGCGGCGCCGCCGCGGTCTGATCCCAAAGCTATACGCGATGGCGACGCACGGTGCGGCGCCCGAACCGAAACCTACTTAGATTCATCCGGAGCATTCCATGAGCCAGGGTAAAGTTGTTCAGATCATCGGCGCCGTCGTCGACGTCGAATTCCCGCGCGACCAGGTGCCGCAGGTTTACGACGCACTGAAGATCGACGGTACCGAGATCACCCTCGAAGTGCAGCAGCAGCTCGGCGACGGCATCGTGCGCACCATCGCGCTCGGTTCCACCGACGGCCTGCGCCGTAACCTCCTCGCCCGCAACACCGGCGAAGGCATCAAGGTGCCGGTCGGCGCGGCCACGCTCGGCCGCATCATGGACGTGCTGGGCAACCCGATCGACGAAGCCGGCCCCATCGGCGAGAAGGAACAGTGGGTCATCCACCGCGAAGCCCCGTCCTACGACGAGCAGGCCGCGGCCAATGAACTACTGGAAACCGGCATCAAGGTCATCGACCTGATGTGCCCGTTCGCCAAGGGCGGCAAGGTCGGCCTGTTCGGCGGCGCCGGCGTGGGCAAGACGGTCAACATGATGGAACTCATCAACAACATCGCCAAGGCGCACTCGGGTCTGTCCGTGTTCGCCGGCGTGGGTGAGCGTACCCGTGAGGGCAACGACTTCTACCACGAGATGAAGGATTCCAACGTCCTGGACAAGGTCGCGATGGTCTACGGCCAGATGAACGAGCCGCCGGGCAACCGCCTGCGCGTCGCGCTCACCGGTCTCACCATGGCCGAGTACTTCCGCGACGAGAAGGACGAGACGGGCAAGGGCAAGGACGTGCTGCTGTTCGTCGACAACATCTATCGCTACACGCTGGCCGGTACCGAAGTGTCCGCGCTGCTCGGCCGCATGCCGTCGGCCGTGGGTTACCAGCCGACGCTGGCCGAGGAAATGGGCGTCCTGCAGGAGCGCATCACCTCGACCAAGACCGGCTCGATCACCTCGATCCAGGCCGTGTACGTGCCCGCGGATGACCTTACCGATCCGTCGCCGGCCACCACCTTCGCGCATCTGGATGCCACCGTTACCCTGAGCCGCGATATCGCTTCGCTGGGTATCTACCCGGCCGTGGATCCGCTGGCTTCCAGCAGCCGCCAGCTCGACGCCTCGGTGATCGGCCAGGAGCACTACGACATCGCCCGTCGCGTGCAGGGCACCCTGCAGCGCTACAAGGAGCTGAAGGACATCATCGCCATCCTGGGCATGGACGAGCTGTCGCCGGAAGACAAGGCCTCGGTGTCGCGCGCCCGCAAGATCGAGCGCTTCTTCTCGCAGCCGTTCCACGTGGCCGAGGTGTTCACCGGCTCGCCGGGCAAGTACGTCGCGCTGAAGGAAACGATCCGCGGCTTCAAGATGATTCTCGACGGCGACCTCGACCACCTGCCGGAGCAGGCGTTCTACATGGTCGGCGGCATCGACGAAGCCATCAAGAAGGGCGAAGAGATGGGTGCCAAGAAGGCCGCGTAAGCGACCTTCTTCTCCCACTCACGACCAACGGAAGACAAGCCCATGACCCACACCATCCGCGTCGACATCGTCAGCGCCGAAGCCGAGATCTACTCCGGCGAAGCCACGCTCGTGGTCGCCACCGGTGAACTCGGCGAGCTGGGTATCGCGCCGCGTCACGCGCCGCTGATCACCCGCCTCAAGCCGGGCCACGTGGACGTGGTCGGCACCAACGGCGACCGCCAGCAGTTCTATGTGTCCGGTGGCATCCTGGAAGTGCAGCCGCAGGTGGTGACGATCCTCGCCGATACGGCGGCCCGCGCCGCCGACCTCGACGAGGCCGCCGCCCTGAAGGCCAAGGAAGAAGCCGAGGCCGCCCTGTCCCAGCGCGGCCCGCAGATGGACGTCGCCGAGGCCCAGGCCAAGCTGGCGGAGGCCCTGGCGCAGCTGCAGGCGCTGGAGCGCATGCGCAAGACGCTCAAGCACTGAGCGACGACGCCCGTCGACCAAGGACCCCTCTTCGGAGGGGTTTTTTTTGGTTTTTCACGCATGACCGGCCTGTCCCGAAGCCAGAGCCAGAGCCCGTCGCTCGTAGGGCACGGCGAGGAGGCGCTGTGTGCTCACACTCTGCGCTCGGGCAGCGGCCGCAAGCGGCCGAACTCGCTCAGAGCGTGAGCACGCAGCACCTCGGCGACGACAGAGGCAAGCGTGGGCGGAGAGCAAAGCGGGGGCGACGTCGGGCGGGTACACATTGGCGATGCCGTGTCGGGCAACGCAGCGAGCGTTGCTCTCCCGGCCTGACATCGCCTCCCAGGTAACGCGCGAAGAGCCTTTTTTGGTTTGTTGCGGAAGGCCAGGGAACGCTATGCTTTCCCAGGACTCGGCGCTTGCCATGCGGACGATCGCTGTGCGATCTATGTCTTCAGTGGCGTCGCCGCTTCACGCTCGCGCGGTGCACGCATCGCGCACCCAGCGCAGGCTCATCTGAAGGACCGACACTTCTAAATAGCCTATTTCCGGGTAAGTCGACTTCGTGGTTATATACGGCAGCGACGCGTATCGATAGGTAATAGGGGGATTGAATGGAACGCAATCGCACGCGACTTCTAAACAGCCTAGTCACGCTTTTTCTTCTTGCTCTTGCCACCGCAGCCCACGCCCAAGCCAAAGAAAGCGTCACTTACTACTACACCGATCCGCAGGGAACGGTTCTTGCGACTACGGACGCTGCGGGAAACGTTACGAGTACGGCTGACTTTCGCCCATATGGTGAGCAGGCGCTAGGAACTCGGTCGACTGGTCCTGGTTATACCGGTCATTGCAATCGGGCAATCCGGCAGCCATTCAGCATGTAACAGAGGCGAACGCGGGGCAGGCTCGCGTTGTTCTGGCGGCGGCCGCCGTAACGGTTGCATCTCCTGCCGCGGGATTCGTCGCGCGCACGGCGGCCACAGTCGCGGCTGATTCGCTGGCGTCGGGTAGCTTGACCACCGCCATTGTCGGGAATGCTTCCGAAATTACCACCAGCGGCGTAATTGTGGCGGAAGCGCTCGCCGCCGCAAGCGGATCGCCGTCGCCTGTCAGCCCAGAAATGAGTGCCGTTGGCGCTGAAGTTCAATTGACCCAAGGCCAAGCGTCAAACTTGCAGCTCCTGATGGTGGCGTTGCACACATAAAAGACAAGTACAACGTGAACTGAGGCTGGGACGACCTTGGCTGAGTCACTTCACATTGATGGAACGGAGTCAGTTTACGATCTTCGAATGCATCACCTCCGCACGCACGCCGATGCCACGCTCGACGTGGCGGCTCTTCGTGTCGTACTGAACAGGTTCTTGGTCGGCGAACTGAGTAGCGACGGACTGGAAGAACTCGCAGAGTTTTATGAGACCACGGAGTGGGTCGTGGTGAAGCCCGATGAGGCGGCCCTGATTAACGATGCGGTGTTCATGCTGGCTAATCCAGCCATCAATCTGCCAAATTCCCGGCAGAAGGTGAGAGACCTACTCATCGAACTGGGGGGCTGATCGACAGGTTTTGACTACTTCAATGAGAGGATTGGCAACTTCTTCATGGTCTCGTGACCTGCGTAGCGCAACACTGTCCCGTCGTTTAAGGTGAACGTCTCATGCGCACCCGCTACCGCCGAAGCCTCTGGATCATCGGAGTGGTCGCCGTCGTATTGATCGCGGCCCGCATCGCCTTGCCCTATGTCGTGCTCAACTACCTCAATCACCGTCTGGCCCATATGGGTGCGTACAGCGGTCGCATCGCGGATATCGACATCCACTTGTGGCGCGGTGCGTATTCCATCGACGAGATGTCCATCACCAAGGTGGACGGCAAGGTGCCGGTGCCGCTGTTCAAGACAGTCCGGGCGGATATCTCGCTGACCTGGAAGGCGCTGGTGCAGGGGCACTTCCGCGGCAAGATCGATTTCTTCGACCCGGTGGTCAACTTCGTCGACGGTAAGTCCGAAGGCGAGAAGCAGACCGGCCAGGGCGTGGACTGGCGGGAGCAACTGCACGCGCTGGCACCGTTCCGCTTCGACGAGATCAACGTCTCCAACGGCACCATCACGTTCAACAACTTCGTATCCAGTCCCAAGGTCGACCTGAAGATGACCGACGTCAACGGTCAGGTGACCAACCTCACCAACGTCAAGCGCGAAGGTGGCGACCGCGTGGCGCACATGCACGCCACGGCGAGGGTGCTGGGCGATGCGCCGCTGGAGACCAGCGCGGAGATCGATCCCGTGGAGCGCCTGGGCGATTTCCACTATTCGATCTCGATCCGCAACATCAAGCTGGTCAAGGCGAACAGCCTGGCGCGCGCGTATTCCGGCCTCGATTTCGCCGGTGGCGAAGGCGATTTCGTGATGGAACTGCAGGCCAAGGACCGCAAGCTGACCGGCTACGCCAAGCCGCTGTTCCACGGCTTGAAGATCTTCAGCTGGAAACAGGACGTCGAGCAGGACAAGAAGGGCCCGTTGAAGCTGGCCTACGAGGCCGCCGCCGAGGGCGTGGCCAAGATCTTCAAGAACCATGCGAAGGACCAGTTCGCAACGCGGGTGTCCATCTCCGGCAACATCGACGACAAGAGCGTGTCCACGTCCGATGCGATCATCGGCATCCTGCGCAACGCCTTCGTCGAGGCCTATAAGCCCAACCTCGAGAACCTGTCCAAACGGCCGGACGACAACTAGCCGACTTGGCACGGCCGGCCAAACGCGCGACAGTGCGGCCCTCGTATCCAGGCAGGCCCGATCGCCCATGACCGCTACGCCCCTTCACGTCCTCGTCCTCGCCGCCGGCGAGGGCAAGCGGATGAAGTCCGCCTCCGCCAAGGTGCTGATGCCGCTGGCCGGCCGCCCCCTGCTGGCGCATGTCGTTGCCGCGGCCCGTGCGCTGCACCCGTCGAGCATCCATGTCGTCTACGGCCACAACGGCCAGCAGGTGCGCGACGCGTTCGCCGCCGATACGTCGCTGGGCTGGATTGAGCAGCGTGAGCGCCTGGGCACCGGGCATGCCGTACGTACGGCGCTGGAGCACCTGGACGCCGCGGGCATCCTTGCAGGGCGTGTGCTGGTGCTCTACGGCGACGTGCCCCTGGTCCGGTCGGAAACGCTCGCGGCGCTGGTCGGCGCGCCCGGCGCCCTGGCCATGCTGGCCACGCGCCTGGACGATCCGCATGGTTATGGCCGCGTGGTGCTCGACGCCGACGGCCGGGTCACCCAGGTCGTGGAGGAAAAGGATGCCGACACCGCGCAGCGCGCGATCGACCGCGTCAACACGGGCATCGTCGCCGGTGACGCCGCGCGCCTGCTCGGCTGGACGCAAAGCCTCGGCAACGCCAACGCGCAGGGTGAGTACTACCTCACCGATGTCTTCGCCATGGCGGCCCGGATCGGCATGCCGGCGGCGTGCGTGCCCTGCGATCCCGTCGAGGCGTCCGGTGCCAACGATCCCTGGCAGCTGGCCGGCCTGGAAGCGCTGCATCGCGAACGCGCGGCGCGCGAGCTGGCCCTGGCAGGCGTGCGCTTGGCTGACCCCGCTCGGCTCGATGTGCGCGGCACGGTGCGTGCCGGCCGCGACGTGGAGATCGACGTCAATGTGATCCTCGAAGGTGAGGTGGTGCTCGGCGACGACGTCCGCATCGGGCCGTTCACACGGCTGCGCGACGTCATGCTGGCGGCGGGCACGGTGGTGCTGGCGCACGGCGACCTCGACGGCGTGGTGACGCACGGCCCCTGCACCATTGGCCCGTTCGCACGTCTGCGGCCGGGCACCGACCTGGCGGCGGGGGTCCACATCGGCAACTTCGTGGAGACCAAGAACGCACGCATCGGCGCGGGCTCAAAGGCCAATCACCTCAGTTACCTCGGCGACACCGTCATCGGCAGCGGCGTGAATATCGGCGCGGGCACGATCACCTGCAACTACGACGGCGTGAACAAGAGCCGCACCACCATCGAGGACGGGGTGTTCGTCGGCTCCAACAGCGCCCTGGTGGCGCCGGTGACACTGCACGCGGGAGCGACGATCGGCGCCGGTTCCGTGATCACGAAGGACGCACCGGCGAACACCCTGACGATATCCCGCGCGCGGCAGACGGCCATCGAAGGCTGGGCACGGCCCACCAAGAGGTCCTGAGCGAAGGGGCGGCGCCGCACGCCGCCCCTTCGTCATCAAGCGTGGCGGTAACGCCAGCCGTCGATCTCCACCAGCAGCTCGGCACGGCAGATATCGCCGTGCACCAGCAGCAGCGGTGCGCCGGGCAGGCGTCGCACGGCGAAGGCGCGCACCGCTGCTTCGTCGGCCGGATGCCGCACGTAGACTTTCAGCGGTGCCGACGCGCCGAGACCGGCGGGCATGCCCGCGGACTCCAGCAGGGCGTCGAGGTTGCGCAAGGTCTCCGTCAACTGGGCATCGAGGTCGCCCGCATGGGCCGATGCGTGCCCTACGACGGCGGCTGTACCGGAGATCGCCAGCACATCGTCGGCGGGCAGCAGGGTGGCCCGGGCGAAGCTGGGCGGCGTGCGGCCGTACTGGCGCGGGTATTGCCACGCGCTGACCTGGCGGGGGTTTTCCACCCGCGTGCCGGGCCGGTCGGTGGCCAACAGGTACACCTGGAGCAGGCCGGGATCGTCGTGATGACCGATGGCGGAGGCCGCCGGAAAGCCCTGCGAGAAGGCATCGCCCATGCCACGGATGCGGCCGGTGCAGAAATGCTTGTAACGCTCGTCGTCGCCGCCGCCCTGGTTGATGGCGCCGAGGTAGTTCCAGATGCGCTGCACGTGGCACTCGTCCGCCTGCCCGACAAAGTCGGATAGCAGCCCATAGGCATAGGCTGCGGCGCCTTCAGGGCCGCCGTGGTCGTTCTCATGGCACTGCACCGCGGCGTAAAGCCAGCCGCCGCCACGCGACCAGCGCAGGTCGCCCCGGCGGCCGGCCTCCACCGGGACGTCCACCTCCCAGGCTTCCATCGGAGCATCGCCCAAGGGGCTGAGGGCGACCCGCAGCCAGCGCGGATCGTCGCTGTGGCCGGCGTCGGGCCCGAAGCCGAACAGCGCCAGGGTATGCGGGCCCGGCGCGACTGGGCCGTGGCGGTAGTGCACCCGTGGCGAGGGTGCGGCCGCGAGCGCCGGGCGCTCGCGCATTTCAGTGCCTTGGGGCATCGGATATTCCATAGAACGCGTTCAGGGCATCATATCGCCCCACAACGGGCGTAGAACGTGAACGGACAGGCTCGGTGCCTGGAACTGGCGTCGGCGAACGGTCCAGGGCGCTGTGGTAAACTCCGCGACCGCTGCCATCCGGGGGGAGGCAGGCATATCCAGGATCTGGAAAGACCACATGGCAACGCAAACCGCAGCACAGCACGAACTCGCCGAACTGATCGTCACGAGCCTCAACCTCGAGTCGGTGCAGCCGGCCGACATCGATCCGGATGCGCCGCTGTTCGGTGGCGACCTGGGCCTGGACTCCATCGACGCGCTCGAAATCGCGCTGGCCGTGTCCAAGCGGTACGGCTTCCAGCTGAAGTCCGACAACCCGGACAACCGCACCATTTTCACCAGCCTGCGCACCCTGTCCGATCACATCGAACAGCACCGCGCCGCGGCCTGAGCGTCGTTCCGGTGCGCACGGGATGGGTCGATCCTGCCCCGGCCGCCCACCGGAGATGCCAATGAGCGATGCCGCCGATCCCGCGTCCTGCGTGCGCACCCTGCGCTTCGACGCCAGCCACCCCAGCTTCGCGGGTCACTTCCCGGGGCAACCCATCGTCGCCGGCGTCCTGCTGATCGAGGCTGCCGCCTCGGCGCTGCTCGCGTGGCGGGGCTTGTCCGTGCGCCAGGTGGTCGACGCCAAGTTCCTCGCGCCCCTGCGGCCGGACGAGACGGCTGAGCTGGAGCTTGTCGCACTCGACAGCTGGCGCTTCCGATTCACGGTGCATCGCGGCGCCGACATCCTCGTGCGCGGCACGCTGGAAGGCGCGGCATGAGCCACTGGCAGCAGCGTGAAGGCGGCGGCGTGGTGGCGATCTGGCTGATCCGGACGGTCGCGCTGGGCTTCGGGCGGCGCGTCGCCCGCCTGCTGCTGTATCCGATCGCCCTGTATTTTTTTCTCCGGCGAGCTGACGAACGCGCCGCCTCGCGTGCCTACCTGACCCGTGTCCTGGGGCGTCCGGTGCGGTCCCGCGACGTGTTCCACCACATCCACCTGTTCGCGGGCACCTTGCTGGACCGTTTGTTCTTCCTCGCCCGTGGCGAGCGCGACTTCCAGGTGGAGACCGAGGGGCTGCAGCACCTCGACCGCTGGATCGACGTGGGCCGCGGCGTCCTGCTCATCGGTTCGCACCAGGGCAGCTTCGAGGCGCTGCGCGCGCTCGGTGCCCGACGTCCCGACGTACCGTTGCGCGTCGTGCTCGACAAGCAGAAAACCCCGGCGCTCACCACGGTGCTCGAAGCGCTGGCGCCCGATGTCGGCGCCGCGGTGATCGACGCATCGCGCGGGGGTGCCTCGGTCGCGCTGGCCATGGCCGAAGGTGCGGCGCAGGGCGCGATGGTGGCCTTGCTGGCCGACCGCGGACACCGCGACGAAGCCACCCGCAGGGTGCCCTTCCTCGGCACGCCGGCACCGTTCCCGGTGGGTCCGTGGCTGCTGGCCGCGGCACTGAAGATTCCGGTGGTGCTGTGCATGGGCATCTACCTGGGTGGCAACCGCTACCGGCTGATCTTCGAGCCGTTCTCCGACGGCATTGCCGTACCGCGTGCGCAACGTGCCGCGGCGCTGGACGACATCATCGAGCACTATGTCCGGCGTGTGGAGCATTACGCGCGCACCTACCCCTTCAACTGGTTCAACTTCTACGACTTCTGGCAGGAAGGCGATGCCGTCGCCGAAACCTCGGCGGCCCATGCGTCGTCCGCGACCGAACCGCCCGTGGTCGGGCCCGTGCAATGACCGCCATGCTGGACAGGGCCGACTTCATCGATCTCATCCCGCACGCGGGCGACATGTGCCTGCTCGATGGCGTGCTGGCGTGGGATGCCGCGTCCATCCATGCGGTAAGCACCCGCCATGGGCTCGACACCCACCCCTTGCGCGGTGAGCACGGCCTGCACGCGGTGCACCTGGCCGAGTACGGCGCACAGGCCATGGCCGTACACGGCGCACTGTTGGCGAAGGAGCAGGGCCAGACCGAACCGAAGCCCGGCATGCTGGTCAGCCTGCGGGGTGTGCGACTGGCCGTCGACCGCATCGACACGCTGGCCGGCGCCATCGACGTGCACGCCACCTGCCTGATCGCCGACGGCTCGGGCGCGCAATACACGTTCCGCATCGCGCACGATGGCGTGGAGATCGCGTCGGGGCGAGCGGCGGTGATTCACCCGGGCGGGTGAGTCGCGAATGGCGAATCGCGCACAGCGTGCGCTCCTACGCGGCTTCGACCAGGGTGGGGAACAGTTCGGTGCGGGGGCCTTCGAGGTCGAGCAGGTGCGCGGCGTCGTCCAGCACGGACGGATGATCGGCGGCAGCGCGTTCCACGATGGCGGCGGCGAGCAGTCGCATCATGTGCACGTTGTCGCGCAGGCGCGTCGTCAGTGCTTCCGTGTCCAGGGTGTCGTGCAGCGTGGCGTTCATCTGCGCGAACCAGGCCAGCTCGCGCTGGTCGAGCATGGTGCGCGGATTACGTCGTTCCGATACCGCGTGCCAGCGTTGGAAGAAGGCCTGCATGTCCGTATTGAGCTGTGACGCCGCGGTCAGTTCCGGCCCCAGGGTTGCGATGAGCGAACTGTCCGCAAGGCGCTTCTGGAACACCAGCTGGCACAGCACGCCCCAGTAGTAGGCGTAATCCCAGATCACCTTGATCGGCAGCACCTCGGGGTCGCCGAACAGGTTGTACTGCCCGCGGTACATCGACAGCGTGTTCTCGTAGAACGAAAAGAACAGCCGCTCGTAGAGGCGTGCGTGCGGCGCCAGGGGCTCACCGCGACGGTCCAGCCCGACCAGTGCGGTGATGTAGGTGTTGGAGATGGCGATGAAATCGCTGCCGGGCGAATAGAACGGATCGAGGAAGGCGCCGGCTTCCCCGGTGAGCGCCCAGCGATCGGAGGAATACATGCGCGAGCAGCTATAGGAGAAGTTCCGGAAGAAGGCGAAGTCGAGCAGCTTGTCACGTCGCTTTTCCACCTCGCGCGCCACCAGCGGCTGGTGCTCATGCATCCAGGCGAGCGCAAGGTCGAAATCGCGCATGCCCTCGATCGGATGCATGGTGGCATCCGCCACGATGCCGACGGAATGCGCACCGGACGACAGCGGGATCAGCCACAGCCAGTAGCCCGGGCCGCACAAATGGTTGGTCGAGCGCCAGCGTTCCGCGGGATCGCAGCGCGCCTGCCATTCGGCGTCGGCGCACCAGTCGTCGATGGCCAGGCGGTCGTCGATGCGGAACCAGACCGCGTTGGCGTGGTGCCCGTTGTCGCGCGTGAGTTCCAGCTTGCGGCGGATCATGCCCGCGCGGCCCGAGGCATCGAGCAGCCAGCGGGCCTCCGCCACATGGTCTTCGTCCTGGTGCCGGAAGCGCACGGTGTGAGGCTCGTCGGACGGGCCGATCTCGAAGCCGCGCACGACGGCGCCCGCGAGGAACACGATGCCGCGACGGGTCGCTTCCTCGGCGAGGAAGTTTTCCAGGATGCCGCGGTCGATCTGGTAGCTCGGCGTCGGTAACACGGCGCGAACGCCCAGTTCCACCACGTCGGCGAGGTCGTCGCGCCCCTCGGAGAAGAAGAAGCGGAAGCCGAACTTGCGAATGTGTTCGGACTCCAGGTGCTCACGCAGACCCAGCGTTTCCGCCAAGTAGTGCGCGGCGATCTCCACCGTGGACTCGCCCACCTTGTGTGCCGCCACTGGCAACGGATGCACGTTGCGTTCGAGCACCACGATGCGTATGTCGGGGTATTCGCCCTTCAGTTGCAGGGCCAGCGTCAGGCCGGCAAGGCCTCCACCGAGGATGATTGCGTCGTGTGTCGTGCGATCCATCGTGGTGGCCTCTCGAGCGATGCAGTGGTGCGGGGGATCAATGCGAAGGGTGCGCGGCGCTGCCGGCATCGACCACGACGGGGTGGGCGCGTGACGAGCGGTAGCAGGCCATGACATTGCCGTAGTGAAAGATGCGCCCGATCGTGTAGACCGTGATACGGGTGACGTCGCGTACGGGCTGGAAATGGCTGAGCCGGAACTCGCCTTCGTAACGCGAAGCGATCGGCACGGAGACGACACCGATGCCGCGTTCGCGGCAGGCGGTGATCAGCAGCGCGGCCTCGAAGACGAAATGCTCCGCCGGCAGGTCCACCAGTTCGATGGCGGCACGTGGGTAGAGCCGCTGGCCGCTCTGCGTGTCGGCCACCGGTCGGCCGCAGGCCCACGAGATGCCCCAGTCGGCCACGGCATTGGCCCGGCGGCGACCCGGCGGTTGCTGGTCGCGGGCGAGCAGCCGCGCGCCGATCACGATGCTGCCCGGATAACGCCGGTTGGCATCGAGGATCGCCGGAATGTCGGACGCGCGATGCTGCCCGTCGCCGTCCATCGTGATCACGTTGTCGATGCCCTGCCTGAGCGCTTCGCGAAACCCGGTGCGCAACGCTTCGCCCTTGCCCCGCCGTGTGTCGTGGCGGAGCAGGGTGACCGGCAGCGCACCGACGATATCCGGGGTGCGATCGTCCGATCCGTCGTCGACGACGATGACAGGCAGGCCCAGTTCCAGGGCCTCGCCGACGACGCGCGCAATGGCGCGTTCCTCGTTGAGGCAGGGAATGAGGATGCAGAAGCGTTCACCAGCCGCGGTCATGCCGAGATCTCCAGATCGATATGCAGGTCAAGCCCCTGGGCGGCCGCCACTCGCAGGGCGGTGGGGCGGCCATGTGCCAGGGCGCGCAGCAGCGGCAGCGCCAGGGCGGAAGGATTGCTCGCCGCTACTGCGTCCATCCATGGGTCGCCCGAGGTCTCATGGGCGCTGTTGCCCACGGTGGGCATCAGGTCGAGCCGCATGGCGGAACGGTCTTCATGGGGCGACAGCACCAGTGCGCAGGCGAAGGGCCCGGTGCTGCTGGTCATCTCGCCCAGCGGCCCGGTGCCGGCGATGTCGTAGCTGGCGAGCAGCACGTTCCGGTCGTCCGCGACCGCCAGCGTGGCGGCTTCGAGCAGGCCGGCACCGAACGTGGCTTCACCGCCCGTTATCGCGCTGGAGCTGGCATGGCAATGCGTGGCGATGGTCCAGTAACCGGCCGGGGCGTTGTGCACCGAGTTGTGGAATTTCGTCGGCGACAGTTCGGTCGGCGCGCTGGCCAGGGTGGTGCACATGTAGTCGGTGATGGCCTGGTCGCCGTGCGCGGAAGCGAACACGCAGGGCAATACGGCGGCATCGTAGCCGCTCATCTGCACGGCCTGTCCGGCGGCGGCGGCGGCAAGCAGCACGCTTTCCGGCGCGCGCCGGCGCTCGTTGGGCGGCAGGACGTCCGCCGTGGGACGCGTCGCGGCCGTTTCGGGCGCGGCACCGTCGTTGACGACGGCGACGAAGCTCGTCCAGTTCGCCACGCCGGGTGCCCACAGCCCCACGCCCTTGACCCATACGGTCAGCGCCGCGCTCATGCCGGTTCTCCGGCGCGTGCGAATGCCAGGCATGCGTTGTTACCACCGAAGCCGAAGGAATTGCTCAGGGCGATGCGGATATCGCGCGTCTCCCGCTGCCAGGCCATCTGCGGACCGCACAGTGGGTCGGGAGTGGTCGCGCCGAGGTTGGCTGGCACCACGCCGTCGCGCATCGCCAGCAGGGTGAGCGCGGCTTCGAGGATGCCGGCGGCACCGAGCGTGTGTCCGGTGAATCCCTTGGTCGAGCTGGCGCGCGTCGTGGCGGGGAAGCGGCGCGCCACCAGCGCGGCCTCCACTTCGTCGTTCTTCTGGCTGGCGGTGCCGTGCAGGTTGATGTAATCCACGTCCGTCGCCACCAGGCCGGCGCGGGTCAAGGCGTCGTCGAGGGCCAGCTCGGCACCGAGCCCTTCCGGATGCGGCGTGGACATGTGATGGGCATCGCTGGCCTCGCCGTAGCCGATCAACAGCGGCAGGTGTTCACCCTCCACGGCACGCTCCAGCAGGGCGAAACCGGCCGCCTCGCCGATCGAGATGCCGGCGCGCTCCGCGTCGAACGGTTGGCACGGCGTCGCCGAGACCAGCTCCAGCGAGTTGAAGCCGAACAACACGCTGTCGCACAGCGTGTCGGTACCGCCGACGACCGCGGCATCGATCAGGCCCAGCCGTATCATCCGCTCCGCGTTGGCGAACACCTTGGCGCTCGACGAGCAGGCGGTGGCGACGGTGAGGCAGGGACCCTCGAGGGCGAAGGTGCTGGCGACGAAGCCAGCCAGGGAGTGAGGCGTATGCAGCATGGGGCGCCGCAGGTCCGCGGGTATGCGCCCGTCGTCCAGGCGGCGGTAACCCTCTTCGGTCAGGCCGATGCTGGCGGTGGACGTGCCCAGCAACACGGCGACGCGGGAGGCGCCGTAACGCTCACGCGCCGCATGCACGGCATCGGCGAAACCGTCCTGTTGCAGGGCAAGCCAGGCGAGCCGGTTGTTGCGGCAGTCCCACCCGGCCATGTCGGGCGGCAGCGGTTCGTCTTCGAGGCCCTCGACGCGTCCGATCCAGCACGGTAGCGGCGCGGAGCTGAAGTCGTTCGGACGAAGGCCGCCGTGGGACGAGGCGATGGCGGCGGCGTGTGCGTCGAGACCGCGACCCAGCGCGGAGGTCGCCGTGTACGCGCGTATGGCGAGAGGGGGCATGGGATGAGGCATATGACGAGCCTATCCTTTTTGACGTGTAGCGTCGCGTGAACGAGGGTCGCAGGTTCGCCCCGTCGTTGCGTCGCGCGGCCCGAGTGGCCAGACTCCGCTGCCTATGGCCGGCTTACTGAAACCCCTTCGCCGCGGTGTATGGCGCTACCTGAGCGATCGCGACATCCTGGTCGCGGCGGCGGTCACCATGTTCGTCTTTGTCGGCAGCCTCGGCCTGGTCTACGTGGCGCATCTGGTCAACGTGTGGCGCATCGCATGGCGCAGTCCCGTCCTCGGCAACACGCGCCGCGCGCTGCTGATCTTCGGGCGCATGCTGGTCGAGGATCGGCCGGAGGCGGATTTCATCGGTCGTCTGGCCCGTGGTCGCGACAACGTCCTGGCCGGCCAGGCCGACCGGGTGTTGCTGCTGGGCGGAAGCAGCGGCGGTTCGATCAGCGAAGCGGAGGCCGGCCGACGCTGGCTGGCGGCGGCCGGCGAGTGGCCCGCGGAGGTTCCCGTGACGCTGGAGCAGCTGTCGATCGATTCTCTCGAAAACCTGCGGCATGCGCGTGAACTCCTGCGCCCCGCGCACGCGGCGCCTTTGCCTGCCGTATGGCTGGTCACCAGTCGCTATCACCTGGCACGTTGCCTGTATCTGGCGCGTCGGCTCGGCTTCGATGCCGCGCCCATCGCGGCGGAGCCCCGCCTTGCGCTGTCGGGCCGCTATATCCTGCGAATGCTGATGGAAGCGGGTTACCTGATGTGGATCGACATCGGCATGCGCTGGGCATCGCTCACCGGCAACCGGCGGATGGCCGCGCGCATCTCCTGACGCGTCACCGTCGCGCGGCCGCGTGCCGCAGCAGGGGTGTCGTCGCGACTTGCTAAGCTTCGGGATATTCCCCCGTACAGGCGCGCCGCCCATGTCCGAACAAGCCGACCTAGCCGAATCGTTCCTGCGCGGGCTGCAGGACCGCATCTGCGCCGCCGTGGAAACCATCGACGGCACCGCGCGGTTCGAGGAAGACGCGTGGACGCGCCCCGCCGGTGGTGGTGGCCGCACCCGCGTGCTGCGCGACGGCTCGGTGTTCGAGCAGGCAGGGGTGAACTTCTCGCGTGTCTCCGGTTCGCAGCTTCCGCCCAGCGCCACGGCGCATCGGCCCGACCTGGTCGGTGGCAGCTTCGTCGCTACCGGCGTGTCGCTGGTGCTTCATCCGCGTAACCCGTATATCCCCACCACCCATGCCAATGTCCGCTATTTCGAGGCATCGAAGGAAGGCGCGGAGCCGGTATGGTGGTTCGGCGGCGGTTTCGACCTTACGCCGTTCTACCCGTTCGACGAGGACGTCCGTCACTGGCATCGCACGGCAAGCGACCTGTGCGCACCCTACGGCGACGATGTCTACGCGCGCTACAAGCAATGGTGCGACGAGTATTTCTACCTCAAGCACCGTGGCGAGACGCGTGGCGTGGGCGGCCTGTTCTACGACGATGTCAACGAAGGCGGCTTTGCACGCTGCCTGGATTTCACCCGCGATGTCGGCCAGGGTTTCCTCGACGGCTACCTGCCCATCGTCGAACGCCGTCGCGACACGCCCTATGGCGAGCGCGAACGGGAGTTCCAGCTCTATCGGCGCGGCCGCTACGTCGAGTTCAACCTGGTCTACGACCGCGGCACCCTGTTCGGCTTGCAATCCGGCGGGCGCACCGAGTCGATCCTCATGAGCCTGCCGCCGCGCGTCCGCTTCGAGTACGCCTATACCCCGGAAGCGGACACCCCCGAGGCCCGTCTGGCCGAATACCTCACGCCGCGCGACTGGATCTGAGTCCGCGGTTCGGGTTACGGCGCGCTGCCCGAGAACGATTGCGGCGTCGCGCCCTCGATCTTGCCCACCCTGGCCGAGGAGCTGACATAGAGCTTGACCTCGTGTTCGAAGGTCAGCGGGCCCTGGACCACGGCGTTGGGCCCGATCACGATCGTCGGGACCTTGTCGTTGCTGCTGTGCCAGCCCATCCTCGGCTTCTTCACCAGGATGCCGCCCTCGACCTTCGCGCCGCCGTCCAGCGTGATGTCCGCATTGACGGTTTCGATGCCGCCGCCGACATGCGCGCCGTCGAGGGAGATCTCGCCGTTGACGTTGGACAGTTTGCCCTTGACGTCCGCGCCGCGCTCCAACTGGACCCGGCCGTTCACGGTGTGCAGGTCCTCGCTGACGCGGGTTTGCGGATGCAATGACACGGAACCGTTGACCGTGCTGACCTCGGTAGCCGTAGCGCCCTCGGCGAGGTCGACCGAACCGTTGACCGTGCTGGCCTTTTCCACGGTGGCGCGCGCGCCGATCTTCACCGAGCCGTTCACCGTGTGCACGTCGCCCGCGGTCTGACCGGCGTCGACCGAGGCGGTGCCATTGATCTTGCCGATGTCGTCGGCGGCCATCGCGGCGCCTGCGCCCGCCACGGAAAAGGCGATGAGGAGGGAAAGAAGGGTACGACGCATGGTGCGGCACTCCGGCAGTGGACTAGGACACGTAGGATGCGTGCTGGTAGCGTAAGGTTTAGCGTGACTTCCGGCAGGGATACCCCATGCGGGTCGAAGTTGACGCCTCGCGAGCGAGGTTCCACCATCGGATTTTTCCTTCCCGACGTTGGATGCCATGTACAAGTTTGTGATGATCCGCCACGGCCAGTCGGCCTGGAACCTCGAAAACCGCTTCAGCGGCTGGGCCGATGTCGACCTGAGCGAGCAGGGCGTAGCCGAGGCCCGCGAGGCCGGTCGCCTCCTGAAAGAAGCCGGCTTCACCTTCGACGTGGCGCATACGTCCTATCTCAAGCGCGCCGTGCGCACCCTGTGGCATGCGCAGGACGCGATGGACCTGATGTGGATTCCGGTGGTCACCGACTGGCGCCTCAACGAGCGTCATTACGGTGCCCTCACCGGCCTCAACAAGGCCGAGACGGCGGCGAAGTACGGCAACGACCAGGTCCATGTCTGGCGCCGCAGCTACGACACGCCGCCCCCGGCGCTCGAGGCCGGTGCCATGGCCTTTGCCGACGATGCCCGCTACGAGGGCATCGACGTGCCGCTGACCGAGTGCCTGAAGGACACCGTGGCCCGCGTGCTGCCGTACTGGCACGAGGTGCTGGCCCCGGCAATCAGGGAGGGCCGGAACGTCCTCATGGCCGCCCACGGCAATTCCATGCGCGCGCTGGTGAAGTACTTCGACGGCATCTCCGACGACGATATCGCCGAGCTCAACATCCCCAACGGCATTCCGCTGGTGTACGAGTTCGATGCCGATCTGAAGGCCGTGAAGCACTACTACCTGGGCGACCAGGCCGACATCGAAGCCCGGATGGCCGCGGTGGCCAACCAGGGCAAGGCGAAGTAAGTCGCCCATTACCTGACATACGTCACCTCGAAACCCTCACATCCGGCCCTGCCGTGGGGCCGGCCCCGGTCGTAAGGTGAGCCCACAGTCCACCCCTGCCGAGGCCATCCCATGCTTGCTCCCGCCGCCATCCCGTTCATCGTCGCCCCGTTGATGGCCTTCGCCGTCTACCGCCGGGTTCGTGGCAGCTTCGGGCGGCAGCCCATCCGGACGAAGCGCATGACCGCCCGCGTGGTCATTTTCGCCCTGGTCGCCTGCTTCGCGATGCTTTCGGGCCTGCAGGATATCCGGCTGGGGGAGGGGGCGTTGGGCGGCATCGTGCTGGGTAGCGCCCTGGCTCTGGTTGGCCTGCGGCTGACCCGGTTCGAATCCACGCCGGACGGCGGCGACTTCTACGTCCCCAATCCCTGGATCGGTGCCGCGTTGACCGCCTTGCTGGTGGGCCGCATGGCCTGGCGTTTCCTGGTGCTGGCCCCGGTCGTGGAGGGCGCGGCGCCGATGGCGGCCCACACGCCGCCGCCGGGGAACAGTCCGCTGACCATGCTGGTGGTAGGACTGACCCTGGGCTACTACGCGGCGTACTACGCCGGCATCCTGCTGCACCACCGCCGCTTCAAGCGGCTGGCTCCCGCCGTCTGATCGTCGACGACGCCGTCAGAGGGCGTCGTTGTCCAGTTCGCCGGTGCGGATACGCACCACCTGGTCGAGCTGGCTGACGAAGATCTTGCCGTCGCCGATCTTGCCCGTACGGGCCGCGGCCTGGATCGCCTCGACCACGCGCTCGATCTGGTCGTCGGCCACGGCCACCTCCAGCTTGATCTTGGGCAGGAAGTCGACCACGTACTCGGCACCCCGGTAGAGCTCCGTATGGCCCTTCTGACGGCCGAAACCCTTGACCTCGGTCACCGTGACGCCCTGGACACCGACCTCGGCGAGGGCCTCGCGGACGTCGTCCAGCTTGAACGGCTTGATGATGGCGACGACCAGCTTCATGTAACACTCCTGAAGGGCACGTCCGGCTACCGGCGCGCAGGCGGTCATTGTGCCATCCGCGATCGGTTATCGTCTGCCCGAGGCATTTTGTAGGGGAAACCCTACACGCCGTGTAGGCGTAGGCCTATAGCGCCTACAAATGAATCACCTAAACTTCTTTCCACGACATCGGGGTGCGCAAGATGGATGTGCAGGGTATCGATCAACTCGCACAGCGGTTGGCATCGTTGGTTCCGCCAGGGTTGGCGCAAGCGCGTGAGGATATGCACGCCAACTTCAAAGATATTCTGGCGCAGGGACTACGCCGCCTCGATCTCGTTACTCGTGAAGAATTCGATGTGCAGAGCCAGGTGCTGGCTCGTACGCGAGAAAAGCTCGACGCTCTGGAAAAGCGCCTCGCCGACCTGGAAGTCAGCGTAGCGCAGCACGGCCAGCCAGGAAGGCCGTAAGGCCCGGGACCGCCCCTGATCCGTCACCCTCACCCCGAGAGCGGTCGGGGGCGGTTATTTTCCCACGCCGGGCAAAAGGAGAGGTAAATGAGCGCCGGATCCCTACAGGATCGCAGACGTTCGCCTCCCGCCGGTTTGCGTAACCGGTTACGATATCCCTCGTCATGAGCCTCGCCGTCACCTTATCGCGCGCGCAGGAGGGCGTTACCGCGCCACAGGTCATCGTCGAGGTGCACCTCTCCGGCGGACTGCCGTCCACCTCCATCGTCGGGCTCCCCGAGGCCGCCGTACGGGAAGCGCGCGACCGCGTGCGCGTGGCCATCCAGAACACCGATTTCGAGTACCCCAGTCGCCGGGTCACCGTGAACCTCGCGCCCGCCGAACTGCCCAAGGACGGCGGCCGGTTCGACCTGGCCATCGCGCTGGGCATCCTCGCCGCGGGCTCGCAGGTGCCGCGGGAACGCCTGGACGACTGCGAATTCCTGGGCGAGCTGGCGCTCTCCGGCGAGTTGCGGGCCGTCCCGGGCATCCTGCCGGCGCTGATCCGGGCCCGGCGCAGCGGTCGTCGCATCGTGGTGCCGCTGGCCAATGCCGCCGAGGCGGCCCTCATCGGCGAGGGCGACGTGCTGCTCGCCGGCAGTCTTGCCGAGGTCTGTGCCTGGTTGCGCGGCCAGGGGGAGCTCGTCAGTCCGGCGGCCGCGGATTTCCACGACCAGCCCGCCTGCGGCCCGGATATGCGCGACCTCCGGGGCCAGTACCAGGCACGCCGGGCGCTGGAGATCGCCGCGGCTGGCGGCCACCACATCCTGCTGATCGGTCCGCCGGGCACGGGCAAGACCATGCTGGCCGAACGGCTGCCGGGCATCTTGCCGCCCATGACCGAATCGGAGGCGCTGGAAAGCTGCGCCATCCGTTCGCTGTCCGGCGAAGCCATCGATCCGGCCTGCTGGCGCCGGCGGCCTTTCCGGGCACCGCACCACACCGCCTCGGGCGTTGCCCTGGTCGGCGGCGGCTCCAGCCCGCGGCCGGGTGAGATCTCGCTGGCACACAACGGCGTGCTGTTCCTGGACGAGCTGCCCGAATTCAGCCGGCAGGTGCTGGAGGTGCTGCGCGAGCCGCTGGAGTCCGGACAGATCGTCATCTCGCGGGCGGCACGCCAGTCCACGTTCCCCGCCGAGTTCCAGCTCGTCGCCGCCATGAACCCGTGCCCCTGCGGTTACTCCGGCGATCCGCTGCATGCCTGCCGTTGCACGCCCGACCAGATCCATCGGTATCGCGGGCGCATCTCCGGTCCGTTGATGGATCGCATCGACCTCTGCGTGGAAGTACCCCGCGTGCCCATCGCGGAGTTCGCGGGCATGCGTGGTCCACGAGACGACGACAGCGCCACGGTTCGCAAGCGGGTCATCAACGCGCGGGAGAAAGCGTTGCTGCGTGCCGGGCAAGCCAACGCCGAACTGAGCGTCGTGAACCTGGAGCGCGACTGCGCCCTGCCGTCGGCGGAGCGAGAATGGCTGCAGGAAACCCTGGACAGGATGGGGGCGTCTGCGCGGGCGTATCACCGGATACTGCGGGTGGCCCGGACCATTGCTGACATGGATGGCGGGGCGGGGTGTGTGGAGCAGTCGCACCTGGCCGAGGCGCTGCATTACCGGCGCTTTTGAAAAAGTTGATCCGGCAGACGCCATGTCTTATTTCCGGTTTCGCTTATTACTACGACGCAAGCAGGTATGCTCCGCCGCTTGCTTGCCCGTCGGCATGAGCCGCCGTATCTAATGCTCCAAGGAGAAAACATGCGTCGCATCCACTGGCTTGCCCTCGCTACCCTGGTCATGGTGTCACCGACGTGCTTTGCCGCCAGTTTCGACTGCGCGAAGGCCAGCACGCCGACCGAGAAGACGATTTGTGCCGACAGCGCCCTGTCCAGCCTCGATACACGGCTTCAGCAAGCCTATAAGGACGCGATGGCGGCCGCCGCGCCTTCGAGCAAGCCAACGCTCGTAACCGAACAGCGTCACTGGAATCGGTACGTTCGCGACGTATGCACGGATGGCACATGCCTCACGCGCGCCTACGAGGCTCGTATCGCCATGCTGTCCACGAACGACAAGTACATCGCCGATACATCGAAGTGCGACATTCCCGAGGGAAAATCGTGCCGCAGCGTCATTACGATGCGTGATACGGGGGCTCGCGTGGATGCGTTCAACAAGTCGTTGGCGGAGAACAAGAAGCCTGGTCGGATCCTTGGGTGCGACAGACTTATCGACCTACCCAGTGGTACGTCCGGTGGCAATCACAGTTATGGTGCCCTCTGTACACTGCAGACCGGTTCCGCGCGCCAGCGTGTGCGCATCTGCAATGACGAGATGGTCGGCCACTTTGCGCTGGAACCGTCGACGGACGACTCAGCAACAGCATTGCTTGAGTTTACCAACAGGCAGTGTTTTGGAGGCTGATAAATCCGTTTCATCCACCGATTCATCGAGTACCAGGAGTTACGATCATGACGGACATGACCACCGACCAGCTGCGCACCATGCTGTTCTCCACTGAGAACGGCAATAACGCGTCGGCACTCAATACCTTCAGCTATGCAGGCGGCGACAAGAGTTCTTATTCGTTTGGCATGCTGCAGTTTGATGTACGCACCGACCATGGTGGCGTCCAGGATTTCCTGCGCGAAAACGGGTTTTCGCAGCAGCAGATTCAGGCCTTATCGCAGCATGGTGGACTCAGTCAGCAGGAACTCTCGGGCCTGAATGCTCAGCTCCAGGCGATTCCGCAGTCAAGAATAGATGCATTCACCAACTCGCAGCTCGACGTTGCCACCAGTCGTGTCGGTGATGTCGTCGATCGAATCCAGCAGAACAACCCCGCCGTAGGCAACGCCATTGCGGCCGACCCGGCGCTGCAACTGGCCCTTGCCGACTACGACAACCAGTTCACCATCGGCGGCATAGACAACGCCGTGGCGCCAAAAAATTCGATGCTCGCATACCTGGAAGGCAACCCGGTAACGCTTCCAGGCGGAACAGTGCAACTGCATGGCGACACGATCACGCGCGAAGACATCCAGACGTTCATCAACGCGACGCGCTATGGTGTGGACCATCCTACCTCGGTGGCCAATCGCGAAACACGGCTTGAAAACGCACTGACGGCTATGCACCTCGGCACCGGCCAGAGTCAGCCGCTACCCAGCGCGCCTGCCGCCCCTGTTCCGTCATCGTCAGGGACCGTACGGGACGCAACCCTGCGCGAGGGCATGCACGATGACGCCGACGTCCGTGCCATGCAAACTGCGTTGAGCACGCTAGGCTACAAGGACGCCCAGGGCCGCCCACTGCATGCGGATGGCGACTTCGGGCCGGCAACGCGCCATGCCGTCGAAGCGTTCCAGCGCGATCACGCTCTGTCAGCCGACGGTGTTGCAGGCAAGGACACCCTGGGCGCCTTGGGGGCGGCCAGCGCGCTACGCAGCACGGTAGCGGGCAACGACATGCAGGCCGCCACCATGGACCAACCCGGCCACGCCGGCAACGCGATGTATACGCAGGCCCTGGCGGCGGTCCATCGCGTCGATGAAGCACACGGGCGCACCCCCGACCAGCAAAGTGCGAACTTTGCCGGCTCGCTCGTCGCGAAGGGTCAAACGGAAGGCTTGAGTCGTATCGACCAGGTGGTTCTGAGTGAGGATGGCACCCGCGCATGGGCCATCCAGGGCGAGCTGAACTCGCCTTTCAGGCGTGTTGCAGAGGTGGAGACATCGCAGGCAGTCAATACCCCGCTTGCCCGGAGCACACAGGCATTCGAGGAGGCGAATGCGAGGCAAGGCCAGGCGCCGGGGCTTGCCGCTCCGCAAGAGCAGATCGAACAGCAAGCGGTCCGCCAGCCGGCCGTGGCACCGGGCATGTAGGCGACACCACCTTAAACTTATTTCATGTACTGACCAGTTGACGAATGCCGCAACCGCGCGGATAATTCTGTACCAGGCGGTTCTCTAATGAACCGCTTGCCCCGCTCCGGTGCTGGAACCCCTCCCTCCCCCCGCTCCAGCACCGGGGCCCGGCCTTTATCTTCACCAACGATTCCCTATGCTCTTCTTTAACGGTCCGCCTTCGGCGTTGGCCGTTTTTTCTTTCCAAGGCACAGGGAATCACATGGGACTCGAACTCGGCATCCTGCTGACATTGATGCTCGGCATCGGCTTCCTATGCCAGTGGGTGGCCTGGCGGGTGCGCCTGCCAGCGATCCTGTTCCTGCTCCTGGCCGGCATCTTGGCCGGGCCGGTCACCGGACTGCTCAAGCCGGACAAGGTCATGGGCGACCTGCTGTTCCCCGTGGTGTCGCTGGCGGTGGCCGTGATCCTGTTCGAGGGTAGCCTCACCCTGCGTTTCAGTGAGCTGAGGGGGATCGGGCATGCCGTCCGCGGATTGGTCAGCTACGGCGCGGTCATCGCGCTGCTGCTGCTGGCCGCGGCGGCGCACTGGATCGGCGGGCTCAGCTGGGAGCTGGCGCTGCTGTTCGGTGCGCTCACCTGCGTGACCGGGCCGACCGTGATCGCGCCCATGCTGCGCACGGTGCGGCCCAATGCGCGGATCGCCAACATCCTGCGCTGGGAGGGCATCGTCATCGACCCGATCGGCGCGCTGTTCGCCGTGCTGGTGTACGAGGCGATCGTGTCGCACCGCGAGGGCCACTCCATCCAGGTCTTCCTCGGCACCATCGCGTGCGGCGCGATCGTGGGTGGCTTGTCCGCGCTGATCCATGGCACGTTGCTACGGCGCCACTGGATACCCGAGTACCTGCAGAACTTCGGCACGCTGGCCGCCGTACTCGCGGCATTCACCCTGTCCAACACGTTCGCGCACGAATCCGGCTTGCTGGCGGTGACGATCATGGGCATCGCGTTGGGCAACATGCGTGATGTGCACATCGACGACATCATGGATTTCAAGGAGCACCTGACCACGCTGCTGGTCTCGATGCTGTTCATCCTGCTGGCGGCGCGGCTCGACTGGCCGCTGCCCGACGGCGCGCTGCTGGGTGGCGTGCTGATCTTCTTCGTCGCGCAGCTTTTCATCCGGCCGTTCTCGGTGTTCCTGGCCAGCCTGGGCAGCGGGCTCTCGTGGCGCGAGCGGGCGCTGATCGCCTGGGTGGCGCCGCGCGGTATCGTCGCGGCGTCGGTGTCGGCCCTGTTCGCGATCCGGCTGGAAAAGGCCGGTATGGCCGGCGCGGACAAGATGGTGCCGCTGGTGTTCCTCATGATCATCGGCACGGTGGTGTTCCAGAGCGCCACGGCCCGTCCGCTGGCGCGCTGGCTGAAGGTCGCTGACCCGGAGCCGCGCGGCGTGCTGATCTACGGGTCCGACATCGTGGCGCTGGAGATCGCTCGCTCGCTTGCCGCTATCGAGGGGCTGCGTGTCGTGGTGGCCGACGACGACTGGAACGGTATTCGCACGGCGCGCATGGCGGGGCTGTCCACCTTCTTCGGTAACCCTTCGTCGCAGGCGGCGGACCGCAACCTCGACCTGGCGGGCATCGGCCACCTGCTGGCGGTGTCGACGCATCGCGAGCTCAATTCGCTGGCCAGCGTGCACTACCGCGAGGAATTCGGCCGCGACAAGGTGTTCCGCTTGCGCAACCTGTCGATCGAGGAAAGCCATGGCCGCGCCTCCCTTGCCGGCAGCCTGGTCGCCACGGCGCTTTTTGCCGAGGACATGACCCATGCGCGGTTCGCCGAGCTGCTGCACGAGGGGTGGCGGATCAAGTCCACGCGCATGACCGAGACCTTCGACTGGCCGCACTTCATCGAGGAATACGGCTCGCGTACCGTGCCGCTGTTCGGCGTGGAAGAGAGGGGTGACGTGCGGATCGCGTCCGGCAAGCACTCGCTCGAGCCTCGCCCCGGCTGGACGGTGATCGCGCTGGTGCCGCCGCCGCGCTGATCCGTTGCTGGGCGCCCCCTCATTCCTCAAGCCGCCGAGGCCGACGCCGGATGGAACTGGTGTTCCTCGGTGGACCCACTCAGCGCCGACAATGAGCTGAGCGATCCCGCGATCACCTGGTTGACCGTGTCGAAGTAACCGGTGCCCACTTCCCGCTGATGGCGAGCGGCCGTATAGCCGTCCTTTTCGGCCGCGAACTCCGCTTCCTGCAGTTCGACGTAGGCGGCCATCTGGCGATCGCGATAGCCGCGCGCCAGCTGGAACATCGAGTGGTTGAGCGCATGGAAGCCGGCCAGGGTGATGAACTGGAACGCATAGCCCAGTTCCCCCAGCTTCTGCTGGAAGGTGGCGATGGTGTCCTCGTCGAGGTTCTTCTTCCAGTTGAAGCTGGGCGAGCAGTTGTAGGCAAGCTTTTTACCGGGGAAGCGCGCATGGATGGCTTCGGCAAAGCGCCGCGCCTCGTCCATGTCCGGCGTGGAGGTCTCGCACCAGAGCAGGTCGGCATAAGGCGCATACGCGAGCCCGCGGCTGATCGCCTGGTCGATACCTTGTCTGGCTTCGTAGAATCCCTCCACCGTGCGCTTGCCGGTCAGGAACGGCTTGTCGTGGTCGTCCACGTCGGACGTGACCAGCGCGGCACCCATCGCATCGGTGCGCGCCACGATCAGCGTCGGCACGCCGGCCACATCCGCGGCCAGTCGTGCGGCGATCAGTTTCTGCACGGCCTCCTGCGTCGGCACCAGCACCTTGCCACCCATGTGGCCGCACTTCTTGGCACTGGCCAGCTGATCCTCGAAGTGCACGCCAGCCGCGCCGGCTTCGATCATGTGGGTCATCAACTCATAGGCATTGAGCACGCCGCCGAAGCCCGCCTCGGCATCCGCGACAATCGGCACCAGCCAGTCGATGCCGTGCCGGCCTTCCGCGTGGTGGATCTGGTCCGCGCGTAGCAGGGTCTTGTTGATCTTACGCACCACGTTGGGCACCGAGTCCACCGGATACAGCGACTGGTCCGGATACATCGAGCCAGCCGTGTTGGCATCGGCCGCGACCTGCCAACCGGACAGATAGATCGCCTGCAGGCCGGCCTTGACCTGTTGCATGGCCTGGTTGCCCGTGAGCGCACCCAGCGCGTTGACATAAGGCCGCTCGTGGAGCGCGCGCCACAGGCGTTCGGCGCCGTGGCGCGCCAGCGTGTGTTCCACCTGCATCGTGCCGCGCAGTTTCACCACGTCGTCGGCGGTGTAGGGCCGTTCGATACCCTGCCAGCGATCGTTGTTCGTCCAGTCCAGGGTGATGTGCTCGGCGTTGTGCGTCTTCATCGTTCGGATTCCTTGGAGTTCGGTCAGGCCAGGTATTCGTAGGCGGGCAGGGTGAGGAAGTCGCGTAACGTATCGGCATGGGTGAGTGCGCTTATGAGTGCAGCCGCATCGTCGGCGCGCGAGGCGCCGGGCAGCGTGCTGTCGCGCAGGCGATGGGCGTGCGCGGCCAGCGCGTGATCAAACAGGGCGACATCGATATGCGCGTCGTCGCTGAAGGCCAGCGGGCCGTGATGCAGCCACTGCCACAACTGCGCCCGGGCAATTTCCGCCGTGGCGGCGTCTTCCATGAGGTGATGGATGGGCACGCAACCCTGGCCGTCCAGCCATGCCGCGGTATAGCGCAGGCACACTTCCACGTTGTTGTCGAAACCCGTGCGTGTCACGGTGCCGATCGCGGGTGCAATCAGTTGGTCGCGGGACACCTTTACGTCGTCGCGTGCCACGTGCAGCTGGTTGGGTGTCGGCATATGCGCATCGAAGATCGCCTGCGCCACCGGCACGAGCGCCGGATGTGCGACCCAGGTGCCGTCGTGGCCGGCGGTCACCTCGCGAAGCTTGTCGGCGCGCACCTTGGCCATGGCGGCTTCGTTGGCGTCATCGTCACCCCGGATCGGAATCTGCGCGGCCATGCCGCCCATCGCGAAGGCACCACGCCTGTGGCAGGTGTGGATCAGCAACTCCGAATAGGTCTTCAGGAACGGCACGGTCATGGTCACCTGGCCACGGTCGGGCAGCAGGCGGTCGGCATGCGCACGGAAGGTCTTCAGGTAAGAAAAGATGTAGTCCCAGCGGCCGCAGTTCAGTCCGACGATGCGGCTGCGCAAGGCATGCAGGATTTCGTCCATCTGGAAGGCGGCGGGTAGCGTCTCGATCAGCACGGTGGCCTTCATGGCGCCATGCGGCAGCCCGAGGCGATCCTCGGCGTGGGTCATCACCGATTCCCACAGCGCGGCTTCCTCCATGCTTTGCAGCTTGGGCAGGTAGAAATACGGGCCGCGGTCGTTCTCGTGCAACGTTCGGGCGTTGTGGAACGCGAACAGGCCGAAATCCACCAGCGCGCCGCTGACCACATCGCCATCGACCTCGGCGTGGCGCTCGGGCAGGTGCCAGCCGCGCGGCCTGACCATCAGCACCGCGGGATCGTTGCCCAGGCGGTACACCTTGCCGTCGGCGCTGGTGAACGCGATGCTGCCGTCCACGGCGTCACGCAGGTTGCGCTGACCATCCATCTGGTTGGTCCAGGTGGGCGCGCTCGAATCCTCGAAGTCCGCCATGAACACCTTCGCGCCGGAATTGAGCGCGTTGATGATCATCTTCCGTTCCACCGGGCCGGTGATCTCCACCCGTCGATCCTGCAGCACCGCCGGAATGGCCCCGATGCGCCAGTCCCCTTCGCGAATGGCGGCCGTGTCGGACCGGAAATCCGGCAGCTCCCCGGTGTCGTAGCGCTGCTGCCGTGCGCTGCGCTCGGCCAGCAGGGCCAGTCGCCTGCCGTCGAAGCGCCGGTGCAGGTCGGCGACGAAGGCGACGGCTTCCGGGGTCAGGATGTCGTCGTAGGCATTCGCGGCAGGGTCGAACCGCATGCCGCCTCGGCTATCGATCGCGCTTTCGGGAACAGCCATGGGTCGTGCCTCGGGATAGCGGGGGTGGAAGCCACGCTAGTCCTGCGGATACGATGTTGACAAAGCATATGTTTCAAATATATCTATTAACAAAGTTAATGAAATATTTAAGCTCATGGTTTGAAAGATAAAATATGACTAAGAAGCTGCCGGTACGGTCTAGGAAGAGGAAGGGTAGCGCTGTGGAGGCAGCCTCTTTCCCAGGGATCGATACGCCTGCGCGCTTTTACTACAAGGGCAACCGACTCAAGCAGCTGCGTGCCTTCGTCTATACGATTCGCCTGGGAACGCTGAGTCGCGCCGCCGAGGCCCTGTTCCTGTCCCAGCCCTCGGTGAGCCTCCAGCTCAAGGCGCTGGAGCGCGAACTCGGCATGCCCCTACTGGAGCGCACCCGCCGTCGCGTCACACTGACCGACGCGGGGGAAGCGCTCTACGCCATGGCCCGGCCCCTCGTGGAGGGCTTCGAGAACCTCGATCGTGAGTTCCAGGCCAAGACGCGCACTACCCACAGCGGCAAGCTGACGGTGGCCGCGGGATCGTCCACCATCCAGTACCTGCTGCCCGAGCTGGTCAAGGCCTACCGCGAACGCTACCCCTCGGTGCATCTCCAACTGGCCAACGTGACGGGCAAGGACGGCCTGGCCCTGCTGCGGGCGGACGAGGCAGACATCGCCATCGGCTCGATGCTCGACGTGCCCAACGACATCGCCTGGGCGCCGGTGTACCACTACGACCCCATGCTGATCATGCCGCCGGACCACCCGCTGGCAGCGAAGCAGGACATCCGCCTGGAAGACCTCTCGCCCTACGGACTGATCCTTCCGCCGCAGCGCCTGACCACGTTCCGGTTGGTCGACATGGTGTTCCAGCAGCGCCATGTGCCTTACACGGTGGCGATCGAGGTGGGCGGCTGGGATGTGATCAAGCAGTACGTGGCGATGGGACTCGGTATCTCGATCGTCACCGGCATCTGCATCACCGAGGCGGATCGCGAAACGCTCGCCGTGCGCAACCTTCGACAGTATTTTCCGCAGCGCAGTTATGGCGTGGTGATGCGCAAGGGCAAGTTCCTCAGCCCCGAGGCTCGCGCCTTCATCGATCTCATCCGGCCGGGCTTGCTGACGCACCGGGATTACGACGAGTCGGGACACTCGGGTCGCTGATCAGGCGTACGTGTCGATAAGCGGCATCTCGATCGCCGCTTTCATGCCTTCGAGGGCGCCTATAGCGGCCTGGTACATTTCCAGTTGCGTCCCATAGAGCTTGTCATTGACGCCTTTCAGGCTGCGAAGGTCATTTCGAAGCATGGCCAGTGCATCGATAGGCCCCGGTTTCAAGTCGAAGGTCATGAGCGCGAACTGGCTCTGCGTAAGGCGCGAGATATGGCCTTCCTGCAACAACGTCTGGCCAAGCATCTTCAGGTCGTAGGGTCGGATGGCGCGCAGGTCGACGTGCTTCAAGGCCTCGCGTGTCTTTTCGGAAACCGTCAGTCGGACATTCTTATCGACGCCTGCTTCCAGTGGGCGATCGACGAAGCCGAACTCGTTCTCTCTGCGTTGTTGCAGCAGCCAACCGGCGCTGTTGCGCGTCGGGATGCGTCCGGCGATGACGTTCATGCGTGACCTCCCGTGATGGCGGAATGTCCATCGTTTCACACGCGTCAGCCACGACGAAAGCAGTGAATGGCTATGGTCAGTCCACGCTATGGATGGCCGTCTGTAAGCTTGTGCCTCGTGACGCGTGCAAGGATGATCTTTGCGTCGTCCTCGGTCTCGAAGCGGCGTCGCCACGACACGAAGATAGCGCCGTGCGTTAGCTTCGACGCGTGCAAATGGCACGGCAAGGATAGCTCCCATGATCGAAAAATTTTTCGTGTGTGTAAGGCCGCTTTTCGTTCTTGCCTGCCTCACAACCGGTTTTGCGCCTGACGCCATCGCCGGTAGTCGCCTCGGAGGGCGTTGCCTCGCGACGATGGCTCCCCTTGAGTTGAGTGGCACCCTTGCGCCCATGGCCGTCGACAAAGTGTTCGAATGGTCGACGACGTGTGTGGGGACGTTTTCCGCGTCCGTGCGAGGCGGTGCCACGCTGCATATTCAGCACCAGCAAGCAGGACGATGGGTCGTTGTCGCCACGGGTACGACCACGACCCTTCCTCGCCTCGGTCCTGGCACCTACCGAATCATGGTCGAGAACCGTCAGCAACACCTGTCGCGCTACACGGTCACGCATCGTCGAGGGCTCGGCTGATGCGCTGCGTAGCTGCTCAGGCGTCCCGATGCTTTCCGCGATACCCGACGAACAGGCGGCGAATACTCGTCATGTCCGCCTCCATGTCCCCCGTGGCATACACCAGCGGTCCAAGCGTGAAACTCCGGCTCGGGTAGTCGATAAAGACGGGCTGGATAGGCACGCCACTCGCGTGGGCGATGCGTAGGAAACCGGACTTCCACTGTGTCACCGGTTTGCGCGTGCCTTCCGGCGCGATCGCCACCCACATCGTGTCGTGGGTGGCGAATCGCCCGACGATCTGGTCGACCACGTTGGCGGCGGCGGAGCGGTCGATGGGGATCATGCCGAGGCGACGCACAATCGGTCCGAAGGGGCCATTGAGTACCTCGCGCTTGATCATCACGCCGACATCCAGCCCCATGGCCGATTTCATCAGCAGGCCCCAGACGCCGTCCCAGTACGACGAATGCGGCGCGCCGATGACGGTCAGCTTCGGCAGGTCGGGAAACTCACCGACCACGCGCCAGCCGCTGCGCGTGATCAGCCAGCGGCAGAAACGCATCCAGCGGGACACCGGCAACGTGGGGACGTGGGGCCCCAGCACGGGGATGCCATCCACGGGGCGCAGGCTCAATCGTGGCTCCAGTCTTTCGAGCGATCCTTCTTCGTCTGGCTGCGCTGGGTCTTGCCCGCCAGCCGGCGCTCCTTCGAGGCACGGGTGGGACGAGTCGCCACGCGTTTCTTCGCGACCACGGTGGCCGCCCTCACGATCTCCGCCAGGCGATCCCGCGCGTCGTCACGGTTGCGTGCCTGCTCACGGAACCGGCGCGCCTGGATCACCAGCACGCCGGCGTCCGTGATGCGCCGGTCGCCCCGCGCCAGCAGCCGATCGCGCACCGCATCGGGCAACGACGGCGACGACGCGATATCGAAGCGAAGTTCGACCGCGCTTTCCGTCCGGTTAACGTGCTGGCCGCCCGGGCCGTCGGCGCGGGTGAAGCGCTCGATCAGTTCGGCGTCGGGAATGGCGATGGAGGATGTGACGATGAGCATGGTGGCTGCGGATTCTAGCAGCCGCCCGGTCCGTTCCCGTCGTGCAGTGCGGCAGGCCAGGCGTAGGCGTCCTGCCAGCCGAAGCGTGCGATCAGGCGTAGCCAGGTGTCGTCCAGGGGCGCCTCGATGCACATCGGCCGTACCGCCGTGGGATGCACGAACGCCAGCGCGGTGGCGTGCAGCAGCAAGCGATGCGAGGCGAAGTGCTGCCGGAACAGCCGGTTGTGGTCGCCCCGCCCGTGCTGGCTGTCGCCGACCAGCGGATGATGGATGTGCGCGAAATGCTTGCGGATCTGCCGGAAGCGACCCGTGCGCGGCTCCGCGAGCATTAGGGCGTAGCGCTGTGCTTCATAGCGGCCGAGGGCAATGGGTACCTCGATCGTGGCCAGCCGGCGATAGTCGGTGCTCGCCTCGCGACGCGGCCCGGTATCGCGCGACCCCGGCAACGGATAATCGATGGTGCCTTCCTCGGGATCGGGCCAGCCACGCACCACGGCGAGGTATCGCTTGCGCACGCTGCGGCCCATGAACTGCTCGCCCAGTTGCGCGGCCACTTCGGAGGATCGCGCTACCAGCAGCACGCCCGAGGTGGCGCGATCCAGCCGGTGCGCCAGGTGCAGGCGGCCGTCCACCTGTTCGCGGAGCAGGTCGATCAGGAACGCATCGTCCGGCCCGACGAAGGTGGACCGGTGCACGGCAAGGTTGGCCGGCTTGTTGACGGCGACGATGTCGTCGTCCTGGTAGAGGATATCCAGCACGTCGCTCAGCGAACCCGTCGTGGCCAGCCCACGACGAACACCAGCACACCGACCACCGCGGCGGCGATGCCGGGCCACACGCCGCGCGGCGCCAGCGTGCCGACCAGTGCGCCGCAGATCAGCAGCGTGGCGCCCAGCAGGCCGCAGGCGATCAGGCGGCGCAGGCGCCGTGCGTCGTCGCGTGCCACCGCGAGGGCCAGCGGGTCGGCGACGTCACGACGCTGCCCACTGGCGACCTGGAGCAAGGCGTCGCGCAGGAGTTCCGGCGCGCGCGGCGCGGTGCGGATCCAGTCGGGCAGGCGCCGACGCACGTCGCGCAGCGTGGCACGCACGCTGTAACGCTCGCGCAGGATGCGGCGCAACACGGGGTGCGCCACCGCCCAGATGTCGATGTCCGGGTCGAGCAGGCGACCCACGCCTTCGATGTTGAGCAGTGTTTTCTGCAGCAGGATCAACTGCGGCTGCAGCGTGAGCTCGAAACGCTGCGCGGTGCGGAACAGCTTCACCACCAGGTCGGCGATGGAGATCTGCGACAGCGGGCGGGTGAAGTAGGGCTCGCACACCGTGCGCACGGCGGCTTCCAGCTCGTCGACGCGAACATGGGAGGGCATCCAGCCGGCGGCGACGTGCAACTGCGCGATACGGGCGTAGTCGCGCTCGAACAGCGCGATGAAGTTCTCGGCGAGCCAGTACTGGTCGGCTTCCGGGAGGGAGCCCATGATGCCGAAGTCCAGCGCGATGAAGCGCGGCTCGTCCACACGCGTGGTGTCGACCCAGATGTTGCCCGGGTGCGCGTCGGCATGGAAGAAGTTGTCGCGGAACACCTGTTCGTAGAACAGGCGCACGCCTTTGGCGGCGAGCGCCTTGCGATCGAGGCCGGCGGCGTCGATCGCCACGATGTCGTCGGCGCTGACACCACGCACTCGCTCGAGCGTCAGCACGCCCTGCGTGCTGAAATCCCAGTGGACCTCCGGCACGTAGAGATCGACGCCGCTGGCGAAATTGCGCCGGAGCAGGCTGGCGCTGGCGCCTTCGCGCTGCAGGTCCAGCTCGTTCTCGAGCATCTTCTCGACCTCGGCTACCACCTCCATCGGGCGGATCTTATCGGCCGCGGGATGCCATCGCTGGGCCAGCTCGCCCAGGGAGCGCAGGAGGTCGATGTCGCGCGCGATGCGGCGGTCGATGCCCGGACGCAGCACCTTCAGCACCACCTCACGGCCGTCGTGCAGCGTCGCCGCATGCACCTGGGCGATGGACGCGGAGGCGAGCGCGGTTTCGTCGAAGGCGGCGAACAGCGTGGTCACCGGCGCACGCAGCTCACGCTCGACGATGGCCCGCGCTTCCGCACCGGGGAAGGGCGGCACCTGGTCCTGGAGCAGGGCGAGGTCGTCCGCGATGTCCGGCGGCACCAGGTCGCGCCGCGTGGACAGGACCTGGCCGGCCTTGACGAAGATCGGACCCAGCTCGGTCAGCGCCAGCCGGAGGCGTACGCCGCGCGACAGACCGCGGGTGTCTACCGCCGGACCGGGCAGCAACGGGGTCAGCAGCTTGAGTGGACGATAAAGGCGGGCGCCTTCGATCACTTCGTCCAGCTGGTATTTCAACAGCACGGCGACCACGCGGAACAGGCGCGGGGCAAGGCGGAAAGGCGTCATGCGCGCGACCCCCCGAGGGTCCGGGCGAGGCGGGCAAGCCGGGCCTCGGCGCGTTCCGTGCGTTCGCGGACGGCATCCACACCGTCGAGGAAGGTATCCATTTCGCCCGGGGCCACGGCTACGCGGCCTTCCTCGCGCAGCCAGTCGGCGGTGTCCTCGGTGAGGTGCGAGACGGACTCGCGCGCATGGGCCAGGCCCTCGCGCAGGGCGGTGGCCAGCGGAACGCCCAGCCGGTCGCCGAAGGTCTTCGCGAAAGCTTCCTCAACGTCAGGCGCGTACTGTCGGGCGAGTCGCTCCAGGCGTCGCGCCAGCTCGGCATCGCCCGCGATGTCCACCTTCCCGGGCGCCACACCGTCGTCGTCGCGGCGCAGCGCCATGGCCAGCAAGCTACCCGGCGAAGCGGCGACGCGCAGGCTGCCGCCTTCCTCGGGCGGCCCCACGCGCAGGCGGCCTTTCTCCACGGTGATGCGGATGCCCAGTTCGGGCCCGGCGAGGTGCACCTGCACGCTGCGGCCGTCGAGCGCGTCGAGTCGGGCACGGGTGTCGGGATCGAGGTCGACCGCGCGGTTGAGCGCGGCCTCCATGGCACGGCCGGCCAGCACACGTAGCGGTCGGGGCAGGAAGCGACGAGGATCGGCGTCGGCCGGGGGACGTTCGGGAGTCATGTCCCGATTGTAGCTTGCGCGGCTCAGGCCGCGCCGTCGAAGCCGGACTGGCGCCACACCTCGAACACGGCGACCGCCACGGCATTGGATAGGTTGAGGCTGCGGTTGCCCGGACGCATGGGCAGGCGCACGCGCTGCCCGGCGGGAAGGGCGTCCAGTACGTCGTCGGGCAGGCCGGCCGTCTCGCAACCGAACAGCAGGGCATCGCCTTCGGCGAAGGTCACCTCGGTATGGAGTTGCTGCCCGCGCGTGGAGAACGCGAATACACGCGGTCGGCCGAGGGCGTCGAGGCAGGCGTCCAGGGTGTCGTGCACCGCCACCCGTGCGAATTCGTGGTAGTCCAGGCCGGCGCGACGCAGGCGGGCGTCGTCGAGTTCGAAGCCGAGCGGCCGTACCAGGTGCAGCCCCGCGCCTGTATTGGCGCAGAGGCGAATCACGTTGCCCGTGTTGGGCGGTATTTCGGGTCGGAAGAGGATGACGTGGGGCATGCCCCCATTATGCGGTCGGCGACGCGCAGGTGGCATGCGCGATCGTCGCATCGCAGGTGACGGCTGGGGCAATCGTGGCCTGCCCGACGGCGGCCAGCTGGATCGGCGCACCCGTGTAGGTGAGCATGTTGCCGACGATCAGGCCGCAGACGAGCATGGAAGCGACCAGCAGGCTGCGCAGGATGAGAAGTTCGTGTTGCATGGGTGTATCTCCGACAGAAACAGTAGGGCGATCAGACCATCTGGAAGAGCGTGAACCCGCAGAGGAACATCGAGGTGACCAGCAGGCCGTTGAGCATCATCAGTTCGTATTTCATGGCGTGTTCCTTCGAGGAGCCGGGGCAGGAAGCCGCCCGGCAGGGCATGACTAGTAACGCAAGTGCCGTGCCAGCCTTTGAGTGTCGGCAATGAGTTGATTCGTATGAGGTTTGTCATGTGGCTTCCGACAGGTCGCTTGTCCGCGGACACCGACCACCCGCGACCGGACAACCCGCGGACGATCGGACACCACCGATTGCGCCCGACGGAGCGACCGGGCTAGCCTCCGTGCATCCGGGCCACGAGGGCCCTCTGGAGTCGTGCATGAAGAACCGCCTCGCCCTGCTTGCCGCCGGGCTGATCTCCTTCGTCGGGGCCGCCGCTGCGGCGTCGTCCGCGCCCGACACGATTCCGGACATCGCATACACGCGCTTCCAGTTGCCGAACGGCCTCACCGTCGTCGTGCATGAAGACCACAAGGCGCCCGTGGTCGCGGTCAGCATCTGGTACCACGTGGGCTCGGGCGACGAGCCGGCTGGCAAGACCGGCTTCGCCCACCTGTTCGAGCACCTGATGTTCTCGGGCTCGGAGAACCGCAAGGGCACCTATTTCCAGCCGTTCGAGCGCGCCGGTGCCACCGACATGAACGGCACCACGTGGTTCGACCGCACCAATTACTTCGAGACCGTGCCCACCACCGCCCTCGATATGGCGCTGTGGATGGAATCCGACCGGATGGGCCACCTGCTCGGCGCCATCGGCCAGAAGGAACTGGACACCCAGCGTGGCGTGGTGCAGAACGAGAAGCGCCAGGGCGAGAACCAGCCCTACGGCCGCGTGGACGAGAACGTCCTGGTCAACACCTATCCGGCCAATCACCCCTATCACCACGACACCATCGGTTCGATGGCCGACCTGGACGCGGCCTCGCTGGCCGACGTCAAGCAGTGGTTCCACGACTACTACGGGGCAGCCAATACCACCCTCGTGCTGGCGGGCGACATCACGGTGGCCCAGGCCAAGGCGAAGGCCGAGAAGTACTTCGGCGACATCCCCGCAGGGCCGCCGGTGCCCCGGCAGCAGCCGTGGATCACTCCGCTGCAGGCCTCCACGCGCGGTATCCAGCACGACCAGGTCGCGCAGGCGCGCATCGTGCGGACGTGGATCGTGCCCCAACTGGGCACGGACGATGCGATACAGCTCGATCTTGCCACCACGGTCCTCGGCGGCGGCAAGACATCGCGGCTCTACCAGCGTCTCGTCTACCAGGACAAGCTCGTCGACGATGTCAGCCTCGGCATCTCGCCCTTCGCCCTCGCCAGCCAGGTGCAGCTCACCGTCGACGTCAAGGCCGGGGTGGACCCGGCAAAGGTCGAAGCGGCCGTGGCATCGGTATGGAAGGATTACCTCGCCACCGGCCCCACGGCCGACGAGCTGGCGCGTGCCAAGGTCGCCAACCGCGCGGGATTCATCCGCGGCCTGGAGAAAGTGGGCGGCTCGGGCGGCAAGGCCGTAATCCTCGCCGAGGGACAGGTCTACCGTAACGATCCGGAGGCCTACAAGAAGGACCTGGAGCGGGCGCAGAACGCCACGACCGCCTCAGTGCTGGCGGCGTCGAAGACCTGGCTGACCCGCGGCGACTACACGCTCACCATCCTGCCTGCGGCAGCCGGCTTCGATCCCGCCGCCGAGGACAAGGCGGTAACCGGCCTGGGTACATCGCCGGGCCGCCCCACCGCCGTCACCCCGCCGGCACGGTCCTATGCCGTCGGCGCGTCCCAGGTCGATCGCAGCAAGGGCGTGCCGTCGGTGGACACCTTCCCCGACCTGTCCTTCCCCACGCTCCAGCGGGGCAAGCTGAAGAACGGCATCGAGGTGGTGCTGGCCGAGCGCCACACGGTACCGGTGACCCAGGTGCTGCTCCTGTTCAACGCGGGCTACGCAGCCGACCAGGGCCGCAAGCTGGGCACCGCCAGCTTCACTTCCGCGCTGCTGGACGAAAGCACGCGCTCGCTCGATTCGGTGGAAGTGGCACGGCGCAAGGAGCGCCTGGGTGCCATCGTCTCGTCCAGTTGCTCGCTCGATACCTGCAGCGTCGGCCTGAACGCGCTCAACAGCGACCTCACGCCCTCGCTCGCGCTGTTCGCCGACATCACGCGCAACCCCGCGTTCAAAGCGGACGATATCGAGCGCGTGCGTGGCCAGTGGATGGCCGGCATCGCGCAGGAAAAAACCGAACCCACCGGCCTCGCGCTGCGCACGTTGCCGCCGCTGCTCTACGGCGCCAACCATGCCTACGGCATCCCGTTCACGGGCAGCGGTACCGAAAAAGCCATTGCCTCGCTCACCGCCGCGGACCTCGCCACCTTCCAGCGCGACTACCTGCGGCCCGACAACGTGCGCATCGTGGTGGCTGGCGACACCACGCTCGCCGACATCCTGCCGCGGCTGGATGCGGTCTTCGGCGACTGGCAGGCCCCCGCCACGGCGGTGCCGGCGAGGAATATCGGGCAGGTGGCGGCCCAGCCGAAGCCGCGCGTCTTCCTGGTCAATCGCACAGACGCCCCGCAGTCGTTGATCCTGGCCGGCCTGCTGGCGCCCTCCACCCGTGCGCCCGACGCACTGGACCTGGGCATCGCCAACGGTGCCTTCGGCGGCACGTTCACCTCGCGCCTCAACATGAACCTGCGTGAGGAAAAACGTTGGGCGTACGGCGCGGGCAGCATGCTTTCCGATGCGCAGGGGCAGCGCCCGCTGCTGTTCTACGCGCCGGTGCAGACCGACAAGACGGCCGAATCGGCGGCGGAAATCCTCAAGGAAGCCAAGGCTGTCATCGGGCCGAAGCCGCTCACGGCCGATGAAATCGGTAATATCCAGGCGCAGCGCATCCGCGCGCTGCCCGGTAGCTTTGAGACCACGTCCTCCGTGCTGGGCGCCATCAGTGGCATCCTCATCTACGGCCGCCCGGACGACTACGTGCAGACGTTGAAGTCGCGTATCGAAGGCGTCGACCGCGCCAAGGCCGAGGCCGCGCTCGCTGCCGTCATCCGTCCCGACGCCCTGACCTGGGTCATCGTCGGTGACCTGCGCAAGATCGAGGCCCCCGTGCGCGCATTGAACCTCGGCGAAGTGCACGTGATCGACGCCGACGGCCAGCCGGCGAAGGACATCGCGGCGCCGGCACCTGCACGCGCGGGCAAGACCAAGGCGCCGCCCGCGGCCAAGGCACGGTAATCCCCAGCGACGGGTGCGGTCGATTCAGATCGCGCCCTTCGCGGCATTTGGCTAGCATGTCCCCCCAACGTTTTTCCGGAGCTCAACCCATGCGCAAGGTCCTCGTTCTCTTCGTCCCGCTCGCCCTCTCCGCGTGCTCGTGGGGCATCAAGCTCGACGACAGCGCGCGCAACGTCCGCACGGCCTGGAACGGCGACGTGTCCAGCTGCCGCGACCAGGGCAAGGTCACGGTGTCCGTGCAGAGCCGCGTCGGCCCCATCGACCGCGACGACCTGAAGGTCCGCGACGAACTCGAAGTGCTCGCGCGCAACGAGGCCGCAAAGATGGGCGCGGACACCATCAAGCCCCTGGGCGAACCCAACGGCGGCTCGCAGGACTGGGGTGCGTACACCTGCGGTGCCCGTGGCGCGGCTCCGGTGCGAGGCGCTGCTCCGGCGGCATCGCAGCCGGCCCAGAACGCCGCGCCGCAGGGCGGTGGTTTCGAGACAGTTCCGCTCAAGCAGTAAGTGTGTCACTGCGACCCGACGGCCCGGTCTGCCCACGCGGATCGGGCCGTCCTCGTGTTTGTCGGGCCCTACAGCAGCGAGCACGCCTTCAAGGTCACCTGACCGGCGCTCTCGGACCCATCCCGGCATGACAGTCTCACCGTCGTACCGGTCTTGAGGGTGGAGACGTCCGGCCAGGCGTCGGCGTCCAGCACGAACCGTGGATCCTTGAATCCCGCCCCGCCTCTCAACGTGAGCACGGGTACGCCATCCCCACCTGCCTCCAGGTTTCCCAGCTCGCCGGTGACTTCGACGACCTGGCGTGCTGAGCGCCTTGTCGATGCAGCGCTATCGCTTGCAAAGTCCCGCGCCAAGGCCCGTGCGGAAATAACCTCGATCCTGGGCTTCTGCACGGGCGGCGAGCCCTGGGCGCGGTGAACGACCTCCGCGACAGAGGCATCCGGCTGCGCGGCGCCCACGGTGGCGGGGCGCCGGCATCCAACCAAGAGAATGATCGTCGCGAGCGCGAAAAGAAGGAAAAGGGCGGAACGGGGCGTGTTCATGCGGACTCCTGGCCGCAAGAATGGGGACGGCCGGACGCTTTTCCAGAGGGTGCTGCTGAGCCGTTTATCTGGTGCGGCATGAGCGAATCCCTTTATGCGTACCGGCCCCCTTCGCCTGCAATACCTTCACCTATTGATAATACATAAATGAACTATATACTTGTGAGGTATCCAGTCCACGGACCTCCCCATGAGCGATTTCGCCCGCACTGAAGCACGCCTCGACGTCACTCTGAGTAAATACCCGGGGTTCCCGCGTCAGCCGGCCGTGCTCGTCCGTCTGGTCAAGCACCTCTACAAGCAGGTGCACGACGAAGCCAACGCGGTGATGAAGCCCTACGGGCTGAACCATCCGGAATACAACATCCTGATGATGCTGTACGGCTCGCCCGACAATGCGATGAACCCGTCGCAGCTGGCCGAGGCGGCCGGTGAGAAACTGGCCAACATCACCCGGCTGACCACCCAACTGTGCGAGAAGGGCTACGTGGCCCGCGCCGGCAGCGACGAGGATCGCCGCAAGGTCACCCTGACCCTGACGCCGGTCGGGCTGAACACGATCACCCAGTTCCTCCCCGACATCGTCACGTTGCTTCACCGCCAGACTCGTAACCTCGACGCCACCGAACAGACGCAACTGGAACGCCTGCTCAAGAAGATGCTGGCCGGGTTCGGGGAGTGACGGGGGCACCCATGTCCGCCATCGATCTGCAACATGCCACTCCCACCACGCGCCAGGTCGTGGTCGAGACGCTGCGCGAGGAAGTCGACGTCTGGCTGTTCGTCGCCAAGACCCTGCTCGCGTTTTTTCTCACCGGATGGCTAGCCATGCGCCTGGCCCTGCCGGCACCGTCCACGGCGATGCTGACGACCATCATCGTCGCCAACCGCCAGTCCGGCATGGTGCTGGCCAAGAGTTTCTACCGTGCGATCGGCACGCTGACCGGCGCCGCGGCGGCCATCATCATTGTGGCCGCCTTTCCGCAGACGCGCGACCTGTTCCTGCTGTCGTTGTCGGTGTGGATCGGCGTGTGTGCCGGTGGCGCCACGCTGTATCGCAACTTCAAGTCGTATGCCTTCGTGCTGGCGGGTTACACGGCGGCCATCGTCGCCATTCCCGTGATCGACAATCCGCCTGGCGTCTTCGATTCGTCGTGGGCGCGTATCAGTGAAGTCCTGCTCGGCCTCATGGTCAGCGGCGTGGTCAACGATGTGGTGTTCCCCAGCCGCATGCGCGACGTCTTGCGGCGCGCGGCGCGCGAGCAGTTCGCGCACTTCGTTGGCTTCGTGCGCGACAGCACGGCCGGGGCGATCGCCCGCGACACGATGGAGAACGCCCACCTGCGCTTCGTGCGCGCTGCAGTCACGCTGGAAGACCTTCGCAGCTCGGTCATTTTCGAAGACGCCGAAGCCCGCGCGCGCAGCAGCCACCTGCGCCTGTTCAACCAGCGTTTCATGGCAGCGTCTACCAGCTTCCAGTCGCTGCACCACCTGATCAACCGGCTGAAGCGGGCGCACCGCGACGCGACCGCACAGGCGTTGATGCGCCTGTACACGCCGATCGGCGACGCTCTCGACGCGCCCATCGAGGCCGGCGCCGCCGCGCGCGTGCTGTTGCCGCGCCTGGTGGCGGCGCGCGACACGATGCGGACGAACACCCCGGCACAACGCGCTGCGCTGGCCGATTCGCAGGACATTCGCGATTTCGACACCGGCGCGTCGCTGCTGGCCCGTTTCGTCGACGAGCTTTACGACTATGTCGATACGGCCGCCTCGTTGCAGACGCCACGGGTGAGCAACGGCGCTGCGGAGCGAGTGCGCTTCGATCGCGGCAACGACTTCCTCGGCGCCGGCCTGGCAACGTTCCGCACAACGCTGACCATGCTGGTGCTGGGGGCGTTCTGGGTGGCCAGCGCCTGGCCGCTGGGTTCCAGTGCCATGTTGCTCGCCACGGTGTTCGCTGGCTTGTTCGCCACCACACCCAACCCGACGCGGGTGACCTGGCAGGTCATGCTCGGCTACCTCTCGGGCATGGTGCTGGGCTTCATCTGCGAGTTCTTCGTCCTTACGCGCCTGGATGGCTACGGCCTGCTGGTGGTCGGCGTGGCGCCGTTCCTGGCCGTTGGCCTGGTGCTCATGATGACCCGACGCTTCGCATCCTACGGCCTGGGCTGGGCCATGGGCTTTGCCTACATCCTCACGCTGAAGAACGTGCAGGTGTACGACCCGGCGCATTTCATCAACGACGCCATCGCGCAGGTCGTTGGGTTGGGCGCCGCGGCGGTGTCGTTCGTAGTCATTCCGCCCGCGATCGGCAGCGCCTGGTTGCGGCGGCGCCAGCTGGCACGCCTGCGTGGGCAGGTCGCGCTCGCCGCGGAGGCCCCGTTGCCCGGCCTTCGCCACCGGTTCGAGAGCGTCAATCACGACCTGGTCAGTCAGGTGGTCGCCCAGACGGAGCCCGGCAGTGCCGACTCGCGCACGCTGATCGCATGGGCCCTGGCGGTGCACGAGACGGGACGGGCGTTGATCGAACTGCGTCACGACATCGCGCGTCGGGATGTCCCGGCCGCCCTGCGTCCGTACCTGCAGGACACGCTGCGTACCCTGGCCCGTTTCTACGAGAAACCCGACGCCGACGGCTATCTGCTCGCGCGGGACGCGGTCGCCACGGCTATCGCCGGCGTCGGTGAGCACGAGGGTACTCAGTACCTGCTGGCCCACCTGCACCTGGTGCGCATGGCCCTGCTCGACGGGGAGTCCGTCCTCGCCGCCTACATGCCCGATATGCCGCTCAGCAAGGAGATCGCCCATGCCTCGTGAAATCGCCCTCGGTGATGCACTCGTGCCGGGACTGCTCATCCTTTTCGTCGTCGCACTGCTGGCGCTGTGGCTTTTCGACAGTATCGCCGGCCGGTTCGGGCTGTATCGCCTGATCTGGCACCCGCCGTTGTTCCGGCTCGCCGTGTTCGTCTGTGTCTTCGGCGCCTTTGCGCTGCTCCTGCTCTGAGTGAAGCCCCTATGAAACTCGCCACCGTCATCCGTTTTGCCGTGACCGCCGTCGTCGTCCTTGTCGCCGCCGTGATCGGGCACGCCCTGTGGAAGCACTACATGTATTCGCCGTGGACGCGCGACGGCCGCGTGCGCGCGGAGATCGTGCGCATCGCGCCCGACGTGGCCGGTCTGGTCACCGACGTGAAGGTCATCGACAACCAGACGGTGAAGAAGGGCGACCTGCTGTTCGTCGTCGACAAGGCGCGTTACGCGAACGCCGTGGCGCAGGCCGAAGCCAACCTCAACGCCGCTGAAGCGGCGGCACGCGCTGCGGGCGCCAGCATCAACGCGGCCCAGGCCGGCGCGTTGCAGAGCCGCTCCAACTTCGAGATGTACGCCGCCCAGTCCGAACGCCGGCAGAAGCTGATCAACAACGTGATCTCGGCGGAAGACAAGGCCAACGCGGTGGCCGCCGCCAACGCGGCCAAGGCGGGGTGGCAGCAGGCCCAGGCGAGTACGAAGCAGGCCAGCGCCTCCCAGCAGCAGGCCCTGGCGGCCGTGGCCCAGGCGCAGGTCGAACTGGCTTCCGCGCAACTCAATCTCGATCGCACGGAAGTGCGCGCCCCGGTGGATGGCTATGTCACCAACCTGGACGTACGCGTCGGCGATTACGCCAGTGCCGGCAGCGCACGCCTTGCCCTGATCGACAGCCACTCGTACTGGATCTACGGCTACTTCGAAGAGACCAAGCTGCCCGGCCTGCGTGTGGGCGATCCGGTCGACATCCGCCTGATGAGCGGTGGCGTGCGGCTGAAGGGCTCGGTGGAGAGCATCGCCCGCGGCATCACCGATGCCGATAACCCGACCGGCAGCGACCTGCTGGCCGACGTGAACCCGACCTTCAACTGGGTGCGGCTCGCGCAGCGCGTGCCGGTGCGTATCCGGATCGACACGGCGCACCTGCCGCCCGGTGTGGTGCTCTCGGCCGGCATGACCGCGACCCTGGTGGTGCACCCTTCGTCCCCGGACGCGGTGGCGACGCGGTAGTTCAACTGCGGTGGGGTCGTCCCGCACCGGCAGCACCTGGGCGCAAGGGCTCAGGCGGCAGGCGGTGCCAGGCGATCCAACCGCAGCTGCAGCCATTGATCGACGTCGGGCCACTCGGTAGCCAGGATGCTGTAACACACCGTGTCACGCAGCGAGCCGTCGGGCCGACGCTTGTGGGCGCGCAGGATGCCCTCGCGCTTCGCGCCCAGTTTCTCGATGGCGCGTTGCGAATCCTGGTTGTAGGCGTCGGTGTGGAACTCGACGGCCACGGCGTCCAGGCCAGTGAAGGCGTGGGACAACAGCAGGTGCTTGCAGGCCGTGTTGACGTGGCTGCGCTGCCAGCGCCGTGCGTACCAGGTATAGCCGATGGCCATGCGCCGCGGATCGTCGACGATGTCGTAGAAGCGCGTGGTGCCCACGATGTCGCCGGAGACGTTCTCGCGCACCACCCAGGGAGACATCCGGCCTTCGTCCTGCCCACGCAGGGCTGAGGCGATGTAGGCCTCCACGCGGCCCGGCGCCGGCACGGAGGTGAACCACAGGTTCCAGAGGTCACCATCAGCCGCGGCACGCTCCAGCGGGCCGGCGTGCACCGGTTGGAGCGGCTCCAGCGTCACGTGGCGGTTGGCCAGCCGGATGGGCGCCACTGCGGCCATTCAGGCGTCCAGGTCGGGGATGAGCCGGCTTTGGATCCGGGAAATAGTGTCCTTCAGCAGCAACTTGCGCTTCTTCAGGCGGGTCAGCTGGAGCTCGTCGCGGCCGATCGCGGCGGCCAGGTGGTCGATGGCGGCGTCGAGGTCGCGGTGCTCGACCTTGAGTTCGGCGAGGCGTTGCTGGAGCTCGTGAGGATCCTGGACCTGCATGGCGTTGGGCCGGGCGAGGAGGGGAAGTCCGATTGTAACCTCCGGCGAGGGGCTCCGCAGCGGCTACAATGGTCAGCCGACCCGTCCCGAACCGCCCATACGCATGTCCGCCACGCCCGACGCCACCCGCAAGCAGAGCTACGAAGCCGGCAAACTGGCCAAACGCCTGCGTCGCCAGGTCGGCCAGGCCATCGCCGACTTCGGCATGGTCGAGGACGGCGACCGCATCATGGTCTGCCTCTCCGGCGGGAAGGATTCCTACACACTGCTGGACATGCTGCTGTCACTGCAGGCCAAGGCGCCGGTGCGCTTCGACCTCATCGCGGTGAACCTCGACCAGAAACAGCCTGATTTCCCCGAGCATGTGCTGCCGGGTTACCTGACCGCGCTGGGCGTCCCGTTCCATGTCATCGAGCAGGACACCTACAGCGTCGTCACCCGGGTCATCCCCCAGGGCAAGACCCTGTGCAGCCTGTGCTCGCGCATGCGCCGCGGGGCGCTCTACCAGTGGGCCGCGGCCAACGGCATCACGAAGATCGCTCTGGGCCACCATCGCGACGACATCCTCGGTACGTTCTTCCTGAACATGTTCTACCAGGGCAGCCTGAAGGCCATGCCGCCCAAGCTGTTGTCCGACGACGGGCGCCATGTGGTCATCCGTCCGCTGGCCTATTGCAAGGAAGACGACATCGCGGCCTACGCGGCCACCCGCGCTTTCCCCATCATTCCCTGCAACCTGTGCGGCTCGCAGGAGAACCTGCAGCGCAAGGTGGTCAAGCGCATGCTCGCCGAGTGGGAAAAATCCAACCCCGGCCGCAGCGAGACGATCTTCCGTGCCATGGGCAACATCGCGCCGTCGCAGCTGACGGATCGCCGCCTGTTCGACTTCGCGGCGCTTGGCGCACGCGAAGACGCGGCGCGACCCGACGCCCACGCCTGGCTCGCTGGCGGCGACACCGTCGACGACAACGACTGATCCTTTCCTCTTCCCGCTTCGAGGCCTGCCGACCATGACCCTTTTCTCTTCCGTCGAACTCGCGCCGCGCGATCCGATCCTCGGCCTCAACGAAGCCTTCGGCGCCGATACCCGCACCGACAAGGTCAATCTTGGCGTGGGCGTCTATTACGACGCCAACGGCCACGTGCCGCTGCTGCGCGCCGTGCGCGAGGCCGAGAAAGCCCGCCTGGAAGCCCAGCTTCCGCGTGGCTACCTGCCCATCGACGGTATCGCGCTGTACGACAGCGCAGTGCAGAAGCTGTTGTTCGGCGAGGCGTCGCCCCTGCTTGCCGAGCGCCGCGTGGTCACCGCGCAGGCCCTGGGCGGCACCGGTGCGCTGAAGGTCGGCGCCGACTTCCTCAAGCGCCTCGATCCCTCCGTGCCCGTGGCCATCAGCAACCCCAGCTGGGAAAACCACCGCGCCCTCTTCGAAGGCGCCGGGTTCGAGGTGGTCGATTACCCGTACTACGATGCCGCCACGCACGGCGTGGATGTGGATGCGATGCTCGCCGGCCTCGCATCGCTGCCGAAGGGCGCCATCGTGGTGCTGCATGCCTGCTGCCACAACCCGACGGGCGTGGACCTGACCGCCGCCGACTGGACGCGCGTCATCGACACCGTGCAGGCGCAGGGCCTGGTGCCGTTCCTGGATATCGCCTACCAGGGCTTCGGCGACGGCATCGAGTCGGACGCCCTGGCCGTGCGCTTGTTCGCGGAGGCCGGTGTGGCGTTCTTCGTCGCCAGCTCGTTCTCGAAATCGTTCTCGCTGTACGGTGAGCGCGTGGGTGCCCTGTCCATCGTCACCGGCTCGCACGACGAAGCGCTCCGCGTGCAGTCCCAGGTGAAGCGTGTCATCCGCACCAACTACTCCAATCCGCCGACCCACGGCGCCGCGGTGGTCTCGGCCGTGCTCAACCACGACGCGCTGCGCGCGCAGTGGGAAGCCGAACTGGGCGAGATGCGCGAGCGTATCCGGGCCATGCGCCGGGGCCTGGTCGAGCGCCTGGCCAGGCATGGCGATTTCGGTTTCATCGAAGCCCAGCGCGGCATGTTTTCCTACTCCGGGCTTTCCTCTGCCCAGGTGGATCGGCTGCGCACCGAGTTCGGCATCTATGCCGTCGGCACCGGCCGTATCTGCGTGGCGGCGCTCAACGAGGGCAACCTGGACCGCGTCGCCGCGGCGATCGCCCAGGTCGTCTGACCCGCTCCGCCGCTCCTTTCGTCGGCGGGCGCATGGCGCCTGTCGCGGTCCCTCATTCGCAAGAGAATCGCCGATCCATGTTCTATCGCAATCTCACCCTGTTCCGTTTCTCCGCCTCCGTCGCGGCTGATCTCGAGCGCCTTGACGAGGCGTTGCCCGAGCATCGCCTGCGTTCCGTCGGCCCCATGGAATTGTCCACGCGCGGTTTCATCTCGCCCCTGGGTCGCCGGGAAGAAGCCCTCACGCATTCGGTGGCGTCCAACGTCATGGTCACTGTGGCCGGTGAAGACAAGCTGCTGCCCACGTCCGTGGTCAACGACGAGCTGGCCAACCGCGTGCAGAAGATCGCCGAGGAAGAAGGTCGCAAGGTCAGCGGCCGTGAGCGCAAGCGGATGAAGGACGACGTCATGAACGAGCTGCTGCCGCGGGCGTTCGTGCGCACGTCGCGCATGTCGGCTTTCGCGGACAAGAAAAACGGCTGGCTGATCATGGACACGTCCAGCCGCAAGTCCGCCGAGAACACCCTCAGCCAGATCCGCGAGGCCCTGGGTAGCTTCCCGGCCGTGCCGCTGGCCCCGGAGGAATCGCCCCGCCTGCTCATGACGCACTGGGTGTCCACGGGCGAGCTGCCGGCGGGCCTGGCCCTGGGCGACGAGTGCGAATTGCGCGATCCGGCCACGGCGTCGGGAGCCATTGCGCGCTGCCGCCGCCAGGATCTCGACACCGAAGAGATCCGCGAGCACCTTCGCACCGGCAAGCAGGTGTTCCAGTTGGGGCTGGTGTTCGACGATCGCATCTCGTTCGTGCTGGGTGAGGATCTCATCCTGCGCAAGATCAAGTTCACCGACGTGGTGCTCGACGAGCAGGCAGACAGTCCCGAATCCGCCGCGGCGGAAATGGACGCCAATTTCGCCCTGATGGCCGGCGAATATGCAAGGCTGCTCGGCAAGCTGGAAGAATGGTTCAAGTTGCCGCGCCCTGAGTGACGAAGGCGCCGCGTCGCAGGAATGGATATGGCTTGGTGGGATGTTGGTCGGGATCGGAACGAGACTCGCGACATGGCATCGGAAGACAGCGACTGGCTGGAACTGCCCACGGCAACCGGTGGCACCATCCGGGTGCTAAAGGCAGCGCACCCGCGTGCCCGCCGCCTGCGCCTCACCGTCACCTCCCGGGGGGCGCGCCTTACCTATCCCTACGGCACGCACACGGCACAGATGGCGGCCTTCCTCCGTCATCACGCCGATTGGCTCGAGCAGAAGCTGGAGGAATTCCACCTCGATGCCACGCCGCTGCCAAGGCTGAAGGTGGGGGTGCCCACCACCTTTCCGTTCCGGGGCGAGGACATCGCGCTGGACTGGGCCGAGGGCCCCTATCCTCGTGTCGAACAGCACGACGACGGCATCACCCTGGTGATACCGCGTCCGCACGCGCGGGCCCTCCTCATTGCGCGTGGCCTGCTGGCCACGCACTTCGAGGCGCAGATACGGCGTGATGTGTCACGCTGGTTGCCGGCCTACATACCGATGATCAACGCGGCCCCCACGGCCCTGAAGATCCGTCCGCTGAAAAGCCTCTGGGGCAGCCTGGACACGCGGGACAGGATCAACCTCGACCTGGCCCTCGCGCTCGCTCCGCCCGTGGCCTTGCGTTATGTACTGGTGCACGAGTTGTGTCATCTCAAGGTCCGCAACCACTCGCCGCGCTTCTGGCAATGGGTCGAGAGCATCTTTCCGGACTGGAAGGAGCAGAGGCATTGGCTTCGGGCGCACGGCAGCGGCCTGAAGATGCAGCTCGACCGGCTGGTGGCCGACATCGCCGATTAAGGCGCGGGCTCCGGCAGCTCCGGCAGCTCCGGCACCAGCCGGAACTGCCCGGCTTCCAGCATCACCGGTCGTCCCGGAGGCGTGCGCAGCACATAGTGCCTGCCCTGCGTACCGACGATGGACAACAGATCGAGGCTGTCCGGGCTGGTGGCTCGGGATTGCACCAGGTCCCGCACCTTTACCTCGACGGCGAAACCGCGTGTCCGGTCGAGTAGCCGTACACCGCTACCGTCGACGATGGTATGCACGGGAGCATGTGGCGGCACGGCGCTCAGCCGCACGCCGAAGACATCCCGCTCCTGCGCCTCGCTGCGTATCGCTCCCCACGTCATGCCGGGCCGCGCTGCGCCGAAGAACGCGCTTTGCTGGAGCGGCTTCTCGTCGTAGAACCAGAGGCGCTCGGGCAGGTCGACCTCGGCGACCTGGCGCAGGCGGCCTGGGAGCGAGGGGCCGACGTCGAACGAGGCACGGATGGATTGCTCGGCGCGTGTCAGCGCCTGGTGGAACCCGGCGCGCTGGCCATCGGTGACGATGCGACGCGTGGGCAGTCCACGTATTTCGCGATACATCTGGTCCGACACCAGCTGTCGTTCGATCGCGTCGGGGAAACTCTGTTCGAGTTGATTGACGTATTCGCTGTAGAAGTCGCGCGCGGGCGTGGCATCCGTGGCCGGGCGGCCGACGGAGCGGCGGCGCCCCGCATGACGATCGGCGTGCCATAGCTCGCCCTGCAACCGGATCACGGGCCCTGTTGCCTCGATGCCCGCAGGAGGCGCGGCACCGAGCCGGACGGTGCGGCTGGCTGCGTGGTAATTGGCTTCGTACAGTTTGCCCTCGATCGCCGCATACAGCTTGCCATCGACGCGATACATGCCCTGGGGGTCGGGTACGCCCGTCGCCGTGACGCCTTTGGCCAGATAGCGCCGGTGGGTGCCGGGCTTGGGGCGCGCGAGGGCCCGGCTGACCAGTGCGCCTCCGATCGCGCGGACGTGCACGGCGTAGGGCGCAGTGGTCGCGTGCAACGCCGAGATGCCCAGCGAATACGCCGCCAGTGCCATGACATAGCCTTCGGTGGCGTCGACGAAGCCGTCACCGTAGCCGCCTGCCTTGATCGCGTCGTAGGCCCGCCAGGCGGCCGGAGCGACGCGGAACGGCGCCGTGATGGTGGCGATCACGGTCTGCGCGGGAAGGACGTGAGCCGGATTGCGGTGCCACAGGTCGAACATGAACTCGCGATTTGCGTCACGGGCGCTGCGTGTCAGCGATTGCACGTTGCGCAACGCGTGGTCCAGAGCGGTGTCGTAGACCGCGTCGAAAGGATCGCCTGCGATGTCCTTGAGGCCGGGGGCGATCGTGGCCTCGCCTTGCATCGCCGAGGTGTCCTGGCCGAGTATCCAGGCAAGGCTGCGATTCGCATTCAGGCGCAGGTGTCCCTCTCGCCGCATGGTGTCGGATGCCGCGGGAAGCCGGGCGAGCAGGTAGTCACGGAACGTGGCATCACGGAAAAACAGGCGATCGGCCTCGTCACGATCGCGGAATTCGCGGAAGGCTGCGCCATCGGGTGCGTCGGGGGTGTAATAGACCAGCGCAGACGCCGCCGCATCCTTTGCCCCCGTATCGGGCGACTCGATGATTTGCATCACCTCGCGTAGCGGCATGTCGCGAAACGTGACCTGTCGGACCAGGGCGGGCGAGGGTTGGCCCTGGCCCAGGGCATCGAGCAGGGCGTCGACCCGCGCGCGCCCGCTGGCGGTGAGCCCGAGGTGGCGTGCCTCGCCGTAGTCGTGGCGCAGGCTGGCCACGCGCGCCTCGACGGCGTCGTGCCGCATCCGGGCCATGCGCGACTCCCGAAAGCCGCGCCGTCGCAGTGCGGCCTGGGGCCCGTCGCGCAGCTCGCCGAGCAGCTGTGTCTGGTAATGGGTGTGGATGTCCAGCCGGTTGAGAACGGCACGAATGTAGGGATCGCTGAACGCCGGGATGAGGTGACCGTCCTTGCCGTGGGCACTGAACCGGGCCGCACCGATGGCAGGCACGTTGCTGTAGGCGGCGTCGATGAGCGAGGCATGCAGGGGTTCCGGGCCGTAGATCAACGCCGTCAGCGAAGCGAGGCGCGCGGCGGGATCCAGCGAGCGGTCGAGCGTCAGGGTGATGTCGCGGGGATGCTCCGTGACGCCCAGTGCCTTCAGGACGGGCTCCAGTTGCCCGATGGCGTAGTCGAGCAGTTCCGTCGGCGGGTCGACCCCGGCAAGGGCCTGCCGATCCGCCATGGCTTGCAGGGTGTCCATGTATTCCGCGCGGGAGCGTCGCCAGTCGGCGGCGAGCGAGGGGGGCACGGTGAGCAGCCGCTCGCTTTCGAGGGCGATGCGCAGGCGCGCCTCACGCACCCCCAGGATGGCTTCGACATCGACAACGTCGGCCAGGTCGATGGCATCGCGCAGGCGATCGGCCAGGCGCTGGGACCGTCCGGGCAGTACGCGCTCGAGTTCGAATTCAATCCATGCCTGTTCGATCTTGTCGCGCTGCGTGGCGACGACGCGATCGACCACGGTGGCCAGGGCGGGCCCATCCACGCGTCGTGAGTCGACGCATGCCTCGGTGGCATGGACGTTGACCCTGGCACGCGCCAGGCCGGGGAGATCGATCCGTGTGGACAGGACGGCCCGTACCTGTTTCTCGAGGGCGGCATGGGCCTGCGCGAGGTCGGCATAACGATCCCACCCGCGCGTCGCGGTGAAGGCCATGACGATGCCTCCCGGGCGCGTGTCCACGACCAACAGTGAACCGGCGTGCGGCGCATCGCCGATCGTCACCTCGCGCCACTCGATGTAGGGCGGGGGCACGGCATGCGGCACCAGCGCGGCGGCGACGAGCGCGCGGGCGTCGTCGTCCAGCGTGCGATCGAGGCCTTGAAGGACGGCCAGGTCGGACAGGGTCGTGCGCAGGGTGTCTTCCAGGGCGCCGCGCCGCGATCGCGTGCCGGCCGTGGCTTCGATCCCGCCCTCCCAGAAGGCCCCGACGTCGGCCACGAAGGCGCTGAGCGTTTCGGCGGAGAACGTTTCGGGGAGGGCGGGCATCGCCGTCTGCTGCTCGATAAGCCAGCGCTCTGCGGCGATCAGCCTCTGAACGGTGTCGATCGCCTCATGGTGGGTCTCGCGTACCTCGGCGGGCGGCGCGGAAGGGGGCATCGCATCCATGCGGAAACCTTGTGGGAAAGGAATCCGCAGGTTACGGGTGGGGTGACCTCATCGTCTGTCGGTGAAAGACCGCTGCACAAAGGCGCAATGACGCAGCCATCGGCAGGGTGTCACGGACTCCTTGCCCGTCTTCAGTGAGCCAGGGCGAACCCCGTGAGGATACGCGCCGTTTCGTCGGGTTTCTCGAGCATCGGCATGTGGTTGCAACCGTTCATGACGGTGGCACCGATGGACGGGGAGCTTTTCAGTCCGCCGCGCAGCGTGTCCAGCGCGGATGCGTCGATGATCTTGTCCTCGCGGCACCAGACGCCGAGCACCGGCATGGACAGGCTGCCGATGACGGGATCGAGCGAGTAGGCCTGCGCAGGCTCGCTCAGGCGGGCGAAGGTGCGCTCGATGAAGGCGCGATCCTTTTCGTTGCGCGCCAGCAGCGCGTCCTCGACCCGGCCGGGGATGTGCGGCGGGTTGAGGAATATCCGCGCGAGCAGCGCCTCGAGGTCGGCACGGTCGTGGAAGATGAAGGGGTCCTTCCCCGCCTTGACGTCGCGCACGAAATCGTTGTCCTTGAAGGTGAGCCCCAGCGAACTCATCAGGACCAGGCTGGCCACCTGGTCGGGGTGTTCGCTCGCGTACACGCCGGCAATGGCGCCACCCATCGAATGGCCGACCAGCAGGAAGTGCCCGAGGCCCGTGGCGGCGGCGAATGCCTGAAGACGCGCCGCCTGGGCGGGGACACCGTAGTCGCCCCCATCGTTGCGCGACGACTCGCCCCAGCCGGGAAGGTCCGGCGCCACCACGTGGAAGTGATCGGTCAGGCCCTTGGCCATCTCCAGCCAGGTCTCCTTGTTGGCCGCGAAACCGTGCAGCAGGACGATGGTGGGGCCGGTGCCGCCTTCGTAGTACGACCAGGTGGTGTCGCCCGCGACCACCTGCTTCTTTTCCATGTGCGCAGCCATCGCCAGGCGGGCCGCGTCGGCCTTCAGCAGCAGCGAGGGTGCGAACAGGTAGACACCGCCGGCGCCGACGCCCAGTACCAGGGCCACGACGACGAGGAACTTGAGCCGGCGGATCAGCAGGCGCTGCCAGAGCGGCCGGCTGGATGTCGGGGCGGGGAGCGGGGTCTTGGCCATGGGATCGGGAGCCTGAACAAAGGACGCCCCGCAAGATGCGGGGCGTCGTGACGGTATGCAAGCCTGGGGGCTTACTTCTTCGATGTGTCGGCGAGGATACGTTCCACCGCCTGCTGGGTCATCGGGTGATAGCCGCTCTTCGCCTTGGCGTACGTCGCCCTGGCATAGGCCAGGCCTTCCGGGGTGCGGGCGAAGGCGCGGTACACCGGCGTGGTCAGGTAGAGCCGGCCGATGCGTGTCATGTGCTCGGCTGCGGCGGTCCAGACGTCCTTGTCGCCGGCGGCGATGGCGTGCGCGTACCAGCGCATGCCGATCTCGGCGTTCGGCGTGCCGGTGAGGTGCCAGGCCGCGTCCAGCGCCTTCATGCTCGCCAGCGGCGGCACGTCGGGTAACCGGTCGAGGAAATACATCCACTCCTGGGTGTTCCAGCCCTTCGCATCGAGCTTGTCGGCGGCGAGGGTGCCGGCAAGGAACGCGGTGCGCTGCGCGTCGATGCTGTCGAAGCGCGGCGAGGCGGGCAGCGGCGCATCCTTCGGGATGCCCGGCTGCCATATCCATGCACGGGCCTCGGCCTCGCTCATCTTGCCGGGGTATTTATCGAGAAGGTTCGCCTTGAGGTAGGCGAACATCGTGTCCGTATCGATACTCTGGAAGGCGAAATGGGCGAAATAACCCTTCAGGTAGGCATCGAACGTGTCGCGGCCGAACCGTTGCTCCAACGTGCGCAGGAACCACGAGCCCTTGTCGTATGCCACGGAGGACAGTGAATCGTCCGCGCCCACGCCACGCGCGTCCGGCGTCAGCTTCTGCGTGTTGGCAGGCATCTGGCCGATCGTCTTCTGCAACTCGCGCGCGGACAACAGGGCTTCCTCGTCCGCCAGCGCCTTGCCGTACACCGCTTCGGTGATGCGGCCCTGGACATAGGTGGTGAAGCCCTCGTTGAGCCAGATATCGCGCCACGCGGCGCTGGTGACCAGGTTGCCCGACCACGAATGGGCCAGCTCGTGCGAGACCAGCGAGACCAGGCTCTTGTCGCCGACCAGCACGGTCGGCGTGGCGAAGGTCATGTTCGGGTTTTCCATGCCACCGAACGGGAACGACGGCGGTAGTACGAGGATGTCGTAGCGGCCCCATGCGTACGGGCCGTACAGTTGCTCGGTGGTGGCGATGAGCTTTTCGGTGTCCTCGAACTCGTGCGCGGCCTTGCCGACCACGCTGGGTTCGGCGTAGACGGCGCTGCGCGGCCCGGTTTCCTTGACCGCCAGGTCGCCGGCGGCGATCGCCAGCAGGTACGACGGAATGGGATGTGGCTGGTCGAAGGTGAAGTCGCCATCCAGCGGATGCTTCGCGTCGTTGATGGCGCTCATTACCACGCGGACATCCTTCGGCGCGTGGATATGCGCGTCGTAGGTGAAGCGGATCGCGGGGGAATCCTGCAGCGGTACCCACGAACGGGCGTGGATCGACTCCGATTGCGAGAACATGAAAGGCTGCTTCTTGTCCGCCGTCTGTGCCGGCGTCAGCCACTGCAGTCCGGAGGCTTCCGGTGCGGTGGCGTAGACGATGCGCACGCTGCCCGGATGCGTGGGGGCCTGGATCGTCAGCTTCGCGCCGAGTTCCTTGTCGCGGGGCGCCAGGGCGAACTTCAACGCCGATGCCTTGCCGCCGGCGTCGAGGGCTTCCACGCGGACGATCGTCAGGTCGCGCGTATCCAGCACCAGGTCGCTGGCCCCGGATGCCTTCCAGTCGAGCTTCAACGTCGCCTGGCCGGCCAGTTCGCGCTTGCCGAAGTCCAGCGTCAGGTCGAGGTCGAGGTGGGTGACCCGGACCGTGTCGGGCTGGGCATAGGAGTGCGGATCGGTGGCGAGGGCCGCTGCCGGGAACGCGAGGGCGAGGACCAGGATGGATGGCAGGCGCATGGAGGCTTCCGGTGCAGGCAAGGCGCCAGTATGCCACCCGGTGCCGGAGGTCTTCCGGCACCGGGGCGGATTAGGGGCGTGACACCGCGGCCAGGGGCCAGACACCGAGCTCGTACTCGCCCGCCGCGAGCCATACATCGCGCATGGCCGCCGGATCGCCGATGGAGGGACGGGGCGTGATGACCACGCCGGTGCTGCCCGGCGCACCGGCGCGGGACAACTGGAACAACGGCAGGCCATCGTTGCCTGCGCGCGCCCTTACGGCTCGCAGGTCCACACGCACCCAACCACGTGCGACGGAACCGAGGGTGTCCCCCGTGCCGACGCCGGCCAGGACCGAACCGGGAATGCCTGCCAGCGGTGTTTCCGGGGGGAGCGTCAATCCGGCGACGCCCGCGACGCGCCCCTGCGCAAGGACGCCCTGCGGGATACGTATGTCCACGGCGCCGGTGCGCGCGGCGACTTCCGCTTCGGACAGGTAGATCCATACCGTGTCCGGCCATGCCGTGGGCGGCAACGCCACCAGCGGCGCCGCGGGCGGTCTTGTCAGCGCGAGGCCTGCCGGATGGCGCACGGCGACTCCGCCGGAGAAACCCGGTTGCGGTCCCGACGGGCGCGGTGCCGAACCCGACGCCGCCGCGGCGCGCGGCCGTATCGCGAACGGCTCCACGCGGCCCAGGGGCGGGATCCTCGGGATCCGCGGGATCTGTTCTGCGTATTCCAGTGCGCGATGGAAATAGCCCTGCTGCACGAGGGTGAGGCCCCGTCCGCGCAACGCGGCGTCCGCAGGCCGCATGCTGGCGTAGATCGACACGGCATCGGCACGGCTGCCCGTGAGACGGCTCAACTCGCTGAGCAGGGCCCTTCGCTGGTTCTGGCTGAGCGTGGCCACGCGTGGCTGGGCACGCTCGGCCCGCATGCGTCCCAGCAGCTTGCGTGAGCCATTCTCGCCACCGCCGCGCAACCCGACACCCCGCGACATTCGCCATGCACCGGAAACGCCGCGCTCGACCGCGGGACCGGTGAAATGCGCGTCCAGGGCTCCCGGGCGTGCGAGCCGCCATGTGCCAGCGCCCGCATCGAAGCGCACGCCGTACAGCCGGCCGTGCTGGCTGATGTAATGATTGTCGCGAAGCGTGAGCACGCCCGCATGCACCGACTCGGCCGCGGCGGGGTCGATGCCATGGGCGACGAAACGCGACTCGAAGATGGCGTCCGGATGGGGTACACGCTGGCGGCTGGACACCACACTGGCCGAGCGGTGGCCGGCACGGACCAGGCTACCCGGAAGCCGTGCACCCGGCAGCGATCGCACCCCGATGACGTTCAGTGACGAGTGATACGCCTGGACCAGGTCGAGAAAGGCTTGTGGATGATCGCCTGCCTTGATGTTGTCTTCCATCCGCCACAGGGCGGGCATGATCTGTCCCGTCTGTCGCAGGGCCTGCGCGAGAACCTCGCCCGCGAGGTGGGGCACAGGGCTGGCGGCGGCGGTCGCTGACGCCAGTGCGTGCGTGGCCGACTGCCAGTCCGCTGATGTCGTGGCGCGGGTAAGGGTGGCGACATGATCCTTCATCAACGACACCGAGGTGGCATACAGTGCATCGATCAGATGGCCTTCCACCACGCGGTGATCGAGATTTTCCCCCATGCGTGTGTAGTGCCCCGGATCCTGCTGCGCAAACACCCAGTGGCTTCGTTGCGCGGCGTCGGATACCTTGAATCGTCGTGAGCCGTTGGCCGCGGTTTCCGCGAACGTGCCGGGAAGCCGGTCGAGCAACCAGCCTTCGTTCGCGGGGTTCAGGAAGAAACGGCGCGCCGCGTCTTCGCGCGAATGGAATTCGCGGAACACCACGTCGTCGGGGGCGCCGGGCGTGTAGAGCACCACACGGGACGAGCTGTTCTGCGAGCTGGTGCCAACCTCGAACACCTCCGCCAGGGGTACGCCGCCATACGTCACCTGGCGTGCCACGATCGTGTACCCGTCGACGGTGGGGCGCGACGACGGCGTCGGTGCGTCGATCACCGCCTTCATCCAGCGATAGCCGACGTCCCGGTCGGCATAGGCGAACGCCCGCGGTACATCCTGCCGATAGTAGGACAGGCGGCATTCCTCCAGTTCGAAACGCATGCGGGCCTGCTGCAGGTCGCGAGCGATCGCGCGCGACATCGTCGCCTGCTGGGACGACATCAGCTGCCGATCGAGGTAATGGGCATACGCGGTCCCCACGTCAGCCCTGCGCACGATGTCGCGGATGGCCCGCCCGTCGAGCGACACCGACGGCGCGGCGCCATCGGCGCGTTCCAGGCCCAGCGCTGCCACGGAGAGGCGGCCGATGTTCTGGTAAGCGAATTCCACCAGCCCGGCGCGTTGGGTCGATGGCCCCTGGAAGACATGGGAAAGCAGCCCCGTCACCTCGCCGGGCACGGGGGTGATGCGCACGACGAGATCGGCCGGTGCGTCGGTGACGCCACGTGCCGTGAGTTCGCGCTTCAAGGCGTCTTCGACGAACTCGCCTAGTGGCGTGATATCGGTGAGGCCCGCAGCGGCTCGTCGCTGGCTGGCGGTGGCAAGGGCATCGACGTAGGCTTGGCGTGCGTGTTTCCAGTCGGCGCGTACGGATGCGGGCAGGCTGGCCAGTCGTGCTTCCTGCACGGCGTCGCCCAGACGTACGTCGCGGCGCGCCAGCATCGCATGCACGTCGAGGTGGTCGTTCATGTCCAGTGCGTCGCGCACGCGATCGGCCAGTGCGCCCGCATCGACGAGGCCTTCGGCGACATCGCTCCAGGCCTCCGCGACGCGTTGCTCCTGCACGCGCGCGATCCGCGAGACCAGCTCATGGAAGGGGTCCGGACCCATGGCGCGTGACGAGACAAACGGCGCATCCAGCAGCGGTTCGATGTCGTCTTGCACGATGCCGGGCAGTTCCTCGTCGGTCAGCAGGGCCTCGCGGAAATGCTTCTCGGCGGCTTCGTGCAGGTCGTCCATGCCGGAAAAGGCCTGCCAGCCGGCATCCGGCATGAAAAGCAGCACGAGGTCGGTTTCATCCGGTTTTTCCAGCACCAGCGCCCCGGCGTAGGGGGTGTCGCCGATGAGCAGTTCGCTGGCGATAAACCCCGGTGATGTTGCCGGGGATCGTGAGAACGATGTGGCCCACGCCACCGCGCGCTCGTCCAGCGTGCCGTCCAGCCCTAGCAGCACGGCATCGTCGCGCATCGCGCCGGCCAGTTGCGTGGCGAGCGCGGAAGCACGGGTGACGGGGTCTGCCCCCGGCGCGAGGACGACGGGGGCGCGCCAATAGTCGGTGAGACCGTCCAGGTAGGCGTCTTTCCCTTGCGTCGTGGGCGAGACGGGCCATACGGGCAAGGCGCTGCGTTGTTCCACGAGCCAGCGCTGCACGTCGGCCAGACGCTTGACGGTATCGAGTGCCTGCTGATGCTCGCTCTGGGTTAGTGCGGGCGGTGCCTGCGGCGGGGTGGTGTCCATATCGCGTCCTTTGCGTGGGGAGTCTCCACGCAAAGGTTAGGCAGGCCGAGGGGGGCGGTCTGTCCGTGTCGCACGCCGACAACGTGTCGCCGTCTTACAGCACGGCTGTGAGGAAACCCCTCAGAGCTTATAAGCGCGATGGATCGCGACGATGCCACCGGTGAGGTTGCGCACTTCCACGTGGCCGAATCCGGCTGCCAGCATCATGCCCTTGAGCGTTTCCTGGTCGGGATGCTTGCGGATCGACTCGGCGAGGTACTGGTAGCTGTCGCCGTCGTTGGCGAACAGCCGGCCCAGGCGCGGGAGGATCTGGAAGGAATGCACGTCGTACAGACGCGAGAGGACCGGGCTGTGAACCTTCGAGAACTCCAGCACCAGCGCGCGTCCACCGGGCTTGAGGATCCGGTGCATATCGGCCAGCGCCTTGTCCTTGTCGGTGACGTTGCGCAGGCCGAAGGCGATGGTCACGGCGTCGAAACTGTTGTCGGGAAACGGAAGCGTCTCCGCGTTCATCTGCGCCCAGCGCAGCCCCGAGACCAGGCCTCGGTCGGTCAGGCGGTCGCGACCGACACCCAGCATGGCGGCGTTGATATCGCCCACCACCACTTCACCCTCGTCCCCGACCACCGGCTTGAGCAGGGCGGCGATGTCCCCCGTGCCACCTGCCAGGTCGAGCACGCGGTCGCCGCGACGCACACCGCTGACCGCGACGAAATGGCGCTTCCACAGGCGATGGACGCCGAAGGACATCAGATCGTTCATGAGGTCGTAACTGCGTGCGACCGAGGTGAATACCTGGCCGACGAGTTTTTGTTTGTCTGCGACAGGTACGTCGCGGAAACCGAAATGAGTGGTGTCGTGCTTGTCCATCCATGGATGGTACCCCGTTGCCGATCCCCGGGCGAGCCGTCGCGCCGCGCGGGGATCGGTAGGGTGCGAGGGGCTAGGGGAGATTCAGGGCCGTGAAATCGCCGGCCTCCAGCCCGAGGAAACTGAGTGGGAAACCGGCATCGGGCTGGAGCACATAGGCGGTGACGCCACCGTGCCGGTCCTCGATGACGCGGATCCCCGGACGATCGCCGGCCCCGAGCCGCGCGCGGTATCGATCCAGGCGGATGTGCAGCCAGTCGTGGCCGTCCGCGGGCAAGGGTGCATCACCTCGTGCCGGCAGCCCCCGCAGGCCCGATCGGGGTACCGATTGCAGCGGCACGACCAGCGAGCCATCCCGCCCCATGCCGAGCAGCGCATCGCCCGGGTGATGCGCGTGCCATACCGAAGCGGGCCATTCCTCCGGTGACAGGACACGCCACGTCGCGCCGGGCGGCGGCGCAGCGCCCGGAGGCAGCGGCTCGACCGGCGTGCTGCGTGCTTCGCGCAGGGCGTCGTTCCAGGCCGTTCGCTGACGCAGCGTCACGAAGCGCGGCGTCGGTTGGGAGGTGGCTTCCCAGTAGAGCAGGTTGGCCTCACCCACATTGTGCAGGCGGCGTCGGAACGCGTGCTGGAACGTCCAGCGCTGGAACTCGGAAAGTCCCTGCAACTCCTGCCCCATGATGCCGCGCGTGTTGGGCTGCGGCATGGCCCCCGGTTCCACCCAGCCGCCACGCAGGCCGATATCCGTCCGGACCCGCCACGGGCCCGAAGGTCCGGGTTCGATGAGGGGGCCGGGGAAGGTCACGTCCACGGCGTTGGGCCGCTTCAGCCGCCAGGCATCCACCGCGGCGTCCTGGCGTATCTCGAAAACACGGCCTTGCTGACGGAGGTAGCGACGCCCATCCAGCCAGTGAATGCCGTTTGCATCCGGTCGGGTCCCGCTGAGATCGACGCCGTCGACGGCATACCGGGTGTCAAGCGACGGATGGCGGTCGGGAAGACGCAGTGATGACGGCGCGCGCTTCCCGCCGCGACCTTGCGGCAAGGTCAGCACGGACCGGCGGCCAGCGGAAAGTGCACCATGCCAACCCGCCAGGCTCAGGGACGCGGTGTACGCCTCGGTGAAATCCACGAAGGCCTGGCTGCCATTACCGGCCTTGACGTTATCGTAGAAACGCCACGTGGCCTGCAACGCCTGGCCGACGGCACTGATGGTCTCCATGATCGGTGCCGTTGGGCCGCGACTTCCCGACAAGGCTACCCGGAGAATTCCCTTGATCGAATCGGCATCGGCCTGGGCCGTGCTTCGCCCGGCCCAGGCCACGTCGCGGGACTGTCGCACGATCTCCGCATCGAACAGGGCTGTGCGGACGTCGCCATCCACGACCCGTTCCTCAAAGGGGCCCTCCGTGAGCGTGCCACGGCCATCGCTGGGGGCGCTCAGCACCCAGTGCGCACGCGCCGTCGATGCGGACACGCGAAAGCGCCGTCCGCTGCCGTTGGGACGTGTCTCGCCGAATTCGGCGGGAAGCCGCCGCAGCAGGTATTCCTCGAACGCGGGTGCATACAAAAAGTGTCGTGCGGCCGTCGCCCGGTCGGCGAACTCGCGGAACGACAGGCCATCCGGCGCCCCGGGCGTGTAGAGCACCACGCGCGACGAGCTGCGCGGATCCTGCACGCCGATGACCAGCACGTCGCTGACCACCTCGCCCTGATAGACCAGTTGTTGCACGCTGACGCGGTGGCCGCCCACGGTGCGCCGGGTGGCGGCAGCCGGGCTGTCGAGCACCGCTTCGACCATGCGGTATCCCCGGTCGTCGTTGTCGTCGAGGAAAACAGCGGGTTCGTCGGTGAGGTAAGAAGCCATGCGTGCGTCGGCGGCTTCCAGGCGCATGGTGCTCGTGCGATAAGGGCGGCCGTCGGGATCGCGCAGCTTTTCGCGCAGGTACGTGGCGAAGCGGGGCGCGAGGTTGATTTCGCGAACGATGTCACGCAGTGCCTGCAAGGGTGGCGGCGTGCCTTTCGCGCTGATCACGCGCAACGATCGCGCATCGATGACGCCGGTGTTGCGCAGCGCGAATTCGGCGAGGCTCATGCGTGTCGTGCCGGTCGATGAGGTTGAGCCCGGCAGGGTCAATGCTTCCGTGCCGGTGGTCTCGATCGCGATGTCGGCCGGATCGACGTCGATCCGTTGCCGCGACAGCGCAGCGACGAGTTCGCGCCGGCTCCACTGTGGAAGGTCGAGCGGAATGTGCGAGGGATGCCGCTGTGCGGAACCGACGGCCAGCATGCCGGCCATCCGATATTCCGCTACGGCGCGGCGCCAGCCCTGCGCCACCTCGGCGGGCACGCGCGCCAGGCGTGCCTCGCTTGCCGCTACTGCGAGGCGCATTTCGCGCGCGCTGATCAGGCCGAACACGTCGATCAGGTCGTGCAGGTCGTCGGCGGCCGCGATGTCGTCGGCGAATGGCGACGCATCTGCCGCGCCCGCTTCCGGCCATACGTCCGCCACCTTCTGACGGTGCAGCTCGCCCATGCGGTGCGCGAGGGACTGGAATACATCGCCGTGCAGGGGCGCGGAATCGACGAAGCGTACCGCGGTGACGACCTGCTGTGCCTCGTCCGCGCGCACGCCCGGCAGCGTCTGGTGGAGGGCCATGACCTGGCGCAGGCGAACCTCCGTGCGCGCGTGCAACGCATCGAGCGTTTCGAAAGTCTCCCAGCCATGGTCCGGCGTAAAGAGCAGCGTGGGCGATCCTGGCGTTTCGCGGGTGACGATCACCGCGCCGGCGTAATCGGCTTCGCCGATGCGCAGGCTGCGTACGTCGGTACCCGGCGGTAACGCGCCGCCGTAGGAGCGAGCGAAACCGGTGGCCAGCGAAGCGGCTGCCTCGTCCAGGGTGCCGTCGATGCGTCGCACGATGGCTTCGTCGCGCATGGTGGCGGCAAGTCGTGCCGCCAGGGCGTCGATACGCGCCACGGAGGGCGTGCCGGGCGCACCATCGACCGGCTGGCGCCACCACGCATCCAATCCGGCAAGGTACGCCGTGCGATCTTCGGCGTGGGGTGTGGCCGGCAGGGCGGGGAGCGCGGCTTGCTGCTCGGCCAGCCATGCCTGCACGTCCAGCAGTCGCCGAAGCCCGTCGATGGCCTCCTGTTGCGTACTGCTGACGATGGCAGGCGGCGCCTGCGGTGGAGTCATATCCATGCTGCATCCTTTGCTTGGGAAAGTCCGTCGCAAAGGTTAGGTGCGTGGCCCGCGCGTGTCTGTCCCCGGCCAGGCGCGTGCCGTGTCGGGTGATCCAAGGCAGCGGCGTGGGCGGCGCGTCGACGTCGTCACCGCCCGGCCTTACACGCCCGGATGCTCCCGATGACGTATTTCCTCGTTGGCCACATGGCGCTCATGCAGCGACTCGGCGGTGGTTTCACCAGGATCGGCGGGCGGCCGCGCGTCCAGGTCGCGATCGTTGTCGCCGCCGGGGGTGATCTTCAAAATCGAGTGACGCACCTCGCGCGCGAGGATGACGCGTGCATCGCGCACCATATCCTCCAGGGCGTCGCTGAAATCCAGCTTGCCCGCCTTGTCCGTCCAGACGATCTTCACCTCGCGCAGTTTCTGGATGAAGCCGCGGAACAGCGCCTTGTCGAAGAACTCCGGTGCCGACAGCTCGTTGAGCAGGCCCAGTCGCTGGGCCGTGAGCGTGCACGCGGTTTCCAGCTCGCCGGAACTCATGGTGTGCGGGCCGTTCTTCACCAGCGCGGCGATGGCGATGTAATACCGCTCGAAGGCCTGCAGCATGCTTCGTGCGATGACGCGGAGCTGGTACGCGCCGTCGTCCTGGCCCGGTCCGCGCTCGAGCACGCGACCATCGGCGCTGGACTCGAGCAGGCCCCGGCGGACGAAGAACTCGATGGTGTCCTGCAACTGTGCCGCAAAGCCGTCCTGGTCCCAGGGCAGGAACAGTTCGCCCTGGATGAACGGGTAGATGACCCGGCCCAGCCGGATGACGGACGAGCGCGACATGCGGCGGTTGTTGAGGAAGCACGCCGCCACCCACGCCGCCGCCGCGTTGAGGTGCAGCACGTTGTTGCGGAAGTAGGACAGCAACACCGCCTGTTCGCCGTCCGTGACGAGCACGTCGCCCAGCGGATGGCGCACCCGACGAATCCAGCCCATCTGCTCGCCATAGGCGACGATGCTTTGCGGGTTCATCGGCGTGATGGTGACCCGATCCGAGTAAGGCAGTTCGACGAACATCGACTTCGTCAGTTCGAGCTGGGCCAACAGGTCGTTTTCCGCCATCGCGTGCTTCGGCGTGGCCAGCACCACAAGTGCCAGCAGGTTGATCGGGTTGACGTCTGCGGCGCGGTTGATGTTGATCTGGATGCGGTCGGCAAGATCGTCGACCACGCCGTTCATCCAGTCCGGTCGGGTATCGGTGTCCGCGGTGGTCGCGCGCCAGTCGGGGGCGACGGCATCGAGCATCGGCGTGAGTGCGATCGGCTCGCCGAAGTTCAGCGTCACGTGGCCGTAGCGCTGGCGCAGCACCTTCAGGCCGCGGATCAGGCCGAGCAGGGATTCCTTCTCCTTCGGCTTGCCCGACAGTTCGCCGATGTAGGACTTGCCTTCCATCAGTTTCTCGTAGCCGATGTACACCGGCTGGAACAGCACGGGGCGGCGCGGCGCACGCAGGAACGCGCGCAGCGTCATCACCAGCATGCCGGCGCGTGGCGCGAGCAGGCGCCCCGTGCGCGAGCGGCCGCCCTCGATGAAATATTCCAGCGGCACGCCGCGGTCCACCAGCTGCGCTAGGTATTCGTTGAACACCACGGAGTACAGCGCGTTGCCCTTGAAGCTGCGGCGCAGGAAGAACGCACCGCCGCGGCGCAGGATCGGACCCACCACCGGCAGGTTGAGGTTGACGCCGGCGGCGATGTGCGGCGGCACCACGCCCGAGTGATGCAGCTGGTAGGACAGCAGCAGGTAATCGGTGTGGCTGCGGTGGCAGGGCACGTAGATCACTTCGTGGCCGGGAGCCGCGGCACGCGCCTTGTCGAAATGGTGCATCGCGATGCCGTCGTACAGCTTGTTCCAGAAGTTGGACAGCAGGAACGAGGACGAGCGCACCACGGGATGCGAGTAATCCGCCGAGATCTCCAGCGCGAAATCGCGCGCGCGACGCTGCGCCTTGGCCAGCGTGATGTTTTCCTTGCTGGCGGTGGCGGCGATGGCGTCGCGGACCGGCTCGGTGGTTAGCACGGCATCGACCACGGTGCGGCGATGGGAAAGGTCGGGGCCGATCACCGCGGCGCGAACGCGACGGAAGTGGGTGCGCAGCACGCGGGCGATCTTGCGGGTCAGCCGCTCGGGCGTGAGGCTGTGCGATTCGCCCATGACATCGCGCAACGAGACCGGCGTGGAGAAATGGACCACGGTATCGCGACCGTTGAGCAACAGCGCCAGCATCCGGCGGAAGCGGCCCACCACCAGCCAGTTTTCCGCGAACAACACGCTGAACCAGCCGCTTTCGCGGGCCGGTGCGCGGCCGACGTAGATCGACACCGGCACCACCTGGATGTCGCGCGTGGGATCGTCCTCGATCGCGCGGATCAGCTGGCCGAGCGGTTCCTTCGGGCCCCTGGCGTCCGTGCGCCCGAACAGCCAGCCGTGCCGGCGGCTCAGCGAGAACACGGACCGGCGCCGACGGCCAGGCAGCTCGAGCAGCTGCATCGGGCTGGGCAAGCCGGCCTCGCGGCAGGCGCGCTCGAGGATCAGCGCATCCGACGTGCCGTCGCGCTCGATGGCATAGCAGACCGCCGCGCCGCTCCTGAGCAGGGTGGTCGGCTCGGCCGGATCGCGCTTGATCCGGACCCAGGGTTCGAGGACACGCCCCAGCAGCTTGAACCACCAGGGTGAACGGGCGACATGGACGTGCGGAACCGCACTCATCGGGATTTCGGACATGCGGCGATTGTACGGCCTCAGCGCGCCCGGGCGGCTGCGACGGGTGCGCCGGGGGGCTTGCCGGGCGTGGCGGCGGTGGCCGCCGGCGCGGGCGCGCTCGTGGCCGGGGCGGGCTGGGCAAGGCGTGCATGGTCGTCGCGGACGCGTTGAAGCAGGTCGCTGTCGTACCAGCGGCCGTCGAGCAGCACCAGGGTTGCGTCGGTCTGGATCGGCTTGTCGAGAAGGGTATAGGTGATCTTCACGTGCGCCGAACCGCCGTTGTTTTCCAGCGTATCGATGCTCACCGAGTCGAAGCTCTTGTCCACGGACAGGCCGTAGACCGCCAGCAGGCGCTTGAAGCCGAGCCACCCCGTGGACCACGTGGCCATGGATTGCTCGAAGTTCATCGTGTGCAGGGCGTCGGGGGTGGAGAGGCCCGCCTTGCGTGCGGTATCCACGAGGATGCCGATCGCCTCCCGGGCGTGCCCCTGGTCGCCCCAGGCGACGGTCTGCGTCCAGGGGGCGACGATGTTCACCGCCTCGCGCAGCTGCCGTTTCTGCGGCACGGTAAGGTCCTTGGCCTGATCGATCGCGGTGAGCGCCATCGATTGGCCGACACCCGCGATCAGCGGCATCTGGTCTTTGTAGTCGCGATCGAAGCGCAGCAGCGTGGGCCGCAGGTCGGCGAACAGTTTCTTCTCGGCATCCGGCTCGGTCAGGCGTTTCACGCCCGCCTCGAATTTGGCGCGATCGGCCGGGTCCATCGGTGCTTCGGCCTCGTTGCGGCGCGGCCAGTCCGCGCGCAGATTGGCGAAATCGGCCGGGGGCAGGGCATGGCGCCAGAACATGTCGAACTTGCCGTCGCGGATCAGCTCCAGCGAAGCGCGTGTGGCGTCCTCCGGCGAACCGCCGCCCGGCGTGCCCGGCGTTTCCGCCTTTTTCTTGTCGCAGGCGGCGACGGACACGAGCAGGGCCAGGAGGACCGGTACCAGCAGGAGGGAGCGGCGCATGGGGGCTTCGACGTCTCGGCACGGCGGGGACGGGGAGCGTACAAGAAAAAACCCCGGAGACTCATCGTCTCACGGGGTTATCCAGCCCGAAGCCGGTAAGGGAAATGGCCTTGCCCGCCTTGCTTTGAAGCGCCACGGGTTTCGGCGACGGGGATGATAGTTGGATGACATTGTTAAAGCAATACATCATCTAGAGTCATCTAAGCTATTGATTTAATTGATGCGTAGTGCGTCCAGTTTCTTCTGGCGCCGTTCCGGCCGCGACAGCTCGAAGTCATTGTCGAACAGCGCCGGCTCCCACGAACCGTACGTGGGGTTGGGCAGGACGAACCAGCGTTCGCCGATCCACGCCGTGTAAGGCGCCATGGCACGACTGCGGCCCTCGCGCGTGTTCCCGGGGATGCTGGTGAAATCGCCCAGCTGGTCGCCGAACTGCATCAGCACCCGGTGGTGGGCGCCGATCCGCTGCCGCCGGCAGCTCTTCTCGCTGCCTGCCTGCTCGCAACCGTCGACGACCGTGCCCAGGCCGAGGAAGGATTCCTTGCCGGCGACGGGGAAACCGGCGCTGCGCAGGTTGGCCAGCGTGGCTTCGTCGAGGTCACGGGCCCGGTTGGAAATGTAGAACACGGCGATGCCGTGGTCCGCGGCAAAGCGGGTGAAGGCCAGGGCACCGGGCAGCGGCCGGGCTGCCGCTTCCTTGCACCAGGCCGCCCACTCCGCCTCGTTGTATTCGCCGCCGGAACGCACCAGCCGCGCCTGGTAAGGCGAGTTGTCGAGCACTGTCTCGTCGATATCGAGGATCACGGCCGGCTTGAGGCCCTTCAGCGAGGGGTGCGCGGCGCGGTCGTCCTTCGGTAACGCGTCCCACGTGGGGTCTTGCTTCGCCTTGAGGATTTTCTCCTGCGCCTCGCGGAAGGTCTGCAGGTAGATCAGGTCGTGCTCGTCGGCGCGCTGCGACCAGGCCACCGCGTTGAGGTTGTCGTCGGCACCGGTGCCCGAGGCAGGTGCCGGGAGCGTTGCCGCGGCAGTAGGGGCCCCTGCTGGAGTCGCCGGGGCGGCAGCCCGCGGCGCATGGGCGCAACCGCCCGTGGTCAGGGCGAGGACGGCCGCAAGGGCGACCGGAGCGAACTTCATCATGGAAACCCCTTGTCGATCGGGTATCGGCACCCGAGGGGCGGCGATTCTGCGCGCAGTTTACGACAGCCTGACGACGGGGGCATGCCTCTGGCGCTGCCGCCCCACGTACTGACAGACTGCGGCCTTACCCACGACGAGATCGTCCATGGACGCTTCGCCCTCACGGACCCGCGCCGTGCGCATCGCCAGCTATGTCGCCGCGGGTAGCGGCTTGCTGCTGATCCTGTGGCTGCGCCTGCTTCCGGCCCTGCTCGCTGGCCTGCTCGTCTATGAGATGGTGGTCTCCACGGCCCCCCTGATGGGGCGCCGCCTGCCGAACGACCGCGCACGCGTGCTGGCCGTGGCGGTGATCGGGGTCGTGGTGGTCGGTCTGCTGACCTTGCTGATCCTGGGCGGCATCAGCTACTTCCGCAACGAGATCGGCAATCCGCAGGAGTTGTGGCAGGACCGCCTTATGCCGCTGGTGGAGCGTGCGCGGCAGCAGCTGCCCCCCGCCATCGTCGATCGCCTGCCCGACAGCGTCGAGGCGCTCCGTTACACGGCGATGGACTGGGCCCGCTCGCACGCGGTGGCGCTGCAACTGGCAGGCAAGGAGGCTGCGCGCGTGCTGGTGCATATCCTCATCGGCCTGATCCTCGGCGCCATCGTCGCCCTCAGCCGCACGCGGCCCAGCCATCAGGTGGGGCCGTTCGCCGCCGAGATGTCACTGCGTAGCGCGCGGCTCGCCGACGCGTTCCACAACATCGTCTTCGCCCAGATCAAGATCTCGATGGTCAATACCGTGTTCACGGCGATCTACCTGCTAGGCATCCTGCCCCTGTTCGGCGTGCACCTGCCGCTGACCAAGACGCTGATCGTCGTGACGTTCCTCGTGGGGCTGCTGCCCGTGATCGGCAATCTTATGTCCAACACGGCCATCACCATCGTCGGGTTGTCCGTCTCGCTTTACGTGGGCCTGGGCGCGCTGGTGTTCCTGGTCGTGATCCACAAGCTGGAATACTTCCTCAACGCGCGCATCGTCGGCGTGCAGATCCGGGCCCGCGCCTGGGAGCTGCTGGTGGCCATGCTGATGTTCGAGGCGGCGTTCGGGCTGCCGGGAGTGGTCGCGGCGCCGATTTTCTACGCCTACCTCAAGTCTGAACTCGAGGCCGCGCGTTTGATCTGACGTTCATCGTCGTGATGCTGGAATCGCCGCCATTCAAGGAACCCGACATGATCAGCACGCCCGGATCTTCCCGCGCCATCCGCGTGGCCACCTATATCCTCGCGGCGCTGGCGCTGTGGGGTGTGCTGATGTTGCACCTCGTCTCCGCGCTGCTGGCGGGGCTGCTGGTCTACGAGGTGGTCGAGGCGCTGACGCCGCTGATCCGGCGCGTCATCCCGGGTGAACGGGCCCGCCTCATCGCGGTGGGCGTGGTCACGGTAATCGTGGTGGGCGCCATCGTGCTGCTGGTCTTTGCGGCCTTGAGCTTCTATCGCCGCGACGTCGGCGATCCACAGCAACTGTGGGATGCAAAGCTGGTGCCGCTGCTGGACAAGGCGCACGAGCAACTGCCTGCGTGGCTGACCTCGCGCCTGCCCGACAGCCTCAACGACTTCCGAACCCAGGGCATGGGCTGGGCCCACGAGCACGCGGGCGACCTGAAGCTGGTCGGCACCACGGCTGCCCGGGTGACGGCGCATATCCTGATCGGCCTGGTGCTGGGTGCCATCGTCGCCGTGTCGCACGGGGCGGGCGGTCGGCCGGCCAAGCCGCTCGCATTCGAGCTGTCGACCCGCTCGATGCGCCTCGCCGACGCGTTTCACAACATCATCTTCGCCCAACTGAAGATATCGGCGATCAACACGACGCTGGCGGCGCTGTTCCTGCTGGTGGCGCTTCCGCTCTTGGGCGTGCACGTGCCACTGGCGAAGACGCTGGTGATCGTGACCTTCGTGGTGGGCCTGCTGCCGGTGGCGGGCAACCTCATTTCCAACGTGCTGATCGTGGTGGCGGGGTTGTCCGTCGCGTTGTGGGTCGGCGTGGCGGCGCTGGTATTCCTGGTCGTGGTGCACAAGCTGGAATACTTCCTCAACGCGAAGATCGTCGGCGGGCAGATCCGTGCGCGCACGTGGGAACTGCTGATCGCGATGCTGGTGTTCGAGGCGGCGTTCGGCATCGCCGGACTGGTGGCGGCGCCGATCTACTACGCGTACCTGAAGAGCGAGCTGGAATCGGAAGGGCTTATCTGAGGCATCAGCCACCGCCCGCCAGCATCGCGCGGATGCGGGCAATGTGGGTGTCGGCGGCTTCCTTCTTCACCTCGGCGTCGGCGTCCGGGTCCTTGCCGTCCCAATGCAGGTCGTCCTGCGGCAGTTCCTCGAGGAAGCGGCTGGGGTCGTTCGAAAGCACCTCGCCGTACTTGCGCGAGCGGGCGGAGAAGGACAGGGTCAGCATCTCCTTGGCGCGCGTGATGCCGACGTACATCAGGCGGCGCTCCTCGTCGAGGCGGCCTTCGTCGATGGCACCTTCGTGTGGCAGCGTGCCGTCTTCGCAGCCGACGATGAAGACGAAACGGAACTCCAGCCCCTTCGCCGAGTGCAGGGTCATCATGCGCAGGGCGTTGCCGGGATCGTCGCGGTCGGCGTGACTGAGCAGGGCGAGCTGGGCGGCGATGTCGCCGGTGCGGCCGCCGTCGCGGCCCATGGCGCGGAACCAGTCGACCAGTTCGCGCAGGTTGCCCAGGCGGCGCTCGCGCAGCACCTCGTCGGTGGTGGACGCCGCGATCTGCGCGCCGTAACCGGTTCTCTCGATCACGGTGTTGACCAGGTCGGCGGCGCTCTCATGCACGGCATGGCTGCGCAGTTCGTCCATCAATCGCGCGAAACCGGCCAGCGCCGAGGCGGCGCGCGGCGCGATGGTTTTCAGTGCGCTGTCGCTGCGTGCGGCATCCAGCAACGACGCGTTGCGGGACTGCGCCATCTGCCCGAGTTTTTCCAGTGACGTGGCGCCGATCTCGCGCTTGGGTACGTTGACCACGCGCAGGAAGGCGGCATCGTCGGTCGGGTTGGTCAGCAGCCGCAGGTAGCAGAGGATGTCCTTCACTTCCGCGCGATCGAGGAACGAAAGGGCGCCGCTGAGGTGATACGGCACGCGGGCGAGACGCAGCGCCTTCTCGATCACACGTGCCTGGAAGTTGCCCCGGTACAGGATGCAGAAGTCATCCCAGCGAATGCCTTTTTCCTTGTACTTCTCGTGCAGGCTGGCCGCGATGGAAGCGATGCGTTCTGCTTCGTGGTCGTTGTCCTTGCATTCCAGCACGCGGATGGGCGGGCCTTCGGCATGATCGCTCCACAGGCGCTTCTCGTGCACGTGCGGGTTGTTGGCGATCAGATGGTTGGCCGCACGCAGGATGCGCTTGGCGCAACGGTAGTTCTGCTCCAGCTTGATCACGCGCAGGTTGGTGAAGTCGCGCCCGAGCTGGTCGATGTTCTCGGGGTTCGCGCCGCGCCAGGCGTAGATGCTCTGGTCGTCGTCGCCCACGCAGGTGAAGCGCGCCTTGGGACCGGCGATGGCCTTGAGCAGGCGGTACTGCGCGTCGTTGGTGTCCTGGTATTCGTCGACCAGCAGGTAGCGCAGGCGCTCCTGCCAGACGGCACGCGCATCGTCGTCGGTTTCCAGGATGCGCAGCGGCAGCCGGATCAGGTCGTCGAAGTCCACCGCGTTGAACGCGGCGAGGCGCTGCTGGTACAGGTCGTAGATGGTGGCCGCTTCTATCTCGCGCGGGCTGCGCGCCGAGGCCATGGCTTCCTCCGGGGACAGGCCGCCGTTCTTGGCCTTGCCCACCAAGTTGCGGATGCCCTGGATCACTTCCGGCTTCACGCCCTTGGGCGAGAGTTCCTTGATCATGTTGGCGCTGTCGTCGGCGTCCAGCACGGAGAACCCGCGACGCAGCTGCGCGCGGTCGTGCTCGATCTGCAGGAACTTCAGGCCGAGCGCGTGGAAAGTGCAGACCGTGAGCGCCTTGGCGGACTGCTCGGAAATGAGCTTGCCGACGCGCTCGCGCATTTCCTTCGCCGCCTTGTTGGTGAAGGTGATCGCGGCGATCTTCTCGGCGGCCAGATGGCGGCGCGAGATCAGGTGCGAGATCTTTTCGGTGATGACGCGCGTCTTGCCCGAGCCGGCACCGGCCAGCACGAGGAGGGGACCGTCGCAGTACTCGACGGCCGCGTGTTGTTGCGGATTGAGCATCGGGATTCGGGCCGGAAAGGACAGGCGGACGAGACCGGAGATGGTATCAGGTGCAGGCCCGGGGGAAGGGAACGCGACCGTACTCTCAGCGACGGCGAGACTGCCGGCGACGACGCCAGGCGGTACCATGTGCGGTCACGCATCGGAACGACCGGCATGGCCAAGCTGTATTTCTACTATTCGGCAATGAATGCCGGCAAGACCACCACGCTGCTGCAGAGCGCGCACAACTACCACGAGCGCGGCATGCGCACGCTGATCCTCACCCCGGCGCTGGACAACCGCTACGGCGAAGGCGTGGTGGCGTCGCGCATCGGCCTGCAGGCCCGCGCGCTGCGCTTCGCCGGTGACGAGGACATCCTGGCCATCGTGGAGCGGGATATCGCCCGCCGCGGTCCGCTGCACTGCGTGCTGGTGGACGAGGCGCAGTTCATGAGCAAGGCCCAGGTCTGGCAGCTGTCCGACGTGGTGGACCGGCTGGGGATTCCGGTGCTGGCCTACGGCCTGCGCACCGATTTCCGCGGCGAACTGTTCGAGGGCAGCCGCTACCTGCTGGCCTGGGCGGACAACCTGGAAGAGATCAAGACGATCTGCCATTCGGGCAGGAAGGCCACGATGGTGGTTCGTGTGGATGAGCATGGCCGGGCGGTGACCCAGGGCCCGCAGGTTGAGATCGGCGGCAACGACCGCTATGTCTCGGTCAGCCGCGCGGAGTTCAAGAGCGTCACCGCGGGCGATGGCCGTATCGAGTTGCAGCAATCCGTGCTGCCGCTCGGCGAAACCGATTCCGACGAAGGACAGCCCGCGTGACCGAAACGATTACTGCCGCCCCCTCATGGCCGCGTCCCCACTGGCAGCCCAGCGATGAAGAGGCCGTACTGCTCTTTTTCGTCTTCGGCGCCTTTCCGGAAGACCTGGCCATCCCCGCGGTACGCTACGGTAGCCCGGGACTGCCCGACGGTGTGGAGTTGCAACGCTTCCAGAACGCCGTGCTGTCCAAGTGGGAAGGCTATCCCCTGGCGGGCGCGCTGGGCGAACTGCTGCGCGAGGATAGCCCGGAGGCTTTCGCGGCAGCCAAGGCCGCGCCGCATGTCGTGGCCATCCGTGGGCGCTTTGCCGACCGCGAGGCCCTGGATTACCTGCGTGACACGCTCGGCGTCGTGGCGGCCCTGACGGACATCGGCGGCAAGGCGGTGGTCGATCCGCAGATCCTCAGCCTGTTCGATGCTGCGAGCTGGCGTGAGCACTACCTGATCAAGGGTGGCGCACCCACGCGCCACCACGTGCTGATCCTGTGCAGCCCGGAAGAGACCAAGGGCCGCTCCTGGATCCGCACGCGTGGCATGCGCAAGTTCGGGCGTCCGGACATCAGCCTGACCAACGTGCCCGACCGCGAGATCGACCGCGCGGGTGCGCTGGCGGAGCGCTTCGTCGACCTGGGCGCCCTCGGGGCGCATTTCGAGGAAGGGCAGACGGTCGAGGTGGACGGCGTAGCGGGTGGACTGACCGTGGCCCTTTCAGGCGACGAGACCGACCCGCTGTTCAACAACTCGCACGCGGCGATGCGCTGGCCGGATTGATCAGGCCTGGCAGGACGGGCAGTAGAAAGAAGCACGCTGCCCGAGCGTGACGACCCGGATCGGCGAGCCACACTGCTTGCAGGGCTCGCCGCCCCGGCCGTACACGAACAGCTCCTGGAAGAAATACCCGGGTGCCCCGTCGGGCGCGAGGAAATCGCGCAGCGTGGTGCCGCCCCGGGAAATCGCGTACGCCAGGATGCGCTTGATCTCGGCGGCGAGCCGGGCATAGCGCTGCCGCGACACCTTGCCCGCCGCGCGGCGGGGATCGATCCCCGCGGCAAACAGCGCCTCGCTGGCGTAGATGTTGCCCACGCCGACCACGACGGCGTTGTCCATGATGAAGGTCTTGACCGCCGCGCTGCGTCCCTGTGCCAAGCGCCACAGCACGTCACCGTCGAAGGCGTCGGTCAGCGGCTCCGGCCCGATGCCATCCAGCAGGGCATGGGTTTCCCCCGGCATCTGCCACAGCAGTGCGCCGAACCGGCGCGGGTCGGTCAGGCGCAGCGCCTGGTCGGTTTCCAGCACGATGTCCACGTGGTCGTGCTTGCCCGGCGGCGTGTCCCGCGGCAGCACGCGCAACATACCGGACATGCCCAGGTGGAGCAGGGCCGTGCCCGCCTGCGTTCGCAGCAGCAGGTACTTGGCGCGGCGTTCCACCGCCTCGATCACCTGCCCGGGCAAGTGCGAGGTGATCTCCGGCGGAATGGGCCAGCGCAGGTCCGGCCGACGAAGCACCACGCCGGTGACGCGGCGTCCTTCCAGGTGCGGCGCGATCCCGCGGCGGGTGGTTTCGACTTCGGGCAGTTCGGGCATGCGCGGAAGATGGGGCCTGTCGCGGCGGCTGGCAACTACCACGGAGCCCTGGGAATCAGGGCAGGGGGTTCAGGGCGGCGCTCCGGCGCGCGTCGGCAGGGCGGCGGTTCGCTCGGCCCGCGGTAGCGCCTGCGCGGGCACGAAGGCGATGCGATTCCCCACCCTCGCATAGCGTTGCCTGCCCAGCGCGGCCAGGTCGCCGAAGTCGATGCGCACATCGTCGAGCACCAGCACGGCGATCGGTGGCGCCAGGCCGATCTTCGCCGGGTCGAACGCCGCGGACGGTTTCCAGTCGGACACCGGTGTGGCCGCGAGCGCGGCCAGGTCATTCAGCCGGCCCTGGTCGACCACGCTACCGTTGCCCTCGGCGATCCAGCGCCCGTCGCGCCGCTCGAAGCGCTGCGGGGTGCTGCCCTTGAACGCGACCTCGATACGCGTGATCGCTTCCGGGTCGAGCGGCGTCAGCGTATGCGCGCGGGCATCGCTTTCGTCCACGTGCCATTGCCACGCCACGGCACCGACCAGCAACGTCAGCACCAGCAGTCCGATCAGCCGGCTTCGCATGTCAGCGCCTCCGGCGTCGCCACGCGATGCCCGCGCCGGTGCCCAGCAGCAGGAGGGGCAGGGCGACGAGGAAGCCGAAGGTGAGGGCATTGAGCCCGTCCTGCGACAACGCGATGATGCGGTCGGGCGCGCCGCGCGCCGGCAGGTTCACCAGCACGTCGTCGCCTAGCAGCCAGTCGAGCACGCGCTCTCCAAGGGCCCGGTTGCCGCCGTTGCCGATGTACGTGTTGGAAAGGAAGTCGCCATCGCCGATCACGACCGCGCGCTGTTCGTTGCGATCGGGGCGCGGCGACAGGCGGTTGAGCGCGAAGCCGAAATCCAGCGGCCCCTTCAGCTCACCGGCCTCGGGATGGAACGCCACGGTGGAGGCATGCGCGTTGTCGATGCCGCCGAAGGCGGTCCAGCTGCGCTCGCCCGAGCGCAGGAACGGCACCACGGCCCAGTCGTGATCGGACACCTGCGCCAGCGCCGACACCTGCGGAAACAGGGCACTTTCGTGGAATCCCCGGGTGATGGCGTGGAAGGGGTAGTCCCCCACGACGACCAGGCGGGGGTCGGCGACATTCAGGGTGCTGCCCTGGCCATCCACCAGCACGCCGGGCAGCACCCGCACGCCGAGCGCGTCGGCGAGCGGACCGGTGCCCAGGTCGTCGTTGCCCGGCTCGGTCAGCCACAACAGGTTGCCGCCGTCGCGCAGGTAGTCCACCAGCGCGGCGACGCTCGCCGCCGGCAAGGGCGCGCCGGGGCTGGCGAGCACGACCAGGTCGGTGTGCTCGGGAACGCCGCGTGTCTGGCTGAAGTTGAGTGGCACGGCACGGATGCCGCGGCGTTCGATCTGGCCCATGAAGGTGCCGAGATCCGCATTGGCGTGGCCATCGGCCTGTCGCTCGCCATCGCCGGTGACGAAGGCGACCACCCGCTCGCCCCCGCGCGCCAGGCGTTCCAGCGCGTTGGACAGGTTGCGCTCGTTGATCGGGCTTTCCACGCATTGCTCGCGGCCCTGGTAGCGCACCAGCAAGGCGCCGTCGCCGGCGATGCCCAGCTGGCGTGATGCCGCCGGATCGAGGTCGGGATCGACGAAGGACAGGTGCAGGTCTTTCTTCTGGCGCGTGTAACGCTCGAGCACGGCGGCGATCTGCTCGCGCAGCGGGCCGGTCGGCGAAAGGTAACCGATCACCTCGACCGGGCCGTGGAGCGCGTCCAACACGGCCACGCTTTCCGGTGCCAGGCTGGCGCGGCCACCGCGTGTCCAGTCCGCCGTCCACACATGACGCGAGCTGAGGAAACCGAGGCAGCCGGTCGCCACCAGCAGGCCCAGCAGCACCAGCCAGCGATCGAGGCGGCGCATCACTGGCGCTCCCGGTCGGCGCCGAGGCGGCGGATGGCGAGTGTCAGCGACAGGGCGATCGCCAGCGCGAACCAGGCCAGGTCGGACGACATCACCAGCCCGCGGATCAGGTGCTGCAGGTGGGTCGCCATGGCCAGCCATTCGAGGAAGCCCCCGCTTACGCCGGCCGCCTGCGCGCCGCGGTCGATGGTCCAGAGCGCCAGCGTGACGATGAGTGACATGGCCGCCGCGATCGCCGGGAACGCCGTGGCGGCCGAGCAGGCAAGGCCGATGGCCGCCAGCGTCGCGAGGAACAGGCCCGTGCCCAGCGTGGCCGCGGCGAGCTTGCCCCAGTCTGCGGTGGAGGCGGCGCCCACGCAGAGAGGCATGGCCACCGTGGCCGCCAGCCACAGGGCGAGCCAGCCCAGCACCGCGATGTACTTGCCCAGCACGATGCGTGTCGGCGACAGGCCGGTCGATGCCAATAGTGCCAGGGTGCCGGCACGGCGCTCGCCGGCCAGCTGCGTCATGGTCATCAGCGGCACCACGAGGAAGGCGAGTTTGGCCAGTTCCGCCAGCAGCGGGATGGCGACCAGATCGGTGAATCCCGGCGCGTCGGCGCTGCCGGCCAGCTTCACCTGGGCGCCGAGGAACTGGCCCAGGCCGAGCACGAATGTCCAGGCCAGCCAGGCGATGGTGAGTGCGGCAAGCGCCCAGGCCAGCGGGCGAACGAGGAGGCGGCGCCATTCCAGGCGAGCGACAGCGGCGACGGTCACGCGTGGCCTCCCGTGGCGATACCGAAAAACACGGCTTCGACATCGCCACGGCCGTCGGCGTCATGCAGGGGAGCGTCGTGCCGGAGCCGCCCCTCGTGGAGGATCGCCACCCGATCACAGACGGCCACCACTTCGCCCAGCACGTGGGTGGACAGGATCACCGCGGCGCCCGCCGCGGCGCGTTCCCGGATCAGTCCACGCAGTTCGGCGACCTGGACCGGGTCAAGCGCGTTGGCCGGTTCGTCCAGGATCACGAGCGCGGGCTGGTGGACCAGGGCACAGGCCAACCCGAGGCGCTGTCGCTGGCCCTGTGACAGCACGCCGGCAAGACGCCGGCGGAGGTCGCCCAGCTGGAGCCGGGCGATGATGGCGTCGGTGGCCGTTCTCGCGTCCTTGCGTGCGGCGCCGCGAAGGCGCGAAAACGCCAGCAGGTGTTCGTCTACGGACAACTCGGGCCACAGCGGTGCACTCTCGGGTAGCCAGCCGAGCTTTTTCCGGGCCAAGGAGGGTTGCGCGATGAAGTCCTTGCCGTCGATGTCGATCCGGCCACCTTCCGGCCGGAGGGCGCCCGCGAGCATGGCGAGGGTGGTCGACTTGCCTGCTCCGTTCACGCCCAGCAGGCCCAGGACTTCGCCCCGGTTCAGGCTGAACGACACGTCCTCGACCGCTTGTCTCCCCGCACGGCGACGCGACACCCGCGACACGTTCAGCAAAGGGGGCGCAGTCATGGCGCCGTGAGCACGAATGACGCGCAACGGCGGGCATCGTGCGCACAAAATGCCGCCACGGATCGACCATGCTGAACGTGTAAGGGATCTGTCATCCCGCGATTGTGCGGAATGGGGTCCGGAAATCACAACAGCCGGCTTCACATCTGGCCATTTTCCAGGCTGGTGGGTATGGGATTGGCTCGCTAGACTGGCACCTGTACGACACCTTCACTCCCCGCGCGGTACCGACCTGATGTTCGACACCCTGCTCGATTTCCTGGCCAACGGCCTCACTCGCGCCAGCTGGGGCGAGATAGTCATCTATGTCCTCGTGGTCACCCAGCTCACCATCTTCACGGTGACGCTGTATTACCACCGCAGCGCTACGCACCGCGGCGTGGATTTCCATTGGACCCTCAACGGCTTCTTCCGCTTCTGGGGCTGGCTCACCACGGGCATGGTGGTGAAGGAATGGGTCGCCATTCATCGCAAGCACCACGCCAAGGTCGAGACCGAGGAAGATCCGCACAGCCCGCAGGTCTTCGGCATCAAAAAGGTGTTCCTCGACGGCGTATCGCTCTATCGCGAGGCCAGCTACAACAAGGCCGACATGGAGAAGTACGGTCGCGGCACGCCGGATGACTGGTTCGAGCGCAAGCTGTTCGGCGCGCACCCCTACTGGGGCCCGGTCCTGATGGCCTTCATCGACGTGGCGCTGTTCGGCGTGATCGGCATGGCCATCTGGGCCGTGCAGATGGCCTGGATTCCGTTCTGGGCTGCCGGTTTCGTCAACGGCATCGGCCACTGGTGGGGTTACCGCAACTTCGAAAGCTCCGACACTGCGACCAACATATCGCCGTGGGGCTTCTGGATCGGCGGTGAAGAACTGCACAACAACCACCACGCGTTCCCCAGTTCGGCCAAGTTCGCCCTGCGCAAGTGGGAGTTCGACATCGGCTGGGCGGTGATCTGCAGCCTGCGTTTCTTCCGCCTCGCCAAGGTGCTGCGCGTGGCACCCACCCTGAACATCCGTCCGAATGTGCACCTGCCGGATTCGGAGACGCTCAAGGGCGTGCTGGCGCTGCGCTTCCAGGCCACCACCGATTACTACCGCAACGTCATCCTGCCGACCATGCGCGAGGAAATGACCCAGGCCGGCGACAGCCTGAAGGCCGTGCCGCGTCGCGTGCGTCGGGCACTGGCCGATGGTGGGCGCTGGCTCGACCACGATGCGCGCGAGCGCATGCAGGCGGCGCTGGCCAACCGCCCCGCGCTGACTACGGTCTGCGAGTTCCGCGCCCGGCTGGTGGCGTTGATGGAAGAGCGCGGTGGCGACAAGGCCCTGAAGTCGTTGCAGCAGTGGATCGCCGAGGCCGAGGAAAGCGGCATCCGCTCGCTGCAGCAGTTCGCCCAGCGCCTCAAGGGCTATTCGGCGGTGGGCGCGTAAGCGCGAACGGTCAGCGGTTATTGGAAAGGCTCGCCATCACTGGCGGGCCTTTTTTACGGTTCTTCGCGCGTTAGCGGGGAGGAGGCGTCGGGACGGGCCCGGGTCATTCGTGAAGAACCCTTTTTTCTTCACTGACCGCGCCTCGTTCCCGGCCAGGAACGACGAGCCAAAAAAAACCCGCCTCGCGGCGGGTTTTTCAGGAAGATCGAAAAGCGCCGGGCGCTTATTTAATCTTGCCTTCCTTGTATTCCACATGCTTGCGGACGACAGGATCGTACTTCATGAACACCATCTTTTCGGGGGTGTTCTTCTTGTTCTTCGTGGTCGTGTAGAAGTGACCGGTGCCCGCGGTGGAAATCAGGCGGTGCTTATCGCGCTTGCTTGCCATGGTTGATCTCCTTAGATCTTTTCGCCGCGGGAACGGAGGTCGGCCAGCACGGCTTCGATGCCGTTCTTGTCGATGGTGCGCAGCGCGTGGTTGGAAACGCGAAGCTTCACCCAACGGTTCTCGCTCGCGACCCAGAAGCGGCGCTCGTGCAGGTTCGGCAGCCAGCGGCGGCGGGTCTTGTTGTTTGCGTGCGAGACGTTGTTGCCGCTCTGCACGCCCTTGTTGGTGACTTGGCATCTACGGGCCATGATGACCTCCTTTAGATTCGTTGGACCGCCCTTTGGCCAGGGTGGCGACGGCCCAGCCACGGCCCGGGTTGCGGGACGCCATGTGATGGCTGGAGGGGGTGGAGCATCCCGTTCGACAAGGCCCGCATCACATGACGGACGTGCCCGACGTATCGGGTCGGCATAGGGAAGCCGGGCATTCTCTCAGAATCCCACCCCGCCACGCAAGCCGGACTGTGCGGCGCGCCGGGTTGTGTGAAACAATCCCGGCTTTCGTGCCAGCGGCACGTATCCCGCCCATACGACGCCTTCGAGGATTCAAGCAATGGCAGACATCACCGTCAACGGCCAGGCCGGCCAGCCGCAGCTCATGCTGCAAAAGATCTACGTCAAGGATGCCTCCTTCGAAGCGCCCAACGCGCCGCAGGTGTTCCAGGAAATGGGCGAGACGGAAACGCAGCCGCAGGTGCAGCTCAACCTCGGCCACAAAGCCGTCGACCTGGGTAACGACCTGTTCGAAGTGGTGCTCAGCCTCACGCTCACCTGCAACCTGGGCGAGCGCACCGCCTATCTGGCCGAAGTCCACCAGGCCGGCATCTTCGGTATCGGTGGCTTCACCGCGGAAGACCGTGACGGCATCCTGGGCTCCTATTGCCCGAACCTGCTGTTCCCTTACGCGCGCCAGATGGTCTCGGCCATGATCCAGGAAGGTGGCTTCCCGCCGTTCCTCCTCCAGCCGATCAACTTCGACGCCCTGTACGCCGAACAGCAGCGCCAGCAGGTCGAAGGCGCCGGTGCCCATCCGCTCAACAGCTGAGCGATGAACGCCGCTTCCCGACCCACCGTCGCCGTCCTCGGCGCCGGTTCCTGGGGCACGGCGTTAGCCGCGCTGCTGGCACGCAACGACGTCCCCACCCGGTTGTGGGGGCGCGATGCCGATGTGCTGGCGACGATGGCCGCCTCGCGGCGCAACGTGCGTTACCTGCCCGACCTGGATCTGCCGCCGGAACTCACCTACGACGCCGACCTGGTCAGCGTCCTGCGCGGGGCGGACATCGTGCTGCTGGTGGTGCCCAGCCACGCATTCGCCGCGCTGCTCGACCAGATCGTGCCGATGCTGGAGCCGGGCGTGCGTATCTCGTGGGCCACCAAGGGCTTCGAAACCGGCACCGGTCGTTTCCTGCACGAGCTGGTCGGCGAGAAACTGCCCGGTCGACCTGCCGCCGTGGTCACGGGGCCGTCCTTCGCTCGCGAGGTCACCGCTGGCCTGCCCAGCGCCGTGACCGTGCATGCCACGGATGACGCTTTCGGCAAGGAACTGGCCGTGCTGCTGCATGCGCCCAATTTCCGGGCTTACACCGGTAACGACATCCTGGGCGCGGAGCTCGGTGGCGCGATGAAAAACGTTCTGGCCGTGGCCACGGGCGTCGCCGACGGCATGGAACTGGGGCTCAACGCTCGCGCGGGCCTGATCACCCGCGGCATGAACGAAATGCTTCGCCTCGGCGTCGCCCTGGGCGCCCGGGCCGAAACCCTGATGGGTCTGGCCGGCCTGGGCGACCTGGTGTTGACCTGCACGGGTGATCTGTCGCGCAACCGTCGTCTCGGCCTCGCGCTGGGTCGGGGCATTCCCCTCGCCGAGGCGATACGCCAGATCGGCCAGGTCGTGGAAAGCGTGGTGACGGCCGACGAGGTGGCCCGCCTCGCGGGGTTCCATGGGCTGGACCTGCCGATCTCCGCCGCCGTGCGCTCCGTGCTCCATGGCGAGGTCACGCCCGAGCAGGGGCTGCGCACCCTGATGGGCCGCGAACAGAAGGCCGAATACCCCGTCGACCTCTTTCCGCACCGCGCGCCGGCCGCATGAGGCATCTCCCGGCTGGCTGAACCGGGACGGTCCGCGGGGTAAAAAGTCCTACGGGCACGCCGTGCCGCCTTTGCTAAGCTTCCTGTTTTGGTCGCGCCAAAAGGCTCGCATACGGATGCATCAACCGGACGACAAGCGCAGGCGTCACGCCATGGCCGACGGGTTACCCGTGGCATGGCAGCGCGCGCTCGTCGAGCCGGTGGCCCCCGAGCCATCGGCCGGTCGTATCGTTCTCGGCTTCTTCCTCGAGGGCGTCAACGACGACCACGAACCGGCCGCCCGCCTTGATGTCGCGCCCGTGCTGCTGACGCTTGGCGAGGAAGGGCGCTATTCGCGGCCCACCCCGTTGGACAGCCGCCATCTTCCCGATGCCGCGCTCACCGTGGCCGAAAAACGCCTGGCCTCGACAGTGCTCGGCCTGCCGCAAACCCTGCGCAAGAGCCGCAGCTACGCGCGCTTCGCCGGTGCACTGGGTGACCAGCTGTTATCCGAGGTGCTCGATGGCGCGCCATGCTTTTTCGGCGGCGTGGCGGGACTCAAGCTGTCGCGCGGCCAACCGCACGCACTCAGCTGGCGCTGGAACCTGGAGAAGGACGGCAGCCAGAAACTGCAGCCGGCACTTCCCGCGAGCCAGCGGCTGTTCCGCGTCGGCTCGCTGTGGTTCCTCGATGCCGAGCACGCGGAAGTGGGCCCGCTGGAGGGCTCGCCCGACGAGGACACCTGGCTGGACCTGCCGCCCCTGCCGCCCGAAAGCACGGCCGCTTTCATGACCGGTGTGGCGGGTACGCGCATGGGATCGCGCCTTCCCGCACCGCAGGTGTTCGGCGACATGCGCCGTGCCGAGGTGTCGCCACGGCCCGTGCTGGTACTGCACGCGCTGACGCGGCACGCCCGTCTTGCCGCCGGCACCCCGCCGCTGGCGTATGGCCGGCTCGCCTTCGACTACGCCGGCGAGCGGCTTCCGGGCCGGGGCGGCGAGCCACTGGTGCGCCGCGTGCGTAACGGTGCCTTGCTGGAGATCGCGCGGCGCCGGGCGGAAGAACTGGCTTCCATGGAAACCCTGGAAGGTGCGGGCCTCAATCCGGCCGTCGATACCGAGGGCCTGCCCTGGGACATGGCCGACACGCTGCCCGACGATGCCTGGCTGTTTCCCGGCAAGGGCTATGCCGGTGCGCTGGAAGTGAACACGCCCGCGCGCTGGCTCGCATTGCGTCCCCGACTCGAAGCCGACGGCTTCGTGCTGGAATACGACCGCAGCTTTCCCTTCGAGGTGCTGGAAGGTCCGGTGCATTGGTACGGCAAGGCTCACGAGGACGACGCCGACCGCGCCTTCGATCTGGAAATCGGCATCGAGGTGGAGGGCAAGCGGGTCAACCTGCTGCCCGCCGTGGCCCATGCATTGGCGGAGCATCAGCTCAGCCTGAGCCCCACCCCGGGCGAGGCGGAGGATTCCGTCTGGTATGCCCCGGTGGACGAGCGTCGCCGCGTGCCGGTACGCCTGAAGGAACTGCGCGGTCTGCTGGCGCCGCTGGCGGAATATCTCGAAAAACCGCGTCAGCAATTGCACCTGCCCCGCGTGCAGGCCGGTCGCCTGGAAGAACTGGTACAGGCCCTGCCCAGCGGCGGTTCGTTCGAGGCGCCCGAGCGCCTGCGTGGTTTTACCAAGCGCCTGCGCGAGGCGGCGGAGCGTGCCAGCGATGCCGTGCCGGAAGGCCTGCGTGCCGAGTTGCGCGGTTATCAGCGTGACGGCCTGCGCTGGATGAACGCGCTGGCCGAGGCCGGCACGGGCGGCGTGCTCGCCGACGACATGGGGCTTGGCAAGACGCTGCAGCTCATCACCCACCTGCTGGCCCTGAAGGAAAGCGGCAACCTCGAGTCGCCGGCACTGGTCGTGGTGCCGACCAGCCTTGTACCCAACTGGTCGTCCGAGCTGGCTCGCTTCGCTCCTGGCCTGCGCGTGCTTGCGCTGCACGGCCCGCAGCGTGCCGAAACCTTCGCCCATATCGGCGAGCGCGATGTCATCCTGACCACGTATGCGCTGCTGCCACGCGATGTGGAAACGCTGAAGAAACAGGCGTTCTCGCTGGTGGTGCTGGACGAAGCGCAACAGGTGAAGAACCCCCGCACGCAGGCACGCCGGGCGCTGCTCGCGATGAACGTGCCGCGCTGCCTCTGTCTCACCGGTACGCCGTTGGAGAATCACCTCGGCGAACTGTGGTCGCAGGTGGACCTCGCCGTCCCCGGCCTGCTCGGTGACGAAGGCGCGTTCCGTCGGCACTATCGCGCGCCGATCGAGAAGCACCAGGACATCGAATGCCAGGACCGCCTTAACCGGCGCATCGCACCTTTCATCCTTCGTCGCACGAAGGCACAGGTGGCCTCCGAACTGCCTGCCAAGACCGAGATCACGCGCCGTGTGGTGATGGAGTCGCGCCAGCGCGACCTTTATGAAAGCCTGCGCCTGTCACTGGCGGAGGAACTGCGCGAGGTGATCGCGCAGCGTGGCATTGCGCACAGCGGCATCGTGGTGCTCGACGCCTTGCTGAAACTGCGTCAGGTCTGCTGCGATCCGCGCCTGGTGAAGCTCGAGGCCGCGCGCGGCGTGCGCGACTCGGCCAAGTTCGAACTGCTGATGGACATGTTGCCCGCGTTGCTGGCCGAGGGCCGTCGGGTGCTGTTGTTCAGTCAGTTCACCGAGATGCTGAAGCTCATCGCGGCCGAGCTCGATCGGCGTCGTATCAGCTACGTCACGCTCACCGGCGAAACGCGCGATCGTGCCGAGCCGGTGCAGCGCTTCCAGGAAGGTGACGTCCCGTTGTTCCTGCTTTCGTTGAAGGCGGGCGGCGTGGGCCTGAACCTCACCAGCGCGGACACCGTCATCCATTACGACCCCTGGTGGAACCCCGCCGCCGAAGCGCAGGCCAGCGATCGCGCGCACCGCATCGGTCAGGACAAACCGGTGTTCGTCTATCGCCTGATCACCGCGGGCACGGTCGAGGAGCGCATCGAGGAACTGAAGGCGCGCAAGGCTGACCTGGCCGATGCCGTCCTCGAAGGCGGCGGCAGCCGGGAGCGGCTGAGTTTCGACGAGAGCGACCTCGACGCCCTGCTGGCGCCTCCCCTCTGATCGGAAAGACTGTTTCAGCAGATCAGCTTTTTGCTGCGTAATCTATCGTCTCGATACTTGTAATCCATAGGTTACATGTGTAACTTATGAGTTACGGTGCGCGGCATGTACGAGATTGCCGAGAGTGAAACGTTCCGCCGCTGGTTGTCGTCGCTCCGCGATCGGTCGGCCGTCACGCGCATCGATGTCCGGATCCGCAGGCTCTCGCTCGGCTATCTCGGCGACGTCAAGCATGTCGGCGACGGCGTCCGCGAGATACGCATCGATCACGGACCGGGCTACCGGGTCTATGTCATCCAGCGTTCGGGCGTGATGGTCATCCTGCTCTGCGGTGGAGACAAGACTTCGCAACAGCGTGACATCAGGAAAGCCACGGCACTTGCCGCCTCATGGGACAAGCAAGCATGCAAGAGAAATTCACTCGCTGGGACCCTGTCGAGCGCCTCGTCACCGAGGCGGATCACATGGCCTATCTCAACGCCAGCCTGGACGACGATCCGGGCGATGGCAGCCTCATTCGTGCCGCGCTGGGCGATATCGCCCGGGCGCATGGCATGAGCCGCGTCTCACGCGCGGCGGGCCTGTCGCGCGAGGGGCTGTATCGCGCCCTCTCGGCGGAGGGCAATCCGGAATTCGCGACGGTCATGCGCGTCATGCGCGCGCTGGGGCTCCAGCTGCGCGCGGCATGACGCATTCCGGCTGCCGCCTGGGTGTCAGCGGCGCAGCGGGGTGCCGCCGGCTTCCACGATGGCCAGCGCCGCGCCACCGATGAGGCCCGGTTCCGGGTTCATGATCGCCTGCGTCGGTACCTGTTCCATCGTGTCGCGGAAACGACCCTTCGCCTCGAAGCGCTCGCGGAACTTGCCCTTCTGGATCCATGGAAGAAGGATCGGCGTCATGCCACCTGTAAGGTACACGCCGTCCCAGGCACCCAGGGTCAGCACGAGGTCGCCGGCCACGCTGCCGAAGATGCCGGCAAAGGTTTCCACGGCGCGGTCGCACATGGCGCAACTCTTGTCCGTAGCCAGCTTGGTGATTTCTTCGGGCGTGATGTCCGCGCGCGGCTTCTGGCCGGAGATCTCGCAGATCGCCTCGTAGAGGTTGACCAGGCCCTGGCCGCAGATCAGGCGTTCGTTGGAGACGCGGCCGTAACGCAGGTTCAGCACCTTGAGGATCTCGATGTCCTCGGCGCTGTGCGCGGCGAAGCCGGCGTGGCCGCCTTCGGTCTGCAGCACGCTGACCTTCTCGCCGCGAATGAGCAGGCCACCCACGCCCAGGCCGGTGCCAGGGCCCACCACCACGAAGGTCTGCTCGTCCTTGGCGCCGATCTTCGGCACCGGGACGGTGCCCACCTCCACCAGGTCCTGGTGGCCGCTGGCGTCCTTCGCGGAGCTCATCAGCATGACGGCCATGGACTGCGCGGCAAAATCGTTGACCAGGTGCACCCATTCCAGATCGAGCTCGGCCGCGAGGTTCTTCGCCGAGATCGCCCACGGGTTGTTGGTGACCTTGACCGTCTCGCCGTTGTCGATACGGCCGGCCGCGGCGATGATGGCGCGCTGCGCCTCGTGGCCGGTTTCCTTGAAATACTGCTTAGCGGCGTCACCCAGGGAGGCGTAGTCCTTGACGTGGTAACGCCGGATACTTTCTTGGATAAGTGGTTGATCCGCTTCCGGATGCGCGATGCCGAAGCGCACATTGGTGCCGCCGAGATCGGCGAGCAGAGTCGGCGCCGCGGCGCTCACGTTGGACATGTTTTTTCAGACCTGTCAGATCACGGAAGCCCGCAAGGTTGCCTCGCGCGGGCGCTGGCGTCCAGTGACGGTTTGCTCCACACCCCGTTGACATACGTGGGGCATCCAAAAACGGTGGCTTGCGACCGACACTTTGACGTAAACGTTTACGCGGGCAGAATACCGCATCGCCCGGGTCCATGGCGGGGCATCTGCCCTCCGGACGCGGGTCAACGGGAGAGTACGTGATGGCAGCAGTCCGCCTCGACAAGGTGCGCAAGGTTTATCCGAACGGGCATGTGGCCCTGAAGGAGGCGAGCTTCGACATCGCCGACGGCGAGTTGCTGGTACTGGTCGGGCCTTCGGGGTGCGGCAAGACCACGTTGTTGCGCATGATCGCCGGGCTGGAGTCGATCTCCGGCGGCACGTTGAGCATCGGCGACCGCGTCGTCAACGACGTGCCACCGAAAGACCGCGACATCGCCATGGTGTTCCAGAACTACGCGCTTTATCCGCACATGACCGTGCGCGAGAACCTCGGCTTCGGCCTGCGCCTGCGCGGCGTAGACAAAGCGGAGATCGATCGCCGCGTGGCGGGTGCCTCCGACATGCTGGGACTGGACGAGCGCCTGGATCATCGTCCCGCGGCCCTCTCCGGCGGGCAGCGGCAACGCGTGGCACTGGGCCGCGCGATGGTGCGCGACCCGTCGGTCTTCCTGCTCGACGAGCCGCTGTCCAATCTCGATGCCAAGCTTCGCCTTTCCACCCGTGTCGAAATCGCGCGCATCCATCGCCGCGTGGGCGCCACGATGGTGTACGTCACGCACGACCAGATCGAGGCGATGACGCTCGGCCAGCGCATCGTGGTGCTCAACGGCGGCGTCATCCAGCAGCTGGATACGCCGATGAATCTCTACAACAAGCCGGTGAACCTGTTCGTCGCGGGTTTCCTCGGCAGCCCGGCGATGAATCTGTTCCACGGCACGCTGCGCCGCGAGGACGGACTGCGCCTGGTGATGAAGGAGGGTACGCTGGCCCTCGGCATGCAGAGCGACGCGTTGGCCGCGTACGTGGACAAGCCGCTCATCGTCGGTATCCGCCCGGAAGACCTGCTCACCGTCGACGATCACCCCGGTGTCGAGGCACGGCTGCGCGCCCATGTCGACGTGGTCGAGCCTGTCGGCAACGAAGTGTTCCTCAACATGCGCCATGGCGGGGATGAGCTCGTATCCCGCGTGCCGCCGCACTCCACGGTCCGGCCGGACAGCGAGGTGGCCCTCGGTTTCCACCGTGAGCGGGTGCACTTCTTCGATCCGCAGACCACGAATCGTATCGACGCCTGATCCACAGGCAGCCGGTCGGGTGGTTGTTAATGCGAAGCATTCGCATTAATGTGAAGCAACATCGCACCTCCGGGGTGCGGCTCCCCACGACCGGCGCCAACCGGAGGCAGGACGTCTCCTTCGCAAGCTCCCGAACCGTGCCCATCGGCACGACCTTGCGCAGGACCTCCAGGCGTCCAGGCATTCCCTCACGGCGCTGATCGGATCGGCGTTCCGCTTCGATGTGCTGGCCACCGTGTCGTTCATCGATCGCCAGGCCATGGATCGCCACCTCGTCGTCGATATCCGCGACCTGGTGAAGTACGAACCCGGCGTCGCGCTGGTCCGCGGTGCGACCGGCGGGATCGAGGTGGCCTGAGGCCTGCGACCCCGTGCCGCCACCGCGATCGCGGCCGAGGCGTAAAATGGTGGTCTTGCCCACCCACAGGCCACCCTCCATGACTTTTCCCGCCGTCCGCATGCGCCGCATGCGCCGCGATGCCTTCTCCCGCGCCCTCATGCGCGAGACGGTGCTCACCGTATCCGACCTCATCATGGTCGCCTTCGTCGTCGATGGCGAAGGTGTACGACAGCCGGTCGCCTCCATGCCGGGCGTGGAACGGCTCTCGATCGACCAGCTGTTGAAGCTCGGCGAGGAGTGCGTGGCGCTGGGCATCCCGGCACTTGCACTGTTTCCGTCGGTGGGCAACGAGGTGAAGAGCGAAGACGCCGCCGAGGCCTGGAACGCACAGGCGTTGTTCCAGCGCGCGACGCGGGCCCTCAAGGAACGTTTTCCCGAACTCGGGCTGATCGGCGACGTGGCACTGGACCCGTACACCACGCACGGCCAGGACGGCCTGATCGACGCCGACGGCTACGTAATGAACGACGCCACGGTGCAGGCGCTGATCCGGATGTCGCTGGCGCAGGCGGAAGCCGGCATGGATTTCATCGCCCCGTCCGACATGATGGACGGGCGCATCGGTGCCATCCGCGACGCCCTGGAAGAGGCCGGCCATATCCACACGCGCATCCTGGCGTATTCGGCGAAGTACGCATCCAGCTTTTACGGCCCGTTCCGCGACGCCGTGGGCTCGTCGGGCAACCTGGGCAAGGGCAACAAGCACACCTACCAGATGGACGTCGGCAACAGCGACGAGGCCCTGCGCGAGGTGGAACTCGACCTCGCCGAGGGTGCGGACGCGGTGATGGTGAAGCCCGGCCTGCCTTACCTGGATATCGTCCGCCGGGTCAAGGACACCTTCGGCGCGCCCACCTTCGTCTACCAGGTCAGCGGCGAGTACGCGATGATCAAGGCCGCCGCGCAGAACGGCTGGCTGGACGAAAAGGCCGTGGTCATGGAATCCCTGCTGGCGATGAAGCGTGCCGGCGCGGACGCGATCCTGACGTATTTCGCGGTGGACGTGGCGCGCTGGCTGAAGGGCTGAGACGGCGCACCGCCAGCCGATCGTGCAGGGCCTGCCCGCTCGCGTGACATAATCCGGAACGATCTTCCGGGAGTCGCAGGATGGATGGACATCACTTTCTCGAGACGGCCGTCGTCTTCCTGCTGGCGACGGTCGTGGCCGTGCCCCTCACGAAGCGCTTCCGCCTTGGCGCCGTGCTCGGCTACCTGCTGGCGGGGGTGGTCATCGGGCCTTCGGTCCTCGGGTTGGTAAACGACACCGAGGGCGTCGCGACGATCTCCGATTTCGGCGTCGTGCTGATGCTGTTCGTCATCGGGCTGGAACTGTCGCCATCGCGCCTGTGGGTGATGCGACGCGCGGTATTCGGCAGCGGCAGTCTGCAGGTCATCACCTGCGCGCTGGCGCTCGGTGCCATCGGCTATTTCCTGTTCGGCCTCACCTGGAAAGCCGGCGTCATCGTCGGCGGCAGCCTGGCTCTTTCCTCCACGGCCTTCGGCCTGCAGATACTGGCCGAGCGCAAAGAAGCCGGTTCGGCCTACGGTCGCCAGGCCTTCGCCATCCTGCTGTTCCAGGACCTGGCCGCCATTCCGCTGATCGCCGCGGTGCCCCTGCTGGGCAGCGCCGTGGCCCACAATGCGCACGGCCCTGACCTGGCCAGCGTGCTGCGGGTGGTTGGCACCATCTTCGGGGTGATCCTGGGCGGTCGCCTGCTGTTGCGCCACGTGTTCCGTTTCGTCGCCCGCGCCAAGAGCACCGAGGTGTTCACCGCGACGGCCCTGCTCGTGGTCATGGGCACGGCATGGCTGATGGAACTGGCCGGCATCTCGGTCACGCTCGGTGCCTTCCTGGCCGGCCTGCTGCTGGCGGATTCGGAATACCGGCACGAACTGGAATCCAACATCGAGCCGTTCAAGGGGTTGCTGCTCGGGCTGTTCTTCGTCAGCGTGGGCATGTCGGTCGACCTCGCGCTTCTGGTGGCCAAGCCGCTCCTGGTGTTGGGCATGGTGGTCTTGCTGCTGGCCGTCAAGGCGATGCTGATCGTGCCGCTGGGCCGGCTGATCGGCGCATTGACCACTGCCGATTCCGTGCGGCTTGCCGCCGTGCTGGCCAGCGGCGGAGAGTTCGCGTTCGTCATCCTCAACCTCGCCCAGCAGAACCGCCTGATCGACGACAGCCAGCGCGGGTTGATGGTCATGGCCATCTCGCTGTCCATGGCGCTGACACCGCTGCTGGTGCTGGCGGCTTCCCGGCTGGTGCACGAGCGCACGCACACGCCCGACCGCGCCTTCGACACCATCGAGTCCGATACGCCGCGGGTCATCATCGCGGGCTTCGGCCGCATGGGCCAGATCGTCGCGCGTATGCTGCGCGCGCAGGACATCCCGTTCGTCGCCCTGGAAAGCTCGGTGGAGCAGGTGGATACCTCGCGGCGGTTCGGTGGTACGTCGCTGTTCTTCGGCGACCCCGCCCGTCCGGAAATGCTGCGTGCGGCCCAGGCCGACAAGGCCGAGGTGTTCGTCATCGCCACCGACGATCCGGAGGCCAACATCCGCACCGCCCGGCTGGTCAGGCGGCAGTATCCGCACCTGAAGATCATCGCCCGTGCACGTAACCGCCAGCACGCCTTCCGCCTGATGGACATCGGCATCGAAGAACCCGTGCGCGAGACGTTCTACTCCAGCCTGGAAATGACCCGCCACGTGCTCCAGTCGCTGGACATGCCGGCGGAGGTCGTCGACAGCCGTATCGCCCGTTTCCGCAAGCACGACGAGCAGGTGCTGCGCGCCCAGTACCTCGTGTACGACGACGACGCGGCGCTCATCCAGTCCTCGAAGGAAGCCCTGCACGACCTGCAGCAGCTGTTCGAAGCCGACGCCGTGGACGAGCGCGAGCGCGACAGTTGAGCCACGTCGATCTCGCAACGCACGACAAGCACGGTATGCATGACATGCGCGACATGCATCTGTAGGAGCGCGCGATGCGCGCGACATCTTTTGCGATAACCCGGCAACTGGCGCGCCAGCATGAAAGGCGCCGCGAGAAGATGTCGCGCGCATCGCGCGCTCCTACAGGGTCATCGCGCCGGCAAGCGGTGTCACCGCGCCGGCATGTCGGCGGCGAAGCAAAGTCGGCGGCGCAGCAAAGGGGTCAATCGGGCTGGGCGGGTTGCCGGAGTGTCTGGCGTACGCTGGGTACGGTGCCGACGCGGCTGCCCAGTTCATGCGCGATGTCCACATAGCCCAGGTGTCGTGCGACATCGCCGGCGGTCCGGCCGAAGCCATCGGCGGCGTTGCGGTTGGCGCCGCGCTGCAGCAGCACGCGCGCCGGCCCGAGCAGGGCATGCATCGCGCTGGCGTGCAGCGCGCTGACGCCCCGGTGGTCGGCATGCTCGATCCGGGCGCCGGCATCCAGCAGCACCGGTACCAGGGCGCCGAGGTGGGTGGCATCGGCGGTGGCGCCGGGGCGCAGGTTCGCACCCAGCAACATCAGCAAAGGGGTCACGCCATCCTTGTCGGCCTTGTTCGCATCGGCGCCCTTGCCAAGCACGGTATCCAGCAGGCGCCGCGCACGCAGGCTGTCGCTACTGCCGAAGCAGTACTGCGCGGCGGCGTGCAGGGCCGTGTGGCCGTGGGCGTCCTCGGCTTTCGCATCGGCACCGGCACGCAGCAGCATGTCGGCGATCTCCGGATAGCCCAGCGCGGCGGCGATCATCAGCGCCGTGGTCTCGCCCGGCAACCGCTGGTCGGCCGACACGCCATGCGCCAGCAGGGCCTCGACAATCGTGTCGCGTCGCGCGTTGACGGCTGCCGCCAGCGGCGTGATGCCGGAGGCGGCGGCGAGGGTCGGATCGGCGCCGGCCTGGAGCAGGTGGTCGACGACGTGACGCTGTCCGGCGCCAGACGCGCGAAGCAGGCCGGTCGCGCCCTGGTGGTCGCGTGTGTCGACGGGGAAGCCCAGTTCGATCAACCGGTCCACGGCTTGCACATCACCCGCGGCGGCGGCGGCGGGAAGATCGTCGGCACGCAGGGGGCGACGCGGCAGCGGCCACGCTGTCCAGCTGAGCCAGCGCTCCACATCGCCGTGTCCGATGCCCAGTCCGTAGGGTGTCTCGCCATTGACGTCGGCGGCCTCGGGATCCGCGCCGTGGGCGACCAGCAGGCGTACCAGCGGCAGGCTTTCGCCACCTTGCTCGAGCGCCGCGTGCAACGGCGTGCGTCCGCCTGCGTCGCGAACGTTCGGGTTCATGCCACGGGCGAGCAGGGCGCCCAGCAGTGCGGTACGGCCCGTGGACGCGGCCATGTGCAGGGGCGTGCGTCCGCGGGCGTCGGCACCGAACGGATCGGCGCCGGCTTCGAGCATCGCCAGTGTCAGGCGTTCGTCGGCGCCGTCGAGGCGGCAGATCGCCTGGCCGAGCAGACCCGCGCCGGCCGGGCTGGCGCCGGCCCGCATCAGTTGCAGCAGGGCGTCGGCCGACTGCGGCAGCTGGGGTAGCAGTGCATCGAACAGGCGGCGTCCGGCCTGGGGCGTGTCGCCGGGTGCACCCAGCCGTGCCTCGGCATGCAGCCCGTGGTCGAGCAGCCATGCGCGCGCTGCCTCGAAACCGGGACCCGCAAGGTCGACATAAAGGGCCGACAGTTCCTCCACGGGCCAGGCGCGTACCTTGGTGGTGAACGTGGAAGCCACGGCCCAGTGGCCGAAGCGCAGGGCATCGTAGAGGTGCAGGGGCGAATCGGCGCCAGCCTCCGGCACGACCGACTCGCTGAGCGATGTCGGCAACGGTGTTTCCGGATCGAGCAGCGCCACGAAATCCCAGCGTCCGGCCCCGGCCGCGTGGTCGAGCGCGCTCCGCCCGTCCGCGCCGGGCTCTTTCGGCTGGGCGCCGAGCGCCAGCAGCGCCCGCACCGTGGCGGCCTGGGCCCGGGGCGACTGGCAGGCGAGAGTCAGTGCGTCGCGGCCGTGGCCATCGCGCGGCGAGGCGTCCGCATGGGCGTCGGCCAGCAGTTGGACGATGCCCTGCGCGCCGGCGCGCGCGGCTTCCATCAACGCCGTCGTGCCGTGGCGATCGGCGAGGTTGGGTTGCGCGTGCGCCTGCAACAGCGCGCGGGCGATCTGTTCGTGCCCTTCGGCGGCCGCGGCCATGAGCGCTGAGCGGCCGTGGGCGTCGGTGGCGTTCACCGCCGCCTTGTAACGCAGCAGTACCTTCACGCCCTCGGCATCGTCGTCGGCAATGCCGGCTGCCGCGACCAGTGCGGGTTCGCCGCCCACGGGCGAGGCCTTGGCGCCGTGTTCCAGGAGAAACCTCACCAGCGCCCAGTTGGCTGCGCGGCAGGCGATCGCCAGGGGCGTGTCACCTGCCGCGTTCACCGCATCCACCGGTGCGCCGGCGTCCAGCAGCATGGCCGCCACGGTCGGTTCGGCACTCAGTACCGCGCCATGCAGTGGCGTGTTGCCCTCGTTGTCGACGGCGGCCGCATTCGCGCCATTGGTGAGCAGGGTAAGTACGGCGTCCGGCCGGCCGTGCCAGCTGTCGCGCGTGGCCGCGTGCAATGCGGTGACGCCCTGGTGGGCGCGATCGACCTTCGCGCCCCGCGCGATCAGCGCACGCAGCAGGCGTGAATCGGGTGACAGTGCCGCCAGTGTCAGTACCGGCCGCTGGTCGCGGTCGCCGGGCTCGGCGCCGGTGTCCGGTTCGGCACCGGCCTCGACCAGCGCAACCGCGCGCGCGATATCACCCTCGCGGGTGGCGAGCAGCAGGGCACGCTCGCGGACGCCCGGCTGGCTTTCTTCCGTGCTGAGCACGGGAAGGGGTGCCGGCGGGATGTTTGCCGGGCGCTCCGCGTCCTGCCCGACGTCTTCACGCGACGGGATGCCGCCCCGTTTCGCACCGAGGCGTACGCGGCGATCCGGGAGCAGTGCGCGCAAGGTGCGATTGGCGATCACCATGCCTGCCACCGGCAACAGGACCACGCCGTAGAGCGCCAGCGACGCGAGGCGCATTTCCGCAGGCAGCACGCCGTACAGGCCGGACAACGCCACGGCGCAGAACGCCAGCACCAACAGGCTGAGCGCCGCCGGGAGGAAATGGGAGAAGAAGCGCTCCTCGGCGGACAGGTGGCGGCCGAAACTCACGGATCGCGCCAGCGCCGTGAAAATCCACGAGGCCGTTCCGCTGTCTTCGGGGTAGGCGTCGTCCCAGAGGAAGATCAGGCCGAAGGCGGGCCAGGTCCGCCATAGCGCGGCAAGCGCCACGACCAGGGTGGCAGCCAGCAGGAGCGCCGCGCCCAGGCTGGGCGCCTGGGTCAGCTTGAGCAGGGGCCAGGCCACCAGTACGAAGACCACGAACGTATACGCCGTGAAAATCACCACGTAGGCCGAGCCCCGGCGCAAGGCCGTGCGCAGGTAGCTGGTTTCGGGGTCGAAGCCGATGGCATGGCACACCGCACCCATGACCAGCGCATTCGCCAGCAGCAGCGGAATCAGCGCCAGCGGTGACGCCGTGAGGCCGGCGCAGGCGACCGCAGCAAGGACGGGAATGAACCAGGGCAGCGCTTTGAGCAGCGACGGTCGACGACGTTTGGGATTGGCCATGCGCGGGAGTATACGGACGCGCATGGCCGTACGCGGTAACGCGGCGTTAACCTGGTAACGCACCGCGCGCCCGGCGCGGTTTCGCCTGCTCAGGCCCTGACGAGCATCTGGTCGGGGTCGATCTCGCGATTGTGGTTCGGCTGGTTGCACACGGTGAGGGTTTCGCCCGGAGGCGTCTGTAGGTGCCAGCCGCATCCGGCGAGGTTGATGAGCACTTGCTCAGTGTCGTTATGCGGCAGCTTGCGCTGGGGGGTGAGTTCCACCTCGAGCACGAACCGGAGTTCGCCCAGCAGCAGCACCAGCGGTTCGGGAAGCATGTCGACGCCGTCCCGGCGGGTCATCCAGACGTAGGTATCGGGCTTGCGAAGGCTTGCGTAGACATAGCAGTGCATGACGGCGGTCTCGCTGGCGGTTCGAGTACTTAAGGTAGCAAAAGGCCGGCGCCCGCGGGCGCGTGCGGACCACATTCCTGCAGATTTGTTGCACCGGCACTTGCAAATTATTCGTCAAGTCGTCCAGAGTTCCCCCGCAGATTGTTAAACGCGCGTATGAAAACAAGAACGTTTCCGTTGCGCGACTGTGACATCGACCCAGACAGAACAAGCAGGAGCCCCACCATGCAGACGTTGATCCGTACCCGCCCGTTGGCCGTCGCCGCCCTTTCGCTGGCCATCGCCGGCGCGCTGGTGGCTCCGCAGGCCGCCCACGCCAGCGCCTTCCAGCTGAAGGAAAACAGCGCCGCCGCGCTGGGCCGCGCTTTCGCCGGCTCCACCGCGGCAGGTGACGATGCGTCCGTCATCGTGAACAACCCGGCCGCCATGAGCATGCTCAAGGGCACCACGTTCCAGGCCGACGTCACCGGCATCAACTTCAGCACCAAGTTCCACGGTACCGCCACCGACGCGCAGGGTCGTCCCATCTCCGGCGGCAACGGCGGCGACGCGGGCACCACCATCCCGGTGCCGGCCTTCTACGTGGCCACCCAGGTCAGCGACCGCTGGCACGTCGGCTTCGGCCTGACCGCGCCGTTCGGCTTCAAGACCGAATACGACGGCGACTGGAAGGGTCGTTATAACGCCATCAAGTCCGACTTCAAGTCGTATGACGCCACCCTGTCGGCTTCTTTCGACGTCACCGACAACTTCGCCCTGGGCGTCAGCGCCATCGCGCAGAAGACCACGGCCGAACTGACCAGCGCCATCAACTACAACACCGTGGGCCTGGGCCTGATCCAGCGCGCCGCCGCGGCTGGCCAGCTCTCGCCCGCCGTGGCTCGTGCCCTGGCCGGCCAGTACGCCGCGGTGGTGCCCCCGGGCAGCGATGGCGTCGCCAAGATCAAGGGCGACGACTGGGCCTACGGCTGGCAGGTCGGCGGCCTGTGGAAGCTCACCCCGAACGACCGCATCGCGCTGAACTACCGCAGCAAGATCAAGCACACGCTGGAAGGCACGGGTAACTTCACGATGCCGAGCAACGTCTCGGCCGTGCTGTCCAACCCGACCGTCGGTGCCCTGCTCGGCAGCGGCCAGCCGCCCTTCACCCACACCAACGGCACCGCGGGCTTCACCACGCCGGTCGTGGCCACCGCCAGCTTCTGGCACCAGGACGTCAAGTTCGGCCTGGGCTTCGACCTGTCGTGGACCAAGTGGGACGAGTTCAAGGACCTGACGGTCGACTACTCGAACCCGAACCAGCCGTCCACCAGCGAGAACTACAGCTGGCGCAACAGCTACTTCCTCTCGGCTGGTGGTGAGTACTACCCGACCGACAAGCTGACGCTGCGTGCCGGTATCGCCGTGGACAGCACCCCGACCTACGACGACACCCGTTCGCCGCGCGTGCCCGACTCCACCCGCAAGTGGCTCGCGTTCGGCGTCGGCTACAAGGCCACGGAGAACTTCGAGCTCAACGCGGGCTATGCGCACATCTTCGTCAACAAGGCGCACATCGCGGGCGTCACCGATGCGACGGGCGACCGCCTGGTCGGCCAGAACGACGACAAGGGCAACCTGCTCAGCGTGTCGGCCAAGTACCAGTTCTGATCGCTTCGTCGATCGGCTGAGGCCTGATACAAAAAAAACCTCCCCGGCAACGGGGAGGTTTTTTTGTGCTCGTGTCTGCCCCGTCGTTGACGTAGAGTAGGTTCGCGTACTGAATTCATGGAACGGCATGCGCCTCAAGACTATCCAGCTTACGAACTATCGGCGTTTCATCGATACCGAAGTGACGTTTTCCCCTCGGTTTTCGGCAATAGTTGGGGTCAACGGCAGCGGAAAGACGTCCTTGCTTTCGGGCATGGCTGATGCCCTCGTAGCGGCGTTCATCTCGGGCGTGGCTCCGTGGAGCCATCCGATAACGCATGAGATGGATGTGCGAAGTGAACGGAAGACGGTCGAGGGGCTGACGAGATTCGAGCCTTGTTTCCCGGTCCGGATACGGTGTACGGGCGAGGCGCAAGGAAATGCCGACCTGGAATGGACCATTACGAGGAAGGCCAGCCCCGCATTTCCGGATTTCGATTCAGGTGCACACGAGCTTGCTCGTGTCCTCAACGAAAGCCTGAACGAATTCTCCCCGGAAAATCCTTCGCCGATGTTCGCGTACTATCGTGCGAATCGACAATGGCCGGTGTCAGCGTTGAATACGGTGGCTGCGGCAACGCGGCGCGAATCACGAATCGATGCGTTCGCGTCCTGGAGCGACGCGTCGAAGGACGTCGAGAATATGCAGTTCTGGATAGTCGCGAAGTATCTTCAGCGATTGCAGTCCAGTAACGATTCGGCCAAGCCTTTCGACAGTTTCAGTCACGACGAGCTCGCCATTGTGAATGGTGTGCTGTCTTCGGTTGTAGAGGGTGCCAAAGCGTTCCGTTTCGATATGAGAGATCATGCCCTGCTGATCGAATGGACCGATGGCTCCTACTCGTCGTTCGCTGGTTTGAGCGACGGTCAGCGATCGGCTATCTGTCTCATTACCGATATCGTCAGACGAATGTGCCTTCTCAATCCGCAACTAGGCGCGAAAGTTGCGGAACTTACACCCGGAGTGATTCTTATAGATGAACTGGATGTGCATCTGCATCCGGGCTGGCAGAGCATGATGGTCCGCGGTCTCAAGGCGACCTTTCCATCCATCCAGTTCATCGTGGCAAGTCATTCGCCGCAGGTGCTGGGTGAGTTGGAGCCGGATGAGATCGTCATACTCAACGATGAGGGTGTATCCAGTCCGCTCGTCAGCTACGGCATGGATTCCAGTCGCGTGCTGGAGGTGATCATGGGAGTGAAGGCAAGGCCGCCAGAGGTTGGCGCCGCCCTGGATAGTCTGTTCGAGCTCATAGAGCGAGGCGATCTCGAAACTGCGCGGCAGGCTCTTGCCAAGCTCAAGTCGGAAGCTCCTGGCGTCGTTGAGCTGGGGCGAGCAGAAGCACTCATTCGACGTAAGGAAATACTGGGAAGATGAGGCATATACGAAAGGCAGGAGAGCCTTTTGAGTTCGCGGACTGGAAGGCTTCCGGTACAGCCGATTGGCAACCGTCGTTTCGTGAGTTGCGCACGCCGCACCGAGAGCGGCTCCACGAAGCCTTGCTGATGGAACAGGGCGGCCTGTGTTGCTATTGCGGACGTTCGGTTGATATTTCTTCAAGTCATATCGAGCACTTCCGACCCCAGGCTAACTATTCAGGGCTTGAGCTCGATTATGAGAATCTGCACGCATCGTGCATCAAGGAGCGTACGAAGCGCATGCCTCTGCATTGCGGTCACGCGAAGGCTTCGGATTTTGACGAAGCGAGAGCGTTGTCGCCTCTGGATGGACAGTGTGCGCAGCACTTTCTCTACACCGGGCTAGGGGCGATCCTGCCGGCGGCCACGATAGACCACCGTGCCGCCTACATGATCGACTTGCTCAAGTTGGATATTCCCTTTCTCCGCGAGAGCAGGGCGCAATACCTATCTGTCCTGGACGACATACAGGACAGACTCGAACTCTTGCATATCATCGATCGTTACGGTCGCGCCGACGACAACGGCAAGCTGCCGGCCTTCAGTCATGTCATTGTCGATTACGCGAGACGATTGCTCGCCGAAAGCTAGCCACCCGCGCCACAGCACTTCTTGTATTTTTTCCCGCTGCCACACGTGCAGCTATCGTTGCGCCCGACCTTGGCATCCTCGCGACGCAACGGACGCCCGTGTTCCGGGTGGCGTCGGCGATACAGTGCCGCGAGCTGGAACGGTATCTCGTTGAGCAGCGTCATCCGCTCCTCGAAAGTGGGTAGCGGCACCTCCGGGGTACCGGGCTCCGGATCGACCTGGTCGGCGGTGAGCGTGAGCAACATGCCGACGAGGGGATAGGTGGACTCGTCGAGCCACTCGGACCATTCCTCTTCCCACGCGTTGATGGCGAAGCGGAAGCCGAGCGCCCAGTCGCTGGCGAGCGGGAAGTCACCGTCGTACGTGCTGACGTCCTCGAGTTCGTCGAATGCCTCGGGAGAGTCGACGAAGGGCAGCGACTCGTCCGCCATGATCTTCGGATCGCCCGAGACACGCGCCTCGATCACCGCCCAGAACTCCTTGAGCAGTTCGGCAACCTCGGCATGCACCGCCTCGGATTCCCACGGTATCGCCTCGCCCGCGTCGAAGATGGCCATGCAGTCGTCGATGTCGACCTCGGCCGGCCCGACGATGGCTGCGGAAAACAGACCGTCCAGCGTTTCCAGCGAATACCGATTGGTCGAGATCAGGAGGTCGTCGAGTCGGCCTAGCCGCGTTTCATTCATCTGCATGGTGGTTGCTCAGTAAGCGTAGTCGCGGAAGACGGGATCGACGCTGCCGTTCCATGGGCCGTGGAATAGCTCGAGCTTGGTATCGGCCTGGGTCTTGCCGGACAGGGCGATCTCCTCCAGCGGCTCGAGGTACACCGACTCGTCCACGCCGCGGTGGCCGAGGCGGTTTCGCCGCTTCAGGCCCTCACGGGCGATCTTCACCGCTTCCAGCGAGAGTTCGCGCACGCTGTGATCGCGGAAACGCAGGGCAAGCGCCTCTTTCGGCACGCCGTCGCGCAAGGCATGACGCTCGGCCTTCGTGAAGTCCTTCACGAGATCCCATGCGGCATCCAGGGCGGTGTCGTCGTACAGCAGACCCACCCAGAAGGCCGGCAGGGCACACAGCGAATTCCACGTGCTGGTGTCGGCGCCGCGCATCTCCAGGTATTGCTTGAGGCGTACTTCGGGGAAGGCGGTGGTCAGGTGATCGGCCCAGTCCTTCATGTCGGCCCGTACACCAGGCAACGCCGGCAACTCGCCGCGCATGAACTTTTTGAAGTCCTGTCCGGCCAGGTCGACATACTTGCCGTCGCGGTAGCTGAAGTACATCGGTACATCGAGGATGTAATCGACATAGCGCTCGTAGCCGAAGCCGTCCTCGAACACGAAGTCGAGCATGCCGGTACGGTCGGCATCGGTGTCCGTCCATACATGCGAGCGGAACGACTTGTAGCCGTTGGGCTTGCCCTCGGTGAAGGGCGAGTTGGCGAACAGCGCGGTGGCGATGGGTTGCAGCGCGAGAGCGACGCGGAACTTCTTCACCATGTCCGCCTCGCTGGAGAAGTCGAGGTTGACCTGGACGGTGCAGGTGCGGGTCATCATGTCCAGGCCGAGCGAGCCCACCTTGGGCATGTACTCGCGCATGATCTTGTAACGCCCCTTGGGCATCCAGGGCATCTGGTCGCGGCGCCATTTCGGCTGGAAGCCCATGCCGAGGAAGCCGATACCGAGTTCTTCCGCCACCGAGCGCACCTCGCGCAGGTGGTCGGTCACTTCGTCGCAGGTGTCGTGGATCGTTTCCAGGGGCGCACCGGAAAGCTCCAGCTGCCCGGCGGGCTCGAGCGTGATGTTGGCCATGCCCTTGGTCAGCGCCACGGGAATGTCACCTTCACGGGCGACGTCCCAGCCGAAGCGCGTGGCCAGCGTTTCCATCAGCTGACGAATGCCGGGGCGGTCGCCGTCGAACGGGGGCGGGGTCAGGTCGTCGCTGTAGAAGCCGAACTTCTCGTGCTCCGTGCCGATCCGCCAGGCCTCGCGCGGCTTCTCGCCCTTGGCGAGGTACGCCACCAGGTCGTTACGGTCGCCGATGGGCGTGCTCTTGGCGGCGCTGGGGATGGACACAGGGGCTTTCCTTGAAGAGGGGGGCTTTAGGCCGGATGCAGCCCACATGGGGGCGCGCGCCCGACGGAAAAAGGTGCCATGCGGCCGCGCAGGGTAACAAAAGGCAGGGCGTCCTGCCGCCACGAAAGCGGCGCCGGTCGGTCGTTCATGACCGCCGAACGGCCAAAGAAAAGCCCCGGCGCTTGCGCCAGGGCTTAGGGACCGCCATGAGGCGTCGCCGTGAGTCGCGGGACGCCCCCGCCTCGCGGGGGCATCGATCGATCATGCGGCGGAGATGACGATGCTTTCCCCGTCGGTGAACCGAACTTCTTCTTCACTCCCCTCCTCGAGCCTGTCTTCGGAAAGCGCCTTGCCTTTCGCATCCATCACCCGAACCATGATCGGACCGGTATCGCCTGGTTCGTCATTGACGATCGTAACCTTTAAATGCTTCATGCCGTGTTCTCCATGGGTTTGGCTAGATAGTCCATCACGATCACGCGGCGCACCAGCGCCGTGGCGTCGCGTCACGGCGGCCGACAAAGAGAGGCTGGAGTGCCTTGCATTTTACGTTGCCCAATTCGCTTACGGATAAGCGCCGAGCGAGGTATCGCGATCAGCGCTTCATCGACGTTTCGTGAGCGCCCAGGGTGACCAGGCCGTCCCCTGCCCGGGTTCGCGGTAGCGTTCACAAAAAAAGGCCGCCCACGCAGCCTGTGTCAAAACTCACCTGACACGTAGACGCTGAAGCGGCTGCAAGTAAAAATGCCCTCGGAGACCCCGAGGGCATTTTCTTTATGGGCCACATCACCGGCGAAGGTCGCGGTCAGAGCGCGCTGTTTCCGTTGAGCCTGGATGATCTGTTGCCGGCGGACCACGCCTGCCGGGTCATCGATGCCTTCGTAAGCGGCCTGGATCTTCAGGCGCTGGGCTTTGCCCGTAGCCGCCCGGCCGCCACGGGGCGGCCGGGATACGATCCCGGCGACCTGCTTCGTCTTTATCTGTACGGCTATCTGCAGCAGATCCGTTCGTCGCGGCGACTGGAGACCGAGTGCGGCCGCAACATCGAGTTGATGTGGTTGCTGGGCCGGTTGGTGCCCGACCACAAGGTCATTGCCGAGTTTCGGCGCCTGCATGGGGAGGCGGTGGCGGGGGCGGGGGCGACCCTGATCCAGTGGGCGAAGGCCCAGGCCTTGTTGCAAGGCGACTGGGTCGCGATCGATGGCTCGAAGTTCCGTGCCGTGAGCAGCAAGCGTAGCGTGGCGGCCCGCGATGCACTGGCCCGATACCTCGGCGAGCTGGATGCAGCGGACGCGGCGGAGTCATCGGCAGTCGCGGCGCATCCGGAGCCAGAAGCGCACTTCATGCGTAGCCCCAACGAGGGCAAGATCCCCGCGTACGGTCAATAACCAGGGCGATGGCACCTTGATGGACCGTCGCGCCTTCACCTACGACGTCGATCAGGACGTCATGCAATGCCCAGGTGGCGCGACACTGGTCCGCAAACAAGTCCACCGTGCCACTCGCTCAGTCCACTATGCCGCGCCTGTGGCGGCGTGCGGAGCCTGCGCCCTCAAGGGCCAGTGCACGACGGCCGATCGGCGCATCGTGACCCGGCACATGGACGACGACGTCCTGGACCGCATGCATGCCAGAGCGACGCCGGAAGCGATGCGCCTGCGGCGTTGCACCGTGGAGCGACCGTTTGCGGAACTGAAATACCGGATCTTTGGTTTGCCTCGCTTCCTGCTGCGAGGAACCCGGGGCGCCGCCTCGGAGATGGCCATCGCGGTGATGGCCTTTAATCTGAAGCGCTTAAGCAGCCTGCTGGGGCGCGGCCAGCTCATCCGGCAACTGCAGCCGGGCTAATCGCTCACTCTTTACTCGTCCAAAGAAAAAGGCGCCCCTCTTGCGAGGGGCGCCTCCTTGAGCTGCAGCAACCAGTTTTGACACAGGCTGCACGGGCGGCCTTTTTTCCTGTGCGATGGATCGCGGTCAGCGCTTCATCGAATTGAAGAACTCGTCGTTGGACTTCGTGTTCTTCATCTTGTCGAGCATGAACTCCATCGCCGCCAACTCGTCCATCGGGTGGAGGAGCTTGCGCAGGATCCAGATCTTGGCGAGAAGGTCAGGATCGATCAGCAGGTCTTCGCGGCGCGTGCCGGACCGGTTGATGTCGATGGCCGGGTAGACGCGCTTCTCGGAAATGCGACGGGAGAGGTGCACTTCCATGTTGCCGGTGCCCTTGAACTCCTCGTAGATCACCTCGTCCATCTTCGAGCCGGTGTCGGTCAGCGCCGTGGCGATGATCGTCAGGCTGCCGCCCTCCTCGACGTTGCGTGCCGCGCCGAAGAACCGCTTCGGACGCTGCAGGGCGTTGGCGTCGACACCGCCGGTGAGCACCTTGCCAGAGCTGGGCACCACCGTGTTATAGGCGCGGGCCAGGCGGGTGATCGAGTCGAGCAGGATCACCACGTCCTTCTTGTGCTCGACCAGGCGCTTGGCCCGCTCGATCACCATCTCGGCCACCTGCACGTGGCGCACCGCGGGTTCGTCGAAGGTGGAGCTGATCACTTCGGCGCGAACCGTGCGGGCGATTTCCGTGACTTCCTCGGGGCGCTCATCGATCAACAGCATGATCAGATGGACGTCCGGGTGGTTGTACTGGATGGCCTGCGCGACGTTCTGCAGCATCATCGTCTTGCCGGATTTGGGCTGGGAGACGATGAGGCCACGCTGGCCCCGACCGATGGGCGCCACCAGGTCGAGGATGCGGCCGGTGATGTCCTCGGTGGAGCCGTTGCCGCGCTCGAGCTTGAACGACTTGCGCGGGAACAGCGGCGTGAGGTTTTCGAACAGGAGCTTGTTCTTCGACGCCTCCGGCGGATCGCCGTTGATGTCGTCCACCTTGAGCATCGCGAAGTAGCGCTCGCCTTCCTTGGGATGGCGGACGCGTCCGGTGATGTAGTCGCCGGTGCGCAGGTTGAAGCGACGGATCTGGCTGGGCGAGACGTAGATGTCGTCCGGGCCGGCCAGGTACGACTCGTCGGCCGAGCGCAGGAAGCCGAAGCCGTCCTGCAGGATTTCCAGCACGCCTTCCGCCCAGATGCCGCCGCCCGACCGGGCGTGGGCCTTCAGGATGTTGAACACCACATCCTGCTTGCGCTGGCGGGCCACGCCTTCGCGCACGCCGAGCGACTCGGCGAACTCGAGCAACTGGATGGCGTTCTTGCGCTTGAGCTCGGTCAGGTTGATCAGGCGATCGTTGCTGCCGGCATCGGCGTTCTCGTCGTCGTCGACGGGGTAGCCGTTGTTATTGTTGTTGCGCGGATGCTGATAATTGCCACCGCCGCCATTGCCGTTGCCCGGATTGCCGCCACCACCACCGCCACCGCCGCCCGGACGGGGCGGGTTGCGCTCGTTGCGGCGACGACGGCCGCGGCCTTCGCGCTCGGCATTGTTGGCATTGTTGGCGTTGTTGGGGCCACCGTTGGGGTTGGCGCCACCGTTAGGATTGCGGTCGTTACGGTTCTGCTGCGGGTTGGGGTTGTCGCCCCGGCCCTGCGGCTGGCCGTTCTGACCGCCCTGGCCGCCGCCCTGGGGCGGGTTGGCCTGGCCACCGTCGCGGGACTCGCCTTGCGGCGAAGCCGGTCGGGCATCCGCGGGCGGCGCCGAGGTGTTACCCAGCTGCAGTTCCGCCTGGGGGGCGGGCGCGGGCATCGGTGCGGGCACGGGTGGCAACGGCGGCGGGGCCTTGACCGGAGCCGGTGCGGGAGCACTCGTCTCTACCGCCTGCGTTTCGGCAGGCGGCGCCTTGCGGCGCGTACGGGGACGCGGTTCGGTCGCAGGCGTGTCGCCGGCGCCCTTGGCGTCGTTGGAGTCTTTGGTTTCGATATCGGACACGGGCAAACCTCACGGGGCGCCGTTAAAAGAAGAAGGGAGAGGGTTCGCGACTGGGGGGACAAGCGGTGTCCCGGCGAACCCCTAGAGCCTAGCATCGCGTGAGGCGCGACGTAAAGCGCCTCACGCGGTGGCTCGGGTCATGCGATGAACCGGATCAGAGGGCGCCGTCGATGAACTTGGCCAGCTGGCCCTTGCCCACGGCACCGATCTGGGTGCCTGCCACCTTGCCGTCCTTGAACAGCATGAGGGTGGGAATGCCGCGCACGCCGAACTGACGCGGCGTCTGCTGGTTCTCGTCGATGTTGATCTTGACGATCTTCAGCTTGCCCTCGTATTCGCCGGCCAGTTCGTCGAGCAACGGCGCGATGGACTTGCAGGGGCCGCACCATTCCGCCCAGAAGTCGAGCAGGACGGGGGTGTCGGAATCGAGGACTTCCTGCTGGAACGCAGCGTCGCTCGTATGGGTGATCTTGTCGCTCACCGTTATCTCCAAAAAGGGGTGACTGGGGGGCTTGACGACCGTGACGCTCACATCGGCTACACTAAGGCGCCTCATGTCGCGGGTCGCACCGGAAGCGAAGGTCCTGGCCATTGCAGCCTCGAGCCCTCCTTCCAACGCAACTAGGGGCGCGCTTCAAGCGTTTCAAGGGCGCCGACGGGATGGTTTCCGTTGACATAGGTGAGAAGGTTACCCGTTTTCCAGCCTTTTCACCTATGCCAGCGGAAGCCGTCGGGTCGCGCGCCGCCGCCTCCGGCCATCGTGCGCCGGGCGCGTCGTAAGGCCGCCGGCGGTAACCGGCCGCCCCCGACTCTCCCGTGACGCCGGTCGGATCACCCACCGTCCCCCGACCCTACGGTCGCCGGGGACGCCGCCGCGCATGTGCGTGGCGCGACGCAGGCCATTCCTACCTATGTCCGAAACCGTTCTCACCGACGTCTTCTACGAAAACCTCGACCTCCATCCGTTGCTCCACCAGGGTCTGGCCACTGCGGGCATCACCCGCTGCACGCCCATCCAGGCACTGACCCTGCCGGTCGCCCTGCTGGGGCGCGACGTCGCCGGCCAGGCGCAGACGGGCACGGGCAAGACTTTCGCCTTCCTGGTGGCCCTGATGGACCGCCTGCTCAAGCATCCGGCCGCGTCGGACCGCAAGGATGCCGACCCCCGTGCCCTGATCATCGCGCCCACCCGCGAGCTGGCCATCCAGATCGAGAAGGATTTCCAGACGATCGGCAAGGCCACCGGCCTGCGCAGCGCGCTGATCTACGGCGGGGTGGACTACGACAAGCAGCGCCAGCAGCTGCGCGACGGCTGCGACATCATCATCGCCACGCCCGGCCGCCTGCTCGACTACTACAAGCAGGATGTGTTCGGTTTCGGCGCGGTCGAGGTCATGGTCATCGACGAAGCCGACCGCATGTTCGACCTCGGCTTCATCAAGGACGTGCGCTTCATCTTCCGCCGCCTGCCGGCCCGCGAGAAGCGCCAGGTGCTGCTGTTCTCCGCCACGCTCAGCCACCGCGTGCTGGAGTTGGCCTACGAACACATGCACGAGGCCGAGAAACTGGTGGTGGAGACGGAAAATGTCACCGCCGACCGGGTCCGCCAGGTCGTCTACTTCCCCTCCAAGGAAGAGAAGATGCCGCTTCTGCTCAACCTGCTCGAAGAGAGCAAGACCGAGCGCAGCATCATTTTCGTCAACACCAAGGCCGCCGCCGAACGCATCACCGATCGCCTGAAGCGGCACAACTTCCGCGTCGGCGCCATTTCCGGCGACGTGCCGCAGGTCAAGCGCCAGAAGCTGCTCCAGCGCTTCCAGGATGGCCAGATCGACCTGCTCGTGGCCACCGACGTGGCCGCGCGCGGCCTGCACATCCCGGCGGTCAGTCACGTCTTCAACTACGACCTTCCGCAGGACGCCGAAGATTACGTGCATCGCATCGGCCGTACCGCCCGCCTGGGTGCGGAGGGCGACGCGGTCAGCTTCGCCTGCGACCTATATGCGATGGGCCTGCCGGACATCGAGACGTACATCAACCAGAAGATCCCCACCGCCTCCATCGACGCGAAGATGCTGGTGATGCCGGCACCGCGTCCGCGCGCCGACGGCGTGCAGGACGAAGTGGACGATCCGAACGACACCGGCGGCCACATCCCGACCCGCGGCGCGCCGCCGGAGAAGGGTGGCCGTGCCGGCCGCGACGGTCGTGGCGGGCCGTCCCGTTCCGGCGAGCGTTCGGCCAGCCGTGAGCGCCGCCCGCGTCCGCCGCGCGAGGACCAGCCCGTGGGCGGGTTCACCGCGGTATCCACCGAGGTGCCGATGACCACCGTCGTGGTCGCGGAGTCGGTCGAGCAACTGCCGGCTGCCGCCGAGGCCATGGCCGCCGACGGCACGGTGAAGAAGCGCCGCCGCCGTCGCGGTGGTCGCGGTCGTGGCGCACGGGAGGGCCTCGACGTGGCGACCGACGGCCAGCAGGTGGTCGAGGCGGCGGCCACGGCCGATCGCCCGGCGGCGTCGCCGGGCGCACGCCATAACGACGAGGGTCCGGCCGAGTCGAACCCGGGGCGTCGTCCGTCACGCCAGGTGGCGGCGAACCGTCCCGCCGGCACGCCGGCTCCCGCGGAAAAGACGCACGAGAAAAAAGTCGGCTTCTTCCGCCGCATCGGTCGCCTCTTCGGCAGCCGCTGAGGTGCCTGCGGGCCGCCTGCATGCAGGCGGCCCGCAAAACCGTCACGACATCCCTTATCCTCTGAGGCTGAACAGCCAACGGGTGACGCGGTGATCGGTTTCGATCTGGTGAGCAAACGATACGAGGGCGATCACCAGGCCCTTACCGACGTCTCGTTCCAGGTCGCGGCGGGCGAGATGGCCTTCGTGACCGGCCATTCCGGTGCGGGCAAGAGCACGCTGCTCAAGCTGCTGGCCATGATCGAGCGCCCGACCAACGGCGTCGTCACCCTCGACGGCCAGAAGCTCAACACCGTCCGCTCGGCGGACATTCCTCGCATCCGCCGCAAGCTGGGCATGGTTTTCCAGGACCACCGGCTGCTGATGGATCGCAGCGTGTTCGCCAATGTCGAACTGCCGCTGGTCATCGCCGGCATCGCGCCCGCGGATCGTTCGCGTCGGGTGCGCGCGGCGCTCGAGAAGGTCGGCCTGCTCAGCTACGAGAAGCAGTTGCCCGATGCCCTGTCCACGGGCGAACAGCAGCGGGTGGGCATCGCGCGCGCCATCGTCGCCAAACCGGCCGTGCTGATCGCCGACGAGCCCACCGGTAACCTCGACCCCCAGCTGGCGATGGAGATCATGACCCTGTTCGCCGAATTCCAGCAGGTGGGCACGGCCGTGCTCGTCGCCAGCCACGATCTCATGCTCATCAAGCGCATGAAGAAGCGCGTGGTCGTGCTGGACCACGGCAAGCTGGTGGCCGATGTGCCTGCCACGGAGGTGGTATGAACGCCGCTCGCGACACCCGCCGCCCTGCCGAACCCGCCAAGACCCAGCGCAGCGAAGCGCGCCGGATGGGGGCCTGGCGCGAACACCACGCGTGGAGCCTCTCGATCAGCCTGCGGCGCCTGGCCGCGCGTCCGCTGAGCACGCTGCTCACGGTGGCGGTCATGGGCGTGGCGCTGGCGTTGCCGCTGGCGTTCTACCTGCTGCTGGGCAATGTCGAGCGCATGGGTGACGCCCTCGGCCGCAACCAGTCCATCAGCGCCTTTATGAAACCGGGCCAGAGCGGCGCCATGGCCGAGACCGCAGCCTCCGCGTTGCGTGGGCGTCCCGAGGTGGCCGACGTGGTCGTGCGCACGCCCAAGGACGGCCTGGACGAACTGGCCGAGGTCCAGGGGTTTTCCGGGTCGCTGCAGTCGCTGGACGTGAATCCCTTGCCCTACGTGCTTTCGGTGCAGCCGCGCAGCGGGCTGTCCGCCGAGGATGCCGGACGCCTGGTCGAGGCGATGAAGGCTACCCCCGGGGTCGACATGGTGCAGGACACCGGTGCGTGGCGACAGCGACTGGACGCCCTGCTCGGCGTCGGTACGCGCGCCGTGAGCCTGCTCGCCACGCTGCTCGGCATTGCCGCGCTGCTGGTCGTGGGCAACACCATCCGGGTCGATATCCAGAGCCGGAGCGCGGAGATCGGTGTGCTTCTGCTGGTGGGCGCCAGCCGGCCCTTCGTGCGTCGGCCCTATCTTTACGCGGGCCTCTGGCTCGGCTTCCTCGCCGGCGTACTGGCGGTGGTGCTGGCCGTCACGCTGGAGCTGGCCATGGCCGGGCCGGTCGGGCGGCTCGCCGCGGCGTACGATGGCAGCGTCAGTTTCGGTGGCCTGCCGGCCTGGTTGCTGCTTTCGGTCCCGTTCGCCGCGGCCCTGCTCGGCTGGCTGGGTGCGCGGCTGGTCAGCGCACGGCAGATCCGCCGCGCTGCGGCGGTCTGACAGGAGGGCACCCGGGTGGCGACTCACATCGGTTCGGGCGTGGCCGGCACGGCCCCGCGGATGCTCCTGGTCGACGGCTCCCGGGTCGTTCGCCAGCTCATTTCCCGGGTCGTCACCGCGGAAGTGCCGGGCGTGGAGATCGTGGGCGTGTCCACCGGCGCGGAGGCCCAGGTCGAGCTGCAGCGCGGCGTGTTCGATTTCGTCACCGTGGCGTTGCGCCTGCCCGATATGGATGGCCTGGACGTGGCCCGCTTCGTGCGCGAATCCGCGCCGCAGATCTACATGCCCATCGTCGTCGTTTCGGGCGACGTCGAGGAACGCCTCCATCGGCGTGAACTGGGCGAGTTCGTCACCGACTATTTCGACAAGTCGCTGGGCTTCGAGGCCCTGGCCGAATTCATCCGCGGCTATGTCCGACCGGAAGGGGGCGCCGAAGGCGAGGTGCTCTATGTCGAGGACAGCCGGGTGGTCGCGCTGGCCACGCGGCGCATGATGGAAAAATACGGCCTGACCGTGCATCACGTGATCAGCGCGGAAGACGCCCTGGTCCACCTGCATGAGGCGAAATCCCAGGGGCGGATGGGGGCGGACATCGTGCTGACCGATGTCAGCCTGAAAGGCGAGCTCACGGGCGGCGACCTGGTTGAGCGCATCCGCAACGAGTTCGGTTACGGCAAGGGTCGGTTGCCGACGCTCATCATGACCGGTGACGAAAACCCCGCCAACCAGGCCGCGCTGCTCCGCGCGGGGGCCAACGACCTGGTCGAGAAGCCCGTCGAGGAAAAACTGCTCATCACCAAGCTGCTGTTCCAGCTGCGAGTGGCGCTTCACCTGCGCGAAAGGACACGGGATTGAACGACCGCATCAAGCTGGAGCCGTCCTGGAAGGAACGGATCGGCCCTTACCTCGACCGGCCGGACATGCTGGCCCTGTCGCACTTCCTTCGGGAAGAGAAGGCGGCAGGCAAGGCGATCTTCCCGCCGGGCCCGGAGATATTCAACGCCTTCGCGCACACACCGTTCGACCGTGTCCGCGTGGTCATCCTGGGCCAGGATCCCTACCACGGCCCCGGTCAGGCGCACGGGCTGAGCTTCTCGGTGCGCCCCGGCGTGCGGGTGCCGCCGTCTCTGCAGAACATGTTCAAGGAGATCGAAGACAGCCTCGGCATTCCGCGGCCCGACCACGGCTGCCTCACCCCCTGGGCCGACCAGGGCGTGCTGCTGCTCAACGCGGTGCTGACGGTGGAAGCGGGGCAGGCCGCATCGCACCAGGGCAAGGGATGGGAAGGCTTCACGGACGCCGCCATCGACGCGCTGAATCGCGAGCGCGAAGGCCTGGTGTTTCTCCTGTGGGGAAGCCACGCCCAGAAGAAGGGCCAGCTGATCGACGGCAAGCGCCACCTGATCCTGCGCAGCGTGCATCCCTCGCCGCTGTCCGCGCACCGGGGTTTCATGGGGTGCGGGCACTTCGCCAAGACAAACGCGTACCTGGCGTCCCGGGGCGAGGCGCCGATCGACTGGTCGCTTCCGCCGGCCGCGGCTCTTTAAAGCCCGCCTCGCGGCCCAATGAGGGTGGGTGCGACAGCCGCGTCACGTCTCTCGTGTCACCGTGCTGCCTTGGCCGGGTGGCAGGGTATCCGTCTGCCTCCTGAATACCCCGGTGGGTCCATCTGGACAGGCTGGGGGTATTTCTGTACCATTGCGTACAGTTAACCGATGAACTTCGGGCTGACTTAGCACTCTCACTGCGGGACTGCTAATCTGCATACAGACTTTTTGGAGGTTCCACACATGTCCCAAGCTCTCGTTACCCGTAACTACGGGCTCCCGAGCGTCGTCGGCAGTCTGGATTCCTACATCTCGGCAGTCCATCGCATCCCGGTGCTCAGCCTTGACGAGGAGCAGTCGCTGGCGCGTCGCTTCCGTGACGACGCCGATCTGGACGCCGCCAAGCAGCTGGTCATGTCCCACCTGCGCTTCGTGGTCCACGTGGCGCGCGGCTACAACGGCTACGGCCTGCAGCTGTCGGACCTGATCCAGGAAGGCAATATCGGCCTGATGAAGGCGGTCAAGCGCTTCGACCCGGACCAGGGTGTTCGCCTGGTCAGCTTCGCGGTGCACTGGATTCGCGCCGAAATGCACGAGTTCATCCTGCGCAACTGGCGCATCGTCAAGGTGGCCACCACTAAGGCCCAGCGCAAGCTGTTCTTCAACCTGCGCAAGAGCAAGAAGCGCCTGGGCTGGATGAACGCAGAAGAAGTGCGCGTGGTCGCCCACGACCTGGGCGTTCCCGAGGCCACGGTGCGCGAGATGGAATCGCGTCTTTCCGGCCGCGATGTCGGCTTCGAGGCACCGGCCGACGCCGATGACGACGACAAGCCGGCACCGGCCGCGTTCCTCGTCGACGAGGGCGCCGATCCGTACGACAACCTCGCCGAGGAAGATGCGAGCAACAACCAGATGGGCGCACTGTCGTCGGCGCTCGGTAACCTGGATGCCCGCTCGCGCGACATCATCCAGCGTCGCTGGCTGGCCGAGGACAACAAGGCCACGCTGCAGGATCTCGCGGACGAGTACGGCGTTTCCGCCGAGCGTATCCGCCAGATCGAAGCGAACGCCATGAAGAAGATGCGCGTCGCCATCGCTGCCTGAGTGCCGCGTTGGGCGTAAGATCCGGAACGGCCCCTCGGGGCCGTTTTCCGTTGTTCCTATTCGTTTTGCTCGGGAGTCGCTGCGGATGCCGAAGGCCCTGGTCATCGAGGACGATGAAGTCACCGCGCGTGACATCGTCGCGGAACTGGCCGCGCACGGCCTGACCGCCGACTGGGTGGCCAATGGCCGCGATGGCCTCGCACGCGCCCTGGCCGACGGCTACGACATCATCACGCTCGATCGCATGCTGCCCGGCATGGACGGCATCGACATCGTGTCCGCGTTGCGCCAGCGCCGTATCGATACCCCCGTACTGATGATCAGTGCCTTGTCCGACGTAGACGAGCGTGTCCGTGGACTACGCGCCGGTGGCGACGACTACCTCACCAAGCCCTTCTCGCCGGACGAACTGGCCGCGCGCGCCGAAGTGCTGCTCCGCCGGCGGCGGCCCAGCGCGAACGAGACCCGGCTGCGCGTGGCCGACCTGGAGCTCGACCTGGTCAAGCACAACGCTATGCGCAACGGCCAGCCGCTTACCCTGCTGCCCACGGAGTTCCGCCTGCTCGAATTCCTCATGCGCAATGCGGGGCAAGTGGTTACGCGGCAGATGATCTTCGAGCATGTCTGGGGGTTCCATTTCGACCCGGGAACCAATGTCATCGATGTCCATATCGGACGCCTTCGCCGCAAGATCGACGGCAGCGGCCAGCCGCCGCTGATCCGCACCGTGCGCGGATCGGGATACCTGCTTGCGCCCGCTGACTGACGCCTGGCGTTCCGCCACGTCGCGCCTGATCCTCATCTATGGGGCGCTTTTCGCGATCTGGTGCGTGGTGTTGCTGGGCGTGGTGCAGTGGGAAACCTCGCGCTACCTGACCGGCGTGGTCGACCAGATGCTGGCCGCGCGCATCCACTATCTGGAAACCACCGACCCGCATCGCCTGCCGGAAACCGTGGAAGCCGCCAGCGCCGTCGACGTGCAGGGCTTCATGTGGGTGGGGCTGTTCGCTGCCGACGGCCGCCGTATCTCAGGCAATATCGCGCACGTGCCGGCCGAACTGACGGAGGACGGCGTGGTGACCTCGGTGCAGGCCAACGTCCTCGCCTCCGCACGCCGCTCACCACTGCGCGCTCGCGGCGTCACCCGCCTGTTGCCCGGTGGCCAGCGCCTGGTGGTGGCCAAAGACAGCACGACCATCGATGGCCTGGGCGCGATCATCCGCCGCGGCCTGCTGTGGGGACTGTCGCTCACGCTGATCCCCGGGGTGTTGGGTGGCGTGCTGATCGCGCGTGGCCCCGCGCGGCGTATCCGTGCCATCCAGCAGGCGATGGCGCCCATTCGCGAGGGTGACCTCAGTGTGCGCCTGCCGGTGACGCGTGGCGGTGACGAGGTCGACCTGCTGGCCGCCACCGTCAACACGGCCCTGGGCGAGATCGAACGGCTGCTCGGCGAGGTCAAGGGCGTGACCGACAACATCGCCCACGACCTGCGGACACCGCTCACGCGTGTGCGCACGCGGCTCTATCGTCTGCAACAGCAGTTTGCCGCGTTGCCCGAAGGCGATGCGCTGGAGGCGTGCGTGGCCGACATCGACACCGTCTTGGGGCGCTTTCGCGCCTTGCTGCGCGTGTCGGAGTTGGAGGATCGCCAGCGTAGCGCGTGCTTCGAGGCGCTCGACATCGGCGCCGTGCTGCGCAACGTGCACGAGTTCTACGCCCCGCTGGCGGAGGATCGCGGCCAGGATTTTCGCCTGGAAGTGGGTGCGCTGCCGCCGCTACGCGGCGATCCCCAGCTCATGTTCGAGGCGTTCGCCAACCTCGTCGGCAACGCCATCAAGTTCACCCCGGACCACGGTACGGTGTGCATGGTGGCCTTGACGGACGCGTCGGGCGAGGCGCGCATCGACATCGCCGACACCGGCCCGGGCATTCCCGAGGGTGAGCGCGAAGCGGTATTCCGGCGCTTCTATCGTGCCGACGAAACCCGCGCCAAGCCGGGTTGTGGCCTGGGGCTGGCGATCGTCAGCGCCATCGTGAGGTTGCACGGTTATTCGCTTGCGGTCGGTGGCGACGAGCGCGGCGCGGTGTTCTCCGTGACGTGCCCCGCCGTGCCAGCCTAAACAAATCTTAACTACGGCCTGCGGGCCCGTGGGGGCAAACTTCGCCGCGACGCAGCATTCGCGCACGGAATCTTTCTCCCATGATCGGCATCGTCCGGATCGCACTCACGCGACCGTATACCTTCATCGTCCTTGCGTTGTTGATCCTCATCGTGGGTCCGCTGGCGGCGCTGCGCACGCCGACGGATATCTTTCCCGACATTCGCATTCCGGTGATCGCGGTGGTGTGGCAGTACACCGGCCTGCCGCCCGATCAGATGGCCGGCCGCGTGACCTCGCCGTTCGAGCGGGTGCTCACCACGACCGTGAACGACGTGGAGCACATCGAAGCCAATTCGATCCAAGGCTTCGGCATCGTCAAGATCTTCTTTCAACCGACGGTGGACATCCGTACGGCCAACGCGCAGGTCACCGCCGTGGCGCAGACGCTGCTGAAGCAGCTGCCCCAGGGCATCACGCCGCCGCTCATCCTCAACTACAGCGCCTCCACGGTGCCGATCATCCAGCTGGCGCTGTCCGGCAAGGGCCTGACCGAGCAGAACCTGGGCGACCTGGGCCTCAACGTCATCCGTCCGCAGTTGACGTCCGTGCCGGGCGCGGCCATTCCGTACCCCTTCGGCGGCAAGACGCGCCAGGTGCAGATCGACATCGATCCCGGTGCGCTGCAGGCGCGCGGGCTGTCCGCGCAGGACGTGGCCAACGCCCTCGCCGCGCAGAACCTGATCACGCCGGTGGGCACGCAGAAGATCGGACGGTTCGAGTACACGCTGCAACTCAACAATGCGCCCTCGGTGATCGACGAACTGGGCAACCTGCCCGTGAAAACCGTGGACGGCGCCACCGTGTACATTCGCGACGTGGCCCACGTGCGCGACGGCTCGCCGCCGCAGACCAATATCGTGCACGTCGACGGCAACCGCTCGGTGCTGATGACGGTGCTGAAGAACGGTTCCGCATCCACGCTGGCGATCATCCAGGGCATCAAGGACCGTGTCGCCGGGCTGAAGGAGTCGGTGCCTCCCTCGCTGGAGATCAAGCCGATCGGCGACCAGTCGCTGTTCGTCAGCGGTGCCATCGAGGGAGTGGCGCGCGAGGGTGTGATCGCTGCCGCGCTGACCAGCCTGATGATCCTGCTGTTCCTTGGCAGCTGGCGCTCGACCGTGATCATCGCCACGTCGATCCCGCTGTCCATCCTGGGTTCGATCGCCGGACTAGCGGCGTTCGGCGAGACCATGAACATCATGACGCTGGGTGGCCTGGCGCTGGCGGTGGGCATCCTGGTCGACGACGCCACGGTGACCATCGAGAACATCAACTGGCACCTGGAGCAGGGCAAGGACGTGGAGACGGCGATCCTCGACGGTGCCGCGCAGATCGTCACCCCGGCCTTCGTGTCGCTGCTGTGCATCTGCATCGTCTTCGTGCCGATGTTCTTTCTCAACGGTGTCGCCCGCTTCCTCTTCGTGCCGATGGCCGAGGCGGTGATGTTCGCGATGATCGCGTCGTTCATCCTCTCGCGCACGCTCGTGCCGACGATGGCGAAGTACCTGTTGCATCCGCATACTCACGACGATCCGCATGGCGAGGGCAAGGCGCCGTCGCGCAATCCGCTGGTGCGCTTCCAGCGGGGTTTCGAGTCACGCTTCGAATCGGTGCGCGAGCGCTACCACGGGCTGCTCGGTATGGCGCTCGCCCATCGCAAGGTCTTCGTGATCGTCTTCATGGCGTTCGTGGTGCTGTCGTTCGGCCTGGTACCGATGCTGGGCCGTAACTTCTTCCCGTCGGTGGATTCCGGCCAGATCCTCATGCATGTGCGGGCGCCGGTCGGTTCGCGCGTGGAGGAAAGCGCGCGCATCTTCGCGCAGGTGAGCAACGCCGTGCGCCGCATCATCCCGCGGGAAGAGCTGGGTACGCTGGTGGACAACATCGGCCTGTCCAACTCGGGTATCAACAACGCGTACAACAACACCGGCACCATCGGTGCGCAGGACGGCGACATCCAGATCGCGCTGAACGAGGGGCACGCGCCCACGGCGGATTACATCCGCACGCTGCGCGAAAAACTGCCGCGGGAATTCCCGGGTACGACGTTCTCGTTTCCGCCGGCGGACATCATCAGCCAGATCCTCAACTTCGGCTCGCCGGCACCGATCGACCTGCAGGTGCGCGGCCCCAACCTGGTAGCTAACTTCGCCTATGCCGATCGCCTGTTGCGTGAGATCCGTCGGGTGCCCGGCGTGGCCGATGCGCGTATACAGCAATCGCAGGCCAATCCCACCCTCAACGTGAACATGGACCGCAGCCAGGCCCAGCAGGTCGGCATCACCGCCCGGGACGTCACCAGCAGCCTGGGCGTGAACCTGGCCGGTTCCAGCCAGATCGCGCCCACCTATTGGCTCAACCCGCAGAACGGCGTGTCGTATCCCATCGTGATGCAGACACCGCAATACGCCATGGACTCGCTGGCCGACCTGCAGAACGTGCCGGTCACGCCCAGCAGCGGCACGGCGGGTTCCCAGATCCTCGGTGGCTTCGCCACCATTGAGCGTACGGCCACCAACGCGGTGGTCAGCCAGTACAACATTCAGTCGATGGTGGAGATCTACGCCACCACGCAGGATCGCGACCTGGGCGCCGTGGCCGCGGATATCCAGGCCATCATCGATGCGCACAAGAAAGACCTGCCGAAGGCGTCGAGCGTCGCGCTGCTGGGCCAGGTACAGACGATGAACAACGCGTTCTCCGGGCTGATCTTCGGCTTGCTCGGCGCTATCGTGCTCATCTACCTGCTGATCGTGGTCAACTTCCAGTCGTGGAGCGACCCGTTCGTGATCGTCACGGCGTTGCCCGCAGCCATCGCCGGCATCGTCTGGATGCTGTTCGCCACGCACACCACGCTGTCGGTGCCCGCGCTGACTGGCGCGATCATGTGCATGGGCGTGGCCACCGCCAACTCCATCCTGGTGGTCAGCTTCTGTCGCGAGCGCCTGGCCGAACTCGGTGATGCCACCGCCGCGGCGCTCGAGGGCGGCTTCGTCCGTTTCCGCCCGGTGCTGATGACCGCGCTGGCGATGATCATCGGCATGGGCCCGATGGCGCTGGGCCTGGGCGAGGGCGGTGAGCAGAACGCGCCGCTCGGCCGCGCGGTGATCGGCGGCCTGATCTTCGCCACGATCGCCACGCTGCTGTTCGTCCCCGTCGTTTTCAGCATCATCCACGGCCGTCGCGGCCATGCGTCCCCCACACCACCGGCGAAGCCCTCCGGAGAGCCTGTCCATGTCGCCTGATACGTTGCATACCCCACCGCCGCGTCGTCTGCGCATCGTCGGCATCATCGCCGTCATCGTGGTGCTGGCGATCGTCGTCGCCGGCATCGCTACGCGCGCCAACGACTCACGCAAGCTGCGCACCTGGACGGACGAGCAGGCCGTGCCGACGGTGAACGTGGTCGAGCCGCAGGGCGGGCAGGGCGGCGGCGAGCTCAATCTTCCCGGCCGGTTGCAGGCCTATGCCCGTGCGCCGATCTACGCGCGCACCAGCGGCTACCTCAAGTTCTGGAAAGCGGACATCGGCCAGAAGGTGAAGGCCGGCGATGTGCTGGCCGAAATCGAAACGCCGGATCTCGACCAGCAGCTGCTGCAGGCGCGGGCCGACCTGGCCAGTGCGCGCGCCAACGAGGCGCTGGCGCAGACCACGGCGAAGCGATGGAAATCCATGAGCGATTCCGATTCCGTCTCCCGCCAGGAAGTGGATGAGAAGACGGGCGACTACGATGCCAAGCACGCGCTCGCCACCGCGGCGCAGGCCAACTTGGAACGTATCCAGGCGCTGAAGGGATTTGCGCGGCTCACCGCGCCGTTCGATGGCACCGTGACGGCACGCGAGACGGATGTGGGCGCGCTGATCAATGCGGGTGGCGGCGGCCAGGAACTGTTCGTCGTCTCCGACACGCGCAAGCTGCGCATGTATGTCAACGTGCCGCAAAACGACGCGCCGTCGATCAGACAGGGCTCGGCCGTGAAGCTCACCGTGCCGGAATACCCGGGGCGTACCTTCACGGGTATCGTGGAATCCTCGTCGTCCGCCATCAACGCGGCCACGGGCACCACGCTGGTCCAGGTGTCCGTGGACAACGCCGAAGGCAACCTGCTGCCCGGTGCCTATGCCAGTGTGACCTTCGACCTGCCCGGTAACGCCGCGTTGTTCAGTGTCCCGGCCAGCGCGCTCGTGTTCGACGACCGGGGGCTGCGCGTCGCCGTGCTCGATGCGCACGACAAGGTGAGCTTCCGCACCGTCACCGTCGCGCGCGACATGGGCAAGACCGTGCAGCTGTCCTCCGGGATCGCACAGGGCGATCGTCTCATCGAGAGCCCGCCCGACGGACTGGCGGATGGCGACACCGTGCGGGTCAACGCGCCGAAGAAGGCGGAGGGTGCCCATGCGCCGGCCTGAGCGGATCGTGCTGGCGGCCCTCGTCGCCGTCGGCATGACGGCGTGTTCGCTGGCGCCGCCGTACCGTGCGCCGGAGGTGCCCGTGGCACCGCAGTACGCCAATGCCGTGTCGCCGTGGACGGAGGCGAAGCCCGCCGATCGCCTGGCGCGCGACAGTTGGTGGACCCTCTACGGGGATGCCCGACTCGATGCGCTGCAGGCGAAGCTGCTGGCCAACAACGCGTCCCTCGCCGCCGCGCTGGCGCATTACGAGCAGTCGGAAGCCGTTCTGCGCCAGGTACGTGCAGGCCTGTTCCCGCAGATCGGCCTGAATGCCAACGGCACGCGCAACCGCGAGTCGGACACCCGGCCTTTGCGCGGTGCCACGTCGCCGTCCTACTACGACTCGTACACGATCGGCGCGCAGCTGGATTACGAAGTAGACCTGTGGGGACGCGTGCGCGACACCGTCACCGCAGGCAGGGCCGAGCAGGTGGCCGCCGCGGACGATCTTGCCGCAGCGCGCCTCAGCCTGCAGGCGCAGCTTGCCGACAGCTACCTGCAACTCAACGGTTTCGACCGGCAGGTCACCGTGCTGAAGCAGAGCATCGACGCGTTCGCCCGGGCACTGAAGCTGACGCAGTCCCGGCATGACGGCGGCATCGCCTCCGGCCTGGACGTGGCGCGCGCACAGACCCAGCTATCCAGCGCGAAATCGCAGCTGACCCAGGCGCAGGCACAACGCAGCCTGGTGCTGCATGCGATCGCCGTGCTGGTGGGCGATACGGCCTCGAACTTCCAGCTCGCGGCCGACGACGGGCAGGTCAAGGTGCCGACCCTTCCGCTGGAGGTGCCGTCGCTCATTCTCCAGCGTCGCCCGGACATCGCGGCGGCAGAGCGACGCACGGCCGCCGCCAACGCGCGCATCGGCGTCGCGAAATCCGCGTTCTACCCACAGCTGACGCTGGACGGGCAGGGCGGCTGGCAGAGTTCGTCGTGGGGCAGCATCGCCACGGCGCCCAACCGCTTCTGGGCGATCGGGCCGACGCTGGCGCTCAACCTGTTCGACGGCGGTCGCCGCAAGGCCGTGGTCGCACAGGCGCAGGCGGCCACCGACGAAGCCGGAGCGCGCTACCGCGACGTGGTGCTCAATGCCTTCGCCCAGGTCGAGGACAACCTCACCCTGCTGCGCGACCTGGGTGCGGCGCTCGTCGACCAGCGCGCCGCCGCCGATGCGGCCCAGCGATCGGTCGACCTGTCGATGAACCGCTACCGGGAAGGCGCGGTGGGCTACCTGGACGTGGTGCAGGCGCAGACGACCGCGCTGGATGCCCGCCGCAACGTGATCGACCTGGAAACACGTCAGCTGCGCGCCAGCGTGCAGCTGATCCGCGCCCTGGGTGGCGGCTGGTCCGCGTCCGCCACCTGATCACGCATCCGGGCTTACACTGGCCGGATGCAGACCATTCTCGACCGCCAGAAAGCCGCGCAGCTCGCCGAAGGCCCGCCTTCGGCAGAGACGCGCATCGACCGCCTCGATCGTGCCATCGGCCTGCTGGTCGATCACGCGGACTCCATCACCCAGGCGCTGAGCGAGGACTTCGGCCACCGCAGCGTGGATGCCTCGCTGTTCACCGATGTGGCGGCGTCCATAAAACCGTTGAAGCACGCAAAGCGCCATGTACGGGCGTGGATGCGCCGCGAGCGCCGCGCGGTGTCGCCCGCACCACTCGCGTTGCTGGGTGCGCGGGCGTGGGTGGACTACCTGCCCAAGGGCACGGTAGGCGTTATCTCGCCGTGGAACTTCCCGTTCAACCTCACCTTTGCGCCGCTGGCGGGCGTACTCGCCGCGGGTAACCGCGCGATGATCAAGCCGTCCGAACTCACGCCGCGTTGTTCGGCGCTGATGCAGCAGATGATCGGCACCGCGTTCGCCGACACCGAGATCGCGGTGGTGACCGGCGGTCCGGACGTGGGCGAGGCGTTTTCCCGGCTTCCCTTCGACCATTTGTTGTTCACCGGTGCCACCTCGGTGGCGAAGCACATCGTGCGTGCGGCGGCGGAACACCTCGTGCCGGTGACGCTGGAGCTGGGCGGCAAGTCGCCGGCCATCGTCGGTCGTGATGCCGATCTTGATCTTGCCGCACGTCGGTTGATGTTCGGCAAGACGCTCAATGCGGGGCAGATGTGCGTGGCGCCGGATTATGCACTGGTACCGCGCGATCGTGTGGAGACATTCGTCGCTGCGCTTTCGCGTGCCGCGGGGGCGATGTTTCCGACGTGGCGGGACAGTCCGGACTACACCTCGATCGTCAACGATCGGCATCATGCGCGATTGATGGGTTACCTGGACAATGCGCGTGCTGGCGGTGCGACTGTGCGCATGCTTGTTCCCACCGACACGGAGCTTGCCGTACCCGTCGACGTTGACGTTGACGTTGGCGCCATCGCTGCCAGCGCGGATCGCCGTATCCCGCCGATGGCGGTGATCGACGCCAACGACACGATGGACGTCATGCGCGACGAGATCTTCGGGCCGATCCTGCCGGTATTGCCCTATGATGGTATCGACGACGCCATCGCGTACGTCAACCGGCACGAACGGCCGCTCAGTCTTTATTATTTCGGCAACGATGTGGCGGAGCAGGAGCGCGTTCTGTCACGCACGGTGGTCGGTGGCGTCACGATCAACGATACGGTGATGCACCTGGCGATGGATGATTTGCCGTTCGGTGGTATCGGCGCGTCGGGGTCGGGCGCCTATCACGGCAAGACGGGGTTTCTTACCTTCAGTCACGCGCGGCCGGTCTATCGGCAGGCACGTTTCGACGTCACGGCGATGCTCAGGCCGCCGTATGGCTCGGCGATAAAGCGACTGATGCGGTTGAAGATCCGACGTTGAGCTAAGGACTGCTCATCACGCCAAAACATGGATTCGATCTCTCATAGGGTTTCTTCTGTGCCCAAATCGCTCAGGGCTTACATCCATGTCGACATGGATCGATTGACGAGTGGTCTATGCCTCGATACAACGTTTTTCGCCGTTCAATGAATTCTGAAGGAGCTTTCTATTGAGACGGGGGCCGGGGCGCCTCCCTCACCACCAAAAGCTTCCCCATTTTTCACATCAAATGCTGCAATCAATTGTTCTTTTATGAACAGCCCCACGATACTGTTGTCGTGGCTCCAGCGGATAGCCAAGTCATCTTTAGCATGCCGGAATGGTCCGACGGAAACTTGTACAGCATTGATCACCTTCCGACCTTCAGCACGCGCTAGATCATAAAGATAGAAGTACCCAACTTCGGTATCGTGCTCGTACACCCCGGCCAGGCTCTCATCGAAATTCATCTGGCTTTCAAATATTTCATTGTTTGTCATCGAATAGCCATGGATGGTTGTCTTTATAGTTATCGCCGCCGCGATGATCGGTCCGGCTCATTGGCTCGATCCCTCCTTCTGGAGTGCCATCAACATGATGCAACTCCATCGGATGACCATCAGCACCAGTCGGCGCCCCACCTTTTTGCATTTTAGCTAAGTCTTCTTCGCTGTATTTTGCTGGATTAGCTTTGGCTTCGTTTTTCCAGAAAGCTGTTCGTTCGGCTTTAAATGCAGTCCGGTCTATTTTTGATGTCGCCTTTACGGCTTTGCCTAGCTCCTTTGCCTCCTTGATTAGCTTGCCAGCTACTGCGCCACCTTCGGGAACGACACCTATGACTGCAACGGTAATATTTAGCGCGCTTGGATCATTGTAAGCATTTGCAATATTGGTTGCATCGCCTACAAAAGGAAGCAGACTGGCCGCCGCCTCAACTTGTCCCGGTGTCGCCCACGGATGTGCACCATAGGCGCTAACCATCCTACCGCAGCTGCCATCAGCGTCGGAACAACGCCCGTCCGGATCGGTGTGGTTTATCGGATTATTATTAGAATAACCGTACCGACCAAAGCTAAACAGATTAGCTGGACTAGGCTCTACAGGATCGACGCTTAGAAAACCTCCTCTACCGGGATCATAGTAACGCGCCTGCATGTATACGAGGCTCGAATCTGGATCATTCACATGTCCCGTATACCCAGGTCCCTGCTCTGGCGTACCCAGTGCCTGCGTGCCGTAAGGCCGATAATCCGCACTGCTAAGGATGTTCCCCGACGCATCCGCCTTCGCCAGCACCGTCCCCTGCGGACTTGAGTAGTAGTAGGTAATCGTCTCCGCCGCATGAGCTACCCCCATGCTCGCACAAACCATCGCCATGAGAAGCAGCAAGGCTGTCAGCCACGCCGACCCCGGCCGCAGGGAACGACGAACGATCGACATCGTAGAAGTCTCCATCATCACGATCCTTTGCCGGGCCATCACGGACTCACACTGTTCGACGGGCTGTAGGCCGAGCAGCCCACGGCGTTACATGCGCGCACCTTGTAGGTAAGCGTGACGCCAGGTTGCTGCAACGAGCTATAGGAAAGAGCCGAGCCGTTGTAAACCTGGGTGTTGTTTTCCATCAGTTCGTACCGCGTGGCGGATGACTGCGCTGTCCACTTGACCAGCACCGTGAGCTTGGTTGGGCCGTGGTACGTCGTGGTGAAGGTTGGCGCCGGCGGCGCCGACGGTACCAGCGATACCGTTACCGTGGTTACATTGCTCCACGGGCCACATGACAGATCGTTGCACCCCTGAACCTGATACGCATAAGTACCATTGCCGCGACCTGACGTGGACCAACTGGTCGAGGCGTTCCATTGGACACGTTGGAATCCACTCCCGTTTACCGATTCGCCAAGGTTGTAGCTAGTTGCATCACTCACGGTGGACCAGCTGATAGCGTACGCACCCGTATTACTGGTACCACCGCCAGTGATGGTCGGTGTGCCTGGCGGCCGCATCACGGTCACCACACCGCTGTTCGCGTAGCCGCCGCAACCGTTCGCATTGCAGGCGCGTACCCGATAAGACCAGTTGTCCGAGGATCCCTCATTCACCGTCGTGGACGTGCTCGCACCGGACCACACATTGGCCCAGTTCCCGTTGGTGCTGTGGTCTACCTGGTAGGACGTGGCATACGTCATCGCAGGCCAACTCACTGCCACGGCACCCGTCGAGTTAGCCGGCGCGCTGATGCTGGCCGGTGCCGGCGGAATATGCGCGATGGTGACAATGGACGACACGGCCGGCGTGCTACAGCCGTTCGCATTGCATGCAGACGCGCGGAATTGATACGTCGCATCGCCCGGCCCGTTGTACGACGCGCTGGTTCCCGTCCCCGTGTAAAGCGTCGCCCATGGACCGCTGTTGGTGGAACATTCCGTCTTGTAGCTCGTCGTATTGCCCGTCGCCGACCAATTGACCGCGATGTTCGACAGGTCGCCGGCCGCCGCCGCCGTTATGGACGCGGGCGAAGGCGGAGCCAGAACGGACGGCGGGATCACGAAGGTGCCGGATTGGGCCAGGAGACTGTTGTTACCTCCCGTAGCTGAGATACCGTGGACGTAGATCGTCTTCCCGGCAAATTGCACGCGCTGGGCATCGGTCAGCGGGATGCTGAAGCGATGCTGGGTTCCAGTCGAATGACAGGCCGTCTGCACGGCCGTCTCGCTGGGTTGATTCGCGGTGTAAGCACCGACGCCGGTGCCTGACCCGGCAGGACCACCCACATACAGATGCACATCGATGGATTGAGCCAACCCACTGGCACACGCCCAGCCACTGATGGTGGCATTGGCCCCGGTCGTCACCCCATCGATGTTGCCCATCACGGCCGACGTCGACGCTTTCTTGCTGGCAACCAGTGTCTTGCCAAGGTGGATATAGTCGGTGCCGTTGGCTGTGGCCTGATCGTACTGCCAGACCAACTGTCCAGCACTGTTATACGCGTAGTACGTTGTGCCTGACGGGGTCATCGATCGCACGCGACGTCCGGCAGCGTCGTACAGGTAGTCACCCTTGCCTGCCAGACTCAGCAGGCGGTTGGCTATGTCGAAGTTGAGTGCCGCACCATCTTTGATTACCGTGTTCCCGCGTGCATCGTATTGGAACGTATGCACGGTGGTGCCGCCGTTGGTGATGTTCGTCAGCCGATTGTTGGTATCGTAGCCATACGTGTTGAGCCCGCCGCTGTTGCCAATGCTGCGCAGGTTGTTGAGCGTGTCGTAGGTGTACGTTTCGGTACCCCACAGGCCACCTGCCGCGGCCGATGTCAGCCGGTTTAGATTGTCGTAGCTCATGGTGCGAGACCGTTGACCACTACCGACTCGATCATTGATCTGTGTCAGGTTTGAAGCTTCGTCATAAGTGAAGTCTTCGCTCACCGCCAGATTCGCAGCGGTACCGAACGTGAAATTACGCAGCAGCTGACGTGCGTTGGGTTCAGCGGAATAGAGCGCACCGTTACTCAGTCCGTAAGTCTTCGTTTGACCATCGGGCATATAGGTCGCTCCACTGGCAAAGCGTCCAGCTGTCGTGGGTTGTCCCAGCGCATTGGGGTTAATGGCCACATTTTCCCCGTCCGGGTACTGGACGTTGCTCACCTTGCCGTTTGCGTCATAGCTGTAGCCGAAGGCCCATGACCATCCATCCACGGCCAGAACCTCAGCCGTTAGCAGGCCGAGTTTGTTGCGACCGAAACTCCAGGTCACCGTGCCGGTGCTATTGGCAGACGGGCCGCTGGTCGCGGCCGTCGCCGAGGCGGGATTGCCCAGGCGGTCGTAGCTGAAGCTCGTCGCCAAGGTGCCCTGGGGATACATCACTGCCGTGACTCGGTTCATGCCATCGTACGAACGGTTGACCTTGGCCGCATCGGTCACCTGGTCGTAGCCGCAGCCTGATCCATTGAAAGCGATGCCGGATGCCGTCCACGACACATTGCTTGCAGCGTCATAAGCCGTTATGGCACTGCCTGTTTCAGGCTCCCATGAGCGGCACAGGCGGTGCTGAGCGTCGTAGGCCATCGTCTTGGTAACGCCTCCCTGCGTCAACGACAGGGGATTGCCATAGACATCGCGGGTAATGACCTGAGTTACCCCTTCTGGCGCATCGACACGAACAGGTCTGTCATAGCCGGGCGCATCGAAGGCCTGGAACGCGGTCACCGTGGCGTTGCCTCGTGCATCAGTGTCCTGACGCCGACCACCTGAAAGGTACTGTGTGTTTGTCGTCAGCACCTTGTTCAGCTCCGAAGGCTGGGTCGTGCCGGTGGCACGTCCCAAGGCGTCGTAGACGGTAGATACGCCAACAGAGATGGCGCTACGGTCGGGCGCACCGTCCACGGGATAAGCCACAAACGTCTTGCGGCCTTTCCAGTCGTACTCCGTGCGATCGGAGACATAAAGGGCGCCGGTGCCCACCTCGGATTTGCCGTTCATCACCGGACGCAAGAACACGTCGAAGTCGGTGCGCTCGGAATAGTTGCCCTGCGTCACCGTACGCACCCAATGGCTACCTCCCATGCCCCGGGCGTCACCGCTCAGCGAGTAGCCAAGCACGCGCGGCGCCCAAGCTACCGTGTCACCAGCGGGGTAGTCGATGCGGGCGACACGGCCTATCGCGTCGTACGTGTATTGGGTAGTTGCTCCTGCCTGGTCGGTGATCGAGGTAATCTGACCAAAGTCGTCAACCGCGATGGACTGACTGGTGCCATTGGGATGGTCAGGGCTTTGGTCGGGATAGGCGATGGACTGAGGAATTCCCCGCTTGTAATTGCTCAGCATCGTCGTGTGCTGGTTGGCATCGGTGAAACTGGCCAGCTGACCCTGCGCATTGAACGCGTAGTTCATCACTACCTGATCGAAGACCGCGCGGGAGGCCAGTGTCAGGGTGGACGCATCGTAGGTATTACGGCTGACCACTTCGCCGGTGGTGAGGTTGCTCTCTTGCAAAGGCAGCCCGATGACGCCCTTCGGCGCGTCATCCTGGTAAGCATGCGCTTCGTCCACCGAATAACCGAAGCTGCTGTTGCGCCGTGTGGTCGCCGGACGCGCATAGGCATCGAACGTCAGCGCCTGCCACGTATAGGTGTCGCCATCCTGGGCTATATCCTTGCGTGCCAGGGGCACATCACCTTGCTGCCTCTCACGGTTGGCGTAGATGTTGAATCCGAGACCATAACTGGTCGGCCACGGCCCTTGACTCGCGGACGCGTAAGCCAGGGTTTCCGTGCGCACCGGTGCCCCGCCTGTGCCCCCATTGAAATATTCGGTCTTGAGTGCCTTGCCTTCGCTGGCATCGGCGCGATTGCTGAAGGTGAATCGAGTCGTGTTGCCTGACGGGTCGATCATCTCCGAATACGACGTCGTGCTGCATCCGGAATTCTGGCAGTCCTTGCGCCAACTGCCGGCAGCCACGGGATAGCTGTAAGTCCAGTTCAGCGTTCCGATGCCCGCACCGCTGAGCGACTTGGCTCGAACCGCCAGGTTGTTGGTGTAACGCGGGGCGTGCTCGGTGCCGTTTGTTGTCGCATTGGTGGCGTCGCAGTATTCGAAGACATCCGAGCGGGCATGGCGGGTGGGATGGAGCTCGAAGTGGCCCGATGCGCCTGACGGGCCGGTAATCGTCCCCACCTTGCTTATGCTTTCATCTGGCGCTGCGGGGTCCAGGCAATGACCGGTGGGAGTCGTCGACTTGACGTCATAGGCCAGGTCGCCCAGGTTGTAGCTCCAGCTACTGCCATCGGGGAGTGTCACGCTGGACAGCACAGAGCCGCCGGATACAGCGGTGTAGCCATAGGTCCAGGTGCGCGTGGCATTGGCCGTCACGACATTGATGTGTGCCACATGCAGGCCGTCGCTCGTGTAGTCGAGCGTGACCTGCCGGCCGTCGCTGCCGTCGATACGGGTCAATTTTGCCCCGTTGTAGGTATACGTCAGGGCATTCCCGAAGCGATCCTCTACCCGCGTGGCCATCATCAGGCCCAGGCGCCGGAGGATGCGGTAACCCCGGGCCGGGCGATAAACCAGCTGGTTGAGCCACACCTTCGTCCCATCCGGACCCTTGGCCAGGAAGGCTTCACCCGCCTCGCCATTGGCCGTCGATGCCAGGCATCCCAGATGCCATAGTCCCTTGGAAACCGCTACGTAGGTGGTGCCATCTTGTGGTGCTGCCGGAGATGTCGTTCGGCGAGACAGCATGTCCTCTGACGTATTTCCCGGGGTGTAGAGGGTGTATCCCTCGTTCCACCAGTCGTCCGAAGCCAACGGGTCACTACCAGGTCTACCCACCCGCTGAGCAGGCGGCCCGGTGAAGGTCGAGCAACGGTCGGTTCGGGTTGAGGAGTTGACCAGCCAGCCGATCTGGTTGGGTCCCTGGATGATCGTCGACGCGTTGGAGGTCATCGTGGTCAGGCGTGGAACATCCAGTTCCCAGTCTCCAAATGCGGCATCGTTCCAGCGCACCTCCGCATCGCCGTCCGCATGGAAGGTGCGACCCAACTCGATGGTCGGACCATTACCGGGAACGGTGACATCCACGACATGCAATGTCAGGCTGCCGTCGTAAGGGTTGATCGACTCGCCGAATGGCGTTTCGCCCAGGGGTTGTATTTCCGTGTCCACCTTGACGAGCTTTTTGTACTCGTCTTCGGGGTTGGTGGTGGCTGTCTGGGCCACTCCGACGAAAGGAAGTAGCGCCAGCACGAAAGCCAGCCCACAGGAACGCGCGACACGGGTCGTCATGACCGTCGGCCTCTACACGATGATTTTTTTTGCGTGACGGTGAATCCGTCGCGCCCCCTTGAAGCGTCGGCTACCTCCCCAGGCAACCGTGTGTCGTATCGTAAAGATTCACGTGAGCGGTTCGCAAGCCTTCGCGATGAATAAAGTCAGCTCGGGCGCTAGGTCAGTCGATCTAGGCCGATTAGCCTAGGAGCCTGCTTCGTTCTGCGCTCGGAGACGCCGGCAATGGTGTGGCGGTGCGGCTTCGTTCGGGGTAGGGGTGTTGAGGGTTCGCGGACATCGTCCGCTCCTACAGTGGCGCGCCGGTTTGGCGTGGGGCGGGCATGAAAAAGGGGCCGACGTGAGTCGGCCCCTTCTTGGGTCCAGCGGTGAGCGGGTTTTACAGCTTCGCGCCCAGCAGTTCTTCGAGCTTGCGCTGGTCGACGGCGAACTTGCGGATGCCTTCGGCCAGCTTGTCAGTGGCCATGGCGTTCTCGTTGTGGCCCCAGCGGAACTTGGCTTCGTCGATGCGGCCCGGCTTGTCTTCGCGGCGGCCGCTGTCCTTCAGCGCCACCGGCAGATCGCTGGTGTTCTCTTCCAGTTCCTTGAGCAGGTTGGGCGAGATGGTCAGGCGGTCGCAGCCGGCGAGGGCCTGGATCTGGCCGATGTTGCGGAAGCTGGCGCCCATCACGACCGTTTCGTAGCCGTGCAGCTTGTACCAGTCGTAGATGCGACGGACCGACTGCACGCCGGGATCTTCCGCCGGCTCGTAGGTCTTCTTGTCGGTGTTGGCCACGTACCAGTCGAAGATGCGACCGACGAAGGGCGAGATGAGGAACGCGCCGGCCTCGGCGCAGGCCACGGCCTGTTCGAAGCTGAAGAGCAGCGTGAGGTTGCAGTTGATGCCTTCCTTCTGCAGCTGTTCCGCAGCGCGGATGCCTTCCCAGGTGGAGGCGAGCTTGATCAGGATGCGCTCTTTCTTGATGCCGATGTCTTCGTAGAAGCCGATCAGGCGCTTGGCTTTCTCGATGGACGCGTTGGTATCGAAGGAGAGGCGGGCATCGACCTCAGTGGACACGCGGCCCGGTACGATCTTGAGGATCTCACGGCCGACCAGCACGGCGAGGCGATCGCCAGCGTCGGTCAGCTGCTGGTCGCGGCTGTTGCCCTGGCTCTTCGCCCAGTCGATCGCCTCGTCGATATAACCCGAGTAAGCGGGGATGCCGGCGGCGGCCAGCAGCAGGGACGGGTTGGTGGTCGCGTCTTCCGGCTTGTACTTGGCGATGGCGGTGATGTCGCCGGTATCGGCCACGACGGTGGTGATCTTGCGCAGTTGCTCGAGCTGAGTGGTCACGTTGAGGGTTCCGTTACCTGATAAGACCCCTATTGTCGCGCCGTTCGGCGTGAAGGGACAGGCATCCGCACGTATCGGTTCAGCAAGTTCAATACAGGTCGATGGGATCCACGTCGAGCGACCAGCGCACCTTGCGTGCCGCGGGCAAGGCCACCAGCGCCTGTTGCCAGGGCCGCAGGAAGCCGTGCAGGCGTGCGCGCGTGCCGGCTTCGACCAGCAGCTGCCCACGGTGGCGCCCGGCCCTCAGTGGCATGGGCGCGGGCATGGGGCCGGCGACGCGCAGGTCGGCCGGATCGCCCAAGGCGCCGTGGGCCTGCGCCAGGAACTCGTCCACCTCGGCACGACCGTGCGCATCCGCGCGCAGCAGCACCTGGTGCGAAAGCGGCGGCAGGTCGAGCAGGCGGCGCTCCTCCAGCAGCTCCGTCGCCACCGCGCCATAGCCGCCGCGCAGCAGCGCATGCAGCATGGGGTGGTCGGGGTGGTGGGTCTGCAGGAGCACGCTGCCCGGTTTGCTGGCGCGGCCAGCCCGGCCGGCCACCTGGACCACCAGCTGGGCCAGGCGCTCGCTGGCGCGAAAATCGACACTGTGCAGGCCTTCGTCCACTCCGACGATGGCCACCAGGGTGAGGTTGGGCAGGTCGTGGCCCTTGGCCAGCATCTGCGTCCCGACCAAGATGGCTGGCTTGTCTTCACGCAAATTGTCGAGAATCTGGCCGAAGGCGTCTTTGCGCCGCGTCGTTTCCCTGTCGATGCGCACCACCGGTACCTCGGGGAAGCGTTCGACGAGGGCTTCCTCCAGCCGCTCGGTGCCCTGGCCCTGGGGACTGATGTTGGCCGAGCCGCAGGCGGGGCAGGCCGTGGGCACGGCGGTGATGTTGTCGCAGTGGTGGCAGATCAGGCGGCGCCGGCCGGCGTGCAGGGTCATGGGCCGGTCGCAGCGTGGGCAGTCCGCGTGCCAGCCGCAGTCGTAACACAGCAGCACCGGTGCATAGCCGCGCCGGTTACGGAACACCAGCGCCTGCTCGCCGCGCTCGACGCAGGCCGCCACGGCGTTGATCAGGGTGGGCGACATGCCGTGGTCCAGACGCTGGGCGCGCATGTCGACGATCTGCACGCGCGTGGACTGCGTGGCGCCCGGTCGGCCCTTCAGCACCAGCCGCCGGTAGCGGCCGGCGGCGACGTTGCCCAGCGTTTCCAGCGAGGGCGTGGCCGAGCCGAGCACCACCGGCACGCCGTGCGCCCGGGCACGCACCAGCGCCAGGTCGCGGGCGTGGTAGCGGAAGCCTTCCTGCTGCTTGTACGAGGCGTCGTGTTCCTCGTCGACGATAATCAGGCCGGCGGAGGGCAGGGGGGTGAACACGGCCGAGCGGGTGCCGAGGACGACGCGGGCGCTGCCGTTGCGGGCCCGCAGCCAGGCGCGGGCCCGCTCGCCCTCCGCCAGGTTGGAGTGCAGCACCTCGATCGCCACGCCCAGTCGCTCGCGCAGGCGGCGCACCGTCTGCGGTGCGAGGCCGATCTCCGGCACCAGCAACAGGGTCTGCTTGCCTTCCGCGAGCGCGCGTTCGATCAGGGCAAGGTAGACCTCGGTCTTGCCGCTGCCGGTGACGCCGTCCAGCAGGTAGGGCTGGAACCCGCCGAAGCCCTCGGCAATGGCGGCCACTGCGGCGGCCTGCTCGTCGCTCAGGGCCGGACCGGGTGCGCGGGAGAGCACGGGGCCGGCGTCCTTGTCGTCGTGCCGGACGACCAGCGCCGCGTCGGCCAGCCGCCTGGCTGCTGCCCGCCAGTCCGGCAGGGCCAAGCACAGTTCGTCGGCAGCCCGGGGGCCGTCGCGCAGGGCGTCCAGCAGCGCGGCTGAGCCGCCCTTGCGGCGCTTTGCATCGAGGGCCACGTGTCCCTCGGGCGTCAGCGACCAGGTTTCGCGTCCGGTGGCCGGGAGCGGGCGCGGCTCGCGCAGGGCCAGGGGCAAGGCGTTGGCAAAGGCCTCGCCTGGTGCGGCGGCCCAGTAATCCGCCGCCCAGGCCAGGGTCGCCATCAGCTCGGCGTCGAGCAGGGGCGCGTCGTCCAGCACCTCGGTGACCCGTTTCAACCGCTTCACCCCCACCGCCGCCTCGGCGGCGGGGTCGACGACGATGCCCACCATCTCGCCACGGCCGAACGGCAGGCGCACGCGCGAGCCCGCCCTGGCCTCGCCTGCCGCGGGCGGCAGGTAATCGAACAGGGTGAGCAGCGGTACCGGTAGGGCGACGCGGAGAACGAGTGTCATGCCAGGCCTAGTTTACCGGTGTGTGCCGATTCCGCTGGTCAAGGTTTGACCAGTGGGCCATGGGCTTGGACCCCATTGGCACCACGGCGGAGAGGAAACGCAGGTAAGTGCCCGCCGTCGGGGAGGTTTCCATGTTATCCACAAGCGCTGTGGATAAGTCTGTGGATGAGCCGCGGATGGAGGGTGCCCAAGGCGCATGGCTAGGCCCTTCCGGTTAGCTTGCGTACATTTTAACCAGACTGAAATAGACTTTATTTTCAGTGACTTGCAAATCGGTCATGCGAGGCGTTCACAAAGCGTCGGCAAAACCTTGACAAAAGCGAAGGGCTTGCCGCGCCTGTGTACAACCGTCGCCGGGCGGGAAAAAATCCTAGTGGCTCATGCCGATGAGGAAGGCCACGGCGACGACGACGAGCAACAGCCAGAAATACAGGCTTCCGATCAGCCAGTACTTCAGCAGGGTGATGCCCCAGCCCTGTCGGTAGACGCGTTTCTGCATCAGCAGCAGATAGACCGGCATCCATACCCACAGGGCGAACTGCACCAGGCCGATCAGGCTGCCACCTACGGCGAGGTGGGGCTGGATCGCGGTCCGGGCGAAGCCGAGCAGGGTCAGCGCCATCAGCGACAGGAACAGGAACGCATGGCTGTGCAGGGCCACGATCACGTGTTCCATGTACAGCCGGCGCCGGAACACGTAGAACAGCTTGAGGATCAGCGCGAACAGCGGAACCATCACGAACATGGCCTGGGGCAGCACCGAGAAGAAGCCTTCGATGATCCGGTGCATGGCTTCCTGGCGCTGCTCGCCGCCGTTGAGCACGGGGATCAGGTTCGCCTTGAAGTGGGCCAGCGCGGTGTCGATGCGCCGATTGACGGGGGCGGGCAGCCAGGCGATGTCCATCTTGGTCTTATCGCCGAACCAGCTTTCCACCTTCTGTTCGCCGGTGCGCCTCGTTTCCGGGAGGGGCTCGTCGGCCTGGTCGGGCAGCGTCGCCGCGTTCAGCTGGGTCAGGCGCGCGTTGGCGGCCTGGCGGATGACGCCAGCCGCCATGCCCAGGCCCGCCTTGGCCGCGGCGGGCATGGCCGGGTCGTCGCGAGCGTCACGCACTTCGCGGATCTGGTCGTTGTAGAGGATGTGCACCTCGTCAGCGGTCTTGGCCGACGCAAAGGCTTCCAGTGCGCCTGCCGGGGCGGGCTTGCCGTCGTTGCTGCCGAACTTCGTATCGCCGATGGCCAGGTGCAGCAGGAAGAACGCCAGAAGGCAAAACACGAACATCAGGCGGAACGGCGCGATGTAGCGCACGCGGCGGCCCGAGAAATATTCCAGGGTGAGGTAGCCCGGCCGGCTGAACAGTGGCGGCAGCGTATGGACGATGCGTTCGTCCATGTGGAAGAAGATATCGCCCGCGTCTTCCAGCATGTGGGAGACGGGCTTCAGCACGCTTCCGATGGACTGGCCGCACGCGTGGCAGAACTCGCCCTGCAGCGGTGTGCCGCAGTTTGCGCACATCCGCCCGGCCGATGGCTCGAGATCGTTCATTCCGTAGGTTCCCCTTGTCCCCTGCGGGGTCGGATGATCGCACGGGGAACGCTACAATGGACGGCCCACACGTCATTGCCCTCCCATGTCCCTCGACCGTGCCCGCGCCCGTCGCGAGATCGGCGCCACCGTCCGGTTGGCCCTGCCGATGATCGCGGCGCAGCTTTCCGCCATCGGCACCAACGTCGTCGACGCCGTGCTTGCCGGGCACCAAGGTGCGCATACGCAGGCGTCCGTGGTCACGGGCGCCAATATCTGGGTGCTGGCGATCGTCACCGGCATCGGCACCATGATGGCCGTGCCACCCACGGTCGCCCAGCTCGACGGGGCAGGGCGTCGCGGCGAGGTGGGCGCGGTGTTCCACCAGGCGCTGTACATCGCCTGGGCGCTCGGCCTGCTGCTGGCCGTGGCGGTGTGGCACGCCTCGCCGCTGATGGACGTGTTCGGCGTGGTCGAGTCCATGCGGGCAGACGTGCGCGCCTTCCTGCACGCGATCTGCTTCGCGGCGCCGGCGCTCACCACCTATTTCGCCCTGCGCGGGTTGTCCGAGGGCCTTTCCATGCCCCGGCCCTCCATGTACTTCAGCTTCGGCGGCCTGCTGATGCTGGCGCCGCTGGGTTACGTGCTGATGTACGGCAAGCTCGGCATCCCGCCGATGGGCGCCCGCGGCAGCGGTATCGCTACGGCGATCGTGCTCTGGCTGGAAACCATCGGCTTCGGCATCTACGTGTTCCGCCACCGCAACTACCGCGACCTCAACCTCCGCCAGCGGATGGCCCCGCCGGACCGTCGGCAGATCGCCCAGTTGCTGCATATCGGCGTGCCCATGGCCATTACGCTGCTGATGGAGGCGGGGTTGTTCGTCGCCGTGGCGCTGTTGATCGGACGGCTGGGCGAGACGGTGACGGCCGGCCACCATGTGGCCCTCAACGTGGCCTCGGTGGCCTTCATGATCCCGCTGGGCCTGTCCATGGCAATCACGGTGCGGGTCGGCAACGCCGCCGGTCGCGGGGATGCCGCCGGGGTGCGCTACGCGGGCATGTCCGGCATCGTGCTGGTGCTGGTCACGCAATGCGTGTCGTCCGGCATCATGCTGCTCCTGCCTGGCCCCATCGCGCGCCTCTACACGGGCGATCCCGCGGTGGTCGCCATGGCGTCGCAGCTGCTCGTCCTGGCCGGCCTGTTCCAGTTTTCCGACGGCATCCAGGTCGCCTCCAATGGCGCCCTGCGCGGCCTGAAGGACACCCGGGTGCCGATGGTCATCACCCTGTTCGCTTATTGGGGAGTGGGCATGCCCATCGGCTGGTGGCTGGCATTTCCCCAGCAGCTGGGCGCCCGCGGCATGTGGATGGGCCTGATCGCCGGTCTGAGCATGGCCGCCGTGTTGCTGTTCGCGCGGTTCTGGCGCAGCAGCGCCCGGGCCCGCTGGCGCGACGATCCCGACAACGTGGCGCCCGTGTCTTTCCACACGTGATGCCGACGACCCGACGCGCTACGCTGCACACCATCATCAAGGAAGCCACTTAGATGTCGGATCGCTACGACGCCGTGCCCCCGCCCCTGCCCGATCGCCCCCAGCCGGTTCCACCGGTACCGCCGGCGGCGCCGCGTCGCGGCGGCGGTTTCGGCCGCTTCATGCGCACCCTGGGCAGGGGTATCAACCTCACCCGGCTGATCGTCATCAACGTGTTCTTCTTCGGCCTGCTGGCACTGGTGCTGCTGGGCTTGTTCGTCGGCAGCCGCGGTGCCCGGGTCACCGACCAGACGGTGCTGGTGCTGGCGCCCGAGGGCGCCCTGGTCGAGCAGTACAGCGCCGATCCGCTGTCCCGCGCGCTGGGCCGCATGTCGGGCGACGCGGTGAAGCAGGTGCAGGTGCGCGACATGGTGCGCGCCATCGACGCCGCCGCCACGGACGCGCACGTGACCCGCATCGTGCTGCGGCCGGACCGTCTCCAGGCCGGCGGCTTCGCCTCGTTGCGTGAGGTGGGCGCCGCGCTGGATCGCTTCCGCGCCACCGGCAAGCCGGTGCTCGCCTGGGGGGCCAGCCTGGACCAGAGCCAGTACTACCTCGCCTCGCATGCGGACAAGGTCTATATCGACCCGCAGGGTGGCGTCATGGCCACGGGCCTGGCCAATTACCGCCTGTTCTACAAGGATCTGCTCGACCGCCTGGGCGTGCAGGTGCACCTGTTCCGCGTCGGCCAGTTCAAGAGCGCGGCGGAGCCGTTCATCCTCGATCACGCCTCGCCGGAATCGAAGGAAGCCGACGCGTTCTGGCTCGGCGGCCTCTGGTCCACGTGGATCGACGAGGTGGCGGCCCGCCGTCACCTCGATCCCGCGGCGCTGCGCGCCGATGTGGACAACCTGGCCGATCGCGTGCGTGATGCCAGGGGCAGCCTGGCCGACCTGGCCGTCGAGGAAAAACTCGTCGACGGCATCGCCACCGAACAGCAGTTCGTGCAGATGCTGCGCAAGCAGGGCGTACCGGCCGGCAAGAAGGAACAGGGTTTCCGCCAGGTGGACCTGGGCGGCTACCTGGCTGATCGCGGCCTGTCGAACGCGGACATGCTGGAGACGGGTAACGGCGTCACGGTGGTGGTCGCCGAAGGCGAGATCACCGGTGGCAAGCAGGCGCAAGGTTCGATCGGTGGCGACTCCACGGCCGCGCTCATCCGCAGCGTGCGTAACGACGGCCGCACGAAGGCACTGGTGCTGCGCGTGAACTCGCCCGGTGGTGAGGTGTATGCCGCCGAGCAGATCCGCCGTGAGGTCGAACTCACCCGCGCCGCGGGCATTCCCGTGGTGGTGTCCATGGGCGATGTGGCGGCCAGCGGCGGCTACTGGATATCCATGAATGCCAACCGCATCTATGCCGAGCCCAACACCATCACCGGCTCCATCGGCATCTTCGGCATGTTCTTCTCCGTGCCCGACACCCTGGCCAAGCTGGGCGTGAAGAGCGACGGCGTAGCGACCGGTCCGCTGGCCGGCGCGTTCGACGTCACCCGTCCGCTGGACCCGAACGTCGGCGTGCTGATCCAGAGCATCATCGACAAGGGCTACCGCGATTTCGTCGGCAACGTGGCGAAGGCGCGCGGCAAGGACTTCGCGTCCATCGACGCCATCGCGCAGGGCCGCGTCTGGACCGGCCAGCAGGCGCTGGAACGCGGCCTGGTCGACAAGCTCGGCAACCTCGACGATGCGATCCGCGATGCGGCGCAGGAAGCCCACCTGGGCAAGGATGTCCACGTGCGTTACGCCGAGAAACCGATGGGCGCGTTCGAGCGTTTCCTGACCAACGTGGGCGACAGCACCGAGGCGCGCGTGGCGATGTCGTGGGGTGTACGCCTGCCGTCGTGGGTAGCGATGCTGCCGAAGCTGGCGCCGGAGTTCGCCTTGTTCAGCACGGCGCAGGCGGGTAAGCCCAACGTCTACGCCTACTGCTTCTGCTCGCCGCGGTAAGCCTTATTGCTCTTGTGCGCGGAGTGCGGCGTCCTGGGCCTTGGCCTGGGCGTCCACCGTGTTCTGCACGTCCTGGGCTGTTTTCTTCTGCGCCTCGAGTGAGTCCCATGGCGTCTGCACGCGCGCCTGGGGCGCCGGCGGTTCCTGCGCCGGCGTAGGCGGCTTGGAGCATGCTGCGCAGGCAAGCGCGATCGATACGGGTAACGCGGCACGGATCATGGTGGGCACCTCCTCGAGGAATGCCTCCGAGTCTCGCGCGCAGGGCGCATCAGCGCAATCGCGCGCCGTAGAACCCACCGGTGCACTGCACCTCGATGGGCCAGTCGAACAGCGCCGAAAGCCGCGTGTCCGTCAGCATCGTCGCTTTCGGGCCCCGGGCGAACAGTGCGCCGTCTCGCAGCATCACTATCTGCTCGATCTCCGGCACAATTTCCTCGACGTGGTGGGTGACCAGCACCAGGGTGGTGCCCTCGCGGGCCAGTTGGCGCAACAGTTCGACGAAGCGCCGCCGTGTGCCGGGGTCCAGTCCGGCACTGGGCTCGTCCAGCAGCAAGGCGCGGGGGCGGTGCACGAGTGCGCGCGCGATCAGTACACGGCGAGCCTCGCCCGTGGAGAGGGTGCCGATGTCGCGGTCGGCGAGATGATTCGCGCCGACGCGTCGCAAGGCCTCGGTGGCGCCTTCACGCATCGTGTCGCTCACCTCGTGATCGAGGCCCAGCGTCGTCGCGGCGAAGAAGCCGGAAAGCACCACATCCATCGCCGTATCGCTGGATGCCTCGAACTCGCGGCGCAGGTCCGCGGATACCACGCCGACCAGGCGGCGCAGTTCGGCCACGTTCCAGCGGTCGCGACCGAAGACCTGCACGGCGGGCGAACGACCCGCATGCACCAGCGGATAGAGACGGCGCTCGATCAGCTTCACCAGGGTGGACTTGCCCGAGCCGTTGGGCCCGAGGACGGCCGTGTGCTGCCCTTCGGCGATGACCAGCGACAGCGCATCGAGCAGTGTTCGACCGTCGCGCATCACGGTGGCCCGGTCGATCGAGAGCAGGGGAGTCTGGACGTCCATCCCCGGAGCATACCTTGTAGGATGCGCTCAACGACGGAGACCTTTCATGCATCCACGACTTTCCAGCTGGCGCCTCGACGGGCGCACCGCACTCGTCACCGGCGCGAGCAAGGGCATCGGTTATGCCTGCGCGCGCGAACTGGCCGCACTCGGCGCCGACGTGCTGCTGGTCGCCCGTGACGAACTGGTCCTGCAGGAAGTACGCGACGAGCTGGCCGACGAGTGTCCCGATGTCGAGATCCTGGGCATGGCGGCCGACCTTGCCGAGCAGGAAGACCGCCTCGCCGTGTTCGACTGGGTGGTGGACCTGGACGTGGACCTTTCCATCCTGGTCAACAACGTCGGCGGCAACACGCCACGTGCCACGCTCGATTACGAGGCCGACGAATACCGCGCCTTGTTCGAACTGAATGTCTTCTCCGCGTTCGAGATGAGCCGTGCCGCCTACCCGCACCTGATCCAGCATGCCAATGCAGCCATCGTCAACGTCGGCTCGGTATCCGGCGTGACGCACGTGCGTACGGGTTCCCCCTATGGCATGACCAAGGCCGCGCTGCACCAGATGACCCGCAACCTGGCCGTTGAATGGGCCGAGGACGGTATCCGGGTGAACGCCGTGGCGCCGTGGTACATCCGCACGCAGCGAAGCGAGCCCGCACTGGCCGACACGGAATACCTCGAGGAGGTGCTCGATCGCACGCCCATGGGCCGGATCGGTGAACCCGAAGAGGTCGCCGGTGCGGTGGCTTTCCTCTGCCTGCCTGCCTCCAGCTATGTCACCGGCGAGATCGTCGCGGTGGATGGCGGATTCCTGCGTTACGGATTCTGATCGCGCCGGCGATCAGCCGCAGCCCGCCAGTTGCCGGCTCAGCGCGGCATCCTTCGCTTCCAGCGGCGGGCGGTCGCTCTTGAAGGCGTTACGCAAGGCCTTGCGGTTGGCATCCGCCTCGTCGTGCAGCACACGGCAGGTCTCGTCCACGCTCAGGCGACGGCAGGTGTCCTGCACCCAGATGTAGTTGGTGTTGGTGAGCATGCCGACGCTGCCCTTGCCTCGATTGAGCTCCGGCGCCGAGGCGATGGCGGCGTTGCGGCCGCTGTACGCCTCGCCGAGGGTGCCGCCGAAGTCGCCCACCATGCCCGACGGCGCGAGGTAGGGCTCGGTGTTGCCGTCCGGCCGCGTGTACGGCGTGCCGTCCGTGGCGCGGATGCAGCCGTAGAGGCGGGGCGGCGGCGCGTCGGGCATTGTGGGCGCCGCGGCATCCGGCGCCGGTGCCGTCTCTCCGACCGGGGGCATGTCCACCGGTGGAGGGGCGCTGCGCGTGGCCACCGGTGCGGGATCGGCCAGTCGGATCGTCTGTTGCTGCTGCGACTTCGGACACGGGGTCTGCTGGTAGATGACCTGGCCGGATGCCATGCACTTGTAGACCGTCTCCGCACGCGTGGCGTCGTTGGCCAGCATGGCCAGAGCAACGAGGACGATGTGCCGGCCGTGCACGGTCAAAACTCGGCGACGTGGTCTTCGCCGGCCAGGCCGAGCGTCATCGCGCCTTCGCCGACGTTGACCATGCCGGTGATGCTCATCGGGCTTTCGAGGATCTCGACACCGGCGTCGCCGCAGGCACGGGTGAGCGGGTGGTAGCCGGGCAGGTTGCGCATGTCGTCCAGGTCGCCGCCGTAACTCAGCGACAACGACGGCACCAGCAGTCCGGCCTGCACGCGGCGTGACGCATACTCGAACAACGATTGCGCACCGTGCTCGAACCCCCGCACCTTGCCTACCGGGCCGGTCTCGCCACGGTGCGCGCGCAGGATGGGCTTGATGTCCAGGGCGCTGCCCAGCATCGACGTCAGGAAGCTGACGCTGCGGTCGCCCTTGCTGCGCGCACGCGAACGCAGGTAGTTGAGGTCCCGCGGCAGCATGTAGCCGTACGAGCAGTCGGAGATGTGGGCGGCGCGCTCGCGTACCTCGGCGGGCGATTTGCCCGCCCGGATCATGCGTACCGTCTCGGCGATGGCCGGCACGGAGCCGGCGAAGATAGTGCGGGTGTCGACGACGCGCATCAGGAACGGACCCGTCTGCCCCGCCGCCTCGCGAAGGGGCCGGTAGTTCTTGAGGATGGCGAAGCTGGCCTTGATCACGTTGTCGTGGATCGGGCTGCGCGTGGCCATGATGGTCAGGCAGACCACGCAGTCGAACCGCGCCACCATGTGATCGAGCACCAGGTTTTGCACATCCTCGACCGAGCTGGCCTCGGTTTCTGCCGAGTGGCTGCGACTGCCCAGCTTCTGGTCGAGGAAACGCCGGATCTCGTCGGGGTCGCGGTCGTCCTTGAAGCTTTGGCCGTCCACCTTGACCGTGACGGGCATGACCGCGATGCCGTTGTGCTCGATGAAGTCACGCGGCACGTCGCAGGCCGCATCGATCGCCACTCCGATTCGCATCGGCACCCTCCCATCCACGGCCGCAAAGCCTCGCGGCGCCCGAAACGCCCGCTGCGTCCCATGTCCTCCGCTGGGCCGGATGCTACACTCCGCCGATTGAATTTGGCACTCCGCCGGCGTGGCGTCGCCGGTAACCGCGCCGTCGGACCGTGAAGGTGGCCTCCGCCGCCGGCGCACGCGCAACCGGATTCCCCATGAAAACCAAGAACGAGATCGTCTCCAACTGGCTGCCCCGCTACACGGGCACCCCCCTGGAGGCCTTCGGCCGGCACATCCTGCTGACCAACTTCGGCCACTACGTGGAGCGCTTCGCCACCGACCATGGGGTGGAGGTACGCGGTCGCGACCGCGCCATGCCCAACGCCACGGCCGACGGCATCACCTTGATCAACTTCGGCATGGGCAGCCCCAATGCCGCGACCATCATGGACCTGCTCAGCGTGATCGAGCCGGAGGCCGTGCTGTTCCTCGGCAAGTGCGGTGGCCTGAAGCGCAAGAACGCCATCGGCGACCTCATCCTACCCATTGCCGCCATCCGCGGCGAGGGCACGTCCAACGATTACCTCTTGCCCGAGGTGCCGGCCCTGCCGGCGTTCCAGCTGCAACGCGCGGTATCGACGATGATCCGCGACCTGGGCCACGACTACTGGACCGGTACCGTCTACACCACCAACCGCCGCGTATGGGAACACGACGAGGCCTTCAAGGATTACCTGCGGCGCACGCGCAGCATGGCCATCGACATGGAAACGGCCACGATTTTCGCCGCCGGCTTCGCCAACCACATCCCCTGCGGCGCGCTGCTGCTCGTCTCCGACCAGCCCATGATTCCGGAAGGCGTGAAGACCGAATCCAGCGACGCGGCGGTCACGGCCAGCTTCGTCGACCGGCATATCAAGGTGGGTATCGAGGCCCTGAAACTCGTGCGTCGGCACGGGCGCAGCGTGAAGCACCTGCGCTTCGAGGATGAAGCGGACTGACGTGAGGTAAGACTCAGGGGCGCGGCGTACGTGGCGCGTGTCACGTTCCTGTCGGTTGCGCCTGAAATTCAGAATGGTTCCATATCGCTTGCCGTCTCTCGGTCATAGCGTTCCTGTTTTCTCACGTGCATGGCCCGGGATGGCGCCATGCATCCTTACGTTTTCGTCTACGACGGTGTGGCACCTGACTGAAGGTCTTTGACGATGCGCATGCGCGATCTCTTGCTCGGAGTGCTGGTTACCGTAATCTGGGGCAGCAACTTCTCCGTGATCGAAGTCGGTCTTCGCGATCTCGATCCCTTCCTGCTCACGGCGCTGCGGTTCCTCATGACCGCCCTGCCGCTGATCTTCTTCATTCGCCGGCCGGCGAACGTGCCGCTGGCTGTGGTGGCTGGTTACGGCGTGCTGTTCGGTGTGGGGCTATGGTTTGTTGTGAACCTTGCCATGTCCCAAGGGATGTCGCCGGGGCTATCGTCACTAATACTGCAGTTCGCCGCGTTCTTCACCCTGCTGTTGAGTGCGTTGGTTTTCGACGAGCGGATCCGTCGGCCGCAGGTCGTCGGGATGGCCCTCGCCGTGGGTGGCCTGCTGCTGGTCATCGGCTACACGCAGGGTGCTTCCACCGTGCGCGGCGTACTGCTGGTGCTACTCGCCGCACTCAGCTGGAGTGTCTGCAACCTGCTGGTGAAGCGATACAAGCCGGTAGACATGCTGGCCTTCATCGTCTGGTCGAGTGCCTTCGCCGCGCCGGCGCTGTTGCTGCTGACCGCCTGGGTGCGCGGTGCCGCGCCCTTCGTCGCGCTGAGCCATGGCGTCACGCTGGCCGCGATCGGATCGATCCTTTTCCAGGCCTATGTCACGACAATCTTCGGCTATTTCGTCTGGAATACGTTGATGAAGACCTATCCGGCAGCCACGGTGGCGCCGCTGTCGTTGCTGGTACCCGTGTCTGGTATCGCCACGTCGTGGCTCGTCTTCGACGAGCGCTTTGCACCGGGTGTGTGGGGTGGTGTAGGGGTGATGCTTTGTGGGGTGGTTGTATTTGTGTTTGCACCTGGATGGGGAGATAAGGCACGTTGATCGCGGTCATCGTCCGCTCCTACGGGCAGCGGTGAGGCGGGGGCGAAAAAAAGCCGTCCGTGGGAGCGGACGGCGATTCGGGGAGGTTTGCAAGGTGGCGCGCCATGTAGGATGGCGCGCGCCTTGTCTTCTTGTCGTGGCTCTTAGAGCGAGAAGTCGTACTCGGCCGACAGCTGCACGTAGCGCGGCTGCTGGAAGCTGGTCGGGATCTTGTACGTGGTGCCGGACAACGAGTTGCCGTTGTTGTCTTCGCCCACTTCGTTGATCGTCGCCGTGTGCTGCTTGTTGAAGATGTTGAACACGTTGGCCGAAATGGTCAGCCCCTTGGCCCAGTCGGGCTTGTAGGCCGCATTCAGATCGATGTTCCAGTAGGTCGGTGTGCGACCCACCGAGCCGCGCTGCACCACGAAGCCGTTGCAGTAGAGGTACGCGCCGCCGCCGTAACCGCCGATGGTGCCGTCGATCGGGTTCAGGCCGTAGCAGTTTTCCGGGCGACCGGTCTGCAGCAGCGCGTTGGCACCGACCAGGAACTGCGGCGAGATCTGCCATGCGCCGTAGATCTTGAACGTGTGCTTGCGATCGTTGGGCAGGTAGCCGTTGGTGCCGGCCATGATCTCCGGATAATCGAACAGCTCGGTCGTGCCGGTGTCGGCCTGGCCGTTGGCCGAGTCCACGCCACCTTCCGAATTGCCGCGGGTGTGCGACCAGACGTACGACGCCTTCATGTACCAGGTGTTGTCGAAGTTGCGCTCGGCGGTCAGCTGCATCGCCATGTACGAGCGCTTGTACTTCGGCTCGCCCACGACGGCGCCGGGCAGGTGGATGTCGTACAGCGTGCCGGTGGCATCCACGGGCGTGCGCAGGGTGACGGAACTGCCAGGATTGAAGATGTAGCAACCCGGCACATTGGTCGCGGAGGGCGACAGGTTGGTGGTGTCGAGGTTGAGGCCATACTGCGCGTTGGCCGCGGCGGCGATCGGACGGAAGTCGCACGAGTCGTCGATGCCGGTCAGGATCTTCCGGTAGATTGCCTTCGCGCCGAACGTCCAGTCGGCCACCTGCTGCTGCGCACCGAGGATGAACTCACGCTGCTTGAACGGCTTGAGGTCCTTGGTGGCCACGGCACCCGGATTGGGCACCACACCGGCCTCGCCGTTGGAGTACTGGGTGACGGCGCGCGCCGGGTTGGCTGCCGCATAGGCGGCCGGTACCGGACCCAGTCCGGTCGGTGCGCCCGTGGTCGGATCGATCCCCGTATAGCTGAAATAGTTGATCTGATAGAGCGAGGCTGCCGCACCACGCAACGCCACGTTGCCGTCCAGCGGCAGCGAGTAGTCGCCCGCGCTGCCGTAAACCTTCAGCGAGGAGTCGCCGTGGACATCCCAGGAGAAGCCCAGGCGCGGCTGCCAGCTGTGGATCTGGCTGACGTAGGTCTGCCCGAGGCTATTGGTGTTGTTGAAACCATCGTTGCGCACGCCGATGCGGGCGACGAAATTGTCGGTGACGTGCCAGTTGTCCTGCAGGTAGTACGACTTCTGCGTGATGCCGACCTTGGCACCCGTCGCGAACACGGCCTGCTTGACGACGTTGTCCGACGGGTTGAGCGTCGCATCGTAGCCCAGGATCGAAGCGGGAATAGGCTGGTAGGTGTAGGTCGAACCACCTTCGTACGCCGTACCGGTATCGGTTGTGAAATGGTCGCGTGCCCAGCCGGCCTTCAGGTCGTGGTCGCCCAGGTGGTATTCGAAATCGATGCGACCGGCGTTGCGCTTGTCTTCGCCGTTGGGCGTGGTCAGCTCGCCTGCCGAGGTGAACGAGCAGTGCGGTGCCGCAGGGGCGGAGCCGGCGACCACCGGATTGCGCTGGTCCACGATCACCGGGCAACCCGGCGAATTCACCGCGTCGAAGATATTGCCGTCGTACTGCTCGAGCGTGCCGTCCGCCGTGGTTGCGCGTTCGACGCGACGGTTGGTGCTCTTGCCGTACTGCGCCGACACCGTGAAGTCGTCCGTGATGTAGCTGGTGTACTTCAGGATGTTGTTCATGCCGCCGGTCTTGTCGTACTGCTGACCGAGGTAGTCGCCGCGATGGGGCTGGCCGTTGTCGTCGTAGTTGTAGCCGTAGATGCTCTGTTGTTCCGTGCTGGTATCGCTGAAGCCGGTGTACTCGAGGATGTTGTTCTCGTTGATGTTCCAGTCCAGCTTGACCAGGTAGCGCGGGTCCTTGATGGTCGTCTTGTTGAAGCTGCCGCCGCCGGTGGCGTCGCCGTAGTGCTCGTCCGCCGTGCGCGTGCCGCCCACCAGCGCGAACATGAACAGCTTGTCCTTGATCAGCGGGCCGCCCAGCCACGCGTTCCAGCGCTGGCCGAAGTCGGTGGCGTTGCCACTGCCGTTGTTGCCCACCACGTAGTTGCTGTTGTGGCGGTTGTTCTGCAGCAGCGATCCATTCTGCAGGTAGATGTTGGGCTGGTTGGCCTGCAGCTGGTAAGGGTTCCAGGTGTAGTCGATGCCGCCCTTCCACTCGTTGGTGCCGCGCTTGGTGTTGACCGAGATCACGCCGCCGGTGGAGTTGCCGTATTCGGCGCCGTAGCCGCCGTCCTGGATCTCTTCCTGGTCGATGGCCTCGAACGGCACCTGCGCGTAGGTCAGGCTCTGGAAGAAGTTGGTGACGTTGAAACCGTTGACGTAGTAGCTGTTCTCGGCCACGGAGGCACCACCGAACGACGCCAGGTTGCCGAAGGCGCTGTCGCCCTTGGTCGCGCCGGGTGCCAGCAGCGCCACGGCGGTCTGGTTACGCGCCAGCGGCAGCTGCTTGATCTGCTCGGCGGTCATCACCGTGTTGGTCTGGCTGGACGTGATGTCGATCGGCGGCAGTGCGTTGGCGGTCACCGACACCGTGGTCAGGTCTTGCGGGCCGCCGGCGGCTGCATTGGATGCGGGCGCGACAAGGTTCAGGTTGAAGCCCTGGCCCGCCACGACGGTGACGGTCTGGGTCGTGTTCTGGCCACCCTTGACGGACGTGATCTTGTAGTCGCCCGGCGGCAGCGACGAAATATTGAAACGGCCGTCGCTTCCGGCGGTGGCGCTGCGGCTGAGGCCGTTGCCACTGTTGGTGGCGGTGATCTGGGCGCCGGCATCGGCCGTACCGTACACCCCGCCCACGGTGCTTTGCGCGAACGACGCGGCACTGACGATACCGAGCCCGACGGCAATGGCCACCGAAAGCGAACGCCGCCGTGCGCGGTCCGATGAATGACGCAACTGCATGTAGATCTCCCCGGCCACAGGCCCATTGGTTCAAAGTCGCGCCGCCGTCGGCAGAGGGCGGTCGCGGTGTCGTGACGAAAACGTATGGCCGTCCGGGCCCCCTTGGTGGCGTCGACATCCTCCGCGTCGAAGCGCCGCGTGCGTGGTTAACGAAACCGCAACAAGCAGGCCGAAGCTAAGTCGCGGCGATGTATGCACTCAAGGCGATTTGCATGAACGGATTTCCTTGCGCCACTTGCCGGTGCTTCGATCGCATGGATCAGTCGCTGCCTTGGGCTAGGCCGATTGGCTTCACGCGGCCCCGTATGCCGGTTCCAGCCGCAAGAACCCGCGATGCGCGAACCTTCGGCGATAAAAAAAATTTCATGGAAGAAGGTTCCTGCGCACGGCTTGTAGCGCTTCCGAAGCTTTCAAAAAGCTTTCAAACCGGCGACGACGGCCTTGCCTGATGTGCGTCCCGTCGCTAGTTTCCCCGGATGTCACTCGTCATCACCATCCTCGTACTGCTCCTGGTCATCGCGCTGTCCGGGGCGATCGTGCGCATCCTGCCCGTCCGGCTACCGCTGCCGCTCATCCAGATCGCGCTGGGTGCCCTGCTGGCCCGCCCGTTCGGCATGCACGTGGAGTTCGACCACGAGCTGTTCTTCCTGCTGTTCATTCCGCCTCTGCTGTTTGCGGACGGCTGGCGCATCCCCAAGCGGGAGTTGTTCCTGCTGCGCGGGCCGATCCTCGCCCTGGCCATCGGGCTGGTGTTCTTTACCATCGTCGGGGTGGGCTACTTCGTCCACTGGATGATTCCCTCCGTGCCCCTCGCCGTGGCGTTCGCGCTCGCCGCCGTGCTCTCGCCGACCGACGCCGTGGCGGTCACCTCGATCAGCGGCCAGTCGCCCATTCCCTCGCGGCTGATGCATATCCTGTCGGGCGAGGCGCTGCTCAACGACGCATCGGGTCTGGTGGCCCTGCAGTTCGCCGTCGCCGCGGAGCTCACCGGCAGGTTCTCGCTAGTGTCCGCCGCGGGCGACTTCGTCGTCATGGCGCTGGGAGGTATCGCAGCGGGTCTGCTCGTCGGTGTGGGCTTCGGCCTGTTCCGCCGGCGGCTGGTACGCTGGAGCGGCGAGGTGGACCCGGCCGCCCAGGTGGCCCTGCTGCTCCTGCTGCCGTTCGCCGCCTACCTGCTGGCGGAGCATTTCGGTGCGTCGGGCATCCTCGCGGCCGTGGCGGCGGGCATGACCATGAACTACACCGACGTGCTCAAGGGCGGCTATGTGGCGACGCGCATGCAGAACTTTGCCGTGTGGTCGATGGTGGAGTTCGTCTTCAACGGCATGATCTTCCTGCTGCTCGGCCTGCAGCTGCCGGCCATCGTCGACGGTGCCAAGGTCGACATCGCGCAGGCGGGTGGCGGCCCCCTTTGGTACCTGATTGCCTATGTGCTGGCCATCACGCTCGCCCTGGTGGTGCTGCGCTTCATCTGGGTGTGGGTGTCGCTGCGCTTCGTGTTCATGCGGGCCCTGCACCGCGGCGAGAAGCGGCCCCGGGTCGGCACGCGCCTGATCTGGACGACCGCGCTGGCAGGCGTGCGCGGGGCGATCACCTTGGCCGGTGTGCTGTCGTTGCCGCTGATGAAAGACGTGGGCGTGGCGTTTCCCACGCGCGACCTGATGGTCTTCCTCGCCTCGGGGGTCATCCTCAGCACGCTGGTGCTCGGCGCCATCGGCTTGCCGTGGCTGGTGAAGGGGCTGAAGATCCCCGGCGAAGACCCACGCGTGCGCGAGGAGCGCAAGGCGCGGGCGCTGGTCGCCGAAGCGGCGCTGCGCAGCATCGAGCAGGAGCAGCGCCACGTGGCGGAGGAGGGCGACGAGCATGCCATCGCGCTGGCCTCCCGGATCGGCGCGCGCGTGATGGGCGACTACCAGCAACGCCTGGAGGCGGCGGGCGAGGAAGGCGACGTGCCACACAAGGCCCGCGCCGAGGCGGGCACCGAACGCGCGATGCGCGTGGCCGCGCTGCGTGCGGAGCGCCGCGAGCTCTACGAACTGCGGCGCAAACATGCGATCAACGACGAGACGCTGCGTACCCTGATGCGCGAGGTGGACCTGGCCGAGGCTTCGTTGACCGGCCTGCACGCCGGCTGATCCGGTTCACAGGCCGAAGAAGAGCTCGCTGGTACGGACGGTGGACTCGGTGAGTACTGCGGCCGTCTCGCCACGGTCCCGGGCCACCTCGTCACGGATATGCGCGAGGTACATCGGCTCGTTGCGCCGGTCCTTCGGCAGCGGGCGCACCGTGCGCGGCAGCAGATAGGGCGCATCGGTCTCCAGCATGAGCCGGTCGGCGGGTATCGATCCGACCAGCTCGCGCAGGTGGGCGCCACGGCGCTCGTCGCAGATCCAGCCGGTGATGCCGATGTGGCAGTCCAGGGCCAGGTAGTCGCGCAGCGCCTCACCGGTGTCGGTGAAGCAGTGCACGACCGCGGCCGGCAGGCGGTCGCGGTAGCGCGTGAGGATGGCGAGGAAGTCGTGGTGCGCGTCCCGCTGGTGCAGGAACACCGGCTTGCCCAGGTCGGCGGCGATCGCCAGCTGTCGCTCGAATACCTCCCGTTGCACCTCGCGCGGCGAGTAATTGCGGTTGTAATCCAGCCCGGTCTCGCCGATCGCACGAACTTCCGGCTCGCGGCCCCACGCGCGCAGCAGCGCGTCGGTGGCGTCGTCGTAGTCGATCGCGTGATGCGGATGCACGCCCGCCGTGGCAAAAAGCCGGCCGCCGCCGGCCTTCGCCAGGGCCAATGCGTGCTCGCTGCCCTCTCGTGATGCCCCCGTTACCACCATCCGACCCACCCCGTGCGCCGTGGCGCGCGCCAGCACATCGTCAAAATCTTGACGGAACGATTCGTGGGTGAGGTTGGCGCCGATGTCGATCAAGTCCATGAATTGGTTCGCTTTGGGACAAGGGTTTGAATGCGATATGCGCGTGTTATTGGCACGCAACATCATGAATTAAAACATGTATGGACGTCCGATCGTGGCAATTGCGGGATTTCCCGTCAACGGCTGTCCGATGCCGATCGAGGTGTCGTCAAAATATTGACGTTCGTATTTTCCTACTGCTAGGTTCAACGAACGCCGTCAGGAAGACGGGCATCAGGGGGACGTCAGAAGGATCTCAAAGCAGGTGTCTCAAGGGGACGTCGTCATACACGTCGAAAAAGGGAAGGGGGCCGGTCACCGGTTCCTGCAGCAGTACCACGGGCAGAGGGTAGTGCAGATGGTAAATCGCATCGTCGCGGGGACGCTCGTCGCCTCGCTTCTCCTGGGCGTCACGCCCGGTGTTTTCGCCGCGGGGCCGGACGCGCCCCAGGCCACGTTCGACGTCAGCAGCCTGCGGGCACCGAAAGGCTACGACCGTTTCATCGTCACCTGGCGTGACGGCACCACGCAGCGCATCAGTGCCTCCGCGGCCACGCAGGCGATCGGCGCAGCGCTCTCGCGCACCGTTGCCACCACCAGCCAGCTGCGTGCCGGCAAGGTCGCCACGACGCAAGCCGTTTACGGACGCAAGCTCGCTACGGGTTCCGACCTGGTCCGCATCTCGCGCAAGCTGTCGCGCAGCGAAGCCGAGACCTTGATCCGGCAGATCGCCGCCGATCCCGCGGTCCGGCATGTCGAGCCCGACGCGATGATGCAGAAGATCGACGATATCCGCGCTACGGCGGTCATGCCGGTGGTCGTCGACGATACGTACTACGCCCGCTACCAGTGGCACTTCCGTCCGGCATCGGGCGAGGCCGAGAAGATCGGCAGCGACACCACCAGCTTCGCTAACCGCGGCGGCAGCAACGTTGCCAATGCATGGAACCTCGCCGACGGTTCGGGCGTTACCGTGGCCGTGCTGGATACCGGCATCACGCAACATCCCGACATCGACCTGTCGCTGGCCGATGCGGGCTACGACTTCATTTCCGACGGCTTCGTGTCGGGTCGCTCGACGGATGCGCGTGCCCCCGGCGGCTGGGATACCGGCGACTGGACCACCGAGGACAAGTACCTGCTCGCCAATGGCGGCTGCATCGATCCCTCCGTCGGCGACCAGCAGGAGGACTCGAGCTGGCACGGCACGCACGTGTCCGGAACGATCGCGGAGCTGAGCAACAACGCCACCGGCATGGCCGGCATCGCCTATAAGGCGAAGGTGCTGCCGGTGCGTGTGCTCGGCCATTGCGGCGGCTACACCTCCGACATCGCGGACGCGATCGTCTGGGCCTCGGGTGGACATGTCGACGGCGTCCCCGACAATGCCCATCCCGCGCAGGTCATCAACATGAGCCTGGGCGGCGGCGGTTCCTGCGCATCCGATGCGGTGACCTCCGACGCCATCGCCTCCGCGATGTCGCGCGGCACGACGGTGGTCGTCGCCGCGGGCAACTCGGGCGCCGACGCAACGAACTACTCGCCGGCCAGTTGCCCCGGCGCACTCACCGTGGCCGCCAACGGCATTGCGGGCAAGCGCGCCTACTACTCCAACTACGGCAGCACCGTGGCCCTATCCGCACCGGGTGGCGGTATCTATGCGAACGACGGCTCCACGGGTGCCACCGTGCAGGCGGGCTTCATCTGGTCCGCGATCAACGCCGGTACGCACGAGCCCACGACCGCTAGTTACGGCGGCATGGCGGGTACCTCGCAGGCCACGCCGCACGTGTCCGGTTCCGTGGCCCTGATCCTCTCCGCCACGAAGGCAGCCGGCCTGGCCACGCCGACACCGGTCGCCATCCGCACGTTGCTCACCGCCACGGCGCAAGCGTTTCCGGCCACGCCGGACAAGCCGATCGGCGCCGGCATCCTCGATGCGTACGCCGCGGTGAACAAGGCCCTCGGTAACGACCCGGGCGAGCCAGGCGGTGCCGCCACGACGCTGGACAACGGCGTCGCCCTGCCGGGCCAGGCCGGTCGCGCCGACGGCGTGCTGGTCTACCGCATCGACGTGCCCGCGGGTGCACGCTCGCTCGCCTTGCGCAGCTTCGGCGGCAGCGGCGACGTGTCGCTCTATGTGAAGGGTGGCGAGGCCGCGTCGTCGAGTGTCTACGACTACCGGTCGATCAAGCCGTCGACCAACAACGAAGCGGTGACGGTCGCCCGTCCCGCGGCGGGCAGCTGGTACGTCACGGTGGTAGGCGTGAAGGATTTCGCCAACGTCACGGTGCAGGCGAGTTTCACGGCGCCATGAACCAGGCCCGCCGACGCGTCATGCGTCGGCGGGCCTGCGGGGATTTTTTTACGCTGGCGAGGGGGTCTTCGCCGGTGGGCGTGCAGGGAGGGGTCCCGGCGCCGTCTTAGGGAGGTATCGGCAATGCATTCACCAACACTGGCACAGGCCCTCGGCCTGGTGCTGACGGGCATCTTCACCGTGGCGGGCGCGGCAAGCGCCGCCGAAACGTCACCGGCCGCCGCACCGCAGACCGTCGTGGTCCAGGGCGTGCAGGTCGCCATCGACCCTTCGACCGGTCGACTGCGTGAGCCCACCGCCGCCGAGCGCGCCTCGCTGGCCAAGGCCTTCCAGGCCAACGGCGGCAACGCCGCTTCGTTGAGCGCGCAGCCGCGCACCGCCGCGGAGGCGCGTTCCACCTTCCGCACGCTCAGCCTCGGCAATGGCGTGCATGCCAAGTCCGTCCGCGTGCCGCAGGAACTCATGAACAGCGTCGTCGCCGAACGCACGCCCGACGGCAGCATCGCCGTGCACCACGACGACCACGGCGTGCAACCCGCGACGAACGCACCGGAGGTGACACGATGATCCGCCGCAACCTCCTGTTCACCGCACTGGCCGCCGCCAGCCTGTTCGGCAGCATCGGCGTCGCCCAGGCAGCGGAAATCAAGATCGTCAACCAGGACACCGGCACCGGCAAGGGCCTGGATGATCCGACGCCGGTCTCGCCGGTCGGCGGCAACCCGGGTACCACGTACGGTAAGCAGGCCCTCAACGTCTACCTGTTCGCCGCGGACATCTGGGGCGCCGTGTTGCAAAGCGACGTGACCATCGTCAACAACGCCACGTTCAAGCCGCTGTCGTGCGACGCGACCTCCGGCGTGCTGGGTTCGTCCGGCACCACCAACATCTATTACTTCGACGACACCAGCACGCTGCCGGCGGGCGCGGTGCGCAACACCTGGTACCACGCCGCGCTGTTCGACGCGCTGACCCACGAGGACGGTTCGCCGGGCGAGGCGGATATCCAGAGTCAGTTCAACGGTGCGCTCGGCACGACCGGATGCCTCGAAGGTTCCAAGTGGTACTTCGGCCTGGACGGCAAGACGCCGGCGGGCTCGATCAACTTCCTCAACGTCGTGCTGCACGAGATGGCCCACGGCCTGGGCTTCTCCGGCTTCAACAGCCTGACCACCGGTTCCGGCTACGTGGGCGACGACGGCGTGGCCCGTCCGGACATCTATTCGTCCTTCGTCTACAACGATACGCAGATGAAGAAGTGGTACGACCTGACGCCCGCGCAGCGCGTCACGGCGGCACTGGACGACGGCAAGCTGGTGTTCACCGGAGCGACGGTGAAAGCCGAAGCGCCGCTGGCCCTCGGCCTGCCCAACGTGTTCAAGGTGACCGCACCCGCCGCGGCCGCCGGTGAGTACGGCTATTCGCAGGCGGCCTTCGGTCCGGCCGCCACCTCGGCCAACTTCACCGGCAGTCTGGTGCAGGCCGCACCGGCCGACGGTTGCACGGCGATCACCAACGCCTCGGCGCTGGCGGGCAAGATCGCCATCATCGATCGCGGCACCTGCGACTTCACCATCAAGACGCTGAACGCGCAGGGCGCCGGCGCCACCGCCGTGCTCATCGCCAACAACCAGGCCGGCGCGATCACGCCGGGAGGCACTCCCGCCTCGCCGGTGACCATTCCGGTGATCGCGGTCAGCCAGGTGGACGGCAACAAGCTCAAGGCCAATCTGTCGGGCCTCACCGGTACCGTGGGGCAGGGCACTGGCCTGGCCGGCGCGGATGCGCAGGGCAACGTGTTGCTCTACGCGCCGACCACGCTGGCGCAGGGCTCGTCGTTCTCGCACTACGACACCCGCCTCACGCCGAACGCGATCATGGAGTACGCGATCAACCAGGACCTGGTCGGCCAGATCGACGTGGACCTGACGCCGGCCCTGTTCCAGGACATCGGCTGGGGCCTCAATCGCACCTCGCAGAAGCTGCTCACCTGCGACACCGGTATCCCGACCCTCGTTCCGGGTGGCGTGATCATCGGTGCCAACGTGATCTCCAACGCGAAGATCCTCGCCGGTGCGGCCGCCAGCGTGGGTGACTACCGCGCCGCGGTACGTGGATATGCCACGCAGCTCGCCAGCGACGGCCTGGTCACGGCGGCGCAGGCGTCCAGCCTGAATGCCTGCCTGTCCGATGCGCAGACGCAGGCGCAGTACGCGGCCTGGGGTCCGGCAACGGCGCCGTCGGCGATCGTGCTGAGCAACAACGCCGCGCTGGGTAACCAGAAGGGCGCGCTCGGTGCCTCGGTGGCCTACCAGCTCACGGTGCCCGACAACGCGAAGACGCTCACCCTGCGCACCTACGGTGGGTCGGGCGACGTGTCGATCTCGGTGGCCGATCCCAAGGGTGTGGTCAAGGCGCAGCCGAACCGTCCGGGTAACAGCGAGCCGTTCACGGCGAGCAAGCCGGCCGCCGGCGTGTGGACGCTGACGGTGAAGGGCGAAGCGGCGTACTCGGGCGTCACCGTCCTGGGTGCGTACACGCTCTGAGGACGCGACGGAACGCGGCTCCGGTTCGCCGGGGTCGCGTTCCACGAGGCGGCCCGCAACGCGGGGCGAGGGGTTTCGAAAAAAGACGTATGGACGGCCGAACGATGCTTGTCGTCGGGCCGTATGGACATTCTCGTCCGGCATGTGACGACGGACGGACGACGGGCCGCGCTCAGCGCGCCCGCGCACCGATCGCGCATGGCGGATATCTGGGAGGAAAGTGACGTGAACACCATTTACAGCAAGGTTTGGAACGCATCGCTCGGCATGCTGGTCGTGGCATCGGAACTGGCCCGTGCCAGGGGCAAGGGCGGCGCCTCCCGACGCCTGCGCGCCACCATGGCGGCGCTGCCGCTGGTGGCCGGCGTGATGCTGGCGCTGGGCAGCGGGCCCGTGCAGGCCGGGGATAACGGCACCGTGTGCGGCGGCTTCCTGCTAGGCCTGCAGGGCAAGGCACCGGCGGCCAAGGGCAACGACGCTTTCGCCTGCGGCCAGGCCGCGAAGGCGATCGGCGATTTCAGCATTGCGCTCGGTACGGATGCGAAGGCCAGCGGTGCCGCCAGTTCCGCCGTGGGCCAGGATGCCCAGGCTACCGGTGATTTCTCGTCCGCGATCGGTCAGGGCACGCGTGCGTCGGGTGTGGACAGCACGGCGATGGGGCAGGGCGCCAACGCCGCCTCGGTGGGCAGCACGGCGATCGGGCGTGGCGCCCGCGCCATCGCGAACAACGCGGTGGCGATCGGCAGCGACAGCATCGCCAACCGCGCCAACAGCGTGTCCGTGGGCCGCGCGGGTGCGGAGCGGCAGGTGACCAATGTCGCCGCCGGTACGCAGGCCACCGACGCGGTGAACAAGGGCCAGCTCGACAAGGTGTCCACGACCGTGACCGGCGTCTCCCGCAGCGTGGACACGCTGTCGAAGCGCGTCGACGGCGTGTCGGGCGATGTCACCGCGCTGGCCGACAGCGTCAGCGACGCCACTCATTACTACAAGGCGAACGGTGCGGGTGACGGTAGCGACGATGCGCAGGCGGTCGGCGATTACGCCACGGCCTCGGGTTCCGGCGCGTTCGCCAACGGCACGGGTACCAGCGCGTTCGGCGCTGGTGCGGTCTCGACCGGCGCGTTTGCCACGGCCACCGGTTACGGTTCGGTTGCCTCGGGCCAGAACAGTGCGGCGTACGGTTCGGGCGCACAGGCTACGGCCAACGGCACGACGGCGATCGGCGCGCAGGCGCTGGATGCGGACGGCAATCCGCTGATCACGTACACCTCGACCGGCGAAGCGGTGGGGCCGGCGACGGCCTCCGGCCTGGCCGCCACGGCGATCGGCGCGAGCGCGCAGGCGGAAGGTGCGTATGCGACCGCACTGGGCACGGCGGCGTTCGCCCAGGGCGAACAGTCCACGGCCAGCGGTTTCCTGGCCCAGGCCTCGGGCAACGGCGCGACGGCGACCGGTTCGCAGGCGTTTGCCGATGGCGAACTGTCGGTCGCGAACGGTTACGGTTCCTCGGCCTACAGCGCCGGTGCGGTGGCGGTGGGTGGCAGCGCCAGCGCGTCGGGGGCCGGCAGCGTGGCGATCGGTAATGCGGCGGAGACGGGCTTCGGCCTGTTCGGGCTGGAGGCGGAAAACGCGGTGGCGCTGGGCAGCAACAGCTGGGCGCTGGGCAACAACGCCACGGCGTTGGGTGCGAATGCCTGGGCGCTGGGCGAGAACTCGGTGGCCCTGGGTGCCGGCTCGCAGGCGGAACGCGACAACACGGTGTCGGTCGGCGATGTGGGTAGCGAGCGGCAGATCACGAACGTCGCCGCGGGCACGGAAGCCACCGATGCGGTGAACAAGGGACAGCTGGACGCGGTGTCCACCGCGACGGCGGATGCGGGCCATTACTTCAAGGCGAACGGCAACGGCGACGGCTCGGACGATGCGCTCGCTTCGGGTAACTACGCCACCGCGGCGGGCTCCGGTGCGTTTGCCGGCGCCGATGGCGCCACGGCGTTCGGCAGCGGTGCCGTTGCGACGGGCGCGAATGCCACCGCCAGCGGTTACGGCAGCCTCGCCACGGGTGCGAGCAGCGCGGCCTACGGTGCCAACGCCGAGGCGTCCGGTGCGGGCGCCACCGCGACCGGCGAGGGCAGTGCGGCGTTCGGTGATGAATCCAGCGCGCACGGCCACGGCGCGATCGCCGATGGTGCCGGTGCGTCGGGTTACGGCGCGGGCAGCCTCGCCAGCGGCGACTACACCACGGCGGTCGGCCAGGGCGCGGTCGCCCAGGGCACCGGTTCGTCGTCGATCGGCAGCGGTGCCAGCACCAATGCGTCGTTCGCCACGGCCGGCGGTTACGGGGCGTCGGCCTCGGGCCAGAACAGCGCGGCGTACGGTTCGGGCGCGCAGGCTACGGCCAACGGCACGACGGCGATCGGCGCGCAGGCGCTGGATGCCGACGGGAAGCCGCTGATCACGTACACCTCCACCGGTGAAGCGGTGGGGCCGGCGACGGCCTCCGGCCTGGCCGCCACGGCGATCGGCGCCAGCGCGCAGGCGGAAGGTGCGTATGCGACCGCACTGGGCACGGCGGCGTTTGCTCAGGGCGAACAGTCCACGGCCAGCGGTTTCCTCGCCCAGGCCTCGGGCAACGGCGCGACGGCGACCGGTTCGCAGGCGTTCGCCGATGGCGAACTGTCGGTCGCGAACGGCTACGGCTCCTCGGCGTACAGCGCCGGTGCGGTGGCGGTGGGTGGCAGCGCCAGCGCGTCGGGTGCGGGCAGCGTGGCGATCGGCAACGCGGCGGAAACCGGCTTCGGCCTGTTCGGGCTGGAGGCGGAGAACGCGGTGGCGCTGGGCAGCAACAGCTGGGCGCTGGGCAACAACGCTACGGCGCTGGGTGCGAACGCTTGGGCGCTGGGCGAGAACTCGGTGGCCCTGGGCGCCGGCTCGCAGGCAGAACGCGACAACACGGTGTCGGTCGGCGATGTGGGTAGCGAGCGGCAGATCACGAACGTCGCCGCGGGCACGGAAGCCACCGATGCGGTGAACAAGGGACAGCTGGACGCGGTATCCGCCGCCACCAGCGATGCCGGGCATTATTTCCGGGCCAACGGCGCGGGCGACGGCAGCGACGATGCGCAGGCGGTCGGCGATTACGCCACGGCCTCCGGCTCGGGTGCGTTCGCGGCAGGTACCGGCGCGACGGCCACGGGTGCGGGTTCGGTGGCCGCCAGCGATTTCGCCACGGCGAACGGCTACGGCAGCGTGGCCAGCGGGAAGAACGCAGCAGCCTTCGGTGCCGGTGCGCAGGCCACGGGCGCGGGTAGCGTCGCGGTGGGTGGCAACGCCATCGACGCGGACGGCAATCCGTTGATCTCCGATACGAACGGCAACCCGGTCGATACCGGGGCCACGAGTGCGGGCGTGGGCGGCACGGCCATCGGCGCAAGCTCGCAGGCCAGTGGCTTCGCGTCCACGTCGGCCGGCGTCGGCGCTTATGCGGCGGGCGCGCAGTCCACGGCGCTGGGTGCGGTGGCGAATGCCACGGGCGACTACTCGACTGCGGTCGGCACGTCGACCACCGCCTCGGGCGCGGGTTCGGTGGCGGTAGGTGGCCCCGGCAACCTGCCGGGCCTGGGCCTCGTCTATACGGGCGCCACCGGTGACAGCGCCGCGGCCTTCGGCGCCGGTGCGCAGGCGACCGCCGATTACGCGACCGCCCTGGGCGGCATCGCGGCCGCCGAAGGCGTGGGCAGCACGGCGCTGGGCTACTTCGCCTATGCGCCGGGTGACAACGCTACCGCGCTCGGCATCAACAGCTGGGCATCCGGGGCCAGCAGTGCGGCCGTGGGCGACTTCTCCACCGCGCGCGGTGCCGCCAGCGTCGCGCTGGGCGCGAACAGCCTGGTCACGACGCCGGCCACCGGCGCGGTGGCGATCGGCAGCGGTGCGACGGCCACTGCGGCGAACAGCGTGGCGCTGGGCGCCGGCGCCAACGCCGATCGTGAGGGCACGGTATCGGTCGGTGCACGGGGCAGCGAACGTCAGGTCACCAACGTGGCGGCCGGTTCGCAGGGCACGGATGCCGCCAATGTCCAGCAGCTGACGGACCTGGCCGGCAGCGTCAGCTCGGCGGCCCACTATGTGTCCGCGACGGGTGCCGGTGACGGCAGCGACGACGCCAGCGCCACCGGCGCCTTCGCCACTGCTATCGGTGCGGGTAGCCGCGCCAGCGGTGACCTGTCGACGGCGCAGGGCGCGTTCGCGACAGCCAGCAGGACGTCGGCCACCGCGATTGGTGCCTCCGCCAGTGCCGGCGCTACCAGCGCCACGGCGATCGGCGACAGCGCCCGCGCCCTCGGCGTGAATTCCGTGGCACTGGGTGCCGGATCGGTCGCCACGCGCGCCAACACGGTATCCGTCGGCGGCACGAGCGGGAACCGCCAGATCACCAACGTGGCCGCGGGCACGCAAACCACGGATGCGGTGAACCTGGGTCAGTTGAACACGGCGATGTCGGGGGCCTTTTCCGGCACGTCCAGCCTTGCCGGGAACACCATGGCCATGGCGCTCGGCGGCGGCGCCACGATGGGCGCCAACGGCTTCGTCGGTCCGGTATACAAGGTGCAGGGCGGCGCCTACAGCACCGTAGGCGACGCGGTGGGTGCCCTGGACGGCGCGCTTTCGTCGATCGGCACGCGGGTGAACAAGCTGGAGTCTGCCGCGGGTGGCAGCACGATCCCCGGTACCACGCCGGTAAGGCGCAACGCCCTGGTCTCGACCAGCGTGGCCAGCACGACGCAGGCCACGGCAGCCGACGCGGCCGCTTCCGCACCGGTGACGGCGGCCGCGGCGCCGGTGGTCGCTTCCGCCCCCGTGACTGCCGCCGCCGTGGCGGAAGGCACGGGCGGTGGCACGGCCATCGGCACCGGCAGCTTCGCCAAGGACCCGACCGACCTGGCCGTGGGCACCAACGCCACCGTCGGCGCCGACAGCAGTACCGCGGTGGGTACGGGCGCCACGGTGACGGCGGCCGCCACCAACAGCGTCGCGCTGGGCGCCGACTCGGTGGCCGACCAGGCCGACACGGTGTCGGTCGGCAGTGCCGCCGCGCAACGTCGCGTCACCAACGTCGCCGCCGGCACGGCCACCACCGATGCCGCCAATGTCGGCCAGGTGGATCAGGCGGTCGCTACCGCAAAGTCTTACGCCGATCAGGGAGATGCCACGACGCTGACCAGCGCCAAGGCCTATACCGATCAGAAGTTCGGCGACGTGGTCAGCGGTGGTGCGTTCGACGACTACAAGCGCCAGGTCGATCATCGCTTCAACAACCTCAACGACCGCCTCAACCGGGTGGGCGCCATGGGTGCGGCGATGTCGCAAATGGCCTTCAGTACGCAGGGAGTCAGCGGCGACAACCGGCTCGGCGTCGGCGTCGGCGGGTACAAGGGGCAGGGAGCCCTGTCGGTCGGCTACTCGCGTAGCCTCTCGCCGCGCGCCAGTCTGACCTTCGGTGCCGCCGTCAGCGGTGGTGAGTCCTCGGGTGGTGTGGGTGTGGGCGTCGGCTGGTAATTATTACCGGTAAGTGCCTACACGGCACGGCCAAGTCCTTGAAAGCCGGCGGCAACGCCGGCTTTCTGTTGTTGCGCCCTGTCGCGGATCGGACACGGCCGGGTCGCGATAGACATGGGGTCTGTGCTACCAATAGCGGCCCGGGCGGTCAGGAACGACCGCGTGGCAAGACGTAAACCTGTAGACCGTATGGAGTTGGCATGTCTGCGATGACCGAACCCACCGACATGCTGACCGGCGCACCCGGGGAAGCGCAGGTTTGTGCGCACCTGGTCGCGCATGGCCGTCTCAAGGACACCGATCTCGCGCGGGCGCGTCGCCTGCACGACGAAACCCCCGACGGCACGCTCACCTCGCTGATGGCTCGCCTCGGCCTGGTCTCCGAACGCGACCTCGCCGATGCCTGGGCCGACCTGCTGCGGCTGGACCTGCTGGCCGCCAAGGACGCCCCGGAACTGCCTCCGACGGATGTGGAACTGTCGGTGCGTTTCCTCAAGCAGTACCACGTGGTGCCCGTGCGCGAAGGCGACGACGGCCTGGGCCTGCTCGTGGCCGATCCGGCCGATCCCTACCCGCTGCAGGCCGTGCGCCTGGCCACCGGGCGCGACGTGCAGCTCCGCGTGGGGCTGCGCTCGGAAATCGACGACCTCATCGAACGCTATTACGGCCAGGGCCGCTCGGCCATGGGCAGCATCGTCGAAAGCCTGGACGGCAACGCGGCGGAAGAAGACGACGTGGAGCATCTGCGCGACCTGGCCTCCGAGGCGCCGGTCATCCGCCTGGTCAACCTGATCCTGCAGCGTGCCGTCGAGCAGCGCGCGTCCGACGTGCACATCGAACCGTTCGAAAACCGCCTCAAGGTGCGCTACCGCATCGACGGTGTGCTGCATGAAGTGGAAGCGCCGCCATCCAGTTCCACCGCGGCGGTGATCTCGCGCGTGAAGATCATGGCGCGGCTGAACATCGCCGAGCGCCGCCTGCCGCAGGACGGCCGCATCCAGCTGCGTGTGCAGGGCAAGGAGCTCGACCTGCGCGTGTCCACGGTGCCCACCAGCTTCGGCGAGTCGGTGGTCATGCGCATCCTCGACCGCGAGTCGGTCATCTTCGATTTCGCGTCGCTGGGCTTCACCGACGCGTTCCGCGACCGTTTCGTCGAGGTGCTGGACCGCCCCCACGGCATCCTGCTGGTCACCGGTCCCACCGGCTCGGGCAAGACGACCACGCTGTACACGGCGTTGTCGCAGATCAACACGCCCGACGTGAAGATCATCACCGTCGAGGATCCCGTCGAATACCAGATCGAAGGCATCAACCAGATCCAGGTCAAGCCGCAGATCGGGCTCGACTTCACCGGTGCCCTGCGCTCCATCGTGCGCCAGGATCCGGACGTCATCATGATCGGCGAAATGCGCGACCTGGAAACCTGCCGCATCGCCATCCAGTCGGCACTCACCGGACACCTGGTGTTGTCCACGCTGCACACCAACAGTGCGTCGGGCGGCATCACCCGCATGCTCGACATGGGCGTGGAGGATTATCTGCTCGGGTCCACCGTCAACGGCATCCTGGCGCAGCGCCTGGTCCGCCGCCTCGACCCGGAAACGGCGGTGCCCTACGAAGCCCTGCCCGAAGTGATCGAGCAGTTCGAGTTGCACAAGTACACCGAAGAGCGTCCCATCCGCTTGTGGAAACCCGGCACCAGCGCGGTCAATCCCACGGGCTATCGCGGCCGCCGGGCCATCATGGAATTCCTGGTCATGAGCGATCCGCTGCGCCGCCTGGTGATGAAACGCGCCGACGCGGGCGAGATCGAGCGCCAGGCACGCGCCGAAGGCATGCGCACGATGTACGAGGACGGCCTGGCCAAGGCCGTGGCCGGCATCACCACGATCGAGGAAGTCCTGCGCGTCACGCAGGAATCCTAGGCCCCCCGCATGAGCATGTTCCGCTATCGCGCCATCAGTGCCGCCGGTGAGGCCCTTACCGGTCGCATGGAAGCCGCGTCCGTGGCCGACGTGGTCGCGCGCCTGCAAGACCAGGGGCACACGCCGCTCGAAGCCGCGCCCGCCGAGGGCGCGGCTTCGAGCGGCGGTCTCGCGGGCATGTTCCGCAAGGGCACCTTCACCGGCGACCAACTCGCCCAGTTCACCCACCAGCTGGCCACGCTGCTCGGCGCCGGCCAGCCGCTGGATCGCGCCCTCGGCATCCTGCTCGATCTCCCGGAAGGCGAACGGGCAAAAAACCTGGTCGAGCGCGTTCGCGATCGCGTGCGTGGCGGCACCACCCTCTCCACGGCACTGGACGAGGAAAACGGCGTCTTCCCCCGGCTGTACGTCAGCCTGGTACGGGCCGGCGAAGCAGGCGGCTCGCTGGACGAAACCCTGCGGCGTCTGGCCGATTACCTCGAGCGTGCGCAGGCGCTGCGCGGCAGCATCGTCAACGCGCTGATCTACCCGGCCTTCCTCATGGTCGGCGTGCTCGGATCGCTGGTCCTGCTGCTCGCCTACGTCGTGCCGCAGTTCGTGCCGATCTTCGCCGACATGCAGGTACCCATTCCGCTTATCACCCAGGTGGTGCTCGCCCTGGGCACGGTCATCAGCGACTGGTGGTGGGCGATCGTCCTGGTGATGGTGGTGCTCGGACTGTTCCTTCGCCTGCGACTGCGCGATCCGGACACGCGGCTGGCCTTCCATGGCCGGTTGCTGACGATGCGCGTGGCCGGCCCCTTGCTGCTGAAGGTGGAAACGGCGCGCATCGCACGCACCCTGGGCACGCTGCTGAAGAACGGCGTGCCGCTGTTGTCGTCGCTGGCCATCGCGCGCCAGGTGACCGGCAACCGCGCGCTCGATCAGGCACTGGAGCAGGCGGCCGAGCGGGTCAAGGGCGGGTCGGGACTGGGCAGTTCGCTGGCCCAGACCGAACGCTTTCCCCGTCTCGCGCTGCAGATGATCCAGGTGGGTGAAGAAGCCGGCGCGCTCGACACCATGCTGCTGAAGGTCGCCGACACCTTCGACGTGGAAGCCAAGCGCGCCATCGATCGCCTGCTGGCGGCGCTGGTGCCGGCGCTCACCATCGTCATGACCGTCATGGTCGCTTTCATCATGGCGGCGATCCTCCTGCCGCTGCTCAGCCTCACCAGCAACATCAACTGATCCGATCCGTTTCAAGGAGCCTGACCCATGCGTGTGAACCGTACCCTTCGTCACAGCCACGCCCGCGGCTTCACGCTGCTGGAAATGCTCGCCGTGATCGTCCTGATCGGCATCATCGGCGCCATCGTCGTAACCCAGGTCGGCAAGAACGTCGACAAGGGCAAGTACGGCGCCGGCAAGGCACAGCTGACCACGCTGGGCCAGAAGGTCGAGAACTACGCGCTGGACAACGGCAGCCCGCCGCACTCGCTGGACGACCTCGCCACCAAGCCGGCCGATGCGCAGAACTGGCAAGGTCCCTACGCCAAGGCGTCCGACCTGAAGGACCCGTGGGGCCACCCGTTCGGCTACCGCTACCCCGGTGAGCACGGCAGCTTCGACCTGGTCTTCTACGGGCAGGACGGCAAGGCGGGCGGCGACGGCTATTCGGCCGACGTCGGCAACTGGCAGTAAGCCGGCGCGATTCCCGGACCGGCCATGCGCGCGCGCGGATTCACGCTTTTCGAGATGCTGGCGGTCATCCTGTTGATCGGGATCGCGGCGGCGGCCGTTTCGATTCCCGTCACGCAAGGCCTGGCCAGCGCACGGGTGAATGCGGCCAGCGGTGAACTCGCGGCCGCGCTACGCTGGACGCGCGCGCAGTCCATCGTGAAAGGCGAAAGCCTGGCGCTCGAAGTCGATACCTCCGCGGCCACCTATCACGCCCCGGGCAAGCCCGTGGTGCATCTGCCCAGGGACATGCGCGTGACGATCACCAGCGCACGCGAAGACCAGGCCAACGCCACCACCGGACGCATCCGCTTCTTCCCTGACGGCAGTTCCACGGGTGGCCGTATCACGCTCACGCGTGGCGAGCGCGAGTGGCACGTCAACGTGGCCTGGCTTACCGGCGCCATCCAGGTGGTGGACAGCCGATGACACGCATGGGCCGCCAGGGTGGTTTCAGCCTGCTCGAAGTCATTGCCGCCATCGCCGTGCTGGCCATCGCCTTTTCCGCGTTGATGCAGGTGGCGGGCAGTTCCATGAGCCTGACCGCGCGCGCGAACGAGCGCACGCAGGCAGCGTTGCGGGCACGCAGCCTGCTCGACGGCGCCTTCGTCATGGAGCCCGTGCGCGAGGGCAGCAGCGAAGGGCGGATCGACGATGTCTACCGCTGGCGCATGAACGTCAGCCGTTACCAGTCACCCGGCGATCGTCCCGCGGCGGACGGCGTCAGCCCGGCGGCCCTGCTGTATCGACTCGACCTGGACGTGATGTGGGGGCCTGAGGGCAGCGAGCGACATGCGCGCTTCGCCACGCTGCGCATGGGCAACCCCAACCAGGATGCCTCGCCATGAGGCGGCAGCAGGGTTTCAGCCTGATGGAGGTGCTGGCCGCGCTCGCGCTGCTGACCATCGTGCTGTTGGGTGTGTATTCCGGGATCAGCACCGCGTCGCGCATCGTGCGCAGCGGTGGCCAGGCCATCCAGCGGATGGACGAGATCCGCTCGGCCCAGGGCTACCTGCGCAGCGAGATCGCGCAGGCGCTGATCGTGCCGTTCGGCGAAACCGACGACGGCGATCCCATCGTGTTCTCCGGTGACGCCAGCACGCTCCGCTTCGTGGCGCCGATGCCCGGCTACCTGTCGCGCCTGGGGCCGCAACTGCAAACGGTGTCGCTGGTGCGCGACGGCAACCAGGGCTATCGGCTGGAAGTGGCCCTGGCCATGTTGCCGCCCAACGGGGGCGATCCCAAGCCGCTGGGCGAGCCCGAGGTGTTGCTCCGCGGCATCCGGCGCGGCGCCTTCGCCTATCGCGGCATGGACGACAAGAACCAGCCGGGCGACTGGCAGGACACCTGGGACGACGGCCGGCGCACGCCCATGTTGGTCAGGCTGTCGCTCGATGTGGGCAGCAACGTGGTCTTTCCGACCCTGGTCGCGCCCATCCGGCTCGATCCCACGGCGTCGCGCAATGGGTTCTCACTGACGCGCGGCGGGCGCGGGCCGGTGCTCCGGTGATGCGGCGCAGGCAACGCGGCGTCGCCCTGCTGATCGTGCTATGGGGCTGCACGCTGCTGGCCATCATGCTGGGTGGCTTCGCGGCACTGGCCCGCACCGAGGGGCTTCAGGCCCGCTATCAGTTCGCCCAGACACGTGCGCACTACGCGGCCGAGGCGGGCCTGGTACGTGCCATCCAGGCGCTTCAATCGCCCGACATCGATTCGCGCTGGGTAGCGGACGGCCGGCCGTACCTGTTCACGTTCGACGATGCCAAGGTCACCCTCACCATCATCGACGAGGACGGCAAGGTCGATCTCAACGCCGCCTCCGACGACGTGCTGACCGGTCTGTTCAAGGCGGCGGGCGCGCCCGACGACAAGGCGAGCCGGCTCTCCGCGGCCATCCAGGACTGGCGGCGGGCAGGCGACGAAGCCTTGCCCAACGGCGCCAAGCTGCCGCAGTACCAGGCGGCGGGACTCGATTACGGCCCACGCAACGGACCCTTCGCCACGGTGGAAGAGGGGCGCATGGTGCTCGGCATGGATGCGGCCCTGTGGACCCAGGTGGCTCCCGTGCTGACGATCTGGTCGGGCCGCGAACGGCCGAACACCGAGCACGCGCCGCCGCTGGCCCTTGCCGCGATTCCGGGCATGGGCACCGCCGGTGCCGCCGCGGTCCTTGCCGCGCGCGGGCAAGCCACGGGTGCCGTGGCGGCCGGAGGCAACGGTGTCACGCACACGATACGTGCGCAGGCGATCCTTGACGACGGGACTCGGAGTTCCCTTACAGCGACGATCCGACTGCGTGGGATAAGATCCGGAAACCAGCCCTACGCGGTATTGCGTTGGCGCGAAGGAGACGAGGAATGAGCGCTTTGCAGGACGCCTCCCAGTTGCAGCTCGAGCGCTTCCGCCGCGCCTGGCGGGGCAGTGCGTTGCCCGGGCTGTTGCGCTGGTGGGGCGGCGAACTGGCCGCCCTCATGCCCGTCCGCTGGCGCGAAGCCTTCGCCGGTGGCGAGCGCTGGTACGCGGTGGAGCGTCACGACACCGGCTGGCAGATGCGCCGCGCGGGCGAGTCCCTTCCCGTGGCCGAGGCCGCCGACGCCGACACACCGGAGCACCGCGCCGCCGTGCTGGCCGGGGCGCTGGCCGAGGCCGATCCCGCCGACCGCCGCGTCGCCCTGGTGCTGCCCGCGGCCCAGGTGATGCGCCGTCGGCTGGTACTGCCGCTCGCGGCGCGCGACAACCTGCGTCAGGTGGTCGGGTTCGACCTGGACCGGCAAACCCCGTTTCGCGCAGAGGATATCCACTACGGCGTACGCGAGATCGGCGCTGCCGGCACCGAGGGCCGTTTCATCGCCGAGCTGGCGGCCACGCCGCGCATCGCGCTCGATCCGCTGCTCGACGAACTCGCCGGCCTGGGTGTCATGCCGGACCGTGTCGATGTCGCCGAGGGCCACGACCTCGCGGGGGTGGATCTGCTGCCGCCCGCACGGGCGCCGCGCCGTGTCGACCGACGCCGGCGCCTCAACCTCATGCTATTCGCGGCCATCGTGCTGCTGGCGATCGCCACCATGGCGATGTGGCTGCACAACCGCACCCTCGCGCTGGAGACGATGCGCGCCGAAGTCGAAGCCATGCAGGGCGATGCCCAGCGGGTGAAGGCCCTTCGCCAGAAGCTCACCGACAGCGCCGGTGCGTCCGGTTTCCTCGCCCGTCGAAAAACCGAAACGCCGGCCGTCCTGCCGGTTCTCGACGAACTCACCCGCCGGCTCCCCGACGACACCTGGCTGGAGCGCTTCACACTCAACACCACGGGCCAGCTCGGTTTCCAGGGACAAAGCCCCCAGGCGGCGCGCCTTATCGATGCGTTGAAGGGTGCGCGCACCATTGGCGATCCCAGCTTCCAGGGCACGATCCAGTCCGATCCCACCTCGGGCAAGGAGCGCTTCTACATGCAGGCCAAGGCGATCATCCCCAAGCCGGCGGCCCCCGCTGCATCTGCGGGTCCCGCCCGTGCCGGCACCACGGGTACATCCACGCAGGGTGGCGCGCGCGGCGCCGCCGCCGCGTCCACCGCCAGGGAGGCCCCCCATGCGCCTTAAGCCCGCCGAATCGCGCATCGCCGCCATCCTGCTCGCGCTGGTCGTGCTCGTCCTTGCCTACTTCATCTTCATCCACTGGTGGTTCGTGGCCCCGCAAGCGGCCATCGCCGATGAAATGGACGATCTGCGCGACACGCAGCGGCGCTACGCCGCCGCTATCGCCGAACGCCCGCAGCTGGAAAAACGGCTGGCTTCGCTCGAACAGGGGCAGACCCGCAGCGACGCCTTCCTGCCGGGCGACGATACCAACGCCGCGGCGGCGGGCCTCATGCAACGCATCGTCGATGTCGCCGCTGCGCACAAGGAAGACGGCGCCTGCGACGTGGTGCAGAAAATGCCGGTGCCCAGCCAGGAAAAAACCGGCGACCCCTACCGCAAGGTCACGGTGAACATCAGCCTGCGTTGCCAGATGCAACCGATGACGGCCGTCATCCACGACATCGAGAACGCCACGCCATACCTGTTCATTGAAGATTTCAGCATCTATCGCAACCCGGTCGCGGCGCGTGCCGGCGGCGCCGCGCCGATGGAAGTCCAGTTCACCGTCTCCGGTTACATCCATGCCGCCAGCGCGGCGAAGGCGGCCACATGAACGCGGCCGGACAGCGGCGGCTGACGCCCTTGCTGGCGGGCGTAGCCCTGGTGCTTGCCGCCACCTTGTGTGTCTTCGCACTGGGCGTGGGGCGGGGCGTCCGCTGGGACCCACCGGGCGATCCGCAGGCACTGCCTGCCGCCCGTCCGGTCGCCATGCCGACGCCGGTGCCGCTCGCGCGCTTTGTCGAGGTCTGGCAACGGCCCTTGTTCATGGCCGACCGCAAGCCGGTCGCGGCGGCGGGCGACGACGACAGCGCCAGCAACATCGGCGATCTCGAACTCACGGGCATCATCATGACACCTGGCCTGCGCATGGCCTTGCTGCGTGACAAGGGCAAGGACGTCACCGTGCGCGTGAAGGAGGGCTCGCCCCTCGCCGAGGGCCACTGGACGCTCGCCTCGCTCACGCCGCGCAGTGCCGTGTTCGACAATGGCGGCGAACGCCGCGAGCTGACGTTGAAGGTCAGCGCGCCGGAAGCCCTGGCCAAGGACGGGAAGCGTCCCGGCGTGCCGCCAGGTCAACCCGCGCAGCCTGGTCAGCCCACGCCCTCGCCGTCGCTGCCCCCGGGCGCCATGCGTATCGAACAACCGCAGGCATCGGGCATGACGGGCCCGGCACTGCCGCGTCCGGCCGATGCCGGTGCACGACAGGCTCCGCCGCGTCAGGACGACGAAGCCCTGCAGCGTGCCCGTATCGACGCACTCAAGCAGGCGGTGCAGAAGCGCCGAATGGAACAGCAGCAACAACACCCGCAGGCGCAGGACTCGCAATAGCGGGCGCGTCCCGCGCCCCCAAGGAAGGAGGAGCAACACATGAAACCATGCACACTCGGCATGGCCGCCCTGTCGGCCCTGCTGATGGCCGGCTGCGCCTCGCATTCGTCCCGGCTCGCCTCGCACGCGCTGGAATACGAAGCGCTGGCCGGCACCGAACGGCCCGTACCCGCGCCCTTGCCGCTGAACGAGCCGCCCGAGGCCGATGTCACCGATGCCGCCGCGCCGTCGATCCAGCCCGGCAACGGACACTTCATCAGGCCGCAGGCGCGGACGGTGCCATCCCCCGTGGCCAGCGGAACCGACGCGGTGACCTTCAACTTCGAAGACCAGCCCGTGGAGGCCGTGGTCAAGGCCATACTGGGCGACTTGCTGAAGGCCAACTACGCGGTACTGCCTGGCGTGCGCGGCACCGTGTCGTTCTCCACGGCGCAGCCCGTGACGCGCGAGCAGGCCCTGCCCATCCTGGAGACCTTGCTGTCCTGGACGGGCAATGCGCTGGTCCACGAGCAGGGCCGCTACAACGTGCTGCCTTCGACGCAGGCCGTCGCCGGCCACCTCGTGCCCCGCCTGAAGGCCGGCGCACCGGCCGCGGGCATGTCCGCACGCCTCTTCACCCTTCGCCACGTGGCGGCGCCGGAAATGGCCAGGCTGCTGGCACCGTTCGTGCTCCCCGAGGCCGTGCTGCTCGCGGATCCCGCGAGGCCGGTGCTCGTGCTTGCCGGCACGCCCGATGAACTGGCGAATTACCAGGCCACCATCGACACGTTCGATGTCGATTGGGTGGCCGGCATGTCGGTCGGGGTGTTCAGCCTGAAGCATGCCACCGTCGGTGAGTTGCTGCCTGCCCTGGAGTCGGTATTCGGGAAAGACAGCGGCGGTCCGGTCGCCGGCCTCATCCGCTTCCTGCCCGTCGAGCGTACCGGCAGCATCGTGGTCATCGGTACACAGGAATCGCATGTCAGTCAGGTGGGCGAATGGATCGCGCGCATCGACGGCGGGGGCGGCAACGAACCCCGCCTCTTCGTCTACGACCTGCGTAACCTGCCGGCCACCGATGTGGCGCGCTACATCGGCAGCGTGTTCGATGCATCGGTCGGTGGCGACCAGGGCGGTCGGGTGATGCCGGGGCTGGAGTCGGAAAGCCTGGGCAGTACCGAGGCAACCACGGATGCCGGTGGCATCGGCGCCGGCTTCGGCGACCGTGACATGGCCGAGGATCCCACCTTTTTCCAGTCCGCCGCGCCCTCGCTATCCGGATCGGGCCGCAGCACGGGCGCCAGCACCATCCGGGTCACCGCCATCGACGCGAACAACCAGCTGATGATTCGCGCGCGCCCGTCGGAGTGGGCGGAGGTGCGCAAGGCGATCGAGCGCCTGGACGCGGTACCCCTGCAGGTGCAGATCGAAACACGCATCCTCGAAGTGCAGCTGCGCGACGCCTTTCGCTTTGGCGTGCAGTGGTACCTCGAAGGCCTCGCGGGCGGCAACGGCGGAGTGGCACAACCCGGCAACAAGCAGCAGTGGGCACTGGGCGGCGGCATCGGGGCCGTGCCCACCGGTCGGCCGGACACCTTGTTCTACTCGTTCGTCAACAGCGAGTTGCAGGTGGCGTTGCGCGCGATGGAACACAACGGACATACCAAGATCCTCTCGGCGCCTTCGCTGGTGGTGGTGAACAACCACAAGGCGCGCATCCAGGTCGGTGACCAGATTCCGGTGACGCAGACCTACGTGAACACGAATGTCGGCAGCGGCAATCCCGTGGGGCAGGTGGAATACAAGGATACCGGCGTCATCCTGGACGTGCGCCCGCGCGTGAATCCGGGCGGCCTGGTCTACCTCGACGTGATCCAGGAAGTCAGCCGGGCCGGTAGCGACACCAACGCCACCAACCTGCCGATCATGAAGCGCAAGCTGACCACCCAGGTGGCGGTACAGAGCGGCCAGACGGTGCTGCTCGGCGGGCTCATCCGCGAACTGGACACGGAGAACCGCAGTGGTGTGCCAGGCCTGTCGCGTGTACCGCTGCTGGGTGCGCTGTTCCGCAACCAGGACAACGGCGGTATGCGTACGGAACTCGTCGTACTGATCACGCCGCGGGTAATCGCCAACGGCGTGGAGGCCAAACGGGTGCTGGACGACTACCGCCGATCGTTCCGCTCACTGCGGCCGCTGGAGCGTGTCGCCAGCGACACGACGACCACCTCACCTCTGGAAGAAGGGTGATGGGAGAGGGCTGATAAAACGCGCAGCGCGGCGCCGGCTTGCGTACCATGTCGAGCGCATGACTCCCTCGTTTCCGATCACGCCGCTGCTGCCCCGGATCGTCGCTTCGCTGGTGACGCACACGCGCCTCGTACTGGAGGCGCCGCCGGGCGCCGGCAAGACCACCCAGGTGCCGCTGGCGCTGCTGGATGCGCCGTGGTTGGGCGACCAACGCATCCTGATGCTGGAGCCACGCCGCATCGCCGCGCGCGCCGCGGCATCGTTCATGGCCGCGCAACTCGGCGAGGACGTAGGCGGCACGGTCGGCTATCGCATCCGGTTCGAATCGCGTGTCGGGCCGCGGACGCGCATCGAAGTGGTCACCGAAGGCATCCTGGGCCGGATGATCCAGGACGATCCGGGGCTGGACGGCGTCGGTGCGATCCTGTTCGACGAGTTCCACGAGCGCCACCTTGCGGGTGACCTCGGCGCAGCGCTGGCGCTGGATGTCCAGGCCAGCCTGCGACCGGACCTGCGCCTGCTGGTGATGTCGGCCACCCTGGACGGCGAGCGCATGGCGCAATGGCTGGATGCGCCTCGGGTGAGCAGCCCGGGGCGCAGTTTTCCGGTAAGGGTCGAGTATGCGCCGGCCCGCATGCAGGAGGGTCTCGAACAGCACCTTGCACGCGTGGTGGCGCAGGCACTCGCGGAAAACGAAGGCGACGTGCTTGCGTTCCTGCCCGGCCGTCGCGAGATCGAGCGCGCGCGTGGCCTGGTCGAGCGCCGCGATGAGACCCTCGAGGTGGTGGCCCTGCATGGCGAGCTTTCACTGGCCGAGCAGCAACTGGCCCTGACGCCTGCAGATGCCGGCACACGGCGGGTCATCCTTGCCACCAACGTGGCCGAGTCCAGCGTCACGCTGCCGGGTATTCGCGCGGTGGTGGACGCAGGCCTGGCGCGCGAGCCACGTTTCGACCCCACGTCGGGCTTCGCGCGTCTGGAGACCGTGCACATCTCGCAGGCATCCGCCGACCAGCGTGCGGGTCGTGCCGGGCGTGTGGCCCCTGGAACGACCTACCGGCTCTGGTCGCAGAGCCGCCGCCTCGAAGCATCGCGCACGGCGGAGATCCAACACACCGAACTGTCCGGGCTGGCGCTCGAACTGGCTGGCTGGGGCAGCGACGACCTGCCCTGGCTGGACGCGCCGCCCGCTGGCGCGATGGGCCAGGCACGCGACCTGTTACAGCGGCTGGGCGCCCTGGACACCACCTCGGCACTCAGCCGACTTGGCCGCGAGATGCTGGCGCTGGGGGCCACCCCCCGGCTGGGCGCGGCCGCATGTCGCGCGCCGGCCGGGCGCAGGGCGCTGGTGGCCGACCTGCTCGCGCTGGTGGAAGCGCGCTCGCCCCTGCGCGGCGAGGAGGGCCGCAGCGACGATTTTCGTCAGCGGGTGGCGGCGTTGCATCTTTGGCGCGACGCGGGTGCGCGTGGCGCGCGTGCCGCCTCCGCGGACATCGGTGCGCTGGCGGCGATCGAAAAAGCCGCCGCGGGATGGCGTCGTCGTCTCGACGTCCGCACGGCCGCCAGCGGCATGCCGGACAGCCATGCCGTGGGCGACTTGCTCGTGCATGCGTTTCCCGACCGGGTGGCTCGGCGTGACGACGGCCATGCGTCGCGCTACCTCCTGGCAAACGGGCGCGGCGCGCGGCTGCACGAGAACAGCGCGCTGCACGGCGAGCCGTGGATCGTCGTCCTGGACCTGCGCCTGGAAGCGCGCGACAGCCTGATCTATGCTGCGGCGCCTTTCGATGCCGCCGTGCTCGAGCGCGACCATGCCGATCGCTTCGTCACGGAGCGCGTGCTGCGCTGGGACGACGAGCGACAGATCGCCGAGGCCTTCGAAGAGCGTCGTTTCGACGCCCTGCCGATCTCACGCAAGCCGTTGCCCCTGCGTGGCGACGACGCTGTTCCCGCGTTGTTGGCCGCCATCCGGTCGCGGGGCATCGCGGCCCTGCCCTGGAGCGATACGGCGAGGCGCCTGCGCGCGCGGATCGGTGCCCTGCGCGTGTGGCATCCGGCCGTCGGCTTGCCCGATGTCGCCGATGCGGCCCTGCTGGACACACTGGATGCGTGGCTGGCGCCGTTCCTGACAGGCAAGCGCCGGCTCGACGCGCTGCAGGCCTCGGATCTTTCCGAAGCACTCGCTGGCATGCTCGATTACGAGCAGCGCCGTGCGCTGGACGCGCATGCGCCCGAGGACCTGAAAGTGCCCAGCGGCATGACCCGCCGCCTCGAGTACGGCGCGCGCGACGACGACCCGGGCGCACCGCCCGTGCTGGCGGTGAAGCTCCAGGAACTCTTCGGCCTGGCGGACACGCCCCGCGTGGGCGACGGACGCATCGCCGTCATGCTCCACCTTCTCTCACCGGCCGGGCGACCCATCCAGGTCACCCAAGACCTGGCGGGCTTCTGGGATCGCACCTATCCGGAAGTGAAGAAAGAACTGAAGGGTCGCTATCCCCGTCATCCGTGGCCGGATGATCCCTGGACGGCCACGGCGACGCACCGCGCGAAGCCACGCGGAACCTGACACAGGCCAGATTGGGCCATTCGCCTACGCACTGCTGCGGGTGCACCCGCTGACGGCCTGCCGTGCCGGTCGCTTCAATAGCGCTCCCCCCTGTGGAGATCGCCCCATGCCTGTCGTTCCGAACCCCGGTGCCCGGTGGCGGGTCTGTGTTGTGCTGGCCTGCCTTGCCGCATCGCCAGGCAGCGCGGCCACGCCGACGGGCGCGCGCTTCCACCGGCCACCGCCACCGGGCAACGAGTATGCCGCCTGGACCCTGCGCAGCCTGGCCCTGATGAATGCCTACGACCTGGGCGATGTCTCACCCTTCCACCCCGATGCCGAGTGGACGCGGGAGTACCTGGCCGATCCCTCGTCGATCTACAGCGACCTCCACCCACGGCTGTTCTCGGGCAACCGGGCTGAATCGGCGGACGCCACCGCGTTCCCGGAGAGCAAGCGGACCGCGCGTGCCATCGCGTGGGACCTGGGTCTGGACAAGGCGCTACCCGGCTACCAGACGCTGCCGGATTATCCAGGCCCTACGCCGGGCAACCTGACGCTGGCGGTGGCCGCGAACCTCGACAAGACAGGCGTCGCCCCGATCTATTACGAGAAGGCCTACGCCCTTGGCGGGAATGACCTCTTTACGCTCAACGCAGAGTTCGCCGTCGCGCTGCAGACCCTGCATGAATGGGTGGAGGCCACGCCATGGGCCGATCGCGACGCCTTCGGGGTGGACGAGGACGCCCTGCGCCGGGTGATGTCCGCGCGCTCCCTGGACGAGGTGAGCGATCACGACTTGGTCTACCTGGCCGATATCCTGCGCGCGGAACTGTCCGCGCGTTCCACCGGCGACGCGGCAGCCGGCGCACGGCGCGCCTTGCCAGCACCGCTGCGCATCGCGCGTGTCGCTGCGGCCTATCGGGCCAGCAACGCCGGCTACGACGCCTGCCACAGCGATGGCTCGAGGAAGGATGCGGCGGGCTCCCTGCCGGAAGACCTCGGGCGCCCGATCTGCTTCTCCGATGCCACCGATCGAGCGGTTTATCGCTGGTATCGGGCCATGCGGCGACATCAGCTGGCCCAGCCACCGGAAGCGTTCCACGGCGACTTCGGCCAGGTGGCCCGGCTTATCGATCACTTCGCCGACGTGCGACCCGCCTGGGCCGGCGCATACACCGAGGAAGCCCTGGACTGGTCGAACCATGCCGAAGTCGTCGAAGCCCAACTGGCCCTCGACAGCCCCGTGCCCCGCGACGCGGACACGGGTTTCTACCGGCTCGTCGAGCGCACCAACCTCCTTATCTGCCGGACCACCACACGATGACCGCCTGCCGCTTCTTCCGCTGTGTCGCCCTAGGCACAGCCCTGTGGCTCCCTATCGGTGCCGTCGCGGCGGCGCCCGTCGTCAAACGCGTCATCCACGACGATCCGAGAAACAGTGTAGGCGCGCGCCTTCTCGCGTCGTTCGCCGCACACGTCGTGCCGGCGCAGGCGTGGTATGTCGATGCCCTCGACGGCCGGCGACCGGATGCCGCACAGTTTGCGCGGTTCTCGCGCCAGTGGCAGACCGCGACCTTCGTCAGCTTCACCTACGAGTTTGAGGTCAACGGCGAGCGGCACCAACGCGTCTACCACGCCCGCTCCGGGCGCAACGAGCTCGACACGGGGCTCGACGGCGAACGGCCACGCCGCGCCTACGCAAGCTATTTCACGCGCGGGACGCCCGTCGTCGCATGGGCCGACGCGCCTCCGCGGGGTAGCCACGTCACCGCGTCCCCTGTGCAGGGTGATCGCTACGACGATGCGCGCAAACGCGATGCCGAGCTCAAGGTAGCCCGGTGGATCGAGCGTGACATCCGTGAGGGCAGGGTGGCCGCCGGTGGCCACCTGAACGGCTACACCAGCCAGGCCCCGTGCCCCTCCTGCGAGGCCGCCCTGCAGGCGCTATCCGACCAGCATGGCATCCGTGTCCACGTGGCCTACCTGGGCCATGGTAGCCCCGCCTATACACGCTTCGATCGACAGCGGCACCAGCACCTGACATCGATCGAGGTGGCGGTGCACGGTGGCCAGCTGAACCTGCTCGGCCAGGCGGCGGCAACGCCGGCGCAGGAGGCGAGCGTCGCCTGCCTGGATACGCCGGGGGATGGCGAGATCAACGACCTTTGACAGGGTCGCCCGCCAGTCAGCCTAGGGGGCGGACGCGAAACGTGCGCCCCTTGATCTTGCCGGCACGCAGGCGTTCGAGGGCGCGATTGGCGAGATCGCGGCGGATCGCCACATAAGCCCGCGTGGCGAAGACATCGATCTTGCCGATGTCCTTCGCATCGAGCCCGGCATCGCCCGTCAGTGCGCCCAGGATGTCGCCGGGACGCATCTTGTCCCTCCGGCCACCGTCGATGACCAGCGTTTTCATGGGGGCCAGGTTGAGGACCTTCTTGCCTTCCGCCTGCGCCCGCGCGGGATGACGTGGCAACGTGGTCCCCAGTCGCTCCTCGATGGCCTTGATCTTGGGCAACTCGCGCGAGCCGGCCAGCGAGATGGCCATGCCGTTGGCACCCGCGCGGCCGGTGCGACCGATGCGGTGCGTATGGGTATCCACATCGTGCGCGACGTCGTAGCTGACCACCAGCGGCAGGGCCGCGATGTCGAGGCCGCGCGCGGCAACGTCCGTGGCCACCAGGATGGAGCAGCTGTGATTGGCGAAGCGCACCAGCACTTCATCGCGATCGCGCTGTTCCAGGTCGCCGTGCAGGGCAAGGGCGGTAAAGCCGCGACGATCGAGCTCGGCGGCCAGGCCCTCGGTATCCTTGCGCATGTTGCAGAAGACCAGTGCGGCTTCGGGTTTCTCGTGCGTCAGAATGCGCGCCAGCACGTCCGCCTTGTGGGCGGGCTCGACCTCGACGACGCGTTGCTCGATCGTCGGCACGGCCTGTGGTTCGTCCGCCGTGACGGTGACCGGATCGCGCTGCACGCGTCCGCTCATCGTACGGATGTCGTCGGGATAAGTGGCCGAGAACAGCAGTGTCTGATGGTGCTTCGAAATGCGCTTGACGATGTCGTCGATCGCTTCCTCGAAGCCCATGTCGAGCATGCGGTCGGCCTCGTCCAGCACCAGCGTGCGGATGCCGCCGCCGTGCAGGCTGCCACGCTTGAGGTGTTCCTGCACGCGGCCGGGGGTGCCCACGACGATGTGCGGATCATGCTCCAGCGAAGCCAGCTGCGGGCCAAGCGGCATGCCACCGCACAGCGTCAGCAGCTTCACGTTGGGGATGTTGACCGCCAGCCGGCGCAGCGCCTTGCTGACCTGGTCGGCCAGCTCGCGCGTCGGGCACAGCACCAGCGCCTGGAGGCGGATCTCGTCGGGGTTCAGGTGGTGTAGCAGGCCCATTCCGAACGCCGCCGTCTTGCCGCTACCTGTGCGGGCTTGGGCGATGACGTCGCGGCCGTCGAGGATCGGCGGCAGGCTGTCTCGCTGGATGGGTGTCATCGCGGCGTAGCCCAGTCCCTCCACGGCGGCGAGGAGGGAGGGCTTGAGAGGCAGGGAAGCAAAGGTATCCATGCGCGCATGATCGCACATCGCTCCACCGCGACCGCCACCACCGAACCGCTGTCCGTCAGCACTCGGGTGGGACGGCGGTGCCCGCCGGGTCGTCCGTGCCCGAGCCCTCCGATACCCGTGGAAGACGGGGTGTTCCCAGTCGGAAGGAGCGCTGCCGCCACGACATGCCCTTGAAGGCCCGGCCCAGCGAGCCGGCGCTCAGTTCGCGTCTGACCTGCGCGGCCCGGGCCCCGCCGAGGATGTCGCGTGCCAGCAGGGGCTCGCCGCTGCTGGCGTCCACCAGCATCTGCCCACGCATCCGTGCGCGCCCGGAGGCAATCAGCGCCTGCTGTTCGCTGCGGGCGATCGAGCCATACATCTGCGTGACCTGCACGTCGGCATCGTACGCGCGGGCAAAATCGCGCATGGCGTCGCGGCAGGAGCTGCACGTGGCCCCCCCGACGGCGCCACGTATGCGGCCGCCACGCGGAATCACCTGGGCGTGGATGTCGTACTCGATGGCGCGCAGCGCCTTGAACTCCGCGTCCAGTTCGCCCTGCATGGATGGCACGTCGTAGCCTTCCAGCACGGAGCTATCGGCCGGCAGGATGCGCGCGCGTACGTTCAGTGAGTCGAATTCCACGAAGAGGGAGTCGTCGCCCATATCCGTGGCGACCATGTCGCGGTGTTCGCTCACCGTGCCGATCCCGGAGGCGGTCTCGGCATCGCTTTCGATCAAGCCGTCCGGCGAGGCCGGCGATCGAGGCGGCGTGGGCGAGCCGCGGGGCGTGGGGCCGGAAAAGACCTCCTCGGCGACCATGCTCAGGGGTTTGCCGTCCAGCGCGTGGTACACCCTGACGTACTCCGTTCCATGCACGGTGTAGCGGTACTCGAAACGAGCGACGCGCGCCCGGTTCATGGCTTCCTCGAGGTTTTCCCAACGGATCGCGCGGTACGAGTCCGGATAGCCCTCGGTCAGCAACCGACGCATCGCATTGACGAAGTACTGGCTGGTGCGCTCGAGTTGTGCCGTGACATTGCCCTGGTCGAGCCCCATCGCGTCCACGGTGACCATGGGCGTCGCGTGCCCTGGGCCACCGTGTAGTGCGATACCGCCGCCGACCAGCGACAGGACGAGGAAACGATGCATCGGATGTTCTCCTAGAGAGGGCAGGAAAGCAGGTTGGCGGGTTCAGACGCTGCGTCCGCCTCGGCCTGGCCGATCGCCTCGGCGGTGGCCAGGTCGTCGGCCAATGAGGCTTCGATGAATTCCACCGCGCCCGCCAGGTCGACCAGGGCGAGAACGAGACCGGCAGCGACAGCCAGGCTGTGCAATCCGGTATCGCGGTGTGGCGGCGGTGCGGCCCTGGCCTGGCGTCGGTACTCCGCGACGTACCAGGCATGTACGGCGCGGTCCGTCGCGGCGACGAAGCACAGCGGACGCTCGTCGTCCTCGTTGCCTGTTCCGGCGACGGGGACATGGGGCGCGGCATCGCGCGTGCACGGCGGGCCTCCCACGTACCCCTGCGCATCGCGATAGGCCGCGGCGACCCGGGCCACCCTGAAGGCGGCTGGCAGGCTGCGCTGTCCGTCACCGGCGGCTTCGCCGTACCGGCGATGGATCAGCCGGTATTGGACGAGGGTGGACAGGTAGTCGAGGTCGTAGGCGGTCAGCTGGTCGATGTGTTGCGCACGCATCACGCGGGTGAATACGGTGGGGTCGATACCGCTGGGTGTCCACGCTTCGCGCGGGGTCGCCGCCACCTGCGCGCGCAGGATCTGCATCCCTACGGCATAGATGGCGGCCTTGGTCGAGTGGCGGTAGCCCGTGACGTCCAGCACGTGCCAGAAGATGTCCGCGTCCACGCCGGCCTTGGTGGCGTTGGCGGCGACGAAATCGTCGCGAAACCCCGGCGCGGGGGTGACATCCTGGCGGGGGCGGGCGCGTGTCACACCCAGCTCCCGGCGCAACGCACCCAGTGCCACGTCGCTGTCCAGCCGTGTGCTTGCCAGCGTGGCGGGCCAGTCGACCTCATTGGTGAACACCGGTTGGTCGATGCTCGCGCTATAGGCCGATGACGGCTGGACGAGCAGCTGCGTGAGGATATCCCGCCGTGAGAGCGAGGCGTGGCCGCCGCCCAGCCGTTCGATACGGTGGCGCTGCCACTGCGCCAGGACGTCGGTTCCGGTCAGCGGGCTCGCGGGGACGGCGCCTGGGACGATGGCCAGTACGGCGATGAAACAATGCATCCGCATGGGGTACTCCTTCATTCGCAGGCGTCGGGCAGCTCGGGGAGCGTGGCTGAGGCCTCGGCGCGTTCGATCGAGCGGACATCCATCCAGCTCGAGGCGGGTTCACGGCTGACGCCCTTGCCCAGGGTGCGGTTGGCATAGACGCTGCGTCGGGACTTGAGTTCGAGGGAAGACTGCTGGCTGCGCCCGAGCAGCGTGTCGTCGTCCGGCACCGGCTCGCGGCCTCGGGCGCCACCCTGGCCGGCCGGGCCGGGCTCGATCAGGTGGTAGACCGTGCCGTCGATGTCGTGGCGCATGGCCAGGTCGTCCAGCGCGCTCCTGCAGGACTCGCACACGGTTTTGCTTACGTAGCCGGTGAGCTTGCCGTGGCCGGGAACCATGCCCTGCTGGATGTCCGCGTCGATACGGCGGGCGATCTTTATCTCCGCATCGGTCGCATGCGATTTGCCGTCGCCGATGTCCACCGATTCGATAGGGCTTGCGTCGTCGGGCAGGGCGGCGACACGCACGTTGGTCGGGGTGTCGTCGGGATAGAAGACCGCCTCGCCGGCATCGCGCGCCGCATCGTCGGTGACGCCGCTATCGACGGACGGTGCATCGGTGTCGCCGGACTCGGTCGCCGACGAACCGCCCTGGCTCGACTTGGCAGAGGCAAGGTCGGCGATCACCGCCATCGAGCGCCCGCTTCGTGCATGGTACGACCGGACATGGGTGCTGCCGTTCATCTCGTAGCTGTAGTCGATGCGGGCGAGCGTGGCGCCGTGCATCCGTCCGCTGATGTTCTTGAAGAACCGCCGCGTGCCCGACTTGACCATAGCTGGACGTTCGCGGAGCAGCATGGCCTGCATGGCATCGACGTACAGACGCCCCTCCGCATCGAGGAGATCGACGACGAAGGGCCCTTCGCCCTTTTCGATGTCGATGACGCCGGCGGATACCCTCCACGGCATCGCGGCGAGGAAGAGGGCTGACAGGATGACGCGTGTGCGTCGCAGCGTAAGGATCATCGGGATATCCTGCACAGGAGTCGGTCGGCACGTTCGCTGGCGAGCGCGGCGGTGTCGTCGTCGATGCTGCCCTCGACGACGAGGCGATCGGCGACGAGCGCGTCGGCGATCTCGACGAACGAGACGAGGTCCATGAGGATCAGGACCGTACCCAGGAGGTGGGCGAGGTGCGCGAACCCCTGGTGCGTGTTCTCGTGGATGTGCAGTTTCAGCGCGTCGATGCGCAACTGCCGACGGAACCAGGCGTGCACGCCACGGTCGGTGGCGGCGATGAAGCACAACGGGCGGTCGGCCTCCAGCGCGTCCGGTCCGAGAGGCTGCCCAGGGGCGGGGGCGTCGTTCGCGCAAAAGGCGCGGCTGCTGTAATAGCCCTTGCTGTCCGCATACGCGGCGGTGACGCGCGCAAGGCGGTAGGCTGCCGGGAGTCGTTGCGAAGGCGTACCCGTGACCGGTACGTCGCGACGCTGGATGGCACCGCGCAACAGGTCGGACAGATAGCGCAGGTCGCCTTCCGGGATGCGATCCGGGTGGGTCTGGCGCAGGTAGCGTGTCAGCACATCCGGCCGGATGGCAGCGCGACCGTAGTCGGCGGGGTCGTGCGTGGCCATCGCCTCGCGCAGCAGTTGCAGTGCCAGTGCATAGCCGGCGGCGGACGTGATTGCCGAGCCGCTCATGTCCCTTGCCTGCCAGAAGATGTCGGGGTCGATGCCCGCCTTGATCGCGTTGGCGGCGGCCTCGCGTCCGCGGTACGCGCGCACCGCTGCGTCACTCACCGTCACCTCGTGCCCGGGCCGGGCCTTGGTAAATCCGCCCTGCCACTGCAGCGTGGCCAGCGCCTCGTCGGCGCCGTCGATGCCGTGGGACCGTAGCGTGTCGACGTAATTGTTCCACCAGACCGTGTTGGTGAACATGGGTTGCTCAACGAGCGCGCTATAGGGCGAGTTCGGCGTTTCCAGGAAACGGGCGACGAACTGGGCCGTGTCGGTATCGAGCGCCTGGGCGGGGCCTACTTGGTGGATCTGTTCACGCAGGAAGGCGCCGTAGGCGTCTATGCCTGGGGGAGGCGCTGCACTGGCCGAGGCACTGAGCAGGGCGGCGGCGAGCGCTGGCCCGAGAAATGACTTCATGTCGGGGGAATCCTTGAGGGGGCATAGCACCGCTTCCAACGGCGTACACATTGTCCTTCAAGGGTTGCCCGTTACATGTCGTCCGTTACCGTGCCGATGTGTCAGCCTGCGCCTGATGTCGCGGCCGGTGCGCGTTTCTCACCACTGCGTGCGCCGCGGCAGCAGGCCGGCCAGCTCCTGTTCGGTCAGGTTGCGCCACTGCCCAGGCTTGAGGTGGCCGAGCTTGACGTTGACGATGCGCACGCGACGCAACTGTGTGACGCGGTAGCCGAACTCGGCCGCCATGAGGCGGATCTGCCGGTTGAGCCCCTGGGTAAGCACGATGGCGAAACCGAACTTCGCGATCTTGCGCGCCTTGCATGGCTGGGTCATCTGCCCATGGATGCGGACGCCGCGCGCCATGCCGCGGAGGAAGTCGTCGGTCACGGCCTTGTTCACCGCCACCAGGTATTCCTTCTCGTGGTGGTTTTCCGCACGCAGGATCTCATTGACGATATCGCCGTTGCTCGTCATCAGGATCAGGCCCTCGGAATCCTTGTCGAGGCGGCCGATGGGAAAGATGCGCTGCGGGTGGTCGACGAAGTCCACGATGTTGCCGTCGACGGTTTGGTCGGTGGTGCAGGTGATGCCCACTGGCTTGTTCAGCGCGATGTAGACGCCGCGGCTTTTCGCGGGGCTGGCGATGAGCGTGCGCGCGACCACCACCTCGCCATCCACCTTGACCACGTCGCCGTCGAGCGCCTTGGCGCCCATGCGGACCACCTCGTCGTTGATGGTGACGCGGCCGGCCACCAGCAACTCGTCGGCCTCGCGACGCGAGCAGCGTCCGGACTCACTGATGTACTTGTTGACGCGCATCGGTTTACGAGCGCATGCCCACGCCGCGGCCGAGCAGGCGCAGTGCGACGGCCGACAGCCCGGCCACGAAAACCCCCATGACCACGAACGCCGTACCGACCGGCACGTCGCTGACGCCCAGCACGCCGAACCGGAACGCGTTCACCATGTACAGGATCGGGTTGACCATCGAGAGGGAGCGCCAGGGCTCGGACAGCAGGTCGACCGAGTAGAACACGCCGCCCAGGTAGGTCAGCGGCGTGAGGATGAAGGTCGGTACCAGCGCGATGTCGTCGAACTTCTTGGCGAACACGGCGTTGACGAAACCGGCCAGCGAGAACACCGTGGCGCCCAGCACCACCGAGAGGAAGGTGATCAGCGGGTGCGACACGTGCAGGTCGGTGAAGAACAATGCGATGACCAGCACCAGCGCGCCCACCGTGACGCCGCGCACCACCGCGCCGATGACGTAGCCGAGCAGGATCACCCAGTTGGGCATCGGCGACACCAGCATTTCTTCCACGTAGCGGCCGAATTTGGCGCCGAAGAACGACGAGGAGATGTTGCCGTAGCTGTTGGTGATGATGCTCATCATCACCAGGCCCGGCACGATGTACTGCATGTAGGTGAAGCCATGCATTTCACCTATGCGGCTGCCGATCAGCTTGCCGAAGATGACGAAGTACAGTGTCATCGTGATGGCCGGCGGGATCAGCGTCTGGGTCCAGATGCGCGCGATGCGCATGATCTCGCGACGCACCAGGGTGCCCAGCGCGACGAGGTTGTGGGCGGCGCTCATGCCGCGTTCTCCCGGCCATGCTCCACCAGGCGGACGAAGAGTTCCTCCAGCCGGTTGGACTTGTTGCGCAGCGACGTCACGGTGATGCTGTGGGCAGACAGCGTGGCGAACAGCGAATTGAGGTCGTGGGAGCGGGACATTTCGGCTTCGATGGTGTGGGCGTCCAGCGCGCGGAGCACCACGCCCTGCGGCGTGGGCAGCGAGGTGGGCATGCTGGCCACGTCGAGCATGAAGGTCTCGACGTCGAGGGTGGCCAGCAGGCTCTTCATCGACGTGTTCTGCACGATGCGGCCCCGGTCGATGATCGCGATGTTGCGGCACAGCTGCTCCGCTTCCTCCAGGTAGTGCGTGGTGAGGATCACGGTGGTGCCGGCTTCGTTGATGGCCGAGACGAACTGCCACATGGACCGGCGGATCTCGATGTCCACACCGGCGGTGGGCTCGTCCAGGATCAGCAGCTTCGGCTCGTTCATCATCGCGCGGGCGATCATCAGCCGGCGCTTCATACCGCCCGACAGGGTGCGTGCCTGCTCATGCGCCTTGTCCCACAGGCGCAGTTCCTTCAGGTACTTTTCGGCACGGACCGCGGCTTCCGCGCGGCCAATGCCGTAGAAGCCGGCCTGGTTCACGCAGATGTCGAACGGTTTCTCGAACTGGTTGAAGTTGATTTCCTGGGGCACCAGGCCGATCAGGCGCATCGCATCGCTGCGGTGCCTGTGGATGGATACCCCGAAGACCTCGGCGTCGCCCGAGGTGGAGTTCACCAGCGAGGACAGGATGCCGATCAGCGTGGACTTGCCAGCGCCGTTCGGCCCCAGCAGGGCGAAGAAATCCCCCGGCTGCACCGTGAGCGAGATGCCCTTGAGGGCTTCCACACCGTTGGCGTAGGTCTTGCGGAGGTCGTGGACGTGTAGAGCGGGAGTGGTCATGGGCTGCGCCGGGATGACAAGCCGCTTATTATAGCGGGCTTTGCCGGGCCCCTTTGTCGCCTGGCGTCAACAGGGAGTTTCCATGGCCGACCCCTTCCAGCTTCGTCTGACCGACAGCTTCATGCTCGCCCCCGCGGTGCGGCACCTGTCCTTCGAGCGGACGGACGGCCAGCCGCTGGCTTTCGTCCCGGGCCAGTTCCTGCAGGTCCACTTCCATTACGACGACGGCAAGCCGACCAAACGCAGCTATTCCGTCGCCACCGTGGGCGACGGCGGTAGCCCCGCCGGGCGCATCGAGATCGCGGTGAGCTATGTCGAGGGCGGGGCCGCCACCAAGCTGCTGGGCGGGCTGGAGCACGGCCAGACCGTGGACGCCAGTGGCCCGTATGGCCGGTTCTGCCTGATGGACGGCGACACCAACGCGCGCTACATCCTCATCGCCACCGGCACTGGCGTTACCCCGTACCGCGCCATGCTGCCCCAGATCGAAGCCCTGATCGCCTCGCGCGGCTGCCGTTTCGTGCTGCTCTACGGCGCCCGCAACGAGGGCGAGCTGCTCTACGGCGAGGAATTCGAGGCCTTCGCGCGGACGCACGAGGAGTTTACGTTCCATCCGTGCCTGTCCCGTGGCGCCCGGCCCAACCCGCGCCCGAACGACCGCCTGGGCTATGTCCAGGACATGCTGGCCGAGCTGGAGCCCAGCGCCGGGGACGACATCGCCTACCTGTGCGGCAACCCCAACATGGTGGACGCCGCCTTCGCCACCCTGAAGGACCACGGCCTGGCGGTGCAACACATCCGCCGCGAGAAATACATTTCGTCGCGCTAGACTCTTCGTCCATGCACGCCCATGTCGACCCACGTCACCTCTCTGCCGAGATGCGGCGCTATGCGGCGCTCGACCAGCGCCTCCTCGGCGCCGTCCGGGCGATCCGTATCCTGCCCACGGTGTCGTGGTCGGCGTCGATAGAAGAACGCCTGATCGCGGAGTTCGGCGCCGGTCGCCTCTCGATTCCCGATATTCGCTACCATCCGCCGCAGTTGGATGAGACCCGGGCGGAACTGGAAGCGATCGAGGCGGAAGCCGCCGAGGATCATCCGATCGCCGATTACCTGCGGCGCACGGCCGAATCCTGGCGGATCGCCGCGCAGATGCTCGAATCGGCCGGTACGGACGGCGTCACCCGCGCATCCGTGGCCTTGTACGGCCGCCCCGGCGACGCGATCCCCGGCAGCAACCGCAGCAACCTGGATGCGGCGCGCTATTTCGTCGACCTGGCCGACGAACTGGGTGCCGACCTGGAAACCGAGGATGCCTCCGGCAGCATCCCCGCCGACGAGCTTCGCTGCGACATGGCCGCGCAGCTGGATGCCTTCTTCTCGCCCGGGGTCATCTCCGTGGAGGTCGATCCGGAGCTGACGGCCAAAGCGGCGGCCGGTGCAACCCGTATCCGCCTGCGTGGCGGGGTCCGCTTCACCGAATACGACCGCCACCAGTTGCTGGCCCATGAAGCCTTCGTGCATTCGCTTACGGCGCTCAATGGCCGGGAGCAGCCCGTGTTGGCGTCGCTGGCACGTACCTCGCCCCGTGTAACGGCCACGCAGGAGGGCCTGGCGGTGTTCGCCGAGCTGATGTCGGGCGCTATCGACATCTCCCGGCTCAAGCGGATCAGCCTGCGTATCTTGGCGATCGACATGGCGCTGAACGGTGCCGACTTCGTCGAGGTGTTCCGTTATTTCCGGGCGTGCGGGCAGAACGTCGCCGACAGTTTCCACTCCGCGCAGCGCGTGTTCCGTGGCGTGCCGCTGGGCGGTGGTTCGGCCTTCGCCAAGGACAACGTGTACCTGACCGGGTTGCTGGCGGTGCATACGTTCTTCCGTTGGGCGCTGCGCCAGCGCCGCCTCGACCTGCTGCGCAACCTGTTTGCGGGCAAGCTGGCGCTGCACGACGTGATGAGCCTGGAGGCCCACTTCGTCTCCGGCGACATCGCCGCACCTCGCTACCTGCCACCCTGGATGCAGCACGTGCACGGGCTGGCCGGAAAGCTGGCTTTTTCTTTGTTCGTCAACCACATCCACATGGCGGGCGTCGAAGCCGAGGAAATCTCGCTCGGCCTCTGAATGCGGTCCGCGGTGCCCTGGTCGTGCAGCATGGGCCTGCCTGTTCAACGGATGCGGAAATCGCCGGGCGACACGGCGAAGAAGGGCCGCCAGTCGCAGCGCACGCGCAGCCTGGCCGCCTCCGTGGTCGCCAGGTGTGCGGGAAGGGTGACCTCCGCTTCACCATCGTTGCGCTCGTCGACGGCCAGGGCGGGCGCCAGCCACGACAGCCCACCATCCAGCGACAGGTCGACGGCCACGAAATGGCACGAGATGGGTGCGGTGTCGGTTCCCGCGACGTCCCACGCTACCCGCAAGCGGCCTCCCGCCGGGGCCGTGCTGCCCGCCGTCGGTGCGACGACCGCGAAGGCTCGTCCGGTGTCCACGACACGAAGGCGCGTGTCGGCCGATGCGACCGTGGCGCTGTCGCCGCCGTTGTCGCGCACGGTGAGGCGGAAGGCGAGCTGGCGTGATGTGGTCGGCAGGGTTTCGCCGGGTTCGGCGACCGCGTGACCGAGCACGGCAGCCATGCGCGGGAAGACCCGCCAGCTGACGGCCACCGGCGGGAATGAGCGGAACAGCGGGCCATCGCCCGTATCGTGCAGGGGGCCGCGTTGTCCGGTGCCGGGGTCCATCTGCTCCCAGGCGTAGGTGAGGTGGCGATCGGGTGTGCCGGCCTCCGCCCGCGCGTCGAGCACGAAGGGCGTGCGGGCCGGTATCACGGCCTGGTCCGCCAGCGATTCGGGATCGATCCAGGGTGCCGCGACGGCGCGCAGTCGTCGGGTGGCGCAACGACCGCCCCGCGAGGCCAGCCATGCCTGCATCTGCTCGATGCTGGCGGCGTGGAAGTAGCGGTCCGAGCGGGTCTGCAACCACTGCCCCTCACCGCCGCAACCGGCGGGCGCATAGCCCATGGCCGTGCTGCCACCGCCGGGCTCCATGGCCCGATCGTCCAGGGTGTCGTGACGGCACCCGTTGGCGGTGGGCCACGCGCCGAGCTGGCGGCCCAAAACGTGGATGAGATAGCCGGTGGCGAAGGATTCCGTGGCGGGCGCCGGGTGGCCGCTCCAGGCCGCGGCCTTGTGCGTGGCGAAGAAATCGGCGTCGCGCGCGTCGCTGCACGAGGTGCCGACGTGGCTTTCGCCGCCCGTATAGGTCAGGACGGCGTGGCCGATGTCGTAGCGCCCGGCACCGATGTCCCGGTCGATCAGCATGACCGCGGCCATGCCGGGGTCATGGGTTTCGAACGGGTCGCGTTCCGGATCGGGCCGGATGATCCGGTCGTTGCGGTCGACCAGGGTGAAGTGCACGCCGACGTCCGTCTCGAATACCTCGTTCGCCTGGTTGACCGCATGGGCGATCTCCGCGAGCGCGGTGGTCACCGTGCCGCCCGTGCTGGCGACATAGCGGCTGCCGGCGGCCACCGCCAGGCGGAAATCGTGACGAATCGCACCGGCGCCGTGGGCCAGGGTGGCCGTGACCGGGGCGCCGCTCATGGCCGGGTCCGCGGGCGTGCCGGTCGTCGAGCCGGGCATGGCTCCGACATGCGCCTCCGGGCCGGTGTACCCCGTTCGCTCGCGTCGCACCGGCTGCCCGGGTCGGAACGTCCATGTGGTTCCGCCGTCGCGCACGCTGGCCCGCACCCCGGAAGGCGAAAGGTCGAGGCGAAGCGTACGGCCCTTGTCGTCGGCGCCGCGGAAGCTGCGCAGCCCGGGATAGCGCTTGAGCAGCGCGGGCGGCAGCGTGCCGGAGGCACGTATCCGGAACGGCCAGGCAGGGCCGTCCTCGACGGGAAGTTCCACGACCGTCTCGCGCGGGCCCTGTGTGGGCAGCGCGAGCAGGCGCCGTCGCAACGCTGCTTCGTCCAGCGGTGGCGGCGATGCGATGGCGAGCGCGGGAAGGATGATGCAGGCATGCATGGCGGCGGCGACGACGAGACGTTTCATGACAGTCCGTGTGATGGCGTGGGCCGGTCACCGTAGGTCGGTCGGGGCGGTGGGTCTGTCGGCTTTACAGAGAAGCAACCGTAGGTTTTTCATATCACTGGATGTCGCAATGCAACACACCCCGAGGCAGGATCGTCGCGATCGCGGTGCTAACATCGTGTGCTGCCGGCGCGCGGTACCGTTCGCGCCGGCCCCTCTCCCCAAAGCCCCCACAGGACGCCATGGCCATCTCCGAGGAACTGAGGCAAGCCGCTCTCGAATACCACCGGCTTCCGCGCCCGGGCAAGATCAAGGTCACGCCCACGACATCGCTGCTGACCCAGCGCGATCTCTCGCTGGCCTATTCCCCGGGCGTGGCCGCCGCGTGCGACGAAATCGTCGCGCATCCGTCCGCCGCTGCGGAGCTCACCGCGCGGTCCAACCTGGTCGCCGTGATCACCAACGGCACCGCGGTGCTGGGCCTGGGCAACATCGGTGCGCTGGCCAGCAAGCCGGTGATGGAAGGCAAGGGCGTGTTGTTCCAGAAGTTCGCCGGCATCGATGTGTTCGACATCGAGATCGACGAGACGGACCCGGATAAACTGGTAGATATCATCGCCAGCCTCGAGCCCACCTTCGGCGGCATCAACCTGGAAGACATCAAGGCACCGGAGTGCTTCATCGTCGAGCGCAAGCTGCGCGAGCGGATGAAGATCCCGGTGTTCCACGACGACCAGCACGGCACGGCGATCATCGTGGGCGCGGCCGTGATCAACGCCCTGATGGTCACGGGCAAGAAGATCGAAGACGTGAAGCTGGCCACCACCGGCATGGGCGCCGCGGGCATTTCCTGCGTGGACATGCTGGTCACCCTCGGCCTGAAGCCGGAAAACATCTTCGCCTTCGACCGCGACGGCGTGCTGCACACCGGGCGCACCGACCTGGACCCGGACAAGCAGCGCTACGCGCGGGACACCGACAAGCGCACGCTCGCCGAGATCGTCGAAGGTGCGGATATCTTCCTGGGCCTGTCGGCCGGCGGCATCCTCAAGCCGGAGATGGTCGCCACCATGGCCGCGCGGCCGATCATCTTCGCGCTGGCCAATCCCAATCCGGAAATCCTGCCCGAAGACGTCAAGGCCGTGCGCCCCGACTGCATCATGGCGACGGGCCGGTCGGATTACCCTAACCAGGTCAACAACGCGCTGTGCTTCCCGTACCTGTTCCGCGGCGCGCTGGACGTGGGCGCCTCGGTGATCAACGAGCCGATGAAGGTGGCCTGCGTCAAGGCGATCGCCGAGCTCGCGCGTCGTGAAGCTTCCGACGTCAGCGCGCGGGCGTACGGCGGCAAGCCGCCCAGCTTCGGTCCGGACTACCTCATTCCGCAGCCGTTCGACCCGCGCCTGCTGATCCAGCTGCCGCCGGCGATCGCCCAGGCGGCGATGGACTCCGGCGTGGCCGAACGCCCCATCACCGATTTCCCCGCCTATATCGAGACCCTTACCAGCTTCGTCTTCCGCACCGGCCTGCTGATGAAGCCGGTGTTCGAGCGCGCCAAGGCCGATCCCAAGCGCGTGGTGTATGCCGAAGGCGAGGAGGAAACCACCCTGCGCGCGGTGCAGACCGTGGTCGACGAAGGCCTGGCCAAACCGATCCTGGTCGGTCGCCCCGACGTCATCGAGAAGCGCATCGCGCGGGCCGGCCTGCGCCTGCGTCCGGGCGTCGACTTCGAAATGTGCAACATCCATTCGGACCCGCGTTTCGAGGCTTACTGGCGCTTGTACCACTCGATCATGGAGCGCCGCGGGGTCACCCCTGCGTCGGCCAAGGCGGTGGTGCGTTCGCGTCCCACGGTCATCGCGGCGCTGATGGTGGAGCGCGGCGAGGCGGACGCAATGATCTGCGGCCTGGTCGGCACCTACCAGAGCAAGCTGGAATACATCGCCGACATCATCGGTCTGGACGAGGGCGTTTCGGAGGCTTCGGCCATGGCCGCGGTAGCGACGGAGAAGGGCACCTTCTTCTTCCTCGACACCTACGTGCAGGAAGATCCCAGCGCCGAGCAGATCGCCGAGGCCACGCTGCAGGCATCCATCCGCCTCAAGCTGTTCGGCATCCAGCCGAAGATCGCCCTGCTGTCCAGTTCCAACTTCGGTAGCCGCGAGACGCGCAACTCACGCAAGATGCGCGAGGCCCTCAGCCTGATCCGCAAGACGGTGCCCAAGCTGGAAGTGGAGGGCGAGATGCAGGCCGACGTGGCGCTCAATCCCGAATTGCGCGAACGGATATTCCCGAACTCGCGGTTGGAAGGTAAGGCCAACGTGTTCGTGTTCCCGAACCTGGATGCCGCCAACACCGCCTACAACATGGTGCGCACCTTGTGCGACGGCGTGGTCATCGGCCCGATCCTGATGGGCGTGGCCAAGCCGGCCCACATCCTGACGCCCCAGGCCACGGTGCGCCGGGTGGTCAACATGACCTCGGTGGCCTGCGTCGAGGCGCAGATCCGCGCGGGCAAGCCGAGGACGGTCGTCAACGACTGATCGTCCCGTTTGCCACGAGGCAAATCCCCCCATACCGCCGCGTATGTGAATACGTTGCGGTATCATGGAAAGGTTTTCCCGCCACCCCGCGGGCTTCTTCAGACCCCCATGAGCGCGCGTGACGCGCGAGCGGAGCTTCCATGGACCAGATCGACGACATCCTGAACCAGGATCTCGACCCCACCGAGACCCGTGAATGGGTCGAGTCGCTCAACGCCGTCATCAACCACGATGGCACCGAGCGAGCGCATTACCTGCTGGAACGCATGGTCGACTCCACCCGTCGCGCGGGCGGCTACCTGCCGTTCGACCCGACCACGGAGTACGTCAACACCATCCCGCCGCACATGGAAGCGCGCAGCCCCGGCGATGCCGCCATCGAGTGGCGCATCCGCTCGCTGGTCCGCTGGAACGCCCTGGCCACCGTGGTGCGCGCCAACCGCAAGCCCGGCGACCTCGGCGGGCATATTTCCAGCTTCGCCTCGTCGGCCACGCTGTACGACGTCGGCTTCAACCATTTCTGGCGCGCGCCCAGCGCGGACCATCCGGGCGACCTGGTGTTCCACCAGGGCCATTCGGCGCCCGGCGTCTATGCGCGCTCGTTCCTCGAGGGCCGCATCGGCGAAGACCAGCTCGACCTCTTCCGCATGGAAGTGGAGGGCAAGGGCCGTGGCCTGTCGTCCTACCCGCATCCCTGGCTGATGCCGGACTACTGGCAGGTGCCCACCGTGTCCATGGGCCTGGGCCCCATCCAGGCGATCTACCAGGCGCAGTTCTGGAAGTACCTCGAGCACCGCGGGCTCATTCCCAAGTCCGACCGCAAGATCTGGTGCTTCATGGGCGATGGCGAATCCGACGAGCCGGAATCGCTCGGCGCCATTTCGCTGGCCGGTCGCGAAGGCCTCGACAACCTCATCTTCGTCATCAACTGCAACCTGCAGCGCCTCGACGGTCCCGTCCGTGGCAACGGCAAGATCATCCAGGAACTGGAAGGCGTGTTCCGTGGCGCCGGCTGGAATGCCATCAAGGTGGCCTGGGGCAGCTACTGGGACCCGCTCCTCGCCCGCGACACCTCGGGCAAGCTGCGCCAGCTGATGATGGAAACCGTGGACGGCGAGTACCAGGCCTGCAAAGCCTTCGGTGGCGCCTATACGCGCGAGAAGTTCTTCGGCAAGTACCCGGAAACCGCCGCGCTGGTCGCCAACATGTCCGACGACGACATCTGGCGCCTTAACCGCGGCGGTCACGACCCGCACAAGGTCTATGCGGCCTACCACGCGGCCGTGAACACCAAGGGCATGCCCACCGTCGTCCTCGCCAAGACGGTGAAGGGCTACGGCATGGGCGCCGCGGGTGAGTCGCAGAACCCGGCGCACAACCAGAAGAAAATGGATCTGGACGCCATCCGCGCCTTCCGCGACCGCTTCAACATCCCGGTATCCGACGACAAGCTCGAAGACGTGCCGTACTACCACCCGGGCAAGGACTCGGAGGAAGTGCAGTACATGCTCGAGCGCCGTCGCGCGCTCGGCGGCTCGCTGCCGCAGCGCCGCCGCAAGTCCGACCAGTCGTTCAAGGCGCCGGACCTCACCTCGTTCGAGCAGATCACCAAGGGCACCGGCGACCGCGAAATCTCCACCACCATGGCCCTGGTGCGCGGCATGAACCTCATGCTCCGCGACAAGGAGCTCGGCCCGCGCATCGTGCCGATCGTGGCCGACGAGGCCCGCACTTTCGGCATGGAAGGCATGTTCCGCCAGATCGGTATCTACGCGCCGTTCGGCCAGAAGTACCGTCCGCAGGACGCCGACCAGCTGCTGTACTACCGCGAGGACCAGAAGGGCCAGGTGCTGCAGGAAGGCATCAGCGAGGCCGGCGGCATGAGCGCCTGGCTGGCCGCGGCCACCAGCTACAGCATCAGCAACGTGCCGATGCTGCCGTTCTTCATCTACTACTCGATGTTCGGCTTCCAGCGCATCGGCGACCTCTGCTGGGCCGCCGGCGACATGCGCGCTCGCGGCTTCCTCATCGGTGGTACGTCGGGTCGCACCACGCTCAACGGTGAAGGCCTGCAGCACGAGGACGGTCACTCGCACCTGCTGTCCGGCGCGATCCCGAACGTCGTCTCCTACGACCCGACCTTCTCCTACGAGCTGGCCGTGATCATGCAGGACGGCACGCGCCGCATGATGCAGGAGCAGGAAGACGTCTACTACTACATCACCGTGATGAACGAGAACTATGCCCACCCCGACCTGCCCAAGGGCAGCGAGGAAGGCATCGTCAAGGGCATGTACCTGTTCAAGGACGGTGGCAAGGCGAAGAAGAACGAGCCGCGCGTCCAGCTGATGGGCTCGGGCACGATTTTGCGCGAAGTCATCGCCGCGGCCGAGTTGCTCGAGAAGGACTTCGGCGTGTCGTCGGACATCTGGTCGGTACCGAGCTTCTCCGAGGTCCGTCGCGAGGGCTTCGATGCAGAGCGCTGGAATCGCCTGCATCCGGAATCCCCGCAGCGCGTGCCGTACATCACCGGCCTGCTTGCCGACCGCCAGGGCCCGGCCATCGCCGCGACCGACTACGTCCGCGAATTCGCCGACCAGGTGCGCGCGTTCATGCCGGACGGCATGCGTTACACGGTGCTGGGCACGGATGGTTACGGCCGTAGCGATAGCCGCGCACACCTGCGCAGCCACTTCGAGGTCGATCGCTACTGGATCGCCCAGGCGGCCCTGTCCGCGCTGGCGAAGGAAGGCAAGGTCAACGCCAAGGACGTCAGCCGCGCCATCAAGGAGTACAAGCTCGACATGGACAAGCCGAACCCGATGACCGTCTGACCGGGCTCGCGCCCTTTACACGTCACGCCGAAGGGGCCGGAACTATCCGGCCCCTTTTTTTGGCGATGCCCCGCTCGGCATCACGCACCGTCCATGGCATTGCCACGACGATGCTGCTATTCATCTTTCGCATACGACTTCGGATATCCGCCATGCGCCTCGTGTTGCTTTCTGCCGCCGTCCTCTCGCTTGCCGCCTGCGCCACCTCTCCCGACAGCGGATCGCGTTCCCGGTTGCTGTACATCGCCGGCACCAAGGCGCCATGTTCGCCCGGCGCCGTGAAAAACGACTGCCTGCAGTACCGCGAGACGCCGAAGCAGCCATGGCAGGTTACCTCGGCGCCCCTCGAGGGCTTGGACTGGAAGGCAGGCAACGAGTACCTGTTGAAGGTCACCGAGGTTCACGCCCGGTCGCCCGTGGCGGGCGCATCGTCGGTGACGTGGCATGTCGACAAGGTGGTCGAGCAGCATCCCGTGGCCGAATGATCGGTCCGGTTTTTTAAGGGCCAAAAAAAGGGCCGGACGATGTCCGGCCCTTTTTTTGTGATCCGATGCGAAAGTTCAGTCGTCGCTGCGCAACGCGTGGCGGATCAGCAGGAACGTGCCGATTGCGGCGGCGGCGATGCCGATGGTGACGCCCGGATTGCGGCGAACCTGCTTGCGCAGACGGCGGTACTGGTAGCTGGCCTCGTCGGCGAGGTCTTCAGCCATGTAACGCGCCCGCTTGCTGGTGCTCTGGCTGGCGAACTTGTTGGTGATGCGGCGGGTGCGGTCGAGCAGGTCGCTACCGGCGCCGTGAGCCTCGTCGGCATAGTGACGGACGCGTCCCGACACATCGTTGACGGTGCTTTCGACCTGACGCGCAAACTCGCGATTTCTGCTCATGGTGGATCCCTCGTCATGTGATTCGTACGGGAACCGACTGTGAGGGCGCCCCCGTGAGCAAGGTGTAAATACGCGCCGGCCGGTTGAGCCGCGATTCAGCCGGTCGGCTTCGGCGCAAAATCGTAGTCGCCGCCGCGTTTCAGTGCGGCCTGGTAGGCCGGACGGGTGTGGATGCGTGCCAGGAAGCCGGTCAGCCGCGGGCGCGAGGCGTCCAGGCCGCCGCGACTCGCCGCCGCTTCCAATGGAAAACTCATCTGGATATCCGCGGCGGTGAAGTCGTCTCCGGCAAACCAGCCCGACACGCCCAGTTCGTTTTCCAGGTAGTCCAGGTGCAGGTTGAGCTGCGGATCGATGAAGGTCTTCTGCGCGCCCTTGGCCATCAGGCGTGCCACGGGCTTGGCGAAAAACGGCACGGGCGCCGTTTCCATCCGTATGAAAACCAGCTTCAGCAGCAGCGGAGGCATCGCCGAGCCTTCCGCGTAGTGCAGGAAATACGTGTAGCGCCGCGCGTCGGCCGTGCCGGCCGCGGGCTTCAGGCGCCCCTCGCCGTAGCGGTCCACCAGGTACTCCACGATCGCACCGGACTCCGCCACGGTGATATCGCCGTCGACCACGATGGGCGACTTGCCGAGCGGGTGGATGGCACGCAGCGACTTCGGTGCCAGCATCGTTTTCGGGTCGCGCTCGTAGCGCACGATCTCGTAGGGCAGGCCCAGCTCTTCCAGCAGCCAGAGGACGCGCTGCGAGCGCGAGTTGTTCAGGTGATGGACCGTGATCATGGCGACATCTCGTGGAGAGGAGTCGGCAGGGTAGCAGCGTGCGATGCAGGCGATGTCGTCGGCTGGTCGTCACGGCACGGCCGGCGTGGCCGGCGACCGTGCCGCTGGATACGATCGTTGGGGTGGAGCACCTGGACTCGTGGCCTACGGCACGTCGCAGAGCTGACCTCGCGCGCCGCGTACCCCGATGCGGCAGGCGCGCTGTGACACCGTGACGCCAGGCGGCGCGAAGGACCCCGGCATCAACCCGCCGCGGTGAGCGACTCGCGGAGCTTCTTCGTCTGCTCGGGGAACGCCTTGCCCTCGGTGGCCACGGTATCGGCGACCACCTTCTTCGCCTCCGCGTCGCGGTGCAGCGCTTTCAGCGCCTTGACGCGATAGGTCGCCACGCTGATGCGATTGGCTCCGTAAGCTTTCTTGGCCGCCTCATCGAGGTAGGGCAGGCCGCCTGCGGCATCGCCCGACTCCACCAGGCGCTTGCCGTAGCGGTAGCTGTAGACGTAGTCGTCCGGATAGGCGGCGATGAGCTGCTTCTCGAAGGTATCCAGTTCGGCGCCGGCCTTGGCGCGGACCAGGTAGACGCGCAGGTTGTCGGCAACGTTGCGGTCGCTTTTCAGGTCGCCGTGCAGTTTCTCGCGGCTGAGGTCGATCGCCTTGCGCAGCACGGCCTGCTCGCCGGCGGCGTCGTTCAGTGCGGCATCGAGGTCGGCGGCCGTGAGGACGGCGCTGCGCTGGTCGGCGCAGGCAGGCGTGGCGGTGAACACCTGCGTGCCGAGAAAGGCCTCGTAGGGCGCCTTTTGCGGGGCCAGGGCCGCCTGTCGTGACTCGGGGTAGTTGGCTGCCGTGGCCTCGAGGAGATCGTCGAGCACGTAGGGTCGATCGCAACCGATATCGCCGGCGAGGATGGTCTTCGCCGCGGCCGCGATGGCGGGATTGGCCTTTTTGTCCTTGGCTTGCAGGAGAAGAAGGCGCTGCTTGGCCAGGGCGACACGTTTGTCCTTGTCTGACACGTTGCGTACCAGTGGTGGCAAGGTGTCGAACCAGGCCATGCCTTCCGTGCCCTGGTAACGCTGCTGGTAGGTATCCAGCACGTCGGCGACCGCCGCCATCGAGCCCTTGCTGGCGTTCGCTTTCTGCTTCGACAGCCGCGCGTCACCGGAAAGCAGTCCGTCGACCTCCTTGTAGAAGACGTCGCGCGGGCGCTCGGCCAGGATGCGGCCGAGTTCTTCGCCATCGGGGCCGATGGCCACGTAGGTCGGCAGGAAGTGCACGTTCCACTTCGTCATCCAGGCCTTGTCCGCGGGCTGGTCGGCATCGGCCTCGTAGAACACCACCTTGGTGGTGAGGTCGGTCCACTCCTTGCCGTTGAGCACGTGGCTGGCCATGAAGTAGCAGGAGTAGCACCATACCGCCTGGAAATCGACCAGCACCGGCTTGTGCTCGCGCTTGCCCTGCGCCAGTGCGGCGTCCAGGCTGGCGGGGCCCTGATGGCCGGCGAAAGCCGGCGCGGCAAGGGCGAGAAGGCTGGTGACGAGCAGGCGCTTCATGGCAGGCATCCCCTTTGGCGGTATAGACGTCCCTAATAACACGTTTCGGCGGGCGTGTCAGATCGTGCCGCTGGCGCCTTCGATCGGTGTCGGTTCGGAGACGAGCCCCTGGCGCCGCCGCAGCGAAGGGAACCACCACATCCACAGCCCCACCACCACCAGGGTGCCGATGCCGCCGATGAGCGTGGCGTTCACGGCCCCCAGCGCAGCGGCGAGGATGCCGGACTCGAATTCGCCGAGTTGGTTGGAGGTATTGATGAAGATGGCATTGACGGCGCTGACCCGGCCGCGCATGTCGTCGGGTGTCTCCAACTGCACGAGTGCGCCGCGAATCACCATGCTGACCATGTCGAAGGCGCCCAGCGCGAACAGCGCGCCGACCGACAGCCATAGCGATGTCGACACCGCGAAAACCAGCGTGGACAGGCCGAAGCCGGCCACGGAGGCGAACATGATGGGTCCGACGCGGCGCTCCAGCGTATTCCGCGACAGCCAGATCGACATCAGCAGGGAGCCGACCGCGGGTGCGGCACGCAGCACACCGAGGCCCCAGGGACCGGTGTGCAGGATGTCCTTGGCGAAGATCGGCAAGAGGGCGGTGGCGCCACCCAGCAACACCGCGAACAGGTCGAGCGAGATCACGCCCAGCACGGCGGGCCGGTGGCGGATGAAGTGCACGCCGGCGAACACGCTTTTCAGCGTGGCCGGCTCGCGCTTCGGCGGCGTGTGGTCGTAGGACAGACGCGACATGAGCACGATGGCGACAAGGTAGAGCAGGGCCGACACGCCATACACGGTGGCCGGTCCGGCGATGTAGAGCAGGCCGCCCAGCGCGGGTCCGACGATCATCGCCGCCTCGCCGGCCGCGGCCGTGGAGGCCATGGCCCGGGGCAGCACGTGCGTGGGCACGATGGCGGGCAGCATGGATTGCAGGGCCGGGAACTCGAACGCCTTGCCCACGCCGATGACGAAGACCAGGGCCAGGATGCCGGCCTCGTGGAGCCGGCCGGTAAAACTGAGCACGGCGAGCACGGCGATGGCCAGCCATTCGATCGCCTGGCAGAGGGTGACGATGCGGCGCCTGTCGAACTGATCGGCCACATGGCCCGCGGGCAGGGCGAGCACTACCGAAGGCACGAATTGCGCCAGTCCGATCAGCCCCAGGTCCAGCGCCCGCCCCGTGATCTCGTAGACCTGCCAGCCCACGGCCACCGACATCATCTGGAACGCGAAGCTGGAGGCGTTCTTGGCGAACCAGAACTGCAGGAAGGCGCGATGGTGCATCAGGCGCACGGGCGTCGCAGGCGTGGACGACATGGAACGTTTCCTTCGAAGGCTTGCGCCAGTTTACCTGTCGCCTTGCCACCGGCGGTTCCTGCGGCGAAGCTAGGGTCCTTTCCCGTCGGAATCGCAAGCTCATGCGCCGAATCGCCACCCTTCTTGCCGCCACCGCCCTGCTGGCCGCGTGTTCCTCCCCGCCTGACCCGGCACCCACCGCACCGGCAGCGACGTCACGGGCCGACGAGGCGGCCAAGAAACTGGAGACCTATCGCCAGTTGCTCAAGCTGCACAACGACGGACCCGCCGTGCAACTCGGCCACGAGATCGTCGACACCTACCCGGAAACACCGGCCGCGGCCGAGGTTGGCAAGACCCTGGCCGGCCTGGAGTCCGGCTACAAGGAGGCCAGCGAAAAAGCCCGCCTGTCGGCGTTGTGGCTGTACCAGACCTCGCCGATGCAGGGGGGTACCCAGAGCACCGCGACCCTTCAGTCCAGCCGCCCGTCCGGTGAGGAAAGCGTGCGCCTGATCCTGCGGCGGCACACCGCCTGGGGGCAGAGCGTGTTCCTGTATGCCACCGCTGGCAAGGGCTTCGTCTGCAAGGGCGATTGCACCCTCAAGGCCACCTTCGACGGCAAGGCGAAGACGATCAAGGCGTTCCGTCCGCCCACCGGCGAGCCCGCGCTGCTGTTCCGTAACGATGCCGCATTCCTGAAGGACCTGGCGAAGACAAAGCGGCTCACCATCGACGTGGTGACCGTGAGCCGCGGCGAGACCACGCTCACCTTCGAGACGGGCGGTTTCGACAACGACAAATGGACGCCTTTGCCGAAGAAAAAGTGATCAGTGCAGGAACAGTTTCTCGGTGATCCGGGTCAGCGGCCATTCCAGCATGGCGTTGACCCGGGCCGGGAGGTCCAGCGGACGCAATAGCATCTTCACCGTCATCTCGGCGGGGATATGGCGCTTTAGCAGCCCTTCGGCACGGCCGATCACGCGGCGGAACTCCGCGTCGTCCGTGGCCTTGTCGGGGTAGCGCACGTTGAAGACGTGGCGCAGTGCGATATCGCTGTCCTCGTTCTTGATCTCGTTCAGCCGTTTCAGCAGCACGCGCAGCGTGCGGAAGCGGCCGATGCCGTCGCGCTGCCGGTAGATGCGGAAGTGCTGGTAGAAGTGCTTGTAATGCCGCACCTCGTCGCTCTTGATGTAGTTGGTCAGTTCCCGCAGCACGGGTTCATCGGTGACATCGTTGAGGGCGCGATAGAGGCTGGCCGTACCGGTCTCGACGACGCAACGCGCCGCCAGTTCGAGGCCACGGTCGGGTTCCAGTTCCTCGGCCGTGCATACCGAGCCGTAGTGTGCGAAGAAGTTCCTGAAGCCTTCGTCCCAGTCGAAGTCGGGCCACACGTGCCGCACGTAGGCGGCCAGTGCGCGCCCGTGCTGCATCTCCTCGTGCTCCCAGTGGTCGCGCAGCCAGGATTGCAGTTCGTCGTCACCGGCGAAGTGGTCGACCAGGTTGTGCGTGTACAGGTCGGAGCCGCTCTCGACGAAAGACGAGCTGCACAGCAGGAGAAACAGGTCTTCGTTGTGCCTGACCTTCTCGACGTCGATACGTGAGAAATCCAGTTTTTCGAGCGTCCATGGCAAGGTGGCGGCGTAGCTCACTTAGGGTGTTCCTCGATCGCTTAAGCATGTCGCCCCCGTGGGCGTTGCCGAATTGTGACAAAGCCGGGCGATTAGCGCACCACGGTCACCGGCACATGGGCCCTGGCGAGCACGTCGGTAGCGGTGGAGCCCACCAGCCAGCGGGCCAGGGCGCCTCGCTCGGTGTGGCCGATGACGATATGGTCCGCGCCGTGTTGGGCGACGTAGGCGAGCAGGGCGTCGCCGGGCGTGCCGTGGACCATGTCCACCACCACGTCCAGGCCGTCGCCGCCATGCAGGGCGGCGATCTCGGCTCGCAGGGCGTCGAGCTGCTCGGCGCCGTTGTCGCTCATCAGCAGGGCAGCTGTGTCGGCGCCGTTTTCGAGCTGCCGGACGGACACCACGTGCACGCTGGCCTGGGCGCAGGTGGCCAGTTCGATGGCGAAGTGGAAGGCCCGGCGGGCGGTTTCGGAGCCGTCGTAGCCGACAAGGATCTTCTTGGGCATGGGAACATTCCTCTGGGTGAAGGCACGAGTGGATGGTAGGTCGGTCGCGGCGACCCACCAAGCGGTTCACCGCCTGTGCACATAACCGGCGCCTACATGAACAAGCGTTCGAGTGCTCCGTGTTTCTTCACATTCGTGAGCGGAGAATCCGCCCTCACACAGTCCCTGCCACTCTTTCTTACGGAGAACGAACATGATCAAGCGCATCGCGGGTATGGCCATCATTGCAGTGGCGGCGGCAGGTGCTTTCACGGCGCAGCCGGCACGCGCGGAGTCCACCGCCGCGACCAAGTGCCACATGACCTTCAGCACCACCGGCTGGGCGGCTATCTACAAGAAGGCCGACGGCCGCGGCCACGTGCGCTGCGACAACGGCCAGAGTGCCGACGTGATGATCCACGTCCGCGGCGGTGGTCTGACCGCCGGCAAGTTCAGCATCGAAGGCGGCAAGGGCGAGTTCACCAACGTCAAGGGCATCAGCGAGATCTTCGGTGAGTACGCCTCCGGCGGTGCCAATGCCGGCGTCGTGAAGAGCGCCGAAAGCGCCGCCATGACCAAGGGCGAAGTGTCGCTGGCCGTCACCGGTACGGGCCGCGGCTTCAACCTCGGCGTCGACCTGAGCAAGTTCGAGATCGAGCGCCTCGGCAAGTAAGCCAAGCGCCACGACTCCTGAAGGGCACCCCACGGGGTGCCCTTTTTTTATGACTCTTTCCCGGCCATCGCCGATACACTCGTGACCTTTCCCGTCCTTCGAGGTTTGCCCATGCGTCGCCTCCTCAGCGTTATCGCCCTGTCCCTGGTCACCTTTGCCGCCTGGGCCGCCGCCCCCGTGGTGGGCGACAAGGCGCCCGATTTCCGCCTGCAGGACCAGAAGGGCGACTGGCACACGCTGGACACCCACAAGGGCAAGTGGCTGGTCATGTACTTCTATCCGAAGGATTTCACGGCCGGCTGCACCACCGAGGTCTGCACTTTCCGCGATGACATCGCCAAGCTGCACAAGGCCGGCGCGGACGTGGTCGGCGTCAGCCTGGACGACGTGAAGTCGCATGCCGAGTTTGCCGAGAAGTACCACGTGCCATTCCCCCTGCTGTCCGACGCCGACGGCGCCACGGCCGTGAAATACGACGTGCTGAACAAGACGCTGGGCATGAAGTACGCCCGTCGCGAGACCTTCCTGATCGATCCCGCGGGCAAGATCGTCAAGGTCTACAAGGACGTCGATCCCGAAAAGAACTCCGGCCAGGTGCTTTCCGACCTCGACCAGTTCAAGAAGGCGGGTGCCTGAGCGTGTTCGAAGCCGCCCGGGGCGCCCGTCACGCCCGTCCATTCGCGCCGTGGCGCATCGTCGTCTGGCTGGTGATGCTGCTGGCCGCGGCCGGCTTCGTGGTCAATGCCTATGCCGGCTTCGTCTTCGGCCAGGCCGTGGGCACGATGAGCACCGCGGCGGTGGCGGGTGGTCCCGACCCCCGCATCGCACTGCTGTGGTCGCTGGGCTACACGCTGGCGGCGTTCGCGATCATCGTCGTCACGTTGTCCACTCTGCGCTGGCGCGACTGGGCACGTGGCGCCATGCGTATCGTGGCGCTGCTGCTTATGGTGTGGGCCGCCTACACGGCATGGTTCGCCTATGGACAGTGGCAGCAGCTGGGCATCGTACTCGGGCAGGCCGGCTTGCCGCCGGACCTCGTGATGGTGGCGGGTCGCCAACGCAGCATCATGCTGGCGGGTGTGGTGCTGAAAGTGGTCTCGGTACCGCTGCTGGCGTGGCTGGCCTGGGCGCTGGGCAGCCTGCGTGTGCGCCAGCAGTTCATGGTGCCTGCGCTCTGACCGGTTCAGCGGCCATTCGCCCCGCCGACGCTATCGAATGGCTTTAGCCGGGATGTATCCATGACCGCACGCCTGCTCGTTCTCGCCCTCGCCGTCGGATTCGCCGGCGCCGCGACGGCCCAGGACATCGACCATAGCTGCCGCATCGCAAGCAGTTACGACCTGACCGTCCGTCCGGACTCCCTGGTATTCGATCGTGCGCAGGGGGCTCCGCGCAGCGTCCGCATGCAGGACGGCACCCTTGTCACCGATGGCAGGAGCGTGGCGCTACGGCCCGACGAGCAGGATCGCGTGGCACTTTTCGAGCGCAACGTCCGCCTGCTGGTACCCAAGGCCAAGGGCCTGGCCAGCGATGGCGTGGACATCGCGGCCAAGGCGGTGCGTGACGAAGCCGCCACGGCCGCGCCGGGGGCGGCCGCCAGTGGCGACCTCGACCGCGCACTGTCCGCGCGGGTCACCGACATCAAACGGCGTATCGCCGCCAGCCAGAGCACCCGCGACTGGCAGGAGGACGCCATGCGCGCCTATGCTCAGGAGATCGTGTCCGATATCACGCCCATCCTGACGGAGGACGTGGGTGGGGAAGCGATGCAGTTGGCCATGAACGGCGACCTGCAAGGCGCCGCCGCCCTGCGGGATCGCGTCGCCGCGGTGTCCAGCGGTGGGCAGGCCCGGGTCATCGCACGGGTCGAGACTGCGCTGCGGCCACGCGTACAGGCGCTGTGCCCCTCGGTTCAGCAACTTCTCGACCTGCAATCCGGCCTGCATGACAGCGCGGGTCATCCACTGCTGCTGCTCGAAAGCGGCGAATGACCCCAGGCTGACCGAAATCGCCGGCATTTATGACCGGCTAAGTCCAGGGGGTCTAACGTCCGTCCCATGGAACGTACTTCGATCCGTGTCGTGAATGGGCTGATCCGCCGCGTCATAGCGGATCGCGATCTGTATCGCCACGCGTCACGGGGTGTCAGGGAACCCGGCCTGAAGGCGATCCTCGAAGAGTCGGCCGACTCCCTGAACGCCATTGCCGGCGATCTCCAGGGCCAGGTGAGTGCCACCGGCGGCAAGCCGGCCTCTGCTGGCGGCGCCATGAGCGGGGTCCGGCGTACGGTGGTCGAGGCGTCCGTAAAGCTCTCACACGACCCGGACGTCACTTGGATTCGTACCCTGGAGCAGATGGAACGCCGTCTGCTGGATGCCTTCCTCAAGCTGGAGGCGTCCTCGGGCGACCGCGCCACGGTGGGTAGGCATATTGCGCGTCTGCGCCTGCTTCATTTGGATATGAGCAACCTGGGTGGCGTGACGGGCCGCTGAGCCCGGGGGCAAACGATCAGGCCACCGCTCGCACGGCTTCAGCCCTGCGCATGTTCTTGAGCGTGCGGTGCATGACGGTATCCGCGGACACGTGTACTCGTCGGAGATTCATCAGGGTCTCGCGGTCGGCAAAGAAGTTGGCAAAGGCGATAGCGTCCGCGGGATCGGACCGGACGGCGATCTGCGTGCCCTCGCGATAGATGCCCCAGGACGTGCCCGACTGGGCAATGTGATACTCGATAGCCGGTCTGCGCATGATTGCCTCCCTCGCGGCGTGGTCCGCGTGTCTGTAAGGGTGGCGTAGTGAGGCAGCGGGGGTAATCAGACAATTCTGAAAAATCCCACTATTTTTTGAGTAATAACTCAGCGCGCGAGCTGCCTGGTGACCGCTTCCCTCAAGCGTCCGACGAAGCGACGCAGCATGTCGTGGACGCCGGCCAGTCGCAGCATGGCATCGGCCCGGGTCGCCTCGGCGCGAAGCAGGGTCTCCAGCATCTCCAGGTGCGCCGCCTCCGCTGACGCGCCGAAAACCCGCATGCCGCCCAGTACACGATGCAGGTGACCGGCCACGGCGTCCGGCGTCTCCGAGGTGCGAAGGCGATCCATGGCGTCGTCCAGGTCGGCTTCGAAACGATCGATCATGTCGGGCATGGCGGCCAGGTCGCCGAACAGGTCGCGCCACAGGTCGACATCCCATGCATCGACCTCGCCGCCAACTTCGCCGGCGTGTCCTGTGGAATCCTCGGGCCCGGACGCCAGCGCCTCGCGCAGGGCGGCGAGACGCAGGGGCTTGGTCACGAACGCGTTGGCGCCTGCTGCCATGCAGCGGTCGCGTTCGCTCGCCATGACGTCCGCGGTCATGACCACGATGCGCATCGTGGCGCCGCGCTCGCGCAGGGCGCGTATCAGCGTGTGGCCATCCATGCCGGGCATGTGCAGGTCGGTGAGCAGCACGTCGACCGGCCACGTGCCGGCCGTGCGCAGGGCATCGGTGCCGTCACCGGCGATGCGGCACCGATGGCCGATTCGCTGGAGTTGCGCGGCCACCAGTTCGCGATTGACGGGGTGGTCCTCGGCGACCAGCACGTTCCGGGCGATGGTCGTTCTCTCCGTCTGGGCGGTGGGCGACGGCGTGTCCTGCGCAGGCATGACGGCTACGGGCAACGCGCATTCGACCGTGACCCGCGTGCCGACGCCGGGGGAGCTGGTCATGGCGATATGTCCACCCAGCAACTCGACGAGGCGCCGGCTGATCGCCAGCCCGAGGCCGCTGCCGCCGAAGCGACGGGTGATCGATGCCTCGGCCTGGCTGAAGGGCGAGAACAAACGGGCGATGTCCGCATCGGCGATGCCCATGCCGGTATCGCTCACGATGAAACGCAAACGCTGACAGCTATCGTCCGCGTCGATGACATCCAGATGGACATCGACGCTGCCATGCGACGTGAACTTCACGGCATTGCTGACCAGGTTGACGATGATCTGGCGAAGGCGGCTGCCGTCCACCATCACGCCCGGTGCCACGCGCGGATCGACCCGGGCCGTGATTTGCAGTCCTTTCTGGCCGGCTTGCCAGGCAAAGAGGTCCACGATGCCGGCGACCAGTTCGCGCAGGTCGACGGGAACGGGATCGATAGCGACCTGGCCGGCCTCGATCCGCGAGAAATCCAGGATGTCGTCGAGGATCTGCAGGAGTGACTCGGCCGAGTTTTCCGCGGTTTCGAGCAGGCGTCGCTGCCCGGGTTCCAGAGGGGTCCGGCCCAGTATCTCGAGGGTGCCCAGTACGCCGTGCATCGGCGTGCGGATCTCGTGGCTCATCATGGCGAGGAACAGGCTCTTGGCCTGTGTCGCCGCTTCGGCCGCGCGCTTTGCTGCCGCCAGCTGGGCCGACTGTCGATGGCGCTCGGAGATATCGATCCAGTAGCCCGTGAACTCGGTGCCTTCGGCGACCGCACGCGGCAGCGCATGCGAGGCGACCCAGCGCTCGGGATCGCTGTCGCGCACACGCAGCTCCGCGTGCAGTGGTTGAAGCGTTGCCGCGCTGTGTGCCATGGCCGCGAGCAGGGTGGGTTGGTCGCGTTCGTCCACTCGCGCGAATGCGCGTCGCTCGTCGGCCATGAGGGTGTCCGCGTCAATGCCGAACATGGGTTCGGGATTGCCGCCGACATAGACAAACGTGATGGATCCACCCCGCCGATACAGGAAGCGATAGACCACGGCCGGCATGTGCCGTGTCACGTCGGCCAGTTGGGCCTCGCTGCGCAGCCGCAGGCGTGTTTCACGGCGAAGCCGCAGGTAGGCGTACGACACGGCCAGCAGCAATAGCATGACCAGTGCGCCGGCCGGTCCGACCTTGCGCGCGATTTCCTTCCACGATCCACCCCACGTGTACTGCGAGCGCAGCCAGGTGTTGCGGATGGCCTGCGAGCGACGCTCGGGCATACGCGCCAGGGCGCGGTCGATGAGCGATGCCAGGCGGGCGTAGCGGTTGGCGACGCCAATGGTGAGGGCGGCACGCTCGTTCGTGGGGGCGGCGAGCTTGAGCTGCGCCGGATAATCGCGTCGGATCTGCAACTCCGCAGTAGCGATATCGCCGACGTAGGCATCGGCGTCGCCTGCGGCCACGGCCTGCAGCCCCGCCGCCGTCGTCCTCACGTCGATGGCGACCGCCCCAGGTATCGCCGCTACCGCGGCCGCCACGGCGCCTTGCGAGAGGTTGGCCGCGATGCGTCGTCCGGAAAGGTCGTGGATGTCGCCGATGGTGGGGAACGCCTCACGCGTGACGATCATCACGGGGAATTCGGCGTAGGCCTGTGAGAACACAAAGTGCCTGCCAAGAGCGCCGTTTCGTGGCGACGCGGCGGCAAGCAGGTCGATGTCGCCCACGGAGGCTGCGCGCACCGTCTCCGGCCAGTCCGTGGTGGCGACCGTGCGCGATCGCACGCCGAGCGCCTGCAGCGCCGCTTGCAGGTAGTCGAGCGACAGGCCTTCGCCTTCGCCATCGCGATCGATGAGCGACAGTGGCGCGGCGGTGGGATCGATGCCGATGCGCAGTATCGGTAGGTTCGCCAGCCAGCGCCGCTCGTCGTCGTTCAACGCCACGGCGATGGCAGGCGTGTCTGTGTGGCCTGCATCGTCGTGCACGGAGGGCATCGCCCACGCGCGGACGTCCGTCGTATGCGTTTCGGCCTGCCACTGCGATGCCGACGCCAGCGGTGGGTGGCCGTCCGCACTTGCAGCGCCGACGGGTGCCTGCCATGCGATCGCTGCACAGCTTAATTTGACCAACATTCTCAAGCGCGTCATGGCGTTCCTTCGACCACGCACGGAGCTTTACTGTAATCTCCGCCGTGCGAAGAGATGTAACACATGGCATGGAAAACGGCTGCGCGTTTCCGCCGTCGAGGGAAGACATGGTTCTGCGAACGATCATTGCCGACGATCATCCGGTGGTCCTGATGGGCACGCGTGCCGCGCTCGAGGCCACGGGGGATATCGAGGTGGTCGGTGAAGCCGCCAACGGCGACCACTTGCTCGACCTGCTGACCACGCGCCCCTGCGATGTCGTGGTCACCGACTTCTCGATGCCGGGTGGACGCCACGGTGACGGGCTGGCCCTGATCGACCTGATGCGTCGTCGCTATCCCCGGCTTCCGGTGGTCGTGCTCACCATGGTCAACAATGCCGCGGTGCTCCAGGCCATGCGAGCGCGGGGCGCACTCGGCCTATGCGACAAGCGGGCACCGCTGAAAGAGGTCGCGGTAGCGGTCAGGCAGGCCGCCGTCGGAAGGCCCTACCTCAGCGACACCATTCGTCGCCAGTTCGACGTCGCCGGTGTCCAGGCGCCTTGCGATGCATCGCGGCTTTCCGCGCGCGAGATGGAGGTGGTCCGGCTGTACGTCGGGGGCATGTCGATCACGCAGATTGCCGAACGCCTCAGTCGTAGCGTCAAGACGGTAAGCCGGCAGAAGCGCGACGCGATGCGTAAACTCGGCCTCGATCACGACAGCCGCCTCTCCGAATATGCCCGCGAACGAGGCATCGCCTCCTGACCCTGCCAAAGGTCACGCCGTGACCTCAGGCCCATGCGTGGGATGCCGATGGGGTTTAAACCAAAGGCAAGCCGCGCGCATCCAAGCCGGTGTCATCTCTCAGGGAGCAGGATCATGCGTCATTCGCCGATTGCCGGAAGCCTTGCCGTCGCCCTTGCGTTGTCCGCCGCGACAGCTCAAGCCGGCACGATCAACTTCAGCACGGACACCTGCAAGAGCGATTACTCCACCCCATATGACGTGGATGTCACGGATGCCGGTCTGTCGTTCCATCGCAAGACGGGCGCGCCGGCGGATATCTTCCTGCACGACGGCAGCGTCCGTATCGATGGTCGCCAGACGACGGTGTCATCCGCCGATGCCGACGCGCTAAGGCGCTACGAGGCCGGCGTGCGCAAGCTGGTCCCCGAGGTTGCCGCCATCGCGCGCGAAGGTGTGCAGCTCGGCTTCTCGGCCATGACCACCGTTACGCTGTCCTTCGCCGATGGCGAGCAGCGTGCCAGCCTGCTGGAAAAGCTCAAGCGCAAACAGGCCCAGGCCCTGCGCCAGATCGACGAAGGCGTGGGCGCCGGGCACTGGTCGAACGACCACATGGCGGAAACCGTCGGAGGCTCCGTTTCCGATACCGTCGGCGAACTGGTCGGCTCGGTCACGTCCAGTGCCGTCACGGCCGCCCTGTCCGGCGATGCGAGCAAGGTCGCGGCGCTGCAGGCCCGCGCCGAGTCGCTCGAAAAATCGCTGGACGGCGCCATGGACAAACGGTCGAAGGCGCTGGAGCATCGTTCCGACCAGATCTGCCCGCAACTCAACGACCTGGCCGATCTCCAGCGTGGCTGGACGGTACGTCAGCCGGACGGCAAGCCGCTGGAGCTGATGACGATCAAGCCCAAGGACAGCGATAAGGGCGACAAGGGCGGGAAAGCAGTAGCCAAGGACGCTGGCAAGGTGGCGTCACGCTAACGAGCCTGGCCTCGGCCGCACCGGCCCTTGGCATGCAGGGCCGCTTCGGCTCAGGGCAGCGTGTCCAGCCAGGCAAGGACGTTCTTTACCGTATCGCTGTAGAACGTCCGGTACATCTCCTCGGTGACATAGCCGATATGCGGTGTGGCCAGCACGTTCGGCAGGTCGCGGAAGGCGTGGTCGGCGGGTAGCGGTTCGGTCTCGAACACGTCCACCGCGGCGCCGGCGATGCGGCCGCCTATCAGCGCATCCACCAGTGCCGCCTCGTCCACGATCGGGCCGCGTGAGCTGTTGATGAGGCGCGCGGTCGGCTTCATGGACGCCAGTTCCGCCGCGCCGATGAGGCCGCGCGTCCGTTCGCTGAGCCGGGTGTGGATGGTGAGAAAGTCGGAACGCGAGAGCAGCGCCTGCTTGTCGACGCGCTGTACGCCGAGCGCGCTGGCCGTTTCTTCCTGGAGATTTTCGCTCCATGCAATGACGTGCATGCCGAAGGCCTTGCCGATGCTGGCCACGGCCGAACCGATCCGGCCCAGGCCAAGGATGCCGAGCGTCTTGCCGCGCAGTTCGGTGCCCAGTCCGACCTGCCAGCCGCCAGCGCGCACGGAGGCCGCTTCGCCGGCGATGTCGCGCGCCAGCCCGAGGATGGCGGCCCAGGTGAATTCGATGGTGGGCGTAGACGCATAACCGGTGTGCGCCACGGTGACTCCATGCGCCGCCGCAGCCTCGGTGTCGATGGACGCATTGGCCGCCCCGGTGGAGGTGATCAGCCGCAGGCGGGGCAGGGCGGCGATCAGGGCGGCCGTCATCGGCGTGCGCTCGCGCATCACGCAGATGACGTCGAAGCGGGCCAGTCGACGCACCAGCGCCTGGTGATCGTGCAGGTGGTCGTGGAAGACGGTGAGTTCCGCCCTGGCTTCCACGGACGACCAGTCGGCGCTGGTGCGCGCAACCTTCTGGTAATCATCCAGCACTGCCACGCGAATCGGGTCATTCATGCATGTTCCTTGTCAGCCGGCCGGCTGGATCAGGTCCCATCCGTTGCCGTAGAGATCGTCGAACACCGCGACCGTGCCATAGGGCTCATGGCGCGGTGTTTCCCGGAAGCGTACGCCGTGTGCCTGCATACGCGCGTGATCGGCGGCGAAGTCGTCGGTGTGCAGGAACAGGAACACGCGGCCGCCCCCCTGCTTGCCGACCTGGGCGCGCTGCCCGTCGTCGATGGCGCGGGCCAGCAGAAGCTTCGTTCCATCCGACCCCCGCGGCGCGACCGTGACCCAACGCTTGCCCTCGCCCTGGGGCGTGTCCTCTACCAGTGAGAAGCCCAGCGCATCGACGAAGAAGGCAATGGCCTCGTCGTAATCGTGGACGAGGAAAGCGATGGCGCCGAGGGACTGCATGGGGGGAATCCTTGCTGTGGGGACCAACAAGCATCGGCTCTGCCCAGGCCGGCCGCAAGTCCCTTTGCGTCAGGGTGCGGGGGTTGCGCGAGAACGCTCGACGCCAACCTTGCACGTCTGGCTTGTCAGTCGGGGTGCGCAACCTTAGCCTTCGGGCATGTCCAATCGCACTACCTCGATGAACAGGTCACACCGTGCCGCTTAGCCAACTCGACAACCACGCCGCCCTTGTCGTTATCGATCTGCAGAAGGGCATTGTCGCCCTGCCGACGGTTCACCCGGCCGCCGATGTAGTGGCGAAGTCCGCGTCGATCGCGCGTGCGTTCCGCGCGAAGAACCATCCTGTCGTGCTGGTCAATATCTCCACCAGCATCGGCATCGAGTTCACGGCGCGTTATGCCAGTGAACTCGGCTACGACGTCGTTATGGTGACCGATGCCATGACGGACCTCAACGCCGCTGCGCACGAGAACAGCGTCAAGATGATCTTCCCGCGTATTGGCGAGACGGTCACCACGGACGAGCTGTTGAAGGTGCTCGGTCAGGTGCAATTGTCAGCCTAAAGGAAGTGCTGGGATCGGCTTGGTGTTCGGCGATCGTGATCGCTTCACGAAGTTGCTTGCCTAGCGTTTCTCATGCCGGGGCAGGGATATTTTGTCGCCGTTGACAGGGTTGCTCTTCGGGAAGGGCAGCGCGCGCATCCGTTCGATCATCGCGGCAGTTGGCGGCTCACGGCAGATATCCCAGTGCTGCCCCTCGGGATAGGCGCCGACGACAAGAAAGTCGTTGGACGCATCGACGCGGCAATGACCGGTGCCCACCGGCAACAGGATGACATCGCCAGCCTTCACTTCGATATCGTGCCCTCCGGGTCCGCCCAGAACGAGTCGCGCCCAGCCGGTGGCGAAGCCGAGCACTTCGTGCGCCGTGGAGTGGTAGTGGTGATAGTCGAATACGCCATCGCGCCATTCCGGTGGCCATCCGTTGGTTGCGAAGGTCGCCTCGATGTTCGACGCGAGATCGTCGCCCTCGTCGCCCTCAATGACATTCCTATAGACGAGAACGGGATACGCCTCGTTGTTGGGCACCCAGCCGTTGCGATGCATCCACACTGTTTCAGGCTCGGCACTCTGCTTCGGCATCATAGCGCTGCACTCCGTCGGTGTCGTGGGCGGCAAGCATGCGACAAGCGCACGTGATGGCAGCGCCCAGGCGAGCCGGCCTACTCGTGATGCCCGTGCGCATCCTCTGCAGCGATCCCGCCGCCGAGGCCCAGCCCTGCGCCGGCCGCCATACCGCCGCCCATGCCGCCGCCTTTACCTGCGCCACCGCCTTCAGCCTTCGCGCCGCCATCGGCCTTTCCCTTCGCCGCCACCACGCGTGCGGGTCCCTGGTTCGGAATGGCGATCTTCCGCGACACCGGTTCCAGGTCGAGGACTTTCCGAATGAAGTTACGCAGCGAAACGACGAGGTCGTGCATGTGCACCGGGTGTCCCTCGATCATCTCGGTGGCGGCTCGGGCCGCCAGCGCCACCTGTTCTTCGGTGCCGAGCAGGATGATGTCCGAAAGGGCCGCTTCCACCGCATCGCGAACCCGGCGCGCCCGGTCCGAGCCCGAAGCGAATTCACCCGCAGAGCCTTCAGCTGAGGCGGCACGAAGTCGCAGGTCGCGCATATGGGTAGGGTCGACCGCGAGATTACCGGTGAACGAGCCGCCCAACGTCTTGTAGGCAGCGATCAGGGTGCGCAGCCGCTCATTGATCTGTCGGTTTTCCCGTTCTCGGCGTTGCTGCACCGTCTGCATGGCCAGCAAACGGATGCCCACGCCTATGAGGGTGATGACGGCCAGCCCGAAGAGGGTGGAGAGCAGGCCCTGCCACGAACTGAAGTCGAGATTGTGCATGCGAGCCATCCTCGCCCAGGCCATGCGATTTCCTTGCGAAGAGAAGGCGTGCTGCCCACCTTCGCCGCTGCGCGTCGGCAGTCTGGCATCGGGATGGGGGAGCTGACGCGGCTGCGCGCCGGTTTCGCTCTGGACCAGGTGTGCGCGATTCGGCACGACCGGTGCCTGGTCAGCGTTTTCGCGATGTGCCGTACAATGGCCGACCACGGCAATGAACGAAACCGGTCAGGTCCATATGCTGCTCATGATCGACAATTACGACTCCTTCACCTTCAACCTCGTCCAGTACCTGGGCGAGCTGGGGCAGGAGGTCAAGGTGGTTCGCAACGACGCCCTGACTGTCGCGGATATCCGCGCCCTGGCACCCTCGCGCATCATGATCTCGCCGGGCCCGGGCACGCCGGACGATTCGGGCGTGTCCATGGACATCCTGAAGGAACTGGCCGGCGAGCTGCCGATCTTCGGCGTCTGCCTCGGCCACCAGGCCATCGGGCAGGTGTTCGGCGGCAAGGTGATCCGGGCCCGCGAGATCATGCACGGCAAGACCTCGCCGGTGCGCCACCGGGGGCAGGGCGTGTTCGCCGGGCTGCCCAACCCGTTCGAGGCCACCCGCTATCACTCGCTGGTGGTGGAGAAGGGCTCCGTGCCCGACTGCCTCGAGGTCACCGCCTGGACCGAGCGGGAGGACGGCTCGATCGACGAAATCATGGGCCTGCGCCACCGCACGCTGGATATCGAGGGCGTGCAGTTCCATCCGGAGTCGATCCTCACCCAGCACGGGCACGACCTGTTGCGCAATTTCCTCGGCATGCCGCTGCCGCTCGCCGCGTAACGACAAGGATGCACGCGCCATGCCGATGACACCCTCCGAGGCGCTGCAGCGCACGATCGAGCACCGCGAGATCTTCCACGACGAGATGATCGAGCTGATGCACCAGATCATGCGCGGCGATGTCAGCCCGCTGATGACGGCCGCCATCCTTACCGGCCTTCGGGTGAAGAAGGAAACGGTGGGCGAGATCACCGGCGCGGCGCGCGTGATGCGGGACCTCTCGGCCCGTGTGGACGCTGGCACCCACCCGCATTTCGTCGATATCGTGGGTACGGGCGGCGATGGCGCGTCCACCTTCAATATCTCCACGGCATCCATGTTCGTCGCCGCCGCCGCCGGTGCGCGGGTGGCGAAGCACGGTGGCCGCAGCGTGTCGTCCAAGTCCGGCAGCGCCGATGTGCTGGAGGCCCTGGGCGCGCGGATCGACTTGCTGCCAGCCCAGGTGGCCGTCTGCATGGCCGAGGTGGATATCGGCTTCATGTTCGCGCCGAACCACCATCCCGCGATGAAGGTGGTCTCCCCGGTCCGGCGCGAGATGGGGGTCCGCACCCTCTTCAACATCCTCGGTCCGCTGACCAATCCCGCCGGGGCGCCGAACATCCTGATGGGCGTGTTCCATCCTGACCTGGTCGGCATCCAGATCCGCGCGCTGCAGGCCCTGGGCGCGAAGCACGCCCTGGTGGTCTGGGGCCGCGACGGCATGGACGAGATCTCGCTGGGCGCTGCCACCCTGGTAGGGGAGCTGCGCGACGGCGTGGTCCATGAATACGAGATCGAGCCGGAGGATTTCGGGCTGGCCATGGCATCCAGTCGCAACCTGCGGGTGGAGGATGCCGAGGGCTCCATGGCGATGCTGGTGGACGCCATCTCCGGCGTGCCCGGCGTACCCCAGGACATCGTCTGCCTGAATGCCGGCGCCGCCCTGTACACGGCGGATGTGGCGCCCACGATCCGGGCGGGTATCGATCTTGCCCGCCAGACGATCGCAAGTGGCGCGGCTCGTGCAAAAATGCATGCGTTCGTGGCCGCCACCCGGCGGCTCGGCGCCTGAGATCGCCGGGAATCCCCCTCTGCCCGGCCTTACCCAAGGAAGCGCTTCGATGCCCGACATCCTCCATCGCATTCTCACCCGCAAGGCGGAAGAAGTAGCCGAACGCAAGCGTCATCGCTCGCTGGATGACCTCGCCGCAATGATCGCCGACCTGGAGCCCACGCGCGGCTTCGTGGCGGCCATCGACGCCAAGCTGCACGACGGCCAGCCGGCGGTGATCGCCGAGATCAAGAAGGCCAGCCCGAGCAAGGGGCTGATCCGCGCCGACTTCAATCCGGCGGAGATCGCCCGCAGCTACGAGCAAGGCGGAGCCGCCTGCCTTTCCGTCCTCACCGACGCCGATTTCTTCCAGGGTCACGAGGACTTCGTGCGCCAGGCGCGCGGGGCCTGCAAGTTGCCCATCCTGCGCAAGGATTTCATCGTCGACGAATATCAGGTGTACGAGGCGCGCACCATCGGTGCCGACTGCATCCTGCTGATCGTCGCCGCGTTCGCCACCAAGACGGACGACGATGTCATCCATGATCACGAGGCCCTGCTCGAGCTATCCATGCTCGCCGCCGAGCTCGACCTGGACGTCCTGGTCGAGGTCCACAACGAGGAAGAGCTCGAAGTCGCACTCGAACTCCCCGTGCCCCTCATCGGCGTCAACAACCGCAACCTGCGCACGTTCGAGACGTCGCTGGGAACCTCGCTGCGCCTTAAGGAACTGGTCGGTGACGGCACACTGGTCGCCGAATCCGGTATCCACAACCGCGAAGACGTCAAGATGCTGCGCGACAAGGGCATCGACTGCTTCCTGGTTGGCGAGGCCTTCATGCGCGCCGCCGATCCCGGTACGGAACTGCGCAAGCTGTTCGACACGCCCAGCCTGACGCACAAGCACTAGGCGCGGCATGGACCAGGGGAGTGAAACGACGGGGTCACCTGGCCCCGTCGCCGACGTGCGTCGCGTCGTCCTGTTCGACTTCGACGGCGTCATCGTGCGTCACCAGACGCTCGAGCTGTATTTCCGCGAGTGCCTCTCCGGCGCCGGTCGCTGGCGCCTGTTGCTCGGCCTGCCGTTGCTGCCCTTCGTTCCTTTGCTGCTGCCGACCGTGGCGGGCAGCCGCCTCCTCGGGCGCGTCTTCCTGCGTGTGGTGACCTTCGGTCGGCGGGAAGCCAGCTATCGTCGCCGGGTCGGTGCGTTCGCCAGGGTCTACGCCCGGCGCCCCGGCGTGTTCCTGCGCGATGCGGTGGCGACGTTGCGCCGGCACGTCGCCCTGGGTGACCGGGTCGTCATCGTCAGCGGCAACGACCTCACGATGGTCGAGTCCATCCTGGACGAGGTGAGCCTGGCCGGTTACGAACTGATCGCGTCGTCCACGCGCGGCGGCCCGCTGGGGGTGCACTTCACCGTGCACAACGTCGAAGGCATGAAGGTGCGCAATCTTGACAAGGCCGGCATCCCGCGGCCCTGGGCCCTGGCCTACAGCGATTCCCTGTCCGACCTGGCCATGCTGCGCGCCGCCGACAAGGCGGTGCTGGTCAATCCATCGCCCAAGATGGAGAGGAAGGCCCGCCGCGCCCTGGGCGATCGGCTGGACGTGCTGCACTGGTTCTGACCCACGTCCGGCCAGCGCCTCAGCGCAGGAAGTACGAGCCCAACTGGTAGAGGCTGATACCCACGATCAGGCAACCTACCGCGACCATGACGTAACGGGGCGGCAGGTGCCTGACCAGCCACGCGGCGATCGGCGCGGCGATGACGCCGCCCGTGAGCAGGCCCAGCACGATGGGCCAGTGCTGCACGCCCATATGGAAGATCAGCGTCGACGAGATGGCGATCGTCACCACGAACTCCGCCGCGTTCACCGTGCCGATGGTCTGCCGCACGTCCCCGCCCCTGGCTAGCAGCGTGGAGGTGGCGATCGGGCCCCAGCCACCCCCGCCGATGGCGTCGAGCAGTCCGGCGCAGAAGCCCAGGATGCCCTTGTGCCGGACCCGATGGCGCGACACGGTGCGGCCCGTGGCGCGCACCAGCACCACCATCCCCAGGATCAGCAGGTAGGCATAGACGAAGGGCTTCAGCACGTCGCCGTCGACACTGGCCAGGAACCAGGCCCCCAGGATGCCGCCCACCACCCCGGGAATGGCCAGGCGGCGGAAGGTCTTCCAGTCCACGTTGCCGAAGAAGGCGTGGGCCCCGCCCGACACCCCGGTGGTGAACACTTCGGCCGTATGCACGGTGGCGCTCGCCACCGCCGGGGGCAGGCCGAGTGCGAGCAGCACGGCGTTGGACACGAGTCCATAGGCCATGCCCAGCGCGCCATCGACCAGCTGGGCGAGCAGGCCGACGCCGGCGAAGATGAGGAACTGGCTCCAGTCCATGCGCCGTCGTTGTCGTGGATGGTGGACACACCATAGCCCACCGGCATGCGTGCCGGGAATGAAGGGGTTGCCCGTATCGCTTGCGTGCGACATCCCGCCGCCGCTAGCCTCGGCTTTCGACCCCTTGCGCGGATGCCCGATGTACCTCTCCTCCCTGCGTGAACTTGCGCTCGGCAGCCGGCTCAAGGCGCTCAGCGATCATTTCTACCAGGCGGTGGACGAGGTTTACCGGGCCTGTGACGCGGGCATCGAGTCGCGCTGGTTTCCGGTGCTGCGATTCCTGCGCGATGTCGGGCCCACCACCGTGACCGAGGTGGCCTCGGCCATCGGGCAGACCCATTCGGCGGTCAGCCAACTGGCGGATCGACTGGTGGACGCGGGCATGGTGGTTCGCCAGCGCGACCCGCGGGACGGCCGGCGCAGCGTGCTGGCGCTGACCGACGCGGGGGAGTCGGCACTCGGTGCGCTGGGGCCGGTATGGCTATCCATTCGCCGCGGCATGGCGGCGTCCATGGGGGGCCGGGGGCTGGCGCTGCTGGAGGCGATCGACGGCTGCGAACAGGCCCTGGCCGAGCGTCCACTGGTCGCGGCCATCCTAGACCAGCGCGCGGCGCTGGCCAGCGAAACCGTGCGTATCGTTCCCTACGAGCCGGCGCTGGCGCCGCATTTCCAGCGCCTCAACCAGCAGTGGCTGGAACGCCATTTCCGGGTCGAGGACGTCGACCGTGCCTTGTTCGCCGATCCGGAGGGGAAGGTGCTGGCCCGCGGCGGCACGATCCTGTTCGCGCTCTACGCCAGCGAAGTCATAGGCACCTGCGCCTTGCTGCACCATGGGGGCGGGGTCTACGAGCTGTCGAAAATGGGTGTGGACGAGAACTACCGAGGGCTGGGCGCGGGCCGCAAGCTGCTCGACGCGGCAATCGCCGACTACCGCGCCCGGGCGGGCACGGAACTGTTCCTGGAATCCAACAGCCGGCTGGCGAGGGCCCTTGGCATGTACCGGCGCGCCGGGTTCGAGTTGCAGCCGGCACTGCGTCCGGGCTCGCACTACGAGCGCGCGGACGTCCACATGATCTACCGGGGCGGCTGAGCCGCGCCCTGGGGCCTAGCGGGTGCCGCGCACCACGATGGTCTTGCCCGCCACATCGATCATCCGCTCTTCTTCCAGCTGCTTGAGCACGCGTCCCACCATTTCGCGCGAGCAACCCACGATCCGGCTGACCTCCTGGCGGGAGATGCGGATCTGGGTGCCGTCCGGGTGGGTCATGGCGTCCGGCTCCTGGCACAGGTCCAGCAGCGTGCGGGATACCCGGTTGGTCACGTCCATGAAGGCCATGCGGCTGACCTGGCGTGAAGTGCGCAGCAGGCGATGGGTCAGCTGGGAACCGATGGCGAACAGTAGCTTGGGGCATTCGGCGGCGAGTGGGCCCTCCAGCAGCTGGAACAGCCGCTCGTAGCTGATCTCTGCCATCTCCACGGCGGTGCGGGTACGCACCAGCGACTCGCGCTGGGCCTGCTCGACGAACAGGCCCATCTCGCCGATGAACTGCCCCCGGTTGATGTAGGCCAGGATCAGCTCACGGCCTTCCTCGTCCTCGGTGCACACCGCCAGCGAGCCTTCGACCACGTAGTACAGTGTGTTGGCCGGATCGCCCGGGCGGATGATCGCGGTCTTGCCGGGGTAGCGGCGGCGATGGCATGCGTCCAGGAAGCGGCCCATCGCGATGGGGTCCGGCGCAAAGCCCGTCGGCGCTTGCGAACGTTCGAAAGCCTGTTGAAGCAAGTATTTGAGTTGGGCCACAGCTGATTCCGATGGGTCGCAATGGCATGGCAGCCCCGGATGAGTGTATGCCGACGGTTTTCCGTCAGGCGTCGCCTACTTGCCATGTGTCAGGGCGATTATTGCAGACAACCGGGGCACAAAATCCACAAATTAAATCGATCCACCCCGGGCGTGTTCAATTCCTGAGCGTCTTGCCTCATAATTTCACCCCCTCGGTGTAGGGACCCTTTGTCTTATGCCGTACACAAGCGCCGGGCAGAATGACGCCCCGTCGCTTACATCACCTGCGGGGACCCTAGCTGCTAACCCGCGTCTACTGCTGGCCGTTCCTCCCGGCCTCGGAGAGTCGCTGTGGTCAAACCGCTTCCCCGCCTTCGTCTGCAAGGTTTCAACAACCTTACCAAGGCGCTCAGCTTCAACATCTACGACATCTGCTATGCGGTGTCCGAACAGCAGCGCCAGAACTACATCGAGTACATCGATGAGCAGTACGACGCCGATCGCCTGACCCAGATCCTCACGGATGTGGCCGAGATCATCGGCGCCAACATCCTGAACATCGCCCGCCAGGACTACGACCCGCAGGGCGCATCGGTCACCATCCTGATCTCGGAAGAACCGGTGGTCGAGAAGCTGGGCCGCGACACCATCTCCGGTGCCGTCGTCGCCCACATGGACAAGAGCCACATCACCGTCCATACCTACCCGGAAACGCATCCGCACAACGGCATCGCGACATTTCGCGCGGACATCGACGTGGCTACGTGCGGCGTCATCTCGCCGCTGAAGGCACTGAACTACCTGATCGACAGCTTCGAGTCGGACATCGTGATTGCCGACTACCGCGTGCGCGGCTTCACGCGCGACGTGAAGGGCAAGAAGCACTTCATCGACCACAAGATCAATTCGGTGCAGGACTACCTCGCCAAGCACATCCGTCAGAAGTACGAGATGTTCGACGTGAACGTCTACCAGGAAAACATCTTCCACACCAAGATGCACATCAAGGACTTCGACCTCGACACCTACCTGTTCGAGGCCCAGGCCGACGATCTCTCCTTCAAGGAGCGCCAGCGCATCGAATCGCTGCTGCGCCGGGAAATCGAGGAGCTGTTCCACGGCCGCAACCTGATGTGATTCACGAAACCCCGCGAAAAAGCGGGGTTTTTTTTGCCTGTCCTTTGTTCAGGCCGGCGCCGTCGCCCGGATGAAGTCGATGAAGGCGCGCAGGGGCGCGGGTACCAGGCGTCGTCCGGGGTAGTAGAGGAACGGGCCCGGGAACGACAGCCACCAGGATGCCAGCACGGGTTCGAGCGCACCGCTGTCCAGGTGTGGCCGCAGCCAGTCCTCGAACAGCATGACGATGCCCGTGCCGGCGATGGCCGCATCCACCGCGAGGTCGGTGGCGCCGCCGATCCGGACCACCAGTGGGCCGGTCGGCTCGACCCAGACCGTTTCGCCGTCCCTCTCGAATTCCCAGGCGGGCATGTTGCCGCTGGCGAACCGCCCGCGCAGGCAGGCGTGCCCCAGCAGCTCGCGCGGGTGCGCCGGGCGGCCGTGGCGATCCAGGTACGCCGGCGAGGCGGCCGTGGCGAAGCGCTGGACCCGGGGGCCGATCGGTATCGCGATCATGTCCTGCTCCAGGCGCTCGTCGTAGCGGATACCGGCGTCGCAGCCGGCCGCGAGGACATCGACGAAGCTCTCGTCCGTGAGGACCTCGAGCCGGATATCCGGATAAGCCGCCAGGAAGGTCGGGACAAGAGCCGGCAGGACCAGTCGGGAGGCGCTCATGGGAACGTTCAGGCGCAGCGTTCCGGCGGGGCGATCGCGGAAGCTGTTGACGACATCCAGCGCCTGTCCCACCTCGGCCAGGGCCGGCGCGAGGCGATCGAGCAGGCCGCGACCGGCCTCGGTCGGCGCCACGCTGCGCGTGGTGCGATTCAGCAGGCGCACCCCGAGACGGGCCTCCAGCCGGCGGACCGCCTCGCTCAGGGCGGAGGCGCTGCCGCCGCTCAGGCGCGCCCCTTCGCGAAATCCGCCGGCCGTCGCGACGGTGACGAAGGCATGCAGGTCGCCGAGGTCCGCTTTCATGGTCATCTCCTGGACATGGGGTGTGCGGAATGCGGGACAGGCCGTGCCGATTGTGCCCTCTTATCGGCTTATCCGTCGGCGCCTACGCTACGCACTCACTCAATCGGGAGTTCTTCCATGACCACGATCCAGACGTCGGGCACCTTCCATCTCGGCGACCTTCCGGTCCATCGGCTGGGCTACGGGGCTATGCAGCTGGCCGGCCCGGGGGTGTTCGGCCCGCCGAAGGACCGCGATGCCGCGTTGGCCGTGCTGCGTGCCGCCGTGGAACAGGGCGTGGACCATATCGACACCAGCGACTTCTACGGTCCGCATGTCACCAACCAGCTGATTCGCGAGGCCCTGCATCCGTACCGCGACGACCTGGTCATCGTGACCAAGATCGGCGCGCGCCGCGACGAAAAGGGTGGTTGGCTGCCCGCCTTCTCCCCGGGGGAGCTCACCGCCGCCGTGCACGACAACCTGCGGAACCTGGGCCGTGACGTGCTCGACGTGGTGAACCTCCGGGTGATGTTCGACACCCATGGCCCCGCGGAAGGGTCCATCGCGCCCATGCTGGAAACGGTGGCGGGCCTTCAGAAGCAAGGCCTGGTGCGGCACATCGGGCTGAGCAACATCACTCCGACCCAGTTGGCCGAAGGCCGTGGCCTGTGCGACATCGTCTGCGTCCAGAACATGTACAACCTGGCCCAGCGCGCGGACGACGCGTTCATCGATGACCTGAAGGCGGCCGGTATCGCCTACGTGCCCTTCTTCCCGCTGGGCGGGTTCAGTCCACTGCAGTCGGATACGCTGAGCGGCATCGCCACGCGTCTGGGCGCAACGCCCATGCAGGTGGCCCTGGCGTGGTTGCTGCACCGCTCGCCGAACATCCTGTTGATCCCCGGCACGTCATCGGTCGCCCACCTGACCGAGAACCTGGCCGCCGCCGATCTCACGCTGGACGCCGATGTGCTGCGCGAACTGGACGCCGTGGGCAGGGCGGCCTGACCGGAGCCGCCTTCACGCACGCATGCCTAGGATGTAGGGCATGCGCGCGCTGCTGCTTTTCGTCCTCTTGCTGTTCGTCGTCGCCCTGGTCGGGACGAGTGGCTGGCGGCCGCCGGATCGTTACAACCCGTGGGCGCCGCTGGACCTCACTGCACCGACGGATCTCTTTCTTCGCTACAAGCTGGACCGCCTCGGTGGCAACCCCGCGATGTGCCGGGCCGCCCTCCGGCATGCCGGCGCCGTCTTCGTTCCGCTGGCCGACCACGAGGAAGTCGGAGGCTGCGGCTGGAGCGATGCCGTGCGCGTGTCCGCCCTGGGCGAGGCGCGGCTGGGGTCGCCCGTCATGCTCACCTGCCCGTTAGCCGCCGCGATGGTGTTATTCGAGCGGAGGGCGCTGCAACCGGGCGCCAGGGCGGCGTTCGGTTCACCCGTGCGCGTGATCGAGCATGTGGGCAGCTACGCCTGCCGTAATGTCTATCACCGCAACGATGCGCCGCTGAGTCGCCACGCGCGGGCCGACGCGATCGACCTCACGGCGTTCCGCCTGGCCGACGGCCGGCGCATCGTCGTCGCGCGTGACTGGAGCGCCCCGCGCGAGGGGCCTTTCCTGCACGGGCTGCAGGCTGACGGTTGCGGTTATTTCGGCGCGTTGTTGGGGCCGGATTACAACGCCGCCCACCGCACGCACTTCCATGCGCAGGGAAGCGGCTACGGCGGCTGCCGCTAGATGCGGTAGGCCACGGTCTTCATCACGGCCGAGGCCGCCTGCATCAAACGGGGCAGGGGCCAGGGCAGCGCGATGCCACCACGGACCTGCGCCGCATCCGCGTGGCGCACCTCGTCTTCCTGCATGCGCGCGAGGATCGCCCGGGATCGTTCGTCTTGCGGTGGCAGGCGCGTGAGATGCTCGGCAAGGTGCGCTTCCACCTGGCGTTCCGTTTCCACGACGAAACCCAGGCTGATCGGATCGCCGATGGCCGCGGCCGCGACACCGATCGCATAACTGCCCGCATACCACAGGGGATTGAGCAGGCTGGGGCGGCTGTCGAGCTGGCTGAGCCGCTCGGCACACCAGGCCAGGTGATCCGTTTCCTCGCGGGCGGCGTGCATCAGGTGTGCGCGGGTTTCGTCGGTGCGCGCCAGGGCGGCCTGGCCGACGTAGAGCGCCTGCGCGCACACCTCGCCCACATGGTTGATCCGCATCAGTCCGGCCGCATGGCGGCGCTCCAGCTCCGACATCGGTGCCTCGGGCACGGTATCGCCGGGCGACGGACGCGCCGCTTCCGGCGAGCCCGCGACGGCCTCCATGGCGCGCTCCACACCGGCCAGCAGGCGATCGAGGGGGCTGAGCGTGCGAACGGGCATGATCGAAAACTCCTGACGAAACGGGATACGTCACGTTACAATGCGCGGGTACCGGGAAAAGGTGAAGTCGCTGCGGCCGCTTGTCGCGCCAGTCGTCCTTTCGCTTCCCGAGGCTTGTGAAACGGGCCGTTCATCATGTTATGATTGTCGGCCCGAAGCTCACCTGCACGGTGGGCTTGCGCGATGAGGGAAAAGTCCGCTATTCTCTCGCGCCTTTGCTTTCACCGATTCCGTGTTCCGCCCATCAAGGCGGCAAACCAGGTATTTGAAATGAAAACGTTCACCGCCAAGCCGGAAAGCGTCAAGCGTGATTGGTTCGTGGTCGATGCCACGAACAAGACGCTCGGTCGTCTCTCGACCGAGATCGCGCGTCGCCTCCGCGGCAAGCACAAGCCCGAGTTCACCCCGCACGTCGATACCGGCGACTACATCGTCGTGATCAACGCCGAGAAGGTGGCCGTGACCGGTGCGAAGCTGGACGACAAGATGTACCACCGCTTCACCGGCTACGTCGGCAACCTGAAGACCACCAGTCTCAAGGATCTGCTCGCCACGCACCCGGAGCGAGTCATCGAAATCGCCGTCAAGGGCATGCTGCCGAAAAACCCGCTGGGTCGTGCCATGTACCGCAAGCTCAAGGTGTACGGCGGCGCCGAGCACCCGCATACCGCGCAGCTGCCCCAGGCGCTGGAAATCTAAGGAAACGACATGGCTACCCAGCAGAATTACGGTACCGGCCGCCGCAAGACCTCCGCCGCTCGCGTGTTCCTTCGCAAGGGCACCGGTGGTATTGTGGTCAACGGCAAGCCGCTTGATCAGTTCTTCGGTCGCGAGACCTCGCGCATGATTGTTCGTCAGCCGCTCGAACTTACCGAAAATGTCGATAAGTTTGATATCATGGTGACGGTGGCAGGCGGTGGCATTACGGGTCAGGCCGGTGCGATTCGTCTCGGCATCTCCCGCGCCCTCGTCGAATACGACGAAGCGCTGAAGTCGCCGCTGCGCAAGGCTGGTTTCATGACCCGCGACGCCCGTGAAGTCGAGCGTAAGAAGGTCGGTCTCCATAAGGCTCGTCGCGCCACGCAGTTCTCGAAGCGCTAATCCCGCTTCAAAGTTCGACGCTTCAAGGTCAGAGCGCGTCGAAACCCGTTTTATTGGGAGATCGTCTAACGGTAGGACGACAGCCTCTGACGCTGTCTATCTAGGTTCGAATCCTAGTCTCCCAGCCAAACAAGAAAGGGCCCTGAGCAATCAGGGCCCTTTTCTTTTGTCTTGAAGATCGTTGCAGGCGTCGGTCGGACGATCCTCGGCGACACGCCGATCGTGGCAAGCAATGATTGCCTCGGCGCGTCGGTGGAGTACATGAGCGCGTGCGATGGCGCGTCGTGCGTCCATGACGGCCAGCCAAGAGCAGAGCGTCAACGAAAGGATCGTCGAGCTCATGCATAGCAACAATGCGGCGCGCGCGGCTGATTGCGTGCGCGTGGATCGCGAATCATCCCTGCGGTCGGCCTCCGGGTGCTCTTCCCGGGGTCGCGCACGGTGCCTGGTGGCGATGGGACGCGTATAGGACAGCTTCACTGTAAAGCACGCCTGGTTCTGCAGCCAGCGCGCGGCATGTCGCGTCGCCATGGGACGACACACGTGGGCGCCATCGAACAGCCACTGCCCTGTCTCGGCGCTCCCGCACCCCCGCGCCTGTCCGTCTATGAGGTCGGCGATCGGTGCGACGATGCGATAGCCGCGCTTGCGCACGGTAGCCACGTAGCGTGGTGCCCTCGCGTCGTCGCCCAGCCCCTTGCGAAGCATGGCGACCGCCTTGTGCACCGGATTGTCGCCATGGAATTCGCCTGGCCAGCACCGATCGAGCAACCGGTCGATGCTGACGACATCGCCGGCAGCCTCGACCAGGCACAGGAGCACATCAAGATGCTTGGGCTCGAGTGACGTTCGCACCTCGCCACGCTCCAGCACGGCCTGGCGCGGACGCACTGTCCAATCGCCCAACGTAAACGCATTGGTGGCGTCTCTAAGTGGTTTCATCGCTTGGTTGCGCCGATGACAATGGCCTTAACTCCTCGTCGACCATGGAAAAGTGGGGCTCGTAAGGTTTCCGGAAGGACAGGGCATGGCCGCGACGGCCACGCTCCGTCATTCCTTCCCCGGAAACATCCCCATGTCATCAATGTCCATGAATCCATGCGCCACCCAGTCGACACGCGCCCCGTCCATCCGTTTTCCTCCTGGCTCGGGTCCGGATGGACGTCTGAACGTCATTCTTGCGGACGAACAGGCCGTCGTCCGCGAAGGTGTCGCCGCCTTGCTGACCAGGCACGCCGGCATCGCTATCGCCGGTAGCACCAGTGACGGCGAAGAATGCGCGCGGCTCGGCATGCGCGACGACGCCGACCTCATCATCTTCGGTAGCCTGTCGTCAGGATCGCGTGGCATCGACGTCGTTCGTCGCATGGCCGCGTATCGACCACGATTACGCATGCTGTGTCTCTCATCCCACGACGACGCACGTTCAGTGCGCGCGGCGTTTGACGCGGGTGTGCACGGCTATGTGGCCAAGCGTTGTTCGTTCGCGGTGCTCGCCGAAGCCATCGAACGCGTTTTTCGCTGCGGCTGTTACGTCAGTCCCGATATCGCGCATGTCCTCGTGGATGGTTTTCGTTCGCGATGCGGCATGCCGGATGCACGCGTCACCCGCCTCAGTGCACGCGAGCGCGAGGTGGCAAGGCTATATGCCGAAGGTCTCGCCACGCGCGAGATCGCCGAAAAGCTTCACCTCAGCATGAAGACGGTCGGTACGCATCGCGATCATGTGATGGAGAAGCTCGGCGTGCGTGGCATAGCGAGGCTGACGCGCTACGCCATTCGTGAGGGCCTGGTGGCGCTGGATATGTGATCGACATCGTAGACCTCGCCCACCCGACTGCAAATCAGTGCTCGACCGATATGCGTTACGCGAGTGGTCGCGCATAGTTCACCCAACGGCAGACAACGCCAAGGAAGCAAAACATCATGGCCGATTTTCATCGATTCGCTCCCATCCTCTTCAGTCACGAAGGCGGTTACGTCAACGACCCGCACGACCCGGGCGGCGCCACGAACCGTGGCATCACACTGGCGACGTTCGCCCATTGCGCACGCGAACTGCTGGGCATCGCTCCAACGATCGACGCCTTGCGCGAACTCACCGAAATGCAGGCGGCGACGATCTACAAGGCACTGTACTGGGACGCGATACGTGGTGACGAGTTTGCTTCGCAGCACCTCGCCAACATGGTGTGCGACTTCCAGGTCAACGCTGGAGCCGCTTCGGCACGGCTGTTGCAGCGCGTGCTAAACAGCCTTGGTGCACAGCCGCGCCTGCATGTCGACGGCAGGGTAGGGAAAGCGACGATGAAGGCATTGCGCGAGGCCGATGCGCATCGTGTGCAGGCGCTCTTCCAGGAAGGTCGTCGCGACTATTACCGCAATCTGGTGACGCTGCGGCCAAGCCTGGCTCGCTTCCTCAAGGGTTGGTTGCGTCGCGTGGACAGTTTCGACGTTACCTCCGACACGACGCGGAGTGCCTGACGGATGCCCACGCAAACGCCATTACCCGGCCTGATCGAAGCCATGGCCAGTGCCGTCATCGACGCCCAGGATCGCATCGAAAAAAGGCAGATGGCCTACCTGGGCGACTATTTCGACGAGGACAACCGACCCAAGAGCATCGTGATCCGCATGCCGTCCATGCGTCCGGATGCGACAGAGGACGATGAAGACCTCTATCGCGCGCCGTTGCTTCCCCTCGTGTCCACGAACCTGCTGCGTATCAAGGATGTCGAGATCAGCTTCGATGTCGATATCGGCAGCCTCACCGATACCGCCGCGGATGCCGTGTCCGAAGGCGACACCATCAAGGACGCGCTGGCCTGGGGGCGGCGTGGCGAGCGCAAGCGTCCCACCGTGCACGTCGACACCACCATTCGTTCCAGCGAGCACACATCCGGCTCGGTGCACGTGGTGATGCGTGTGGAGGGTACCGATCCCACGGAAGGCACGGCGCGCCTCATGAACCACCTGGCACAGACCCAGGGCGTGTTCCAGACGTTCAGGTACGAGGAGTGACAGCACCCGCGTACCGGACCGTGATGCACATGGCGTGTGTCACGTCGTAAACCACAGAAAAGGAGCTTCACATGTCCGAAATGGTCAACATCGCCCAGCAATTCCAGGGCCTGCCGATGGGGGACCTCATCGGTGCGCCGCTAGGGGCAGCCTGCGACGCTCAGATCAAGCTCGCGCAGGCCACGGCGGACTTCATCCGCACCGTGGGTTTCCAGAAGAGCGCCGACGGCACCTCGGAAGAAACGCGTACCGCCGCCTTCCGCTTCAAGCGGCCGGTGATCAATCCCGACGGCACCAGCGGGGAGGAAGAAGTGTCGATGGACGTGCCGCTGCTCTCCATCGTCAAGGTGCCCAACCTTGCGGTGAGCACGGTGGATATCACGTTCGACATGGAGGTGAAGTCGTCTTTCGCGGAGACCAACGAGAAGAAGAAAAACGCCGATTTCAGCGTGGAGACGGGATTCAAGGTCGGTGCGTTCTCGCTGAACGCCAAGGTGGCCGGGTCGGTGTCCTCGCACATGCAGAACACCCGTTCGTCGGATAACTCGGCCAAGTACCACCTCAACGTCAAGGCCGAGGACAAGGGTATGCCCGAAGGTCTGGCACGCGTGATGGACATCATGCAGACCGCGTGCGAGCCGCGGGTCAGGAGCCTGGCGCCGCCCGTCGCCGAGGCCAGACAGGAGCCGGCCACCGCCTGACGGTGACGTAGCGACCGCGACGCAGGGACGCGTCGCGGTTCATCACGCGAAGGAGTAACCATGTTCGATCTTTCCGATATCCGCTTCGTCAAGCGCATCGTCGTCGGCAGCAACAACCCGAGCCAGATGAGTACCGAGGAACAGGTGGAAGAGGCGAGGGCACTATTGAATCGCTGTCTGAGCGAGTCTCCCAAAGGGAGCATCGTAGGCCTGGAAAAGAGTTTCACCATCCTGCAGATCGGCGAGCACCAAGTCGTGTTGCAGTGGATCTGCTACCACGTCGGGTTCACCCGAAAGCCCGTGTGGCTCGGCGACGAAAAGTAAATCAAAAGGAGGGAAGCGACATATGTCGAGATCAACCAAAGGGCGCGTTGCGATGGCAATCGTCGCCGGTCTGTTCGTTTTCGATGCCGTGGCAACCGTTCCGCCACTCGCGAACGGCACCATGTGGGCTGGCGTGGCGAACAGCACGAAAGGAAGGGCCATGCATGTGGTGGCGGGTTTCGATGGCGACGCGGTATCGCTTCGTTTCGGCGAGCCGGCGGCCTGCCGCATCGTTGCCACCCCGCTCGATGCGCATGCCGATGTGCATACCTTTCGTTTCAAGGTGTCGCAGAACGGCGGCGCGTTTTGCAGGCTGCTCTATCCGGGCGAGTTGACGCTCACCTCGTTGGCGACAGGATCGGTCGGCGTGCGCTTCGATCGCGGCGAGACAGCCTGGAGCGGCACGCTGGAACGTGTCGGAGACCCATAAGGAGACGATGATGAGCATGGAAGGCATCGCAAGTCTGTGGTTGCTCATGGCAGCGGTGGGCGGCGCGATCATGCCGGTCGCGTTGTACGGCGGCAAGTCGCAGGGCAGGGCCATCGTTCGTGTGATCTGCGGCGCGATGCTCGCCGTGTTCCTGTCCCCTGCGCTCAACAAGCAGTACCTGCCCGATGCCGACCTCGACCTCAAGGCGGCCGTGGCATTCCTCGTCGGCTGCTTCGGCCTCAACGTGACGATCCTTGCGCAGAAGTTGCTGGATCAATATGGCGAAGCGGCAGCCAGTCGTTTTCTCGGTGGCATCTTCAAGGGAGCAGACAAGTGATCGTGGCACTCGTTCTCATCAACCTCATCTCGTGTTGCCTGATCGCGATCAGTGCCTTGTGGCTGGTCACCGATAGCACCAAGGCGAGAGGGGCTCGAATATGCTGCGGCATCATCTGCTGCGGTTCCCTGGTCAACGTGAACGCGTTGTGGGTGGCCTTCGCCAACATGCAACCCAGCCATCCCATGACGTGGCCGACCGAAGCCGTGCTCAATGTCGGGGCTGCGGTACTGCTCGGGCGCTGGGCTCTCAAGGGTTGGCTTGCACGCGCCACGGAGATCGAAACCGTGCCCTGAGTGTTAAGAGACTCCAGCTGTGAGCGTATTCGGCAGCCGGCTCATGGCCTCCGGAAGCGTTGAGGGACAGTGGACGCGTCGGTCGTGGATGTCCCGCGACCGGCGCGTTTCATCCAATCCCCCAGAGGAGTCATCCATGCACAGCCATGTCCGTTCCACCCTTGCCGTTCTCGTGGTCGCCACGCTCGGTCTTGGCCTCGCCCATGCCCAAAGCCAGGCCGCGGCCGCATCGTCGGGTCTGGGCCAGTCCTGGCCCGGCGCCACCGACGTCAGCCTGAGTCCGAACTACCACGTCTACGTGTTCCAGCGCGGGACCACGCGCTACATCCAGGTCAACGACACCACGGGCAAGGTACGGGGTGCCGTGGCCCGCACTCCCTATGCACTGGTCGGTACGCCGGTGGGTTCGGATGCCACGAACGTGGCGACGCCGGACGAGCCGCTTCCGGTCGCCGCGAGCACATCCGGCGAGACGGTCTACAAGGATGAGACAGTGCAGGTATTCATCGCACCGCAGGCGGATGGAACCGTGCGGTTGATGGCGGCCCAGGCGGACTGCAAGAACGCATCGGAGTGCACGTCCAAGGGCCCGTAACGATCAGGGGCGGTTTCAGCCGGTACGCGAACCCGCCCCCTGAATAGCCGGAACGTGGCTCGCCGCCAGTCGGCGAGCCACTCGCACGCCGAACAGCAGGGCGGTCGACAGCACGAAGGCAATCACCACCTGCGCGCGGATCATCGACGGGTCCTGCAGTTCGAACGAGGTACTGGCCATGGCGGCGCTGGCCAGCAACCCGGTAATGGCCGTGCCGTGCCAACCATGGCGCAGGGTGAGCACAAGGACGGGAACGGCCATGGCGATACGTGCCACCTGCAGCCAAGCGCCTTCCGTCAGCGAGGCGGCCACCATGGCGCCGACCAGGCATGGCACGGTGATCAACACCATGTCGCGCATGAGCGGGCTGGTCATCGCGTCGCGCCAGTTCATCTTGTGTCCGGCATCGATCAGCCGCTCGCGCAGAGCAAGGATCGTAGGGGTCAGCGCCAGCGCACCCAGGTAGCATCCCAGCAGCCAGGCCAGAACGATCTGGGCGGTGAGATCGGGAGGGGGCGAACCGTCGCCCGGCTTCACGGTCAGGTAGGCCACGATGTTGCCGGCGGTTACCGAAAGCGAACAGAGCAGCGTGGCGGCCAGGATCATGCCCATGTTGATCCTGCCGTCGGCGCGAAGCAGGGATGCCCGCCGCTGCACCCAGATCACGGCGGGCATGCACATGACGATTGGAGGAAACGAGTTGAGCACGGCCCACATCACGCCCAGCATGGAGGCGTGTAGTGCCGACATCTCGGCGATCGGCAGGAACTCGCCGACCGCGAGGGCCGGCCAGAAACGACGGGGCACCAGCAGAAGGCACGCCAGGCGCAGGCCGGCCGGCAGCATCCAGTGCGAAAAAGAGACATTGCGGGTGAGTTCATAGCAGGCGGCGTACGCGCCCGCAACGGCGATGCTACGCCCCCAGTCCAACGGATCCGTGTTGTTTGCTCTCACATCCGCCCCCCACCAGCCTCTCGATTGGATCGATCGAAGTCGCCGGAAGCGGCACTTTCCACGATCCACGGTTCTAGTCTGAAGGGTTATCGGCGCCGTCGCCATCGAATGGAGCAAAATTTGACAAATTTGCCGATTCGGCACGCGGAAGGCACCCATCGCTACACTCAGCCCATGATCGACGATGCGCATTTCACCCATGGATTGGCCGGCGACCAGCAGGTTCCCGACTGGCCGCCCCTGGCTGCGGACGAGGTCTCGTCGGTGCTGGCGGGCTATTCCGCACTGGGCGCCACGGGCAACATCCTGTGGCACAGCCCGCGTCCGCTGTCCGCGGCGGCCAGGGTCGCCACGGCGGATGGCGAGGTCTTCGTCAAACGGCATCACCGGCGGGTACGTGACGTCCTTACGCTGGGCGAGGAACATCGCTTCGCCGGGCATGTGCGCTCACGGGGCATACCCGTGCCGGCGGTGCTGGCCGACGCCGCGGGTCGCTCCGCCGTCGCCCAGGGCGACTGGGTCTACGAGGTGCACCGATGCGCTACCGGCACGGACGTCTACCGCGATGCGTTCTCGTGGTCGCCCATCGGCGGCATCGCACACGCAAGGGTCGCCGGCGCCATGTTGGCCCGCCTGCACCTCGCCGCCGAGGGCTTCGACGCGCCCCAGCGGGGCACGCACCTGCTGGTGGCCCGCGCGGACATCCTCGGCGCACGGGATGCGCTGGGCGCGCTGGCGGACCAGCTGCCGATGCGGCCGGCGCTGGCGGCCTACCTGCACGAACGCGACTGGCGCAGCGAGATTGCGGCGGCCCTCCAGCCCTGGCAGGCACGCTCTGCCGCCGGGATCGCCCGCCAGCCGCCCCTGTGGACACACGGCGACTGGCACGTGTCCAACCTGTGCTGGAGTGCCGCCGGCGACGAGGCACGGATCACCGACGTGCTGGATTTCGGCCTCTGCGCACGCACCTTCGCCCTGTTCGACCTGGCCACCGCCATCGAGCGCAATGCCATCGCCTGGCTCGAACTGGGGCAGGAGACTATCGCGCGTACCGACCTGGCGCTGGCCCTCGTGGAAGGTTATCGCTCCGTGCGGCCCCTCGGCGCGGACGACCTTGCCGTGCTCGCCGACGTGCTGCCGGTGGTCCACGTCGATTTCGCCCTCTCGGAAGTGGAGTATTTCGAAGGCGTCACGCGCCGCCGCGACCATGCCGACGTGGCTTACTACACGTTCCTCCTGGGTCATGCGCGATGGTTCGCCGGCGATGAAGGGCAGGCGCTGCTCGAGGCCCTGCGCCACGCCGATCGTGCTTTCGTGGTTCAATAGGCGTTCTAGAAGCGGGGGTGCCGGGCGAATGCCGGGCTGAGAGAGTCCCTTGGAACCTGACCCGGTTAATACCGGCGTAGGGAGCTTGCTGCACCACGGACGCCCTTGCGGGCGGCGCGGTGCGCCGTCGCTTCGTTCCTGCCCACGAAGACGACGATGACCCTTTCCCGCACCCCCCTTGCCCTCGCCCTGATCGCGCTCGCCCCGTCGGCATGGGCGGCCGACGACACCGCGCCGCCCGCGCAGGCGCGCACCTTGCCCACAGTCGATGTGCACGCCAACACGGCGGACGGGTATCGCGCAGCGGATTCCCAGCTGGATACCTTCGGCAGCTTCGGCAGTGCCACGCTGCACGACACGCCAGCGGCCATCACCGTCATCACCCGCGCGCAGATCGACGATCGCCAGCCGCGTTCGCTGAGCGAACTGGTCCGCGGCGATGCCGCCATCAACGACAACTACGCGCCGGCCGGCTACTACCAGGACATATCCATCCGCGGTTTTCCGCTGGACCTTGCCACGGGTTTCCGCTTCAACGGCATGATCATGTCGGCGGAGCAGTTGCAGGCGCTGGAAGGCAAGGAGCGCGTGGAAGTGCTGAAGGGCCTCGGCGGCCTGGAGGCCGGCGTCGTCGAGCCGGGCGGGCTGATCAACTATGTCAGCAAGCGTCCGGCCGAGGTCCACACGCTGACGCTGGGCACCGACTCGCATGGTTCCGTGTACCAGGCACTCGACCTGGGCACATGGTTCACGCCCATGTTCGGCGTGCGCGTCAACGCCGCCAACGAAAAGATCCACGGCGTGGTCGAGCACACCGATGCCCGGCGCAGTTTCGTCTCGATCGGCGCGGACTGGAAGATCAGCGACCAGGCCACGTTGCTGCTGGATACCGACTACCAGACCAGCGGCGGTCGTTCGGTTTCCGGCTATCAGTTGCTGGGCGGTAACGCTATCCCGCCGCACCCGCATCGCACGCGCCTGCTGGGTTACCAGCCATGGCAGCGCCCGGTCGGCATCCATTCAAGCAATACGTCGCTTCGCTTCAACTACCGGTTCAGTGACACCTGGAACGCGCAGGTATCGGCAGGACACAGCCATACGGTGATCGACGACAACGTCGCTTTCGCTTATGGATGTTTCTACGCCGCCTCGTGCGCCTCGGGCGCCACGCCGGGTTATTTCTTCGCGCCCAACGGCGATTACGATGTCTACGATTTCCGCAGCCCCGACGACACGCGGCAGAACGACGAAGTGCGCGGCGTGGTCACGGGCAGCTTTGCCACGGGAGCGCTGGACCACGAGGTGAACCTGGGTGCCACGGCGTTCCGGCGTACCGTCGACCAGCGTCCCTACGTTTACGATTACGTGGGCACGGCCAACATCGACGATCCGGTGGTACCCGTGTTCGATCCCTCGCCGAACCAGCCCGGCGCCTCGGTGCGCCGGCTGACCAGCTGGCAGCGCACGCTGTTCGCGATCGACAGGGTCCACCTGGGTGAGCAATGGCAGGTGTTGGCCGGCGCGCGCCTGGTCCGGCTGGACGAGCGGGCGTATGACAGTGCCGGCGCCCTGGAGCGTGCTACGCGCCAGACGAAGACGCTGCCGCAGGCCGCCGTGCTGTGGCAGCCGACCGCACCGCTTACCACCTACGTCAGCTATGGTGAAGGCCTTTCGCTGGGCCGCGAGGCCCCGTACTGGACGTCCAATGGCGGTACGACGCTGGCACCTTTGCATTCCCGGCAGGCGGAAGCGGGCATCAAGTATGCGGTGAACGATGCGCTCGACTTGCAGGCCGCGCTCTATCGCATCCGTCAGTCGTACCAGTTCGCGCGCCCGGATGGCACGGCGGAAGGCTTCACCTTCGTGCAGCAGGGGCAGGAAGTCCACACGGGCATCGAGATGAACCTTGCCGGCCGTGTCACCGATCGCCTGCGGATCACCGCCAGCGCGAACATCATCCGCGCGCGCGCGGAAAACACCGGCGCGCCCACGTACGAAGATCACCAGGTGGTCAATGTGCCACGTTGGCGCACGGCCGTGTACGCCGATTACAGCCTGCCCTTCGTGCCCGGGCTCGCCGTTCTCGGCGGCTGGCGGTATGCCAGCAGCAACGTGGCCACGCCCGACGGTTCCACCCGGGTACCGGCATACCATGTGGTCGACGTCGGTTTACGGTATGTCACCGCCGTGGGTGGCCATGCGATGACCTGGCGGCTCAATGTCGACAACGTCTTCAACCGGTTCTACTGGCGCGACACGGGCACGTCCGGTGGCGATGCCTACCTGTTCCCCGGCCTGCCGCGCCTCGCGCGCCTGTCGGTGACCTATGAGCTTTGAGCTGTCCGGTTTCGAAGTGGCCGCCGCCGTGGTCAGCGCGGTGGCCGTGTGGCTGACCGCGCGACGCCATCCCTGGTGCTGGCCCGTGGGCCTGGTGTCGGTGATGGCCTATGCGTGGATCTTCATCGACGCGAAGTTGTACTCGGACACGCTCCTGCAAGTGATCTTCGCCGCGTTGATCCTCTACGGCTGGCATCGCTGGCGGCGCCACCTGGACGACGAGGGCCATGTGCGCGTGGCCGCGCTGGAAAGTCGCCGCGCCGCGCTGCACCTGGCGGTGGGCGCGGCGGCCGCGCTCGCGCTGGGCTACGCCATGCACCGCTGGACGGATGCGTCGCTGCCCTGGCTGGACGCCGGGCTGACCGCCTTCAGCCTCGTCGCCCAGTGGTGGCAGGCGCGTCGGCACGTGGCCGCCTGGTGGCTGTGGATCGGGGTGGACGTGATCTACGTCGGCGAATACATGTACAAGGCGCTCCCGGTCACGGCGGTGCTCTATGCCGCGTTCGTGGTGCTGGCCGTGCTGGGCCTGCGCGCGTGGCGTCGCGAGCCCGCGGGCGGCCCGGCGTCGGCGACCTGAGCGGCCTCAGAGCTTGGGAATGCGGATGCGGCTGACCATCAGCGCACCGGATACGGCGAACATGAGCGAAAGCGGATGCAACGTCAGCGTGGCCAGACGCACGCTGCCCAGCCACATCGCGTCGTGCAGCGCGCCGGCACCGGCCGCGGCGCAGAGCACCGCCACCAGCAGAATCGAGGTGGGGATGGGCGTGCCCTCGAAGTGGGTGACCTTGCCCTCCTCGTTGGCCAGTCCTTCCGCGGTGACGTTGTAACGGGCCAGGCGCGAGACACCGCAGCAGACGAACATCAGCAGGATGGCGCGATCCAGGCCGCCCTGCATGCCGCAGCCGTAGCCGATGACGGCGGGCGCGACGCCGAAGGAGATCACGTCGGCCAGGGAGTCCAGTTCACGGCCGAGCAGCGAGGCCCGTTGGCGCCAGCGGGCGATACGCCCGTCGAGCACGTCGAACACCAGCGCCAGCAGCACAAGGCCGCACGCCATGTAGAGGTGCCACACACCGCCTTCCTGCAGGTAGGTCATCGTCGAGAACAACGCACCCACGCCGCTGGCCGCGTTGCCGAGCGTGAACCAGTCGGCCAGCGCGAAGTCGCGGATCATGGAAAACGGTCGCGGTTTCGGGTTCATCGGCAGGCTCGGGTGGGACGGGGCGCCAGTCTACAAGGCCCGGCGGTCGGTACGGCGTGCACGGGCGGCCGCGAAGCCGCCCGATTTTTCAGAATCCTTCCATAGTCCGGCGCGGTATCGGCGGGCATGATGTTGCTGTCGCCGCCGGTGGCGCGGTGTGGCTCAAGGATTTGAGCCCGGCCGCCACCGGCGAACGTCAGCGGCCGGGCGTGGGACGCGTCCCGGCCGCTTCTTTCTTCAGTGCCTGGGCGACGCACCCCAGTCGTTCGGGCCGAACTTCAGGTGAAGCACCGCGTGCGTGCTGTCGTCACCCGGTGGCTTGTAATCCAGCGAGGTGCAGCCCGTCGCCAGTTGGCGCCGCGCCGCGGTCACCATAGCCTTGCTCATCTGCGTGGCGTACGTCGGTCCACCCGGTCGGGACATCGCGATGGCGATGCCGAAGCCGTCCGGGCTCACCCCGTCGGTGAAATCCGCCGGAGCGCGCTGGCCGCTGGGCAGCGCCACGATATCCATCTTCCGCCCGCAGCCGCCGACACTGACGATGTCCACGCCATTGAGCAGGCTGCCGATGAATCCGTCCGCACGCTCGGCCAGCGAGTCGACCGCCTCCACCGTCGTGCTCAGCCGGATCTTGATGTAGTAAAGCTTGCGATAGAACAGGTAGGCGCGCGAGGTGAGCATGTCCTGCTGCGCATCGAACACGATCGGCAGGAAGCGGCCCTGGAGTTTCCTGCCGCCGCCCAGGAGGGCTGTGTACGGAGCTTCGTCGCCCCACCACACGTTCCGGTAGATCTCCTGGCGCTCGGCATAGGCTACCGACTCGCGGAAATCGTCGGCGGCCTGCCTGAGCATTTTCGTCGGGTCGCCTTCACCTGCGGGATAGATGAACACATCGGCGATGATCCAGTCGGCGTCGTCGAGGTGATAACGCAGCGATACGCCGGCGGCGATATCGCCCTCGTCCGCGTAATTCTTCACCGCCGTGAGGCTGGCGCCAGGAAGGCGTTTGAGCGCGACGATCCACGTGTCGTCGACAACGCCACGATGGCTCTGTGCGTCGGGAAACACCATCGGTGGCGCCACGGGCGCATCCTGCGCCATCACAGCGGATGCGCTTGCCAGCCCGAGCACTACGGGAAACGCCTTCCACCGCCACATCTTCAAACCAACCCCTGAAAAAAAGTACCCGATCCCCGTGCGTGCACTATAGCCATCCGCCGGGCTCAGCGGGAGCGGGTGGACGCACGCAGACGCCGACGAAGGAACGCCAGCGTCAGGGCCTCCAGCTTGCGCGATGCGTGTGCCCCGGTCGGCGGCACATGCCGGTGCAGTTCGCCGTCCAGCCAACCCGCGAACACTTCCGGATGGATATACGAGGCGCGGCAGACCGCTGGCGTGTTGCCCAATACCGCCGCCACCTGCTTGACGGCGCCGGCCAGGGTGGCGCGCAGTGCCGTGTCACCGCCTTTTTCGGGATGCGGGGTGCCAGCGAGCGTGGCCACCGCGTTCACCGTGCCGCCCCAGGTGCGGAAGTCCTTGGCGGTGAATTCACCGCCGGTGACTTCGCGCAGGTAGTCGTTGACCATGCCGGAATCGACGGGCTGTCGGTGCCCCTCGTCGTCCAGGTACTGAAACAGGCGTTGCCCGGGCAATTCCTGCACCCGGCGCACCGCCTTGACCAGGCGCGGATCGTCCAGCTGAACATCGCGCCATTGCCCGCTCTTGCCACGGAAATGGAAGTCGATACGACCGCGGTGCACAGCGACATGGCGCGACAACAAGGTGGTCAGGCCGAAGGATTTGTTCTGCTTCGCATAGACATCGTTGCCGATGCGGATCATCGTTTCCTCGAGCAGACTGACGATCAGGGCGAGCACCTTTTCCCGGGGCAGGCCGGGCAACGCCAGGTCCTTGCGCAGCCGCCGCCGCAGGGTGGGCAGCACCTTGCCGAACTCCAGGATGCGCTCGAACTTGCCGCGGTCGCGCACGTTGCGCCACTCCACGTGGTACCGGTACTGCTTGCGTGCCCGCGCGTCGCGACCCGTGGCCTGCAGGTGCCCACGCTCGTTCGGGCAGATCCACACGTGGCTATACGCCGGCGGAATGGCCAGGGAGCGAATCCGGGTCAATACCTGCTCGTCGGTGATCCGTTTACCGTTCGCGTCCAGGTAGGCAAACGTCCGGCCGCGCTTGCATCGCGTGATGCCCTGGTCGGTATCGCAGACGTAGACAAGGCCCGCCGCTTTCGCGTGGGCCTGTTCGGCGGAGACGACCACAAGGGCGTCGGAGGGCGGCTTTCGGGACATGGCCGGAGTGTGATCCGGCGGGCGATCAAGGCCCGGTGAACGCGGCGTCAGCCCACGCGGCAGAACACCGCCTTGAGGTAACGGTTCTCCGGCACGTTGCTCGCCACCGGGTGATCCGCGCCGGCGCCATCCACGTGAAGGACCTGGATATCACGGCCCGCGTTGAGGGCCACGCGCCGGATCATCTCGAGGAAGTCGTCCTCGCTGACCAGGCCGGTGCACGAGCAGGTCAGCAGGATGCCGCCGGGGGCCAGCACATCCAGCGCCGTGCGGTTCATGGCGAAGTACTTCTTCAGCGCGTTGACCACCTGGTTGCGGTCGCGGGTGAGCTTGGGCGGATCGAGCACGATGGCGTCCCAGGTGTCGCCCCGGGCGATCGCGGCGCGCAGCCATTCGAACACGTCGCCCTGCTCGAAGCTGGCCTCGACACCGTTCATGCGGGCGTTCTCGCGGGCCACCTCGAGAATGGCGGCGTCCGCATCGACGCCGATGGCTGAACGTGCGCCGGCCTTCATCGCGTGGACGGCGAAGCCGCCGGCGTTGCAGCACAGGTCCAGCACGCGACGACCCTGTGCCAGCCGTGCGAAGCGCAGCCGGTTGTCGCGCTGGTCGGCGAAGAAGCCGGTCTTGTGGCCCAGCCCCGGTGCCGCGTGGAACGACAGGCCGTGCTCCTTCACGTCCACGGCGGCGGGGGCGTCATTGGAGCGTACGTCGAAGGATTCCTGGCGCTGCACGTGCTGTTCGGCGAACCAGTAGAGCGAGGCGCCGGGGAAGTGTTTCTGCAGCTCGGCGTGGACGACCTCGCGGAAGCGCCACATGCCGGCCGCGAAATACTCGACCACGAGGTGGTCGGCATAACGGTCGACCACGAGGCCCGACAGGCCATCGCCCTCGCTGTGCACCACGCGCCAGGCGTCGCTCACCTCGTCCAGGCGGAGCAGCCCACGCCGCAGTTCTACCGCGCGTGCGATGCGTGCGGCGATCCAGCCCTCGTCGACGGCCTGGTCGGGATCCGTGGTGAGCAGGCGCAGGGCGACGCGGGCATGCCCGTTCCAGAAGCCGCGGCCGACGAAGCGGCCCTTCGCGTCTTGCACGTCGACGACGGTGCCGGGCGGCAGGCGATCGTCGGGCTTGACGATCTGGGCGGACCAGACCCACGGGTGGCCGGGCAGGCGGTCGGTCTTGAGGCGGATGACGGGCAACGAGGACGTGTTCATTCGCCCATGATAGCGGGGATGCCGCGGTTCAGCGGCCGAAACGCAGCACCAGCCAGGAAACCAGTGCCAGCACGTTGATGCCCAGGTGCGCTGCGGACGGCCCGCCCAGCGCGAGCAGCCAGCCGTGCTCGGCGATGGCCCAGTCGAAGCCGAGATGTGGCGAGCGCTGCAACGTCAGCGATACGTTGGCGAACGCGCCGCTGGACAGCGCGTAGCTGAACATCGGCGTGGCCACCAGGGGCGCCTGCAGGAACTGAGCCCAGATCGACATCGAGGTGCCACGCCCGTCATTGCTGGCCAGCAGCACGCCCGCCACGAGGATGAAGCCGAACAGCAGCACGCCCAGCACGGCGACGATGGCATCCACGCCGCTGAAGCGGCCGTTGAGCAGGCGCTCGAACTGGTGGACCAGACCGAACAGGCCGCCGGCGATCTCGAACACGGCGATGACACGGGTGAAGAAGGAATTCAAGGCGGTCTCCACGAAAACAGGGGGATACAAGGGCAGGAACGAAAAGGCGGGCGGGTATCAGAGATCGTCGGCGATGTCGTGCAGGTCGGCGATGTGCTGTTCCCACCAGCGCGGCTCGGCCGCGAACGGAAACGCGGCGGGGAACGCGGGATCGTGCCAGCGCTCGGCGATCCATCCGGCGTAGTGCACCTGGCGCATCGCGCGCAGTGCCGGCACCAGCGCCAGCTCGGTGGGGTCGAATTCGCGGAACTGGCCGTAGCCCTCGAGCAGGGCATCCATCATGGCGTCGTCGCCGGCAAGCATCCACAGGTCCTGCACGGCCGGCCCCATGCGTGCGTCGTCCAGGTCGACGAAGTGCGGTCCCGCGTCGGTCCACAGCACGTTGCCGGGGTGGCAGTCGCCATGCAGGCGGATGCGGCGCACGGGGCCCACCGCCTCGATACGGTTCGCCACGGCCTCCTCGACACGCGCGGCGGCATGGCGATAGGCGTCGAACAGATGGGCGGGCAACAGATCCGAGCCCAGCGTGGCCCGCACCGGCGCGTCGATCATCGTCGCCCGGTCCAGCGTGCCACGGGCACGGAACGGCTCGCGTGCGCCGAGGGCATGCATGCGGGCGAGCAGCCGGCCCAGCCACATGAGCTGGTCGGGCGATTCCAGCGAAGGCGCCCGCCCGCCGCGGCGTGGATACACCGCGTAGCGGTAACCGGCATGGAGCAGCATGCTGCGACCGTCGAACACCAGCGGGTCCACCATCGGCAGTTCCGCCCCGGCCAACTCGCGGGCGAAGGCGTGTTCCTCCTCGATGGCCGCATCGGTCCAGCGGCCTGGACGATAGAACTTCACCACCACGAAACCTCCGTCTTCCAGTCCCACCTGGAAGACGCGGTTCTCGTAGCTGTTCAGCGTGAGCAGCCGGCCATCACTCCAGCGGCCCGTGGCATCCACGGCCGCGAGCACGACATCGGGTGAGAGGGCGGCGTAGGGGGCGCCTTCGCTCACGAACGCAGGTTTCCCGGCGCGCCGCCGCGCGCCGCGACCACGGCCATGGTCAGGCGTGACAGGCAGACCAGCTTGCCCTCCTCGTCCTCGATGCGGATCTCCCACACCTGCGTGGTCCTGCCCAGGTGTGCCGCACGCGCCGTACCGGTCACCAGGCCGCCGCGCACGCCGCGGATATGGTTGGCGTTGATGTCCAGGCCCACCGCCACCTGCTTCTCGACGTCCAGCGTCAGCAGGGCCGCCGAACTGCCCAGCGTCTCGGCCAGCACTACCGAGGCGCCGCCGTGCAGCAGGCCGAACGGTTGCTGCGTGCGGTGGTCCACCGGCATCGTGCCGCGCAGCCAGTCGTCGCCCGATCCGATGAAACGGATGTCGAGGGTTTCCATCATCGTGCCGCGGCTCCAGCCGTTCAGGCGGTCGAGGTCGACAGGGTCTTTCCAGATGGCCATATGCTGTGTCGTCCCATGAGCAAGCTGTCATTGTCCTACAATGTGCGGGTGCCCACCGTAACCCTGACCACGTCCGGCAAGCGCTTCGACGCCGAAACCGACGAAACCGTGCTCGAAGCCGCGCAGCGTGCGGGCATCGCCTTGCCGTACTCGTGCCGTGGCGGTGTCTGTGGCAGTTGCAAGGCCACCCTCGTCGAGGGCGATTGCGGCTACCCGCACCATCCGCCCGTGGCCTTGTCCGCCTCGGAGAGCGAGCAACACGCCATCCTGTTGTGCCAGGCGGTGCCGCGTGGCGACATCGCCATCCGCGTGCGCGAGATCGCGTCGGTGGAGGACATTCCCCACCGGCGGCTGGACACGACGGTGGCCGAGCGGCGCATGCTCGCTCCCGATGTCGTGGGTATCTGGCTGAAGCCCGTGGACGGCCAGCGCCTGAACTGGCTGCCCGGCCAGTACCTCGATGTCATCCTGGAAGACGGCAAGCATCGCCCGTTCTCGATCGCCAGCGGTCCGCGCCGCGATGGCCTGATCGAACTGCATGTGCGCCACGTGCCTGGCGGCGGGTTTACCTCCTGGGTCTACGAGTCGTTGCAGACCGGGGATCGCCTGGCTATCGAGGCGCCGCTGGGCACCTTCGTGCCGCGTGAGGATTCGGAGCGCCCGATGCTGTTCATGGCGGGCGGCACCGGCTTCGCGCCGGTGAAGGCCATCGTCGAGCACTTCATCGCGCTTGGCACGCGTCGCCCGATGCATGTGTACTGGGGCGCGCGTATCGCGGCCGACCTCTACCTGCGGGACCTGGTCCGCTCGTGGGCGGACCAGGTGCCCAACCTCACCTTCACGCCGGTGCTTTCCGATGCCGATGAGGCGCGGACCGGCGGCATGCGCGAGGGACTGGTGCACGAGGCGCTGCTGGCCGACCATCCGGACCTGGCCGACGTGGACCTCTACATGAGCGGCCCGCCGCCGATGATCGCCGCCGGGCGGCAGCGGTTCGTTGAAGCGGGCTTGCCGGAAGACCGGCTGTATTTCGATTCGTTCGACCTGGCACCCGACGTGCTGGATGCGATCCTGCGCAGTCGGGCCGGCATCCACGGCCTTTAAGGCGGGAGCGCCGGGTTGCCGGCGTTCGCCGGAGCTTCTAGCGTTTGCCCTTGGCCGTGGGCAGCTGTGCGGCCTGCCAGGCGTAGGTGCCGCCCTCCAGCACGAACACGCGGGCGAAGCCGGCCTTGATCAGGCGATTGGCGGCCTTGCCCACGCCACGGCCGTCCTTGTCGATCAGCACGACCGGCATCTCCCTTGCCTTGCTGAGGTCTTTCTGCGTTTCCGGATCGAACTGGCTCATGGCCACGTTCTTCGCACCGGGGACGTGCGCTTTCTCGAAGTCCGCGCTGGCGGAGAGGTCGATGATGAGCGGGGTGTCGCGGTTGATGAGCTGGGTGAGCCCGGCCGGGGTCAGGCTTTTCCACTTGCGGAAGAGGCGGGACACCTCACCGCCGATCAGCACGGCCAGGATGACCACGAACAGCGCCACCAGGGCGGTATGGTTGCTCACGAACTCGGGCAACTTGTGCAGTACGTCGTTCATCGGGTCTTCCGCGTGCCAACAGGGCTAAACGGTCGATTATAGCGGCTTCAGTGCACCGTGAAGTCCGGCAGCCCGGTCATCAGTCGCCATTTGCCCTTCTCGCGGTCGTAATGCCAGCGCTGGCGGTCGACGATGCTGCGCTCCGCCTGCGTGTTGATGTTCACCACGCTGATCTGGACCACCTGCACCACCTCGTCTTCGCCGTCCGGGCGCGGGCCGCCGCCCTCGTCGTAGCCGGTGACGCGCAACTGGGCCAGGCGACCCTGCTCGATCGAGCTCAGCGGATGTTCTTCCGCGTAGGTCGGGTCGATGTAGACCTGGGCGCCGGTGAAATCGCCCCAGCGGATCGAGCCGGCATAGTTCTGCAGGGTCGTGGTCAGCGCCTGGTTGCGCTTGTCCGTGGCGCAGCCGGCGAGGCTGAGCAGGGTGAAGCACAGGGCGGGCAGGGCAAGTCGGCGCATGGCGAGGTCCTTCGGGGCGTCGGCTGGCATTATGCCCGGCGTTTGGCGACGAAGCGTGCGTCCATGCTGGCCAGCGGCTTGCCGTCGTCGCCCGGCACGATGCAGGTGAAGTCAGCGCGGGCGCGGCCCTTGCCGTCCAGCATGGCGAAGAACGACGTCCAGCGCGCGCCGGGCGCCAGCCGGGCCTCGGCGCGCAGATCGGTCCAGACCGGGTCGAGGTAGCGCACCGTCGAGTCGGCCACGAACACGTCGCAGTCGCTGCCGCGTCGGCGCAGCATGGTCTCGACCAGGCTCCAGCAGGCAAGGGTCATCAGGGTGACCAGGCTACCGCCGAAGGCGCAGGCCTTGTCGTTGATGTTGGGGGCCAGGGGCGCGGTCATGACCAGACGCTCGCCATCGAACTCGGCAAGACGCACCTGCATGGCCTGCGCGAGGGGGATGCCGTCGAGGATGAAACGCTCGAGAAGGGCGAGGTCGTGGGTTGTCGAGGTCATAAGCGGCCAAGTCTACGAGGCGAGGCAAACCGTTCGCATCCGTATGGCGACCCAACCTTCGGCATTGGTGCAGCCGACCCCATGTTCCTATGCTCCCGTATCACTCGCCGGATGCCCCTCGTGAGCCGTACCCAGCCGCTTCGCAACGTCACGGTCGTCATCACCCGCCCCGCCGGCACCGCGGGGCCGATGAGCCGGCGTGTGCGCAAGCTGGGCGGTATTCCCGTCAGCGTGCCGGGTCTTTCCCTGCGCGCCACCGAAGACGCCAGCGCCGTCGATGCGGAACTGCGCCGGGCGCTGGAGGGCGACGTGCTGGTGTTCACCAGCCCGGCCGCCGTGCGCTTCGCCGCCGATGTCCTGCCTCTCGCCACGCGTGCGGTGGTCATCGCCGTGGGTCGCGGCACGGCCCGCGCCCTGCGCACCGCCAACCTGCCGGACGCCCGGTTTCCCGAGGCCTCGCAGAACAGCGAGGGCGTGCTGGGCCTGCCCGAACTGGCCGACATCCAGGGCCGGCGGGTGGCCCTGATCGGCGCGCCGGGCGGGCGCGGGGTGCTGCGTGAACAGCTGGCGGCACGGGGTGCCCGGCTCAGCGAGATCCATGTCTACCACCGTGTGGCACCGCGGCTGGATCGCCGCCACATCGATCCCCTGCTGAAACTCACCCGGCGTTCGGCGGTGCTGCTGTCCAGCGCCGAAGCCCTGGATCACCTGCATCGCGCGCTGATCGCGCCGGCCTGGCGCCGGCTGGTCCAGGCCGTGGCCGTCGTCAGCAGCGAACGCCTGCGCGATGTCGCCACGGCGGTGGGCTTCGAGCGCGTGGTGGTGGCTGATTCGGCCATGCCTTCGGATCTCCTCGCCGCGGCCAGCCAGGTGTCGTTCACGCGCCGTTGAGGGATGTAGTCCGTGCGTTGGCGTATGGCCTGCTAGCATGCGCCCCATGACGACCGAGACCCCACCGAGCGATTCCGTTCCGGCGCAGCCCGCCCCGGCTGCCGTGTCCCCGACCGCGCGCGGCACGCGTGCGCCCCACCCGGCGCCACGCCGCGGCGGCGGCGCGCTGGCGATCGCGATCCTGTTCTCGCTGGCCGCGCTGGGTGCCGCCGGTTATGCAGGCTGGACCGTCTGGACCATGCGCCAGGACATCGGCGCCGCCAATGGCCTGCGGGGCCAGGTCGACACGCTGCAAGCCGCAGTGGACGGCCTGCGCGACGACAACGCCAACCTCCGGCGCCGCGTCGGCGATACCGATGGCGTGAACCGCTCCGCGCGCGAAGCGATCCAGGGCGTGTCCGAGCGTACGAAAAATCTCGAGGATGCGGTCGCCAACCTGTCCGAGCGTAGCCTCAGCGGCCATGATGCGATGCTGCTCGATGAAACCGAATCGCTGCTGCGCATGGCGAAGGAACGCTTCGCCCTGTTCGGTGATGCAAACGCTGCGCTGGCGGCCTACGACCTCGCCGACACGACGCTGGCCGCGGTGAACGATGCCGCGTTCTCCACGGTGCGCCAAAGCCTGTCCGCCGAGCGCCAGGCACTGAATGGCATCGCGCCGCCGGCGCGGGCCAGCGACCTGGCGACGCTGGCCGACCTGCGCGCCCAGCTGCCCACGTTGCCGCTGAGGAACAGCGATGCGCCGGCCGATGCCACGCAGGATCGTGGCTTCTGGCAGCGTGCCGGCGATGCCCTCGGCAGCATCGTCAAGGTCAGCCATGACGACGGTACGCCACTGGGGTTGGCGGACGGTCGCATCGCCCGCGAACTGGCGGCGCTGGATGTCGCCAACGCCGAAGCGGCGGTGCTGGCGTATGACGACACCGGCCGGCAGGCTGCCCTGAAGCGGGTGGATGCCACGCTGTCGACACGTTTCGACACGGCATCGCCTGCCGTGCAGGCCGCCCGGTCGCGGGTGACTGCGTTGCTCGCCAGCCAGGCGAAGGGTAATGCGCCCAAGCTCGGCGCCGCGCTGACCGAACTGCGCAGCCTGCGCTCGGTGCACGCCCTCAAGGGCGGCGACACCGCTGCGCCGGCCCATGCCGCCAGTGCATCGGCGCCCGCCGCGACAGCGACTGCGGTGGCCCCGGCCTCGACGCCCCCTGCCGCGCCCGCGCCCGCCACGTCGGCGGCGTCCGCCCCGAAGGCCACGCCATGAAGCTCTGGCGCTGGATCGTCGGTCTGATTCTCGTCGCGGCCATCGCCGCGTTCGCGTGGCATTGGGTGGCGGACGACCCGGGTTACGTGCTCATCCACCTGCGCGGCACCAATGTGCAGATGACCGTGGTCACGGCCGTGGCCATTTTCCTGCTGGCTTGGGCCGCCATCACGCTGCTGGTCGCCCTGATCCGCTGGCCGTTCGGCGCCATGACGCGGCGCCATCGCCACGTGAGTCGTCGGCGCCTGTCGGACGGACTGGTCTCGCTGGTCGAAGGCCGTCACGGTGAAGCCGAGCGCGACCTCAACCGGGCGGCGCGTTATCCATCCGTGCGTGGGCCGGCCCTGCTGGCCGCCGCCGAAGCGGCGGAGCGGCACGGTGAATCCACGCGCGCCCTTGAGACACTAGACCAGGCCGCGCAGGAAACGCCCCGTGCGGCGCGTGTGCTGCGGGCACGCCTGCTGCGTCGCGCGGGTCGTGCGTCGGAAGCGGCGGCCTTGCTGGCGCCTGAAGCCGACAGCGGCGCGCTGACACCCGCGGGCTGGATCGAGTTTGCCGAGGCGTCGCTGGAAACGGGCGAAACGCGTAACGCCGTGAGGGCCATCGAGCCGCTGCAAAAGAGCAGTGAACTGGGCCCCCGCGCCATGGCCGAGCTCGAGTCGCGCGTCGTGGCCGCGTACATCGCCGGCACGCCCGACGGCGCCTCGTTGTCCGCGGCGTGGTCGCAGCTGCCGAAGGGCCAGCGCCGCCTTCCCGCGGTGGTCGACGCGTATGCGCGGCACGCCGCACGGCATGGCCAGACCATGGCCGCGATGGACGAGATCGAAACCGCGCTGCGTCGCGAATGGTCGCCGACCCTCGTGGCGACGTACGGCGGCATGGGCGCCGAAGACATCGACCAGCGCCTGCGCAAGGCGGAAGCCTGGATCGACACCCATCCCAACGATGCCGCGTTGCTGACGGCCGTGGGTCGCATGTGCGTGCGGGTGCGCTTGTGGGGCAAGGCCAGGCCGTACCTCGAGCGGGCGCTTGCCATCGCGCCCAGTGCCGATGCCTGGGAGGCCCTGGGCGACGTGTACGTGGGCGAGGATCATGCCGACATCGCCCAGCGTTGCTATCGCAATGCCCTGGCGCTGGCACGTGGCGAGGCCACCGAAGCCTTGCCCGAGGTTCGCTCGCGTCGCATCGATACCCGCGTAACGGCCGTGGAAGAGCGCGACCAGCACGGCGTGCCGCGCCTGTCGCCCTGAGTCAGCGAGGGGGCACCGGCGGATGCCAGTGCCCCGCGCCCGCGCAGCGATCGGCTCGTGTCTTCAGGCGTTTTACGTCCTCGGGTAATCGGCCTTTCAGCACATCGGGCTTGTCGAGCTCGACGTAGAGTTCGACGCACTGACGCGGTGTATCCGCAGGCACCGTCGAGTAGCCGTTCGCTGTGGTACCGCCCTGGCGCAAGCCGGTGGAGACGAGGTTTGCAATGCCCACCAGCGCGGCCAACACGAATCCGCTGACCGTCAGTCGGGTGGACCGTTGCCCGGACCGCTGTCGTGCCCGCGCCACGTGGGCGGGCAGGTAGGCCGAATCCGGTGCGGCCATGCGTGTCAGTTCGTCGCGCGTCGAGGGCGACTGTGCATCGAACAGGGCCTGCCATGCGCTCAGTGTGGCCGCCGAGAGGTGCAGGCCGATCCACGCCGGATAGCGCTGGTAGAGACGAGCCACGTCGGGCCAGTCGCGCAGCAGCGAGCGGTCCAGCCCCGCCTCCGCGCGGACGAAGCGCGCCAGCCATGCCTCGCGCCAGCCGCTGTCGAGCTGGGCCCAGGCATCGCGCTGCACCATCACGGCTTCGATCCAGCGGCCACGTTCGCCCAGGGACGCCAGGTGGCCCACCTCGCGCCAGTGGCACTGGTCCTCCATCGCCGCGAACACCGCCGCGCGATGGCCGATGCGCTGCAGGCCGATCAGGTCGATCAGGTGTTCCTCGAAGCGTCCCGGCGCGTCGATGTACTGCGTGCGTACTTCGGCCAGGGCCTGCGTGAGCGAGGTCGCCACCTCATCGGGGGTCTGCGCCGCCACGTCGGCGGCAAATCGCCAGGCCAGGACGATCGTGGGATCGGTCGCGGTTCCGACAGCCTCGTTGTGCTCGACGTCGTCACCCGGCGGGAGGGCGACATCGGCCGACGCGTTGCCGGACGGTGGTTCCGCGACATCCTGGGCGGTTTCGTGTGGCGCCTCCGCGCTTACTTCCACGGGGGGCTCACTTGCCGCGGCGTCGGCGGCCATGGCCTCGCACCACGCGCGAGCCGCCTCGTAGGCCTCGCGCAGGTGCGCGAACCCCCGTGGGTCTACCGCCGGGTCGATACGGCGCAGCGCGGCCGCGTAGGCGCGGCGGACCGCCACGCGATCGGCGTGCGCGGGCAGACCCAGCGCCTCCAGGTGCCACGGTGTCGAGGTGGGCGTGCTCATTCCGAGGGTGGCACCGCGAAACGGTGGTCGTGTTCGATGGCGTCGACGGCTTCGCGGAACGCGGTACTGTCCCGGGAAATCAGCCGAGGGTCCTGCGTGGCCAGCACCTGCTCGAAGCGCAGGATGCGCTCGCCCAGACGCTCGCGCACCTCGCCCAGCAGCTGTTCGTAGAGCCGGTCCGCCCGCGCCAGCAACGTGCGGTTCTCCAGCGTGTCGCGTGGATGGATCTTGAGTTCGGCCAGCGCCACCAGACGCCGGGCCACTTCATCGGGGGGCATGTGCGCATCGCCGCTCTCGATCACCGCGCGCGCCACCTCACCCGTGGCCACCACGGTCACTTCCACCTCGAGCAGGCCGTTGACGTCGTAGGTGAACCTCACATCCACGCCCTCGGCATGACCGGGGCCGGGCGATAGCGGCACGGTAACCTCGCCCAGGGCGATATTGTCGCGGACCATGCGCGACTCGCCCTGATAGATGCCGATGCGGATCTGCTTCTGCTGCGGCGATACCGGAACGAATCGCTGCACGCGGCTCACGGGCACCACGGCGTTGCGTTCGATCACCGGCGCGTAGAACCCGGGCGTCTGCGAGCCGTCGTCGAGGAAGCGGGCCACCTCGGTGCCGAGCGTGTAGGGGCAGACATCCGTCATCACCCGCTCGTCGAGCGCCTTGTCCTTCATCTTCAGCCCGGCCTGCACGGCGGCGCCGAGGGCGACCACTTCATCGGGGTTGTGACCCACCGCGGGAAAACGACCGAACATCCGCGTGACCAGCGCGCGGATCATCGGCATGCGCGTGGCGCCGCCGGCCAGCACGATGTTGTCCAGGTCGGCCGCGCGAATGCGGGCATCGCGCAGGGCCCGCTCGATCGGGCGCCAGAGCCGGTTGAGCAGCGGCTGCGCCGCCGTCTCCAGCATGCCGGTGTCGATCGCGACGAGCACCGAGGTGTCTTGCCAGGTCATCTCGAAGGCAACGCTTGCGCGGGTCGTCAGCGCATGTTTGGCAGCCTCGGCGCGGGCCGACAGACGCTGCATGAATACGGCATCGTTGCGCGCCGCTTCGGGCAGGCCCTGGGTAAAGGCGAGATCCACGATCAGCGTGGTGACGTCCTCACCGCCGAGCATGTTGTCGCCGGCGCTTGCCCGCACTTCCATCACGCCATCGAACATCTCCAGCACCGATACGTCGAAGGTGCCGCCGCCCAGATCGAAGACGAGGAACTGGGTTTCGCCGCCGTCGTCGTGCAGGCCATAGGCGAGCGCGGCCGCGGTGGGTTCGTTGAGCAGTCGCTCCACCTTCAGGCCGGCCAGTTCGCCGGCAAGACGCGTCGCCTTGCGTTGGGCATCGGAGAAATACGCCGGCACCGTGACAACCGCCTCGGTAACGGGCTGGCCGAGGTGAGCCTCCGCGTCCGCCTTCAACGAGCGCAGCACGAGGGCGGACAGTTCTTCGGGGCGGTAGTCGCGGTCGCTCAGTCGTACGCTGCGCGTACTGCCCATGTAACGCTTGAACAGCGAGGTGGTGAGCTGGGGATGGGTCTGCAGGCGCTCGCGGGCGGCTTCGCCGACCAGGACACGGCCATCGTCGTCGATGCCCACGCAGGACGGCGTGATCGTGCGGCCGAGGGCATTGGGTATGAGCCGCGGCACGCCGTCGACCCACGCGGCCACGAGGCTGTTGGTGGTGCCCAGATCGATCCCGACGATCATGTATCGCTTTCCCCCGGCGTCCATGGGCCGCGTTGCGGCCCTGGCCGATCGATGGCCCTGGCGCCCCTTACAACACGGTCAGATTGGCGTAAGCGTAAACCAACCACTTGCTGCCGGCATCCTCGAAGTTCACCTGCACACGCATGTGCGAACCCGCACCTTCGGCGCTGACGAGGGTGCCTTCGCCGAACTTCGGATGGCTGACGCGCTGGCCGAGGCGGATGGGCGAAGCCTCCTCAAGGGACGAACCGCCCGAGAAGCGGTCGGCGTAGGCAGGACGCGACACCTGCACGCGAGGGCGCAGTTCGTCGATCAGCTCGGGCGGTATCTCGCCGAGGAAGCGCGAGGGCCGCGCCAGCATCTCGGTACCGTGCATCCGCCGGGATTCCGCATGGGAGAGGAACAGCCGTTCGCGCGCGCGCGTGATGCCCACGTACGCCAGGCGGCGTTCCTCCTCGAGGCGGTTTTCTTCCTCGGTGGAGCGCTGGCTCGGGAACAGGCCTTCCTCCATGCCGACCAGGAACACCACGGGGAACTCCAGGCCCTTGGCCGAGTGCAGCGTCATCAGCTGCACGCAATCGTCCCAAGCCTCGCCCTGGCCTTCGCCGGCTTCCAGCGTGGCATGCGAGAGAAAGGCGGAGAGTTCGTTGAGGCCGGCGTCGATGTCCTCCGGCGTCATCTCGAAGCGGCTGGCCACGTTGACCAGCTCGTCGAGGTTCTCGACGCGCGCCTCGCCGTTGCCGCGCTTGTCGTTCTCGTAGAAATCCCGCAGCGTGGTGTGCAGGATCGCGTGCTCGATCTGTTCGGCCAGGTTGAGCGCGGTGGGGGATTCGTCGCCGCTGACGTTGTCGTGGCCGCCGAAAGTGCGCGCCAGGTTGTCGATCAGGCCGATGAACGCCTTCAGGGCATTCTTGGCCCGCCCGGCCAGCCCGCCGATGGAGGCCTCGGTCAGCGTGGCTTCCCACATCGAGCTGCCGTCGCTGCGTGCACGGCGACGCAGTTCGTCGAGCGTGCGGTCGCCGATGCCGCGCGGCGGCGTGTTCACGGCGCGCTCGAACGCGGCGTCGTCGTGGCGGTTGGAGGCGAGGCGCAGGTAGGCCAGGGCGTCCTTGATCTCGGCACGCTCGAAGAAGCGCAGGCCCCCGTAGACACGGTAGGGCAGGTCGCGCTGGATCAGCTGTTCCTCGAAGTTGCGCGACTGCGCGTTGGAGCGATAAAGGATGGCGCAATCGCGCGCGTTGCCGTGCTCGGCCACGTGCTCGCGGATGCGCTCGATGACGAAGCGCGCTTCGTCCTGCTCGTTGTAAGCCGCGTACAGCGCGATGCGCTCGCCCGCGCCGCCGTCGGTCCACAGCTGCTTGCCCAGGCGCCCGCCGTTGCGTGCGATCACCGCGTTGGCGGCGTTGAGGATGGTGGACGTGGAGCGGTAGTTCTGCTCGAGGCGGATCGTCTTCGCGCCCTGGAAATCGCGCAGGAACTGCTGCACGTTCTCCACCTTCGCACCGCGCCAGCCATAGATGGCCTGGTCGTCGTCACCCACGACGAACACCTGCCCGGTGCTGCCCGCCAACACGCGGATCCAGGCGTACTGCAGCGTATTGGTGTCCTGGAACTCGTCGATCAGCAGGTAGCGCCAGCGGTCCTGGTAGTGCTTGAGAACCTGGGGATCCTTCAGCCACAACTCGTGCGCGCGCAGCAGCAACTCGGCGAAATCCACCAGACCGGCGCGCTGGCACTGCTGCTCGTAGGCCTTGTACACCTCGACGAAGGTGCGCGTCACCGGATGGTCGCGGTGCTCGATGCCGTCGGGGCGCTTGCCTTCGTCCTTCCAGTTGTTGATCTGCCAGGCAGCCTGGCGCGGCGGGAAGCGCGCTTCGTCCAGCCCCATGCCGGCGATCACCCGTTTGATCAGGCGCTGCTGGTCGTCGGAATCGAGGATCTGGAAGCCTTCCACCAACCCGGCTTCACGCCAGTGGCGCCGCAGCAGGCGATGCGCGATGCCGTGGAAGGTGCCGACCGTGAGCCCCTGCGTGCCACCCGGGATGATGCCATCCAGGCGGGAGCGCATCTCGCCTGCGGCCTTGTTGGTGAAGGTGACCGCCAGGATGGCCCAGGACGGCACACGCTCGACCTGGGTCAGCCAGCCGATCCGGTTGATCAGCACGCGGGTCTTGCCGGAACCGGCGCCCGCGAGGATCAGGTAATGCCCGGGAGGGGCGCTGACGGCCTCCCGCTGGGCGTCGTTGAGATCGTCGAGAAGGTGGGATACATCCATCCGCCTAGTGTAGCGAATGGGCTCCCACCGTGGCCCGGCTGCTTAACGCTTCTGGGCGATACCCGCGACGGCGACGATGCCACCGATCACGATACCCGCGATACCCACCCACTGCGGGATGGACTTGTCATGGGTGGCCTCGATCTTGGCCGAGCCGATCGACGCGACAGTGTCGGTCTTCTGGTAGCTGCCGTTGCCGATGGTGACCCAGATACCTGCCGCGACAAGAATGATGCCGACGACGATAAGACCTGCTCGCATGTGGTTTTTCCCTGCTTTGATCGGTGGCGGGAGCATGCGTTGACGAATGTGAGGGCGGCGTGGGGGTGGTTTTGTGCTCGCTTGGAGCAATCAGCACGTCACGCGCTGATTGAAGCCGCGAGTCTTCGTGAGAACACTCTCAATGTCCATATTTCTCAATATGTTAGGTGTTTACAGGGTGCCGGCTTATCGGCATGCTTCGCAACTCGACAACGGACCGCATATGAGCACGTCGATGTCGAAGCCATAGCCGAACTGGCGATATTGAGCCGATCGCATCGTGGCCGACGGTCGAACGCGAATACAGGTTGCGCAAGTAAGGAGACTAGATGGATGCAAGGAAGTGCATCGTCACAGTGTCCGCGGCAACGCCGCGGGCTTTGACGCATCGGGTCGATCAAGACGACCTGGCCAAGCGGCGGGCTCTGGCCCAAGGAATGAGGTGCTGATGCGCGGCTTGATACGACTGGTGATGGTCCTTGGTCTTGCGTGGTGTGTCGGGGGTTGTCACAACGAGTCGTTTCCTCCCCTTGCATGTGTGCCGTTTGATGCAAGCAAGGTAGGGCGGTCGGTGACCATTCCCATAACCGTTACACGAGCCAGCGCGAACATCGACCATGTTTACATGGTGGGATTTTACTTCCGTGACGAAAGCGAGGGTGGTCCTGCTGAACAAATGCGTGGATACCCGCCCAAGGTCAAGCTCTATCTTCGAGTCCATGTCTTTCATGAAACGGAGGGAGGTGAAATTCCAATCGTCGTCAACGATGGCGACTTCACTTATGACGTTGGCACTAGGACGTTTTCGTTTCCACCGACGATGCATGAGCGAGGGACCGACATCGCTTACGTATCTTCAAGTGGGTACCTCAAAGGCGTTGCGCACCGGGAGGTCGTGTCTTTCCGGTTTCCTGATTACGGGCGCTATCGAGTCGAGGTAGCGACAGTCGCAGACATGCCTATTTTGGAAGCAATCCCGACATGGCTGACAGTCGAGCGCGAATTCCCTCATGGAAAGTAGAGCGATTATGGATGCACGACGATACACGGTGACTATCTACGCTGCCGCGCCCGGAACACCGGTTCGCGCAGATTATGGACCTGCTGCAGTGGATGTCTCGGCTATGGATAAATCAGTGCCGGGCCATGTTTTCTACGCCATCAGTGACGGAATTCAAAGAGAAAGCTGGGGATTTGCCCCTGTAGAACACGGCGACATCAATGGACCTGGAAAGCCGTTTGACGACGACGAAAAGCGGTATGTCGATCCGTTCTTTGAGCGAACAATGGAGATATCAAAAGACCAGTACGAAAAGCTGCATGAGTTTGGCGAGAACCCCGACCGCTTCGGCTTCGACCTGACCTACAAAGACATTCGAAACAATTGCGTGGACTACACGTGGGCCGCGTTGAATCATGCTGGCATCCAGCGCACGCACGGGCACATCGGTCACCTCGAGCCACATGGGGTGGATGGGAAGCACAGTTACCTACCGATCCTCACGCCGAACGACTTTCGTACCATCCGTGATCCCGTGCCCGGGAGTGATCTGAACAAAGAGATCTCACGGGAGCTTCCAAAACGTGATTGGACGCAGGCGCCTTTCGGAACGTTCGATCGTCCACTCACCGCCGTGAGCGACGATCCCTTTGAACGTCTCTACGCGGCAACGGTTGCCAACGACGACAAGGCGTTCGAAACGATTGGCCAGGAATACCTGCAATCCCCGGAGGGCCAGGCGTTCCTGCAAGCCGGCCAGGAAGCGAATCGCCAGCAGGATCTGGCCCTGCAGCAGGCACAGGCACAAGCACAGGCTCAGCAGGGTCCGGTAATGAGTATGACGATGTAAGGAGCGATACATGGACGAAAAGGATGTGAGGTCGCTGACGGTGAAACTGGCGGCGGTGACGGACCGGATTGAGAAGCGCATGGACGGGGTGGCACGCGAGACGATGCGCGCGAGCCAGGCCATGGGCCTGCAGGCGCAACAATCGCTGGCGGCCTCGGAGCACGTATCGGCGGGCGTGCATCGCGCGGCCAGCGACGCGTTGGACGGCGGCACCCGTAAGGCGATCGAGCGATTTAGCGAGGTGGTGCGCGCATCGGAACGTCGGCTGGAGGGTGCGGCCCAGCGGCTTGAGGCGCGCATGCTTTCGGTGGGCAAGCTGCAGGCGGCTTTTGCGTGGAAGGCGTTCGCTGTGTCGGCGCTGGGGTCGGTCGCGTTGATCGGCGTCGCGGGCTATGCGCTATGGGAAGCACACGAGGCATCGCGTGCCACGCGCTGGGTGAAGCAGATCAACGCCGCACAGACATCCGGCCGGCTCGGCCTCTGCCCGAGCGGTGGCGACCACGTTTGCGCGAAAGTCGACAAACGCTGGGTACGCCTCGATCCGTGAGCGGCGGTCCCAGCACCAAAAAAAGCTTTTTTACGTATGACTTGGGTTTACATCACCAGTTTATAATCATCGGTAACCCTGGACGTAAGTCGTGTGTCTGGCCGCTTGCGCCATGATCGATTTCCAATACGACTAGATGCTCATCGCCATGAGCAATGTCAAATCCTTGCAGCTGGTTTGCGCAATTGGCGGGTGCAGAAAAAGCCTGGCTGTAGGGGGTGGTAACCCGTACAGATGTCATGTCGCGAAAGCCGTTGGCGTGTTCTAACGGCTGGGCGCGCTCAATCGGAGCCTCATCGGGTCTCCTGGCAAACGAAAGAAAAAACCACATCGGTTCGGATACAGGCGCATATCCCACGTCGACTTTCAGGGCAGGTGGTAAGTAAACAGGTCGATACTCCCAAGCCGGAAACGCTGGCTTCTCGCCTGCGGTGGATGGTCTGAAGCAAACGCCGAAGGGCGCGGCGACTCCATCCGCGCACTTGAAGCGCTCAAAGAGCTGGGTTGGTGCTGTTAACTGACTTTGAGCTTCTGACTCATCGACAAGATGTAAAAGCTCGATGAAAGAATTTCGGAAGAAGAATCTCCGATTGGCAGTGCCTTGGCCTGGATGTGTGTTCGGTGCTCCTTCGATGAGTCCACGGGCTGTCAGCGCATCAGCGCCTCGACCGTCATCATCCACACAGATAAAAATGTGATCCAGTTCCATCGTCGATTCCCTTTAGTCCTGTGATGTGATCGCCCAATTATGGGCTGTATCAACGTCGCCGCCAAAACGCGCAGTTGTTTGGGCTAGTGGCAACCGTGTCGTTGGCCAGTTCACTGAGCGGACGCCGTGTTCACGGCCTCGAATACGTCTTCAAGACGATTCGCGCCGCCTTTCACGGTCATGGTGAAGGACCAAAAAAAACCCCGGAGGCCAGGGGAGCCGCCGGGGTGGGGTGGATAACCCGATCCAGGGGATGATCGGGTCGTCCTGAGGGTGGTCCCAGGGAGGTGGAACCCACCGATGGGACGCCGTTGCGTGCGCCCGAAGATATAGACGCCCGAATACGGACAAAGTTTCAGTCTGACCGAAAGAAAGTTGGGGAATAATTATTTTCCCTTACCAATCAACCGGTTGTCGGTAGGCTCAGTGCGCCTCGTCCCAGTTCGCGCCCACGCCGATGTCTACCTGCAAGGGCACGCTGAGCGTGGCGGCCGCCGTCATGTGCGTTTCGATGCCGGCCCGGATCTCGTCAACCGCGTCCTCGCGTACTTCGAAGACCAGTTCATCGTGCACCTGCATGAGCAGGCGGACGTCGTCGCGCGGGGCGATCCACGCGGCCACGACGATCATGGCGCGCTTGATGATGTCCGCGGCGGTGCCCTGCATGGGCGCGTTGATGGCCGCGCGTTCGGCGCCAGCACGGAAGGCCTGGTTACGGGAGGTGAGGTTGTCCAGGTACAGGCGGCGGCCGAACAGGGTCTGGACGAAGCCGTCGCGGTGCGCCTGCTCGCGCGTGGCGTCCATGAAGGCACGCACGCCCGGGTAGCGGGCGAAATACAGGGCCATGTAATCGGACGCTTCGCCACGGTCCACGCCGAGCTGCTTGGCCAGTCCGAAGGCGCTCATGCCGTACATCAGGCCGAAGTTGATCGCCTTGGCGGCGCGACGCTGGTTGGTGGTCACCTCCGCCGCGGGCACGGCAAACACCTCGGCCGCCGTGGCGCGGTGCACGTCGCCGCCGTCGCGGAAGGCGCGCACCAGGCCTTCGTCACCCGACAGGTGGGCCATGATGCGCAGTTCGATCTGCGAGTAATCGGCCGCGACGATGCGCCAGCCGGGCGGGGCGACGAAGGCCTGGCGGATGCGCCTGCCTTCCTCGGTGCGCACGGGGATGTTCTGCAGGTTGGGGTCGGACGAACTCAGCCGGCCGGTGGCCACGGCGCCCTGGTGATAGCTGGTGTGCACGCGGCCCGTGCGCGGATTGACGATGCCGGCCAGCTTGTCGGTGTACGTGGAGCGCAGCTTGGCGAGGCCGCGGTACTCCAGGATCAGGCGCGGCAGCTCGTGGGTCTCGGCGATCGCCTCCAGCGCTTCCTCGTTCGTGGACGGCTGGCCCGTGGGTGTCTTGACCTTCGCGGCCAGGCCCAGTTCGTCGAACAGTACGGCCTGCAGTTGCTTGGGCGAATCCAGGTTGAACTCGTGACCCGCCGAGGCATGGGCCAGCGTCTGCAGTTCGAGCATGCGCTTGCCCAGCTGCTGGCTCTGCAGGCGCAGCACGTGCGCATCGATCAAGACGCCGGTGCGTTCCATCTTCGCCAGCACGGGCACCAGCGGGATCTCGATGTCCTGGTAGACATCACGCAGCGACGGCTCGGCTTCCAGCTTCGGCCACAGTGCGTGGTGCAGGCGCAGGGTGATGTCGGCATCCTCCGCAGCGTAGCGGCAGGCCGTGTCGCAGTCCACCTGCGAGAAAGGAATCTGCTTGGCACCCTTGCCGGCCACCTGCTCGTACTTGATCGTGGTGTAGCCCAGGTAACGTTGCGCCAGGGAATCCATGTCGTGGCGCGTGGCGGTGGCATTGAAGATGTACGACTCCAGCATGGTGTCGTGTGCCAGCCCGCGCAGTTCGATCCCGTAATGCGACAGCACGTTGATATCGTATTTGCCGTGCTGGCCCACCTTGCGACGGCGCGGGTCTTCGAAGATCGGCTTGAGCGCGCCCAGCACGTGATCCCTCGGCAACTGCGCGGGTGCGCCGGGATAATCGTGGGTGAGCGGGATATACGCCGCCTTGCCCGGTTCCACCGCGAGCGAGACGCCGACGATCTCCGCCTGCATCGCATCGATGCTGGTGGTTTCCGTGTCGAAGGCAATCAGCGTGGCGGTCTCGAGCTTCTCCAGCCACGCAGCGAAACGGGCCTCGGTGAGCACCAGTTCGTACTCGCCCGCGTGCGACAGCGACGCGTCGGGGGCGGCGACGGGAGCGCCGGCCGGCGAAGCGGCGGTGGCCCCGGCACCGCGCACCGGCGCATCGACACCGGCGTCGAGATCCTTCAGCGCCGCCTTGAAGTCGTAGCGCGCATACAGCTCGCGCAGTGCGTCCACGTCGCGATCGCGCAGCGCGAGGTCCACAGGGGCGAATTCCAGCGGCACGTCGGTGCGGATCGTGACCAGTTCTCGCGATAGCGGCAGTCGCGGGATGGCCGCGCGCAGGTTCTCGCCGATCTTCCCGCCGATCTTGTCGGCATTGGCGAGCAGGGCGTCGAGGTTGCCGTACTCGGCCAGCCATTTGGCGGCGGTTTTCGGGCCGCATTTTTCCACGCCCGGCACGTTGTCGATGCTGTCGCCCATGAGCGCGAGGTAATCGACGATCTGTTCCGGGCGCACGCCGAATTTTGCGATCACGCCATCAGTATCCAGCGTGGTGTTGGTCATGGTGTTGATCAGCAGCGTGTGCTTGCCGACCATCTGCGCGAAATCCTTGTCGCCCGTGGAGATGATCGTGTCGATGCCCTGCTCGGCGGCCTGGCGGGCCAGCGTGCCGATCACATCGTCCGCTTCCACGCCGGGCACGCACAGGATGGGAAAGCCGAGCGCCCCTACGATCTTCATCATGGGCTCCACCTGGGCGCGCAGGTCGTCCGGCATCGAGGGGCGGTTGGCCTTGTATTCCGGATAGAGATCGTCGCGGAACGTGCGCCCGGGCGCGTCGCAGACGAACGCCACGTAGTCGGGGCCGGATTTCATCGTCGTGCGCAACATATTGACGATGCCGAACAGTGCGCCCGTGGGCTCGCCGAAGGCGTTGGTCAGGGGCGGCAGCGCGTGGAAGGCGCGGTACAGGTACGAGGACCCGTCGATGAGCGTGAGTGTAGGCATCCCCGGATTCTCTCATGGCCGGTCGCGCAGGGTTTGTTCACGTGGAAAGCCGCTGTCGCCTTGCTATTCTCGGCACCCCGCCAGGAGAGACTTCCCATGAACCGCTCGCCCATCCTCGTCGCTGCGCTTGCCCTCGCCCTGGCGCTGCCCGCCTTCGCCCAGACCGCCACGAAATTCGCACCGCTGCCGCCGCCGCCGGGCCTGAACGATCCGGGCGTCAAACCCGGTGAGCCGGACCGCTCGGGCCAGAAGCCCGTGGACCGCCCGGTCACCTACGACGAGGCGCAGGACGGCAAGTCCACCCCGGCTACCTCCGATGCCCAGGGCGTGCGCTCTCCGGTGGACCTGCCGGCCATGCAGGACCACGGCGCGGTGGATGCGCGCGGCCAGCAGGCGCCGCAGGTGACCGTGCGCCAGCAGGGCGACGACCGTGTTGAGGAATACCGTACCGGTGGCCGGCTGTTCATGGTCGTGGTGACGCCCAAGAACGGCGTGCCACAGACGTATATGGCCGACCCGGATGGCAAGTTGCACAACGACCCGAAGAACGGTCCGGTCAATCCGGTTTATTACAAGGTGTACGAATGGGGCGCGGCGCCCAAGCCCGTCGACAGGAATTGACCGATGGGCCCCAGCGTCATGCTCTCTGGATCGGGGGGCGTGACGCTGGCGATGCCTGGTAGGCCGCTCAGCCGTCCAGTTCGGGGTAGTGGCGGAAAATACCCGTGGTGTTGAATGGCAGGCGGCGATCGGAGGCCAGGTAGGCGGCTATGTTCGGGCGGTCCGCCACACGCCGGGCCAAGTCGCGCAGCAGCGGCAGCTCCTGCTTCGCCATCGCTTTAGGGAACGCGTATTCCAGGCCCGCCATCAGCTGGAACAACGACAGGTCCACGTACGAATGCTGGTGCAGCACGAACCGGCCGCCGCCACGCTCCAGTGCCTTCTCGAAATAGCTCAGGTATTTGGGAATACGCAGCTCGCGAAAATCCCTCGCGCGCTTCTTCGCCTCGTCGCGCTGGTCCTCGTAATACTGTGCCGTGGATACGGGGTGATGCGTATCGTGCGCCTCGGCCACGATATCGCTCACGGTCAGCTGGAGTTGATGGGCATACAGGCGCCTGGACTCGCTTTCCGGCACCAGGTCGTGTCGCGGGCCGAGGTACTGCAGGATATTGGCGACCTGTGCGATCACCAGGTGGCCCGACTTGAGGAACGGCGGCGCGAACGGCAGCGCCCCCTCGTGCTGGCCTTCGAGGAAGGGCGTCATCGCGTCGTCCCCCTCGATGCGTGCCACATCGGTATACGTGGCGCCGGCATCCTCCAGGCACAGGCGGACGAATTCGCCACGGCCCTGCAGTCCGGTCCAGTAATAAAGCGCGTAGCTCATCGGCGGGCTCCTGCGGTAAAGCACGGAGCATGCGCAACGCCCGTTTAAGTCCGCGTGAGCGCGATGTCGCGAAAGGCTTCCCATACCGTCTGCGCCGGGGGCGACAGCGAGCGTGCCCGACGCCGCACCAGTGTCACCGCGCGGCCGCGGCGTGGCGTGAGCGGCGCGGTGACCAGTCCGGAACGCAGGGCGTCCAGCGAAAGCCGGGGCGTGACGGTGATGCCGAGTCCCGCTTCCACCATGCGGAAGGCGGTATGGGGATGACCTACCTCGAGTACCACCCGCATGGGGATGTTCGCCTTCGCGAACGCGGCATCGATGAGGCGGCGGCTGCCCGACGCATGATCCAGCAGCACCAGCGGCTGATCGGCCAAGGCCGCCCACGGCACGGTGCGACGCGTGGCGAAGGCATGATCCGGTGGCGAGACCACGACGAACGGGTCCTGCATGAGGGTCTCGGTGTCGAATTCCTCCACCGTGGCCGGTTCCACCGTAAGGCCGAAGTCCACCTCGCCACCCCGTACGGCATCCAGCACCTGGGCCTGGTTCTGGTCGCGCAGGATGATCTCCAGCGCCGGGTGGTGCCGCGCGCACCAGGCGATGCAGGGTGGCACCAGCCCGGCCGCCAGCGTGGGTACCGCGGCGAGGCGGACACGGCCGCGTAACGGATCGGCCTGGGTGCGCGCATGCGCCAGCACGCCGTCCAGTTCGTCGAGCACGCGTGCCAGTGCCTGTTCCAGGTATCGGCCGGCCTCGGTGGGCACGACCTCGCGGGTGCTGCGGTCGAACAGGCGAACATCCAGTTCGCTTTCCAGGTCGGCCACCAGGCGGCTGACGGCCGGCTGGGTGAGGTGCAGTGACTCGGCCGCACGCCGGAAATGCCGCTGGTCCGCGACGGCGAGAAACGCACGCAACTGTCGCAGGGAAACATTCATGCGATTAATGTATCACCGGATCAGATAAAACGATTTGCCTTATCAAGCGGTCAGCGCTGAAATGGGTGTCTCTCGATACCCCCAGGCCCATCGCCATGCGCCGTTTCCTTCCCGACGGATTCACCCTGTCCCTGATCGCCACCGTGATCCTGGCCAGCCTGCTGCCCTGCCGCGGCGCTGCAGCCGGTGTGTTCGAGGTCGTGACCGACATCGCCATCGCGCTGCTGTTCTTCCTGCATGGCGCCAAGCTGTCCCGCGAGGCCGTGGTGGCGGGCATGACGAACTGGCGCCTGCACCTGACCGTGCTGGCCAGCACGTTCATCCTGTTTCCGCTGCTGGGCCTGCTGCTGAAGCCGATCCTGTCGCCACTGGTGACGCCGGACCTTTACCTGGGCATCCTGTTCCTGTGCACGCTGCCCTCCACCGTGCAGTCGTCCATCGCCTTCACCTCGATCGCGCGGGGCAACGTACCTGCGGCGATCGTCTCGGCCTCCGCGTCGAGCCTGCTCGGTATCTTCATCACGCCGCTGCTGGTCGGCGCGATGATCGCCGGCACCGGGCAGGGCGGACTGTCGTGGCACTCGGTCGGGGCCATCGTGCTGCAGCTGTTCGTGCCGTTCGTGGCCGGGCAGGTGGCGCAGCGCTGGATCGGTGGCTGGGTGCGTCGGCACGCCACGCTGCTGACCTATGTCGATCGCGGTTCGATCCTGCTGGTGGTCTACACCGCGTTCAGCGCGGCGGTGCTGCAAGGTCTGTGGCACCAGTTGCCGCCGCCGGTGCTGGGCGGGCTGGTGGTGGTGAACATCGTGCTGCTGGCCTGTGCGCTGTTGGTCACGCGCTACGGGGCGCGGGCACTCGGCTTCGCCGCGGAAGACGAGATCACCATCGTCTTCTGCGGCTCGAAGAAAAGCCTGGCGTCGGGCGTGCCGATGGCGAAGGTGCTGTTCGCCGGCCACCCGCTGGGGCTGATCGTGTTGCCGATCATGCTGTTCCACCAGATCCAGCTGATGACCTGCGCGGTGCTGGCGCGGCGCTATGCGCTGAGACGCGACCCGGTGCAGGACCTCAATGCCGGAAGTGACGCACGCCCGTGAACACCATCGCCATGTCGTTCTCGTCCGCGGCGGCGATCACCTCGCTGTCGCGCATGGAACCACCGGGCTGGATGACCGCACGGATGCCCGCGGCGGCGGCGGCGTCGATGCCGTCGCGGAAGGGGAAGAACGCATCCGAGGCCATGGCGCTGCCGGGCACCGTAAGGCCGGCTTCCTCGGCCTTGATGCCGGCGATCTTCGCGCTGACCACGCGGCTCATCTGCCCGGCGCCGATGCCCACCGTGCGGTTGTCCTTCGCGTAGACGATCGCGTTGGACTTGACCATCTTGGCCACGCGCCAGGCGAACAGCAGGTCGTCGATTTCCTGTGCGCTGGGCTGACGCTTGCTGACCACGGTCAGCTCGTTGCGGCCCACTTGGCGATGATCGGCGGTCTGCACCAGCAGGCCGGAGCCGACGCGTTTCACGTCGTGCGTATTGCGGCCGTCACCGTGGGGGATCTCGAGCACGCGCACATTCGCCTTCTTCGTCGCTTCCTCCACCGCGCCCGCATCCACCGCCGGGGCGATCAGCACCTCGACGAACTGGCGTTTAAGGATCACCTTCGCCGTGGCCGCGTCCAGCGGACGGTTGAACGCGATGATGCCGCCGAAGGCCGAGGTGGGATCGGTGGCATAGGCGAGTTCGTACGCGGCGAGCGGATCGGCGGCAACGGCGACACCACAGGGGTTGGCATGCTTGACGATGACGCAGGCCGGCGCATCGAACTGGCGCACGCATTCCCACGCGGCATCCGCATCGGCGATGTTGTTGAACGACAGTTCCTTGCCCTGCAGCTGGCGGAACGTGGCGAGCGTGCCGGGCGCGGGGTACAGGTCGCGATAGAACGCGCCGGACTGGTGCGGGTTTTCGCCGTAGCGCAGGTCCATGACCTTGACGAAGCGTCCGTTGGACTGCTGCGGGAATTCGGCGCGCGAGGCGACGGCGGTGTGCGTGTCGTCGAGGGTGACGCCAGACAGGTAATCGCTGATGGCCGCGTCGTAGCTGGACACCCGGTTGAACGCAGCCACCGAGAGCGCGAAACGCGTGGCGCGGGACAAACCGCCCTGGCCTTCGATCTCCGCGAGCACGGCGTCGTATTGCGCGGGGTCGGTCAGCACGCCGACGTCGTTCCAGTTCTTGGCGGCGGCACGCAACATGGCGGGACCACCGATGTCGATGTTCTCGATCGCGTCGTCCAGCGAGCACGCGGGATCGGCCACGGTGCGTTCGAACGGATACAGGTTCAGCACCAGCAGGTCGATCGGCAGGATGCCGTGTTCGGCCATCACAGCGTCGTCGGTGCCGCGGCGGCCGAGCAGGCCGCCGTGCACGCGCGGGTGCAGGGTCTTCACGCGACCGGCCATGATTTCCGGGAAGCCGGTGAGATCGCCCACGTCGCGCACGGGGATGCCGGCGTCGCGAAGTGCCTTGGCGGAGCCGCCGGTGGAGAGGATGTCGATGTTCGCGGCCGCGAGGCGGCGGCCGAGTTCCGTCAGGCCCTGCTTGTCGGAAACGCTGACGAGCGCGCGGCGTACGGGAACGAGATCGGGCGTGGGCATGGGCACTTCCGGGGCTTAAAAGCGCTCCATTATAGCCGCCCGGATGGCCGTGCGGCTTGGCCGTGGCGACACTCAGGACAGGCCGTGGGCCGCCAGCTTCTTGCGGAGGGTGGCACGATTGATGCCGAGGGCGACGGCGGCGCGGCTCTGGTTGCCTTCGTGGAAGGCCAGCACCTCGCGCAGCAGCGGGCCTTCGACCTCGCGGATGACCAGGGCATGCAGGCCTTCACCGCCTTCGGTGTCGCCGATGTCGGCGAGGTAACGAAGCACGGTGCGGCTGACGCATTCGCTGAGGGCGCTCTGCATGGAGGTCTCGTTGGCGGCCTCGCCGGCAGTCAGTCTCACAGCGTTCAAGGCATTCCCCTCTCGCAGGCCGGGGCGCGGGTCCTCGGTCGGTTCTTGATGATGATGGTCGCTTGGGCTACGACTGGGACACGCCGTGAACGGGGGTCTGACGTCGCGAAGGGAACCGAGTGTACTCGTCCCGGGCGGTGAAGTGCAGGCTTGCAAAAAGAAAATTTATTTGCCGGTTCAGTCGAACGAAAACGCGAAGGCGACCGCGCGCTGGCCCGGGTCTTGCACCTCGAACACCATCGCGGTGGTGGCGCCGCCCGGCAGCCCGCGCTCGCGGACATCCGTGTCACCGACGTAATCCGCCGGCTGGAATCGGCGCATGGCCAGGCGTTGTCCGTTGGCGTCGGCAAGCACGATGGTGACGACGGGGTAGGGCTGCGCGAACGAGGCGTCGTTACGTACGCTGGCGGTAATCAGCAGGCCGTCGCGCACGGAGGGATGCTGCTCGACATCGCGCGCCAGCAGGCGGAGCTGGGACGGCGCCGCGACCAGCGGGAGGTGGCAGCCGACAACGGCACAACCCGCCGCCAGCAGCGGGCCCATGGTGGGATCGGCGACGAGCACGTCGCGCTTGGCCCAGGCCAGCTGCGCGCCCAGGCCCAGCATCAGCGCCACGCAGATGACCACCCACATGGCGGTGCGCCAGGAACGCCGAGGCCGCCGCGCGAACCGCGGCGTGAAGGTGAGGCCGGAGAAGTCGGTGGCGTCGTCACCTGACTCTTCGCCCGGCTCGTCGTCCGTGGGCGCGGGAGTGGCCGGCAAAGGCTCGTCGGGCAGCGCGCGCGGGCGGAACACCGCCACGCCGGCCGTCGGCGGCTCGCGGTCCAGCGCATGTTCCTGAAGTCGCGTGAACGGCTCGGGCGGCAGCTGCGCGGCCAGGGTGCCGAGCGCGTTGAACACCGTGTCGCAATGCTCGCAACGCACGCAGCCGCAGGCGGGCACGAGCGCCGCGGCGTCGAGCTTGTAGACGGTGAGGCACTCGGGACACTGGGTGTACATCGTTCGATCATAACGTGCGGGCCCGCTAGAATCGTCTCCCCCATCCACCGATTGGCCACACGATGCCCTGGCTCGAACTTTCCCTGACGATCCGCGCCGCCGAGCAGCCGCGCGTCGAAGCCGCGCTGGAGGACCTGGGCGCGCTGTCCATCACCTTGCAGGATGCGGATGCCGAAACGCCCGACGAGGAAGCCATCTTCGAGCCGGGGGTGGGCGAACTGCCCTTGTGGAACCAGATCGTGCTGAACGCGCTGTTCGAGGCGGACGTCGATCGTCGCGGCCTCACGGCAGCGATCGCCGACGACCTGCCCTTCATCGAGCCCGCGCAGATCGCATGGCGCGACGTGGGCGACCAGGACTGGACGCGTGTCTGGATGGACGACTACAAGCCGATGCCTTTCGGTCGTCGCCTTTGGGTGTATCCGTCGAACATCGAACCGCCGGTCGATGGCGACATCGTAGTCGTCCGTCTCGATCCCGGCCTCGCCTTCGGCACGGGCACGCACCCGACCACGGCGATGTGCCTGGAGTGGCTGGACGGCCAGCAGCTGGCCGGCAAGTCGGTGCTGGACTTCGGTTGCGGCTCGGGCATCCTCGCCATCGCGGCCCTGAAGCTGGGTGCCGCGCGCGCGGTGGGCATCGATAATGACCCGCAGGCTATCGTCTCGTCGGGCGACAACGCGGAACGCAACGGCGTGGAGGCCGACCTGGCCGTCTACCTGCCAGGCGAGGCGCCGGTCGAACTTGCCGATGTGCTGGTGGCGAACATCCTTGCCGGCCCCCTCGGCGAACTCGCGCCGACCTTCGCCGCGGCCGTGAAGCCGGGTGCGCCGTTCGCTCTCTCGGGCATCCTCTTCGGCCAGCACGAGGAACTGCTCACGCGCTACGCCGAATGGTTCGACAACCTGGAAATCCGCCAGCTGGAGGATTGGGTTCGCATCAGCGGCCTCCGCAAGCGTTGATCGCCCAGGGGATCCGTGCGCTCCTACGACGGTCGCCGTTGCCGTTATGGCAGGGTTGCCGGTGCGCATGCAAAAAAATCCCGCCGGTTGGCGGGATTTTCGTATCACGCCGAGGGCGGCGTTTCCTTCTGTTCGGCCATGCGTTTTTCCAGGTAGTGGATGTTCTGTCCACCGAGCTGGAAGCCGACGTCGGCCATGATGCGCTGCTGTAGCGGGATGTTGCACTTCACGCCTTCGATCACCGTCTCGTTCAGCGCCATGCGCATGCGCGCGATGGCGGTGGCACGGTCGGGGCCGTGCACGATGATCTTGCCGATCATCGAGTCGTAGTTGGGCGGGATGCGGTAGCCATCGTACAGGTGGGTATCCACGCGCACGCCCGGGCCGCCCGGCGCCTCGAAACGCTTCACCGTGCCGGGGCTGGGCATGAAGGTGTCGGGGTCTTCGGCGTTGACGCGGCACTCGATGGCATGGCCGGTGAGCACGATGTCTTCCTGGCGGATGGACAGCTTCTCACCGCCGGCGATCAGCAGCTGCTCGCGCACGAGGTCGATGCCGGTGACCAGCTCCGTCACCGGATGCTCCACCTGGATGCGGGTGTTCATCTCGATGAAGTAGAAACGGCCACCTTCGAACAGGAACTCGAACGTGCCCGCGCCGCGATAGCCGATACGCAGGCAGGCATCGACGCAGACCTTGCCGATTTCCGCGCGCAGTTCCGGCGTGATACCCGGTGCCGGGGCTTCTTCCACCACCTTCTGGTGGCGGCGCTGCATCGAGCAGTCGCGTTCGCCAAGGTGGACGGCATTGCCCTGGCCGTCGGCCAGCACCTGGATCTCCACGTGGCGCGGATTTTCCAGGAACTTCTCCATGTAGACCTGATCGTTGCTGAAAGCCGCCTTGGCTTCCTGCTTGGTCATGACGATGGAGTTGGCGAGGTGGGCCTCGGTGCGCACGACGCGCATGCCGCGACCGCCGCCACCGCCGGACGCCTTGATGATGACCGGGTAGCCGATCTCCAGCGCGATACGCGCGTTCTCGTCCACGTCATCGCCCAGCGGGCCACCGGAGCCGGGCACGCACGGCACGCCGGCGGCCTTCATGGCGCGGATCGCCTCGACTTTGTCGCCCATCAGGCGGATGACGTCGGCGGTGGGGCCGATGAAGATGAAGCCCGACTGCTCGACCTGCTCGGCGAAGTTCGCGTTCTCGGACAGGAAGCCGTAGCCCGGGTGGATCGCGGCGGCGTCGGTGATCTCGGCGGCGGCGATGATCCGCGGAATGTTCAGGTAGCTTTCGGCGGAGGGGCCTGGGCCGATGCACACCGATTCATCGGCCAAGCCGACGTGTTTCAGGTTGCGGTCCACGGTGGAATGCACCGCGACCGTCTTGATGCCCAGTGCGTGGCATGCGCGCAGCACGCGCAGCGCGATTTCGCCGCGATTGGCGATGACGACCTTCTCGAGCATGGGTGTGGCCTCAGGCGATGACGAACATCGGTTCGTCGAATTCGACCGGCTGGCCGTTCTCGACCAGGACCGCGACGACCGTACCGGCCACGTCGGCTTCGATCTGGTTGAACATCTTCATGGCTTCGATGATGCCCAGCGTCTCGCCGGCCTTGACCTGCTGGCCCACGCTGGCGAACGCCGGTGAGCCGGGGGTGGAGGCCGCGTAGAACGTGCCGACCATCGGCGCCTTGACGACATGGCCGGCCGGCAGGCCGGGTTCGGCGGCCGGAGCGGGCGCGGCAGCGGCGGCTACCGGTGCGGCGGCGACAGGCGCCGGCGGGGGCGGTGCCGCGTACATCGGCTGGGCGACGGCGGTGCCCTTGGGCACGCGCGACAGGCGAACCACTTCTTCGCCTTCCTTGATTTCCAGCTCGGCGAGGTTCGATTCCTCGAGCAGGTCGATGAGCTTCTTGATCTTACGCAGGTCCATGGGGCAACCCTTAGTCGGTGGTGGAGGTGCGGGCGCCGGAAGGCGCGCCGCGAAGGGGGTGTCAGGCGGCGGGCACGGCCAGGCGCAGCAACGCCGCTTCCAGCGCCAGGCGGTAGCTGTCGCCGCCGAAGCCGCAGATCACGCCGGCGGCGATGTCGGACAGGTAGGAATGGTGGCGGAACGGCTCACGCGCATGCGGATTGGACAGGTGGATCTCGATGAACGGGATGGCCACGCCGGACAAGGCGTCGCGCAGCGCCACCGACGTATGGGTGAACGCGGCGGGATTGATCAGAATCCAGGCCATGCCTTCGTCGCGGGCCTGGTGGACCCGAGCGATCAGCTCGTGCTCGGCGTTTGACTGGAACCAGCTGATGTCGTGGCCGGTGCCCTGCACGCGCGCCTGCAGCGAGTTGTTGATGTCGGCAAGCGTTTCGCGCCCGTACACCGCGGGCTCGCGTACGCCGAGGAGGTTGAGGTTGGGTCCGTGAAGGACGAGGATCCTGGCCACTGTTCACCTGCCTTGGGTCCGGAGTTCCGGAACGCCGCGCAGTGTGCGCCTGTCGTCCGGCCTTGTCCAGTTCGGTGAAGATCGGCGCAGTTCGCTGGAGATAGCGACTTTCCAGACGCCGCCGTATGGTCAGGGCTTGGGAAAGAGTGCGCGCCAGCCGTCGTGGCCGAGTGCGTCCAGGGTTGCCATGTTGGCTTCGAAGATGCTTGCCGCGTCCGGGAACGCGGCCACCGCGCGGTCGATGCTGGCCTCGCGCAGCAGGTGCAGGGTCGGGAACGGCGAGCGGTTGGTGTAGTTGGTGATGTCGTCGGGGGCCGTGCCTTCGAACTGGAAGTCCGGATGGAAGCTGGCGACCTGGATCTGGCCGTCCAGCGACAACTCCGCCACGGTGTCGTCGGCGATCTCCAGGAAATCGTTGAAGTCCATGAAGTCGCCCAGCACGCGGGGATGGATCAGCAGCGTGGTGTCGACCATTTCCGGATCGGTGTCGCGCAGGAACTTCAGTTCGCGGACCAGTTCGTCGTGCAATGGCAGCGGTTGCTCGGCGTCGCTGACCACGAAGCGGACCTGGCTCTTCTTGTGCACTGCCTTGGCGAAGGGGCACAGGTTCAGGCCGATGACGGCGCGTTCGAGCCACTGGCGGGTGGCCTCGATCGTCTCGTCGGTGGTGGGCATGGGGTCCATGGGTAAGGGTCTCCGTGGGGTCAGGGTGCGAGCCACGCGTCGATATCGGTTTGACTGAGCGCGCCCACCCGGCGTTTCAGGATGCGGCCGTCTTCGCCGATGAGCACGCTGTAAGGCAGCACCCTGCGGGTATTGCCCAGCGACAGTGACCCGCCGGGTGCCTGGCCGTCGATCAGCAGGATCGGATAGGCAACGGGCTGCTGCGCAAGGTAGCGGCGTACATCCGTTGCGGTGTCCTCGGCCACGCCAAGGATGACGACGCCCGAGGCGCGCGCGCCCGTGCGGTCGTGGGCAGCGTCCAGCAAGGGCATCTCGCGACGGCAGGGCGCGCACCACGACGCCCAGAAATTGACCAGGATGCGTTTGCCGCGCCATTCGGACAGGCGATGCGCCGTGCCGTCCAGGCCGACGTAGACGGCATCGGGCGGCAGGTCCCCCGGCCCGGCCACCGTCACGCCCTCGGGCGGTGGCGGGTCCTGGAGACGGTGCTCGACATACCCGCCCAGCGCCGCGCCGGCAATGGCCAGCACCACGATCCAGAACGTCGGCCCGCGGGTCATGGGTGCGACGCGGTATCGAGCGCCCCGGCCACGGTGTCGTAGGTGAGCACCGTGGACAGCTTCCTGCCGTCGCCGCCGCCCTTGGGGTAGACGACGTAGAGCGGCACGCCCACGGAATGGTATTGCTCGAGGAAAGCGGCGATGGTCGGGTTCACGTCGGTCCAGTCGCCCTTCATGTAGACGGTGCCGGTGCGTTTGAGCAGGTCCTTGAACGCATCGGTGTCCAGCACGGCTTTCTCGTTCGCCTTGCAGGTGATGCACCAGTCCGCGGTCATGTCGACCAGCACGGGCGTGCCGGCCGCGCGCAGTTCCGCCAGCCTGGCCGGCGAGTAAGGCACCGAGCCGTCGGTCGCCGTCGCCGACGCGGTGGCGGCCGGCAAGCCGTGCACCATCCACAGCGCGGCCAGCGCGCCGGCGGTGAGCAAGGCCGTGAATACCCACGACAGCCCCGCGCGGCGACTGCGGCCGTACCACCACAAGGCCATCGCCAGCAGCACGGCACCGGCGAGCACCAGCGCCGTCGCATCGGCCCCGCGCTGCTTGGTCAGCACCCACAGCAGCCATACGGCGGTGAGGTACATCGGGAAGGCCAGCGCCTGTTTCAGCGTCTCCATCCAGCGACCCGGTCGCGGCAGCAGCCGGGCGATGGCTGGCACGAAACCGATCAGCAGGAAGGGCAGGGCGAGGCCCAGGCCCAGGGCGAGGAAGATCAGGAAAGCGACGGGCACGGACGCGGCGAACGCGAACGCGATGGCCGAACCCATGAACGGCGCAGTGCACGGACTGGCCACCACGACAGCGAGCACGCCGGTGAAGAAGTCGCCCGAGGGGCCCGAGCGCGAGGCCAGGCCGCTGCCCAGGTTGCCCAGCGACCCGCCGATCTCGAACACGCCCGACATCGACAGGCCGACCGCGAGCATGACGTAGACCAGCAGACCGATGGCGACCGGCTGCTGGAACTGCGCACCCCACTGGATGCCGTGTCCGGCCGCGCGGATACCGACGATGACGACACCCAGGGCGGCGAAGGCGACCAGCACGCCGGCGGTGTACCAGAGGGCGTGCTTGCGCGCCGCAGCCGGGCTTTCGCCGCTTTCCAGCACGGTGATGGCTTTCAGTGACAGTACCGGCAGGACACAGGGCATCAGGTTCAGGACCAGGCCGCCGAGCAGGGCCAGGCCGATCGCGGCGAGTATGCCGACCGGTGCATCCGTGCCGGCCGGGACCAGGTCCTTGGGCGGCGGTGTCGGAGCGACGTCGGCGGGTGTTGTCGCCGGCGTGCCGGTCGTCGCACTGGCCGGTGCGGCGACGACGACGGCGCCGGTGGCCAGGTCGACATCGAGGCGGCGGGTCATCACCGGATAGCAGATGCCGTTTTCCAGGCAGCCCTGGTAGGCCACCTCGAGCTGGAGCTTGCCGTCCTTTGCGGCGCCTGCCAGCGGCACCGGCAGTTCCACCTGGTCGAAGTAGACGATGGTGTCGCCGAAATGCTCGTCGTGGTGCGCCGTGCCGCTGGGCCAGTCGGGCTCGCCAGCGGTCACCCCGGCGGGCGACACGACCTTGATCTGGGTCTTGTCGCGGTAGAGGTAATAGTCCTTGGGCATCGTCCAGCGCAGCAGCAGGGCGTTGCCACCCTTGACCAGCGCCTCGAAGCGGAACGCCTGGTCGGCCGGGAGGGCCTGGGCATCCGTCCCGGGCAGCGTGGCGGGCTTGCCGAGCAGCGCGGCGCCGGCGCCGGGTGCCGTGGCTGCCGTCGTTGTCGCCGGCGCCGCCGTATGGGCCGCCGGGATCGTCGAGGGGGCGCCGACGACGAGCTTGAGGTGCTCGGTATGCGGCGGGTAGCAGATCTTCGGCTCCACCTCGTGGCAGCCCTGGTACTGGACGTCCAGCGCCACCGTCTTCGTCGCGGCATCGGCCAGCGTATAGGGCACGGTGGCCTGGATGTCGCCGTGGTAGATCTCCACGTCGCCCAGGTATTCGTCGTGCTTCTTCAGTCCGTCGGGTAACGCCGGGGTACCGAGCGTCAGGGTCGCCGGGTCGGTCGGCTTGATGACGATCCGCCCGCGATAGAGGTAATAGTCCGGCGCGATGCGCCAGTGCAGCTTCACCGTGCCCGGCTGGCTGGCATCGGAGGTGAGCTGGAACGCCTGGGTGACCGGCAGCAGGCCGTCCTCGGCATCCTGGGCGAGCGCGGGCAGCGTGGCGAGCAGCAGGACGAGGGCGACGAGGTTCCGCGTGAAGCGGGATAGCGACGGCATGGGACTCTCCGGGAAGGCGTTGGACATTATGACCGGGCCAGCCCGGTCTGGCTTGCACGCGCTGTCCGGGCAACTATTTTCCGCCCGCGCCCTTGAACCCGACGTCCGCGCCGCCATCTGTCGAGCATCCAGAAAGACTTCCGGTTGACGCATTCTTCTGGCTAAAATTCTGGCACTCACCCTGGCCAAGTGCTAACAGGGTGGTAACAAATCCTTTCCCGTCAAACACATGTTTGGAGAAGTCATGAGCAAACTGCGCCCGCTGCACGATCGCGTCATCGTCAAGCGTCTCGAAGAAGAGCGCGTCTCGGCCGGTGGCATCGTCATCCCCGACAGCGCCACCGAGAAGCCCACCCGCGGCAAGGTCATCGCCGCCGGTACCGGCCTGCTGCTCGCCAGCGGCCAGCTCCGCCCGATGGGCGTGAAGGAAGGCGACGTGGTCCTGTTCGGCAAGTACGCCGGCCAGGAAATCAAGGTCGACGGCGAAGAGCTGGTCTTCCTGAAGGAAGACGACATCGTGGCCGTTCTCGAAGGCTGATCTTCCAAAGCATGCCTGGCCTTGGCGCGATAGCCGCGCCTGCCGGGCCGCAAGATCAAGAAACCGTTACCCAATTCAAATTTTGAGGCAAAAATTTTATGGCAGCTAAAGAAGTCCGCTTCGGCGAAGACGTCCGCGCCCGCATGCTGAAGGGTGTCAACACCCTCGCCAATGCCGTCAAGGTCACCCTGGGCCCGAAGGGTCGCAACGTCGTGCTCGAGAAGAGCTTCGGCGCCCCGACCGTCACCAAGGACGGCGTCTCGGTCGCGAAGGAAATCGAACTCGCCGACAAGTACGAGAACATCGGCGCGCAGATCGTGAAGGAAGCCGCCTCGAAGACCTCCGACGTGGCCGGTGACGGCACCACGACCGCGACCGTCCTCGCCCAGGCGTTCATCCAGGAAGGCCTCAAGGCCGTGGCCGCGGGCATCAACCCGATGGACCTCAAGCGCGGTATCGACCAGGCTGTCATCGCGGCGGTCGGCGAGCTGAAGAAGCTCTCCAACCCCACCGCCGACGACAAGGCCATCGCCCAGGTCGGCACCATCTCGGCCAACTCCGATGCGAACATCGGCGACATCATCGCCACGGCGATGGGCAAGGTCGGCAAGGAAGGCGTGATCACGGTCGAGGAAGGCTCGGGCCTCGAGAACGAGCTGGACGTCGTCGAAGGCATGCAGTTCGACCGCGGCTACCTCTCGCCGTACTTCATCAACAACCAGCAGTCGCAGCAGGTTGAACTGGACGACCCGTTCATCCTCATCCACGACAAGAAGATCTCCAACGTCCGTGAACTGCTGCCGGTGCTCGAAGCCGTCGCCAAGGCCGCCAAGCCGCTGCTGATCGTGGCCGAGGAAGTCGAGGGCGAAGCCCTTGCCACCCTCGTCGTCAACACCATCCGCGGTATCGTCAAGGTCGCCGCCGTCAAGGCGCCGGGCTTCGGCGATCGTCGCAAGGCCATCCTGGAAGACATCGCCAACCTCACGGGCGGCACGGTCATCTCCGAGGAAGTGGGTCTGGCGCTCGACAAGGCCACCATCACCGATCTGGGCCGCGCCAAGCGCGTCGTGATCACCAAGGAAAACACCACGATCATCGACGGTGCCGGCGATGCCGAAGGCATCCAGTCGCGCATCAAGCAGATCAAGGCGCAGATCGAAGAAACCTCGTCGGACTACGACCGTGAGAAGCTGCAGGAGCGCGTGGCCAAGCTGGCCGGCGGCGTGGCCGTCATCAAGGTCGGCGCCGCGACGGAAGTCGAGATGAAGGAAAAGAAGGCCCGCGTCGAAGATGCCCTGCACGCCACGCGCGCAGCCGTCGAAGAGGGCGTGGTCCCGGGCGGCGGCGTCGCGCTGATCCGTGCACTGAAGGCGCTGGAAGGCCTGAAGGGCAAGAACACCGACCAGGACCTCGGCATCGCGATCACCCGTCGCACGCTGGAGGCCCCGCTGCGCGCCATCGTCACCAACGCCGGTGAAGAAGCGTCGGTCATCGTCAACCAGGTCAAGGCCGGCGAAGGCAACTTCGGCTACAACGCCGCGACCGGCGAGTTCGGCGACATGATCGCCTTCGGCATCCTGGACCCGACCAAGGTGACCCGTTCGGCCCTGCAGTTCGCGGCCTCGGTCGCCGGCTCGATCATCACGACCGAAGCGGCCGTGACCGAAGTGCCGAAGAAGGACGACGGCGGCGGCCACGGTGGCCCGGGCGGCGGCATGGGTGGCATGGGCGGTATGGACTTCTAAGCTCCGCCGCACACGGTACGGAACAAGGGAGCCCCGCGATGCGGGGCTCCTTTTTTTATGCATTTCGCATCGTGTATTTCAGTCCATTCAACCTGTTGCGGCGCGGCTGGCCGGATCGACATAGCGAACGGTCCGGTGGTCGTCGTCCGGCATGGCTTTCAAGTGTTATCAATGAAGTCCCCGAAGACACGGAATGTCGTCATGAAAAACAGCAAGGGATGGTGGGTGCCGCTCACCTGTGCACTGCTCATCGCAGGGTGTGCCCAGGTCGCGGTGGAGCGCGGGAGCCACGAGAGCGCTACGCCTGTCGCGGTCTCCGTCGCCACGACATCGGCTGCTACCGGCGCTGGAGAGGCGCTGGCGGAGCGGCTCAACGCACGCTACGAGGACGTGCGCAGTACATGCACTGACGGAAACGCGGCTTACTTCTGCAGTGGCGTCATCTATCGCGGCGTCATCTGGGCCAGTCCGTACTACTTCTGGAACAACAAGGTGGACCCGAATTATACCGGCGTGTCCTTCAGCTACCTGCGGAAGGATGTCGGCATTCGTCGGTCATTCCAGGATCAGGGCTATGTCTTCGGTCCCGCGGACGACTGGGCGCGCGCGGGCGCGCCAGTGCTGGAGATGTATTGCTCGTTTGCCTTCGACGGATATACGGGTGCGCAAAGGGGTATCCATGGGTGTGGCGCACACCGCGGTCTGAAGGATAGCGGGCCCTGCGGCGAGCAAGGCATCGAGACCGTGGAGGCCTTCGCCGCGCACTATCTCAGTGGCGGATCCAACTACGTTGCCCGGCAGACGCACCAATGCGCGTTTGGCGTCGATGCGCGCGCGTTCCAGTTGAGCATTCATGCACGCAAGGGCGGGTTGCTCGAGGAGGACGAGTGGCAGCGATACACCGAGCAGGTCATCGGTACCTGGCCGCAGGACATCCCGCAGAAACTCCCCATCGAAGCCCTGTATGTCTTTGTCGAGGGGCGCGCACCCACGTCGGCGAGCTTGCGGCAGGCCAGGGCGATGCAGGCCGATTTTTTTGTCCAGGCCGGTCGGCTGCTTCCGATCCTGCGCATGACGACCTCACTCAGCGACCCTCCTTTCAGCTTCCACGCGGAGGATCAGGGAACGCCAGACGATGCCGCGTCCCGGCGCATCGCGGCACGTAAGACCACGGGTCCCGGTACGCCGGTCACCTTGCACGACTAGCTGCCGGTGCGGCGCTTGCGTCGATGAATCGAGGAGATCGGGCTCATGGCATGGACTGCATGGATGTTTCCCCTGGCGGCGATGGCGATGGCCGCCGGGTGCGGGCTGTCCCCCGGCCCGCTTGCGCCGCGCCGTTCGGCCGGAGATGACGTGGCGAGTGCGCTCAACGCACGTTATGCAGATGTGCGAACGGCCTGCACGGAGGGTACGCAGGCGGCGTTCTACTGCAACGGCGTGCTGTTGCGCACGACCGTGTATTCGCCCGCCTACCCTTTCTGGAATCCCAATCCGGCCGACGCCTATCGTGGTGTGTCGTTCAGCTACTTCCGCGCTGATGTTGGGTCGCTGGAACTCTTCGGCACGTACGGTTTCATCGTCGCGGCGGCGGAGCACTGGTCGGCGGATGGTCGTTATGGGCTGCAGATGCAGTGTGTCTATCCGTACGACGCGATCACCGGCATCGATCGCGGAACCTACGGATGTAGCGCGTCGCTGGACTATCCGGTCGATAGCCGGCCCTGCCTGGAGCAGGGCATCGTGACAGCGGACGCATTCGCCCGGCATTACCTGTCGGTGGCACCCGAACCAGAGAACCCGCCGGATGCGTTTCGTCGACGTGCGCTGCACCAGTGCGCGTTCGGTGTCGACGCCTTTTCGTTCGATCTGGCCGTCCTTGCCAGGCAGCGTGGTCGTCTCGAAATTCCGTCGCGACGTTACATGGAGGTCATGATGGCTGAGTGGCCGCAGGATATCCCGGACCGGCTGCCGATCGAGGCGCTGTTCTTCCTGGATACGGATGCGGGTGCCTTGCAGTGGGTCCGCACCAGTCGGGCGGATTTCTACGAAGCGACAGGACGCCTGCTCCCCATCGTGCGGATCGACCCGACCGACGAAATTCGGCCCTTCAGCTATCACGACGACGATCAGGCGCTGTGATCGTCGTCGCGGACGGCGCTGGACTCAATACGAGATCGTCGCCGACGTGGCCGTGGTGCTCAGTCCGTAATTGCACTGCGGATTGATACCGGAGGTGCTGAAGCCCTTCCACGGTGGCGAGGCAACGCGTGTGTTGTTGCGGTCGTATACCTGGATGTTGCTGAAGGTGATCGGGCCGCCGGGGTACTCGCCACACGTGGAGACGTTATAGACCTCCAGCACGCCACCGAAGACCCAGGTCAGGTCGGCATAGGGGTTGGTGGTCAGCGAGCTGGTCTTGCCCGTGGTGGTGTTGCGTGAATCGATCTTCCATGTCGAGCAGGCCTGACCCGCGGCGCACGTGGAATATGTGTCGCCCACCACCATATCGCCGACGCGCGCGGGAATCGGATCGCTGTGATACGTCGTGCCGTCGACGCAGCAGTTCCAGCTGGCGAGGGTCCAGGCCTTGTCGTTGTAGCCGTTCCATCCCAGTACGGGTTGAAGGATGGATTGCACCGTCGGCAGTTGCTCCAGGCCCGGGAAGAAATAGATGACCTGATCGTCCTTCGTCGTCGGAGCGTTGGGTACGGTCCACGTGGCGACGATGCGTCCGATCGGCGTGCTGCTGGTGTAGTTGGCCGCCTGCACCCAGCCACTTTGCTCCGGTGGCGGGGTGGATGCGCTACGTAGCACATGGCGACCGTCGGCTTCGACGCGCTCGCCTTGCAGCGTGTAATTGGGTTTGCCGCAGGTGGCCGCCGTTTCCATGGTTCCCGAGGCGCGGCGGATCATGCCGTTTCGTTGCAACTCATCGCCGGTGTGTACCGTGGCGACGCAGTCGGGAGAGAAATAGCCGTTGGGTGTAATGACGTAATCATCCGGAATACCGGCCGGCTTCGCGCTGGTCGGCATCGAGCCGACGCGTGTGAGCTCGACGTGGGATGTTGGGGGCGATACGTCAAACGCGCTGGCGGCCCATGCGAAAGAGAACATCACGGCAACGATGCCGGAGCGCGCCACGATCCGGCCGATGGAAGCGAACCTCTTCATGCGTACGACTCCTGTAATGAAAGGGCGTCGTCCCTGTGCCGTCGACCAACGATGGTCGGCGCGCGCCCCCCGGCTCCCGCACCGCGGACGGTGCGTCACCACGCTATGCCTGCACTTACAGGTGTTCTGTGATCCAGGGCACCGGATGATCCATGCGCCCGTACTATCGGACTGTAAATTCGGCACGCATGCGCAACATATTGCGATGCCGCTACTGGCCGGCTCCGGCGGCGGATTCCGTGGCGGGGCCGGTCTCGCCCGGGCGACGGACGGCGGTCTCCGCGGCCGGTGTCGCGTAACTGGCGACCAGCGGCTCCAGCTTGCGTTTCATGCGCAACATCGCGATGTTTTTCATCGACGTATCGGTGAACGACTGGCTGTCGTCTTCGGCCGCCTCGGTAGCATCCGGCGCATGGGTGAGCGAGGCCAGTTGCTGGCCGACCACCTGCGTGAGTGCGAAGTAGGGGTCGTCGTGTATCCCGGCCTGTTCCAGCAGCTTGCCGGGCAACATCCAGGCGGCCAGGTCGGCCTTGACCGGTGCCGGGCCGTCATCGTGCGCGTCGATCAATACGTAGGGTACGGTCTGCGTCAGCATCGTCTTGCCATCGACGAACCCGGCCTTGTCGTAGGTTTCCACCAGTGCCGGAAGGTGATCGCCGTAGAACAGTAGCAGTGTCGGACGCTCGCGCTGTCGCAGTAGCGCGGCAAGGCGCCCCAGTTCCGCGTCGGCATGGCGCATGTGGTAGATGTAATTACGCAGCTGCAGCTTGGCGTCGTCGCTGATGCCCTCTGGCACGGGGATGGCGTCGCGTTCCTTCGTGTCGATGTTTACCGATTTGTCGTAGGGGCCATGGGCTTCCATGCTGATGGCGAAGACGAATCGCGGTGGGCCGGCCTCTTTCAGCTGACTCATGATTTCATCGGTCATGGCGCTGTCGGCCATGTATTCGCCATCCTTGCGGACGCCCTTCGGGAAGTCCGGCTGCGATACGAAACGGTCGAAGCCCAGCGACTTGAACGCCGCGGTGCGGTTCCAGAACCCGGCATCGTTGCCGTGCACGGCGACGGTCTCGTAGCCATGCGAGCGCAGGACGCGGACCATGCCCGGCATGACACCGGCCTGCATCTGCAGGTAAGGAAACTGCATGGTCGGGAAGTAGCGCAGCGACAGCCCCGTCAGTACCTCGAACTCCGTGCGGATGGTGCCGCCGCCGAACGTGGGCACGTGCAGTTGCCCTGTGCTGGCGTGCTGGGCCAGACGGTGCAGGTTTGGTGCGAAATCCTCGTGCTCGATGCCGCGAATGACGGCGGGATCGAAGAACGACTCGCTCTGGATCACCACGATGTCCGGTGTCTGGCGCGCATTCGCCGCGGCGCTGGTCATGTGCTGGCGCAGCTGGGCATCGGTGGCCGCGAGGAACTGCTGTGCTTCGGCCGGATCGGCCTTCTGCTTCTTGCCGGCGTTCTGCAGGCGGAACTGCATGAGCGTGGTGACCACGCCGTTGTATCCGGCGTTGGAGGCGGCAGACCAGGGCTGCATGCCCAGGCGGTCCTTGTTGTACATCGCCGACCAGGCCGGCACCCCCGCGGCCAGCGTGCCGATCAACGCGAACAGGGCCAGCCCGGAGACCAGGCGGCGGCCATGGGTGCGCCTTGCGAACAACGGTGGCTCGACGCGGGCGACCAGGACGATCAGCGCGACGACGCCGAGGATGGCCAGGTAGGGCAACGGGCTGGCGGGCAGGTAGCCGCCCAGGAGGTGCAGGCCGCCGTTCTTCAGCTGGCCCACCATGCGGAAATCGGCCGGCAACAGGGGCGAGCCCAGGTTCTTCATCTTGATCGCGCTGACCGCCAGGACGGCACCCTGGACGAGGAAGGCGATGCCGAAGGACAACCAGGCGCGACGGGTGAGCACCAGCAGCAGCGAGGCCAGCAATAGCCCCGGCAGCGCATTGGCGAACAGGTGCCAGGGGCGCTCCGCCCACGCGCTGCTGGCGACGCCGGGATTGCCGTCGAGAAACCCCGTATAGAGGACGAACGCGACCGCCAGGCACAGCGGCAGGGCGACCCGTCCGGCGATGTCACGCCCATGTGATGAAAGGAGAGTCATAGCGTCCTCGTATCGCGCCCCCGTCGTGAGGGGATCGGGACTGTAACGTAATGGACATGAACCGGTTGTCAGGTGGTCATCGAAATGTCATGACAAAAAAGGTCATGATTCGCAAGAAAAACCTCAGTTTTGCGAACCCGGCCGCGACCGGTCCGCCTCGGGCACAATGACCATCCTATGAATGCTTCCACGCCAGTGCCACGCGAGAGTCCCGAACTCCGCGGCCTCATCGACCATCGCTATGCCGACGTCATGGCGGCATGCCGCGCGGCGCGCGTGCCGCTGCATGACGACGCCGGCGTGGCCGAGCGCATCCGTCGCACCTTGCTGGCCTCTGATTTCGCGTTCGATGTGCTGCGTCGCCAGCCTGAACTGCTGTCCCCTGCGGGCCTCGAGCGCCTTCGCGGCAATCCGGATGCCAGCACCCGCGCCGCCTCGCTCGACCTGCCTGCCGACGAGGAGCGCTGCATGGCGATGCTGCGGCGCTTCCGGCATGCGGAGGCGTTGCGCATCGTATTTCGCGACGTCAATGGCCTGGACGATGTCGACGACACCCTGGCCTCCACGAGCGCGCTCTACGAAACGTTGTTGTCGGCTGCCCTGCGCTGGTCCGAGCAGTCGCTGCATGCGCGCTACGGCCGCCCGCGCGACCCGGCCGGCGTGGAGCAGCGCATGGTGGTGGTCGGTTTCGGCAAGCTGGGCGGCAACGAGCTGAATTTTTCCTCCGATATCGACCTCGTGCTGGCCTATGCCTCCGGTGGCGAGACCGACGGCGCGCGTCCCCTCGACAACGGCGAGTACTTCATCCGCGAGACACGCCAGCTGGTGCGCCTGCTCGCCGAACCCACCGTGGACGGCATCTGTGCCCGCGTCGACCTGCGTCTGCGCCCGTTCGGCAACGCGGGGCGCCTCGCGCTACCGTTCGCCGCAATGGAGCAGTACTACCAGCGCGAGGGCCGCGACTGGGAACGTTATGCCTGGATCAAGGCGCGTCCCGTGGCCGGCGATCGTGTCGCCGGGCGCGAGCTACAGGACATGTTGCGGCCGTTCGTGTATCGGCGTTACCTCGATTACACGGCATTCGCCGGTCTGCGCGAGATGAAGTCGCTGATCGACGCGGAAGTCGCGCGCAAGGACCTGGCCGGCAACCTCAAGCTGGGGCCGGGCGGTATCCGCGAAATCGAATTCGTGGTGCAGCTCACCCAGATGATCCGCGGCGGTCGCGACCCCGCCCTGCGCGTGCGCGGGCTGCTGCCGGCCCTGCGTGCCTGCGAGGCGAAAGGTTACATCCCGGCGGCGCGGGCAAAGCTGTTGCGCGAGGCCTACCTGTTCCTGCGCCTGCTGGAGAACCGCGTGCAGATGCTGCGCGACGCGCAGACGCACGATATTCCCGACGACGAGCTGTCACGAGAGCGTCTTGCCCTAGGCATGAATTACCCCTCGTGGAACGCGCTGGCGGCGGTGCTGGCCGGCCATCGCGATGCGGTCTCCGCCGAGTTCGCCGCGGTGCTGGTGCCGGAGGCCGGCGGCAAGGCGGTGGCCCCGGCGGCCGACGTCGAGTTATGGAACGCCGCCAGAGACGAATCGCTCGTGGGGGAGGCACTGGAAGCTTCGGGTTTTCGTCCGGGCCACGATGTGGCCGCGGAGCTGGTGAAGCTGCCACGCGCGGCGTCGGTGCGATCGATGTCGGCACGCTCGTCCGAGCGGCTGGAGCGATTGATGCCGCAGCTGATCGGCGCGGCCCGGGGCAGTGCCTCGCCAGCGGCCAGCCTGTTGCGCATGCTTCGTCTCGTGCAGGCCGTGGCGCGCCGATCCTCCTACCTGGCGCTGCTGGATGAACAGCCCAGCGCACGTCGCCGCGTAGCGCATGTCTTCGCCGACAGCGCGTTCCTGGCCGAGCGTGTCATCGCGCAACCGCTTCTGCTCGACGACGTGCTCGATCCGCGCATCGACCAGTTGCCGCTGAAGCGCGCGGACATCTCGGCGGAGATGGCCCGTTCGCTCGGCACGCTGGACGAGCGCGACGCGGAGCACGAGCTGGAACGTATCAATGAATTCCGCTCCAGCATCGCGTTCCGCCTGGGCCTGGCGTTCAACGACGGGCGGGCCGACGCAACGGCCACCGCGCGGCGCCTGGCCGGCCTGGCGGAGGCGGTGGTCGCGGCGGTGCTCGCCCTTGCCACGCGGGAACTGACGGCGCAGCACGGGCGCCTTCCCGGCGAGGGCAGCGGTTTCGCGGTGCTGGGCTACGGCAGCCTCGGTGGTGAGGAACTGGGTTTCGCCTCCGACCTCGATCTGGTGTTCGTCTACGACGGCAAGCGCGCCAACGCGATGAGCGACGGTCCCCGTCCGGTCGATGGCACGCGCTGGTACCAGCGACTGGCCCAGCGGGTCATGCACTGGCTGAGCGCGCAGACCCACGCCGGCAAGCTTTACGACGTGGATACGCGCCTGCGGCCGGACGGCTCCAAGGGCCTGCTCGTGGCCAGCGTGGATGCCTTCGAGGCCTACCAGCGCGACCGTGCGTGGACCTGGGAGCACCAGGCGCTGCTGCGTGCCCGGCCGGTGGCGGGGGATGCGCGCGTCGGTGGCCTGCTGGCCGAGATCCGCCGGGACATCCTCGCCACGCCGCGTGACGCCGAGCGCGTTCTCGCGGAAGTGAGCGCGATGCGTGCCCGCTGGCGTGGCGAGCGTGATCGTTCCGACGCCGGCCATGTCGATCTCAAGCAGGGCGGCGGTGCCTTGATCGACATCGAGTTCATCCTGCAGGGCATGGTGCTGGCGCATGCCGCCACGTGCCCCGCCATTCTGGATACGCCGGCCAGCAGTCCGCTGATCGACGTGCTGCGCGAGCAAGGGCTGCTGAGCCAGGCGCAGGCCGATACGCTGCATGTCGCGCATGCCGACCTGCTCCAGGCCGGCCTCGCCTGCACGCTGGACCTCCGGCCGCGCATCGCCACGCGCACGCCCTCGCTGGATCGGGTGCTCGCCGGGGTGACCCAGGTGGCGGGCGAGCTCGGTTTCGCCTTCGCCGCTGCCGACGCGGCGTCCCGCCAGGCTGTCTGAAGCTGGCGGCCGGCGTTATGCTGTGCGGCCGTCCACGGACCGATACCCCGATGACCCGACTGCCGCTGCTGATCGACACCGACCCCGGCGTGGACGACGCGCTGGCCATCCTGATGGCCCATGCGCACACCGATGTCACCGCCCTGACGGTTGCCGCCGGTAACGTCGGCCTGGCGCACACGGTGCGCAACGCCTGCACCCTCGTGGAGCTGATCGGCGCGACCACGCCGGTGTTCGCCGGTTGCCCGTCGCCGCTGGTGCGTGCCCCCGACGAGGACGCCGCGTTCGTGCATGGCGCGGACGGTTTCGGCGATGTCGGCTTCGCCGAGCCGGCCCACACGGCGCATGCCGAGCACGCGGCCCTCGCCCTGATCCGCCTGACCCGCGAGCGCCCGGGCGAGTTGACCCTGGTGGCCCTGGGGCCGTTGACCAACCTGGCCCTGGCCGTGCGGCTCGATCCCTCGTTTCCCGCACGCGTCAAGCGCCTGGTGGTCATGGGCGGCGCGGTGACGGGGCACGGCAACACCGGCCGGATACCCGCCGAGTTCAACATCGGCTTCGATCCGGAAGCCGCGCACGTCGTCTTCGAGGCGTTCCAGGGTTTCGACCTGGTCGACTGGGAGGCCACGGTCCGCCATGCCTTCCCCGACGAGGTCTACGATCGCTGGGTAGCGGCGGGCGACCACCGCGCCGCCTTCTTCGAGAAAATCTTCGGCACGGCGCGCCGCTTCAACGCCGCCCACGAGCGCACGGGTTTCATCGCCGCCGACGCGCTGGCCATGGCCGTGGCGCTGGACCCCGCGATGATCGTCCGCGCGGAAACCCGCCATGTCGCCATCGAACTGGACGGGCGGCTGACCCGTGGCGCCACCGTGGTGGATTGGCAGGGCCGGCTGGGTGGGCGCCCCAACGCCAGGGTGGTGCTGGAAGTGGACCACGATCGCTTCGGCGAGTTGATCGCCGGTGCGCTGGGCGTCGCGCCGGTCGCGTCTACCTAGGTTTCCTGGGCCGCCGGTTGCGAAGGCCCCGGGTGCGGGCTACAATGCCGCTCTTTTCACCCCGCTATTTCTCAGGTTCAAGCCATGAAAGAGAACATCCATCCGAAGTACCAGCCGGTGGTCTTCCAGGACCTTTCCTCCGATTTCGCGTTCCTGACGCGTTCGACGATGTCCTCGAAGGACACCGTCAAGTGGGAAGACGGTAACGAATACCCGGTGATCAAGCTCGATATCTCGAGCCACTCGCACCCGTTCTATACCGGTAAGCAGAAGACGCTGGACGTCGGCGGTCGCGTCGACAAGTTCCGTCAGCGCTACGGCAAGAAGTAAGCAGCGACATCATCCGCGCGCCGCCTGCGGGGTGGCGTGTCGCGAGGATAAAAAGACACGGGGCAGGCCCACGGCTTGCCCCGTGTCTTTTTGCGTGCGCGGTTTACACGTCGGGCTAACGGACGTTCGAAGGGCCTCTGTGTGATAATGGGGAACTTCGGTCGCGGGTTGCGACCGGTACGGCGCCTTCCCCAGGGGGTCGTTATCCCAACCATGGCTACGTCGCTTTCCCCGAGGGGGAGGCGGCGGGAACAAAGCACAGAGGAGCTCGCCGTGTCCGACGCCAAAACCGTCAAATTGGTCGATGAATCCAACAAGCCCGTGAGCGAACTGCCGGTCATCGGCGGCACGCTCGGCGCCGAGTGCGTCGACATCGGCACGCTGTACAAGGACACCGGTTACTTCACCTACGATCCGGGTTACGGCAGCACCGCCAGCACCAAGAGCGCCATCACCTATATCGACGGCGACAAGGGTGTGCTGCTGTATCGGGGCTACCCGATCGAACAGCTCGCCGAGAAGTCCACCTTCCTCGAAACCTCCTACCTGCTGCTCAACGGCGAACTGCCGAACAAGAACGAGTACGCTGCGTTCGAGCACGACATCACGCATCACTCGATGATGCACGAGAACCTCAAGTTCTTCCTGCGTGGCTTCAACCACGACGCGCATCCCATGGCCATGCTGGCCGGTTCCATCGCTTCGCTGTCGGCGTTCTATCACGACAAGCTCGATGTCGATAACCCGGAAGACCGCAAGCTCGCCGCCGTCCGCCTGATCGCAAAGATGCCGACCATCTCGGCCGCCATCTACCGTCACTCGATCGGCTGGCCGACGCGTTACCCGCGCAACAACCTCGAATACGTCACCCGCTTCCTGCACATGATGTTCGAAGTGCCGAGCGAGCCGCTCGAACTGAACCCGGTAGTCGCCAAGGCGCTCGACCTGCTGTTCATCCTGCATGCCGACCACGAGCAGAACGCGTCGACGTCCACGGTTCGCCTCGTCGGTTCCACCGGCGCCAATCCGTATGCGTCCATCGCCGCGGGTATCACGGCGCTGTGGGGCCCGGCGCACGGCGGCGCCAACGAAGCCGTGCTGAAGCAACTCGAGGAAATCGGCTCCGCCGACAAGGTCGAGAACGCGGTCAAGCGCGCGAAGGACAAGAACGATTCGTTCCGCCTGATGGGCTTCGGTCACCGCGTCTACAAGAACTTCGATCCGCGCGCGAAGATCATCCGCGAGATGTGCCACAAGGTGCTCGAGGAGCTCGGCGTCAACGACCCGCTGCTCGACGTCGCCATGAAGCTGGAAGAGGCCGCGCTTAAGGACGACTACTTCGTGGAGCGCAAGCTCTACCCGAACGTCGACTTCTACTCCGGCATCATCTACAAGGCACTGGGCATCCCCACCGAGATGTTCACCGTGATGTTCGCCATCGCGCGCACCTCCGGCTGGATCGCCCACTGGATCGAGCAGCACGAAACCCCGGGCGCGCGCATCGGCCGCCCCCGCCAGATCTACACCGGCGCCGACGTTCGCGACTACATCCCGAACGACAAGCGCTAAAAAAAAGGCCCGCAAATGCGGGCCTTTTTTTTAGCGCGGTAGGAGCGCACGCATGTGCGCGAACCCTCAGATCCCATCACGCGAATGAAGCCGAACGGCCGCATGTGCAGGCGTTTCCGTGAACCCGGTGAACCTCGCAGGCCGCATGTGCAGGCGTTTCCGTAAACCCGGTCGGCGCCGGGTTTGCTTCGTTTTGCGCTCGGAAACGCCTTTATTTATGCCAAGGGCGGCTTCATTCGGAGTAGCAACGTTTGGGGTTCGCGCACATCGTGCGCTCCTACCCGGCTAGCAGGGCCTCGACCATCGACACGGTGGCGCGGCGCATGGGGCGTTCGTCCACGCGGTCGAGCGGGGCCTGGCGCAGGGCGTCCATGGGCAGCACGGTGAGGTCGAAGGGGATGCCGTCCGCGCCGAACAGCAGAACGGGGTGTTCGCTCTGCGTGTCGTTGGACCAACGCAGCCGGCGTGTCTGGGTTTCCAGTGGAATGCCCTGTTCCTGCAGGAACAGGACCGGTGCCTCGGGGTCGTCGCTGAACAGATGCAGGCAGACGGCCGAGTGATCGTCGGCGGTGCCTTCCAGCACGGCACCGACCAGTCGCGCATCGAAGCCGCGCAGGAAGCGCATCGCCTCGATAGCCGCCTCGCGGCGCGCCCGCAGTGCCTGGGGTTGTGTATCGGCCTGGAACAGGCGCTGGTGCTCGCGCAGCGCGTCCTCGATCTCGTGGTTGCGCGGCAGCGCCTGGGTGTCGACGATGCCCAGCCGTTCCGCGGCCTTCAGCTTCGCGTGGTGGAAGTCACGGATGCCATGCTCGCTCATCAGGCGGGCCGCCTCCTGGGCGACCAGGAGGCGATGTCGCTGGGCCCTGTCCTGGGCATGGATCTTGTGGTGTTCGCCTCGTGCCATGACTCACCCCCGTGTGGTGTGTATGTGTACGTGTGCCGTCAGAAGATGTCGTAGGCGTGGTCCTGCTGTTCCTCTTCCTGCTTCTGTGCGGCCTGCTCGCGCAGGCGGTCGACATCTTCCACCTTCATGACCTCGCTCATGCCGCCTGGCGAGGGCAGGCCGGAGCCGGGATCGATCTGCACCGTCGCGATGCCCGGGGGCATGGCCAACGTGTGTGACGGCTTGTCCTTCAGCACCGCGCCCATGTAATCCATCCAGATGGGCAGGGCCGCCTTGGCACCGAACTCGCCGCGACCCAGCGAACTGAAGTCGTCGAAGCCGACCCACACGGCCGTGGAGATGTCGCCGTTGAAACCGACGAACCAGGCGTCGCGGTGATCGTTGGTGGAGCCGGTCTTGCCTGCCAGGTCGTCGCGACCGAGCGCACGTGCCGCCGAGCCGGTACCGCGCTTGATCACGTCCTGCATCAGCGAGGTGATCAGGTAATCGTTGCGCACGTCGATCACATGCGGCGCCAGCTTCGGCGCCTGCGCCGTGTTGTCGTGGGCGTCGGCGGGCAGCACGGCGTCGCCGGTACCGACACCGGCCGCGGAACTGCTGGCGGCAGGCTTGGCCGGGATCAGGGCCGTGGAGGCCTGCGTGGGCGGGCCGGCCGGCGTGGGGTTCAGCATGCGCTCCTGGCACTCGGCACAGGCGCGTTCGGGATTGGCCACGTAAACCGGCTTGCCGTCGCGGTCGTCGATCCGCGAGATGAAATACGGCGTGATGAGGTAACCGCCGTTGGCGAACACCGCGTAACCGCGCGCCATGCTCATCGGCGAGACGGAAGCCGTACCCAGGGCGAGCGACAGGTTCTGCGGCAAGGCGTCCGGCGTGAAGCCGAAGCGGGTCATGTAATCGCGGGCGAAGCGGATGCCGATGGCATCCAGCAGGCGCACCGAGACCAGGTTCTTCGACTGGACCAGGGCTTCGCGCAGGCGCATCGGGCCGGCGAACTTGCCGTCGTCGTTGGCCGGCGTCCACATGCCGTCGGGACGCGACGGGTCGGGGAAGGCCACCGGGGCATCGTTGACGATGGAGGCGGGCGTGAAGCCACGCTCGAACGCCGCCGAATACAGGTAGGGCTTGAAGCTGGAGCCCGGCTGGCGGGCGGCCATGACGGCGCGGTTGAACTTCGAGCGGACGAAGCTGAAGCCGCCGACCAGTGCGCGGACAGCGCCGTCTTCCGGATCCAGCGAGACTAGGGCGGCCTGAACCGCGGGGATCTGGGTGAGGCGCCAGGGGCCCTTGGCCGGTTCCGGACGGGCCTCGGTGCTGACCTTGGCCGTGTCGGACGCGCTGGCGTTCTCGGAGAGGTCGTCCTTTTCGCTGCGGATCAGGCGGACGATGTCGCCCCGCTTGAGCACGCTGTCCACCCGGGTGGGCGCGGCACCCGCACGGCCTTCATTGACATAGGGGCGGGCCCAGGCGATCGATTCCAGGCTGATGGTCGCGGTTTCCTTCGCGGACAGGTACACCGTGGCCTCCTTCGCGCCCGTGGCCGTAACGATGCCCGGCATCATGCCGGCCACGGCCGTGTAGCCGGCGAGAACCCGGTCGTATTCGTCAGGACCGGCTTGGGCCGCCAATTCCTCGTGGCCTTCCGGGCCACGGTAGCCGTGGCGGCGATCGTAGGCGGACAGGCGCCCGCGCAGGGCGTCGTTGGCCGCCGCCTGGCTGTCGCTGGGCACCGTGGTACGCACGACGTAACCCTCGGTGAGCGCGTCGTTGCCCAGTTTCTCGAGTACCTGCTGGCGAACCATCTCGGCCAGGTAGGGGGCATCCACCTCGATCTGCTGCTCGTGCGGGAAGGCGTCGTTCGGCTCTTTCACCGCCTCGTCGTATTCCGCCTTGGTGATGAAGCGGTTGGAGAGCATCTGGCCGAGCACCCAGTTCCGGCGGTTGACCAGGCGGGTGGGGTTGTTCAGCGGGTTGACCACCGAGGGCAACTGGAAAGTGGACGCCAGCGACGCGCACTCGGCCACGGTCAGCTGGTCGAGCGTCTTGCCGTAGTAATACGAGGCCGCGGCAGCCAGCCCGTAGGACCGGTGCCCGAGGAACATCTTGTTGATGTACAACTCGAGGATCTGGTCCTTGGTCAACTCGTTTTCCATGCGCAGGGCGATGAACACCTCGGTCAGCTTGCGCGAGTAGAGCTTCTCGGGGCTGAGGAAGAAGTTGCGGGCCACCTGCTGGGTGATCGTCGAACCGCCCGGGCCCTTGTCGCCGCCGGACAGGATCACATGGATGCCGGCGCGGGCGATGCCATGCCAATCGACGCCGGGATGGCTGTAGAAATCGCCGTCTTCGGCCGATAAGACGGCATTCTTGAGGCGCGCGGGCACGTCGGCGATGTGCACCGGGATACGGCGGGTCTCACCGAACGAGGCGATCAGGCGTCCGTCCGAGCTCAATACTCGTAAGGGAACCTGCATGTGGTAATCACGTAGCACCGCCACGGAGGGAAGGCGCGGCGCCAGGAGCCAGTAGGCGACGCCGATGGCGCCTACCACGAAAAGGATGCCGGCCAGGGCGAGATACAGCCCGATGCGCAGCAGACGCTTGAGAATTCGCATGGAGGAAGGGGTTCACCGGCGTGAGGGTCGTGGCGGAGTATAGAGCTTCGCCGTCAGGTGGGGCGGTCGCCCCGGGTTCGACGGAAGGTGAGGGGTTTTCGCTAACCCAGTGACGCTATTTGTGAATTGGTGCCGGCAGGGCCCTAACGGGCCGTTGCCAATCCGTTAAGATTTCGATCTAATGCCATCGCGCCGAAGACCAATTCCGACAAGGCGCGGGGAAGGGGGAAACGTGGGGCTCTTTACACCCAAAGCGGCGCCGCTCATCGGTGTCGATATCAGTTCGACCGCCGTAAAGCTGTTACAACTCAGTCAGGCCGGTGGGCGTTATCGCGTCGAGCATTATGCCGTCGAGCCGTTGCCGCCCAACGCTGTCGTCGAAAAGAACATCGTCGAGGTCGAGGCAGTGGGCGAAGCCATTCGCCGCGCCCTGGCCCGGTCCGGTTCCAAGCTCAAGCACGCGGCCGCCGCCGTGGCGGGCTCGGCCGTGATCACCCGCATCATCCCCATGTCGGCCGATCTGTCCGAGGACGACCTCGAAGGGCAGATCCAGGTCGAGGCCAACCAGTACATTCCCTACCCGATCGAGGAAGTCAGCCTCGACTTCGAGGTGATGGGCCCGGTCCGCGACAACCCCGAGATGAATAACGTGCTCCTTGCGGCGTCGCGCACCGAGAACGTCGACATGCGCATCGCCGCGCTCGACCTGGGCGGCCTGACCGCCCGCGTGGTCGACGTCGAGGCCTTCGCCATGGAGAACGCCTTCGGCATGGTCGCCGACCAGCTCGCAGTGTCGCGCGACGCCCTGGTTGCCGTCGTCGATATCGGCGCCACCATGACCACCCTGGCCGTGCTGAAGAACCAGCGCACGATCTATTCGCGCGAGCAGGTGTTCGGCGGCAAGCAGCTGACCGACGAGATCATGCGTCGCTACGGCCTGTCTTACGAGGAGGCCGGCCGGGCCAAGCGCAAGGGCGGCCTGCCCGAATCGTACGAGATGGAAGCGCTGGAACCGTTCAAGGACTCGCTGGTGCAGCAGGTCAGCCGCCTGCTGCAGTTCTTCTTCGCGGGCAGCGAATACAGCCGCGTGGACCAGGTCGTCCTCGCCGGCGGCTGCGCCTCGATCGACGGCATCACCGAATTGCTCGAGCAGCAGTTGGGCGTGCCCTGCGTCGTCGCCAACCCGCTGGCACGCATGGCCCTGTCCAACCGCGTGCAGGCCCAGACGCTGGCCCAGGATGCCCCCGCGCTGATGATCGCCGTCGGCCTCGCCATGAGGAGCTTCGACTGATGGCACGGATCAACCTACTTCCCTGGCGCGCCGAGCGCCGCAAGCAGCGCGAGCGGGAGTTCTATATCCAGCTCGGCCTGGCCTTCGGTGCCGCCTTGGTCGTGCTGATCGGCTGGTCGCTGTGGATGGATGCCCGGATCGACAACCAGAGCGAGCGGAACAGCTACCTGACCAGCGAGATCAAGCAGCTCGACGACCGTATCGAGAAGATCAAGGACCTGGAAAAGGTCCGCGCCGACCTGCTCCAGCGCAAGCAGATCATCGAGGAGCTGCAGGCCAACCGCTCGCAGATGGTCCACCTGTTCGACGAACTGGTGAAGACCATCCCCGCGTCCGCGCGCCTGTCCGGCATGAAGCAGTCCGGCGATTCCATGTCGCTCGACGGCGTGGCGCAGTCCAACTCCAGCGTCGCCGAGTACATGCGCAACGTGGAAGCGTCGCCATGGATGGGCCATGCGGACCTGCGCAAGACCGAAAACACCCATGACGCGTCGCGCATGCCGTATTCGTTCGGCCTCGACGTGCACCTGAAGACCCCGGGCGACAGCGCCCAGGACGGCGCACCGGCCGGCGCTTCGACGGCGGCGATGCCGACCGCCGTCGCGGTCCCCGCGCCCCTGGCCCAGGCGGCGAAGGCGGTCACCGGCGCGCCGGCACCCGTCGCCACGGCGCCCGCCAGGCCCGCCGCCACGACGATGCCGCCGGCGGCTACCCTGCCGGCCGCGGCCGCTTCGGCGGGAGTCAAGCCATGAAGTTCTTCGACGATCTGCGCAACCTGGACCGGCACAATGTCGGCGGCTGGCCGAAGCCCATCAAGACGTTCTTCACCGGCCTGGTCTTCGTCGTGGTGATGCTGGGCGGCTGGTATTTCCAGATCAGCAGCCAGCAGGACGACCTGGCCTCCGCCGAATCGCAGGAAGAGACCCTCAAAGGCCAGTTCTCGCAGAAGCAGGCCAAGTCGGCCAACCTCGAGGCCCTGGAGCAGCAGCTGTCCGACATGCAGGACATGCTGCGTACGCTGCTGCGCCAGTTGCCCAGCAAGACGGAAATGCCCGAGCTGCTGATCGACATCTCGCAGACGGCATTGGCCGCGGGCATCGAGACGGAGCTGTTCCAGCCCGGTCCAGAAACGCCCAAGGACTTCTACGCCGAGAAGCCGATCACGCTGCGCATGGTGGGCACCTACCACCAGTTCGGCACGTTCATCAGTGGGGTGGCCTCGCTGCCCCGCGTCGTGATTCTGACGCTGCACGACGTGTCGCTGAGCCCGAAGGCGGGTGACGCGAAGAATCCGGGTAATGGCCAGCTGGTGCTGCAGGGCACCGTGAAGACCTATCGCTACCTCGAGGACGACGAGACCCCGCAGGCGAAATCCAAGCTGCAGAAGGCGACGCCGTGATGAAACGCCATGACGCCTTGACCCGCCCGCTGGCGATCGCCCTGTTCGGCGCGCTCTCGCTGGCCGGCTGCACCAAGGGTACGTCCGACCTGCGCGAGTGGGTGGACGCCGAGAAGCACAAGAAGGGCGAGCCCATCCCGCCACTGCCCGTGATCCGCACCTTCGAGACGTTCGCCTACCAGGACCAGGGCGCGCGCGATCCGTTCAGCCCCAGCACGGCGGAAATGGACAGCAACGTTGCCAGCGGTCCGCGCCCGGACGAAAACCGGCCGAAGGAACCGCTGGAGATGTTCGGCCTCGACAGCCTGAAGATGGTTGGCACGGTGGGTGCAGGTGCCAGCCTGGAGGCGCTCGTGAAGGATCCCGGTGGCGTGATCCATCGTGTCCATCGCAACGAATACATGGGTCAGGCCTACGGTCGTATCACGTCCGTGGGTGAGGATCGGATCGATCTGGTCGAACTGGTGCCGAATGGCTCGGGCGGCTGGATGGAGCGCCCCGCAAGCATCGCGGTCGGCGAAAAATAAGAACTCGGGGATGACGCACATGACGACCAAACTGAATCATCCGCCGGGTAGCGCGCGTCACCGCACGCGCCGCTGGATCCTGGGCGCTGCACTGGCTGTCGCAGGTGCCTTTGCCGGCACCGCCGCGGCGGAGAACACGTTGCAGAACGTGAGCTACGACGCGCAGCCGGGCGGCCGCATCGAGTTGCGACTGGCCTTCTCGGAGCAGGCGCCGACGCCGAAGGTCTTCACGACCAACAACCCGCCCCGCATCGCTATCGACCTGCCAGGCACCACCAATGCCTACAGCACCCGTCACCTCGATATCGGCAAGGGTTCGACCCAGGGCGTGTCGGTGATCTCCGCGGCGGGCAAGACCCGCGTTACGGTGGAACTGTTCCGCGAGTCGGCCTACCGCACGCGTACCGAAGGCAAGACCCTCTTCGTCACCGTGAACAACGGCCCGACCAGCGCGACCACCACCACGGCCACCGTATCCGACCCGACCAAGGCGCTGCCTTCCAGCGCCGGCTCGCCGGTGTCCAACATCGATTTCCGTCGTGGCCAGAACGGCGAAGGCCGCGTCATGGTGACGCTGGGCGGCACCGGCACCACGCCGGAAATGCGCCGCGAAGGCGACCACGTGATCGTCAGCCTGGCCGGCTCGTCGCTGCCGCCGAAGCTGGCCCAGCGCCTGGACGTGCTCGACTTCGCCACCCCGGTACAGTCGATCGAGTCCAAGGCGTCGCCGGGCGGCGCCCGCCTCGACATCCGCACCAAGGGCGACGTGGACGTGTCGGCCTACCAGAGCGGTGCCGACTACGTGGTCGAGGTGGCCCCGAAGAAGGCCGCCGCGCCGACCGGCAAGGCCGCCAAGGGCCAGGACCCGACGTACTCGGGTTCCCGCCTGACGTTCAACTTCCAGGACATCCCCGTGCGCTCGGCCCTCCAGCTGATCGCCGACGAGGCCAAGCTCAACCTGGTGGCTTCCGATACCGTGGGCGGAAGCGTCACGCTGCGGCTGGTCAACACGCCGTGGGACCAGGCGCTGGACGTGATCCTGCGGGCCAAGGGCCTGGACAAGCGTCGTAGCGGCAACGTCATCTGGATCGCCCCGCAGGCCGAACTGGCCAGCTACGAGCAGAGCCTCGCCGATGCCCGCCAGAAGGCGCAGGATTCCGCGGAGTTGGTTTCCGACTACATCCCGATCAGCTACGGCAAGGCCGAGGACATCGCCAAGCTGCTGACCCAGGGCAGCATGACCAGCACCGGCGGCGGCGCGTCCACCAGCGGCTCGCGCGGTTTCCTCTCCGGCCGCGGTAGCGTGTCGTTCGACGACCGCACCAACACGCTGCTGATCAACGATACGCCGGACAAGATCCGCGACCTGCGCGAGCTGATCGGCACGCTCGACCGCCCGGTCCAGCAGGTGCTGATCGAGTCGCGCATCGTCGTGGCCACCGATACCTTCACCCGCCAGCTGGGCGTGCGCTGGGGTGTGCAGGCGTTCAACCACAATAACGCCAACCAGGTCGTCGGCACGTCGCCTGACCTCAGCAGCGGCGGCACCGGCACCACCGCCGGTGGCGCCGGCGGCCTCGTAACCAGTGTCCGCAACAGTGACGTAAATTACGGCAACGCGGTCAATCAGTACAACGCCAACGGCGGCACGGGCACGCTGCCGGTCCGCGATCCGTACACCCTGCCGGGCGGCTACAACGTCAACCTGCCGGTGTCCAACCCGTCGGGCAGCATCGGCCTGGCGATCCTGGGTGCCAACTACCTGGTGGACCTGGAGCTTTCGGCCGCGCAGACCGAAGGCCGCAGCGAGCTGATCTCCAGCCCGCGCGTGATCACGGCCAACCAGCAGGAAGCGATCATCAAGCAGGGCCAGCAGATCGGCTACGTGACCTACCAGGCCTCCAGCTCGGGTGGTGGCGCGCAGAACGCCACGGTGCAGTTCAAGGATGCCGTGCTCGAACTGCGCGTGACCCCGACGATCACCGCCGACAGCCGCGTGTACCTCAAGATCAACGTCAAGAAGGATGCGCTGGCTCAGTTCGTCACCAGCCCGGGCGGCGGTTCGGTGCCGCAGATCGACACCCGCGAGATCAACACCTCGGTGCTGGTCGACAACGGCCAGACCGTGGTCCTGGGTGGCATCTATGAGATCACCAAGACCAACACGACCGACAAGGTGCCGGGCCTCGGCGACATCCCGGGCCTGGGTGTGCTGTTCCGCCGTACCAACCGCGGTAACAACAAGGCTGAGCTGCTGATCTTCGTGACGCCGCGCATCCTGTCAGATACATTGCAGTAAGCACCCCGCGTCGCCATGCCTGACCAGAGGCGGCCTTCGGGCCGCCTCTTTCGTTTGCGGGCAGGGCTCTCACCGAAAGCGGATTAAACTTACCGGGCCGACTGTGGTCTCATCGGTCTTCCACCCGATACGAGATCCACCGATGTCCGAGACGCCGAACGCCACGACCCCGCTCCAGGAGGCTTTCCTCCGCCTGCGTGAGGAACTGACCCGCGGCATCATCGGGCAGCCCCACTTGGTGGAGTGCCTGCTGATCGCCTTGCTGGCCGACGGCCACCTGCTGGTGGAAGGCGCGCCCGGCCTCGCCAAAACCACGGCCATCAAGGCCCTGGCCACCCGCGTGGAAGCGGACTTCCACCGTATCCAGTTCACGCCCGACCTGCTGCCGGCCGACCTCACGGGCACGGACATCTTCCGCCCGCAGACCGGCAGCTTCGAGTTCGAGCGGGGGCCGCTGTTCCACAACATCGTGCTGGCCGACGAGATCAACCGCGCGCCGGCCAAGGTGCAGTCGGCCCTGCTCGAGGCGATGGCCGAACGACAGATCACCATCGGCCGCCGCACGTGGCCGCTACCGGACCTGTTCATGGTCATGGCCACGCAGAACCCGATCGAGCAGGAGGGCACGTTCGCGCTGCCCGAGGCCCAGCTGGATCGTTTCCTGATGCACGTGACCATCGGTTACCCGGACGCGGAGGCGGAACTGGCCATCCTGCGGCTGGCCCGCCAGCAGGCCCGCGAGGCGATGCACCCCGTGCCGCCACCGGCCTACCTGTTGCAGCCCGCGGATGTGTTCGCCGCGCGCGATGCGGTGCTCGCCGTGCACATGGCCGCGCCGCTGGAGCTCTACATCACCCAATTGGTGGTCGCCACGCGCGAGGCCGGTAAATACGGTCCGGAACTGGCGCGCTGGATCGCCTGGGGTGCCAGCCCCCGCGCCACCATCGCGCTGGATCGCTGCGCCCGCGCGCATGCGTGGCTGGCCGGTCGCGACTTCGTCGTGCCCGAGGACATCCACGCCATCGCCCACGAGGTGCTGCGCCACCGCGTGCTGCCCAGCTACGAAGCCGAGGCGGAAGGCGTGCGCACCGATGCCGTGATCGATCGCCTGCTGGACCTCGTGCCGCTGCCGTGACCGTCGCCCCTGCCGTTGCCGATGGGCGCGTCCACGTGTCGTTGCCCGAACTGATCGCGTTGCGCTCGTGCGTGGCGCGCGCCCCGGCGCCCCAGGTCGTCTCGCGCGCGCCGCGCAGCGGGCAGCGCCCCGCGCGGCTGCACGGCCGTGGCATGGATTACGCGGAGTCGCGTGTCTACCAGGCCGGCGACGATGTCCGCCGCATGGACTGGCGCCTGACGGCACGCAGCGGCGTCGCGCATACGAAATTGTTCCAGGAAGAGCGCGAAGGCCGCCTGCTCGTGTTGCTCGACATGAACGCCAGCATGCGTTTCGGTACGCGCACGCGTTTCAAGTCGGTGCAGGCTGCGCGTGCCGCCGCGATCGCCGCGTGGTACGCGATGCGCGGCTCGGAACGCGTCGGCGTGCTCGCTTTCGGTGGCCAGCGCCAGCTCGTCCGGCCGCAGGGCGGTCCACGTGGAGCGCTGACGGTGCTCGGTGCCATCGCCGGGTGGGATGCGCTTCCGCCTGACGCCGACGAACCGCTTTCGGGTGCCCTGCAACGCGCCGGTCGCCTCATGCACGGTGCGTCCCGGGTGCTGCTTGTCAGCGATGGTTTCGCCGTCGATGACGCGGCACGGGGGCGCATGCTCGGGCTGATCGGCAAGGCGGAGGTGTCGGTGCTGGGCGTGGCCGATGCGCTGGAGCTGGCCGAGCCGCCGGCCGGCCGCTATCCGATCGCCTACCGCGGGACCCACTACGATCTGGCGCTTCAGGGCGACCGACAGCGTGCCGAGTTCGCACGCGGACTCGGCGAGGGCCAGCGCAAGCTCACCGCGCTGGCAGGCGGGCTGGGCCTTCGCGTGCGTTCCATCGACACCAGCGAGGATCCCCTCGAGGCGATCGTCGCGTTGCTCGGCACGGGGAGGGCGCGTTGATGCCCGACCAGGGTCCGGTACTGCGCGACATCCACGTGCCGCAGGTGTCCGCCTGGTGGCCGCTGGCGCCGGGCTGGTGGGTGCTGCTCGGCCTGCTGCTGGTTGCGCTGGCCGCCGGCGCGATCGTCTGGCGTCGCCGCCGTGCGTGGCGGCGGCACGTGGACACCACGCTCGACGAACTCCGCGAGGCCCGTGTACGGCATGACGCGGACGGCGATACCGCGCGCTTCGCCGCAGCGGTCAGTCAGTTGCTTCGTCGCGTTGCCCGCACGCGTGAGGCGCGTAGCGTCACGCTGCGTGGGGATGCATGGCGCGACGCGCTGGCGGCGATGGCGCCACACTGCGACGTGACTCGTCTTGCACAACTCGATACAGCGATCTACCAGCCGGCCGCGTCGCTCGACGTGCCGCTCGTGGCGCGCGACGCGGAAGCCTGGATACGCGCGGTGATGCATCGTCGTGCTTCGTCCGCCACATCGGGGAGGGCATCGCATGTTCCTGCCTGACTTCGCCTGGCCGTGGATGTTCCTCGCGCTGCCATTGCCTTGGCTGCTGCGTCGCGTGTTGCGGCCGGTGCGGCCCGCGCAGGCGCTGAACCTGCCGCAGCCCGGCCTGGCGCTGACGCAGGCCGCGTCGATGCGGGCCCCGTTCGCGTCCACGCTGCTGCTCGCGCTGGCCTGGCTGTGCCTGGTGACCGCCGCGGCGCGTCCGCAGCAGCTGGGCCCACCGGAGCCGCAACAGCGCAGCGGTCGCGCAATGATGCTCGCCGTCGATCTTTCCGGAAGCATGTCGCTGGATGACATGCGCCTAGCCGGTCGCGCGGTCACGCGCTTCGCCGCCGTCGAGGCCATCGCCGGCGACTTCATCGATCGCCGCGCGGGCGATGAACTCGGCCTCATCCTGTTCGGCTCGCAAGCCTACCTGGTCACGCCGCTCACCTATGACCTCGATGCCGTGCGTGCGCAGTTACATGGTGCCGTGGTCGGACTGCCGGGTCGCGAGACGGCGATCGGCGATGCTCTGGCCGTGGCCGTGAAACGGCTGGCCAGTCTTCCGGAGCAGGCGCGCGTGGTGGTGTTGCTCACCGACGGCGTGAACAACGCCGGATCCATCGCACCGCGCGAGGCGGCCCGTGCAGCGAAGGCGGCGGGCGTGCGCATCTACACCATCGGCATCGGTGCCACGGCGATGCGTGTCCCCGATTTTTTCGGTAGCCGCACGGTCAACCCGTCGGCCGATCTGGACGAAGGCATGCTCACCGATATCGCCAATCAGACCGGCGGTCGTTTCTTCCGCGCCACCGACACCGATGAAATCGCGCAGGCGTATCGTGCCATCGACGCCCTCGAGCCGTTGCCGCAACAAGGGGCCGCCCTGCGTCCGCATATCGAACTGTTTCGCTGGCCGTTGCTGCTGGCGCTGGGTCTGCTGATGGTCGGCGCCGCGCCGCGCTATCTGGGTGGGAGCGCACGTCGATGATTCCCTCGATGGCCGACTTCCATTTCCTGCAGCCACAGTGGTTGTGGCTGGCGCTGCTGGTTCCGCCGATCGCCTGGCTGGTCGGGCGTCGTGGTTCGTCGTCGCGCGTGCTGTCGCGACTGGCCGATCCTGCCCTGTTGCCCTATCTGCTCGACGGTACGCCAACGGCTTCGCGCGGACCGGCCGTGGCCGTGATCGCCGCCGGTTTGCTCGCCGTGCTGGCCCTGGCCGGCCCGACCTGGAACCGTCAATCGCAGAAGCTTTTCGCCGAGCACGCGGCGCAGGTGGTCGTGGTGTCGATGTCGCCGCACATGCTGGCCAAGGACATCGTGCCGGATCGACTCAGCCGCGTACGTTACAAGGTTCGCGAGTTGTATGCGGCCAACCGCGACGGGATGAACGGACTGATCGCCTACACCGGCGAAGCCTTCATCGTCGCGCCGCTCACCACGGATGCGCACAGCGTGGACGACCTGCTGACGGCGCTGTCGCCCGACACCATGCCGGTGACCGGCGACGACCCGGCCAAGGCGATCGACATGGCGGCCGACCTGGTCCGTCATGCGGATCTTCGCGGCGGCTCCATCGTGCTCGTGACGGATACGGCCGATCGCTCGGCCGTGGCGGCCGCGTCGCGTGCGCGTGCCGCCGGGGCACGTGTCTCCGTGCTCGGTGTCGGTACGGTGCGAGGAGGGCCGGTACCGACGCCGGACGGCGGTTTCCTCAAGGACGACAGCGGCGCCATCGCCCTCGCGGCGCGTGACGATGCCGCGTTGTCGGCGGTGGCCGCTGCCGGCGGCGGTCGCTTCGTTCCGCTGGCGGATGGCGGCACCGATGTCGCCACCCTGGCCGGCATGCTGCACGACGACGGACAGGGCAAGGCGGTGGACGGCGCACAGGCCGGCGCGTGGCAGGACCGTGGTCCGTGGCTGCTACTGCCCCTGTTGCCGCTCGTCGCGCTGGCGTTTCGTCGGGGCTGGATGCTGGTCCTGTTGCTGGCCTGCCTGCCGTGGTCGCCATCCGCACGCGCCGACGGCGTGGTCGACGCTTTCCGCACGCCCGACCAGCAGGCCGCGGCGGCCCTGCGCGAGGGTGACGCCAAGCGAGCGCAGGCGCTGGCGCGCAGCCCTGCCTTACGCGGCGCGGCGGCTTACAAGGCGGGCGATTTCGCCGCGGCGCAACGTGCGCTCCAGTCCGGCACCGACACCGATTCGCAATACAACCTCGGCAATGCGCTGGCGAAGCAGAAGCACTACGAGGACGCGCTGGCGGCGTACGATCGCGCGCTCAAGGTCGATCCGCACAATGCGGATGCTGCCGCCAATCGCACGGCGGTGGCCGACTTCCTCAAGAAGCAAAACGACGCTTCGAAAGACAAGCAGGACAAGCAGGACAAGAAGAATCAGCAGGGTAACAAGGACCAGCAGGGCAAGAACGGCAAGGACGGTCAGCAGGGCAACGGCGGCAAGAACGACGCCGGCCAGCAGGACCCCAAGAACACGGGCGACGACTCTAAAAACTCATCCGGCAAAGACGGGAAAGATCCATCCCAGGGCAAGGACCAGCCGCCCGGCAAGGATGGCGAGAAGCCGGGTGACGACGGCAAGGACGGTAAGGAAAACAGTGCTTCCGGCAAGGACGGCGACAAGGGCACCGACAAGGCGCCGCCGCCGCAGGGCGATGCGGCCGCCAAGTCCGCGGCCGAGAAAGCCGAAGCCGAGCGTGCCCAGCAGGCGTTGAAGGAAAAGATGGACCAGGCGATGTCCGGGAAGGCCGCTGCGCAGGACGCGACGAAGGACGATGGCAAGCCGCACGACCTGGGCGCGCTGTCCGCCGGCGATGCGGCGTCGAAACTGCCGCCCGACGTGCAACGCGCGCTGCTGCGCGTGCCCGACGATCCGGGCGGCCTGCTGAGAAGAAAATTCATGCTCGAGTACCAGCGTCGCCATGGTGCGGAGCCGGAGGAATGACGATGCGCCGCCTGCTCCTAGCCTGCCTGTTGCTTTGCCTGTCGTTCGTCGCCCTTGCGCAGGCGGTGGTGCCGACGGCTTCGCTGGATCGCACCTCGATCGATGCGGGCGATACCGTCACGCTCAACATCGAACTGGGCGATGCCGCCGGCGACACGCCCGACCTGTCGCCGCTGATGACCGACTTCGTCGTGCTGGGTACCTCGACCAACCGCAGTCTCAGCGTTGTCAACGGCCGCCGCGAGGCGCATACCATCCTTGGCATCGCACTGCGGCCGCGGCACGAGGGCCATCTGACGGTACCGGCCCTGGCCATCGGCGGGCAGCGGACACAGCCGCTCACGCTGGACGTCGCGTCAGCCGGCAATGCATCCAACGCGCCCGCGGACCGGCCCGTGGTGCTGGAGGCCAAGAGCGACCCGTCGCAGGCGTATGTGGGGCAGCAGATCGACTACACGTTGCGCCTGTATTTCGCGGTCAACCTGGCCGACGGCCAGCTGGACGATCCCTCCGCGGAAGGCGCCGAGATCCGTCGCGTCGGCCAGGATGCCAATTTCCAGACCACCCGCGGCGGTCGTCGCTTCAACGTGGTCGAGCGCCATTACGCCATCTTCCCGCAGCATGCGGGCCCGCTGGAGATCCATCCACCGAGTTTCCAGGGCACGGCGGTGGATGCCTCCGATGCCAGTGCGTTCTTCGGTACGGGTTCACCGGTCAATGCCGTGGCCGAACGCAGCATCGTCCAGGTGCGCCCGCGGCCAGCCAGCGCCCCCGGCGGTGCATGGATTCCGGCGCGCGAACTGACGCTGGCACTCGACGGCCTGCCTGCGGACGGCAAGGCGCGCGTGGGCCAGCCCATGACGCTGACGATGCGGGTCGATGCCACCGGCATGCCGTTCGAGGCGCTGCCGGCGCTGTCGTTGCCGACGCTCGATGGCGCGGACGTCTATCCCGACAAGGCGGTGACCGGCGGCGGCGCAAGCGGCCCCTGGATCACCGGGCGACGCCAGCAGGGCTTTGCCGTGGTACCGACGCGGCCGGGCACCCTGCATATTCCCGCCACGACGTTGCATTGGTGGAACGTGGTGACCGACACCGCGCAAGTGGCGACCCTGCCCGCGCACGACATCGAGGTGGCGCCCGCGGCCGGTACCGCCGCGGCACCTGCCGGCACGCCGCCCGCTGCCGCGGCAAATGCGCCGTCGGCAGGGTCTGCTGCATCCACACCGCCTCCGTCGTTGCCGGCGAGCGGCGTACCCTGGCCGTGGCTCTTCGCCGGTGTGTGCGTGCTGTGGCTGCTCACCGTGGCCGCGTGGTTCGTCATGCGGCACCGCAAGCCTGGAGCACCGCCTTCGGCGCGCCCCGCCGCGGCGGCCCCCCCACGCGAGCGACCGGCTCGCGAGGCTTTTCTCAAGGCCGCGGCCCATGCCGAGTCCGCTGCGATCGAGCGGGCGTTGCTGGCCTGGGCGGCCAGCGTGCAGCCATCCGCGCGGACGCTGGGCGCGCTTTCCGCGCTGCTGGCGCCGGGCCCGCAGCCGGCGGCGATCGCCCAGCTCCAGCGAGCCCGCTTCGCCGGCGCGGAAGTGGATCGGGACGGCCTGCATCAGGCGTTCGTGGACGGGTTCGCCTGGAAAGCCGCGCCGCGTGACGGCGACAGCGCCGTGCTGCCGCCGCTTTACCCGCGCTAGCCGCGCAAGGCGTCGGCCAGCGCGGCTTCATAGACGCGTGTCATGGCCGCGCCGAACGTGCAGAAGATCACTTCTTCGGGCGCCCAGGGCGCCTCGCGCACCGTCCGCACCGCCAGTCGGGCGGCGCTGTCGGGCGGATAACCGTAGACGCCCGCGCTGATGGCCGGGAAGGCGATGGACGCCAGGCCGTGCTCCCGCGCCAGTCGAAGGCAGTTTTCATAGCACTGGGCGAGTTGGGCCGGCTCGCCGTGTCCGCCGCCATGCCACACCGGACCCACCGTATGGATGACGAAGCGGGACGGCAGGGCAAATCCCGGGGTGATCCGGGCTTCGCCGGTGGGGCAGCGTACGCCCCGGGGGTGCTCCGGCAAGGCCCGGCAGGCCGCCAGCAGCGCCGGGCCCGCGGTGCGATGGATGGCGCCGTCCACACCGCCACCGCCCAGCAGGGACGGGTTGGCGGCATTGACGATGGCATCCACCGCCAGGGTGGTGATGTCCGCCTCGCGAATGGTCAGGCCCATAAGGCAACTCCTTGTGACGGCACGGCGCCAATTGGCTACGATGGTCGTCTGTCAGTTCTGTATTGTCCCCGAAGGTTATGGCCGACCCGATCAAAGTTGAAGACATCTCGTTCGCCTACCTGATCAACGACGTGACCTTGCTCTTCCGCAAGCACTTCGATCGTCGGGCGGTGCGCTTCGGGCTGACCCGCGCGCAATGGCGGGCCCTCAAGGCGCTGCATCGGCTGCCGGGCATGCGCCAGAACGAGCTGGCGGAACAACTCGACATGGAGCCGATCGCCGTGGGCCGCGTCATCGACCGCCTGCAGGCGGCCGGATTCGTCGAGCGCCGGGCGGACCCGAAGGATCGCCGGGCGTGGCGGCTGCACGACACCGAGCAGGCCCGTGGTGTCATCGACGACATGGAAGACATTGCGCGCGGCCTCCGTCGCGACGCCACCCAGGGCATTTCGCTGGACGACCTCCAGGTGATGCTTGCGGTCCTGGACCGCATGAAGGAAAACCTCCAGGCGCTGGACGGGCCGGGCGAAGAGAACTGAGCCGGTCAACCATCCTGACGGATATGCGTTAGCGTTTACGGTTAATCGAAACCCCACACCCATGTCCGCGTCCCCGGATGCGGCGACCGAAGCCTGAAGGCTCCGGCCGGAGCACCCATGCAGCGATCCCCAGGGAAGAAGCTCGTCCTCATCGTCGGCCTGCTGGTCGCCGCCGCCGTCGGCATCGCCGTCTGGCGGCATGGAGCGGGACACGACGACGCGCCGAAGACCCTCGGCGGCTCGCGTCCGACCGCGGCGACACCGGTCAAGGCGGCTCAGGCGCAGCGCGGCGAGATCGACCTGTCACTGAAGATCATCGGCCGCGCGGAAGCCTATTCCACCGTGAACGTGCGCTCGCGCGTCAGCGGTCAGCTCGAGACGCTGGCTTTCACGCCGGGGGCCCACGTGACCAAGGGCCAGTTGCTCGCGCGTGTCGATCCGCGCCCGCTACAGGCCGCACTGGACCAGGCGCAGGGCAAGGTGGCCAGCGACGAAGCCCAGCTGGCCAAGGCCGAGGCCGACATGGGCCGCTACCAGAGCATGCTGGGCAAGGGTTTTGTCAGCCGCGCCGATGTCGACCTCTACAAGGCCAATCTCGGCGTGGCCCGTGCGGCGCTGGTCAGCGACCGTGCCGCCGTGCGGGCCGCGCAGACCCAGCTCGATTTCACGACGATCAAGGCCCCGTTCGACGGCGTGACCGGTTCGCCGCTGGCCTGGCCGGGCGCCACCCTGGCGGCCGACACCACCGACATCGTGGTGCTCAACCAGGTCGATCCCATCCGCATCGCCTTCGCCGTTCCCGAGGACAGCCTGGCCGCCGTGCGCAATAGCGCGCGGAGCGGGCCGTTGACGGTGCGGGCGAAGATCCCCGGCGACGCGGGCGCACCGCTGCAGGGCGACCTGGAATTCATCGACAACGCCGTGGACGTCACCACGGGCACCATCGTCCTCAAGGGGCGCTTCGCCAACGCGGATGCTCGGCTCACGCCGGGGCAGTTCGCCGAGGTGACCCTGCCGACCACCCGGCTGCGCGACGCGATCAGCATCCCGGTGATCGCGCTGCAGAGCTCGTCCGCCGGCACGTTCGTCTTCGTGGTGAAGCCCGACCAGACCGTGGAGCAGCGCCCGATCACCACGGGCGCCACCACGGCCGACCGGGTGGTGGTGGACAAGGGCCTGCAGCCCGGCGAACGCGTGGTCACCGAAGGCCAGCTGCTGTTGGTCGACGGCGCGCGCGTGCGCGTCGACGAGGGATGAGGGCGTCGGGATGAACCTGCCGGAACTCTGTATCCGTCGGCCGGTGATGACCACGCTGCTGATGGCCGCCCTGGTCATCTTCGGCATCGTGGCCTATCCCAGGCTGCCGGTGAACGAACTGCCCAACGTCGATTTCCCGACGATCAACATCAGCGCCAGCCTGCCGGGTGCCTCGCCGGAGACCATGGCATCGTCGGTGGCGACGCCGCTCGAGGCGCAGCTGTCCACCGTGGCGGGCATCGATTCGATGACCTCGTCCAGCTCGCTGGGCTCCACCACCATCACGGTGACCTTCGCGCTGGATCGCAGCATCGACGGTGCGGCCCAGGACGTCCAGGCGGCCATCTCCGCCGCGCAACGCCAGTTGCCGCAGGACATGCCGACCCCGCCGACCTATCGCAAGGTGAATCCGGCGGACGCGCCCATCCTGTTCCTCACCATGCAATCGTCCACGCTACCGTTGTCCACCGTGGACGACTATGCCGAGACCGAACTGGCCCAGCGCCTGTCGATGGTCGACGGCGTGGCGCAGGTCAGCGTCTACGGTTCGCAGAAGTACGCCGTGCGCATCGCGGTGGACCCCGACCGGCTGGCGGCCACCGGTATCGGTGTCGACCAGATGGCCGCCGCGATCGCGTCCGCCAACGTCAACAAGGCCACGGGCTCGCTCAACGGCAGCCGCCAGTTGCTGTCCATCCGTTCGGATGGCCAGCTGATGCGCGCGGCGGATTACGCCCAGGTGGTGGTGGCGTATCGCAACGGCGCGCCCGTGCGCCTGTCCGATATTGCCGTGCCGCGCGACAGCGTGCAGGACGACCAGAAGGCCAGCTGGTTCAACGGCACACGCGCCATCACGCTGGCCATCCAGCGCCAGCCCGGCGCCAACACGGTGGAAACCGTGGATCGCATCCTCGCGCTGCTGCCGGACTTTTCACGCACGCTGCCGCCCTCGGTCAAGCTGGACGTGATGTACGACCGCTCGGTATCCATCCGCGACTCCGTGCACGACGTGCAGTTCACCCTGGTGCTCGCGGGCATCCTGGTGGTGCTGGTGATCTACCTGTTCCTAGGCAATGCGTCCGCCACGCTGATTCCCGCCGTGGCCCTGCCGATCTCGGTGCTGGGCACGTTCGGGGCCATGTTCGCACTGAGCTACAGCCTCGATAACCTGTCGCTGCTGGCGCTGACGCTGGCGGTGGGTTTCGTCGTCGACGATGCGATCGTGATGCTCGAGAACATCATGCGGCACATCGAGATGGGCGAGGCGCCGTACGAGGCCGCCATCAAGGGCGCCACCGAGATCGGCTTCACCATCTTCTCGATGACGCTTTCGCTCGTGGCGGTGTTCATCCCCGTGATGTTCATGGGCGGCATCGTGGGCCGCCTTTTCCACGAGTTCGCGGTGGTCATCAGCGTGTCCATCCTGATCTCCGGGTTCGTGTCCATCACGCTGACGCCCATGCTGTGCAGCCGCTTCGTCAAGGCGCACGCACACGACAAGCGCAGCCGTGTGGTGATCTGGTTCGACCGCGGGTTTGGCGCGGTGTCGGACGGCTACACCCGCACGCTGGCCTGGTGCATGCGCCATCCACGCGTGGTGTTGCTGGTGTTCGCCCTGAGCCTCGTGGCCACGGGTGTGCTGTTCGTCGTCACCCCGAAGGATTTCATTCCGGCCGGCGACAGCGGCCAGCTGCGCGTGACGACCGAAGGGCCCACGGATATCTCGTTCAGCGCCATGTCGGCACGGCAACAGGTGTTGGCGAAGATCGCCAAGGACGACCCGAACATCGAGGCGGTGATGTCGAGCGTCGGTGCCGGCGGCGCACGCGCCACGGTTAATGCCGGCTCGCTCTTGCTGCGCTTGAAGGACCCCGCGGCGCGCGGACACACCACTCCGGACGAGATCATCCAGTCGTTGCGCAAGCGCTTCGCCGACGTGCCCGGCATCCGGGCCTATATACAGAACCCGCCGGCGATCCAGGTGGGCGGTCGCCAGTCAAAGGCGCAATACCAGTACACGGTGCAGTCGACCGATCTGCAGGCGCTTTATGCCTGGTCGGGCAAGCTGGTCGCGGCCTTCCAGAAACTGCCCGGTTTCCAGGACGTCACCACCGACCTGGATCTCAACAGTCCGTCGATGGTGGTGACGGTGAACCGTGACAAGCTGGGTCCGCTGGGCCTGACGATGTCACAGGTGCAGACGGCCCTTGGCGACGCCTTCGGCGAAAACCAGATATCCACGATCTACGGCGCGGCCACGCAATACTGGGTGATCCTGCAGGTGGAACGTCGCATGCAGGACGATCCGTCGGTGCTTTCCCGTCTTTACGTCACCTCCGACACGGGCAAGCTGGTGCCGCTGAGCACCGTGGCGAAGTTCGAGCGCAAGCCGCAGGTGCTCACGGTCAATCACCAGGGCCAGCTGCCGGCCGTCACCGTGTCGTTCAACCTCGCGCCGGGCGTGTCGTTGAGCGACGCCGTGCAGCGTATCCAGCGCGCGACCACGGCGATGAACCTGCCGGGCACGCTCAGCGGCAGCATCCAGGGTACGGCGCAGGCGTTCCAGGACTCGGTCAAGGGCATGGGCCTGCTGTTGCTGCTGGCGGTGTTCGTGATCTACCTCGTGCTCGGCATCCTCTACGAGAGCTTCATCCATCCCTTGACGATCCTCTCGGGCCTGCCGGCCGCCGCCGTCGGCGCGTTGCTGACGCTGGTGCTGTTCCACGCGTCGCTGGACCTGTTCGCCTTCGTCGGCATCGTCATGCTGGTGGGCATCGTGAAGAAGAACGCAATCATGATGATCGACTTCGCGCTGGAGCGTCAGCGCGACGGCGGCGTCGCACCCTACCAGGCGATCTTCGAAGCCTGTCGCGTCCGTTTCCGGCCGATCATGATGACGACGATGGCCGCGTTCGCCGGCACGCTGCCGATCGCCCTGGGCATCGGCGCCGGTGCGGAGACACGCCGGCCGCTGGGATTGGCCGTGGTCGGTGGCCTGGTCGTGTCGCAGATCCTGACGCTGTACCTCACGCCCGTGATCTACCTCTACATGAACCGACTGCAGGACCGTTTGTCGTCCCGCCGCGGCGCTCCTGCGGATGCCGCCACCCTCCCGGACGCTGCTGTAGGAGCGCACGATGTGCGCGGAAAAAATCCACGATAACCTTTGATCGTGCGCTCCTACGCGTGAGGGTCAGTCGTGCGCGCCGTCGCTGGCGAACGCGCCGGGGGCCGAGCCGAAATCGCCGTTCGCCTGCGCGGCCATGTACGCGAATGTGGCGTACACCGCCACGTTCTGTGCCAGGGCCTTCGGGTCGATCTTGTCCAGCGTGTCGTTGGCGTTGTGGTGGTAGTCGAAGTAGTCGGTGCCGTCCTGCGTGAGCGACAACGCCGCCATGCCCTTCGCGTGCATCTGCGAGAGGTCCGAGCCACCGCCGCCGGGCTTGCTGGCGTCATAGGTAACGCCGATGGGCTCGAGCACCTTGGCGATCTGCGCGATCGCGTCGCGCGCTTCCGGCTTCACGCTGGCGGTCATACGCCAGATGCGGCCCGCGCCGAAATCCGACTCCGTGCCGAGCTGGAACTTCGCCACATCCTTCCCGTGGGCTTCGGCATACGCCTTGCCGCCCCACAGGCCCATTTCCTCGTTGGCAAAAGCGATGACGCGGATGGTGCGATCCGGGCGTTGCGGCATGTCCTTGATCAGCTTGGCGGCGGCCGCGGCGATGGCCACGCCGGCACCGTCGTCGATCGCGCCCGTGCCGAGGTCCCAGGAATCCAGGTGACCGCCGATGGCCACGACCTGGTCGGGATGCTTGCGGCCGGTGACTTCGGCGATGACGTTGGCGCCTTCATACGTGCCGGCGAAGCCGACATCCAGATCCAGGCGTAGCGTCACCGGTTTGCCTTCCTTGAGGATGCGTTCGAGCTGGTCGGCATCCGGCAGGGACAACGCGGCGGCGGGAATCGCCTGCTTCGGATCGGTGAAGCCGGTCACCCCGGTATGCGGCGTGCGGCTGTGCGGGTCGGTGCCGGCGGAGCGCAGCAGGAACGCCGCGGCGCCCATCTTCGCCGCGAGTACCGGGCCGCCGGTACGCGTGGCCGAACCCTTGCCGTAGTCGTGCCCGTCCTTCTGCTGTTGCATATGCGTGGACACGTAGACGATCTTGCCCTTGACGCTGGCGGGGTCCGCGCGCTTGAGCGCATCCAGGTCATCGAACCCCACCACGTCGGCGGTCAGGCCGCCCGCGGGTGTACCTGCGGAATACCCCAGCGCGGTCAGCGACAGCGGCTGCGGGAACGGCGACACCACCTGGGCGTGCTCGCTGCGGCGCTGCCACAGCGGATAGCTGACCTTCTCGGTGTAGACCTTGTCGAAACCCATGGCTTTGAACTTCGCCACGGTCCAGGCCACCGCGCGCGCATCCGCGGCGCTGCCGGCCAGCCGTGCGCCCACCTCGGTGGTCAGGCCCGAGACGAAGGCATAGCCGGTGTCGTCGTTCATGGCGCGGTCGCGCAACTGGCTGGCGGCCGCCACGGCGTTGTCCGGAATGGTGGTGGCCTTGTCGGCGGCGTGGGCGGAGAAGGCGAGCACGAGGCACGCGGCAAGCGCGTGCGGGCGGAACGTAGGACGCATGGTGACCCCCGGGACGGTAAAGGTCGATTATGACCACGGCACGGGGTGCGCCCGCGTAGGTCGGAAGTCATGGGCCGGGTCGACGCGCCCGGCGAGGCTAGGACTGCGGCAAGGCCACAACGACGCGCAGGCCGCCCTCCTTGCGATTGCGCAACACGATGCTGCCGCCATGGTCCAGCACGATGGCGCGCACGGTGGCCAGGCCCAGGCCGATGCCGCCCGTGTCCCGGTTGCGCGAGGATTCGAGCCGGAAGAAGGGGGCGAAGACCTGCTGCTGCATGGTCTCGGGAACGCCCGGGCCGTCGTCGTCCACCTCCAGCAGGCACTCGCCATGGCCGGCGCGCAGGCGCAGACGGACGCGCTGCCCGTATTTCAGGCCGTTCTCGACGAGGTTGACCACGGCGCGACGCAGGGCGACCGGGTCGCCGTCCAGCGTGACCGGCGGACCGGGCACGATCGCCACGTCGTAGCCCACATCCACCAGGTCGTCGGCGACGCTCTCGACCAGGAGGCGGAAATCCAGCGGCTGCCGCTGCGTGCCCAGCGAACGGTCGCGCATGAAATCCAGTGCCGCCGAGATCATGGTCTTCATCTCGCGCAGGTCGGCATCCACCTTGCTACCCAGCGGCTCCGGCAGTCCATCCAGACGGAACGACAGGCGCGTGAGCGGTGTGCGCAGGTCGTGCGCGATGGCGGCGATCAGGTGCGTGCGCTCGTGCAGCAGGCGATTCACTCGCCCCTGCATGGTGTTGAAGGCATCCACGGCGCGCCGCATTTCCGGTGGGCCATCGCGCGGCACCGGCGGTGCGCCGGTATCCGCGCCCAGACGCTGTGCAGCCTCCGCGAAGCGGTGGATGGGCGCGGACAAGGCATGCGCGAACCACCAGGCCAACGGCAGCAGGACCAGGCCGCCCGCGCCCAGCAGCCAGAGGATGTCTTCCTGCAGCAGGTTGGGGAACGTCTCGCCAGGCACCCGGGCGATGCGCCAGCGCCCGTCGGGCTGCTGCCAGCCGACCACCGACGCCGGCCCCAGCGTCATCCGCACGCCGCCGCGGTGCCGGTCCATGTGGCTATCCGTGGCGTACACGCGCAGGGCATCCGGACGCACGCGCAGCAACATAGCCAACCGTGGCAGCAGGTGGGCCGACAGCCGCGCATCGGTACCGTCCGGCGCCAGTGGCGGCGTCGCCTGGGTCAGCACGTCCAGGTCCGCCGGTACCGGCGGCATGAAATCCATGCCGGGAGGAGGCATGCGCCGGTCGTCGCCACCGGCGGCGTTCATGGCCCGTCCGTCGGTGGCGCTGCCCTGGCCGGCCGCATCCGCAGGGCTCGGGGGGGTGTCGTCCATGCGCAGGGCGGCGGCGACGTCGAACAGGCTGGCCAGGGGTGGCAGCATCGGCGGTCGCCACGCAAGGATGCCCAGCCCGATACCCGACGAGACCAGCAGGGCGCACACCGTCAACAGGAAGGTGCGCACGAAGATGGATGGTCCGGCCCCTCGGCTCACAATCGGGTCACCTTTGGCAGCAGCATGTAGCCCTCGCTGCGCACGGTACGGATCATTTCTTCCTGCGCCCTGTCGTTGAGCTTGCGCCGCAGCCGGCTGATCTGCGTGTCGATGGCCCGGTCGTATACCTCCGCGCGGCCGCCATGGACCAGGTCGAGCAGCTGGTCGCGGCTGAGGATGCGCTGCGGGTGCTCGACGAACGCTCGGAGCAGGGCGAATTCGCCGTCGGACAGGTTGATGAAGATGTCCGTGGGATCGCGCAGGTCGCGCCGCGTGACATCCAGCCGCCAGCCGGCGAAACCGTACGGGCGTGCTTCCTCGGCATGCACCGCGTCACCCCGGCTGCTGCGACGGAGCAGCGCACGTACGCGGGCCAGCAACTCGCGCGGGTTGCACGGCTTGGCCAGGTAATCGTCGGCGCCCACCTCCAGGCCGATGATCCGGTCGGTGTCGCTGCCCAGGGCGCTGAGGATGATCACCGGAGGCCCCTTGGCCGCGGCGAGCCGCCGCGCGGCGCTCAGTCCGTCTTCGCCCGGCATCATCACGTCGAGCACGATGAGGTCGGGGCGCTCGCGCTCGATCGATGCGGTCATGGCCGCGACGTTCTCCGCGGCGCGCACGCGATAGCCGTGGCCGCCGAGGAAGCCGGCGATGAGTTCGCGCAGTTCGGGATCGTCGTCGACGACCAGGATGAGGGGATGCAGGTCCATGGACATGGGGATTAGATACCAGACGCGGGGACGCGGCGTTTGCCGACGCGGCAAAAGAACCGACACACAACGGACACACAGCGACATTCTTCCGTGACGCCAACCGCATAGCGTAAGCCAACGCACACGCCATCCAGGGAAGACCATGCCGCCGTTCGCGCCGCCGTGCCCACTCGCTTATCGGAATCGCCGCCTTGCCGTCCCTATCGTCTGTTCTTGCCACGTCGCCACCCGTCGACGAGGGTATCGCAAATAATCGCCTCCTGGCCCGTCGCTTCTGGCAGGCGCTGGTCGAGCGCGCGCCCAGCCGCTTCGAGACCAGCGCCCTGATCGATGGGTATGCCGGTGAACGCCTGCGCCTGGGCGTCTTCCGCCACACCCCGCACGTGCTGACCGAGAACGCGCTGCCCCCGGAGCACCGGCAGGCCGTGTTGCTCAGCCTGCAACTGGATGGCCGCGCACGTATCGAGCAGCACGGCCGTCATGGCGACCTCGCCGCGGGCGACTTCTGCCTCATCGACCTGTCGCGACCGTTCCGCCTGGACGTGGGCCGATGCACGGTGCAGGCGATCCACCTGCCGCTGGCGGCGCTGCGTGACGTCATTCCCCGGCTGGCCGACGCGGCGGCCATCGGTTTGCCGGGACACCTCGCTTCCGTAGGCTTCCTTCGCGTGTTGTTCCAGGAAATGTTCGCGCATCCCGCGGGCCTGACCGAAGCGGTGGCTGATCGGCTGGCCGATGCCGTTCCGCATCTTCTTGCGGCGGCGCTGGAATCGGTGGGTGCGGAAGGCGATGCGTTGCCGCGCCTGCGTCACTACCACAAGCGTCAGGTACGCCAGTACGCGCGCGAGCACCTGGCCGATCCCGAGCTGTGTATCGACATGATCGCGAAGGGCGTGGGCCTGTCGTCCAGCCATCTGTTCGAATTATTTTCCGACGAGAGCCTGACGCTCATGCGCTGGGTACGCCTGGAACGCCTGGCCCGCTGCCAGCGCGAGCTGGCCGATCCGCGACTGCGCCATCGGAGCATCGCGCACATCGCGCATGCCTGGGGCTTCGGCGACATGACCAACTTCAGCCGTTGTTTTCGCGATCACGTGGGTACGTCGCCGCGGCGGTTTCGCCAGGCTGCCATGCTCGGCCCGATACCCATGCTCGATGGTTCGGACGTCCAAACATCCAACGAATGACCGAATGACGCGGCAGTTTCCGCCGAATGGGTGCATGTTCTTAACACTAGATTGATGTCGTGGCCATGCGGCCACGCAACGTTCCGCATCGAACCACACGCCATGGGCAGTGGGGGAGAGCGCCTTGCCGGGCGCGCGCCCCGTGGCGTCGCACATCCTAAATTTCGGGGAGAGTTCCACAGTGAAGAATCCGACATCCATCCGGCTCAGCCGGATCAGCCTGGCGCTGGCGATGGCCCTGGGCAGCACCGTCGCCCTGGCCCAGTCGACCACCGGCAGCATCTTCGGCCAGGCGCCGGCGGCCGAAGGGGAAACCGTCCAGGCCAGGAGCAGCTCCGGCGTCACCCGCGAGGTGACCGTGGGTAGTGACGGCCGTTACACCGTGGGCTCGCTGCCGCTTGGCACCTATACCGTCTCCCTCGTGCAGGGCGGCAAGGTAGTGGACACCCGCAGCGACATCACGCTGCGGGTAGGCTCGGGTACCGAGGTGTCGTTCGCGGCCGCCAGCGGTGCCACCACCAGCCTGGGCGCGGTCACCGTCTCGGCCAATTCGCTGCCGGCCATCGACGTGTCCAGCGTGGACGCGCGCACCGTCATCACCTCGCAGCAGCTGGCCCAGTTGCCGCTGGCACGCAGCGCCGAGGCCATCGCACTACTGGCACCCGGCGTGGTGCCCGGTTACAGCGGCTTTACCAGCGGCACGACCGGTTCGTCGCTGGTCTCGTTCTCCGGTTCCTCGGTGACCGAGAACGCGTATTACCTCAACGGCTTCAACACCACCGATCCGCTCAGCGGTTTCGGCGGCATCAGCCTGCCTTACGGTGCCATCGACCAGCAGGAAATCCTCAGCGGCGGCTACGGCGCCGCTTACGGGCGCTCCGACGGCGGCGTGATCAGCCAGAGCGGCAAGCGCGGTACCGACGAATGGCACTTCGGCGCGCAGGTGCAGTGGACCCCGGCGTTCGCCCGTGGCACCAGCCCGAACAGCTATTACGTGTCCGGCGCCAACGATGGCGAGATCTATCGTCGCTATTCGCAGAACAAGTCGTGGGAAACCACCGAAAGCGCCTATGTCGGCGGCCCGCTGATCAAGGACAAGCTGTTCTTCTTCGCCGCGGTGGAAGGCGACAAGCGGTCCGGCGACAGCGTGGGTGCCGTCACCTCGTCGTACAACACGCAGTACCAGTACAGCAATCCGAAGTGGTACACCAAGGTCGACTGGAATATCAACGACAACAACATCCTCGAGCTTACCGGCGCGTCGACGAAAACCTCGTACAAGGGCAACCTGTACAGCTACGACTACGACACCAAACAGACCGGCGACCTCAACAGCTTCGACACGTCGACCAAGAACAGCGCCCGGGTATCGATCGCCAAGTACACCAGCTACATCACCGACGACATCACGCTGACCGCGTTGTACGGCAAGCAGAAGATGACGTATTTCAGCCAGACACCGGGTTACGATCCGACGCTGACCTACATCAACGGCTCGGAGTTCGAGAATCCGGCCATTACCGGCGGTACCCCGGTCGTCAATACGCAGACGGTGCTGACGGCGGACAACCCCGACCACCGCGCCACCAGCAACAACCTGCGTCTGGATTTGTCCTGGAAGCTCGGCGACCACACCATCACCGCCGGTATCGATAACCTCAACTCGCACGATATCGACGACGGCCAGACGGGCCACGCGTGGCTCTACGCGTTCGGCGACCCGGCCACGCCGATCAGCGGTACGCCGTTCGTCGCGGCACCCAACACGGGCGCGGGTGGCGAAACGGGTTACTACGTGTCCAAGTACCTGTACAGCACCTCGGCCTCGGTGCGGGTGAAGCAGCGTGCCCAGTACATCGAGGACAGCTGGCAGGTGGACGATCGCTGGCTTGTGAAGATCGGCCTGCGCAACGACCAGTTCACCAACTACAACCCGAACGGCGACGCTTACCTGCGCATGACCAAGCCGCAGTGGGCTCCGCGTGTCGGTTTCAGCTGGGACGTGCATGGCGACTCGTCGCTGAAGGTGTACGCCAATGCCGGTCGCTACTACCTGGCCATGCCGGCCTCGGTGGCGCTGCGTGCTGCGGCGGGCTCGCTCTACACCAATCAGTACTACACGTACACGGGCATCGATGCCAACGGCAACCCGACCGGCCTGACTCCGCTCGCGTCGGCCACTGGTGGCGCCGTGTCCGCCAACAACGAGTACGGCCAGTCGCCGGATGCGAAGACGGTCGCTTCCAGCAACATCCGTTCCGAGTACCAGGACGAATATCTGCTGGGCTTCACCCAGCAGATCAATGCCGACTACGTCTGGGGCATGAAGGGCCAGGTGCGCAAGCTGCGCAACATCCTTGACGATATCTGCGATACGGGCACCATCGCGGCGAAGGGGGCGGCGCTGGGTTACGACATCGATCCGACCACGCTCAACGGTTGCTATCTCTCCAACCCGGGTCGGGCCAATACCTATCGCATCGACAATCCGGCCGGTGGTTACTACAGCGTCGACGTGACGAAGGAAGACTTCGGCATGCCGCACGCCAAGCGCAGCTACTACGGGCTGGAGACCTTCCTCGAGCATCCGTTCGATGGCACCTGGCAGGCCAAGATCGACTACGTGTATTCCAAGAGCTACGGCGACAGCGAAGGCCAGGTCCGGTCGGATATCGGACAGTCGGATGTGTCGGCGACCGTGGACTGGGATTTCGGCAAGCTGATGGAAAACTCCAACGGCCTGCTGTCCAATGACCGCAAGCACCAGCTGAAGATCTACGGCTCGTGGCAGGTGGCGCCGGAGTGGATGCTCTCCGGCAATATCGCATTGCTTTCCGGTACGCCGAAGACGTGCCTGGGCTACTACGGTGCGGACGAGAGCAACCCGGTGGGCTACGGCAGCTACTATCACTACTGCGGTGGCGTGGCTTCCGCCCCCGGTGCCGCGGGCCGCCAGCCTTGGCAGCACATCGTGTCCTTGTCCGCCGAATACCGTCCGGTCTGGGCCAACAAGAAACTTGGTTTCAACGTGATGGTCTACAACCTGTTGAACGAGTCCGTGGCGACGTCCACGTATGCCCTCTACGGCAACAGCAAGGCGCTCAATACCAACTACGACCGCATCAATTACTTCAGCACGCCGCGTTATGTCCGTTTCGGGATCAACTACGACTTCTGATCGGGCGTTTGGCTAGGTCATACCAACAATAACTGCCGCGAGTCCCCCGACTCATCTACTGCGGCGCAACGATCTCCCCAGATAAGGCCGCCGGGCTCCCACCTGGCGGCCTCTTTTTTTTTGTGCGTGGCACTGGGCTTGGATCGCGGACATCGTCCGCTCCTACCGCGCGCGCATAGGCTCGGTGGCGGGTTAGGCGCGCGGGGGTTGCTGCTTGAGCAGGTCGCGGATTTCCGTGAGCAGCACCACGTCGGCGGCGGGAGCGGCGGGTTTGGCTTCTTCGCGGCGGGTGAGGCGGTTGATGGCCTTGACCACGAGGAAGATGGCGAACGCGATGATGATGAACTGGATCAGCACGTTGATGAACACGCCGTACTGGATGGCCACTTCGGCGGTCTTGTTCGCGGTATCGGCGGGTTTGAGCACCCATTTCCAGTCGGAAAAATCGATGCCGCCGATCAGCCAGCCGATGGGCGGCATGATGATGTTGTCGACCAGCGACGTGACGATCTTGCTGAAGGCCGCGCCGATCACGACACCGACCGCCAGGTCGATCACGTTGCCGCGCAGGGCGAATTTCTTGAATTCCGCGACGATGCTCATGGGTGGTTCTCCTTGGGGGCGGGACGTCGAACGTAGGAAACTAACGGTCGGGATGTAAGGAGTTCGCGAAGTCAGACCACGCGGCCTTCCAGCGTGGCGATGCCTTCGAGCGTGGCCCGGAAACGATCGCCGCGCACGAGCGCGGCCACGCCGGCCGGGGTGCCGGTGTAGACGATGTCGCCTGCCTTGAGCTCGAACAGCTTCGACAGCGCGGCGAGGATCTCGGGCACGCCCAGCACCATGTCGCCCAGCACCGCCTGCTGGCGTAGCTCGCCGTTGATCTCCAGCGCGATGCGCGTGGTGGCGTCGGGCGAGACCTGATCGGCGGGCACCAGGGCGGAGACGGGCGCCGAGTGGTCGAAGGCCTTGGCCACGTCCCACGGTGCGCCCTTGGCCTTGGCCTGGGCCTGCAGGTCGCGGCGAGTCAGGTCCAGGCCTATGCCGTAGCCCCAGACCGTGGCGGCGGCCTGTTCGTTCGTCAGGTCGGACCCGCCCGAGCCCAGCGCCACGACCATTTCCACTTCGTGGTGCAGGTCGTTCGTGGCCGAGGGGTAGGGCACGTCGGCGCCATCGGTGACAAGGGCGTCCGCGGGCTTGGTGAAGAACATCGGATTGGCGGCATCGACCGAGGCGCCCATCTCGCGCGCGTGGTCGGCGTAGTTGCGGCCGATGCAGAAAACGCGGCGGACCGGGAAACGTTCGGTGCGCCCCGTGACGGGGATGCTCGGCGAGGCCGGCGCTGGGATGACGGTATGCATGGGCAAAGGGTATCAGGTGACAGATGTCACGGCGGATGGCTGATGGGCGGAAGTGGTGCGGCTGCCACCCGGGCCGGATGATCGTGTTGTCGATCCGCATTGCCAGGGGCCAGGGAACATGAAAGCGAACGCCGAGCTGCTGCGCCAGCTCAAGATCGACCGGTCGCAGAAGGAATCGCCCAGGAGCGAAAACGGCAAGCCGGCGCGTATCGTGTGGTGGCTGTTAGGTATCGTGTCGCTGCTGCTCGTCCTCGCCGCCGTGGCCTGGCTCGTCGTCCGGCGGCCTGTCGCGATCCAGGCGCCGCCACCACCCGCGCCGACCGCAGCCGTAGCGCCAACCTCCGTGGCGGACGCCGGCACCGTACTGCAGGCCACCGGCTATGTCACCGCACGCCGCCAGGCGACGGTGTCGGCACAGATCACCGGCACGCTGACCGAGGTGCTGATCGAGGAAGGCGACCGGGTGACGAAGGGTCAGGTGCTGGCCCGGCTGGAGGACAACGCGCTGCGCGCCAGCCTGAAGGCCAGCCGTGCCACGGCCGCCGCGGCGCACGCCGGTGTCGCGCAAAGCCAGACGCAGCTCGACCAATCGCTGCGTGACGCGGATCGCCAGGAGGCGCTGGTCGCCCGCGGGCTGGTGTCGAAGCAGCAAGCCGAGCAAAGCCGCACCCAGGCCGCCACGTATCGCGCCCAGCTCGACACCTCACGCCGCCAGGCCGACGCGGCCGATGCGCAGGTGGGCGTGGGCCAGGTCAATCTCGACTACACCGTGGTGCGCGCGCCGTTCGATGGGGTGATCACCGACAAGGCGGCGCAGGTCGGCGAGATCGTCTCGCCCCTGTCGGCCGGTGGCGGCTTCACCCGTACCGGCGTCGGCACCATCGTCGACATGGATTCGCTGGAGATCGACGTCGATGTCAACGAAGCCTATATCGGCCGCGTGCGGGCGGACATGCCGGCCGAGGCCGTGCTGGATGCCTATCCGGACTGGAAGATCGGCGCCCATGTGATCGCCATCGTGCCCGCGGCCGATCGCGGCAAGGCGACAGTGAAGGTACGCGTCGCGCTGGAGACGAAAGACGCCCGCATCGTGCCGGACATGGGTGTGCGCGTCTCCTTCCTCGAACGCCGTGCCACGCCCGTCGCCGCCGTCACTGCTCCCACCACCGTTTCCTCGCCCTGACCGTCCGGAGATCCAAGCCATGACTACCCTGATCGACATCCAGAACCTTTCCAAGGTCTACGAACGCGGCCGGCAGAAGGTCGAGGTGCTGCACGGCGTGAACCTGAAGATCGAGGAAGGGGACTTCCTCGCCCTGATGGGGCCGTCCGGTTCGGGCAAGACCACGTTGCTGAACCTTATCGGCGGGCTGGATATACCGACCACCGGCAGCCTTGCCGTGGCCGGTGAGCGGATCGACCGGCTGGGTGCGGGTGCACTGGCCCGCTGGCGCGCGGCGCACGTCGGCTTCGTCTTCCAGTTCTACAACCTCATGCCCATGCTCACCGCGCAACGCAATGTGGAGCTGCCGCTGTTGCTGACGAAGCTGTCGGCCGCGCAGCGACGCACGAACGCGTCGATCGCCCTGCAACTGGTGGGACTCGACGATCGCGCGTCGCACAAGCCGTCGGAGCTCTCCGGCGGCCAGCAGCAGCGCGTGGCCATCGCCCGTGCGATCGTCTCCGATCCCACGTTGCTGGTGTGCGACGAGCCGACCGGCGACCTGGACCGGCAATCGGCCGAGGACATCCTGGGGCTGCTGCGCGAGCTCAACCGCGAGCACGGCAAGACCATCGTGATGGTGACCCACGATCCCAAGGCCGCCGAGTACGCCAACCATACTCTGCACCTGGACAAGGGCAGCCTCGTCGAACACGCCGCGGCCTGAGCAAGGAGTTCCGCATGAAATACATGCACCTGATCTGGGCGGCGCTGTTCCGGCGCAAGACGCGTACCTTCTTCACGCTGGCGTCGATCCTCGCGGCCTTCCTGCTCTTTGGCATGCTGGATGCCACGCGCGCCGCGTTTTCCTCCGGCGACAGCGTGATCGGCGTGGATCGCCTGATCACCGCGTCGCGCTATTCCATCATCCAGTCGTTGCCGGTAAGCCTCACCACGCGCATCCAGGCGATCCCGGGCGTGAAAGCCGTGGGCACGGCCAACTGGTTCGGTGGCATCTACCAGGACCCGAAAAACTTCGTGCTCAGCTTCGCGGTCAGCGACAACTACCTGGACATCTACCACGAGATCGACCTGCCGGCGGACCAGCGCAAGGTGTTCGAAGCCACGCGCACCGGCGCCATCGTGGGCGAGGCCCTGGCGAAGCGCTTCGGCTGGAAGATCGGCGACAAGGTGCCGCTGCAGTCGACCATCTTTCCGCAGCGCAATGGCGACAAGACCTGGACGTTCGACATCGTGGGCATCTACAAGCCTGCCCCTGGCGCGGCCAACGGTACCGACCAGCAGTTCTTCTTCCACCACAAGTATTTCGAGGATGCCAACGCGTTCCAGAGCATCGGCACGACCGTGGGCTGGTACGCCGTGCAGCTGACCTCGGCGGACAAGGCCGACAGCGTGGCCAAGGCCATCGACGCGTTGTCCGCCAACTCCGACCACGAGACCAAGACGCAGACCGAGCAGGCGTTCAATGCATCGTTCGCCAAGCAGCTGGGCGATATTGGCCTGATCGTCTCGGCCATCATGGGCGCGGTGTTCTTCACCCTGATCCTGCTGACCGGCAACACCATGGCGCAGGCCGTGCGCGAGCGCACCAGCGAACTGGCCGTGCTCAAGACCATCGGTTTTTCCAGCCGCAGCGTGCTCGGCATGGTGCTGGCCGAGGGCATCCTGCTGCTGGTGCTTGGCGGCGTGCTTGGCCTGGCCCTGGCGGGCATCGTGGTGCCCATCGTCGCCAAGGGCAGCGGCGGCATGCTCAATCTGCCGCCCATCGGTTTGCAGACCTGGCTCACGGGGCTGGCGCTTATGGTGGCGATCGGTGCGATCGTCGGCGCCTTGCCCGCCCGCCGCGCCATGCGCCTCAACATCGTCGACGCGCTCGCAGGGCGCTGAGGAACCGTCATGAATCGCATCAAGAAAATTGGCTTCGGCCTGCTGACACTGCTGTTGGTCGCCGCCTTCCTGGGCGTATGGATCGCGTTGCCCTGGCAGGGCATCGTGGCACTGGGCCTCGCCTTCACTGCGTGGATGGCGTTCAGCCGGCGTGGCCGGCAGACCTGGCAGGTGACCCGCGTGGGCCTAGCCACCGTGGTGCAGCGCCTGGGCTCGTCGTCCGTCGTCGTGGTCGGTATCGCGGGCGTGGTCGGTGTGCTGGTGGCCATGCTGGCGATGAGCGACGGCTTTGCCGAAACGCTGCGGGCCACGGGTAACGACCGCACCGCCATCGTGTTGCGCGGCGGTTCGCAGGCCGAACTCAACTCCATCCTCGATCGCGACAGCGCCAACGTGGTGATGCAGGCGCCGGGCGTGAAGAAGGATGCGAAGGGTCGGCCGATCGCGTCCGGCGAGCTGGTGGTCGTCGCCAATCTTCCCCGCAAGGCCACGCCCGACACCGATGCCAATGTGCCGATTCGCGGCGTTGGCGCGGATGTGTGGGCGTTGCGCGACCAGGTGAAGATCGTGGCGGGACGTACGTTCCAGGCAGGCCTGCGCGAACTGATCGTGGGCAAGGGCGCGCGCGCGCAATTCGCCGGGCTGGACATCGGCAAGAGCATCCGCCTGGCCGGTCAGACGTGGACGGTGGTCGGCGAGTTCACCTCCGGCGACGCGCTGGAGTCCGAACTGTGGGGCGACGCCCAGAGCGTCGCCTCGGCGTACCGCCGTGGCAGCAGCGTGCAGTCGGTCACCCTGATGCTTGACTCACCGCAGGCGTTCCCGGCCTTCCAGGCGGCGCTGGCGGCCGACCCGCGACTGAAGGTGGACGTCAGCACCACGCAGGCCTATTTCAGCAAGCAGTCCGAAGGCCTGACCAAGGTGCTGCGTGCCGTCGGCATCACGGTGGGCTTGATCATGGCGATTGGCGCCATCTTCGGTGCGCTCAACACCATGTTTGCCGCCGTGCAGGCGCGTGCACGCGAGATAGCGACGCTGCGAGCGATCGGTTTCCGTGGACTGCCGGTGGTGGTGTCGGTGATGCTGGAGACGATGTTGCTGGCGCTGCTGGGCGGCTTGGTCGGCGCCGGCGTCGTCTGGCTGGTCTTCAACGGGTATACCGCCTCGACGCTGGGTTCGAATTTCAGCCAGGTGGTGTTTCGTTTCCACGTGAGCGGCGCGCTGCTGTGGACGGGCATCAAGTGGGCGCTGGCCATCGGCTTCATCGGCGGCCTGTTTCCCGCGCTGCGCGCGGCGCGGGTGCCGGTGACCACGGCGCTGCGCGAGCTGTGAGTTCAGTCGGCCGGCGGGGCCTTGCCGGACTCGCAGGTATCGCGTTCGAGGCTCCATCGTCCGTCCTGCGCATCGCAGGCGTCGATGTCGGACAGCCGGGCGTCCAGGTCGGCATACATGGTGTCGGTATCGGGCCGGAAACGCTGGCAGGACGCGATGGCCGCCACGCCGATACCCATGACCGTGAGACCGCGCGCGATGCACAGGCGTCGTCGGTACGCTTTCCGGTTACGCGTTGCCAGGCTGCCTGTCATGCCGTTCTCCCGTGGGTGAAACAGGCAGCGTAGGCGGGCGGTCGCGCACCGCCCATCGAATAATTCTCAAAAATGCGGGCGCTGGCGCAGGCCGAGAACCGCGTCACATTCGCCGGGGCGAAACTCAGGCCTTGCGTGTCCGCATCAGCGTAATGATGCCGACGCCCACGAGAATGATGGCCATGCCGGCAAGGTCGAACGCACCGACATGCTCGCCGGCCAGGGCCACGCCGAAAAGCACCGCCACGGGGGGATTCACGTAAGCGTAGCTGGTGGCCAGCGCGGGGCGCACCGTCTTGAGCACGTAGAGGTACGCGCTGAAGGCGACGATCGAGCCGAACACGATGAGGTAAGCCAGCGCGATCGTCGCACCGACCTGCGGGTGGTCGGGCAGGTGCTCACCGTGCAGCAGCGCGAGGATCGCCAGCGAGACGCTGGCACAGAGCATCTGCGCCGCGGTGTTCATCGGGCCCGAGGGCATGTCCTGGCGCTTGGACCACACCGAGCCGAAGGCCCAGGCCATGGCCGCGCCGATCAGGGCGATGGCGCCCAGCGGCGAGGCGGAAAGCCCGTCACCCAGGTTGAGCACCACGACGCCGACGAAGCCGAGCAGCAAGCCGACCAGCTCGCCACGCGTGGGCCATTCGCGATAGAGGCCACCGAAGGCGGCCGCGAACAGCGGCATGCTGGCGACCGCGACGGCGGCGATGCCGGAGCTGACCGACTGCTCGGCAAAGCACACCAGGCCGTTGCCGCCGGCGAGCAGCAGCGTGCCCACGATGGCGGCATTGCGCCACTGGCGGGCGGTGGGCAACGCCACCCCACGGAGGCGCAGCACCGCGAACATCAGCACGCCGGCGACCGCGAAGCGGATCGACGCCAGCAGGAACGGCGGGTAGCTGACCAGCGCGTAGTGGATGCCCAGGTAGGTGGAGCCCCAGATCAGGTACATCGACAGCAGCGACAGCGGCACCAGCCAGCGCGGGCCGGCCAGGGGAAGGGTGGGAGCGTTGGCGTGGCACGCGGTGTCGGACATGGGGAACCCGGGGCAGGCACGCGCCGCATCGTGCGGCGCGGAGCGGGGAAGATATCGCCGTCGTGCATGGCGCGGTAGCGAAACGTTTGCAGGTCAGGCTTGAGCGGCGCTCACGGCACGCTCGATGGCCAGCAGTTGCCGCTTGATGTCCAGGCCCCAGCGCCAGCCGCCCAGGCTGCCGTCTTCACGGATGATCCGGTGGCAGGGCACCAGCAGCGCCAGCTTGTTGCTGCCGCAGGCACGCCCGATGGCGCGGGCCGCCTTGGGCACGCCCAGTCGCGCGGCAAGCTCGCCATAGCTCAGCGTCTCGCCCTGCGGTATGCGCGTCAGGGCCTCCCATACCCGCCATTGGAAGGCCGTGGCGGCGACATCCAGCGGCGGCATGGCCGGCGTGTCGCCATGGTCCCAGCCCAGGTCGCGGCTGACCCGGGCGATGACGGCATCGAGCCAGTCGTCGCGGCCCGCGTCGACGCGCTCGCGCTCGGCCAGGGGGAACTCCGCCACCAGCCGTGCATGCAGTGCGTCGTCGTCGGCACCCAGCGTCACGGCGCAGATGCCGCGCGCCGTGGTGGCGACCAGCAAGCGACCCAGGGGCGTATCCGTGGTGGTGTAACGAATGGCCGCCCCGGCGCCCCCGGCGCGGTAACTGGCCGGAGTCATGCCCAGGCGTCGGTCGCTCTCTTCGTAAACGCGGCTACCGGAACCGAATCCGGCCTCATAAACGGCATCGGTGACGCTGGCCCCCTCGCGGAGCGCGCCACGCAGCTGGTCGAAGCGACGCGCGCGGGCATATTCCGCGGGGCTGACACCGAAGCGGCGGCGAAAGGCGCGCTGCAGGTGGGTCGGGCTGAGGCCCGCGAGGGTGGCCAGCGTGGCGAGATCGCTGGCGCCGCCACCATCATCGAGCGCGGCGCGGACCCGCTCCAGGGCATCGTCGGCGTTAGGGCGCATGGCGGGAACCTGGGTTTTCATCGTGGCCTCCGGCTAGGAGGGGCCAGCTTAGACGCGCGCCTGCGCCCGCCACTATCCGCTTCTTGCGCGGGTCGCCTTAATGATGAACCGGCTGGCGCTCGCGGATGACCACGAATTCGCCCTCCAAGACCTTCGGCTCGTGCGGTGCGCGTGCGGCCGAGGGCTGGGGCGCGGGGCGCCCGCCGCCACGGGCCAGCTTCCACTGGCGGACGGCCAGGAAGATCATGCCTCCGGCGAACATCACGCCGATGACGACCACGCCGAACACCAGCAGCACCCCGAGGACGGCCAGGCCGGCCACGACGGACAGGACGCGGGCCAGTGGGTTGCGGGAGCGACGAAGGGGCGGGAAGACGAAGCGCATTGGTTAAAAATCCGTATGGCACAATGACATGCGTGGTTGCCGCTTTACCTTGGGGCAACCCACCCTCATAGACAAGTGCCATGACTCCCGACCTCTCCGCCGTACCCCTCTGCCTGCTGGCCGACATTCCCGATGGCGGCGCCGTCGAAGCCGAAGCTCTCGTGCAGGGCGAGGTGGAGTCGTTGCTGGTCTACCGCCACGGGGACGAGGCGCACGCCTACCTCAACGTGTGCCCCCATGCGGGCCGCCGGCTGGATTACGCGCCCGGGCGGTTCCTGGTCCGCAACGGCACGATCATTTGCGCGGCGCACGGCGCCACCTTCGCGGCCGACAGTGGCGACTGCACCCAGGGTCCCTGCCGCGGCGACCGTCTGCGCGCGGTGCCCGTCGCGGTGGTCGAGGGTGCGGTGCGCCTCACGGCTGAGAAACCTCTCAGCGGTACATGAGGTTGATCACCACCAGGGTGATCACCAGTACCAGCACCGTCAGCGGCAGCCCCACCCGCAGGAAATCCTTCGCGCGATAGCCGCCAGGGCCCGCGATCATCATCAGGGCAGGGTGGCCCGAAGGCAGCAGGAAGGTATTGGACGACGACACCGCGACTATCAACGCGTAGGCCGATGGGTTACCGCCGGTGCTGACCGCCACGCTGATCGCCAGCGGTACCATCATCACCGTGGCGCCGACGTTGGACATCACCTGCGAGAACATCAGGGTGAGCACGGCGATGCACAACTGCAGCGTCCATTGCGGCGCGCCGCCGAGGATCGCCAGCACTTCCTGCGCCAACCACGACGCGGTGCCGGTGGAATCCATCGACCAGCCCAGCGGAATCAGGCAGGCGGTGACGAAGATGGTCTTCCAGTTGATGGCCTTGTAGGCCTCGTCCATGTTGAGCACGCCGGTGAGCAGCATGCCCACGGCGCCGGTCATCATGGCCACCGACAGGTCGAGGTGGGTGAACAGCGCCAGGCACTTGGCCAGCACGAAGAAGCCCACCGCCTGCCAGATCTTGCCGGGGCGCTGTTCTTCCTTGGGAATGTCGGTGACCACCACGAAGTCGCGGTCTTCCTCGGCGAGCAGCAGGTCGCGCCACTTGCTGTGCAGCACCAGGGTATCGCCAGCGCGCAGGCTGACCGCGCGCACATCTTCGCGGAACACCTCGTCGCCGCGGTTGACCGCCAGCACGGAGATACCGAAGCGCTTGCGCAGGCGCAACTCGCCCACGGTCTGCTTGATGAAGCGCGAGCTGGGCGGCACCACCGCCTCGGAAATACCGGCACGCGTGGTGTTGAACTGTTCGCCGAGCTGGCGCATGCGCATGGACACGCGGCATAGCTGGTTGTTGGCGAACGCCTGGATGGCATCCTTCGGCGCCAGCACGCCCAGCACCGTGCCCACCCAGATCATCTGGTCGGAAGGCGGCGCCACGCGGCTCTCGTTGCCGTTCTTGATGGCCAGGATCAGCGGCGCGCCGTGCAGTTGCTCCACCTCGCCGATGCTCATGCCCACCAGCGGGCTTTCCGCCGTGACGGTGAGCTCCGCCGTTTCGCCCGCGATGCCGTAGGTGTCGGCAAAGTAGCTTTCCGTGCGGCCGGGGGTGACCTTCAGGCGCTCGTCCTCGCGCTCGGGCAGCAGCTTGCGGGTGAAGAAGTAGAAGAACAGCACACCTGTCACGGCCAGCACGAGGCCCACCGGGCTGACACTGAACAGGCCGAAGCGGGGGATGGTGTGCGCCCCGGGCGGCAGGTTGCTGTTGGCGCTGGCGATCAGGTCGTTCAGCACGATCAGCGGCGAGTTGGCGATCAGCGTGGTGTTGGTGGCCGTCAGGATGCAGAAAGCCATGGGCAGCAGCAGGCGCGACATCGGCACGCCGGTGCGGGCGGAGAGTCGGCTGGTCACGGGGATCATCAGCGCGGCCAGGGCCTGGCTGGGGATCACCGCGCTGAACAGGCTGGTGACCGAGTTGACCACCACGCCCAGGCGTGATTCCACACCGCGCGCCATGCGCATCACGAAGGCGGCCGTCAGGTTGAGCACCCCGGCGCGGTCCAGGCCGGCGCCCATGATCATGATGGCGATGATGGCGATGACCGCGTTGCCCGCAAAGCCGTTGAACACCTGGTCGCCGGGAATCAGGCCGGTCAGGCCGATGGTGACGACGACCAGCAGGGCGACGAGGTCGGCCCGGATCCACTCCAGAACGAGCATGAGCATGGTGAAGCCCACCAGGCCCAGCACGAGGATCATTTCAGGCGTGAGGGTCAGTGCCACGAGCCGGGGGCCCGGGTCCGGTCGTTGGAGGCGTGCGGCGGCATGGTCTCGCCAGGCGGCTATCGATGTCGCAGGAGTATACGCGTAGGGGGTGGCTCCCGGCTGAAGAAAAAACGATCACCCGCGAGCCGCCGCGGCGACTGCGGGTGATCGTGCATCGTCAGCGGCTGAGGTTGCTCACCGCCAGGTCCACGATGGAATCGCCACGGCCGCTCATCACCGCCTTCAGCGCGTAGAGGCTGAAGCCCTTGGCCTGCTCGGCGGTGATCTTCGGCGGCATCGACAGTTCCAGCCGATTGCTGACCACGTCCAGCAGCGCCGGGCCGTCGTGCGACAGCACCTCGGCGATGGCCGAGGGCAGGTCGCTGGCACGGGCCACGCGACGACCGTGGATGCCCATGGCGTTGGCCATGGCGGCGAAGTCGGGGTTTTTCAGCTCCACGCCGGTTTCCAGCAGGCCCGCAGCCTTCATCTCCATCTCGACGAAGCCCAGCGTGCCGTTGTTGAGCACGATGACCTTCACCGGCAGGCCTTCCTGGGCCAGCGTGATGAAGTCGCCCATCAGCATGGTGAAGCCGCCATCACCGGAGAGCGAGATCACCTGGCGTTCGGGATGAGACGCCTGGGCGCCGATCGCCTGCGGCATGGCGTTGGCCATCGACCCGTGCACCCACGAGCCGAGCAGGCGGCGCTTGCCGTTCATGGCCAGGTAGCGTGCGGCCCACACCGTGGGTGTGCCGACGTCGCAGGTGAAGATGGCATCGTCTTCGGCTAGCTCGCTGACCAGCCGGGTCACCTGCTGGGGATGGATGAGGTCGTGGCCGGGTTCGATCCGGGCCAGTTCGTCCAGGCCCTCGCGGGCCCGCGCGTAGTGCGCCAGGCAGCGGTCGAGGTGGCCGCGCACGCGCCGGGGCTCGATCCGTGGCAGCAGGGCGCGGATGGTCTCACCCACGTCGCCCACCACGCCCAGGTCCAGGCGGCAACGTCGTCCGAGGTTCTCGGGGCGGATGTCCACCTGCGCGATCGTCGCATCTTCCGGATAGAACTGGCGGTAAGGAAAATCCGTGCCCAGCATCAGCAGGGTGTCGCAGTCTTCCATCGCGTGGAAACCGGAGCTGAAGCCGATCAGGCCGGTCATGCCCACGTCGAAGGGGTTGTCGTACTCCACGAACTCCTTGCCGCCCAGCGCGTGCACGATGGGCGACTTCAGCGCATCGGCCAGGGCGATCAGGTCGTCGTGCGCGCCCGCCGTGCCGCGGCCGCAGAGCAGCGTAATGCGCTTGCCCGCGTTGAGAAGGTCGGCCAGGGCATCCAGTTCGCGTGCCGCCGGCACAACCTTCGGTGCGGGTGGCAGCAGGCCGGCCACCGGCGTCACGGTCTTTACCGGCGACTTGCGCATGGCCACGTCGCCCGGTATCACCACCACGGCCACGCCACGCTGGCCGACGGCGGCACGGATGGCGGCCTCCAGCACGCGCGGCATCTGCGATTCGTCGGAGACCATCTCGCAGTACACGCTGCACTCGCGGAACAGCTCGGTGGGATGGGTTTCCTGGAAGTAGCCGCTACCGATCTCGGCGCTGGGAATATGCGCGGCGATGGCCAGCACCGGCGTACGCGAGCGATGGCAGTCGAACAGCCCGTTGATCAGGTGCAGGTTGCCCGGCCCGCAGCTGCCGGCACAGACGGCCAGCTGACCGGTGAGTTGCGCTTCGCCGCCGGCGGCGAATGCGCCGGCTTCTTCGTTGCGGACGTGGACCCAGTCGATGCGCTGGCGCTCGCGCAGCGAATCGGTGATCGCGTTGAGGCTGTCGCCTACAACGCCGTAGATCCGGCGTACGCCGGCTTCTTCCAGGGTGGCCGCGATGAGGTCGGCAAGGTTGGCGATGGACATGGGGGCACTCCGTGAACGCGAAGCCCCACCTTATGCGCCCTTGACGGTCAACGCACCGTCGTCGGCCGCACCGCCGCTTCTCGTGGTTTCATGCGATCAGCCGTGCCACTCGTAAAGGTAATCCCACACGCCGTGGCCCAGGCGCGTGCCGCGGCGCTCGAAGTGGGTCTCGATGCGCCAGGCGGGCCGCTCGGCAGATTGGCCCGGGCCGACCCGATTACGCCAGCCTTCGGCGGCTTCCATTGTCTCGCGCATGTGCTCGGCATAGGCCTCCCAGTCGGTGGCCAGATGCAGCAGGCCGCCGGGCGCCATGCGCGAGGCCAGCAGCTGCACGAACGCCGGCTGGACCAGGCGCCGCTTGTTGTGGCGCTTCTTGTGCCAGGGATCGGGAAACCAGATCCGCACTTCCGACAGGCTGCCCGGCGGGATCTCGTGCTCCAGCACCTCGACGGCGTCGTGCTTGTACAAGCGCACGTTGGTCGCGTCGCGCGCGGCCAGCACGTTCATCAGGCGGCCGACACCCGGTCCGTGCACTTCCACGCCGATGTAGTCGCGCACGGGGTCGTGCTCGCTGGCCCAGGCCAGCGCCTCGCCGTTGCCGAAGCCGATTTCCAGCACGCGCGGCACATCGCGCCCGAAAACGTCGCCGGGATCGCGCACGCTGCCGCGGTAGTCGAGGCCGAAGCGGGCCCAGTGGTCGTCGAAGGCGCGCTGCTGCGCAGGCGTCATCCGGCCTTCGCGCAGCACAAAGCTGCGGATACGGCGGTAAAAGGGGGCGTCGCCGGCGTCGTCGTCGCGGCTGTCGTCGTCGGAGGTGGTCTGCATGCGCCTAGTGTAACGTCAGCGCCCGTTGTTCCACCCACCTCCGCGCATGGGAATACCCGTGCCCGGCTGGTTCCCGCTACCCATGCCCGTACCAGGCTGCGGCGCCCGGCTGTTGGTCGTGCCGGTGCCCGGCTGCACGGGGCGCACGTCGTCATGGCCGCTACTCCAGCCCGGGTTGGCGTTGTTCCAGCCGTTGCCGTGGTCGGGCCGGCCGCGGTTCCGGTCGCGATCGCGATCGTGGCGGTCGGCGTGGTCATAGCCGTTTCCGTAGCCGCCGCCATAGCTACCGCTGTAGTAACCACCGTAGCCGTCGTTGTACGGGGCGTCACGGTCGCGGTCGTAGCCGTCGTCGACCATCGTGGCCCGGTCGCCGGCATAGAGGTGTGGGGGCTGAGGGAGGGTAGCGGTGCTCACGGTTTCCCGTCGCACCGGGACAGCGGGGCCGGAGATGTAGCTGACCCCCGGCTTGGGCATGTCGGCGGTGGACACCGTGCGCGACTGCGCGCACACGACCCCGGCGGCACAAAGCGCGAGCGCCGAGAAAGCGGAAAGCGATAGTGCGCGATGCATGAGCCGACCCTCGTCAGATTCCCCGGCACGATTATGCGCCGGACCTTGAGCCGCTGGGTGAGGGCGCCCTGGGGTGTTCAGGTGGACGCCACCTTTCGCGGGTGGGGGGTCTCGTATTACCATCGGTGCCCGACGCGGGTGTAGCTCAATGGTAGAGCTGTAGCTTCCCAAGCTACTGACGAGGGTTCGATTCCCTTCACCCGCTCCAGCTTCCCTTGTAGCCCATGCGGCACAACGGTTGTGGGCAATCAGTAGTACCTGGAAGCGGCCTTTAACAAGGTATCGTTTTAGATGTCGCCCTCGTGCCAAGGCCCCTTCTCCTGCATCGACCCGCTGGACGCTAAGTCCGCTTCCGTGCGCCTGCTGCACTGGGCGGGCTTACGCCCGCCTCCGACGCAAAACAGCTACAGTAATTCCGGACTCAAACCGGACCGCTACTGAAGGCGGGGGGACGTCGTGAGAAGAATGCTTACGGTATTCACCCCTGGACCGACGCCTGAAGCGCCAGAGCAAGCCCTGCGTCCCCTGAGATGATGTCTCTCCAGGCCAAAGCAATACCTTTGCGCTTGCCCTTTTCAATGAGCTTGAGGCCGTCGGGATCGATGGTCAGCGTGTACTCCGCCCCGCCAATAGTGCCGGAGCTTTTGTCGAGACGGGCTTCACTGAATTTGCGTTCTCCATGCATGCGAGGGCAGGCATCCTGACCTTCCATCACCGGAGGAACGTATGGCAGAACTCAAAGAAAACCTCATCGACTGGTTGCGCGATGCGTATGCGATGGAGCAGCAGGCGGAGCAGATGCTCAAGGCCCAAGCCGCACGCATCGAGCACTATCCTAAGGTCAAAGCGCGTATTGAGCAGCACCTTCAGGAGACCCTTGGTCAGCAAGAGCTTTTGCTGGGCTGCATCGAACGCCACGGGGGCAAGCCGTCGGCCATGAAGGACATCATGGGTCGTGTGGCAGCGTTTGGCCAAGCCGCTGGCGGCGCACTCAATTCGGATGAGATCGTCAAGGGCGCGATTGCCGGGTATGTCTTTGAAAATCTGGAAATCGCAACGTACACAGCGCTGATTGCAGCAGCTAAGACGGTGGGCGATGCGGAAACGGTGAGGGTCTGTGAACAAATCCTGCCGCAGGAAGAGGCGATGGCAAGTTGGTTGTTGGAAAACCTGCCGGAGCTGACGGAGGAGTTTCTCGTCCGCGACGCAACGCCTGACGTTGAGGCGAAGCGGTGATTGAACGGGCTGGCGGCGTACGGCTGCGGACCGTGTGACAACTGTCAAACAAAAAAACAGGAGGAAACACATGGCCATCAAGACCATCGAAGACCTTTTCATCCACGAGCTGTCTGACATCTATAGCGCCGAGAAGCAGCTCACCAAGGCGCTTCCCCGCCTTGCCAGGGCAGCGTCCAATCCTGACCTAAAGGCCGCGTTTGAGTCGCACCTCGAGGAGACCCATGGGCAGGTCGAGCGCATCGACCAAATCGTTGAACTGCTCGACATCAAGCTCAAGCGCATCAAGTGTGCCGCCATGGAAGGGCTGGTCGAGGAAGGCAAGGAGGTTATTGACGAAGTTGAAGAGGGTCCGCTTCGCGATGCCGCCCTCATTGGCGGCGCACAGAAAGTCGAGCATTACGAGATTGCCTCTTACGGGACCATTTCCGCCATTGCCAAACAACTCGGCTACACGGATGCCATCCCGCTTCTACAGGCGACGTTGAAGGAAGAGAAGGCGGCCGACGAGAAGCTGACGCTCCTTGCCGAATCCGCTGGCAATCAGAAAGCTGCTCAAAAGAGCAAGACGACCGCAGCCTGACTTCATGGGCAAGGCGAGGGCTGCAGCGTGATGCAGCCCTTTTGCTTCTTGCCTGCATGAGCCAGACGGTGATCCAGGCGGGTTTACTGGTCACGATAAAAGAAGGGCCCCTCATAAGCAGGGGCCCTTCATCTTTTACCCGATGACAGCCATGACCCCGCTAGATCCAGATTGCCCTGGATACCGACAACACGGCAACAACCATCGTTATCCCAGTCATCAGTCCCAGTACAAGCGTATGCGCTTGGCGGGTGTGCAGCCTTCGCAACGGTAAACACAACCGGCCCGCGCTGGTCATTTCTTGGGTTCCTGCTGCAGAACGCCAAGGTCAGCACCGGTCACGGGGTCACGCGAGGGGTCGGACGCACCCCGGGTCGCAAACAACCCTACAACCGCTTCTTCTTCGCCGGTCAGCTGCACGAACGCTTGTCCATCGCCGCCGTCCACCGGAATGTTGTCGGCGGTGGGGGTAAACACCTCCCACTGCTCGCCCCGATTCCATGGGCCTGCTGTGTCGCCTTCACCGGTCGACGTGTTGACGTACATGTTCGTAAAGCGCGGGTCACCCGGAAGCTTGCCGGGCGGGAAGCTCTTGTCCATCGAGTACAGCGCCTTCTCGAAACTCTTCTGATGGGCAATCTCGCGGGTCATCAAGAAAGTCAGGGCGTCCTTGACGCCAACGTCCTCGGTCACGTTGATAAGGCGTTCGTAGACAATCTTTGCGCGAGCTTCGGCAGCGATATTCGAACGCAGGTCAGCGGTAGGCTCACCGATGGAATCGACGTAGGCGCCCGAGAACGGCACGCCGGCTGAATTGACGAGCGCGGGGCCTCCGCCGAAGAGCACCTGGGTCACGTGACTGTCGTTACCTGCGCCCTGAAGCGAGCGGAACAGGTCGGCTTCCGAATCGACTGCTTCGGCAAGCTTGCCTTTGGCGCCCCGGTTGAGCATGGCGACAAGGGAGCCGATGACTTCGAGATGGCTGAGTTCTTCCGTGGCGATATCGAGCAGCATGTCCTTCCGGCCCATGTCTTCTTCCGCCAGCGCCTGGGTGAAATAACGCATGGCGGCAGCCAGCTCGCCCTGGGGGCCGCCGAACTGTTCAAGGAGCAAGTTGGCAAGGGCTGGATTGGATTCGGAGACGCGTACGGTGTACTGCAGTCGCTTGTTGTGGCTGAACATCGGCTGGCACCTCGTGCTGGCTGGTAGAGGCACAAGGATTAATGATGGCGCGTCGAAGACTGGACGTCGTGGTGTGAGCGAAGCATGGACATCCATGAAGATGCACCCGGAGATGGACGCGCTCCGTGACGCCGCTGTCGCCACCTTCAGGGACTGGTGGACTGTCAGGAAAACCGCTTACCGAACTCGCGTAGCACGCGGCGACCTCAACAGTTAAAGATTTGAAGCTGCGACGGCCTCAAATTCCCGCACCCGCAGGACCTCGGCAGTCATCTCTGCAAGCTCGCGATGCGGGTCGACGACAAGGACGGTGGGCGCGCTCATGCGCCATTATTCAATCGACACACGGCGGCAGGAAAGCATGCGCTTGCACAATTATGGTGCGTTAGGTCTCATGTCCGCAGGAGAACGAGGTGTGCATGCAAGTTGAGGTCAGTTACACGGGAGACCGTCTTCGCATGAGCAGACGATGCCAGCAGTCGGCCCAGGAACCCGGCGGCTCGCTGCAGTACAAGTACCTGAACACGCACTATCGAAACGCCGAAGTACAGCGAGGGCGATTGGATGTGCGGGACATTTCCGAAGGATTGCGCGTCAGTCGTTCGGGCATGCCTTCCGCGCTGCTCCGAGCGGCACGTCGTGACTTCCTGCACTTCGCGGTTCGACCCGCGCCACCTAATGTTCGGCTTATCGTGAACAGGCGTTCTCGCCGGAACCTGTCGCCGCCGGATACCCTTTCAGGATCGCTCATGCCCAAGATGTACCAAGCGGCTGCCATGCTCTGCAGCCTCGTCGCGATGAACAGCGCACGTGCGGCACCGTCCGACGGCCAGCTGCTTCGAACCCAGGTGCAGCAGGCATACCCGTCGCTTCGATTTGTCGAACGCTACCGGCATGATTTCCCCTTGGAAACCCAGGGGCAGGCCTTCTGGGCACCCGATGCTCCGTTGGCGTCCGTGGATACCGCGGAACAACTCACTAGCGCGTTGGTTGCCCTTGAAGACCAACACGTCGCGCTGGCGGGGAAGAACGCCGGCAAGTCCGAGACGCTGGGCGTGCTGTTTCGCACAGCCAGCGACGGCAGCATGGTCGTCTGGCGGGTCTTTGACACGAACGGCGCGGAGGCCACGGTAACCGAGGGCGATCGCGTCACGGCCATCACTGGCCAGGACGCCGATGCGTGGCTGACACATGCGGCGACCCTGACATTCGGTGGTCACCGTCGAGGCCGCTACGCGGAAGCGGCGACGGAACTGGGTATGGCGACACCGGTCGTCCACCGGGTGGCTGGCCTTGGAAAGCAGGTCACTCTGCAGCTGCAGGACGCCAAGGGTGGCGTCAAGACAGTCGATCTGCCGTACAAGGCGGTAGATGCGACGCTGGCGAAGGCCATGACCCGTGCGATCGACCGTAGCGACCTTCCCCGACAGTTCACCCTTCAGGGCCTCCGCATCGGCACGCTGCGCGTCGGCGCCTTTGCTCCTCAGTACGACGATGCGTTCGTGGCTGCCTCCGATGCGGCCAGCAAGCGTCCAGGGGCCACCGAGACCACGGCGATGCTCGCCGGCTATTGCGCGGTGATGCACACCTTTATCGGTGATGCCGAACTCGCTGCCAAGGGCGCCGACATTCTCGTGCTGGATTTGCGCGGCAACCTCGGTGGTTTCGATAGGGAGGCTCGGCTGATGGCGGATGCGCTCGGGTCACGTCCCCCGGTTACCGCACTCGATGTCTTCCACGGTTCCAGGGCGGGAATCGTGATGTTGAAGAAGGAACAGCCGGACCCGAGCTGCGGGCGCGTCGCTACCAAAGCACAGCGCGTCGTGTTGGTCGATGCAGGCACACGGTCGGCTGGTGAATTTCTCGCCAGTTGGCTTTGGGCGTCCGGAGCCACCGTCGTCGGCGAGAGCACCGTGGGCGCAGGTGGCGGATACGAGTTCGGTGGTGCATCCGCCGATGCATTGCCCGGATCGGGGTATGCCGTGCGGTTGTCAGGCAACCTGACGGTCTTCGACCCCTCCGGATCACTTGCCGAGGGCAGTCACCCGGAAGAGGCATTGGTAAACACGTTGGCGCAGGATGGATTCGCACCCAGCCGAACGCGACCCTACACGTTCCAGTCCATCGGGGTGCGCCCTGATGTTGCGATCCCGACCACCTTGGTCGATTTGCAGGATGGCGGGCAGGCAAGTCTGGTCAAGGCGATTTTGCTGGGACGAAATACCCCTAAGCCCTAAGTGTGGGTGCGTCGTTATCCAACAAAATGCGCTCTGCCAGTTCGCCCCGTCCTGGCTTCGAGTCAAAACCGGTCTCTGTAGTCTTCGACGACGGTGGTGCCGTCCTGCTGGATGATCTCGTTGTTGTTGCCGTGCAGCGTGGCGGAGCGGATGGACAAGGCGCGCAGCCACGTGATCGTTCATCATTCGCGTGGAAGACCATGCGGGGTGCAACTCGGGCAAAGCAAAGGCGACGGTAAAAACCGTCGCCTTTTTTGATACTTGCCGCGTAGCCTTCGGGTCTCGGCAACCCCGCAGCGCGTGGTGCGCATCGAGGCTCGCTCGATTGCGTCAGCGATCAGCGCAGGCGGTCGTCCACGACCACGACATAGCGGCGGCCCGCCAGCGCGCCGCCCAGGGCAGCCGCCATCGCACCCAGTATCAGTGCGATCGCCGCGCCCAGTGACGCCTTGGCGGCAGCCTTGGCTGCGGCGTCGGCGGCCTCACGAGCCTTCACCTCGGCCTCGGCCTTCGCCTGCGCGATCTTGGCCTTGGTCTGCTGGTACTGCGTGATCCAGGTGTCCACGCGCTGCTCGGCTTCCTGCTGCGACACGCCGGCGCGCGCCATCACCACGTTGACCAGGGCCTGCTTGTCGGCCTGCTGCACGGTGTCGCTACCCGAGGCGATGATGCGCTGTGCGACAGCCTGCACATCTTCGCCCGTGTCACCGTTGCCCTGGTTCTGGGCGGCGTCGTTCAGCTGGTTGGCTGCGCCGTTCGCCTGCTGCTTGAGGGCATCGGGCTGCAAGGCGGGCTTACCGGTCTGTGCCAGCAACTGATTGGCCTGACCCTTTAGCGAATCCATCGTGATGCCGCTTTCCTGCAATTGGTTCTTCGCTGCGTCCACCACCGGACCCGCCGCAGCGGCAATACCGCTGCCGGCCGCGCTGGCGGCCGCACCCGCCGCGGTGGCGCCACCCTTTACGATCGACGTGACGGCGGTGGCGACCAGATAGGCGCCCAGCAGACTGGCCAGACCCCAGGCGACGAGGCCGTGGAGCATGGCGTCCGTCCGCCCGGGCGCCGCAGCGAGGTGGCCGGCGACCCAGCCGCCGGTGAACAGGGCCAGCACGCTACTGACGCCCCACCACACCGCGGCACCGATGCCTACACTGGAGGCGTCGGGCGAATCATGGGCCAGTGCGTCGGTGGTGCTGAAGCCGATGCCTGCACCAATGAGGCTGAGGACGAGCTGGATGACCACGGCCATGATGACGCCGGCAAAGATCGACCCCCACGAGATGCGACGGACAAGTGTCACGTCGCTTTCGGTGATGCGGGAACCGACGGGGGCGTTGTATCCGGATTCGGAGCGGATGGTATTCATGGAAGTCCTTTTGGCCATCGGCCAGATGAGAGAAGCCGGCGTCGTTCTTTGGGCGATCCGGTGGTGTGCGGCGGACAGTGTCCTGCCGCACGTGACCGCCTCGTGTGGGCGGCGTGTCGTCAGGTATCGCGCGGATGCCCCGAGCCCCGGCCTTCCACCATGAGAGAAGGACGGTTAGCAGGGAAAAGCGTTGAGGAGTTTCGTAACCGCGGCGCTGGAGGCCAGCGCCGCAAGCCAGCAGACGAGCAAGCGGGACGCACTACACCTGCGCTTGGCCACCGTCGACGAACAGCTCGATGCCGTTGACGAAACTGGCATCGTCCGACGCGAGGAACACGGCGGCGCGCGCGATTTCGACCGGCTCACCCACGCGTCCCAGTGGCACCTGGGTGGCGAGGAAGTCGAGCAGTCCCTGCTGCTGGGCCGCATCGGGACCGGCAAGGTCCACCAGACCCGGTGTACGCGTCGGCCCAGGGCTCAGGGTGTTGAAGCGTAGCCTGCGGCTCGTGTCGACATCGAGGATCCAGTGACGGACGAAGGCGCGAACGGCGGCCTTGGATGCGCCATAGACGCTGAAAGCGGGCGTGCCTTTTGTGGCGGCGGTCGAACCGGTGAGAATGACCGAGGCGCCTTCGCCCAGGATGGGCAGCATCGCCTGTACGGTGAACAAGGTGCCCTTCACATTGCGGTCGAAGGTGTCGTCGAAGTGCTCTTCGGTAATGGCGCCCAGCGGAAGCATCGAGCCGCCGCCTGCGTTGACGAAAAGCACATCGACTCGCCCGTGCCGGGCCTTGATGACGTCGACCAGGTGCTGCAGATCGGCGAGTTTTGTCGAGTCCACCGCGATCCCGTTGGCCTGCGGACCGATGGACGCCGCTGCGGCATCCAGCTCGGCCGTGCGACGGCCGGTGATGTAGACCGTGGCGCCCTCGAGGGCGAACTGGCGGGCTGTTTCCAGGCCAATGCCGGTGCTTCCGCCCGTGACGACGGCGATCTTGTTTTCAAGCTTGCGTGACATGGTGGTACCTCGATACGCGTGGGTTGATGAGCACAGGTTATCGACGGGCGGATGCGAACGAAATAGAATCAAATGAAAGCCATCGTTGCAGAAATGAAATGTCAAAGCTTCCCGACTTCGAGGGCCTGGCCCTGTTCGCCAAGATCGCCGAGTGCCGGTCGTTTGCAGCGGCGGCCCGTGATCTCGACCTTTCTGTGCCGACGCTTTCGCGCGGCATTGAGCGTCTTGAAAAGCGATTGGGTGCCCGCGTGTTCAACAGGACGTCCCGCCAGTTGGCGTTGACGGCGTTCGGCACGAGCCTGCTGGGGCGGGCGACGCAGCTTTACCGTGACGCCGAGGAAGCCGAGGCACTGGCACGCGATCAGTCCGCCTCCCCGCGTGGCACGGTGCGCCTGGCCGTGCCGATGACCTTCGGCGTGCACTGGATCGCGCCGATACTCCCCGGGTTGCTCGAGCGTTATCCCGAGCTGTCGATCGACCTGCATCTCTCCGATGCCGTCGTCGATGTCATCGGAGACGGCTTCGACGCCGCGCTCCGCATCGCCTCGCTGCCCGATTCGTCACTGGCAGCGCGACGCATCTGCGAGGTGTCGCGCTATACGGTGGCGGCGCCGGCCTATGTCGCGCGGCACGGCGAGCCAAGGCACCCGCGCGATCTGGACCCGACGCACTGCCTCGCTTATGCATTTCGCGCAGGCAGCGACGTGTGGCGCTTTCGGAGTGGACGCAAGAAGGAAGAAGTCGTGCATCCCATGGGCCGGCTGCGTGTAACCAACTCGGAGGCCTTGCTGCCGGTGTTGCTGGCGGGGCAGGCCATCGCCGCGCTGCCCGAATTCATTGCAGCGGAATACCTGCGCGATGGACGCCTTGTTCCATTGCTTGCCGAGTGGCAGCAGCCGGGCGGCGGCTTGTACTTCGTCTCGCCGACCACACGCAACCGGCCCGCGAAGGTGGAAGCGGTGGCCGACTATCTAGCGGAGATATTGGGCGATCCGGTGTGGCGCTGGCCTGTCCCGACGAGGAAATGAGTCATCGCATCGATCTGCTTCACGATCGCCTCCGAACTGCCCTTTACGTCCGGGTTCCACTCGACGAGATCGCCGCGGCTGCGACGGAGCAGAGTCACGGCATCGGCCAGGTGCGTCAGGCGGTCAACCAGATGGATGATGTCACCCGGCAGACTGCTGCGCTGGTGGATGAGGCCTCGGCCGCCTCCAAATCGTTGAAGGGGCAGGCAGATGCCCTTGCCGGGCTCATTGGAGAATGTCGCGTCGGTCAGGAGGCCGAGCAGCGTGAGAGGTCGGCTCAACCCCTGCCACCGCTAGCCGTGCCGTTGCCGGCATAAACCTCTCGTCGTTGGCGATGTTGGTTTTCTCGACACTGCCAGGACTTGCTCGCCGAACGGGTCAGGGTCTCGATCCGCTGATATACCGTTTGGGCAGGGCACTTTGGGCGAACACTTCGGCATAACGCCTGCGGCCGGCTCGCGTCGGTCCGATGATGTGCATGAGCATGGCCCAGCGGATGGGATCGCGCGTAGCGCCGATACCTCCGATGCGTGGACCGCCGTCCAGGCATCGCCGCACGTACCGCAGCAGGCTCGTGCCGGTCGATACATCGAGCACGATGAGACCGGTCGCGCGGGCAAGACGCTGGGGCAGTAAGCGCGAATAGTTGCCTTCCATCACCCAGCGGTCTTCCGCGATGGCGGCATCATGCAGTGCCTGAAAGGCTTCGTCGTCCCGAAGCGTCCAAGGTGTACCCGGCACGTGCCGCAACTGGTCGAGGTGCACACAGGTCAGATCATTGGCGCACGCAATGGTGTGCGCCAGGGTCGACTTACCCGCATTGGATGGCCCGAGGATGCAGATGCGCGGGCCGAGTTCGTTCATCAACACCCTGTCACCCTCGTTCATTACGCCATGCGACCCCCAAGCCTCCGACACAACGGTTCGCTCGGACATTGTTGCACCAGCGTCGATCATGATCGATGGCGCCCCGTTTAAAAACGGGCCGATAGTCCGACATAGAACTGGCGATCGGGTGTTTCACGGGTCATGCCGACATTGGCACCCACATCGACCTGCCAGGCGGGCGTGACGAGGTAGCTCAGCGCCACATCCGCCGAACGCTGGCGTACCGTGCCAGAGGGATCGCGGTTGACCAGGTCCCACACTTCCACGGCGAGGGTCATCCGGTTGCCCAGCGGGTGGGCGACATTGACCAGGTTGACCAGCGCCGCATGGTGACCCGAGCCATCGAGATCGGCCAGCACATCGACTTCGGGGCCCAGCGTCAGTGCGAAGCCGCCCGGGAGCGGAACCGCGACAGGCAGGGCGACGCCGCCTTCCCAACGATCGTTGCCGATGCCATGCGCTGCGGTAGGCGCTTTGACGAAGGGGATGACCGCTACGGAGACAGCATCGGTATCGACAAACCGATGCTTCAGGCGCAGATAGGCGTCGCCACGACCGGACGCGTGGCTGCGCGCATCGCTTGCGTGGTCGCGCGTGTCCACGGCGATGTGCGGCGACCAGCTGAGTTGTAGGTCGGTTTTATCGTCGAGCCCGTACTTCAGCGTCGGATTGATGATGTTGACCGTACGCGTGGTCGTCGATGCCTGATGATCGCGCGTGGTGTTGCCGATATCGATTTCGACCTGGGCGGAACCGGCAGGTACCGTGCATGTGGAGTTGGCCTTGGTCGGCCGGTCGGTGCAGATAGGCGTTGAGTCATCGCTAGCGAACGAGGGCGACGACATCGCCAGCAGGGCCATCGCAAGACAGGTGGTCAACGCAGGCGTCCGATGGCGGAGGCGGGGAGATGCATTCATGGCGTGCGGGATGTCGGAGGCAACCGGTGCCGGTGCATGCAAGTTATTGCGACATGCCGTAAAAACAATAGGTTCACGGGCCGGGATGCCGTAAATAACGCGCAAACTTACGATTCGTCGCGCGCGCGATCGGCGCCGCCATCCGGCCAGCCATTTTTTGGATGACCGGTATTTGTGTAAGGGAATGCCTACGCAACTGTAGGGCGTAGGCCTACACCGCTTCGGGTCGCTCTTATCCATAATCCTGCGGACGACGACCGCCTAAGCAGAAGGATCAAGGACGATGTGGGCACTCCAGCATCTGGAAAACAGCCAATGGGCGTTGCACGGCGTGCGCGCCGCGGCGGCGGCCTTCCCCTGGTGGCGTCAGTACTGCGCCCGCTGGAATCCAACGCGCCGTCGGATCTGGATCGCGGCGGGTGTCCTTCTTACCCTGGTGTGCCTGGGTTTTTTGGCCCATGACCTCTACATGCCGTCTCCCACCGGCGTCGGCTTCGACGAGTCCTGACGGCGCGCAGCACGCAGCGTCGTTCACGAAAGCGTACAGGTAACACGCCTACCCTCGCCGGATTCTTCCTCCCGGTGACCCATGCCCGCCACCCTTTCCCGTCAGCTCTTCCTGGTCTGGGTGCTGATCCTTGCCGGCTGCGTCGGCATGGCCGGTTTGCTCTTCGCCGCCTGGCAGCAATCGGGCAGCATGCAGCTTGCCCAGGCGCGACAAACGCTGGACACCGATTGTGCGTCCCTGGTCGCCCGCTATAACGGCGCCAGCGCGGACGCACGTTCGGAGTCGCTGGCCAACGGCCTTGCCAATGTCGTGGTCCAGCTGGTGCTGGCGGACCAGGACGGCATCGAGGGCGGCGTCTGGGACAACCGCACGGGTTTCGTCGCCTATGCCTATCCCACGTACCAGGGGTCGGGCAGCAAGTCCGACGTGCCGGACGCGGAGCGGAGTAACCTGGTGACGACGGCTGCGGCGGCCCTGTCACGGCACGAGACGGTCGGCTATACCCGTTCCGGAAAGCGCGAATCGCTGTTGATCGCCGCGTGCCCGATCGACGCGTACCGCGCGGGATGGACGATGACCCACCTGGCCCATGCGCCGGGCCGTTCGTCCGGATTGTTCGCCGCGGCGGCCGGCGTACTGCTGGCCCTGGCGCTGGCTTCGGCCGGTGCGCTGGGCGCCATCATGCGCCGCTGGTCACGACGCTTTGCCGCGGTGGAGCATGCGCTGGCGAATAGCGACGCCATTCCCGACCTGCCGCGAACGGGCGCGCCCGAGCTGGATCGTTTGGGCGAGACGGTGGTCGGGTATGCGACCCGGCTCGCCGAGAGCCACCGCGAGGCGGCCACGCTGGCCACTCACCTCAGCCGCCATGAGCGCCTGGCCTCGCTGGGTCGCATGACCGCTACCGTGGCGCACGAGATCCGCAACCCCATCGCCACCCTGCGCCTGGCCGCCGAGAACGCGCTGGCGATCACGCCCGAAGCCCTGTCCCCGACCACCCACGCCTCGCTGGACCTGATGCTGGCACAGGTGGGCAAGCTGGATGCCCTGGTGGAAACGCTGCTGCGCATGGTGCAGCCGGTGCGCGTGGAGCGCACCGAGGTGGACATCGCCGGGTGGGCCCGGCGCGTGCTGGCCGAACTGGACGACCGGCAAACCGCCGTCGCACTGCGCGTCGGCGACGGGGCGAGCACCTGGTCGCTCGATCCTGCGCAGATGGAGCGCGCGGTCGACAACCTGCTGCGCAATGCGCTGCGTCATCGTGCTGCCGGCAGCATCGTGAACTGGTCCATCGAAACCACGGACGGGCGCCTGGTCATGATCGTTGCCAACGTGGGCGAGCCGATGTCGCAGGAGGTGCGCGACCATCTGTTCGAGCCGTTCGCCACGGATCGCATCGACGGCAACGGGCTCGGGCTGGCGCTGGTACGCGATATCGTCGAAGCCCATAACGGAACCGTCGGCCATGCATGGCACGATGGCCAGACCGCCTTTCGCGTGGAGCTGCCATGGCGCTGATCCTGCTCATCGACGACGACCGCGATTTCGGCGCGACGCTGGCTGTCACCCTGGGTTCGATGGGGCACGAGGTGATCGTGGCGACGGACGGCAGCGCAGGGCTGGCCATGCTGGCCGACGCGCCGGTCGAACTCGCCTTCGTCGATTACCGCATGCCGACCATGGACGGCATCAGTTTCCTGCGCCAGCGGCAGGCGGATGACCGTATCAGCGCCATCCCGGTCATCATGCTCACTGCTTTCGCGTCGGGCCAGAACACCATCGACGCCATGCGCCTGGGTGCCTTCGATCACCTGACCAAGCCGATCGGGCGGGCCGAACTGGCCGAGATCGTGGCGCGCGCGCTGGCCTCGGGCCATCGGACCAGCGTGCCGGCGGTGGCGGCCGACGACACCGAGCTGGCGGGCAGCAGCCAGGGTATGCGTCAGGTGCAGAAACGCATCGGACTGGCCGCCGCCAGCGACGTGCCGGTGCTGATCACGGGCGAGACGGGCACGGGCAAGGAGCTGGTCGCGCGAGCCTTGCACCGGGCCAGCTCGCGCGCCGACCGGCCGTTCGTCGCGGTGAACTGCGCGGCCATTCCCGCCGACCTGCTCGAGAGCGAACTGTTCGGACACCGGCGCGGCGCGTTCTCCGGCGCCACCACGGAGCGCGAAGGTTATTTTCGTGAGGCCGACGGCGGCACGCTGCTGCTGGACGAGATCGGCGACATGCCACTGCCCATGCAGGCGAAACTGCTGCGCGTGTTGCAGGAGGGCGCCGTGACACCGCTGGGCAGCAGCCAGCCGGTCCGCGTGGATGTGCGCGTGCTGGCCGCCACGCACCGCCGCATCGGCGACCTCATCGCGGCAGGTACATTCCGAAGCGACCTGTTCTATCGCCTCAACGTGCTGCCGATCGAGCTGGGTGCGTTGCGCGAGCGCCCCGAAGACATCCCGGCGTTGGCGGATCGTTTCCTGCGGGAAGACGGCCGGCCCGGCAAGCAGCTCACCGAAGCCGCCCTGGCGCTGTTGCAGGCGTATGCGTGGCCGGGCAACGTGCGCGAGCTGCGCAACGTGATGGAGCGTTGCCGTGTACTGGTGGCGGGCCAGCGTATCGACGCGGCGGATCTCGCGCCCATGCTCAACACGGCCGCGCCCGCCGTGTCGATCACCGTCGACGCCGATTCCGCGTCCGAAAGCCTGCCCGATGCCGTGGCACGCATCGAGCGCACGATGATCGTCCATGCGCTGCGCGAGGCGCGCGGCAACCGTGCCGAGGCGGCCAGACGCCTCGGCATCCGGCGCCAGTTGCTCTACCGCAAGCTGGTCGATTACGGGCTGGAATGATGTCCCGCGGGTGGACACCCGGGTGTCCCGGAAAGGGACACCGCGGCCTGCACGCGATGCGCACAGCGGCGCCATACGGCGTCCAGAGGGTTGGCACGGCGCATGCATCGACCTTGATGCGGCCTCCCCACCGCACCTCGGAGTCGAACATGAAAACTCGCGTTCTTTCCTTTGCCATCCTCGCCGCTTGCGGCGGCATGACGGCCGCCGCTGCCACCGTCGCGCCGTCGCCCGCAGCGCCCCGGTCCGCCTCGGTAGCCCAGGCCCAGCCGCCGGCACCGGACCAGGCAGCACCGCTTCCACCGCCGCCCACGCCGCCGATGACATCGTCCCAGCGCAGCGTGCAGCTGAGCGGTCGCATTGCCCGTTTCCTGGTCAACCCGAACGGCGAAGTGGACGGCGTGCTGCTTGCCGACCACACGCAGGTCGATTTCCCGCCGACCCTCGGCGCGTCGCTGACCGCCAAGGTCAGGACGGGCGACCGTCTCGACATCGACGGGTTCCGGGTGGGTACGTTGCCGCTGATCCGCGCCGCGTCGCTCGGCCTGCCCAATGGCGACAAGCTGGTCGATACGCCGCCCGCCGTTCCGCCCGCCCCCCCGGTCCCGCCGGCCCTCCAGCCGATGGACGCTCAGGGTCGCGTGACCCAGGCGCTGTTGGGTCCCATGGGCGAGGTCAACGGCGTGGTCCTCGATAGCGGCCCGATCGTGCGGGTGCCGCCGCCGGCTGCGGTGGACAACCCCTTGCTGCAACCGGGCGCCCGCCTGAGCGCCAAGGGTTTCGGTGTGGAGTCCCCGTTCGGCAGGGCCATACAGGCCACGGCGATCGGCGCCTCCCCCGGCACCGAACAGCCGCTGGTGCAGCCGCCGCAGCCGGGTCAGCTCCCGCCGCCGCCCGCCCCCCCGGCGCCGGCGCAGACGGTGCCGGGGCCGGCCAACACGGTGGGCATGGTTCCGCCGCCCGTCCGCTGAGCCGATCACCGCGTTACACGGCCGCCCGTTTTACGGGCGGCCGTCCTGCTTTCCTTTTTTACTGGAGATACCCATGCATCATCTCGACCCTGATCGCCTGCCGGTGATCCGTGGCGCCCTCGACCGCTTCCTCCTCAACGGTCACGGTCTCATCGACGGCCTGTTGCTCGATGACGGCATGGAGGTGCACACGCCGCCGCATCTTTCCGCCGCGATCGAGAAAGCCATCAAGCCCGGCGCGACCATCGAGGTGCGTGGCGTGGCGCTGCGTGACGTCGATCTCGTGGTGGCCGTCGCCATCGACCCGCCCCGTGGCAAGCGCATCATGGACGAGGGTCCCGGCAAGGGACACCACAAGCCGAAAGTGGCCGATGACGGTTCGCGCTGGTCGTACGAGGGCACCGTGGAGCGGTTGCTGCACGGCCCCAAGGGCAACGTGCACGGCGTGCTGCTGGACGATGGCGTGATCGTACGCATCCCGCCGCATGCCGCCGATGCGCTGTCGAAGCATCTCGTGGTCGGCCGGGGTATCGGCGTGGAAGGCCGCTGGCTGGATACGCCGCACGGCGCGGTGATCGAAGCCGATAGCCTCGGCAAGGACGCGGACTCCGTGACGGCGTTGCCGAAGAAGCCGAAGCACTGATCCGGCTGGGTAGGCACGCATGAAAAAGGGCGGCGCGTCGATGGTCGACGCGCCGCCCTTTTTTCGTGGCCTCAGCCGCCCTGCATGGCCGCTTCCGGCATGCGCACCGCGCGGGCCCGGCTCGGGAACGCGTGCCGCACGATGCGCCAGATAACCTGCCCGAATTGCTTCGGCAGCGAGCCGGTGTTGTAGTGCTGGCCGTAACGCGCGCAGATCTGCTTCACTTCCACCGCCATGGCCGCGTAACGGTTGGCCGGCAGGTCGGGGAAGAAGTGATGCTCGATCTGGTGGCTGAGGTTGCCCGACATCACGTTGAGCAGCTTACCGCCGGCGATGTTCGACGAACCGCGCAGCTGGCGCAGGTACCAGTGGCCTCGGGTTTCGTTGCGGATGGTTTCCTTCGGGAACACTTCCGCATCGGCAGTGAAGTGGCCGCAGAAGATGATGACGAAGGTCCACACGTTGCGCATGCCGTTGGCCACCATGTTGCCCAGCAGCACCGGCAGGAAGAACGGGCCGGCCAACAGCGGGAACACCAGGTAATCCTTCAGCAACTGACGGCCCATCTTGCGGCCGACCGGACGGAATGCACGGCGCAGTTCGGCGCCCTTCATCTTGCCGGCGAACCAGCGGCCCACGCGCAGGTCCTGGATCGCCACGCCCCACTGGAACAGCAGCATGAAGACCACTGCGATGAACGGCTGCATCAGGTAGAACGGGCGCCAGCGCTGTTCCGGGAAGATGCGCAGCAGGCCATAACCGATGTCGTCGTCCATGCCGCGCACGTTGGTGTACGTGTGGTGCTGGAAGTTGTGCGTCTTGCGCCAGGCATCGCCGGTGGCGACGATATCCCATTCGTAGGTCTTGCCGTTGAGCTTCGGGTCGCCCATCCAGTCGTACTGGCCGTGCATCACGTTATGGCCGAGTTCCATGTTTTCCAGGATCTTCGACGCACCCAGGCACAGCACGCCCAGTATCCACGCGGGTACCAGCACGGCGTGCACGAAGGCACCGAGGAAAAGCAGTGCGCGGCCGGCGACGCCGGTCCAGCGCACGGCGGCCACGATGCGGCGGATATAGCGTGCATCGCGTGCGCCGACATCGGCCGTGACGCGTGCGCGCAGGGCGTCCAGTTCGTCGCCGAACGACTGCAGCTCGGCAGCGGAAAGAATGCGGTTGGTGATACGGGCCATGTGATTTCCTTAGAGGTCCAGGACCAGATCGGTGCTCGGCGCGCTGACGCACAGGCGTACCTGGGTCGACGGTTCACCGTTGTGTGCGCCGGTCAGCGTGTGCCGTACCGTGCCTGACTCGCGTCCACAGACGCAGGTGTTGCAGATGCCCATGCGGCAGCCGTGCGCCGGGCGAAGGCCCTGTGCTTCCAGGCCTTCCAGCAGCGACTGGCCGCGGGCGAGGGTGAGGGTGCGACCGCTGCGCGCCAGGAGGACCTGGACCTCGCCTTCTTCGCCGTCCACCAGGGCCGGTGCGCTGAACGCCTCGGCATCGAATCGCGCCACGCCGCCTTCCAGGCGCGCGCGGGCAGCCTGGACGAAGCCGCCGGGGCCGCAGGCCAGCACGCGGCGCGAGGCCAGGTCGTCCACCGAGGTCAGCGCGATGGCGTCGATGCGCTCGTCGGGGTGGCTTTCGTCGCGCGTCAGCAGGGTGCGTACCCGCAGGCGAGGGTGCGCGGCGGCCAGGGCCTGCAACTCGTCGACGAAGCAGAGTTCGTCGCGCTGCCGGGCCCAGTACATCAGGTCGACCTTGACCGGCATACCCTGCGCGGCCAGCGAACGGACCAGCGCGCGCATCGGCGTGATGCCGCTGCCGGCAGCCAGCAGGAGCAGGTCGTCGCGCGGGGCGGCAAGGGTCATCTCGCCGAATGCCTGGCCGAGCGTGACCACGTCGCCGATTCGTGCCTTGCTTGCCAGGTGCCCGCTGACCAGGCCGCCCGGCATGGCCTTGACCGTGATGGCCAGTGTGCCGTCGTCCAGGGGGGTGGGGCTGTAGCTACGAACCAGCCGACGACCTTCGATCTCCACGCCCACGTTGACGTGCTGACCCGGCAGCATGCCGCGCCAGTGACGATTGGGTCGCAGCACCAGGGTCACGGCGTCCCGGCCGGCCGGCGTACGCGAGAGCAGGCGCGCCATGGGCTGTTCGAGGGTCCACAGCGGATTGAACCGGGTGGCCCAGAAGTCGAACAGCGCGGGGGACACGGCACGCCGAACGGCGCGCTGCAGACGGGGTGGCTTCGGAACGGGGAGGGCGTTCATGCCTTCACTATACGCCCATGTTTACGAATGTCTATACAGTTGTGCAGTGGCAGGGAGTAGTATGATCGGGCCTTGCCCGCCACCGCCGCCTCATGACATCCATCATCCTCACCCCGTCCCTGGCCAACCCGACACTGCCACGCAAGGTCGGCATCGCCCGTGAGGACCTCCTGGCCGCCGCGCTGAAGCTGATCGGCCCCAACCGCAGCCTCTCCACGGTCAGCCTGCGCGAGGTGGCCCGCGAGGCGGGCATCGCCCCGAACAGTTTTTATCGTCAGTTCCGTGACATGGACGAACTGGCCATCGCGCTCATCGACCTGGCCGGTCGGTCGCTGCGCACCATCATCGGCTCGGCGCGCGAACGCGCCACGTCCACCGACCGCAGCGTCATCCGCGTCTCGGTCGAGACGTTCATGGAGCAGCTGCGCGCCGACGACAAGCTGTTGCATGTCCTGCTGCGCGAGGGTGCGGTGGGCTCGGACGCCTTCAAGCAGGCGGTCGAGCGCGAGCTGATGTACTTCGAGGACGAGTTACGGGTCGATCTCATCCGCCTCGCCGCCGCGGAACGCGCCACCCTGCACGAGCCGGCACTGGTGTCCAAGGCGATCACCCGGCTGGTCTTCGCCATGGGCGCGATCGCCATGGACCAGCCGCCCGAGCGCGATCCGCAGGTGATCGAGCAGATCGCCAAGATGCTGCGGATGATCATCACCGGATCGCGCGTGCTGGACCAGGCGTCCGGTTAGATCCGTTTTTTCCGGCTGACGAATCATCCACACGGCGTGGACGATGATCGCGCGGTCTCATTCCTCAGCTGCCGCCAGGGTCCGCCATGTCCGAAACCATCTTCGAAGCGTTGCGCGAAAGCCACGCGACCCAGCGATCCCTCGTGCGCAAGCTGCAGCGCTCGGAGCCGGGCCCCCACCGCGTGGAGTTGTTCACCGCCCTGCGTATCGAACTGGCGGCACACGAGGCGGCCGAGGAACGCTACCTCTACGTACCCATGCTGATGGACGATCGCGGGCTGCATTCGTCGCGCGACGCCCTGGCCGATCACCACAAGATGGACGATCTGATCGAAGAGATGCAGACACGCAGCCATGCGGGTCGCAGCTGGACGGCCAACCTGGCGAAGCTCTCGGAAGAGCTGCACGACCACCTGCGCGAAGAGGAGAAGATCTTCTTCCAGCTGGCCGGCAAGATCCTCAATGACACGCAGAAGACGTCCCTGGCGAAGAAATACCGCAAGGATTTCGCCGGGCACGAGAAGCGCCTGCTCGCCGAGTGATCCGTGATTTCGCCGGCCGCAGCACCGGCCAGCGGCGATCCGGCAAGCCGCAGGTTTGCCTCGTACAGCTCATGATGTGACCATCATGGACTTTCGGGGACAGGAGAGTCCGTTGCTCAAGACACTTATCTGGCGACCGCTGCAGCGACTGGTCGACTTCGTTTCGGGCTCGGCCGTGGGTGGCCTGGTGCTGATGGGGTCGGCGGCGCTCGCCATGGCGGTGGCCAACTCGCCCTGGGCGCCGGCTTATTTCGCAGCGTTGCATGCGATGGTCGGGCCACTGAGTGCCCTGCACTGGATCAACGACGGCCTGATGGCGGTGTTCTTCCTGCTGGTGGGCCTGGAGATCAAGCGCGAGTTCATCGACGGCGAGCTGGCCTCCAACCCGCTGCGTGTGCTGCCCGGGCTTGCGGCACTGGGCGGGATGATCGTGCCCGCGGCGATCTACCTCCTGGTCAATCGCAGTAATGCCGAGTCCATACGCGGCTGGGCCATTCCCTCGGCCACCGACATCGCCTTTGCGCTCGGCGTGGCCGCCTTGCTGGGCAGTCGGGTGCCGGCCTCGCTGAAAGCCTTTCTCGCCGCCCTGGCGATCATCGACGACCTGGGGGCGGTGGTCATCATCGCGGTGTTCTACACGCCGGGTTTGTCCACGATCTACCTCGGCCTCGCCGTGCTGGCCGTCGTGTTCATGGCGCTGATGAATCGCCTCGGCGTCGCCCGCCTGTGGCCCTACCTGCTCGTGGGTGCGGTGCTGTGGGTGCTCGTGCTGAAGTCGGGCGTGCACGCGACGCTGGCCGGTGTGGCGACGGCGCTGTGCATTCCCCTGGCCGATCGCCAGGGGCGCCTCCCCTCGGACGACGACTGCACCCATTCGCCGCTGCTGCGCCTGGAGCATGCCTTGCACCGACTGGTGCCGATCACCGTGCTGCCGCTGTTCGGCTTTGCCAACGCCGGCATTTCCTTCGCGGGCGTGGGGCTGGCGCAGTGGCTGGCGCCCACCACGCTGGGCGTCGGTCTGGGGTTGCTGGTGGGCAAGCTGGTGGGCGTGTTCGGCGCGGCATGGCTGGCGATCCGGCTGGGCTGGGCGCGGATGCCGCGGGCGGCGTCGCGCATGCAGCTGTTCGGCACCGCCTTGCTGTGCGGCATCGGCTTCACGATGAGCCTGTTCATCGGCATGCTGGCGTTCCCCGATCATCCCGACTACCAGGATGAAGTGAAGCTGGGCATCCTCGCCGGTTCGCTGCTGGCGGGGCTCGCCGGGTGGATCGTGCTGCGCATGGCACCCGCCTCCAGGGAAACGGAGGCGGACGGCTGACGCCGTGCTGCCTTGTGCGTCGCGGTATGCTTCGGGGTCACCGTTCACCTCTTCGAAGGAGCCTTTCGTGGCCGATCGCAAAGACATCGAATGCTGGCTCACCGACATGGACGGCGTGCTGGTGCACGAGAACAAGGCCCTGCCGGGCGCGCCGGAACTGATCCGGCAATGGCGCGACCAGGGCAAGCCGTTCCTGGTGCTGACCAACAATTCGATCTTCACCCCGCGCGACCTCAGCGCGCGGTTGCGCACCTCGGGCATCGACGTGCCGGAAGATCAGCTGTGGACCTCGGCGCTGGCGACGGCCGCTTTTCTCAAAGCCCAGTCTCCCGGTGCCTCCGCGTTCGTCATCGGTGAGGCGGGCCTTACAACGGCGTTGCACGAGGCCGGGTTCATCATGACCGACACGGCACCCGACTACGTGGTGCTCGGCGAGACGCGCACGTATTCGTTCGAGGCGATCACCAAGGCCATTCGCCTGATCGGCGCGGGTGCCCGCTTCATCGCCACCAATCCCGACGTGACCAGCCCCAGTGCCGAAGGGCCATTGCCGGCCACCGGTGCAGTGGCGGCGCTCATCACCAAGGCGACGGGTCGGCTGCCTTACATCGTCGGCAAGCCGAACCCCATGATGTTCCGCTCGGCCATGAACAAGCTGGGCGCGCACTCGCACAACACGGGCATGATCGGCGATCGCATGGATACCGACGTGGTGGCCGGCATCGAGGCCGGTCTGCACACGGTGCTGGTGCTCAGCGGCATCGCCGACCGGGCGGAAGTGAATCGTTATCCCTTCCGTCCGGCGGAAATCCTCGACTCGGTCGCGGACCTGCTCGAGGGCTGAGGGTCGCTTACTTCGCGGGCTTGGCGGCGTCCACGGGTGCGGGCGCCTCTACCTTCGGCAGCGTCATCTTCTGGCGCTGCGTATCGATGCGGCGCTCGCGCGCAGGCAAGTCGAGCTTCTGCGGCTTGCCGCTGGCCAGGGCCTCCATGATGCCCTCGACGATCAGCACGTCGATCAAGCCTTCCTGGCCGTCGGGCTCAGGGTCCTCGTTGCCGAGGATGCATTCGGAAAAGTATTTCAGCTCGCCGCCGAACTGGTCGGTGACCCGGGGGCTGACCGTGTCCTGCGTATCGCCGATGCTGACCGTCTGCTCCAGCGGCTTGCCGTAGGTGAAGCAGGGACGCATGTGGACGCTGCCCTTGGTGCCAGCCACGTAGAACGCGTCCACGGCGTGGCCGTAATAGGAAACCGAGAACAAGGCTACCCGATGGCCGGGGAAGCGGAGTGTCACCGCCACGGTGTGATCGAAGTCGCCCAAGCCCGAGTCGGGGTGACGCAGCCCCACGGCCGACACCACTTCGATCGGATCGGCATCGAACACGTAGCGCGCGGCATTGATGGGGTAGGGGGCCATGTCGAATACGGGGCCGGCCTTCGCGCCGTTGGTCGCACGATGATTCTCCGGGTCGACCATCTGGGCGAACGTCGCGCTGAAGGTGTGTACCTGGCCCAGTTCACCCGAACGGATACGATCGATCAGCGACAGCGTGGATGGCTCGAAGTGGAGCCGGTAGGCCACCATCAGCTTGGCGGTGGATGCGGCCGCCGTCGCCAGTATCTCGCGGCTGGCCTCGCTACTGACTTCCAGCGGCTTCTCCACCAGTACATGGATGCCCGCCTTGAGCGCCGGAATGACGAACTCGGCATGCCGCCAGTTGGGCGTGGCGATGTACAACGCGTCGATCTTGCCGGAGGCGAGCAGTTCGTCGAACTGGTCGTAGCTGTAGACGCTGCCGATGCCGTACCGCTCGGCCACCTTGGCCGCCTTCGCCGTGTCGCTGCTGACCAGCGCGGTGACGACGGAGTTACCCGTGTGGCCCACGCCGGGCAGCATGGCTTCCTGGGTGATGTCGCCCAGGGCGACGAAGCCGTAGCGGACCTTGCGGTCGGTGGGGGGCGCGTTGGTTGCGGACATCGGATGCTCCTGAAAGATCGACGCGCCAGTATGGAATCGTGGGTGTTCACGGCACGTGGTAGCCAGGCGAACGAAATCGTGAAAAACGTAACCCGAGCGGTGGCCTACGTTGCTTCCACGCGGCGACCTGCCAGAATGACGCGTCCCGGAGAAGCCCATGTCCCACGCGCCCGCCCCCAAGTTGCCCGCTGCGGCCGAAGCCCGTCGCCTGGCGGCGCTGTCGTCGTTCGGCATCCTCGATACGGAGAAGGAAGGGCCTTTCGAGGACATCGTCCGGATCGCGTCCTACGTGTGCCAGGCGCCCATATCGGTGGTCAACCTGATCGATGCCGAGCGGCAGTGGTTCAAGGCGGAGATCGGGCTGGGCGTGCGCGAGACCCCGCTGGACACCTCTTTGTGCGCCCACGCGATCCTCGAACACGACCTGCTGGTCGTTCCCGACACCACGCGGGATAGCCGGTTCGCCTTCAACCCGTTGGTCACCGGCGAGCCGGGGCTCCGGTTCTACGCCGGCGCGCTTCTCAAGACCGCGGACGGCCTGCCGCTGGGCACCGTATGCGTGCTGGACACGAAGCCGCGCACGCTCGACGACTTCCAGCTCGACACGCTGCGCCGGCTGGCCCGGCAAGTGATGACCCAGCTGGAACTGGGCCGCATGCTGCGTCGCTCGGAGCGTCGTGGCGATCATCTCGCGCGCCTGGTGGCGACCGCCGGCCACGACCTGAAGGCGCCGCTGCGTGCGGCGCTTTATGCGATCTCCCGGGTACGCGGCACGGTGCCCGACGACCAGCTCCCGCGACTGGACGGCGCCAGCGCCGACCTGCTCGGCATGGACCAGCAACTGAACCGCCTGCTGGCGGCCACGCGCGTGGATGCCGGCGGCGACACGGTGGAGTTGACCCCGGTGGTGCTGGGAGACGTCTTCGACGCGCTGGACACTACCTGGCGACGGGCGGCGCAGCGCAAGCGCGTGGCGCTGACGATCGAGCCCACCACGGCGGTGGTGCTCGCGCATGGGCTGCTGCTGGAGACGGTACTGGGCAACGCCTTGTCCAACGCCGTGAAGTACACCCCCGAGGACGGCACGGTACGCATGGCGGCGCGGGCCATCGACGGCAAGGTCATCATCGATGTCGAGGACACCGGCTGCGGCATCGCGCCGGACAAGGTCGAGGAGCTGTTCGCCGCGTTCCGGCAGGCCGACCCGCAAGCCGAAGGCCTGGGTCTGGGCCTGTGGCTGGTGCGGCAAAGCGCGGACGCGCTGCGCGCGGAGGTGCGGATCCTCCCGCGTGAGGGTGGCGGTACCTGTTTCCGCGTGGTTCTCGACCAGGTATCCGGCCCTGTGGCCGCCGAGGCAGCCTGAGGCCGCCCTGCGTCGGGATCAGAAATTCGCGCCGATCGACAGCGTCGCGAAGTCGTGGTCGGCCAGCGTGTCGTACGTGGGATGCCCGAGATAATTCGTGTACGTGAGGTTGGCGAACCAAGTGGTGTCCAGGGTGGCGCCCACCCCCAGGGTGACCTGCTTGCGGCCGCCCACCAGCTGGCCGTCCACCGAATAACCGTGCACGTCCTGGCCCACGCCCAGGCTGGGCGACACCACCCAGCCGTGCGCCACGGGATAGGCCAGCGCGGTCTTGAGTCGATAGCCCCAGGCAGACCGCGTGTAATAGCCGCCGTCGTGGCAGCCCGCGGGGTTCTGGATGGCGGGACAAGCGCCGCCGTAGCCCTCGCTGGAAAAGCCCCAGTGGAAGCCGCGCCCGTAGCGCACGTCGGTCAGACTGGGCAAATCGGTATGGCTGTAGGCCAGCTCGGCGGCAAAGCTGCCGCTGGCCGCGCCCAGCACCCCGGTGAAGGTGCGCGTGGTGTTCAACAGCAACTGCGTACGGTCGTGGCGGTCGGAGCCGGCGAGCACGCCGCCCGGCGGCAGGCGCGTGTTGCGTGCCCCGATGGGGCCACCGCTGCGCGTGAGTGCGGCGAACATGTCGGCGGTGTTGATCTGCACCGGCAGGTCCTGCGTGTAGCTGGCTTCGCCCGCGATCTTCCAGGCGCCCACGCGCGTGCTGGCGGAAACGCCCCAGAGACGGATGTCGTCGGGGTAATCCCACAAGACATGGATGGAGGAAAGCCGTGCGGACAGCTGGGCGTCCGCCAATGGTGCGCCGGCCGCCAGCAGCAGGGGCACGACGGCGTTGTTCTGCTGCGTGGGATCGATCGTCGTGGCGTCGAGGATCGGCAGGCGCGAGTTGTAACGCATGTAGTACACGGCCAGGTTGGTTGCCGGGTGATCGAAGGTGTAGCGCAGGGTGGCGCCGTACTGGCCGTGGTCACTGCCATCGCGCGTGTCCGCGCGGGGCAGCACGCCCCCGACCGCATACTGGTAGCCGTCGCTAAGCCACCGCCCGGCACCCGGGCTGTAGGCGTTGATCGGGTAATAGGCGTTGCTCTCGATACCGCCGCAGCCCGGGTCCACGCCCAGATCGGTGCCGGAGAAGAACGTACCGCAGGGGTCCAGTTCGGCGGGGCGCCACTTCCACTGGTAGAACGCTTCCACGCTCCAGTGCGGATCGAAGGTCAGCTTGCCCCAGAGCATCTCGACCGGCAGCTGCGCTTCGGTGGCTGGATCCGTCCCGGGCCGGTGCAGCGTGGTGTAGTCGGTGGGATTCACCTGGTTCACGCCCTGCATGAAAAGGCCTTCGCCCCATTTCACCGTCTGCTTGCCCAGTCGCAGGTCGAGCGCCGCCTGGTCGTCCAGCGCGAAATGGCCGTACACATACGCGTTGAGCCACATGAAACCGGAGAAGCGGTTGGACTTCGACAAGCCGCGGTCGTCTAACGGCCGGTCGGCGGCGAACGCGCTGGCGCCGCTGCCCTGCGGCACGTCGTGGTGTTCGAGCGTGGAGTCGTACCATGCTCGCGCGCTGGCGGCGAGGCCGATGTTCTCGTATTTCAGGTCCAGTGCGCTGGTGACCTTGAACAGGCTGGCATAGACATCGTTCTTGCCGTAGTTGAGGTTGCCGTCATCGGCGGTGTCGGCGCCATCGCCGCCCTTGGGCTTGCCGTCGGACCGGAAGCCCTTGCCGATCAGGTGCTTCGACGGATCGTTCAGGCGCACGCCGGCACCTGCCACGATGCGGGTCTTGAGTGTGCCTTTTACCTGGCCATCGGCGAGCGTGAAGTCGGTGGCGTGCAAGGCGGTGGCGAACAGCGCCGTCAGCGGGGCCGCCGCGAGTAGCCATCGGCGTGGATGCATCGTTGGTTCCCTGGAAAGCTTGACGGCATTCTAGACATGGCAGCTATATTGGGCGCAAGGCGTCTGGACGTCCGTCTTCTGCGACTTTCGTCGCAGCGTTACTCGTTTCCCCCGTATCCGGCGAATACCGCTCATGAGTGCAACCCTTCCCGATGACACCGTCGACGCGCGCCCCCTGGATCGCCGCGATGCGAAGACACTGGTGCTTTCCGCGCTCGGCGGCGCGCTGGAGTTCTACGACTTCGTGATCTTCGTGTACTTCGCGAAGACCCTCGGCCACCTGTTCTTTCCGCCGGGTGGCTCTGACTGGCTGGCGCAGCTTCAGGCCTTCAGCCTATTCGCCGTGGCCTACCTTGCCCGCCCGCTGGGCGGCATCGTCATGGCGCACTTCGGCGATCGCGTCGGGCGCAAGCGCATGTTCACGCTCAGCGTGTTCCTGATGGCGGTGCCGACGCTATTGATCGGCGTACTGCCTACCTACGCCAGCATCGGCCTGTTCGCGCCGGTATTGCTGACCTTGTTGCGCGTGGTGCAGGGCGTGGCCATCGGCGGCGAAGTACCCGGCGCCTGGGTTTTCGTGTCGGAACACGTGCCCTCGCGTCGCAAGGGCCTCGCCGTAGCCAGCCTTTCCGCGGGCCTCACCTTCGGCATCCTGCTGGGCTCGTTGCTGGCAGCCTACCTCAACGCGCACATGTCGCCCGAGGCGCTGATGGACCATGGCTGGCGCATCGCCTTCATCCTGGGTGGGGTGTTCGGTTTCATCGCCGTCTACCTGCGTCGCTGGCTCAGCGAAACACCCGTGTTCGCACGCATGCGCGAGCGTCGGCAGCTGTCCGAGGAGCTGCCGGCATGGGTAGTGGTGCGCGACCATCTGCCGGGCGTGCTGCTGTCGATGGCCGTCACCTGGGTACTCACGGCAGCCATCGTGGTGGTCATCCTGATGACGCCCACGCTGATGCAGACGGCGTTCCACGTCGATGCCGTGCGGGCGTTCACCGGCGGCAGCATCGGCGCGTTCACCCTTTGCCTGGGGTGTGTCGGTGGGGGCTTGCTGGTGGACTGGCTGGGCCGCGGTCGCGCCATGCTCATCGCATCGGTGGGCCTGATGCTAAGCACCTACGCGCTGTATTTCGACCTGCAGGCCGGTGGCGCCCACCTGTATCCGTTGTATGCGCTGGCCGGGGCTTTCGCCGGGGTGGCGGGCGTCGTGCCCGCCGTGCTGGTCGCGGCGTTTCCCGCCCCGATCCGTTTCTCGGGCATTTCCGTGTCCTACAACGTGGCCTATGCGATCGCGGGAGCGGTAACGCCCCTGGTCGTGGGCTACCTGGCCAGGGCGGCCGGCGGCATCGGCCCGGCGCACTATGTTGCGCTGGTGTCGTTGGTCGGGGTCGCCGCATCCGTCTACATGATCGTGGACAAGCGCCACGCCGTGTCGTCCTGACGCCAACGCAGCGCGGGGCTTCACATCGATTTCATGCGGGGGACGGGGTGGCGCGGTGCCATCGGCGTCACCCCGGTTGCGCGCCGGTCCGGGCTTGGGCATGCTTTCCTCATCGTGCGCCGTCCCGGGTGACGGCCACGACGGTTTCCCGCATTCCCTTTCGTCCCCTACACGTCGCACCAGACCCATGACTGATGTCATCACCCTTGGCTGGCGCGAACGGCTCGCACTTCCGTCGCTCGGCGTCACCGTCCTCAAGGCCAAGCTCGATACGGGCGCGCGCACCTCGTCGCTGCACGTCGAGTGGCTGGAGGTGGACGAGCGCGCCGATGGCACATGGTTGCGTTTCCAGGCGCGGACCACCCGCAAAGGCGGCTTGTCCGAGCCTTGCGAGGCGAAGGCCACCGGCCGGCGCAACGTCATCGATTCGGGCGGCCACCGCACCACGCGCTGGTTCATCGAAACCGAGATCGAGCTCGCCGGCCGGCGTTTCACCGCCGAGGTGAACCTGACCGACCGCCGCCACATGCTTTTCCCCCTGTTGCTCGGCCGGACGGCGCTCTACGGGCGCTTCCTGGTCGATCCCGCGCTTTCCTATTCGCAGACGCCGCGCCGCGTCGTCCGGGACCATCCATGAAGCTCACCATCCTGTCGCGCAACGCGCGGCTGTATTCCACGCAGCGGCTTGTCGAGGCGGCGCGCAAGCGGCGCCACACCGTGCGTGTGATCGACCCCCTGCGTTGCTACATGAGCATCTCGCCGGGATCGTTCGCCATCCATTTCAAGGGCAAGCCGCTGGGCCCGGTGGACTGCGTCATTCCGCGGATCGGCGCCTCCAGCACGTTCTACGGCACTGCGGTGCTGCGCCAGCTGGAGCAGATGGGCGTCTACACGCCCAACCCCTCGGACGCGGTGTTGCGCGCCCGCGACAAGCTGCGTTGCCTGCAACTGCTCGCGTCCCGTGGCATCGACATGCCGCTGACCGCCTTCGGCGATAACCCGGACGACACCTCCGACCTGCTGGCTATGCTCGGCGACCCGCCGCACATCATCAAGCTCAACGAGGGCACCCAGGGGGCGGGCGTGGTGCTGGCGGAGAAGAAATCGGCCTCGCAGAGCGTGATCGAGGCGTTCCGCGGGTTGTATGCCAACTTCCTCGTCCAGGAGTTCATCCGTGAGGCCAACGGCAGTGACCTTCGCTGTTTCGTGGTCGGCAACGAGGTGGTCGCGTCCATGCAGCGCTCGTCCGCGCCGGGCGAGTTCCGGGCCAACCTGCACCGTGGCGGCAGCGCCGCCCAGGTGGAACTGTCCGACGACGAGCGACGGGTGGCGATCGAGGCCGCGTCGGCGCTGGGCCTGGAGGTGGCGGGCGTCGACCTGCTGCGATCCTCGCGCGGTCCGCTGCTGCTGGAGGTCAATGCGTCGCCGGGGCTGGAGGGTATCGAGGGAAGCACCGGCGTGGACGTGGCCGGCGCCATCATCGCGCACTGCGAGGAACGCCTGGCTGCCCGGCCGGCCGTGCCGAAGGCACGCAAGCCCAAGGCGCCCAAGGGGTTAACAGCGATTTAAACGCCGCTGACCTATAAAGGTTCCACTGTGGTTCCGCGGGGCGGAATGACGGTATCGGGGCAGTAGTTCTTTCGGCCCGGGCGGTCCTTCCGCCCGGGCCTCTCTTTTAGTGCTGTCCGCTTCACGGGTTCCCCGTTAAGCTTGCTGTCGCAATACTTGCAAGATTCACAAGAGCGACCGCCCAACGGAGTGCCGCATGCGCGTCCTGGTCATTGAAGACAACACCGACATCGCGACGAACATCGGGGATTACCTCGAGGATCGCGGCCATGTCGTCGATTTCGCCGGCGACGGCGTCACGGGCCTGCACCTTGCCGTGGTCCACGACTTCGACGTCATCGTGCTCGATCTCACCCTCCCGGGCATGGACGGCCTGGACGTCGCCAAGAAATTGCGCCACGAGGCGCATAAGCAGACGCCCGTGCTGATGCTGACCGCCCGTGACTCGCTGGAGCATAAGCTCACCGGCTTCGAGTCCGGCGCGGACGACTACATGACCAAGCCGTTCGCGCTGCAGGAACTTGCGGCCCGGCTGGAGGTGCTTGCGCGCCGGGGCAAGGGTCCGCAAAGCCGTGTCCTCAAGGTCGGCGGCCTCACCTACAACCTCGACACCCTCACGGTCAGTCGCGAGGGCAAGTCGATCCAGCTCAACCCGATCGGCCTCAAGCTGCTGCAGGCCCTGATGGAAGCCAGCCCGTCGGTGGTCACCCGGCAGGATCTGGAACAGCGCGTCTGGGGCGAGGAACTCCCCGATTCCGATTCCTTGCGCGTGCACATCCACGGCCTGCGCGCAGCGATCGACAAACCCTTCGAAAAACCGTTGATCCACACGCGTCACGGTATTGGCTATCGCATGGTCGATCCGGATGCGGTCCAGACGTAAGCTCCGTTTCCGCCTGATCGTCACGTTCGCGCTGTTCGGCTTCGGCCTCAGCGCGCTGTTCGCGTACGCGGCCGTCAACATCCGCACCCGCGTCGAAGAGCAGCTGATCAACTCGGCGTTGCAGGACGAGGTGGACTCGATCAACGCGAAGGTCCGCGCCAACCCGGCCGAGCGTCCGCCGTTCGACATCATCAAGGGCGCGACCTTCAGCGACCGCACGCTCTACAAGGCGCCGCTGAACTGGCAGTCGCTGGAGACGGGCGTGCACGACGTGTACGAGGATGGCAAGGACGGCAAGCCCCGGCATTACAAGGTGGCCGTGCGGCGCGAGGACGGCATCATCAGCTTCATCCAGTTCGACGTATCCCGCGACGAGCTGGGCAAACGTCAGCTGGTCACCAGCGTGGTCGCGGCGGTGTTCCTGTTCGGCCTGTTCTCGCTGGTGCTGGGTGTGTGGTTGTCGTCGCGCGTGCTTCGCCCGGTGACCGACCTGGCCCGCCGCCTGCGCGACTTCCGCCGGGTGGGCAAGGCCGAGGCACTGGCGCCGCACTTCGCCGACGACGAGGTGGGCGAGCTGGCCGTAGCGCTGGACGAATACGCCATGCGGCTGACCTCCGTCGTGGAGCGCGATCGCGAGTTCAACTCCGATGTCAGCCACGAACTGCGCACGCCGCTGGCGGTCATCGCCAGTACCACGGAATTGCTGCAGGGCTCACCGGACCTGACCGACAAGCTGCGTGAGCGGCTGAAACGCATCGAACGCGCGTCGCGCCAGGCCACCGAGCTGATCGAGGCCCTGCTGCTGCTGTCGCGCGCGGAACGCCGCGGCCCCACGCGCGGCGAGACCACCGACGTGGCCAAGGTGTCGGCGGACGTCATCGAGAGCCAGCGCCCCCAGATGGGCATGAAGCCCATCGAGATCGAGCTGATCGCGGACGGCAGCGTCACGGTCAATGCGCCGGCCTCCGTGCTCTCGGTGGCGCTCACCAACCTGATCGGCAATGCGATCAAGTACACGATGGAGGGCAAGGTCACCGTGCGCGTGCTCGACGGCCGCGTCGACGTGATCGATACCGGCCCCGGCATCAAGCCGGAAGATGCCGAAAAGCTGTTCCAGCGCGGCATCCGCGGTGAAAGCGCCACGGGCGGCGGTGCCGGCCTGGGCCTGGCGATCGTGCGTCGCCTGTGCGAACTGTACGACTGGGACGTGTCGCTTCGGCCGCGCCCCGACATGGCTGGCGCGATCTCGACCATCGACTTCCGCTGACGTAGCAACAATAGCTGTCACCAAGCTTTCATTTTACTGTCGCACCATCTGGGGCTTAACGGCGCGAGAAGGGCGGTCCTCAGGGGAGGCACATGCCGGCGCCCGAGCATGGAAGGACGCCCCCTTGTTCAAGTATTCCGCTTTGGCCGTTGCCCTGGGCATGGCCCTCGCCTCCGCCGCGTACGCCACGGATAACGACACCACACCGCCGCCTGCGACTACCGGAGCCACCGCCGGACGCGAGAAGGCCCAGGACCTGGACACGGTGTCCGTCATCGGCAGCGGCGAGACGCGCCAGGTGCAGCGCCTGCGGACCACCGACCAGAAGGCGTTGCCGCCGGGTACCAGCTTGCAGAAAGTGCTCAACACCTTGCCGGGCGTCAACGCGCAGTCCGCCGACGCGCTGGGTACCAACGAGCAGTCCATGACGCTGAGCCTGCGCGGCTTCAGCGGCACGCGCCTGGGCTATACCCTCGACGGCATGCCGTTGGGTGACAGCGCGTACAACAACTACAACGGCCTGTCGATCAACCGCGCGCTGATGTCCGAGAACTTCGCTGGCGCGGAGCTTTCCGAAGGCATCGGCAACCTCGGTACGCCTTCCACCAGCAACCTGGGTGGCACGATCGCCTACAGCTCCAACGATCCGGCCAAGACGATGGGTGGCCGCGTGGCCCAGACCTTCGGCAGCGACGCCAACCGTCGCACCTTTGCACGCTTCGATACCGGCGAGCACGACGGTTTCTCGATGTACCTGTCGGGCGCGCGCACTACGTCGGACCTGTGGAACCACCAGAGCGTGTACAACGGCTCCACCACCAAGCAGTTCAACGGCAAGGCGGTGTGGGACTTCGACTGGGCGCGTTTCACCGCTTTCGCCGACACCTCGCGTACCTCGCAGGCGGATTATTTCTACCTGTCCAAGAGCGAGCTGGCGCGCGGGCTGGGTTACGACTGGGGTGGCTACGCCCCCAACTGGCAGCGGGCCATCGGCAAGGCGTACTGCAATGCCGGCACCCTGAATGCGCGACGCTGCGACCGCAGCGGCGCGGACACGGATGCGGACGGTGCCTTCACCGCGGGGCAGATCCTGCGTGACGACAACCTGTACTACCTCGCGGGCGATTTCTTCCCCAGCGACACGGTGACCCTGCACGCCCAGGTCTACCATCACGAGGACGCCGGCGAAGGCCACAACTGGAACAGCGGTACCTACTCGTATCCGGGTACGCCGCAGCAGTTGCCGATCATTTTCCGCAACACGCTCTACACGATCAACCGCTCTGGTGCGATCCTCTCGGCCGCGTGGGACTTCGCCAACCATCATCTCGAAGGCGGCGTCTGGTACGAGCACAACATTTCCAGTGCCTCGCGCTACAGCAGTTATGTCACCGGTCCGCGCGACCTCAGCGGCAGGATCGACACCCAGCCCAACCTGGGCGTGTTCGACCAGCGCACCGTGTGGAACACGCGGCAGGCCTTCCTGCAGGACACCATGCGTTTCCTCGACGAGGCGCTGACGGTCGACGTGGGCGTGAAGAGCCCGCATGTCACTTCCGACGCGCAAGCGCTGCCGGGCGTGGCCAGGACACCGATCAGCCCGACCTCCAACAACCAGTTCGCCACCGGCAAGCTGAGTGCGAGCAAGGCCTTGCTGCCGCAGTTCGGTGCGCGCTACAAGCTGGCCGAGGGCCAGGAAGTGTTCGCCAGCTTCGCCAAGAACATCGCCATGTTCCAGGGTGGTTTCAAGCTCGGTCCGCAGGCGGTCAGTCAGTCGATCTGGAACAGCCAGGGCGACCTGAAGCCGGAGAAGTCGCGCAGCCTCGAGGCCGGCTACCGTCTGGAGCGCGACGGCTTTGCCGCATCGCTGGCGGCCTACGACGTGCGCTTCGACAATCGCCTGCTGCAGTACAACCCGTGCGATTCGCGCCAGCCGGTCGGCGCCAATTGCGGCAACCGCTTCTACAACGTGGGCGGCGTGAACAGCCGTGGCGTGGAAGCCACCTTCGTGTGGCAGCCGACCGATCACCTGCGCTGGTACAACTCCGCGTCGTACAACCGCTCCACCTATGCCGGTGACTATACGCAGGCCGGCGTGGTGCAGCACACCCGCGGCAAGACGCAGACGGACACGCCGGGGCGGCTGCTGGCCACGCAACTCGACTGGAACCAGGGCCCCTGGTTCGCCTCGCTGCGCGGCAAGTACACCGGTGAGCGCTTCTACACGTACACCAACGATCAGGGCTTCGGCGGCTTCACCACCTGGGACATGTCGGCGGGTTACGACTTCGGTGCGTTCTCCGTGGCCAGGGACGTGCGTCTGACGCTCAACGTGACCAACCTCACCAACAAGCGTTACGCCAGCAACCTGGATTCGAGCGCCTTCGTGCCGAGCGACCCGAACGGTACCGCCTATGTCTTCCACGCGTCGGCACCGCGCCAGCTGTTCGCCACGCTGGACGTGCGGTTCTGATGCGTCGGCTCATCGCGGGCCTGGTCGCCAGCTTGGCGCTCGGCGGCCTGTCGGCACAGATCCTCGAGCTGCGCGTGCCCGACCTCGCGGCGACGCCGCTGCCGCGCAGCGTCGACATGGGCGGTATCACCTATGTCGACCACGGCCTGGTGGCCGCGGGCTCGCTGCCTGCGGGCACGGTCGATTTCCTCGGCGACACGCTGGGCTCGTTCTCGTCGCTGGCGATCCAGCCGGGCACCTGGAGACGGGACGGTGATACGTACACCGGCGTGTTGTGGACCCTGCCGGATCGCGGGCGCAACGACCCCGAGCACCAGCTTTTCTTTGATTACCGGGGGCGCCTGCACCGCTTCAGGCTCACCCTGCGCCTGGGCGACACGCCGCAACTGACCTTGCTGCCAGACGGCGGACGGGAACTGCGCGACTTCGACGGCCGGCCCTTCACCGGCGCCGAGCCGGGGCAGGGGGTTCGAAGCGAGCATGGCGTCGTGTTGCCGTCGCCGGCGAAGGGCACGGGTGCCGGCAAGGTCTCGCTCGACGCCGAGTCGTTGCAGTTCACGCCCGATGGCGGTTTCTACGTCGGTGACGAATACGCGGCCAACGTGTATCGCTTCGACCCGCGTGGCCGGCTCACCGGCATCGTGGAGCCACCGGTCGCGGTGCGCCCGCGGGATGCCACGGGCCGCCCGGACTTCACGTCGCTGCGTCCGCCGGCCACCGGCCGGCGCAACAATCAGGGCGTGGAAGGCATGGCGCTGTCGCCCGACGGCACGCGCCTGTTCGTGGTGCTGCAAAGTGCCCTGGTGCAGGACAGCGCGCCCGGCGACGCGTCCGGCCGCACGCTCGCGCGGGTCGTCGTCTACGACACGAGCCACACCATGATGCCGTCGACGCCCATCGCGCACTACGTGGTCCGTCTGCCGTCCTATACCGATCGGGGTGACGGCGGCAGCCCGAACCGCACCGCGGCGCAGAGCGAGATCCGCGCGCTCGACGATCATCGTTTTCTCATGCTGGCTCGCGACGGTAGCGGCTACGGCGCCGGGGGCAAGCGGCCCATCGTCTTCAAGAGCGTCCTGCTGGTGGATACCGACGGCGCCACCAACCTCGCAGGTACGTCGTACGAAACCGGCAGCACGCCCGTCATCGATGCACGCGGCGTATTGCGTACGGACATCCATACGGCCACCACCCTGCCGTTCGTGAACCTGCTGGACCCGGCCAACCTGGCCCGTTTCGGCCTCGGCGTACAAGCGGACGAGGCGGGCAAGGCACAGCTGTCGGAGAAATGGGAGGCGATGGACCTGGTGCCCGCACTCGATCCCGCGCATCCCGACGACTGGTTCCTGCTGGTCGGCAACGACAACGACTTCATCGCGCGGCACTGTGTCATGGACGGCCAGCGCTGCGATTCGGACATCGACAACGACAACCGCATCCTCGTGTACCGGCTGAGCTTGCCGGGCATGCGTTCCGCCACCGCTCCCCACCACCGATAAGGGTTACGCGCATGATGAAACGTACGGTTCTCTCGCTGCTTTCGGCGAGCCTCCTGCTGGGTTCGTTCGCCAGCCACGCCAATAGCCCGGCCTATGTCGACAGCAAGGAATACAAAGTGCTGCTGGATGCGTCGCGCTTTGCCAGCAACCCGTCCAGCGCAGCCGGTACGCTGCTGCAGAACCTGTCCACGCGCCTGAGCGCGCTGGGCTTCGACAAGACGGTCGGCGGCGGCTTCACTGCGGGCAACCGTGACACGCTGGCCTATTACGACACGGCGCACAGCTGCGCGCTGATGAAGGCGGGTTACTCGGTGCGCACGCGCGCCGGCGACGACCAGGACATCCAGTTCAAGTTCCGCCATCCGGACGAGGAACTATCCTACGCCACGGACGTATCCGGCGCAGGCAAGAACAAGAAGACCAAGCTGGAAACGGACGTCACCCCCGGCGCTCTCGTGCTGGCGCATTCGACCAAGCAGGATGCGACGACCACGCCCGGCACGGTGGCGGACCTGATCAAGCAGTTCCCCGGCGCTTCCGCGTTGTCGTCGTTGTCGTCGTCCACGCTGTCGAAGGTGGCCGGCGTCACCGTGACGCAGCAGGAATACGACGGCCCCACCGCCGATCTGGGCCAGTCCGTGGCCGAGTTCACGCTCACGTTGTGGTACGTGGATGGCGCGGCCACGCCAGCGCTGGCCGAGTTGTCGTTCCGCGTGGACGCGGATGCGGACAAGTACTTCACCACGCCGGTGCTGCAGCGTTCGCAGGTGCTGAACACGGCGATGGGCTCGATCGGCAACGGCTGGAACATCGCCAACGACGGCGGCAAGACGAGCTGGCTGTACGCCTATCGCTCGTCGTCGTTCCCGAACGGCTTCTGTAACTGATTCACCCCTGAGGGGGGCCTTCGTGGCAGCTGGTGGCGTTGCACAGGATCTCGATCGGTGCACCGCCACTGTCGCAACGGCTGAAGAAGTGGGCGTTGTCCCCGTCCACGCTGCGCACGCGCAGCATCCGCTCGCACTGGTGGGCGGATGCCACGTCCTGCGCCGCTTCGAACATCGGCTTGCCGATGCGGTTGTCCAGGGCGGCCAGGCCGTACTCGGCCTTCACTGGCGCGGCTGGCGCGGCCATCGACGCCGATGAGGGCACCGCCCCGCGCTGCGGTGCGGTCACGCGGGCTGCGACAGCGTCGGCATGGGCCGGTGCAACACTGGCCGGGGCGACCATGGCGTCGTTGGGGGCCCGTAGCGCCGGCGCTTCAGTCACGAGCAGCTTGCTCTCGCGCACGCCTTTCTGGCCCTTGGTTTCGTCTACACGGTGCAGCAGCGAGCTGGCTGCCCACATGCCGACCTTCACCTCCTGCCAGACGTAGTACACCTGGCCCGCGGTGGTGGCCAGGGAGAGGGTGGAGTCCGTTTCGCCCTTGGACGTAATGATGTGGTTGCCGCCGAGAACGGCAACTTCAAGGAAGCTGTTGGGACCGGTGTCGCCCACGGCGATGCCATCGACGAGTACCGGAAGCTTGATCGCGGTGCCGAGGATCTCGTTGCGGTAGATGTAGACCACGGCCTTGTCCGGCACCGGTGCGAAACGCTTCGCCCGCGCGTCGGCGTCCTGGCCGGCCTTGTGCACGCTGGCGCAACCGCTGACGGCGCACGCGGCGGCTATCGCCCAGACGGCGACCTGTTGGACCTTCATGTGTTTTCCCCCTGTGGAATGCGGAACATCGCGCGCAGGGCACACCCCTGCGCGCGATGTTTTATCACAACGGTTCGAGCCAGCCCCAGCGGTCGGTCGTCTTGCCACTGAACAGGCCGAAGAACAGTTCCTGCAGGCGGCGCGTGATCGGGCCGGCCTTGCCGGTGCCGATCTGCTTGCCGTCGACCGAGCGGATGGGCGTGACTTCCGCCGCCGTGCCGCACATCAGGATCTCGTCGGCCAGGTAGAGGTACTCGCGCGGCAGGTCGCGCTCGATCACCTCGAGGCCTTCCTCGCGGGCGAGCGTCATCAGCGTGTGCCGCGTGATGCCGGTGAGGATCGATGCACTGGCCGGAGGGGTGTGCAGCGCGCCGTCGAAGACCAGGAACAGGTTCTCGCCGGCGCCTTCGCTCAGCAGGCCCGTGGAGGCCAGTGCGATGCCCTCGCCGAAGCCGAGGCGGCGCGCTTCCCGGGCGATCAGCTGGCCGGACAGGTAGTTGCCGCCCGCCTTGGCACCGGCCGGGATGGTGTTGGGCGCGAACCGCTGCCAGCTGGAGACGCAGGCTTCGATGCCGTTCTCCAGCGCCTCGGGCCCGAGGTAGGGACCCATGGGCCAGGTGGCGACGGCCACGTCGGTCGGGCAGTCGGCGGAGAGGCCGAAACCGCCCAGGCCGCGGAACGCGACCGGGCGCAGGTAGGCCGCCTGCAGGTCGTTCTTCTTGACTACCTCACGGCACGCGGCCGCAAGCTCCTCAATCGAATACGGAATCTCGATGTCGTAGATCTTCGCGGACAGGTACAAGCGCTTGAGGTGGTCGGTGAGGCGGAAGATCGCCGCGCCGTCCGGCGTCTTGTAGCTTCGGATGCCTTCGAAGACCGAAGAGCCGTAATGCAGCGCGTGGGCCATGACGTGGACGGTGGCATCGCGCCAGGGCTTGATCTGCCCGTTCTGCCAGATCCATTCGGGGTAATTCTGCGACATGTGAGCGCTCCGGAGGGGACCGCCCATGATAACGGGTGCCAGCCGGCGGCACATGGCGCGTTGCGTCAGGGCATCGGTGGAAGACTCAGGGCCGCGGGCGCAGCCACAGGCAACCCGAGTCGCGGACCACGTCGAAGTGCGCATGCCGTGTGGCGAGCCCGCCGCCGGGTACGGAGGTCGCCACGTCGATGCCCACCGCCTCGTCGCCGTCCAGCGACACCAGCGGCTGACGGATGAGCGCCTCGATGCTGCGCATGCCCTCGGTCGCGCTTTGCCCGGAGGCATTCCACAACACCAGCCCGCCGATGCGGTTGGCGCTTTTCAGGGCGAAGCCCTGGGCGATGCCGGTGCGCAGGTCCGCCAGGCTCTTGGCGCAGAGCAGCCCCGCCGTGGCGCCATCGGCGGCGGCTCCGCCGGGACGGGCCGACGTGGCCGCGGGCGGCAGGACCGGGGTGGCACCGATGGTCGCGCAGGGCTGGTCGGTAAAGGCCGGGCGCCCGTCCGTCCCCACACAACGATGGATGGCCGTCTGCGCGGCGGCAGGTACGGCGATCGCAAGCAGGGTGCAGAGGATGGGAAGGAGGCGCTGACGGTTCACGGGAGGCATGCGAGGAAGGGGGTGACCATCGTCTCCCACGACGCCTCCACGGACGGTGACGGACGGCAACGGAGGGCGAGAAGCGCGACCGGTCCGGTAGGGGGGCTCTGGTAAAGTGGCACATCCCACCACGCAGCGGCCCACACCTTCATGGCCCCGACCCCCGCCGACACGTCGCGCTTGCCGATCTCCCTGTGCGTCATCGCGCAGAACGAAGCCGACCGTATCGTCGCCTGCCTCGCCTCCGCCGACTTCTGCGACGACGTGGTCGTCGTGGACGGCGGCTCGCTGGACGCGACCGTCGCGCTGGCCGAAGCGGCGGGCGCGCGCGTGATCCACCGCCCGTTCGACGGCTTCCGTACGCAGAAGGATTTTGCCGTGGCGGCCGCGCGGAACGACTGGGTGCTTTGCCTGGACGCGGACGAATGGGTGGACCCCAGTCTTCGTGCGGCGATCCTGGCCCGCTTCGCCAAGGGCACCGGCGACACCGCCGCGTTCCGCATCGTCCGGCGCAACCGCTTCCTCGGCAAGGTGATGAAGCACGGCAACGCGGGCTCCGATCGTGTCGTGCGCCTGTTCGACCGGCGCACCGCGGGCTGGCACGGTGCCCGGGAGATCCACGAGTCCGTCGTGGTCAAAGGCCGCACGGATGCCATCGACGGCTGGCTCGACCACGATCCCTACCGTTCGCTCTCAGCCATGCTGGCCAAGCAGGAACGCTACGCGCATCTCATGGCCGAAGAGGCCTTCGCCAAGCGCAAGCGCACGGGCCTGGCGCAGATCGTGCTCAGTCCCGCGTTCCGTTTCCTCAAGGGCTATGTCTTCCGTGGCGGCTTCCTCGACGGCTGGCGCGGGCTGATCTATGCCCTGCTGCGCGTGGAATACGTCCGACGCAAGTACGTGAAGCAATACCTGCTGCAGAAGGGCTTCAAGCCCTGACCATTACCGGGCGAACAGGGCCGCGCGATCGCGCCAGGCCTTGTAGCGACGCACGGGATTGAGCGGTTTGCGCCCGAGCCGCGCCGCGCCGGTAGCGAGCATGGCGTCGGTCGCATCGAGCACACGCTCGCTCGAACGCCCGTCGCGGTAGGGGTGGATGTCGTCGCCGTGGGCCTTGAGCGCCGCCATCAACGCTGCCGGGTGCGACAACGCCACGTCGATGGCCGCATCCACGTCGGCCGGCGTCGCCACGTCCAGCATGAACGGCTCGGGCCGCCGGTTCGCCACGGTGACCACCGGTTTGTCCTGCACCGCGAATTCGTGGATCACCGACGAGGTGTCGCAGACCAGGACGTCCGCGGCGCGTTCCATGTCGATCAGGCGCTCGGCATCCAGGTAACGCGCATTGGGCGCCTCCAACGCGCGATAGGCCTGGATGAGCTCCGGTTCGGATTTCGGGTGCAACGTCAGCAGCCATTGGCGGTCGCCACGGGCGATGAGCGAACGCAACGTCTCTTGCATCGCCGGTGCGCAACTGAGGCGATGACTGAAGGTGGAGGCGAACATCACCACCGGTCGACCATCGCGTGTGATCAGTGGGCTGGGCTCGGGGCGGAACAAGGGATCGAGCTTGGGCCAGCCCGTCTCGACCACGGCAAAGTGGCCGTGCTGCGCCGCCAGTGCCTGGAAGGGCACCGTCGTCGCCGGCCCCTGTGTCGTATACAGATCGAAGAAGCCGCGGATGGCGAAGTGGCCACGGTCCGGCTCCCGCTTGTTCGCGTTGAAGCCGTGGAACACCTGCACCTTGAGCCCCGGGATGCCGGGTGGCGCCCAGTTCGCGGCGCAGAACGTCGCATCCGGCGCGAAGGCGCGTGCTTCGGACAGCTGGCGCAGGCGCACTTCGTCGTTGCGCAGCCGCGCCGCCACGGCATCGGTCGTCAGCCAGCGCACCGCGACACCCCGCGACATGGCGGCCGCCGCCAGCGGTCGCAGGATCGGCAGCGCATAGGCTTCGGTGGCGAACATGACGCAGGCGCGCATGCAGGGATTCCTGGAGGGCGGTGAACGGGCCGCAGTATAGAAGACGACGCCTCTATAACCGATCCAGCACCGCCGTCGTCGCGCGTGCACGGTTGATTGTGTAGAAGTGCAGGCCCGGTGCGCCGCCATCGATCAGCCGGCGGCACAGTTCGGCCACCACGTCCGCCGCCAGTTCACGTACCGCTGCCGCGTCGTCGCCATGGGCCTGCATGCGCTTGACGATCCACCGCGGAATCTCCGCGCCGCACTGCTCCGAAAAACGGCGCAGCTGGCTGAAATTGGCGATTGGCATGATGCCGGGCACGATGGGGATGCTCACGCCAAGCCGGGTCACGTCCTCTACGAAGCGAAAGTACGCGTCGGCATTGAAGAAATACTGCGTGATTGCGCCATCCGCGCCCGCGTCCACCTTGTCCCGGAAATGGCGCAGGTCGGCCAGCGCGTTCTCCGCCTGCGGATGCGTCTCGGGATAGGCCGCCACCTCGATGTGGAAGTGATCGCCGCTGTGCTCGCGGATGAAGCCGACCAGCTCCGCCGCGTAGCGGAAGTCGCCCGGCGTGGCCATGCCCGAGGGGAGGTCGCCGCGGAGGGCGACGATGCGCCGGCATCCCGAGGCCTTGTAGGTGTCGAGCAGCTCGCCGATCTCGGCCCGGGTGCCACCCATGCAGGAGAGATGTGGCGCAACCGACAGCCCGTGTTCCTGGCGCAGCTGTTTCACGGTCTTATCCGTGTAGCTGAGGGTCGAACCACCGGCACCGAAGGTCACCGAGACGTAGTCCGGCTCGCTCTTCTTCAGTCGGCTCACCGCGGCATCGAGCTGGACGCGCTGCTCTTCGGTCTTGGGCGGGAAGAATTCGAAGCTGATCGCAGGCATGGTCGGCATCCAGGAGGGTCGCCGTCATTGTATATATCTTTATATCTCGATGGAAAGATGCTTGTTAGGGAGGGTGCCTCCGCCCTGTTGCACGTCCGTTCAACCGGTAGCCTCTAGAAACGAGGCATCAAGGAGACCCGTCATGATCGCTTCCCTCGCACTCACTACGCTCATCGCTACCAAGGGACTCGCCACCGGCGCTTCTGCCCCTCCACCCACCGCCTGCCACGCCGAAGACCTCGCCGTGCGCACCGACGCGGGCGACGGCGAATTCAACGGTATGTCACACGGCGGCGCGCGGCTGATCGTGCGCAACACAGGCCACACGCCTTGCCTGCTTCCGGGCCTGCCGACCGTCGTGTTCCTGGATGCCTCGGGCGCCGAGCAACCGACCCTACGCAACGCACCTTCCGGCATGCATCCCGGTCCCATCGTGTTGCCGGTGCGGGTTGCGCCAGGCGCAGAGGCGGTGACCACCCTGCGCTGGATAAGTGGTGAGGTTTACGATCGGAGCCGCTGCTTCACCTCGGCGCGTGTCCGCGTCCGTTTCGGCGCTACTGCCATGATCGAGGGGCCCATGCAGGCCCACGTTTGCACGCAGGGCGATGCGCCGGCCAAGGTCGAGCAACCGCCGATGACATCGAAGCCATAAAAAAGGTTCTTCGCGCGTTACCGGGGAGGAGGTGTCGGGCGGTCACCCTCTGCGCTCGAGCAGCGGCCGCAAGCGGCCGAACTCGCTCAGAGGATGACCACCCGACACCTCCCTGACGACTGAGGTCCCGGTGCGGAGAGCAACGCTCGCGGCGTCGCACGGAGCGGCATCGCCAGGGTAGCGCCCGAAGTCGCCGCCGCTTTGCTCTCCACACCCGCTTGCCTCTGTCGTCGCAGAGGTGCTGGGTGGTTACGCTCTGAGCGAGTTCGGCCGCTTGCGGCCGCTGCCCGAGCGCAGAGTGTGACCACCCAGCGCCTCCTCGCCGCGCCATACGAGCGACGGTGGCTCTGGCTCTGGCTTCGGCTCTGGCTTCGGGACGGTCCTGGTCATGCATGAAGAACCAAAAAAAGGCGCCCGAAGGCGCCTTCCTTTTTCAACGATACGAACCGTCGATCAGTAGCGGTAATGATCCGGCTTATACGGGCCTTCCACCGGCACGCCGATGTAGTCGGCCTGGTCCTTGGTAAGGACCGTGAGCTTCACGCCGATCTGCGCGAGATGCAGGCGGGCCACTTCCTCGTCCAGCTTCTTCGACAGGCGGTACACCTTCTTCTCGTAGGTGTCCTTGTTCTTCCACAGGTCGATCTGCGCCAGCGTCTGGTTGGAGAAGCTGTTCGACATGACGAAGCTCGGGTGGCCGTGGGCGCAACCGAGATTGACCAGACGACCTTCGGCCAGCATGTAGATGCTGTTGCCCTTGGCGAAGGTGTAGCGATCCACCTGCGGCTTGATCGTCTCGCGGGTGACATCCTTCGCGCCGTTCAGGCGATCGATCTGGATCTCGTTGTCGAAGTGGCCGATGTTGCAGACCAGGGCGTTGTTCTTCATCGCCGCCATGTGCTCGAGCGTGATGATGTCCTTGTTGCCCGTGGTGGTGACGTAGATGTCGCCCAAGCCCAGGGTCTCTTCGATCGTGGTGACCTGGAAACCTTCCATCGCGGCCTGCAGGGCGTTGATCGGGTCGATCTCGGTAACGATCACGCGGGCGCCGAAGCCCTTGAGCGAATGGGCACAGCCCTTGCCCACGTCGCCGTAACCGCAGACCACGGCGACCTTGCCGGCCACCATGAGATCGGTGGCGCGCTTGATGCCGTCGGCCAGCGACTCGCGGCAACCGTAGAGGTTATCGAACTTGCTCTTGGTGACCGAATCGTTGACGTTGATCGCCGGGATCAGCAGCTTGCCGGCTTCGGCCAGCTGGTAGAGGCGATGCACGCCGGTGGTGGTTTCCTCGGAGACGCCCTTCCACTCGGCGGCCACCTTCTTGAACCAGCCCGGACGCGCGGCGGCCGTCTTCTTGACCAGATCCTTGATGACCTGCTCCTCGTGGCTGCCGCTGGGGGTGTTGACCCAGTCGCTGCCGTCTTCCAGCTCCACGCCCTTGTGGATGAACAGGGTGGCGTCGCCACCGTCGTCCACGATCAGCTGCGGGCCCAGCTCACCCGGGTGGGTCAGCATGTCCAGCGTGCACTCCCAGTACTCCTCCAGCGACTCGCCCTTCCATGCGAACACCGGCAGGCTGTCGGCGGCGAGGGCCGCGGCGACGTCGTCCTGCGTGGAGAAGATGTTGCACGAGGCCCAGCGCACGGAGGCGCCCAGCTCGCGCAGGGTCTCGGCGAGCACGGCCGTTTCCTTGGTCACGTGCAGCGAGCCCGACAGGCGCACGCCCTTGAGCGGCTTTTCATTAGCGTAGCGGGCGCGGATCTGCATCAGGCCCGGCATTTCCTCTTCCGCCATGCGGATGCGGCGGCGGCCGAGGGCGGCCTGCGAGATATCGCGGACCTTGAAATCGTCGAAGGCTTGGTCTTTGGTAACGGCGTTCATCTGGCGTAGCTCCGGAAGTTCACGGGGGCGCCGTTTGGTGGGACGCCGCGTCGAGCCTGGCCAAGGGGACGATGCCCATGGTCGCAGCGCCCCTCGACGGGCAAAACGGTCCGGCGATTATATCGCGGAATCCGGATGCAAAGATGAACGCGTTTTTCGGTACTCTCGGGGTTTCGTCCCAACGTGAGAGTCCGATGGAAGCTGCGCGCGATCCCGAATTCCTGCCCCACGACGGCCCCCTGCGCGAGGACGTGCGCCGCCTCGGTGCCCTGGTAGGCCAGATGCTGGCCGAGCAGGGCGGTCAGCCCTTCTTCGAACGGGTGGAGCATGTGCGCACCGCGGCCATCCATCGCCGGCGCAGCGGAGCCGCCGTGGACGCCCTGGCCGACACCCTGACCGGACTGGAGGCCGCCGATGCGGAGTCCCTGGCCCGCGCCTTCGCCACCTACTTCCAGGCGGTGAACACCGCGGAGCGCGTACATCGCATCCGCCGCCGCCGCGATTACCAGCGCGAGGGCGGGGCGGCCCAGCCCGAGTCGCTGGCCGCCGTGCTGGCGCGGCTGAAGAAGGACGGGGTAGGTCGCGAGGAGCTGTCTTCCTTGCTGGAGCGGCTCGACGTGGAGCCGGTGTTCACGGCGCATCCCACCGAGGCGGTGCGCCGGTCGTTGCTGGAGAAGGAACAGGAAATCGTCCGCGCGCTGGTCGACGAGTTCGACCCCACGCGTACCCCCCAGGAGCGCCGCGACGACGACGCGCGCATCCTCATGGCGCTGTCCTCGGGCTGGCAGACCGCCGAAGCGTCGCCGGTGCGCCCCAGCGTCCAGGACGAGTTCGACCACATCAGTTTCTATATCGCCCGGCCGATCTACCGCGTGTTGCCGGCTCTTTACGAGTCGCTGCAGCAGGCGATCGACGAGACCTACGGCGAAGGCGTCACGATTCCCCGTCTGCTCCGCTTCGCCACCTGGGTGGGTGGCGACATGGACGGCAATCCCAACGTCAACGCCGATACCATCGCCGCCACGCTGTCCGCACAGCGCACACTGGTGCTGGAGCGTTACCTCGAAGACATCACGGCGCTGGGCCGCCTGCTCAGCCAGACCGACGATCGCGTGACCCTGGACGATACGCTGGCGCGGCGCCTGCAGACCTACCGCGACGATCTTCCCGAGGCGGCAGGGCGCATCCGGCCCCGTCACGCCGACATGCCCTACCGCACCTTCCTGGCGTTCGTCGCCGCCCGTCTGGAGGCGACGCTGCACGAGGGGGCACAGGCCTATCCGGATGCGGATGCTTTCATCGACGACATGGCGCTGATCGAGCGAAGCCTGCTCGATCACGACGGTCGCCATGCCGGCGCCTATGCGGTCGGTCGCCTGCTATGGCGCGCACGCACGTTCGGCTTCCACCTGGCCCGCCTGGACGTGCGTCAGGACGCCCGCGTGCACGACGAGGCGCTGGGTGCGCTGCTCGACGATGCCGAGTGGGCGCAGCGCGACACGGGGGCACGGGTGGAGGCCCTGCGGCCGTATGCCTCCGGCGAGCGCGCCTTCGTGGCCGGCGACGGCCACGAGGCGGCGGAGATGCTTCGTGCCGTGTTCGCGACGCTGGCGGACGCGCGGCAGCGCTACGGCACCGAAGCCACCGGGCTGTACATCATCAGCATGGCCGAAACCGCGGCCGACGTGCTGGCCGTGCTGGCGCTGGCACGTCGGGGCGGCCTGGTCGACGACGCTCGCGTGCCGCTCGACGTGGCCCCGCTGTTCGAGACCATCGACGACCTTGCCGGCGGCGCGGCAACCTTGCAGGCGCTGCTGGACGACCCGGTCTATCGCGAACACCTGAAGGCTCGCGGCGATCGCCAGTGGGTGATGCTCGGTTATTCCGACAGCGGCAAGGATGGCGGCACGGTGGCCTCCAAATGGAGCCTGCAGCGCGCTCAGGCCGAATTGCTCGACGTGGCGGCGAAAGCCGGCATTCGCGTCGCTTTCTTCCACGGCCGCGGCGGCTCGGCCAGTCGAGGCGGCTCGCGGATCACTCCCGCGCTGATGGCCTCGCCGCGGGGCTCGGTCGGCGGTGTGCTGCGGGTGACCGAGCAGGGCGAGGTGATCCATCGCAAATACGGTATCCGCGCATTGGCCGTGCGCAACCTGGAGCAGACCCTGGGCGCCGTGATGCGCGCCTCGTTGCGTCCGCGCGAGACCGAGACCCGCGAGGCCGGCTGGAAGGACGTCATGGCCCGCCTGTCCGACGAAAGCCGCAAGGCCTATCGCGCCTTCGTCGATACGGAGGGTTTCGTCGACTATTTCCGTGGCGCCACGCCGATCGACGTGATCGAACGCATGACGCTTGGCTCGCGCCCCGCGCGTCGGCGCAGCATGAAGGGCGTGGAAGACCTGCGTGCCATTCCGTGGGTGTTCTCGTGGACGCAGTGCCGCGCCGTGCTCACCGGCTGGTATGGCCTGGGCAGCGCGCTGGACGCCGTGGCGAAGGAATGCGGCGAAGACGACCTGGTCCGCATGGCCCATGAGTGGCCGTTCTTCTCGACGATGCTCGACGATGTGGAGATGGTGCTGGCCAAGGCCGATATCGACATCGCGGAAGCGTTCTCGCGCCTGGCTGGGCCGCTGCACGAGCGGTTCTTCCCGATGATCCGCGCCGAATTCGAGCGCACGGTGGCCTGGGTGCTGAAGCTGAAGGGTGCCACCGAACTGCTGGCCGGCGACCCGCGGCTGGCAACGTCCATCCGCCTGCGCAACCCGTACGTGGACCCGATGAGCCTCTTGCAGGTGGACCTGCTGCGCCGCTGGCGGGCGACGGAGGGTAAGGACGAGGCGCTGCTCAATGCCCTGGTGGCCTGTGTCAATGGCGTGTCGCAGGGGTTGCAGAATACGGGGTGAGGGTGGGGTGGGACGCGGCAACGGAGGGGGGTGCCGCGTTGCCGCCTTGTTGGCTTTTCGCGCACATCGTGCGCTCCTACCGGTGGTGACGGTGGGGCTTGCCGCGTCCTCGCTTTGTTGGCTTTTCGCGCACATCGTGCGCTCCTACCGGGGCGAGGCTGGGTAGGAGCCCACGATGTGGGCGATGCTTTTAACGCCGCTTAACCCGATCCCCTCAACCCTCGAGCTCTTCCCACCGCGCGAACGCCACATCCAATTCGGCCTGCAGCTTCGCCAGTTCGTCGTTGGCGCGGGTGATGGCGGCGGTATCCTGCTGGTAATACTTCGGGTCGTTCATCGCCTCGGTGCGCTTCGCGATCTCTGTCTCGAGCTGCTCGAGCTTCGCCGGCAGCAGGTCCAGCTCGCGCTGTTCCTTGAACGACAGCTTTTTCTTCGGCGCGGCCGGGGGAGGCGTTGCCGCGGCGGGTGCCGGTGCGGAGGCCTTTGCGCTGGCGGCGCGGGCCGCCTCGATGGCCGGCTTCTGGCGCAGCCAGTCGCTGTAGCCGCCGATGTACTCGCCGACTTCGCCGTCGCCTTCCAGCACCAGCGTGCTGGTGACCACGTTGTCGATGAAGTCGCGGTCGTGCGACACCAGCAACAGCGTGCCGGTGTATTCGTTGAGCAATTCTTCCAGCAGTTCCAGCGTCTCGACGTCGAGATCGTTGGTGGGTTCGTCCATCACCAGCAGGTTGGACGGCTGCGCGAACAGCTTGGCCAGCAGCAGGCGGTTGCGCTCGCCACCGGACAGGCGGGTGATCGGCGCGCGTGCGCGCTCGGGCGAGAACAGGAAATCCTGCAGGTAGCCGATGATGTGCTTGCGCTGCCCGTTGAGCTCGATGTACTCGCGCCCCTCGGCCACGTTGTCCAGCGCGTTCGCGGTGTCGTCCAGCGTGGAGCGGTGCTGGTCGAAATAGGCGATCTGCAGGCTGGTGCCGAGCGTGGATTCGCCGGCTTGCGGCTTCAGCTCGCCCAGCAGGATCTTCAGCAGGGTGGACTTGCCTGCGCCGTTGGGGCCCATGATGCCGACGCGGTCGCCGCGCATGATGGTGGTGGACAGGTCGCGGAGCAGCGTGCGGCCGCCGTAGCCATGGGTGACGTGCTTGAGGTCGACCACCTTGCGGCCCGAGGCCTGCGCGCTGCCCAGGGTGATCTTGGCCGTGCCGGTCTGCTCGCGACGCTCGGCGCGTTCGCGACGCAGGGCCTTCAATGCGCGGACGCGGCCTTCGTTGCGGGTGCGGCGCGCCTTGATGCCCTGGCGGATCCACACTTCTTCCTGGGCCAGCTTGCGGTCGAAATGGGCGGTGGCCTGTGCCTCGGCGTGCAGGCGTTCTTCGCGGCGGCGCAGGTAGTTGTCGTAGTCGCCCGGCCAGCTGGTGACGTTGCCGCGGTCGATCTCGACGATGCGGGTGGCCAGCGCGCGCAGGAAGCTGCGGTCATGGGTGATGAAGACGATGCTGCCGGCGAAGCCCTTGAGGAAGGTTTCCAGCCAGGCGATCGCCTCGATGTCCAGATGGTTGGTCGGCTCGTCCAGCAACAGCAGGTTCGGGTCGCGAACCAGTGCCTGGCCGAGCAGCACGCGGCGCTTCATGCCGCCGGAGAGATCGGCGAAGTCGGTCTCGGCCGGCAGTTCCAGGCGCTCGATGACCTGCTGCACGCGGGAGTCAAGGTCCCACGCGTTGTGGGCCTCGATCTGCGCCTGGACGTCGCCCAGGGCATCCATGTCGCCTTCTTCCAGCAGGTGGTGGTACCGCGCGAGCAGGTGTCCCAGCTCGCCCAGGCCCTCGGCCACGACGTCGAACACGCTGCCGGTAGTGTCCTGCGGCACTTCCTGCGTCAGTCGCGCGATGCGCGTGCCGCCCTGCAGGCGGATCTCGCCATCCTCGGCATGGATCTCGCCGGCGATGAGCTTCATCAGCGTGGACTTGCCCGCGCCGTTGCGCCCGACCACGCAGACGCGCTCGCCCGCGTCGAGGGAGAGATTCACCTGTTCGAGCAGGAGCGGGCCGCCGACGCTGTAGTCGACATTGAGCAATTGGATAAGAGACATACCCGCGATTGTAACCGGGTCGCGAGGCACGGGGTGGATCGGTCGCGCTGTACGAAGGGGTGTAGGAGCGCACGATGTGCGCGATAGGCGGTGCCGCGTCGCTACGTCGCTACGCGGGCGCGTGGCCGCGTCGCCGCCCTGTTGGCTTTTCGCGCACATCGTGCGCTCCTACGCCCCTATGCCGAGGGTATAGCGGGTGTGCTGGCGCCAGGGGGCGCCGGGGCGGAGCACGACCGCCTCGGCCTCGGGGCTGTTGATCTGGTCTGGGAAAGCCTGGGTTTCCAGGGCGAAGCCGGCGAACGGTCCGTAGACCTCGCCATAGCGATCGAGCTGGCCGGCGAGTTTCTGCCCGCTGTAGAACTGCAGTCCGGGGCGGTCGCTCGCCACGGTTAGCCGGCGGCCGCTGGAGGGTTCGCTGACCACCGCCACCGTGCGGGGGGCCGCGCCGGCCGGGCCCTGCGGTATGTAGCAATGGTCGAACCCGCCGACCAGGCGCAACTGGGGGTCGGGCCAGTGCAGGCGTGAGCCGATCGGGGCGGCCTCGCGGAAATCGAAGGCCGTGCCAGCGACATGCTGGCGTCCCACGGGGATGGCCCCACCATCGATCGCCAGGAACTCGTCGGCGTCGATCCGCAGCATATGGTCGCGGATATCCGGCCGGCGGTCGTTGAGATTGAAATAAGGATGGGCGGTGAGGCTGAGCGGTGTCGGCGCATCGCTCGTGGCGACATAGGCCAGATCCAGCGTGCCCTCGTCGTCCAGGCGCACCTGCAGTTCCACGCTCACCTCGCCGGGAAACCCGCCGTCGCCTTCCGGGGAGACCAGGCGCAACACCAGCGAATCGCCGTCCGGTTCGACATCCCAGCGCTGCACATGAAAGCCCTCGTGGCCGCCGTGCAGGTGGTTGCCGCCATCGTTGCGGTCCACGCGGTAGTCGATGCCGTCCAGCCGGAACCGGCCGCCGCGGATGCGGTTGGCCCAGCGGCCCACGATGGCGCCCATGTAGGCGTCGGAGGTGAGGTATTGGGCCGCGTCGGCGTGGCCGAGCAGCACCTCGCCCATCCGGCCCTGGCGGTCCGGCGACTGCCAGGAGAGCAGGGTGCCTCCCAGGTCGGCGATGTCGACCTGCGCGCCGCGGGCGTTGCGCAGGGTCCAGCGATGGAGCGGGCGGCCGTCGGGGAGGTGGCCCCAGGCGGTGGCGTTGGATACGGGCATGGATGAAGCGTTCCCTGCGGAAGGCGGTCAGGTGGCCGCCGTCTTGCGATGGAGGTCGAGGTATTGGCGTGGCGTGCAGTCGTACTCGCGACGGAATACCGCATACATGTATTGCAGCGACGTGAAACCGCAGCGCAGCGCGATGTCGCCCAGCGGCACCTCGGAGTGCGCGATCAGGTCGCAGGCGGTGTCCAGCTTGTGCTTGAGGATCACCTGGTGGACGGTCTGCTTCAGCTCGCGCTTGAAGTGTTCCTCGAGCACGGTGCGGGAGACGCCCACGTAGTCGGCCACCTGTTCGGTCTTGATGCCCAGGCAACCGTACTGGCGGATGTAGTGGCTGGCGCGCATGACGTGCGGGCTGCGCATCGGCTGGAACCGGCTGGACACCTGCACGTTGATGCCCACCGGCGGTACCAGCACGCGCGAGGCCGAGCAGTCCACGCCGCGCAGCATCTGGTGCAGCAGGTGGGCGGCGGTGCGACCCATTTCCTCCGCGCCCTGGATCACGGAAGTGAGCGGAATGCGGGTGAGCAGCTGCGCCATGGGGTCGTTGTCGATGCCGACGATGGCGATCTGTTCGGGCACGGCGAAGCCGCCCATCACGCAGGCCTGCAACAGCTGGCGGGCGCGCGCGTCGGTAACCGCGATGATGCCGATCGGCTTGGGCAGCTCCGCCAGCCAGGTGACCAGTTCCTCGACCGCATGGCCCCAGCCGCCCGCACTGGTGGGGGAGCCCTCGTACACCACGCCCTCCACCGATTCCTCGTCGACCATGGCCTGGAAGGCGTGCTCGCGCTCCTGGGCCCAGCGGCTGCCGGGGCTGCGGGGAATACCGTAAAAGGCGAATCGCGTCAGCCCCTGCTCGATCAGGTGATCGTAGGCCAGGCGCACGAGGCGGACGTTGTCGGTGGCGATGTACGGCACACCGAGCGGGTAATCGGCGGCGTCGCGGTACGAGCCGCCGACCGCCACCACGGGGATGTGCAGGTCGCGCAGCGCATCCGGGGCCTCGGGGTCGTCGAAGTCGGCGATGACGCCGTCGCCGCGAAACAGGTGGATGTCGCGCATGCGGCTGCGGAAGTCCTCTTCCATGAAGAGGTCCCATTCCACCCGCGTGCTGTTGAGGTAATGCCCGATGCCGGCGATGACCTGGCGGTCGTACACCTTGTTGGCATTGAAGAGCAGGGCGATGCGGTGCGGTGCCATGGCCGCGAAAACTAGCAGGAATCGCTGTTTCCGGCCATGACGCAGCGCGGCAAAGAAAAGTACCGGGGTGGCGAGGGAAATCGCAATTGCGCCGGATGCCCCGGGCTAGTCAGCATCGACACGATTCGTCCCCACGTTTGTCAAGGATTCGTTATGTCGTACTTTTCCCATATTCCCAACATCGCCTTCGAGGGCCCCGGCTCGGACAACCCGCTGGCGTTCCATCACTACGATGCGAAGAAGCAGATCCTGGGCAAGAGCATGGCCGAGCACCTGCGCCTGGCCGTCTGCTACTGGCACACGTTCGTGTGGCCGGGCTCCGACGTATTCGGCGCGGGCACGTTCGAGCGTCCCTGGCAGACCGCCGGCGATCCGATGAGCAAGGCCCGCGAGAAAGCCGACGCCGCCTTCGATTTCTTCTCGCGCCTGGGCACGCCGTTCTACACCTTCCACGACACCGATGTGGCACCGGAAGGCGCCAATCTGGCCGAGTACCGCAACAACTTCGCCGCCATGGTCGATGTGCTGGAAAAGAAGCAGGCCGAGACCGGCGTCAAGCTGCTCTGGGGCACCGCCAACGTGTTCAGCAACCCGCGTTACGCCGCGGGCGCTGCGACCAACCCGCAGCCGGAAGTGTTCGCCTACGCGGCCACCCAGGTGCGCCACGCGATGGAAGCCACGCACCGCCTGGGCGGTGAGAACTACGTGCTGTGGGGCGGCCGCGAGGGCTACGAGACCCTGCTCAACACCGATCTGAAACGCGAGCGCGCTCAACTGGGCCGTTTCCTCCAGATGGTGGTGGAGCACAAGCACAAGCTGGGCTTCAAGGGCACGATCCTGATCGAACCCAAGCCGCAGGAGCCGACCAAGCACCAGTACGACTACGACAGCGCCACGGTCTACGGTTTCCTCAAGGATTTCGGGCTGGAAAACGAGATCAGGACCAACCTCGAAGCCAACCACGCCACGCTGGCGGGGCATTCGTTCCAGCACGAGGTGGCCACCTCCATCGCGCTGGGCCTGTTCGGTTCCATCGACGCCAACCGTGGCGATCCGCAGAACGGCTGGGATACCGACCAGTTCCCCAACAGCGTCGAGGAACTCACGCTGGTGACCTACGAGATCCTCAAGGCCGGCGGCTTCACCACGGGCGGCTACAACTTCGACACCAAGGTGCGTCGCCAGAGCAGCGCGGCGGAAGACCTTTTCCACGGCCACATCGGCGGCATCGACGCGCTGGCGCTCAGCCTCGAGCGTGCGGCGAAGATGATCGAGCGCGACGCCATCGCCGATTTCAAGGCGAAGCGTTACGCGGGCTGGGATGCCGAGTTGGGTGCGAAGATCCTCAACGGTGGGTTTACCCTCGCATCGCTGTCGGATGAAGCCATGACGCGTGACATCCAGCCGAAGCATGTCTCCGGCGGCCAGGAGTTGCTCGAGAACATCGTCAACCGCTATATCTACGGCTGACCGGGAACCCGTGATGGACGCACAGGAACGCATGTACCTAGGCATCGACCTCGGCACCTCATCGGTCAAGGCGGTGCTCATCGACGATACCGGGGCGGTGCGGGCCAGTGCCTCCAGCCCGCTGGAGGTATCCCATCCCAAACCGCGCTGGTCCGAGCAGGACCCGACCACCTGGTGGAGCGCGACCGAAGCGGCCGTGGCCGAGGTGCTCGAGGGCACCGATGCCCGCCGCGTGGCCGCCATCGGCCTGTCCGGGCAGATGCACGGGGCTACGCTGCTGGATGCGGACGATGCCGTCCTGCGTCCGGCGATCCTCTGGAACGACACCCGCGCCGATCGCGAATGCCTCGAACTGGAGAACGTGCCCGGGTTCCGCGAGATCACCGGCAACGTGGCGTTCCCCGGGTTCACCGCGCCCAAGCTGGCCTGGGTGCGCAAGCACGAGCCGGATGTCTTCGCCCGGGTGTCGAAGGTGCTGCTGCCGAAGGATTACCTGCGGCTCCGGTTGACGGGGCAATACATGACCGATGCCTCCGATGCCGCCGGCACCCTCTGGCTGGACGTGCGCAAGCGCCAGTGGAGCGACGCGATGCTGGCCGCCACGGGCCTGGATCGCTCGCACATGCCGGAGGTGTTCGAAGGCAGCCAGCCGGCCGGCCGGCTGAGCCAGGCCCTGGCCGATCGTTGGGGCATGGATACCGTGCCGGTGGCCGCAGGTGGCGGTGACAATGCCGCCGGCGCCGTGGGCGTCGGCATCGTACGCAGCGGCCAGGCGATGCTCTCGCTGGGTACGTCGGGTGTGTACTTCGCCGTCTCCGACGGTTTCCGGGCCAGTCCCGAACAGGCGGTGCACAGCTTCTGCCACGCGCTGCCCGATACCTGGCACCTGATGTCGGTGATGCTCAACGCGGCCAGCTGCCTGGACTTCACCGCACGGCTCACCGGCTTCACCGACGTACCCGCCCTGCTCGCCGAGGCGGAGGCGTCCGGCCTCAGGGCGGACGGCCCGATGTTCCTGCCTTACCTCACCGGCGAGCGCACGCCGCACAACGACGCCCACGCCCGCGGTTCGTTCACGCACCTGGTGCCGGGTACGTCGCGCGCCGACCTGGCCAACGCCACCCTGGAGGGCGTGGGCCTGGGCCTGCTCGACGGCCTGCTCTCCGTGGAGTCCACCGGCCTGGTGGCCGACGAGGTCACGGTGATCGGTGGCGGTTCACGCAGCGCCTACTGGACCCAGATGCTGGCCGACATACTCGGCAAGAAGCTGGTGCTCCGCAGCGGTGGCGAAGTGGGCCCTGCCCTGGGCGCGGCGCGCCTGGCCCGGCTGGCGGTCGATACCGACGCCACGCTGGACGAGGTCTGCCCGATGCCGGAGGTGACCGCCGTGCGCGAGCCCGATGCAGCGCGTCATGCATATTTCCTGCAAACGCGTCACCCTCTGTTCCGCCGCTCGTACGAGCGTTTGAAGCCGCTGTATTCCGACGCCCCCTGAGGCGCGTTTTTTCCACCCCGACCGGGGGTGTACCCAAGCATGGAGATGAGCATGAAGCAGAAGGCCCTATACACCTTACTCGCCGTTTCAATGGTCGGCGCCAGCATCTTCGGCGCGCCGCAGGCGCACGCCAGCAAGGAAAAGCCGGTGATCGGCTTCTCCATCGACGACCTGCGCGTGGAGCGCTGGACCAAGGATCGCGACTACTTCAAGGCCGCGGCCGAAGCCAAGGGCGCCACCGTGTCGGTGCAGTCCGCCGACGCCAACGAGCAGAAGCAGATCCAGCAGATCGAAGGCCTGATCGCACGCAAGGTCGACGTCATCGTCATCGTGCCGTTCAACGCCAAGACGCTGACCAACGTGGTCAAGTCGGCCAAGGCAGCCGGTATCAAGGTCATCTCGTACGACCGCCTGATCCTGGGTGCGCCCGTGGACGCCTATATCTCGTTCGATAACGACAAGGTCGGCCAGATGCAGGCACAGGGCGTGGTCGACGCCACCGGTGGCAAGGGCAACTACTTCCTGCTCGGCGGCGCGCCGACCGACAACAACGCCAAGATCCTCCGCGAGGGCCAGATGAAGGTCATCGACCCGCTGGTCAAGAGCGGCGCGGTGAAGATCGTCGGTTCGCAGTGGACCAACGAGTGGCTGGCCGCCAATGCGCAGAAGATCATCGAGAACGCGCTCACCGCCAGCAAGAACGACATCCAGGGCATCGTCGCCTCCAACGACGGCACCGCGGGTGGCGCCATCGCCGCGCTGAACGGCCAGAAGCTGGCCGGCAAGGTGGCCGTGTCGGGCCAGGATGCCGACCTCGCCGCGATCAAGCGGATCAAGGCCGGTACGCAGACCATGACGGTGTACAAGCCGATCAAGACGATCGCCACGGACGCCGCCAACCTTGCCGTCGACCTCGCCCAGGGCAAGACGCCGAACTTCACCTCGAAGATGAACAACGGCACCGGCGACATCAACACCATCCTGCTTTCGCCGACGGCGCTGACCAAGGCCAATGTCGACCTGGTGGTCAAGGACGGCTTCTACACCCAGGCGCAGGTCGGCCAGTAAGGCGTCGGGCGCAGGGCGTTAAAGCGTAAGATCGGGACGCCCCGCCTTGGTGCGGGGCGTCGCCATGAGAGAGGAACACCGTGAGCGAATACCTGTTCGAGATGCGCCAGATCGTCAAGGAGTTTTCCGGCGTGCGCGCGCTCAATGGCATCGACCTGGCCGTGCGGCCCGGCGAGTGCGTCGGCCTGTGCGGCGAGAACGGTGCCGGCAAGTCCACGTTGATGAAAGTGCTTTCCGGCGTGTATCCCTACGGCACCTGGGAAGGCGAGATTCTGTTCGACGGCAAGCCGCTGCAGGCGCAGTCCGTGCGCGACAGCGAACACGCCGGCATCGTCATCATCCACCAGGAGCTGATGCTGGTACCGCAGCTCTCCGTCGCCGAGAACATCTTCCTCGGCAACGAGATCCGCAAGTTCGGCGGCGTGATGGACTACGACGCCATGTACGCCAAGGCCGAGGCCCTGCTGGCCCGGCTGAAGCTGAAGGATGTCAACGTCGCGGCCCCGGTCATGAACTACGGTGGCGGCTACCAGCAACTGTTCGAGATCGCCAAGGCGCTGGCCAAGAATGCGCGCCTGCTGATCCTCGACGAACCTTCCTCGTCGCTCACCTCGTCCGAGACCGACACGTTGCTGTCGATCATCGAGGACCTCAAGCGCGACGGCGTGGCCTGCGTCTACATCTCGCACAAGCTGGATGAAGTGGCGCGGGTCTGCGATACGGTCACGGTCATCCGCGACGGCAAGCACATCGTCACAAAGCCCATGAGCGAGATGACCACGCATTCCATCATCACCGCGATGGTGGGCCGCGAGATCGAGAACCTGTTCCCGAAGATGGACCACGACATCGGCGAGGTGATCTTCGAGGCGAAGCACGTCACCTGCTGGGACGTGGCCAACCCGAACCGCAAGCGGGTCGACGACATCTCCTTCGCCGTGCGTCGCGGCGAGATCCTCGGCATCGCCGGGCTGGTGGGTGCAGGCCGCACGGAGCTGGTCTCGGCCATCTTCGGTGCCTACCCGGGCCGCTACGAAGCGGAGCTGGTGCTGGAAGGCAAGCCGGTGAAGATCCGTTCGCCCGAGCAGGCGATCAAGGCCGGCCTGTCGCTGGTGCCGGAAGATCGCAAGCGTCAGGGCATCGTGCCGCTGCTGGGCGTCGGCGACAACATCACCCTGGCCACGCTGGCGCATTACGCGCACGCCGGCCAGATCGATCGCCAGGCCGAGCTGCAGGTGGTCGACGCCGAGATCAAGCGGCTGCGTGTGAAGACCGCCAGCCCCGAACTGGCCATCGTCGGCCTGTCCGGCGGTAACCAGCAGAAGGCGGTGCTGACCAAAATGCTGCTGCCCGGGCCGAAGGTGTTGATCCTCGACGAGCCCACGCGCGGCGTGGACGTCGGCTCCAAGTACGACATCTACAAGCTGATGTTCGAGCTGGCGGCGAAAGGCGTCGCCATCATCATGGTGTCCTCGGAAATGCCCGAGGTGCTCGGTGTGAGTGATCGCGTGCTCGTCGTCGGCGAGGGCAAGCTTCGCGGCGATTTCAAGAACGTCGGTCTCACCCAGGAGCAGGTCCTCGAGGCTGCGATCTCCCATGCCGCCGAAGGCCCCGCTCACGCGGCCTGATCCTTCGAACCCTTTCACGCGCCACCACGGAAGCTCCTCCATGCAGGCCCAGCAAATCCAGCAACTGTTCGTCCGCTACAAGATCCTCGCGCTGCTCATCGCCGTCGCGCTCATATGGGTGTTCTTCCACGTCAAGACCGACGCGGCGTTCATCACGCCGGGCAACCTGTCCAACCTGTTCCGGCAGATGGCCATCACCGGCATGCTCGCCTGCGGCATGGTGTTCGTCATCATCGCGGGCGAGATCGACCTCTCGATCGGCTCGCAGCTCGGCCTGCTGGGAGGCGTCGTCGCCATCCTCACGGTCAACCAGGGCTGGGGTACATGGCCGTCCATCGGCGTGGTGATGCTGCTGGGCCTGGCCATCGGCGCGTTCAACGGCTTCGTGGTCACGAAGATGCGCGTGCCGTCGTTCATCGTCGGCCTGGGTGGCATGCTGGCGTTCCGCGGCATCGTGCTCTACATCACCGGCAGCTCCACCATCGCGCCGGCACCGGACGACCTGATCCAGCTGGGCCAGGGCTTCGTGCCGGTTGAGATGTCGCGCTGGATCGGCGGCGTCATCTTCCTCGCCATGGTCGCGTTGACCGTCCGCCGTCGGCTGCGCCGGTCGAAGCTCGGCCTGCAGCAGGCCGCGACGTGGATCGACGTGGTCAAGCTGGTGGCGATCGGTGCGGTCATCTTCGCCTTCGTGCGCACGCTCAACGACGCCAACGGCATCCCCATCCCGGTGATGATCCTGCTCGGCCTGCTGGCGGTGTTCACCTACGTGTCGACGCAGACGGTGTTCGGCCGGCACATCTACGCCGTTGGCGGCAACATGGAAGCCACGCGCCTGTCCGGCGTCAACGTGGCCCGGGTCAAGCTGGTGGTGTTCGCGCTGATGGGCCTGATGTGCGCCTTCGCCGGCATCATCACGGTGGCACGCACGGGCTCCGGCTCACCTTCCGCCGGTACCGGCGGCGAGCTGGACGCCATCTCGGCCTGTTTCATCGGCGGCACCTCCATGCGCGGCGGTTCCGGCACGGTCTACGGCGCGCTGATCGGCGCCCTGGTCATGGCCAGTCTGGACAGCGGCATGCAGCTGATGGACGTGGACAATTCCTGGCAGATGATCATCAAGGGCGCCATCCTGGTCCTCGCCGTGTGGGTGGACGTCCTGTCCGGCTCCAACCGCAACGGCTGATCACCCGTAAGGACCACGTAGGAGCGCACGATGTGCGCGATGGGGGGTGGCGGAACATATAAACCCTCCGCATTACCCATTCGCGCACATCGTGCGCTCCTACGTGGGTTGGCTAGGCCTTGTTATTTGTCGAGGTTGCGGGCCATCTTCAGATGCTGCTTCAGCGTCGGCAGGGTCTTCTTCGCGAACGCCTGCAGGTCCTTGTTCGAACCCTTCTCGGCTTCGACCTCGAAGATCGCCACGGCCTTTTCGTGGTCGGCCACCATCACCTTGGCGAACTCCTTGTCGAAGGCCGCACCGTTCATGCGCTTCAGCGCATCAATGTCCTTCTGGTTGGCCGGCGGCGGTGCTTCCGCGGTGGCGTAACCACGATCGCCAGCAGCGAGGCTTTTCAGTTCCTCGCCCGCCTTGGTGTGGTCGTCGATCATCTTCTGGCCGAACGCCTTGACCTTCGCCGAGCCGGCGTTGGTCTGGGCCAGCTTGCCCAGTTCGACCTCCGTCAGGCCCGCGCCGCTGGCGTTGGTGACGAAGCCGGCGTCGGTGGCGCTGCCACCCTTGGAATCCTTGACCTGGGCATGGACGGCGAAGGGCAGGGCGGCCACCAGCAGGGTGGCGGCAAGGAAGCGGGGCAGGGTACGCGACATGGTGGATCCTCCGATAACAATATCCAGATGTCGCATCCCGGTCATGAAAGCCTCGTGACATGGCTTAACGAAGTGCCGCAGGCGCGAACGAAAACGGGCGCCCGAGGGCGCCCGTTCCGTCATGCCTGTCGCGTGAGCCTTACTTGACGCGGGCGACCTTGGCACCGAGGCCGGCGGCCTCGCGCAGGATGTCGGCCTTGTCGGTCTTCTCCCACGAGAACGCCGTGAACGTGTTGCCGTTCTTGTCGGTGATCTCGTAGGGCTTACGGCCGAAATGGCCGTTGGAAGCCGTCGGCTGGTACATCGGGTGCACCAGATCGAGCATCTGGATGATGCCGTACGGGCGCAGGTCGAAGTGCTTGCGGATCAGCTTCTCGATCTTGTCGTCGGCGATCTTGCCGGTGCCGAAGGTGGTGACCGAGATGGAGGTCGGCTCGGCCACGCCGATGGCGTAGCTGACCTGGATCTCGCAACGGTCGGCCAGGCCGGCCGCCACGATGTTCTTGGCGACATAGCGCGCGGCGTAGGCAGCCGAGCGGTCGACCTTGGACGGATCCTTGCCCGAGAAAGCACCGCCACCGTGACGGGCCCAGCCGCCGTAGGTGTCGACGATGATCTTGCGGCCGGTCAGCCCGCAATCGCCGACCGGACCGCCGATGACGAACTTGCCGGTCGGGTTGATGTGGAACTTGGTGCCCTTGTGCAGCAGCTTGGCCGGCAGCACCGGCTTGAGGATCAGCTCACGCACGCCTTCGATCAGGTCTTTCTGCTTCACGTCCGGATCGTGCTGGGTGGAGAGCACGACGGCGTCGATGGCGACCGCTTCGCCATTCTCGTAGCGCAGGGTGACCTGGCTCTTGGCATCCGGGCGCAGCCACGGCAGCGGCGAGTTCTTCTTCTTGCGGACCTTGGTCTGCTGCTCGACGAGGCGGTGGGCGTAGTGAATGGCCGCCGGCATGTATTCGGCGGTCTCGTTGGTGGCATAGCCGAACATCAGGCCCTGGTCGCCGGCGCCCTGTTCTTCCGGCTTCTTGCGGTCCACGCCCTGGTTGATGTCCGGCGACTGCTTGCCGATCAGGTTGAGCACGCCGCAGGTCTCGCCGTCGAAGCCGACGTCCGAGGAGTCGTAGCCGATGTCGAGGATGACCTTGCGGGTCAGCGCTTCCAGGTCGATCCAGGCGCTGGTGGTGATTTCGCCCGCGACGATGGCGACACCGGTCTTCACCAGCGTCTCGCAGGCCACGCGTGCACGCGGGTCCTGAGCCAGGATGGCGTCCAGGACGGCGTCGGAGATCTGGTCGGCGATCTTGTCCGGGTGGCCTTCGGAGACCGACTCGGAGGTGAAGAGGTAATTGCTCATCGAGGGTATATATCCTTCTTTACGGATAAAGAGATAAATGGGGCGCGCCATGATACACCCCCCATCACCGGTTTGCAGCGGGGGAGGGTACGCCTCGATGGTGACGATTGCATGGATGTTCAGGGGGCGGGCCCGATTAACCGGACCCACCCCTTCCGTGTAGGAGCCCACGATGTGGGCGAAAAGGCGATGCGATAACGTCCATCGCCCACATCGTGGGCTACTACCCCGGCGCGGTTATGCCATTGCTGCCAGCCTCTCCCGGGCTGCCCTCGCTACCGAGACCATGCCCTTCAGCGCCTCGGCCACTTCCGGCCAGTCACGGGTCTTCAGGCCGCAATCCGGATTGACCCACAACTGGTCGGGTCGCAGCACCCTAAGTGCCCGCTCCAGCAGGTCGGCCATTTCCGCCTCGGCGGGCACGCGTGGCGAGTGGATGTCGTAGACGCCGGGGCCGATGCCGTTGGGGTAACGGAAGCGGGTGAAGGCATCCAGCAGTTCCATCCGCGAGCGGCTTGTCTCGATCGAGATGACATCCGCGTCCATGGCCGCGACCGCCTCGATGATGTCGTTGAACTCCGAATAGCACATGTGGGTGTGGATCTGGGTGGCGTCGCTGACCCCCCCCGCCGTGATGCGGAACGCATCCACTGCCCAGCCGAGGTAGCCGGCCCAGTCGGTACGGCGCAGGGGCAGGCCTTCGCGCAGGGCGGGCTCGTCGATCTGCACGATGCCGATGCCGGCTTTCTCCAGGTCGTGCACCTCATCGCGCAGGGCCAGCGCGATCTGCCGGCAGACCTCCGCGCGGGGCAGGTCGTCGCGTACGAACGACCACTGCAGCATGGTCACCGGTCCCGTCAGCATGCCCTTCATGGGCTTGTGGGTGAGCGACTGCGCGAAGCTGGACCAGGCGACCGTCATGGCCGCCGGGCGGGCCACGTCGCCGTAGATGATCGGCGGCTTGACGCAGCGCGAGCCGTAGCTCTGCACCCAGCCCAGCGAGGTGAAGGCATACCCCTGGAGCTGCTCCCCGAAGTATTCGACCATGTCGTTGCGCTCGGGCTCGCCGTGCACCAGGACATCGAGACCGACCTGGTCCTGGAAGGCCACCGCGCGACGCACCTCGTCGCGCAGCACGGACTGGTAGGCCACGTCGTCGAGCTTGCCGGAACGGTGGGCGGCGCGCGCCTGGCGAAGCTCGGTGGTCTGCGGGAACGAGCCGATGGTGGTGGTGGGCAGGTCGGGCAGGGCAAAACGCTCGCGCTGCACGCTGGCCCGGAACGCGTAGGCCGAGCGACGCTGGCCGAACTGCGGCGTCAGTCCGCGAACCCGCGTGCGCACCTCGGTACGGACGACCTCGGGCGAGCGGAGGCGTGCCGCCACCGTGTCGTGCTGGCGGGCAAGCACGCGTTGCGCGGCCTCGTCGCCGGTCGCGGCATCGGCATAGCGGCGTAGCTCGACGATCTTCTGCCGGGCGAACGACAGCCATTCACCGATCGCGCCGGGTAGGCGTTTCTCCTCGGCTGCGTCGATGGGCACGTGCAGCAGCGAGCACGACGTGGACAGCCACAGGCGGTCATCACCGAGCCGCTTGCGCGCGTGGGCGACCCGCGGGCCGATGACGGCCGGGTCGCTCAGCCAGACGTTGCGGCCGTCGAGCACGCCGGCGGACAACACACGGCCCGGGGGCAGCGCGTCGATCACGGCATCCAGCTGCTCCGGCGCCCGGGCCAGGTCGATGTGCAGCCCGGCCACCGGCAGCGAGGTCGCCAGGCCCAGGTTGGCGCCGAGGTCGCCGAAATAGGTGGCCAACAGGATGCGACCGCGCGAGCGCTCACCGATCGCCTTGTACGCCGATCGGTAGGCCGCCTGCCAGGCGGGATCCAGGTCGAGGACGAGTGCCGGCTCGTCGACCTGGATCCAGTCGGCACCGGCCTCCGCGAGCACATCCAGCAAGCCGCTCCACGCCGGCAGCAGCGCGTCCAGCAACGCCAGCGGGTCGCTGCCGTCCACCGTCTTGGCCAGGCGTAGGAAGCTCAACGGGCCCAGCAATACCGGGCGTGCGCTGTGGCCCGCGGCCACGGCCTCGCGGTACTCCGCCACGGCCTTGTCGGCGCGCGTGGCGAAGGCCTGGCCGGCATGCAATTCCGGGACGATGTAGTGGTAGTTGGTATCGAACCACTTGGTCATCTCCAGCGCGTGCAGGTCGACCCTGCCGTCCTGGCGGCCCCGCGCCATGGCGAAATAGCCCGCCAGCGGGTCCCGCGCATGGAGTTCGCGGTAACGCGCCGGGATGGCATCCACGGCAACGGCGGCATCCAGCACATGATCGTAGAGGGAGAAGTCGTTGACCGGGACGCTGTCGGCACCCGCCTCGCGGGCGAGTTGCCAATGGCGCTGGCGCAACTGGCGGGCGACATCGAGCAGCGCGGCGGGGTCGGTGTCGCCTCGCCAGTGACTCTCGAGGGCGCGCTTGAGTTCGCGGCGTCGGCCGATGCGGGGAAAACCGGGGTAGGTAACGTGTGGCATGTGGATACGTCCTCTTCGTGGCAAAGAGGAGGGAAGGGCGGTCCGCCACCGGCACGCGCGCGCCGTCGCACGAAGGAGCCGCGCGGCGTCGTCGGTGTCATGGGGCGTACCGTCGACCTTCGCCCCCGCGGGCGAACCGGGCCACCGCGCAGGCGCGGCGGGTCCAGGTCGTGCGGAGCACGCCCACCCATGACGGTGCGCGTGCTCAGGCCGGCGGCAGGTCTTCGGGCTCGTGGATGTGGCACCGCGAGGGGTGCCGCCTTGCGCGTCGCTTCCCGGATCGGTGTCGATCCAGTGCCTGTGACGCGTTCGTCTCCACATACCGCTGCGGGGCAGCGCCGGATTCGCACCGGCTTCCCTCTTAGCTTTTATCTCTATATTCGAATATCGAGATAAAAGACCGCTGGCGAACGAAGACTAGCCTGTGGCGAGGGGTGGGTCAACGCAGGCGGCATGCATTGCGTCGACACGCGGGCCACGAGCATATGGGCACGACATCGGGAGGCGGGCATGGCAGGAAGACATATCGTGATGGCGACGGTCGGGTCACAGGGCGACCTGTTCCCGTTCCTGGCTGTCGGTCGGGAGCTCGTCGCACGAGGCCACCGGGTCACCATCGCCGCGCATCCGATCCATCGCGACGCCGTGGCGGACGCGGGGCTGCGCTTCGTCCTGGCCAGCGGCATCGCCGAACCGGAGGACAAAACGGCCTTTGCAGCGCGGGCCTTCCATCCGCTGTGGGGACCGCGATTCGTCGTCCGCGACCTGGCGGCTGCCGATGTGGAGGCGAGTTACCGCATCCTCGCGCCCGTCTGCGCCGATGCCGATGCCATCGTCACCACGACGCTGGCGTTCGCGGCGCAGATCCTCGGTGAGACCCTGCACGTCGCCTGGCTCTCGGCGGTGCTGTCGCCGGCAGCTTTCCTGTCGGCATGCGACCCGCCGGCGACGGGGCTGGCATGGCTCGATCGCTACCTGCAGGGCTCGCCTCGTCGCGGTGCGTGGCTCCAGCGCCTGGCCGAACGCGTCACCGCGCCATGGACACGCAACGTGCGCCGTTTCCGCCAGTCGCTCGGCCTCGCCACCGTATCCGCGGGTGGCGATCCTTTCCATCGCGGCCAGCACGGGCGTGACGGCGTCCTTGCCCTGTACTCGCCGCGGTTGGGAAATGCGCCCGCCGATGCGCCCCCGCACACGGTCGTGACGGGCTACTGCCGCTACGCGCCATCCCGCGGCACCTTGCCCGCCGAGCTGACGGCATTCCTCGACGCTGGCGAACCCCCGCTGGTGTTCACGCTGGGGTCCGCGGCCGTGCATGCGGGCGAGCGCTTCCTGCGCGAAAGCATTGGCGCGGCGGCTTTGCTTGGCCGGCGCGCAGTGCTGCTGACGGGATCGCCGGCCATGCGTGCGCGGTTACCCGTCGTGTTGCCGGCGAGTGTGCTGGCGGTCGACTACGCAGCCCACGGCGCGTTGTTCGCGCGCGCCGCAGCGGTCGTGCATCACGGCGGCGTCGGGACCACACAAGAGTCGCTGCGCGCTGGTCGTCCGTCGCTGGTGGTGCCGCATGGTTTCGACCAGCCCGACAACGCCGCGCGCGTGGTCCGGCTCGGCGTGGGCGCGGTGTTGCCGGCGTCACGTTATCGCGCGGATCGTGCCGCCGTGCGGCTACGGGCGCTACTCGCCGATGACGGCGTGGCCCGCCGTGCGTGCGGCATCGCGGCCGCCCTGGGCACGGAGGATGGCGCAGCGACGGCGGCGGACATCATCGAGCGCGAGCTTGCTCAGGTGAAGCCTGCGATGACGCGCGGCGAATAGGCGGCCTCCAGCGTGGCCATCTCTTCCGCGGTCAATGCCAGGTCGATGGCGGCCACCGCATCGTCCAGGTGCTGCGGCTTCGAAGCGCCGACGATCGGAGCGGTGATGCCTTCACGCTGCGCCACCCAGGCCAGCGCCACCTGGGCCCGTGGCACGCCACGTGTTTCCGCCAGTTGCTTCACCGCCGTGACGATGGCGCGATCGGTTTCCTCGGTACCGCCATAGAGCGTGCTGCCGAAGACATCGCTCTGCTGCCGCGTGCTGGTCTCATCCCAGTCGCGTGTCAGGCGGCCACGCGCCAGCGGACTCCACGGCAACAGCGCGATGCCCTGGTCGATGCAGAACGGCATCATCTCGCGTTCCTCTTCGCGCTGCAGCAGGTTGTAGTGGTCCTGCATGCTGACGAATTCAGCCCAGCCGTGCAGGCGCGCGGTGTAGATCATCTTGACGAACTGCCAGGCGTACATGGACGACGCGCCGAGGTAGCGCGCCTTGCCGGCCTTGACCACGTCATGCAGGGCTTCAAGGGTCTCTTCGACGGGGGTGCCGGAATCGAAACGATGGATCTGCAGCAGGTCGATGTAATCCGTGCCCAGGCGCCGGAGTGAATCGTCCACCGAGTGGAAGATCGCCTTGCGCGACAGGCCGCCGCCGTTCGGTCCCTTGTGCCAGCGGTGGAAGGTCTTCGTGGCGATCACCACCTCGTCGCGCCGCGCGAAGTCGCGCAGCGCCCGACCCACGATCTCTTCGGAGGTGCCGTCGGAGTAGGTGTTGGCGGTATCGAACGTGTTGATGCCCAGGTCCAGCGCCTTGCGCAGGAACGGGCGGCTCTGCGCTTCGTCCAGCGTCCACGCGTGGTTGCCGCGGTCGGGTACGCCGTAGGTCATGCAGCCCAGGACGATGGGGGAAATATCCAGGCCGGTGCGGCCGAGCTTCACGTAACGCATGGTGGGAACTCCCTGGAATGAACGTGCAGTGTGATCGATCCGCTGTAGACGGGACATATACCTGCCGTGACTATCATCGGGTGACCTGCGGCTCCGACGCGACACATCACGGCCGCGTTGTCACGGAGTCCTTGATGTCGCCTGCCCTGTCTTCTTCCCGCCGGCCGCCGCGTATCAGCGGCGCCGTGTTTATGCTGCTCGGCCTGCTGCTTGCCGCTGGCGGTGTGCGACTCATCGTATGGGGCGGCTCGTTCTACTACCTCGTGGCGGGTGCGGCGGTCGCCGCCACGGGCGTGTTGCTCTGGCGCGGCAAGCCCCTCGGCGTGTGGCTGTATGCCATCGTGATGCTCGGCACGGTGGCATGGGCGGTGGCCGAGGTCGGTCTGGTCGGGTGGCAGCTGGAACCGCGACTGCTGGTGCCGTTGGTGGGGGCGATCTATCTCCTCACTCCTTGGGTGAGGCGCGGGCTGACACCCTCCCGTGGAGCGGTGATCGCTCTGGCCGTCTCGATCGTGGTCGGCATCGGTGTGGGCGTGACCGGCTTCATGCAGCCGGTAGGCACGCGAGGCGAGGCGGTGATGCGCAACCTGCCCGACGGTCACGATCCCTCCGTACCGGACGGCGACTGGCCGTTCTACGGGCGCACGCCGCGTGGTGACCGTTTCTCCCCGTTGGACCAGATCACGACCGCGAACGTCAAGGACCTCAAGGTCGCCTGGACTGCGCGTACCGGCGACACCATGCGTCCCGGCGAGGACCAGGGCGGCACAGACGCCGGTCACGAGTTCAATTTCGAGAACACGCCGATCAAGGTCGGCGACACGCTCTACGTCTGCACCGGCCATAGCTGGGTGCTTGCGCTGGATGCTGCCACCGGCAAGACGAAGTGGCGCTTCGACCCGAAAGCCGATACGCAGGCGGACGTCTATCTCGCCTGTCGCGGCGTGGCTTACTACGAATCACCGCCAGGCACGCCGACCGATTGCCCGCGGCGGATCATCTCGCCGGTACTGGATGCGCGGGTGATGGCGCTGAACGCCGACACCGGAAAGCCCTGCGACGATTTCGGTGAGCATGGTTTTGTCTCGTTGACGCAGTACCTGGGCCACGTGCCGGCCGGCTTCCACTTCGTGACCTCGCCGCCGATGGTGCTGAAGGATCGCGTGATCCTGGGCGGCTGGGTGTACGACAACCAGGCCGAAGGCGAGCCGTCCGGCGCCGTCCGCGCGTTCGATCCGCTCTCGGGTAAGCTGGTGTGGGCGTGGGACGTGGGACATGATCCGCAGAACTGGACGCCGGGCCCGGACGACCAGCTGACCCGCGGCACCCCGAATGCGTGGGGCGTCTACACCGCGGATCCGGAACTGGGCATGGTCTACCTGCCGATGGGTAACGCCACGCCGGATTACTTCGGCGGTCACCGCCGTCCGTTCGACGAGAAGATATCCAGTTCCACGGTGGCGTTGGACATCGAGACGGGCGCGCCGAAGTGGGTGTACCAGAACACGCACCACGACCTGTGGGACATGGACGTGCCGATCGGCCCGTCGTTAGTCGATCTCCCCGGCCCCGATGGCGGCACCATCCGCGCACTGGTACAGACCACGAAGCGGGGCGAATTCTTCGTGCTGGATCGCCGCACGGGTCGGCCAGTCACCGAGGTAGCGGAGAAGAAGGTGCCGACCGATACCGTGCCCGGCGATGTCGCGTCGCCGACGCAGCCCTACTCCGTGGGCATGCCCTCGCTCGCCCCGAAGGACCTGACGGAGGCATCGCTGTGGGGCGCCACGCCGTTCGACCAGTTGATGTGCCGCATCGCGTTCCGTAAAGCCGCGTATGAGGGGCAGTTCACGCCGCCACAGCTGAAGGACACCATCGTCTATCCGGCGTTCGACGGTGTGATCGACTGGCACGGTGCCTCCATCGATCCCTACAACAAGCTGATCATCGCCAACGCGAACTACATCCCGTTCATCATCAGCCTTGCGCCGCGCGAACCGGCGGAGCGCAAGGGTGACGTCAAGCCGTGGGATGGATCGGGCGATGAGCCGAAGGTCGGTGGTGGCCTCGCGCCGCAATACGGCACACCGTACGTGGGCAAGGTACATCCGTGGCTGAACCCGCTCGGCGTGCCCTGCAATCCGCCGCCGTGGGGCACGCTGGCGGCGATCGACCTGGTCACGCACAAATTGGTCTGGGAACACCCGCTGGGTACGACGCGGGACACCGGTCCGTTCGGCACGCACGTGAACGCGCCGCTGCCGACGGGCATCTTCAACATCGGCGGCAGCATGACCACGCGCGGCGGACTCGTTTTCATCGGTGCCACGGCCGACAACTACCTCCGCGCCATCGACGAGCGCACGGGCGAGGTGCTGTGGCAGGCACGGCTGCCGGCCGGTGGACAGGCCAACCCGATGTCCTACTCCGTCGGCGGCAAGCAGTACGTCGTGATCGCAGCAGGTGGCCATAGCGGTCTCGGCACAACATCCGGCGATTACGTGATGGCATACGCCTTGCCGTGATGCGGGAGTTGAAAGCGGCGTGCGCGCCCCTATGTCATGCGCACGCCGCCACGAGAGCCACCCCATGTTCCGCTGCAAGCACGATTTGAAGCGCCGCCTACCGATCGCCCCTGGGGCGCGTCGCGGGTGCGCGCGCCTCGTGCAGGGTGGCCTGTCGTCCTAGACCTGGGCGATCGGCACCGGCGCTACGACACGCACCCGCAAGGGTGCTTTTTTTTGACCTGTTTTCGTTCGTTCCCGGAGTGCACGTGCCATGAAGAACCGCCGCGATCCCCCCTCCTGACCCGTCCTGCTCCGCCAGGGGCGACGGTCGCCGGATCGGGGAGTGCCTCGCTCGCCACCCTCTACCTGCCCCTGGCAACCCCATCAGGACACTGCCATGAACACCCTCCATCACGACACCCGCATCCCGGTCGACCGCTGGCGCAACCTCGGCATCATTGCGCATGTCGATGCGGGCAAGACCACGCTCACCGAGCGTCTGCTGTACGCCACCGGCGCGATCCACCGCACCGGCGAGGTGCACGACGGCGCGGCAACCACCGACCACATGGAGCTGGAGCGCGAGCGTGGCATCACGATCGGCGCCGCCGCCGTGCGTGCGCAGTGGACACCGGCGGGCGGCCACGCCCACCGGCTCACGCTGATCGACACCCCGGGACACATCGATTTCGCGATCGAGGTGGAACGCTCGCTGCGCGTGCTCGATGGCGCCGTCACCGTCTTTTCCGGCGTTGCGGGCGTGCAGCCGCAGTCGGAAACGGTATGGCACCAGGCGCGCCGCCACGGCGTCCCCCTCATGGCGTTCGTCAACAAGATGGATCGCCCGGGCGCGGACTTCGACGCCGTGGTCGCGCAGATGCGGGACATCCTCGGCGCCCGGCCGTGGGTAGTCGCGCGGCCGGTCATCGAGGCGGAGCACATGACCGGCCTGGTCGACCTGGTCGCCGAGCGCACCTGGCGCTTCGCTGCCGCCGGTCCGGCGTTGGTGCACGCGTGGGATGACGCCGAGCGCGCCGCCCATGGCCCCGCGCGCGCCGAACTGGTGGCGGCGGTAGCGGATCACGACGACGCCCTTGCCGAGTGTTGGCTGGCGGACGAACCGATCACGGCGGACGGGCTGCGTGCCGCACTTCGCCGCGGCACGCTGGCGGGTCTGGGCTCGCCGGTACTGCCCGGCTCCGCATTCCGCAATGTCGGCATCGAGGCCTTGCTCGACGCGATGGTGGCTTACCTGCCGTCGCCGCGGGATCGTCCACCGGTACGCGCCGACGACGGTAACGCGGTGGCGGTCGAGGTGGCGGCGGACGCGGATGCCCCGCTCGTGGCGCTGGTGTTCAAGGTGGTGCACCAGGCGCATGGACCGCTGGCGTTCGTGCGCGTGTATGCCGGGCGCCTGCGCATCGGCGACGCCGTGTGGCGCAGCGGCACCGATCGCGTGCAGCGCGTCGGCCGGCTTGCGATCGTGCGCGCGGATGAGACCGACGCCGTGGAGTCCGCCGAAGCGGGCGACATCGTCGCGGTCGCCGGCTGGAAAGACGTCGCCACGGGGGAAACGCTGGCGGACCCGCGTCACCCGGTTCGCCTGGAGACGATCCATACGCAGCCCGCCGTGCTGTCCTGGCGGCTGTCACCCGAGCGCTCCGCCGACCTGCTCAGGCTCGGCCATGGCCTGGCCCGGCTGGCACAGGAGGATCCGTCCTTCCGCGTCGGCACCGACCCCGACACCGGCGAGACGCTGGTCTGGGGCATGGGTGAACTGCACCTGGAGGTGATGGTCGAACGACTTCGCCGGGAGTGGGGCGTCACGGTACGCACCGGTTCTCCGCGGGTGGCCTACCAGGAAACCCCGGCGCGGGCCTCCGGTCCGGTCGAAGGCAAGCTGGCCAAGCAGACCGGCGGGAGCGGGCAGTTCGCGCGCGTGGTGCTGTCCCTGGCGCCGACGGGCGAGGACGGCAACCGCTTCGAGGATCGCAGCAGCGGCGGGGTCATTCCCAGGGCGTTCCAGTCCGCGGTGGAGAAGGGCGCCCGTTCGGCGCTGCTCGAGGGGCCGCGTGGGTATCCGGTGGTCGGTGCCGACATCACCGTGCTGGACGGCCAGGCCCATGCGGTGGACTCGAACGAAGCCGCGTTCCACCGGGCGGCGCAGTTCGCGGTGAAGGCCGCGCTGGAGGCGACGGGCACGGTGCTGCTGGAGCCGGTCATGCGCGTGTCGGTATCCACCCCGGGCGCCGCCGTGGGCGATGTTCTCGGCGACCTGCAGCGCCGCGGCGGGCATATCGTCCGGCTTGCCGAGGCGCAGGAGCGCACGGCGATCGAGGCCGACGTGCCGCTGGCCCGGCTGGAGGGCTACAGCACGGCGCTGCGGTCGCTGAGCCAAGGCCGCGCATCCGCCACGGTGGCGTTCAAGGCCTACCGTCCCGCCGCGGCGCAGGAGGTGTCGCGTGCGGGCCGCGCTGCCGTTAGTCTTGGCGGATGATTGCTTATCCTGATGCCGTGGTACGGCTGCTTGCCGAATGCAGGACGCTGGCAAGCGAGTCGGTCGGGCTCGACGAGGCGGCGGGGCGTATCCTCGCCGCCGATGTCGTCAGCCCGTTGTCGCTTCCCGGGTTCGACAACGCAGCCATGGATGGCTATGCGTTGCAGGCGTCCGGCGCGTCGATTCCCGCGGGCACGCGCCATCGCGTCGCCGCCATGCACGCGGCAGGCGACGGCGCTCCCGCCTATCCCGACGCAGCCTGTTGCGAGATCGCCACCGGCGCGCGCATGCCGGCAGGCTTCGATACCGTCGTGCCTCTCGAACGCTGTGAGCGGGACGGCGACCATGTGCTTTTTCTTGCGGACGAACCGCGCGGTCAGAACGTGCGCACCGCCGGAGCGGACATCCGTGCGGGTGATCCTGCGTTGCAGGCGGCACGGCGTATCGATGCGGCCTCCGTCATGTTGCTGGCGGCGCTGGGCATCGACCGCATCGAGGTCGTGCGCCGGCCGCGTATCGCCGTGATCGCCACGGGTAGCGAACTACACCCCGCCGGTGCGCTGCCAGCCGGGGGCATCCACGATTCCAATGGTCCGTTCCTCGTCGCCAGTCTCGCCCGCTGGGGTGTCGATCTGGTCGTCCGTCGCCGCGTACCCGATGTCGGTACCGCTTTCCATGATGCGATGGCCGAGGCCAGGGCCGCCGATGCGGACCTGATCGTCACCACGGGCGCGGTGTCGGCCGGCCGCTTCGACTTCGTTCCGGCCACGCTGGACTCACTCGGCGCACGCACGCTGTTCCACAAGGTGGCGATGCGACCGGGTAAGCCATTGCTTGCGGCGCGTTTCGACAACGGCCCCCTGGTGATCGGCTTGCCGGGTAACCCCATGGCCGTCGCGGTGGGCTATCGCTTCTTCGTCGCGCCGGTGTTGCGCGCCCTGGCCGGGCTATCCCCCGAACGTTCGCAGCGCGTGCGCGTTGCGCAAGGTGCCACGCTGCGAGGCGGCCAGCACCATTTTGCGCTGGGTCGGTTCACCGACGACACCGAAGGCGACCGGCTGGCCACGCTCATGCCCGCCCAGGCTGCGTATCGCATCGTACCGTACACGCAGGCGGAGACATGGCTGTCCGCCGCCGACGCGATCGGCGGAACCGTGGATGCGTGGCCATTGGATCCGGCGGACGCCCGATGATCCTCGGCCTGGTGCTGGCCGGTGGGCTGTCGTCGCGCATGGGGCGCGACAAGGCGCTGCTGGAGCTCGACGGCGCCACGCTGCTGCAGCGTGCCCTCCTGGCGCTATACGATGCCGGTGCCGCCATGGTCGCGGTCAGTGGCGATCGCCCTGGGGGCATCCCCGATCGCTGGCCACGTAGCGGACCCGTCGGCGGTATTGCCAGCGCGGTCGATTACCTGCCCGATGGTGAGCTGCTCGTGGTGCCCGTCGACATGCCGCGCCTTGAGGGCTCGTTGTTCGCGCCCCTGCTGGCGTCGGCGCATACCCACGCCACGAGCTGCTGGCACGGGCACCCGTTGCCGATGCGCCTTCGTCTGGATACCACGGCGCGCGGCGCGCTTGCGGACCTGATGACCGCGCCCGGGAGGACCTGCTCCATCGCAGCCTTGCAATCCCGGCTCGGCGTTGACGCGGTGCCACTCGACATCGCGGTTACGCCGCGACTGGTCAACTGCAACACCCCCGATCAATGGCACGAGGCGACGGCATGAGAGTGCAACTGGAAAACCACACGATCCGCGTACGCATCGACGAGGACGAGCTGGCTGTCCTGCTGCAGGATGTCGCCCTGCTGGGATCGACGGCATTCGGCACCGTCTTCACGATGCGCTACGCGGTGGATGCCACCGATGGCGCGGACTGCTCCTTGTCCGGTGACGCGCACGAGTGGCGAATGGAAGTGCCGCGCACCGCGTTGCAGGATCTGCGGGCACGGCTGCCGAGCAAGGAGGGTCTGGTGTTCGAGATCCCCGGCCACGAGGCCGTCGCCACCACCGTACGTTTCGACGTCGACGTGAAGGACAGCCTGCGTCGGCGCCGCGGTTGAACCGTTCCGCTAGAGAATTCGCTGCGGCCGCGTGTAGACGTTGAAACGGCCCGGCCGGGCAAAACCCACCAGCGTCACGCCGCAATCCGCCGCCAGGTGCACCGCCAGCGCGGTGGGCGCGGAGATGGCGACGACGATGGGCATGCGTGCGATGGCGGCCTTGGTCACCATCTCGTAGCTCGCCCGGCTGGTCAGCACCACGAAGCCATGGTTGGTGTCGATCCGCGCCGCCAGCAGCGCGCCGATCAGCTTGTCCAGGGCATTGTGCCGACCGACATCCTCGCGCACGCTCAGCAGCGTGCCGTCCGGCAGCGCCCAGGCTGCCGCGTGTACCGATCCCGTAAACGCGTTGATCGGTTGCGATGCGCGCAGGGTGGCCAACGCATGCTCGATGGCGGCGGGCGCGATCGACGGTCCGGCAGCGACCGGTGGTGGATGACGGACCACGTCTTCCAGCTCGCGGCTTCCGCAGATGCCGCAACCGCTGCGGCCGGGCAGGCCACGCGGCCTGCGCTCGTCGCGCTCGGCCGCCGGGTCGTGTCCCAGCGTGCCTACATCCACCGTCACGCCCTCGAGCACGTCGTGGATGGCGATCGACACGATGTCGTCGATCGACGCCACCTTGCCTTCCGTCAGGGCGAAACCGCGCGCGAAGTCTTCCAGGTCGTGCGGGGTGGCCATCATGACCGCGAAGGGCTCGCCGTCGATGTGCATCGCCACGGGGACCTCTTCCGCCAGGCGATCATCGTCCTGCGTTTGAACGCCGCGCTCGACGCGGAGCACGGGCCGCGTCACCCATCCCGCCGCCGGCGGGCGATCAGGCAGCGGCATGCGTCACCGCGCGCTCGATGCGCACCGGCACCGACTTGTAGGCCGGTGTGCCTGAGCGGCGATCGTGGCTTTCCAGGGCTATCAACGCATTGCCTTCGGGGTAGTACATCGCCACGGAGCCGGGGGCGATGTCGAAGGCCACGGCGGTGAATCCACGCACGGCCCGCGCCTTGCCGTCGGCCACGTTCGCGCCCGTGGCGAACACGTCGATGCGGTCGCCGTGTTTCAGCCCGCGCGCGGCCAGGTCGTCGGCGTGAAGGAAGATGACGTCGCGTCGACCGGTCACACCGCGGTACCGGTCGTTCAGGCCGTAGATGGTGGTGTTGTACTGGTCGTGCGAGCGGATCGTCGTGAGCATCAGGTCGCCCTCGGCCAGCGGCGTATCTTCGTCCAGCCCGCGCGCCACGAGGAAATGCGCGCGGCCATCGGGAGTGTCCCAGGCGCGTTCGCTGGCGGCGACACGCAGGCGGAAGCCGCCCGGCGCACTGACCCGGCGGTTGAAGTCACGGAAGAGCGGGAAGACTTTCTCGATGTCGTCGCGGATCAGGTTGTAGTCGCCCACCAGTCGGTCCCAGTCCACGCGGGTCTGGGGCAGCGTGGCCTTGGCGATGCCACGGATGATCCAAGGCTCGGAGCGCAGGTGTTCCGACGCGGGTTTCAGCGTCCCGGCGGACGCATGCACCATCGACATGGAATCCTCCACTGTGACCGCCTGCGGGCCCGTGGCCTGCTCGTCCAGTTCGGTGCGACCCAGGCAGGGCAGGATGAACGATTGCCGTGCCAGAAGCAGGTGCGAACGGTTGAGCTTGGTGGCGATGTGCACGGCCAGGTCGAGGCCACGCATGGCGTCGAACGTCTCCTCGGTATCCGGCATGGCCACGGCCAAGTTGCCACCCAGCGCCACCAGGGCCTTGGAGCGGCCTTCCCGGATGGCGATCACCGCAGCGACCGCGTCGTGGCCGTGCGCGACCGGCGGCTCGAAACCATAGGTGGCGCGAATGCCGTCGTTGAGGGCGGCGTTCGGTTTCTCGGTGATGCCGACCGTGCGATCGCCCTGCACGTTGCTGTGGCCACGCAGCGGACAGATGCCGGCGCCTTCACGACCGATGTTGCCGCGCATCAGCAACAGGTTGGCGATCTGCTGGACGTTCTCGGTGCCGTGCGCGTGCTGGGTGATGCCCATGCCGTAGCAGACGATCACCTTCGACGCACGGGCGTAGATGGATGCCGCGTGCTCGACCTCCGCGCGCGTCAGGCCGGAAGTGCGTTCGATGGCCGCCCAGTCGGTCGCCTCGACGTCGGCGACCAGTGCTTCGAAGCCGGTGGTGTTCGCGGCGATGAAATCCCGGTCGATCACGCCCGGCATGCCCTCGGCGAGGGCCCTGGCATCTTCGACGAGCAGATACTTCATCATGCCCTTGAGCACCGCCACATCGCCACCGATCTTCAGCTTGTAATAGGTGGAGGCGATGCGCACGGCGCTGTTGGTGAGCATCTCCACCGGGTGCTGCGGCGAGGTGAAGCGTTCCAGGCCCCGCTCGGGCAGCGGGTTGAGCACGACGATGGGCACGCCGCGCAGCGATGCCTCGCGCAAGGTCGAAAGCATGCGTGGATGGTTGGTGCCGGGGTTGTGGCCGATGCAGAAAATCGCGTCGCAGTGATCGAAATCCTCCAGTGTCACCGTGCCCTTGCCCGAGCCGATCGACTCGGGCAAGCCGACACTGGTGGCTTCGTGGCACATGTTGGAGCAGTCGGGGAAATTGTTGGTGCCGTACTCGCGGACGAACAACTGGTAAAGGAACGCGGCCTCGTTGGAGGCACGCCCCGATGTGTAGAACTCGGCCATGTCCGGCGAGGGCAGGGCGCGCAACGCGGCGCCGATACGCTCGAATGCGGCGTCCCAGGCGATCGGGCGGTAGGTGTCGCTGTCGGCGTCATAGGCGAGCGGGTGGGTCAGCCGGCCCAGGCCCTCGAGGGCATAGTCCGTCAGGTTCCACAGGTCGTCGACTGTATTGGCCGCAAAGAATTCCGGTTTGACACGCTTGGCCGTGGCTTCCCACGACACCGCCTTGGCACCGTTCTCGCAGAATTCGAACGAAGAGGTTTCCTTCGGATCGGGCCAGGCGCAACCCGGGCAGTCGAACCCCTTGGGCTGGTTGACCTTGTGCAGCGCGATGGATTCGCGGGCCAGGGCCATCTGGCCGCTGAGCGCGCGGGCCACGGCCCCGAGGGCACCCCACCCGCCTGCGGCGCCGTCGTAGGGCTCGATTCCAGGGATATCGTTCTCGCTCATGCCTGTGCCTTAGGGTGACCCGCCTGGCGTCATTCTACGCGCTGCTTCCGCGGGAAAATCGGGGCCCTTGCCGTCGTGTTCACGCGGCCTTGCCGGGAGCTGCCGCAACCTCCGCGCCGCTCGGCGTCCCTGTCCGTCGCCAGGAAGAATCGAACGTGCAAGCCCAACCGTCCGCCTCCGTGTTGCACGACGGCGTGCCCCCGCCGCGTGGGCTGCCCATCGGCGACCTGTGCGGTTTCGGCCGCGTGGGCGACGACGCGTCGATCACCGACCTCTCGCTCGACCGCGCACGCGGCTCCTTGCGCGCATCCCACCCGGACCGTCCACTGCTGGCGCTTCATCTGGACGGTGATGTCGCATGGACCGCCGCCTACGTGCCCGGTACCAACGTGGTCGAGACCACGGGACGTGCGACGGCGGGCGAGTTGCGCGTGGTGGACTTCATGCCGCTGGCGGAAGGACGCCCGGGACAGGGCGACGCCGCGGCCGCGGGTCGTTTCGTGCGCATCGTCAGCTGCACCGAGGGCGAGGTGGCCTTCCGGCTGGTGTGCGCCGCCGCGGCGGACGCGCAACCGGCGCTCGAGGCGCGGACCATGGACGGCTGGTACATCGCCTGCTCGCGGCCAATGAGCTTTGGTGGCGAACTGGCGGCGACGCACGTGAGGCTCACGGCGGGTGAAAGCATGGCGTTCATGCTGGCCGCCGAGCCGGTGGATGGCGGTGCCGGGTTGATCGCCGATGCGCTGCACGGGCTGGGCGACAGCATGCACTACTGGACCTGGTGGAGCGATCGCTGCCGCTACAAAGGCGAGGATTTCGAGGCGCGCCTGCGCGAGGTGCTGGCGCTGAAGCTGTGCTGCGTGCCCGGCGGCGGCCTCATGGACGACCACCCCGGCACCGGCGGTTTCGTCGCCGCCCCGCTGGTGGCCTGTGCACGTGCGGCCGCTCGTTTCCTGGCGCTGGGCTACCGGCAGGAATGCGTGGACCTGCTGAAATACGTGCAGGGCGGATGCGATGACGTGGATCAGGCCAGTTGGCGTTCGGACGATGGATTCGCCCAGACCCTGGCGCATTATGTGGAACGCTACGGTGACCTCGGCCTGCCCGAAGGGTTACGCCGTGCGCTTGCCGCACCGAACATGCCGCTGCAGCGGGCGGTTTAGCGCTCCAGCGCGCACTGGACGCATCACGCCGCCAGCGACACGCCGGCGGCCAGTGCGTCGAAGTACTCGCGCATGAGGCGCAGCTGCGAGATGGCATCCTCCGCCTGGTTGACCACGTGGCGGAACGCCGCGTTTTCCGGGCGATCCTTCGCGTACCAGCCCAGGTGCTTGCGCGCGATCCGCACGCCCATCCGCTCGCCGTAGAACGCATACAGCTGCTCGAGGTGGCCGGCCAGGATGTCGCGCACCTCCGCGGGCGAGGGTTCGGCAAGAAAGCCACCGGTCTGCAGGTGGTGCGCGATTTCGCGGAAGATCCACGGCCGGCCCTGCGCGCCGCGGCCCACCATGACGGCATCGGCACCCGTGGCCGCCAGCACCTCGCGTGCCTTTGCCGGCGAGGTGATATCGCCGTTGGCCATGATGGGGATGCCCACCGCCGCCTTCACCGCGGCGATCGTGGCGTACTCGGCCTCGCCCTCGTATTTGTCGGCGCGCGTGCGGCCGTGCACGGCCAGGGCCGCGATGCCGGCATCCTCGGCGATACGCGCAATGGTCAGCGCGTTGCGGTGTTCACGGTCCCAGCCGGTCCGGATCTTCAGCGTGACCGGTACATCCACCGCACGAACCACGGCGTGCAGGATGCGCGCCACCAGGGGTTCGTCCTGCAGCAGGGCCGAGCCCGACCAGACATTGCAGACCTTCTTGGCCGGGCAACCCATGTTGATGTCGATCAACTGGGCCCCGTTGTCGGCGTTGTACTTTGCCGCCTCGGCCAGCATGCCCGGGTCGTACCCGGCGATCTGTACGCTGACCGGCTCCGGCTCCCCCTGGTGATCCATCCGGCGCAGCGACTTGGTCGTGTTCCACAGCCTCGGATCGGAGGCTGTCATCTCGGACACGGCCAAGCCCGCCCCCATGCGCTTGCACAGGAGCCGGAACGGTTTGTCGGTCACGCCCGCCATGGGTGCGAGCACCACGTGGGGCGCGATGGTGTAGGGACCGATGCGCATGGCGCGATTTTACGCGATCCGGCAGACCACCGTCGGCGGGGCCGAGGGGTGGGATCAAGTCCCGCGCCGGCCTGCCGATATACTTCCATGGCACCAATGGGCTGACGGCGGATCATGAGTACGGGTGTGGAACAGGACATCTGGGAGCGCAAATACCACCTCGCACTGGAGAGGATGGAGCGCGACGAGCGCGATTTCCGCGACCTGGAGGAGGGCCTGCGCCGCCTCGCCGTGCGCCTGGCTGCCCTTGCCCGTGGCCAGGGCAGCGATATCGACAGCCTGCTCGACCGCCTGAACGAGGCGCTGCGCGACTCCCCCCAGCCCGCCCTGCTGGATACGCTGCTGGAATCCTTGTCGGAAGCCGTGGCCGGGCTGGATCGCCTGCCCTCGGCGGTGAACGACGATGGCCCGGCCGCGCCCGCCGTCTCCGCGCCCGCCGCCGCGCCGGCTGCGCTCGCCGTCGCGGCAACCGAGGCCGTAACACCCTCACCCTTGCAGCAAGACAGTGAGGTGGTGGCGTCGCTGCGCACGGATATCGCCCGCCTGCAGGACCTGCTGGCTGCGGTCAGCTCGCGCCTCGGCGACATGACCCGCTACCTCGCCGCCGAACTGGCCTATGGCGAAGCCACCGCGGGTGGCCGCGAACTGGATGCCACGGTGCGCGAGGAAATGCGCGCGCTGGGTGAAAGCACCCTTACCGCGACGGACCTTGGCGCCCTTCAGGCGGAGGTCAATGCGCGCCTGTCGTTGATCGACACGCACTTCCGCGAGTACCGCGACCGCGAGGACGCCCGCATGGCCGCCTATCGCGATCGCGCCGAGCGCATGCGCGACCGTGTCGAGGAGCTGGAAACCCAGACAAGCTCGCTGCAGGATTCGCTGCGCCGCGAACACGCGCTGGCGCTGACCGACCTACTCACCGGCTTGCCCAACCGGCTGGCCTACGAGCGTCACATCGAAGCGGCCCAGGCGCGGATGCGCGAAACCGGCGCGTCGCTCTGCCTGGCGGCGCTCGACATCGACCATTTCAAGACGATCAACGACAGCCTGGGCCACGCCGCCGGCGACGCCGTGCTGCGTATCGTGGGCCAGACGCTGACCCGCGAGCTCCCTGATGCGGCGTTCGTTGCGCGTTACGGCGGCGAGGAATTCGTCGTGGTATTCAGCGGCAGCGAACGCGATGCCGCCCTCCAGGCGGCAAAGGGGCTGTGCGCCCTCGTGGCCTCGCTCGCGTTCCATGCCAGCGGCAAGCCGGTCACCGTAACCATGTCCGGCGGCGTCGCCTGCTTCGGCCGGAACGACACGGCCGCGGAAGTATTCGAACGCGCCGATCGTGCCCTGTATTCGGCAAAAAACGCAGGCCGCAACCGCTGCCAGGCCGGCTGACGTAGGAGCGCACGATGTGCGCGAAAAGCCAACAAAGCGGTGAAGCGGTAAATCCGAACTCCTCGAGCAAGAGCCGGCGGGTAGCCCCCTCGGTGCCACGCCTGCGGCGACCCGTTGAGGAAAGGCCGCTGGCGCGGCCGTGTATCTGGTTCGCGCACATCGTGCGCTCCTACGCCGGAGGTAGGGCTGGTCTATTCAATGCCTGATCCGCCGGCCGTGTAGGAGCGCACGCACGTGCGCGAACCCTCAATACCGCTAAGGCGACCGATGCCGTGCGCATCAGGCAAGCGAGCGTTCCCAGCCACGAAGCAAAACGCTGCTCTTTGCTCGCCTGCAAGCAACGTCAGTCGTCGAAAGAGCCGGCGGGTGCCACCCTCGTGGCCGGTAGCCGCAGGCGAGGGCTTCGCACAGATCAGGCCCGAAGGGGGCCGGCCTGGACGGCCGGCCATTCTCGCCAGACAGGGATGTCGAGTCGAGAACCCCTGTGCGAAGCCCGACCCGCCCCGAAGGGGAATAGATATACGGCCGCAGAGCGGCTTTCCTTGACGGGTCGCCGCAGGCGTGGCCGCGAGGGTGGCACCCGCCGGCTCTCGCTCCAAGACCCAAGGCCCAACACGACGCCGAAGGCAAGCCTTCAACCCGCCCACAAAAACAAAAAAGCCGCGCGGGCTATAGGGATCAAATCCCACCGCCCGCGCGGTCTCATCGCACAAACCTACGAAAGATCAGTCGCGGCGCGCGAGCAGCATGCCGACGAGGATGCCGACGCCGAAGCCGCTCAGGATCGCGCCGAGCGGGCGATGGGCAACCGCATCACGGACGGTGTCGACGGCTTCGCCGGCCTTGGCCTGGACGCGGCCAGCTGTCTCACGGATGGCGCCTTCGCCTTCCATGCCATGGTCGCCCACGAGGGCGCCGGCGGCACGCTGCACACGGCCGCCGACGGTGTTGGCGGCGCCGCGGATCTGGTCTTCGTTCATGGTTTTTGCTCCAGGTGGGTTGGACGAGGCTCGACAGTGCCTTGTCGTAAGTGCACGAAGCGACAAGACCTCGTCGACTCCGTTCATTCACCGGGTCCATGCGGCGACGCGCCATAATCGTGGACTTCCGGTTCGACGAAGGGTCCATCCGCCCATGGAAGCGAAAAAAGACAAGCCATCCTCGTCCGACGCGGCCGCCAGGCCTGCAGCGGTCGTGACCCGGGGCCCTGTCCGGTTCACTGTCCTCACGCCGCGGTTGCTGCGACTGGAGTGGAGCGCGGAGGGCCGGTTCCGCGATGGCCGTACGCAGGTGGTCGTGCACCGTGACCTCGACGTGCCAGCGTTCCAGGTGATCGAGGACGACACGTCCCTCCAGATCGACACCGATCGCCTGAGCCTGCGCTACGACAAGGCCGGCGGGCGTTTCCAGGCCGGCAATCTCTCGGTGCGTCTGCGTGGGCACGGCGACGCGGACGTCGTCTGGCATCCGGGCGACATGCAGACCGCCAACCTGGGTGGCACGTACCGCACGCTGGACCGTTACGACGGCGACACCTGGCAGGACGGCAGCACCTTGCCCTTGGAAGAGGGCCTGCTCGCCCGCGATGGCTGGCATGTGGTCGACGATACCGAAAGCTTCGGCCTGGACGACGACGACTGGGTCACGGCGCGCCCGTCCGGCGAGCGCCAGGATCTGTATTTCTTCGGTTACGGGCACGACTACCCGGCGGCCCTGGCCGATTTCGCGGCGATCGCCGGGCCGCAGCCGATGCCCCCACGGTTCGTGTTCGGCTACTGGTGGTCGCGTTACTGGAATTACTCGGACCAGGAGCTGCGTACGCTGGGTGCGCGCTTCGTCAAGGAACGCATTCCTCTGGATGTGCTGGTGCTGGATATGGACTGGCACACCACGCCCGGCCTGTCGTTGCGCCCGGGACACGAGGAAAAGGATGTCTTCGGCGAACAGTCCGGCTGGACCGGCTACACCTTCAACCGCAGCCTGTTTCCGGATCCGGTCGCGTTCATGCAGTGGGCGCATGGCCAGAAGCTGCGCGTGACGCTCAACCTGCACCCGGCCTCGGGGGTGATGCCGCACGAGGAAAAGTACCAGGCGATGGCCGATGCGCTGTCGTGGGATACCTCCACGCAGGCGCCCATCCCCTTCGAGGGCACGTCGCGTTCGTACGTGCGCGCCCTGTTCGACACGGTACTGCACCCGCTGGAGCGCGAGGGTGTGGACTTCTGGTGGCTCGACTGGCAGCAGTGGCCCGAGTCGAAAGCCCATCCGGGCCTTTCAAACACCTGGTGGCTCAACCACGTGTTCTTTACCCAGATGCAGCGGGAGGGCGACCGGCGCGGGCTGATCTACCATCGCTGGGGTGGTCTGGGTAACCACCGTTATCCGATCGGTTTTTCCGGCGACAGTGTGATCTCCTGGACCTCGCTGGCCTACCAGCCACACTTCACCGCCATGGCGTCCAACGTGCTGTATGGGTACTGGAGCCACGACATCGGCGGGCACACCTTCCACAAGCACATCCCGCGCCCGGAGCGGCACCTGGAGCCGGAGCTCTATGCGCGCTGGATGCAGCTGGGCGTGTTCAGCCCGGTGTTGCGCACGCATTCGGCCAAGGAGGCCAGCCTGCACAAGGAGCCGTGGCACTTCGGACCGCCCTATGGCGATGCCATCTTTGCGGCCATCCGCCTGCGTTACCAGTTGGCGCCGTATATCTATGCCGCCGCGCGGCAGGCCTACGAGACGGGCCTGTCTATCGTGCGGCCGATGTATTACCACTGGCCCGAGCACGAAGAGGCGTACACGCACCCCTCGCAATACATGTTCGGCAACGACCTGCTGGTCGCACCGGTGACGGTGCCCGTTGGCGCCGACGGCACCGCGCCGTTTCCGGTCTGGTTGCCGCCCGGTCGGTGGTACAGCCGTGACGGCGCCGACGTTTTCGAGGGTGGCCGCGTGCTGGCGCAGTGCTACACCCTGGAGGAAACGCCGGTGTTCGTTCGCCACGGGAGTGTCGTTCCCCTGTACCCGGAAGGCATGCGCGATCTGGCCAACGTACCGGACGAGCTGATCCTGCAGGTGTTCCCCGGCGCCGAGGGCCACACCGAACTTTACGACGACGACGGCGAGAGCCAGGGCTACCGGCGTGGCGAGTGCTCGCGCATCCGCGTGGAAAGCCGCAAGGATGCCACCTCGCACCGGTTGCACATCGCCCGCAGCGAAGGCGACTTCCCAGGCAAGCATCCGGTTCGCTCATACATCGTGCAGTTCCTCGATGCGGGCATGCCGGACAGCGTGGAGGTGGACGGTCGCGTACTGCCGTACAGCGCGCAGCCGAAGCAGGGCACGTGGCTCTTCGACACGGCGTGGTTGTGCATTCGGGTCGATCTCGGCCCGGTGAGCATGGACGAGGCGCACGAGGTGATCGCGCATGTCCGTCCTGCGCATGTGCCGACGTCGGGCCTGCTGCGACGCATGCGGCGTGCGGCCGATGCGGTGCTCTACCTCAAGCAGGTATGGGGCGACATCTCCGCGCTGCCCGACGAGGTGGACCTTGCCAGCCAGGCGTCTCGCGTACTCGCCTATGCGGTGGAGCAGGGTGACGACGCCGGGCGTGGCGATCGCTTCATGGCCGCGGTGGCCGCGTTCGAGTCCCGCTACGTGGCGCTGCCGGCGAGCGTGGCGGCGACGCCGATCGACGATACACTCAAGCGCGGCTTCGTCGACGTGCTGGGGCGCTGAGCGTGCGTCTTTGCCGCGGCCTGTGGCTGTCGCCGTTGCTGTGGGGCGCGATGGCCTCCGCAGCTGTTTTCGCGATGCAGGCGCAAGCCCAGGCGCAGCCGCCCGTGCGAGTGGGCTCCAAGGCGGACAACGAAGGCGCGGTGCTCGGCCAGATCGTGCTTCAGGTACTCCGCCATGCGGGGGTTCCGGTGGTCGATCGCACGCAGCTGGGCCCCACGTCGGTCGTGCGCCGGGCCCTGCTCAACGGCGATCTTGACGTCTATCCGGAATACACCGGCAACGCCGCTTTCTTCTTCCATCGGGAAAGCGACCCGGTCTTTCGTGACGCGGCGCAGGCGTGGGCCCTCGCCGCATCGATGGATGCGGCGGCGAATCAGCTGGTCTGGCTGCGCCCCGCGCCGGCCGACAATCACTGGGCGATCGGCGTGCGCGCCGACCTCGCCCGCACCCAGCGGCTGCGCACGCTCGACGACTTCTCGCGCTGGGTGCGTGCGGGTGGCGATGTCTACCTTGCCGGATCGGCCGAGTTTGTGGAAAGCGACGCGGCACTCCCGGCGTTCCAGTCGGCCTACGGGTTCACGCTGCGTGGCGACCAGTTGCTGGTACTGGCCGGCGGCGACACGTCCGCCACGATCAAGGCCGCGGCCGAAGGAACCTCAGGCGTCAATGCCAGCATGGTCTATTCCACCGACGGCGCACTGGCCGTCACGGGACTGGTCGTGCTCGACGATCCCAAGCATGTGGAAATGGTCTATCAACCAGCCGCTGTGGTGCGCGATGCCACGCTACGGCGCTATCCCACCATGCGAACGTCCCTGGAAGCCGCATTCAGGCCGCTGACCGTCGAGGTGTTGCGCCGGCTCAACGCGCGCACGCAGATCGATGGCGAGCAGGCATCGGCCGTGGCGGCGGATTACCTGCGCACGCAGGGCCTGTTGTGACGGTGCGGGGTGCGGCGTTGCCGGTGATCGTGCTAGCGGGAGCGGGAGCGCTTGCCGCGGTGTTCGCCGACTTCCTGCATGTGGCGCCGAACCGCCTCCTCAGCGGTCCCGCGGTCAGTCCGCACGTGTGGGCGCTCGCGGCGGTATGGCTGCTGGCGGGCGCGGTGGGCACGGTGCGTGTGCCGGGGCGCACGTTCATCACTGCGGTATTGGCGTGGGCCGGCGTGGTCGGCTTGCCGCTGCTTGCCGGCATGGACGCCCGGGCCCTGCTGGAGGGCGCCGCGACTGGCACGCGTATCCAACTGGGTACCGGGTTCTGGGTGATGTGGCTCGCGGCGGCTTTGCTGTTGCTGCACCGGCTGGCCGCGATGTCCCGGCCGGTGCGAGTGCTTGCGTGGGTCGGTGTGCCGATGGCAATGGCCGGGATGGCGATGACCGGGACGTTCGATAGCCTGGCGTTGCTGCGCGAATACGCGGCGCAACGCGCGCCGTTCGCCGAGGCCCTGCTGACGCATGTGCTGCTCGCGGCCGCCACGCTGGCGATAGCGCTGCCGATCGGTGCGCCGCTGGGCTGGTGGGCATGGCGAACGCGGCGTACCGACGGGGCGCTGGTCGGCGTGCTGGCGTTCCTGCAGACGGTGCCCTCACTGGCCTTGTTCGCCTTGTTGATCGGGCCGTTCGCGTGGCTGGCCGGCAGGTGGCCCGCGCTGGGTGCGCTGGGTTTCGGTGGCACGGGGGCCGCACCGGCGGTGTTCGCGCTGGTGCTGTATGCGCTGTTGCCGGTGGTCCGCTACACCGTGGCCGGGCTGGATGCCACGGCGGCGGACACGCGCGAGGCGGCGCGCGGCCTGGGCATGACCCGGCGTCAGGTGCTGCTGCGCGTGCAATTGCCGCTGGGCTGGCCCGTGCTGCTGGCCGGCTTGCGCATCGTGGCGGTGCAGACCGTGGGGCTGGCGGCGGTTGCCGCCCTGATCGGCGCGGGTGGGCTGGGCCGGTTCGTTTTCCTCGGCATCGGCCAGGGTGCGACGGACATGGTGCTGCTGGGTACCCTGGCCATCATCGCGCTGGCGCTGGCGGTCGACCTTTTCTTCCAATCGTTGCTCGTGCTGACGGAGCGCCCCGCATGATCGAGTTCGAGCACGTTCGCACGTCGTACGGTACGCAGGTCGTCATCGACGATCTCTCGCTGCATATCGAGGCGGGCGAGTTCTTCGTCCTGGTCGGGCCATCGGGTTCGGGCAAGTCCACGCTGCTGCGCACCGTCAACCGGCTGGAACGGGTGGATGCGGGAACGGTGCGTGTGGACGGCAAGGATGTCGCGACGGTCGACGCGGAAACGCTGCGCCGGGGCATCGGTTACGCCATCCAGTCGGTCGGCCTGTTTCCCCATCGCACCGTGGGCGAAAACATCGCCACCGTGCCGCGTCTGCTCGGTTGGAGCGATGCCGACATACGTGCGCGCGTCGGCGAACTGATCGACCTGCTGCACCTGGACGAACCCGGCATGATCGATCGTTATCCCAATACGCTTTCCGGTGGGCAGCAGCAGCGTGTCGGCGTGGCACGTGCCCTGGCCGCGCGACCCCCCGTCGTGTTGATGGACGAGCCGTTCGGCGCACTCGATCCGCTCACGCGCGAATCCCTGCAACGCAGCCTCAAGGCGATACAGCGCGACAGCGGCACCACGTTGCTGTTCGTGACGCACGACATGGACGAGGCGTTCGGCCTCGGCGACCGGATCGGCCTGATGCTGGAGGGCAGGCTCGCCCAGGTCGGCACGCCGTTGCAATTGATCCGCGAGCCGGCGGACGAGCGCGTGCGCACGTTCGTCGGCGGCGCGCGGGTGCGCCTGCGTGAACTGGCCGTGCGTTCGGTGCGCGAGGTGCTCCGCGCCGGCGAGCAAGCCAGCGGCGACGCGCTGGATATCGGTGCATCGCTGCAGGACGCGCTGGCGGCGATGCTCACGCAGGGGCGTGACTGCCTGCCGGTGGACGAGGGTGGCCGGCGGGTGGGTGTGGTGCGTCTGGGCGATCTCGTGGCACCGCTTCCGTGAGGGTGCTGTTGCCCGCCGCGGTCCTGCTGGCGTTGGTACTGGTGCTGCCGCACGCGGCGCCGTTGTTTCACGCGGCATGGCCGGCGCTGAGTCATCCGGTGTACGTGCGCACGTCGTTCGCCGTGCTGACACTTTCCCACGTGGCCCTGGTGCTCGCCGCCACCGCGGTCGCGGCAATCGCTGGGCTGAGCCTCGGTGTGCTGGTGACGCGTCCGATGGGTCGTTCGCTGCTACCCACGGTACGTGCGATGGCGGTGATCGGGCAGACGTTTCCGCCGGTGGCGGTGCTGGCCATCGCCGTGCCGCTGCTGGGCTTCGGATCGGCGCCCACCTTGCTGGCCCTGGCGTTGTACGGCGTGCTTCCGGTGCTCGGACAGACCGTCGCGGGCCTGGACAATGTACCCGCGGCTGCGCTGCATGCCGCCGACGGCATGGGTTACGGCCGCTGGCATCGCCTGCGGGAGATAGAGCTGCCGCTGGCCATGGGGCCGATCATGGCCGGCGTACGTCTGTCGGCCATCGTCGGCGTGGGAACGGCGACCATCGGGTCGACCGTCGGCGCCACGACGCTGGGCTCGCCCATTGTCGAGGGCCTGGTCGGCAACAACACCGCCTACGTGATTCAGGGTGCCCTGCTGGTCGGTGCGCTGGCACTGACCCTGGACGGTGCCCTGCAATACCTGGAGCGGCGCCTCACCCGTCCCGCCCCGACACCCGACCGCATCATGTAGGAGCGCGCGCGTGCGCGCGACATCTTTTCGCCGTGACCATCGGGCTGGCGCGCCAGCTCCGGGGTGTCGCGAAAACATGTCGCGCGCGCACGCGCGCTCCTACATGGCGTTGTCGTTGTTCAGTACGTTGCCGTTGTGCAGGGCGTTGTCGTGGTGCCGCCGCCGCCGGCGCGGTGGAACGCCGGCGGCGGTCGCTTACCAGATTTTGACGCGCTGCTTCGGATCGAGGTACAGCTTCTGCCCGGGCTTCGCCTTGAACGCGTCATACCAGGGGTCGAGGTTGCGCACCGTCTGCGCGCGGAACTCGCCGGGAGCGTGGCCATCGCCGATCACCTGGGCCCGCATCGCCGCGTCGCGGGTCTTGCTGCGCCACGACTGCGCAAAGGCGAGGAAGAAGCGCTGGTCGCCGTCCAGGCCGTCGATCACCGGGGCCGGCTTGCCGTGGAGGCTTTCCCTGTAAGCGGCATAGGCGATGGTGAGCCCGGAAAGATCGGCGATGTTCTCGCCCAGGGTCTGCTGGCCGTTGATATGTAGGCCGGGCAGCGGCTCGTACGCGTTGAACTGTTCGACCAGGCGCTGGCCCGCATCCTTGAAGTGCTTCTGGTCGGCGTCGGTCCACCAGTTGGCCAGGCGGCCCTGCGCGTCGAACTCGGCGCCGGTGTTGTCGAAGCTGTGGCTGATCTCGTGCCCGATCACGGCGCCGATCGATCCGTAGTTGGATGCGGCGTCCGCTTTCGGATCGAAGAACGGCGCTTCCAGGATGGCAGCCGGGAAGTTCAGCGCGTTCTGCAGCGGCAGGTTCACCGCGTTGACCGTCTGCGGCGTCATCCACCATTCGTCGCGGTCCACCGGCTTGCCCAGCTTGGCGACCTGATGCCGGTACTCGGCCAGTTCGGCGCGCTGGTGGTTGCCCAGCGCGTCGTCCGGATGAATCTCCAGCGTCGAGTAATCGCGCCAGGTGTCCGGGTAGCCCACGCCGACCTTGATGGTAGCGATCTTGGCCTTGGCCTTCTGCCGGGTGGCGGGTGACATCCAGGCGAGCGTGTCGACACGTGCATCGAACGCCTTCAGGATGTTCTTCACCATGTCCTGCACTTCGCTGCGCGACGACGCCGGGAAGTACTGCTTCACGTAGATCTGGCCCACGGCATCGCCCAAGTCGGTGTCGACGCGGCCGATGCCACGCTTCCAGCGCTCGCGCTGCTGCGGCGTGCCCGTGAGCACCTTGCCGTAGAAGCCGAAGGCGAGGTCGTCGTACACCTTGGGCAGCAGGCCGGACGCGTTCTCGTTGATTGTGTGGAAACGCAGCCATGCCTTCCAGGTGCCCAGCGGCTCACTGGCGACCAGCGCGGCGAACTTCGTCACCGTACCGGGCTGCCAGACGATGAAAGTCGGCTGGTCGTCGAGCGCGGCCGCCTTGAAATACGCGTTCCAGTCGATGCCGGGCGCTTTGCTGGCGAAGGCGGTGCGCGGCCACGGATTGTTCGCCTTGTGGATGTCCTCGCTGTCCACGATGGATTCCTGCGCCTGCGCGATCTTCGTTTCCAGGGCCATGACGGCCTTGGCCTTGGCGGCGGCGTCGGGCGTGCCGGACTGCTTCAGCACGGCCTCGACGTAGGCGGCGTACTTGCCACGCGTCTCGACCATGTCCTTGTCGGTTTTCAGGTAGTAATCGCGATTGGGCATGCCCAGGCCGCCCTGCAGCAGGTAAGGCATGTTGCGCGTCGGATCCTCGAGGCCCTGGGCGACGAACAGGCCCAGCAGGTGGCCGGTGTCGAGGTTGGTTGCATTGATCGGGTCGACATCGGCGCGCAGTTGGGCGCCCAGGGCCGTGGACAGGGCGGCCTTGTCACCGATCGCGTCGATCGCGTCGAGTGCCGGTTTCAGTGGGGCGAGACCGGCTTTCTCAATCGCCGCCTGGTCCATGTACGCCTTGTAGTAATCGGCGATCAGGCGCTGGTTGCTGCCCGCCGCCGGATGGCCTTCGCCCGCGGCCTTGATCAGCTCGGCGTTGCGTTTCTCGGCCTTCTCGAACACCTCGAGGAACACGCCGGTACTGGCACGGTCGGCCGGGATCTGCGCGGTCTTGCGCCAGTTGCCGTTGGCGAAGCCGTCGAAGTCGTCGCCGGGCTGCACCGAACGGTCCATGCCCTTGAGATCGACGCCCACGGGCTGCGCGGCCATCGCCGCGGCGGAAGCGAGGCCGCAGGAAATGGCGGTCGCGAGAATCCGGTGAAGGTTTGCCATGGACGAGTCCAACGAAGGAAAGGGCGCCCACCATAAACCGGGAACCGTCCCGTGTGTGCATGACGGATGGGCCAGAGCGGCAGACACCGACCCGCAGGAAAGCCCAACCGGGGTTGTGCCCTAATGATCGTCCGGCCCCGCAAGGGGGTCGGCACGGGCGGGCTGCGGGTCAACCCCGGCCTGTCCGGACCTTCCATCCATGGCTAGCAGATCTTTAGGGAGATCCACTATGAACGCACGCTTCGAACTCACGGGGCCACAGACCGATATCGCCAGCTACCCCACCTGGACCCAGGACATGGTGTCCTCTTGCGAGGATGCCCGGCGACAACTCGTCCGCCACGACATGTGGGAAGCGATGAAGACGGCGACGCTCGATCCGGTGACCACACGTAACTTCATGGTCGGTGTGTGGCCGGTCATCGAGCGGTTTCCGGGTTACATGTCGCACAGCCTGCTCAAGACGCGGTACGGCCGCAGTCCGGGCGACGACCTGGCCCGCCGGTGGCTGGTGCGCAACATCCGCGTGGAACAGAACCACGCCGAGTATTGGCTCAACTGGGCCGAGTCCGCCGGCGTGTCCCGCCAGGACGTCCTGACGGCGGAGCCGCCCAAGGGCAGCCAGGTCCTGGCCAACTGGTGCGAGGAGGTCAGCCGGGACGACTCCCTGGCCGCGGGCATTGCCGCCACCAACTACGCCGTGGAGGGGGCGACCGGCGACTGGTCGCAGATCATCTACGACAGCCAGGCCTACGCGGCGAGTCTGCCGATTTCGGGCCGCAAAGCCGGCCTCCGTTGGCTTCAGCTTCACGCGGCCTATGACGATACCCATCCATGGGAAGCGCTCGAGATCGTGTGTACCCTGCTGGGATCGAACCCCCCGGTGGACCGGATCGAGCACATCAGGGAGTGTGTGAGTCGCAGTTACGTGGGCATGAGCATCACGCTCGACCGTTGCATGGATGCGGCGGCCCCGGTTCGCACGTCGAACGTGGTTGCCGCGTAACTCGCATGTTGGGCGTCTTATAGCGCAATATCAGGTTAGTGCGAGACCCGAGGAAGCGATGCGTCGTGTAGATGCCATTCACCCCCAACCGCTGTCCCGGCGCCTCAGGCCGCTGGCCTATGCGCTCGTGGCCGTCGTGGGCCTCGTTCTCGCGTTGACGTGGGTTGCCCTGCAGACCCAGGTGACTCTCGCCGGTTTCCTCAACGGCGAGAGTCTTTGGGCCAAGGCGCAGAAACAGGCGGTGATCGACCTGGACGAATATGCCGCGCATGGCCGGCCGGGCGATCTGGCCGACTTCCGCCGCAACTTCGCCGTGCTGATGGCCGACCGCGGTTCCCGCGACGCCATTGCCAGCGGCCGTTACAGCAAGGAGGCCGTGGAAGAGGGTTTCGCCCAGGGCGGTGTCATCCCCGAGGCCATTCCTGGCATGGTCTTCATTTTTCGTCACTTCGACGGCATGCCTTATGTCCGCGAAGCCATCGCCCAGTGGCGCTCGGTGGACAGCAGCCTGGCGGAGATCGACCAGATCGCCAACCGTCTGGAGCACGCCTACGGCGGCGGTCTGCCGTCACAGCAGCTTCTGGATGACGAGCGCCGACGCATCGGTGCGCTCAACAGCTACATCGAACCGCGCGCGAAGGCCTTCTCGCTGTATATCGCCAACGGCGCCTCGTGGCTGGGGCGGGTGCTGTTCTTCACCGTGCTGGGCGTGGCGGCCCTGGCGTCACTGCTATGGCTGCGCATGGCCCAGCGGATACTCGCCAGCATCCGCGGGACCGAGGAACGCTACAGCCTGCTGTTCGACAGCGCCGCGGATGCGATCTACATGGTGGACGAGGCCTCGGGGCGCATCCTGGACGCCAACCATCGCGCCGCCGCTTGGGCCGGTTGCCAGCCCGGTGAGCTGATCGGCATCCGGCTGGCCAGCCTGTTTGTCGAGGGATCGGTGTATGCCGGGGTGGGTTCGCTGCGCAACGGCGACGGCAGCGTGCGGCCGGTGGAGACCCAGAGCAGCCTCGTCGTGTGGGGCTCGCGTCACGTATCGCAGGCTATCGTGCGGGACATTTCCGATCGGGTGGCCATGGAGCAGGAGCGCAAGATCGCCTCCGAAGCGCTGGCCAGCATTGCCGAGGGCGTCATCATCGCCGATGCCGACCGGCGGGTGACGACGGCCAACGCGGCGCACACCAAGCTCACCGGCATCCCGCTGCAGGCGTTGCGTCGCACACGCTTCGACGCGACGCGCAGCCTACCCGACGGCCGTCCGCTGCCGCAAAGCCTCTGGGACGATATCGCGGCCGGCGACAACTGGCTGGGCGAGGTGGAGAGCCGGCGCGCCGATGGCACCACCTATCCGGAGATGCTCAGCATCAGCACCATCCGCGACAGCGAAGGACGCCCGCAGCACTACGTGGCCGTCGTGTCCGACATCACCGCGCGCAAGGCCGACCGCCAGCGCCTGCAGCACATGGTCAACCACGACCCGTTGACGGGTCTGGTGACCCGCTCGGAATTCGAACGGCGCTGTGCCGAGGGCATCACGCGGGCCGCGCACCAGCGCGGGGCGGTCGCCGTGCTGTTCGTCGACCTGGATGCTTTCAAGGTGGTGAACGACAGCTACAGTCACGCCACCGGCGACGCCCTGCTGATGCGTGTGGCCGAGCGCATCCGCGCCCAGCTCGCGCCGCACGATGTTGCCGGGCGCATCGGTGGCGACGAGTTCACCGTGCTGCTCGCCGACCTGCGCTCGCGCGAGGAGGCCCTCACGGTGGCCGAGGCGATCCTTGCCGCGCTGGCCCGACCGTTCGACCTGGGCGACTACGAGCTGTTCGTCAGCGCCAGCATCGGCATTGCCGGTTACCCGCTGGACGGCAACGACGCGGTCACACTGATCGCGCATGCCGACGCGGCCATGTATGTGGCCAAGACCGAGGAACGCAACGCGCTGCGGTTCTACACGCCGAAGATGCACGCCGATGCACGACGCCGCCTCAAGCTCGCTTCCGAACTGCGCCAGGCGCTGTCACGCAAGGAATTCGTGCTGGTGTTCCAGCCCAGCGTGGAAATGAAAACCGGACGCATCGTGGCGGTGGAAGCCCTTATACGCTGGCGCCACCCCGACCGCGGCAACGTGCCGCCGGACGAGTTCATTCCCATCGCGGAAAGCCTGGGCCTGATCCGCCAGATCGACCATTGGGTGCTGGGTGCCGCGTGTGCGCAGCTGAAACGTTGGGACGATGCCCACATGCCGTCGCTGCGCATGGCGGTGAACGTGTCCGCAAGTTCCTTCGGTCATCCGGACTTCCTGCCGGCCGTTAGCGAGGCGCTGTGCACGGCCGGCATCGCGCCGGAGCGGCTGCTGGTGGAATTGACCGAAAGCGCGATCCTGCGCCTGGGTGAAGACACCGAGCGCTCGATGCAGTCGTTGCACGACCTGGGCGTGGGCGTGGCCATCGACGACTTCGGTACCGGCTATTCGTCGCTGGCCTACCTCAAGCTGCCCGCGGTGGCATATCTCAAGATCGACCGTTCGTTCGTCACCGGCCTGCCGGACAACGGCAACGATGTGGCGATCACCGAGGCGATGGTGGCCATCGCGCGCAGCCTCGACCTGCATACCATCGCCGAAGGCATCGAGACCGAGGCACAGCACGAATTCCTGCTGCGTGCCGGTTGCCAGGAAGGGCAGGGCTTTCTTTATTCGCGACCGCTGCCGCCCGACGAGATCGAACGGCTGCTGGCGCCGAACAAGGCGGCCGGCGGCAAACGACTGTCACTGGTGCCGCCGCGCAGGGCATGATCGATCCGGGGCTTCGCATCGGTATGACCCGGCCCCATGTACAACGGTCGACGTACCCGCGCTAAGGATGCCCCGTGCCCCACGATTCCCTCGTTTTCCTGTTCGACGTCGACAACACGCTGCTCGACAACGACCGCTTCGGCGCCGACCTCGCGGCGCGCCTCGAGCACGCCGTCGGTGTCGACGGCCGCGACCGTTACAACGCCATCGACAAGGAGATCCGCAGCCAGGTCGGCTACGCGGACTACCTCGGCACGCTGCAGCGGCTGCGCGGCAACGACGGCGCCACGCCGTACATGGACCTCGCCTTCTTCCTCCTCGATTACCCCTTCGACGATCGTCGTTTCACCGGCGCGCTGGAGGCCGTGGACCATGTACGCACAATGGGACGGCCGGTGATCATGTCCGACGGCGACACGGTGTTCCAGCCGCGGAAGATTCGCCGCGCCGGCCTGTGGGACGCCTTCCGCGGCGACGTGCTGATCTACGTGCACAAGGAGGACATGCTCGACGACATGCAACGTCGCTACCCGGCCGACCATTACGTCATGGTCGACGACAAGCCGCGCATCCTCGTGGCGATGAAGAAGCTCATGGGCGAAAAGGTCACGACCGTCTTCGTCAGGCAGGGCCACTACGCGGCGGCCGCTGGCGCGGACCTCGAAGCCACCCCGCCGGATATCACGATCGACGCCATCGGCGACCTGGCCTCGATGCCCGCCGAGAGGTTTTCCCGCGCCACCTGACCCGCCAGGATCGCCATGACCTTGCATCCAGCGGGGGGGGGGGCATCCGGCGCGGGTGGGTGGGTAGGAGCGCACGCACGTGCGCGAACCCTCAGCACCGAACCAAGGCGAATGAAGCCAAACGTCTAAACGAGCCAGCGTTTCCGTGCATCCGACGTGCGCTCGTCAGACGCCCCAAACCGCCCGCATCCCGCATGAGTACGGCATCGTTCGTGAGGATTCGCGCACGTGCGTGCGCTCCTACAACGACGAACCGATGTCCCCACCTCCCCACCTCCCTATGCCCTTCACCCCGCGTCGAACGCGCCGCGTATCCACTCCGCGGTATCGCTTTCGAAGGCCAGCACGTCGAAGCGACAGGGACGATGGGCATCGTGCGGATGCCAGCCCAGCCACAGGTGCGCGGCGCTGATCAGCTTGCGGCGCTTGGCGGCGGTGACCGAGGCCGCGGCGCCGCCGAAGCGGGCATTGCGTCGGTAGCGCACCTCGACGAAGACCAGGATGGGGCCTTCGCGCATGATCAGGTCGATCTCGCCATGGCGGCAGAGGAAGTTGGCCTGCACCAGTCGCAGGCCGCTGGCTCGCAGAAACGACAACGCCGCGCCCTCGAAACGATCTCCGGTGGCGCGGCGCGGTGTGGCGGTCTTCGTTGGTGCGGTCACGCGAACCTCCCGGTTCGCGCCGGCGGGATCAGGCCCCGCCGCTTTCCACGCTGGGGGCCGTGGCCGGCGCTTCGAGCTCCAGGCTACCCGCGACCGGACGGGCCACGCCGTCGGCGAAGCGCGCCCAGATGAGTACGCGCCGTACCCGGCCGAACTCATCCGCCACCAGCTGGCCCGTCGCGCCCGGCAGGTAGCTGCCCGGGTGGCCGCGCATCCAGTCGATGTAGGGCACCAGGCCCCAGGCGTCCATGCCGAAGGCGAACAGGCGTGCGGTGACGCCGCGCGTTGCCGGAATGGCGTTGCTCAGCTCGCTGCGCCGGGCGAGGCCCGGCTGGGCATCGAACAGCCACGGCGCGTCGCAGAATTCCACGCCTTCCAGGTCGCGATCCGCGGTCGGATCGTCGCTGCCCCCATAGACATGGGAGGTGGCGAAAACGGGCAGGGTGTTCTTGGCCAGGCGCAGCTGCGGGATCAGCAGGCGTGCCTGGGGCGGCTTCATGCTGATGAAGACGCCGCTGGTGTCGGGGTCCTGGCCGACCGGCTCGGACAGCTGCGAGGCGAAGTCGATGCTGCCGGAGTCGAGCGTGATCTGGGCCGCCAGCGTGCCGCCGCGTGCTTGCCACTCGGCCTTGAAGGCGTTGCCGGCACGACGGGCGAAATCGTCCGTCGACACGATGACGGTAGCCGTCTTCATGCCACGGTCCGCCATGTGGTCGGCTACCTGCGCGCCTTCGGTCTCCGGGATCAGGCCGAACTCGTTCGCGCCCGACGGTGGCAGGTTCTTGTTGTCGTTGGGATAGTTCAGCGTGAGCATCGGCGCGGGCAACGCGCCCTTGGCGAAGATGGCCGACACGCCGTCACGGTTGAGCGGGCCGACGACGAAGCGCGCGCCCTCGGCCACGGCCTTGTCGTAGGCAGCCACTGCGTGCGCGGCGTCGTTGCCCGAGTCGTACACGGCAACCTCCGGACGCGCGGCACCGGTGCGACCGGCATCCACGTAGTTGGTAAAGAAGCCGTCCCGGATGGCGGCGCCGGCACCGGCGAGCGGGCCGCTCAGCGGCAGTAGCAGGGCCACCTTGCCGGGCACCTTATAGCCTTCCCGCACGCCTTTATCGCCGCTGACCGTGCCCACGGCCTGGTCGAGCACGGCCGGCGAGCGGGACACGCTGCCGAGTTGCGACTGCGCTTCCACCACCCACGGCTTCATGGGGTCGTTGGCGGACAGGGTGGCGCTGCGGTCGGCCAGCGGCTGCGCGCCCAGGCCGGTAAGCAGGGCGAGGATCTGCTGGCGGTTCTGCTCGCGGTCGATGCCGCGCAACTGGCCGTCCAGCTCCACCCGGGTCTGCGCCGCGCTCCACGGGTCGTTCGACGCGGCCTGCGCACGCGCGCGAAGCTCGGCCAGCCGCTGCGCGACCTGCGGCGATACGCGGGTGGCGGGCTTGCCGGTCAGCGACAGCGCCGTGGCCGGATCATTGTTTTTCAGGGCGATTTCGGCGCGCAGCGCGTCCAGTCGCAGCGAGTCTTCGCCTTCCAGTCGCGGGCGACGGATATCGGCCACGATGGGGGCGGCCCGATCCAGCGCGCCCTCCTGGCGGTACGACTCGGCGGCCAGCAGCTTGTAGTAATCGCGGCGATCGCCGTCCTGCGCGGCCAGGGCGAGGTAGGCCTGGGCGGCCTGGTCGAACTGGCCCTTGATGTACATGGCCTGCGCCGCCTGCGTCGCCTCACCCGAAGGGGCGGCACCCTGTGGCTGGACGCCGCCCTGGGTTACGCAGCCGGCCAGGCCGGCGCAGATCAGGAGGCCGAGGATCGAGGCACGAATCGGTCGCATCGCTAGTGAGTCCTTGATGGGCACGTCGGCCCCCTGGCGGCGCCGAAACGACCGGATGATAGCCCATCGCCCCGCGAGGCCCGCGTGAGGCAGGACGAGGCTTACGTCCCGTAGAGCGCCTTGCGTGGCGCGCCGGTGATGGCGGCGGCGAGCTTGGCCGCCCGGGCGGGCGGCAGTTCGTCCTTCAGGATGGCGAAGACACGCAGTCCCTCGGCCAGGCGCTCGTCTTCGCCGGCCTCGCGACCGGCCACCATCACCACGAACTCGCCACGTTGCTGGTTCGGGTCGGCCGCCACGCGCTCGACCAGCGCCGCCAGCGGGCCGTCCAGCACCGTTTCGAACATCTTGGTCAGCTCGCGCGCAACGACGGCCTCGCGGTCGGCACCGAACGCCTCCCGCATGTCTTCCAGGGATTCGAGGATGCGATGCGACGACTCGTAGAAGATGAGCGTGCGCGACTCACCCGTAAGCTCGGCGAGGCGCGCCCGTCGGGCACCGGCTTTGGCTGCCAGAAACCCCTCGAAGACGAAGCGGTCGCTGGGCAGGCCGGCCACCGACAGCGCGGCGATCACGGCGCTGGGGCCGGGCACAGGGCTGACCCTCAATCCCGCAGCGCGGGCGGCACGCACCAGGCGGAAGCCCGGGTCGCTGATCAGGGGCGTGCCCGCATCGGAGACCAGCGCCACGTCGTCCCCGGCTCGCATGCGTTCGACGAGGCCGTCGACGGCGGTGCGCTCGTTGTGGTCGTGCAGGGCCACCAGTGGCGTGTCGATGCCGAGGTGCTGCAAGAGCGGGCGGGTGTGCCGGGTGTCTTCCGCGGCGATGACCTTCACCCGCCGCAGCGTCTCGATGGCGCGGGCGGCGATATCGTCGCGGTGACCGATGGGGGTGGCGACGACATGGAGCGTGCCGGGGCGGGGCTGGGTCATCGGTGCATCCGGTGGGCGTGGCTGGGCATTGTAGAAGTGGATTTGGTGGTGTGGGGGGTTAGAGCTTTGGAGCCCTAGAGCCCTAGAGCCCTAGAGCCCTAGAGCAAGAGCCGGCGGGTGCCACCCTCGTGGCCACGCCTGCGGCGACCCGCTAAGGAAGGGCCGCTCCGCGGCCGTTTATCTATTCCCCTTCGGGGCGGGTCGGGCTTCGCCCGGGGATTTTCGATTCGCCATCCGGTGATCTCAATTGGTCGATGCAACACCGTAGTCTGATCAGGACGGAGGTGGGCATCATGAGCAGAACAGTCAGACTTTGGCGGCATTTGTCATCGGCGGACCGTGAAAGAATCTGGGCAGACTGGCAAGCGGGCGTGGCGCCCGCGTCCATCGCTCGTTCGCTTCAGCGGCACCCTTCGGCAATCCACTACGTCCTGGGTCAACGAGGCGGATTTGCCCCGGCCCCGCTTAAGCGGGCCGCTCGAGCCTTGCAGTTGACCGACCGAGAGGAAATTTCCCGAGGCTTGTGCCAGGGCCATTCCCTGCGTCAGATCGCCCAAGACCTAGGGCGGGCGCCGTCCAGCATCAGCCGTGAAGTGGCGCGCAATGGAGGTTGTGACGGCTATCGTGCCGCCGCCGCTGAGCAACAGGCCTGGGCTCGGGCCAAGCGACCGAAGGCATGCTTGCTGACCGGTCATGGCCGGCTTCGTCGCGTGGTGGCCAACAAACTGGCCCATCGCTGGGCGCCCCAGCAGATCAGTGGATGGCTTGCCCGACGCTATCCAGACGACCAAAGTATGCGGGTGTCACACGAGACTATCTATCGAAGCCTGTTCATCCAGAGCCGAGGAGTGCTTAAAAAGCAGCTCTTGGCCCAGCTGCGTACCCGCCGGGCGGTACGCTATCCACAGGCCCAAGGACGCCACGGCAAGGGTCGAAAGATTGACCGCCCTCTGACGGCGGAGGCTCTGACGATTAGGGAGCGCCCCGCCGAGGCGGATGATCGGGCGGTACCCGGTCACTGGGAAGGCGACCTCCTGGCCGGTACCGTCAACTCACATATCGTCACCATTGTTGAGCGGCGGTCACGCTTTGTAATGCTTATAAAAATCCCTTCGCGAGACAGCGCGACAGTGGTTGATGCCATCGCAAAACACATGCGCACGTTACCCGCCGAGTTGAAGCGCTCGTTAACTTGGGATCGTGGCGCGGAGATGTCTCGGCACCAACGCTTCAAGCTGGCAACGGACCTTCAGGTTTACTTCTGTGATCCGCATAGCCCGTGGCAGCGCGGATCAAACGAGAACACCAACGGCCTGCTTCGCCAGTACTTCCCCAAGGGCCAGGACGTAAGCCACTACACCCAGGCCCAGCTTAACGCCGTGGCCAAGGAGCTTAACCAGCGACCCCGACAGACTCTGGACTTCCAGACTCCTGCCGAGGTACTCAATCAAAGTGTTGCATCGACCGATTGAGATCACCCCATGGCTCAGCGAAAATGGCCGGCCGTCCTGGCCGGCCCCCTTCGGGCCTTGTCCGTTCGAAGCCCTCGCCTGCGGCTACCGGCCCCGAGGGTGGCACCCGCCGGCTCTTTCACGGACTGAGGTTGCGTGTGGGAAAAGCTAAGAGCCAGGTTTCGCTTCGTTGTTGGGAACGCTCGCTTGCCTGATGCGCACGGTATCAGCCGCCTTGGGTGGTGTTGAGGGTTCGCGCACACGCGTGCGCTCCTACACACAGCCGGTGGATCAGACGTTGAATAGACCGACCCTACCTCCGGCGTAGGAGCGCACGATGTGCGCGAACAACCAACAAAGCGCTGACGCCGTACCCCGACCGCTACTCGTTCACCCCACGCGCTGCTCGCCCAACACGCCACCTCAGTTTGAGGAAGAGCCGGCGGGTAGCCCCCTCGGTGCCGGTAGCCGCAGGCGAGGGCTTCGAACGGAGAAAGCCCGAAGGGGGCCGGCCAGGACGGCCGGCCGTTTCCGCTGAGACAGGAGGTCGAATCGGAAACCTCCGTTCGAAGCCCGACCCGGGCCCGAAGGGCAATAGACAAACGGCCGCGGAGCGGCCCTTCCCTTTCGGGTCGCCGCAGGCGTGGCACCGAGGGGGCTACCCGCCGGCTCTTGCTCCACGGCCCAAGGCCCAACGCGATGCCAAAGGCGAGCCCCAAGCCATCGCCGATCTCGCGTTATGCCGTACAATCTGCCCTGGAGTCGGCCGGACAGTCGCGTCGCGCCTTCGGGCGTATCGAGGAAAGTCCGGGCTCCATAGGGCAGGGTGCCAGGTAATTCCTGGGCAGCGTGAGCTGACGGCCAGTGCAACAGAGAGCAGACCGCCGATGGCCCCGCAAGGGGATCAGGTAAGGGTGAAAGGGTGCGGTAAGAGCGCACCGCGTGCGGGGACAACGTCGCATGGCACGGTAAACCCCACCCGGAGCAAGACCAAATAAGGGGACTATGACGTTGCCCGCGTCGTCCCCGGGTAGGTTGCTGGAGCCTGGCGGTGACGCCAGGCCGAGAAGAATGACTGTCGCGTCGCAAGGCGTACAGAACCCGGCTTACAGGCCGACTCCTTCTCTTCTTGTGACGGCGCCGTCTCGCGACGGCGCCGTTTTTGCGTGTGGAATACGGGTGAGTGCCGTCGTCACATCGGTGGAGGCCGGGTTGAGTGAACGTGAGTTCAGCCCCGCCGCCCATTTCACGCGACACACACACCGTAAATCACGGTGTGAATCGCAAAAAACTCCAATGATTCAACCACCTCCCGCCCCTTCCTCATAAACGGCTGGAATTGGTCATGAACCTGCCCTTTCTCCTTGATTCACAAGAAAAATTTCCTTGACAGTCTCAGGTGCCGAGACTATCGTGGGGCCCAGTGTGAAATCGTGGGTTTCGGTGGGGCGGCCAGTAGACAATGTTCCAAGGTGAGACAGCCATCACGATCGACGACAAGGGTCGTCTGACGATCCCGACCTCGTATCGGGATCTGGTGGCCGACGCCTGTGCGAACCGTCTGGTGATTACCTACAACCCCTTCGATGCCGGTTGCCTCTGGATCTTTCCGTACGCGGAGTGGGAACAGGTGCGCGACCAGGTCAACGCGCTGCCCAGCGTCAAGGCCGTCCATCGCGCGTTGCAGATGAAGCTGGTGGGTGCCGCGTCCATCGTCGAACCCGACGGGGCCGCACGCATCCTCCTTCCATCCAGTCAGCGGGCGGCGGCGGGGCTGGAGAAAAAAGCCGTCCTGCTGGGCATGGGCAACAAGTTCGAGCTTTGGAGCGAACAGGCCCACCTCGCGAAGATCCGCCAGACCATCGGCGAAGAAGACATCAGCGATGACATGGCGGAACTGCGGTTGTGACGACGAACTAATTCGAGGTGCTGGTGGAACGGGAGCGGGATGTGGCGATGGCGGGGCGCGATGTGCACATCCCGGTGATGCTCGACGAAGCGGTGGAGGGCCTCGCCTTGCGCGGGAACGGACGCTATCTGGATGGGACGTTCGGTCGCGGGGGCCATGCCTCGGCGATCCTTGCCCGTCTCTCCGCCGAGGGCCGCCTGTTCCTGATGGATCGTGACCCGTCGGCGATCGCCGTGGCCGAAGCCGGCCTGGCTACCGATCCGCGCGTCGCGCTGCGCCATGACAACTTCGCCACCATGGGCGAATGGCCAGAGCTGGCGGAAGGCCTCGACGGTATCTTGCTCGATCTCGGCGTGTCCTCGCCGCAGCTGGACGATCGCAGCCGCGGCTTCAGCTTCATGGCCGACGCGCCGTTGGACATGCGCATGGATACCACGCGCGGCATCAGCGCCGCCGACTTCCTTGCCGAGGCCTCTGAATTCGATATCGCCGACGTGCTCTGGCGCTTCGGCGAGGAGCGCTTCAGCCGCCGCATCGCCAAGGTGATCGTCGAGCGCCGCGCCACCGCCCCCATCACGCGCACCGCGGAACTGGCTGAACTGGTCGCCGGTTGCGTCGGTCGCCGCGAGCCGGGGAAAAATCCCGCCACGCGCACGTTCCAGGCCCTGCGAATCCGGGTCAACGCCGAGCTGGATTCCGTCGAGCGTGGCCTGGAGGCCGCCCTCGAACTGCTCACCATCGGTGGCCGCCTTGCCGTGATCAGCTTCCATTCGCTGGAAGATCGCACGGTGAAGCAGTTCATCCGCTCGCACGAAGGCCGTGTGCAGGGCAGCCGTCGCGGCCCGCCGACCGAAGCGAAGCTGGCCCGCCTGAAATCGGTCGGCAAGGCGATCTTTCCCTCCGACGCCGAAGTGGCCGCGAATCCGCGTTCGCGTTCCGCCGTGCTGCGCGTCGCGGAGAAGCTTGCATGAAGGTCTTCGGCGCCATCTGCCTCTCCCTCCTGCTGCTGGCGGTCATCGCCAGCGCCATCGGGGTGGTGTGGACGCGCCACGAAAGCCGCGTGCTGTTCGTCGAACTGTCGCGGCTGCAAAGCCAGAAGGACGACCTGGGCGTGGAGTACGGTCGCCTCGAACTGGAGCAGGCCACCTACGCCGAGCCCAGCCGCATCGATGCCGACGCGCGCGGCAAGCTCGGCATGTTCACGCCGAAGCCGCAGGACATCCAGCTGGTGCGTCGATGAAGGCCCGCTACGGCAAGCCCGTCGTGCCCAGCCGCCGTCGCGGTCAGGGCCCCAGCCCGCGCAAGCGCATGACCGTGATCGTCGCGCTGTTGTGCGTGGCCGCCTCCGGCCTGGTGGTGCGCGCGTTCGACCTGCAGGTGGTCCGCAAGCAGTTCTACCAGGACCAGGGCGATGCGCGCTTCCTGCGCGAGATGCCCATCGCCGTGTCGCGCGGCACCATCTTCGATCGCAACGGCGAGCCGTTGGCCGTGTCCACGCCGGTCGCCTCGATCTGGGCCAATCCGCCGGAAGTGCTGGAGAACGCCGACCGCATTCCCGAGCTGGCCAAGGCGCTGCATGTCGACGCCGACGACCTGAAGCAGAAGATCGAGCAGCGCGCGGACAAGGAATTCATGTACATCGCCCGCCAGCTGCGCCCGGAAGACGCGCAGGCGATCGTCGACCTGAAGATCCCCGGCATTTCGTCGCAGCGCGAATACCGTCGTTACTACCCGTCGGGCGCGGTGAACAGCCACATCCTCGGCTTCACCAACATCGACGACCACGGCCAGGAAGGCCTGGAACTGGCCTTCGACGAATGGCTGTCGGGCAAGCCCGGCGCCAAGCGGGTCATCCGCGATCGCATGGGTCATGTGGTGGAAGACGTCGAGCTGGTGCGCGAGCCGCAGCCGGGTCGCGACATCACGTTGTCCATCGACCGCCGCATCCAGTATCTGGCGTACAGTGCGTTGAAGGATGCGCTGGACAAGAACAAGGCAGACTCCGGCTCGATCGTGGTGATGGACGTCCATACCGGCGAAGTGCTGGGCATGGCCAACCTGCCGTCGTTCAACCCCAATGCCGTGCGCGGTAGCTCCCCGGGCGACCGCCGCAACCGCGCCGTCACCGACGTGGTCGAGCCGGGTTCGACGATGAAGGCCTTCACCATGGCCGCTGCGCTCACCAGCGGCAAGTACACGCCCACCTCGCCGATGATCGAGACCTCGCCGGGCACCTGGATGATGGGCGGGCACCCCGTGCGCGACACGCATAACTGGGGCACACTGACGCCCACCGGCGTCATCACCAAATCATCCAATGTCGGCGCCGCCAAGATCGCGATGACGCTCGACACCGATTTCCTCTACTCCATGTGGAAATCGTTCGGCATCGGCAACAGCACGGGCAGCGGATTTCCCGGTGAAGCGGCGGGCTACCTGCCCGTCAGCCGCACCTGGAAGCCAATCGAAAAGTCGCGCATGGCCTACGGCTACAACCTGAGCGTGACGCCGCTGCAGCTGGCCACCGGCTACGCGGCGATCGCCAACGGTGGTGCGCTGCGTGCACCCAGCTTCATCAAGGGCGCGGACAACCCGCCCAACCAGGTGATCACCCCCGAGGTGGCGCACGAACTGGTCCGCATGCTGGAAACCGTGCTGCAGCCGGGCGGCACCGGCTACGGTTTCGCCTCCGTCGCCAACTACAGCGTGGCCGGCAAGACCGGTACGTCGCACAAGTTCTCCGTGGGCGGGTATTTCGCGAAGAACTACATCTCGCTCTTCGTCGGCATGATCCCGGCGAGCAATCCGCGCCTGGTCACCGTGGTGGTCATCAACGACCCGCAGGGTGGCCATTACTACGGCGGTTCGGTGGCCGGCCCCGCGTTCGCCCAGGTGATGGAAGGCGCGGTGCGCCTGCTCGATATCCCGCCGGACAACGTGGGTCGCTGGTATGTCGGGGGCCCCAGCCAGGGCGGCCTGATCGGCACGGCCAATGCGCCGCCGCCGCAGGCGGACGACAGCGCGGCGGAAGAGGTGGTGCCGTGACCCTCGCCCTTACCGACCTGCTCCGCGATATCGCCGACGCCCCAGGCGCCGGCGATATCGTCGTGTCCGGCCTCTCGCTGGATTCGCGCGAGGTGACGGCCGGCCAGGCCTTCGTCGCCCTGCGCGGCGGCAAGGGCCATGGCATCGACTTCGCCGCGACGGCCGTGGCGCAGGGGGCCGCCGTCGTGCTGGCCGAGCCGCCGTTCGCTGCGGTGGAGCCCGGCGTGCCGGTGATCGCCGTCGATGGCCTGCGCAACAAGGCCGGTGCGCTTGCCGCCCGGTTCCATGGCGACCCGTCGGCCGCGCTCGACGTCGTCGGCGTGACCGGCACCAACGGCAAGACCTCCACGGTACAGCTGATCGCGCAAGCGCTGGCGTTCCTCGGTCGCAAGCCGGCCACCATCGGCACGCTCGGCGCCGGCCTGCACGGCGCGATCGCCGAGGGCGAACGGACAACGCCCGACGCTATCAGCATGCAGACGCGCCTGGCCGAATTCCGCGACGCCGGTGCCACGCACGTGGCGATGGAAGTCTCCTCGCACGCGCTGGAGCAGGGGCGCGTCAACGCCGTGGCGTTCGACATCGCCGTGTTCACCAACCTCACCCGCGACCACCTGGATTACCACGGCACGATGGAAGCGTATGGCGCGGCGAAGGCCCGCCTGTTCGCGTTCCCGGGCCTTTCCGCCGCGGTGGTCAACATCGACGATCCGTTCGGCGCGAAGCTGGCCAAGGGCCTGCCAGAAGGTGTGGTCCGGCTGCGCACGTCCATGGCCACCGACAGCACCGCGAAGGATGCCGAGGTACGCGCGGACATCGTGGTCACCTCGGCCAAGGGCCTGTCGTTCAACCTGGATACGCCTTGGGGCATGCGCACGGTGCGCAGCGGCCTGCTGGGCCGGTTCAACGTGGCCAACCTGCTCGCCGTCGCTGCCGTGCTCGGCGCGCTGGGCGAACCGTTCGAGCGTATCCACGCCGCGCTGGAATCCCTGCAGCCGGTGAACGGACGCATGAGCCGTCTTGGCGGCGACGGGCGCAAGCCGCTGGTGGTCGTGGATTACTCGCACACGCCCGATGCCCTCAAGCAGGCGCTGCTGGCGCTGCGTTCGCATACCAAGGGCAAGCTGATCTGCGTGTTCGGCGCCGGCGGCGACCGCGACCAGGGCAAGCGCCCGCTCATGGCCGCCATTGCCGAGCGCCTGGCCGATGTGGTGATCGTCACCGACGACAACCCGCGCACCGAGGACGGCGACGCCATCGTCGCCCAGATCGTGGCCGGCTTCGCCCATCCCGATACCGCGATGGTGGAGCGCGACCGCGCCCAGGCTATCGCTCTGGCGCTGGCCGATGCAAAGGCCGACGACGTCGTGCTCATCGCCGGCAAGGGTCACGAAACCTATCAGGAAGGCCCGGACGGCAAGCGGCCGTTCGACGACTTCGCCGTCGCCCGCGAGGCGATGGAATCCGGCAAGAAAGGAGCCCGCGCATGATGCGCCTGTCCGCCGTCGCCCTCTGGACCCGCGGCCGCCTGCATGGCGCCGATGTCGAGGTGAGCGGCTTCTCGATCGATACCCGTACGCTGAAGGCCGGCGACCTGTTCGTGGCGCTGCCCGGCGAGCGCGTGGACGCGCACGATTTCGTGGCCGCCGCAGCGGCGCGCGGTGCCGTCGCCGCGCTGGTCACCCGTCCGGTCGACGCGTCGATCCCCCAGGTGATCGTCGACGACACCCAGGCCGCCCTGGGCGACCTGGCCAGCGCCGCGCGTGCCAACAGCCATGTCCGTGTCGTCGGCATCACCGGTTCCAACGGCAAGACCACGGTGAAGACGCTCACGGCATCGATCCTCTCGCGCCACGGCCGCACGCACGTCAACGCAGGCAACTTCAACAACGAGATCGGCATGCCGCTGACCTTGCTGGCGATGCCCGAAGGCACCCAGTACGCGGTGCTGGAGATGGGCGCCGGCAAGCCGGGCGACATCGAGTACCTGGCCGCCATCGCGCGCCCGGATATCGGCCTGGTCACCTCCATCGCACCCGCGCACCTGGAGCGGATGGGCACGCTGGAAGGCGTGGCCGAGACCAAGGGCGCGCTGTACCAGATGCTGTCGGCCGATGGCGTGGCGATCATCAACGCGGACGACGAGCGCTTCGGTGGGTTGTTCACCAACCTGGCCGGTGCGCGCCGGGTGCTGCGTTATGCGCTGAACCATCGCGCGGACATCGGTGCGGATATCGTCGAGGAACGCATCGACGGCACCCATTTCGTGCTGTCCACGCCGCACGGCGACGGTGATGTTCACCTCCCGCTGCCCGGGCGGCACAACGTGGCCAATGCGCTGGCAGCCGCGGCGATTGCCATCGCGCTGGACGTGCCGGTGGCCCGCATCGTTGAAGGCCTGGAGCAGGTGCCGCCCGTGGCCGGGCGCCTCCAGCGTGAACCGATGGCGGGTGGCTGGACGCTCATCGACGACAGCTACAACGCCAACCCCGGTTCCGCCGCCGCCGCGATCGACACGCTGGCGCTGGCCCAGGGCGAGCGCTGGCTGGTGCTCGGCGACATGGCCGAGCTGGGCCCGGACGCACTGGCACTGCACGCCGGCATCGGCGATCTCGCGCACCGCCGCGGCATCGAACGCCTGCTCGCCACGGGTGCCAAGAGCGCGGCGGCCGTCGAGGCGTTCGGTGCGGGCGCACAGCATTTCGCTACGCAGGAGGCGCTGATCGAGGCGGCCTGCGTGCAGGTTCACGAGGGCGTTACCTGCCTCGTGAAGGGGTCACGTTCCTCCGGCATGGACCGGGTCGTGGCGGCGATGAAGAAATACGCTGAAGGAGCCTCCGATGCTGCTTGAACTGGCGGAATGGATGGCTCGGCACTTCACGTCCGTGCATCTTTTCCAGTACATCACCTTTCGCGCGATCATGGCCGCGCTCACCGCGCTGTCGGTCTCGCTGCTGCTGGGTCCGTTGCTGATCCGCAAGCTGGCCGCGCTGAAGGCAGGGCAGGTGGTGCGCAGCGACGGTCCGCAGACGCACCTGTCCAAGGCCGGTACGCCGACCATGGGCGGCCTGCTGATCCTGTTCGCCGTAGGCATCGCCACGCTGCTGTGGGCCGACCTGTCCAATCGCTACGTGTGGGTGGTGCTCGCCGTGACGCTGCTGTTCGGCGTGATCGGTTTCTACGACGACTACCGCAAGCTGGTGCTGAAGGACAGCCGCGGGCTGGCCAGCCGCTGGAAATACTTCTGGCAGTCGGTGTTCGGCCTGGGTGCCGCGGTGTTCCTCTATCAGACCCACCAGTTGCCGGCGGAAACCGCCCTGTACGTGCCGCTGTTCAAGCAGGTGGCGATCCCGCTCGGCCTGCTGTTCATCGTGGTGGGCTATTTCATCATCGTCGGGTTCTCCAACGCGGTGAACCTCACCGACGGCCTGGACGGGCTGGCGATCATGCCGAGCGTGCTCGTGTCCGGTGCGCTGGGCATCTTCGCTTACCTCGCCGGCAACAAGCTGTTTTCCGAATATCTCGGTATCCCCGCCATCCCGGGCGCCGGCGAGCTGGCCATCTTCTGCAGCGCGTTGTCCGGGGCCGGCCTCGGCTTCCTCTGGTTCAACACGTATCCGGCCCAGGTGTTCATGGGCGACGTGGGCGCGCTGGCCATCGGCGCGGCGCTCGGCTGCGTGGCGCTGATCGTGCGCCAGGAAATCGTGTTGCTGGTGATGGGTGGCGTGTTCGTCATGGAAACCGCTTCGGTGATGCTCCAGGTCGGCAGCTTCAAGTTGCGCGGCAAGCGCATCTTCCGCATGGCGCCCATCCACCATCACTTCGAATTGAAGGGCTGGCCCGAGCCGCGGGTCATCGTCCGTTTCTGGATCATCAGCGTCGTGCTGGTGCTCATCGGTCTCGCCACGTTGAAGGTGCGCTAAGCGATCATGTTCGGCTTCGGAAACAAACAGGCCAAACGCCGTCAGGGCCCCCGCGGGAGCTTCGATCTCCCGTTGCTCCTGGCCGCGCTCGCCCTGGCGACGCTGGGCGTGATCATGGTCACGTCCAGCTCGATCGCGGTGGCCGATGGCTCGCACCAGGGTGCCTTCTACTACCTCAAGCGCCACCTCGTGTTCCTCGTGCTGGGCGGCTGCCTGGCCGCGGCCGCCATGCGCACGGAACTGAAGGTGCTGGAAAAGCACAGCTTCCTGCTGCTGCTGTTCGGCGTCATCATGCTGCTGATGGTGTTCCTGCCCGTGTTCGGCATGCGCATCAACGGCGCGCGCCGCTGGGTGAACCTGCTGGTGACCAGCTTCCAGCCCGTGGAAGCGGTGAAGCTGATCCTGGTCGGCTACCTGTCCAGTTACCTGGTCCGTCATCGCGAAGGCGTCGAATACGACCTCTTCGGTGTGGTCAAGCCGGTGGGCGTGGCGGGCCTGATCGTGCTGCTGCTGCTCGCCCAGCCCGACTTCGGTTCGGCCGCGCTCGTGGTCGCCACCACGGTGGGCATGGTGTGGCTGGCCGGCGCGCGCATGCGCAACCTGCTGGTGCTGGCGACGCCGCTGGTGCCGGCACTGATCTACGCGGCCACCGCCGAGGATTACCGCATCAAGCGCCTGACGTCCTTCCTCGATCCGTGGAAGGATCCGTTCAACGACGGTTTCCAGCTGACCCAGGCACTGATCGCCGTGGGTCGTGGCGAGTGGACCGGCGTCGGCCTGGGTTCCAGCGTGCAGAAGCTGTTCTACCTGCCCGAGGCGCATACCGACTTCATTCTTGCCGTGCTGGCCGAAGAACTGGGCCTGGCCGGCATCGTCACGGTGATCTTCCTCTACATCGTGCTGGTGGGCCGCGGCCTGTACATGGGCCTCAAGGGCGTCGAGCTCGGCCAGCGCTTCTCCGGTTACGTGGCCTACGGCATCTCGCTGATGCTGGGCTTCCAGGCCATGGTGTCCATCGGCGTGAACCTGGGCGTGCTGCCGACCAAGGGCCTGACCCTGCCGCTGATCAGCTCCGGCGGCTCGTCGGTGCTGATGACCTGCGCCATGGTCGGCGTGCTGCTGCGCGCCACCTTCGAGATCAACCGCGCGGAAGACGCGCGACAGACCGCCGTGCGCCTGCCGGCCAACGCCGTGCCGGATTCAGCGGCGTTCGGCGGTGCGGCATGACGCGCCCGGTGCTGATCATGGCCGGCGGTACCGGCGGCCATATCTTCCCCGGCCTGGCCGTGGCCGACGAACTGCGTTCGCGCGGCATGCCCGTGGCTTGGCTGGGTGCCGAAGGCGGCATGGAAACCCGCGTGGTGCCCGCGCACGGCCTGGACCTGCACACCATTGCCGTGGGCGGCTTGCGTGGCAAGGGCCTGAAGACACGCCTCATGGCCCCGGTGATGCTGGTGCGAGCACTGTTCGCGTCGCTTGCGTTGCTGCGTCGCCTGCGTCCGGCCTGCGTGCTGTCGATGGGCGGCTACGTGGCCGGACCGGCCGGCGTGGCCGCGCGCCTCGCGGGCATCCCGCTGGTGGTGCACGAGCAGAACGCCGTGGCCGGTTTCACCAATCGCAAGCTGGCTGGTTTCGCGCGCAAAGTACTGACCGGTTTCCCCAACGTACTGCCCAACGGCGAGTGGGTCGGCAACCCGGTGCGTTCACGCATCGCGGCGTTGTCGCCGCCCGAGCTGCGCATGACCGGTCGTACGGGCCGTCCGCGTCTGCTAGTGCTGGGCGGCAGCCTCGGTGCGCGCACGCTGAATATGGCCGTGCCTGCGGCACTGGCCGAGCTTCGCCGGATGGCCGATAACGGTCAGGGCGACCGGCTGGAGCCGGAAGTGGTGCACCAGACCGGCGAGCGCGGCCTCGAAGACGCCCGTGCCGCCTACGCCCAAGCCGGTATCGCCGCCAACATCGTCGCCTTCATCGACGACATGGCCGGTGCGTACGAGTGGGCCGACGTCGTCGTCTGCCGCGCCGGCGCACTGACCGTGGCCGAACTCTGCGCGGCCGGCCTCGAAGCGCTGCTGGTGCCTTTTCCGCATGCCGTGGACGATCACCAGACCGCCAATGCGCGGGCGATGGTCGATGCCGGCGGTGCACGGCTGGTGGCGGACGCTACCCTTGCACAGAGCGGTGCGCGCGACATGCTCGCCCACCTGCTATCCGACATGCTGGCCGATCGCCGGCAGATCCTTTCCGCGGCCATCGCGTCCCGCACGCTGGCCAAGCCCGACGCCGCATCCACGATTGCCCGTCATTGCATGGAGGTTTCCGCATGACGCCCGGTCGTTTGCGCGCCCACGACGATTTCATGACCTCGTTCCGCCGTGTCCACTTCATCGGCGTGGGCGGCGTCGGCATGAGCGGCATCGCCGAGGTGCTGTCCAACCTCGGTTACAGCGTGTCCGGCTCCGATCGCGCGCCCTCGGCCACCACCGAACGCCTGGCCGGGCTTGGCGTCACGGTGTGCATCGGTCACGAGGCGGCCAACATCGACGGCGTGGATGTGGTCGTCACCTCCAGCGCCATCCGCCAGGACAATCCCGAACTGGTCGCCGCGCTCGCCGCGCGCATCCCTGTGGTGCCGCGTGCGGAAATGCTCGGCGAGCTGATGCGTTTTCGTCGTGGCATCGCCATCGCGGGTACGCACGGCAAGACCACCACCACCAGCCTGGTCGCCAGTGTGCTGGCCGAGGCCGACTACGATCCGACCTTCGTGATCGGTGGTCAGCTCAATGCCGCCGGTGCCAATGCGCGCCTGGGCACGGGCCAGTACCTCGTGGCCGAAGCGGACGAATCGGACGGTTCGTTCCTCATGCTGTCGCCGGTGATGGCGGTGGTCACCAACATCGATGCCGATCATCTCGAGAACTACCAGGGCGATTTCGCGCTGGTGAAGAAGGCCTTCAGCGATTTCCTGCATCGCCTGCCGTTCTATGGCATGGCGGTGCTGTGCATCGACGACGAGGAAACCGCGAAGCTGGCGCAGGACACCTCGCGCCGCGTGATGACCTACGGCGTGGACAACGCCAGTGCCGACGTCACGGCCACCCACGTCCGCCAGATCGGTTTCGAGATGCACTTCGACCTGCACCTTCCAGGCATGGACGGTACGCTGCCGGTGACTCTCAACCTGCCTGGCCGGCATAACGTGCAGAACGCGTTGGCCGCGGCCGCCGTCGGCTGGCAGCTCGGCGTGGAGGCTGAAGCGATCGCGCACGCGCTGGCACGTTTCGAAGGCGTGGGACGCCGCTTCCACCGGCGCGGCGAGATCGCGCTGGATAGCGGCAGCGCCTTGCTCGTGGACGATTACGGCCACCATCCGCGCGAGCTGGCCGCGGTGTTCGCCGCCGCCCGCGGCGGCTGGGCCGATCGTCGCCTGGTCGTAGCCTTCCAGCCGCACCGCTACAGCCGTACGCGCGACCTGCTCGACGATTTCGCCAACGTGCTGGCCGAGGTCGACGTGCTGGTGCTGACCGAGGTGTACCCGGCGGGCGAGGCGCCCATTCCGGGCGCCGACGGCAAGGCACTGGCCCGCGCGATCCGTGCCCGCGGCAAGACCGACCCGGTGCTGGTCGACCATCCGCGCGACCTGCGCGACACGCTGTCGGCGCTCGCGCGCGACGGCGACCTGATCATGCTGCTCGGCGCCGGCGACATCGGCGCGGCGGCCATCGACCTGGCCGGTGTCGGCCACCTGAGGACTTCTCCGTGAACCGCTCCGACCGCTTCCCCCGCATCGTGAACGACGCCGCCGGTTTCGGCCGCGTGGCCGTCGTGCTGGGTGGCAATTCCGCCGAGCGCGAGGTGTCGCTCGACTCCGGCCGTGGCGTCCTCGAGGCGCTGCGTTCGCTCGGCGTGGATGCACACCCCATCGATGGTATTCCCGCCTTGCTGGATGCGGTGCGCGCCGGCCATTTCGCCCGCGTCTTCAATATCCTGCACGGCGCAGGCGGCGAGAACGGCGAGCTGCAGGGTGCCTTGCAGTCGCTCGGCGTGCCTTATACCGGTTCCGGCGTACTCGGTTCGGCGCTGTCGCTGGACAAGGTGCGCGCCAAGCAGGTGTGGATCGCACTCGGCCTGCCCACCCCGAAGTTCAGGGCGTTGCCACGCGGCGCGGACGTGCATGCCGCGGCCCGAGATGTCGGTTTTCCACTGATCGTGAAGCCGGCATGGGAAGGGTCCAGCGTGGGCGTCACGCGCGTGTTCGACGAAGCCGGCCTGGATGCGGCCGTCGAACTGGCCCGCCGTTACCCGGGCGACATGCTGATGGAAACACTGATCGAGGGCGACGGCAACGAAGGTGGGGAGTTCACCGTCGGTATCCTGGGTCGCGAAGTGCTGCCCACGATCAAGATCGTGCCCAAGGGCGAGTATTACGACTACAACGCCAAGTACGTGGCCGAAGACACGCAGTACCTCGTGCCCGGCCTGTCCGGTGACGCGGAAGAAGCGATGCGCGCGCTCGCGCTGCAGGCTTTCGACGCGCTGGACTGCTTCGGCTGGGGTCGCGTGGATGTCATGCGCGACCGCCATGGCAAGAACTGGCTGCTCGAGGTGAACACCGCGCCGGGCATGACCTCGCATTCGCTGGTGCCCAAGGCGGCCGCCGTCGCCGGGCTGAGCTATGCCGAACTTTGCTGGCGCGTGCTGGAAACCTCGATGGAACGGGAGGCGGCCCGCGCATGAGGGGTTCAGCCGCCACGCGTCTGGTTGCCTGGGGCATCGCCATCACGTTGGTGGTGCTGCCCGTGGTCGGCGTCATGCAGGGCTGGTTCGCCGCCGGCCGCTGGCCCGTTACGCAGTTGAAGGTGGAGGCGGAGTTCGCCCATGTCAGTGCGGAGCAGATCCGCAGCGCCGTGCTGCCGAGCCTCGGCAAGGGCTTCTTCGCCACCGATCTGGAAGCCGTGCGCCACTCCATCGGCAGCCTGCCGTGGGTGGAGTCGGTGGAAGTGCGCAAGCGCTGGCCGGATACCCTGCTGGTCCGCATCTACGAACGGCAGCCGTTCGCGCGCTGGAACGAGGATCGTCTGATCAGCCGGCAGGGTCTGGTTTTCGATGCACCGGGCGCCGACCAGATGGGCGACCTGCCGCGACTGCGCGGACCGGATTCGCGACTGGCCGAGGTGGTGAGCTTCTACGCGCAGGCGCAGAAATCGTTCGAAGGCCGCACCGGCCTGTCGATCGTCGGCGTCAGCCTCAGCGAGCGTGGCAGCTGGAGCGTCACCGCGGAAAGTGGTGCGGAAATCGTGATCGGAGATCGCGAGCAGGCCGACCGTCGCCTGGCGCGGTTCCTCGATGTCTACCCCCAACTCGTCGCCGGTCGGCACGGCGGTTTCGCCTACGCCGACCTTCGTTACACCAACGGATTCGCCATCCGGTGGCCGCAGCCGGAAACCACGGCCACACCCAAGGTCGGAAGTTGAGCAGGATCATGAGAAACAAGAACGACAAACAGCTAGTCGTCGGCCTCGACATCGGAACGTCGAAGGTCGTCGCTATCGTCGGCGAGTACGAGCCGGGCGAACCGATCGAAGTGATCGGCATCGGCACGCACGTATCGCGCGGCATGAAGCGCGGCTCGGTGGTGGATATCGAGTCGACGGTGCATTCCATCCAGCGTGCGGTGGAAGAGGCCGAGCTGATGGCCGGCTGCGACATCCGCTCGGTCTACGCTTCCATCTCGGGCAGCCACCTGGAAACGCGCAACTCGCACGGTACCGCGGCCATTCGCGACCGCGAGGTCATGGCCGCGGACCTGGAGCAGGTGCTGGAAGCCGCCAGCGCGGTGGCGATCCCTGCCGACCGCAAGGTGCTCTACAAGGAATCGCAGGAATACCGTATCGACGGACAGGACGGCATCCGCCATCCGGTCGGCATGAGCGGCGTGCGCCTGGAAGCCAGCGTGCATCTGGTCACGGGTGCAGCCAGCGCGGTGCAGAACATCTCCAAGTGCATCCAGCGTTGCGGGTTGTCGGTCGACGAGCTGGTGCCGGCCGCGGTGGCCAGCGCGAAAGCGGTGCTGACCGAGGACGAGCTCGAACTCGGCGTGTGCCTTGTCGACATCGGCGCGGGTACCACCGATATCGCCATCTACACGCAGGGTGCGATTCGTTACACCAAGTCGCTGCCGGTCGGTGGTGATCAGGTGACCAACGACATCGCCTACGGTGTGCACACACCCACCGCTCACGCGGAAGAGATCAAGATCAAATACGCGTGCGCGCTTGCGCAGCTGGCGCATGCGGAAGAAACCATCCAGGTCCCCAGCGTCGGCGATCGCCCGCCGCGTCGCCTCGCACGACAGGCATTGGCCCAGTCGGTGCAGGCCCGCTACGAGGAGATCTTCGAGATGGTGCAGGACGAACTGCGCCGCTCGGGTTACGAAAGCCTCGTCGCCGCCGGCATCGTGCTGACCGGTGGCGCGTCGCGGATGGAAGGCGCACTCGAGCTTGCCGAGGAAATCTTCCACAAGATGGTGCGCGTCGGCGTGCCCCAGCATGTGTCGGGCCTGGGCGACGTGGTCTCCACGGAGCTGCATTCCACGGGCGTCGGCCTGCTGTTGCACGGGTCGCGCTCCACGGGTGCCGCTCGCCACACGCATTCCGCCGCCGGCAATGTCGGCAGCATGGTCGAGAAGTTCCGAAGCTGGTTCACCAAGAATTTCTGAGCGTCGTATCGAATTAGTCGGTGCCCGATGGAAGGGGGGCGCCGGGGCAGCAGGATGGCCCGCAACCCATGGCCGACAGGAGTCGGGCAAGGGACATAAACCAAAAAAACTAAAAGTTCTGCGGAGGACGGGAAATGTTTGAACTCATCGAAAAGCTGGCACCGAATGCGGTCATCAAGGTCATCGGCGTGGGTGGTGGTGGCGGTAACGCCGTGGCCCACATGGTCAACTCCAATATCGAAGGCGTCGAGTTCGTCGTCGCCAACACCGACGCGCAGGCGATGAAGAGCTGCGCCTCGCGCACGCATCTCCAGCTGGGCGGCAACGTCACCAAGGGCCTGGGCGCGGGCGCCAATCCGGAAGTCGGCCGCCAGGCCGCGCTGGAAGATCGCGAGCGCATCGAGGAAATGCTCGAAGGCGCGGACATGGTCTTCATCACCGCCGGCATGGGCGGTGGCACCGGCACCGGCGCAGCGCCGGTCGTCGCGCAGCTGGCCAAGGAAAAGGGCATCCTGACCGTCGCGGTCGTGACCAAGCCGTTCCCGTTCGAGGGCCGTCGTCGCATGCAGGTCGCCCTCAAGGGTATCGAGGACCTTTCGCAGCACGTCGACTCGCTGATCACCGTGCCGAACGAGAAGCTGCTTTCGGTGCTGGGTCGTGAGGTCACCCTTCTCAACGCGTTCAAGGCCGCCAACGACGTGCTCCAGGGCGCCGTGCAGGGCATTGCCGACCTGATCACGGCCCCGGGCCTGATCAACGTCGACTTCGCCGACGTGCGCACGGTCATGAGCGAGATGGGCATGGCGATGATGGGCTCCGGCACGGCACGCGGCGACGACCGCGCCCAGGCCGCCGCCGAGGCCGCGATCAACAACCCGCTGCTCGAGGACGTCAACCTGGCCGGCGCCTGCGGCATCCTGGTCAACGTCACCGCCGGTCCGAACCTGACCATGCGCGAGTTCGACGAGATCGGTCGCGTGATTCACGACTTCGCCTCGGAAGACGCGACCGTGGTGATCGGCACCTCGCTGGACCCGGAAATGCAGGACGACGTCCGCGTCACGGTGGTCGCCACCGGCCTCAACCGCGTCGGCGCCACGGCCAAGCAGCCGGTTCGCCAGCCGGTGCAGCAGCAGGTCGAAATGCGCCAGCGTCCGCGTCCGGTGGTGCTGCGCACGGGTACCGGCAACGAAGTGGTCGACTACGCGCAGTCGGACGCCGTGCCGTCGGTGCGTTCGGAGCCGGCCCCGTCGAAGAACGCCGAGCCGGCGATCGATTACCTCGACATCCCGGCTTTCCTGCGTCGCCAGGCCGACTGACGCACCACCCCAAGGCACGTTAAGGACAACGTGAGGACGACCCGGCACGACGCCGGGTTGACCGACGCTCCGCCGCCGTCCCGTCCGGGCGGCGGAGCGTCCCCGTTTCGTCGACGGAAAAGCGGACCGTATTTCAGCAGCTTGTAAATGATTGACAGGACGAACAATTCGGTCGCACGGGCGGTGAGAATCGCCTGTCCTTCATGCTGAAGGAACAGTGAAGCGACACTGGACTGTACCGTCTGGTTTGTTTATTCGCAGGTTAAGACTGTGTTAGGATGACCGCTAATTTAGGCTGCTGCCAACAAGGTTCGACCCAACATGATCAAGCAGCGCACGCTCAAGAACATCATTCGCGCCACGGGCGTCGGTCTCCATACCGGCGACAAGGTGTACATGACGCTTCGTCCGGCCGCGCCGAACACGGGTATCGTGTTCCGCCGCACCGACCTCAATCCCCCGGTCGAGCTCAAGTCCCGTCCGGAAAACGTCGGTGATACGCGTCTCTCCACCACGCTGATCCAGGGCGAGGTTCGCGTCTCGACGGTCGAGCACCTGCTCTCCGCCATGGCCGGCCTGGGCATCGACAACGCGTATGTCGACCTGTCGGCGCCGGAAGTGCCGATCATGGACGGCAGCGCCGGTCCGTTCGTTTTCCTCATCCAGTCCGCTGGTATCGAGGAGCAGGACGCGGCCAAGCGTTTCATCCGTATCAAGAAGCCGGTGATCGTCAAGGACGGTGACAAGTGGGCCAAGCTGGAGCCGTTCGACGGTTTCAAGGTCGGCTTCTCTGTCGAGTTCGACCACCCGCTCTTCAACAAGCGCAACTCGCAGGCCGAGATGGATTTCTCGACGACCTCGTTCGTCAAGGAAGTCAGCCGTGCCCGTACGTTCGGCTTCATGCGTGACATCGAAATGCTCCGTGAGCGCAACCTCACGCTGGGCGGTTCGATGGACAACGCCGTAGTGCTCGACGACTACCGCGTGTTGAACGAAGACGGCCTCCGTTACGACAACGAGTTCGTCAAGCACAAGATCCTCGACGCCATCGGCGACATCTACATGCTCGGCCACAGCCTGATCGGCGCGTACTCCGCGCACAAGTCGGGGCACGAGCTCAACAACAAGCTTCTCCGCAGCCTGATGGCCGATGCCGCGGCGTGGGAAGAAGTCAGCTTCAAGGACCCGGCCAAGGCGCCGATCTCCTACGCCCATCCCGCCCAGGCGGTTTAAGCCGAAGCCCGACGACACACAAGCGACCCGAAAAACCCGCCCGCCGAGGCGGGTTTTTCGTTTGTTCGCGCATGCGTCGTAGGAGCGCACGATGTGCGCGACATCTTTTCGCGATAAGGTTTTCGTGTGCCGTGTGCCGTGTGCCGTGTGCCGTGTGCTCTGGCGCAAGAGCCGGCGGGTAGCCCCCTCGGGGCCACGCCTGCGGCGACCCGAAAAGGAAAGGCCGCTGGCGCGGCCGTATATCTATTGCCCTTCGGGCCCGGGTCGGGCTTCGCCCGGGGATTTTCGATTCGCCATCCATGGCTCAGCGAAAATGGCCGGCCGTCCTGGCCGGCCCCGCTTCGCGGCCTTGTCCGTTCGAAGCCCTCGCCTGCGGCTACCGGCCCCGAGGGTGGCACCCGCCGGCTCTCGCTCGCAGGCCCCAGGCCCCAGGCCGAGCACGATGCCAGAGGCGCGCCAGCTTTGTAACTACAAGAACCGACCGCTATCTACACAATAAGTCACCACCGCGACTTGACCCTATGGTTCCGATAGCCGTAGGAGGATGTGAATCAGGCGTGCACCTCAGGTGCTCGCTGTGTGAATGCATGCTATAAAGTTCGCCACCTTACGGATGCGGTACGAATTACGGATTCGCACGACCGAAAGCTAAGTGGTTGATTAGTCTTCGTTGTCTGCCTGAAGAGCCAGGTAGAGGAAGAGATCCCGCAGGGTGGGATCGGACAGCGACGCCGCGGCGGACCGGAGGTGACTGGCCGCACCGGCGGAAAGCGGCTTGTGCCGGTCGGGAATGACCTCCACGGGCGGCAAGGGTGCCACTTTCACGGCGACCGAGTAGGCCTTCGCGCCCATGGCGCGTGCGGCTTCGAGGATCTGCGTCTGGTAAAGGCGCACCCGCGATGCCCAGGCCGACGATGGGGCCAGGAAGACGAGTCGGCCATCGCGCAGGTCCGCGAAGCGGATGTGGTCGCGCATGGGCGAGGGCAGGGTCGCGCGCAGCTGGCGGTCCAGTTGGTCGAGTTCGCGCGCCTTGGCGGCGAGCGACGCGACGGGTCCCACGTCCACGATGGATTTCAGTCCGCGGGTGGCATGGCGGGACGGCTTGGACGGCGGTGGCATGGGCCGATGGACTTTTCGATGTGGAACGTATGCAGATCATACTCGTGTCACGCGGTCAGAAAGGACCGAAAACGCTGGACCTCTCCTGCAGGCGCCTGCGCTGCAAGATGGCCGCTGTCGCCCTGGCCAGTGTGCTGGCCATTGCCTGCGTCGGCGCGGTGGTTGCCCTTGCCGTGGCCAGTCCCCGCGGCCGTGCCCTCGGTCATATCCAGGGTCTTCAGCAGCAGGTGGGCGACCAGGATGCCCAGATTGCACAGATCCGGCGAGACGCACAGCGAGACCTCGATGCCCTGGCCGTGAAGCTGGGCCAGTTGCAGGCCCAATCCATTCGCCTGAACGCGCTGGGCGAGCGCTTGACCCAGGTGGGCAAGCTCGACGCCGGCGAGTTCGACTTCGATGAGGTGCCGGGGCAGGGTGGTCCGGAGCCGACCGCTGCTGGCGACGCCTATACCCTGCCAGGATCGCTGGATCGCGGCATCGATCGATTATCGGGCCAGTTCGATACCCAGCAGGTCCAGCTCAAGGCACTGAGTGACATGCTCATGGATCGCCGGATCGAGTCCAGCCTGCGGCCGACGGGCATGCCGGTGAACGGCTACATCTCGTCGTACTTTGGCGGTCGCCCCGATCCTTTCAGCGGGCACAGTGCCCGGCACACGGGCATCGACATCGCCGCCCCGACGGGTACGCCGGTGACGGCGGTCGCCGAAGGCATGGTCACCTTTGCCGGTCAGCGCAGCGGCTATGGCGATGTCGTCGAAATCGACCACGGCAACGGGTACATGACCCGTTACGCCCACAACAGCGCCATCGTCGCCACCCCGGGCGAGCGGGTCAGGGTGGGCGACGTGATCGCCAAGGCCGGTTCAACGGGACGCTCCACCGGGTCCCACGTCCATTTCGAGGTCTGGTACCACGATCAGGTGGTCAATCCGCTGGCCTTCGTCCGCAGCCACCGCTGATCCGGCCTTGAATCCGTGGCGGCATGCCGCCACCCCGAGGAAAGCCAGGGGCGGGCGTAGTATGATCGTCCCTTCGTGCCGCTCGGCTTCAGGCCTTCCGGCGCCCTTTTTTTCGTTTCAGATCCGGATGATCGATGTTCAATCGTGCACTGACGAGTATTTTCGGCAGCCGTAACGAGCGTGTGCTGCGCGACCTCTCCAAGACGGTCAAGCGCATCAACGCCCTGGAGCCCGAATTCGAAACGCTTTCCGACGATGCGCTGCGCGGGAAGACCGAGGAGTTCCGCGGCAGGCTGGCTGCGGGCGAGACGCTCGACAAGCTGCTGCCCGAAGCCTTCGCGGTCACCCGCGAGGCGGCCAAGCGCGTGCTCGGTATGCGCCACTACGACGTCCAGATGATTGGCGGCATGGTGCTGCACTCGGGTCGTATCGCCGAGATGCGTACGGGTGAGGGCAAGACCCTCGTCGGCACGCTGCCGGTGTACCTGAATGCGCTGGAAGGCAAGGGCGTTCACGTGGTCACGGTGAACGACTACCTGGCGCGTCGCGACTCCGCCCAGATGGGCCGGCTGTACAACTTCCTCGGCCTCACGGTCGGCGTCGTATACCCGGGCATGGACCACGCGGACAAGCGCGAGGCCTACCAGTCGGACATCACCTACGGCACCAACAACGAGTTCGGCTTCGACTACCTGCGCGACAACATGGCGCTCAGCAAGGAGCAGCGCAACCAGCGCGGCCTGCATTACGCCATCGTCGACGAGGTGGACTCCATCCTCATCGACGAAGCCCGCACCCCGCTGATCATTTCGGGTCCGGCCGAAGATTCCCCGCAGCTGTACATCGCGGTGAACAAGATCGTGCCCCGCCTCATCCGGCAGGAAAAGGAAGAGGCCCCGGGCGACTACCTGGTCGACGAGAAACAGAAGCAGGTGCACATGTCCGAAGAGGGCATGGAGCACGCCGAGCAGCTGTTGCGCGAGGCGGGTGTCATCGAGCCGGACAGCGGTCTGTACGATTCGAAGAACCTGGCGGTGGTGCACCACCTCAACGCAGCGCTGCGCGCCAACGGCATCTACCAGCGCGACGTGGACTACATCGTGCGCGACGGCGAAGTCATCATCGTCGACGAGTTCACCGGTCGTACGCTGGCGGGTCGCCGCTGGTCCGACGGCCTTCACCAGGCGGTCGAGGCGAAGGAAGGCGTGCCCATCCAGCGCGAAAACCAAACCCTGGCGACGGTCACGTTCCAGAACCTGTTCCGCATGTACAAGAAGCTGGCCGGCATGACCGGTACGGCCGATACGGAAGCCTACGAATTCCAGACCGTCTACGGCCTGGAGGTCGTGGTCATCCCGACGCACAAGCCGATGGTGCGCGTCGACAATCCGGATTCCGTGTTCCTCGGTCCGGATGCCAAGTACAAATCGGTGATCGCCGACATCAAGTCCTGCCACGAACGCGGCCAGCCCGTGCTGGTCGGTACCGCCTCGATCGACGTATCCGAACTGGTCTCCGGCCTGCTCAGGCAGGAAGGCATCGCGCACGAAGTGCTCAACGCCAAGCAGCATGAGCGCGAGGCGCACATCGTCGCGCAGGCCGGTGCGCCGGGCGCGGTCACCATCGCCACCAACATGGCCGGTCGCGGTACCGACATCGTCCTGGGCGGCAGCCTCGAGGCGGCACTGGCCACCTTGCCCGAAGACGCCTCCGACGCCGAGCGAAAGCAGGTGCGCGAGGACTGGAAAATGCGTCACGACCAGGTGCTCGCTTCCGGCGGCCTGCACATCATCGGTACCGAGCGCCACGAATCCCGTCGTATCGACAACCAGCTGCGTGGCCGTTCGGGCCGCCAGGGCGATCCGGGCTCGTCCCGCTTCTACCTGTCGCTGCAGGACAACCTGATGCGCATCTTCGGCGGCGAGCGCATCGGCCGCTGGATGCAGATGTTCGGCATGAAGGAAGACGAGGCACTGGAGGATCGACTGATCTCCCGCCAGATCGAGAAGGTGCAGCGCAAGGTCGAGCAGCACAACTTCGATATCCGCAAGAACCTGCTGGACTTCGACGACGTCGCCAACGACCAGCGCAAGGTGATCTACGCGCAGCGCGACGAACTGCTCGAAACCGACGACATCTCCGACATGATCGGCGACATCCGCCAGGACGTCGTGGTTGCCCTGGTGCGTCGCTTCGTGCCGGCGGACAGCATCGACGACCAGTGGGACGTCGCGGGCCTCGATCGCGAGCTCGCCAGCGAACTCAACCTGCGCATCGACCTGCCGCAGTGGGTCGAGGCACAGAAGGAAGTGGACGCCGAAGGCATCCTCGAGCACGTGCGCGAGGCGGTGGACGCCCTGTTCGCGGAGAAGGAAGCCCAGATCGGCGCCGAGACCATGCGCTCGCTCGAGAAGCACGTCATGCTCTCGGTGGTCGACAACGCCTGGAAGGAGCACCTCGCCAGCATGGACTACCTGCGCCAGGGCATCTATCTGCGCGGGTATGCGCAGAAGCAGCCGAAGCAGGAGTTCAAGCGCGAGTCGTTCGAGCTCTTCTCTGAAATGCTCGACCGCATCAAGGGTGAAGTGGTACAGATGCTCGCGCGTATCCGCGTTCGCAGCGAAGACGAAGTGCTGGCGATGGAGGCGGAGCAGCAACGCGCGGCCGACGGCCAGGCGCTGCAGTTCCAGCATGCGGATGCGCAGGCCGCGGGTTTGCCCCAGGGTAACGGTCCGGCGGAGGTCGCCGCGCCGATCATGCCGTCCGTCGTCAACGACGGCCCGAAGGTTGGTCGCAACGATCCCTGCCCCTGCGGCTCGGGCAAGAAGTACAAGCATTGCCACGGCCAGCTCACCTGAAAACAGGGTGGCCCTGCCTGATAAAAACAAACCCGCCGAAAGGCGGGTTTGTTTTTATCAGGCAGTCGGTCGTTATCGGTCAGTCGCCGCCGCCCTTGGGCTTCTGCCGATGCGGCTCGGCATTCACGGTGATGTATTCCGGCTCCTCGGTGTCCAGGCGCAGGGCGGTGAGCTGTCCGCCCCAGACGCAGCCGGTGTCGATCGCATAGACGCCCAGGCCGGCGAACCGTCCCAGCGCGGACCAGTGGCCGCAGACGATCCGGGTTTCGCGGCGACGCATGCCCGGCACTTCGAACCAGGGATACATGCCCGGTTTCTGCGTGCCGGGGGTGCCCTTGCCTTCGAAGTCGATCCGACCGGTGACGTCGCAATAGCGCATGCGGGTCAGCGTATTGATGGTGGCGCGGTGGCGCTCCACACCCTGCAGGCGGTTGTTCCAGCCGGGCGGACGATTGCCGAACAGGTTTTTCAGCAGCCGCTGGTGACGCGGGCCGCCAAGCTCGCGCTCGACGTCCAGGGCAGCGCGCTGGGCCTGGCGCAGCGTCCACATGGGCGCCATGCCCGCGTGGATCATGGTCCAGCCCAGGGTCTCGTCGTGGTGCAGCAGCTTCTGCATGCGCAGCCACTCGAGCAGCACCGGGGCATCGTCGGCGAACAGCACTTCGCGCAGCTCGGGGTTGACCCGTTGCTGTGCGTCCTCGCGACGCTGGCCGATGGCGAGCAGCGAGAGATCGTGGTTGCCCAGCGTGATGATGGTGCTGTCGCGCAGCGAGTGGATGAGCCGCAGCGTGGCCAGCGACTCACCGCCGCGGTTGACCAAATCGCCGCAGAACCAGAGTTTGTCGTTCGACGGGTCGAAACGAAGCTTCTCCAGCAGGCGCTGGAGTTCGGGGTAGCAACCCTGGACATCGCCGATCGCGTAGACGGCCATCAGTCCTGTCGCTCCGTCGCGCCGTTGTCGGCGCGGGCATGCACACTATCCATGGCTTCGATCCTAGTGGAGCGTGCGTGGGATCGAAAGCACGAAGGGCGCGATCGGGGCATCGAAGTGCGTGCCGTCGTCCGCCACCATGCGGTAGCTGCCTTCCATCGTGCCGACCGAGGTCTCCAAGACGGCGCCGGAGGTGTATTCGAAGGATTCGCCGGGGCGCATCCACGGCTGCTCGCCGACCACGCCGTCGCCGCGCACTTCCTCGACCTTGCCGTTCGCATCGGTGATCACCCAGTGCCGTGTCAGCAGCTGTGCACCGGACTCGCCCGCGTTACGCAGCGTGATCGTGTAGGCGAACACGTAGCGGTTGTCCTTGGGCTGCGACTGGTCGGGAACGAAGCGGGTTTCGACCTCCACGTCGATCGTGTAGGGCTGTTTAGAGTTCATGGAGGGATTGTCGGGGACGGGAAGGGGGTGGGCAAGTATGCCCTGAACGCGCTCAGCTCGCGTTTGCCAGCTTCACGAAGTCCATCGGCGCCAGCGTTTCGGCGCGTGCACGCGGATCGATGCCGAGTTCACGGATCGTCGACTCGTCCACGATGCCCTTCAGCGTGTTGGAAAGCGTCTTGCGTCGCATCGCGAAGGCGGCCTTCACGACCGTGTGAATGCGTGCCGGATCGCCCATGGGCAACGCCTCGGGAGGGAGCGGTACCAGCCGGACCACGGCGGAGTCGACCTTCGGCGGCGGCCGGAAGGCGCCCGGCGGCACCGTGAAGAGCGGCGTCACCTTGCAGGCCAGCTGCAGCATGACGCTGAGGCGCCCGTAGACCTTGCTGCCCGGCTCGGCGGCCATGCGGTCGACGACTTCCTTCTGCAGCATGAAGTGCATGTCCTGGATGGCCGAGGCGTGGGCTACGCAGTGGAACAGGATCGGGCTGGAGATGTAGTACGGCAAGTTGCCGGCAATGCGCAGGCGCTCCGCGCCAAGTTCATGGGCCAGCGCCGTGAAATCGACCTTGAGCACGTCCGAGTGCACGATGCGTAGTTCGCCGATGGCGGCCGCTCGCGCCTGCAGGCCGGGAATGAGGTCGGTATCCAGCTCGATCGCCGTCATGCGCTTTGCCACGGCCAGCAGGGGCATTGTCATGGCGCCTTCGCCAGGTCCGATTTCGATCACTGTGTCGCCGTCCTTGGGTGCGACGGACGCGACGATGCGATCGATGTAGCGCTTATCGTGCAGGAAGTGCTGGCCGAAACTCTTCTTGGGGCGTGCGTTCATGGCGTGGCCCGATGGCGGGCGAGGTCGATGGCGAGGCGTGTGGCGGCGAGCAGGCTGGCCGGGTCCGCGCGGCCGGTGCCTGCGAGGTCTAGCGCCGTGCCGTGGTCTACCGAGGTACGGATGTAAGGCAACCCCAGCGTCACGTTGACGGTGCGGTCGAAGGCTTCACTCTTGAGCACGGGCAGGGCCTGGTCGTGATACATGGCCAGCACGGCATCGTAGTGCTCGCGCATGGCGGGAACGAAGGCCGTGTCGGCCGGCAGCGGGCCGAGCAGGATCATGCCTTCGCCGCGCAGTCGATCCAGCAACGGGATGATGGTGTCCAACTCTTCCCGGCCCATGTGGCCGCCCTCGCCCGCGTGCGGATTGAGGCCGAGCACGGCGATGCGCGGATGGGCCAGACGGAAATCCTGCACCAGTGCGCGCGACACGATGCGCAGCGTGCGTTCGATACGCGCCGCGGTGACCGCCGCGGGCACGGCGGACAGGGGCAGGTGGGTCGTGACCAGGGTGACGCGCAGTTCGGGGCTGGCCAGCATCATCACCACGTCGACGCCCGCGCGTTCGGCGAAGAACTCCGTATGGCCGCTGAAGGCGATGCCGCTCTCGTTGATGCTGGATTTCTGCACGGGGCCGGTGACCACGGCATCGAACTCGCCCATGGCACACCCGTCGGCGGCCGCGGCCAACATGTCCAGCACGTGGCGCGCGTTGCGTGGGTCGGGGTGGCCCCAGGTCTCCACGGTGCCCAGCGGCACGTGTTGCACCCGGATGTGCCCGGGCTCCCGGCTACCGATGCGCTGGCCGGTATCGTCGTCGATATGGAGGGCGACGCCGGCGGCGGCAGCCGCGCGGCTCAGTAACTGCCGGTCGGTGATAGCGACCAGATCGGCCTGGAGATCGCTGGCAGCCAGGCGGGCAACCAGCTCCGGTCCCACCCCGGCAGGCTCGCCGGCGGTGACGGCGAGCCGTGGCAGGGTGGTCGCGGTCATGTAGGTATTACGGCGTGGAGGTCGTGCTTGCCGGCTTGTCGTTCGGGTCTTTCAGCTCGGGCACGCGGATATCGACGAAGGACGTGGAACGCAGCTCACGCAGGTAGTTCTCGTAGGCTTCGTCGGCCTTGCGGTTGCCGATGGCCTGGCGGGCCTGGTCGCGCTGCAGCTGGTCGGTCAGGTCGCTCTGGCGCGAGCCCAGACGCTGTAGGACGATCCAGCCGGCATCCGTCTGGATGGGGTGCGAGACCTCGTTGTCCTTCAGCTGCTCGACCTGGGTGGCGATGGCCTGGCCCCAGGCATCCTTGGCGAACCAGCCCATGTCGCCGCCGTTGTTCGCCGTGGTGTTGTCCTTGGACTCATCCTTGGCGAGCTTGGCGAAATCTTCTTTCTTGTCCACGATGCGCGTGTAAAGGTCCTGCGCCTTCTTCTCGGCCTGCTCCGGCGTGACCAGCTCGGACGGCTTGATGAGGATCTGGCGGGCGTGGTACTCGGTGACGATCTGGCGGCCCGGGGCGCGCGTGTCGACCAGCTTCAGGATGTGGAAGCCGGTGGGGCCGCGCAGGGCGGCGGTGGTCTCACCCGGCTTGAGGGTGGCGACGGCGTCGGCGAAGGCCGGCGGCACTTCGTCCAGGCGGCGCCAGCCCAGGTCGCCGCCGTCCAGCGCGTCGGGCGCGTCGGAGAAGCGGATGGCGGCGGCGTTGAAGTCCATGCCGCCCTTGATCGCCTTGATCGCCTCGGCGGCCTTGGCTTCGGCCTGCGCGATGTCGGCGGCACCGCCATTGGCGGGGGTGCTGATGGCGATGTGCGCGAGGTGGACCTCACCGGCCTTGTAGCTCGGGCTGGCCAGCAGGTTGTTGACCTCGGCGTCGGTGACGGTGACCTGGTCGCGGACCACGTTCTCGTGCAGCTTCTGGGCGATGATCTGGTCGGACAGCTGCTGGCGGAACGCCGCGTAGCTGTAGCCGTCCTGCTCCACCGCCGCACGCAGCTGGTCGAGGCTCATCTTGTTCTGCTGGGCCACATTGGTGGCCGCCTGGTCGATGTCCTGGTCGGACACGTGGATGTTCTGGTCGTTGGCGCGCTGGACCTGCAGCTTCATCAGGATGAGGCGGTCGAGCACCTGGCGGGCCAGGACGTCCTTCGGCGGCAGCTGGCCCGGATTCGAGGCGTACTGGCGGACGATGGCGTTGATGGCCTCGTCCAGCTCGCTCTGCAGGATGACGTCTTCCTCGACCACCGCGACGATGCGGTCGATGGAACCGTTGCCGGCGGTCGCGCCCGACGCCGTCGGCTGGGCCGATGGCATCAACTGGGCATGGGCCGAGGCCATAGCCACCAGAAGGGAGGCGGCGAGCAGGGAGTACGAGAGGATCTGCTTCATCGAATAGGGAGCCCGGGGCACCTGCCCCACTTATTGATAGCCAAGGATAGCACGGCGCAGGTAGGCGCCCGATTGCGGGTTGAGCGAGCCCAAGCCCTTGAATTCCACCTCGAACATCACAGCGTTGTCCGTCTCGCGCAGGTAGTCGTGTACATAGTGGCGGCCGAGCACGCGGAAGGCGACGCAGCAGCTGTCGTACTCGATACCCACCGCGGCTTCCAGGGTCCGGTGCGAGTAGTCGAAGGTGGTGAACTGGTTTCCGCTGTAGACGTCGGGCACGATGTCCCGGCGGGCATAGACCCAGCGGGCCAGCGCGCGCCAGCGCTCCGACACAGGAAAGACCACGGATGTGTCGAATTGTTCCATCACGCCGCGGCGGTACCGGTAAGAGAAGTTGACGATGCCGTCGCCCTTGATACGGCGCTGGACCATGACCGTCGCCAGGTCGGTGTTGCGCCCGGAGTTGTAGATCATGTTCTGGTCGTTGACGTAGGTGCTGGGCTGCTTGTTCGGGTTCCACTGGTAGGAACTGTTCAGGCGCCACTTGTCGTTGAACTGAATGCCCAGCTGGGCGACGTAGTCGGACCGGCTGAAGTCGGTCGGCGCGACGCCCGGCATCTGCACCTTCTGGTCGCTGAAGTACTTGATCTGGCCGATGCTGGCCGACAGGCGCTCGACGCCGGTGTCGTCGAGCAGGCGTGTGGTCAGCGCGGCGGTCAGGTTGTTCGCATCCATCTGGCGATCGGCGCCGGAGAAGCGATTGGTGGTGAACAGCTGCCAGAAATCGAACGACATCGCGTTGGTGTCGAACGTAGGCAGGTTGGACTGGTTGCGGTACGGCACGTAGAGGTAATACAGGCGCGGCTCGAGCGTCTGCGTGTAGCTGGTGCCGAACAGGCTCGTCTGCCGGTCGAAGATCAGGCCGGCGTCGAGGCTGCTGATCGGCACCGAGCGCGACGGGCTCTGTTGCGCGAAATGGTAGTACTGGTAGTCCGAATCCAGACGGTAATCGGTGTAGCGATACTCGACGCGCGGCCGGATGAACCAGGAGGCACCCGAGAAATCGGCGGCCAGATAAGGAGCAAGGTCGAGCCGGTTGCCGTCCACCTGGCCCAGGGCACTCGCGTTCGACGGATCGAACGACGCCTTGTCGATCTTGCGGAACGCGACCGCTTCCGAATCGATGCCAACATCCAGCCAGTTGGTGAGCGGCGCCTGCACGCCGAACGTCGCACGCGGCCAGCGGCGATACGGCACTACCGAGTTCGGCAGCCCGGCGTCCACGTTCTGGTAATCGTCCGCACCCAGCGAAGCGCTCCAGTACTTGCCGCCCTTGTAGACATAGACGCTCGAGCTCAGGATGCCGACGGCCGACTGATAGAGGTCGTTGCTGAAGTCGCGGAAGTACTGGTTGTCGGACGCATGGTTGATGTTGGCGAGAAGACTGAAGCCGGCGCCGAGGTTGGTCGAGTTGGTGATCTGGACCAGGTAGCGCTGCTTGGAGCCGTCACGATCGCTGGTACCGCTCTCGTCCTGGTCCGGGCCCTTGTCGTGCGCCATGTATTGCAGGTCGAACGTGCCGTTGGAGCGCGGCAGCAGGTAGCGGAACTCCGTGCCCAGCAGGAAGCCACGGTCGCTGTAGTAGCCCGGCGTGATCGTCGCGTCGTAGTTGGGTGCGATGTTCCAGTAGTACGGCAGGTTGAGGTACATGCCCGAACGGCTGGACGAGCCGAACGTCGGATACAGGAAGCCGCTCTTGCGGCGATCGTCCAGCGGGAACGTGAAGTAGGGCAGGTAGGCGACGGGCACGTTCATGACGCGCATCGTGGCGCTGCGTGCCTCGCCGACGCCGGTTTCCTTGTTCAGGTTGATCGTCTTGGCGCGGAACTCCCACTTGCGGGAACCGATGTCGCAGGTGGAGTAGGACGCCATCTGGAAGCGGCCGTGCTGCGGGTCGATGATCTTCGCGTGGTCGGCCACGCCGTTGCCACGCGACTGCAACAGCTGGTAACGCACGTTGTACGCATCGCCGTCGTTGGGCGTGGTGGTACCCGTCATGCGGTCGGCGGAGACCAGCATGCCGGCCTCCTGGTACTTCACGTTGCCCTTGGCGTCGTAGGCCGTGGAATCGGAGTTATAGGTGACGTCGTTGGCGCGCAGCACCTGGTCGGCGCGCTCAAGGCGGACGCCGCCGGTCATGTGGTAGAGGTTGGGCTCCGGGCTTTCGACCTTGACGCCGCTGGCGTTGCCGTCGTCGATGCCCGAATGGACATCGGTCACCGCTGTGTCGCGCAGCGTGCTGTCTCTGGTGACGCCGGGCTCGTAGAAGTCGAGCATGGCGTTCGGACGGCACAACGCGTAGCTGATCGGGCGGGGCGGGCAGATGAACGAGCCCAGCGGGCAGGTCTCCGCAGGCGCCATGGCGGCGTTCGGCGTGGAGGCCCCCGGTGCGACTGGCACGGTGGACGCCACCGGTGCCACGGCGCGCGTTTCGCCCTGCGTCGGGGCGCTCTGGGCCTGCGCCTGCCAGGCAGGGGCCGAAACGATGAGGGCGACGGCGGTCGCCAGCAGGCGGCGTTTAGGCAGGATGCTGATGCGTGACGTCACGGGCTCGGTCTTATCCGGGTTACGAAAGGCGGCCAACTTAGCAGAATCCCCTATGCGGCGGCACGATGGCACGTCACCCATGAGCATGAACCCCGTCCTGAGGTGCGGCGTCGATCGCCGCTCCGGCCTCGCGAGCTTACACCGCCGGCTCAGCTACGCGGGCGGCGCACGTGTTGCCAGAGCACCTCGCCATGCCCGCTGCGCCGTGCCAGTACCCGGGCCAGGACGAAAAGAAGGTCGGAGAGCCGGTTCAGATAGCGCTGCGCCTCGGGGCGGATGGCCTCGTCGCGGGACAGGGCCACCACATCGCGCTCGGCGCGCCGGCAGACCGTCCGGGCGACGTGGCAGGTGGCGGCCGCCATGCCGCCGCCGGGCAGGATGAAATCTTTCAGTGCCGGCAGGTCGGCGTTGAAGCCGTCGAGGACGGTTTCCAGGCGGTCGATGTCCGCAGCCTGGATCATCGCCATGCCGGGGATGCACAGCTCGCCGCCCAGGTCGAACAGCTCGTGCTGGATCTGGACCAGAGCCTCGCGGACATCGTCGTCCACGCCATCGGCCGCCAGCGTCAGGCCGATCGTGCTGTTGAGTTCGTCGACGGTGCCGTAGGCGGTCACCCGTAGGGAATCCTTGCCGGTGCGGCTGCCGTCGCCGAGGCCGGTGCTGCCGTCGTCGCCGGTGCGGGTGTAGATCTTGGAGAGTCGATTGGCCATGGACACATTCTAGCCAGCGCGGCAACCCCTGCGGCAGGGGGCCACAACGCCGGCGCATTCACGCGGCGGCGGTATGATTCCGCCATGAGCCCAACACCCGAACCCATCCTCATCGTCGGCGGCGGCCTGGTCGGTGCCAGCCTCGCCATCGCGCTGGACGCGGCCGGCGTGCCCGCCGTGCTGATCGAGGCGGCCGCCCCTACCGTCGGGCAGCAGCCCAGCTACGACGAGCGCAACCTCGCCCTGGCGCGCGCCACGGTGAACGGCCTGCGTGCCATCGGCGTCTGGGCGTTCGCGGAGCATCGCGCCACGCCGATCACGCATATCCATACCAGCCGGTCCGGCGATTTCGGCAGTGTCCGCATGAGCGCCACCGACGAAGGCGTGGACGCGCTCGGCTGGACGCTGCCCGCGCGCGAACTGGGTGCGGCGCTCCTGGCCCGCCTCGACCGGTGTCGGCACCTGACCCGGCTGGCGCCTGGACGGGTGGAGCGGATACGTTCCGAAGGGAATGGCTGGGCGGTGGAAGTGGCGACGCAGGGCGGCGTACGCACCCTGCACACGTCGTTGCTGGTCGGCGCGGACGGCACGCATTCCGGGGTGCGCTCACAGCTGAGTATCGCCACCCACGAGTACGACTACGACCAGGCTCTCTTCGTCAGTACGTTCACGCCGGAGCGTGATCCGGGTGGGCGGGCCTTCGAGCGGTTTACCGACGCCGGTCCGGTGGCGGTGTTGCCGCTGGCGGATCGACGCATCGGGGTGGTCCTGACCGTCGCCGCCGATCAGGCCGACGCGGTGGCGGCCATGGACGATGCCGCCTTCTGCGCGCTGGCGCAGGAACGTTTCGGCTGGCGGCTGGGGCGATTGACGCGTCCCGGCAAGCGCTCGCCCTATCCCATTCGTCGCGTGGCGGCGTCCGCGGTCACGTCCGACCGCGCGGTGCTGGTCGGCAATGCCGCGCAGACGGTGCATCCCATCGGCGCACAGGGGTTCAACCTGGGCCTGCGCGATGCCCTGACCCTGGCCGAGTTGGTGGCCGTGGCCGACGACCCGGGCGCCTCGTCGCTGCTTGCCGAGTACGCAAGCCGCCGGACGCCGGACCGCGACGGCACCATGGCCATGAGCCACGGCCTGGTTCGTCTGGCCTGCCTCGACCAGCCCCTGCTGGGTCCCTTGCGTTCGCTGGCGATGCTGGCGCTGGATCGCGTGCCGCCGTTGCGCCATGCGCTCAGCCGTCGCGGCATGGGGTTTCGGGTGAACGCGCCGTTCGCCGTGCGCGAGCCGACGCCATGAGCGACCTCGGCATGATCCCGTCGTCGCGTCGCCGCGGCGGTCCGCTCGACGTGGCGGTCGTCGGCGGTGGCATGGCCGGTGCAGCGGCGGCGCTGGCCCTGGCCCGGGCGGGTTTCGCGGTCGCGCTCGTCGATGCGCGCGAACCGGTGGCCTGGCGTGCGGAAGACGAACTCGACCTGCGCGTGGTCGGTCTCGCCCCGTCGTCGGTGCTGCTGCTGGAGGCATTGGGCGCCTGGGCCGGCATTCGCGAGGCACGTGCCTCCGGCTACGAACACATGGCGGTCTGGGATGCCGAGACCGGCGCCGCGTTGCGTTTCGACGCCGCCGACGAGGGGCGCGACGTGCTCGGCTACATCGTCGAGAACACGCTGGTGCAGTCGGTCCTGTGGCGTGCCCTGGAAGACGCCGGTGTCCAGTGCGTCGTGCCCGCGGCGGTGGTCGGCTACACCGAGCGTGAGGATCGCGCGCAGCTCGAACTCGACGATGGCCGGCTCATCGCGGCACGCGTGGTCGTGGCCGCCGACGGCGCCGACTCGCCGCTGCGCGCCATGGTGGGAATCGACACCCACGGACACGATTACGCACAGCGTGGCGTGGTGGCGCATGTCACCACGGCGCATCCCCACGAGCGCACGGCCTGGCAGCGCTTCCTCCCCTCCGGCCCCCTAGCCCTACTGCCGCTGGGTGACGGCCGCAGTTCCATTGTCTGGACACTGCCCGATGCCGAGGCCGATCGGGTCATGGGCCTGGATGACGAGGCCTTCCGCGATGCGCTCGGTGTAGCCAGCGACTTCCGGCTCGGGCAGATCCTGTCGGTCGGTCGTCGCGCTGCGTTCCCGCTTCGCCTGCGCCTGGCCGACCGCTATCAATCCGGCCGTACCGTGCTGCTCGGCGACGCGGCGCACGCGGTGCACCCCCTCGCCGGGCAGGGCGTGAACCTCGGCCTGCGCGACGTCGAGGCCTTGCGCGATACGCTGGTCTCTGGGCGCGATGCCGGGCGTGATATCGGCGCGTCGCATGTATTGCGGCGTTACGCGCGGCGGCGCGGCAGTGCCAACGGCATCGATGCCTGGTCGTTCGATGCCTTGGGGCGGGTTTACGGCTGGACATCCCCCCCGCTGGTCGCGGCGCGTGGCCTGGGCATGCGCCTGGTGAACGCACTGGCGCCGCTCAAGCGGCCGCTGGCCAGGCACGCCGCGGGTCGCTGACCGGACGACTGGCCGTGACGCCCCCGGGGCGCCTATGCTGGGCGCTTTCCGGGGAGTGATGCCGATGCGCCGCACGCTGCTAGCCTTGTCCTTAGTGGTTCTGGGTTCCATGGACGCCGCTTCCGCGGCCATGGTCGCGCGGCCGGTCCAATGGACCGATCACGGCGTGACCTTCAAGAGTGTCCTCGTCTACGACGACGCGGTGGCCGGAAAACGGCCCGGCCTGGTCATGGTGCCGAACTGGTTCGGCGTCAACGACCGCGCCGTGGCCAAGGCCAAGGAGATCGCGGGCAAGGATTACGTCATCCTCCTGACTGACATGTACGGCGGCGATATCCGACCCACCTCGGAGGCCGAGGCCGGTGTCGCGGTGAAGCCGTTGTACGCCGACCGCACGATCATGCGCCAGCGTGTCACGCGTGCCTTCGATGAGCTGAAGGCCCAGGAAAAGAACGCGCCGATCGATCCGATGCGCCTTGCCGCCATCGGCTTCTGCTTCGGTGGCTCGGCCGTGCTGGACCTTGCGCGCACGGGCGCCGACTTGGCCGCGGTGGTGAGCTTCCACGGCCTGCTCTCCACCGACGATCCGAAGCTCGCTTCGCAGATTCATACGCACGTGCTGGCGCTCAATGGTGCGGACGACACCAACGTGCCGCCGGAGCAGCGCGCCGCGTTCGAGGCGGAGATGCGCGGCGGCAAGGTGGACTGGGCCTCGACGGATTTCGGCGGCGCCGTGCACTGCTTCACGGAGAAGGAAGCCACCTCGCCAACCGGCAATTGCCGCTACGACGACAAGGTGGCCAAGCGGGCCTACACCGCTATGCGGGCGTGGCTGAGCGAGTCGTTCGCCACGCGGAAATAATCCGTCAGAAGCGGCGTTCGACCGAGTAATCGGCGAGCGCCGCCAGTGCGTCGCGGTAAGGCGAGGCGGGCAACGCTGAAAGCGCTTCGCGCGCCGCCGTGGCATGGATCACGGCCTTCTCGTACGTGCGCTCGATCGCACCCGAATCCCGGATGGCCGACACGATGCGGTCGAGCGAGTCCAGTCCGCCGTGCTCTATGACGTGACGGAACGACTTCAACTGGTCGCCGTCGGCCACCTGCATGGCATAGATCAGGGGCAGGGTGGGCTTGCCCTCGGCGAGATCGTCGCCGATGTTCTTGCCCAGCGTTTCCGTGTCGGAGACATAGTCGAGCAGGTCGTCGGCGATCTGGAAGGCATAGCCCAATTCCAGCCCATAGCGCCGTAGCGCTGCCACCTGCGCCTCGGGCAAGCCACCCAGCACGCCGCCGAGTTCGGTCGCGGCGGCGAACAGCACGGCGGTCTTCCGTTCGATGACGGCGAGGTAGGCGGTTTCGTCCACGTCTGCATTGCCGATGTTGAGCAGCTGCAGCACCTCGCCCTCGGCGATGGTGTTGGTGGTGTCGGCCAGAATGCGCATGATCCGCATGTCGTCGAGCTCGACCATCAACTGGAACGAGCGCGAGTAGAGGAAATCGCCTACCAGGACACTGGCGGCATTGCCCCACAACGCATTGGCCGTCTTGCGTCCGCGTCGCATGTCCGACTCGTCGACGACGTCGTCGTGCAGCAGCGTGGAGGTATGGATGAATTCGACGATGGCCGCCAGCTTGGCGTGTTGCTCGCCCGCATAACCCGCCGCACGGGCCGCAAGAACGTGCAGCATCGGCCTGAGCCGTTTGCCGCCGCCGGCAATGATGTGGTCCGCAATCGCATTGATCAGGACCACATCCGAGGACAGCCGCTGGCGGATCAACGTGTCGACGTACTTCATGTCGTCGGCGGCCAGCGCACGGACGTCGGCGAAGTCGAGGGAGGTCGAGCGGGATGCTATGGAGTCCATCTATCGGGTCGCGTGCGGCAAATCAGCCCACAGTATAGGGTCTGCTACGTGGTTTCGCCGTGGATTCGGATGGGGCCCGTATAATCGTCGGTCGACGCCCCTCGCGGGTGATTCGCCCGGACCCTGTCGGTGAGCAAACTCAGTTCCCTGGAGCGGCGTAGCGCGCTGACGCTGGCGGGCGTCATCAGCCTTCGCCTGTTCGGGCTTTTCCTGATCCTGCCGGTGTTTTCCGTGTATGCGCGGGCCCTGCCGGGTGCCACGCCCTTGCTGATCGGGCTCGCCCTTGGCGTTTACGGCATCGGGCAGATGTGCCTGCAGATTCCCCTGGGTCTGCTGTCGGACCGGATCGGTCGCAAGCCGGCCATTACGCTGGGTCTGGTGGTCTTCGCGGTGGGCGGGGTCGTCGCCGTGCTTTCGCATACGTTGACCGGCATCGTGCTCGGGCGAGCCCTGCAGGGCATGGGGGCCGTCGCTGGCGCCGGGACGGCACTGGCCGCCGACCTCACCTGCGAGGCCAACCGCGGCAAGGTGATGGGCATCATCGGGGTGAGCATCGGCATGTCCTTCCTGCTCGCGCTCGTTCTCGGACCACCGCTCGAGGCGATCGCCGGTCTTCCGGGGCTGTTCGGTTTGACCTCGCTCCTGGCGGTCGCTGCCATCGTAATGCTCTGGTGGCAGGTGCCCACGCCGGCGTGTCAGGCGTTGCCGATGACGGTGACCTGGCGCACGTTGGCATCGATGTTCGTGGACACGCGCATGCTCGTCCTGAACGGATCCGTCTTCTTCCTGCATGCGTTGCTGACGGCGTCCTTCGTCGGTCTGCCCCTGCTGCTCACCGACGTGCTGCACCTGCCCGTGGCGCATCACTGGATGCTCTACCTGCCCGTGTTGACCCTGGCCGCGTTGGCCATGGGAGCGCTGCTGCCGCGGATGCGTGACATCGAGCGCGCGACCCGTGTGATCGTCGGCTGCGTCTTCGTACTCGGCCTGTCCCTGGCTGGCATGGCGTGGGGCGGCAACCACCTGGTCGTCCTTGGCGTGGCGGCTACGTTCTTCTTCGCCGCCTTCAACCTGCTCGAAGCCGCCATGCCCAGCCTGGTGTCGCGCCTGGCACCCGCCGCGCTGCGGGGTGCGGCCATGGGCGCGTACTCCACGTCGCAATTCTTCGGCGCGTTCGTCGGCGGCGCGCTGGGTGGGCTGGCACTCGGCAGACTCGGCCTTTATGGCGTGTTCGGTGGCGCGGCGGCGTTCACCCTGCTCTGGTTGCCGCTCGTGGTGTACGGGACGCGGCGCATCGCGGGTATGCCGGGCGTGGCGGCAGACGAGTCCGTCTGACGCTTTACGGTCTTCGGCTGTCATCCCCTTTTCAGAATAGCCATATCGATTCACGCAGGAACGTGCGGTCAGACTTGGCCTGCGCGTCGTATTTCGTTCGTCATGCCGCGCACCCTTCTCTCCTTCCAAGAGGTTGCCGTCCATGTACAGGAAACCCGCTTCTTCGATGTTCGTCGTATCGTTCGCGCTCGTCGCGTCCCTGCCCGCGCTGGCGCAAAACGACGGCACCCTCCAGATCACCGGACGCATCGAAGCCACCACCTGCAAGGTGGAAAACGTCATGCCCGGCACGGGAGCGGCCAGGAAGGTCGTGGCCCTCGACCGCATCAGTGCGGCAAGCCTCGCCACAGTCAACCAGACCGCGGGCGATCGCGGCTTCGTCATTCTGGTGGGCGGCAACGACGAATGCGTGGATGGCCTGAAGGCCAAGGTGCGGTTCGATCCGGCCAGCCCCTTGCTCGATCCCGTCAGCGGCCATCTCAATGTGGAGCCGGCGGCGGATGCGGCATCCAATGTGCAAGTCGATATCGCCGACAGCACGGGCAAGTCGATCAACCTCTACACGCAGGATTCCCCGAGCGTGGAGATCAAGGAGCACAAGGCGTCCATTCCTCTTATCGCCCGTTACATCAGTCTCGGCGGTGCCACGGCGGGCACGGCCAACTCGAGTGTCGGCTTCCAGATCGTCTACGACTGATGTCGCCGACCCTGCTTACAGGAGTTCCCATGCGTCTTATTCCATTGATTGTCGCCGCCAGCCTGTTCTCGCCCGGTCTGGATGCTGCCGTGGTCATCAGCGGCACGCGCATCGTCTTCCCCGCTCAACAGCGCGATGTGGCCGTCCGTATCCAGAACAAGGGTGAAGAAGCGGCGCTCGTGCAGGCGTGGATCGACGACGGCGACGAAGCGTCGACGCCGCAGAGTGCAAGGAGCCCATTCGTCATGACGCCGCCCGTGTTTCGTATCGATCCGGGCCAGGGTCATACGCTGCGTATCGTGCACGCCGGCGATACGCTCCCTACGGACCACGAGAAGCTTTACTGGCTCAATGTCCTGGAAATCCCACCGAGAGCCGAGGGCGCTACCGACCAGAACCTTCTGCAGTTCGCTTTCCGCCACCGGCTGAAACTCTTCCACCGGCCGGGCGACCTCGCCCTGCCTGTCGTGCGTGCGACGGAAAAACTGCAATGGTCGCTGGTGCGTGAGGCAGGTCGCCCTGCGGTGCAGGTGCACAACGCCTCGCCCTATGTCGTTTCATTTAACGACGTGTCGCTGCTCGCCGACGACGCGAAGGTCGGGTCCTGGTCGCTGGGCGGTGGCATGGTCGAACCCGGTGCGACAACGCGGTTTGCTTTGCCGGACACCGCGACGGCCGGGCACCACGCACGCGTGTCCTATGCGTCGATCAACGACTTCGGTGCCCTTGTCCCTGGGCAGGCCGACGCGACGCCATGAACAGGAACGGCATCCCATGGCGCGACGACGGCAACCGTGGCATGTCATCCGCCTGGTGGCGGGCATGCTTGCCATGCTGGCGCGATGGGCCCACGCCCAGGATGATAAGGCGGTCGACTTCGATGCCAGCTTTCTGCCGGGCGGTTCGGCGATGACGGTCGATCTTTCGCGATTTCGGCATGGTAACGCCGTGCTTCCCGGCGTCTACGACGTCGATCTATGGTTGAACGACGAGTGGCAGGCACGTCGCTCCATGCGCTTCGTCGAGCGTGCACCAGGAAGCGATGCCGTTCCTTGTCTGGGGCGTGCCGAACTGGAGCGTGCCGGTCTGGCGGCAACGAGTATTCCGGGCGACGACGATCCCTGCGCGCCGCTGGGCCATCGCATCCCGGGCGCGCGTACCCATCTGGACGTTGCCGAGCAGCGCCTCGACGTCGAGATTCCGCAGGCCCTGCTGGTGCGTCGGCGGCGTGGCGTCCCACCGCGCCATCAGTGGGGTCAGGGTATCGCGGCCGGGTTACTGGGCTGGCGTCTCAACATGCAGGACGCGTCGTCACGGGGAAGGCACCGGCGCTCGATGTTCCTGGCCGGCGATGCGGGGCTCAACGTCGGGCCATGGCGGTTACGGCACTCGGGTGCGATGACCGGTCGACGCTATCGCTCAACGCAGACGTTCCTCCAGCATCCTTTTGAAGCGATGGATGCGTCGTGGCGCGTAGGCGATCTCTCGCTGGCCGGTGATCTATTCGATCCACTTCGGGGTCGAGGCATCCAACTGGCCAGCGATGCCCGGATGAGCCCACGCGGCAGCATCGGCTACACGCCCGTGGTACGTGGCGTCGCCTCCAGTCGCGCGCGCATACGCATTTCCCAGGGAGGGGCGCTCCTGAGGGAGTTATCCGTGCCCGCGGGCCCCTTCGTACTCGACGATCTTCCCGCGTCCGCGCAGGGTGGTGACCTGGTCGTCGACATCGAGGAGGAACGAGGTGGCCACCGTCAGATGCGTGTGCCCTATTCGCCCATGCCGGAACTGCTGTCCGAAAGCGAGCACCGTTTCGCGGTGGCCGTCGGCCGTTCGCCATTGGCAGGTCGACGTGACGCGCCTTTGGTCCAGGCGCTCTGGCGGCAGGGCCTTTCGCACGGTGTAACGCTGTACGCGGGTCATCGCCGCGTGCGCGACAGCCGCTGGCTGGCTGCAGGTGCGGCCATCGATACACGCCACGGCGGTTTCTCTCTGGACGGCACGCACGCCAGCCGCCGCCGAGGTCGTCCCGGCGAATCCCGCTGGCGCGGTCGCTACGGCGTACGCTGGCGTGACGACAGCCTGCTCTCTGTCGGCGTCACGCAGGGCAGCACGCACGGCGGTCCGCATCGTGGCGTGCCTATACGGCCCGTAGCGCGGATGTCCCGTTTGCGACGGGCGAGGGAGCAGCGCGTCGACACGCTTTATCAACGGTCGCTCGGGGCAAACGGCAGTGCTCTAGGCGTCGGCCTGTCGCATCTCTCACGATCGGGCGACGCTTCCGTCTCGGACCTCACGCTGACATGGAGTCGCCTGTGGGCCTCCGTGGCCCTCGACCTGTCGTTCCGCCGGCGTTATCGCCGGGGTGCCTTGGGCGGCGGACCCTCGGGTGGCACGGAAGGTCAGGTCTCCGTATCGGTGCCATTGGGAGGGCGCGCTGGCCTTACCCAGGCAAGATTCGCCTGGCGTCCCGACGAACGGGGCGGTGAGTGGCAGGCCGGCGTAGCGGGAGCTACCCAGGAACCTCGTGGATGGGCCTACGCCGCGTCGATGGCTACCGGTCGTGCTCCGGGCGGGCGCTTCGATGTCTCGACATCACGCGCGTCGGGCGGCGGGGACATCGGCTTCGCCATCAGCCGGTCGACCGGTGCATCGTCCGCGTCGCTGTCCGCCTCGGGCGCAGCCATCATCCATGCGGGAGGCATGACGCTCGCTCCTCACCTGAGCGAGGCGATGGGGCTGGTCCGTGCGCGGCATGCCACGGGGGCACGGCTAACCACATCGTCGCTCGGCCAAATCGATCGCCGTGGCTATGCCGTGCTTCCCGACCTTGCCCCCTACCGCTGGAACCACGTCGACATCGACCCGACAGGTCTCCCTCTGGGCATCACATTCGCCGCCACGCAGGCGCGGGTCGTCCCCACGGCCGGGGCAGTTGTCCTGTTGCCGTTCGACACGGAAGCCCATGCCACGGTCCTGATCGCCGGGCGTATGCGCGATGGCATGCCGCTGCCGTTCGGCGCCGAGGTGATCGATAGCCAGGGCCGCTCGATGGGCTTCGTCGGGCAGGGTGGCAGGGCGCTGGTCCGCTGGGATGAAAGCCCCTCGCCCATCACCGTCCGCTGGTCCGGCGTGGGCGCCGGTGGCTGCGTCCTGAGGATGAAGTCCGTCCGACAGCAGGGCACGCTCGAACAGCACGAAGGAGATTGCCAATGACGGCGGGGAACATCGACGCGACGTCCGGCCATCGTCGCCGTCTGACACTTGCTTTGGCGGCGGCGCTGGTCTCGCCGACCCTGTGCGCCGACGACACGCTGGATTTCGAGGTCACGGGTGCCGTGACCCCGTCCTGCGTCCTCTCTAACGCCCGGCTCCGGATCGACCTGGGCAGTGTGACGATGGCCGATCTGGCCCAACCCGGGGCGACAAGTGCCTGGCGAGGCGGCTCTTTCATCGCGGTGGACTGCATCGGGGCCTCTCGGGCCACGGTCACCGTACGGGCTCCGTCCTATGCACCCGACGCACGATTCCTCGCCGTCGCCGGCGGGGCGGGCGGCGTCGCCATCGAGCTGCGCACCGGCACGGGCGAGGCCGTCCTGCCCGATGGCAAGACGGCGGTGGGGTTCGACTGGGGCCAAGGAGAGGCCAGGCTGGCCTTCGAGGCCCGCTATGTGCGCGTTGGCCCGCTGCAGGCGGGTGCCGCCGGCGCCTCGGCCGTGGTCCAGATCAGATGGGAATGAGACTGGGACCACACAACGGCCCGGCGAAGGCCCGCCATCCAGCGTTTGCGGTCATGGCGGCCATCGCCCAAACTACCCGGTCGTCCTACGATACGAATTACGAGGGAAATCCATGGCACGCGGCATAAACAAGGTCATTATCGTCGGCAACCTCGGCGCGGACCCCGAGACCCGTTACACCGGCAGCGGCACGGCGATCACTAGCCTGCGCCTGGCCACCTCGGAGGCCTGGACCGACAAGCAGAGCGGTGAGAAGCAGGAGCGGACCGAGTGGCACCGCGTGAAGCTGTTCGGCAAGCTCGCCGAGATCGCCGGCGAATACCTCAAGAAGGGCCGTCAGGTCTACATCGAGGGCTCGCTTCGCACCGACAAGTACACCGACAAGGACGGTATCGAGCGCTACTCGACCGACATCATCGCAAACGAGATGCAGATGCTCGGTGGTCAGGGCGGTGGCGAAGGTGGCGGTGGCGGTAGCTTTGCCGGCGGGCAGGGCGGTGGCGCGCGCCAGCCGTCGCGCGGCAACTTCGGCGGTGGTGGCGGTGCCGCTGCAGGTGGCGGCGGTGGTGGCCAGCAGCGTGGCGGCGGCAACTACGGCGGTGGCGGCGGTGGTCAGCAACGTGGCGGTGGCGACGACTACGGTCAGCCGCGCGGGGGCAATGCGCCTCCGCAGCGCTCGGCACCCCCGGTCAACGAAGGCTTCGACGACGACGATATCCCGTTCTAAGCCTCACTGTCCCGTTCCGAGTGTGTCACGGGCGCCCTTGTGCAGGGGCGCCCGTTTTATTTGGGGTGCCTGCTTCGTCACGTGTCCAGCGTGAGCCTGGGACACCGCACACGGGCTACATGCGGCTCACGTAACCAGATAGCACGTCAAGGCCCTCCGCGAGATCGGTGCGACCGAACCCGATGCGGAAGCGATCCGTCGGCGTGGGCGTCAAGGTCGACCGGTAGTGGGTTGCCGGCAGCAGCAGGACGCCGGCTTCTTCGACCAGCAATGCCGCAAATGCATCCACCCCCTCCGAGCCGAGATAGCGTGGATAGGCGATGCAGCCTCCGTCCGGTCGATACCACGCGAAGCGATCTCGCCACGTGGCGAAGAACGCGTCGAGCAAGGCCAGGTTCGCGTCCAGGAGACGACGCTGGCGTTCGAGGATGATGTTGCCGGCCTTGAGGGCGATGAGTGCGAGGTGTTCCGACGGGCCCGCATTGCAGATCGACGTGTAGTGCTTGTAACGCTCCATGCGCTGTAGCAGGGAACGGTCGGCACAGGCGATCCAGCCGATGCGCAGTCCTGGCAGACCATAGGCTTTCGACATCACGCCGAGCGAGACGCCACGTTCGTACACGTCGGCGGCATGGGGCAGGTGCATGCTGCCACTGGCGCCCAGCCCCCGGTAGACCTCGTCGCTGAACAGCCAGATGCCATGTCGGCGGCAGAGCGCGACCAGGGCGTCGAAGCGCTCGCGCTCGAGGATCTTGCCGGTCGGGTTGTGTGGAAAGTTGATCGACACAAGCCGCGTATTCGGCCGGATTGCTGCTGCAACGGCGTCGATGTCCAGCGACCAGTCGTCGTCGGGATCGAGGGCGATGCCGGTAACTGCGCAAATCGCGGCAGGTACGGTTTCCGCAGACTGATAGTTGGGCGTGACGACGATGGCATGGTCGCCCGGTTCCAGCAGCACGCGCATGGCTACATAGACTCCTTCCTCGGCACCCGCGAAACAGAGCACATCGGCCGCCTGACGCTGCTCGTAGGTGGCGGCGATGGCATCGCGCAGCGCGGGTTCGCCGTAGGTCTGGGTGTAGCCGAGCGAAAGCGATTCGAAGGCGACGCGATCCGCTGGCTCGGCAAGTTCCAGCAAGGCCGACAACGTCATGCTCTGTGCGTCCGATGCGGCCAGGTTATAGCGCGCGCGGAATTCCCAGCGCGAAAAATAGGTTTCCAGGCGGAAGTCGGGAAGGGCGGTCATGCGAAAATCTCCGTGCGACCGCGAACTATAAAACCTGCGGGCCGGGTTTCTCCAGCTGCCTCCCCGATGGACGGCCAAACGATCGATGGCATGCGTGCTCCCATCTCGTTAAAGTGGTGGCATGAATTCCCGCCCCGTCCCTCTCTGGCTGCCGGCCCTTGCCGTGCTCGGCTCGGTCACGTCGTTGTGCATCGGTACGTCGTTTGCGAAGACGCTGTTTCCGCTCATCGGCGCCGAAGGCACTTCGGCCCTGCGGGTGGGTTTCTCAGCGTTGGTACTCCTGGTGGTGTGGCGACCCTGGCGATGGCCGCTGAACCGGCGCGATGCGGGCTTCGTGGTCCGTTATGGCCTGACGCTCGGTGTCATGAACCTGTTGTTCTACATGGCCCTGAAGACCATTCCCTTTGGTGTGGCCGTCGCCATCGAATTCAGCGGGCCGCTGGCGGTCGCCATGATCGGTTCGCGCCGTGCGGTGGATTTTGTCTGGCTTGCCTGCGCCGTGGTCGGGCTTGCCATGCTGCTGCCGCTGGGCGGGCGGGGTACCGTCGATACGACCGGCGTGATGTTCGCCCTGGGTGCGGCGGTTTGCTGGGGCCTGTATATCGTCTTCGGTAAACAGGCCGGGCACCTGCACGCCGGCCATTCCGTGTCGCTCGGACTGGTGGCGGCGAGCCTCGTCGTCGTGCCGTTTGGCGTGATGCATGCCGGTGCGGCATTGTTCGAGCCGGGCGTGCTGGTCGCGGGCCTGGGCGTGGCGGTGATATCGAGCGCCATTCCCATGTCATTGGAGATGATGGCGTTGAAACGATTGCCGAGTGAGACCTTCGGCATCATGGTCAGCCTGGAGCCTGCCGTGGCCTCCTTGCTGGCGATGCTGCTGCTCGGCGAGATACTCGCGCTGTCGCAGTGGCTGGCCATAGGCTGCATCGTGCTGGCGTCCATCGGCAGCACCGTTACCGCGAAGCGTTCCGTGGCGGTGTCCCCCGAAGTCGTGGGGTGATGACTTTGTGGGCTGAGGCAACCTGATGCTCCGGATCGCCTTGCGGCGATCCGGAAACATGATTCACCAGACCCGTCGGATACCCAGGCTGCCCGTCACGCGGCGGTAGCCGTTGGCACCGAAGCGCGTTTCGACATCGGTCCACATCCGCCAGTGCGTGGCACGGAGGAAGGTGAGCCCCAGTTTTATGGCGTATGCATTGCGTGGCACGCCGGCGGAAAACGCGTCGTCGTCGAAGCGGGTGGCATCCAGGTGGCCCAGGCGACGCAGCCAGCTGGCCGTGAAGTAAGGCGACGCCGTGTGTCCGGACGGCGTGTGCCAGCGCGCCGCACCACGAAGACCCAGGCGTGCGGTGGCCCCGCTACCGTGTAGCGAAGCCACCTGCGTGCCGTTGGCCTCGCGATGCGCGCCACCGCTCAGGCGCATGGCCGTGACTTGCGCCTGCGGCTCGAGGTAGACATCGGTATCGGGATTGAGCGCGCGGCGCCAGCGTCGGCCTGCTTCGATGCTGGCACTGAGGTTGCCGCTGCCGTAACGCTCCATGCGCAACGCGCTGCCCTCCACGCGCTGACTGAGGTGGGCGTATTGGGTCCACCCGCGGACGTAGATGCCGTTGTCGGTGCGGATACCCGCGTACAGCCCCCCTGCCGAACCGCGGACGCGGCCTTTGGCGGCGTAACCCGTGACACGGGACCGGGCGCCTGTGTCGGCGCGGCCCGTCGATGCCATGACGCCGGCGTAACCCTCGGCATCCGAGGCGCCGCGGAGAAGGTCGGCGCCGAGGGTGAGTTCGCTCGATCCGCTGGTCGACGTGAGTTGGTCGCCGATGTCGAACGCCGTGTGTCGGCGATCGAAGCGCACCCAGACACTTTTTCGGGCATCGTCGTGCTCGTCGTCCTGGCCACCGCCGATCCCACCCTGGAACATGTCCAGCGCGGCAGTCTGGTTGGCGCGATAGGTGCCAACCTCCGGACGCAGGACGCGCGGTGTCTGCGGCAGCGGTAGCGGTGGAAGCACGTCCGCCGGTAGATCGATGTCAGGGTTTTCCGGTGTCGTCGTGACGGGGGGCTCGATCGCCGGATCGACGATGGGGTCGGGCTCGCGAGACGAGCGCAGGTACCAGTTGCCGTCGCCGGGTGCGCGAGCCGAACCCTTGTGCAGGAAATACTCGTAGGCACTGGCGACAGCGCGGCCGTCCAGTCGAAAGACCGCATCGGAGCGACCATCGATGCGGATCAGCGGAATACCGTCCACGGTCTCCGCACCGGTACCGCCAAGAGAGGTGACCGCAATGCGCCCGGAGCCGGAGGCGTTGCCCCGCACATGGATGAGATCGGCGGGTGAGCCATCGTCGCCCAGGCGCGCGCGCATGACGAAAAGGCCGTCCTGTCCGTGGTAGTCGCCCCGGATCGTCAGGTGGAGAAACGTGCCCGCGGCAGCGGGAGCGAAAGCCAGCGTGCCTTCCTGGTGGTGCAGGTTGGCGATCTCGCTGTCGGCCGTGACGTTCCACGTGCCACCGCTGTCGAGCGTGACATCGCGGACGATGGTGGTAGCGCCGGTCCAGGAGGCACGACGGCTGATGGCCAGGGACAGTCCGCTGGCCTGCGCGGAAGGCGAAGTGGATGGGCTTGCGGTGCGAATATCGCCAGAGGCTTGCGCGTTTTCGTCCAGCACCACGGTGAACGGAAGCGAGGACGCCGGATCGACATCGATCAGGCCGTGTTCGGCGCCGTCGAGGCGTGCTCCATGGGCGAAGCGTACGGTGGCGGGATCGCGAAGGCGGAGCACCGCCGTGTGCTCGCTGCCGATGGTGCCCCCGTCGACATACAGGTTGCCGCCGCCCAGCACGACGGCGCCATACGCGCCGGCACCGTGCGTCATGACCTGTGTATCGTCCGCGCGGACGGTGCCCTGACTGGTAGCAATGCCGTGTGCGGTGGCGCCGGTGGTGGTCACCGTGGCTTCGATCAGGCGGACTTCGCCTCCGCCCAGGGCCTGCACCGCGTGCGCGGAAGTGCCGGCCGTCTTGAGCGCGGTGCCGGTGAGCGAGACGAGGGGGCGGCGGCCGGCGTACTCGCCGCCCCGGGCGTTGACGGCGTACGCGCGGTCGCCGCGCGTGGATACCTCGCCGTCGATCAGCACGACCGACGAGGCGCGATCGTCCACGCCGGTCGCGCCGGCGCCCGCGGTGTCGATCCGCGTGCTTTCCAGGCGCATGTTGGCGCCGTCTGCCGTGGTGACGCCGCGCGCGTTGTCGCCGGTCGTGGTGAGTGAGGTGTCGAGCACGGTGACCGTGCCGCTTTGCTCCTGCCCGGCCAGTGCCGGCGCATAGGCTCCGTGGGTCAGGATGGTGCTGTCGGCGATGGTTGCCACTGCCTGGGCACCGATGTTGACGCCTGCCGCGCCCTCGCCCTGGGTCGTGATGGTGGCGCCCTTGCTGGCGCGCAGCGATGAGTCGGCCCCGGCGGCCTCGGCGCCGTGCGAGGTTTTTCCGGTCGTGAGAACCTGCGTACCCGCCAGCGAGAAGCTGCCGCCGTTTTCCGCGAGCACGCCGATCGACGTGTTGCCGGTGGTGGTGACGCTGCCACGGATGAACTGCCCGTCGGCGCCGTCCTGGTTGAAATAGGCGCCGCGCGCGACGCCGGCCTCCGTCACGAGGGTGACATCGCGCAGTGCGACATTCGCGCGTCGGGTACCCTGGACCCAGAGGGCCGCGGAACCACCGCCGTGGGTTTTCAGGGTGCCGCCGGTCATCTCGAACGTGCTGCCCGCTCCGCGTACCTCGACGGCGCTGGCGGAGCCACCGTAGCTTTCGAGGGTTGCCCTGCGCGCGGTGGCGCCACCACCGCCCCTTATGAGGAGCACGGATTCCGACTCCCCCTTGGTTTCGAAGGCCTCGCCCAGGATGTCGAGGATGCCGCCATCGACGACCCAGGGTGGCGGTGCCGCACCGGCGACCGGTGCCAGGACGGCACCGACCATGGCGGCGAGGTAACGCCGGCGCTGCGGCTTGCGCCGAGGGGTGCGGGAGGGGTGGGGGGTGCTCACGAGGCCTATCTCCTTGTCTGGCCATCGGCAGGGCGCCGATGGCAACTTCCAGCTGACAGAATAGGGACTGGCTTCCGAGGGGGGAACGCGATTATTCTGAAAATGTCTGCGAGCACGTCTAGCGCTGCGCCGCCGGACATCCACGCTTCATTATTGTCGTTGCATCCTAGGAGAGCCTATCTTCGGACGGTTTTATCGAGGATGCGAGTTCCAACCGCCTGCCGACGCGGCTACTCTGGGGCATGCTGCCTTCCAGGCAGGATTTCCACGACGTACCCGTTTATGTATTACACATTGAGGAGCAAAGAATCATGAAGGTCATTTCCATCGCCGCCCTGGCATTCGTCGCCGTCGCCGCCCTGTCGGGCTGCAACAAGTCGGAAGACAACGCCGCCCCCGCCGACGCCCCGGCTGCTGCCGCCACCGCACCGGCTGCCGCTCCGGCTTCGATGCCGGCCGACGCCCCGGCTGCCGCCACCACCGCACCGGCCGCCACGGCTACTGCCCCGGCTCCGGCTTCGACCGCTCCGGCCCAGTAAGTTCGTCCATCGTCGGGTTCCTTCGGGGCCTGATGAGAAAAACGCCGCTCTTCGGAGCGGCTTTTTTTTGCACGATCGTCGTGTTCGCCCCCTTGGGGCGTGGCCGTCCCGACCCGAATGCGGCACGCTAGGGCGGTTGCCTGCCGCCCTAGGACTCCGCTGCCATGACCTACCGCCCGCGCCTGCCGCGCCTGCTGGTGCTTTCGTTCGCCGTGACCGCCGGCCTGGCCCATGCCCAGACCGCACCGATGACGCCGGATATCCCGGCGAGCTTTGCCGGTCCCACTGCCGCCGACGACTTCATCAAGCGGGTGGTAGAGATCCCCATGCGCGACGGGGTCACGCTGCATACCGTGATCGTGATGCCACGTAACGCCCACCGTGCCCCCATCCTGCTGACACGCACACCGTACGACGCCGATGGCCGGACCAGCCGGGCCGACGCCAAAACGATGCGCGACGTGCTGCCGCAGGGTGACGAGGTGTTCGTCGATGCCGGCTATATCCGTGTTTTTCAGGATATCCGTGGCAAGTACGGTTCCAAGGGCGACTATGTCATGACCCGTCCGCTGCGTGGTCCGCTCAATGCATCGGCGGTGGATCACTCCACCGATGCCTACGACACCATCGACTGGCTGACGAAGAACCTGCCCGAGTCGAACGGCAAGGTCGGCATGATCGGTTCGTCCTATGAGGGTTTCACCGTCGTCATGGCGCTGGTCAACCCGCATCCGGCGCTGAAGGTGGCCGCACCCGAAAGCCCCATGGTGGATGGCTGGATGGGCGACGACTGGTTCCATTACGGCGCGTTCCGGCAGACCAACTTCGATTACATCGCCGGCCAGAACGCCAGGCGTGCCAAGGGCGAGGCCATCAGCCGGGCCGGTTACGACGACTACACCAACTTCCTGCAGGCAGGCTCCGCAGGCGATTACGCCCGTGCCGCGGGCCTCGACGCACTGCCCTACTGGCACAAGCTGAGCGAGCATCCGGCCTACGACGCGTACTGGCAGGGCCAGGCACTCGACAAGGAAATGGCGCGGCAGCCGTTGAAAGTCCCGGTGATGTGGATACAGGGCCTGTGGGACCAGGAGGACATGTGGGGGGCGATCCACAGCTATGAGGCGGTCGAACCCAAGGACCGCGCCAACAACATGAATTACCTGGTCATGGGACCGTGGCGCCACAGCCAGGTCAACTACAACGGTGCCTCGCTGGGCGCGCTGGCGTGGGACGGCGACACCGCGTTGCAGTTCCGGCGCGATGTCTTGTTGCCGTTCTTCAACCAGTACCTGCTGGACGGCGCGCCGAAGGCGAAGACGCCGCCTGTGCTGATCTACAACACCGGCGAGAACCACTGGGATCGCTTTTCGTCCTGGCCGCAGGGGAAAAAGACCCGGCCGTTGTACTTCAATGCCAATGGTAAGTTGTCATTTTCGGCGCCGACGGCCGCTGCGCCGGGTTATGACACCTATGTGTCCGACCCGGCCAAGCCGGTGCCCTACGTACCGCGCCCGGTCCATTTTGCCGATCGTCAGTCGTGGACGACATGGTTGGTCCAGGACCAGCGTTTCGTCGACGGTCGCCCGGATGTCCTGACCTACATGACCGAGCCGCTCACCGCACCCTTGCGGGTGGCAGGCGCACCCCAGGTCGACCTTTACGCCTCCACCAGCGGCACAGACAGCGATTGGGTGGTGAAGCTGATCGATGTCTATCCGGAGACCAACGCCTCCAACCCCACGATGGGCGGGTACGAACTGGCAGTGTCGATGGACATCCTGCGTGGCCGCTACCGCGAGGGATTCACCGAGGCTAAACCGCTCACGCCCGACACGCCGCTGCCCTACCGCTTCGGCCTGCCTACTGTGGATCACACCTTCCTGCCCGGACATCGGGTCATGGTCCAGGTGCAATCGTCGTGGTTCCCTCTCTACGATCGCAACCCGCAGACCTTCGTGCCGAATATCTTCTTCGCCAGGCCTGCCGATTACCGCAAGGCCACGCAGCAGGTATGGCATGCGCCGGGCAAGGCCAGCGCGATCGAGTTGCCCGTGATCGACGACGCGAACTAGGCGTTGGCGTTACCTGCACGCCATCGGGGCGATCCTCGGCGCTCATCCGCCGCCCGAGGATCGCCTGCATGGCACGCCCCATCTGGACCGGTACGTTATCGTTCGGCCTGCTCAACGTGCCGATCCGACTCATGTCGGGCGAACGTCGCAACGACCTGCATTTCCGCATGCTCGACCAGCGCAGCAATACGCCGGTGCGCTACGAGCGGGTCAATGCGGAGACCGGCGAGGAAGTGCCCTGGAAGGACATCGTCAAGGCGTTCGAATACCAGAAGGGCAGCTACGTGGTCCTCGAGGAAGAGGACATCAAGAACGCCGCCAGCGATGCCCATGAGACGGTAGAGATCGACGCCTTTGTCGATGCCGGTTCCATCGCGCCGTCGTATTTCGAGAAGCCCTACATCCTGTTGCCGGCGAAGAAGGCCGAGAAGGGTTACGTACTGCTGCGCGAAACCCTGAAGAAGACTGGCAAGATCGGGATCGCGCGTGTGGTCATCCGTACCAAGGAATACCTGGCCGCGGTGATGCCGCAGGGCGACGGCCTGGTGCTGAATATCCTGCGCTACCAGTCCGAGATCGTGGACCTGAGCGATTACGACTTGCCGGACAAGGCCGTAACGGCCTACCGCATTTCGCCCCGTGAAATCGAGATGGCTGCCGACCTCATCCAGTCCATGGCGGCGGATTGGTCGCCCGGCGATTATCGCGACGAGTTCCGCGACAAGCTGCGTGGCGCCATCGAGAAGCGGCTCAAGAGCAAGGGCGTCAGGACGACCGTGGACGACGATGACGACCATACGCCGGAGAACGCCACCACCAATGTGGTGGACTTCATGGCGCTGCTGAAGAAGAGCCTGGGCGCGAAGACGCGCACACCGGCGAAGACGACGCCAACCGAGAAGATGCCGGTGAAGAAAGCCGCCAACGGCAAGCCTGCCACGAAGAAAGCAGCGGCGAAGGGCGGGGCGAAGAAAGCGGCTCCCGCCAAAGCAGCGCCCGCCAAGGCAGCGCCCGCGAAGACGGTCGCGAAGAAGAATCCGGCACGGAAGGGGGCTTCACGTAAGGCGCCGACCAGGCGTCGGGCGGGGTGATACGGTGCGGCGATTATCGTCGCGGGTCTGGCGGGTATGGGTTGTCTTGGACGGGTGGCTTTGGGATGGGGTGTCTAGAGCCCAGGGCCTAGAGCCGTTCTGGCGGGCGGTACGGAACCGCCCGCCAGAACATGATTTGCGGCTTCCCTCGCGGTAGGGCCATTGAGGGATCGCGCACGTCGTGCGCTCCTACGCGGTTTTTTGCATGCGGCGGAGGGAGGCCATGATTTCGTAGCAGGCGCCCATGGTGTGGTAGTCCGTCTTGCCGGCGGGGCTCTTTTCGTCGTCGTATTTTTCGTTGTTGCGCTTGAGGATGCGATACCAGGCGCCGTACGTGTGATCGACGAAGTGCTGCCAGCTGTAGGCCCAGATCTTCTCGTAGGCCTCGTCGTACTTTTTCTCGCCCGTGGTTTCGAACAGCAGCTGCGCAGCGCCCAGCGATTCCGCCTGTACCCAGAAATACTTGTCGTCGTCGCAGACATCGCCCTCGGGCGAGAAACCGTAGGCGATGCCGCCGTGCTCGTTGTCCCAGGCCTTGGCCAGGGCCTCGTCGAACAGGTGCTTCGCGGTGGGCACCAGCCAGTCCTTATGCTTCGGCGTGCCCTTGGTGTAGCGATCGAGCATCATCAACAGCTTCGCCCACTCGGTCTGGTGGCCGGGCTGGAAACCCCAGGGGCGGAACAGGTGCTTGGGGTTATCGAGGTTGTATTCCCAGTCGATCGTCCAGTCGCTGTGGTAGTGCTCCCACACCAGCTTCTGCGGGGTGAGCCCGGCCTGGCGCTGGGTCATGTTCTCGGCCAGCAGCAGCGCGCGATCGAGGTAACGATCCTCCTTCGTGGCTTCCCACGCGGCGATCATGGCCTCGGTCATGTGCATGTTGGCGTTCTGGCCGCGATAGCCGGTGAAGTTCCAGTCCTTGTCCGCCTCGTCGCGGTACAGGCCGTACTCCGGCTCGAAGTAGCGCTTCTCGAGCAGGTCCCAGATCTCGCCCTGCCACGCGCGTGCCTCGTCGAAGCCGACCTTCACGCCGCAGGAATAGGCCAGCAGCATGAAGGCCAGGCCGTAGCAGTGGTTCATCTGGTCGTCGCGCTTGCCGTCGGCGATCGTCCAGGCGTAACCGCCGGTCTCCGGGTTGAGGTGCACCTTGCGCAGGTAGGTCAGGCCGTGCATGACCAGGTCCTTGTCCTCGGGCTTGTTGAACTCGAGGTAGGCCATGGCATGGTTGAAGACGAAGCGCGTGCTCGACACCAGGTGGCGATGGCCGCGGTCGTAGACCGAGCCGTCGTCCTTGAAGTACTGGAAGAAGCCGCCGGCCGGATCGACCTCGTTCGGCTTGTAGAAGGCCATTGTCTTCGCGACATGGTCGCGGAGGACGTCAACGGAATGGAAATCGGGGCGGGGGACAGTCGTCATGCGTGCTTCTCCATGAAGGCCTTCACTTCGGCCTGGTCGGGAATGGCGGTGAACGAGCCCTTGCGGGTCGCGGTGATCGCACCGCAGGCGGCGGCAAAACGGATCAGCTCGACCAGGCGGGCTTCATCGGCGATCAACGCGTCGAAGCTGGCCGGGGTGACGCCCTCGTGGTCCAGGCGCGACAGCAGGCCACCGACGAACGCATCGCCCGCAGCCGTGGTGTCCACGGCCTCGACGGCATAGCCGGACAGCTCGCCGCTTGCGGCGCGGGTAAACCAGCGCATCGGTTCACCACCGTCGGTTACCAGCAGCAGGCGGGCCTTGCCCTCCCACAGCCGGGCAAGCACGGCATCATCGGTGTCGGCGTCGGTGTGGATGAACGCGAACTCTTCGGCACTGAGCTTGATCACGTCCGCTTCGTGCAGGGTCTCCCACAGACGGGGCAACGGTGCCTCGTCCTTCGGCCACAGGGCCGGACGCAGGTTCATGTCGAAGCTGACCAGCGCACCGGCCGTGCGGGCGCGGCGCATGCCTTCGACCGTAGTCGCGGCGATCGCGGCCTCGGTGAGCGAGTTGGAGCAGACGTGGAAGATCGACAGGTCGTCGAACGCCTGGGCGCGAAAGTGCTCGGGACGGAACAGCAGGTCGGCCGCGGGCGGACGATAGAAGCTGAAGCTGCGGTCGCCCTTGTCGTCGTGCGCGACGAAGGCCAGCGCGGTGCGCGCCTCGTCGGTACGCGCGACATCGTCGGTGCCGACGCCGAGGTCGGTCAGGCTCTTGAGCAGGAAGTCGCCGAACATGTCACGGGCGAGCATGCCGGCGAAACGGGCTTTGGCGCCCAGCAGGGCGGAGGCGACCGCGACGTTGGCGGGAGCGCCACCGGCAAACGGAACGAAGGCGGGAGGCTGACCGGCGCCGCCCTGGGGCTGTGCGTGGAAATCGATCAGCGCCTCGCCGAAGCAGAGGATGGAAGACATGCGTACGCGTGTCCTTGGGGACAGGGAAGGGGAAGCACGACGGCCGGCGGGCGCCGGCCGTCGTGACGAGCGTCAACCAGCCTTGGCGGCGACCGGGACGTTGCGGATCTTCGAGCCGCTCAGGCCGTAGAACACGATGTACGCGTAGCAGATGAGCGGGATGAAGAAGGCGTGCTGCAGGCCGATGTGGTCGGCGACCGCGCCCTGGATGACCGGGATCAGCGCGCCGCCGACGATGGCCATGATCAGCAGGCTCGACGCGTTGCTGGTGAGCGGACCCATGCGCTCGATACCGAGCGAGAAGATCGTCGGGAACATGATCGAGTTGAACAGGCCGATGGCCACGATGCTGTAAACGGCCACGGTGCCGGTGGTCATCATGGTGGTGATGACGAGCAGCACGTTGATGGCGGCGAACACGGCCAGCAGGACGCGCGGCGAGAACTTGGCCAGCAGGGCCGAACCGATGAAGCGGCCGACCATCGCGCCACCCCAGTAGAAGGCGACGTGCGACGCGGCGACTTCGCCCGTCATGTTGCCGATCTCAGGCAGCTGCAGGTAGTTGATCATGAAGCTGCCGATCGAGACTTCACCACCGACGTAGAAGAAGATACCGAGCACACCGAAAAACACGTGCGGGGTCTTCAGCGCGTCCATCAGCGAGTGGTGGCCTTCGTCGGCCTTCTCGGTGGTTTCTTCCAGCTTGGGCAGGTTGAACAGATACACGCCGATCGCGATCAGCACCAGCACCACGGCCAGGCCGATGTACGGCACCTGCACGGCGCTGGCTTCGGTCGCGCGGTAGGTGACCTGCTCGGCGGCGCTGAGCTTGGCGATGTCGTCGCTGCTCTTCACGGCGTTGGACAGGATCAGCACGCCACCGAAGAACGGAGCGAGGAAGGTGCCGAACGAGTTGAGGGCCTGGGCGAGGGTGAGGCGACTGGAAGCCGTCTTCTCGGGACCCAGCAGCGCGACGTACGGGTTCGCCGCCACCTGCAGCACCGTGATGCCGGTGGCCAGGATGAACAGCGCGCCGAGGAAGATGGGATAGACGCGCATACCGGCGGCGGGCCAGAACAGCGCCGCGCCGATGCCCGCGATGATCAGGCCGGCAACGATGCCCTTCTTGTAGCCGAGCGCAGCCACCAGCTTGCCCGCAGGCAGGCCCATGATGAAATACGCGCCAAAGAAGGTGAACTGGATGAGCATCGCCTGGAAGTAGTTCAGCTCGAACACACCCTTGAGGTGCGGGATCAGGATGTCGTTCAGGCAGGTCAGGAAGCCCCACATGAAGAAGATCGTGGTCATCACGCCGAGGGCGAGCGGGAAGTAGGTGTAACGGGTGTCGCCCGTGCTCGTCGAAGACGAGGTGGGCAATGGCGTGGATCCGGTGGCCATGGGGCGCTCCAGGTAGTGGGTCAGGGTGAAGAGGGCGGACAACTGCTTTCGCGTACGACCAGCCGTACCGGCGCGATCGTATAAGCGGTGTCCGTCTCGGGGTTGCGAAGTCGTTCGAGGATCAGTTCGGCGCTGCGTCGGCCCAGGCCGCGCGGATCGACCGCGACGGTGGTGAGGGGCGGTACGCACACCGAGGCCTCCGCCACATCGTCGAAGCCGGTCAGGGCGAAATCGTCGCCGGGGCGCCGGCCGCGCTTGGTCAGGCCGAGGATCAGGCCCAGCGCCACGGCGTCGTTGTAGCAGACGGCTGCGGTAGGTGCCGGGTCGCGGGCGAACAGTGCGCCGGTCTGCCGGGCGGCTTCCAGGCGTGTGGGCGCGCTTTCTACCAGCCAGGCGGGATCGACCGGCAGGCCGGCGTCCTGCATGGCGCCGGCATAGCCCTTGCGACGCTGGGCCACCGAGCTGGAATCGCGGTGGCCGCCGAAGAAGGCGATGCGCCGGTGGCCGAGGCCGATGAGGTGTTCCGTGGCGAGCCGGGCGCCGTGCTCGTTGTCCATCTCCAGGGTGTCCCAGCGATGGGCGCCTTCGTCGTCCGGCAGCTCGCGGTTGAACACCAGCAGCGGCGTGTGCATGCCGACCGCCGCCAGCACCTGCTCGCCCTCGCTGCCTTCGGCCGGCGAGAGGATGATGCCGGCGGGGCCGTGTTCGATCAGGGAGTTGAGCACCGCCTGCTGGCGGTCCGGCGATTCGCCGGTATTGCCCAGCAGGGTGACGTAGCCGGCGCTGGCCAGCGCCTCGTCGGCACCGGCCGCGAACTCGGCGAAGAACGGGTTACCCAGGTCGTTGATGACCAGGCCGATGCTGGAGGAGGTGCGTCGGCGCAGGTTGGCCGCCGCGCGGTTATAGACGTAGCCTTGCCGTTTGAGTTCCGCCTCGACGCGCGCGCGTGTCGCGGAGTTGACCAGGGGGCTGCCGCGCAGCACCAGCGATACCGTGGCCCGCGACACATCGCATCCCAGCGCGATGTCGGCGAGGGTCACCTTGCGGCGTTGCGGGGCGATCCTCGGCATTCAGAGCTCCTTCAAACGATCTAAACCGGGCGATCATCGCGCGGTGTGGTCTGGGATGCATCACGCACTGCAACATGCATGGGCCGGCTATCTTTGCTACGTTCGATCCGTTTGTCACGATCCAAACGATCGCGACCGCTCGTCAAGCGTTCATCCGAGGGGAACCATCCATGCCGAACTCCGCCCGCCTGCGTCGCGGCCTGCTCGCCGCCGCCCTGGGCCTTGCCCTGCCGATTCTGACATCCGCCGCCGCCGCCGACCGACCGACCAGCGCCTTTGCGGCGGTCGATCCGATGATCGGCACCGGCGGCGACGGTCATACCTTTCCGGGCGCTACGGTGCCCTTCGGCATGATCCAGCTGTCCCCCGACACGGCGATGCCGGACGTCAAGCACGCCTACAAATGGGCCGCCGGTTACCAGTACGGCGACACGAGCATCCTCGGTTTTTCCCATACGCATTTCTCCGGCAGCGGCCATTCCGACCTGGGCGATGTCCTCGTCATGCCCGTTGCCGGTGACGTGAAGCTGGACCCGGGCTCCCCCGACAAGCCCGGCAGCGGCTATCGCTCGCGTTTCGACCATACGACCGAACGCGCCGAGGCAGGGTACTACGCCGTTACGCTGGCCGACTACGGCGTACGTGCGGAACTGACGGCCGGTGCGCGGGTCGGCTGGCACCGCTACACCTTTCCGGCGGGCAAGCCGGCGCACCTGCTGCTGGACCTGCGGCCCAGCATTTACGATTACGACGGCAAGGTACTCTGGTCGTCGCTGCGCGTGCGTGCGGACGGTACGGTCACCGGCGGTCGCACCACGCGGGGCTGGGCGCCCGGCCGCCAGCTGTATTTCGCCATGCGTTTCAACCAGCCGATGACCTCCCGTGCGTTGAAGAACCGTGAGGAGGCGATCGCCTACCGCGGCTTCAGTGGGCCGGGCAACCGTGCCGACGACACCGACGGCATCAGCGGTCGTGCGCTGGAGGGCGTGTTCGATTTCGGCAAGCTGGGCAAGCCGCTGGTGGTGAAGGTCGCCGTGTCCTCGGTCAGCGAGGACAACGCGGTGGCCAACCTGGACGCCGATGGCCAGGGCTTCGACTTCGACGCGCGTCGCGCCGAGGCTCGTGGGGCCTGGGAAAAGGTGTTGTCGACGGTGGACGTGCAGGCCCCGGTGGACACTCGACGGATGTTCTACACCGCGCTGTACCACGCGATGATCTCCCCCAGCCTGTCGATGGACGTCAACGGGCAGTACCGTGGTCCCGACAACCAGGTGCACACCGCCAAGGGTTTCGAGTTCTATTCCACATGGTCGCTGTGGGACGTGTACCGCGCACAGCAGCCGCTGGTGACGTTGCTGCGCCCCGACATGAGCAGCCAGTTCGTCAATTCGCTGATCGCGGCGCGCGAGGCCAGTCCCTTCGGTATCCTGCCGATCTGGGCGTACCAGGGCATGGAAACCTGGTGCATGGTCGGCTACCACGCCGTGCCGGTCATCGCCGATGCCTATATGAAAGGTATCCGCGGGTTCGATGCCGACAAGGCGCTGGAGGCGATGGTGGCCAGTGCCACGTACGGCCCCTACGGCGGCCTGGACGATTACATGAAACTCGGCTACGTGCCGATCGACCGGCAGCCCGAGGCCGCCTCCAAGACCGTCGAGTACGCGTTCGACGACTGGTCGCTGGCCCGCATGGCCAAGGCGATGGGCAAGGACGATGTCGCCGCGACCTTCATGAAGCGTGCCGGCAACTGGAAGAACAGCTTCGACACGCGTACCGGCTTCCTTCGTGCGCGCAAGAGCGACGGCGCCTTCCGCGAACCGTTCGATCCGTCGTCGGCCGCCTATGGCAGCGATTACACCGAGGGCAACGCGTGGCAGTATTCCTGGTACGTGCCGCAGGACGTCGCCGGACTGATCACGGCCCTGGGCGGAACGGATGCCTTCGTCAAGAAGCTGGATTCGGTATTCGATGCCAAGGTGGACCCCAAGTCGTTCGCCCACGTCGAGGACATCACCGGCCTGATCGGCTGGTATGCGCATGGCAACGAGCCCAGCCATCAGGTGGCCTACCTGTACGACTACGCGGGCCAACCCTGGAAGACGCAGGAGCGGCTGGTCCAGATCATGAAGACGCAGTACAGCCCGACGCCCACCGGCCTGGTCGGCAACGACGACCTGGGCCAGATGTCCGCTTGGTACATCTTCAGCTCGCTGGGCTTCTATCCGGTGGCCCCGGGCAGCAACGAGTACGTGATCGGGCGGCCGTTCGTGGAGAAGGCCACGCTGAACCTGCCCGGCGGCAAGCGGTTCACGGTGTCGGCCGACCGGCTCGACGCCGCGCATCCCTATATCGGCCGGGTGACGCTCAACGGCAAGCCGCTGGACCGCACCTTCATCCGTCACGAGGACATCGTGGCCGGGGGCGAGCTGCACTTCACCATGCAGGCGGAGCCGGCAAAAGGCTGGGGCCAGCAGCCGGGCTCGGCGCCTTACTCGATGACCGGAGCGGCTCCCTGAGCCCACCCTCGGCAGGGCTCACGGAACCTTCACGGCTTTTTGGGCATTAAGCACGCCTTTCATCCAACGGGTGCGTCACTTATCCCGCCGATGCCGGAACGGCACATGGCGGGAAGGGGCGCACCCGTTATCGCGTCCCCAGGGTGTGTCCTTGCGTCACCAGCGAATCGAAGTACCCAGCGTCTATAATCCATGTCCTTCAGGGGCAGGATTCGTCGCGGGGAACACGACAGCATGATCGTAAGGATGGGGGCGCGCTGGCGTATCGCGAGTCTGCTCACGGCGGTGCTCGTCATCGTGGCCTTGCCATACGTGGTCAATCGGTCCAGTGCGGATGCCGCCCTGTCCACCCGCGACTGGGTGACGCATACGGCCGAGATCAAGGCCGGCGTCTATCGTGTCGACGCCATCCTGCGCGGCAGCGAGGCGGCGGCGTACACCCTGCTGGCGGGCGCGCCGGCCGACCCCCAACTGGAAGAGCGGCTGGCCGCGAACCGCAAGCTGGTCCCCGGTCTCATCGGCGACCTGCGCCGGATGATGTCCGACAATCCGCAGCAACTCACGCGCCTGGGCGGCCTGGAAGCGATGGCGAACAGCCGGGCGACCCTTTGCGAGCGGGCGATGGACCGGCTCAGGGCGGGCGATCGCGAAGGCGCATTCAAGGCCATGGAGGACATACGCGTCCTCTTTCCCATTCGCCAGACGGTGATCGACCTGCTGGCGGAGGAATCCACGCTGCTGGAACAGCGTCGCGCGCAGGCCCTGGATTCGGCATCGGACAACCGCACGGTGCTACTGATCGCCTCGCTGGCGCAGATCGCGCTGCTGGCGATCGTGGTGGTGGTGTCCGAGCGACAGATCGCGATCCGCCTGAAAGCGGAGGTGCAGGCGTCCGACGCCGTGAATCGCTCGCAACTTATCGTGCAGGCCGTGCGCGAGCCTATCGCCATGCTGGACGCTTCGCTGCGTACGTTGCTGGTCAATACGGCGTTCGCCGAGCTGTACGGTTTCGACCGTGAGCGTGACAGCAAGCTGCCGATCAACGAGATCGGCGAAGGCGCATGGAGCGACACGTCGCTGTTGCAGCGCCTCAGCGACGTGGTGGCGCGCGACCGCGAACTGTGGGATTACGAACTCACCCAGCGCACCGTGGATGGCATCGACCGCTTCGTGGTGATCAATGCGCGCCGTATCGAAGAGTCGGACAACGATGCGCCGGCGGTCTTGCTGACCGTCAGCGACATCACGGCGCGAGCGCTGGTCGAGCAGAAGGTCAGCGAGCTCAATCGCCAGCTCGAGGGCAAGGTGGAGCAGATCTCCGACGTCAATCGCGAGCTGGAGGCCTTCAGCTATTCCGTCTCGCACGACCTGCGTGCGCCGCTGCGGCACATCGCCGGGTTCGCCGGCAAGCTGGAAGCGCACCTGGCCGACCGTTCCGACGACCGGGTCAGGCACTACATCGACGTCATTACCCATTCCTCCCGCCGCATGGCGCAGCTGATCGACGACCTGCTGGTGTTCTCCCGCCTGGGCCGCGGCGCGTTGCGGCTGCAGGCGGTGGATATGCAGTCGCTGGTGGAAGAGGCGCGCGCCCTGGTTGAAACCGAGGTACGCGACCGCCAGATCGAGTGGCGGATCGCTCCCCTGCCCATCGTTGTCGGCGACGAGAACATGTTGCGCACCGTCTGGCAGAACTTGCTGGGTAACGCGGTCAAGTACACCGCCAACCGCGAGAAAGCGATCGTCGAGGTTACCCTCGAGCGCAGCGCGGCAGGCGATTACGAGTTTGCCGTGCGCGACAACGGCGCCGGCTTCGACATGCAGTACGCAAGCAAGCTGTTCGGTGTCTTCCAGCGCCTGCACCGCGCCTCGGAGTTCCCGGGTAACGGTATCGGCCTGGCCAACGTGCGCCGCATCATCGCGAGACACGGCGGGCGGACCTGGGCCGAGGGCGAGACGGACCGCGGTGCGACGTTCCACTTCTCATTGCCGGCTTCCGATAGTGCGGACGCCCACACAGGTGACACATGATCGACCCCAAGGCCAAGCTGCATACGATCCTCATCGTCGAAGATTCCATGGCCGATGCGGAAATGGCGATGGACGCCCTGAGGGAGGCAAAGCTGGCCAATCCCGTGGTGCACGTGGAAGACGGCGTGGACTGCCTCGACTGGCTGCATCGCCGGGGCCCCTACGCGACGCGTGACCCGGGCGATCCGGCGGTGATCCTGCTGGACATCAAAATGCCGCGCAAGGATGGCCTGGAAGTCCTCAAGGAGCTGCGAACGGAAGAGCGGTGGCGCCGCCTGCCGGTGGTGATCCTTTCCTCGTCGCGCGAAGAGAGCGACCTGGCCCGCAGCTGGGACCTTGGCGTGAACGCCTACGTGCTCAAGCCGGTCGACGTGCAGCAGTTCTTCACCGCCGTGCAGACGCTCGGCCACTTCTGGGCGGTGCTGAACCAGCGCCCGGACGGCGATTGAGCCAGGAGCCGGGCGACTGATATGGGTGGGCAGGACCAGAACCGGAAAGTGCGCATCCTCCAGGTGGAGGATAACGAGCTCGATGCGGAGCTCATTCAGGCCGAGCTGGAGCAGGACGGGCTCGACTACGAGGTGTTGCTCGTCGACGACGAGGCGGCGTTCCTCGCGGGCCTCGACGGGTTCGACCCGCATATCGTGCTGTCCGACCTCAGCCTGCCTACCTTCAGCGGTGAGCGGGCCTTGCAGCTGCTGCGCGAACGCAATACCGCCATACCCTTCATCTTCATTTCCGCCACCTTGGGTGAGGAAGCCGCCATCGAGGCGCTGCGCAACGGCGCCACGGATTACATCCTCAAGCACAACACGGCGCGACTGGCGTCCGCCGTAAGGCGTGCCCTGCGCGAAGCGGAAGAGCAGCGCGGTCGCGCCCGTGCGGAGCAGGAACTGATCCGCGCGCAGCGCTTCGAGAGCCTGGCCCTGTTGGCAGGCGGCCTCAGCCACGACCTGCGCAACCTGCTGCAGCCGCTGCTGCTGGCCGGCGATACGCTGGAAGACTACGCCGACGATCCGCGCCTCGCCCGCCTGGGCACGCTGGTGCGTGACTGCGGCCGCCGTGGCCTCGAGATGGTGTCGTCGATGCTGTCGTTCGCGCGCGGCGCGCGGCGCGCGGAACAGGTGCGTCTGGGCGCCCTGCTGGATGCCTTGAAATTGCTGTTGCAGGGAAGCGTGCCGCGAACCGTCAACATGACGATCGAGGTATATGACGCGGATGTCACCTTCGAGGGCAACCACACCGAGCTGCAGCAGTGTCTGCTCAACCTCAGCCTCAACGCTTTCCAGGCCATGCCTGCCGGCGGCACGCTGCGTATCGAGACCACGCAGGCGAGCCTGGCGGACGATTTCTTCCTGGAAGGCGAGCAGCCGCACCCGGGCCGTTACCTGCGCCTGTCCGTGATCGATACGGGACTGGGCATGCCGCCGGACGTCCTGTCGCGCCTGTTCGAGCCGTTCTTCACCACCAAGGAGACCGGCACGGGCCTCGGCCTGCTCTCGTGCAAGCGCATCGTCGCCAGCCACGGCGGCCTCATGCGCGTGCGCAGCGTGGTGGGTGAAGGCACGCAGTTCCACCTCTACCTACCGCTCAACAGTGAAGACGAGGACGCCGCCCCGGCGTCCATCATGGATGCGTCGCTGCAGGGCGAAGCCGAGCGCGTGCTCGTGGTGGTCGAGGAAGCCGTGCAGTTGTCGTTGCTGGTCGACACGCTGGATGCCTATGGCTACCAGGCCGGCGCCAGCCAGAGTGGCACGGCCGCGCTGCAATGGATCGAGGCCCACGGCGTGCCGGACCTCGTGGTGATGGACGCCGATATGAACCTGTTCACCGGCGTGCGCACGCTGGCCGCGCTGCTCGAGCACGGCTACAGCCGCGCGGTGCTGTTGCTGGCCCGTCCGGACGCCCCGCCCAACCTCGACGAACTGCCGCAGCTGGATCACCTCTACGTGCTGCACAAGCCGATCCAGTCGCGCGCACTGCTGCGCAAGGTGCGTGAGGCGCTGGAGGCGAGCGAGGGCAAGGGCGGCTGATTCCGTCCATTTTTCAGAATCCTTCCATATCGATGGAAGGGGTATCCGAATAACGTCTTCCCCCATACGTGCCTGCGTCCACGCAGGCCACCACGGCTTCGGGAAGTGCGATGTTCTGGGATATGCAAAAGGAAGCCGACGCCATCGTGCGTCGCATGACGATCGCCACGCGCCTCGTCGGCTTCATCGTCGCGAGCCTGGCGCACCTCATGGCATCGCTGTCGCTCCTGCTCTGGCAGACCTCCTGCCTCTACCCGCGATGCGTGCAGGGCCTGACGTTCGACCTCGTGCGCGGGGTCATGCAGGTGCCGCTGTTCATCACGCCCTGGCTGCGGCTGCCGTCACCCGATGAGGATTTCCACCGCGGCTGGGCGCTGTTCGGCTGCCTGATCCTCAACGCCATGGTGGCGGCGATCGTCTACGGCAGCCTGACCGTGGCGGCGCGCCGTGGCTACGCCTGGTGGCGCATCAATCGATCCCGAGCTTCTTCAGCTTGTAGCGCAAGGCGCGGAACGTGATGCCCAGCTTCTTGGCGGTGGCGGTCTTGTTGTACCGCGATTCTTCCAGCGCCTTGATGATGGTGTCGCGCTCGATGTTGGAAATGAAATCTTCCAGCGAGCCATCGGCGCCGCCGGCCGAGAGTCCGCTGGCCGGCGGGGGAACCACGCCGCCCAAGGCGACATCCGCGCCGGAAGGCGAGGGTGCCGCCGTACGCTGCGGCAGCATCAGGTCCTCCGCCTCGATGGCGTCGCCTTCGCACATGGCCATGGCGCGCTCGAGGATGTTCTCCAGTTCGCGCACGTTGCCCGGGAACTGGTAGGCCTCCAGCGCGGCCAGCGCTTCGGGTTGCAGCCGGCCGGGTGCGCCGCCACCGGATTCCACGGCGAGCTGGCGCAGGACGAACTCGGCCAGCTTGGGCACGTCGCCGCGGCGTTCGCGCAACGGCGGTACGCGCAGTTCGATCACGTTGATGCGATAGAACAGGTCCTGGCGAAACAGGCCTTGCTCGACCAGCAGGGCCAGGTTCTTGTGCGTGGCCGAAAGGATGCGCACGTCCACGGGGATCTCGTCACGGCCGCCGATGGGGCGCACGGCTTTTTCCTGGATCGCCCGTAGCAGCTTCACCTGCATGTGCAGGGGCAGTTCGGCCACCTCGTCGAGGAACAGCGTGCCGCCCTGCGCTGCCTGGAACAGGCCCTCCTTGTCGGCATGGGCGCCGGTGAAGCTGCCCTTGCGGTGGCCGAAGAACTCGCTTTCCATCAGTTCCGACGGAATGGCGCCGCAGTTCACGGGCACGAAGGAGCCGGCCGCACGCGGGCCCAGCTCATGGATCAGCCGGGCGACCAGTTCCTTGCCCACGCCCGATTCGCCGCCGATGTACACCGGCGCCTGGTTGCGCGCCAGCTTGACGATCTTGCCGCGCACTTCGGTCATGACCGGCGAATCGCCAATCAGGCGGTCGGCACCGGGCGCGCCCTTGGCGCCGCTCTCGGTCCGGCGTTCCTCGGACAGGCGCAGGGCCGTGCGGACGAGGCGGCGCAGGAGGTGGATATCCACCGGCTTGGACACGAAGTCGAACGCGCCCGCCTTGAGGGCGGTCACCGCCGCATCGACGTTGCCGTAGGCGGTGATCATCGCCACCGGCATGTCCGGATGATTGGCGGCGATCAGCTCGATGATCTCCTGGCCGCTGCCGTCGGGCAGACGCATGTCGGTAAAGCACAGGTCGTAGCGACGGGACGCCAGGGCGCTGCGTGCTTCGGTGACGCTCCCCACGGCGTCGACGTCGAGCTCCATGCGCCCAAGGGTGATGGTCAGCAACTCACGGATGTCGCGTTCGTCGTCGATGACCAGTATGGACTGCTTGCTCATGGGTTCCGAAAGGTTCGGTGATGACAGCCAATGTAACCGTCCCGGCGTCCCGCGCAAAGGGCGCCGTTCACGCCCTCGCGGCCAGGGGCACCGACGCCGCCGTGCGGGCGGGCGGCGTGAGGCTGATCCGGAAGCAGCTGCCGCCGCCTGCCACGCGCACGTATTCCAGGGCGGCCTGATTGGCCTCGGTCATCTGCCGGGCCAGATAGAGACCCAGGCCCGTGCCGTATTCGTGCGTGGTGAAGAACGGCTCGAAGATCTGCGCGGCCACCTTCGGCGGAATGCCCGGACCCCGATCGATCACCTCGAGGATGGGAATGCCGGCCTCCGAGTGACGGGCCACCAGCATGACGCGGGCGGGCTCACCCGGCATGCGCCCGTAGCGCAGGGCGTTCTGGACCAGGTTCCAGATCACCTGTTGCAGGTGCTGGGGGTCCGCGACGGCGGCCACGGGCTCGCTGCCCGAGACGGCGCGCAGGATGTCCGCGCCCAGATCGTTGCCCAGGCGGTACTCGGTAACGAAGTGGTGCACCCACTGGCTCAGGTCCAGGGTTTCCGGGCGCGAGCGCTCGCGGCGGGACAACTGCAGGATGTTCTCAATGATCTCGTTGAGCCGCGAGCAATGGTTGTTGATGATCTCGACCATCCGCAGGTCGGTATCGTTCATGTCGGTGGATTCGGCCAGCAACTGGGCTGAGTAGTGGATCGCCGCCAGCGGGTTGCGGATCTCGTGGGCGATCGACGCGGACAGGCGCCCCAGCGAGCTGAGGGTCAGCTCCTCGGCGCGCCGTGACACCAGCGAGGTGTCGTCGAGGAAGATGAGGACATGGGAGTCGTCGTTGGGCGCCAGCCGGGAGAACCGGGGGATCACCTCGGGAGTGCCGTCGGCCAGCATGGTCGCGCTCTCGTCCAGCTTGCCGGACGTGCGCCAGTGGTAAAGCCGCCGCGACAGTTCCGGCGCCAGGCTGCCCAGGTCGCGCTGTTCGGCCGACGGGTTGCCCATCAGCATCCACGCGGACTCGTTGAGCTGGTGGATACGGTTGCCTTCGTCGACCAGCAGCACGCCGGTCTTCATGCGCCGGATGATCAGCTCGTTCACCTGGGACAGGTTGGCCAGGTCGATGCCGCGCTGCTCGGCCAGGGCCTCCGACGCGCGGATATTGCGGCCCAGCATGTAGCACAGCGAAGCGCAGGCGAAGTAGGCCGCGCCGAACAACCCGTATTCCACCAATTCGCGGTCGCTGGCGGTGGGTTCGTCCAGGTCGAACAGGCAGTGGCCCAGCATGGCCAGGGTGGCCAGCGCCGCGAAGAACATCGACAGCCGGAAGGGCAGCAGCAGGGCCCCGGTGGCCATGTTGACCGCCAGCATCATGGCCACGCCCATGCGCACGTCGTGCATGAGGATCAGGGCGAACAGGGCGGCGGCGATGTCCAGCGTCAGGCCGATGGAGACGATCAGGACGGGGCGGTGCAGGGAAATCCGGGTGCGCGAGACCATGACCAGGGCGGCCAGCAGGTAGGCCAGGGCGAGCAGCCGGGCAGCCAGGGGCTCCGGCAGGGCCGGCCAGTTCATGTGCTCGGGGCGGAACGCCAGCGCGGTGTAGACCGCGGCCTGACCCAGCCGGAAGTAGTTGAAAAAGAACAGTTCGTGGCGGGCCGTGTTTTGTACGGCGCGCGAGCTGGAGCCGCTGGTCGGCGCGGGCGTGGACACGTGGATGGTTCTCCGCCGGTGGCCCCCCGGGGCCTCGATGATGGCCAGTATAGGCGGGGCGGCGGGGGCGGCAACACACCATTCCTGCAGCCCGGACCGGCCGTCCCGGGGCGAATGTCGCGTCGCCCCTTTCCATCCGGGGCGCCTTCCGGGAAAATACGCGGCCGTATTGCGTCATTCTGGCGTGATCGATCGAAGCATCCCCCACTCCCGTGCAGGCCGCTCCTGGCCCGCATGCATTCACACGCTTCTCCCGTTCGCTCGAGGTATCGAATGAATTTCCACGAGTACCAGGCTAAAGAACTGTTCGCCAAGTACGGCATCGCCGTGCCGCCGGGCAAGGTTGCCAACTCTCCCGACGCCGCTGTCGACGCCGCCAAGCACCTTGGTGGCTCGCAGTGGATGGTCAAGGCCCAGATCCATGCCGGTGGCCGCGGCAAGGCCGGTGGCGTCAAGTTCTGCCGCAGCCTCGATGCCGTCCGCGATGCCGCCAAGGGCATGCTCGGTACCAACATGGAAACCTACCAGTCCGCCGGCCGTGCGCTGCCGGTGAACCTGGTGCTGGTGACCGATGCGACCGACATCGCGAAGGAACTCTACCTCTCGATCCTCACCGATCGTGACACCAAGTCGATCTCGTTCATCGCCTCCAAGCATGGCGGCGTCGACATCGAGCAGGTGGCCGCCGAGACCCCGGAAGACATCCACACCTTCCAGGTGGATTTCGTCGAAGGCCTGCAGCCGTACCAGTGCCGCGACCTCGGGTTCAAGATGGACCTGAACCCGAAGCAGGTCGGCCAGCTGGTCAAGATCATGCTGGGCCTCTACAAGCTGTTCAATGAGAAAGATCTGGCCCTGGTCGAGCTCAACCCGCTCGCCATCCTCGAGGACGGCAACCTCGCCGCGCTCGACGGCAAGGTCAATTCGGACGACAACGCCGAGTTCCGTCACGCCGATCTGGCCGCCATGCGCGACCTCACGCAGGAAGACGCCGCCGAAGCGGCCGCCGTCCAGCACAACCTCAACTACGTCACGATGGACGGCACGATCGGCTGCATGGTCAACGGCGCCGGTCTGGCCATGGCCACGATGGACGTGATCAAGCTGGCGGGCGGTGAGCCGGCCAACTTCCTCGACGTCGGCGGCGGCGCCACCAAGGAGCGCGTCTCCGAGGCGTTCAAGCTCATCCTCTCGTCCGACAAGGTCAAGGCCATCCTGGTCAACATCTTCGGCGGCATCGTGCGTTGCGACCTGATCGCCGAAGGCATCATCGCAGCCGTGAAGGAAGTGGGTCTGCAGATTCCGGTGATCGTGCGCCTGCAGGGCACGAACGTCGATGAAGGTCGCAAGCTCCTGGCCAACTCGGGCCTGGCGATCACGCCAGCCGACGATCTTAACGATGCGGCCCAGAAGGCCGTGGCCGCAGCGGCCTGAGGAGCATATTCAAATGAGCGTCCTGATCAACAAGAACACCAAGGTCCTCGTCCAGGGTTTCACCGGACAGCAGGGCACCTTCCACGCCGAACAGGCGATTGCCTACGGAACCAAGGTCGTCGGCGGTGTCACGCCGGGCAAGGGTGGTTCCGAGCACATCAACCTGCCGGTCTTCAACACGGTGCGTGACGCGGTCGACCAGACCGGCGCCGACGCGTCGGTGATTTTCGTGCCGCCGCCGTTCGCGGCCGACTCGATCCTCGAAGCCATCGCCGGTGGCATCAAGATCATCGTCACGATCACCGAAGGCATTCCGGTGCTCGACATGATGCGCGTCAAGAACGTGCTGAAGTCGCACCCGGACGTCGTGCTGGTCGGTCCGAACTGCCCCGGCGTCATCACCCCGGGTGAGTGCAAGATCGGCATCATGCCGGGCCACATCCACAAGCCGGGCAAGGTCGGTATCGTCTCGCGCTCGGGCACCCTCACGTACGAAGCGGTGTTCCAGACCACGAACGAAGGCCTGGGCCAGTCCACCTGCATCGGCATCGGCGGCGACCCGATCAATGGCCTCAACTTCATCGACTGCCTGAAGCTGTTCCAGGACGACCCGCAGACCGAAGGCATCATCATGGTCGGCGAAATCGGTGGCAGCGCGGAAGAAGATGCGGCCGAGTTCATCAGCCAGTACGTCAAGAAGCCGGTGGTGTCGTTCATCGCCGGTGCCTCGGCGCCTCCGGGCAAGCGCATGGGCCATGCCGGTGCGATCATCTCCGGCGGCAAGGGCACGGCGGAAGCCAAGTTCGCCGCGCTCGAGAAGGCAGGCGTGACCACGGTCAAGTCGCCGGCCGACCTCGGCAAGACCCTCGCGGGTCTGATGAAGTAAGACACGTCGCTCGCCTAGGCGAGTGTCGGAAAAAGCCGCGGCCTCCGGGTCGCGGTTTTTTTTTGAGAAATCGTCGCCCGTAGGAGCGCACGCACGTGCGCGAACCCTCGACCTTCCGCAACCTAATGAAGCGATGCACAGCATCGGACCCCGCGTTTCCTACACCCGGACGTTCCATACCCTGCGTCCGACTTCATCCACAACCTGTGTGGACATCGACGGCATAACCATGTGCATAACTCCGAATCCGCTTTTAGTAACAGCCACTTGAGTTGCACTGATTAGTTAGTGACCAGTTAGCCTCGACTTCGTAAAGCTTTATCCACAGCGGATGTGGATACTGCCTGCATAACCATGTGGATAAGTCACTTTTTGCCTTGGGTAGCGTTCACTTGCGTTCTGTTGGTCACTCTGTGACCAGTTACAGCGCAGGTAGATTCCACACATCATGAAGTCGTCCGTACTCCGCACGCGGCAACAAAACGAATACCGGCTTCTTCTTCGGATCGAGCCAGCCGAGCAGGCGTTTCATCGCTTCGTCGGTCATCGCCGTACAGCCCGCGGTGGGCGATGTCGGTGATTTCCACAGGTGCGCGAAGATGCAGCTGCCCGCCCCTTTGCGACCCGCGGCGTTGTGCTCGATGACGAAGCCGATCCGATACGCGTGGTCACCGTTGAAGTGCAGGTCGCGGCGCATGGGCTCGGTCGCGCCGGCGACCGCCTCTTCGCCCACCTTCGTCTCGTCGACCAACTGGTTGTAGTAAGGCGAACTGCCGACGTCCACGCAATAGTCCGAGGCGGTCAGGCCGCGGTACGGCAGGGCCGTGGTGTTGCTTTCGGCGTAACCGAACGCTTCGCCGATGCGGAAGATACCGGCCGGGCTGCGACCGTCGCCTTCGACCTTGACCGGGCCCTCGGTCGGTGCCGGATGCAAGCCGATACCCCAGGCGCTGCCGTGCTTGCCGATAGTGACGGACACCGGCGTGCCGAGCGCATGCCAACCGCCGGCATCGCGCTCGTAGCTGCGCAGCGTGCCATGGTCGGTGTTCCAGTCATCCGTGGTCACGACGATCATCTGCCGCGAAACGGACCAGGCCACCGGCGCCTCGAAGGCGCTCGCGCCTGCGGCCAGCGAGACGAGGACACCAACGAAGAGGGCGAAAAAGAAACGAGGCATACGTTCACCTTGATAAGGGCACGGACTCAGAAGGGTTCGAGGCCACGGACGGCGCGGATGCCCAGGCCGGGCATATCCGAGAGGGTGATCCGCGATTCATCGAAATGCACGCCGCCGTCCACGGGGTCGAACGCGCACAGCGACGGGCCGTCCAGGTCTACGCGGGTGATGATCTGCGATCGCGCGGCAGCCACGTGCGCCGCGGCAGCCACACTGACGCTGCTTTCCAGCATGCAGCCCATCATGCACGGCACGCCGTGCATCCCGGCAAGGTCGGCGATGCGCAGGGCGTTGGCGACACCGCCGGCCTTCATGAGCTTGATATTGATGATGTCCGCCGCACCCCGGCGGATCACTTCGAGTGCTTCGTGCGGACCGAAGGCGCTTTCATCGGCCATGATCGGCGTTTCCACATGACGGGTGACGTAGCCGAGGCCATCGAGGTCGCTCGCCTTCACCGGTTGTTCGACGAGGTCCATCGGTACACCGGCGTCTTCCAGTCGCCGTATCGCCTGTACGGCCTGTTTGGCCGTCCAGCCCTGGTTGGCGTCCAGGCGCAGAAGCGCGCGGTCGCCTACCGCGGCGTGGATGGCCCTGACCCGCGCGACATCGTCATCGGTGTCTTTGCCGATCTTGATCTTCAGCGCGGCGTAGCCGCGCGCCAGCGCATCGAGGGCGTCGTCGACCATGGTGTCGATCGCGTTGACGCTGATGGTGAGGTTGGTGGTCAGTTGCGTGCATCCGCCACCGAGCAGGCGGTAGAGCGGCGCGCCGTGGTGCTGGGCCCACAGGTCGTGCAGCGCGATGTCCACCGCGGCTTTCGCACTGTGGTTGCCCGCCATCGATGTCTGGATCAGCCCCGCGACGCGGTGGAGGTCGGCGATGTCCTCGCCGATGAGTCGCGGAGCGATGTGTTGCGTGATCGCTGCCGTGATCGAGCCGAGGGTCTCGCCGGTGATGGCAGCCGTCGGGGGTGCCTCGCCGTAGCCGATCCGGCCATCGTCGGCCTGCAGCGTGACCACGACGTCCTCGACGCGGTCCACCTCGCGCAAGGCTGTCCGGAACGGCGTGCGCAACGGTACGCGGAGCAGGGCGACGTGGCATGCGACGATCTTCATGGCTACCTCAACGGATGCGTACGATGCTGGTCATGCGATCGAGGAAGCTCGTGCGCTCGTCGAACATCAGCGGCAGCAGCGGCGTCACGGCCACTTCGTTGAGCTTGATGCGGCGCAGGCTGCCATCGGCCTGGCGCAGGCCGATGCCTCCCACGTCGTGGATGACGTACGGTTTTCCATCGACCTTGCCGATCACCATCATCACATGGCCCGGGATGTAGACGAGATCGCCGACATCGAGCGCCATGGCGGCCGCCAGGCGTGCCTCGTGGGTGTCCTTGTCGGTGTACACGGTGTGCGCGAGGCCCGGGCTGGATGCCTGGTCGCCGGTGTTGCGCGGCATCTGCACGCCCATGCTGCGGTAAACGTCGGAAACGAAGCCGCTGCAATCACGCCCGTCGAAGTCGTGCCCCCATCCGTAGCGCTCGCCGAGGAAACGGAAGGCCTGGCGGATGATGTTCGCCCGGGTCAGGGGGAGGTAGTCGGCGGCCGATGGCTGGTTGCGCTGGAGCAGGGCGGGGCGGAACGACAGCTGGCCCCGCGCATCGCGTACCGGCAGGCTGAGTACCCATGACGTGTAGGGGTGCTGCCCATTGACGGGCTGGTCCGGCGGCTGCGAGGTATCCAGCGGCACGCGCGTGCCCATGTCGAGCGGCAGGGCCGACAGCGCCGGCGCCTCCGGTGTGAAAACGGTGCGCGGCGTGGCGCCGGTGATGACGCGATAGGGTGTGGCATCCGCATGCCCGAATACCTGTGCCGCGCTGCCGTAGGCAATGCCGTCGGCGGGCGTCCACGCGGCGTAGCGCGTGCTGATCGCGAACACCCAGGCCCCGTCCGCGCTCGCGTGCACCACCACGACCGGATCGCCGGGAAACAGCGTGCTTTCCTGGAAGCGGTCGATATCGGTATCGCCGGGCCGGCTGAATACGCGCAGCGCCGTCGCATGGCTGCGCAACGGCGTGCGGCGCACGGCCATGCCGTAACGCGGCGTCACGCGGTCGGGCACCGCATCCGACGCGTCGTTGGCCAGGAAGGCTTCCAGGACCGGGCGGGGCAGGGGCTGGCCGTCCGTGCCGAACAAGGGTGACGTGGGGCGCTTCGACACCTTCGCCAGCAGCGCCGCCACCTGCGCGTGCGTGAGCTTGGCCGGCAGGTGTCGAAGGTCTTGCATCGACGGATCGACGCGCAGCAGCGTCCGGTTCAGCGCATCGATGGCCGCGCGATCGAGCACGACACCGTCGGCGTCCGGCAGGCGCGACACCCAGTAGTCCGCCGAAAGCTGCGCGTCGAGCACACCGGGGATGGCCGTGGCGCCGCTGGCCGGCGGCTCGTTCGCCGCGGCGGTAAGATCGGCGGCAGGGCACGCACCACCGGAGGCCATGACGATGGCGACGGCGAGCAGGGCATGGCGGGACAGGGGCATGCGTGGCATTCCGGTCAGGCGGCGAGTTGGGACAGCACGGCGGCGACGACGAGGCCGAAGCCGGTGCCAAGGATATAGCCCAGCAGGGCCAGCAGGATGCCGACCGGCACGAGCGAGCGGGCATAGGTGGCCGCCAGCACTGGCGTGGCGGCGACCCCGCCGATGTGGGCCAGCGAGGCGATGCCGCACAGGTACAGGTCGAAACGAAACAGCCGTGCGGCCATGACCAGCAGGACGGCATGCAGGGCGATCACCGTGACCCCGCACAGCAGGTACACCGGCGCGGCGGCAATGCCGGCGAAGCTGCCCTGCGAGGCGAGCACGGCGACGACGCAGATCAACATCGCGCTGGATACCGCCTGGGCACCGGGCAGGCGTGCCAGTGGGGTCTGCGCCAGCACCAGTCCGGCGAGCGTGGCGAGCAGGATCGTCCAGGTCGTGCCCGAGACCATGCCGCCGACGGGAAGCCGCGCGCCGGCGGCGGAGGCCAGCGTGGCCGCCAGCAACGCGATGCCCAGCCACAGCAGCACGCCTTCCGTCGTCGCGGGTGGCCGCGGTGCGCTGTCCGCGATCGCCAGGTCGGCCAGGTCGGCGCTCGAGGTGGCCCGGGTCCATCGATTGAAGACGGGCGCCAGGCGCGCGACCGAGAACAGCACTACCACCCACATCGAGTAACACAGCGCGTCGGTCAGCAGCGCCGTGGCCAGCGAAGTGTCCGACATGCCGATGGCCTGCTTGACCGCGATCAGGTTGGCGGTGCCGCCGACCCAACTGCCGGACAGGGCGGCCAGCGGTTTCCAGCCATCGCCCGGCAACCAGTGACGGTAGAGCAGGAAGGCGAGGATGAAGGCGATGAAGAGGCTGATCGAGGTGCAGGCAAAGACGCCGAGCACGCGAGGCCCCAGGCGGATGATCGCCCGCACATCGCAGCCGATCATCAGCAGGAAGATCAGGGCCGGGACCAGCTGCGTCACGATGGCCGACTGCGCGGCGCGTATCTCGGCCGAGGCGGACCACACGCCGGCCACCGACAGCGCTGTGACGCTGAGATAGGTAAGCACGATGGGCGGCAGGATGTCGAAGACCTTCCCGCCATGGCGTCGCTCGATCGCGGGCCACACGCCCGCGACGAGAAACATGACGGCCAGGTAGGGCCACACCGTTGAAATCATGCACTGCTCCCTCGGCGAACCCTCATGATGTCAGCAATCGTGGGGCGCGGCAGCATGGCAGCATGGCAGCATGGCAGTATGTCCGCATGACGAGACGATCGAAGCCCCTTCCGCTGTTGGCGCTGACCCTGGGCGCGTTTCCCGCCATCGCGGGAACGCCGCCCTTGTCCCATGCGCGCACCGCTGCCGAGGCCGGCCTCGTCGACGTGAGCCACCAGGTGCCCGATATCGCCGAGGACATGAAGTACGCCGGCAGCGACAACTTTACCGGCGCGCCTGTGCCGGGCTATCTCGCGCCGGTCTGCCTCCTGCGCACCGCGGCGGCGGAGGCGCTGGCCCGGGTAGAGGCCACGCTGCGCCCGCAGGGTTATCGCCTGCGCCTGTGGGACTGCTATCGCCCGGCACGCGCCGTGGCGGCCTTCGTGCGCTGGGCGGGTCGGCCGGACGACCCGACGTCCAAGGCGTTGCATTACCCGAACCTCGCCAAGGCACAGTTGCTGGGCGAATACATCGCGCCGGTGTCCGGCCACAGCCGTGGCGCGACGGTCGACCTCACGCTGATGCAGTGCACCGGCACGCGGTGCACGCCGCTCGACATGGGCACGGACTTCGACTATTTCGATCCGATGGCGCATACGGACGATCCGCGCGTGACGACGATGCAGCGCGAGAACCGGCAACGCCTGGTCCAGGCCATGGCGGCACAGGGCTTCGTCAACTATCCGCAGGAATGGTGGCACTTCACGTTGCCCGCTGCCGCGGAGGGGACGGTCGTCTATGACGTATCGGTGAGGTGACGCCGCGCGGTTACGGCGATGCCTCACCGGTGGCTTATCATAGACAGTCCCCGCGGCCGTACGGATCTGCCATGTCCACCTTTCGCTTCGCCCTGGCCCAGTTCGATTTTCCGGTCGGCGCCACCGCCGACAACGCGCGGCGGGTCAAGGCGCTGGCCGATGAAGCACGCGACCGCCTCGGCGCCTCGCTGATCGCCTTCCCCGAGCTGACCCTTTCCGGCTACCCGCCGGAGGACCTGCTGCAGCGGCCCAGCTTCCTCGAAGCCTGCCAGCGCGAACTGCATGCGCTGGCGCCGACGATCCGCGGTATCTCCGCCGTGGTCGGCTACCCGGATGCGCAGGGCGAGGTCTACAACGCCGCCTCGCTGATCCGCGAAGGCGAGCGCGAGTGGACGTACCACAAGCAGGCCCTGCCCAATTACACCGTGTTCGACGAGAAGCGTTACTTCCGCGCGGGCAGCGACACGCGGGTATTCGCGATGGAGGGCGTGCAGGTCGGCATGCTGATCTGCGAGGATATCTGGGAGGCCGAGCCGGCGCGCCGGGTGGCCGAAGCGGGCGCGGAGCTGATCCTGGTGATCAACGCCTCGCCGTGGGACAAGCGCCAGGCCGCCACGCGCGAGGCCCTGCTACGCGATCGCGCCCGCGAGACCGACCTGCCGATCGCCTACGTCAACCTGGTCGGCGGACAGGACGACCTGCTGTTCGACGGGCATTCGTTGCTGGTCCAGGCCGACGGCGAGATCGCCGCGCGCGCGCCCTCGTTCGAAGAACTGTTGCTGGCGGTGGACTACGACACCGACACGCGGCGCCTCACCGCGGTCGACTGGCCGGCGCCGGACACGCGGTCGCCGGAGGCGCTGATGTATGCGGGCATCGTCCGCGGCATTCGCGACTATATCGGCAAGAACCATTTCTCCGGCGTGTTGCTGGGTTTGTCCGGCGGCATCGATTCCGCGCTGACCCTGGCCATGGCGGTGGATGCCCTGGGCAAGGACAAGGTCACGGCCATCATGATGCCCACGGAGTACACCTCCGACCTCTCGCTACGCGAAGCCAAGGCCCAGGCCGAGCACATGGGTGTCGAATACCACGTGCTGCCCATCGAGGGTATCTACGGTGCGCTGACCGATACGCTGGCGCCGGTGTTCGCCGGCCGGGCCCCTGACATCACGGAAGAAAACCTGCAGTCGCGCACACGCGGCGTGCTGCTGATGGCGATGTCCAACAAGACCGGCCGGCTGTTGCTATCCACGGGCAACAAAAGTGAGATGGCTGTGGGCTACGCCACCCTGTACGGCGACATGTGCGGTGCGTACGCGCCGCTGAAGGACGTCTACAAGACCGTGGTCTACGCCCTCTCGCGCTGGCGCGCCAACGTCGACGGCGCCATTCCCGCCGCCGTGATCGAGCGACCGCCCTCGGCCGAACTGCGCCACGAGCAAACCGACCAGGATTCCCTGCCGCCGTACGACGAGCTGGATGCGATCCTCGAACGGTTCATCGAAGGCGAGGCCTCGGCCGAGGACATCATTGCCGCCGGCCACGACGATGCCACGGTGCGCCGGGTGATCCGCATGGTGTTCGTCAACGAGTTCAAGCGCCGCCAGGCCGCCCCCGGCCCCCGCGTCACCACCAAGGCCTTCGGCCGCGAGCGCCGCTACCCCATCACCTCCGGCTGGCGGTGACCGGCGGCGTGTCCTGAAACGAAAAACGCCGGCCCTGGGCCGGCGTTTTTCATGGCGCCCCGGGTCGACCCCGGGGGACAGGCCTCAATGGTGACCCGAGAACGGGATCGCCTTGCGCCAGATCGACGGATGGTGCGGCCAGTTCGGGTCCGTGAGGTACGGGTGGTCCGGGTAGTTCAGGGCCAGCACCTTGCGGGTCTGCTCTGCCAGCGGCTGGCGATCCAGGGCCAGGTAGCTGCGGGTCAGGATGGCCAGGGCGTCGGCCGTCTCGGGCGACTGCTGGTAGTGCTCCACCACGTACTGCGAGCGGTCGGCCGCGGCGATATAGGCCTTGGTGCGCAGGTAGTACTCGGCCACGTTGACCTCGAACCGGGCCAGCTGGTTGCGGAGGAAGATCATCCGCTGGCGGGCGTCGGTCGCGTAGGCGCTGTTGGGATAACGGCGCGTCAGCTGGCTGAAATCGTCGAAGGCGGTGAGGTTGAAGCCCTGGTCGCGCCGGGTCGAACCCGAGTTGTCGCGCTGCAGGTAACGCTCGATCACGCCGCCGGTGCGATCGAAATTGATCAGACCGCGCAAGTAATAGGCATAATCTGCATGCTTGTGGGTCGGGAACGTCTTGATGAAGCGGTTGATCGTCGAGTAAGCGTCGTCCGGCTTGTTGTCTTTGTACTGCGCGTAAGCCAGTTCGATCTGCGACTGTTCGTTGATGTCACCCGAGGGGAAACGAGCGATCAGTCGCTGGTAGGCCTTCTCGGCCGCGGAATAGTCGGAGTGCTCCAGCGAATTGTGGGCATTGGCATAAAGCCGGTCGACCGGCATCGTGTCGATCGTCTCCTTCTTGCTGCGGAACATCGAGCAGGCGCTCATCGACAGGGCGAGGACGAGCAGAATGGTGATCTTGGTTGCACGCATTGAGAGAGTTCGGATGCTTAAGCGAATGGGCATGATAGCCGAAACCGGCCTTCGGCCGGGCGGGTCGTTATGACGACGGTCCGGCACGAGGCCACCATAGCGGTAACGGCCGCTGGACGGCGTTTCGACCAGACCGTGGCCGAGATGTTCCCCGATTATTCCCGATCCCGCCTCACCGGCTGGATCAAGGAGGGCAAACTGTTGCTGGACGGGGCCCCGGCGGCTCCCCGGCACCTCGTCCGCGGCGGTGAAAGGGTGCTGCTGGAGGCCGAGCTGGAGACGGAAGTCCACGCCCAGCCGGAAGACATCGCCCTGGATATCCGCTACGAGGACGACGACCTGCTGGTGCTGGACAAGCCCATGGGCCTGGTCGTCCACCCCGGGGCGGGCAATCCGGCAGGCACCTTGCTCAACGCGCTGCTGCACCACGCCCCGGCCCTGGCCGAACTGCCCCGTGGTGGCATCGTCCACCGCCTGGATAAGGACACGGCGGGCCTGATGGTGGTCGCCAAGTCGCTTCCGGCCCATACGGGACTGGTGGCGATGCTGTCGCGGCACGACGTGCGCCGCCAGTACGAGGCCGTGGTGCTGGGCACCATGGTGGCCGGCGGCACGGTGGACCAGCCGATCGGCCGTCACCAGCACGATCGCCTGAAGCAGGGCGTTCGCGACGTGGAAGACGGCGGCAAGGAGGCGGTCACCCATTACCGGGTCCGCGAGCGCTTCCGCTCGCACAGCGTCCTGCAATGCAACCTGGAAACGGGACGCACCCACCAGATCCGCGTACACATGGCGCACATCGGCCATCCGCTGGTCGGCGACCAGCTCTATGGCAATGGCCTGCGCCTGCCGCGAGGGGCCAGCCAGGAACTGATCGACGCACTGCGCGGCTTCCGGCGCCAGGCGCTCCACGCGGAGAAGCTGGCCTTCGAGCATCCGGTCACGGGCGCGTCGCTGGAGTTCGATTCCCCGCGTCCCGCCGACCAGGACGCCCTGATCGCGTCGCTGCGGGCCGATACCCAGTTGCACCCCATCGAGGACTGAGCATGCCGCGCAGTTGGATTCGCCCCGAGTGGACGGTGCCCGACACGATCGATGCGACGGTGGCGACCCGGCACGGGCCTGGCGTGTCCAGCGGGGCCTATGCCAGGTTCAATCTGGGCCTGCGCTCCGGCGACGCCGTTGACGCGGTGCGGGCCAATCGCGCCGCACTCGTCCCCGCGCTGGGTCTGCCGGAGGCGCCGCTGTGGCTGCGCCAGGTACACGGCACGCAGGTGGCGGAGGTGGTCCCCGCCGATGGCGACGAGCCCGAGGCAGACGCCGCTGTGGCGCGTGGACCGGGGCGGGTGCTTGCCATTCTTACCGCCGACTGCCTGCCCGTGCTGTTCGCCTCGGCCGATGGCGAGACGATCGGCGCCGCCCATGCGGGTTGGCGTGGCCTGGCGGCGGGGGTGCTCGCGCGGACCGTGGAGCACATGGCGGCTTCGGGCGTCCAGGCGTGGCTGGGGCCGGCCATCGGCATGGCCTCGTATGAAGTGGGTGAGGAGGTCAGGGCGGCGTTCGTCGATGCTCACGCGGACGCTGCGGCGGCGTTCGTCGCAACACGGCCCGGTCATTGGCTGTGCGACCTCTACGCGCTGGCCCGATTGAAGCTGGCCGCCGTTGGCGTGGAACGGATATCGGGCGGCGGTTTCGACACGTTCCGCGACGACAGGTTGTATTCCTATCGCCGCGATGGCGCGGCCAGCGGGCGTTTCGCCACGCTTATCTGGACGCGTTGAGGGCGCCTCAGCCCGGCGAGGCGGTCATCGGCGCGTGGACGTAGATCTCGGGCTTCACCTTGGGTGGTTCCATCAGGGCGTGCAGGAACGCGTTGCGCCAGGTGGTGATGTCGTTACGCTCGAGTACGTCCATCATCGACTGCCAGCGCATCCGGCGTTCCTTGAGCGGCATCTCCAGTGCCCGCTTCAGCGCCTCGGACACCTCGTCCAGGTCCGACGGGTTCACCAGCAATGCGGCGTCCAGCTCCTGGGCTGCGCCCGCGAAGCGCGACAGCACCAGCACGCCGGGGTCCTGCGGATCCTGGCAGGCCACGTATTCCTTGGCCACCAGGTTCATGCCGTCGCGCAGGGGTGTCACCAGGCCGACCTTGGCGACCCGGAAGTAGCCGGCCAGTACCTTGTGTCCGAACGACTTGTTGACGTACCGGATGGGTACCCAGTCCGGCTCGGCGTACTGCCCGTTGATGTGCCCGGCGCTGCGTTCCAGCTCGCGCCGCAGCGAACGATATTCCGGCACGTCGGAGCGCGAGGGCGGGGCGATCTGCAGCAGGGACACGCGTCCGCGCATGTCCTTCTGGTCGCGCAGCAGGCGCGCGAAGCCTTCGAAGCGTTCGGGCAGGCCCTTGGAATAATCCAGGCGGTCCACGCCGATGATGAGCTGGCGGTCGTCGATGCTGGCCCGCAGCTTGGCCACGGCGCCACTGTCTTCGGCCCGGTGGGCCAGCTCCACCGCCTCGGCGGTGTCGATGCTGATCGGAAACACGCCGGCGCGGAAGATACGCCCGTTGGCGGCGCGGATGCGTCCACCCGTGCGCATCGCCGCGCCCAGTTCGTGCAGGAAATAATCCTCCAGCGCGCGCAGGTCGCGCTGCGTGTGCAGGCCGACCAGGTCGTACGAGGCGAAGGATTCCAGCAGTTCGCGGTGGCGCGGCAGCGTGATCAGTAGACCCGCGGCCGGCAGCGGCGTGTGCAGGAAGAAACCGATCCGGTTCTCCACGCCCAGTTCGCGCAGCATCGAAGCCAGCGGGATCAGGTGGTAGTCGTGCACCCAGATGACGTCGTCTTTCTTGATCAGCTTCGACACGCGCTTGGCAAAAGCGCGGTTCACCCGGAAATAGCCTTCGAGATGGTCGCGTCGGTAATCGACCAGGTCACCCCGGTAATGAAACAACGGCCACAGGGCGCGATTGGCGAATCCGCTGTAGTAGTCGTCGTGGTCCTGTTTCGACATGTCGATGGTGGCGTATTCGATATGCCCGTCGCTGACCTCGTGCAACTCCTTGCCCGTCTCGGCGGCGATGTTGCCGCTCCAGCCGAACCACAGGCCACCCATTTCCTGCAGTGCCGCGTTCATGGCCGAGGCGAGGCCGCCGGTCTGCGTCTGCTTGGGCAGCGCCACGCGGTTGGATATGACGACTAGTCGGCTCATTGTGACCTTGCGGCTCCCTGCGTCAGTCGGGCTTTCACGGAATCGAGCCAATGGTGGACATCGGCTGGGCTAGACAATGTGAAAGCGGCCTGTGATGGGGCTCGCGAACCGATCCGGATGGACACCCCGCCCTGCGCATTGACCACCGCGAACGCATGTTCATCGGTCAGGTCGTCGCCGAGATACACCGGCCGGCGGCCGGCGAACGGCGCGGAAGCCAGGAAGGCCGCCACGGCGACGCCCTTGTCCATGCCGCGCGGTTTGAACTCGAACACGTAACTGCCGGGCTGCAACTCGAAACCCGGAAAGCGCGCGGCGATCTCCGGGGCACGCCGGGCCAGTTCGGCCTCGTGTTCAGGGCGCTCGCGGCAATGCAGCGCGACGGACCAGCTCTTGTCCTCCACCCTCACCCCGGGCATGTCGGCGGCCACGGCGTGCACCGTCTGGCGCAGTCGGGCCAGTTCCGCCTCGTCCACCGGAACCGTCGTCAGCCGGCCCGCACCGTCGCGGCGCTCCAGGCCGTGCTGGCCCGCCGCGGCCCAGTCGGGCCGATCGAAGATGGCGTCCAGCCCGGCGATGGCGCGACCGCTGACCAGGGCCAGCGCACCGTCCAGTCGATCGCGCAGCGTGTCCAGCGTGTCCAGGAGTCCATCGGCCACCGCCACCGCGTCCGGATCGTCGGCAAAGGCCAGTAGGGTGCCGTCGGCGTCGAGGAACAGGGCGCTGCCGGTGTCGATGAGATCGACGGGCGGAGGGGGCAAGGTGTCGCGGGCGGCTGTCACGGCGTCTCCATGGGGCGGCGGTTTGCCGAGCATGCCGGCCGGGGTGTGAAAAAAGTGCTGCGCACGGCCCGTTGAAGGCTCGCAATATCACCCGCATGTCTTGCGCCAGAGGCGGTTGCGGGCGATGCGCCCCCGATGCGCCATAACCTTTCCAGGGAGACATCGACGATGCGAATGGACAAACTCACCTCGCGCTTCCAGCAGGCGCTGGCCGATGCGCAGTCGCTGGCGGTGGGCCGCGACAACAACATGCTCGAGCCCGTCCACGTCATGGCCGCGCTGCTGGACCAGCAGGGCGGCTCCACCGGCCCGCTGCTGACGCAGGCCGGCGTGAACGTGCCGGCGTTCCGCCAGCGGGTCGGCGAGATACTGGACCGGCTGCCGCGCGTCAGCGGGCAGGAAGGCAACATCAACATAGGTAACGACCTCAACCGCCTTCTCAACCTCACCGACAAGCTGGCGCAGCAGCGGGGCGACCAGTTCATCGCCAGCGAGCTGTTCGTGCTGGCCACGCTGGAAGACCGCGGCGAGGTGGGCGGCGCGCTGAAGGCCGCGGGCGCCACGAAGGATCGCCTCGAAGCGGCGATCGAGAAGCTTCGCGGTGGCGAGAAGGTGCAGTCCGAGAACGCCGAGGAACAACGCCAGGCGCTCGAGAAGTACACCATCGACCTCACCGAGCGCGCCGAGGTGGGCAAGCTGGATCCGGTGATCGGTCGCGACGAGGAAATCCGTCGCACCATCCAGGTATTGCAGCGCCGGACCAAGAACAACCCCGTGCTGATTGGCGAGCCAGGCGTCGGCAAGACCGCCATCGTCGAAGGACTGGCGCAGCGCATCGTCAACGGTGAGGTGCCCGAGGGTCTGCGCGATAAGCGCGTGCTGTCGCTGGACATGGGTGCGCTGATCGCCGGGGCGAAATTCCGCGGTGAGTTCGAGGAGCGGCTCAAGGCCGTGCTCAACGACCTCTCCCGCCAGGAAGGCCGGGTCATCCTGTTCATCGACGAGCTGCACACCATGGTCGGTGCCGGCAAGGCCGACGGCGCGATGGATGCGGGCAACATGCTGAAGCCGGCGCTGGCGCGCGGCGAGTTGCATTGCATCGGTGCCACCACCCTCGACGAGTACCGCAAGTACGTCGAGAAGGATGCCGCCCTGGAGCGTCGCTTCCAGAAGGTCTACGTGGGCGAGCCCAGCGTCGAGGACACCATCGCGATCCTGCGCGGCCTGAAGGAGCGCTACGCGGTGCATCACGGCGTCGAGATCACCGACCCGGCCATCGTCGCCGCCGCGACGCTGTCCGCGCGCTACATCCCCGACCGCCAGCTGCCCGACAAGGCCATCGACCTGATGGACGAGGCGGCCTCGCGCATCCGCATGGAGATCGACTCCAAGCCGGAGGAACTGGATCGCCTGGAGCGCCGGCTGATCCAGCTGAAGATCCAGCGCGAGATGCTGAAGAAGGAACACGACGACGAATCCCGGCAACGCCTGGCCCAGCTGGAAACCGATATCGAGGCACTGGATCGGGAGTTCTCCGACCTGAACGAGGTATGGAAATCCGAAAAGGCCATGCTGCAGGGCGCGACGAAGATCAAGGAGCAGATCGAGCAGGCCCGGCTCGAACTGGAATCCGCGCAGCGTCGCCAGGACTACGGCGCCATGAGCGAGATCCAGTACGGGCGCCTGCCCGCGCTGGAAGCCCAGCTGGCCGCCGCCCAGCAGGTGGAGAAGCACGACTTCACCCTGTTGCAGGACCGGGTCACGGCCGAGGAGATTGCCGAGGTGGTCGCGCGCTGGACGGGTATCCCCGTCAACAAGATGCTGGAGGGCGAGCGCGAGAAGCTGCTGCAGATGGAAAGCGCGCTGCATGAGCGCGTGGTCGGCCAGGACGAGGCGGTGCGCGCCGTCTCCGATGCCATTCGTCGCGCGCGAGCCGGGCTGTCCGATCCCAACCGTCCGTACGGCTCGTTCCTGTTCCTGGGCCCCACCGGTGTCGGCAAGACGGAGCTGTGCAAGGCGCTGGCGGATTTCCTGTTCGACACGCAGGACGCGATGATCCGCATCGACATGAGCGAGTTCATGGAGAAGCACTCGGTGAGCCGCCTGGTCGGTGCGCCGCCGGGGTACGTGGGTTACGAGGAAGGCGGCTACCTGACCGAGGCGGTCCGTCGCCGCCCGTACAGCGTGATCCTGCTTGACGAGGTGGAGAAGGCCCATCCGGACGTGTTCAACATCCTGTTGCAGGTGCTGGACGACGGCCGCCTCACGGACGGGCAGGGGCGCACGGTCGATTTCCGCAACACGGTGATCGTCATGACCTCCAACCTGGGTTCCCACCTGATCCAGGAGCAGGCGGGCGACAGCGAGGCGGACTACATGCAGATGAAGGCGTCGGTGCTGGGCGTGGTGCAGGGCCACTTCCGGCCGGAGTTCATCAACCGGCTGGACGACCTGGTCGTGTTCCGCGCGCTGGACAAGGCGCAGATCCGCTCGATCGCCCGTATCCAGCTGGGTTACCTGGCGAAGCGGCTGGCCGATCGACAGCTGTCGCTGGATATCACCGACCGGGCGCTGGACCTGCTGGGCAGCGCGGGTTTCGACCCCGTGTACGGTGCCCGCCCGCTCAAGCGGGCCGTGCAGCAGCAACTGGAGAACCCCCTGGCGCAGCGCATCCTGCAGGGGGCGTTCGTGCCCGGGCAGACCATCCGGGTGGATTCGGACGGCAACCACCTCACTTTTGCGACAATGCCCGCCTGATTCCCGAGGTTTCACCCGATGCCCATCTACGAATTCCAGTGCAAGGCCTGCGGCCACCGCTTCGAGCGCCTGCAGAAGATGTCCGATGCCGATCCCACCGTGTGTCCCACCTGCGGCGAGCCGCAGGTGGGACGCATGCTGAGCGCCCCGCAGTTCCGCCTGGCCGGCGGCGGCTGGTACGAGACCGACTTCAAGAAGGACGGCGACAAGAAGCGCAACCTCGTCGAGGGCTCGTCCGGTTCACCCGCCGCGGCGCCCGCGGCTGCGGCGCCCGCGCCTGCCTCCGCGCCGGCGCCGGCGCCGAGCCCGGCGCCCGCCAAGTCGTCCGGCGACTGACCCGCCGCTGACCCGCCGCACGACGTCATCGTTTTCCTGCGATCCGTTCAAACATCGTTGCGTATGCGTCCGATAGTTTCTGCACACACACATCGGAGGTCAGGGGCATGAAACGCATTCTCGGGTTGGTCGCCATGGTTGCGCTGGGCGCGGGCCTGTTCGTGACGCCGCACGTGGCGCACGCCCAGCGCGGCGGCGACACGGTCAACTGCTACAGCGACAGCGGCCGCCGCGCCTATTGCCAGGTGCCATGGCGCGACGCACGCCTGGTCCGGCAGGACTCCCAGACCCCCTGCATCCGCGGTCGCAACTGGGACATGGATCGCGGCGGCCTGTGGGTCGACGATGGCTGCCGCGGCATCTTCCAGGAAGCCGGTGGCTGGGGCGGCGGCCGACCGGGCTGGGGCGACAACGGCGGTCGTCCAGGCTGGGGCAACGACCGCGATCGCGATCGCTATCCTCCCGGTTACGGCAGGCCCGATGGCGGTCGTCCCGGCTACGCCGGCAATAGCGGCCAGATCGTGTCCTGCGACAGCGAGGACAACAAGCGCGTGCTGTGTCGCTGGCCGGTCGGTCCCGGCGCCCGCCTGGTCGAACAGAACTCGGACGCCGCCTGTCGCGAGGGCTACAGCTACGGCTTCTCGCCCCAGGGCATCTGGGCCGATCACGGCTGCCGCGCGAAGTTCGATATCGGCCGCTGAGCGGCCCCTGCCGGCCCTTGGCAGACCCCGGTCGTGATACGATCCGGGGTCTTTTCCCACGAAGCTTCAAGCGCATGCGCAGCCATTTTTGCGGAGCCATCGACGAGTCCCTGGTCGGCCAGGAAGTCACCCTTTGCGGCTGGGTCAACACCCTCCGCCTGCAGAGCCACGTGGCCTTCGTCGACCTTCGTGACCACGAGGGCATCGCCCAGGTCGTGATCGAGCGCGAGAACGCCACGGCCTTCGCCGTGGCCGGCGAGCTGGGCAACGAATTCGTCATCCGGGTCACCGGCCAGCTCCGTCGCCGCCTGTCCGCCAACGACAAGCTGAAGACAGGCACGGTCGAGTTGCTCGCCGACACCGTCCAGATCCTCAACGAGGCGCGTGACCTGCCGTTCGCGCAGCACGAGACGCCCAACGAGGACATGCGGATGACCTACCGCTACCTCGACCTGCGCCGTCCCGAGATGCAGCAGATGATGCGCACGCGCACCGCGCTGGTGCGCGAGCTGCGCCGTTACCTGGATGCCGCCGGCTTCCAGGACATCGAAACCCCGATCCTGACCAAGGCCACGCCGGAAGGCGCGCGCGACTACCTCGTGCCCAGCCGCGTGCATCCGGGCCAGTTCTATGCGCTGCCGCAGTCGCCGCAGCTGTTCAAGCAGATCCTGATGATGGCGGGCTTCGACCGCTACTACCAGATCGCCCGTTGCTTCCGGGACGAAGACCTCCGCGCCGATCGCCAGCCGGAATTCACCCAGCTCGACCTCGAGTTCGCCTTCGTCGAGGAGCAGGACGTCCAGGACTTCGTCGAGAACCTGATCCGCCATGTCTTCCGTGAAGTGCGCAAGGTCGAGCTGGATGCCTCGTTCCCGCGCATGACCTACGCCGAGGCCATGCGCCGCTTCGGCTCGGACAAGCCGGACCTGCGTATCGCGCTGGAGCTGACCGACATCGCCGAGGCGGTGAAACACGTCGAGTTCAAGGTCTTCTCCGGCCCGGCCAACGACCCGGCCGGCCGCGTGGCTGCCCTGCGCGTGCCGGGCGCGGCGGACCTCTCGCGCAAGGATATCGACGGCCTGACCGAATACGCCGCCCGCTATGGTGCCAAGGGCCTGGCCTGGCTGAAGGTCGACGACCTGGCCAAGGGTCGCGAAGGCATCAACTCGCCGGTGGCCAAGTTCCTCGACGACGAGGCCCTGGCCCAGGTGCTGGCGCTCACGGGCGCCGCCAATGGCGACATCGTGTTCTTCGGCGCCGGCGCATGGAAGACGGTCACCGATTTCATGGGCGCGCTGCGCATCAAGCTTGGTCGCGACCGTGGCCTGGTCGAGGACAGCTGGAAGCCGTTGTGGGTCACCGACTTCCCGATGTTCGAGTACGACGAGGAGGAAAAACGCTTCGTCGCCCTGCATCACCCGTTCACCGCGCCCAAGGTCGACGATATCGCCGACCTGCGCGAGCACGCGGCCACGGCGGTCAGCCGCGGCTACGACATGGTGCTCAACGGCAACGAGATCGGCGGCGGCTCCATCCGTATCCATCGCCCCGAGATGCAGAGTGCCGTGTTCGGCCTGCTGGGCATCGGCGCCGACGAGGCCGAAGCCAAGTTCGGCTTCCTGCTCAAGGCCCTGCGCATGGGTGCCCCGCCGCACGGTGGCCTGGCCTTCGGCATCGACCGCATCGCGGCGCTCATGGCGGGCACCGAGTCCATCCGTGACGTCATCGCCTTCCCCAAGACCACCAGCGCGCAAGACCTGATGACCGACGCCCCGTCGCCGGTGTCGGAGCCCCAGCTGAAGGAACTCCACGTCCGCGTCGCCGCGGAGGCGCCCAAACCCTGACTTCGGTCGGGCGCCCTGCCATGAGTGACTCGCCCATCGACGTGCTGTTGCTGCATGGCCTGTGGATGCGCGGTTTTGCCATGGCGATGCTCAGCCGCCGGCTGCGCGACGAAGGGTTCCGGGTCCATCCGTTCGAATACATGAGCGTGGTCGCGCCGCCGCAGCAGGCCATCGAACGCCTGCGGAAACGGATTCGCCAGCTGGCGCCCGAGCCCGTGCATATCGTCGGGCACAGCCTGGGCGGCATCCTCGCCCTGCTGGCCTGCCGTGACGAAGCGCCGTCGCCGGCCCGCATCGTCTGCCTCGGCTCGCCGCTCAACGGCAGCGGCGCGGCGCGGGGCCTGACCCACCGCTGGGGTGGCGACATGCTGCTGGGCCAGGCCAAGGGCCTGCTCGAACATGGCCTGGATCGCTGGGACGGCGCGCGCGAGGTCGGCATGATCGCCGGCCGCATGCCGGTCGGCCTGGGCGCACTGGTAGGTGAGATCGGCGAGGAGCACGATGGCTCGGTGGGCGTGGAGGAAACCCGCCTGCCGGGCCTGTGCGATCACTGCGTCCTGGAAACCAGTCACACCGGCCTGCTGGTCTCGGCGGATGTGGCCCGGCAGGTCGCGACCTTCCTCCGTGAGGGACGCTTTGCCGCCCCCCTTAGCCCCCCGGCCTGATTGCAGCTAGAATCGCGCCTCGTCCGTCCGGTAAGTCCAGGAATCGAACATGGGTAGAGGCCCTTCCATCGAAGGTCGCAAGAACGCCGAAGACGCCAAGCGCGCCAAGGTGTTCACCAAGCTGATCCGCGAAATCACCATCGCCACCCGTGGCGGCGTGCCCGACCCCAACGGCAACCCGCGCCTGCGCGCCGCCGTGGACAAGGCGCTGGCCGCCAACATGACCCGCGACACCATCGAGCGCGCGATCAAGCGCGGTTCCGGTGCCGAGGGCGGCGCCGACATGCACGAGGTGCGCTACGAGGGCTACGGCCCCGCGGGCACCGCGCTCATCATCGACTGCGTGACCGACAACCAGACCCGCACCGTCGCCGACGTGCGCGCGGCGCTGAACAAGCTCGGCGGCAACATGGGCACCACCAATTCGGTGGCATTCCAGTTCACCCGCGTGGGCCAGGTGCGGGTGCACACCGGTGGCGACGCCGATGTCGAGGCGAAGCTGGAAGAAGCGGCCATCGAGAACAACGCCGAAGACATCGTCATCGAGAACGGTGTCGGCACGGTGCTGCTCGCCGCCGATCCCATCGCCGTGGAAGCCATGCGCAAGGCGCTGGCCGCCGCGGGTTTTGAGATCGACGGCTCCGACGTGGTCATGCGCCCGAACGGTCCCCTGGTCACCCCCACGGGCGAGGCGCTGGAGCACTTCGAGAAGCTGCTCGACCGGCTCAGCGCGCTCGACGACGTCGACGAGGTCTACCACAACGCCGTTCTCCCGACACAGGATGCGGACGAGGCGTGAGGCCTCCTGCTCCCTATCGTCTTGCTTACTAACCCGCTGTCATGACCCGCATCCTCGGTATCGATCCGGGTAGCCAGCGTACGGGCGTCGGTGTGCTCGATGTCGCCGACAACGGCACGCTGACGCACGTATGGCACGGTGCGCTCACCATCGGCGGGGAGGCCACCTTCCCGTTGCGGCTGAAGCGTATCTTCGACGAACTGGGTGTCATCATCGCCACGCACGCGCCGGCCGAGGCCGCCATCGAGAAAGTGTTCATGGCGCGCAATCCCGATTCGGCCCTCAAGCTGGGCCAGGCGCGCGGCGCCGCCATCTGCGCCGTGGTCAACCGGGGCATCGTGGTGCACGAATACGCGGCCACCGAGGTCAAGCAGGCCGTGGTCGGTACCGGCCGCGCCGACAAGACCCAGGTCCAGCACATGATCGGGATGATCCTCGGCATCAAGGGGCCGCTCCAGGCCGATGCCGCGGATGCGCTGGCGATCGCGATCGCCCACGCCCACACCCGGTCCAGTATCGAACGCGTGGGTATCCCGCGCACGGCATGGAGACGTCGCCGATGATCGGCCGCCTGCGGGGCATTCTTATCAGCAAGCAGCCACCCTCCCTCCTGATCGAGGTGGGCGGGGTCGGTTACGACGTCGATGCGCCGATGTCCACCATCTACGACCTTCCCGCCACGGGCAAGGAGGTCATCCTGCTCACCCATTACGCGGTGAAGGAAGATGGCGTGGCGCTGTACGGTTTCCTGCGTGAGACCGAGCGGGCCATGTTCCGCAACCTGCTGAAGGTGAGCGGCATCGGCGCGAAGATCGCGCTGGCCGTGCTGTCCGGTGTGTCCACCGAGGAACTATCCCGGCAGGTGCATGCGGGCGACGTGGTGGCGCTGACCAAGATCCCCGGCATCGGCAAGAAGACCGCCGAGCGCATGGTGGTCGAGTTGCGCGATCGCGTGGATGCGGTCGGTGTCCGGCTGCCGGCGGCACCGGGCACGGGCGATGCCATCCCGGTGGACCCGGTAAGCGAAGCCACCGTGGCGCTGCAACAACTAGGTTACAAGCCGGTGGAAGCATCGCGTCTGGTACAGAAGGCGGCCGCCGAAGGCGATACCGCCGAGGCCATTATCCGCAAGGCGCTCCGCGCCGCGCTGGGAAGCTGAGTCATGGGTCATCACAATCCCGCCGAAGAACTGCAGAACGCCCGCGGCAAGAAACTTGCCGCGCTGGCGCTCGGGGCCATCGGCATCGTTTTCGGCGACATCGGCACCAGCCCGCTGTACACCATGAAGGAAACCCTCGGCACGCACGGCATGACGCCGCAGCCTGCCGCGGTGCTCGGCGTGCTGTCGCTGATCTTCTGGTCGCTGCTGATGGTGATCTCGCTGAAGTACGTCACCTTCGTGATGCGTGCCGACAACAAGGGCGAGGGCGGCATCATGGCGCTCATGGCGCTGGCGCAGCGCAGCGTCAGCGGTTCGCCGCGCTCGCGCTGGGTGCTGGCGGCGATCGGTATCTTCGGCGCCTCGCTGTTCTACGGGGACGGCGTGATCACGCCGGCCATGTCCGTGCTGTCCGCGGTGGAAGGCCTGGAGGTGGCGGCGCCTTCGCTGGATACCTACGTGGTGCCCATCTGCCTGGTCATCCTGGTGGTGCTGTTCGCCATCCAGCGGCACGGCACCGAAATCGTCGGCAAGGCCTTCGCCCCGGTCATGACCGTGTGGTTCCTCGTGCTGGCATGGCTGGGCCTGCGTCAGCTGATCATGCATCCGCAGGTGCTGTGGGCGTTGAACCCCTGGTACGCGGTCAATTTCTTCACCGAGCACGGCCGTTCCGCCTTCATCGCGCTGGGCGGCGTGGTGCTGGCGCTGACCGGCGGCGAAGCGCTATACGCCGACATGGGCCACTTCGGCAAGAAGCCGATCCGCCTGGCCTGGTTCTTCTTCGTGCTGCCGGCGCTGCTCATCAACTACTTCGGCCAGGGCGCGCTGCTGCTGCACGACCAGACCGCGATCGAAAACCCGTTCTACAAGATGGTGCCCGAGAACCTGCTGTACCCGATGATCGCGCTGGCCACGGCGTCGGCGGTGATCGCCTCGCAGGCGGTGATCTCGGGCGCGTTCTCGATGACCCGCGAGGCGATGTCGCTGGGCTATTCGCCGCGCATGGCCGTCGTGCACACCTCGCACGAGATGTCGGGCCAGATCTTCGTGCCGTGGGTGAACCGCATGCTGATGGTGCTGGTGTTCCTCGCGGTGATCGGCTTCCGCTCGTCGAACAACCTCGGCGCGGCCTACGGCATCGCCGTGACAGGCACCATGACCATGACCACGCTGCTGGCGCTGGTCGTCGCTCGCCGTCGCTGGAACTGGCACTGGGCGGCGGTCATCACGGTCGGCGTCATCTTCCTGGTCATCGACCTGGCGTTCTTCGGTGCCAACGCGCTGAAGATCGCCCATGGCGGCTGGTTCCCGCTGGTGCTGGGCGTGGTGATCTTCACCGTCATGACCACGTGGCGGCGGGGCAGGGACCTCGTGGTGCGCGAGATCAAGCAGTCCGGCCTGGCGCTGGAGCCCTTCGTGGCGAACATCGCCGACCATCCGCCGCTGATCGTGCCGGGTACGGCGGTGTTCCTCACCGCCAACCAGAACTCGGTGCCGCACGCGATGCTGCACAACCTCAAGCACAACAAGGTGCTGCACGAGCGCAACGTGCTGCTGACGGTCGAGATGCTGGAAACGCCCGTCGCCGACTTCGACGAGCGCATGGAAGTGATCGAATACGGCGGCGGCTTCTTCGGCTTGCAGTTGCGCTACGGCTTTGCCGAGGATCCGAATATTCCGCTGTCGCTCTCGCGTGCGAGTGCGCGAGGACTGGACTTCGACATGATGGATACGACGTTCTTCCTGTCCCGCGAAACCATCGTGGCGGATGCGCGCCGACCCGGCATGGCCCTCTGGCGCGACAAGCTGTTCGCCTTCCTCGCCCGCAACGCGATGCCGGCCACGGCCTTCTTCCAGATTCCGGGCAACCGGCTGATCGAACTGGGCGCGCAGGTCGAGATATAAGCAGCGGTGGTCGCAGCATCGCCAAGCCGATGCTGCGGCCAGCCGAGCAATAGCATGTCGCCGTCGGTGTGCGGGTCGTGCCCGTTATCACGTCGGCGTCTTACGTCCACAACGTAGCGACCGATTCCTATCTCCAAAGTACTCCACGATTTCTAGTCTGAATTCGCCCGATGGAGGGCGATTCAGGAGTGTGGAATGCGAGCCAAACCGCTCATCGTTTTACTCACGTTGCTGATCGTGAGTTCCGAGGCATCGGCGTCTGTCAAATGGCTGAGTCGCGCCAATTGCATCGCCGGAACCATCAATGAGTCGATTACCTACGATCGACCCGCGTTACGTAGCCACTTCATGTACACCCAGGGTACCCACGTGGGTTTCGGTGCTGTGGCGGGTCATGTCGTGACGGCGGACTGGAACATGACGTGGCGCTCTTATGCCGGGGACCTCGCGGATGCGTCGCGCAACACTGTGCGCGGCGTCCACGTATTCGGGGATGACCTGCGATTCCTGCAGACTCAGTATTCCATTGCGACCGACTGCAATCTGACGGAGTGGTGAAATGAAGAAGATTCTCTATGTTTCTTTCCTGTCGGCTTCCCTGTTCTCAGCATGTGCCTCGGCCTCGTCGACTCTGGTCGACGTTCCTGCGCAAAGCGGTAATTCGTCCGCAGTCTCGGATGATACGTCGGCCACAAGCGAGGGCGACCTGGACATTTCGCGCATCCCCATGTCCCCGGGGCTTCACGTGGTGCCGCTGAATGAATCGCCTTTCGTTGGCGCCCTTGCCGCGAAGATCGAGCAGGATATTGCCGAGCAGTCTTCCAGGGGCGTACACGCGGCTGACGATGTCCCGGATGTGCGCGCATCGCTTGCCCATGTCCGCAGCAGCGCCCTTGGCGGCAATGAGGAAGTCTTTACGACGTTGTCCCAGGTCAAGCCGCATCTTTACTATGAGCCGGCATCGATCTCCCAGACCTTGCTCGAGGGGCTTCCACTGGTGGATGTGTCCACGGCGGGCGGGAATAGGGATGGTCGCTGGACCGGCCTCAGTCGTTCATGGGAAGTTGCCGGGCTCGGACTGGTACAACTGGACGAGTCCGAATACGCAGACGGCGGCGGGTCTGTTACGGTCATCAAGGAGTGGCTCAACACCGATATCAACGGTCAACCAGGCACCATCCAGACCATGCGTGGGCCTGACGGCGCCACGCAGGTCTCGCTGGGCTGGGTCACCGACCACAAGGTCATGAGGTTGAACCTCCAGCCTGTCGACCCCGATGCACTGGCACCCAACCAGGAAGCCTTGCTTACCATGGCTCGTTCTATTCGATACTGACCCGCGCCTGGCCTGACAAAGCGGATCGGGCAGTCGGTTCGACCTGTCCGGTCCGCGAATCCTGCCATAATGTGAGGATGTCCGAGCACCGAATCATCTCCACCGCCGCCGCCATGGATGACGACGCGCTGGAAGCCAGCATCCGTCCCAAACGCCTGGCCGAATACCTCGGCCAGCAGACGGTGCGTGAGCAGATGTCGATCTATATCGAGGCCGCGCGGCGTAGGCAGGGCGCACTCGACCACGTGCTCATCTTCGGGCCGCCCGGCCTGGGCAAGACCACGCTGTCGCACGTGATCGCCAACGAGCTGGGCGTCAACGTCCGCTCCACCTCCGGGCCGGTGCTGGAACGCGCGGGCGACCTGGCCGCGTTGCTGACCAACCTGGAAAAGAACGACGTCCTGTTCGTGGACGAAATCCACCGCCTTTCCCCGGTGGTGGAGGAAGTGCTCTATCCAGCCATGGAAGACTTCCAGATCGACATCATGATCGGGGAGGGCCCGGCCGCCCGCTCGATCAAGCTCGACCTGCCGCCCTTTACCCTGATCGGCGCGACCACGCGTGCGGGTCTGCTCACCGGCCCGCTGCGCGACCGTTTCGGCATCATCCAGCGGCTGGAGTTCTACAGCGTGGATGAGCTGACCGCGATCGTCCGCCGCGCCGCGAAAATCTTCGGTATCGAGTGCGAGCTGGAGGGGGCGATCGAGATCGCCCGGCGATCCCGCGGCACGCCGCGCATCGCCAACCGGCTGCTGCGCCGGGTGCGCGATTTCGCCGAGGTGCGCGGCGATGGCATCATCACCCACGCCCTGGCCCGTGCCGCGACCGACATGCTCAGGGTGGACGCCGAGGGTTTCGACGATCTCGACCGCCGCCTCCTGAGCACCATCATCGAGAGTTTCGACGGTGGTCCCGTCGGGGTGGAATCGCTGGCCGCCGCCCTAAGCGAGGACCGCGGCACCCTCGAGGACGTGGTCGAGCCTTACCTTATCCAGCAGGGCTACCTGATCCGCACCGCGCGTGGCCGCATGGCCTCGGCCAAGGCCTGGCGCCACCTCGGCCTGAACCCGCCGCCGCGCCAGGGCGACGCCCCGGACCTGTTCCTGGGCGACGCATGAGTGCCTTCAGCTTTCCCGTCCGCATCTACTGGGAAGACACCGATGCCGGCGGCGTGGTCTACCACGCCAACTACGTCCGTTTCATGGAGCGGGCGCGCACGGAATGGCTGCGTGCGCAGGGTATCGACCAGCTGGCCCTGCGCGAAACCACCTCGCTCGGCTTCGTGGTCCGCGAGATGCACCTCGATTTCCTGCGGCCGGCCCGTCTGGATGATGAACTCCAGGTCACGGTGGACGTCAAAGAGCGGCGTTCAGCCAGTATGCTGTTCGGTCAGGAGATCGTGTGCGGGGGCACGACGCTGTTGCGCGCCACGGTGCGCGTGGCGTGCGTCAACCTCGTCACCATGCGACCTGCCCAGATACCGGCCGGCTTGTTTCTCCAAGCCTTCCCACTTACCTAAAGCCCCAGATACCCGGCGGAGAGCCTTCAAGCGATGAACGGTGGACTGAACATTTTCAAGCTGGTTGCGGAAGCAAGCCTGCCGGTGCAACTGGTGATGCTGCTTCTGCTCGTCTTCTCGTTCCTGTCGTGGGTCATCATCATCCGCAAGTACAGCCAGCTGAAGACGGCCCACGACAACGCCGAGACCTTCGAGGATCGCTTCTGGTCCGGTGCCGACCTGGCCGCCCTGTTCCGTGAGGTGGGCAACCGCGAAGGCCAGAGCGGCATCGAGAACGTGTTCGAGGCCGGCTTCCGTGAGTTCGCCCGGCAGCGCCAGCGTCGGGCCGGCGATGCGGACCGCATCATGGAAAGCTCCGAGCGCGCCATGCGCGTGGCCGGTACCCGCGAGATCGGCAAGCTGGAGCAGAACCTCGAATTCCTGGCCAACGTCGGCTCGATCAGCCCGTACATCGGCCTGTTCGGTACGGTGTGGGGCATCATGGGCGCCTTCCAGGGGCTGGGCGAGATGAAGGACGTCACCATTTCCGTGGTGGCCCCGCACATCTCCGAGGCACTGATCGCCACGGCCATGGGCCTGTTCGCCGCGATCCCGGCGGTCTGGGCTTACAACCGCTTCGCCACCAAGGTGGAGCGTGTCGCGTCGCGTTACGAGGTATTCCAGGAAGAATTCTCCTCGGTGCTGCAGCGCCAGATCCACGCCGACGACGTCGCCTGAGCCCCCGCCATGGCCACGCGTAACGTGCACCGCCGCCACAAGCGGAAGCTGAAATCCGAGATCAACGTCGTGCCTTATATCGACGTGATGCTCGTGCTGCTCATCATCTTCATGGTCACCACGCCGATGATGAACCTGGGCGTGGATATCCAGCTGCCACAGACCAACGCCAAGTCCCTGCAGGACAAGAAGGACCCGGTCGTCGTTTCCGTCGACGAGGGTGGCCAGATCTACCTCACCGCCAACGGCACGAAGCGCGAGCCGGTCAGCGCGGACGAGTTCAAGAGCAAGATCACCGCCTTCCACGATGCCAACCCCGAGCTCCAGGTCCTGGTGGCGGGCGACCAGCGCGTGGGCTATGGCAAGGTCTACCAGATCCTCCCGATCCTCCAGGAAGCGGGCGTCTCCAAGATCGGCCTGATGAGCCAGCCGGAGTCGGGCGCGCAGAATGGAAAACCGTAACGGTACGCCGCGCGCGGTTGTCCTCGCCGCGCTCCTTCACATCGGCATCGTGGCCTTCCTGGGCCTCGCGATCATCCCGTGCTCGGACTACGAAAAGTGGGCCGATGCCCTGGGCTTGCCCGCGGAATGGAACCCGCTGAAGTGTCCCGCGCCGATCCAGCTGCCCGGCCAGATCATCGAGGCCACGCTGATCGGCCCCACGGGAGCGCCGCCGCCGAAGCACACGGCCAAGCCGGTGCCCAACACGGTGCCCCCGCCGCCGGCCCAGCCCACGCCCACGCCGCCGCAGCCGGAGAAGCCCAAGGTCGAGACCCTGCCGCCGCCGCCGAAGGTGCCGGCCCTGAAGGACCAGGAAAAGGTGGTCGACGACGCCGTGCAGAAGGCTGAGGATGCCAAGCGCCTGCAGGAAGAACAGCAGCGCCAGCGCCAGGCCGAGCTGGATGCGCAGCAGGAAGAGAAGAAAAAGGAAAAGCAGAAGCAGATCGATGAGATCTTCAAGCAGCTGGATGCCGCCAAGTCGCAGACCAAGCAGGCCGACAGCAAGAAGAAGCAGGCCGAACAGCAGCTGCAGGACCTCGCCAACGCCAAGGATGATGGTCGTGACAACCTGCCGTACGCCGACAAGGTCCAGACCGGCCAGGCCGGCAAGGACGACAGCAAGCAGGCCCTGTACATCGCCGCGATCCAGAACGCCGTGACACCCAACTGGCTGCGGCCTGACAACATGCCGGACGCCCCCTGCATGGTGCACATCACCCAGATCCCGGGTGGCCAGGTGCTCAGTGCGAAGGCGGACGCCAGTTGCCCGTACGACGCCGCGGGCCGGGCGTCGATCGAGAACGCCGTGTTGCGCGCCCAGCCCTTGCCGTACCAGGGCTTCGAGGATGTGTTCCAGCGCAACCTCACGTTCACGTTCCGGCCGCAATGATGTGACGCGCCCCGGCCCGGCAGGCGCCGGGCGGGGCGGTTCATAATCGGGTCATGCTGGCTTTCGCCAGCGGGTTAACATGCCGTCGCCGTCCCCTCTTCCCAGGTCGCAATGAATCCGCCCATGCGCAGAATGCTCCCCCGCCTAGCTCTCCTCCTGGTTGCCCTGACTGCCTTCGTGGCCGGTCCGGCAGCCGCCCAGTCGCTGAACGTCGACATCGTGGGCGGCCTGAAGACGGCCACTCCGATCGCCGTCGTGCCGTTTGCCCAGGCCGGTGGCGCGCCACTGCCTACCGACGTGGCCGACGTGATCCGCGCGGATTTCAACCGCTCGGGCAAGTTCCGCTCGCTGGACAAGGCCGACATCGTCGAAACCCCGTCACAGGGCGCGGACATCAAGTTCGCCACCTGGCGTCTGCTCAAGCAGGATTTCATCACCATCGGCCGCATCAGCGACGCTGGCGGTGGCAACCTCAAGGTCGATTACGAGCTGTGGGACGTCAACAAGCAGCAGAGCCTGCTGGCCCAGTCGTTCACTGCGCCCGCCGGTGACCTGCGCGGCGTGGCCCACCAGATCGCCGACCAGATCTATGAAAAGATCACCGGCGTGCGTGGTGCCTTCTGGACCCGTATCGCCTATATCACGGCCGTGGGCGTGGGTAACAACGCTACCTACTCGCTGATCGTCGCGGATTCCGATGGCTTCAATCCGCAGGTGGTGGCTCGCTCGCGGGAATCCCTGCTCTCGCCGGCCTGGTCGCCGGACGGCAGCAAGATCGCCTATGTGTCGTTCGAGAGCGGCAATTCGGCAGTCTACGTGCAGAACATCTCCACCGGCTCGCGCAGCCTGATCGCCTCGCATCCGCGTGGCATCAACAGTGCGCCGGCCTGGTCGCCGGACGGTCGCAAGCTGGCCGTCAGCCTGTCGTATGTGGGCAATCCGGAGATCTTCGTGATCGACGTGGCCAGCCACACCGAAACGCGGGTGACCAACAACTTCGCCATCGACACCGAGCCGACCTTCACCCCGGACGGCCAGAGCATCCTGTTCACCTCCGATCGCTCGGGTAAGCCGCAGATCTACCAGATGTCCGCTTCCGGCGGCGCCGCCACGCGTCTCACCTTCCAGGGTGGTTTCAACGCCAGCGCTTCGGTCAGTTACGACGGCAAGCAGATTGCGATGGTGCAGGGCAACGGGAACGTGTATCGTATCGCCATCATGGACCGCAGTCTGGGCGGGCAGGTGCGCTTCGTTTCCCCGGGTAACGTGGACGATTCGCCCAGCTTCGCGCCCAACGCCAGCATGCTGCTTTACGCTGCATCGCAGGGTACGCGTGGTGTCCTGTATGCGGTTTCGGCAGACGGTGCCGTGCGTCAGCGCCTTGTCCTATCGGACGGCGACGTGCGCGAACCGTCGTGGGGACCCTATCGACAGCGCTGATGCCACGTTTCTACGGGAACGTGGTATCGGTAACGTCCAGGGAGGGGCGCGGGCATCCGCGCCTTTTCTGCGGACGACAATTAACCGGCAATCGCTGCAAGGCGGTTGCCGGAGCGAAGACGCAGGGTGCGGGACAGCGCCCCGTCGGCGTAGATGTAAGTAGAAAAACAGCCGGACAACCGGCGGTGCCTGTCCCGAAACCGAAAACCGACTGTCGGAACTCAACTGTTTTAAGGAACGTCCCATGAATAAGACTGTTACCGTCACCCTGGCTGCCCTGCTCTGCGTGGGCGCGGCCGCTTGCTCCAAGAAGCAGGTCAAGCCGGTCGCTCCGACCGAATCGCAGCCGGTCGCTCAGACCCAGGCTCCGATGAACGACGGCAAGTACCAGCCGTCCGACCTCGACACCGACGCTTGCCTGCGTCAGCGCGTCGTCTACTTCGACTTCGACAAGAACGAAGTGAAGCCGGAGTTCCAGCAGATCATCGCTTGCCACGCCAAGTACCTGCAGGATCGTCCGCAGTCGGCCATGACCCTCGAAGGCAACACCGACGAGCGCGGCACGCGTGAATACAACCTGGGCCTTGGCGAGCGTCGCGGCAATGCCGTGTCCAGCGCCATCCAGGCTGCCGGTGGTTCGGCTGGCCAGGTCAACGTCACCAGCTACGGCAAAGAGAAGCCGACCTGCCGTGAGCACAACGATGACTGCTGGTCCAAGAACCGTCGCGTCGAGATCGTCTACACCGCGAAGTAAGTGATGAAGAAGACTCTGGCTACCAGTTACATGGCCAGGCTTGGCATGGCGGGCGCACTTGCGTCCGCCATGCTTTTTGCTTTGCCCGTCACCGCCCAGGACACCCGTCTCAGTCTCGCCGATCGCGTTGCGCGGCTCGAGCAGCAGTCGCAGGCCCAGGCCGGCACGACCACCCTGGTCAACCAGGTGAACGATCTGCAGCAGCAGGTCTCCCAGTTCCAGGGCCAGATCGAAGAACTCCAGCACCAGAACCAGCAACTCCAGGATTCTCAGAAGGCACAGTACGCGGATGTCGATTCGCGGCTGGGTCGTATCGAAAAGGGCGGTGCCGCCGCCGGCCAGCCCGCCGCCGCGCAGGGCACGCCGCCGGCCGCCGCCCAGCCACCGGCCACGTCGTCGCAAGGTAACGCCGCAGCCGGCGCCGCAGGCGCGGCTACCGGCAGTGCCTCCGCCGCGCCCCCCGCGGGCGCGCCGTCCCAGCCGGCCAATGCCGACCAGCAAGCCGCTTACGACGCCGCGTTCAAGTCGCTGCGCGCGGGCGATTACGTCACCGCGTCGCGTGGCTTCCGCGACTTCCTGGTCAAGTACCCGGATAGCCCGCTCGCCCCCAACGCCTACTACTGGCTGGGCGAGTCCTACTACGTGACCATGAACTACCCCGTGGCCATCGAGGCCTTCCAGCGCCTGGTCAAGCAGTATCCGCAGAGCGACAAGGTCTCCGACGGCCTGCTCAAGGTCGGCTATTGCCAGATCGAGCTGAAGCAGCAGGATGCCGCCATCGCCACGCTGAAGCAGGTCGGCACCAAGTATCCGGGCACCAAGGCCGCCGGCCTTGCACAGGAACGCCTGCGTCGCCTGCAGCGCCAGACGGCCAACTGATCCCATGACCGGTAGCACCGTACTACCGGCGGCTGTCCCGCCGGCTTCGCCCGTCGCGGAGCGGCTGCGGATCACCGAGATATTCCACTCCGTGCAGGGTGAGGCCGACGCCATAGGCTGGCCCACGGTATTCGTACGCCTTACCGGATGCCCGCTGCGCTGCGTGTGGTGCGATACCGAATATTCCTTCCACGGCGGCCAGTGGCACGACATTGACGCCATCGTCGCCGAGGTGGCCGGTTACGGTGCGCGCCATGTCTGCGTCACGGGCGGCGAGCCGCTGGCGCAGAAGCGCTGCCATATCCTCCTGCGCAAGCTGTGCGATGCCGGCCACGAGGTTTCCCTGGAAACCTCCGGCGCGCTCGATGTCGCCGATGTCGATCCGCGCGTCCGTAAGGTCATGGACCTGAAAGCTCCGGATTCCGGCGAAAGCGCGCGCAACCTCTGGTCCAACCTCGACCATCTGCTGCCGCACGACCAGGTGAAGTTCGTCATCGCCAGCCGCGGCGACTTCGAATGGTCGCGCGACATCGTCCGCGAGCACGCGCTGGATCGCCGCGCGATGGTGCTGTTTTCCCCGGTGTGGGGCAACGTCCAGCCGCGCGAACTCGCCGAGTGGATTCTCGCCGAACGCCTGCCCGTGCGCTTCCAGCTGCAGCTGCACAAGCTGCTGTGGAACGACGCCGCCGGCCACTGATACGACTGCAAGGGTATTGCCATGAATGCTTCGACCTCTCCCCGCAAGGCCGTGATCCTCGTGTCCGGCGGCATGGATTCGGCGGTCACCATCGCCATGGCCCGCGAGCAGGGTTTCGAGGTCTATGCCCTGAGTGTCGCTTACGGTCAGCGGCACAGCTCCGAACTGGAAGCGTCCGAGCGGGTGTCGACCATGCTCGGCGCGGTGACCCACAAGACCGTGAACATCGACCTGCGCAGCATCGGCGGTTCCGCCTTGACGGCGGACATCGACGTGCCCGAGGACGGCGGTGAAGGCATTCCCGTGACCTACGTGCCGGCGCGCAACACCATCATGCTGTCCATCGCGCTGGGCTGGGCCGAGGTGCTGGGCTCGTCGGACATCTTCTGCGGCGTCAATGCCGTGGATTACTCCGGCTATCCGGATTGCCGCCCCGCATTCGTCGAGTCGTTCCAGGCCTTGGCCAATGTGGCCACCAAGGCCGGTGTGGAAGGCGCGGGCATCCGCATCCATGCCCCGCTGATGCAGATGGGCAAGGACGACATCGTGCGCGAAGGCATGCGCCTGGGCGTGGACTTCTCGGCCACGATCAGCTGCTACCAGGCCGATGCGCAGGGCCGTGCCTGCGGGCACTGCGATGCCTGCCGGCTGCGCGCGGAAGGATTTGCCAAGGCCGGCGTGCCGGACCCGACGCATTACGCCTGATGCGCTGAAGGCCAGCTTGCGTGATTACCAGGCCCATTTTCGGCAGCAGAATGAGGCGCTTGCAAAAGTGCTGATAAGGTCGACGCATGACGTGGCTCGGTTTCGATTGCCATGACAACGGCGAGGGCTTTGGACCTCTGTCATCCGTACGTGCCGAATCGATGGGGACATGGAACATGAAAAAGGCTTTGCTGATTGCGACAGCTGCGGTTTCCTTTGCATATGCATCGTCCGCCATGGCGGCGGTGAACGATAAGCAGGATGCGCAGGCCATGCTCACAGGCGGACCCTTTACGTGGGTTGCCTATTTCAGCGTTCTTAATCCACCCTCGCGTTGTGTCACTGCCGCGGAGGGTGGACAGGTAAATCTCTCGATCTGCGATGGCGGCCGGTATCAGATGTGGACGCACTCGCAGAATCAGCTCGGCGACGAGATCCGCAACGTGCAGTCAGACCTTTGTTTGCAGGGTGGCAGCCCCAGCAGCCCGTCGGTCACGACACAGGCCTGCAACGGCGGAAACGCGCAACGGTGGGTTTTGACGCAGGATCGCCTGGGCTGGTCCATGCGTAATGTTTCCACCGGGTACTGTCTCGACACCAATGGAAGCGCTGTCCTGCAGATTTATTGCGGTTTGGGTGACCCGGCGCGCCAACGTTGGGTTCAGCAGTAGGGCGTCGAAACGCGGAGCGTGCCGCTTTCGGTAAGTCTCTGATGCGGATGGTGGGTCGTGCCGGATTCGAACCGGCGACCTACGGATTAAAAGTCCGCTGCTCTACCAACTGAGCTAACGACCCATACGCGGCAAGCCGGCTAGTTTAGTGGTCCGGCCGGGACCGCACAACCCGCCAGGCACGCCGGTTCAGGTGGTGGCGACCAGGGCCTGAACGTCACGGCCCGCGGCGCGCCATGCACCGATGCCCCCGGTCAGCGGTCGCACGTTGCGGAAGCCAAGCTTGCCTAGCCGTTCGGCCACTTTCGCGGCCGATACCTCGTTCGGGCACGAGCAGTAGATCACCACGGCACTGTGCCTCGGCAAGGTGGCGATATCCGCCTCCGCCGTGGCGAAATCGAACAGCCGCGCGCCCGGGATCACGAAGGGGTCGTCGCGCCGGCTGATCGCGGTGCGCACATCCACGATCAGCGCACCGGGTTCGCTGGCGAGCAGGAGCGTCAGCTCGTCGACGGAGATGCGCGACCGCCGCATCCGTCGCAGGAGCAGCACACGTCGCGCATAGCGGAAGCCGATCCACAGCGCCATGACCACGGCGGCAACCGCGGCCAGGCCGATGCCGAACTCGCGCAGGGCGATCAGCACCGCGTCGATCTGCCGGTAGCAGATCATGCCGACCGACAAGCCCACCGCGATCCACAGCGAGGCGCCGAGCAGGTCGTATAACGTGAAACGGACGAAGCGCGTGTCTCCCGCGCCGGCGATGGGTATGGTGACCAGCGACAGGCCGGGAATGAAGCGCGAGATCAGCAGCAGCTTGACCCCACGTTTTTCGAAGAAGCCGCTGGCGCGCCGTACACAGGTATCCGGCGAGAGCGACACCCGGCACAGGCCGTCCAGCACGCGGTAGCCGAAGTGCCGCCCGGTCAGGAACCAGGCCAGGTCGCCCAGGAAAGCGCCGGCCAGCGCCGCCACGAAGGTGGCGACAACCAGGACGGGGTTGTGCGAGGCGACCAGGGTGCTGCCGACCACGATGAGGGTGGGCATGGCGGGCACCGGCAGGCCGATCGCGCCGGCGAACACGCCGAGAAAGGCTACCGTCGGTGCCGCGTCCGTCCAGTTGATGCTCGCCACGCTGCGTACCTCGACCCATGTCCGTCAGTTCCGACACGATACGCCGGTGATGTTTCGCCGGACAGACGGCCAGGCCTTTCGGCCTAGGCCTTTTGGCAGCGGCGTATCACGGGTGGGTCGACAGGTCGTCGTCCAGGGTGCTCATGTCACCCAGGTGCTGCGCGGCCACGAGCGCCTCCAGCCGGTTGCGGACATGGAGCGCGCGGAAGATCGCCGCCAGGTGGATCTTGACCGTGCCCTCGCTGATCTCCAGCTCGCGCGCGATCAGTTTGTTCGGCCTGCCCTTGGCCAGCAGCTTCAGCACGTCCTGTTGCCGATCGGTCAGGATGCTGGTCAGGCGGTCTTTCAGCGCCATGCCTTCGCCGACGTCGCGCTGCATGATGAAGGGTGGCACGACATCCGCGGCGGCCTTCATCGCCTCCGGCGGTACATAGACACCACCACCGACCACCAGCCGCACGGCATTGAGGATGACGTCCGGCGGCGACGATTTCGGGATATACCCCTGCACGCCCAGTCCCAGGACACACCGGATCGAGGACGAATCTTCCGTGCCGGACAGCACGATGACCGGACGCATGCGTGCGATGCCGCTTTCGTCTTCGGCCTCACGCATCGCCGTCACGGCGTGCTTGATGTGTTCAACACCATCGGCACCGGGCATGGCCATGTCGATCAGGGCGATGTCCGGCAGGGGACCGTCGCTGAGATGCTTCTGAAGCTGGGCCACCGTCTGGGCTTCGACGAAGGTGACGTGATCACCCAACTCGCGAAGCTTGAGCTTCACTCCCTCGATGATGAGTCGATGATCGTCCGCGATCAGTACGTGCATACAGCTCCTCCGCCTGCACGATCGCAGGCTTCCCCGTTCCCGCGAACATAGCCCTGTCGATGGCCGTCGGCAAGCCGGCCATCCGGCTCAGGCGGGCGCATGATGGACAGCCCAGGCGGAAACCATTACTTCATGCAGGCGATCCGGGGATACGGGCTTGAACAGCACGCGCGTTGTTGCCGTATCCACGCTTTGCAGGAAGTCCGCGCGCGTCTCGCCGGTAATGAGTACGCGTGCGAAGGGCGGCGGATCGCCCGGGCGTCGCCGGTAATAGCGATCCAGCAGTGCGATCACGTCCAGGCCGGTGCCTTCGCGCAGGCGCAGGTCGGAAATGACGATGTCGGGCGGCTGCATCCACTGATGAATGGCCTCCATGGCCTGCTGTGCATCTTCGGCAGTCATTACCTCGCAGCCCCAGCTGCCAAGGAGAAAACTGATGCCGGCCAGGATGGAAGGCTCATCGTCGATCACGAGCACGCGCATGCCGGCGACATCGCGTGTCGCCGCCGGTGCCTGCATCGGAGGCTGGTGGAACTCGACGATGCCCGGGCGTGCTTCCGGCAGGGTCAGCGAGAACACGCTGCCCTTGCCGGGGCGTGACCGCACCGATGCCGTGCTGCCCAGCAATCCGGCCAGTCGCTGCACGGTGGACAGGCCCAGTCCGAGACCACGCCGGGTGCCCTCGGGGCGACCGGCCTCCGGGCTGCTTTCCACGCGATAGAACTCGTCGAAGATATGCCGCAGGTGGTCGTCGCCGATGCCGGTACCGGTGTCCCACACGTCGATCCGCACCCGCCCGTCCATCCGTTTGCGGGCACCCACCAGCACGCCGCCGCAGCGCGTGTAGCGAAGGGCGTTGCTGACCAGGTTGTTGAGTATGCGGGCCAGCATGGTGCGGTCGCAGCGTACCCACAGTCCCGTGGTGCGGACGACCAGGCGCAGGTCGTGCTGCTCGGCGACCATGCGGAAGTTGACGCTCACTTCCTCGAACACGTCGTCGAGGGCTACGTCGCGCAGGACGGCCGGCATGGCGCCGGTCTCCAGGCGCGACAGGTCCAGCAACTCGCTGAACAGGTGATCCAGTGCCTCGACGCATTCCTGGATGTGCGCGATGCGGTTGAGCCGGAGCGGGTCGAACTCGTCCACCGCCAGGCCCGATGAAAACAGCGTCAGTGCGTACAGCGGCTGGCGCAGGTCGTGCGAGGCGGCGGCGAGGAAGCGGGCCTTGGCGACGCTGGCCGCTTCCAGCGCGGCGTTCTTGCGGGCCAGTTCCTCGGTGGCGGCGGCGATCTCCCGCTCCATGCCGATCTGCGCATGCAGCAGTTTGGACGCGGCGCCGTTGAAGCCGCGCTGCAGATCGCCGATCTCGGTGTCGTCGGTGACGGGCACCACCACAGTGCGGTCGCCCAGACCGAGCTGGCGTACGGCAATGGCCAGGTTGCGCAAGGGCGCGCTGAGCCAGCGCGCCGCCGACCACCCGATCATGGCCGCGATGAACAGGCTCAGCGCCAGCCAGAGGAGGGCGTTGTGCATACTGACGCGCTGCGCTTCGATGGCCTCCCCGATGCTGACGTCCACCGTAACCGAGCCCACCATCCGGTGGGTGAGTGGATCGACCACCTCGCGGGCGACGGTGAGCGTATCGTCGTCGCCCGCGGTGCCGTTGACCCGGTCGGCAAGGATCTCGCCATCCCGGTCGCTGATACGCACGCGGGACACCTGCGGCAACTGCACGATGGATTGCGCGATGCGCGCGATCTCGCGGCGCTCGCCGGTGCGCAGGGCGTCTCCGGATACGGAAGCCGATTGCTGGGCGATGGCATCCGCGGTCGACCGGCCCATCTCGTGCAGGTTGTCCATCTGGTGGCTGGTGAGCATCGTCACCAGCAGCACGGCGCTGATGGCGGTAGGCACCAGCGCCACGCAGGTCAGGCGCTGCACGAGCGACGTGCGGCGCCAAACCCTTTCCAGCCCTGACGACGCCGATACGTCACGCATGACATTCCCCCCGACGGCCCCTTGCCTGGCGCCGCGAGGCTACAGCCTAGCGCAGTTGTCCGTGTTCAGGCGCGCCGGCGGCGTGCCCGTACCGACCGCACGAGCAGGGGTAACAGGCTGACGACCACGAAGGCGCACAGCGGGAGCAGGATACGGACATCCAGCAGGCTGAAAGGGGCCGCTCCGCCGACGGTGGAGGCGAGCCCGGCGCCGATCGCACTCTCGATCACCAGCGATACCGTACCGCCTAGCCAGGTGGCCCCGATGAACAACCATACCGGGCAGCGCAGCCAGGCCAGGGCGACCGTCATCGCTCCCAGGGGCACCACGGGCACGAAGCGCAGGGCAAAGGTATAGCGCACGGGATGGCGGGCGAAGCCGTCGCGCAGCCTCGCCGCGAACTCCGGCGGTGCCCGCCCGCCTGCCCGAAAGGCGTGGCGGCTGGCGACATACAGCAGGAGCGAACCCGCGACGAGGGCTGCCGAAGACAACGCGCTGCCCTGCACGATGCCGAACAGCAGTCCCCCGGCCAGTACGACGACGATGGTGCCGGGAACCCCGGTGGCGATCGCCAGGGCCAGCACGCCCGCGTAGGTCGCCCGCGACAGCACGGGGTGGGCGGCAATGCCCGCTCGCAGCATGCCCTGCTCGGCAAGCAAGTGCTCGGGATGGAAGCGGTCCAGGGCGCCGCTGGCCAGCGCGACGACACCGGTCAGTATCATCAGCACCAGCGGCAGGGCGGCACGCCAGCGCGTCATCGGAGGCGTGGGCCGCTCAATACGTGGCTCCGGAGGCACCGTAGCGGCGCAAAACGTCCCGGGCGTCGTCGCGGCGTATGTCGCGACGCACGGCGATGCCGCGACGCTCCAGCTCACCGATCCAGTCGGCCGGAAGCGGACCTTCGTCGAACGCGGTCAGTTCCTCGACATCCTCAGAACGGGCGCCGATCAGCAGCTCGTCGATGCCGGCCCACACCGTGGCGCCGAAACACTGGCAGCACGGCTGCGAACTGGTGGCCAGCACGAAGCGCGAGCCGTCCTCATTGAGGCGGAAACGCTGAAGGCGCTGCTGTGCCGTCATGTACGCCATCATTTCGGCATGCGCCACGGAGCAGCTGTGTGGCACCACGCGATTGACGCCGATCGAGACGATGCGATCGGCGCCATCGAACACCACGGCACCGAACGGCCCGCCCGTGGCCAGGTCGACGTTGCGCGAGGACAGGTCGATGGCCAGGCCGACCTTGGCCTCGTCGCCGATGTAGGACACGGCGGTATCGACCGCTTCATGGACCCAGGCCGGCAGGGTGAGATGAACCTGTGCGTACAGCATCAGGCCTGCTTCGCCCAGGAATCGCGCAGGGTGACGATGCGGTTGAACACCGGCGCATCGGCGCGGTGGTCGTGCATGTCGGCCACGAAATATCCCAGCCGCTCGAACTGCACGCGCTCCTCCGCGGATGCCACGGCGGCCGCCGGTTCGACGTAGCCGCGGACGATGCGCCGCGATGCCGGGTTGAGGTGATCCTTGTAGGTCTTGCCGTCGCTGTCGTCGTCGGGGTCGGTGACGTCGAAAAGGCGGTCGTACAGGCGGATCTCCGCCGGCACGGCATCCCGCGCGCTCACCCAGTGGATGGTGCCCTTGACCTTGCGGTCGGCGCCGGGCATGCCGGTGCGCGAGGCGAGGTCGAGCGTGCAACGCAACTCGGTGATCTGGTCGTCCGCATCCTTGACCACCTCGTCGCAGCGGACGATGCCGACGCCGCGCAGGCGGACTTCGCCCTCCGGCTTGAGGCGATGGAAGCCCTTCGGCGGCACTTCGGCGAAGTCGTCACGCTCGATCCACAGCTCGGGCGAGAACGGCACGCTGCGGGTACCGAAGCTGTCGTCCTTCGGATGATTCGCAAAGGTAAGCGACTCGGCGTGCGCGGCGTCGAGGTTGGTGATGACCAGCTTCACCGGGTCGATCACGGCCAGGCGTCGCGGGGCGGCGCCGTCGAGGTCGTCGCGCACGGCGCCTTCCAGCACACTCATGTCGATGGTGCTGTTCTGCTTGCTGACGCCGATGCGCTCCCAGAACAGGCGGATACCCGCAGGGGTGAAACCGCGACGGCGGACGCCGGCGATGGTCGGCAGGCGGGGGTCGTCCCAGCCGTCCACCAGGCGCTCGGTGACCAGCGTGATCAGCTTGCGCTTGCTCATCACCGTGTAGTTGAGGTTGCCGCGGGAGAACTCGATCTGGCGTGGCTTGCTGGGTGCGGTCGGCACGCCGGCCGCCGCCAGCGATTCCCACAGGGCCGGGTCGTTCGCGAGGTCCACATGGTCCACGCACCAGTCGTACAGCGGCCGGTGATCTTCGAACTCCAGGGTGCACAACGAATGCGTGATGCCTTCCAGCGCATCGGACAGCGAGTGCGCGAAGTCGTACATCGGATAGATCGGCCAGGCGTCGCCGGTGTTCTGGTGGTGCACCTTGCGCACGCGGTAGAGCGCCGGGTCGCGCAGGTTGATGTTGCCCGAGGCCATGTCGATCTTCGCGCGCAACGTCTTGCTGCCGTCGGCGAACTCACCGGCGCGCATGCGCTGGAACAGGTCGAGGTTTTCCTCGATGGCGCGGTCGCGGAAGGGCGAGTTGCGGCCGGGTTCGGTCAGCGTGCCGCGATACTCGCGCACTTCCTCGGCCGAAAGGTCATCCACATAGGCCACGCCCTTGCGGATCAGCTTCAGCGCCGAACGGTAGAACACCTCGAAGTAATCCGAGGCGTGGCGCAGCTCCGCCCAGTCGAAGCCCAGCCAGGTGACGTCACGCTGGATGGCCTCGACGTATTCCACGTCCTCCTTCGAGGGGTTGGTGTCGTCGAAGCGCAGGTTGCACACGCCGGCGTAGTCGGTGGCCAGACCGAAGTTCAGGCAGATCGACTTGGCATGGCCCAGGTGCAGGTAACCGTTGGGCTCGGGCGGGAAGCGCGTGCGGATGGTCGCGTGCTTGCCGGCGGCGAGGTCGTCGCGGACGATCTGGCGAATGAAGTTCTGCGGCAGGACGGGCGTTTCGGTCGACATCGCTTGGACTCGGCAGGTAGGGCACGGCAAACGCGGAAGTTTACCTTCCTTGGGCGCGGCACGCTTGCCGCCGGGGGTGGGCGCGGGGTAGCTTGGCGCCATGTCGCCCCTTTCCGATTTCGTCCGGGATGTTCCCGACTTTCCTCGTCCGGGCATCATGTTCAAGGACATCACCCCGCTCCTGGCGGATGCGGTGGCCTTTGCCGCCTGCATTGACGCCTTGTGCGCGCCCTGGTTCGGCAAGGACATCGGTGCCGTGTGCGGCATCGAGTCGCGCGGTTTCATCTTCGGCGCCGCCATGGCCCGGGCGCTGGACGCCGGTTTCGTGCCCGTCCGCAAGGCTGGCAAGTTGCCGCCGCCCGTGGTCGGGCTCGACTACGGCCTGGAGTACGGCCTGGATCGCCTGGAAATCGGGGCGCACGCCATCGCACCGGGAGAGAAGGTCATCGTGGTGGACGACGTGCTGGCCACGGGCGGCACGCTCGAAGCCGCGCGTCGGCTCGTGGAGCGACTGGGGGCCGAGGTCTGCGGCGGTAGCGTGGTGCTGGAACTGGCGGGACTGAACGGGCGGTCTCGGTGGTCCGGTGACGCGCCCCTGTACGCCCTGGTCGGGTCCTGACGCCTCAGCGTCGGGGTGGGCCTTCCTCGCGCAGGTCCTCCACGAGCACGATCTCGCACCCGCCGGCACCGGTGTCCTCGCGCGTCAGCGATGTCTTCCACTGCCAGCCATCGTCGCGCCGCACGTCCACCAGGAAACCGTCGAAGTGGACCACGTCGCCCGGGCGCACGTGGCGCAGCTCGCGCGCCGCGTTGTCGTTGGCGGGAATCATGTGCATGTTGGCGCTGGAGTCCTCGATCTCCTTGCGGGGTATCGGGAAGTGGTCCGTGTACCAGAAGTAGAAGCGGTTGGACTGGGAGATGCGAATCTTGTCCAGCACCGCGGTGTCCGACATGCGCCCCCAGCCCAGCGCGAGGTCCGTCGGGGCGATCGGCGCCAGGTCGTCCAGTTGGTAGTCCTCGCGTGACAGCACGCGGCCGGTCATGGCGAACTTCGCGCGGGGCGCCAGCGTGTAGTGCCCGCGGTTGAGCACCGTGCCCGGGCCGAGGTCCTCCTGGTCGGGGGTGTCGCCCGCGAGGACGCCGGGCGCGTCGTGCACCGGATGGTGCTGCCACCAGGCGTAACCGCCCCAGCCACAAAGGATGAGCAGGAGGACCAGCCAGAAGCGCATGCCGCGAGAACCGTCAGTAGGGTGATGAGGGGCCAACGCCCGAAACCCTTTCCGGTTGACGTGGCGCGGTTCCCCGTGGATCGAACAGGGCGGCGGGCAGGTCGCGGACGATGGCCGCAAGCGCCTCGAAAAACGGCGTCATGGCGGAACTCTTGCGCCACAGCATGGCAATCCGGCGGCTGGGTGCCGGCGCCGCGAAGGCGATCAGGTCCACATTGGGCGACTGGGCTACCGGGGCCTGCACGGCCAGGGCAGGCAACAGCGTGATGCCCACGTTGGCCGACACCATCTGGCGCAGGGTTTCCAGGCTGGTCGCCCGGAACCCGGTCTTCTCGCCGGCGCCGGCCATGTGGCAGACCTCCAGCGCCTGGTCGCGCAGGCAGTGCCCGTCCTCGAGCAGCAGCAGGTTCTGGTCCGAAAGGTCGTCCATGCGCAGCGGGGCGTGGCCCGCGAGCGGGTGTCCGCTGGGCACGGCAAGGACGAACGGTTCCTCGAACAGGAATTCCACGTGCAGCGAATCGTCGTGGACGGGCAGGGCGAGGATGCCGGCATCCAGCGTGCCCTCGCGCAGCATGTGCAGCACCTGCTCGGTCTTCTCTTCGCGCAGCAGCAGCTCCAGGCGAGGAAAACGCGCCCGCAGCGGCGGCACCACGTGTGGCAGCAGGTAAGGCCCCAGCGTGGGGAAGATGCCCAGGCGGATCGTGCCCGACTCGGGATCGCGCGTGCGCTGGGCGATCGCCTTGATCTCGTCGATCTGCGACAGCACCCCACGGGCGCGCCGTGCGATTTCTCCACCGGTTTCGGTCAGCAGCACCTTTCGCGGCGTGCGCTCCACCAGCGCGACACCCAGCTCGTCTTCCAGTTTGCGGATCTGGGTGGACAGCGTGGGCTGGCTGACGAAGCTGGCCTCGGCGGCGCGACCGAAGTGGCGGTGTTCCGCAAGGGCGACGAGGTACTGCAGGTCACGCAGGTTCATGGCGGCGGCTCGAGGTAGATCAATAGATGCAGCCTATCACACTGATGCCTACAATCGATTTGAGATAATCGCCGCAGCGGGCTAACCTTGGTATTCAGTCGCGTCACCAAGCGCGCAACGAAACCAACAACCCGTAACGGAGAGTCGAAAATATGCTGACCATCGGCGATAAATTCCCGGAATTCAACCTGCTGGCCGTGAACGGTGGCCCCCTGGCCAACAAGATCGAAGACGCGTTCACGACCATCACCGACAAGTCGTACGAAGGCAAGTGGAAGCTGGTGTTCTTCTACCCGAAGGACTTCACCTTCGTCTGCCCGACCGAAATCAAGGGTTTCAGCGACCTCAACGAGAAGTTCGCCGACCGCGACTGCCAGATCCTGGCCGCCTCGACCGACTCCGAGTTCGTCCACCGCGCCTGGCGCATGGACCACGCCGACCTGAAGGACCTTTCGTTCCCGATGCTGGCGGACATCAAGAAGGACTTGACCTCGGCCCTCGGTATCCTCACGGCCGACGGCGTCGCCCAGCGCGCCACGTTCCTGGTCGATCCGAACAACGAGATCCAGTTCGCCTACGTCACGGCCGGTTCGGTCGGCCGTAACCCGGACGAAGTGCTCCGCGTCCTGGACGCCCTGCAGACCGACGAGCTGTGCGCCTGCAACTGGAAGTCGGGCGAAGAGACCCTCAAGGTCGCCTGATGCGCCAACGGTCGTAAGTCCCGCGCCGCTACGCTCCCTCCCCCGCGTGGCGCGGGCAGCCCCACGGGCGGTGAAGTTCGCTTCGCCGCCCGTTTTTCTGAAATGGCCTGGAAACGATCCGTGCCATCCGCGCGGAACCGCACCGTGCGTGCCGCGACCGTCCGCGCCCTCTTTCCCCTTTTTCCTTAGACACAAGGTGCATCCCATGAGCGTCGCCGATCTTCGTAGCCAGATTCCCGACTATGCCAAGGACCTCAAGCTCAACCTCGATACGGTCCTGAGCGAAGCGGGTGCCCCGGGCCTGAACCTTGCCCAGATCGCCATGGTGGCCCTCGGTGCCGCCTATTCCACCCGCTACAAGCCGCTGACCCAGGCCATCGCCGCCTTCGCCGCGGAGCATGCCTCGGCCGAGCAGGTGACCGCCGCCAAGGGCTCGGCAGCGATCATGGGCATGAACAACATCTACTACCGCTTCCAGCACCTGGTGAGCCACCCGGAATACGCCAGCATCCCCGCCAAGCTGCGCATGAACGTCATCGGCGCTTACAAGGGCGATGCCAAGAACGATTTCGAACTGGTCTCCCTGGCCGTCTCCGCGGTCAACGGTTGTGGCATGTGCATCGATTCGCACGACAAGGTGCTGCGCGACGGCGGTATTTCCGTCCAGGCCATCCAGAGCGCCGTCCGCATCGCCTCGGTGATCCACGCCGTCGGTGTCGTCCTCGAGCAAGCCGAATCGGCCGGTTAATCAAGCCACGTAGGAGCCCACGATGTGGGCGATGCTTTACCAAGGTTGCCTCGCCACGATGTAGGCGATGCTCCTGTTTCATGCCGCACCGCAACGACAAAAGGGTGCCTTCTGGCACTGTGTCAAAAGTCACCCTGTTTGCAGGATGGGGGATTACCCAAAGGGGAGTCCCACCCATCATGCGTCGTTTCGTCCGTCCTCTCGTTCTCACCGCGCTCGCCACCTGCTGTGGCGCAGCGCTCGCCGCCGGCACGGACGCCGCGGCGCCGCTCGGTCACCTGCCGACCTGGGCCCAGCCGGAAAGCTACAAGCTCGCGTTCAAGGTCGACCCCAGGCAGGAAGACTATTCCGGCTCCTCGACCATCCGGATCAAGCTGGCGCAGCCGTCCGATTTCATCTGGCTGCATGGCAAGGACCTTAAGGTCTCCAAGGTCACCGTGACCGACGCCGCCGGCAAGACGCACACCGGCAAGTACACTGTCGCCGCCGAGAAGGAAGGCGTGGCGAAGGTCGAACTCGGCGCGAAGCTGCAGGGCGAGATCACCGTGGCCATCGCGTTCACCGCGCCACTGAACAAGCAACTGCAGGGCCTGTACAAGGTGTCCCACGAGGGCGTGCCCTACGCCATGACCCAGATGGAGCCGGTGTCGGCGCGCTACGCGTTTCCCGGCTTCGACGAGCCGTCGTTCAAGGTGCCGTTCGACCTCAGCCTGACCATCCCGTCCGACGACCAGGGCGTGGCCAACACCGCGCAGGTCAGGGAAGAGAAAGCCGCCGCCGGCTGGAAAACCCTCACCTTCTCCACCACCAAGCCGCTGCCCACTTACCTGGTCGCGTTCGCCGTGGGCCCGTGGGACGTGGTGAAGGGCCCGGATATCAGCCCGACCGCCTACCGCGCCACCGCCACGCCGCTGCGCGGCATCGCCGCCAAGGGCGAGGGCCATCGCATGCAACACGTGCTGGGTGAGACCAACGCCATCATCCACACGCTCGAGGACTACTACGGCTTCGGCTACCCGTACGACAAGCTCGACCTGCTCGCCGCACCGGACTTCAGCGCGGGCGCGATGGAGAACGCCGGCCTGGTCACCTTCCGCGACTGGCTGCTGCTCATCGATCCGGATTCCGCCGCCCAGTACGTGCGCGGCTCGTTCAACGTCAACGCGCACGAACTGGCCCACCAGTGGACCGGCGACACCGTAACGATGGCCTGGTGGGACGACCTGTGGCTCAACGAGGCGTTCGCCACCTGGATGCAGCAGAAGGTCACCAGCAAGGTGCATCCGGAATACCGTGCCGACCTGGATCGCGTCCGCGGTGCCCAGGGCGCCATGAACAACGACAGCCTCGTCAGCGCCCGCAAGATCCGCCAGCCGATCACCGGTAACGGCGACATCGAGACCGCGTTCGATGGCATCACTTACCAGAAGGGCGCCGCCGTCCTCGGCATGTTCGAAGGCTACGTCAGCGAGCCGGTGTTCCAGAAAGGCATGCGCGCCTATATCCAGAAGCACAAGTTCGCCAATGCCACGGCCGACGACCTGATCGACGCGATCGCCGAGGCCGCGGGCCAGGGCGATGCCTTCAAAAAGGCGTTCCGCAGCTTCCTCGACCAGTCGGGCGTGCCGTATGTCACCACCGAGGTGAAGACCGAAGGTGGCAAGACCGTACTGCACTTGGCGCAGAACCGTTACCTGCCGCTGGGCAGCACGGGCGACGCCAGCCGCGTGTGGGGTGTTCCCATGTGCGTGCGCTACGGTACCGGCGCGGGCGCCAGCAAGGTCGCGTGCCAGTTGCTCGACCAGGCCACCGGCACGATGGTGCTCGACGGCGCGGCGAAGAACACCTGGGTCATGCCCAATGCCGACGGTCGCGGCTACTACCGTTTCGCGCAGGGCAAGGGTGACCTTTCGGCGTTGGCCAAGGTGGTGGGCACGCTCAGCGATGCCGAGCAGCTGGCGTATGCCGATGCCGTGCGTGCGGCGTTCCAGCACGGCGACATCGATGCGGGCGACGTGCTTGCTGCGATGAAGCCGCTGACGGCCTCCAAGACCCGCGAGGTGTTCACCGCCCCGCTGATGACCTTCGACTGGATCCTCAACCACGAAGCCGTCACCGATGCGCAGAAGAGCCACCTGCGCCAGTGGGCGGTCGATGCCTACCTGCCGAAGCTGAAGGGCCTCGGCTTCCGCAAGAAGGCCGGTGAAGTGGACAACGACACGCTGACCCGCACGGCGCTGGTGGGCTTCCTGGGTGACGACGACATCGCCGAACCTTCGGTACGCGCGGAGATGCTCAAGCAGGGCGATGCCGCACTGAAGACGAAGGATGGCCACCTCGACCTCGACGCGGCCGACCCTGACCTGCTGGCCGATGCGCTGGGTGTAGCGGTGCAGGAACGTGGCGCGCCGGCCGTCGATGCGCTGATCGCGGAGATCCCCAAGACTTCCGATCCGGCCAAGCGCAATGCGATGCTTTCCGCGCTTGCTTCCACCAAGGACGCGGCGCTGGCCAACAAGGCTCGCGACTTCGCCCTGGGCAAGGACGTAAAGGTCGGCGAGATGGCGGCGGTGCTGCGTGGCGGTCGTGCCACGGAAGCCACGCGTAACGACCTGTGGACGTGGTTCACCGCGAACTACGACAAGATCGTGGCGCGTACCGGCAGCTTCGCCGGTGGCCAGCTGCCGGCAATGGCGGCCGGTGGCAGCTGCTCCAAGGCGGAAGCCGATCGCATGGATGCGTTCTTCAAGCCGCGCCTTGGCCAGGTCAGTGGCGCCGATCGTGGTCTCGCGCAGACCAGCGAACAGACGCTGCTGTGCGCGGCGCTGAAGGCCAAGCAGGACCCGAAGGCGATTACGCGCTGATCGTCCAAGCACGTAGTTAGTGGTTAAGGGCCGGGCGAGAGATCGCCCGGCTTTTTTTGTTCTTCGCGTGTAAGTGTGGACTTTCCCGAAGCCGGAGCTGCGGTCGCTCGCATGGTGCGGCGACGAGGCGCCGGGTGGTCACACTCTGCGCTCGAGCAGCGGCCGCAAGCGGCCGAACTCGCTCAGAGCGTAACCACCCGCCACCTCTGCGACGACAGAGGTAAGCGTGTGCGTAGAGCAAAGCGTGGGCGACCTTGAGCGGTTCATAGCCGATGACTGTGCCGCGGCCATGACATGGCGCGGCCCTGCCGCCGACGTTGCAAAGAGGATCGGTACGGATCTCACGCAATGGGCTGCCTAGAAGCGTTGCCTGTGCATTGTGGCCATATCCAAGGTCATCCGTAACAACATGCATCCAAGCTCCTCCATGGTCCATGGTCCTTGGTCGTGACGGGTCGCGAGCTTTGGATTACTTCTAATCCGGCGTTTGCCGAGCTGATGCCGTAGACGTAAGCGCGTATGAGTGAGTTAGCCTGGACCGAAGCCGAAGGGACGAATAGGAGAAATGGAAGGCAATAAAAAATATGGTTTTTGATGATCAAAGCGATTCCTTATCGACGTTATGGTCGATAAGGATGCTCGCGCTTCTCTCGGGTGAAACAAAATTCGTCGGTCGCCTTGATGCGTGTCATCTTTTGAGCCTCATCGCAAGATCCTCGCTAGGACGAGGCTCTGTATGGTCGGCGCCCATCGCGTCGTGAAGGCGCGCGCCCCGGTCTTGCGTTTGGAACTGGTATCCACAGCGATCGAGTGATTTCCTTTGCGTATGTCACTCGGAGACGTCATGTTCATCACGTCCTTATCCACAGTCCCGCCCTTTAGCGCTGGCTCACATGCGAATACCCTTCAGGAGCCTGCGCCATCCGCGCGATCTTCTGAGTCATCTGTCACCAGAAGGATCGATTTCTCACATGTCAGTCCCCGTCAGTTGCTGACTTACGTTGACGAAATGATCAAGGCCGACCGTATCGATCCCATGGATGCGACGTCGCTCATGTGTTCGCTGGGAGCAGGCCAATTCGAGGAAGCACCGGACGCGCCGTTCGATCTGCGGTCCAGCTTGAAGGGCACGGTAGCGTTCCATAGGGAGAAAGGCGATGTGGATCTGGCGCAGTGGTATGTCGGGCTTCTTGGCCGTCTGGACATCATGGAAGGGCAGTCGGTCTGCATTTCTACAACAGCATAGCGTTTAGATACAGAGGTGCTTTGCTCTTCATTCCCGCCTGCCTCTGTCGTCGCAGAGGTGGCGGGTGGTTACGCTCTGAGCGAGTTCGGCCGCTTGCGGCCGCTGCTGAGCGAAGAGTGTGACCACCCGGCGCCTCGTCGCCGCACCGTGCGAGCGACCGCGGCTTTGGCATTCGCTTGCAGGCGACCCGCCCGGGACGGGCCAAATTCGATCGAAACAACGGTTGTCCGGTCTTGGCTGCCTGGTACGAACGACTCGCCGAGTGCATGCGAATCATGGAAGCCGGCTCGGTACATGTCTCGATACGAGTATGAACGTGACACGGCCATCCGGGCCTTGCGCTAACCTTGCGTCATGCCACCTCGTCCATCTCCCCCGCCGCGCCTTGCCACCGCCACCGCCCGCGATGTCGCGGAAGCGGCGGGTGTGTCGATGTCCGCGGTGTCGCGTACGTTTACCGTCGGCGCCAGCGTTTCGGCGAAAACACGGCAGCGTGTCACCGAAGTGGCGGATCGCCTGGGATACCGGCCTAACCATCTGGCGCGCAGTCTGATGACGGGGCGGACGAAGCTGATCGGGCTGGTCTCCAACCACTTCGGCAACCCGACCTTCATGGAGGTCTTCGACCTGTTCACGCGGGAGTTGCAGGCGCGAGGTCTTCGCCCCCTGCTGGCGAACCTGGGTGAGGACGACGACGGGCAGGCGGCCATCGACATGGTGCGGCAGTACAACGTCGACGCCGTGCTGATCGCCACGTCGGCACCGCCGGCGGGCTTCGCGGCATCCTGTCGCCAGGCGGGCCTGCCCGTCGTGCACGTGTTCGGCCGCCCGGGGCGTTCCTCGCCCGTGCCGGTGGTGACGGTGGACAACGTCGCCGGTGGACGCCTGGTGGCCGAGGCGATGCGCAAGCGTGGCTTGCGTCGGCTGGCCTTCCTCGGCGGCTCCGCCCACGACGCGTCGACCGTGGATCGCGGCACCGGCTTCGCTGCCGCGGCTGGGCCTTCCCTGCGACACACCGTCCACGCGGGCAACTACACGCACGAGCACGGCCAGCGGGCGATGCATGCGTTGCTCGAAAGTGGTGCCGCCATCGACGGCGTGTTTTGCGCCGACGACGTCCTGGCGCTCGGGGCGATCGACGCCTGCCGTGAGCGCGGTCTGGCTGTGCCGGATGACATCAGCATCGTCGGCTTCGACGACATGCCGCTGGCGGCGTGGGCGTCCTATGGGCTGACCACCGTGCGTCAGCCCATCCGCCCGATGGTGCTGCACGCCATCGAGCGCATCGTTGCCTGGATGGACGATGCCGACGCGGTGCCGCGCAGCAAACTGTTTCCCTGCGAGCTGGTGTTGCGCCGAAGCCTGCGCGAGCGCTAGCCCACATCGACCCAGCGGCGCTCGCGGTTCGATACCAGCGCCGCGTCGATCACCCGGTCCACGGCGTAACCATCGCGGAAGGTCGGCCAGACCGGCGTGCTGGTGGCTACGGCCTGCAGGAAGTCGCGCGCCTCGATCACGATCTGTTCGTTGTAGCCGGTGCCGTGGCCGGTGCCCTGGTTGAAAGCCAGGTAGTCGGGATGCGCGGGGCCCATCAGCAGCTTCTGGAAGCCGCGTCGCGCAGGCTCGCGGCCGGCGTCGTAAAGCCACAGGGCGTTCTGGTCTTCCTGGTCGAAGGCAAGGGCTCCCCGGGTGCCCGTGATGCGGTAGGTGTAACCCATCTTCCGGCCGGCGGCCATGCGGCTGAAGCTGAGGCTGCCGGTTGCGCCGTTCGCAAAGCGCAGCAGCATCTGGCCGAGGTCGTCGTTCTCCACGGGCTCCGGCCCCGTGTCGCCCGCGCGTGTCGCCTGGACGATGCAGGTATCCGCGACCAGGCTGGCGATGGGCCCGACGAGTCGAAGGCAGGCGTTGACGATGTGCGAGGCGACGTCGCCGAGCGCGCCGGCCTCGGTGCCCGTGGCGATGCGTGTGCGCCAGGAGGCGGGCAGGGCGGGGTCGTGCAGGTAATCCTCGACATGCTCCGCGGTCACCTGGATCACTTCGCCGATCTCCCCGGAGGCGATGATCTGCCGGGCGAGCTGGCTGGCGGGCGTGCGGATGTAGTTGAAGCCGACCATGTTGGCGATACCCGCGGCTTCGACCGCCTCCGTCATGGCCAGTGATTCGCGCACGTTCGCGCCCAGCGGTTTTTCGCAGAACACCGGTTTTCGTGCGGCCACGCAGGCCATCACCATGTCGAGATGGGTGCGTGGCGGGGTGGCGACGATCACGGCATCCACCGCCGGGTCGTCGACGAGTTCTCGCCAGTGTCCTGTCGAGCGACGCCACCCCCAGCGTTGCGCATGCGATGCGGCACCTTCGGCGGTGGAAGTGGCAAGCATCTCGCACACAGGCCGCAACGGCGTGTCGAACGTTGCCGCCACGCCGTGCAGCGCCTGCGTATGGGCCTTGCCCATGTAGCCCGCGCCGATCAGGCCGATCCTCAGGTCGCTCATCGCGTGGTTTTCCGGGGTGGGGGAGTGTCGACTCTACGGATGCTGCAGTGCGGTTTGCAAGCGCTTGCAATTCGGCCTAGCGTAGTGCCCGAGCCGCCTTGAACGGTCGACACGCCAACGCGCCCCGCGCAGGAGTTGCCATGAATGCCTCCGCCCAGACTGCCCGCCGTCCTGCGGTCGAGCTCCGTGTCTTCACGGAAGACACGCTCGACACCGGATTCATCGTCAACGAGTTGCTGGATGGCGCCGGTGCGATCACCTTGCGCGGTCTGTTCACGCCGGCGGAGATCGCCGAGGCGCGGGCTATCGTCATGCGCGAGTCCGACGCCGACGAGCGTGGCGGCAAGGTCACGCACTTCCAGGGCGATGCGGAGCGGGCCGGTCGGCTCAACCTGCAGCGCCGCGTCTGGAACCTGCTGGCCAAGGGCGAGGTGTTCTCGCGGATGGCCGCGCATCCGGCGATCATGCAGGTGATGCGCGCCTTCATCGGCAGCGAGTTCATCATGGGATCGATCGCCGCCAACCGCATCCTTCCGGGCGGCCCGGGGCAGGAGCCGCACATCGATTACCCCTACTGGGATTACCACTCGCCGCAGACGCATCCGGCGCGCATCCATTCGCGCTTCCCGCTAAACGCGCAGGCGACCATCATGCTCGACCCCTTTACCGAGGAAACGGGTGCGACGGCCTACGTGCCGGGGTCGCAGCGTGACCTGCATTACCCGCAGGACGACGATCGCTTCTTCGAACGTTGCGAGCGCATGCTCGGCCAGCCGGGCGACACCGTGATCTTCTTCGGCGCCGTGTGGCATTGCGCGATGCCCAATCGAAGCACCGTCGATCGCTCGGCGATCATCACCCAGTACCTGCCCAAGTTCGTCAAGCCGATGGAAGATCTGCCTGCCTCGCTACCCGCGGCGTTCGTCAGGGATGCCAGTCCTGATATCCGCCAGTTGCTGGGGTTGAACTATCCGTACCCGGAGGTGCTGGATGCGGCACGCGGCGGCAACGCCGAGGGCCGCGACGTGATGAAGACGCGCTGAGGCAGGGAGGCGTCAGTGCCCTGCGGGAACAGGAACGGCAGGGGTGGCGGCATTGGAAGTGGCAGCGGCAGGGCGAGCCGCCGGCTGGTGAACCCGCTGCTGGACGAAGCGGACCACATCGTCCAGTACCGGCGGGGCGTCCTTGCCGCCGCGAAGCGCGAACAGGATGCCCATGTGGCCCATGCCGGGGTACAGCTTCACCTCCACCGGCTCACCTTGCGCCTGGTAGCGCCGTTGCAACGACAGTGCGTTGGACGGCCTGACGGTGGAATCGTCCTGCCCTTGTAGCAACAAGGCAGGTGGCTCGTCGCCGTCGACGAAATTGACCGGCTGCGAACGTGCCTGCTCCGCCGCGGTGTTCCCGAACATGTCGATGAAGTCGTCCTGCTTCAGTGGCAGGAAATCGTATGGACCGGCCAGGCCGATGAAGCCGGCCAGGTCGCGGGGACGCATGCCGACCATCGCCAGGCGATGCTCGTCGGTCGCCAGCATGGCGGCGATGTGCCCGCCGGCGGAATGGCCCATGACGACGATGCGCGAGGGGTCGCCACCGTACTCGCCCACCCGGTCGTGCGCCCAGCGTACCGACCTGGCGGCATCGCCTACGAAGCCGTCCAGCCTCACCTTCGGCCAGAGGCGGTAGTCCGGCACCACGGTGACGATGCCGCGGGCCGCCAGGGCCTCACCCACCCATCGGTACCACTGGCGCTTGCCGCTCTTCCAGCTGCCACCATAGAAGAACACCACCACGGGTGCGTTCTTCGCCTGCACGGGACCGTAGACGTCGAGCGCCAGGCCCTCGGTCGGGTCGTAGACGATGTCGTGGTGGGCCACGACGCCGGTGGAGGACTGCCGCGCGTTGATCGCGCCGAACAGGACGGACTGGCAGCCCGAAAGCAGAAGGGTGCCGAGCGTGACAAAGAAGAGTCGGGTCATGAACAGAGCTTACGGACCGGCCGTGAAAACGGATGCACGGCGCAGGATCAGTGCTCGAGGGCAACCGGATGGCGGCCGATGAAGTCCAGCGTGTCGTCGAGCACGGGAGCTGCGGTCCGTCGCGGGCCGAAGGCGAGCAGCAGGCCTTCGTGGCCGAGGCCGGGATAGAGCCGCAGTTCCACGGGCTCGCCCTGTTGTCGGTAACGGCCTTCGAACGCGACGGCTTCGGCCGGCGACACGATGGTGTCGTCCTCGCCCTGGAGGATGAGTGCGGGCGGTTCGTCGCCGTCCACGAAGTTGATCGGCTGCGACAGGGCCTGTTCGGCGGCGCTGTGCCCGAAGATATCGGCGAACGCCGGCTCGTCGAACGGAATGAAGTCGTAGGTACCGGCCACGCCGATGACGCCGGCAAGCTCGCGCGGCCGCATGCCCACGGCAGCCAGCCATTGCTTGTCCACGGCGAGCATGGCGGCGATCTGCCCACCGGACGAATGCCCCATCACGAATTCGTCGTGCGGATCGCCGCCGAACGTGGCGGCGTGGTCGCGCGTCCAGCGCACGGCTTCGGCGGCATCGTGGAGGAACCCTTTCATCCGCACGGTCGGCCACAGGCGAACGTCCGCGACCACGGTCACCACGCCACGCGCGGCCAGGGCCTCGCCCATCCAGCGAAACCACTGCCGCCGGCCACCCATCCAGCTGCCGCCGTAGAAGTACACGACGACGGGTGCATGCCTGGCGTGGGCGGGCGCGTAGACGTCCAGTGCCGTGCCTGTCGCGGCGTCGTAGACGATGTCCCGGTGGGACACCACGCCATCCGTAGGCTGGCGCAGGTTCACCGCGTTGAAGAACGCGGCCTTGCACCCGCCGAGGAGCAGGACCAGCAGGAGGAGGGCGGCGCGAAGCGACATGGCGCGATTGTAGCCGCGGCCACCTTACCGCCGTCTTCCTGGGGTGCGCGGGCTAGAATGCGTCGATGACCGATGTCCGCAACCTCCTGCGCCAGTCCGCCATCGACCTCGGCGATCGCCTTGAGGCCGAGCTGCTGCTCGCGCATGTGGTGGGGGTAAACCGGGCCTGGTTTTTCGCCCATGCGGACGACGCTCTGGATCCCGCCATGGTGGAGCGGTTCGCCGGCCTGGTGCATCGGCGCGCCGCCGGCGAGCCGGTGGCTTATATCACCGGCACCCGCGACTTCTGGTCGATGACGCTCGAGGTCACGCCCGCCACGCTGATCCCACGCCCGGAGACGGAACGATTGGTCGAACTGGCGCTGGAACGCCTGCCGCGGGGCGCGAGCGTGGTCGACCTGGGCACCGGCAGCGGGGCCATCGCCCTGGCGCTTGCGAAGGAACGGCCCGACCTCTCGGTGACGGCGGTGGACGCCAGCCTGGCGGCGCTCGAGGTTGCCCGGCGCAACGCCGACCATCTCGGCCTGACGCGGGTAAGGTTCCTTGCTGGCGACTGGTTCGCGCCGCTGGCGGGCGAGCGCTTCGACCTGATCGTCAGCAACCCGCCCTATATCGAATCGGACGACCCGCACCTGGACCAGGGCGACCTTCGTTTCGAGCCTGCCAGCGCGCTGGCCTCGGGCAGCGACGGCCTGGACGACATCCGACGTATCGCATCCGGCGCGCCAGACCATCTGCACCCGGGCGGATGGTTGCTCGTGGAGCATGGCTGGAGCCAGGGGGTAGACGTCCGCACCGTGCTGGCATCGTGCAGCCTGCAGGACGTGTTCACGGCGCAGGACCTCGAAGACCGTGACCGGGTGTCCGGCGGATGCAAGGCCCTCACACCCTGACGCTGCGCCGGACTCAGCCGGCGCTCGCCACGTCCTTCGCGACGAACTGCGGGAACCGTGCCAGGATGGCGCGGCGGATCTGCGGCAGGTCGAGGCCGGCCATGGTCAGGACTTCCTCGCGGCTACCGTGTTCCAGATAGACGTCCGGAAGGCCCAGGTGCAGGATCGGCTGGGTGATGCCATTGGCGGCCAGCAACTCGGCCACGCCCGCGCCGGCGCCACCCGCTATGGCGTTGTCCTCCAGGGTGACGAAGGCCTCGTGCGTACGGGCCAGCTCCAGGATCAGCTCGGCATCCAGCGGTTTGACGAAGCGCATGTTGACCAGCGTGGCATCGATCTCGCCCGCGATCACGGCGGCGGGCGCCAGCATGGTGCCGAAGGAGAGGATCGCCAGGCCGTGGCGACCGCGTCGACGCACCTCGGCCTTGCCGATCGGGTAGGTTTCCAGCGTCTCGGCCATCTTGGCGCCCGGGCCGGTGCCACGCGGGTAACGGATGGCCGCAGGGCCCTTGTAGTGGAAGCCCGTGCTCAACATCGTGCGGCAGTCGTTCTCGTCGGCCGGCGCCATGATCACCATGTTCGGCAGGCAGCGCATGAACGACAGGTCGAAACTGCCGGCGTGCGTGGCACCGTCCGGCCCCACCACGCCTGCGCGGTCGATGGCGAAGGTGACGTCGAGATTCTGCAGGGCCACGTCGTGGATGGCCTGGTCGTAGGCACGTTGCAGGAAGGTGGAGTAGATCGCCACCACCGGCTTGGCGCCCTCCACGGCCATGCCCGCGGCCAGGGTCACGGCGTGTTGCTCGGCGATGGCCACGTCGAAGTAGCGCTGCGGGTATTCCCGCGAGAAACGGACCAGGCCCGATCCTTCCCGCATGGCAGGCGTGATGCCGAGCAGGCGCTCGTCGCTGGCGGCCATGTCGCACAGCCAGTCGCTGAAGATATCGGTGTAGGTGGGCTTGGCCGGCGCCCCCTTTTTCACCAGGCCGGCGACGGGATCGAACGGTCCGACGGCGTGGTACTCGATGGGGCCTTTCTCGGCGGGCTCGTAGCCCTTGCCCTTGGTGGTCATCACGTGGATGAGCTGTGGGCCGGGCAGGTCCTTGACCGTTTCCAGCGCCTGCACCAGCTGGGGCATGTTGTGCCCGTCGATGGGGCCGGTGTAGTGGAAGCCCAGCTCCTCGAACAGGGTGGACGGCACGAACATGCCCTTGGCATGTTCTTCCCAGCGCTTGAAGAAGCGGCCGAAGAAGGACTCGCGCGGCATGGCCTTCTTGGCGCGCTCGCGCAAGGCGTTGAGCCGCCGGCTGGACATGGCGCGGGCCATCATCTTGGTCATCGCACCGACGTTTTCGCTGATCGACATGCCGTTGTCGTTGAGGATCACCAGCATGTTCGGTTCGACGTCGCCGCCGTGGTTCAGTGCCTCGAAGGCCATGCCCGCGGTAATCGCGCCGTCGCCGATCACGGCCACGACCTTGCGCGGATCGCCCCGGCGCTGCAGCGCGATGGCCATGCCCAGGGCGGCCGAGATCGAGGTGGACGAATGACCGACGCCGAAGGTGTCGTAGTCGCTTTCCTCGCGGCGCGGGAACGGCGCCAGGCCGTCCTTCTTCTTGATGGTGGTGATGCGGTCGCGACGACCGGTGAGAATCTTGTGCGGATAGCACTGGTGGCCCACGTCCCAGACGAGACGATCGCGCGGGGTGTCCAGCACGTGGTGCAGCGCCACCGTCAACTCGACCACGCCCAGTCCCGCGCCGAAATGCCCGCCCGACGAGGCCACGGCCTCGATCAGGTATCGGCGCAGTTCATCGGCGATCGCTGGAAGTTCGTCCACCGGGAAACGCCGGAGGTCCTCCGGCGATTCGATCTGCGCCAGATAGGGATAGCGGGAGAGGTCGTTCATCCCCGTATTGTTGGCCTCCGGAGAGGCCGGGGCAAGGGATGGGGTGTGAAAGTTTGCGGGCAAAGGCCGGACAGGCCTCAGGCGGGGCGCCGATCCCGTGGTAAATGGCTGATCAGGAACTGCATCTGGTCGGCCAGGATATTGCGATTGGACAGGATCAGGTGCTCGACCCAACTGGGCCGGTAGGGCACGGCCAGCAGAGGCATGTTGGCCTGCTGGGGGGTGCGGTTGCTCTTGCGCAGGTTGCAGGCCAGGCACGCGCTGACCACGTTTTCCCATTCGTCGGCGCCGCGTTTGGACAGGGGAACCACGTGGTCGCGGGTGAGCTCGTGACGCGTGTAGTGGTGGCCGCAGTACAGGCAGATGTGCCGGTCGCGCGCGAACAGGGCGGTGTTGGTCAGGGCCGGCGCCGGGTCGATCGCGTGCTCGCGGCAATGGCCCGTGCTGGCCACGATGGGGTGGAGGTCCAGCGTGCTCTGCAGACCGTTGGCCCGGCTGGTGCCGCCATGCACGGTGAGGCAGGGGTCGCCCAAGGTCCAGGCCACCACGCCGCGCACATAGAGGCAGACGGCGTCCTGCCAGCTGATCCAGTCGAGGATGCGGCCGGCGGCGTCGAGTGAGAGCACGCGCGTGGTGTGTAGCGCGGTTACCCTCGGCAGGTCTTCGTGTAGCACTTCCATCGTCATCGGGTTTCGTCCTTCACACGTGCGAAAGAGCGTTCCAGTCAGCCGAACTCCGTGCGGATCGGATAAGCGATCCCACCCCTTTGAAGCGGGTTTGCCCGAGCATAGCCGATAATTGCGACCGAATTGCACACGCCCGGTATGCTTCTTGCGGTGCTGTGGCGGTCATGCGGCACTGATATAGTGGGGGTTCGTATATGCCTGCGCGGGTTTGGAAGGGGGGCCGGGGTGGCTTCCCAGGTCCGGCGGGTCCATGAGGGTTTCACAGTGGCTGAAGTGCTTTTCTACGAGCGTCCGGTTCCCCTGAACCGCACCGCGCATCGCGATCTCCGCCTCAAGGCGGTGAACAACATCCGTTTCGCGGCCACCGCGCATTCCGTGCCCCTCACGGGCGTCGAGTTCGCCCCCGCCTCGCGCGACGTCCCCATCCTGTTCGCCGGCAACAGCATGGAAGAAGCCGGCCCGATGGCCCTCCTGGGCCTGCGCCAGGGTGAAAACCTGCTGGTCGGCGAGAACGGCTTCTGGGAGCAGGGCCTGTACATCCCGGCCTTCGTCCGCCGTTACCCGTTCGTGCTGGCCGAGAAGCCCGTCGGCACGGAAGGCGACGACTTCACCGTGTTCCTCGACGAAGCCTACGAAGGCTTCAACGAAACCGAAGGCGAGCGCCTGTTCAACGAGGACGGCACCGACGCGCCGGCCCTGACCAACGCCGTGAACTTCCTGGGGGAATTCCAGGACCACGTCGCCCGCACGCAGTGGTTCATGGGCAAGCTGCGCGAGCACGACCTGCTCGAGCCGCGCACCATCACCCTGCAGAAGGAAGGCAAGGGCATCAACCTCAACGGCCTGTTCGTCATCAACGAAGAGAAGCTGCGCGCCCTCGACGAGAAGGTAGCCGGCGAGTTCCTCCGCGAAGGCGCGTTCGGCTGGATCTACGCGCACCTTGTGTCGCTGGCCAACATCGATCGCATGGCCGCACGCCTCGACGTGCGCGAGCAGAAGGAAGGCTCCATCGCGAAGGTCTGACCGCCTTTACCGATTGCCGAAAAAAGGCTGCCCTGGGCAGCCTTTTTTTGTTCCCGGTGCCACCAGCGTCCTACCGGACGGGTTTGGCCAGGCGCATCAGGTCGGTGTCGAAACCGTGCTTGACGTACATCTCGCGCGCCCGCTCGTTGCCGGGGAACACGGCCAGGGTGACGAACTGGCAGCGGTGCTCCTTGGCCCATGCATAGGCGTGGTCGAGCAGGAATGTGCCGACGCCGTCGCCTTCGTGTGCCTTGGCTACCGCGATATCGGAGATGTGGCAGTTGTCGCGGTGGGTGAAGAAGTCCTTCGTCTTCTGCAGGTGGACGAAGCCGACCGGCTCGCCGTCCTGGTTCTCGGCGACGAAGATGTAGCTGTTGGACGGTTGCTCGTCGAGGTGCCTGACCAGGTCGGATTCGATGCCCTTGAGGCAATCCGTCTTGGTGCGGCCGTTGGGCAGCGGGAAGTCGACGAAGCGATGGAGCAGGCCAAGGATGAACTCGTCATCGTCGCTTTCGGCGAGACGGATCAGGAACGGGGAAGCGCTCATCGTGTCGGGCACCGTTGCGGTGGGGAGACTGGCCGGTAGCCTTTTCTACACCTTCGGGGGTGTGGGGAAAAGCCCCTTTGGCGGCGCGGCGAGGGGCCCGCTGCCGCGGGATCGCAAGCATCGCCGGCTCCTGCAAGAGCTGGCGATGCCGTGTGGGCGGCTCGATGTTCAGAGCAATTCCGGCAGGGTGGCTACGCCGGCGTCGATCGCTGCCTTGTGCATGTGGATGCGCGGGAGGATGCGGCTGAAGTAGAAGCCGGCGGTATCGCGCTTGGCCTGCTTGCCGTCCGCGGACAGCCGCGAGCCCTCGACGGCCTGCACGCTGCGGGCCCAGCAGTAGGCCAGGGTGACGTAGCCGGACAGGTACAGGTAGTCGACGGCGGCTGCACCGAGTTCTTCCGGGTTCGCCTGCGCGCTCCTGGCGATGGCCTGGGTGAGATCGCCCCAGGTCTTGGCGGCGATCGCCAGCGGCCCGATGAAGGGCTTCAGCGTGTCGTTGCCCTGGTGGGCCTGGCAGAACGCCGAGATCTCGCCCAGGAAATGCTTCAGTCCGGCGCCCTGCAACTGCATGACCTTGCGGCCCAGCAGGTCCAGCGCCTGGATCTGCGTGGTGCCCTCGTACAGCGTGATGATGCGGGCATCGCGGACGAACTGTTCCATGCCGTGTTCGGCGATATAGCCGTGGCCACCGAAGATCTGCAGGGCTTCCTTGGTGCATTCCTGCGCGGCTTCGGTAAGCAGGCCCTTGGCGATGGGAATGAGGAAGGAAAGCAGTTCGCCTGCCTCCTTACGGGCCTGCGGATCGGGATGGCGTGCTTCGATGTCGCCCTGCAACGCGGCATAGGCGGCGAGCACACGGCCGCCCTCGACGAAGGCACGCTGGGTAAGCAGCATGCGGCGCACGTCCGGATGGACGGTGAGCGGATCGGCCGCTTTTTCCGGCAGCTTCGCGCCCGACAGCGCGCGCATCTGCAGGCGCTCGCGGGCGTAGTGAAGACTGTTCTGCAAGGCGCGCTCGGAAACGGCCAGACCCTGGATACCCACCGCGAGGCGCGCGGCATTCATCATCGTGAACATCGCGACCAAGCCCTTGTGCGCCGGGCCGACCAGCCAGCCCTGGGCATCGTCGAAGTTCATGACGCAGGTGGCCGATCCCTTGATGCCCATCTTGTGCTCGATGGCGCCGGCCGCCACGGCGTTGCGCTCGCAGAGCGCGCCGTCCTTGCCGACCTTGAACTTCGGCACCACGAGCATCGAGATGCCGCGGCTGCCAGCGGGCGCGTCGGGCAGGCGCGCGAGCACCAGGTGCACGATGTTCTCGACGAAATCGTGCTCGCCCGCACTGATGAAGATCTTGGTGCCGGTGACCCGGTAGCTGCCGTCGTCGTTGGGTTCGGCGCGCGTCTTCAGCAGGCCGAGATCGGAACCGGCCTGGGGTTCGGTGAGGCACATCGTGCCGGTCCAGCGTCCTTCCACCAGCGGTTTCAGGAAGACCTCCTGCTGCCAGGCGTCGCCATGGTGCTCGAGCGCGTCGGTGGCGCCGTGCGAGAGCAGCGGATAGATGCCCCAGGCCAGGTTGGCCGAGTCGATCATTTCCTTGGTCAGCGCGCCGAGCACGATGGGCAGGCCCTGGCCGCCGAACGTCTCGGCGGCGGTCAGCCCGGCCCAGCCGCCGTCGGCGTACTGCCGATAGGCGTCCTTGAACCCCTTGGGCGTGGTGACCGACGCGGTGGCCTTGTCGTAGTGGCAGCCTTCCTGGTCGCCGCTGGCGTTCAGCGGTGCCAGCACCTGCTCGTTGAAGCGCGCCGCTTCGTCGAGCACGGCGTCGAGCAGGTCGCGCGTGTGCGCTTCGCCGCCGTCCAGGCGGGCCAGCACGGCTTCCGCGCCCAGCACGTCGTAAAGGGTGAAACGCATGTCGTCGAGGGGGGCTTTGTAGAGCGTCATGTCGGGGTCCTGGCGTCGCGGCGCGCGCGGCTGGGTGGGATCAGGGGGAGCGATAGGTATCGGGGATGCCGGGCACCGGCGAGAGCCAGTTGCGCCCGTGCACCTCGAAGGAGCGGGGCGTCTTTTCCTGCTCCGGCAGCGCGACGATGTGGCCATCGATGGTGTAGGGGAGCGAGCCGGCGCTGCCCTTGGCAGCCAGCGCGGCCAGCGCGCGGCTCATCTCCGGCGTGGGCACGAGGTCCATGCTGGCTACGTCGGCGGCGAACGAGGGGATGTCCTGGTCCACCTTCACATCCATCAGCACGCCGCCCAGGTCACCGACGCGCAGGGTGCCCTGGAAGCTCTGGAAGGCCATGCCGCCATAGCTGTTGTTGCGGATGCGCAGGGTCAGGTGCCAGACGCCGCCCGGCTTGGCGGTGACTTCCTGCAGCGTCACCGCCGGCGGGAACACGCTTTTCCTGGCGGGCCCGCAGGCAGCGAGCAGCAGCACGCAGGCGATGGGCATGAGGCGGGCAAGGCAGGTGCGAACGGTCGGGATCATTCCCTGGGTTTCCACGGGCAGCGGCGAACAGGGGCCGATGGTAGCGCCGGGCCCCCGGGCGCGCGAGACATGCGTTTCAAACGCGGTTCCCAAGCGGGGAGGTAGCAGGCATCATCAGCGCTTATCTTCCAAGACACCGATTGCCGCCCATGACCCGACGCATCGCCGCACGACGTTCGCCCATTCACGGAAACGGCGTCTTCGCCACCGCGCCCATCAAGGCCGGCGAAGAGATCGTCGAATACAAGGGTGACATCATCACCCACGCCCAGGCCGACAAGAAATACGGCGACGGCGGTGAGACCGGCCACACCTTCCTGTTCACGCTCAACGAGAAATACATCGTCGACGGTAACAGCAACGGCAATACGGCCCGCTGGATCAACCACGGCTGCGATCCCAACTGCCAGGCCGTCATCGAAGAGGCGGTGGAAGGCAAGCCGTCGAAGAAGGATCGCGTGCTTATCGAGGCGCTTCGCGACATCGCGCCCGGCGAAGAACTCACCTACGACTACGGCATCACGCTGGACATGCCGCACACCGCGCGCCTGAAGAAGATCTGGGCCTGCCTGTGCGGGTCGCCGCAGTGCATCGGCACGATGTTGAAGCCCAAGCGCAAGGCGGCAGCCTGAGTCGTCCGCCACGACCGCTCACGATGCGGCGACACATGCGCGACGCCGTGCTCATGTCGTCGCATCCATCCTTGGACCACACTTATCCGAGGAGACATCCATGGCGAACACATCACTCGACGGCCGCCGCATCGCGGTGCTTGCCACCGACGGTTTCGAACAGTCGGAGCTGACCGAGCCGAAGCGCCTGCTGGAAGAAGCGGGTGCCAAGGTCGATGTCATCGCGCCGGGCGGCGCATCGCAGATCAAGGCCTGGGACAAGAAGGACTGGGGCATCAGCGTCAACGTGGACGTCGCGCTGGACAAGGCCGATGCCGGTTCGTACGACGCGCTGGTGCTGCCCGGTGGCGTGATCAATCCGGACAACCTGCGCACGGACGACACCGTGCTGGCGTTCGTCAAGGCGGTGGCCTCATCGGGCAAGCCGGTGGCGGCGATCTGCCACGGCCCGTGGACGCTGATCAATGCCGGTCTGGTCGATGGCAAGAAAGTGACCTCGTGGCCCTCGCTGAAGCAGGACTTGAGCAACGCCGGCGCCCGTTGGGAAGACAGCGAGGTGGTTACGGACGGTAGCCTCATCACCAGCCGCAAGCCGGACGACATTCCCGCGTTCGCCAAGGCCGTGATCGCGTCGCTGGCCGGCTGAGCCCGTGTTGTGATCCGGCTCCGCCGGTCTTTCCCGATCGGCAGAGCACGGGAACCGCGGGCCCCGCCATGACGGGGCCCGCGTTGCGTCGGGGCGCAGGGGGGGAATCTTCGCCGTTCCACGTGGTCAGAAAGCCCGGGCACACGCCCTGCTTACCCTTGACGGGCTAAGCTCCGCGACTTTCCATGGCCCGAAGGGACCCCACCGCGCGTGCACTACCCCGGCAAGGCCCCACCGTCGTTCGTCGAGACCCACCGGCTCCCCGCCGGCGACGGGGCGTGGCCGAACGGGCTGACGCCGCTCGATCCCGACACGCTGGCCGCGCTGCGCGCCATGCGGCAACGGCGACCCGCGCCGCGTGACAGGTTGAGCGTTTCGCTGGCCGTCGCCGCCGCCATCATCCTCCATCTCCTGCTGATCGTCGTGGTCAGCTATGAGATGCAGCCCCGGGTGCAGATCGGCTTCTATGTGCCGCACGGGCCGCCCGACGTGCTCGAGGTGCGCTTCATCGACCGTGCCCCGCCGCCCGCGGTCCCCTCGGCGCCCCCGCCGCCACCGGTCACCGAACCACCTCCGAAGGTGCGCTCGGCGGAAGCTACACGCCCCGAACCGCCGCCCCGCAAGAAGAAACCGGACGAGGTCACCCCCGCAGTGACGCCGTCCGACGCGCCCCCGGCGACGGCGGCTCCGGCCAGCGGCGTCTTCGGGGCCGACGGCTCGATCGCCCTGCCCAAGGGTGCGCCGGGTTCGGGCGATTCCGACTACACGCCGCCACGGCCCACGGACGCGGCGGGTGTCATGTCGCACAAGACCACGGTGACCTATACGCAGACCCGGTTCGAGAAGGACTGGGCGCCGCGCGACGAGAACGTGCTCAGCCAGGGCATGCGCCGGGCGATCGAAAAGACCACGGTGAAGAAAACGGTGGACCTGGGGCACGGCGTGCGGGTGAACTGCTCCACGGTGTTCTTCGTGCTGCCGGTGGGTTGCGGTGGCGAAGACCCGTCGAAGGCGGCGCACAAGGACGGCGACGCCCGCCTGAACATGGCCCCGGCCAACCCGTTGGTGAAAGATCTGCCCGGTGCCGTACCCGTCCGCAGCGAGGCGGAGTGCATCGCCGCCTACCGTAAGGACGAGCGCGTGCCCGAAGGGTGCCCGACCGATACGCCGTTGAAAGCGATGGACCAGGAGAACGCGGAGCGGGCACGGCGCACGGGAAACTGAGCCCGCCAGGGCAGGGCGCGATTGTGCGGCGCCGCGGGAGCGGGGACACTAGCGCCCGATGCCGACCCTCCTGCCACCGGACAACGCGCCGGACGCCGATCCTTCACCGCCCCTCGCGCCGCGCGATGCGGCGCTGCACGCGATCGTCTATCGCCAGCACCTGCGTCGCAAGCCCGGCGCCAGCGGGCGGCGCATCGCCGGCTGGGTCGGCACCCTGCTCATCCACCTGGCGTTCCTGTTCGGGATGATCCTGGGACCGGCCTACGATGTGCTGCCGCCGCCCCCGGAGCCCGAGCATCCCGATGCGCTGCAGGTGCGGCTGATCGACAAGCCGCCGTCGCCCGTGCCGCCCGTGCGCGGCACGCCGTCCACGGCACCCGTGGCGAAGGTGAAATACACGACCAAGTGGTCCACCGCGGCCAGTCGTGCGGCGCAGGGCGCGCATGCCTCGGCTGTCGCCGCGGCGTACACGCCGTCGCGTCCCGCCGCGGCCTCACCGGCCGCGCCGGCACCGAAGGTGAAGGCCGCGCCGAAGCCGGCCGCGCCGCCTCCCAGCGTCGTTGCCGTGGCCGATCGTCCCGTGGTGCAGCCAAAGGCGCCGCCCCCGCAGCCGGAGCTGGAAAAAGTGCCCGTGCCGACCCAGGCGCCGCCGGACCTCGCGATCGACACGCCCCGGCCGACCGTCGTGCCCCCGCGGTTCCAGCCCGAGCCGGTGCGTCGGCCCCAGGCCGAGGGCTCCGCGCCCATGCCGCCGCCTGCATCGCTGTCGATCCCGCCGACCCCGGCGGCGCAGATGGCCGTGACACCCGCGCCACCCACGATCACTGCCGAGCGGACCACGCCCGTACCGACCACGGCGATGACGCTCGCCACGGTGCCGCGCCCGGAGGTGGAGACGAGTGCCGCGCCGCCGACGCCGCAAGAGGCGCCGCTGCCGAAGGTCGCTGTGGAAGCGGCCGTGCCCCGGCCCGACCTGACCGCGGACATGCGACCGGTGCCGACACGGATATCGGTGCAGAGCGTGCAGGCTCCGCTGGTCGAGGCTGAGGCGGAACTCGCGGCCGTGCCGTTGCCGGACGCCGTGGCCAAACCGTCGGTATCAGCACCGGAGACCGCGGAGGCGCGCCCGGCCGTACAGGCGCCTGCGGTCGCAGCTAGTGATATCCAGCGTCCGGTGGCAGGTGCGGACACGGCGCCCGCGGCGCCCGGCCAGGCGCCGGGCGACACCGCGGCCGGCCAGTCCACGGCCAAGGCGGCCACGCAGGGCAAACAGGGCAAACAGGGCAGCAACGCGTCGGCCGAGGCCGTGCAGGGTCAGTCGGCTGGCAAATCGTCGCCCGGCGATGCCGACGTGTCCGGTTCGAACACACCGGGTGCCACACAGGTGTCGGGTAAGCCGGGCGCGGCGAAAGGCGCGGATGAAGGCACGCGCCTCACCGGTGCCGACGGCACGTCGCAGCGCAGCGACGGCGTGGCGGGCGGACAGGGCGACAAGGCCGGTCCCGTCGGCGCATACACCGAGCTGAAACCGCGCGGCAACCTCATTCTGCAGAACGGCGCGCACGTGCACGTCGACTACAAGGCCACCCGCTTCGACAACGACTGGACGCCCAAGGGCGAAAGTTCGGTCGACACCGCGCTTCGCCACGGCGTGGAGGCGACCACGGTGAAGGCCACCGTTTCCCTGCCTCGCGGTATCCGCCTCAACTGCACCGCCGGTCCCGGCAATGCCGGTGCGAAGGGTGCGGGCAGCCCGGGCATGAGCGCGATATCGTTGTTCACGCTGGGCTGCAGCGGTGGCGACGGCCCGCCGAAGCCAGCCAGCCAAGACGTCGTGGCCCGCACGCAGACCATGGCGCCGGCGAAACCGCTGGCCGAGAACCTGCCGCCAGCGAATAGCGCGACAGTGGCGGCAGCGCCTGCGGCGTTCGACAACACAGCGCTTTGCACCACCGCACGTGTCACCGGTGGGCCTCTGCCGCCGGGCTGCGAGGCGTCGATCAAGATCAACGTGCCCGTGGCCTCACCGGCGTCGGGCTCGTGGGTGCCGGCGAGCGATCAGTTCAAGTAAGCGGCCTTCATGGAGCCAGCGGGCGTATCTCGGTGCCCGCGGCCATGTCGTGCAGCGCGCGGCGACGACGGTCCACCAGCGCCGGAAGCAACAGGATCGCCCAGCCGACGATCGGCGCCCACAGTGCCGCGCGCAGCGACGTCAGCGGGAAGATCAGCACGAGCGCGAGTGGCAACGCCGCGACGGCCAGCCGCACCAGGCCGCGTCGCCAGCCTACTGCGTCGCCCCGCGCATCCGTCACGCGGATACGCCAGGGCCGCATGCCCAGGGTCTGCCCGCCACGCACCCACGACAGCAGGAAATACGCGCCGACGGCCACGCCCTGCAAGGGCTGGTACCACCAGGTCAGCAGGTGTCCGTGCGCATCGAACAGTTGCCCGCCCGTGGCCATCTGCGCGAGCAGCCCCACCACCATGACGATGGCCACGACCGCCAGCGCGTCGTAGACGATCGCCGCGAAACGGCGCCAGGCGGAGGCAGGGGCGGGCGGATTGGGGAGCATGGGTCTACCTGCGTGACGCGATCGGCCGGGCGATCGTAGCGGAAATTCGGAAAGCCGCAGGCTTGCCGGTTAGTTTCGTGGGGTTTCATGGGTTTTGCCGGACATTGACCCCTCCGGCGTGTGCCGCCAATGTCGGCTTCATACCCCTCACTGCACGGAGCATCCCATTATGAGCCTCAAGCTTTCTTCTACGGACGTCGCCCTCAACACCGTACTCGAGGACATCGGCAAGGATGACGTGACATCGCCCGTCGAGATGCAGAGCCTTCGTGACAGTGCCGACGAGCACGTCCTGGAAGCGACAGGACTGTCCATTTTCATTCCCACGACGCCCCTGGGTGCATCCGTCGTGCGTGTGCTGTTCCAGGCCGACGAGTTCGTCGAGAACATGCAGCGCGTGGCCATCGAATCGCGAAATGTCAACCTTCCGCCGGAGCGACGTGAGGCGATGAAGGCGGCGATCGAACACCAGATTGCCTACATCGTCGCTGGGTACCAGTCCAGCGTCCAGAGGCTTTGAGTCGAGGGCGAGGGCATGCGACCATCCGGTCCATGCCCTCGCCGCACCCGCGCGTCCCCACCGCTACCGAACCGGCAGCCCCCGTTCCTCCGCGGGACGACGACGCCCGCCTGATCGATCGCTTCATCGAGCGCATCTGGTCGGAGGACGGCCTGGCCGAGCGTACGCTCGAAGCCTACCGACGCGATCTGCAAGGCCTGGGGCGCTGGCTCGCCACGCGCGGCAAGTCGCTCGCCACGGCGACTCGCGAGGATATCTCGGCCTACCATGGTAGCCAGCCGGTGGCCGTGCGCAGCATGGCGCGGCGGCAGTCCGCGTTCCGCCGGTTCTATGCGCAACGGGCGAGGGACGATGCCACGACCGACGACCCCACCTTGCTCATGCAACGACCGAGGATGCCGCGCGGGTTGCCCAAGGCCCTGGCCGAGCGCGAGATCGAGTCGCTGATCGTCGCGCCGGACCTGTCGACACCGCTGGGCCAGCGTGACCGCGCCATGCTCGAATTGATGTACTCCTCCGGCCTTCGTGTGTCCGAACTGGTCGACTTGCCGCTGGCGGGACTGAACACGCGGCAAGGCGTGTTGCGGGTCACCGGCAAGGGCGACAAGGATCGCCTGGTGCCCGTGGGCGAAGAGGCGTTGCGCCACGTGGAGACGTACCTGCGCGAAGCCCGTCCGGCGCTGGCAAAAGGTCATGGGCAGCCGGCGGCGCTGTTCCTCTCCCGGCGCGGCGGGGCACTCACCCGGCAGATGTTCTGGACGCTGGTGAAACGCTATGCCCTGCAGGTCGGCATCCCGTCGAAGCGTGTGTCCCCCCATGTGCTGCGCCACTCCTTCGCCACCCACCTGCTCAACCACGGCGCCGACCTGCGCGCCCTGCAGATGCTGCTGGGGCACAGCTCGCTCAGCACCACGCAGATCTACACGCTGGTGGCCAAGGAGGGGCTGAAGCGCCTTCACGCCCAGCACCACCCGCGAGGTTGACGACGGCGTCCTGAAGCTTCGCCCGGCAACGGACAGCTAGCGTCACGTATCTGCGGCACTCGACGTGTAGATCGCTGTTTTATTGGAGAAAATGCGATTTCTCCGGAACGTTCTGGTTGTTGTTTCGCGATAGCCCACTGCGTAGTCTGGTTTGAAACGCGTCCGATCGGCGCGCCACCGCAGGACGAGGTGATTTTCGATGAACGTGAAACTTAACGCCGACGACCCAGTACTTGCGTCGCTGATGTCCGGCATGGATGAAGGCGCTGCTGATCCGACAGTGCCCTTAGATCGCCTTCGCGATGCGGCCGCGCTGCAGTTCGGACAGGCCATGCACGCGGATGTCCACGCCGGAGAGAACGCACTCAGGGATGCGCTGGCGCGCGTGCGTCCGGCCGTCGATTCGCTTGTGGAGAACATGCGACGCGTCGCGACGGAACCTGCCCTTTCGAGGATGTCCGACGTTCAGCGCGCCGACGTGAAGTCGGCCGTCGAACATCAGATCGCTTATGTCATCGGTGGGTACCGGGCAGCATTCCCGCAGACGTGAGGGATAACTCATAAAGGAGCATGTCATGGGCATTAAGCTGGAATCGAACGACCGCATGGTCAGGTCGATCATCCGTACGGTCGACAGGGACGACCTGATGTCGGAGGAAGAGCTTCGCGTCCTCCGGGAGGGTGCGGATATCCGCATGCAGGCCGCGACCGGCATCGACCCGGGTGACGACACGATGAAACTGAGCGTGGCCATTACCCTCTTGCTGGACTCGGCGGACGTGCTTGTCGCGGTGTTCGAACACCTGCGAGATCAGGCGCGGGATGCCGGCGCGTCCGTGGCGTGGATGGACGCCGCAAGGCGTGCCCTCGAGTATCAGCTCGCGCGTGTGGTGGCTGGCTTCAAGGCGACCATCGAACCGCTTTGAGCCGTCCGTGGATCGTCTCGACGCAGGCGATTCGTCTGTTACCGCGCCCTCCGTCGCCGTCTCACACCCGCGGGACGGTGAGCCGTGCCACAATCCGGGGAACCGAAAGCGGCGGCCGTGTTCAAAGTCGGTCCCGCATCCCCACGGTGACAGATGGAGTCGTACCGATGTTGAAGAAGATCCTCCCCGCGCTGCTGGCTGGCGCGTTCGCCATGACGGCGCACGCGGCCGACGATACCCAGGCCGTGCGTGCCGCCGTCGAATCGCTGGCCCCCGGTATCAAGGTGGACAGCATCGCCGCCGCGCCGATGCCCGGTTTCTACCAGGTGGTGGCCTCCGGGCGCATGGTCTACGTCAGCGCGGACGGCCGGTACATGCTCAACGGCAACCTGATCGACCTGAAGGCCAAGACCGACCTGAGCGCCGCCAGCTGGGCCGCCACGCGCAAGGTGGAACTGGCCAAGGTGCCCGCCTCGCAGCGGCTGGTCTATGCCCCGGCCAACCCCAAGCACACGGTCACGGTGTTCACCGATGTGGATTGCGGTTTCTGCCGCCAGCTTCACGCCCACATCGACGAATTCAACAAGCAGGGCATCGCGGTCGAATACGTGTTCTGGCCGCGCGAGGGCCTGAAGACCACGTCGGGCAATGACACCCCGTCGTATACCAAGGCCGTGTCTGTCTGGTGCAGCGCGGATCGCAAGAACGCCTTCAACCAGGCCATGAGCGGTGCTACGCCCAAGGCTGCCACCTGTGCCAACCCGGTGAAGGACGAATTCGAGCTGGGCGAGCGTCTCGGCGTGAACGGCACCCCCACCATCGTGACCGAGAACGGTGACGTGGTCGGCGGCTACGTCACCCCCGCGCAGTTGCTCCAGGCCCTGCAGGCCCCGGCCGGCACCGTCCGCGGCGGGTGATCCCGCGCGGCCCATGTTGCCGCGCAACATCATGTAGAATGGGCGTTTTCCTTCAGCGCCTATTCTCCCCCGCATGATCGCACTCGACGGGCAGAGCGCCCTCTCACCGTTTCGCCTCGAACGACTGAACGCCCACCTGGATGCCCTGCATCACGGGACGCGGGTGCAGGCCGCCTGGTTCACCTATTTCGTCGACGTCGCCACCCCGCCGGAAGGCGAGGCCCGGGCACGCCTGCTGGCTGTGCTGGAGGCGAAAGGCCATACGCCCGACGATGCCACGTTCTGGATCGTGCCGCGCCTGGGCACGATCTCGCCGTGGTCCAGCAAGGCCACCGACATCCTGCATGGCGCCGGTTTCGATGTGCGACGCGTGGAGCGCGGCACCGCCTGGCGAATCACCGGCATGCCCGAGGCCGACCACCCGGCCCATGCCGCGGTCATGGCGTCCTTCTGCGATCCCATGGTGCAGTCGCCACTGGCCCACCTGGACGACGCCACCGGCCTGTTCCTGGTCGGCGAGCCGGGTCCGCTGGGCCATGTCGACCTGGGCGACGATGCCAGCGCTGCCCTGTCGGCCGCCAACCGCGAACTCGGCCTCGCCCTGGCGGATGACGAAATCGCCTACCTGGCCGAGCGCTATGCCGAGATGGGTCGCGCCCCGACCGACGCCGAGCTGATGATGTTCGCTCAGGCCAATTCCGAGCATTGCCGGCACAAGGTGTTCAACGCCACCTGGACGCTCGACGGCCAGGCGCAGGACATCTCGCTGTTCGGCATGATCAAGAACACCCACCAGCACTCGCCCGAGCACACGCTGTCGGCCTACCACGACAACGCCGCCGTGATCGCCGGCTATGACGGCCAGCGTCTGTTCGTCGACCCGGCAGACGGCGTGTTCCGCAAGGTGGCCGAAGCGGCGCCGTATGCGATCAAGGTCGAGACGCACAACCATCCCACGGCCATCGCGCCTTGGCCGGGTGCGGCCACCGGTGCCGGCGGCGAAATCCGCGACGAGGGCGCCACCGGTCGCGGCGGCAAGCCCAAGGCCGGTCTTACCGGGTTCTCGGTGTCGCATCTGCGCATCCCCGGGCTGCCCCGGCCGTGGGAAAAGGAACGCCCCCTGCCGCCGCGCATGGCTTCGGCTTTCGAGATCATGCGCGATGGCCCTCTGGGCGCCGCCGCGTTCAACAACGAGTTCGGCCGTCCCGCGCTGGGTGGTTACTTCCGCACCTTCGAGCAGGAAACCGGCGAGAAGGGCGTGCGCCGCGGTTACGACAAGCCGATCATGATCGCCGGTGGCCTGGCCGCCATCCGCCCTGACCACGTGCAGAAGCGTAAGGTGCGCCCCGGTGACAAGGTCATCGTGCTGGGCGGTCCGGCGATGCTGATCGGCCTGGGCGGCGGTGCCGCGTCGTCGGTGTCCTCGGGCACGTCCAGCGCGGAGCTGGACTTCGCCTCCGTGCAGCGCGACAACCCCGAGATGGAACGCCGCTGCCAGCAGGTGATCGACGCCTGCTGGGCGCGTGGCGACCACAACCCCATCGTCAGCATTCACGACGTGGGCGCGGGCGGTGTCTCCAACGCCATCCCCGAGATCCTCAACGACGCCGGCGTCGGCGGCATCATCGACTTGTCGAAGCTGCCTTGCGACGACCCGACCCTCTCGCCCATGCAGGTGTGGAGCAACGAGTCGCAGGAGCGCTACGTGCTGGCCATCGGTGCGGAAGACCTCCCGCTTTTCGAGTCCTTCTGCGCGCGCGAGCGCTGCCCGTACGCGGTGGTCGGCGACGCGACGGAAGAAGCGCGCCTGATCGTCCGCGATACGCGGCGCGACATCACCGTGATCGACCTGGGCATGGATGTCCTGTTCGGCAAGCCGCCGCGCATGCATCGCGATGCCGTGCGCGTGAAGCCGCGCGTCGACCTGGTCGCCGATCTCACCGGCATCGGCATGAACGAGGCGCTGCTGCGCGTGCTTCGCCTGCCCGCCGTCGGCAGCAAGAGCTTCCTCATCACCATCGGCGACCGCACGGTCGGCGGCCTCAATGCCCGCGATCCCATGGTCGGCCCGTGGCAGGTGCCGGTAGCCGATGTCGCCGTCACCATGACCGACTTCGACGGATACGCCGGCGAAGCCATGGCGATGGCCGAGCGTGCGCCGGTGGCGCTGCTGTCCAGCGCCGACGCCGCGCGCATGGCCGTGGGCGAGGCGATCACCAATCTGGCGGCGGCTTCGCTGAAGCTGGACGAAGTGCGCCTGTCCGCCAACTGGATGGCCGCGGTGAACCACCCCGGCGAAGACGCCGCCCTGTTCGACGCGGTGAAGGCCGTCGGCATGGAGCTGTGTCCGTCGCTGGATATCTCGGTGCCGGTCGGCAAGGACTCCCTGTCCATGCAGACGGTATGGACCGACGAGACCGGCAAGGCGCAGAAGACCGTGTCGCCGGTGTCGCTGGTCATCACCGGCTTCGCCCGCGTGGACGACGTGCGTCGCACGCTCACCCCGCAGCTGAAGACCGATCGTGGCGATACCGAACTCTGGCTGATCGACCTGGGTGCCGGCCGCGATCGCCTCGGCGGATCCGCGCTCACCCAGGTGTTCAACCGCAGCGGCGGCGTGCCGCCCGACCTCGACGACCCGAATCGCCTGCGCGCCATGTTCGAGCTTGTGCAGGAGGCCAATCGCTCCGGCCTGCTGCTGGCCTATCACGACCGCTCGGACGGCGGCGCCATCGTCACCTTGCTGGAAATGGCCTTCGCCGGTCGCTGCGGCCTGGAGCTGCGCCTGGACGGCTGGGCCGACGCCATGCTGCGCGCGCTGTTCAACGAGGAACTGGGCGCGGTGGTGCAGGTGGCCTCGGCCAATCGCGAAGCTTTCGAGGCCCTTGTGGTGAAGCATGGGCTCACCGGCATGACCCACATGGTCGGCCGCCCGAAGGAAAAACTGGGCATCAAGCTGCATTTGAACGGCGAAACGCCGTTCAAATGGAACTGGACCGAGCTGTTCCGCGCCTGGAACGAAACCAGCTATGCCATGCAGCGCCTGCGCGACAACCCGCACAGCGCCGACCAGGAAAGCGACTGGCGCCTCGACGATGCCGATCCGGGTATCTCGCCGAAGCTGACCTTCGACCCCTCGGTAGACATCGCCGCACCGCTCATCCTGTCCGGCAAGCGGCCCCGCGTGGCCATCCTGCGCGAGCAGGGCGTCAACGGCCAGGTGGAGATGGCGGCGGCGTTCGACCGCGCCGGCTTCGACGCCGTCGACGTGCACATGACCGACCTCGCCAGTGGCCGTCATCACCTCAAGGACTTCGTGGGCCTGGCGGCCTGCGGCGGGTTCTCCTATGGCGACGTCCTGGGTGCGGGTCGCGGCTGGGCCACGTCGATCCTCTACAACGACGCGTTGCGCGAGCAGTTCGCCCGTTTCTTCGAGGACGGCACCCGCTTCGCCCTGGGTGTGTGCAACGGCTGCCAGATGATGTCGCAGTTGAAGGACATCATCCCGGACGCCCGCCACTGGCCGCAGTTCCTGCGCAACCAATCCGAGCAATACGAGGCGCGCGTGGCCACGCTGGAAATTCTCGACTCGCCCAGCGTCTTCTTCCGCGGCATGGCCGGTTCGCGCATTCCCGTGGCCGTGGCGCATGGCGAAGGCCGGGTCTACTTCCCGAACGTGTGCAGCCCATCGAAGAGCCACGGCGTGGCGCGTTTCGTCGATAACCGTGGCCGGCCGACGGAAAGCTACCCGCTCAACCCGAACGGTTCGCCGGGCGGCCTGGCGGCGTTCACCGCGGCGGACGGGCGCGTCACCATCATGATGCCGCATCCGGAACGCGTGTTCCGCAGCGCGCAGCTGAGCTGGCACCCGGAGCAGTGGGGCGAGGATTCCCCCTGGATGCGGATGTTCCGCAACGCCCGCGTCTGGGTCGGCTGATCCGCCGCACGCCACGGTGACCACGCCCGACCTCACCAGCGTCATCGTCGTCCTCGCGGACAGTGGCCCGTTCACCCGCGAGTGCGTCGAGCACGCACTCGCCAGCGAGGTGCCGGTCGAGGTCATCGTGGTCGACAACGGCTCGGCCGACGGCGTGCCCGAATCACTGGACCGCGCTTACGCACGCGACGAGCGCGTCCGTGTGGTCTACAACCGGGCCAACCTGGGCTTCGGCGCGGCGGTGAACCGCGGCGCGCTGCATGCGCGCGGCGAGCGCCTGCTGGTGTTGAACCCCGACTGCCTGGTGCAGCCCGATACACTGGCGCGCATGATCGCCTATATGGACGTCCATACGGGCATCGTGGGCGCGGTGGTGTGCGACAGCGAAGGGCACCCCGATCCCGCATCGCGGCGACGCGATCCCCTGATGGCACGCGCGCTGCGTACCAAGCTGGGGCGTGGCGGTGACGGCGGCATCGATATCCACGGACCGATGCCACAGGGTGCCGAGGAAGTCGAGATCGTTTCCGGCGCCCTACTGCTTATCCCGCGCAATGTGTTCGAGCGGGTGGGCGGCTTCGACGAAACCTTCTTCCTCCACTGCGAGGACATGGACCTGTGCCGCCGCGTGCGTGACGGCGGTTACCGTGTGTTGCTGGCCGGCGACGTACGGGTGCTTCACGGCAAGGGCGGGTCCAGTCGCCACCGGCCGGTCTTCGTCAGCCGGCACAAGCACCGCAGCATGTACCTATGGTTCCGGCGCCACGATCCGGCGGCACGCAACCCGCTCGTGCGGCTGATCGTGTGGCTGGGCATCTGGGCGCACTTCCTCGTCAAGATTCCCGGCCAGCTGTTACGCCGGCGCCGGTGAGCGCCGCAAAGGGCAGCGGTGTCGCCACCCTGGGCCTGCTCGCCGTCACGGCGATCTGGGGCTCCACTTTCGTGCTGATCAAGGATGTCGTCGGCCGCATGGCGGTGGTCGATTTCCTGGCCGTCCGTTTCGCCATCGCCGCCGTCGTTATGCTTGCGGTGTTCGCCGTGCCTGTGTGGCGGCTGGGCCGTGTCGAGCGCTGGCGTGGCCTCGGGTTGGGCGTGCTCTACGGTTTCGCTCAGTGGTTGCAGACCGAAGGCCTGGCGCTCACATCGCCCAGCGTCAGCGGTTTCGTCACCGGCATGTATGTCGTCATCACGCCCATCCTCGCCCTGCTGCTGTTCCGCCAGCGCATGCCGGTAAGCACCTGGTTCGCCGCCGTGCTGGCGACGGTGGGGCTCGGCGTGCTGGCGCTGAACGGCTTCACCGTCGACCTGGGCGTGCTACTGACGCTGGCGTCGGCGGCGCTATATGCGCTGCATATCGTAGGGTTGGGCCACTGGTCGAAGCCCGGGAGCGCGTTTGGCATGTCCGCGGTACAGATGGTCGGCATCGCCGCGGTCTGCCTTACCGCCACCGCGCCCCACCACGGTCCGGCGTTGCCGCCCGACGGTAAGGCATGGGTGGCGGTGCTGTACATGGCGCTGATCGCGGGCGCGTTCGCCCTGCTGGTGCAGACCTGGGCACAGTCGCACATGCCCGCTACGCGCGCGGCCATCGTGATGACCACCGAACCGGTGTTCGCGGCGGGGTTTGCCGTGGTGCTGGGGGTGGATGCGCTGACGGTGCGGATGGTGGTCGGTGGTGGGCTGGTACTGGCGGCTATGTACCTGGTCGAGCTGGCGCCACGCTTTCGTCGGCTTCGGCCGGCTGAGGCTTTGCATCATGAGGTGGGGTAGGGCTCGCTTTCGGCATCGCGTTTACCCTTGGGCTCTGGGGCAAGAGCCGGCGGGTAGCCCCCTCGGTGCCACGCCTGCGGCGACCCGAAAAGGAAAGGCCGCTGGCGCGGCCGTGTACCTGATTCGCGCACATCGTGCGCTCCTACCCGCACCACATCCGGGTCGGGCTTCGAACGGGGGTTTCCGGTTCGACATCCTGTCTCAGCGGAAACGGCCGGCCGTCCTGGCCGGCCCCGCTACGCGGCATTGTCCGTTCGAAGCCCTCGCCTGCGGCTACCGGCCCCGAGGGGGCTACCCGCCGGCTCTTCCCGACACCGAGGTGGATTGGTGGGCGAGCGGCGAGTGGTGGGAATCGATTAGCGATCAGGGTGTGGCGTCACCGCTTTGTTGGCTTTTCGCCCACATCGTGGGCTCCTACGCCAGGGGTAGGTAGGTCGCAGGTGTAGGGCAGGTTGTGGCATATCCAACGCCTGATCTGCCGGCTGGGGGTAGGAGCGCACGCACGTGCGCGAACCCTCGACGTACCTAAGGCGACCGATGCCATGCACACCACGCAAGCGAGCGTTCCCAGCAACGAAGCGAAACCCAGCTCTTTCGCTCTCCCACACGCAACCTCAGTGCTGGAAAGAGCCGGCGGGTGCCACCCTCGTGGCCGGTAGCCGCAGGCGAGGGATTCGCACAGATCAGGCCGAAGGGGGCCGGCCCGGACGGCCGGCCGTTTTCGCGAGACAGGGATGTCGAGTCGAAAACCCCTGTGCGAAGCCCGACCCGGCCCGTAGGGCAGTCAATAAACGGCCGCGGAGCGGCCCTTCCTTGACGGGTCGCCGCAGGCGTGGCCACGAGGGTGACATCCGCCGGCTCTTGCTCGAAGCCCCTGAGGCCAAGAGGCCCCAAAGCCTCGCTTACTTCACCGTAGAGAATTTATAAGTCATGGTGTTCTTGTAAGTCTGGCCTGGATCGAGCCGAGCCGAGCCGAAATCCGGCTGGTTCGGGGTGTCCGGGTAGATCTGCGGTTCCAGCGCAAAGGCGTCGCCCTGGCGATAGATGCCACCCGACTTACCCGACGTGGTGGCGTCAAGAAAGTTGCCGGAATAGAACTGCAGCCCGGGCTGCGCCGACCACAGCGAAAGCACGCGTCCGCTCTTGGGGTCGGTGACGCGTGCCACCTCGCGCGGCTGGGCCGCTTCCTTGCGCGAGATCACCCAGTTGTGGTCGTAACCCTTGCCCAGCACCAGTTGCTGTTCCTTTGCATCGCGTATGTCGCGGCCGATCGGCTTGGCCTTGCGGAAATCGAAGTCCGTGCCGGCCACGTTGCGCACCTCGCCCGTGGGAATGGCCGTGGCATCGGTAGGCAGGTAGGCGTCGCCGGCGATCATCAGCTGCTGGTCCATCACGCTTCCGCGGCCTTCGCCGGCCAGGTTCCAGTAGGTATGGTTGGTGATGTTGACGATGGTCGGCTTGTCGGTGGTGGCGGTGTACTCGATGGTCAGCTGGTTCTTGTCGTCCAGGGTGTACTTGGCGGTGGTGGTGAGCTTGCCGGGATAGCCCTGGTCGCCGTCCGGGCTGACGTAACTGAGCGTAACGCTGGGCGTGGCCCCGGATTCCACCTTGTCCACTGTCCAGATCACCTTGTCGAAGCCCACCTTGCCGCCGTGCAGCGAGTTGGGGCCGTCGTTGACCGGCACCGTGTACTGCTTGCCGTCGAGGGTGAACGTGCCCTTGGCGATGCGGTTGGCGTAGCGGCCCACGGTGTCACCGAAATACTGCGGCTTGGCGAAGGTGCCTTTCAGGTCGGGATAGCCGAGCACCACATCGCCGGGCTTGCCGTTGCGGTCGGGCAGGTCCAGGGCGTACAGCGCGGCACCCAGCGAAAGCACCTTCGCGGTGATACCGTGGCCGTTGGTGAGGGTGACCAGGGTGACGTCCTTGCCATCCGGCGTGCTGCCGAAGGATGCCTTGGACGCCTGGCCGGCCAGCGCGGCCGTGGATGTCGTCGTAAGCAGGATCGCCGAGATCAGCGCGGATAGCGGTTTCATCACAGCTTGACTCCCTTGAGTTGGTGGTGTCCGACATGACCATATTTGTCGGACAAATGACAAGCTGCGCTGCGTCATCCGGTAACGCCGTTACGTCGTTAGGATGGGCGCTCGTCCTGAGGGGGTGGGGTCATGGCAGCAAGAGCAGCGGGTGCGAAGAGCCTGCATGCGCGGGTGATCGAGGAAATCGGCGAGTCCATCGTCGGTGGTGTGCTGCGTCCGGGCGATCCGCTGCCGGGCGAGGCGGTGCTGGCCGAGCAGATGGCAGTCAGTCGTACCGTCCTGCGCGAGGCCTTGAAGGTGCTGGGTTCCAAGGGCCTGATCGAGACCCGGCAGAAGACCGGCATGCGGGTGCGCGACCCGCGCTACTGGAACCACCTGGACGCCGACGTGCTGGGCTGGCGCTGCGCGTCGCTGCCCACCGACGATTTCGTCGAGAAGCTGGTCGAGATGCGCGAGATCATCGAGCCGGCCGCGGTGATGGCGGCGGCGCGTCGTCGTCGGCCCGAGCAACTGGAAGCGATCGCCGCCGCGCTGCGGGGCATGCAGGAAACCGACGACCTGGACGACTGGGCCGCGGCCGACCTGCGTTTCCACGAGGCCGTGCTGGAAGCGACCAACAACGAACTGCTCAGTGCCTTGTTCGCGGTGATCGAAACGGCCCTGGCAACCTTTTTCGTGATGTCGGCCCGCACCGCACCCGACATTGCCTATGCGGTCGGCCAGCACCGGGCGGTGTACGAGGCGATCCGTCGTCGTCGCCCCAACGAGGCGGCCAAGGCGATGCGCACGCTGATCGCGGAATCGCGCACCAACATGCGCAAGAGCCGCCGGCACTGAGCCGGCCGGGCACGCGGTGGACATCGGGGCCCGGCCCCACGGTCGTCCCTCAGCAGCAGCGACCGCCCGTGCCGCGATAACGGGCTTCCTGCCGTTCGCGGAAAAACTGCTTGTACGTGGGCACCTCGCGCTCGGGATGGTGCTCGCGCAGGTGCTTCACGTAGACATCGTAATCGGGCACGCCACAGCAGAGGCGGGCGGTCTGCACCACCCGTTTCCACCATGAGCGCGGCGTGCCGGCGGCGGTCTGGTTCATGGCCATGTCCTTATTGGGCGACGCTGGACAAGGCGACCCGGGGTTCTTCCTGGGCGGTCGGCCTGTCGACCTGCCAGGCGCGCAGCACGGCGCGCATGGAGAAGAACAGCATGGTCAGCACCAGCAGCATGAACATGGCGGTGAGGGCCATGTCCACGCGGTTGTTGGTGACGATGCGCTGCATGGCGTCCGCGGTTTTCGCCGGCGGCAGCAGGGTGCCCGCGGCGGCGGCATCCGCATATTTCTGCGCGGCGGCGGTGAAGCTGATCTTCGCGTCGAACAGCTTCTGCCAGCCGGCGGTGAGCGTGCAGATCACCAGCCAGGCGGCCGGCACCGCCGGCACCAGCACATAGCGCTGGCGTTTCAGCTTCACGGTCACCACGGTGGCCAGCATCAGGGCGATCGCCGCGAGCATCTGGTTGGCGATGCCGAACAGGGGCCACAGGGTGTTGATGCCGCCCAGCGGATCGACCGCGCCCTGGTAGAGGAAATAACCCCACAGCCCCACGCAGATCAGCGTGGCCACCACGTTGCCCAGCCAGGAGTCGGTCTGTTTCAGCGGCGCCCAGGCCATGCCGGCCAGTTCCTGGATCATGAAACGACCCACGCGGGTGCCAGCGTCGACGGTGGTAAGGATGAACAGCGCTTCGAACAGGATGGCGTAGTGGTACCACAGGGCCATCATGCCTTCGCCCGGCATGATCCCGTGCAGCAGTTGCGCCATGCCCACGGCTAGCGTGGGGGCGCCGCCGGCGCGGCCCAGGATGGTGCTCTCGCCGATGTTGCGGGCGGTCTCCGTCAGCTCCGCCGGCGTGACCACGAAACCCCAGGCGCTGATCGCCTGCGCGGCGGACTCGGCGGTGGCACCGACCAGGGCGGCCGGCGAGTTCATGGCGAAGTACACGCCCGGGTGCAGCGACGAGGCGGCGATCAGCGCCATGATCGCAACGAACGCCTCCATCAGCATGCCGCCGTAGCCCACCATGCGGGCCTCGCCCTCGTTGGCGAGCAGCTTGGGCGTGGTGCCGGAGGCGATGATCGAATGCCATCCGGAGACGGCGCCGCACGCGATCGTGATGAACAGGAACGGGAAAAGGTTGCCCTGGAAGACCGGCCCGCTGCCGTCGATGAAGCGGGTGACCGCGGGCATCTGCAGCGTGGGTGCGGCAAGGAAGATGGCCAAGGCGAGCAGGGCGATCGTGCCGATCTTGAGGAAGGTGGACAGGTAATCCCGGGGGGCGAGCAGCAGCCACACCGGCAGCACGGAAGCGAAAAAGCCATAGCCGATCAGCCACCAGGCCAGCGCCCGGGCGTCGTAGTCGAACAGTGGGGCCAACGTCGCCGAATCGGCCACCGCCTTGCCGTACCAGATGGACGCCAGCAACAGCACCAGGCCGATGATCGACACTTCGAGGATGCGGCCCGGGCGCACGTAGCGCAGGTACAGCCCCATCAGCAGCGCGATGGGGATGGTCGCGGCCACGGTGAACGTGCCCCACGGGCTGTGCGTCAGCGCCTTCACCACCACCAGTGCCAGTACCGCCAGTACGATCATCATCAGGACAAGGATGCCCACCATGGCGATGACGCCGGGCACCGCGCCCAGCTCGGCGCGCAGCATGTGACCCAGCGAGCGACCGTCCCTGCGCAGGGAAAGCCCCAGGATCATGAAATCCTGCACCGCGCCGGCGAACACCACGCCGATCAGTATCCATAGCGTGCCGGGCAGGTAACCCATCTGCGCGGCCAGCACGGGGCCGACCAGGGGGCCGGCACCGGCGATGGCGGCGAAGTGGTGCCCGAACACCACCCACTTGTCGGTGGGCACGTAATCCAGCCCGTCGTTGCGTAGCACGGCCGGCGTGGCGCGGCCCGGGTCCATGCGCAGCACCTTGTCGGCGATCAGGCGGCTATAGAAGCGATAGCCGATCAGGAACACCGCCAGGGAGGCGGCCACCAGCCAGATGGCATTGATCGGCTCGCCCCGGCGGAGGGCGACGACGCCGAGGCACCAGGCCCCCACGATCGCAATGGCGGCCCACAGGATCTTCCCCGCGGGACCGGGTTTCGGAATGGCGTTGTGCATGGTTCGGTGCTCCCCTTGCGGATGGCACAAGGGTCGTCCCGCGCGCGATGGGGGTCAATCGCCGTGGCGCGTTTCGGGCATTAGCCATTGGTCGAATGGTTTTGCGGGCATCCGCATGCCGCGGGCTCGCGAAAGACGCTTGAGCCCGGGGCCTTCCGCCGCCATGCTGGGGGCATCCCCACTCCCCGGGCACGACGATGATCCGCGACATTCTGAAGATGGGCGACGAACGCCTGCTGCGCATTGCGGCCCCGGTGCCCGACGCGATGATGGGCACGGCCGAGCTGGATGCCCTGATCCAGGACATGTTCGACACCATGTACCACGCTGGCGGCGTGGGCCTGGCGGCGCCGCAGATCGGCGTCGACCTGCAACTGGTCATCTTCGGTTTCGACGCCAGCGAGCGGTATCCGGATGCCCCGCCGGTGCCGCAGACGATTCTGCTCAATCCGCTGATCACTCCACTGTCGCAGGACATGGAAGAAGGCTGGGAGGGCTGCCTTTCGGTGCCCGGCCTGCGTGGTGCCGTGAATCGTTACTCACTGATCCGCTACCAGGGTGTGGATCGCAACGGTGCGCCCGTGGATCGCACGGCCGAGGGGTTCCACGCGCGTGTGGTGCAGCACGAGTGCGATCACCTGATCGGGCGTCTGTATCCCTCTCGCATCACGGACTTCGCGAAGTTCGGCTATACGGATGTCCTGTTTCCCGGCATGGACATCGGCGACGACTGAGAAAGTTCGCGGCCGCGGAGACCTATTCGGCTTCCGCCAGCGCCTCGACGATTACCAGCAAGGCCTTGCGCCGCTCCTTGGGCAGGCGGCTGACCAGTCCGACGAGGCGCAACTGCTCGCGCGAATCGGCACGGTAGAGGGCGGGGCTTTCACGAACGCCGGTCGCGCCGTTCGGTGCGCCCCGGCCGGTGGCCAGCCATTCGAAGTTGACCCCGAAACGGGTCGCCATATCGATCTGGCGTTCCAGTTCCGGCAGGCCCAGATCGCTCAGCCACTTGCGTGCCGTCTCCCGACTGACGTCGAAAAGATCGGCCAGCTGGGTGATGCGGCCGCGGCCTTTCTTCACACCCGCCATGTCCAGCGCAACATGCAGGCGTTGGGAAAAACCTCGGTTCATAGGTGGCATGACTACTCCGGTGGAACGCGGTGGCGCCGTGAGCCGGGTATTGTTGGTTAGCGTACAGCGCCAGCGTAAGGCTTTTGCAGTTGCCAAGTCGTGCAATTTGCGACTGCTTTTTGATCTGTCTAGCTATGACGGAACGAGTTGATCAATTTTCTCAATTCGTCGGCCGCGCGATGTGCTACGTCGGCAAAGTCCCCATCGGCGCCAGCGTAGATGATGGCGCGCGAAGATGAAATCATCAGGCCATCGCCGGTGGACGTGCCGCCATGTCTCATCACCGCTTCCACATCGCCGCCCTGGGCACCGATGCCTGGTACCAGCAGCGGCATGTCGCCGACCACGGCGCGCACCTTGCCGAGTTCTTCCGGCCAGGTGGCGCCGGTCACCAGGGCGCAATTGCCGTTTGTGTTCCATTCGCGGGCGACGGTTTCGGCGACGCGGAGGTACAGCGGCTGCCCGCCGCAGTCCAGCGCCTGGAAATCCTTGCCGCCGGGATTGGAGGTGCGGCACAGCAGGATCACGCCCTTGTCGGCCCGCTCCAGGAACGGTGCGATCGAGTCCTGGCCCAGGTAGGGATTGAGGGTGACGGCGTCGGCGTCGTAACGGTCGAAGGCCTCGCAAGCGTAATGCGCGGCGGTCGATCCGATGTCGCCGCGCTTGGCATCGAGGATCACGGGGATGCCGGGCTGCGTCGCGTGGATATGCGCGATGACCCGCTCCAACGCGTTTTCGGCACGCTGTGCCGCGAAATGGGCGATCTGCGGTTTATAGGCGCAGACCAGGCCGGCCGTCGCATCGACGATGGCCCGGCAGAATTCGAAAATGCCTTCGTTGCCGGACAGGCCGGCAGGCAGGCGGCCGGGCTCGGGATCGAGGCCGACGCACAGCAGGGAGTCGTTGCGACGCCAGGCGTCCTTCAGGGCGGTCATGAAGTTCATGGGTGGCTTCGCTCGATAGGGATGTGTGGACGTCTTTACACAAAAGCACCGTAGGAGCGCACGATGTGCGCGATGGCGTTGTGGCGATTCGCCATATGCGCGATTCGCCATGTGGCCATTCGCACATCGAAGCGCGTGACCCGCACGATGGCGGGTGCCGCATCATCGCTCTGTTGGCTTTTCGCGCACAGCGTGCGCTCCTACGGGCGGTGTTGGTGTGGGTGGTATGGGTATCGGTGTCAGACCAGCTTCTTGTACTTCACGCGCTTGGGACCGGCGTCGTCGCCGAAGCGGCGCTTCTTGTCGGCTTCGTACTCGTTGTAGTTGCCGGGGAAGAACTCCACGTGGGAGTCGCCTTCGAACGCGATGATGTGCGTGGCGATGCGATCGAGGAACCAACGATCATGCGAGATGACCACCGCGCAGCCGGGGAACTCGAGCAGGGCGTCTTCCAGCGCGCGCAGCGTTTCGACGTCCAGGTCGTTGGAGGGTTCGTCCAGCAGCAGCACGTTGCCGCCCTGCAGCAGGGTCTTGGCCATGTGCAGGCGACCGCGCTCACCGCCGGACAGCTGGCCGACGATCTTCTGCTGGTCGGTACCCTTGAAGTTGAAACGGCCGATGTACGAGCGGGACTGGATCTCGAAGTTGCCGATGGTAAGGATGTCCGAACCGCCGGAAACTTCCTGCCATACGTTGTTCTTCGGATCGAGCGCGTCACGGGACTGGTCGACGTAGGCCAGCTTCACCGTGTGGCCGTGCTTGACCTCACCGGAGTCCGGCTTCTCCAGGTTCATGATCATCTTCATGAGCGTGGACTTACCGGCACCGTTGGGGCCGATAATGCCGACGATCGCACCGGGCGGGATCTTGAACGACAGGTCTTCGATGAGCATGCGGTCGCCGAAGGACTTGGTGACGTTCTTGAATTCGATGACTTCCTGGCCCAGGCGCTCGCCCGGCGGGATGAATATCTCGTTGGTTTCGTTGCGGCGCTGGTACTCGACCGAGTTCAGCTCCTCGAAGCGGTTGATGCGCGCCTTGCCCTTGGACTGGCGGCCCTTCGCGGCGGTGCGGATCCAGTCGAGTTCTTTCTGCAGGGCCTTCTGGCGGGACTTCTCCTGGTTGGCTTCCTGCTTCAGGCGTTCGCCCTTCTGCTCCAGCCATTCCGTGTAATTGCCCTTCCAGGGAATGCCGCGGCCGCGATCGAGTTCGAGGATCCATTCGGCGGCGTTGTCGAGGAAGTAGCGGTCATGGGTGACCGCGACGACCGTGCCCGGGTAGTCGTGCAGGAAGGTTTCCAGCCAGTCGACCGACTCGGCGTCCAGATGGTTGGTGGGCTCGTCGAGCAGCAGCATGTCGGGCTTGGACAGCAGCAGGCGGCACAGCGCGACGCGGCGCTTTTCACCGCCTGAGAGGGGGCCGACCAGAGCGTCCCACGGCGGCAGGCGCAGCGCATCGGCGGCCACTTCGAGCTGGCGCTCCAGGGCGTGCGCGTCGTTGGCGGCCAGGATGCCCTCCAGAGCCTCTTGCTCCTTGGCCAGCTTGTCGAAGTCCGCGCCTTCCTCGGCGTAGGCGGCGTAGACCTCTTCCAGCCGCTTCTGCGCGTCCAGGACCTCGGACACGCCTTCTTCCACGACCTCGCGCACTGTCTTGGCCGGGTCAAGGTCGGGCTCCTGCGCGAGGTAGCCGATCTTGGTGCCGGGATTGGCCCGGGCTTCGCCCTGGAAATCCTTGTCCACGCCCGCCATGATCCGCAGCACCGTGGACTTGCCCGAGCCGTTGATGCCGAGGAGGCCGATCTTCGCGCCGGGGAAGAAGGACAGGGAGATGTCCTTGATGATATGGCGCTTCGGGGGGACGATCTTGCTGACCCCGTTCATGGTGTAGATGTATTGCATGCGGCCTCCGGAAGGCGCGGCCGCCTGCCTTCCGACGGGGAAGGGGGCGTCGACGCGTGGGTACAAACCCCCATTATAGCCGTTGTCCCGGGAGAGCAGGCCTCCCGGGACCGGGGTCCCTGCGCCCTACAGGCGGGCGCTCAGGTAATCGCGGATGTTCTGGTCGTTGGCCTTGGTGTAGACCCGGCACGCCGCCTTGCCGATGATGTTGTCGGCCATGTTGGTGACGCAGAAGAAACGGTTCTCGGCGGCCTCGTGCGTGGCTCCGATCAGGTGGCCCACCTCGTGCGCGAAGATGTGCCGGTGCGCGCGGTTGCTGGCGATGGCGGCCCGATACGGCTCGATGGCGCCGCCGAGCACGCCGGAGGGCAGGTTCCGGGGCGGTTCGTTCACGAAAAGGACGAATCGCGAAAGGTTGTCCACGTGGCCGCCCTGTTCCCTGACGTAACGGGCGCCTGCAACGGCGATATCCGCAATGCGGCTTTCGGCTTGGCCCGCGTGGTAATCCATGTCGGTCAGGCCGGGAATGCGGTCGCGCAGCGACACCCTGATCGGCATGCCGGGGCGTACGTTGGCTTCCATGTCCTTGATCCACCACGCGGCGTACCAGTTGAGGAACTTGGCGTAGTCGCGCTCGCCGGACCGATCGTGCAGGAAGATCCAGACGTGCAGCGTCTTCTCCGACGGCGCGTCGCTGCCGCCGTACAGCTCGGTCAACTCCTCAGGCTGCTCGTTGCCGGGAAGGAGCAAAAGGTCGCTTCCTTCCAGCCATGGCCACGCGCCTGAGCCGGAGGAAAACCGGGCCATACGCGGTGCCAGCGCCGGGGTGTCGTCGTCCATGACGACGTCGACGCGGTCGCCAACCCGGATGACGCTGGCCGGGCGGCCGTCGACCTCGGCCAGATACAGGGTGCCCTGCGTTCCGTCGGGGAAGTCGAGAGCGGTGTTGAGCCGCTCCAGCACGCTGACCCGCTGCGGCGTCGCGCCCGGGCGGGACAACAGGACGTCGCTGGGCAGGCCCCCGGCTATCTGTTGGTCGAATGCCTCGGCGATCCGGTCGGGCTGGGCGGGGGCGGGGGGCGTCCATGCGGCCAGTCCGGAAGCGATGGCGATCGTGAACATGAGTGTTTTCATGGGGGTATTCCTTTCCCTACGCGGCAGGATGCGACCGCAGAATTAGCCTACGCACAAGCCAGGGCGATCACCCTAGGAGCTTGCCTAGCGGGATGTAGGTATTTGACTTGATCGTATGTACGTCATCGCTGGCCCCTTGGGCCTGCCGGCCAGGGCACCGGATCCGGTTGATCTGGAAGGTCCCGCAACGCCGTCAGTCGGCGCCGCGTGGTGCGTCATCCGGGCGGGGAAGCGGTGGCAAAGTAGGTATCGTCCCCGGCCCTTCCGGCCAACAAGGATGTCTCGATGGTTTCCATGTTCCGCCTGTGCAGGGCACTCGTGCCTGCCCTGGCCCTTTTCCTGCCCCCCGTCGTCCAGGCAACCCCCGAGCCGCCGAACGGCACCGCGAGCGTCGTCGAGCTGTTCGATCAGGCCGTGGACGCTGGCCTTCCCTTCCGCATCTGGATTCCCGACGTGACGATGACACCATCGCCGTCCGCCGGGGAGCAGAGTGGCCCTTCACGACCGCGGCGTGCCGTGGGCCCCGGTGCGGGCATCTCCGTCGAGCGGCGCCTGCCCGTGGACCTCCGCCTGTCGCCGCAGGTCGCCGGGGCCATGTACGCCGGGCAACTGAACGGGGAGCGCGCCGTGTTCACCCGGGGCGGCGACGGCCTGCACGTGTCCCTCCCGTCCGAGGGCGGGGTAACCGTCGTATCCTTCCGGGTCGGGCATGACGAGGCGCGTCGCCACACCTACCCGGCAGGGGACGGCTACGCCGACGAGCCTGTCATCCCGTTCACGGGCGAGCTTTCGATCACGCCCCACCACGTCGAGGACCCGCTCGCCCACCGGCCGACGTTCCACGTGTTCGTCCACGACGATCTTCGCGAGCAGTCGATAGCGGACCTGCATGCGCGATTCGCCGCCTGGTGGCTGGCGGACCTGGTAACCGTGCTGCCCGGCGAGCCGAAGATCGACGTGCGCTATTACACCAGGGTGCCCTGGATCACGGACATGGACTATGAGCATCCGGATGTCCTCGACCGCTTCGCGATCGCCCTGCGACAGCTGAGCCTGCATATCGACTTGCCCTACGGCAAGTCGTACAAACACAAGTTCCTGCTGCTGACGGCCCGCCCCGCCGTGAGCAAGGCGTCCGGACTGGCGCTGGAGGGGCAAAGCGAAGCCGTCGCGACCGTCCAGGGCCGCGTGTCGGTGCTGGCCCACGAATTTGGCCATACGCTTGGGGCGACCCATGAGTCGGCGGCGTCCGGCCGCTTCCGTACCGGGCCATGGAGCCTCATGAACTGGTACCGGTGCGACTCGAACATGCACCCACTGGCGCCATCCACTTTCAGTTGCCTGCGCTATACGCCCGACAACGAACGGGCCATCCGCTCCTACATGCGCCACGGCCCGGTCGCCGAGCGGACGGACCTCTGGCTGGAGCGGCGCTGAGCCCGCGGGTGGGGCAGTGGCCGCAAACCCCGGCGGGCGCTACACTTTCGGTCTTCATTCCCCACCCGCGACCCGAGGTAGAGATGTTCCCCAAGGATGCAACGATCGCCGGCTATGACGACGAACTCGCCAGGGCCATCGCCGACGAGACCCGTCGCCAGGAAGATCACGTCGAGCTGATCGCCTCGGAGAACTACGCCAGCCCCCGTGTCATGGAGGCCCAGGGCTCGTCGCTGACCAACAAGTACGCCGAGGGTTACCCCGGCAAGCGCTACTACGGCGGCTGCGAATACGTGGACATTGCCGAGAAGCTGGCCATCCAGCGCCTGAAGAAGCTGTTCGGCGCCGATTACGCCAACGTGCAGCCGCATTCCGGCTCGCAGGCCAACCAAGCCGTGTATTTTGCGCTGTTGCAGCCGGGCGACACCATCCTGGGCATGAGCCTCGCCCACGGCGGCCATCTCACCCACGGCGCCAAGGTCAACTTCTCCGGCAAGATCTACAACGCCGTGCAGTACGGCATCGATGCCGAGACCGGTCTGGTCGACTACGACGAGATCGAGCGGCTGGCGCTGGAGCACAAGCCGAAGATGGTCGTGGCCGGCTTCTCCGCGTATTCGCAGGTGATGGACTGGGCGCGTTTCCGCGCCATCGCCGACAAGGTCGGCGCCTACCTGTTCGTCGACATGGCGCACATCGCCGGCCTCGTCGCCACGGGCCACTACCCCAGCCCGATCGACCACGCCCACGTGGTCACGTCCACCACGCACAAGACCCTGCGCGGTCCGCGCGGCGGCATCATCGTGGCCAAGGGCCTGGGCGAGGATATCGAGAAGAAGCTGCAGTCCATCGTCTTCCCGGGGATCCAGGGCGGCCCGCTGATGCATGTCATCGCGGCCAAGGCCGTGGCCTTCAAGGAAGCGCTGGAGCCCGAATTCAAGGACTACCAGGGCCAGGTGGTGAAGAACGCCAAGGCCATGGCGAAGACATTGATGGAGCGCGGCTACAAGGTGGTCTCCGGCGGTACCGAGAACCACCTGATGCTGGTCGATCTGATCGGTCGCGAGGTTACCGGCAAGGACGCGGAAGCGGCCCTCGGCAAGGCGCACATCACCGTCAACAAGAACGCCGTGCCGAACGACCCCCGCTCGCCGTTCGTCACCTCAGGCCTGCGCGTGGGCACGCCGGCGATCACCACCCGTGGCTACAAGGAAGCGGACACGATCGAGCTGACCCAGTGGATCTGCGACGTGCTGGACGCACCGGGAGACGAGGCGGTCATCGCGGCGGTGCGCGAGAAGGTTACGGCCCAGTGCGCCCGTTTCCCGGTATACGGCTGATCGATGCATTGTCCGTTCTGCCAGCATGAAGACACCCGCGTCATCGACTCACGGCTCACCGAAGACGGGAGCACGGTGCGTCGTCGACGCGAGTGCCCGCAGTGCAGCGAGCGGTTCAATACCTTCGAAACCGCCGAACTCAAGCTGCCGGTGATCGTCAAGTCCGGCGACCGTCGCGAGCCGTTCGACGAACACAAGCTGCGCGTGAGTTTCGAGCGCCCCCTGCAGAAGCGCCCCGTGGCCAGCGACGCGGTGGATACCGCGATGCGCGCCGTCATCAACGACCTCCGCCGCCTCGGCGAGCGCGAGGTGCCGTCGCGCCAGGTGGGCGAACTGGTGATGCGTGAGTTGAAGGAACTCGACCAGGTGGCTTACGTGCGCTTCGCCTCGGTATATCGCCGCTTCGAGGATGTGCACGCTTTCCGCGAGGAGATCGAGAAACTCGAGCGCGACCTACCCTCGATCGAAGGCCTGCAACTGCCGCTGCTGGACGCAGCCAGGCGGGGGCGCAAGGGCTGAGCATGTCGCGCCCGTTCTTTCCCGCCATGGATCACCTCCACATGGCGCACGCCTTGCGCCTGGCGGAGCGCGGCCTCGCCACCACCCAGCCCAACCCGCGCGTGGGCTGCGTCATCGCCCGCGGCGAGACCGTGCTCGGCACCGGCTGGCATGCGCGCGCGGGTGAGCCGCATGCGGAAGTCTTCGCGCTGCGTGAAGCCGGCACGGCGGCACGCGGTGCCACCGCTTACGTCACCCTGGAGCCCTGCGCGCACCACGGTCGCACGCCGCCCTGCGCCGACGCCTTGATCGCGGCGGGCGTGGGCCGTGTGGTCGTGGCGCACGAGGATCCATTCGACCAGGTCGATGGCGCGGGGATCGAAAAACTGCGCGCCGCCGGCATCGGCGTGCAGGTGGGCCTGATGCGCGACGCCGCGCACGAACTCAACATCGGTTTCTTCAGCCGCATCCAGCGCGCTCGCCCGTGGGTGCGCGTCAAGCTGGCCATGAGCCTCGACGGTCGCACGGCCCTGGCCGACGGCACGTCCAAGTGGATCACCGGCGAGGCCGCCCGCGCCGATGTGCAGCGCTGGCGCGCGCGCTCCTCGGCCATCCTTTCCGCCAGCGGCACCGTGCTTGCCGACGATCCCCAGCTGACCGTTCGCCTGCCCGACGCCCCGGGTTGCGTGCCGCCGTTGCGTGCCATCGTCGATACCGCGTTGCGTACGCCGGCCGGTGCCCGCGTGCTCGACGGTACGGCGCCCACGCTGGTGTTTCATGCCCCGGATGCGCACGTGCCGGCCCATCTGGCCGATGTGGCGCGCGTGGCGGTACGTCGTGACGACCACGGTGGCCTCGAACTGCGTGCCGTGCTGTACGAGCTGGCCCGGCGCGACGTGAACGAGGTGCATGTCGAGGCAGGCCCGGTCCTGTGCGGCGCCTTGCTGGCCGCGGGGCTGGCCGACGAGCTGCTGGTCTACGTAGCCCCGGTCCTGCTCGGCAGCAGCGGCCGCCCGATGCTCACCCTGCCGCCGCTCGACGACATGGCCTCGCGCTGGCGCCTGCACACGGTGGACCGCCGGCAGGTGGGCGACGATATGCGGTTGCAGCTGCGGCCGGCGTGAACACCTATCCGCACGTCCGCTGGGGCATTGTCGGCTGCGGTGCCGTCACAGAGACCAAGAGCGGCCCTGCGTTTGCGAAGGTGAGCGACTCGTCGCTGGTCGCCGTGATGCGGCGTGATGGCGACAAGGCGCGCGATTATGCGGCTCGCCACGGCGTGCCGCGCTGGTACGACGACGCGGCGGCGCTGGTCGCCGATCCCGGCGTGGACGCCGTATACGTCGCCACGCCGCCGTCCAGCCATCGCGAGTACGCCCTCATGGCCATCGCCGCGGGCAAGCCGGTGTACATCGAGAAACCGATGGCGATGGACCACGCGGAATGCACGGTGATCCTTCAGGCCGCGCGGGCGGCCGGCGTGCCCGTCTTCGTGGCCTACTACCGGCGCGCGCTGCCGCGCTTCCTGCGTATCGCCGCTCTGTTGGCCGAGGGCGCGATCGGCACGCCGCGCCTGGTCAACGTGCTGTTGCACCATCCGCTCGAGGCACGCTACCGCGACCCGGCCAACCTGCCCTGGACGGTGCGTCCCGAGCTGTCCGGCGGCGGCATCTTCGTGGATATCGGCTGCCATACGCTGGATATCCTCGACTTCCTGCTCGGCCCCATCGTCGAAGCGCGTGGCATGACCGCGCACCAGATGAACGCTTATCCGGCCGAAGACGCCGTGGCCATGGCCTTCCGCTTCCGCAGCGGCATGCTGGGTACCGGCTTGTGGAACTTCGCCGCCGACCGCCGCGAGGATCGCGTGGAGATCGTCGGCGATCGTGGCCGGCTGGTCTTCGCTACCTTCGGTGACGGGCCGATCGAACTCGAGGCCGGCGAGCGACGCGAAAGCATCCGGGTGGCCAATCCGCCGCACATCCAGCAACCGTTGATCGCCACCATCGTGGCGACGCTGACCGGCAAGGGCGCCTGCCCCTCGACGGGTGACTCGGCGGCGCGCACCAGCCGGGTGATGGACCAGGTGCTCAAAGGCCACCCGCTACCGCCCTGACCGTTGCAATCGGCCATTCAGGCCGCATGCTATTCTCAGCCGGCTGCTTTCCTCGGGGAAGCGGCCTCCACAGCGTCTTCAGGGCGGGGTGTAATTCCCCACCGGCGGTAGGCCTCCGTGAGGAAGCGAGCCCGCGAGCGCTCCCGGTCCTGCCGGGAGGTCAGCAGATCCGGTCCGATGCCGGAGCCGACGGTCACAGTCCGGATGAAAGAAGACGGCGTTAGCGCGTCCCAGGCGGGGCGGGCGGCGCCATGCGCCTTGGGGCGTTTTTCGCTCACCACCGCGGGAAACGTTTCATGAAAATCCAGCATTCCGTCGCCGCCTTCCTCGCGGGAGGTCGCTGACATGTTCACCGGCATCATCCAGGCCGTCGGCCGCATCGCCCGGCTGGAACCGCGCGGCGGCGACGTGCGCCTCGTCGTCGACACCGCCCCCCTCGACATGACCGACGTCGCCCTGGGCGACAGCATCGCCGTGTCCGGTGTCTGCCTCACCGTGGTGGCCTTCGACGCCGCCAGCTTCGCGGCCGATGTCTCGAACGAAACCCTGGCCCACACGGCCCTCGGCAAGCACAAGGCCGGCGATCCGGTGAACCTGGAGAAAGCCCTGCGCCTGGCCGACCGCCTGGGCGGGCACATGGTCTCGGGGCATGTGGACGGCGTGGGCAAGGTGGTGTCCGTGGCACCGGACGGCCGCTCCTCGCGCTGGACCTTCGAGGTGCCCGGCGAGATAGCGCGCTACATCGCCCACAAGGGCTCCGTGTGCATCGACGGCACCAGCCTCACGGTGAACGAAGTCGGCGGCAACCGTTTCGGGGTGAACCTTATCCCCCATACGGTGGCACATACGGCTTTCGTCGCCCGGCGCCCGGGGGACGCCGTGAACATCGAGGTCGACGTCGTCGCGCGCTATGTCGAGCGGCTGCTCACCGGCGGCGATGCCCCGCGCCTCGACGAGGCTTTCCTGAAACAGCACGGCTTCGCCTGAGGAACCGCTCCGCATGTCCTTCAACACCATCCCCGAGATCCTCGAGGACCTCCGGCAGGGCCGCATGGTCGTCATCCTCGACGACGAAGACCGCGAAAACGAAGGCGATATCGTCATGGCCGCCGAGAAGGTGCGGCCGGAAGACGTCAACTTCATGGTCCGCGAGGCGCGTGGGCTGCTGTGCCTCACGCTGACCGAGCGGCACACCCGCCAGCTGGGACTGAAGCCCATGGTCAGCGACAACACGTCGCCGTACCACACCAACTTCACCGTTTCGATCGAGGCGGCCGAAGGCGTCACCACCGGTATCTCCGCGCAGGATCGCGCGCACACGATTCGCGTGGCCGCGGCGAAGGACGCGAAGCCCGCCGACATCATCATGCCCGGGCACATCTTTCCGCTGACCGCGCAGGCGGGCGGTGTACTGATGCGCGCCGGGCATACCGAGGCCGGCTGCGACCTGGCCGCGCTGGCCGGGTTGGAACCCTCGTCGGTGCTGATCGAGATCCTGCACGATGACGGTTCCATGGCCCGGCGACCGGAACTGGAAGTATTCGCGGCGAAGCACGGCCTGAAGATCGGCAGCATCGCCGACCTGATCCGTTACCGCCTCGAAACCGAGAAGACGGTGGAGCGCGTGCACGAGGAGGACGTCGATACCGAGTTCGGTCCCTTCCGGCTGGTCGCCTTCCGCGACGCCATCCGTAGTGGCCTGCACTTCGCGCTGACCCGGGGCGACGTGGACGACGGCGAACCGGTGCTGACGCGGGTGCATGTGCGCAACACGCTGTCGGACGTGCTCCACCTTCGCCGCGACGACCTCGGCCAGACCGCGACCGATGCGCTGCGACGCATCCACGAAGCGGATCGCGGCGTGCTGGTGGTGCTCTCGGGCGAGGACAGTGCCGATGCGCTGCTGGGTCGCCTCAAGCGCCATGCCGTGCCGGTGCCCACGCCCCGCGACGACCAGGAGTGGCGTCAGCTCGGGCTCGGTGCGCAGATCCTTGCCGACCTCGGCGCGCGGCGCCTGCGCGTGATGGGTACGCCGCGCCGCTTCGTCGGCATTGCCGGCTTCGGCCTGGAAGTGGTGGAACAGGTAGGCTGATCCTCCCGCGGGTTGCCTTCCACACCGCGACCCTCTATTGCTACCGCCCCGTGCCACGACCCCGCGAGACCATGCCCCCGACCTACGACATCCGCCTCATCGCCCCTTCCGGTTACCCGCAATCCGCCGAAGCCATGCGCCGGGGCATCGCCCGGCTGGAAGCGGCCGGCCACCGCGTAAACGGCCAGGAAGTGCTCGCACGTCGCGAATTGCGCTTTGCCGGCAGCGATGCCGAGCGTGCGGCCGACCTCAACGCGCTGGCCGATCCCTCGCGCGATCTTCCCGATATCGCCCTGGCGATCCGCGGCGGATACGGCGCGCATCCCCTGTTGCCGCTGCTCGATTACGAGGGCCTGGGCCGCCGCCTGCGTGGCGCGCCCGTGGCCCTGTTGGGCCTGAGCGACTTCACCGCGTTGCAATGCGCGCTGTATGCGAAGAGCGGTCTGGTGACGCTCGGCGGGCCCATGCTGGGGGGTGATTTCGGCGCGGCCAGCCTCGATGCCCAGACCTGGGCGCATGTATGGGAGACGCTGGCGGCGGAAGAAGGGCAGGCGACGTGGGATGCGCCGGAAACCTCGGACATCCACGTCGAAGGCACCCTCTGGGGTGGCAACCTGGCCATGCTGGCCGGGTTGGCCGGCACGCCGTATTTCCCGGCGATCGACGGCGGCATTCTTTATGTGGAAGACCTGGCCGAGCCGCCCTACCGCGTGGAACGCATGCTCTACCAGCTGCTGCATGCCGGCGTGCTGCGTCGCCAGGCGGCGCTGGTGGTGGGCGACTTCATCAACTACCGGGTGACCGAATACGACAACGGCTACGACGTGGACGTGGCGCTCGACCGCATCGCCGCCGCGAGCGGCGTACCCATCGTCCGCGGGCTGCCCTTCGGTCATGGCCCGCGCAAGTTCACCCTGCCGTTCGGCGCACCGGGCCGGCTGCGTGTCGCCGCCGGACAGGCCCGCCTCACGTTCACCGGCCATCCCCGGCCGAAAACCCCGTAAAATACCCGGCCGCCCGGCGGCCGTTTCGCCACAGGACATGCGTACATGAAGATCATCGAAGGCGATTTCGCCACCCCGACAGGCCGTTTCGCCATCGTCGCGGGTCGTTTCAACAGCTTCGTCGTCGAGCCGCTGATCGAAGGCGCGCGCGACACCCTGGTCCGCCACGGCGTGAGCGACGACGCGATCGACCTGATCCGCGTACCCGGCGCCTGGGAGATCGCACAGGCCGCCTACAAGGTCGCCGGTGCCGGCGGGTACGCCGCCGTGATCGGCCTGGGCGCGGTCATCCGTGGCTCCACGCCGCATTTCGACTACGTGGCCGGTGAGGCCGCCAAGGGCCTGGGGCAGGCCGCGTATGTCTCGGGCGTGCCGGTGGCCTTCGGCGTGCTGACCACCGACAGCATCGAGCAGGCGATCGAGCGTGCCGGCACCAAGGCCGGCAACAAGGGCAGCGATGCCGCCATGGTCGCCATCGAGATGGCCAACCTCTACACGAAGCTGGCCCGATGAGCACGCCGCACGGGATCGACCTGGCTGCCCGCTCCCGCGCGCGCCGTCGTGCGCTGCAGGCGCTGTACGCGTGGCAGGTGGGCGGCGCCAAGATGGGGAACGTCATCGAGCAGTTCCGCCATGAGCAGGACATGGTGGTCGCCGACCTCGAATACTTCGAGGACATCCTGCGCGGAGTCGAGCAGCACGTGAAGGAACTGGACGAAGGCATCAAGCCTTTCGTCGATCGCGAAGTGGCGCAGATCGATCCCATCGAGCTGTCCGCCCTGCGCATGGGTGCCTACGAGTTGAAATACCGTCCAGACGTTCCCTACCGCGTCGTCATCAACGAGGCGGTGGAAGCCACCAAGCGGTTCGGTGCCGACCATGGCCACAGCTATGTGAACGGTGTCCTCGACAAACTCGCGACGCACTGGCGTACGGCCGAGAAGCGATCCTGAGCCCACCGCGAATCCCCGCGGGACAAGGAACCTGCATGGAATTCGACCTGATCGACCGCATCCGCCGTCACACCAGCGTCCATCGCGACGATGTGCTGACGGGGATCGGCGACGATGCGGCCGTGGTGGCCGTGCCCGCCGGGCGTGAACTGGCGATCGCGGTGGACACGCTGGTGGAGGGTATCCATTTTCCGCCAGGCACCGATCCGGCGGACATCGGCTGGAAAGCGTTGGCAGTAAATCTTTCCGATCTGGCCGCCATGGGGGCCACGCCCGCGTGGGCGCTGCTGGCGCTGACCACGCCCGACGGCGACGAAGCCTTCTTCGACGGCCTGGCCCGCGGTTTCGCCGAACTGGCCACGCCTTATCGCCTCGCGTTGATCGGTGGCGACACCACGCGTGGGCCGCTGACGGTCACCGTGGCGGTCCACGGCTTTATCGCACCGGGCGAGGCGTTGCTGCGTTCCGGCGCGCGCGTGGGCGACGCGGTGATGGTCACCGGCACGCTCGGTGACGCGGCGGCCGGCCTGCGTTGCCTCGAGGAAAACGACATCACACCCTATGCCGGCATGATCGAGCGGCTGAACCGGCCGGTGCCGCGCGTGTCGGCCGGGCAGGCGTTGCGCGGGGTGGCCACCGCCTGCATCGATATCTCCGACGGCCTTGTGGCCGACCTGGGCCACATCTGCACGGCCAGCGGCGTGGGCGCGTCCATCGATGCCGCGTTGCTGCCGCGCTCGTCCGCGCTGCTGACGCATTTCGCCGAGGCCGACGCGCAGGACTTCGCGCTGAGTGGCGGCGACGACTACGAGCTGTGCTTCACGGTACCCGCCGACCAGGCGGCCGAGGTGGGCGCCGTGCTTTCGCGGCTCGGCTGCGGTGCCACGCGCATCGGGCGCATCGTCGAAGGCGCGGGCGTGCGCGTGGTGGATGCCGCGGGAGAAACCCTTGCGCCGGCGCGCAGCGGCTGGAACCACTTCGCGGCATGAGCACCAAGTACGTCCTCGATCCGGCCGACCGCCGCCGCCTGCTGACCTCGCCGGCGGGCTGGCTGGCCTGCGGGTTCGGCTCGGGCCTGACGCCGAAGGCGCAGGGTACGTTCGGCTCGGCGGCGGCGATCCTGCCGTGGCTGCTGCTGCGCGACCTGCCGCCGCTCGCCTGGATGGCCATCCTGGTGGTGAGCTTCGCCGTTGGTGTGTGGGCGTGCGAAATCGCCGGGCGCATCCTCGGCGTGGCCGACCATCGCAGCCTGGTCTGGGACGAGTTCGTCGGCCAGTGGATCGCCTTGCTGCCCGCACTGCTTGCCCCGTGGTGGGTGGTGCTGGCCGGGTTCGCCCTGTTCCGCCTGTTCGACGTGTGGAAGCCCTGGCCGATCGCGTGGTTCGATCGTCGGGTGAAGGGTGGCCTGGGCGTCATGCTGGACGATGTCATCGCCGGCCTCTTCGCGGCGGCCGTGCTGTCGCTGGTCCTCTTCTTCGTTCGCTAGGAATACCCCGATGGAATACCGCCGTCTCGGTTCGACCGGCCTCAAGGTGTCCGCGCTGTCTTACGGCGCGTGGGTGACGTTCGGCCGGCAGGTCGGGCGCACGCAGGCCCGCGAGCTGATCGCGCTGGCCTACGACCGTGGCGTGAACTTCTTCGACAATGCCGAAACCTACAACGCGGGTGACGCCGAGCGCCTCATGGGCGACGTGATCGCCGACCTGCGCCTGCCGCGCGATGCGTATACGGTGTCCAGCAAGGTCTACTTCGGGGCGGTGACCGACCCGAAACCCACCCAGCGCGGCCTGTCGCGCAAGCACGTGTTCGATGCGTGCCACCAGGCGCTGCAGCGCCTGCGCGTGGATTACCTCGATTTGTACTTCTGCCACCGTGCCGACCGCGATACGCCGATCCTGGAAACCGTGCTCGCCATGGACGCCCTGGTCCGGCAGGGCAAGGTCATGTACTGGGGCACCAGCGAATGGACGGCCGTGCAGATCGAAGAGGCGCATCGCGTGGCCCGCGAGCACCACCTCATCGCGCCGTCGATGGAGCAGCCGCAGTACAACCTGCTGCATCGCGAACGGTTCGAGCGGGAATACGCACCGCTGTACGAGCGCTATGGCATGGGCACCACGATATGGTCGCCGCTCGCGTCGGGCCTGCTGACGGGCAAGTACAACGACGGCGTGCCGGACGATTCGCGCCTGGGCCAGCCGGGCAATGTCTGGTTGCGTGACGAAAAGCTCGAAAACGACGGGACTTGGCTGCACACCGTGCGTGCCCTCGCGCCGATCGCCGCCGACCTCGGTCTGCCGATGGCCACGATGTCGCTGGCCTGGTGCCTGAAAAACCCGCACGTCTCCACCGTGATCCTCGGCGCCAGCCGCACGTCGCAGCTGGAAGCCAACCTGGGGGCGCTGGATGCGGTGTCCCTGCTGGACGAAGGCGTGATGCGCCGGATCGACGGCGTACTGGGTCAGAGGTCGCCGTAGAGTGCCTGCAGCGCGGCGATGGCGGCCAGGCCCGCCGTCTCCGTGCGCAGGATGCGCGGGCCCAGCCTCAGGCCGGTGAAACCGTGCGCCGCCAGTGCCGTGCGGTCGCGCTCGCCGAAACCACCCTCCGGGCCGATGGCGAGTAGCGCGGGGCCGGTGAGGGCCAGTTCCCCGGGGCGCCGCGTGCCCTCGGGTAGCAGGGCGAGCCGCATGGCGCTGTCGTCGCCCAGGGCGGCCAGCCAGGTCGCCATCGGCACGGCTGCGTCCACCTGCGGTACCCGCGCGCGGCCGGATTGCTCGCAGGCGCTGGCGGCCACGGCGCGCCAGTGCAGCAGGCGCTTCTCGCCGCGCGCGGCATCCAGTTTCACCTCGGACCGCTCGGTAAGGATCGGCACGATGCGGCCGACGCCGAGTTCGGTCGCCTTTTGCACGATCAGGTCCATCTTCTCGCCGCGCGCCACGCCCTGCACCAGCGTCAGCGCCAGCGGCGATTCGTTGTGCACGGGGCGACCCGCACCCACATGTGCCACCACTTCGCGCTTGCCGACGCTGGCCAGCGTGGCGTCGAATTCCATGCCGTCGTTGCCGGAAAACAACACCACCGGCGCACCGGCTTCCAGGCGCAGCACGCGGGCCACATGTTCACCTGCCTGGGCGGGCAGGGTCAGGTCCTGCCCGCTGGTCAGCGGCATGTCGACATGGATGCGAATGCTGCGCATGGTGGCGTCCCTCGGGGGCAAACCGCCATTGTAGCGACGGCGCGCCGCCGCTAGCGGGTGGCGGCGTCTATGCCGGCGATGGCGGTATCCACCATGAAGTCGATCTCGTCTTCCGTGATGGCGTAGGGCGGCATGAAGTAGACGATGTCGCCCAGCGGACGCAGCAGCGCGCCGTGGGCCAGGCCGTGGCGGTACACGCGCAGGCCGCGTCGGTCGCCGGCCGGGAACGGTGTGCGCTTCGCCTTGTCCGCGACCATTTCCACGGCGGCAATCATTCCGGTCTGGCGGACCTGCGCCACGTGCGGATGGTCCACCAGCGGGGCGATCCGTTGCGTCATGCGTGCGGCCAGCACGCGGTTGCGCTCGAGCACGGGATCGTCGCGGAAGATGCCCAGCGTGGCGGTCGCGGCCCGGCAGGTCAGCGGGTTGCCGGTGTAGCTGTGCGAGTGCAGGAAGGCCTTGCCCGCCGCGTATTCCGCGTAGAACGCCTGGTACACGTCCTGCGTGGTGAGCACCGCCGACAACGGCAGGAAACCGCCGGTGAGGCCCTTGGACAGGCACATGAAGTCGGGCGAGACACCGGCCTGCTCGCAGGCGAACAAGGTGCCCGTGCGGCCGAAGCCCACGGCGATCTCGTCGGCGATGAAGTGCACGTCGAACTCGTCGCACAATGCGCGCAGCCCGGTGAGATAAGACGCGTCGTACATGCGCATGCCGCCGGCGCACTGCACCAGCGGCTCGACGATCACCGCACAGGTTTCGTGCGCGTGGCGTTCGAGGATGTCGCGCATCTGCGCGAGGCGGCGGGTGGCGATCTCGCGTGGCGTTTCGCCCGGTTCGCCTTCGTAGGTGTCGGCGGAGGGGGCGAGCTCCGGCGTCAGCAGCAGCGGCGCATAGGTTTTCCGGTACAGCGCCACGTCGCTGACCGAAAGCGCGCCCAGCGTCTCGCCGTGGTAACTGCCGGTGAGCGCGATGAACCGGGTCTTCTCGCCGTGGCCGCGGTTGAGCCAGTAATGGAAGCTCATCTTCAGCGCCACTTCGATGGCCGCGGAACCGTTGTCGGCCAGGAACACGCGATCCAGGCCCGGCGGCGTGATGCGCACCAGTTCCTCGGCCAGTTCCACGGCGGGCGCGTGGGTGAAGCCGGCGAAGATCACGTGTTCCAGCTTGTCGAGCTGGTCCTTCACCGCGCTGGCGATGCGGGGTTCCGCATGACCGAACAGGTTGGTCCACCAGGAACTGACGGCATCGAGGTAACGCCGGCCGTCGGTGCCGACCAGCCATGCCCCTTCGCCGCGTGCGACGGGTACCATGGGCAGGGTTTCGTGGTCGTGCATCTGGGTGCACGGGTGCCAGAGAACGGAAAGGTCGCGCGCGACGAGCGTGTCGGCCGCCTGGGAAGCGAAAAGGGTCTCGGTCATCGGCCCATCATCGCCCCCGGGCCGCCGTGCCTCAAGTAAGGAGTGTCGAGGTGATGGTTTGAAATGGCTTCGTCGGGTCGCCCTGGGCGTCGTCGTGCTGCTGCTTGCCGGCGGCCTGTTCTACTGGTTCCTGCCTGCCAGCGTGGCGGTGCCGCTGTTCGCCGCACGCGCGAAGGGCGTGGTGCTGGACGACCTGTCGGGCACGCTGTGGGACGGCCGCGCGGGTCGCGTCACCGCGCGTGACGGCCGCGAACTGGGCCAGGCCAGCTGGCGCCTGGGCCGTGACGCGATCCTCGGCCGCATCCATCTGCAGCTGCACATGGATGGTCGCGCCGGTCGCTTCGACGGGCATCTGGAGCGTACCGATCCCGATACCGTGCACTGGACCGGCATCGATTTCCGGCTGGATGCCGCAGCGCTGGCCGGCCCGGCCTCTCCGCAGGACCTGGCGCCGCTCGGCGTGGTCGAAGGCCGCATTCCGCGGGCCGACCTCCAGGGCAACTGGCCGCTGGCGCTGGAGGCGGTCGTCCGTTGGCACGCCGCGGCCGTGCGCACGCCGGAAGGCGTCGTGGCGCTGGGCAACCTGGCCCTGAAGGCGGCCAGCACCGGTGGCGTGCTGCGTGCCACGCTGGCCGACGACGGCCAGGGGCCGCTGGCCGCGAACGCGGCCCTTGCCGCCTCGCCGCTAGGCTGGCGCCTCGACGGTCGCCTGGCGCCGCGCGCTCCCGACACCGCGCTGTCGCATCTCATTGCCCGTTTCGGCCCGCTGGGTCGCGACGGTGCCGTCAACCTCCAACGCAAGGCCGGGCTCGCCCCCGCGAACACGCCATGACCAATACCCTCGACACCGCGCTTGCCGCTGCCCGGGAGGCCGCGCAGGCCGCGGCGGAGATCATCCTGCATTACTGGCGCTCGGGCGTGGAGGTGATCGTCAAGGGCGACGACACCCCGGTGACCGCCGCCGATCGCGAAGCCGAGATGGCGATCCGAGGCATCCTGGCCGCGGCCCTGCCGGAGGCGGGCATCTACGGCGAGGAATACGGTGCGGACGACACCTCGCGCGAGTACCTCTGGCTGGTGGACCCGCTGGACGGCACCAAGAGTTTCGTCCGCCGCACGCCGTTCTTTTCCACGCAGATCGCGCTGATGCACCGCGGCGAACTGGTGCTGGGCGTGTCCTCGGCCCCCGTGTATGGCGAGCGCATGTGGGCGGTGCGGGGCCGCGGCGCCTTCCTCGATGGCGAGCCGGTCCGCGTGGCGTCCACCGCCAGACTGGCGGAGGCGTCGATCTCCACGGGTAACGTGAAGACGCTCACCACCGACCGCCGTTGGGATGCGCTGGGTGGCCTGATCCGCGACAGCAACCGCATCCGCGGCTACGGCGATTTCTGCCACTACCACCTGCTCGCGCGCGGCTCGCTCGACCTGGTCGTCGAGTCCGACGTGAACATCCTCGACATCGCCGCGCTGGCGGTGATCGTCACCGAGGCCGGCGGTATCTTCACCGACCTGTCCGGCGCCGCGCCCGGCCTGGACACGCGCAGCGTGCTGGCCGGCACCCCCGCGATCCATGCCGAGGCGCTGGTCCGGCTCACCGACGGTACAATCGACCGATGAACAAACGCCCGACGATCCTCGCGACGCGCGATGCGTCCACCACCCACTTCCGTCATGCGGAGGAAGTGGACCTGGAGTTCTCCAACGGCGAGCGCCGCACCTTCCAGCGCCTGAAAAGCAGCGGCCACGGGGCCGTACTGATCGTGGCCATGCAGGATGCGGACACCGTGCTGCTGGTGCGCGAATACAGCGTGGGCGTGGACCACTACGAGTTGGGCGCGCCCAAGGGCCGCATGGATGCCGGCGAGACCGCGGAGGAAGGCGCCAACCGCGAACTGAAGGAAGAAGTGGGTTTCGGTGCGCGCAAGCTCACCTTCCTCGGCACGCTGTCGCTCTCGCCCGCCTACATGACCCACCGCATCCACGTAGTGCTGGCCGAAGACCTCTACCCGGAACGCCTGCCCGGCGACGAGCCGGAAGAACTGGAAGTCATGCCCTGGCGCATGGACAACCTGCACGAGCTGATCGCCCGTGAGGATGTCACCGACGGTCGTTCCATCGCCGCGCTGTTCATGGCCCGCGAGTACCTCGCCGGTCGCTACAAACCGGCATGACGGTGGCGTACGCGGATTGGCTCGACCCGGTCTGCGCGATCGCGCGCCAGGCCGCCGATGCGATCCTGGCCATTTACGCGCACGACTTCGAAGTGGTGCGCAAGGACGACGACTCCCCGGTGACCGCGGCGGATCTCGCCGCGCAACGTGTCATCGCCGAAGGGCTGCACACGCTCGCCCCCGGCGTTCCGGTCATTTCCGAGGAAGCCCTGGCAGCGCCGTGGTCCGAGCGCCGCACCTGGCGCCGCTACTGGCTGGTGGACCCGCTCGATGGCACGCGTGAGTTCGTCAAGCGCAACGGCGAGTTCACCGTCAACATCGCGCTCGTCGAGGATCACCGACCGGTGCTGGGTGTGGTGCTGGTCCCGGTCTCGGGCGATCTGTATGCCGCGGTGTCCGGTGGCGGTGCCTGGCGCCAGCGCACGGTGGGTGCGCCCCGCGAGGCGCTGGCCACGCGGCCGGCCAACGGGCTGCTGATGGTCACCGGTAGCCGTTCCTACGGCACCGGCCGCACCATGACGCTGCTGGATCGCCTGGGCACGCACGAGACCTTCGCCCTGGGCTCGTCGCTGAAGTTCTGCGTGATCGCCCGCGGCGAGGCCGATATCTACCTGCGTCTGGGCGCCACCTCGGAGTGGGACACGGCTGCGGCGCAGTGCGTGCTCGAAGAAGCAGGCGGCGCGGTGCTCGACCTGGCCGGGCGCCCGTTCCGCTACAACACGCGCGATTCGCTGATCAATCCCGAATTCATTGCCTGCGGCGACACCACGGTGGACTGGGCGGCGCGCCTGATCGATCCGGACGACGCGGCATGAGCCGGCCCGTGGACGACCTCATCGCCATCATGGCGCGCCTGCGCGATCCGGCCACGGGCTGCCCGTGGGACGTGAAGCAAGACTTCGCCTCCATCGCGCCTTACACCATCGAGGAAGCGTACGAGGTGGCCGACGCGATCGACCGCTACGACATGCACGACCTTCGCGACGAACTGGGCGACCTGCTGTTGCAGGTGGTCTTCCATGCGCGCATGGCGGAGGAAGCCGGGCACTTCGCCTTCGGCGACGTGGTGCAGTCCATCTGCGAGAAAATGGTCCGCCGCCATCCGCACGTGTTCGACGAGGTGACGCATGAAAGCGACGCCGCGCGCTCGCGCGACTGGGACCGGTTGAAGGCGGAAGAGCGTCGCTTGAAAGGCGGCGACGATACCAGTGCACTCGCCGGTATCTCGCACGGCCTGCCCGAATGGCAGCGTGCGGTGAAACTGCAGAAGCGTGCCGCCAACGTCGGCTTCGACTGGCCCGATCATCGGCCGGTACTGGACAAGATCGTCGAGGAAATTGACGAGGTGCGCCACGAGTTCGACAACGGTGCGGACGAGGAACGTCTCACCGACGAAATCGGCGACGTGCTGTTCGTCGCGGCCAATCTGGCGCGGCATGCAAAGGTGGACGTATCGCGTGCATTGCGCGGTGCGAACGCGAAATTCGAACGCCGCTTCCGCGGCATGGAAGCCATCGCCGCCGGTGAAGGCCGCACGCTGGCGTCGTACACGCTGGAAGAACAGGAAGCCCTCTGGGCCCGCGTAAAAGCCATGTAGGAGCGCACGATGTGCGCGATCCCCCAGCCCCATCATGCGAATGAGGCGAGATGTCGGCACAGGCGGGGCTTGATGGGTGGTGCGAATGGATGAACGGCGCGGCATCAGCGCTTTGTTGGCTTTTCGCGCACATCGTGCGCTCCTACCCTGCGTATGGATGAACGGTGCGGCATCGTCGCCTTGTTGGCTTTTCGCGCACATCGTGCGCTCCTACAGCACATCGTGCGCTCCTACGGCGCGGCGGTCGTAGGAGCGCACGCTGTGCGCGATGCTTTGATGTGCGCGATGCCTCTGGGGTTATTTCGCGTCAGGTGTCTTCGCGGCCATGCGCTGCTGCATGTGCTGCCTGAAGGCTTCCATGTCCTGGTGGCGCTTCTGGTCCTGGGCGAGGTTTTCGTCCAGGCTCTTGCGCAACGTGGCGATGGCCGCATCGACGTTCTGCGGTTGCATCTGCGCGCGGGCCAGGTGACGGTAGGCGTAGTCGCGGACCATCGGGTTCTGCGACTTGGCCAGCACCTCGTTGTATAGCGCCGGCAGTTCCTTCTGGCGGCCGGTGCTCACGTAAAGGCGCTCGAGCGAGCGGAGGTCGCCGATGACGCCGGCGTTTTCCATGCCGCCGTGGCCGTGACGGCCCCAGCCGCCGCGATCGGCGTGGCCATGGTCGTCGCCCTTGTTCCACTTCGGGCCACCTTGCGGGCCCTGCGCGGCATTCGCGGGCGGCGCCATGCGCGCGGTCGGAGCGGGCGGGGCCTGGGGAGCGGCATCCTGCGCATACGCGAAGGCGGCCGAGCCGGCAAGGAGGAGGGAAGCGGCACTGGCGAGAAGGGTCTTGCGTTGCATAGGGTATCTCCCGGTTGGACTTGCACGATGAAAAACGTGCCGCCCGGCAAGCCGTTGACCAAGCCGTTGCCGGCCGCTCAGGTTCGCGTGAAGGGCCTTGCAACCTTTTTCGCGCGGGCGGCATCCATCCCTGGTTGCAACCCATCACTGAAGGGGACTCCCCATGCGCCACCTGGTTCTTGCCTCGCTCCTGCTGCTGCCCGCCGTCGCCCTGGCGGACAACGTGCCCTCCTGCGCCTTCCATGCGGACCGCAATCTCGATCTCGACCTCTCGGGCGTGCGCGCCGTGCGCTTCGTGGTCAACTCCTATGATCTGTCCGTCCAGGGTGGATCGGCCGCAGGCAAGGGCACCCTCCGCGGCAAGGCCTGCGGCTCCGACCAGAAGATCGTCGACAACCTGATCGTCACCCAGGAGAAACGCGGCGACACCCTCGTCGTGGAACTGACCGAGAAGGACAAATCGTGGTCGGGCGGCTGGGGCAACCACTACAGCTACCTCAAGGTGGAAGCCACGATTCCCGCCAGCCTGCCGGTGACGGTCGAAGCCGGCTCCGGTGACGTCAAGCTGCGCAGCATCGCCTCGCTGGACGTCGGCGCCGGGTCCGGCGATATCGAGGCATCCGACGTCAAGGGTGCCGTGCATGCACGCATCGGATCGGGCGACGTGAAGGTCGACGGCGCCGGGTCGATGAGCGTGGATTCGGTCGGTTCGGGTGACCTGACGGCCCGCCAAGTCCATGGCGACGTAAGGATCGGCACGGTCGGTTCGGGCGATGCCAAGCTGACCGATGTGGATGGCAGCGTCGACGTGGGGTCGATCGGCTCGGGCGATCTGGGCGTCGATGGCGTAAAGGGCAACCTGACCGTGCGCAAGAAAGGCAGCGGCGACATCGAACAGCACGGCGTCGCCGGCAAGGTGAGCATACCCGTCAGCCACGACGACTGACCTCGGCGCGTCCCGTCGCGTGGTGCACGCGGTGTCGGTCTGTACATCCGGGCGACACCGCGTGACGTTATGATCCCGCCCTCTCCGGCGGAATCCATCCATGACGTGGCTACCCGACTCGTTGCGCAACCTGCGCCGCGACGTGCTCTTTCTTGTCCTACTGGCGGCTGCTCTGGCGTTCGCGGTGGCCCAGCCGTCGCGGATCGCGAGCTGGCCCGGCCTGGTGGACTGGCCGACCATCGCCACCCTCACGGGTCTGCTGATCCTGACCAAGGCCGTGGAACACAGCGGCGCGCTGAACGTCGCCGGCCGCTGGCTGATCGACCGAACCGCCACCCGGCGGATCGCCGCGCTGGGCCTGGTCGCGCTGACCGCCCTGCTGTCGATGCTGCTGACCAACGACGTCTCGTTGTTCGTCATGGTGCCGCTCACCCTCAGCATGTGTCGCATCGCCCGCATGCCGGCGACGCGCCTGGTGATTTTCGAGGCACTGGCCGTGAACGCCGGCTCGATGCTCACCCCGATCGGCAATCCGCAGAACCTTTTCCTGTGGCAGCAATGGGGCAATGGCTTCGGCGGGTTCGTGCTGGCCATGCTTCCCCTGGTGGCCATCGTGCTCGTGCTGTTGCTGGCAGTCACCGCGATGGCGTTTCCCGCCGAGCCGCTGGAAGTGCACGACGGCACCGAGCACGCGGTGGAGCGAGGCCTGCTGGTCACCGCAGCGGTCCTCTACCTGCCGTTCCTGGTGCTGGCGGACCTGCACCACGAGCTGTGGGCGCTGCTGGGCGTGCTGGCCGTTTTCCTGGTGTTCCGCCGCCGCGTGGTGGCCGCGATCGACTGGGGGCTGCTTCTGACCTTCGTGCTGATGTTCATCGACCTGCGCATGCTGGCCGGCCTGGAGACCATCCGTTCGTTCATCGGCGGTCTCGGTCTGGACATTCCGTCGCACCTGTACGCCACGGGTGCGCTGGCCTCGCAGCTGGTCAGCAACGTACCCGCAGCCATCCTGTTGGCAGAGTATTCACACGACTGGCGCACCATCGCGTTCGGCGTGAACGTGGGCGGCTTTGGTTTCGTGCTGGGCTCGCTGGCCAACCTGATCGCCCTGCGCCTGCTGGGCGAGCGTAAGGCCTGGGCCACGTTCCATCTGTGGTCCACGCCTTTCTTCATCGTCGTCGGCCTGATCGGCTGGGCGCTGTTGTAGGAGCGCGCGATGCGCGCGAACCCTCAGGGGCTGGTCCGGCGAATGAAGCCGAACGCCAAATCGAGCGGGCGTTTTAGACGCCCGACAAAGCCGGCTTCATCGGGCGTAACGCCGGCTTGTGCGTCGCGTTCGGCATCGTTCGGCATAGGCATGATGAGGGTTCGCGGACATCGTCCGCTCCTACACGCACACACATGCCGGACGTGATCAGACCGGCCGGTTTCCCTGCGCGCCGGTGTTGCTGTTGCCTTTATCGTGCGCCTTGATGAAATCGCGCACGTCGGGGTACACCACTTCACGCCAGCGGCGGCCGCTGAAGATGCCGTAGTGTCCGGCGCCCTCGATGGTGATGTGCTTCTTGCGCTTCTTCGCAATGCCTTTGCATAGTCCGTGCGCGGCTTCCGTCTGGCCGGCTCCGGAAATGTCGTCCAGTTCACCCTCGATGGTGAGCAGGGCGGTGTCCTTGATCTTCGCCGGTTGCACCAGCTCACCGTGGATTTCCCACGTGCCCTTGGGCAGACGGTGCTCCTGGAAGACGGTCTCGATGGTGTCGAGGTAATACTCCGCCGGCATGTCGAGCACCGCGTTGTATTCGTCGTAGAACTTGCGGTGCTGCTCGGCGTCGTCGAGGTCGCCCTTGCGGAGGTTTTCGTAGAAATCCCAGTGCGACATGACGTGCCGGCTCGGGTTCATGGCGAGGAAGCCGGCGTGCTGCAGGAAGCCCGGATACACCTCGCGGCCCGCGCCAGGGTACTGGTAGGGCACCTTGTGGATCAGCTGGTTGCGAAACCAAGACAGCGGGCGCGTGGTGGCCAGGTTGTCGACGCTGGTCGGACTCTTGCGGGTATCGATCGGGCCGCCCATCAGCGTCAGCGTGGCCGGGGTGGCTTCGCCACGTGCCGCCATCAGCGAGACGGCGGCCAGCACCGGCACGGTGGGCTGGCAGACCGACACCACGTGCGCGCGGTGCACGCCCACGTGACGGATGAACTCCTCGATGTACGCCACGTAGTCCGCCAGTGAGAACGAGCCGGCGTCGAGGGGAATCATGCGGGCGTCCACCCAGTCGGTGATGTACACCTTGTGGTCGCGCAGCAGGGTGCGCACCGTATCGCGCAGCAGCGTGGAGTGGTGGCCCGACAGCGGGGCGACCACGAGCACGGCGGGGTCGTTCTTCATCGTGTCGACCGTGGCCTGGTCGTCCGAGAAGCGCTTGAAACGCTTGAGCGTGCAGAACGGTTTGGCCAGCGCTACCTGTTCCACGATGGCCACGTCATGCCCGTGGGCGTGCACGCTGTGAATGTCGAACTCCGGCTTTTCGTAGGCCTTGCCCAGCCGGAACATCAGTTCGTAACCCGCGGCGGCGCGGTCGGCGCCAGGCATGCGGGCAAACGGGCTGGCGGCATCGCCGAACATCTTCGCGCTCGCCTCGGCCCAGTAGGTCAGCGGGCTGAGCATCGAGCGTTGCCATTCGTGCATGAGATAGAGCATGCCGATTCCGGAAGGGGCGGGGAGGGTGGCGCATCATAACCAGTTGCGCCGCGCCATATGTAAAGCCCCTGTTTTTGCTCGATTTAAGTGGCGGCCTTGCGGCAGACCAGCAGCACTTCGTCGACGCCGGGGCCTGGCTCGAAGCCGGGCGTGAAGGCCAGCGCCTTCTGGAACCGGATGCCCAGGGGCATGAAAACGCGGTTGTACCACCACATGGCGCGCGCGCGTTGATGGGTCAGGTACCACTGACCCAGGTCGAGCAGCTTCGACGACTTCGGCTGCATGCCATAGACGGCGCTCCGCTCGATCGTGAAGCCGTGGCGGGCCAGCAGGTCACGGATGGCCTCGGGCTCGTAACGGCGGTAATGCCCGACGAAGTCGTCGAACGCCGTCCAGGCGTCGGGATGCAGCGGTACGGAGATCAGCAGTCGGGCGCCGGGTTCGGCCACGCGCGCCAGCTCGCCCAGCGCCCCCTCGTCATCCACCACGTGTTCCAGGATGTCGAAGGCACAGACGAAGTCGAAGCTGGCGTCACGGAAGGGCAGGGCGCCGATCATGGCGTTGGCCACCCGTGCGCCGTGCCGGCCCAGCTCGGCCAGGGCCGGGCGGCTGAGGTCGACAAACTGGGTGCCTTCCAGCGGCAGCCGTGGGCGCAGGCCCGGGGCGACCTCCAGCCGGCGGGTGGTCTGCGCCGTCAACTCGGCCACCAGCGGCCATGTATTGAAGCGGTCGGGCGAAAACAGCTTGGCCTCGGACCACAGCGCATCGTAGAAGCGCTTGTTGCTGCCGATCAGGTCGGCGTCGGTCCGCGTGGCCGTCGAGCCCGAGGTGAATGATGCGATGGTCATGCGTTACCTCGGGCGGGACGGGGGTGTCAGCGCAGGCGGGACAGCTCGCGCAGCAGCGGCAGGCGTCTGATGCGTACCGCGGTAGCGCGGAACACGGCGTTTGCGAGAGCGGGTGCCGCCGAGGGTACACCGATCACGCTGGCCCCGGTGGGCTCGGCCATGGACGGCACGATCACGGTTTCCACCTCATAGGGGAGGGGTTGCGTGGCCGCCAAGGGGTAGTCGCGGAAGCCCGTCTGCTGCACCCGGCCATCCTTCACCGTGATGGCCAGGTTGAGCGCGGTGGACAGCGCGTCCATGGTGGCACCCTGCAGCTGGGCCTCGAGGCCCAGCGGATTGATCACGCGCCCGACGTCGGCCACGCAGACGGCACGGTGGATGTCGATGCCTTCGCCCGACGGGGCCACTTCGATGGCATGGGCCACGTAGGCACCGAAAACATACGAACAGGCGATGCCCAGGCCGTTCTCGCTGCGCAGCCAGCGGCTCCAGTCGATTTTCTCGGCGGCCAGTTTCAGCACGTTGGCCAGGCGGGCCGTGTCGATGGGGCCGCCGCGACCGCTGTAGGGCAGCTGGCGCCCTTCGCCCAGCATGCCGAGGCGGAAATCGAGCGGGTTCACCTTCAGCAGGTTGGCGATCTCGTCGATGAAGCTTTCCGACGCGAAGGTGGGCGTGACGTTCGGCGAACCGCGCCACTCGCCGCGTGACAGCTGCGACGGCAGCGGGTACCAGTCGCTGCGGAAGTTCGGCACCAGACCGGCCGGCAGCGCGTCGGCTACCAGTTCGGACTGCCACAGGCGGTTGTCGGGCGTATTGCCGCCCGCCAGCACCGAAGGGCTGGCCATGCGCTGTTGCCAGCCCACGAGGGCTTTCTTGCGATCGATGAAGGCATTCAGACGATGCACGGCCAGCGGACGGTAGTAGTCGTGCGCCAGGTCGTCGTCGCGTGTCCACAGCAGCCGCACCGGGCGGTTGCGGATGGCGTCGTCTTTCTTCGCCAGCGCCACGGCGACGGCCTCGGCGATGTAGTCCTGTTCGAGGCGTCGGCCGAACGCACCGCCGCCACGTGGCACCTGGATGTCGATCTGGTCCGGCCGGAAGCCGGTCATCCGCTGGACCACCGCGTAGGCGGCGCGCGGCGACTGCGTGGCGGCGATGACGGTGATGCTGGTGTCCGGATCGAGGCGGACGACGCAGTTGGGCGTTTCCGCGGTGGCGTGGGCCACCCACGGCTGGAAGTAAGTGGCTTCGAGCGTGCGCGCGGCTTTCTTGCGGATGGCCGCGATGTCGCCGTCGCTGCGCACGGTGCTGGGCGTGGCGGCATCATCGGCGAACAGTTCGAGGGCTTTCTGTTCGAGCGTGTAGCTGTTGGGCTCCAGCGTGGCGCCCGGCTTCCACTTGGCCTTCAGTGCAGCGCGCCCGGACAGGGCGGCCCAGGTGTCGCTCGCCAGGACGGCGATGGCCGGCGCCTGGGGTGTGTCACCGGGCGCCTGGCCCTGCTCCGGCGTGATGTCGATGATGTCGTAGACGCCCTCGACCTTCTTCGCGGCATCGCGATCCGCGCTGTCCAGCGTGCCACCCGGGTACGGGCAGCGCGCCAGCACGGCGACCACGGCATTGCCGACGGTATCGTCGGCGGTGTAACGCAGTTGTCCGGTGACGGCGGCGCGTGCATCGACATCGCCCGCCGGCTGGCCGATGAGGCGGTACTGGTCGGCCGCCTTCAGCGGCGGTGGACTGGAGGGCGCATCCACCGACGCGGCCGCAGACGCCAGGTCGGCATACGAGAGGCGGCGACCGTCGCTGGCGATCACCGCGCCGTTCTCGCTGCGCAGCTGGTCGGCGGGCAGGCCGAGCCGCCGCGCGGCGGCCTGTAGCAGCAGCCAGCGGCCGAGCGCGCCGGCTTGGCGCAGATCCGCCCAGGCGGCGGGAATGCTGGTGGCATCGCCGCTGCGCTGGCGTCCGTAGATAAAATCCGGCTCGCCGTTGCCCGATCGCACGCCCAGGCCCAGCGGTTCGACGATCACCTGCGACCAGTCGGCATCCAGTTCCTCGGCGATGATCCGGGCCAGCGAGGTGGCGGTGCCTTCGCCGTTGTCAGGATCGCGCACGCCGATGTACACGCGGCCGTCGGCGGCCACGCGCAGGTAGGGGCCGACCTGCGCCCATGCATCGCCGAGCAGGCCCAGGGGCGGCGGACGATCGAGCGCTTCCGCCGTGCCGATGCCGATGACCAGCGCACCGGCGGTGCCGGCGGCGTATTTGAGGAAGCGGCGACGGGACAGCCGGACTTCGCCGCTCATGCCTTGCCGTCCTTCATCGTGCCGGCCGCGCGCTTGATCGCCTTGCGTATGCGGCCGTAGCTGCCGCAGCGGCAAAGATTGCCGATCTTGTCGATGTCGTCGTCGGAGGGGTTCTTCTGCCGGGAGAGCAGATCCACCGCCGCCATGATCTGGCCCGGCTGGCAGAAGCCGCACATGATCGCGTCCTCGTCGATCCAGGCCTGCTGCACGGGATGCAGCTTGCCGTCCTTGCCGGACAGGCCTTCGACCGTGGTGACGCGCTTGCCGGACAGCTTGGCCATCGGGGTGTGGCAGGCCGCGACGGCGCGACCGTCGACGATCACCGTGCAGAAGCCGCAATCGCCCTGGTCGCAGCCGTACTTGGCGCCGGTGAGGCGAAGTACGTCGCGCAGGTACCACAGCAGCGGCATGGTCTTGTCGCCGGTGTGCCTGTAGCGCTTGTCGTTGACGATGAGGTCGATGCCTTCGCGTACGGGCGTGGGCGCCGGTTGCGCGGCATCCTGCGGGGTGGGAACGGGTACGGGCGACGTCGGACCTTGCTGTGCCATCTGCTTTCCTCAGCTTAACCGGGTCATTGTGGCATCGGTGCCCGTGATCAGCGAGCGAGTTTACTGAACAGGCGTCGCCAGACCGCATAGACGGGCAGGCCTGCGAGCACCACCAGGCAGACGACGCCCGCGCTCAGCGGCTTGTCCAGGGCATAGGCCACCACCACTGCGACCACCGTGGCCATGAAGACCAGCGGCAGCAGCGGATAGGCCGGTGTGGCGAAGGCCGGGCGTTCGCCACCGTGGCGGCGGTACCAGAACAGCGTGGCGATGGTGACGGCGTAGGCCGCCCAGTCGCCGAACGCGGCAAAGTCCAGCAACTGGCCGTAGTTGGCTCCCAGCACCAGCACGATCGCCCAGGCCGCCAGCGCCATCAGCGCGATATTGGGCGTGCGGTAGCGGGGATGCAGCCGGGCCACGCTGGCGAAGAACAGGCCGTCCTCACCCATGACCTGCAGCACGCGGGCGCCCGCCACCAGGGTGATGTTGCAGAACCCCAGTGTGGACACGGCGATGCCGATGGCGATGACCCGCGCACCGGCTGTGCCGAACACGCGGCTCATGACGTCGGCGGCGGGCGCCTGGCTGGCGGCCAGCCCGTCGTGGCCGAGCACCGCCATATAGGCGTAGTTGGTCAGGACATAGGCGGCGATCACCACCAGCATGCCCAGCACCAGGGCGCGCGGCAGCGTGCGTTGCGGGTCGCGCACCTCACCGGCGAGGTTGTTGAGGTAGCTGAAACCCGAGAAGGCGAACAACACCGGAAGCAGCGCGCTGGCCAGGCTGCCGCTGGTGGGCACGACTCCCGGAGCCAGCGCTTCGGTGTTGCCGACGCCGGCGAAGGCCAGCCCGGTGACGACCAGGGCGGCGATCGCCAGCAGCTTGAGGATGGAGAAAGCATTCTGCACCTGGGCGCCGAAGCGGATGCCGAACAGGTTCAGCCCGGTCACGAAGATCAGCGCGCCCACGGCCAGCGGCTTGACCAGGGACGGCGACAGGCCGAATACCGAGGTGGCATAGGTCCCGAAGATGGTGGCCACAGCCGCGCTGCTGCCGCTGTAGATCACCAGCAGCATGGTCCAGCCGAAGAGGAAACCGGCCAGGCGGCCGAAGGCTTCGCGCAGGTAGACGTAGCTGCCGCCGGCCTGGGGGCGCCGTGCGCCCAGTTCCGCATAGCAGAGGCAGCCGATCAGGGTGAGCAAGCCACCGCCGACCCACAGCCCCAGCAGTACCCAGCCGGACGACGTGCGCTGCGCGACGATGCCGGGATTGAGGAAGATGCCACCGCCGATGATGCCGCCGACGACGATGAGGGCGGCATCCATGAGCGTGAGGCGGCGGGCGTAGCCGGGATTTTCCATGTGTCGTGGTCGGGTTCGGGCAAAGACGGGAGGATGGCTTGGGAGGGCGGGTTTGTAAAAGGTTGTTGGTGGCTTGGAGCCTTGGGGCCTTGGGGCCTTGGAGCAAGAGCCGGCGGGTAGCCCCCTCGGTGCCACGCCTGCGGCGACCCGTCAAGGAAAGGCCGCTCCGCGGCCGTTTATATATTGCCCTTCGGGCCGGGTCGGGCTTCACCCGGGGATTTTCGATTCGCCATCCATGGCTCAGCGAAAATGGCCGGCCGTCCTGGCCGGCCCCGCTACGCGGCCTTGTCCGTTCGAAGCCCTCGCCTGCGGCTACCGGCCCCGAGGGGGCTACCCGCCGGCTCTTCCCAAGACTGAGGCAGGTTGTTACGCGAGCACCGTAGACGTGCAGGGTACGGCGTCGCCGCTTTGTTGGCTTTTCGCCCACATCGTGGGCTCCTACCCTAGGGGTAGGGCAGCCCGTGAAATATCCAACGCGTGATCCGCCATCTGGGTAGGAGCCGACGATGTCGGCGAACCCTCAACCCATCCAACGCGAACGACGCCATGCGCAACATGAAGCGAGCGTTCCCAGCAACGAAGCGAAACCTGGCTCTTCGCTCTCCCCACACGCAACCTCAGTGTCAGGAAGAGCCGGCGGGTGCCACCCTCGGGGCCGGTAGCCGCAGGCGAGGGATTCGCACAGATCAGGCCCGAAGGGGGCCGGCCAGGACGGCCGGCCGTTTTCGCGAGACAGGGATGTCGAGTCGAAAACCCCTGTGCGAAGCCCGACCCGGCCCGAAGGGCAATCAATAAACGGCCGCGGACGCGGCCTTTCCTTGACGGGTCGCCGTAGGCGTGGCCCCGAGGGTGACACCCGCCGGCTCTTGCTCCAACAGCCCCCCAGCAGATTGCGTTTTTTCCGTTGCAGCGCAACACTTCGAAGGATATGCCGCCGCATCGGCAACCCGCTTTTCCCACCAGCCCAAAGAGTCCCGTGAGCGAAAACGCAAACGCGCCGTTGCCTGTCAACGCGCCCTGGATCGTCATGAAGTTCGGCGGCACGTCGGTTGCCACGGCCGCACGCTGGCGCAATATCCTCGAGCTGGCCGCCAGCCGTCGCGCCGAGGGCGCGCGCGTGCTGATCGTGGTGTCGGCCCTGTCCGGTATCACCGACGGCCTGAAACAGCTTTGCACGCATCCGGACCCGAAACGCCGCTCGGACGCGGCCTCCGCACTGGCCGATCGCCACCACGCCCTGCTCGCCGAGATGTCGCTGGCGATGCCGGAAACGCTGGGCGCGCGCCTGGCCGACCTGGCCGCGCTGGCCGACGGCGGTGCTGGCGAACTGGGCGAACTGGCCTGGCAGGCGCGCGTGCAGGCGCATGGCGAACTGATGTCCAGCGCGCTGGGGGCGGCTTTCCTCAGCGCCAACGGCCTGCCGACCACCTGGGTGGATGCGCGCGAGTGCCTGCATGCGGTGGCCCTGCCCAACCAGAACGAGCGTACCCGCGTGCTCTCGGCCATGATCGAGCCGCACCACGACGCGGCGTTGTCCGCGCGGCTGGCGGCGCGTGGCGAGGTGTTCATTACCCAGGGCTTCATCGCCTGCGATGAGCATGACCGGACCGTGCTGCTCGGCCGCGGTGGCTCGGACACCTCGGCGGCGTATTTCGGCGCGCTGCTGGCGGCGGCCCGCGTGGAAATCTGGACGGACGTGGCCGGCATGTTCACGGCCAATCCCCGGCAGGTGGCCGGCGCGCGCCTGTTGCAGCGCCTGGACTACGAAGAGGCCCAGGAAATCGCTTCCACCGGGGCCAAGGTGCTTCATCCGCGTTGCCTCTCGCCGCTGCGCGAGCCGCGCGTGCCGTTGCTGATCAAGGACACCAACCGGCCGGAGCTGGAAGGCACCTTCATCGGTCCCGAGATCCGCGAGCACGCGCCCAGTATCAAGGCGATCAGTGCCCGCAAGGGCATCACGCTGGTGTCGATGGAATCGGTGGGCATGTGGCAGCAGGTCGGCTTCCTGGCCGATGTGTTCGACGCGTTCCGCCGGCATGGCCTGTCGGTGGACCTGATCGGCTCGGCGGAAACCAACGTCACGGTGTCGCTGGACCCGACCGAGAACCTGCTCGATTCCGACGCCATCGCCGCCCTGGCCGCGGACCTGGCGCGCGTGTGCCGGGTCAAGGTGATCGCGCCCTGCGCGGCGATCACCCTGGTCGGCCGCGGCATGCGTTCCATGCTGCACAAGCTGTCCGGCGTGCTGGCGGAATTCGGCCAGCTGCGCGTGCACCTCATCTCGCAGTCGTCGAACAACCTCAACCTGACCTTCGTGGTCGACGAAGACGTGGTCGACGCCATGCTGCCGCGGCTGCACGAACTGCTGATCGGTGCCGGTGCCCTGCGCACGGACGACAGCATGGTGTTCGGTCCGTCGTGGCAGGCCCTCTACGGTGCCGGCGACCAGGCCCTGCCGGCCGCCGCATGGTGGCAGGCCGAGCGCCTGCGACTGGTGGAACTGGCCACGCAGCGCACGCCGCGTTACGTCTACCACCTGCCCACGGTGCGCGCCCAGGCGCGTCGGGTGAAGTCGCTGCAGGCCGTGGATCGCGTGCATTACGCGGTCAAGGCCAACACCCATCCCGGCATCCTCAAGGTACTGGCCGAGGAAGGCTTCGCCTTCGAATGCGTATCGCCGGGGGAACTGGCGGCGGTGTCGGCGGCGGTGCCGGAAAGTACGCCACTGTTGTTCACCCCCAACTTCGCTTCACGCCGCGATTTTGAAAGTGCCGTGCGCACGCGCGCCACTGTCACGATCGACGCGCTGTATCCGATCGAGCACTGGAGCGACCTGTTCGCCGGGCGCGAGATCATGCTGCGCGTGGACCTGGGTCGCGGCCTGGGCCACCACGACAAGGTGAAGACGGGCGGCACCGGCAGCAAGTTCGGCGTGCCTATCGAGCAGGTGGACCGTTTTCTGCGCCTGGCCGACGCGGCCGGCGCGCGCGTGATCGGCCTGCATGCGCACCTGGGCTCGGGCATTCTCGATGCCGCGCACTGGGGCGAGGTGTACTCGCAACTGGCGGCCTTGGCGGAACGTATAGGCACCATCACCGTGCTGAACATCGGCGGCGGCCTGGGCGTGCCTTCGCACCCCGGCGAAACGGCGCTGGACATGGCCGCACTGGATCGCGTGCTGACGTCCGTGCACCAGGCCTATCCGCAGTTCCAGTTGTGGATGGAGCCCGGTCGCTACCTCGTCGCCGACGCCGGCGTGCTGCTGGCGCGGGTGACGCAGGAGAAGGAGAAGGGCGCGAACGTGCGCTACCTGGGCCTGGATACCGGCATGAACAGCCTGATCCGCCCCGCGCTGTACGACGCCTGGCACGAGATAGTCAACCTTACGCGCCATGGTGAGCCGGCTACGACGATGTACCAGGTGGTCGGCCCCATCTGCGAGTCTGGCGACATCCTCGGTTCGGACCGGCGGCTGCCGGAGTCTAGGGAAGACGATGTGATCCTGGTGGCGCAGGGCGGTGCCTACGGGGCCGTCATGTCGTCGCGTTACAACCTGCGCGACGAAGCCGACGAGGTACTGCTGCCGTGACCGCCACGCCCAACGATCCCCGCGGCAGCGCCAGCTTCCGATTTGTCCGCCACACCTTCGCCGATGGGGTGGCGGAGCTGGTCTATGCCTTCGATGATGGCGTGGAGCTCATCGAGCGGGTGACCTTCCCCGGCGCGCCCACCGTGCCGGCGGAACGCGAGGCCGCCTTCGCCGCGGCCCTGCGCCTGCTGCACATCGTGGCCGGGGTCAGCTATTACAAAGCGGGCATTCCGCCGTCCATCGTCGTCGAGGGCCAGCCCCTCGACGAAGCCACGGCCAGCCTGGCCGATGCGCTGTACCTGCACGGCCTGGCCGAGTTCGCGTACCGCAACCGGCTCGACCTGCGCGGCCGCATCGCCTTTCCGTTCGAGCGTTCGGTGCACCGTGCAGCGCCAGCGGTCGGCTTGCCGGCGCGATCGCTGCTGCCCATCGGCGGCGGCAAGGATTCGGTGGTGGCCGTCGAGGCGGTGAAGTCGATCGGCGGCGACGCCACGGCGGCATGGGTGGGCAATTCCCCGCTCATCGCCGAATGCGCGGCACGCACGGGTCTGTCCACCCTCAACGTCTCACGCGAACTGGCGCACGGCTTGTTTGAACTCAATCGCCTGGGTGCCTGGAACGGGCACATCCCGGTCACCGCGATCAATTCGGCCATCCTCACGCTGGCCGCGCTGCTGTACGGCTACGACTCCATCGTGTTCGCCAACGAGCGGTCCGCCTCGGTGGCCACGCTGGAATACGACGGGCAGGAAGTGAACCACCAGTGGAGCAAGGGCTACGGCTTCGAGAAGACCTTCCACGATTACCTGCATTCGCACGTGGCCGCGGATCTGGACTACTGCTCGCTCCTGCGGCCGTGGTCGGAACTGGCCGTGACCAGCGCGTTCGCGCGACTGGGTACGGGTTACTTCGACGTGTTCTCCAGCTGCAATCGCAACTTCCGCATCCTCGGCCCGAAACCGGCGGATCGCTGGTGCGGGCAATGCCCCAAATGCCATTTCGTGTTCCTGGCGCTGGCGCCGTTCCTGGCCAAGCCGAGGCTGGTGTCGATCTTCGGCCGCAACCTGCTCGACGACGACGCGCTGGCCGGGGCCTTCGATGCCCTGCTCGAATACAAGGACCACAAGCCGTTCGAGTGCGTCGGCGAGGGCGCCGAGGCGCGTGCCGCGCTGGCCTCGCTGGCCGAGCGTCCCGAGTGGCGAGAGGACGCACTGGTCTCGCGTTTCCGCCGCGAGATCCTGCCGCAGCTGGATCCGGGCGAACTGGCCTTGGAACCTTGGCTGCAACCCGGCGCCTCGCATCTGGTGCCGGAGCGCCTGTTGGGAGCGCTGGATGCGTTGGGCTGAGCTGGCGGGGCAACGGGTCGCTGTCTGGGGCTTCGGGCGCGAGGGTCGCGCGGCGCTGAACGCGCTGGCGCGGCACCTGCCCGGCCAGGCCATCGACTTGCACTGCATGGTCGACGAAGCCGATGCGGCGCGCGCGGCGTTCCCGTCCGTGGTTGTGTACACCGGTGCCCCTGACGCCGACACGCTTGCCGGCTATGACGTCGTGATCAAGTCGCCGGGCATCTCGGCCTATCTGCCCGAGTTGATTGCCGCGCGTGAACGCGGCACGCGCTTCACCTCCGGTACGGCGCTCTGGTTTGGCGCTCATGCCGATGCGCGCACGATCGCAGTGACCGGCACCAAGGGCAAGAGCACCACCAGCGCGCTGCTGGCCCACCTGGCCCGGTCTCTCGGTGTGCGTACGGCGCTGGCGGGGAACATCGGCCTGCCGTTGCTCGAACTCGACGAGGTTAGCGCCGACCTGTGGGTGATCGAACTGTCCAGTTTCCAGACGGCCGAAGCGAGCGGTGTCGACCTCGGCGTCGTAACCAGCCTGTACGAGGAACACCTCGACTGGCATGGTTCGCGCGAGCGCTATGTCGACGACAAGCTTCGCTTGCTCGCCGCGTCCAAGGCGGTGCTGGTCAACGCCGCGCAACCATCGCTGCTCGCCCGTGCCGCGGATCACGCCCATCCGCACACCTTCGGCGATGTCGACGGCTGGCACGTCGCCGACGGAATGATCCGTCGGGGCGCCGAGGATATCGTGCCCGCTTCGACGGTCACGGCGCCGGGCCTGCACAACGCCATGAACGCGTGTGCCGCGCTGGCTGCGCTTGAACTGATGGGCCACGATGCCCGCGCGGCGGCGCCCGCGCTCGCCCGTTTCGTGCCGCTGCCTCATCGCCTGCAACCGCTCGGTGAGCGCGATGGCCTTCGCTGGATCAACGACTCGATCAGTACGACGCCGCTGGCCAGCCTGGCCGCGCTGGACAGCATCGGGGCGCAACGTGTCGCCTTGATCGTCGGCGGTCATGACCGCGGTCTGGACTGGACGCCGTTTATCGAGGCGCTCCGGCGGCATGCCGAGGCGCCGACGGCGATCGTCTGTCAGGGGGCGAACGGTCCGCGCATCGCGGATGCGCTGGACGCGGCGGGTATCGCGCACGTCCATCGCGCCACCGACCTCGCGGCAGCCGTGGGCGCGGCACGTAGCGCCCTCGACGGTGAGGGTTGCGTGCTGCTTTCGCCCGGTGCACCCAGCTTCGATCAGTTTCGGGATTACGTGGAGCGGGGTAGGCGATTTGCGGCGCTGGGCGGGTTTGAGCCTGACACGACATCCATCCAGGGACTGGGCGTCATATGACGCGCGTACGCCGGCAGCCGCGCCTGATGGGAGGCGCGGCTGCCGGCGGCCCCGGGTTTAGCGGAAACCGTAGCGCCCGAGATTGAAGCTGCCCCATGGCAGCCATGTCGAGTTGTTGATGTTGCCGTTGATGAAAGCGTCCTGCTCCGACTCGAAATAGCCGGCATTGCCCAGTACACCGGTGACGGTGCACACCACCGTGTTGATATCGCCGATATTCAACGTGTCATGGACCTTGTCCATAAGACCCAGGAAGGCGCTGCGTTGCTCCGGGGGCGGCAATTCGAAGTCGAATGGGGCGGGGTAGCCCTCTTCGATGCTGGAAAATACGCGTGCCCCGGCCGGGCGTGCCGGCGGCCGCACCTCTTCAATCTGCTCGAGAGAACCGAACCCTTCGGCGGAACTCGGCCGATAGGCGCTCGCGCGTGAACGAAACACCGAGCGGGCGCCGCTTGCCCTGAAACGCGACGCCGCCACGGCGACACGGTGATAGGCATTCCTGGCCACCGCCATGCCGGACCGCCCGATTTTCATCGCGAACTCGCCTACCTTCTTCGCGAGCGAAGCCACGCCGCCGGCGATGGTGAATCCCAGCGACACCCAGCCAAGAATCGCGGCCAGTTCCGGGTTGGTGTCGGAGACGAGGACTGCAGCTATGGCCGTGGCTGACGCGACGATCGCCATGCCGACGAGGGCGGCCGTGAGCAGAAGGGAAGCACCTCCGGTGGCAATGGCGGTCAGTACGCCCAGCGCGCTCCAGATGATTGTGCCAATGAGCGCTCCTTCGCTGCCCAGGCCTAGAGGACCAGGCAGGGAGCTACCCCATTGGGCGCGCAATCCACGGTTCACGGAACCAGAACCTACCGCCATATGCCCGCTGGGGTCTTGCCAGTTCACGGGATCGCCTTTGCCATAGCCGTATGCATTGGGACCGCCCCGGCCAAACGGACTCCAGTCGTCCGGCGCGTGAAAACGCATGCTCGTCGGGTCGTACGATCGATAGCCCTGTCCGAGCGGGTACTGATCGTTCTCGACGTCCCGGTATTCGCCATTGAAGCCCAATAATGAATCCGGCTCGTCCGATGTGTGCGCACCATACGCGGAGTAGGCATGATGCTTCATGGCTTTCGCTGTTGCGTCGTAAGTAACCAGGACCGTGCCATCCACGTCCCGCAGTTCGAAAAGCGTTCGCTCTACGCCAGAGCGCTTCACTCGCTGCACGGTGCAGGCGGCACTACCGGGCTCCAGCTGGCGCCCGCTTCCATCAGCGCCGTATTCCCCGCGCACCTGCATGCCGTCGTAGACAATTTGCCGAGTCTCATTGCCTGTCCCGGTGGTCGCGATACGGTCCATTGCGTCGTAGCCGTAATAACGCGAACCAGCCTGCGTCAGACGGCCCAGCCAGTCGTAGCTGTACGTCTTCCCCAATGCATCTCGGGTCACTCGCCCATTCGCGTCGTATTCCAGCGTGGCCGACGGTTTGTAATCTGCATGATCGTGCTCAACCCTATCAAGGCGGCTCGCGGTTGCTTCGTCATAACTGTATATGCTGCGGCAGATTGCGCCCTCGAACCTGCTTTCGCACCGAATTATGTTGCCCAGGCCGTCGTAGGAAAAGATCTGCTTGTCGATCAACTTGCCTTTGGGGTTGTGGGGTCTCCAGGCGCCTATCGTCTCGCAAGTCTCGAGTCGGCCGTGCGGCGTATAGCCGTAGCTGCGTTTGCCTTTGCTGACGTTGCCATCACTCAGCTCGGTGAATTTCACGCGGCCATCGGGGTAGTAACGACGATCAAGCGTGAGATCGAATCCGTTGGCGAGTTGAAATCGACGCTGAGCTTCGCGACCAGATGCATCGTAGGTGAAGCTTACAGCTATCTCGTTTGCCTCAACCTTTATGGTTTCTTTTAGGGGTCTGCCCTGGTTGTCGTAATCGTGGGTAGTTACCAGATCGCCGGCGACGGTGCGCGTCCGTCGACCCATGGCATCGTACTCGTATGTAACCACCTTGCCCCTCGCATCGGTCTCGTTAAGCAGGCGGCCAGCGGGCGTCCAGATACGTTTTAAGGTTGTCTCTGAACCTTTTTGCACTTGAGACCGGGCTGCGATCACCCTCTTGTGCAGGTCATGGTCGCAGACAAGCAATGCCTCACCCTCGCTGGCTTTCGACATGCGATCAGCTCCATGCATGTAAATGAACGACTTTACTTGGCTTTGATCCGCGCCGCAGATCTTGGTCACGCGGTTTCCAAGCTCCTTGCTGTACCGATAGGTGAGGACCTTTCCGTCGGCGGTCGATTTCGAATCCGGCACGGTATTGGCGCCGGTGTAGCTGTATGCCTCCGTGATTCCCGCGCGGGTCGTTGAGGTGATCCGGCCCCACGCGTCGAATGTCCGCGCTCCAAGTGTCCTTGTCTTGCCGTCGAATTCAACTTCGATTTTTCTAGGCTGATCGCTTAGCCAGTTTTCGGGGTATTCGTAGGAAAACGTGTGCGACTTGCCGCTGCTGAAGTGCTCTTCGGTGATGGTTCTTCCAGCCGGATCGTAAGCGTAGAACACGCTAGCCGCACCGTTGGATATGTGATGGATCTTGCCGGCACTATCGAAATCGTAGCTTTCTTCCCGATGGGTGTTGCCATCGGTATCCAGCCATTCGATTTTTTTAACCGTATCGTCGTAAAGGTACGTCGTGCGCTTGCGTTCGTTCTCTGTCGCACTATCTTTCCATTCCTCTCGTACACGTCGGACTGGATCGTACTGATTGAATGTCGTACGTCCATCGTTGAATGACTGACTGCATTCATTGCCCCAATCGTCGTAGCCGAAATCGCAGCTCACAACGAGCTGTGTACCGTCAGCCAGGTAATCGTATTGACTCGACGATTTCTTGCGGCCGAGCGCATCGTAGGTGACCGACCTCATGTCGCGCCATGCTGCCGCGGTCGGGCACCAGATTTGTTCGCTTACCGTGTTGTCCCGGCCGTCCGATTCGATGGCTCGCTTCTGCCCATCCGGCTCGGTTATCTCAACACGGCCGGCTCCGGGGTAGGCATATGCCGTCGTCTGCCTGTAGATGTCGCTTTGCGCGCATTCAGTTTGCGATGATAGCCGGCCGTACGTGTCATAGGTGTAGATCGTCTCGTTGCCATCCGTGTCGACCTGACGTATCAGTCGACCGCTGAGGATGCTGCGGGCTTCCAAAGACGTTCGCGATACATCCTCTACGGCTTCTGTCGTGGTCGTCGTCAAGACCACTCCGTTTTTATCGATGGTGTAGTCGAATATCACCTGCTGGACGGTCGACTCGATGAATGCCCCTTCGTCGCTGGCGTTTCCATGCCGCACGCCGCGTTGTCGACCTTTCCGAAAGTCATCGCCGCTGAAGTAGTCGATTTCCTGGCGGAGCAATGCCGGCGTAGAGTATTCGACTTCTTTGGTAATGGAGAAGGAGTGGAGTTTTCTACGATTGAGACCAGTTATCGTCTCATAGGTATACGATTTTTTCAGGAGAGGAAACATTCTTGCCGCAAGTTGTTTTGCTTGGCCTACGCGAGATCGCGTGCGGAGCAAACTGATAGCACCACCGTCGGCAAGGGATTCAGCAATGTCTCCGGGCTCTCGGGCGCGCATTGCGCCGGACTGTTCAGAGGCCAGATAGATGTGCCGGAAGCGTTCTTCGCGTGACGCACTGTTGGCTGCCGACTGGTACGTGAAACAGGAGATGGCACCTCCATCCATTTTTATTACAAGCCCGTTTTTCGTGATGGAATCGATACTGAACTCGCGAGCCTTTCCGTCGTACAGGGTTTGGATGAGCCTACTGGTGTCGGCGCTATGCGAATTGTAATACGAGCCAAAAAACTTGACCCGTTTATGTATTCCCTGAATCATTGCATCTACAATCATTTGGTGCTCGCTAGTGTAGATGTGGGCGATGAGTCGCCCGGTGTTGCGTATCTCGGTCTGGTATCCACGGGAGGCAGTGAATCCGACATTTTCTCGCGAGGCATTTTCACTCCGGAAGTACTTGTAGCTGTCGACCACCTTCTCGCCCCCCGCCCGCGGCGTCACCGTATGCGTATTCACCGCCGGCAAGGCCGACAGCTTCGGGTTGTCCTTGAATGTCAGCCCGTTGTCCGCGTATTCCACGTCTTCCTTCAAGCCTTCGAACGTCTCCACCGCAGTGAGCAGCCAGCCGCAGGTTGGGTGCTCGAGATAGCCGAATGTCGTCTTTGTCCCTTCCGGCGCGGTCACCGATTGCAGCGCGACATCCTTGATGTCCAGCACGAACTGCAGCGTTTCATTCGTTCCCGGCCAGAAGGTCAGCGTGACCTTGGCGGGTGACGTCTCGTCAGGACCATAGCCGACCTCGAGCAGCGTGCGATCGGGATCGCGGATGCCGGTCAGGCGGACCTGGTGATGGGTGTCCTTGCCGACGGTCTGCGCCACCGTCGCCCAGGTGAAGTCGAGATAGCGATAGCCGTCGGTGGTCAGCCGCGCGGGCACCCAGACCCGGCCGGCTTCGGGCTTCCTCAGCGTTTCCACACGGCCGTCCTTGCGCTCGACCGTGAGCGTGTTGCCGCCGTCGGACCAGGTGATCATCACCGCGGGGGTGATGAGGTCCTTGCCTTTCTCCACCCGCATCGCCTCACCGGTGTGCAGGGTGAGGTCGCTGTTCTTTTCGTACCAGGTGGTGAAGGCGAACGACCAGCCGTCACCCAGCGCGGCGTGGTTGTTGACCACCGGTGAGTAGTAAAGGCTCAGGTCCACCACCGGGCCGTAGCCCACATTGCCGGTCACCGAGGGCAAGGGTACGTGCGCCTCGAACAGGCCCGTGCGCGCATCCACGTGCGTGCGCTTGTCCGTGGTGATGTTGAAGATCGCGTCGTTCTGATTGTCGCAGGGGTCCATCCCCATGGCGTTGTGGTCCATGCCGTTCTCCCGGTTCGTCCTGAGTGGGTAAATCCATGGCGCATGGCCGTAACGAGCATCCTTGCGCGTCTTTGCAGTCTGCTCTCGACGGTTGCCGTGCAGTAATAGAACTTAGGTTGTAGGGGAGGTTGTCCGTGAACGCGTGCGCCGGAAGCGCCGATGCTTGCCGATCAGTCGGTCGACGCGGCCAGCAGCGTGCCGACCACGGCCGAAAGTGCCGCGTAAAGTTCCGGTGGCACGTCGTCGCGTAGGCGTACGGCGGCCAGCAACGTGGCGACCTGCGGGTCCAGGTGCGGGGCGAGGCCCATGGCCTGCGCACGCTCAAGCATCGCCTTCACGCCGTCGGCGTCCACGCGTTCGTTCTTGCCGCTGCTGGTGGGCGTGGCGAGCCGCAGCGTGACGCTGCGTCGCGGTGAAGGCAGGGCTTGGTTCATGCGCGCGCTTCGAGAAGGACAGCGCTATAGGCGCTGGTGGGCACGGGCAGGCCATGCATGCAGGAGAAATGATCGAGTTGGAGGCCGCTCTTCTCCATCACGCGGCGTAGCGAAACAAATTCGTTTTCCAGGCGTGCCGCCGTCGGTCCGTGGTCGGCCCACAGGCGTACGGACACCCGTGGCGCGCGCAACTGGATTTCGCCCTGCACCGCGCCGAGGGTCGGCGGGTCGATGGCGAAGCCGATGGTCCACAGACCTTCCGGCTCGCCCGGGCCGGCCTTGCCTTCCTCGATGCGCAACTGGAGCACGTCATAGCCGCGCACGCCGGCCAGGGGTACTTCGACCATCCACACCCCGGCCTGGGGGTGCGACTCCAACTGGGCGATTTCCACTCGCGACAGTGCGGCGCGGGTATCCGTGCGCAGCTGGCTGACCAGGGTATCGACGTCGTCTTCGGTAATGGCCAGGTCGTCGGCACGCGCCTGTGCCACCAGCGCGCGCTGTGCGAGCGGCGGAGGCGTGTCGCTGAGCGGACGGGGCAGGGCACCGAGAGGGCCTTTACCGGTACCCATGGCCAGCGTCCCGCCCATGCCGGCGGCAAGGCCGGGCGCACGGGTGGGGGGCAGGTCGGCCAGCACCCGGCGCAGCACCATCAGCGCGGCCTTGAAGTCGTCGGAGGCCGGCAGTTCGGCATGCGGCTCGGCCAGCTGGGATTCCAGGAAGACACCGCTACGGGCGATGGCTTCCTTCATGCCCGTCGGCGTGCCGACATCGTCGGGGCGGCTGATCGAGGCTTCCAGTGTGGCGAGGGCCGCGCGTAGCGGTGCGGGAAGCGACCGGGCAACCGGGCTGCGGGCCAGCGCGGCCAGCGCGCCGAGCAGCGGGGCATAGCCGTTCTGTTGCGGAAGGCGCTCGCGCAGGCCCTGCAAGGCCACGCGTTCGTCGGTCGGCGCGAGCAGCACTTCCAGTTGCGGCTGCGTGCCCTGGGTGAGTACCCGCACCTGGAACTGCGAGGGCAGTTGCGTACCCGTCGTGTCGGCCTCGACCGTCATGCCGCCGATATCCAGCAGCAGCTTGCCGACGTCGTTCTGCCCGACCACGCGCGCCGTGAGTAACGTGCCCACCCGCCATGCGTCGACGGCGGCGGTGGTGCCCGCGGCCGCACCGGCCCAGAGCTGGGCGGCGACGCTGGTTGGCTGGATGATCAAGGCAGGTACTCCCGCGGGCCTGGACGAACCCCGGTCGGGGCTCGCTCCTGTAGTGAGGGGATCGGCGGAAACCCGCGGAACTTTAGGAACATGCCGCCGCGCCCATGGCGCTTAAACGGCAGTCGGTACTCCCGTTACACTAGGCGGATGACCCAGCTCCCCTTCGACCTTCTCGCCACCGACGGCGCGGCGCGGCGCGGCCGTCTCCGCTTCGGCCGCGGCACCGTGGAAACCCCGGCCTTCATGCCGGTGGGCACCTACGGTTCCGTCAAGGCCATGACCCCGCGCGATGTCCTGGACACCGGCGCGGAAATCATCCTCGGCAACACCTTCCACCTGTTCCTGCGCCCCGGTCTGGAGATCGTCGAGGAGTTCGGCGGGCTGCACCGGTTCATCGGCTGGGACAAGCCGATCCTGACCGATTCCGGCGGTTTCCAGGTGTTCTCCCTGGCGCACAAGCGGAAGATCACGGAGGAAGGGGTGACCTTCGCGTCGCCCGTGGACGGCTCCAAGGTGTTTCTCTCACCCGAGGAATCGATGCGCATCCAGAAGGTGCTGGATTCCGACGTCGCGATGATCTTCGACGAGTGCACGCCGTACCCGGCCACGGAAAAGGTCGCGTCGGACTCCATGGAACTCAGCCTGCGCTGGGCGGAGCGCTCGCGGCAGGCCTTCGACGACCTGCGCAACCCCAACGCGCTGTTCGGCATCGTCCAGGGCAGCACCTACGAAAACCTGCGGCAGCGCTCGGCGTCCCGCCTGATCGAGATCGGCTTCGACGGCTACGCCATCGGTGGCCTGGCCGTCGGCGAGCCCGAGGCGGAGCGCAACCATACCCTCGACCTGACCCTGCCGATGCTGCCCAGGGATCGCCCCCGCTACCTGATGGGCGTCGGCCGGCCGGAGGACATCGTCGAGGCCGTCCGCCGGGGCATCGACATGTTCGATTGCGTCATGCCCACCCGCAATGCCCGCAATGGGTTCCTGTTCACCCATGAAGGCACCCTGCGCATCCGCAACGCGAAGTTCGCCGCCGACACGCGCGTGATCGAGGAAGGCTGCGACTGCTACGCCTGCGCCAACGGCTTCTCCCGCGCCTACCTGCGCCACCTGGACCGCTGCAACGAGATCCTGGGCAGCCAGCTGGCCACGATGCACAACCTGCGCCACTACCAGCGACTGATGGCCGGACTGCGCGGCGCGATCGAGGCGGGCACGCTGGACGACTTCGTGGCGGCGTTCTACGCGGCCCGGCAGAAGGCGGCTGTCGACGGTTGACCCGGCCTGGGCCGCGGCTGCAGGCCGCCCGGCGACCCCACGGCCGACGCGGTACATAAGCGCCGGGGGCGTGGCATAATCCACGATCTTTTTACGTGAGCAGCCGCTTTTCCTTGGCTGTTCCATGACTTGCGAGAATCTGCATGAGCCTTCCGATGTTCGCCGCCGTTGCCCAGGCCACCGCTCCCGCCGCCGGCGCCTCCCAGGGCGCGCTGGGCTTTTCGCCGCTGATCATGATGGCGGTGCTGTTCGGCATCTTCTATTTCATGATGATCCGCCCGCAGATGAAGCGGCAGAAAGAGCACCGCGCGCTGCTCGAGGCCCTGTCCAAGGGCGACGAAGTGGTGATGAGCGGTGGCATGGCCGGCCGCATCGAGGACGTGGGCGAGGCGTTCGTGCGGGTGGAAATCGCCCCGGGCACGGTCGTGCAGGTTCAGAAGAGCTCGATCACCCAGGTACTGCCCAAGGGCAGCCTCAAGAAGTCCTGAGCTTTATCGCATCGCGTCAGCTGCGGCCGGCACCCGGTCGCCTCCATGGAATGTAAGGCATGAGTGATTTTCCACGCTGGAAGTACGCACTGGTCGTGATCGTGTTGCTGTTCGGCATCGTCTATGCGCTGCCCAACGTCTTCCCGCCACAGCCGGCCGTGCAGATCTCGGGCAACCGCGGCAATGCGGTCGATGCTGGGCTGAAGACCCGGGTCGAGGGTATCCTGGCCAACGCCAAGGCGCCTGCCGCAAGCGTCGACGTGGCCGGCTCCGACAAGGGCGAGCGCCTGCTGGCGCGCTTCAACGATGCCGATTCGCAGGCGCGGGCTTCCGATGCGTTGCGCGGCGCGCTGGGTGACGACTACACGGTGGCGCTGAACCTGGCCTCCACCGTGCCCGCCTGGCTGCGCTCGATCAACGCGTTCTCGATGCCGCTGGGCCTCGATCTGCAGGGCGGCGTTCACTTCCTCATGGAAGTCGACGAAAACGCCGTGATCGACAACCAGGAAACCCGCTACGCGGACGATATCCGCTCGATGCTGCGCGACAAGAAGATCTCCTACGACGCGGTGTCACGTAATCCGCGCGGCCAGGGTGTCGGCGTGGTACTGCGTAGCGACGCCGACCGCCAGGCAGCCGCCAGTGCCATCAGTGCGGAGTTCACCGACCTGACGGTCACCGACGGCCCCTCGACGGGCAATCGCTTCACGCTCAATGCGGTGGTCAAACCCACCCGCCTGCGCGAACTGGCGCAGAGCGCCATCACCCAGAACGTGACGACGCTGCGCCAGCGTGTGAACGAGCTGGGCGTGTCCGAGCCGCTGATCCAGCAGCAGGGCCAGAACAAGATCATCGTGGAACTGGCCGGCGTGCAGGACACCGCGGAAGCCAAGCGCCTGATCGGTGCCACGGCTACCCTGGAATACCGTGCCGGCCTGTATACGCCGCAGCAGGCCATGGATGCCGCGCGCAGCGGCAGCGTGCCGCCGGATGCGAAGCTGTATTACGGTCGCGACCGCCGCCCCTACCTGCTCAGCAAGACGGTGATCGCCACGGGCGACCAGCTGACCTCGGCCGTGTCCGGCCGCGACCAGCAGAACGGCACGCCCAATGTCAGCGTCACGCTGAACAGCGCGGCCGCCCGCAAGATGCAGGACTTCACCAACGGTAATGTGGGCAAGCCGATGGCGGTGCTCTACATCACGCGCACCAACGACATCAAGACGGTCGACGGCAAGGAGATCAAGACGCCCAAGACCACCGAGGAAGTCATCAACTACGCCAACATCAGCTCGCCGTTCGGCAAGCAGTTTTCGACCAACGGCCTGCCCAGCGACGCCGAGGCCTCCGACCTCGCGCTGCTGCTACGCGGCGGCTCGCTGGCGGCACCGGTGGATATCGTCGGCGAAAGCGTGATCGGCCCCAGCCTGGGCAAGGACAACATCGACAAGGGCTTCAAGGCGGTGATGCTCGGCCTCGGCCTGGTGCTGATCGCCGCGGCCATCTATTACAAGCTGTTCGGCCTGGTCGCCGACGTGGCGCTGTTCTTCAACCTCGTGCTGCTCATCGCCGTCATGTCGCTGATCCACGTGACGCTGACCATGCCCGGCATCGCCGGTATCGTGCTTACCCTGGGCATGGCGATCGACGCCAACGTGCTGATCTGCGAACGCATCCGTGAGGAACTGCGCAACGGCTCGTCGCCGCTGGCGGCCATCCGCACCGGCTACGACAAGGCCTGGGCGACCATCCTGGACGCCAACGTGACCCACCTGCTCGCCGCGCTCGGTCTGATGACCATGGGCTCGGGTCCGATCAAGGGCTTCGGTGTCACTCTCTTCATCGGTATCCTGACCTCGATGTTCACGTCGGTAACGGTAACCCATGCCATCACGGCGCTGATCCACGGCGGCCGCAAGCTCAAGACCCTGTCGGTCTGACGGGAGGACGCCATGGAAATCTTCAACCACAACTCGAACTTCAACTTCCTCGGCCTGCGCAAGTACAGCATCGGCCTGGCCATCCTGCTGATGCTGGGCTCGATCGGCCTGATCCTGACCAAGGGCTTCAACTACGGCCAGGACTTCCTGGGCGGCGTCTCCGTCGTGGTCGACTATGCGCAGCCGATCGAAGTCAACGAGGTGCGCAACACCCTTGAAAAGGCGGGCATCGAGAACCCGTTGGTGCAATCGGTCGGCGGCACACGTGAGTTCAACGTGCGTCTGCTGCCCAAGGACGACAAGGGATCGGCCACGCTCGCGGGCGAAGAGGCCGCGACGAGGGTGTCCAGCGATATCATCGCGGTGCTGAAAACCACCCGTCCCGACGTCACGATGAAGAGCAAGTCCTTCGTCGGCCCGCAGGTCGGTGAGGAGTTGCGCAGCGACGGCATCGTCGCCGTGGCCTTCGTCATCATAGGCATCATGGGTTACTTGTGGATCCGCTTCGAGAAGCGTTTCGCCATTGCGGCGCTGGCTACGGAAGTGCACGACGTGCTGGTCACCCTTGGCATCTTCGCGCTCACCCAGCGTGAGTTCGACCTGACGGTGCTGGCCTCCGTCCTGGCCGTGGTCGGCTACTCGATCAACGACAAGGTGGTGGTGTTCGATCGTGTCCGCGAGTTGTTCCGTTCCAGCCGCAATGCCACGCCGGAAGAAGTACTCAACCGGTCGATCAACAGCACGCTGTCGCGAACGATCATCACCTCGCTGTTCACCGGCATCACCATGGCCGCCCTGTTCTTCATCGGTGGTCCGGTGGTGCACGGGTTCGCGATCACCATGCTGATCGGTATCGTGGTGGGTACGCTGTCGTCCATCTTCGTCGCCAGCCCGATCCTCCTGTGGCTGGGCGTGTCCAAGCAGGACCTGATGCCGGTGACCAAGGAAGACCCGGAGCTGGCTCGCCGTCCGTAAGGCAGGCCGGTTGCGTAAAAAAATAAACCCGGCCGAGGCCGGGTTTATTTTTGACGCATCACCCCATCCCTGAGATCAGAAATCGTCCCTGTCCTCGGTGGCGCCTTCGGCATCGTTCGCGAGCGTGACGACGACATAGGCGGAGCCCACGAGCGATGCGCAGAGCCAGGCGTAGACCATCTGGATCGCCGTGCGCGGGATCGCCATGGCAACCCTGGGCGCGAGGGCCAGGCCGGCAATACCGGCCACGGCCAGTACGGCGGCAACGGCCCACGCCAGCCGCCGCGACGGCAACGTGGTGGTGATAACGTTCATAGCTGTCTTGCCCCTGTTTCGCTGAATCACGCCCGTCGTGAAGTCTTTGTGAGGGCGCTTGATGTACGAAATACTCTACAAAATCCTGCGAAGCAAGCGGCTTTTTCTGAACGGGTTCCTTGATTTCCGTCGACATATGTGAAGGATATCGGGCAACCCTTCGGCCCCGCTGGATTTTCCGCTCTTTCCCGAGGTTTTCGATCCATGGCACAACGTGAATTTCCCGGCTTCACCCTGAAGAGCAGCGCGACGCGGGAAGGCTCGCGGTATACGGCGCTCATCGCGTCCTATCCGGCCAACGGTAGCTTTCCCTCGTTCTTCGCCGTCTACGAAAATCGCAGCTTTCGCGATGAAGCGCGTGCCGCCGAGGCGGCCGACAAGGCCCTGGGCCTGGTGCTGGGAGTGGACGACGACGGTGCCCCGGCCTTTGCGGAAGGCGAGACGGGTTTCGACGACGAACCGGCAGCCGAGTCGGAAGACTGAGTTGCGCAGGCCGGGTACATCGGCGTGTCGAAAGTCGTTACGTGGCACACCGCAGGTTGGTCGAGCAGGTCATACTGGCCGCCTGGATCGCGAGGGGTTACGGACGGGTCATGACTAGCGTGGATGGGCTGTACAGGCAATTCGTCGATGCGTCCGCCGATTGCATGAAGGAGCTCGACAGCGAGGGCGTCATCCGTTTCGTCGCGGGGCAGGGCGCCCAAAGCCTCGTGGTGGATGACCCGGATCGCCTCCTGGGTACCCGCTGGGTCGATCTGTGGCCCGAGGAAGCACGCAGCATGGTGGCGAGGGTGCTCGAACGTGCCGCCAGTGGCGAGCGGGTGGACTTCGTGGCGGCGCGCCCGTCCAACGCCGGCAGCGCGCGCTGGTGGGAAGTAATGATCGCCCCCGTGATCGCCCACGACCGGCTCGACCATTTCATCGTCATCAGCCGGGATGTCACCGAGCGGGTCGAGGTGCAGGCGGCCATCGAGGCGATCAACGAGCTGTTGCAGGAGCGCCTCAACGAGACGGTGGCGCGCTCGGCCAGCGCGTCCACGCGGTACGGCACCCTGATGGAGCGTTTCGAGTCCGAGCACGGTGCGCGCCGGGACGCGGAGAACCGCCTCGCCGGGGTCAGCGAGCAGCTGGCCACGGCCCGTCACGGCCGCGACCTGGCCGAGGCCAGTGCCCTGCAGGCGCAGAAGCAGCAGGCCATCGGTCAGCTGGTCAGCGGCATTGCGCACGACTTCAACAACATGCTGCAGACGGTGATCGTCAGCCTGTCCGGGCTGGAGGAAGACGCCGCCGAGTTGAATCCCCGCCATCGCCGCATGTTGACCTACGCGGTGGAGGGTGCCCGGCATGCCACGGCCCTGACCCGGCGACTGCTGGCGTTTGCGCGGAACCAGCCCTCGCGGCCCGAACCGGTGGACGTGGGTAGCCTGGTCAAGGGTTTCGCGGATTTCGCTCGACACGGCATGGGCGGCGGCGTCGGTGTCGACGTGGTGTGCGCCTCTGGCCCGTTGCCGGTATGGCTCGATCGCCAGGGCCTCGAGCAGGCCTTGATGAATGTATGCCTGAACGCCCGCGACGCCATGAACGGCCACGGCACCATCGTGATCGAGGTGGGTGAGCGCATGGGCGATACGCGCTTCGCCGCTGCGGTCGGCGAGCACTCCACCCTGCGCCAGGTGTTCGTGAGCGTGGCCGATACCGGCGGCGGCATGTCGGAAGAGGTTCGCCAGCGCCTGTTCGAGCCTTATTTCACCACCAAGGCGGGTGGCTCGGGCCTGGGCCTGGCCCAGGTCTACGGCACCGTGGCGCAGGCGGGAGGCGGCGTGGAGATCGAAAGCGATGCCGGCATCGGTACGCGCATCCGCCTGGTCTTCCCTCATTACCCCGGTTCGTTGGAATCCGGTGACTGAACCCTGACCCGGCGCTGACGAAACGACTCAACTCACGGCCCGGTCTGCCGATACGCAAAGGGTTAGGAGGAAGCAAGTCATGCTGGTCATCATCGGGTCCATTGTCGTCCTCGTCTCCGTACTGGGCGGCTACGTTCTTTCACACGGGTCCATCGGCGCCCTCTGGCAACCTTACGAGTTGCTCATCATCTTCGGTGGCGCCATCGGGGCGTTCATCAGTGCCAATTCACTCGACATCGTCAAGGCGTCGGCGAGCGACGCCGTGGCGTTGCTCAAGGGCCCGAAGTACCGCAAGCAGGATTACGTCGACCTGCTGTCGCTGCTGTACGACATCTTCATCAAGATGCGCAAGGAAGGTCAGCTCGGCATGGAGTCGCACATCGAGGATCCGGCCAACAGTTCGCTGTTCTCGGCCTATCCGCGCCTGGTAGCCGAGCACCACCTGATCGATTTCATCACCGACTGCCTGCGCCTCATCGTGGGCGGCAGCATGGATCCGCACGAACTCGAGCAACTGCTCGACGTCGAGCTGGAAACCCATCATCACGAGGCCGCCGCGCCGGCGCACGCCGTGCAGAAGATGGCCGATGCCCTGCCGGGTTTCGGCATCGTGGCCGCCGTGCTGGGCATCGTCATCACGATGAAATCCATCGACGGCGAAGCTGCGGTCATCGGCGAGCACATCGCCGGCGCGCTGGTTGGCACGTTCCTCGGCATCCTGCTCTGCTATGGCTTCATCGGCCCGCTGGCCGCCGCGATGGAAGCGCGCGTCAACACCGACGGCAAGGCCTTCGAGTGCGTCAAGGTGGCGCTGCTGGCCAACCTGCGCGGCTACAACCCCATGGTCTCGGTGGAGTTCGCGCGCAAGTCCCTGCAGTCCGGCACGCGTCCCACCTTCCAGGATCTCGAAGCCCACCTGAAGGCCGCGCGGTAACCGTCGATGAGCGAGCTGAAGCAGGTCATCATCGTCCGCAAGAAAAAGGCGGCCGGCCATGGTCACCACGGTGGCGCGTGGAAAGTCGCCTATGCGGACTTCGTGACCGCGATGATGGCCTTCTTCCTCGTGATGTGGCTGGTCGGCGCGGGCACGAAGCAGCAGCGCGCCGCCGTTTCCGAGTACTTCAAGAACCCCAGCCTGACGCCGGGCCAGTCGACCATGGCGCCGTCGGGCAAGATGGGCCCGGGTGGCGCCAGCACCAGCATGATCAAGCTCGGCGGCGCGATGGACCTGCCCAAGGGCCCGGGCGACCAGCAGGCCTTCGCCAAGCCGTCGTCGGCGGCGGAACAGGATAAACAGGCCAAAGCGCAGGAAAAACGCCGCCTGGAGCAGCTGATGAAGGACCTGCAGGAGGCTATCGCCAAGAGCCAGGCCATGGCGCCCTACAAGGACCAGTTGCTGCTGGACATCACCTCCGAAGGCCTGCGCATCCAGATCGTCGACAAGCAGAACCGTCCGATGTTCGACACCGGCAGCGGCGCGCTCAAGCCTTACACCGTGCAGATCCTGCACGAACTAGCCGGCTTCGTGAACCAGGTGCCGAACCAGATCAGCATTTCCGGCCACACCGACAACGCACCCTATATCCGTGCCGACAGCGCGTACGGCAACTGGGAGCTCTCGGCGGATCGTGCCAACGCTGCGCGCCGCACGCTGACCGACGGTGGCATGCAGCCTGACAAGGTGGCGCGTGTGGTGGGCCTTGCGGCGTCGGTGCCGTTCGACAAGAGCGATCCGTCCGCACCGATCAACCGCCGCATCAGCATCGTGGTGATGACCCATGAAGCGGCCCAGGCCGCGCTCTCGGCGGATGTTGCCAGCACCGATCCGGCGACGCTGCCGCCGGTGCCGACGCTGCATCCAGCCGAGGTGCAGCATGCGGGGCATGCCGCAGGCGCCGTCGCACCTGCCGCGGAGGCACCCGCCGCCGTCGCCGGCAACACCCACAACGTTGCCGTGGAAGCTTCTCCGCGCAGTTGACACGGCGCCATCGTGGCGACGCCAAAGTCACTTGCAACGGTCATCTTCCCCGGTCAGTATCGGTCATGCACCAGGGGGAGGAGTGGCAATGGAAAACCAGAACAAGTTCAGAGTGGTCGCCAAGGCGGTAAAGCACAGCGGTGTCGATGGCGAGCAGGTGTATCGCGCAAGTTACCGCATACTGGATCACGTCGGCGAAGAGATCGAAGCCAATACGGGCACGCACGATTTCAACGACATCACCAGTGCGTTCAACCAGGCCTTCGCCATGGGGCACGAACGTCTGCGTGAACTGAGCACGGTGACCGTGCAGTAAAGCAGCGCCTGCGTCTATCGCGCCGCGCGAAGTTCATCCAGTTGCGCAGGCGTGCCCACGTTGCGCCAGAAGCCTTCAAACTTCTCGCCGTGCAGGCGCCCTTGTGTCATGGCCCGCCGGTACATCGGCAACAGCTTGAACGCGCCCGGCGCTTCGTCGGCCACCAGCTCGCGCCGGTACACACCCACGTTGCCGAAGGTGAGGCGTTCGGCACCCGCCGGTGCATCACCGTCGTCGTGGAGCATGCCGTCCGCCAGGGCGAAGTCGCCCGCCGGATGGAAGTCGGGGTTGGGCACCATCACCAGGTGTGCGAGTCCCTGCGGTTCGCGGGGCAGTGCGGCGTAGTCGATGTCGCTCCAGATATCCGCGCTGACCACGATAAAGGGCTCCGGCCCCAGTAGCGGCAGCGCGTTGAGCATGCCACCGCCGGTTTCGAGCGGTGTCGGCCCTTCGTAGGAATAGCGGATGCGTATGCCCCAGCGCGAGCCGTCGCCCAGCGTCTCGGGGAATCGATCGGCCAGGTGCGACGTGTTGATGACGACGTAGCGCACGTCGGCGGCAGCCAGCTTCTCCAGGTGATGCACGATCAGCGGCTTGCCGTGGACATCCAGCAGTGGCTTGGGCGTATGGTCGGTCAGCGGACGCATGCGTTCGCCGCGGCCGGCGGCGAGGATCAGCGCGTGCCTCACGGCTGGCGTGCCCGGGTCAGGTCGCGCTCGCCGATGCGTGCCTCGATCAGGTCGGCCAGGGGCGCCATGTCCGCGTGGCGCCGTGCTGTGTCGAGCACGTAGCGCCATACGCGGGGCAGGTCGTGCAGGTAGCCCGGCTTGCCGTCGCGATAGCAGAGGCGGCAGAACAGCCCCAGGATCTTGATGTGTCGCTGCAGGCCGGCCAGGTCGAACCAGCGGCGGAAGCGATCGGCATCGACAGTGTCATCGAGCAGGCGCGCATCCAGTAATCGAAGGCGGTAGGCCTCCACCCAGCCCTCCACCCGCTCGTTGTCCCAGACGATGTACGCATCGCGCAGCAACGAGGCCAGGTCGTAGGTGATCGGCCCGGACATCGCACCCTGGAAATCGATGACGCCCGGCGAGCGTTCCGCGGTGACCAGAAGGTTGCGGCTATGGTAATCGCGGTGCATGAAGGCGCGCGGCTGCTCGGCCAGCGTACGCAGGATCACTGTGAAAGCCTGCTCCACGATCTCCCAGTCGGCGCAGTCCAGGGTCACGCCCAGGTGCCGTTCCAGCAGCCAGGTCGGCATGATCTCCATTTCCATGGTCTGCCACGTGTGATCGAACGCGGGCAGGCCGGACGTATCCACGCGCGACTGCATGCGCAGCAGGGTATCCAGCGCGTCGCCATAGAGGGCATCCACCGTGGTGTCGGACAGCTCCGGCAGGTAGGTGCGTGTGCCCAGGTCCTCGATCAGCAGGAAGCCCTGGGCCAGGTCGGCCACCATCACCGTCGGCACGTGCAGGCCGGCGGCGGCGAGGCGCTGGCCGATGGCCACCCACGGCGCCGGGTCTTCCTGGGCGGGCGGGGAATCCATGACGATCACGGGTTGTCCGTCGACATGGCCGCGCCAGTAGCTGCGGAAGCTGGCATCCGCGGAGGCCGGCTCGAGGGTGAGCGAGGCTTGCCCGGTAGCGTGGCGCGCCCACGCGAGGCGGGCGACGGAACGGTCGTCGGTAGCGGTCATGGAAGATCTGTGCAGGCGGTCGTGCAATGAGCTTAAAGGCTTTGCGCAGGCGTGTCATGGCGCCACGGTTTGGTCGACAAGTGGTATTAAGCCGTCGCTGCGCCGTGTACGCTTCGTTTCTTTGGAAACCCGGGCGCACCATGGCTCTCATCCCTGATCCGCGGATCGGCATCATCGGTCTCGGCTACGTCGGACTGCCGCTGGCGGTGGAGTTCGGCCGCCACTTCGATACCCTCGGCTTCGACATCGCCCCCGCCCGCCTCGCCGAATTGCGCGCAGGCCACGACCACACGCGGGAGGTGACCGGCGATGCGCTGACCGCTGCCGCGCAGTTACGTTACACCGGCGAGGTGGCCGACCTGGCCGACCGTAACGTCTATATCGTGACCGTGCCCACGCCGATCGATGAGGCGCAGCGACCGGACCTTGCGCCGCTGGAGAAAGCGTGTCGCATGCTGGGTGGCCTGTTGTCGCAGGGCGACCTGGTGATCTTCGAGTCCACGGTGTATCCGGGCACCACCGAAGAGATCTGCGTGCCGCTCCTCGAAGCCGGCTCCGGCCTCGTGTTCAACGTGGATTTCCATTGCGGCTACAGTCCGGAACGGATCAATCCAGGCGACCACACGCGCCGCGTCGTGGACATCCGCAAGCTCACTTCCGGCTCCACGCCGGAGGCGGCCGACCGCGTCGACGCGCTTTACCGCACCATCATCCGTGCCGGCACGCACAAGACCTCGTCGGTGCGCATCGCCGAGGCCGCCAAGGTGATCGAGAACGTGCAGCGCGACGTCAACATCGCGCTGGTCAACGAGCTGGCACTGATCTTCAACCGACTGGGCATCGACACGGGCGAGGTGCTGGACGCCGCCGGCACGAAGTGGAACTTCCTGCCGTTCCGTCCCGGCCTGGTCGGCGGTCATTGCATCGGCGTGGATCCGTACTACCTCACGCACAAGGCCGAAGTGACCGGCTACCACCCGGAGCTGATCCTGGCCGCCCGGCGCATCAACAGCCGCATGGGTACGTACGTGGCCGATCGGGTGATCCGGCTGATGAGCGAACGCCGCCTGCACATCGTCGACGCGCGCGTGCTGGTGCTGGGCTTCGCCTTCAAGGAGAACTGCCCCGACCTGCGCAACACGCGCGTGATCGATATCGTACGCGAACTGAAGCAGTCGATGGCGCGCGTCGACGTCTACGATCCCTGGGTGGACGACGAGGAATGCTTGCGCGAATACGATGTACGTACCATCGGCGCGATCGAGGACGGCGTCTACGACGCGATCATCGTCGCCGTCGCGCACGATGAATTCCGTGCTTTCGGTCCCGGGAAGATCCGCGCCTTCGGCAAGCCGGGCGCGGTCGTCTACGACGTGAAGTCGGTACTGCCGCAGGACAGTGTCGACGGGCGGCTCTGAACAGCGGGCGCCGGTCAGCCGGCGCCCGCGTGTTCGAGCAGCGCAGCCTGTATATCGGCGAAGAGGTCCTTTCCGCGCAACTGTTCGCGCCAGTCCGGCGGAATGCCGGTCAGGCCATGACGGACGCCGGCCATGCCGCCGGCGATCGCCGCCGTCGTGTCAGTATCCTGCCCGAAGCCGATGGCCGCGCGTACGCAGTCGGCATAACTGGACGTCGTCTCGACCGCCACGCGCGCGGACCACAGGCTGTCGATGACGTAGCCGGTGCCGCCGGCGCGGTCGCGTTGCGCAGGGTCGAGGACGCGATCGACCTCGTCCGGCGGAAAGCCGGCGTCAGGGGCGAGCGAACGCAGCACATGTTCCGCATGCGCCCATGGCTGCGCGTCACCGTGCAGTTCCGCACGCGCCCACAGGCACAGCATGGCGCACGCGATCGCCGAGCGGACGTGGCCGTGCGTGGGTAGCGATTGCCGTGCCGCCATCGCCACCAGATACGCATCGTCGCCACGGTGCCACAACGCCAGCGGCAGGACGCGCATGAGCGACCCGTTACCGTTGTCACGGTCGCCTGCGGGACCAGCCCGGTCGGGTGCGACGCCGTCGCGCAACGACGCCAGGGCACGCGCCGTCTGGACACCGACGTCGAACACCTGGCCGTCGACGGCCAGGTAACCCCAGTCGTGCCAGTTGAGCAGGCGCCGGGAGAAATCGCCAAGGTCCAGGCCGCCCTGGGCGAGGAGCGACGCGAGCAGGCATAGTGCCTGCGCACCGTCGTCCGACCATGTGCCCGGCGGCACCGACGGGTGCGCGCGGGTGAACGACGGCGGCGGATCGAAGTCGATCGCCTCGCGCGGCGGCAGGTCGACCGCGTCGTGGAATTCGTAGGGCACACCCAGCGCATCGCCGATCAGCAGGCCCTGCAGCCCGCCGGCCAGGCGATCGCGGCGTGTGTCGCGTTCCTCACGGATCATGATCGCTCCCTCAGGCTTGTTCGCTGCGTGCGCGGATATCGGCAAAGGTCTGCTCGCCGACCAGCCGGCCGTCTTCCCACACCGTGCGCATGGCGTGCGCCCAGCCGGCATCCAGCGCCATGTCGTCGATGCGCGTCACCTCCGCGGGCACGGCGACCGTCTTGTAGGTGCCGTATTCACCATGGCGGATGAGCGTGAGGCGACCGCGCTGCGATGTCTTGCCGGCATCGGTCACCGGTTGCTTGTAGACGTCCACCCAGCGGCCGTCGATGCGTGCCGCCGAGCACTTCAGCGCGAACTTCTGCGTGTCGCGGTCCAGTCGCTGCAGCAAGGCGCCGCCCATGCCGAAGGCGATGTTGTCGGCGGCGTAGCCGGCCTGGGTGATGTCGGACAGGATCGCCTGGATACTCTGCGGATTGACCCCGTCGCCCTGCATCAGCCGCACGTGGTTGAGCACCTTGTAACCTTTGCCGTTGCGCGTGCTGCCGAAGGCCTCGTCGAGCAGGTCGAGGCAGCGGTGCACCACCTCGACCGGCTCGCCCGAGTCGGGGCGGATGACCAGCGTCGCGCCCGAGCGGATCACGTCCTCGCGCAGCGTCGTGCCCCAGTGCTCGCGGATTGCGCGGTAAATGTCGTAGCTATCGGAGACGACGGCGACCAGGCTGCCCGGCCGGGCGAACCGGGCCAGCATGTTGCGGTAGGCATCGACCTCGTGCTCACGCCCCCAGCTGGTGATCGTGCTGTGCTCGGCGGCGGGTATCGAAAAGCCGGCCATCGGTTCGGCGTAGAAACGCTTCGCCGCCAGTACGCCCTGCACGGTGTCGGTCCCGCGGAAATTGACCAGGTGCGCCATGCCACCGATAGCCGCGGACTCGCTGCTGGACACGCCGCGGGCGCCGAAGTCGTGCAGCTTGAACGGCAGCTGCGCGTCCACATCGTCGCTGGTCGTCTCGAGGAAACCGCGGATCACCTGCTTGACCTGCCAGCTGATCGTGGCGACCGTCACCGGGTACCACAGCCTCAGCAGCAACGTTTCCATATAGCTCGGCAGCCAGAACGCCTGCGGGTCGGTCGATTCGATCGTGACCAGAACCTGATGGGTCGGCACCACGCTGCCCTCGGCCACGGCACGCACGCGCAGCGGCAGCCGTCCGGCGTGTGCGTCGACGATGTAACGCCAGCCCGTCTCGTTGAACGGCTCGCCGTGGGCGGCGTAGAAGTCGCGCGCTTCGTCCACGTCGGCATGGGTGACCGGCTTTTCCAAGTTCCCTTTGAGGATCGCCTGCAGGCCGAAGAAGACCGTGCGGTCGTAACTGCCGCCGCGCGACTCCACGTAGAAAAAGGTCGCGTCGGTGCCTGGGGGGTACTGCAGCCAGTGGCTGGCCTTGTAGCTGTCGGTATTGAGGATCAGGTTGTCGAGGTAGTGCATGACGGAAGCTCCTTCGCGTCGGGACGGGGCCGGCGGTCTATCGGCCGGCCGGAGCGGGCGCGATCAACCGCGCCCGAGGAAGAATTCGAGGATGGAGAGGTGGTCTTCGAACAGCTGTGGTCCCATGTCGAGCGCTTCGCTGACCGGAAACCACCGCGCTTTCTCCGCGTCGTCGCCGCCCTTGACCGCGGGGAGTTCACCGACTGGGAAATCGAAGTGGAACGCGTGCGTGATCGTGCGGCCGCGTTGCGATCGATCCGGGTGGTCGAACACGTGCCGATTGCTGAGCGAGCCACGTAGCACGGGCACCGGCAGTTTCAGCCGGGTTTCCTCTTTCAGTTCGCGCAGGCAGGCGGCAAGCACCGTTTCGTCCTGCCTGACGAAACCGCCGGGCAGGGCCCAGAGCCCCTTGCCGGGCTCGGCACGGCGACGCACAAGAAGCACATGGCCCGAGTGCACGACCACGGCATCGGCGGTGACGAAGGTGGGCGGGTAGGGCGCACTGGCCCAGGCTTCCCGATACGACTCTATGAAGCGGTACTCGGAGACCAGCGACATGTACGTGGAGCCGTTCCGGCGAAAGGCCTCCAGCATGTCGAACACGCCGGCGGGGAGGTTGGCCTGCAGCATGCGCAAGGCACCGCGACCGTCTTCCGTGGCCGCTTCGAACAGGTACCGGCGCAGCTCCGTGGCAGACAATGTCTCGGTATGGCGCACGCTCACCAGTGGCCACTGCGGGAATTCCTGCAGGTAGTAACTGCTGGCGTCCTTTTCCTGGCCGATGATGCCGACCCGCGCATCGCTGGCGCCGCCGTCGGCTCTGATCGCCTCTTGTACCGCGCGCTGCACGGCGGCGATCCACTGCGCTTCGTTGTAGAGGTGATCGCGCAGCGGGCGCACTAGCAGGCGGTCGGTCGCGTCGTCGAGTGCGGCGTGGATCATCACCGCACGCTCGGCGACCGTCCACGGATTGCGGGTGGTGCGGGGGGTGTCGGCGGAACCGACCAGGAAGACGAGCTTCTTCGCCTGGCCCAGCGCGTGCCGGGCGACGGCCGCATGGCCGTTGTGGAAAGGCTCGAACCGGCCGATGAAGACCAGGTAATCGAATGCCATGAGAATCCCTCACGGTTGATGGCGGTCCCGGGTCTTTCCCGGGAAGTGGTGCCTATCCTACCCCGCCGACCGCGCCGGTCAATGGGTGTCGAAAAACGACGGGCATCACCGGATGCGACCAGCCGGACAAGGATGTCGGTCGGGCGAAAGAAATTACGTTCCTTCGCCCCGGGTGCACCTTGCTGAATCCCGACCCGCGTGCTGGCGTTTTCCGCATTGACTATGCGCCACGCAACAGCGAAGTTGAGCCTCCCTTCAGGAGAGATCAGCATGACGTCCCCAACCGCCGACCGCTCCGCCCGGTCGCGTTCGCGCCTCCTCGGCTTTCTCGTTCTCGGCGCCGCCCTCGTGGCGCCGCTGGCCGCCAACGCCGACGACCACCGCCCGCCGCACCATCCGGTCCATCATCGTCACCAGGTGTGCAAGCAGGTGCGCGTGCGCGATCACCACGGGCATTACCACAGCAACAAGCAGTGCCATTGGGTGAATCGCTGATCGGGTAAGCGCCGATCACCAAAGAAGGAAACCCGGCGCGCCATGGCCGGGTTTCTTCGTTTGCAGTGGCCGTTCCGTGCAGTGGGCATCGCCCGGTCAGGACAGGTTGTAGCCGCGTTCTTCGTGCAACGCGATATCCAGGCCGACCTGCTCCTGTTCCTCATCGACACGCAGCCCCATCGTCACGTCGATGCCCTTGAAGATGACGTAGCTCAGTACGGCGCTGTAAACGACCGTGAAGCCGACGCCCTTGCCCTGGATCCACAACTGGCCGAGCAGATCGGTGACGGTGCCGAAGCCACCGAGCGTGGGAGATGCCAGCGGGCCGGTCAGCAGGGCGCCGATGATGCCGGCTACCGCGTGCACGCCGAAGACGTCCAGCGAGTCGTCGTAGCCGAACCGGCGCTTCAGCTTCGTCGCGCAGAAGAAGCAGACCACGCCTGCCACCAGTCCAAGTACCAGCGCGCCGCCCGGGCCGCAGGTGCCGGCGGCCGGCGTGATCGCGACCAGGCCGGCCACGGCACCGGAGGCGATGCCGAGGACGCTCGGCCGGCGATGGGTCAGCCACTCGATCGCCGTCCAGCCGATGGCCGCCGCCGCGGTGGCGATCTGCGTGACCAGCATGGCCATGCCGGCGCTGCCGTTGGCCGCGACGGCCGAGCCGGCGTTGAAGCCGAACCAGCCCAGCCACAGCATGCTCGCGCCCACCAGCGTGTAGCCGAGGTTGTGCGGCGGCATGGGTGTCGTGGGGTAACCGCGACGTTTGCCGATCACCAGGCAGCCGACCAGGCCGGCGATACCCGCGTTGATGTGGACCACCGTGCCGCCGGCGAAGTCGAGCACGCCCAGGTCGCCGAGGAACGAGCCCGGTCCGCCCCAGACCATGTGTGCAACAGGCAGGTAGACCAGGGTGAACCAGAGCGCGGTGAAGACGAGCAGTGCGGAGAACTTCATGCGCTCCGCGATGGCGCCGATGATGAGCGCAGGTGTGATGATCGCGAAGGTCATCTGGAACATCACGAACACGCCTTCCGGGATCGTGAGGTAGAGGCTGTCCGGCTTGAGTCCCGCCAGCATGACGCGGCCCAGCCCGCCGACGAAGGAGTGCAGGTTGGTGGTGCCCGCCACCATGCCCGTGTTGTCGAAGGCGACGGAGTAGCCATAGACCACCCACAGCACCGTGACCACCGCCGTGATGGCGAAGCACTGCATGAGGACGGACAGGAGGTTCTTGGCGCGCACCATGCCGCCGTAGAACAGCGCCAGGCCCGGTATGGTCATCAACAGCACCAGCATCGTGGCGGTGAGCATCCACGCCGTATCGCCGGAATCCAGTCGGGCGGGCGCGGCGGTAGCCTGAGCGAAAGCGAGTCCCGGGGCGAGGGTGGCGGCCAGGGTCGCGACCAGCGTGCGGGTGGGTTTAGAGTGCATCGCCGTCGACCTCCTGCGTGCGGATACGGATGGCCTGCTCAAGGTCGATGACGAAGATCTTGCCGTCGCCGATCTTGCCGGTGCGGGCCGCGGTGGTGATCGCCTCGACGGCCCGCTCGAGCTGCTCGTCGGTCACGGCGATCTCGATCTTCAGCTTGGGCAGGAAGTCCACCACGTACTCGGCGCCACGGTAGAGCTCGGTATGCCCGTGCTGGCGGCCGAAGCCTTTCACCTCGGTGACGGTCATGCCCTGCACGCCGACCTCGGCGAGCGCCTCGCGTACGTCGTCCAGCGTGAACGGCTTGATGATCGCGTTGATCCACTTCATGCGTCGCGGCTTCCCGTGGTTTGTCTTAGGAAGCTGGGTGCACAATGCATGCCATGTGGCGCAAGGGCCGAAAGCGTTGGGGCCCAAAGCGTCCGAAGGGGCGCTAAACGAGATTCATGGTGTATCGCACCTATAAAGTGCAATGAAAGGCCCTATATGGTGCTTTCGTGAGGCGTCGGCGCGATGGAGGCGAACGGGACCGGCGTTGCGGTATCTCGCGGCCGGCACCTGTCGTTGGGGCTGGCGACCCTCTCGCATTGCACAAGAAGGCTCAATACAGTACCATTTTGGTCCGGTATTGACTGTGCCCCTTTCCCCATGCTCCGTGTCAGCCGATTGACCGACTATGCGACGGTGGTGATGACCTGCATCGCCGTCCACCCCGCCGACGTTCTGAGCACCGCCCAGATCGCCGAGGAAGCGCGCCTGGAATTGCCCACGGTGTCGAAGGTGCTGAAACTGCTGGGCCATGCCCGCCTGGTGGAGTCGTTCCGCGGCGTCAATGGGGGCTATCGGCTGGCGCGTCCGGCCGAGGCCATCAGCCTGGCGGACATCGTCGAGGCCATCGAGGGGGCCATCGGCATGACCGAATGCAGCGTGGCGCAGGGTCAGTGCGAGCGCCAGTCGCAATGCGGGGTCAGCGAAAGCTGGCGCTCGGTATCCGGGGCCATCGGCAGCGTGCTTCGCGCCATGACCCTCGCACAGATGCTGGCCGATCGCCCCACGGCGTCGGCAAAGGACGCGACCACGGTCGCGCAGGCAAACGCATGAATGAGAGTGAGAACATGACACGCGACGTGGCAGCGCCGGTGCACGACAACGCTGAGGTGGTGGAAGCGCTCAACCGCCGCTACGAGGCGGGTTTCGTCACCGATATCGAATCGGACAGCCTTCCGCCCGGCCTCAGCGAGGACATCGTCCGCCAGCTGTCCGCCATCAAGGGCGAGCCGGAGTGGATGACCCAATGGCGCCTGGAAGCCTATCGCCACTGGCTGACCATGCCCGCGCCGGACTGGGCCAAGCTGGACATCGCACCGATCGACTACCAGTCGGTCAGCTACTACTCGGCGCCCAAGGCCGGCCCGAAGTCGCTCGACGAGGTGGACCCGAAGCTGCTGGAAACCTACGAGAAACTGGGCGTACCGCTGCACGAGCGCGCCCGGCTGGCCGGTGTGGCGGTGGACGCGGTGTTCGACTCGGTGTCCGTCGGCACGACGTTCCGCAAGGAACTGGCCGAGGCAGGCGTCATCTTCTGCTCCATGTCCGAAGCCATCCGCGAGCACGGCGACCTGGTTCGCCAGTACCTGGGCAGCGTGGTGCCCACGGGCGACAACTACTTCGCGGCGCTCAATTCCGCCGTGTTTTCGGACGGCAGCTTCGTGTTCATTCCGCGGGGCGTGCGCTGCCCGATGGAACTGTCGACCTACTTCCGAATCAACGCGATCAACACCGGGCAGTTCGAGCGCACACTGATCGTCGTCGAGGACGACGCCTACGTGTCCTACCTCGAAGGCTGCACCGCGCCCATGCGCGACGAGAACCAGCTGCACGCGGCCGTGGTGGAACTGGTGGCGCTCGAGCGCGCGCAGATCAAGTATTCCACCGTGCAGAACTGGTACCCCGGCGACGAGAACGGCGTGGGCGGCATCTACAACTTCGTGACCAAGCGCGGCGATTGTCGCGGTGCGGATTCCAAGATCTCCTGGACCCAGGTCGAGACCGGTTCGGCGATCACCTGGAAGTATCCCAGCTGCGTGCTGCGTGGCGATCGCTCCGTCGGCGAGTTCTACTCGGTGGCGCTGACGCACCATCGCCAGCAGGCCGATACGGGCACCAAGATGATCCACATCGGCAAGGGCACCAAGTCGAAGATCGTCGCCAAGGGCATCAGTGCCGGCCGCAGTTCCAACAGCTACCGCGGCCTGGTGAAGATCGAGAAGGGTGCCGAGGGCGCGCGCAACTACACGCAGTGCGACTCGCTGCTGATCGGCAAGAAGTGCGGCGCGCACACCTTCCCGTATATGGAAGTGAAGAACCCCTCGGCCATCGTCGAGCACGAGGCCACCACGTCCAAGATTTCGGACGACCAGCTGTTCTACTGCCTCTCTCGCGGCATCGGCGAGGAAGACGCCGTGTCGATGATCGTCGACGGTTTCTGCAAGCAGGTGTTCCGCGAGCTGCCGATGGAGTTCGCGGTCGAGGCCAAGAAGCTGCTCGAGGTTTCCCTCGAAGGCGCGGTGGGCTGACGATGGGTATCGCCGGTTCCGCCCCGGGCCTGACCGACCTGCGCGCGCTGCTCGCGGCGCTGGAGCCAGCCATGGACCCCGTGCCGAAGCGTTTCCTGCACGTCTCCCACGAGAAGGCGCGCGAGCGCATGGCCGATGCACTGATGATGTTCCGTGAGGCGGAAGGCACCACGCTGATCGTCGATGTGGATCCCAGCGCGGACGCCGCCGGCGAGCGCATGCTCTGGGCACGCATCACCCTGCGCGTGCAATCCAGCCTCACTGCGGTAGGCATGATGGCCGCCGTTTCCGCCGCGCTAGCGAAGCGCGGCATTCCCTGCAATCCCGTATCCGCGTTCCTGCACGATCACCTGTTCGTGCCCTGGGAACGCCGCGACGACGCCCTCGATGCGCTCTCGCACCTCACGCCCTGATGGACAGCCACGTCATGCACATGCTCACGATCGACAACCTCCATGCCCGTGTCGAAGGCAAGGAGATCCTCAAAGGCCTTTCGCTCGAGGTGAAGCCCGGCGAAGTGCACGCCATCATGGGCCCTAACGGTGCCGGCAAGTCCACGCTCGGCAACGTGCTGGCGGGGCGCGAGGGCTACGAGGTCACCGCCGGCTCCGTGCTGTTCAACGGCGTGGACCTGCTGGCGCTGGAGCCCGAGGAGCGCGCCGCCACCGGCGTGTTCCTGGCGTTCCAGTACCCGGTCGAGATTCCCGGTGTGAACAACACCTATTTCCTGCGCGCGGCCCTCAACGCGCAACGCCGTTTCCGCGGCGAGGACGAGCTGGATTCCATGCGCTTCCTCAAGCTGGTTCGCGAGAAGCTGAAGGTGATGCAGATCTCCGACGAACTGCTGCATCGCGCGGTCAACGAAGGCTTCTCCGGCGGCGAGAAGAAGCGCAACGAGATCTTCCAGATGGCCGTGCTCGAACCGAAGCTGGCCATCCTGGACGAGACCGACTCGGGCCTGGACATCGACGCACTGAAGCAGGTGGCCGGTGGCGTCAACGCGCTGCGTTCGCCGGATCGCTCGTTCGTGGTCGTGACGCACTACCAGCGCCTGCTCGACTATATCGAGCCGGATTTCGTTCACGTGCTGGCCGGTGGCCGCATCGTGGAGAGTGGCGACAAGGGCCTGGCGTTGAAGCTGGAAGAACAGGGTTATGCCTGGCTCGCCGAGGCGCATCCGGAACTGCGCAAGGTCGATCTCGCCGGGGCGCCGGCATGACCAGCGCGCCGTCCCCGTTCGTGCGGGCGGCACTGGATGCCGCGGCCGGTGTGCCCGCCACGGGTATCGCGTGGCTGGATGCCGCACGACGCGACCACCTGCAGCGGTTCGCCGCGCACGGCCTTCCCGGCGCGCGCAGCGAGTCGTGGAAGTACACATCACTGCGCGCGCTGTCACAGCGTGCCTTTGGCCTGGCCGACGCCGACACCGCGACCAACGTTGCGCTCGCCCCGGCCTTGTTCGCGTTGCCGGGCGTAGACGGGCCTCGTCTGGTCTTCGTCGACGGCGTTTATCGCGACGACCTGTCCGCCAGGAGTGCGCTCGAGGGTGTCTCGCTGATGCCCCTGGGTGCGGCGCTGGCGACCGAAGCCGAGCCGCTGCGTTTCGCGCTGGCTGGGCGCCTCCGCCACGATGCCGACGACGCGCTCGCGCAGCTGAACGCGGCGCTGGCAACCGACGGTGTGGTGCTCCGCGTCGCGCCGGGTGCCCGGGTGGCGTCGCCCGTGCACGTCGTGCACGTGTCCAGCGGCGCGCAGCCCGATACGGCCTGGCATGTCCGCATGCGGGTCGAGGTGGGCGAGGGCGCCCAGGTCGATCTGGTCGAGCATTACGTGTCGGTCGGTGACGGCGTGCAGCTGGGCACGGTGGTCGCCGATCACGTCGTGCACGCCGGCGGTCACCTTGGCCTGGTGCTGCTGCAGCACGCGTCGGCCTCCACCACGTTGTTCCGCCGTGGCCATGTCCGGCTGGAGGCGAACGCCTCGGCCACCGTGCATGCGCTGGAAGTCGGCGGCGCGCTGGTGCGCCACGAACTGACGGCCGAACTGGTCGGCGATCGCGCGCGGTTCGAATCGCGTGGCGTGTTCGCGCTGGACGGCCGGCAGCATACGGATACCCAGCTGGAAGTGCGTCACGAGGCGCGGGACACCACGTCCGACGCGCTCTGGCGCGGCATCGCCAACGGTCGCTCGCGCGGCGTGTTCCGTGGGGCGATCGTGGTCGCCGAGGGTGCCGACGGCAGCGATGCGTCGCTCAGCAACAAGAACCTCCTGCTCTCCGCCTCCGCGGAAATCGACACCAAGCCCGAGCTCGAGATCTACGCCGACGAGGTCAAGGCCGCGCACGGCGCCACCATCGGCCAACTGGACGAACGCTCGCTGTTCTACCTGCGCTCACGCGGCATTCCGCTCGCCCAGGCGCGCAGCTTGCTGACCCTGGCGTTCTGCCGCGCGGCGCTGGAATCGCTGCCGAACGAGGCCTTGCGCGAGCACCTGGGCGACCTGCTGGTCGCGCACCTGCCGACCGGGCCGTCCGCCGACTAACGAAGTACGGAGCCAGCCATGAACGCCAAGCCCGAATCCGTCGTCCTCCCGCTGGACGTCGAGCGCATCCGCGCCGACTTTCCGCTGCTGTCGCGCACCGTGCACGGCAAGCCGCTGATCTATTTCGACAACGCCAACACCGGGCAGAAGCCGCTGTCGGTGATCGAAGCGGTAGATCGCCACTACCGGGAGCGCAACGCCAACGTCTCACGCGCCGTGCATGCGCTGGGCGAAGAAGCCACAGCGGCGTACGAAGGCGCGCGCGACGCGCTGGCCCGCTTCATCAACGCGCCCTCGCGCGACGAGGTGATCCTCACCTCCGGCACCACGCAGGCGATCAACCTGGTCGCCTACAGCTACGCCATGCCGCGTCTGCGGCCCGGCGATGCGATCCTCACCACGGTGATGGAACACCACGCCAATATCGTGCCCTGGCAGCTGGTGGCCGAGCGCACCGGTGCCACCGTCAAGGCGGCGCCGATCGATGCCGACGGCGAGCTGATCCTCGAGGCGTTCGTGCGTATGCTCACCCCCGAGGTGAAGCTGGCCTGCGTTACCCATGTCTCCAACGTGCTGGGTACGGTCAACCCGATCCGTGAGATTGCCCGCGAGTGCCGCAAGCGCGGCATCCCGTTGCTGGTCGATGGTTCGCAGGCGGCGCCGCATCGGCCGATCGATGTCCAGGCGCTGGGCTGCGATTTCTACGCAGTGACCGGGCACAAGATGCTCGCCCCGACCGGCACCGGCGCATTGTGGGCGAAGCGGGAGCACCTCATGGCGATGCCGCCGTTGTTCGGTGGTGGCGAGATGATCCGCGAGGTGCGTTTCGACGGTACCGTGTTCGCCGATCCGCCGCACCGTTTCGAAGCCGGCACCCCGAACATCGCCGGTTTTGCCGGTGTCAGCGCCGCCATCGATTACATCCAGGGCCTCGGCTTCGATCGCGTGAGGGCTTACGAGCAGGACCTGTTGGCCTATGCCACGCAAGCGCTGGAAAGCGTGCCCGGCATGCGTATCTTCGGCCGTGCGAAAGACAAGGAGCCGGTCGTTTCGTTCCTGATCGAAGGCGCGCATGCCAACGACATGGCGACGTTGCTCGACCTGCAGGGCGTGGCGGTACGCTCGGGCCACCATTGCGCCCACCCGCTGATGCAGTTCTTCGGCGTCCCGGCCACGCTGCGGGCGTCGTTCGCGTTCTACAACACGAAAGCCGAGGTGGACGCTTTCATCGAGGCGATCGGGCGGGTGCGCAAGCTGCTGCTCTGACCTGCCGTCGCTTGTACGGCGCGGCGAGGAGGCGCTGGGTGACCACCCGACGCCTCCTCCCCGGTAAATCGAGAAGAACCGAATAAATAGTAGTTCTCGGCCAGCTAGCGCGTTGTAGGAATGACATCGCATTGTTCCGCGGCGCGGTCGCGGCGTTAAACTTGGCCCATGACTTCATCCCCGATCTTTCGTACCGCCTCAGCCGCCGACGCCTCGGCGATCGCTTCGCTGGTCGAGTCCGCCTACCGCGGCGATGCCAGCCGGGCCGGCTGGACCACGGAGGCCGATTTCCTCCATGGCCGACGTACGGACGTGACCGAGATCGAGGCGCTCCTGGCCGGTGCCGACGGTCGTTTCGTCCTGCTCGAGCGGGGCGAACAGCTCCTCGCCTCCTGTTACATCGAGCGTCAGGGCCCGGTTTGCTACTTCGGCATGTTCTCGGTGCATCCACCGGCGCAGGGCACGGGGATCGGTCGCCTGGTGATCGACGAAGTGGAGCGCATCGCCCGCGATGAATGGGCGAGCGAGCGGATCGAGATGACCGTGATCGACATCCGCGCTGAGCTGATCGCCTGGTACGAACGCCGCGGTTACCGGCGCACCGGCAAGACCAAGCCCTTTCCCTATGGCGATGAACGTTTCGGCCTGCCGCAGCGTGACGACCTGCGTTTCGAATATCTGGTGAAGGACTTAAAGGCATGAACACCTGGGTGCGCGTCGGCACGCGCGGTGAACTGCTGCCGGGCGAACACCGGGTCGTCTGGGATGGCGACACCGCTATTGCCGTATACAACATCGAGGGCCAGCTCTACGCCATCGAGGATGTGTGCACGCATGACGGCGGCGAGCTGGCCGGCGGTCCGGTACACGGCTTCGAAGTGGAATGCGTGCGTCACGGCGCACGCTTCGACCTGCGCACCGGCGCGGTCACCTGTCCGCCCGCCTACGAACCGGTGACGGTGTTCCCGGTGCAGGAAACCGATGGTGCCATCTGGACGCGCGACGACCGCTGAGCCATTTTAAAAACGATCAGAAGTGATAGACGAAGGCCAGGGTCTCGGTGACCTGACGCGCCGAGCCGAACGATTTCACCAGCGGGCTCGCGGCCGCGTCGCCGTAAAGTCGACCATAGGAGATCGCTACGGCGAAGCCCGTGTGCTGCGATGTGGGCACGAACGCGTCGTACTCCAGGTTGGCGGACTGCCAGCCGGCGCCCGGTTGCCATGAACGCGTGCCCAGGTTGCGCGCTTCGGTCGGTGTGACACCGAAGAAACGGCGCATCGCCGGCCCGTTCATGCCGCCGACCTGCAACTCGAGCGAATGCTCGATGTACCACACGTTCGGCAGCTTGTAGTCGGCGTACACGGCGACATAGGCGCCTGCGCCGTCGGTATCGTGCGCGACGTGGCTGCCGACGCTGAAGCGTTTGTCGAACACGTACTCGAGGTAGCCGCCACCCTGGAAACGCGGCGACAGCGAGGCCACCTTGCCGCCCAGCGCGCCCAGATCGTTGTGCGTGCGTCCCCACAGCCAGTTGCCGTAGAGGCCGCCGTGCCAGTGATCGCCGTCCAGCAGGTCGATGGTCAGGCCGTCGGCCGTGGACAGTTCGCCCTTGCCGGGCAACTCGATGTCGATGTACGGAATCGGCTGGTTGCGATCGCCTTTAGCGCCCATCCAGGCGGGCATGCGCTGCACGCCCGCGCCGAGGGCGTAGGTGGGGCCGTCCTCCTCAGCATGCACGGAGGCTGCCGCCAGCAGGGCGGCCAGGAAGAGGAGGCAGGTTCTACGCATGGGAGGGAAGCCGTTCGGTGGGACGTGCAAATCATGCCGCACGCTACCTTACGACATGCTTCAGTGACGGGAAAGGGCTTCGAAAGGATGTGCGATTAGCCTTTCTTCCAACCTGACCACCGGCGCATCCGACGTGCTGAGCCCCGCCTCCTGGAACATCCTTTGCGACTTCGATGGCACCATCGCCGTCGAGGACGTCATCGACTCATTACTGGACCGCTACGGGCGTCCGGGTTGGGAAATACTCGAACGCGACTGGCGCGCGGGCCTGATCGGCTCCGCCGTCTGCATGGCCGGGCAGGTGGCCCTGCTGGACATGAGCCGGGACGAGTTGGCCCTCCACCTGGACAGCCTGCGCATCGACCAGGGCTTTGCCGGTTTCGTGGCCGCCACCATCCAGCATGGCGTGCCCATGGAGATCGTCAGTGACGGCCTCGACCACGCCATCCACGCGATCCTCGCCAACCACGGCATCGACACGCTGCCCACGGTCGCCAACCACCTCGTGCAGAGTGGCCAGCGCGACTGGAGCCTGACCTCGCCGTACAGCGTGTCGGGTTGCCGTGCCGGAACGTGCAAGTGCGCCCGCGTGGAAGCGTCCAGCGCGCGCGGCGGCAAGACCCTGCTGATCGGCGACGGCGCATCCGACTTCTGCGCTGCGGACCGCGTGGATTTCGTCTTCGCCAAAAACCGCCTGATCGAACACTGCCGCGCCGCCGGCATTCCCTACGCCCCTATCGCCAGCTTCGACGAGGCCCGCGAACTGCTTCCCGAACTGCTCGCCGGTCGCCTCCCGCCGCACACCGTCATTCCCCTTCACGCGACGATCTCCCAGGAACTCCCCGCATGAACATCTTTTCCCGCAACCCGCAGGTCGTGATCGACGATGCGACGCTGCTCGCCGACGAAGCCAAGTACTGCTCCTTCGGCGACACCGTGCACTACGTGGACCCGCCGAAGATCTTCCGCCACGCGGAAGGCAGCTACATCTACGACAGCGAGAACATCCCGTTCCTCGACCTGCAGATGTGGTACTCGGCCGTCAATTTCGGCTACGGCAACAAGCGCCTCAACGACACCCTGAAGGCGCAGATCGACCTGCTGCCGCAGGTGGCCAGCCAGTACCTGCACCAGGGCAAAATCGAACTCGCCAAGACCATCGCGGTGGACGCGAAGCAGAAGTTCGGCCTGGACGGCCGCTGCCACTTCAACGTGGGCGGCGCGCAGGCGGTGGAAGACTCGCTGAAGCTGGTGCGTAACGCACGCGGCGGCAAGAGCCTGATGTTCGCCTTCGAGGGCGGTTATCACGGCCGTACGCTCGGCGCTTCGTCGATCACCTCCAGCTACCGCTACCGTCGCCGCTTCGGCCACTTCGGCGAGCGCGCGCAGTTCATCCCGTTTCCGTATCCGTTCCGCCGCCCGAAGGGCATGACGCCCGAAGAATACTCCGACGAATGCGTGCGCCAGTTCGCGCGCCTCTTCGAAACCGAATACAACGGCGTGTGGGACCCTAAGGTCGGTGAGGCCGAATACGCCGCGTTCTACGTCGAGCCGATCCAGGGCACCGGCGGTTACGTCATCCCGCCGAAGAACTTCTTCATCGACCTGAAGAAGGTGCTGGACAAGTACGGCATCCTGATGGTCGTCGACGAAATCCAGATGGGTTTCTGGCGTACCGGCAAGCTCTGGTCGATCGAGCATTTCGGCGTCAACCCCGACGTGCTGGTGTTCGGCAAGGCCCTGACCAATGGCCTCAACCCGCTGTCCGGCATCTGGGCGCGCGAGGAACTGATCAATCCCGAGATCTTCCCGCCGGGCTCCACCCACTCCACGTTCAATTCCAACCCGCTCGGTACCGCGCTGGGCCTGGAAGTGATCAAGATGGGCTACGAGCTGGACTACGGCACGCGCGTGGCCGAGAAGGGCAAGCACTTCCTCGACGGCCTGCGCGACCTGCAGAAGCGCCACAAGGAAATCGGCGACGTGGACGGCCTCGGCCTGGCGCTGCGTGCCGAGATCTGCACGGACGACGGGTTCACGCCGAACAAGGCGCTGCTCGACCGCATGGTCGACATCGGCCTGGCTGGCGGCCTGACCCACCAGGGCAAGAAGATCGGCCTCGTGCTCGACGTCGGCGGCTGGTACAAGAACGTGATCACGTTCGCGCCGTCGCTCGACATCAGCCACGACGAGATCGACCTGGCCATCGCACTGCTCGACCAGCTGCTGACGCTGGCCAAGCGCGGCTGATAACCGGTCGCCCGGCGATGGCTTTCGTGAACCAGCTCGAGCCGGATGCCCTGCTCGGGCACTTCGAACGCCATCCGCCGCACGGGTTCGTCCCGCTCCGCGCCGCCGACGGCTCGCCACTGTTCGTGGCACCGTTCGACCTCCTGACCACGGCCGACGATGCACTGCGTCGGCGCGTGGCAGGCATGCCTTTCCAGTCCCTGCTCAAACGCCTGCTCACGCCGCGCACCTGCTTCGCGGGCAGCACCGTGTCCGAGTATTCGCTGTTCGACGCGCACAGCGATCCCGCCGTCGTGGCGGCCGGCTGGGCGGGCTCGTTCGGCGCCGACCACCCGCTACTGATCGTCAAGGACCTGGCGGTGGATTCGCCGTTGACCTCGGTGCGCGATCGCGCATGGACGCGGCGCTTCATCGAGGCCGCGCGTGAGCACGGCTACATCATCGTCGAGGGCCAGGCACTGGCCTATGTGCCCATCGATTTCACCTCCATCGACGATTACCTCGGTCGCCTTTCGGCGTCGCGACGGAAGAACCTCCGGCGCAAGCTTCGCTCGCGCGAGAAGCTCCAGATGGACACGCTCGCCACCGGCGAGGCCTTCGCCGCGGACGATACCGTCGATGCCTTCTACGCGCTGTTCGAGAACGTCTACGCGCAGAGCGACGTGCACTTCGACAAACTGTCGCGCGAGTTCTTCGCCGCCGTGTTACGCGACCCGGGTGGCCACGTCTTTACCTACCGGGTGGATGGCGAGCTGATCGGTTGGAACCTCTGCTACGAGCACGACGGCAAGCTGCTCGACAAGTACGTGGGCTTTGCCTATCCGGCGGCGCGCGAACTGGATCTCTATTTCGTCAGCTGGTTCGTCAACCTGGAGTTCGCGCTCCAGCGGGGCCTGCGGTTCTATGTCGCCGGCTGGACGGACCCCGCCGTCAAGGCGTCACTGGGCGCGCGCTTCCACCTCACCCGCCACGCCGTGTTCGTGCGCCAGCCGCTGCTGCGCGCCGTGCTTCGCCGTTTCGCCCATCGCTTCGAAACCGATAGCCAGTGGGAGGCCGCGGATGCGCAAGCCCGTCGTACTTGACCTGGATGGGTCCGTCGGCGCACTGCCGGGCCGGCTGGTGCTGCCCCTGCGCGAATGCGAGGAAGCGATCCGCTTCGGCTGTTCGCTGTCCACCCTGCGTCGCTTCGCCGCCGACCTCCGCGAGACGTTACCGCGAGAGCACGGCACCGTGTTTCTCGGCAGCGGCGATTTCCACCACCTGACCTGGCCTCTCGTGCAGCGCGTGCCGGGCACCTCGGGTTTCCAGGTGGTGGTGCTGGACAATCACCCGGACAACATGCGGTTTCCCTTCGGCGTGCATTGTGGCTCGTGGGTACGCCGGGTCGCCATGCTGCCGCGCGTCAGCCACGTGCATGTCGTCGGCATCACCTCGAGCGACATCGGCCGCAAGCATGCCTGGGAGAACTACCTCGGCCCCTTGCGCGCCGGCAAGCTCACCTACTGGTCCACCGGCGTGGATACGCGCTGGGCGGACAGGATCGGGCTGGGTGCGCGCTTCCGCGCGTTCCCGACCAGCCAGGCCATGGTGGATGCCTTCGTCTCCCTGCAGGCGCACAGTACCGAGCCGGTGTACCTGTCGATCGACAAGGACGCCTATGCACCCGAGGTGGCCATGACCAACTGGGATCAGGGCACGCTCAGCGAGTCCGGTGGTGAAGCCATGCTCGCCACGTTGCGTGGCCGCGTCATCGGCAGCGATGTCACGGGTGAGATATCCCGCTACACCTACGCCAGCTGGTGGAAGCGCAAGCTCAGCGCGATGGACGGCCAGGAAAGCATCGACGAGGCACGTCTGGCCATGTGGCAGGCCCAGCAGCACGCGTTGAACCTGCGCCTGCTCACGGCTATCGGCGCCGACGCACCGGTTACCAGCGTCCGATCAGGTGTTGCACCAGCAGGCTGCTGATCGCCACCGCGGCCCATACTCCCAGGCCCAGCAGGATCGGGCGGGGGCCTGTCGCCGCCATGCGGCGCAGGTCGGCCGACAGGCCGATGGCGGTCAGCGCGAGCACGATCAGGCATTCGGCCACGAAGTGGATCACCGGTAACAGAGCTTCGGGAACCAGACCGGCCGTGCGGATGCCCGACGCCACCAGGAACCAGAGGATGAACCAGGGAAAGATTCGGGCCAGGCTGAAGTCGCTGGCGCCGCTGCGCTTCTGCCGCCACGCCACGATCAGTGCGATGCCCAGGCTGATCGGAATGATCAGGGTGGCGCGGGTGAGCTTGACGATGGTGGCGTAGTCGCCCGCGGCGTGGCTGAAGCTGTAACCGGCCGCGACCACCGACGAGGTGTCGTTGATCGCCGTGCCCGCCCACAGGCCGAAGCCGAGGTCGGACAAGCCCAGCAGGTGGCCCAGCAGCGGAAACAGCAGGACCGCCACCAGGTTGAACAGGAAGATCGTGGAGATCGCGAACGCGGTGTCGTGCTCGTCCGGTTTGATGATCGGCACCACCGCGGCGATGGCGGAGCCGCCGCAGATCGCGGTGCCGACACCGATCAGCACCTGAAGCGTGTCGTGCACGCGCAGCAACCGCCCCAGTATCCAGGCGGCCAGGCCGGCGATGGTGACCGTCACCAGGGTGACCGACAGCGACTCGAGCCCGGTGTGCGCCACCTGGGTCAGGCTGAGTCCGAAGCCGAGGGCGATGATCGACCACTGCAGCACCTGCTTGGAGGCGAAGCGGATGCCGTGTTGGAACGACGCGGGCGGCGGTGCGACATGGCGCACGAGGATGCCCAGCACGATGCCGAACACGGCACCGCCGATGAGCGGCACCAGGCGACCGAGGCCGAAGGCGACCGCGGCCACCGCCACGGCGAGAAGGACGCCGGGCAGGCGCGACGGGTTGGTGGCGGAACGGACTGGCATAGGGATGACTCCTGGACTGGCCCGCATTGTCCCGTTGCTGTTTCGATAAGGATATTGAAAATGCCTTATCGAGTGTATAAGTGAGGCTTATGCAAGCGATCAGTCCGCGCCAGCTACAGGTATTCGTCGCCATCGCTCTTTCCGGCAGCGTTCGCGCGGCCGCCGGGCGCCTGTTCCTCAGCCAGCCAGCGGCCAGCATGGCGCTGGCCGAGCTGGAGCGGCAGCTCGGCGCCGCGCTGTTCGCGCGCGAGCGCGGCCGCCTGCGGATCAACGATCGTGGCCGCGAGCTGCTGCCCCTGGCCCAGGAACTGGTGGAACGCCACGCGGAGTTCGGCCGGCGCGCCGCCGGCGACGTAGCCGAACTCGCCGGCGAGCTGGGCATCGGGGCGAGCAACACCGTGGGCAACTACCTGGTCGGAGAGCTGCTCGGGCCCTTCACTGCGATCCATCCCGGCATTGCCCTCCGCCTGGGCGTCGCCAATACGGCGCGCATCGCGCAGGGCGTACTCGACCACGACTTCGACATCGGCTGCGTGGAAGGTCCGGTGACGCACGCGGCCATCGAGGCGTGGCCCTGGCGCGATGACCGGCTGGTCGTGTGCGCACGTCCGGAACATCCTCTGGCAGGGAAGAATCGGTTGCGCCGCGAGGATTTCGCCGGCGAGCGCTGGGTGCTGCGCGAGCGCGGCTCGGCCACGCGCGCCCTGAGCGAACGGGCGCTGGCCGAACTGCCCGAAGGGCGTACCGTGCTCGAACTGGACCAAGCCGAGGCGATCAAGCAGGCCGTCATCGCGGGGCTCGGCATCGCCTGCCTGCCCGAGGTGGCGATCGCCGATGCGCGGGCCACAGGGCGCCTGGTGGTGTTGCCCACGCCGTTCCTCGACCTGCGGCGCACACTGACGCTGTTGCTGCACCGGCAGCGCTACCGCGGTGCCGTACTGGAAGCCTTCCTGGCCACGCTCGCACCGCGCGGCAGGCGCGATGCGACATCGGCGTGAGGCGCCGTAGTCAGGCCATCACGCAGCGGTTCTTGCCGCTGCGCTTGGCCTCGTACATCGCACCGTCGGCGATGGCGACGATCTCGTCGTAGGCCTCGCCCGGGTGGAACAGGGTAACGCCGATACTGGCGCCGATGCGCGCCGGGAGGCGCACGTCGCCGACGGTGAGCGTATAGGGCTCGGCAATGGCATCGCACAGCGCCTGGCAACGCGCCAGGGCGCCGGTGGTGTCGCCGGTGTCGTGCAGCAGCACGGCGAATTCGTCGCCGCCCAGCCGTGCGACGGTATCCGTGCCGCGCGTGCGTGCATCGATGCGCAGGGCGATGGCCTTGAGCAGTTCGTCGCCCGCGGCATGGCCATGCCCGTCGTTGACCGCCTTGAAGCCGTCGATGTCGATATAGGCCAGGGCGAATGTCGTGCCGCCACTATTGCCTTCGGCAATGGTGCCTTCCAGCCGTTCGCGGAACAGCAGCCGGTTGGGCAGTCCGGTAAGTGCGTCGTGCGTGGCCTGGTGGCGAACCAGTTGCTCCATACGGGCACGCTCGGCCACTTCGTCGGTCAACTGCCGGTTGCGCGTGGACAGCTCGTCCAGCGCATCCTGGAGCAATGCGCGTGCGCGATACAGTTCGAGGAAGATCTTCACCTTCGACTGCAGGATCACGTCGTTGATCGGCTTGGCGATGTAGTCCACCGCACCGGCCGAATATCCCTTGATGCGGTTGATGTCGTCTGCGTAGGCGGCGGTGACGAAGATGATCGGCGTCTCGCTGAGGTGATCGTTCTCCGAGATCAGCTCCGCCACCTCGAAACCGTCCATCTCCGGCATGTTCACGTCCAGCAGCACCAGCGCGAAACGGTGATCCAGGCACAGCGCCAGCGCCTCGTTGCCGCTGGTGGCCTCGAACACGTCGGCCTCCGCACGGGCCAGCAGGCGACGCATGGCAACCAGGTTGGCGGGGGTATCGTCGACGACGAGGATCTTGGGGCGGGTCGGCTTCATGGCAGGCACAGTTGGTTGAGTCGCTCGGCGATGGCGTCGAGATCGAGGCAGGCATCGGCGCCGGCACGTTCGAGGCCGGCGAGGGGCATGGCGCGTGCTTCCGCCGTGGCGGGGTCCTGCACGATGGCGTAACCGCCGACGCGACGCACGGCGGCAAGCCCGTTCGCGCCATCGGAATTGGCCCCGGTCATCAGGACCGCCACCAGGGTGTCGTACCAGGCGTCCGCTGCCGTCTCGAACAACACGTCGATCGAAGGGCGCGCATAGGCCACCTTGGCGTCGATGCTGAGGGAAAAGTGCAGGTTGGGCTCGACCAGCAGGTGATATCCCGCCGGGGCGACATGCACCACGCCCGGGTCCACCGGCGCGCGCTCCTGCGCCTCGACCACCGGCAGCGGGCTGATCCGCGCCAGCAGTTCGACCAGCAGCGAGACGTCGGACGAGCCGGTATGGCAGCACAGCACCACCGGCACGGCCAGCCGCTTGTCCAGCCCGGGCAACACGCGCTGCAGGGCCGACAGGCCTCCGGCGCTACAGCCCATGACGATGGCCTGGTAGGTGCTCATCGGGCCAGTGGCCTGGCACCGTTACCGCCCGCCTGGTACACGCGCAGGCCATGGTCGATGTCGGAGAAACCGGCGGCCGAGGGCGAGAAATCGATGTTCTCCCGCGTGCCCAGGCAAAGAAAGCCACCGCGCACCAGGCTGTCGCGGAACAGGCCCAGCGTGCGGTCCTGGAGGGTGTTGGTGAAGTAGATCAGCACGTTCCGGCACAGGATGAGGTGGGCCTCGCAGAACACCTCGTCGGTAACGAGGTTGTGGTTGAAGAAGGTGACGTTACGACGCAGGCGGCCGTCGAGCTTGATGAAGTCGTAGCGGGCGCTGTAGTAGTCGCTCAACGAGCGCTGGCCGCCGGCCTCCATGTAGTTGCGCGACCAGTCGCGCGCCTCGCGCGTGGCGTAGATGCCTTCGCCGGCGGTGACCAGCGCCGCGTCGTTGAAGTCGGTGGCGTAGATGCGCGAGCGCTCGTACAGGCCGGCTTCCTCGAGCAGGATGGCCAGCGAGTACACCTCCTGCCCGTACGCGCAGCCGGCCTGCCAGATGTTGATTTCCGGGTAGGAGGCCAGCACCGGGAAGACCTTGTCGCGCAGCACGCGGAACACGGCAGGGTCGCGGAACATCTCCGACACGGGTACCGACAGTCCCTCGATGGCCTTGGCCAGGAAACCCGGCTCGTGCAGGAGGCGGCGGTTGAGTTCGCTGATGCTGCCGGTGTCGTGCGTGCGCACCAGCTGCTGCACGCGACGCTTCAGCGACGCGGGGGCGTACTCGCTGAAGTCGTGCCCGTGGCGCAACTGCATGGCGCGCACGAACAGCTGGATCTCGATGTCCTCGATATCCATGTCAGGCACGGGGTGGCAGCCACACGCGGATCATCGACAGCAGGCGGTCCACGTCGATCGGCTTGGACAGGTAGTCGTTGGCGCCGGCTTCGAGGCACTTCTCGCGATCGCCGCGCATGGCCTTGGCGGTCAGCGCGATGATCGGCACCTTGGCCACCGCGGGCCGGGCACGGATGGAACGCATGGTCTCGTAGCCGTCCATCACCGGCATCATGATGTCCATCAGCACGAGCTCGAGGCCGGTGTCCTTGTCCAGTGTGTCGAGGGCCTTCTGGCCGTCCTGGGCCATCACCACATCGACGCCCTTGGCCCGCAGCACCTTGGACAGCGCGAACAGGTTGCGCATGTCGTCGTCCACCAGCAGCAGGCGGCGGCCGCGCAGGTCGGCCTCGTCGACGCCGCCCGCGGCCGAGGTCGCCTCGCTGCGCGCGCTGCCGCCGTGCCGGATGGAATGCAGGAACAGGCTGACCTCGTCGAGCAGGCGGTCCGGCGAGCGGGCGCCCTTGACCACGATGCTGTCGGTGTACTGGCGGATCTTCATGCTCTCCTCGCGGCTGAGGTCGCGGCCGGAATACACCACCACCGGTGGGGTATTCCCGCTGCGCGACAGCCTCTCGAGGAATTCGATGCCGGACATGCCAGGCAGGCCCAGGTCCAGGACGATGCAATCGTAGGGCGTGTCGCCGGTCTTCGAGAGCGCTTCCTCACCGGAGGCGGCTTCCTCGATGATCACCATGTCGTCCTTGAGCAGCGTACGCACCGCGGCGCGCGCGCTGGCGTCGTCGTCCACGACCAGCAGGTGGCGCGTGCGGCCTTCGGCAAAGTGGAGCAGGCGGTCGAAGGCGTCTCCGATCGACTCACGGCTGACCGGCTTGGTCAGGAAGCCGACCGCGCCCAGTTCGAGGCCGCGCGAGGCATCGTCCGTGGCGGAGATGAAATGCACGGGGATGTGCCGCGTGGCCACATCGCCCTTCAGTCGCTCGATCACCGTCCAGCCGTCCATGCCCGGCAGCATCACGTCGAGCAGGATACCGGTGGGACGATATTGCTTCGCCAGCGCGAGACCGGTTTCGCCATCGGCGGCGGCGAGCACACGGTGCCCCTTGCGGTGGATCATGTCGGCGAGGATTCGCGCGAACGCCGGGTCGTCTTCCACCACCAGGATGGTGGTGTCACCGGGGTTGATCGCACGACGGTCGTCGTCGATGTGTTCGGCGAGCAACCCCGGCGACAGCGGCAGCGTGGCCTCGGCCGCGGCCTGCTGTCGCGGGACGGGCTCCGCCACGACGCCGGTGTCGGGCGCCGTCTCGGGCAGCAGGATGGTGAAGGTGCTGCCCTTGCCCGGCTCGCTGACCAGCGTGATGTCTCCGCCGAGCAGTTCGGCGATGCGGCGCGAGATGGCCAGGCCCAGGCCGGTGCCGCCGTACTGGCGGCTGGTGCTGGCATCCACCTGTTCGAAGGCATGGAACACCCGCTGGAACTTGTCCGCCGGAATGCCGATGCCGGAGTCCGTCACGGCGATGGCGATGGCCTGGGTGGCGTCGAGGCCCGCCGGCAGCGATGCATCGGGCGCCGGCCGCGAGATGCGCAGTGCCACCGTTCCGCTGGAGGTGAACTTGAACGCGTTGCTGAGCAGGTTGTTGGCCACCTGTTCCAGCTTGGCGCCGTCGGTGCGGATGGTCGCTGGCAGGTCGGGTGCCACGTCCACGACGAACGCCAGTTTCTTTTCCTGGGCGACGTGGTTGAAGGTACGGCCGAGCGTTCGCGCCAGGTCCGCGATCGGGAACGTGTCGACCATCAGTTCCATCTTGCCGGCCTCCACCTTGGACAGGTCGAGGATGTCGTTGATGAGTCGCAGCAGGTTGGAGCCGGCATCGTGGATGATCCGCGCCGATTCCACCTGCTCGCCGGTGAGGTTGTCCTCGTCGTTGTCGGCCAGGCTGCGCGAGAGGATCAGCAGGCTGTTCAGCGGCGTGCGCAACTCGTGCGACATGTTGGCCAGGAATTCCGACTTGTACTGGCTGGCGCGGGCCAGTTCCTCGGCCTTTTCCTGAGTCTCGTGCTGCAGGGCCTGCAATGCGTCCTTTTGCTGGTTGAGGGTCACGCCCTTTTCGCGCAGCTCCTCGTTGGACGCGTGCAGCTCCTCCGTCTGCACGCGAAGTTCCTCCTCGGAGGCGACCAGTCGCTGCGACTGTTCCTGCAACTCGTTGGTCCTGGCTTTCAGCTCGTCGTTGGTCGTGCGCAGGTCTTCCTGCTGCGAGCGCAGGGCTTCCTCCGACGCGCGCAGTTCGTCGGCCTGGGTCTGGGTGTGTTCCAGCAGGGTGCTGGTGCGCAGGGCGCGGGACAGGTTTTCCAGCGACAGCGCGACGATTGGCATCAGCTCGTCCAGCAGGCGCTGCTGGATCGGCGAAAGGTGATCGAAGCTGGCGATTTCCAGCACGCCCAGCAGGTTGTTGCGGGACAGCACGGGCATCATTACCACGCTGCGCGGCGACGCTTCGCCCGTGCCCGAATGGATGCGCGTGTAGTCGTCCGGCACATCCTGCAACACGATGGGCTGCCGCCCGAGCGCCGCCTGGCCGACCAAGCCTTCGCCCAGCGCGTACTCGGTGGTGACATGGCGACGCTGGCGGAAGCCGTAGCTGCCCAGCATCTCCAGCGTGGAGGTGTCTTCGCGGAACACGTAGAACACACCGACCCCCGCCTTCAACGTGGGCACCAGTTCGGCGAGCAGGGTGTCGGCGAACTGCCTGTACGTGGTGGCCACCTGCAGCCGGTTGGAGATCGCGGTGACCGCCGACTTCAGCCAGTTCTGGCCGGCCGTCTCGATCGACATCTCCTTGAACACCTGCAGCGCCCGGGCGATCTCGCCGATCTCGTCGCGGCGGGCCAGCTGGCGCACCTCGATGGCATGGTCGTGGGCGGCCAGCCGGGTCATCAGCTCGGTCATGCGGACGATGGGGCGCGTGATCAGGCGGAAGGTCATGGCGATGACCGCCATGCCGAACAGCAGGCAGACCACGAGGGAAACGATATCGATGTAGAGCGTCGCCGTGAGTACGTCGTCCAGCGCACCGTTGCGCCTTTCGAGCAAAGCGCGCTCGGTCGAGGACATCTCGTCGACCATCTTGCGGATGTCGCTCATCAATACGGTGCGCCGCGCGAAATACTCACGACGAATGCCGTCCCTTGCGAACGCGGCCTCGGGCGTGACCGCCGCGCCGATGGCCCGCATCGGCTCCAGCCCGAGCCGCACGGCTTCCGCCTTCCAGCGGTCGAGCATCTCCTGCACACGGTCCAGCCGCGCCTGCTGGAGGGGGTTGTCCGCCGTGAGCTGGCGTACCTGGGCAAGATGCTTGCCCAGGTCCCGGTCGGCCTGCTCGAAGTCGGCCCACTCGTTATCGCTCTGGCTGAGCATGAAACCGCGCGCGGCCACCTGGCGGGCCTGGGCATCGTCGTCCACCTCGGCCAGGGTGAGCAGCACCACGTAAGTGTGCGTCGACCAGGCACGGGTGTCGTTCTCCCGGTGCAAGGACACCAGGTTGGCGATGCTGGACGCCACGAACAGGGCCAGCAGCGCGCCGATGGCGAAGACGATCTTCCGCTGGAGGGGCTGGTCGGCCAGCCAGGTGCGCTGCTTTTCTTGGGATGACATGCAAGGACCGATAGGAGGGCGGAGGGATGACGTGCTGGCCCGTTAAGGTAGTACACCCAACCGTGCCGGGCTTCCATGGCGTCGTGCAGATTATCGGCTACAGGTCACACGACTGAAGGCGGGGCCCGGCGGCGCCACGGCGGGGGTACCAGCGTGCCGCGGCGAATCGCCACGGCAAGACATACGGCGGTGGCGATCGAACAGATGCACAGCGCCACCACGGAGGCTTCCGCGCCGAAGCTGCCGCCCGTGAGCCAGTCGGGTCCCTGCATGTGCGAGGCGAGCAGGCCGCGCTGCTGGAAGCCGGACACGGGGATGCCGTAGAACGGCCCCTGGGCGATGTTCCAGGCCGCATGCACGCCCATGCACAGCCACAGCGAGCGGGTCAGGTTGTAGAGCAGCCCGAACAGCAGCCCGGCTTCCAGCGCGATGGCTATGGCGCTCCATGCGGTGGCGCCGGGGTTCCAGGCGTGCGCGCCGCCGAAGAACGCAGCCGAGACCAGCAGCGACACCCAGGTGCCCAATCCTTCCTCGACGATGCGGAACAGCACGCCGCGGCTGATGATCTCCTCGCCCACCCCGGCGCCGACGCCGGTCACCAGGATCGGGCCGAGCCAGGCCACGTCGTGGTTCACGCCGTCCACGACGAACGCGCCCAGCGCATAGAGCGCGCCGACCACCAGCGAAAAGAGCAAGGCGCCGCCGAGCAGGCCCAGCGCCAGGTGCGGTATGGCCTTGCGTGGCGCCAGTTCGTCGATCCGCCGTTCCTCGATCGTCCGCACCAGCATCCAGTACGCGAGCACGACCGGCAGCAGCCGGAAGGCCTCGATCAGGGGCGTGACCTGGTCGAAGGGCAGCCTGCCGCGCGGCAGGCCGACGCCGGCGTAGATGTGGCCGGCGATGAAGCCGAGCACGGTCAGTGTGACGACGAACGCCACGATCCGACCCAGCGGCGAGCGCAGCAGGCGCATTGGCAGGGCGGGGTGGGCGGCGCGGTCGGGCGGCAGGGACATGGCGGGGCTCGTGACTGGTATTCGACGGCAGTCTACGCAGGCATGATGGCGTTCCGATACCCGATCGTTCCTCCTGGAACCCGCCGCATGGCCATCCCGCCCGAACACGATCCGTCCAGCCCCTCGCAGCGTCGCGAGCAGACCTTCCCCCACCTCGACGACGAGATGACCGCACGGCTGGTCGGCTATGGCGCGGAAGAGGCCCTGCCCGCGGGCACCGTGTTGTTCGAGCGGGGGCAGCGGCACGTGGATTACTTCTTCGTGCTGGAGGGCTGCATCGAGGTCTACGACGTGCACGAGGACGGCACGCCGGACATCATCGTGGTGCACGGCCCGAAGCAGTTCACCGGCGAAGTGGACCTGTTCAGTGAACGCCAGACCATGGTCAATGGCCGCACCGGCGCGGATACCCGTCTGGTCAGGCTCGATCCCGCTCAGTTCCGCAAGCTGGTGTCCGGCGAGCCGGACATCGGCGAGATCATCATGCGTGCCTTCATCCTGCGCCGCGTGGGCCTCATCCAGTCGGGGCAGGGTGGCGTCACCCTGGCCGGTTCGGCGCATGCCGCGGATACGGTGCGGCTGCGCAGCTTCCTCATCCGCAACGGTTATCCCTACCGATTGCTGGACACCGACGTGGACGACGACGTGCGCCACCTGATCGACGGTTTCGGCCTGCACCCGGCCGAATGCCCCGTGGTCATCATGCCCGACCGGCAGGTGCTGAAGTGTCCGACCACGGTGCAGTTGGCGGACCACCTGGGCATCACCATCCCGCTGGACAGCGACCACGTGCATGACGTGGCGGTGATCGGCGCGGGTCCCGCCGGTCTTGCGGCCGCCGTCTACGCGGCGTCCGAGGGCCTGGATACGCTGGTGCTCGAGGCGCTGGCTCCCGGCGGGCAGGCGGGTACCAGTTCGAAGATCGAGAACTACCTGGGCTTTCCCACCGGCATTTCCGGCCAGGCGCTGGCGGGCCGCGCCCAGGTGCAGGCCATGAAGTTCGGCGCCCACATGGCTGTCGCGCGCTCGGTCCAGGCCATGGACTGCTCGACCCATCCGTTCCGGCTCACCCTTGACGACGGCATGGTGGTATCGGCACGGTCCGTGGTCATCGCCACGGGGGCGCGTTACCGCAAGCTGGATACCGCCGACTACGAGCGGTTCGAAGGACAGGGCATCCACTATGCCGCCACGGCGATGGAAGCCACGCTGTGCGCGGGTGCCGAGGTCGTGGTAGTCGGTGGCGGCAACAGCGCGGGGCAGGCGGCGGTGTTCCTCGCGCGCACGGTGGCGCACGTGCATGTGCTGGTGCGCGGCAGCGGGCTGGCGGCGACGATGTCGGACTACCTGGTCCAACGTATCGCGCAATCGCCGCGCATTACGCTGCACACGCACTGCAAGGTCGATCACCTCGATGGCGATACGTCCCTGCGCGAGGTGGGCTGGGTCTGCAACGACGGCACGCAGACCCGCCGGAAGGTCGGTGCGCTGTTCGTGATGATCGGTGCCGAGCCCAACACGGCGTGGCTGGGCGGCTGCCTCGACCTCGATCGCAAAGGCTTCGTGCTGACGGGCCGGGACGCCGACGGTTACGCCACGCCGTCGCCTTATGCGACCACCCTGCGCGGCGTGTTCGCCGTAGGGGATGTCCGCTCGGGGTCGGTCAAGCGGGTTGCCTCCGGCGTGGGCGAGGGCTCGGTGGTGGTGCAGGCCGTGCACCGCTTCCTGCACCCCTCGCCGGTCTGAGGATCACATCTCGATCGAGGCGGCGTGCTCGCGCGTGGCCGAGAAGCGCACGCCGGGCCAGCGTTCCTGGGCCAGCTGCAGGTTGACCCGGGTGGGGGCGAGATAGACCAATTCCCCCGCGGCGTCGATGGCCAGGTTGCCGGCGTTCTTCTCGCGGAATTCCTCGAGTTTCTTCGCGTCGTCGCAGTGGATCCAGCGAGCCGTGGCCACGCCGACCTGCTCGAAGGACGAGTCGACGTTGTATTCGTCCTTTAGCCGGTAGGCCACCACGTCGAACTGCAGCACGCCCACCGCGCCGAGGATCAGGTCGTTGGACATCAGCGGGCGGAAGAACTGCGTGGCGCCTTCCTCGGACAACTGGGCCAGGCCCTTCTGCAGGGCCTTCATCTTCATCGGATCGCGCAGGCGCGCACGACGGAACAGCTCCGGCGCGAAGTTGGGGATGCCGGTGAACGACAGTGGTTCGCCTTCAGTGAAGGTGTCACCGATGGTGATGGTGCCGTGGTTGTGCAGGCCGATCACGTCACCCGGGTAGGCGCGCTCGACGATCTCGCGGTCCGACGCCATGAAGGTGAGCGCGTTGGCGATCCGCACCTCCTTGCCGGTGCGCGTCTGCTGCATTTTCATGCCGGCGGTGTAGGTGCCCGAGCACACGCGCATGAAGGCCACGCGGTCGCGGTGGGCCGGGTCCATGTTCGCCTGGATCTTGAAGACGAAGCCGGTGAGTTTTTCTTCCTCGGGCTTGACCTCACGGGTGAGCGTGTTGCGGCTACGCGGCGACGGTGCGTGTTCGACGAAGAAATCGAGTAGCAGCTGCACGCCGAAGTTGTTGACCGCGGAGCCGAAGAACACGGGCGTCTGCTTGCCGGCGAGATAGGCGTCGATGTCGAACGGGTTGGACGCGCCCATGACCAGTTCCAGTTCCTCGCGCAGTTCGTCGAGTGCGGCCTGGCCGATGGTGGATGCGAGGCCGGGATCGTCCAGCCCCTTGAAGATGGTGGAATCCTGGCGCGTGAAGTTCTTGCCCGGCTCGAACACGTGCACTTCGTCCAGCACCACGTGGTACACGCCCTTCAGGCGCGAGCCCATGCCGATAGGCCAGGTCACGGGAGCGCAGGCGATGCCGAGCACCGATTCCACTTCGTCGAGCAGGTCGATCGGCGAACGACCTTCGCGGTCGAGCTTGTTGATGAAGGTCATGATGGGCGTGTCGCGCAGGCGGCACACTTCCATGAGCTTGATCGTGCGTTCCTCGACGCCTTTCGCGCAGTCGATGACCATCAGCGCGGAATCGACCGCGGTCAGCACGCGGTAGGTGTCCTCGGAGAAGTCCGCGTGTCCCGGCGTGTCGAGCAGGTTGACGATGGCGTCCTCGTACGGGAACTGCATGACCGAGGATGTCACCGAGATGCCGCGCTCCTTTTCCAGCGCCATCCAGTCGGACGTGGCATGACGGGCCGCCTTGCGGCTCTTCACCGAGCCGGCCATCTGGATCGCGCCGCCGAACAGCAGGATCTTCTCGGTCAGCGTCGTCTTGCCGGCGTCGGGGTGGCTGACGATGGCGAAGCTGCGCCGGCGGCGGGTTTCGGTGAGGTGTGCGGACATGGTCGGGGTCGCTGTGGAGGCTAACCGCCGATTCTAGCAGGGGTTCCGGGCGGAGGCGCCGGGCCGGGCAGCGGTGGGGCCGTCCGCAGGGGGCGCCCGCACGGGCCGCGGCCTGCCCGCTGGCGATCGTCGGCCCGGCGTCCCGCCCGGCGCCACGCGGCCGCGCGCGGCCAGCCGTTCGGTATGTCCGGGCTGCCCGTGGGGTGGTTCCGTTCGGTTTTTCCTTCGGCGTGGTTGGTCGGAGGGCATGGGTGGCAACGGCTGCGTGGTGCGATCCGCAAGTTTTCACCGGAATGGATGTCTGGACATCTGGACGTCTAAACGGCTGTTGACAGTCATCGTGTGCAGGCGTATCGTCGGTTTCACTCATCGAGACCGGCTGAGGGACAGGCCCTTTGAAGCCGGGGCAACCTGCGGATTTCCGCGACGGTGCCAACTCCTGCGGGACGTGCCAGTCACGTCAGCCGATAGATGGGATGTCCGTTGCGGGCACGCTTTCGCGTACCCGTGGCTGCCAGTCCGCATATCGTCTTTTCCCGCAGGGCTCGATCCCGAACGCAGGAATCCGACATGCCCGCTGAGCCCCTCACCGTGATCTCCCTCCCCGAAACGGCCGCCATCGTCGCCGCGCCGCGTGGCGCCGCTGACCTCACCGAGCAGCGCGGCGTGCGCCGGGTCTCCTTCCAGCCGAAGTACGGCAGCGAGGCGGTGGCGGTGGATGTCCGCTACCTCTGGTGCGGTGCACCCCACGCGCCCACCGTGATCGTCCAGGGCGGCATCTCGGCCGACCGCGACGTCTGCACTGGGCGTGAGCGGGCAGCGGGCTGGTGGCAGGAACTGGTCGGCCACGGCGCCGCCATCGACCTCGCGGCCTGTCGCGTGCTGTCGATCGACTGGCTGGCCCCGGACGATCTGGGCGCCGACGTGGCCTCGGTGTCCAGCGAGGACCAGGCCGCCGCCCTGGCCGCCCTGGTCGATGAACTGGGCATCGGTCGCGTGCATGCATTCGTCGGCTCGTCCTACGGTGCGATGACCGGTCTGGCCTTCGCGGCGGCCTACCCCGAGAAGCTGCGTTCGCTGGTGCTGCTGGCCGGCGCACACCGCCCGCACCCCCTGGCGACGGCGCAGCGCTCCGTGCAGCGCGGGATCGTCCGCCTGGGTATCGCCTCGGGCCAGGTCGACGAAGCCCTGGGCCTGGCCCGCCAGCTGGCCATGACCACGTATCGCGGCAGCGAGGAGTTCTCCCGCCGTTTTGCCGCGGGCCCGGAACTGCGCGACGGCCGCTTCCATTTCCCGGTGGAGGATTACCTGGAACATGCTGGGCGCCGCTTCGTCGAGCGCTTCGACCCCGAGCGGTTCCTCGCGCTCTCTGAATCCATCGACCTGCACGACATCGCCCCCGAGCGGGTGTCCACCCCGACCACCCTGGTCGGTTTCCCGTCCGATCGCCTGGTGCCGTTGGCCGATCTGTGCGAGCTCCAGCGCCGGCTGGCCGGTACCGCCTCGCTCGAAGTCGTGGATTCCCCCTATGGCCACGATGCCTTCCTCAAAGAAACCGTGCAGCTCGCTCCCGTGCTGCGTCACGCACTCAACGACTGTCGCGGAGACCGCTAAGCCATGACCCACGAATCCCGCCTGTGTACCCGCGCCGTCCGCGCCGGCATCGAATCCGACACCCAGCACGGCGCCGTCGTGCCTCCGCTGCACCTGTCGACCAACTACGCGTTCGAGGGCTTTGGCCGCAAGCGCGCCTACGACTACTCGCGCAGCGGTAACCCCACCCGCGACCTGCTCGGCGAAGCGCTGACCGAACTGGAAGAAGGCGCGGGTGCCGTCGTCACCGGCAGCGGCATGTCGGCAGTCGCGCTGGCCCTGGAGCTGGTGCCGTCCGGTGCGCTGGTGCTGGCCGCGCACGACTGCTACGGCGGCACCTGGCGTCTGCTGGACGCCTGGGCGAGGAAGGGGCGTTTCCGCGTCCGTTTCGTCGATTTCACCGAGCCGACCGCACTGGCCGACGGCCTCGCGGAGAAGCCGGCGCTGGTGTGGGTCGAGACGCCTTCGAATCCCTTGCTACGCATCACCGACGTGCGCCACGTCGCGCAGGCCGCGCATGCCGTCGGCGCGCTGGTGGTGGTCGACAACACCTTCCTCTCGCCGGCGCTGCAGCAGCCTCTGAAGCTGGGTGCGGACATCGTCGTCCACTCGACCACGAAGTACATCAACGGCCACAGCGACGTGGTCGGTGGCGCGGTGATCGCCGCCGACCAGGCCGTGGCCGACCAGCTGAAGTGGTGGGGCAACTGCAACGGCCTGACCGGTTCGCCGTTCGACAGCTTCCTCACACTGCGTGGCGTGCGCACGCTCGCCGTGCGCCTGCGTGCCCACGAGGAAAATGCGCATCGCATTGCCGCGCGCCTGGACGCGCACGACGCCGTGTCGCGCGTGTTCTACCCGGGGCTCGCGTCGCATCCGGGGCACGCGCTGGCGCAGCGCCAGCAGAAGGGTTTCGGCGCGATGCTCAGCTTCGAGATCGCCGGCGGCACCGACGCGATCGAAGCCTTCGTCGACGGGCTCCGTTACTTCTCCCTGGCCGAATCGCTGGGCGGCGTCGAAAGCCTCGTCGCGCATCCGGCGTCGATGACTCACGCATCCATGGCACCGGAAGCGCGCAAGGTCGCCGGCATTTCGGACAGCCTGCTGCGCCTGTCGGTCGGTATCGAGGACGGCGACGATCTGTTGGCCGACCTTGAAGACGCGCTGGCGCGTGCCGCCGCCGTCGCTTCGGTCACCTCGAAACGCAAGGTCGGCGCATGAGCGCCGTGATCGCCGCTCCCCTCGTGGCCGATGCGCCGCGCACGGCGGTCGTGTTGCTCGGTACCGGTGTGGTCGGCCGCGCCTTGCTGACCCTGCTCGCCACGCCGGCAGCCCGGTCGCTGCGCCTGGTCGGCGTGGCCAATTCGAAGCGCCAGCACGCGGCACCGGACGGCCTCTTGCCGGGCGATGCCGCCGGTTGCCTGGCCAAGGGCCGGGACGGGCGTGAGAATGCACCCTTGCTGGCCGCCCTGGACGCCACGGGTGCCCCGCGCAAGGTGGTGATCGACGCCACCGCATGCGCGATCGAGGCGGGCCGCCACGCCGGCTGGCTGGCCGCCGGCTACCACGTCGTCACTGCGAACAAGGCGCTCGCCGGCGGTCAGCTGTCCGGCTGGCGCGCCTTGCAGGGCGCCACGGCGAACGGCAGCGTCTACGGGGATGCCGCCACGGTGGGCGCAGGGCTACCCGTGCTGTCCACGCTGCGCCGCCTGCGCAACTGTGGCGACAGCCTGCTCACCCTGGAGGGCGTGTTTTCGGGATCGCTGTCGTGGCTGTTCAACCAATACGACGGCAGTCGCCCGTTCTCGTCGCTGCTGGCCGACGCGCGTCGCCTGGGCTTCACCGAGCCGGACCCGCGCTCGGACCTTTCGGGCGAGGACGTGGCGCGCAAGCTGCTGATCATCGCCCGCAATGCGGGCTTCGCGCTGGGCAGCGACGAGGTGGAAGTGGAAAGCCTGGTGCCCGAAGCCCTGCGCGGCATCGACACGAAGCACTTCCTCGAGCGCTTGCAGGAACTGGACGAGCCGCTGCGCCTGCGCCACGAGCAGGCCAGGGCCAACGGCAAGGTGTTGCGCTACCTGGCCCGCCTCAACCAGCGTGGCCGCGCGCGTGTCGGTCTGGTCGAGGTGGGTCCGGAGCATCCGGCCTCGCGCCTCTCCGGCACGGACAACCAGTTCGCCCTCACCACGACGCGTTATCACGCCACGCCGCTGGTGATCCAGGGGCCGGGCGCGGGGCCGGAGATTACGGCGCAGGCACTGCTGGGCGATGTGCTGGCCCTATAGGTCTGTACGTAATAATTGGGGTGCACGGGATATGCGCCTGCTGCTCGTACGATACGGAGAAGAGGCGTCGGTTCTCGTGCGGTATCGGGAGGAGGCGTCGGGTGGTCACCCTCTGCGCTCGGGCAGCGGCCGCAAGCGGCCGAACTCGCTCAGAGGATGACCCCCCGACACCTCCCCGACGACTGAGGTGCCGGGTAGGGAAAGCGACGCTCGCGGCATCGCCCGAAGCGGCATCTCCAGGGTGGCCCCGTCCGAGATCACCAGCGCTTTGCTTTTCCACTCCCGCTGCCTCTGTCGTCGCAGAGGTGCTGGGTGGTTACGCTCTGAGCGAGTTCGGCCGCTTGCGGCCGCTGCCCGAGCGCAGAGTGTGACCACCCAGCGCCTCCTCGCCGAGCCGTACGAGCGACGGCGGTTCTGGCTTCGGCTCCGGCTTAGCGACAGGCCCAGTCATGCGCGAAGAACCAAAAAAAACCGCCCCGAAGGGCGGTTTTTCGTTTACCGGCGGCCGGTGACTTGCCCGGCCTCGTCGGCGCTGGGCGGGAGCACGGGTTCGCCGCCGCTATCTTCGTCATGGTGGAAGCGCGCGGCTTCGACCATCGGCGTACGCCAGCCGGACGCGACGCCCCAGAAGTAGAAGATCACGCCGATGACCGCGACCACGGCCAGGTCATAGCCGTAGGGGAGGTAGTCGTGTCCGCCGAACGTCTTGCTGCCAGCCCAGGAGACAAGGGCGAGCACCGGCAGGTAGACGATCAGCCACCAGGCGCCCTTGAGGTGGCGGTGGAAGTCTTCCCAGCCCGACTTGGCGGTGTAGTAGAAATAGATCGGCAGCGCGACGACCATCAGCAGGATGATCTCGCCGGTGAGCGGCCACTTCGCCCAGTACAGCAGTTCGGTGGCGAAGATGAAGGCCAGCGCGGCCAGGATGGGCAGGCCGGCGATGCGCAGGGGGCGCTTCAGTTCCGGCGCGGTGCGGCGCAGGGTCATGACGCTGACCGGGCCGGTCAGGTAGGAGATGATCGTGGACACCGAGATCACCGCCGCCAGCGTGCCCCAGCCGCGGAAGAAGAACAGGAAGATGAAGCTCACCACCAGGTTCAGCCACATCGCCGGGCGGGGAATGCCAAAGCGCGGGTTGATGTGGCCGAATATCTTCGGCAACTGGCCGTTGCGCTCCATGGCGTAGATCATGCGCGCCGTGGTGGCGGTGTAGGTGGCGCCGGTGCCGCTGGGGCTGACGAAGGCGTCCGCGTACAGCAGGATCGCCATCCAGTTGATCATCAGCGCAGTGGCCAGCTGCGCAAACGGCGAGGCGTACTCGAGGCCGGCCCAGCCGTTACCCAGCTGCTCGGGCGGCACGGCACCGATGAAGGCGATCTGCAGCAGCACGTAGACCACCGTGGCCAGCAGGATCGAGCCGATGACGGCGAAGGGCACGCTGCGGCCGGGGTTGCGGGCTTCGCCGGCGAGGTTCACCGGGCTCTGGAAGCCGTTGAAGCTGAAGACGATACCCGAGATGGCCACGGCGGTGAGGATCGACGAGATGTCGATCGCGTGGTTGCCGCCGTGGGCGCCGATGTGGAAGTTGCCCGGGTTGTAGCTGGTGTAGATCAGCGCGATGCCGGTGGCGGCAGGCACGACCAGCTTGAAGACCGTGATCGCCGTGTTGCTCTTGGCGAACAGCTTCACGCTCCAGAAGTTCAGCAGGAAATACACCACGACCAGCACGGCGGCGATGGCCAGGCCAGGCGGGGTGAGTTCGCCATGGCCGGCGGTGACCACGTACAGGCCCTTGGTCCACTGCGCCCATTCCCACGGCCAAGAGGCCATGTACTGGACGGACGCCTCGGCCTCCACGGGGATCACCGAGACGATGGCGATCCAGTTGGCCCAGCCGGCGATGAAGCCGACCAGTGAGCCGTGGGAGTAATGGCCGTAGCGCACCATGCCACCGGATTCGGGGAACATCGCACCCAGTTCCGCGTAGGTCAGCGCGATGAACAGGATGATGACAGCGCCGATGATCCAGGCGTAGACGGCACCCGGGCCGGCCAGTTGGGCAGCGTGCCAGGCGCCGAACAGCCAGCCCGAGCCGATGATCGAGCCCAGGCCGGTCAGCATCAGGGCGAAGGCGCCGACGTCGCGGCGGATATGGTGGTTGGACATACAGACTCCGGTCGGACGGGGTGGACAAACCACCCCAGGGCGGCACAAGGGCCGGATCATGACAGCCTGCGCCGCCCCTGTCAGCCATCGTTCATCCCGGTACACAAGGCGTCGCGTCGATATACACTCGCCGACGCGGTAGGGCTAAAGGGGTTCGGATGCGTTCGATGGTGGTCGCCAGCGGCATGTTGTTGCTTGCCTTCACGGCATGCGGCATTGCCGCAGCCGATGAGGTCTGGAGCGACAAGGGCCGGCTGATCGATTCGGAGTCCTACGACCGTACCGCCAAGGGTTTCTACTTCACGCTATACCCTGGCGAAGACCCGGTGGCATCCGTGCGGCGCTGCGCCATGACGATGCGCGAGCTCGGCCACCTGGCCTCGGTGTCGTGCTTCGCGTACACCAGCAAGCAGCGTTTCGACACCCGCCGCGGCAAGCTGAGGATCTGCTACACCGCCGTGGCCAACTGGTGGGGCGAGGACGAGCCCGTACGCGTCGAGACCGTCGAACGGCTGCCGAGGGTGTGCCCCACGCGCTGATGCGGCCACCCGCGGTACCGCACATAGGGCCTATCCCAACCCGACATATCGCGATCACGCACATCGGAATCGCGCACATCGTGCGCTCCTACGGTGGTGTTGCGTGCCCCAGGTGGGGCGTCAGCATTCGATGACGTTGACTGCCAGGCCGCCGCGGGAGGTTTCCTTGTACTTGTCCTTCATGTCGCGCCCCGTGTCGCGCATGGTGGCGATGACTTTGTCGAGCGAAACGTGGTGCTTGCCGTCGCTTTTCAGGGCCATGCGGCTGGCGTTGATCGCCTTGACCGCGCCCATGGCGTTGCGTTCGATGCAGGGAATCTGGACCAGGCCGCCGATGGGGTCGCAGGTGAGGCCCAGATTGTGTTCCATGCCGATTTCGGCCGCGTTCTCCACCTGGGTGACGCTGCCACCCAGGGCCGCGGTCAGGCCGCCGGCCGCCATGGAGCACGCCACGCCCACCTCGCCCTGGCAACCCACCTCGGCGCCGGAGATCGAGGCGTTTTCCTTGTAGAGGATGCCGATGGCCCCGGCGGTGAGCAGGAACTCGACGATGCCGTCTTCCGAGGCGCTGGGGCAGAAGTGGCGGTAATAGTGCAGCACGGCCGGGACGATGCCGGCGGCACCGTTGGTCGGCGCGGTAACCACGCTGCCGCCGGCGGCGTTCTCTTCGTTCACGGCCAGCGCGTAGAGGTTGACCCAGTCCAGGATGGTGAGCGGGTCGCGCAGCGCGGCTTCGGGTTGGGCCCGCAGCTCGGCGGCCATGGCCGGGGCGCGGCGGTTCACCTTCAGCCCGCCCGGCAGCACGCCGGGGGAGCGCAGGCCGCGCGCCACGCAATCCTGCATGGCCTTCCAGATGCGCAGCAGGCCAGCGCGGGTCTCCGCCTCGGGGCGCCAGATGCCCTCGTTGCGGACGACCAGCTGGGCGATGGTGAGGTTGTGTTCCTTGCACAGCGACAGCAGCTGGTCGCCCGTGGAATAGGCATAGGGCTGCTCGCTGGTGTCGGCCACGATACGGTCTTCGGCTGCTTCATCGGGATTGACCACGAAACCGCCGCCGACCGAGTAGTAATCGCGCGTGGCCAGCTCGTTGCCCTCGGCGTCGTAGGCCGAGAAACGCATGCCGTTGGTATGGAACGGGAGCTTCTGTCGCTTGTTGAAGACCAGGTCGACCTTCTCGTCGAAGGCGATCTCGTGGCGGCCGAGCAGGCGGATGCGCCGCGACGAGCGGATACGCTCCAGCGTGGCCGGAATGGTGTCCGGATCGACGCGATCGGGCCATTCGCCCTCGAAACCCAGCAACACGGCCTTGTCCGTACCGTGGCCGCGACCGGTCATCGCCAGCGAGCCGAACAGCTCGCAGCGCACGCGCACGACGCGATCGAGCACGCCCTTCTCGTCCAGCCAGTGTTCGGCGAAGCGCGCACCCGCGCGCATGGGGCCCACCGTGTGCGAGGACGAGGGGCCGATGCCGATCTTGAAGAGGTCGAAAACGCTGACTGCCATGGCTGGATAGGTTGGCTATGGGGGTAGCCGGCTATTCTACGCCCCGACGCCACTGGCCCCATACACCTGCGCATGTCCCTCTTCACACTATTCCAGCGCGACGATTGCCACCTGTGCGACCAGGCCCTCGAGGTGCTGGCGCAGGCCCGGTTCCCGGACTTCGCTTCCGTGTGGATCGACGACGATGCGACGCTGGAAGTGCGCTACGGGGCGCGCGTGCCGGTGCTGCGGCGAGACGATGGGGCCGAGCTGGGCTGGCCGTTCGATGTGGCGGCGGTGAAGGCTTTCGCGGGCTGACGACTACCCGCGAAGCCGCTTCATGATCTCCTCGCGGGCCTCGCGCAGGATGGAATCGCGATCCAGCCCCGCGACGATGTCGGCAACGGCGCGCTTGGCACCGTGCTCGCCCCAGGACTTGCCGGCCACCAGGTAGTGCTCGGCGGCCCGGCCGATCAGCACGGTGGCGTACCAGCCCAGCGCGCCCTGCGCGGCGGCGGTGACGACGACCGACATGCCGCCGCTGACGCCCTTCAACGCGGAGGCTGCCAGCTGCATGCCCCAGACCGCGCTCATCAGTGCTGCCAGTTGCAGCGAGATGGTCGCCACCAGTCGGCCGGACTCGCTGCGGGTGAGCGGCAGGCCGTAGACGCGACCCAGTTGCACCACCATCGCCGCGTCCAGGCCGCCGGCCAGCAGCAGGTCGGCGACGGGTACGGGGTTGAGTGCCACGGCCACGGCCTTGGCGATGCAGTACTGGCGAATGACGCCGGAGGCGACGTCGCGACGCGTGACGGCGATGCGCTCGCTGATCTGGTCGGTCAGCCGCCCGGCGAACAGGCCCGCGTTGATCGCCGACAGGGTCTTGCCTTCGCGTTCAGCGATGGCCAGCAGGCGCGTCTTCAGGGCGGTGACGTCGGCCGGCACGGCCTCTTGGGTGGTGTGCTCCCTGCCGGATGCATCCACCTCCACGATGCGGCGGGGGGCCGGGTGTGCGGCCACGCCGATCACGTCCTCGCGCCTGACCAGGCCGTCGGTATGCTCGCGCAGGCGTTGCAGCAAACCGTCGCGTTCGTCGTCGCTGTAGCGGTCGGTCTTGTTCAGGGCCAGGAGCAGTGGTCGGCGCGTAGCGGCAAGCGTCCGCAGCGCGTCGCGTTCCTCGCGGGTGAGGTCGCCGTCGGCCACGAAGACGATGAGGTCGCTGACCTCCGCCACTTCGTAGGCCAGCGTCTCCCGCGCTTCGCCGCCCAGTTCGTTGATGCCGGGCGTGTCGATCAGCACCAGGCCCGCGTTAGCGGCTTCGTCCAGGCGCGCGACGTCCGCCTCGGTGGTGGTGCCATGCAGGACGCCGACGGTGAACGCGTCGCGGCCCAGCAGCGCGTTGCCCAGCGCCGATTTGCCGGCCGACACGCGACCGAACACGGCCACGTGCAGTTCCTCGCGCTCCAGGCGATCGAGCATGGTTTCGACGCGGCGGAAATCCGCCGCCATGGTTTCGCGCACGGCGGGCGGAATGGTCGGGTCGTCCAGCAGGCCGCGCAGGCTGGATGCCACGCTGCCGCCGCGTTCGTCCGGCGCCGGCGCCGTGTCGGCACGCTGGCGAAAACGGCCGGCCAGGCCGCGGAGACGATCGCGCAGGCCTGTCACGCCGGCTTACTTCGGCTGCAGGTTCAGCGAGCCGTTGACCAGCACCTCGTCGGCGATCGTCGAGGTTTCCTTGTAGTCGCCGCTGCCCACGCCGAAGTCGAGGCGCTTGAGCGTACCGGTGACCGACAGGCGCGCACCGCCGGCGTTGGGCGAGAACGCGACCTTGAGGGTGAGCGGCCGGGTGACGCCGTGCAGGGTCAGGTTGCCGTTGGCGATGACATCGCCCTTGGCATCCTTGCTGAAGCCGGTGGTGACGTAGTGCGCCGTCGCGAACTTTTTCACGTCGAAGAAATCGGGGCCCGGCAGCGCGCCGTCGCGATCGCCGTCGCCGGTTTTCGCCGTGGCCATGTCCACCGTCACGTCGAACCGCGATGCGGCCAGGTTGGCGGCGTCGTAGCTGATCGCCGCGTCGAACTTGCCGAACGTGCCGTCGAACTGCTGGCCCTGGAACTTGCCGCTGAAGCCCAGCGTGCTGCCCGGGCCGACCTTGTAATCCGCGGCGGAGGCGGCGAACGGCAGTGCAAGCGCCAGGCTGAGGACGGCAAGGCGGCGGATCATCGGGGTCATGGCGTATCTCCGGGAGGGGTGGGGATGCCGCGCCTTGCGCGGCCGAAGGGCAACATGCGGCGGAGCGTATCGTCGCGGTCGAGGAGGTGGTGTTTCAGTGCACCGCCGACATGGGCGACCAGCACGGCCAGCAGCAACCAGAACAGCCACACGTGCGCGGTGCCCAGCGTGTCGGACAGGGCCGGGTTCTTCTCTACCAGCGCGGGCAGGTTGAACTGCTTGAAATACTGCAGCGGAAAACCGTGGGCGGAGTTGAACGCCCACCCGGTAAGCGGGATGGCGGCGATGAGCAGGTAAAGGACACCGTGCACCGCATGCGCGGCCAACTGCTGCCAGCGCGGTGCCGGCATGTCGGGCGGACGGCGGTCGATCGCGCGCCAGAGCAGGCGCAGCAGGAACAACGCGAGCACCGTGAGGCCGATGGACTTGTGCAGCGCGAACATGTCGATCTTGCGCATCGACGGCTTCAGGCCGTCCATCCAGAACGCAAACGCGCCGTTGCCAAGGATCAGCAGCGCCGTGAGCCAGTGGAAGGTCTTGGCGAGGGTGCTCCAGCGGGTAGCGTCACTGCGCAGGGGCATGGGTGTTGTCCTTTTCGCTGGTAGTGGCCGCATCGCCACGGATGGCTTCGATTTCCAGCCACACGGTGACGTCGTTGCCGATCGAGTTCGCGTTGGAGGTCATGCCGTATCGCGTGCGGTCGAGGATCACCGACGACGAGAAGCCGGCCACCGTATGCATGCCGTAGATGGTGGTGCCGACCCGGTTGACGCGGAAGGGCAGGTCCAGCGGCAGCGTGACGCCGCGCAGGGTGAGCTTGCCGTGGACGACGCCTTCCGCGTCGTTCTTCTTCTCCACCGACTCGCTGACGTAGCGGGCGGTCTTCGCACGGTCGCTGTCTAGCAGCGCGCTGCCGCGTACGGCCTTGTCCCAGGCCGCATCGCCCATGTCCACCGAGGACAGGTCGATCGTCGCGTCCACGGACGACTTCGACCAGTCGTCCCGGTCGAAGCGGATCGTGCCGTCGGTAACCCTCAGGCGTCCGAACGAGCGTGAGAAACCGTTGTGCTCGACATTGAAGACCACCTGGCTGTGCACCGGATCGATGCGGTAGGCGGTGGCTTCGGCATGGGCGGCCAGCGGGCCGAGACCGAGAAGCAGCAAGGGAAGGGCACGAATAGGGCGCATGAGTGAGCCGGGAGCGGGTCGGGACCGCGTGGCGGCCGAGGGGGGCAGTGTGGCCGAGCGCGGGCCGGTTGTCAGTACGGCTGCCGGGAACAGATCGTTCACTCGGTGCCTCGCAAGGCCTCGCCGGTCAGCTCTGCCAGCCGGCGCAGCCGGGATCCGCTGGCGTCGCCGAGCAGCTCGCGCATGCGCTCGCCGGCGTCGGCCTGGTCGAGCGCCTGACGCTCGGCCAGTGTCGCCGCCAGCGCCCGGCCCAGGCTGTCGAAGATCAACGCGTAGGCGAACGCATGCAGCACGCCTCCGCCCAGCGTACCCAGGCCCGGGAACGCCTTCAGCGCATTGCCGGCCACGGCCAGCACCACCGAGGTACCCGTGCGCAGGGTGAGCCGGGCCTGCTTCAGCAGGTTCTCGATGTCGACATCGGTCACGCGGACGCCGTGCAGGTCGGCCAGCGCGCGCACCATGCCGGCGGCCAGCGCACCCTGGATCACCAGGTCGGTGCCCGGGGCGACGGCTGCCATGGCGCCGACGATCGCGCGCCGGGCGTAGCGGGTGACGATGCGTTCCGCCTCCGCGGCACGATGAAGGGCCTCGTGCTCGCCCGTGCGCTCGTGGATGCGCGCCAGCACGGCGTTTTCCCGCAGCGGCTCCAGCCCGTGCGCGCCCGGGGCGACCAGCCGCGCGATGGCGTCCCGCAATGCCGCGACGTCGGGAACGCGCTGGCGCGTCACCGCTTCGCTGCGGCCTTCGGCCAGCCGACGGGTGAAACGTTCCTCACCGCCCGCACTGATCGCGACCACCGCATCGGGCACGCCGCCGGCCTGGTCGCGCACGTGCCGAAGCACGCGTTCGCGATCGACGCCCGACCACTGGTCGGCCTTGTTCACCGCCAGCACCAGCGGCTTGCCGAAGTCGCCCAGCCAGCGCAGTTCGTCGCCCTGTGTGCGGGTGAGGTCGCCGGCGCAGACATAGACCACGGCGTGGGCGCGGAGCGCCTCGTCGCGTGCCATGCGCTCGCGCGCGTCGCCTCCCGCTTCCGCGGAACCGGGCACGTCGGCCAGCAGCCAGGTGTCGCCACGCGGTGCCGTGCCTTCGTAATGGGCGACCTCACGCGTGGTGCCGCCGCGCGCGTCGCGCCGGGGCTGCGCGCCGGGCACCAGTGCCGCGATCAGCGAGGACTTGCCGGTGGAGATTTCGCCGAAAACGGCGATGTAGAGCTGCTCGCTGGCGCGACGACGGTCCAGCTCGCCGAGTTCGTTGCGTATTTCCTCAACCTCGGAGCCGGCGTCGCGCAGGGCGGCCAGGCGCGTTTCGAGGGACGCGCGATCCGGTGCGGCGACCGGCCCACGTGGCTTGCGTGGTCGCAGCCACCAGATGCCTGATGCGATGCCGGCCAGCACCAGGGCGATCATGCCCATGCCGACCAGCCAGCGCATGCCCGCGGGCAAGCCCATGAAACGTTGGGCCAGCGCGAGCGCGCGGTCGAAGGCGGCCAGCAGCAGCCAGGCGAGTGCGACGATCCCGACAGCCGCGATGAGTAGACGCAATCGGCGTGACATGCGGCCATTCTAGAGGCAAGCGCCCACGCGAATGCCTACATCGCCGTGCGGCGTCAAGCCATACAGCTTTCCGCAGGTGCATGGCATGATCGGGATCGCACCAGGAACCCGGCGTATGCACCGCACGCTTTTCACGAGATGGATTCTCGTCGCCTTCATCGTCATCGGTGGGGCCACCCCCCTTGCGGCAGCCACCACGATGGCGCCGATCCCCACGCCCCAATTCCGCAGCTACGGCCTGCATGAAGGCCTGCCCAGCAGCAAGGTGCAGGCGGTGGTGCAGGACGCCCGCGGCTTCATCTGGGTGGCCACGGCCGCCGGGCTGTCGCGTTTCGACGGCGTGGCATTCACCGCGCCGCGCGTGGGCGCCGGGCAGGGCGGGTCGTTAAACGTCGGTGGCCTGTCCTCCCTGTTCGTCGATCGCGACGACCGGCTCTGGATGGGGGGCCCGGAACTGGGCCTGGGCCGTTACGACCCGGCCACCGGCCATTTCGTGCACTGGCGCGAAGGGCTGGCCGGCGAAGAGGTGCATGCCATCACGCAGACACCGGACGGCTTGGTCTGGATCGGATCCTCCCGCGGTCTGGATCGCATGCGCGCGGACGGCGGCGGGCTGCAGCGGGTGGCGGTCGCGTCGTCAGGGGCAGGGATAGCGGTGCATGCGCTCCATGTGTCGACCGATGGGCGCCTCTGGGTGGGCGGCGACAGGGGACTTTTCGTGCGCGAGGCGAACGGCACGTTCAATGCGGTGTCGTTTGCCGAGGGTGCCGCGCCCACGGTGCTGGGCATCCACGGCAGCGGCGCGCAGATGCGTGTAGCTACCGATCGCGGGCTGTTTCTTCCCGGCGCCGATGGACGTCTGTATCGCGATCGCCGCGTGCCCGGCTCGGCTGTTCATACGACGCTGGCCGACAGCCACGGCATCCTCTGGATCGCGGCGGCGCAGGGCCTGTCGATGCTCGACCGCTTCGATCGCCTGCACGAGGTGGCCGGCGCATGGACGGCCCTGGGCGGCCTGCCGGGACGTACGGTGCGCGGCATGCTGGAAGATCGCGAGCACGGCCTGTGGTTTGCCCTGAGCGATGGTGGCCTGGCCTACCTCGGTCCGTCGTGGGACGACTTCACCCGTTTCACCCACGTCGCCACCGATGCGCACACCTTTCCCGGCCGCACGGTCACCGCCGTGGCGGCCCGCGAGGGCGGTGGGCTATGGGTCGGCGGCTTGCGCGGCTGGATCCGTGGCTTCGACCCCGCCACCGGACACACCGGCGAGGGCTTCGAACTGGGCGCACCGCGCATCCAGTCGTTGTGGGCGCTGCCGGGAGGACGCCTGCTCGTCGGTACGGTCGACGGTTTGTCCGTGGCGACTCACGGAAAAGTCAGGCCGGTGCTGCGGTCGGTCGTCCATCGCCCCGTGACGTCGATCGTCGCGGCGCCCGGCGGCGGCGTCATCGTCGCGGCGCTGGGACAGGGCCTGTTCGAGGTGGACGCCGATCTGCGCCGCGCGGTGCCGCTGGTCTTCGCGAGCTCGCCGCGTGGCTGGCTGGATACGCGGCAGATCGACATCGTCGATGGCGTGCTCTGGCAGGCCAGCGTGGCGGGGCTTGCCCGACGTGACCGCGCCAGCGGACGGATGCAGTTCATCGACGGGGTGCCGATGGGCCGGATCAGCGCCTTCGAGCCCGACGAAGACGGATTCTGGATCGTGCGCCCCGATGCGCTGGAGCACTACCGCTGGCAGGGCGCGCGGGCCGAACGTGATCGCCTCATCGGGGGCGCGGACGGGTTTCCCTCGGCCGACATCCTCAACCTGCGCCGTGATCGCGCCGGGCGGCTGTGGCTGTATGGCCAGACCGGGGTCTGGCGGTTCGACCCCGGTCATGGCCGGTTCCGGTCGTTCGGTCTGGCCGACGGGCTGGCCAGCGGCGAGTTCACCCATGCCATCACCGTGCAGCTCGACGACGGCAGCATGTATGGCGCCACGCTGGGTGGCCTGGTGGGCTTTCGTCCTGACGGGCAGCGCGACCACATCCGGCGGCCGCCCATCGCGGTGCTCGGTGCCACGGCGTCGAGAGGGGGTGTTCGCGAAACCTTGCCCCTGGACAACGGCGAGTTGCGGCTGCGCTGGAACGACCGCGACGCACGCGTCGTCGCGCGGGTGCTGTCGTTCGTCGAACCCGATCGCAATCACCTGCGTTTCGAATGGCGCCACGGTGCGACATCCACAGTCATGCACGTCGGCAAGGAGGGCGAGCACGCGCTGGATGGTTTGTCCCCGGGCCGTTACACGGTGGCTATCACGGGCGCCGGGCGTGACGAACTCAGCCCGGCACTGCCTGCCTCGGTGGTCGTTTTCGTGGAGGCGCCGCCCTGGCTGCGCTGGTGGGCGTGGACAGCCTACGTATCGCTCGCCGTCGTGATGGCGCTGGTGCTCGTCCGCGGCACACGAAAGCGTCTGCGCCAGGGCATGCGCATGCGGCTCGCCGAACACCAGCGGCGCATGGCCGAGGAAGCGAACGCGGCCAAGACCGATTTCATGGCCACCCTGGGCCACGAGATCCGTACGCCGATGACGGGCGTGCTGGGCATGGCTGAACTGTTGTCGCGCACCCCACTCGACGAGGCGCAGCGCAGTTACGTCGATGCGGTGCGCCGCTCAGGCGACACCCTGCTGCGGCTGGTCAACGATGCGCTGGACATCACGCGGATCGAGGCGCGGCGCCTGGTACTCGAATCCGAGTGCGTGTCGCTGCGCGCGGTGGCGGACGAAGTGGTGGCCCTTGCCGCCGCCGCGGCGCACGAGAAAGGCCTGGCGTTGTCGGCCAGCGTGGAGGCATCGGTGCCGCCCGCCGTGCGCGGCGACACCATTCGTCTCCGCCAGATCCTGCAGAACCTGGTGAACAACGCGGTGAAGTTCACTACGGAAGGCGGCGTGTCGTTGCAGGTGGCAGTGGATCGGGACGGCTTGTGCCTGAGCGTCGCCGACACCGGGCCAGGCATGTCAGCCGAATTGCGCGCGCGCCTGTTCTCGCGCTTCGAGCAGGGCGACACGCCCCGGCGTGCCGACGGGTCCGGCCTGGGCCTGGCGATCTGCCACGAACTGACCACGCTGATGGGAGGCACCATCGACGTTGTCAGCGAGCCCGGCCGCGGCAGCCGGTTCACGGTACGCCTGCCGCTGGTGGCCTGTGCCTGCGCGGGCCGTGCGTGTGCGCCGGCATCGCCCGCGCGCAACGACACCACCGGCTGGCGTGTGCTTCTGGTGGAGGACGATGCCGTGGTCTGCGAGGTCATCGCCAATCTGCTGCGTGCCCGCGGTCACGTCGTGACGGCGGTGGGCGACGGGTTGGCCGCCATGAGCGAAGTCTCGGCCGGTCGCTACGATGTGCTGCTGCTGGACCTGGACCTGCCTCTCGTCGACGGCTTTCAGGTGGCGCGGATGATCCGCCGCATCGACGCGCTGGCCACGTTGCCGATTGTCGCCGTGACGGCACGCTCCGCCGGCGATGAAGCCGCCGCGGTGCGTGCGGCCGGCATGGACGCCCTGTTGCGCAAGCCCATGAGCGGCGACGACCTGTCCGCGATGCTGGAGCGTGTATGCAGGGCACCGCTGGTCGCGGCGTCCTGATCAGTCAGGCGCTAACCGAAGCGCCTGAAATAGGCGAGGGCACCGACCACCAGCAAGGTGGTGGGCAGCAGGTTGGCCAGCAGTGGCGGCATGCCGTACACCGTGCCGAAGTTCACCATCGCGCCCTGCAGGAAATACCAGCCGATGGCCAGGATGATGCCAATAAACAGTCGTTTGCCCAGGCCGCCGGAGCGCAGCGAGCCGAACGCGAAGGGCATGGCGCAAAGCACCAGCACCAGCGTGTTGAGCGCGAACAGCGCGCGGCCCCAGAACGCCACGGCGTACACGCCGGAGTTCTGCCCGTTGTTGTCCAGGTAGCGGATGTTGCGCCGCAGGTCGGCCATGGACAGGTATTCGGGATGGATCACCGACTGCTCCAGCACGTGCGGATTCAGACGCGAGGCCCAGGTCTGCGTGTCCACATGCGATGAGTGGGTGCCCTGGTCGTCCAGCGTGGTGGTGCGGACGTTGCTCATGATCCACTTGTTGCCGTCGTGGGTGGCGCTGTCGCCGTGCGAGAAGATCGACAGTTGGCCGTCCGGCGTGAAGCTGTAGACGCGCACGTCCACCAGTTTCACCGTGGTGCGGTCGCCATCCTGCACGGCGATGGCCGACTTCGCATTGATGATCTTGCCGGCGTCGCGGGCCCACAGGCCGCTGCTGGTGGAGCCGAGGTTGCTCGAGCGCATGCGTACCTGGATGGCCTGCGCATGCTGGTCGCCGTAGGGCGCGGCAGTCTCGCCCATCACCACCACGGCCAGGGTCAGCACGGCGATGACGCCCGCGGCGGAGACGGCGATACGCAGCTTGGACATGCCGGCGGCGCGCAGGGCGGTGAGCTCGCCCGTGGCGGCCAGGCCACCCAGCCCGAGCAGGCCTCCGATGAGGGCGGCGTTGCTGAACATCTGGTAGAGACGACGCGGCAGCGTCAGCATGATGTAGGCGATGGCGTCGTACAGCGAAAAGCCGTTCTTGCCGATGTTGCCGAGCTGGCGGACGAACTGCAGCAGGGAATCGAAGCCGGCCAGCACCAGCCATACCAGCAGCAGGGTGCCCAGCACGCTCATGGCGATGAGGCGGTCGGCGCGCTTGACGGTCAGGGTGGTCATCAGGCGACTCCCTTGATGCGGCGCGGCGAGTTCTGCTTCCAGAAATACCAGGCGGCCACGCCGAACACGACGATGTGCAGTATCCACACCGGCACCGAGGTATGCAGGTGGCCCTTGATGATCTGCGCGCGGGCGATCAGCTGCCAGATGACGTAGAGGAAGTAGGTCAGCACCGCGATCAGCAGGCGCCCGTAGCGGGCATCGCGCGGGGCCTGCTTGGACATCGGCAGCACCATCATCATCAGCACCAGCGTGCTGACGGGAGCGGCGAAGCGCGAAACCAGCTCGCCCAGGGCCTCCGGGGTGCCGGCCTTGAACAGCTGGGCCATGGTGGACTCGTGGGCCGGGTCCGTATCCTCGTCGTCGTCCACGATAGACGACAGCGAGGCGTCGTTGCGCTCGTATTTCATCCGCCGCCAGTTGTCGGCCGCCAGCGGCACCTCGAACTGCCAGCCGTCGTAGAGGGCGAGGAAGCGGTTCTGGCCGTCGCTTTCCTGGTACATGCGGCCGCTCTTGGCGCTGACCACCCGTACCTGCGGGTTGCCGTTGCCGTCGGTACGGTCGGTAGCCAGGAAGGTCTTGCCCAGTACCGTGCCGTCGCGGCTGAGCGTGTCGACGAAGATGATGCCGCCCTTGCCCGGCAACTCGGTGAAGCGGCCGGCATCCAGGCCCGCGGCGATCACGGACTTGTTGGCCGCGGCGATCACCTGGTCGGCCGTGCGCGCGGAAAGGGGACCGAGCCACAGCGACACCGTGCCCACCACCAGCGTGGCCATCACCGCCAGCAGGGTGGCCGGGCGCAGCATGCCGCGGGGGCCCATGCCGGACGAGGCCAGCACGTGCATCTCGCTTTCGCGGTACATGCGGCCCAGGGCGATCAGGGTGCCCAGGAAGGCGGACATCGGCAGCAGGGTCGAGAGCAGGTCGACCATCTGCAGGCCCAGCACCTCGAACATCACGCTGGGCTGGATACTGCCGTTGGCGACCTTCTGCAGGACGTTGGCAAAGGCGCCACCGGAGAAGATGACGAGCAGGACCACGGCCGTCGCTATGACACCGTAGGCAAGTTCACGCAGGAAATAGCGGTCGAGGATGCTGAGCATTTGGTAGAATTGGCGGTTCGTGCCGCGTCAGTCCTGGCCGGCAAACCTCAAGTCTAGCCTGTCCGGGCCCCGGCGGGCTTTTACAGGACGATTAGCTATGTCAGTTCAGTTCAGCCTCGGTTCCAGCGCTCCCGACTCGGCCGCCACCCCGGTCGCGGTGGTCGGCGTGTACGAGAACGGTGTCCTGACCAGCGCCGCGGCGCGCATCGACACCGCGGCCCAGGGCGCGATCAAGCGCCTGGTCGAGGCCGGTGACATCACCGGCAAGGTCGGTAACCTGGTCACGCTGCTGCACCCGGCCGGCGTCGCCGCCGCCCGCGTGCTGGTGGTCGGCCTGGGCCCGCAGAAAACCTTCGACGCGGCCCGCTACCAGCGCGTCACCCTGGAAGCCGCCCGTGCCGTGGGCCGCCTGCCGGTCACCGAGGCCACCAGCTGGTTGCCCGAGGTCGAGGTCCCCGGCCGCGACGCCGCCTGGCGCGTCCGTGTCGCCGCGCTGGCCACCGATCACGCCGCCTACCGCTACACCGCCACGGTGAAGCCGCGCGACAAGGCGGTGCCCGAACTGGCCTCGGTGACCCTGGTCGGCCCCGCCGATGGCGAAGCCGGCCTGGCCGAGGCCCGCGCCATCGCCGAGGGCGTGCGCTACGCCAAGGAACTGGGCAACCTGCCGCCCAACATCTGCAACCCCGATTACATCGCCGACCAGGCCAAGGCCTTCGCCGACGCCCACGAAGGCGTGACCTTCGAAGCCCTCGATCGCGCCGACATGGAGCGTGAAGGCTTCGGCTCGCTGCTGGCCGTGGCCCGCGGCTCGGCCAATGCCCCGCGCCTGGTCATCCTGCAGTGGAACGGCGGCAAGGAAGGCGAGCGCCCCTACGCGTTCGTCGGCAAGGGCATCACCTTCGATACGGGCGGCGTCAGCCTCAAGCCGGGCCCGGGTATGGAAGAAATGAAGTTCGACATGTGCGGCGCCGCCGGCGTACTCGGCGCGTTCGTCGCCGCCGTGAAGCTGAAGCTGGCGGTCAACCTGGTCTGCGTGGTCCCAGCCGTGGAGAACATGCCGGACGGTGACAGCTATCGCCCCGGCGATGTGCTGACCAGCCTGGCCGGCATCACCATCGAGGTGCTGAACACGGACGCGGAAGGTCGTCTGATTCTCTGCGACGCGCTGACCTACACCGGCAAGCGCTTCGACCCGCACACCATGATCGACGCCGCCACCCTCACCGGCGCCTGCGTCGTCGCGCTGGGCAAGCATGCCAGCGGCCTGATGACCAAGGACGAATCGCTCTCCGCCGAACTGCTGGCGGCCGGTGAGGCCACGCTCGATCGCGCCTGGCGCCTGCCACTGTGGGACGACTACCAGAGCCAGCTCGATTCCGGCTTCGCCGACGTGGCCAACATCGGCGGCAAATACGCCGGTGCGATCACGGCGGGTTGCTTCCTGGCCCGTTTCACCGAGGGCCGTCGCTGGGCCCACCTCGACATCGCCGGCACCGCGTGGGACGAAGGCCGCAAGGGCATGGCCACCGGCCGTCCCGTGCCGCTGCTGACCCAGTGGCTGCTCGACCGCGTCGCCGCGGCCGGCTGATCCCGCACCCATGCCGCGCGCCGACTTCTACCTGATCGACAAGCCGCGTTTCCGCGAGGATCCCCTGCTGCTGGTCTGCGAGCTGACCCGGCGCGCCTTCGGAGCCCAGCAGCCGACGCTGATCCTCACCCGCGACTTCGAGCAGGCCGAGGCCATCGACGAATACCTGTGGGCGTTCGACGAGAACGCCTTCATCCCCCACCAACTGGCGGGGGATGACGATGACGCCAACACCGCGGTGCTGATCGTGCCGCCCGGCGTGGAAACCGCCGACCGGCCGATGGTGATCAACCTGCGCGAGGTCTGCGCACCAGGGCAGTTCGACCGCGTGCTCGAGGTGGTCGCAGCGGATCCCGCCGAGCGCGAGGGCTCACGCTCGCGCTGGACCGAATACAAAAAAGCCGGCTTCGAAGTCACCAAACACGACATGTAGGAGCGCACGATGTGCCGGTAGGAGCGCACGATGTGCCGGTAGGAGCGCACGATGTGCGCGAAAAGCCAACGAAGCGGTAAAGCCGAACTCCTAGAGCAAGAGCCGGCGGGTAGCCCCCTCGGTGCCACGCCTGCGGCGACCCGGATGAAAGGCCGCTGGCGCGGCCGTTTATCTGGTTCGCGCACATCGTGCGCTCCTACGCCAGGGATAGGACAGGTTGTGGCATATCCGACGCCTGATCCGCCGGCTGGGGGTAGGAGCGCACGATGTGCGCGAACCCTCGACACACCTAAGGCGACCGATGCCATGCAAAGCAGGCAAGCGACCTCGCCGAACCAGTCCGATCCGATGAGCGGATCGACGTCGCCGGCATGGTCGGTGCCCAGCCACGAAGCGAAACCGAGCTCTTCGCTCGCCTCACACGCAACCTCAGTGATTGGAAGAGCCGGCGGGTGCCACCCTCGGGGCCGGTCGCCGCAGGCGTGGCCACGAGGGTGGCACCCGCCGGCTCTTGCTCCAAGGCGCCAGAGTTCCAAAGCCCAACGCGATGCCGAAGGCGAGCCGCAACAACCAGCGACTAACCCCCCAGCTTCCTAGCCTGCTCCCGCATCGCATCCGCTTGCCGTGTCCAGTCGGCGATGCGCTGGCGCTCCTGCGCCACCACCTCGGCCGGTGCGTTGGCGACGAAGCTGGCATTGCCCAGCTTCCCTTCGCACTTACGCACTTCACCCTCGATGCGCGCGATCTCCTTGGCCAGGCGCGCTTTCTCCGCACCCACGTCGATCAGGCCTTCCAGCGGGATCAACGCACGCATGCCGCCAACCACGGCTGCCGCTGCGGCAGGTTCTTCACCCTCGACCCAGACAGGCGTTTCCACGCGGCCGAGGAACACGATCTGCGCGGCGAACTTGGCGGCGCGTGCGCGATCGGCGGCGTCGCCGTCGGCGAAAAGCAGGGGGATGACCTTGCCCGGGGCGATGTTCATTTCCGCACGGATACGACGCACGCCGGTCAGCACGCCCTTGACCCATTCGATCTCGGCCGTGGCGGCATCGTCGCCTTCGATATCGGCGGCTTCCGGGTAGGGGCGCAGCATGATCGTGGTGCCCTCGATACCAAGCAGCGGACGCACGTGCTGCCAGATTTCCTCGGTGACGAAGGGGATCATCGGATGCAGCGCGCGCAGCAGCGTTTCCAGCACGTGGACCAGCGTGTAGCGGGTGGAGGCGATGGCGGCGGTGTCGGTGCCGGCCAGCGCGGGCTTGGACAGTTCGAGAAACCAGTCGCAGAACTCGTTCCAGGTGAACTCGTAGAGCGCCTGCGCGGCGAGGTCGAAGCGGTACGCGGCGAGCTGTTCCTTCACCATGGCCAGCGTGTCGCGCAGGCGGGTGAGGATCCAGCGCTCCGCCTCGGTCGCCGGGGGCACGGGCGCGATACGGGCATCTTCGCCGAGGTTCATCAGCACGAAGCGCGAGGCGTTCCACAGCTTGTTGACGAAGGCCTTGTAGCCGCCAGCGCGCTCCAGGTCGAACTTGATGTCGCGGCCGTGCGTGGCCAGCGAGGCAAAGGTGAAGCGCAGCGCGTCGGCGCCGAAGGCGGGGATGCCCTCTCCGAATTCCTTGCGCGTGGACTTCTCGATCTTCTCGGCCATCTTCGGCTGCATCAGGCCGCGGGTGCGCTTGGCCAGCAGGTCGTCCAGGCTGATGCCGTCGATGATGTCGAGCGGGTCCAGCACGTTGCCCTTGGACTTGGACATCTTTTGGCCGTCCTTGTCGCGGATCAGGCCTGTGACATAGACGTCCTTGAAGGGCACCTCGCCGGTGAAGTGGTCGGTCAGCATGATCATCCGGGCGACCCAGAAGAAGATGATGTCGAAGCCGGTGACGAGCACGCTGGACGGCAGGTAGCGGTCGAAGCCCAGTTCGGCCTGGCGCTCGGGGTTGGGCCAGCCCAGCGTGGAATGACTCCACAGTCCGGACGAGAACCAGGTTTCCAGCACGTCGTCGTCGCGGCGCAGCGCGCCGGTGTAGCCCTGCGCGGCAGCCTTGGCGGATGCCTCGGTGTCGTCGCGGGCCACGATGACGCTGCCCGTGTCGGTATACCAGGCGGGGATGCGATGGCCCCAGGTCAGCTGGCGGCTGATGCACCAATCCTGGATGTTGCCCAGCCAGTGGCGGTAGGTGCTGATCCAGTTCTCGGGCACGAACTTCACGTGGCCCTGCTCGACCAGTTCCAGGCCGCGGGCGGCCAGGGTGTCCATCTTCACGAACCACTGCCAGGTGAGATACGGCTCGATGACCTGGCCGCTGCGGTCGCCGCGCGGCACCTGCAGCTTGTGCTTCTTCGTTTCGACCAGCAGGTCTGCCGCTTCCAGGTCGGCAAGCACGGCCTTGCGCGCGACGTAGCGGTCCATGCCGCGGTATTTCTCCGGCGCGGCGTCGTTGATGGTCGCCTCGTCGGTGAAGATGTTGATCATCTGCAGGTCGTGGCGCAGGCCGACCGCGTAGTCGTTGAAGTCATGCGCGGGGGTGATCTTCACGCAGCCGGTGCCGAAATCCTTCTCGACGTAGTCGTCGGCGATGATCGGGATCTGCCTGTCGGACAGGGGCAGGGCGAGCATCTTGCCGACCAGGTGCGCGTAGCGCTCGTCGTCCGGATGCACGGCCACGGCGGAGTCGCCCAGCATGGTTTCCGGACGCGTGGTGGCGACCACCAGCTCGCCCGAGCCATCCGCCAGCGGATAGCGGATCGACCACATGGAGCCGTCTTCTTCCTCGCTGACCACTTCCAGGTCGGAAATCGCGGTTTTCAGCACCGGGTCCCAGTTGACCAGCTTCTGGCCGCGGTAGATCAGGCCTTCCTCGGAGAGGCGGACGAAGGTCTCGACCACCGCTTCGGACATGCCCTCGTCCATGGTGAAGCGCTCGCGCGACCAGTCGCCGGAGACGCCCAGTCGGCGCATCTGCCGGCCGATGGTGTCGCCGGATTCCGCTTTCCATTCCCACACGCGGGCGATGAACGCTTCGCGGTCGAAGTCCGAGCGCTGCTTGCCCTCGGCGTTGAGCTGGCGGGTCACCACCATCTCGGTGGCGATGCCGGCGTGATCGGTGCCCAGCTGCCACAGGGTGTCGTAGCCGCGCATGCGGTGGTAGCGCACCAGCGTGTCCATCAGCGTGTGCTGGAACGCGTGGCCCATGTGCAGGGTGCCGGTCACGTTGGGTGGCGGCAGCATGATCGTGTAAGGCGTGCCCTTGCCGGACGGCTTGAAGCAGCCGTCGGCTTCCCAGCGGGCGTACCACTTCGACTCGATCTGGCTGGGCTCGAAACTCTTGTCCATGTGTGGGCTCTCGGATCGCGCCGCGAAGGGGCGCGCTTTTGGAAGACGAAAAGACGGCCATTGTAGGCGATACTTGGCGGATGACTGAACCGGAAGTGGCCGCGATCCTCGGCGCGGAGGGCCCCTTTGCCCGTGAAGTACCGGGATTCGCCCCGCGCGAGGCCCAGCAGCGCATGGCCGAGGCCGTGTCCACGGCGATCGCCGAGCGCGACGTGCTGATCGCCGAGGCCGGTACCGGCACCGGCAAGACGTTCGCCTACCTTGTGCCCGCCCTGATGTCGGGGCGCAAGGTCATCGTTTCCACCGGCACCAAGGCCCTGCAGGACCAGCTGTTCTTCCGCGACCTGCCGCGTGTCCACGCCGTGCTGGGCAGTCGCGCCCGGACCAGCCTGCTCAAGGGGCGGGCCAATTACCTGTGCCTCTACCGGCTGGACCAGTCCGTCCGCGAGGGCAACCCCGACCGCCAGCTGGCCTCCCAGCTCTCGGCTATCCGGGCGTGGTCGGCCCGCACGCGCCGCGGCGACCGCATGGAAATGGTCGATATCCCCGAGGACTCCCCGGTATGGCCGCGCGTCACCTCCACGCCGGAAAACTGCCTGGGCACGGAGTGCGCGTTCTTCGACGACTGCCATGTGGTCAAGGCCCGGCGCGATGCGATGGAGGCCGATATCGTGGTGGTCAACCACCATCTGCTGATGGCGGACCTGGCCCTCAAGCAGGACGGCTTCGGCGAGCTGCTGCCCGGCGCGGACGCATTCATCCTGGACGAGGCCCACCAGATCCCGGAATTGGCGGGCCAGTTCTTCTCGCAGAGCGTCAGTGCCCGGCAGATGACCGACCTGGCCCACGACGCCCTGGCCGAGGCGCAGGGCGTCACCGGTGCCACCAGTCAGTTGCTGGAGCCGGTGGAAGCCGTGCAGGATCTGATCCGGCGGCTGCGCCTGGCCATGGATCCCTTGCCGCCCAAGGGCCCCTTCGGCGCGCTGGACCGCGACGGCGCGGTGCATGGGCTGTTGACGGAGCTGCGCGACCTGATGGCGGCGCTGTCCGATCTGCTCGGCGCGTTGGGCGAGCGCTCGCGTGGGCTGGCCAACGTGTTCGAGCGGGCGCAGATGCTGAGCCTCCGCCTTGATCGCATCGCGGAGGAACACTCGGCCAGCGACGTGCGCTGGTACGAGACCTTCCCCCGCGGCTTCGCGCTGCACGCGACGCCGCTGGACCTGGCATCCCCGCTGCGTGCCATGCGGGCGTCCACCGATGCGGCCTGGATCCACACCTCGGCCACGCTGTCGATCGCAGGCGATTTCGGCCATTTCGCCCGCCAGCTGGGCATCGAGGACCCTCGCACGCTGCACGTCGACAGTCCGTTCGACTATGCGCGTCAAGCGCTCGCCTACCTGCCCAAAGACCTGCCCGACCCCGCAGCCCGCGATTTCACCGACAAGGTGGTCGCGGCGATCCGTCCGGTGCTGGACGCCTCGGACGGTCGCGCGTTCCTGCTGTTCACCTCGCACCGTGCCCTGCGCCGGGCGGCGGAGTTGCTGGAAGGCCGCGTGCCGTGGCCGCTGTTCGTGCAGGGCAGTGCGCCTCGCCATCGCCTGCTGGAGGAATTCCGGGCCAGCGGCCGTGGCGTGCTGCTGGGCGCGGCCAGTTTCTGGGAGGGCGTGGACGTGGCCGGCGAGGCATTGAGCGTGGTGGTGATCGACAAGCTGCCGTTCGCCATGCCGGACGATCCGGTATTGCAGGCGCGCCTGGAAGCCCTCGACGAAGCGGGCATCAATCCGTTCATGGGCTGGCAGGTACCCACTGCCGTGATCGCGTTGAAGCAGGGCGCAGGCCGCCTGATCCGCGACGTCAACGACCGCGGCGTGCTGGTGCTGTGTGATCCGCGCCTGAGCACCAAGGGCTATGGCCGACTGTTCCTCGCCAGCCTGCCGCCGATGCCGCGCACACGCGAGTTGGCCGACGTCACCGCGTTTTTCGCGACGCCTTGACGCCCGCGTTCGGCCTGTTCTTGCCTTCGTAAGGCCATGTCCCCGACGTGTCCACCGCCCCTGCGGCGCCCACCATGGACGTTACTCTCGATGAAGGAGAACGCCGATGTTGCGCTGGACGCAGACGATCACCGCCAAGGTCCTTGGTATCGGGCTGTTGGCCCTGCTCATGCTCATTCCCCTGACCCAGGCCGACGGGCTGGTGCGCGAACGCCAGTCGATGCGTGACACGGCCGCACTGCGCGTGGCCGATGGTTGGGGTGGCCCCCAGACGATCGGCGGTTTCGTGCTGGCCGTGCCGACGCACAGCGAAACCCGTGACGCCGAGGGCAAGCTCGTCGGCAGCCGCAACGATACCGAGATCGTGCTGGCGGACGAGCAGAGCACGACCGCCAACCTGACCGTCGAGAAGCGCCGGGTCGGCATGTACGAGGTGCCGGTCTACACCGGCGACGTGACACTCGGCGGGCGCATCCTTCCCGACGACCTGCACCGTTTCGCCGACGAAAGCGGCGTCACGTGGTCGATGGATCGCGCGGAATTGCGGCTGCTGATCGCCGACACGCGGGGCTTGCAGCACATCGCCACGGCCATCGTCGACGGCAAGCCGGTGCGGCTGGCCTCGTCCACCGCCCGCCTCGGTCCCTATACCGTCTTGTCCGTACCCATCGCGATCGACCCCGCACGCCGTACGCCCCTGGATTACTCCGTGACGCTGCGCATCGCCGGCACGGAATCGTTCTCGGCGCTGCCGCTGGCGCGCAATAACAGCGTGAGGATCCGCTCGCCCTGGCCGGACCCCAGCTTCATCGGCGCGCTGCTGCCGGGCACGCGCCATGTGGACAGCCGCGGTTTCGACGCGTCGTGGCAGGTGCTGGACCTCAATCGCGCCTATGGCCAGCACTGGAGCGCGAGCGACGACGACGTGGGCAAGCGCCTGGAACCCTCCGCCATCGGCGTCACGCTCTATCAGCCGGGCAGCGTATATCAACAGAACGACCGCGCCGGCAAATACGGCCTGTTGTTCATCGCGCTCACCTTCGTCGCCTTCTTCCTCTTCGAGGTGCTGCGCGGCCTGCGCCTGCATCCGGTGCAATACCTGCTGGTGGGCGCAGCCATGACCAGCTTCTACGTCCTGCTGCTGGCGCTTTCCGAGCAGATCGGTTTCGGACCGGCGTATGCGGTGGCATCCGCCGCGGTGGTGCTGATCGTCGGCGGCTACGCGTTGGCCGCGCTGCAGGCCCGACGCGCCGGACTGACCCTCGGCGGCGTGCTCGCACTGGTTTACGCCATACTGTACGGCCTGATCGGCGCGGAACAGTACGCGTTGCTCATCGGCGCGGTGGTACTGGTCGCGGTGGTCGCCGTGCTGATGTACCTGACCCGCCGGATCGACTGGTACGCCCAGGGCGTACCCTTCAACCCCACTCCGGATACGCCATGAACTTCCTCGCCATCGAAACCTCCACGGAAGCCTGCTCCGTCGCCCTGGTCCACGGTGATGTCGTGATCGCGCGCAGCGAGATCGCGCCCCGGCGGCACGCGGAGCTGGTGCTGCCCATGGCGGACGAACTGCTCGCCGAGGCCGGCCTGAAACGCGAAGCGCTCGACGGCATCGCTGTGGGGCGTGGCCCGGGAGCCTTCACCGGCGTGCGGCTGGGCGTGTCGCTGGCCCAGGGCATGGCGATGGCGTTGGATATCCCGGTGGTCACCGTGTCGTCGTTGCAGGCCCTGGCGCTGGAAGCGCCGGAAGACGACGCGGCCATCCTTTCGGTGATCGACGCGCGCATGGGCGAGATCTACGTCGCCGCATGGCGCCGCGAAGACGACGGCAGCGTGACAGCGATCGACCGCGAACGCGTGGATACGGCGGCGGCGCTGGTGTTGCCCGAGGCATCGGCCTGGCACGTGGTGGGCAGCGGCTGGGCAACGTACGAAGCCTTGCTTCGGGAACGTATCCCCGCGCCGATCCGTTCGGCGGACGGTGCGCGCTTTCCGCAGGCGCGGCATGTGGCCGAAGTGGCGGCGCCCCTGTTCCGCGCAGGCAAGGCCGTGGCGCCTGAGCTGGCGCTGCCGGTCTACCTGCGCGACAAGGTGGCACTGACGCTGGTGGAGCAAGGCAAGGCCTGAGGCAGCGCGGAGACGTCGCGCGCGCTCAGCGCGTGACCAGCACCGCCTCGATCACCGCGCACACGTGTTCGAAGCACGCATCGTCCAGCCACAGGCTGTTGGTGATGGTCAGCGTGCGTGCGGCGAAGTCGCGCGCGTGCGGGATGTCGTCGGCGCCGGGCATGGCCTCGAGGTAGTCGTAGTCGGGCAGGGCATGCACGAACATGCGGGCCACGCCGTGGCGCGATGCCCACAGGCGCTTCAACACCGCGTCGCGCGAGGCTTCGTCGGGCAGGCGCAACATCAGGTACGGCCAGGTACCGCCTTCGTCCGTGAACACATGTACGCCGGGGATCGACGCGAGCGCCGGTAGCCGTGCCACGGCCTGGGCACGCGTGGCGTCGATGAACCCGGGCAGCCGCGCGAAGGCACGCGCGCCGACCGAACGGCGCCAGCGTCCCACGCGATGCAGCGGGAAATCCGCATGGAAATCCTCGCCGGCGGCGCCGACCAGGTCGCCGCGACGCAGGGCGCGACGCATCGACCGACCGTAGGCCAGGCCCATGCCGGCCGGCCGGTAGAGCGCCGCGTAACCCGCCAGTTCCAGCGAGCGGCGGATCTCCCAGCCCGGGTGCCAACGCACGACGCGATGCGAGGCGCGCCGGAAACGCTCGCGCCAGGCGTCGTCCTGGGCGACCAGCAGGCCGCCTTCGAAGATGGACAGGCCCTTGCCCGCCGCCAGGCTGTAGAAGCCGACGTCGCCCAGCGTGCCGGCAAAACGGCCGTCGATGCGCGCGCCCAGCGCCTGCGCCGTGTCCTCGATGGTGAGCGCACCCACGGCGTGGGCGATGGTGTTGGCGCTGGCGACATCGGCGGTGCGTCCGCCCAGGTGGGTCGGCACCACGGCCAGGGTCTGCGGGCCGCAGGCTTCTTCCAACCGCCGGGGGTCCATGTCGAAGCCACCGGGCAGCAGGTCGACCAGCCGCGGCACCAGCCCGGCGCGCCGGATGGCCAGCGGCACCAGCGGGCAGGTGAAGGCGGGAATGGCCACTTCGCGCCGCGGGCGAGCGTATTCGGAAAGCGCGGTGAGGGCCACGGTGAGCGCCGCGGTGCCGGAGCATTCCAGCTGGGTGTCTTCCACGCCCAGCCACGACGCGGCAAGCGCCGTCAGTGGCGCGCGGACATCGCCGCCGAAGTCGGCCATGCCCAGCGGGAGCCCTGCCGTGGGCGGGGTCTCGGGATCAGGCCGGAACCACATCGGGCACCGTTCCGTCGCCGCGCTCGGCGAACGCCAGGCAGACGATGCCGGCCACGATCGCCACGGCGCCCGCGATTTGCGTGGGCGTGACCGGTTCGGCGAACACCCACCAAGACAGCAGCATCACGCTCACCACTTCCAGGTGGGAGGCGGCGAACGCGGGGCCGATCGGGGCATGCTTGAGCAGGCTCATCCAGGTCAGGAATGCACCGATGTAGCCGACCACGGCGCCGTAGATCCAGGGATGGGAGAACACGCGGGCAACCCACGCCGTGCTCATTTCCACCGGCAGCGCCTGCGTGCCGGCGATCTTGAAGCACACCAGGTTGAGCGTGTCGAAGGCCAGCAGCAGGCCGAAGCCGATCAGGTAGAAGCGTTTCACGAGCCGGCTCCCACGATGGCGACGCCGGCGGCGACCAGCAGGATGCCGGTGACGCGCAGGGGGCTGAGGCGTTCGCGGAACAGCACGCGCCCGGCGATCATGATGGCCACGATGTTTATGGAGCCCAGCAGCACGCCCTCGGACAAGGGGACCAGTGACAGGAAGGCGATCCAGACGAGGAACTCGGCCACGTAGCAGCCGATGCCGGTCCAGATCCACGGGCGCGCCAGCATGTAGCGCCAGCGTGCCAGGCCGTCACCCGCGCGATCGTCGCCGGCGGCTGCCTTGAACGCCAACTGGCCGCCGGTGTCCAGCACGACGTTGGCGATCCACAGCGCCAGCACCAGCCCGTGCATGGCTCAGGCCGCCATGCGCGTGGGCCGCGCGTCGCGCGCGATGCGGCCGAAGAAGTCGGCCGTCCGTTCGATCAGCATGCGGCGTTCGCGGTCGATCGTGATCATGTGGTAGCTGTCGCCCAGCAGCAGCATCTCGATCGGACCGCGCACCCGCCGGGCCACCAGGTCGGCATTGGCCACGCTGGCCACGTCGTCTTCCGCGGCGTGCGCCACGAAGCAGGGCGCCGTGACCTCGGGCAGGCGGCGACGCACGTCGCGCGACAGCTCCACCATCTCGGCCAGGGCGTGCCACGGGTTGCCGGGCAGGCCGGCCGCCGCGCTGTCGCCGGAGAACATGGCGCTGCTGACCTGCGCGCGCAGGCGCTCGTCGCGGATGCCGTAGGGCGGCTGTTCGATGAAGCTGCGATGGCGACCGATGCCCATGCGCTTGAACCAGGGCAACAGGAAGGACAGCTTGCCGGTCCAGCCGATGGACCAGCCGTCGTAGCGGAAGGTGGCGCCGAACACGCCCACGCCATCCACCCAGGTGGGCTGGACGGCGGCGAGCCGCAGGGCGAGCACGGCGCCCATGGACAGCCCGGCCACGAACAGGCGGTCGACCCGGCCGCGCAGTTCGTCCGCAGCCGCCTCGACGCTGGCGTACCAGTCCTGCCAGCTGGTCTCGAGCAGGTCTGCCTCGGTGCCGCAGTGCCCGGCGAGGCGCACGCCCACGACGGTGAAGCCCGCGCGGTTGAGGCCCTTGCCGACCATGCGCATCTCGGCGGGGGTGCCGGTGAGGCCGTGGATCAGCAGGACGCCGTCGCGCCCGCCTTCGAAGTGGAATTCCGTCGGGTGGCTCACACCTGACCTCATCGGGTCGTTACTGTTGGCTGCATCGTGCCCCAGCGTGGTTTCAGCCGGCTTTCCGGTCACGCGGCGGGCAGGGCGGGGAAGCGTAGCTCGACGCGCAGGCCACCGGCGGCGGCGTGCATGAAGCGCACCCGCGCGGCGTGGCGCTCGGCGATGCTCTCCACGATGGCCAGTCCCAGCCCCGTGCCGTCCTCGTCGGTTCCGGGTACCCGGAAGAAACGTTCGCCCAACTGTTCGAGGAACACGTCCGCCACCCCCGGGCCGTCGTCGTCCACCGCCAGCACGATATCGTCGCCGTCGCGCGTGGTGGACACGGTGACGCTGTGCCCCCGGCCTGCGTAGTGGAAGGCGTTGTCCACCAGGTTGTCGATCACCTCCTGTACCTGCAGGGCGTCGCCGCGGACGTCGAGGGGCGCGTCGGATCCCTCGTAGCCCAGGTCCACGCCCAGGCCGAGTGCCTGGTGCACGCGCACGGCCACCGACTCGGGCACGATCACGGCCAGGTCGATGACCGACATGCCGTCGTGGTCGGGCAGGTCGGGCGACTGCGTACGGGTGAGCGCCAGCAACTGCGCCGAGGTACGGGCCGCGCGCGCGGCGAGCCGGTGCACGTGGCGCAGGGCCTCGTCACGCTGGGCGGGGTCGGCGATCGCCTCGTAGCGCTCCACGTGCAACTGGATGCCGGCCAGCGGCGTGCGCAGCTGGTGGGCCGCGTCGGCGATGAAGCGCTCCTGCAGGCCGATCATGTTGCGCATGCGCGCGAACAGGTCGTCGATGGTACGGGTCAGCGGCAGGATCTCGATCGGCACGTCTTCCTCGCCGATCGGCCCGAGATCGTGGCCACGTCGACCCAGCCGCGCCGTCAGGGGCTCCAGCACGCCCAAGCCATGGCTGACCCCCAGCCACACCAGCGACAGCACGGCCACGATCAGCAGGGCCTCGATGGGCAGGGTCAACAGCAGGATCTCGCGTGCGCGGGCATGTCGGTCGCGCAGGTTCTCGGCCACCGTGATGGTCAGCACGTCGCTGTCGTCGTGGCGGTTGGGCACGCGCATGATCGCGCCGCGCAGCGGCCGGTGGCCCAGGAAGGTGTCGTAGAGCAGGGGCGGGGCGTCGGTGGCTACGGGTTCGCCGGGGCCGGCGAGGTCGGCGTTGCCGATCATCCGGCCGTGCCGGTCGCTGATCACCGTGTAGTAGTTACGCCCGTCCGGGTCGTATTCCAGCAGGAAGCGAGCCTGTGCGGTCAGTTCGCCGCGCAGCGCGTCGTTGCCGATCATCTCGGACAGGGTAAGTGCCGAATCGGACAGGTCGGCGTCGTGGACACGGTTGGAGTAGGCCAGTGCCACGAAATACGCGACCACGGCGTCCAGCAGCAAGACGCCCAGCACCGGCACGAGCAGGAAGGTCAACAGGCGTCGACGCAGACTCGGCCGGGCGGAGCGTTGCGTCGCATGACGCCGTTCAGGCATCCGCTGATTCTTCGAGTAGGTAGCCCAGGCCACGGATGGTGCGCACGTTGGTACCCGACCCGTGCAGCTTGCGCCGCAGGCGGTGCAACGCGATGTCCAGCCCGTTGTCGGTCAGGTCCTCGTCCCAGTTGCACAGCGCCTCGACCAGTTGGGCGCGGCTGGTGACCTTGTCCGCACGCGTGGCCAGGGCCTCGATCAGGCCGAACTCGCGGGCCGTCAGGTCCAGCGGTGCTTCATCGATCCAGGCACGGTGGCCGGGGATGTCGAGCCGCAGGCGGCCGATACGGAACTCCGGTGTGCCCTTGCTGGTGCGGCGACGCAGCAACGCACGCACACGGGCGTCGAACTCGGCCAGCGCGAACGGCTTGACCAGGTAATCGTCGGCACCCAGGTCGAGCACCCGCACGCGTTCCTTCAGGCCCTCGCGGGCCGTGATCACCAGTACCGGCAGGATGGCGCCCCGTTTGCGGGCGCGGGCAAGCACGTCGCTGCCGTCGAGCAGGGGCAGGCCCAGGTCGAGCACCAGCAGGTCGTAGTCGTGGTCGCGCAGGGCGTGGTCCGCACTGGCCCCGTCGGGCACATGGTCGACCGCGTGTCCGCCCTGTTCGAGGGAGGCCCGCACGGCGGCGGCGATGGCGGCGTCGTCTTCGGCAAGGAGTATGCGCATGGTGGGCAAGGATACGCTGGGGAAGGGACATGCGCACGTTGTCTCGACAGGCTTTCCCGGTGCTTTCCGCACCCGAGCCGTGGCGTCCGATCGCCATACCGGTGCATGGCCATTCATGTTCGTGCCGGTTTTGTTTATATGCAATGATCCTGACTCCAACGAGGGGCACGACCGATCCGTACGATTCGGACGAGTGACGCTTCCTCCCGAGGCAGGTTGGGGGATTTGATTTGCTGAAGCGATACCTGGGCCTTTACGTGGCCGGCCTTTATATGGCCTATATCTTTGAGTTGTTCGGTTTCGTGCACCTGCCCGACCGAGGGTCCATCGGGCACGATGTTTTTCGACTGATCGCTCCCCTCGTCGAGTTGGGGATCGCCTTCCTCGTCATCGCCTGGCTGATCAGGACGCGCCCTGGCGCCAGCCCGTGGCGACGCTGGCTGGCATTCGTGGCGGGTCTTCTGGTGGCGTGTATCGTCGGCCTGGTCTATGGCGCGCAGATCGTTTCGCTGCACATGTCGGATAATTTCATCACCGTGCTGGCACTTGAAAACGGTGGCGAGGGCAGGCTGGTACGCGGAACCAGCCTCTACGCGATCATGGCGGCCGCCGTCGCCTGGTGGCTCTTGTTCGCAGTGAAGGCCGTTGTGCGTCGGGCATGGGGCAACGACGCTGCGGTATTCAAGCGAGGGGCAGCCGCCACCTTGCTGCTCCTGCTGGCACTCGCGGCGTTGCTCTCACGCTACCAGGCAGGTAGCGGTCGCCTCGAGGTCGGATATCGCCAGACGCCGATGGCGTCACTCCTGTACAACCTGATCGCGGTGCAGAAAAGCTCCCGGCTCGTCGCCTCCGGTCGCGCGCCGGGTTCGGCGCTGGAACTGAGCACGCTTGCCGTCGACGACTATCCCTTTCAGCGTCGCACGATCTATCGCTCACCGCTGCCGTTTTCCTCGAAGGGGACGTATGCGGGCCCACCGAATGTGGTCGTGATCTTCATCGAGGGATTTTCGGCGCGCCTGATCGGTGCCTACGGCGGAAACTATCCGGGGCTGACCCCCAATATCGACCGGCTGGCCGCCAAGTCGATGCGTGTCGACAACTACTTCAACCATACGGCCGCGACCTATCGGGCGCTGCAGGGCCAGCTCGATTCGGGATACCCGGAAGCCGGCGGCAAGGGTGAGAATGTCTCGTGGGACGGCGACAAGAGCATCGGGCATCTTGTCCGCGTACGCTACCAGACGGTGCCGCGTCTATTGCGTGAGGCGGGCTATCGAAGCTATTTCTTCTCGCCACACCCGGATGTCATACCCCTCAATACCATGATCGCGGCCATTGGGTTCGACACGGTCTTCGATTACGAGCATGCGGTGAAGCTCTCGCCGCGTTACGGTGAGAACCCGATCCAGGGCTCGTTGAACGATACCGCGCTGTTCGACGAGATGATTGGCTTCTTCAGGGCGAACGAGAAGGATGCCGGCCAGCGGCCCATGTTCGTCGGAGCGTACAACATCGGTACGCATGCCTTCATGGATCGCGTCGATGGGGCGGTTCCGTATGGCGACGGGACCAACCATGTGCTCGACCGGGTTCACGATTTCGACCTGGCGCTGGGGCGCTTCCTGGACTACTTCTTCGCCAGCCCCTACACGCGCAACACCATACTGATCCTCACGGCAGACCATGCGACGTACCCTGAGCCGGCCTATCGTGAACTCATGGACCCGAGCTACAAGCCGTATTTCGTGGACCGCATTCCGCTGATCGTCTACGACCCCACGCATGCCTTGCCTCCGACTTACGATGCCTCGGGCCGCACTTCGGTGGACTTCGCTCCCACACTGATGCAACTGCTGGGAATCCGGAAGGCCGGCAACAGCTTCCTTGGTACCACGTTGTTCGAACCTTCCGAAGAGCGATTCGGTTTCGCCGCGATCGGTAACGATTTCCTTGCCACCGACAGGCATACCGTCTACGCGGAAGCGGAACTTCCGGAGATATACAGAGCGGAATTCGAGCGACGCAAGGCGGCCGTACAGCTTTACTATCGCCTCGAGCGGGAAAACCGGATATTCGATTCGCAGCACTGACGACCGTGTGTACCGAGATATTCAGACCACGCGCAACGAGACGACGCCGTCCGCGTAGCTCTCGACGCGCAGGGCGGTGAGGTCGGTGATCCACTCCACGTCCGCGTCGATTTCCTCGGGATGGTCGCCCGCGATGGCGATGACCCTCGCACCGGCGGCACGCCCCGCGTCGATGCCTGCGCGGGCATCCTCGAACACCAGGCAATCCTTCGGTGCGGCGCCCATGCGTGTCGCGCCCAGCAGGTAACCCTCCGGATGCGGCTTGCCCTCGGTGACGATCTCGCCGGTGACCATGCGCGGGGGCGGCACGATGCCGGCGGCGCCCAGGCGTACCGTGGCGAGGGTGGTGTCGGCCGAGGTCACGATCGTCCAGGTTTCCGGGGGCAGGGCCGCCAGGAGATCGAGTGCGCCGGGAATCGGCACGATGCCGTCGACGTCGTTCACTTCCTCGTTGTACAGCCGCTTGTAGACGGCATCCACGTCCATGCCCGGCGTGGCGAACATGCGCACGGAGTCGAGCATGCGTACGCCGTGCAACCTGGGCAGGACGACATGCCAGTCGAGGCCGTGCTCGTCGCACCAGCGTTTCCATATCCTCTCGACCAGCACGCGCGAATCGATCAGCGTGCCGTCCATGTCGAAAAGCAGGGCGCGGGTCTGGATGAGCGTGCCCGGTTCAAGTCGCATGATGCCTCCGTAGGGGGATGGGCTTGCCACCTTACCCCACGCATCGCCGCATTCGCCATGATCGCGCACGATGGACTGCCCACATCGTGGGCTCCTACGCGCGAACGAAGCCGCCGCGCGAACGAGGCCATAGCCCCGCCGATGCAACGGCGGTTTCGGGGTGCGTCAGCGGGCTGGCTGCGCCACGTGGTTGCGGATCGCCTCGGCGAGGATCGTGTTCACTTCCTCGGAGGCCTTGCGCGATGCCTCCGACTGCCTGCGTCCCCACTCGGCCATGGCCTTGCCCTGTGCTGCACGCTGCTGTCCGATCGCTGCCATCTTCTGCGCGACGGCCGCCTGCTCGCTGGCGATGGTGGCGTGGCCTGCCGCATAGGCTGCGCCGTCGCGCGGACCGGAAGGACCGACTTCTCGAGAGACCAGGCTGGCCTGTTGCGCCGAGAGCTTGGCCATCTGCTCGTTGAGCATGGCCTGCTGCCGTTCGAGCATGGACTCCTGCCGGTCGATGTCGGCCTGCTTTCCCGCGCTCGCCGCGCCCTTGTCGGCCGGATGCGAGACTTCCTGGTACGCCGCATGGATACGCTTGATATAGGCCGGGTCGCGCAGTATCCAGGCCTGCGTACCCCGCCGGTACCAGACGAACGACCTGGCGTCGGCGCGATACGCGGCCTCGGCCCGTGCGAGGTCGCTTGCGGTGCCGGTGGCGACGTGGATGTCGTCGGATGAGAACACGAAGCCGTCCGTGGGCTGCCCGTGGATTTCCGTGATGTCGGTCGTGCGCGATGTCGAGGTCACCGGCGCGGCGGGTGTCGCGGGTGTCACGGGTGTCACGTCAGTACGCACCGGCGCGGCCGGAGCGGCAGGCCGTGCGGGTACCGGATCGTCCGTCGTCATCGCAGCGGCGGGCGCCGCTGCGACTGCGGCACGGGCTGGCGCGGGCGGCGTCGCCTGATGGGCGGCCACCATGCGCCACGGGAAGACACCGCCCAGGGCGAGCACGGTGACGACGCACAGGGTGAGCATGCGCGGATGGGTGTCGTTGGCCTGGGCGAGCATGAGCAGTCTCCGTTTCAGTGTGCGGAAGGTGGGCGAGGCGCCGGGAAGCGCATGGTGGGGATGCGGGGCGACCCCCATGCGCACGAGCAGACGGCCGTATGTTTTCGCCAGGGTGTCGCCGCGCGACACCACCAGCGCGTCGCAGGCGGCCTCGCGGCACAGGGCGTACTCGCGCACGGCCAGGTGCACCAGGGGGTGGAAGAAGAACAGCGTGCGTGCCGTGGCCGGTATCCAGCCGAGCATCAGGTCGCCGCGGCGGACATGGGCCAGCTCGTGCATCAGGGCGAGGTCGAGTTCATCGTCGGATAGGTGGTCGTGCAGGGGCAGCAGAATGGTGGGCCGCCAGAAGCCGATCACCTGCGGGGAATGCACTTCCGTCGACACCGCCAGGCGGGGCGATCGGCGCAGCCCGAGTTCGCGAGCGCGGCGGGCGCACAGGGTTTCCACCCGCACGTCGTCGTGTGGCATGGCGCGCGCGGCCACGCCGGCCAGCGTACGCCAGCGGAATACGGCCACCACGGCCTGCACGATCACGCCCAGAGCCCAGGTGAACAACAGCATGGCCGCCCATGATAAGCCTGCGTCGCCGATATCGTTACCTGCGGGAGTGACGAGGGACGCCGCCGGGAATGCGCCCGGCAAGGTCAGCGGCATGACGGCGGTGGCGTCGTCCGCCGCGGTGACCGTGGCGATCGCAGGCAGGACGGGCAAGGCGATCAGGGTCGGCGAGATCACGCCGACCACCAGCTGGGCACCCAGCAACCACCACAGCACGGTCCTGGCGGAGGCCGACATCGTTGGAACGAGTCGGCACACGGTGTAGATCGCGCCGCAGAGGAGGATCGCCTGCAGCGACGCGTGGATCAGTCGCGACAGCATTTCACCGAGAAGCATGCTCATGTCAGCGCCCCTTCCGTCGGGATTGCAGCGTGTCGACGAGGGCTTCCAGTTCGGCCAGCTCGGTATCGCTCACCTGCCCACGCTCGGACATCCAGGCCACGAAAGGCGACACGGAGCCCTGCAGGGTCTTTTCGACGAAGCGCGCCACCGCACCGGTCATGACCTCCCCGCTGCCGTTGGTCACGCTGTAGCGGTACATGCCGTCGATGCGCCGGCGGGACAGGTATCCCTTCGCACGCAGTCGCTCCATCATCGTCAGCACTGTCGAGCGTGCCAGTCCGCGACTTTCGCCATAGCCGGCGCACACCTCGGCCACCGAAGATCGCGGCGCCTCCTCGATGTAGTGCAGGAGTGCCAGCTCCTGGTCGCCTACGCTCTTGCTGCTCATGCCGCCGCTCCTGACTACAGTTGTAATCAGACTGCGCCTGACGACAACTGTAGTCAACCGTGACCATCGGCCTATACACACCCAAAGGTCAAACAAAGCGCGTGGGGTAGGAGCGCACGGTGTGCGCGACCCCTCATGCTCCGCCAGAACGAATGATGCGATGCATGGGGTGGGGTGGCGGTGGCTTTGTCGGGTGCTCGAAAACGCCTATATTTTTAGGGGCATGGCTTCTTTCGTCGTAGGGATGGCTTGGGATCGCCCACATCGTGGGCTCCTACCACCGTCCGTCGGTCTGCCCCCTCCGCTCGCCACATCCGTGTCTGTCGGTATCGCGCACAAAAAAAGCCTCCGCCCGGGGGCGGAGGCTTCAGGGGTGCCGACGATCGCGGAAGCGCGAGGCTTCCGCAATGGATCAGGCAGCCGCGTCCTTGAGCTTCTTCAGCGGACGGACCTTGACCTTGACCGAGGCGGGCTTCGCAGCGAACCAGCGCTCTTCACCGGTGAACGGATCCTTGCCCTTGCGCTTCGGCTTGGCGGCAACGGCCACCGAGGTGATCTTCAGCAGGCCGGGCAGCGTGAACGTGCCGGCGCCCTTCTTGTGGATCGACGCGCTGATGGCGCTCTCGAGCGAGGCCATAACGGCCTTGACGCTCTTGCTGTCAACGCCGCTCTGCTCGACGATGTGCGAGACGAGCGTGGACTTCGAGAACGCATCCTTGATCGGCTTGAGCGCGGCCGGGGCCTTTGCAGCCTTCACGGCGCCCTTGGCGGGAGCCTTGGCAGCCTTCTTCGCCGCCGTTTTTTTGGTCGTGGCCATGGTTATCCTTGTCACTTGAATCGAATGAGGCGGCCTTTCCGGCCGGTGCCCAGCGGGCGACTCACTCTAGCGTTGCTTTCGCCCGCTGAAAATAGGGTTCGGGCAGTTTTTTTGCATTTCGAGCCCTTTTTTTACGGTCCCGTGTGATGCAATGCGGAATAACCGCCGCCGTGCTGCCTGCACCGCGCGTGAGCGCGGCGCAGGCAGGGGCTCAGGACATCCCCGCAAGCACCTTGTCCAGCGTGATCGGATAGTCGCGAATCCGCACGCCACACGCGTTGTAAACGGCATTGGCGATGCAGGCTCCGGCACCGGAGATACCCACCTCGCCCAGTCCCTTGATCTTCAGCGGGTTGGCCTTGTCGTCGAGTTCGCTCAGGAAGACCGCTTCCATCGGCCCGATGTCCGCATTGACGGGCACGTGATACTCGGCCAGGTCGTGGTTGACGAACGCGCCGTAGCGCGGGTCCATCACGATCTCTTCCGAAAGGGCGGAGCCGACACCGAAGATCATGCCGCCCAGCGCCTGGGACCTGGCCGTTTTCGCATTGAGGATGCGGCCGGCGGCGAAGACACCCAGCATGCGCCTCAGCCTTACCTCGCCGGTGTCCACGTCGACGCCGACCTCCGCGAAGAACGCGCCATAGGAGTTCTGGTTGTAGTCGGTATTGTTGCTGCCCGGCTCGATGCCGCCCTCGGCCTCGACACCGTGCTGCCCGGCCAGGGCGGTATAACCGACGCGTTTGTCGCCACCGGACACGTGGCCATCCTCGAAGCGGGCCTGGGCGGGGTCGATACCTGCGGAGTGGGCCAGCTTGTCGCGCAGCTGCATGCACGCATCGTAAAGCCCGGAACCGGCACTGGCCGCACCGAACGAGCCGCCCGAGCCCGGCGTGTCGGGAAAATCGGAGTCGCCGAGCAGGATCGTCACCCGGTCCAGCGGCAGGCCGAGCAGGTCGGCGGCGATTTGCGTGAACACGGTGTACGAGCCGGTGCCGATGTCCGTCATGGCCATGCGCGCCGTCAGTTGCCCTTCCGCATCCAGGCGCACGTGCGCCTTGGACGCCTGCAGCATGTTGCCGCGTATGCCGGACGACATGCCGATACCGACCAGCCAGCGCCCGTCGCGGACCTGTCCCGGTTTCGCGATGCGCTTCTCCCAGCCGAAGCGACGTGCCCCGTCGTGCATGCATTCCACAACCTGCCGCGAGGAAAACGGCACGCCCAGTTCGGGATCGACCATCGGCTCGTTGCGTACGCGCAGCTCGATCGGATCGATGTCCAGCTGGATCGCCAGTTCGTCCATGGCACCTTCCAGCGCCAGCAGGCCGACCGCTTCGCCGGGTGCGCGCATGGAGATCGCTGGCGGCAGGTCCAGGTCGGTATGCCGATGCGTGTTCAGCCTGTTCTCGCCGACGTAGCGTGAGCGGGTACCGAGCACCGTCGGCTCGAATTCGTCGTTGCCGGGTTCGTTGCCCGACCACGCTTCGTGGGCCTCGGCGAGGATTCGTCCTTGGTCGTCGGTGCCCAGGCGCACGCGCTGGATGGTGTTGGTGCGGTGGCCCACCACGTGGAACAGCTGCTGGCGGGTCAGCGCGAGCTTCACCTTTCGTCCTGTGGCCTTCGCCGCCAGGGCTGCCAGCACGGCATCCGGCTGAACGTCCAGCTTGCTGCCGAAGCCGCCGCCGATATAGGCCGACAGTAGCCGCACTTTCTCCGGCGGCACGCCGAACGTCGCAGCCAGCATCTTGCGCCCCGGGGTGGGCATCTGGTTGGAGGTTTCCAAGGTCAGCTTGCCGTCGTCCCACTGCGCCACCGTGGCGTGCGGCTCCATCGCCGCGTGGAACTGGAAGGGCGTGGTGTAGGTGACATCCAGCGTGTGCCGGGCCGACGCATAGGCCGCCTCGAAATCGCCCTTGCCGGTATCGGCCTTGGCGAACGACAGGTCCTCGGGCTTGCGTGCCTTGTCCTTCTCGGCGGCCAGTTCGAAGCGGCCCGGCTTCGCTTCGTAGTCGGCCTCGACCAGCGATGCAGCGTGGCGCGCCTGCTCGTAGGACTCGGCGATCACCAGGGCAATGGGCTGCCCGTAATGCTTGACGGCATCACCGTCGAGTTGCGGCAACGCGTCGTCGGATGAGGTGTCCTGCTCGGGCACGTTGTCCGGGGTCAGCACCTCGATCACACCCGGCGCCTGCCTGGCGGCTGTCGTGTCCAGATGCGTCACGCGACCCACGGCGATGGTGGCCAGCACGGGGAAGGCATAGGCGACCTCGCCGATGCCGCCGTGCTCGGCGGCATAACGCGCTTCGCCGCGTACCTTCAGGGGGCCGTCCACCCGGTCGATCGGCTTGCCGGTGAAGCCGTCCGGACGATCATCCAGCGGGGTGGTACCGACGGTTTGATCCATGCGAATCGTCATGCGGCGGTCCTCCCACTGGCTTCGATCAGAACGGCGCCCAGCGTGCGCCGGACAAGCGGTACCTTGAAATCGTTGCTGCCATGGCCCTGTGCTTCAGGAAGCGCTTTCCCGGCGAGCGCGCGCAGCGACGCCTCGTCGGTGGCGGTGCCGCGCGCGGTGGCCTCCCAGGCATCGTCACGCCAAGGCTTGTGGGCCACCCCGCCGAACGCCACGCGTGCCGAGGCCAGGCCGCTGTCGCCGACATCGACGATCGCGGCGATCGACACCAGCGCGAATGCGTAAGAAGCACGGTCACGCACCTTGCGATAGATCTGCCTTCCCGCCGGTGCGGGCGGCAGCGTCACATGCGTGATCAGTTCGCCCGCCTGCAGCACGTTCTCGATATGCGGGGTGTCGCCCGGTAGCGTGTAGAAGTCGCCGATGGGAATGTCCCGCGATTCGCCCTGTGCCGATACGGTATGGACCACGGCATCGAGCACCCGCATGGCCACCGCCATGTCCGAAGGGTGCGTGGCGATGCAGGCCTCGCTGGTGCCGACGATGGCGTGGATGCGGTTGTAGCCGCCGATGGCCGCGCAACCGCTGCCGGGCTGGCGCTTGTTGCACGGCATGGCGGTGTCGTAGAAGTAGTAGCAGCGGGTGCGCTGGAGCAGGTTGCCGCCGGTGGTCGCCTTGTTGCGCAACTGGCCCGACGCACCGGCCAGCAGGGCACTGGCAAGCACCGGATAGCGTTCGCGCACGCGTGCGTCCGCGGCCAGGTCGCTGTTGCGCACGAGGGCGCCGATGCGCAACCCGCCATCCGCGGTGTCCTCGATGCCGCCCAGGTCCAGCCGGTTGATATCGACCAGGTGTTCCGGGGTTTCGATGCCCAGCTTCATGAGGTCGAGCAGGTTGGTGCCGCCCGCGATGAAGCGGGTGTGCCGCTGCGCACGGGCCGCATCCGTCGCCGCGGCGGGGCTGGTGGCGCGCTCGTAGGTGAACTGTTTCATGCGTCGGCCTCCGCGGCATCCGCGATGGCGGCGACGATGTTGGGATAGGCGCTGCAGCGACACAGGTTGCCGCTCATGCGCTCGCGGATCTCGTCGTCGGTCAGGGTGGGCCGGCTTGCCACATCGGCGGTGACGGCACTGGCCCAGCCGGCGCGCACTTCCTCCAGCATGCCGGTGGCGGAGCAAAGCTGGCCCGGGGTGCAGTAGCCGCACTGGAAGCCGTCGTGCTCGACGAAAGCCGCCTGCAGGGGGCTCAGCGTCGCGCCGTTGGCCAGGCCTTCGACCGTGGTGATCGACTCGCCGTCGTGCATCACGGCGAGGGTGAGGCAGGCGTTGATCCGGCGGCCTTCGACCAGCACGGTGCATGCGCCGCACTGGCCATGGTCGCAGCCCTTCTTCGAGCCGGTCAGGCCCAGGTGCTCGCGCAGTGCGTCCAGCAGCGTGACGCGCGGATCGATGTCGAGTACGTGTTCCGCGCCGTTGATGCGCAGGCGGGTGGATACGCTTGGGGATGTGTTCGGCGGCATGCCGTTCTCCGTGGGTGGGCGACGAGATGCGCCGCTGCCTGGGTAAACCACGGTTGTAAAGGGAGCTGCGTGAAAGAGGCGGGGTGGAAGCGTGCCGCCTGCTTCCCGCCGTTTTTACATCGACCGGATCATTGCCGGTCCAGCAGGCCGGCAGCTACCGCGCGAGCCACGTCGTCTTCCGTGTCCAGGTCCTGGGCCAGCGCGTCGTTGCGCACGCGATGGACATCGTGCCCGGTCCAGAGCGCACGAAAACCACTGTCGCCTTGCAGGGTGACGGCACGCGCGAGCGTCCTGGCACGCAAGACGGCCGGCACGCCCGCGGCATCGCCATACGCCGTGACCGTGTCCTGCGTACCGTCGTGCTCACGCAGCAGCCGCTCAAGGTGTACCTCGTCCAGCGCCAGCTGGTCCACGACGACGACCAGCACGGGGCCATCGCGGCCGGCTAGCGCATCGGCGGCGAGGTGCAAGGACGACGCCATGCCCGTCGTCCAGTCCGGATTGAACACCGGCAGCGCACCGTTCAAGCGGCCGCACAGGTGCTCCGCGTACGCGCCGACGATGGCGATGGTCTTGCCGGGCTGCGTGGATGCCACCAGCCGCGAGACGCGACCCGCCAGGGTTTCGCCGTCCCGCGTCAGCAACTGCTTGGGCCGTCCCAGTCGGCGGCTGCCGCCAGCGGCCAGGATCACGGCATCGTGGCGGCCGGTCACAGGTGCCGCGCGCGATCGCGCTGGCAGACCTGCGCGAGAATGGACAGGGCGATCCCGTGCGGTGTCTGCGCGCCGATGGGCAGGCCCGCCGGAAGGTGCAGGCGATCCAGCGCCGCGTCGTCCACGCCGTCGTCGCGCAAGCGGTCCACGCGCGCGCCGATCTTGTTGCGGCTGCCGAGGACACCGACGGCGAAGGCCGGCGAGCGCAACGCATGCGAGGCCACCGCGTGATCCATCTCGACATCGTGGCTGAGCGCATAGATGGCAGTGCGCTCGTCCACCCGCAGCGCGTCCAGCGCCACGCCCAGCGCGCGCGGATCGTAGGCCGCGAGGGTCACGCCCGGGGGCGGCTCGGTCGGGCCGTGGGGGCGCAGCAGCACCACTTCCACGCCCATGGCGGGGGCCAGTCTCGCTACCGCCAGGGTGACCGGGTCGCCCCCGACGGTGACCAGGCGCAGCGGCGGCAGGCGTACGTCGGCGTAGCGGTCGTCCTCGCGGCCCGCCATGCCGTCGACGATCGTCCAGTCGCCGGTGGCACGGTCGGTCAGCACGGTCACCGTGCGGCGCTCGCGCCGGGCGGCGGAGAGGTCTGCGACGTATTGGGCGGGCTGGCGCAGTTCGCGGACGAAGATGCCGATGCGCCCGCCGCACGTGAGCTGGATATCCAGCACCGGGCTACCCACGCCGTAGTCCAGAAGACGCGGCCGGCCCTCGGCCAGGGCGGCCATGGCCTCCTGGGCGACGGCGGCTTCCACGCAGCCGCCGGAGACGTAACCGGCCACGCGCCCATCGGCGGCGATCGCCATCTCGCTATACAGAGGCCGTGGCGACGGACCGGCGACGTCCACCAGCGTGGCCACGGCCACGCGGCCAGCCTGGGCATACTGGTCAAGGGCGGGCAGCAGATCGTTGACAAGGGCGTATTCCGGCCAGGCGGGCCAGGCCGGTGGGGATGAGGGATTCGAGGCGTTCATGGCTGAAGTCTGGCACGATGGCATGTGAAGGCCGGCGGGATTTGGACACATCCCGCCCACGCGCAATGTGGTTTCCTGAGGCGACATGTCCCCACTCATCGACCGTCACGGCCGTACCAAGCGCAAACTGCGGATATCGCTCACCGACCGCTGCAATTTTCGCTGTACGTATTGCATGCCCGAGCATCCGGACTGGCTTCCCCGGAGCACCCTGCTTTCGCGCGAGGAAGTGGTGCGCCTCGCCGGCCTGTTCGTGGACAGCGGCATCGACCAGATCCGCTTGACCGGTGGCGAGCCGCTACTGCGTCGCGACCTGCTCGAATGTGTGCGCGACATCGATGCCCTGCGCGAGCGGGGCCTGCGCCGTCTGTCGATGACCACCAATGCCTCGCGTATCGCTCCGCGTGCCGCCGAACTGGTAGCGGCGGGCATCGACGACTTCAACGTCAGCCTGGACGCGGTCGATCCGGACACGTTTCGCCGGCTGACCCGGCGTGAGATCGCGCCGGTGCTCGACGGTATCGCCGCGCTGGTCGATGCCGGGGCCCGCATCAAGCTCAACGCGGTGGTTATCCGGGGTGACAACGAGAAAGACGTGGTGCCGCTGCTGGAGTGGGCCATGGCCCGTAACATCCCGCTGCGCTACATCGAATACATGCCACTCGATGCGCCCGGACAATGGAAACGCGATGCCGTGGTGTCGGAGGCCGAGATGCTGGCGGCCATCCGCGCGACGCACCACGTTGACGACCTGCCACGGGGCCACGATCCGTCCACGCCCTATCTCGTGGACGGGCGCTATGCGCTGGGCGTCATCTCCACCGTTTCCAATCCCTTCTGTTCCACCTGCGACCGCCTGCGGCTGACGGCCACCGGCGAATTGTTCACCTGCCTGTTCTCGCCGCTGGGCACCCCGCTGGGCACGCGCATGCGCGAGGGCGTTGCCGACGACGTGCTGGCCGAGCAGGTCCGGCGCGCGGTCTGGCTCAAGGAGGCCGGTTACGCGTCGCGTCCGGGGCCGGTCGACCGGCCGCTGACCATGCACGCCATGGGTGGGTGAGCGCTTTTCTACGGATCTGTTATGACATCGATCGTTTTCGAACTCTTCGCCAACCTGGAGCGGTTGGCCGGCCGACACGAGTGCACCGTGGAGGCCGACGACACGGTAGTCACCGTGGGTGACGCCGTCGCGCGGCTCGCCGCTGCGCAGCCGGCACTGGCCTCGTCGCTCGAGCGCTGCGCCTGCGTATCCGGCGACACCATCGTGCGCCGCGCGGACGCGTTACCGGCCGACGGCCGCATCGCCTTGCTGCCGCCCGTGGCCGGAGGCTGACCCATGACACATGCCGTCCTGACCCACGCCGCCGTTGCGGTGGACCCGTTGCTCGAACTTCACGCGCATCCCGAGTGCGGTGGCCTGGCCCTGTTCGTCGGTACCGTGCGCGACCATCACGAAGGGCGCTCGGTGCGCCACCTTGCCTATACCGCCCACGAGCCACTCGCCGAGAAAGTGATCCGCGACGTGGAGCAGGCCACGCGCGAGCGCTACGGCGTGCCTTACGTGCGCATTGTCCATCGCCTGGGCGATCTGTCGATCGGGGATATCGCCATTGTCTGCGTCGTGCGCGCGCCGCATCGTGCCGAGGCTTTCGACGCATGCCGCTATGCGGTGGATGCGGTGAAGCATGGTGCGCCCATCTGGAAGGAAGAGTTCTATACGGACGGCACCAGCGCGTTCGTGGAGGGCTGCTGCATCCGCGACGACCTGGACGACCAGCCAGTGCCTCACGCGCACCATCACCCGCCGCATGCGAGCCACGGATGAAAGACGTCAGCCAGAAACCCGATTCCCTGCGCATCGCGCGCGCGACCGCCACGCTGCATGCGCCGGCGGCGTGCATCGATCTGCTGCGCACAGGCGAAACCGAAAAAGGCGACCCGCTGAAGACGGCGCGCGTCGCCGGCATCCTTGCCGCCAAGCGCACCGACGAACTGATCCCGCTGTGCCATCCGCTCCCCATCCACCGGGCCGACGTCTCCTACGAACTGATGGAGACCAGCGTGCGCATCGTCGCGGAGGTGCAGACCATCGGCCCGACCGGCGTGGAGATGGAGGCGCTGACCGCCGCCAGCTTGGCCGCGCTCACGATCTACGACATGCTCAAGCCGTACGCGGAGCCCGACGAGCTGCACATCCAGGATTGCCGCCTCGAGCGCAAGGTCGGCGGAAAATCGCACTACCGTCGCGCACTGGCGTCGCCGCGCACGGCCGCGGTGGTGGTGCTGTCCGACACCGTGGCCCGTGGCACCAAACCCGATACGGCCGGCGTCTTCGTCCGCGATGCGCTGGTCGATGCCCATTTCGCTCCCGTGGCCTACACGGTGATCGGCGACGACGCGACGACCCTGCGCGATCGCGTGCGCGCCCTGGTCGACGAGGGCACCTCGCTGCTCATAACGGTGGGTGGTACGGGTCTGGGGCCCCGCGACATCACCGTGGATACCGTCAGGCCCATGCTGGATGTGGATATTCCCGGCATCATGGAAACCGCGCGTGCCTTCGGCCAGCAGCGCATGCCCTACGCAATGCTTTCGCGGGGCGTGGCCGGCTACATCGGCGACACGCTGGTGCTCACCTTTCCGGGTAGCCGGGGCGGTGCCAGCGAGTCGCTGGCGGCCACGCTGCCCGGCATCGTGCACCTGCTGGAAACGGGGCGCACGGGAGGCAAGCACGCCGGCGGCTACGGGGAGGCCAGCTGATGGCGCTCCTGCCGCTGGCGGAAACCTTCGCGCATTACCGGCAGCACGTCGGCCCCTTGCCGACGCAGCGGATGGCCCTGGAACTGGCACTGGGGGCGGTGCTGTCCGAGCCCGTGGCCGCCCTGGTCTCGCTGCCGCGTTTCACCCAGAGTGCCGTCGACGGTTATGCGCTGCGTGTCGGCGACGGCCGGAACGGGCGTGCGCTCATCGGCACCTCCGCCGCCGGCGATCCGGCCAACGTCGTGGTCGGGCCAGGGCAGGCGGTGCGTATCCTCACCGGCGGTGTGCTGCCCGCAGGCGCCGATGCCGTCGCCCGCCAGGAGATTGTCGAGCGCACCGGGGCTGGCATCGCGCTGACCGCCGCCGTGGTCGTCGGCGAGGCGATCCGTTTCGAAGGCGAGGAATTGGTCGCCGGCACGATCATCGCCGGCGCTGGCCAGCGCGTGACGGCCGGCCTTGTCGCCGCACTGGCGATGGCCGGGATCACGGAGGTGGAGGTCTACCGCCGTCCGCGTGTGGTAGTCCTGGTCACCGGCGATGAAGTGGTACGCGCCGGCGAGCCGCTGGCGCCCGGGCTGATTTACGACGCCAACGGGCCGCTACTGCGCGCCTGGTTCGTCGAGCAGGGTTACGGCGAGCCGGTGGTGGCGTATGTCCGCGACGATGAAGCGGCGCTGGAAGAAGCAATGAGCGCCGCGCTGGACAGTGCCGACCTGGTCGTGACCAGCGGCGGTGTGTCGGTGGGCGACCGCGATTTCGTTCCGGCCGTGGCGGAACGCCTTGGCGTGCGCAAGGTGTTCTGGAAGGTGGCGCAGAAGCCGGGCAAGCCACTCTGGTTCGGCATGCGCGAGGGCAAGGCCCTGCTGGGCATGCCGGGCAACCCCGCGGCCGTGCTGGTGTGCCTTACCGTGCATGCGCGCGCGGTGCTGGCGCGGCTGGAAGGTGAGACATCCGAGCAACCGGCGTGGTGCCAGGGCCTGCTGGCCACGGCCGTGGATGCCGACGACGAGCGCGACCGCTTGGTGCGCATGCGACTGGACATGAGCGGTGGCATGGTTTCGCTGGCGCTCCTGCCGAGGCAGGAGTCGCACATGCTCAGTAACATGGCCACCGCGCAAGCGCTGGTATGGCTGCCTGCGCGGGCCGAGCCCTTCGCGGGGGGCGAACGCGTCGCCTGGCTACCGCTCTGAGCGAGGGCCCGGCAGCGCCGGGCCCGTCGTCATTACCAGGCCTTGACGTCCGAAACGACGACCGTGTAATCGGTCATGTCCGGGGAATAACGGAACAGGCGGCCGAGGTCGAAATCGACGCTCTTGCCCGGTTCGATGTTGGACGTACCTGCCGGCCAACCCTGCTTGCTGGCAACGACCTTGCCCGACGCGTCCTTGGCATCGATGCGGATCTGCGCAGCGGCGGCTTCGGTGCACTTGTTGACCAGGTTGCCCTTCATGCTGAAACGCGGCTGGCCCGAGCCCTGCTGGAGCTTCACGCCGAAACCTTCGACGGCGAAGTCCTTGGCGGCGCAGGCGGCATGGGCGGACAGCGGGGCGGCGACGAACAGCGCGACGGCGATAGCGATCTTCTTCATGTGTGGTGTTACCTGTCGATAGGGAAAGGCTGACACCCGCTCGTGGGAGAGGGCGTTAGCTGACGTATCGGCAGGTGGTTCGGAGACTTTAGGCTTTGGGGGTGGGGGGCTCGCCTTCGGCATCGCGTTGGGCTTGGGCCGTGGAGCAAGAGCCGGCGGGTAGCCCCCTCGGTGCCACGCCTGCGGCGACCCGCTAGGGAAGGGCCGCTCCGCGGCCGTTTGTTTATTGCCCTTCGGGCCGGGTCGGGCTTCGAACGGAGGTTTCCGATTCGACTTCCTGTCTCAGCGGAAACGGCCGGCCGTCCTGGCCGGCCCCCTTCGGGCTTTTTCCGTTCGAATCCCTCGCCTGCGGCTACCGGCACCGAGGGGGCTACCCGCCGGCTCTTCCTAAGACTGAGGTTGCGTGTTGGACGAGCAGCGAGTGCCGTTGAATGAGCAGGGGGTGGGGTACGGCGTCAGCGCTTTGTTGGCTTTTCGCGCACATCGTGCGCTCCTACGCTGAGGTAGGGCGGGTCTATCAACGCCTGATCCGCCGGCTGGGTAGGAGCGCACGCACGTGCGCGAACCCTCAACACCACCCAAGGCAACAGATGCCATACGCAACAGGCAAGCGAGCGTTCCAGGCTACGAAGCGAAACACCGCTCTGTGCTCTCCCACACGCAACCTCAGTCATCGAAAGAGCCGGCGGGTGCCACCCTCGTGGCCGGTAGCCGCAGGCGAGGGATTCGAACGGAAAAGGCCCGAAGGGGGCCGGCCAGGACGGCCGGCCATTTTTGCTGAGCCATGGATGGCGAATCAAAAATCCCCGTTCGAAGCCCGACCCGCCCCGTAGGGGAATAGATAAACGGCCGCGGAGCGGCCCTTCATTGACGGGTCGCCGCAGGCGTGGCCACGAGGGTGGCACCCGCCGGCTCTTGCTCCACAGCAAAGAAATCAGCCATGGGCTCCACATCCGGCTCGAACCATCGCCGCACGGGCGCAAAACTGCGACGGTGGGCATCGCACGGCCCGAGGCGAGCGAGGGCGTCGAGGTGCTCGGGGACGCCGTAGCCCTTGTGGCGGGCGAAGCCGTAGCCGGGGTGCAAGGCATCCAGGGCGTGCATGTGGCGGTCGCGGCTGACCTTGGCCAGGATCGAGGCGGCGCTGATGGCCGGCTCGGTCGCGTCGCCGCCGATCACCGCGCGGCCCTCGCAGGGCAAGGTGCGCGGCAGGCGGTTGCCGTCGATCAGGGCGATGTGCGGCGCGTGCGCCAGGCCCAGCAACGAGCGGGTCATGCCGGTCATCGTCGCCTGGAAGATATTGATCCGGTCGATTTCCTCGCGTTCGACGAAGATCACGCTCCAGGCGATCGCCCGTTCCACGATGCGGCCGTAGAGTCTCTCGCGGACGCTTTCGGTCAGCTGCTTGGAGTCGTTGAGGCCGCGGATCGGGCGGGTGCGGTCGAGGATGACCGCGGCCACCACCACGGGGCCGGCGAGCGGCCCGCGGCCTGCCTCGTCGACACCGGCCACGACGAGGTCGGGGGCGAGCTGGGAGCTGACGTTGCGCTTGCGGGGCATGCCGAAAAGCCTAATGCGCCACGCCGTCGGCGGGCAAGTCCGTCGGGCGCATCAGCCCGGTGATCGCGTCGGCCGCGTGGTCGGCGGCACGGCCGTCCAGGCCGCCGCGCAGTTCCTGGTGCAGGAACTCGAACGCCGCGACGATGGCACCGCGGCGTTCACTGTCGACGAGCAGTTCCAATGTGGCGCGGGCCAGGTTGTCCGGTGTGCAGTCGTCCTGCATGAATTCCGGCACCAGGCGCTTCTTGCCCAGTCCGCAGGCGCGGGCGAGGATGTTGGGCAGGGCGTAGACATCGGTCTTGAGCATGCGCAGGGCCATGGCGATGCGGTAGCTGGTGGGCGAGACGCGATACCCCACCACCATCGGTCGCTTCGCCAGCATGGCCTCCAGCGTGGCCGTGCCCGACGCCAGCAGCACCGCATCGGCCGCGAGCATGGCCTCGTGGGCCTGGCCGTCGGTGAGGATCGGCGTCACGCCGGGGAAGTCGGCCAGCAGCGCGCGCAACTGCGCATGCACCCGCTCGTTGGCGGAAGGCACCACGATGCGCAGGGTGGGCATCGCCTCGGCCACGCGGCGCGCCGCGGCGATGAAGATGGCGCCTACGCGCTCGATTTCGCTCGGTCGGCTGCCGGGCAGCACGGCCAGCACGGGCACGTCGTGGGGAAGGCCGAGGGCGTCGCGCGGGCCGGCGCGGTCCGAGACCATGGGAAAACGATCGGCCAGCGGGTGACCGACGAAGCGTGCGTCGATGCCGTGCTTCGCGTAGATCGGTGGCTCCATGGGGAACAGGCAGAGCACGCGATCCGCGGAACGGCCGATCTTCTCGGCACGTTTCTCGCGCCAGGCCCAGACCGACGGGCTGACGTAATGCACCGTGCGCAGGCCGGCGGCCTTGAGCTTGCGCTCGACGCCGAGGTTGAAGTCGGGTGCGTCGATGCCGACCACCACGTCCGGGCGCAGGTCGAGCAGTTTGCGCAGCAGTGCCTTACGGAGGCGAAGCAGCCGAGGCAGGTGCCTGACCACTTCGCTGAACCCCATGACCGACAGCGCGCGGATGTCGTACCAGGAGTCGAAGCCGCGCCCGAGCATGCGCCGGCCGCCGATGCCGACGAAACGGGCGGTGGGGTAACGGGTGCGGAGCGCGTCGATCAGGTCGGCGCCGAGCTGATCGCCGGAATCTTCCCCCGCGATGAGGGCGAAGACGGGCGCGTCGGCGGAGGAGGGGGGCTGCTGCATGATGTAAAGGTCTCCCTCGGTCGGTAGCCGACCTGGCGAAGTGCCGACGCCCCCTGGCGCCGGCGGGTATTACCGGGCGAGCGAGCGCTCGCTGCGATCGAGAAATTCGAGCATCTGGCGCACGTCGTCGCTGACCTCGGCCTGCGAGAGCAGTTGCTCGCGCGCCTCGGCCAGCGGTAGGCCCGCCATGTACAGCGTGCGGTAGGCACGCTTGATCGCGGCGATGCGCGCGGTGTCGAAGCCCCGGCGCTTCAGGCCCTCGCTGTTGATGCCGCGCGGGCGGCCACGGGTCTCGTTGGCCATCATGACGAAGGGCGGTACGTCGGAGCCCACCAGGCAGCCCATGCCGATGAACGCATGCGCGCCCACCTTGCAGAACTGGTGCACGCCGGAGTAGCCGGACATGATGGTCCAGTCGCCGATCTCCGCGTGGCCGGCCAGCGCCGAGTAGTTGGAAAACACCACGTGGTTTCCGACCTGGCAGTCGTGCGCGATGTGCACATAGGCCAGCAGCCAGTTGTCGTTGCCGATGCGCGTGATGCCGCCGCCGTCACCCGTGCCGCGGTTGATCGTAACGAACTCGCGGATGAGGTTGCGATCGCCGATGATCACCTCGGTGCGCTCGCCCTGCCATTTCTTGTCCTGCGGGGCGCCACCGATGGAGGCGAACTGCGAGATGCGGTTGTCGCGGCCGATGACCGTGGGGCCCTCGATCACCACATGCGGACCGACGGTGGTTCCCTCGCCGATGACCACATCCGCACCGATGACGCTGAAGGCGCCGATGCTGACGTTGTCCGCGATGCGCGCCGATGGATCGATCTGCGCGGAGGGATGGATCATTTGTCGCTCCTTGCCGCGCACATCAGCTCGCAGCAGGCCACTACCTTGCCGTCCACCAGCGCGCGCGCCTCGAACAGGCCCATGCCGCGGATCAGCCGCTTGAGCGACACCTCCAGGCGCAGCTGGTCGCCCGGTGCGACTACCGCCGAGAATCGCGCGTTGTCCACCTTGACCAGGTAGAACAGCGGGCTGCCGCTATGGCCGTCCATACGGCTGGTGATCTGGGTCAGCAGGCCGGCCGTCTGGGCCATGGCCTCGACGATGAGCACGCCCGGCATCACCGGATGTCCGGGGAAATGCCCCTGGAAGAACGGCTCGTTGATCGTGACGTTCTTGATCGCCGCGATGGACTTGCCCGGTTCGATCTCGATGACGCGGTCGACCAGCAGGAACGGGTAGCGGTGCGGCAGCAGTCGCTGGATCTGCTCCACATCCACGGGAAGCGTCACGGCGGCTTTCGGTTCGGTCATTGCCCTTTGTCCTTTTCCAGCGCCGACAGGCGGCGCGCGTATTCATCGAGGTGTTTCATGCGCGCCGCGTTGCGCCGCCACTGGCGGTTTTCCTGCAGCGGACTACCGGAGGAGTATTCACCGGCTTCCCTGATCGACGAGGTGACCAGGCTCTTCGCCGTGATGGTAACCCGGTCGGCCAGTTCGAGGTGGCCGAGCACGCCGGCGTTGCCGCCGATGAGGCAGTAGCGGCCGATCTTCGCGCTGCCGGCCACGGCCGAGCAACCGGCCATGGCGGTATGGGCGCCGATATGCACGTTGTGGGCAATCTGGATCTGGTTGTCCAGGCGCACGTCTTCTTCCAGCACGGTGTCTTCCAGCGCGCCGCGGTCGATCGTGGTGTTGCTGCCGATCTCGCAGTCGTCGCCGATGCGCACGCCGCCCAGTTGGGGAAGCTTGATCCAGTGGTCTCGGTCGAAGGCCAGACCGAACCCGTCGGAGCCGATCACCGCGCCCGGGTGCACGAGCACGCGCTTGCCCAGCGTCACGCGAATCACCAAGGTGACCCGCGCGACCAGGCGCGAGCCGGTACCGACCACGCAACCCGGTCCGATGGTGCAGTGCGGGCCGAGGATGACGTTTTCATCGATGACCGCGTTGTCCTCGATGACGCAGCAGGGCCCCACCGAGGCCGTGGGATGTACGCGGGCGGACGGTGCCACGACGGCGCTGGGGTGGATGCCGCGCGGGGCGGCCGGATGCCGTTCGAACAGCGCGGCAATGCGGGCGTAGGCCACGTAGGGGTCTTTCGCCACCAGCGCGGCGCCGTTGCGCAACGGCAGCTGCTCCGCGCCGAGCACCACGATGCCCGCCTGCGACTCGGCCAGCTGGGAGGTGTATTTCGGGTTGGAGAGGAAGGTGAACTGGCTGGGCGTGGCGGCGGCCAGCGTGCCGACGCCGTCCACCGTGGTGGTGGGGTCGCCGTGCGCCTCCAGTTCGAAACGCTCGGCCAGCTCGGCCAGGGTGTAGTGCGGATTGCCGCTCAAGGGAGGCTCCCAAAAAAAAGGGGTGGCGCTTTTGGCGGCCACCCCCTGATTGTATGTGGTGCGTAGTTGCGTTTTTGTCTTAGAACGTGTTGCCGAAGGTGAACTGGATGCGCTCGACGAAGCGGCTGTCGGCGTCCTTCTTCCGGAACGGCACGGCGAAGTTGATGATCAGCGGGCCGATCGGCGCCTGCCACTGCAGCGACAGGCCGGTGGAGGCACGCAGTTCGCTGGCGTCGAACGCGCCGTAGTTCTTGTACACGTTGCCGACGTCGACGAACCACGACACACGGGCGGTGTTCACGTCCTTGAGGAAGGGCAGCGGCAGGAACATCTGCGCCGTGCCCAGCACCTTGAACGCGCCACCGACGGGCTGGCCGTAGCTGTAGTAACCGCCCGAGCACTTGCCCTTGGCATCCGGCGTGCTGGAGACGCTGCCGCCGTCGCACAGGCGGGGGCCCAGCGTGTTGTCCTGGAAGCCGCGAACGTCGCGGACACCGCCGGCGTAGTAGTTCTCCCAGAACGGGAAGTCGACCTTGTCACCCTTCTGGTAGGACACGATCGGGTTGCCGCTGGCATCCTTCGCGACCGTACCGTCAGCGTTCACCTGGTAGACGGTGTTGCTGTACGTGGTGCCGTAGGTCTTGCCGTAGCCCACCTGGCCGTCGAGGTAGAGCACGAAGCCCTTGCCGATGGGCCAGTAGTGGTTGGCTTCGCCGAACAGCTTGTAGTACTGCACGGTAGAGCCCGGCAGTGCGCCCGAGACCGACGCCGTGAACTGGCCGCCGCGGGTGGGCGCCCAGTAGCTGTTGCGGGTGTCGTGGGTGTAGCCGAGGCTGGACGTCCACGAGTGGATCGTCTTGTTGCCCAGGGCGTTCTGGTACCCGACCAGCTCACGCGGGGTGTAGAACGACGTGTTGATCAGGTTGGAACTGACGCCCAGGCTGGTCGACACCGAGTCGAAGTCGGTGATCGGGAAGGACAGCGTGGTCTCGAACGACTTGGTGCTGTACGTGTAGTTCGCCAGGTCGGTATCGCCGTAATCCAGCTTGCTGTAACCGAGGTTGTAGCCCAGCTGGATGCCGGAATCCGTGAGGTACGGATTGGTGTAGCTGGCGTTGACGCGCTTGTAGTACGTGCTGGTTTCCGCGCCGACCGAGAAGCGGTCGCCGGTGCCCAGGAAGTTGTTCTGCGACACGGACGCCGACAGGATGATGCCCGAGTACTGCGAGTAGCCGACGCCGAACATCAGCGAGCCGGCCGACTGTTCCTCGACCTTGGCGGTCAGGTCCACCTGGTCGACAGTGCCCGGCACGAGAGCCTTGTCGATATCGACGGTCTTGAAGTAGCCCAGGCGCTGCAGGCGCGTCTTGGAGCGGTCGATGGCGCCCTGCGAATACCAGGAGCCTTCCAGCTGGCGCATTTCACGACGCAGCACCTCGTCTTCCGTACGGGTATTGCCCTGGAAGACCACGCGACGGACGTACACGCGCTTGCCCGGCTCGATGAAGAGCGTGAGGTCGGCGGTGCGCTTGTCCTTGTCGAGCTTGGGGATCGGGGTGACCTTGGCGAAGGCATAGCCGATGTTGGCGAGGATGCCCTTGATCGCATCGTCGCTGGCTTCGATCGCGCCGCGGTTGAAGGTGTCGCCCTTGTGGATGAAAACCAGCTTGCGCAGGGTTTCTTCCGGCAGGATCAGCTCACCGAGCAGCTTGACGTCGGAGACGGTATAGACCTCGCCTTCCTTCACCGAGGCATCGACATACATGGCGCGCTTGTCCGGGCTGATCGCCACCTGCGTGGAATCGATGCCGAAGTCGGCGTAGCCGCGGTTCATGTAGTAGTTGCTGAGCTTCTCGAGGTCGCCCGAGAGCTTTTCGCGCGAGTACTGGTCGTCCTTGGAGTACCACGACAGCCAGTTGCTGGTGTTGGACTCGAAGCCTTCGCGGATGGCCTTGTCGCTGAAGGCCTTGTTGCCGACGACGTTGATCTCCTTGATCTTCGCCGCCTTGCCTTCGCGGATCTCGATGTCGATGGCCACGCGATTGCGGTCGAGCTGCGTCACGTGGGGATCGACCGAGACGTTGTACTTGCCGCGGTTGTAGTACTGGCGGATCAGCTCCTGCTGGACGCGGTCGAGCGACAGGCGGTCGAAGGTCTCGCCTTCGGCCAGGCCGATTTCCTTCAGGCCCTTGCGCAGGTCGTCTTCCTTGATGTCCTTGTTGCCCCGCAGCGTGAGCTTGGCGATGGCCGGACGCTCGACGACCTTGATCACCAGGATGTCGCCCTGGCGGTCGAGTTCGACGTCGCTGAAGAATTTGGTCTGGTACAGGGCGCGGATGGCGGCCTGTGCCTTGTCGTCGCTCAGGGTCTCGCCCTTTTCGATCGGCAGGTAGCTCAGCACCGTGCCTTGCGCGATACGCGTAAGGCCATCGATGCGGATGTCGGAAACGACGAACGGCTCGAAAGCGGCAAGCGCATTGGCGGACAGGGAGGCGAGCAGGATCAGGGCGGCGATACGCTTCATCGTCGATTCCGTTGGGTTAATTCCAGTCGACGGCGGACGAGGCCGGCGACCGAAGAGGAGCACGCGCCGGACTCATGCCCGGCGTCGTTCGGTTGCGGGAGCAGTGAGCGCCCGTGACCTGGGTGATACGTTTACGAAACAAGCAGTCGCTGGATGTCGTTGAAGAACGCCAGCCCCATCATGGTGAACAGCAGGGCGATGCCTACATATTGGCCGGCGATCATGGTGCGCTCGCTGACCGGGCTGCCCTTGACCAACTCGATAAGGTAATACAGCAGGTGTCCACCGTCCAAGACCGGGATGGGCAGGAGGTTCAAGATCGCCAGGCTGAGCGACACCAGGGCGAGGAAATTCAGGAACCAGCCCAGCCCGCGGCTGGCCGAATCGTTGGCGACCTGGGCGATGCCGATCACGCCGGACAGGTTCTTGGTGGAAGCCTGCCCCGACAGCATCTTGCCGATCAGGTTGAAGGTGGAGGTGGTGCCCGCCCAGGTGGCGCGCAGCGATTCGCTGAAGGCGCGGACCGGGCCGTAGCGCAGGGTGGCTTCTTCCAGCGGCTGGCGGCCGACACCGATCAGCCAGCGGGTGGGCTGGCCCTGCTCGGATTTCATGCGGGCGGTGACGTCGACGATGCGGGTCTGGCCATCGCGCTGGATGCCCACGGCCAGCTTCGGCGACACGGCGGCCTGTTCCGGCACCAGCTTGGTGAATTCGGGGAAGTTGGCAACGGGCTTGCCGTTGACGGTGACGATGCGGTCGCCCGTGCGGATGCCGGCAGCGAACGCCGGATCGCCCGGCACCACTTCACCGACCACGGGCGGCGACTGCAGCCCCAGGCCCAGCTGCGTGATTCGTTTGACCAGGTCGCCGTTGTCGGTGAGGTTCTGGATCGGCAGCACCACGTTACGCTGAGTGCCATCGGTGCCCTGCACATGCACGGGCAGGGGCTCGTTGCCCAGCAGGCTGTCGACCAGGCGATCGGTGGCGTCGCTCCAGGTGCCGACGGCCTCGCCGTTCATGGCCAGCAGGCGGTCGCCCGGGCGGATGCCCGCCTGCTCGGCGATGCTGCCCTTGTCGGCGGCCACGATGGGCGCGACATCGGGCTTGCCGATCATGTACATCGCCCAGAAGGCGACGACGGTAAAAATGAGATTGAAGGCGGGGCCGGCGGCGACGATGGCGATCCGCTTCCACACCGACTTGCCGGTGAACTCCTGCCCGCGGTCGGCGGGATCCACCTCGCCTTCGCGGGCGTCCAGCATCTTGACGTAGCCGCCCAGCGGAATGGCCGCGATCTGGTATTCGGTGCCGTCCTTCGCCACGCGACGCCACAGCGGCCGGCCGAAGCCCACCGAGAAGCGGAGCACGCGGACGCCACAGCGGCGCGCGACCCAGTAGTGGCCAAATTCGTGGAAGGTCACCAGCACGCCAAGCGTGACCAGCAGCCAGAACACGGAACCGAGGAAGGGACTCATCAGGAGGGGTGGGTCTCGAAGAAAAAACGTTGGAGTGGAGCGAGTTTAGCAGTAAGCGCGGTGGAGCACGCCCCGGGCGGCCCGTCGCGCTTCCCCATCACGCTCAACGAGCGTCTGGACATCGACCACGGGTTTGGCCGGCAGTTCCTCAAGAACCCGCTCGACGACCTCCGCAATGCCCAGGAAGGGCAGCGTGCCTGCGAGGAAAGCCTCCACGGCGACCTCGTTGGCGGCATTGAGGATGGCGGTGGCGTCGCCCCCGGCGCGCAGGGCGTCGAAGGCCAGGGCCAGGCAGCGGAAGGTATCCGTGTCGGGCTTCTCGAAGTCGAGGCGGGCGTGCGCGGCGAGGTCGAGGGGCGCCACGCCGGCCTCGATGCGCTCCGGGTAGGCCAGCGCGCAGGCGATGGCGGTACGCATGTCCGGGTTGCCCAGCTGGGCCAGCATCGAGCCGTCGAGGTAGTCCACCATCGAGTGGATCAGGCTCTGCGGGTGCACCACCACGTCGATGGCATCCACCGGGGCGGCGAAGAGGTGATGCGCCTCGATCACCTCCAGGCCCTTGTTCATCAGCGTGGCCGAATCGACCGAGATCTTGCGACCCATCGACCATTTCGGGTGCGCGCAGGCCTGGTCGGGCGTGATCGTGCCCAGATCGGCCCGTGTGCGGCCGCGGAAGGGGCCGCCTGAGGCGGTAAGGACCAGCCGACGCACGCCCACGCGGGCGAGGTCGGGGCGACCGCCGGGAAGGCACTGGAAGATCGCGTTGTGTTCGGAATCGACGGGAATCAGCTCGCCGCCGCCCACGCGCAGGGCCTCCAGCAGCAGGGCGCCGCCCATCACGATCGCTTCCTTGTTGGCCAAAAGCAGCCGTTTGCCGGCATGCGCCGCGGCCAGCGCGGAATCCAGCCCCGCGGCACCGACGATGGCTGCGACCACGGTGTCGCACAGCGGCCCGGCCGCGGCGGCGCTGACCGCCTGCGCGCCGGAGGCGATATCGCAGCGCACCCCGGCCGCGGCCAGGCGGCGGGCCAGGTCCGCTTCCATCGAGGGGTCGGCGACGATTGCCAGTTCCGGGCGGAAACGTGCGCAGAGGGCGGCCAAGGCTTCGGTGCCGCGGTTGGCCACTAGTACGGTGGCGCGGAAGCGATCCGGATGGCGGGCGATCACGTCGAGGGTGCTGCCCCCGATGGAGCCCGTGGCGCCGAGTACGGCGACGTTACGGACGGCCATGGCTCAAAGGCCCAGCAGCAGTTTGCCTGCCACGAAGATCGGCAGGGCGGCGAACACGCTGTCCAGGCGATCCAGCAGGCCACCGTGCCCGGGGAACAGCTGGCCCGAATCCTTGACCTCGGCGTGTCGCTTCATCAGGCTTTCGAAGAGGTCGCCGACGATGGCCACGGCCACCGTGAGCAGGCCCAGCACGCCCAGGCCCACCAGGTGCGGCGCATCGGTCACGCCCAGCAGCCAGCCGCCGAAGACGGCGAACGCGCTGCCGCCGACCAGGGCACCGTAGACACCGGCCCAGGTCTTCCCCGGGCTGATCCGCGGGGCGAGCTTGCGTCGGCCGAACTGGCGGCCGGTGAAGTAGGCGCCCGTATCGGCGGCCCAGACCACCACGAGCGCGAGCAGTGTCCACCAGTTGCCGTGGTCCGAGGCGTGCAGCGCCATGGCCGCGGCGAAGGTAGGCACGATGACCAGCACGCCGGTGCCGATCTTGAGCAGGCGGTTTTCCGAATTGGGCGCGGCGGCGAAGGTGAAGTGCCGCAGCCAGAAGCAGCAGCCGATCCACCAGATCACGCCGGCCAGGGTGAGCGCCATCAGCAGGCCCGGCGTGGCGATCAGCAGCACCGCCAGCAGGATGGCGGCTGCGCCGGCCACCACGATGCCGCGGCCCAGTGGCGTGCGGCAACCGGCCAGCAGGCTCCACTCCCACGCGGCGCCGACGAAGACCACACCGATGGCCGCGGCGAAATACACCGTCGGCGGCAGGAGGATCATCGCAAGGACCAGCGGGAGCAGGATCAATGCGGTGGTAACGCGTTGTTTCAGCATGGGGTTCCGGCGTCAGCCCGTGGCCACCTGTTCGCCGGTGCGGCCATAGCGGCGCTCGCGGCGGGCATAGTCGTCGAGGGCCTGATCCAGGCAGGCTTCGTCGACGTCAGGCCACAGGGTGTCGGTGAAATAGAGCTCGGCATAGGCGATCTGCCAGAGCAGGAAGTTGCTGACGCGCCGCTCGCCGCCGGTGCGGATGAACAGGTCCAGCGGCGGCTGGTCGGCCAGGCAGGTGTACGCGGCCAGGCGGGTTTCGTCGATGTCGCCGATGGCGAATTCGCCGCGCGCAGCCGCTTCCGCGGCCAGGCGTGCCGCATTGGCGATGTCCCAGCGCCCGCCGTAATTGACCGCTACGTTGAGCGTCAGTGCAGTGTTGGCATCCGTGCGTTGCATGGCGCCGAGCATGCGCTGGCGCAGCTCCGCCTCGAAGCCGTCCAGGGCGCCGACGAAGCGCACGCGCACGCCGTTGCCGTGTAGCTCGTCCACTTCGCGGTCGATCGCCTTCAGGAACAGCTCCATCAGCGCCGAGACCTCGGTGGCCGGGCGCTGCCAGTTCTCGCTGGAGAAGGCGAACAGCGTGAGCGACGCGATGCCGCGCCGCAGACAGAACTCCACCGCCTGGCGAACGGCCTTCTGCCCCGCATGGTGGCCAAACGTGCGCGGTCGCAGGCGCTGCCGGGCCCAGCGTCCGTTGCCATCCATGACGATGGCGAGGTGGCGGGGGACCCGGCCTTCGGGCCTGGCTACCATGGTGTCGGGCCGATGGCGCGTCAGAGCGCCATCAGCTCCTTTTCCTTTTCCTTGACCACGTCGTCCACTTCCTTGACGAACTTGTCCGTGAGCTTCTGGACGTCGTCGTCGGCACGCTTCTGGTCGTCTTCGGTAATTTCCTTGTCCTTGAGCAGCTTGCCGATGTGCTGCACGGCATCGCGGCGGACGTTGCGGATTGCGATCTTGGCGGCTTCGCCTTCCTTGGCCACGCTCTTGGCGAGCTCCTTGCGGCGCTCTTCCGTCGGCGGCGGGAAGTTGAGGCGGATGTCCATGCCCATGGTGGTGGGCGTGATGCCGAGGTCGGAAGCCATGATGGCCTTCTCGATCGGGCCGACCATCGCCTTGTCGAACGGTTTGACCGACAACGAGCGGGCATCGGGCGTGCTGATGTTGGCAACCTGCGACAGCGGCGTGGGCGAGCCGTAATACGGCACTACGATGTTGTCGAGGATCGACGCATTGGCGCGGCCGGTGCGGATCGTCTTCAGGTCGTGCTTGAGGGAGTCGATGCTCTTGCCCATGCGGGTCTCAGCATCTTTCTTGATGTCGTTGATCATGGGCCGTTTTCCGGTGGAACGAGTCAGCAGGCGAGTATAGCAGCGAGCGCGCCGGAGGCCGTGCCGCACTGCGCCAGGGGAGGTCGGCGTCGCTTCCGGCGCCGGCCCGGCCGGGGTCAGCCGGCGTTGACGAGGGTACCCACCGGCTCGCCCTTCATGATGCGCATGAGGTTGCCGGGCTGGGTCATGTCGTAGATGCGCAGGGGCAGCTTGTTCTCGCGGCAAAGGGCGATGGCGGCGGTGTCCATGACTTCTAGGCGCCGCTCGATCACCTGGTTGTAGGTGAGATGGTCGTAGCGCTGGGCGGTGGGATCGCGCTTGGGATCGGCCGAGTAGATGCCGTCCACCTTGGTCGCCTTGAGCAGCAGGTCGGCGCCCACTTCCACGGCGCGCAGTGCGGCGGCGGAGTCGGTGGTGAAGAACGGGTTACCGATGCCGGCGGCGAACAGGGCTACGCGGCCCTTTTCCAGGTGGCGGATGGCGCGCCGGCGGATGAAGTCCTCGCATACCTCGTTGATCTTGATGGCGCTCATGGTGCGGGCTTCGCCGCCCAGTTTTTCGATGGCATCCTGCATGGCCAGCGCGTTCATCACGGTGGCGAGCATGCCCATGTGGTCGCCGGTGACACGGTCCATACCTGCGGCAGCCAGGCCGGCGCCGCGGAAGATGTTGCCGCCGCCGATCACGACGCCCACCTCTACACCGGCATCGCGTACTTCGAGGATTTCCTTGGCCAGGCGCTCGATCACCTTCGGATCGATGCCGTAATCCTCGGCTCCCATGAGGGCTTCACCGGAGAGCTTGAGCAGGATGCGGCGGTGGTTCAGCGGGGTGCTCATCGGGGATCTCCAGTTTGTAAGGGGCAAAACAGGCTTAGTTTAGCGCGTGCACAGTTGTTACAGCTATGTGAATCCGTGGTGGGATGTCACGTTTTTTGGGTTCGTCGCTTAGCCATGTGATTAGGTTCTACTGAGGGCTCGCCTTCGGCATCGGGTTTAGCCTTGAGCCTTGGGCACTGGAGCAAGAGCCGGCGGGTAGCCCCCTCGGTGCCACGCCTACGGCGACCCGCTGAGGAAAGGCCGCTCCGCGGCCGTCTATCTATTGCCCTTCGGGCCGGGTCGGGCTTCGCACAGGGGCTCTCGACTCGACATCCTGTCTCGCGAGAACGGCCGGCCGTCCTGGCCGGCCCCCTTCGGGCCTGATCTGTGCGAATCCCTCGCCTGCGGCTACCGGCACCGAGGGGGCTACCCGCCGGCTCTTTCCAAGACTGAGGTAGGTTGTGAGGCGAGCGGTCGCAGATGTGCAGGGTATGGCGTCAGCGCTTCGTTGGCTTTTCGCCCACATCGTGGGCTCCTACCCCACGGGTAGGGCAGGTTGTGGCATATCCAACGCGTGATCTGCCGTCTGGGGGGGGTAGGAGCGCACGCACGTGCGCGAACCCTCGACGTACCTAAGGCGACCGATGCCATGCACCCCAGGCAAGCGAGCGTTCCCAGCCACGACGCGAAACCTGGCTCTACGCTCACCCACACGCAACCTCAGTGCCAGGAAGAGCCGGCGGGTGCCACCCTCGTGGCCGGTAGCCGCAGGCGAGGGATTCGAACGGAAAAGGCCGCGAAGCGGGGTCGGCCAGGACGGCCGGCCGTTTTCGCGAGACAGGATGTCGAGTCGAAAACCCCCGTTCGAAGCCCGACCCGGCCCGTAGGGCAATAGACAGACGGCCGCGAACGCGGCCTTTCCTTGACGGGTCGCCGTAGGCGTGGCCACGAGGGTGGCACCCGTCGGCTCTTGCTCCAAGGCCAAGGGTCAAACGCGATGCCGAAGGCGAGCCTACCAGGCAAGTAAACAAAAAAAGAGCCGCGATTGCTCGCGGCTCTTTAGGGTGTCGCCAGAGCGGGTGGCTTACGCCAGACCCGCCTGCTTCATGACTTCGGCGGCGAAGTCGTCGACGACCTTCTCGATGCCTTCGCCGACAGCCAGACGCTGCACCGAGATGATCTCGGCACCGGCCTTCTTGAGGGCTTCGGCGACCGTGACGTCACCGTCCAGCACGTACGGCTGGCCGACGAGGGTCACTTCGGCGAGGATCTTGTTGACCTTGCCCGAAACGATCTTGTCGAGGATGTCGGCCGGCTTGGCCTTGTCCTTGTCGGTCATCTTGGAGAGCTCGATTTCCTTTTCCTTCGCAAGGAAATCGGCCGGGACGTCTTCGACCTTGACGAACTTGGGGTTCATCGCGGCGACGTGCATGGCGATGCCCTTGGCCAGCTCTTCCGAGCCGCCCTTGAGCGCCACCAGCACACCGATGCGGCCGCTGTGCGAATACGCGCCGATGATGTCCTGGGTCTCGACCTTGGCCATGCGGCGCACGTCGAACTTCTCGCCGATGGTCAGGGTGAGCGCCTTGGCGCCTTCCTCGACCGTGGTGTCGCCGAGCTTGGCGGCCTTGAGCGCGGCGATGTCGTCGATGCCGGACTCGAGGGCGACGTTGGCGACGTCCTTGGTGAACTGGATGAACTGCTCGTTGCGCGAGGAGAAGTCGGTTTCGCTGTTGACTTCGACCAGGGTGGCGACGCCGGGCTTCTGCGCGACGGCGATCAGGCCCTCGGCAGCAACGCGGTCGGCCTTCTTGTCAGCCTTGGCCATGCCGTTCTTGCGCAGCCATTCCATCGCCACTTCGATGTCGCCATTGTTTTCGACGAGCGCCTTCTTGCACTCCATCATGCCGACGCCGGAACGCTGACGCAGTTCATTGACGAGCTTGGCGGAAATCTCAGCCATGGTAGTTCCTCAAAGGTTTGATGGGCGCCGCGGCGGGTGTGCCGCGGCGCCGGATGGGACGATGGAGCGGTAACGGGGCGGGGCGCTTACGCGCGACCACGACCACCGTCACGGCCGCCGTCACGGCCACCTTCGCGACGCGGGGCACCCTTCTTGTCCGGTGCGCCACGACGGTCGCCACGCGGGGCGCTGTCCTTCGCGACCGGGTTGCCTTCCTCGTCCATTTCCACGAACTCGTTGGCATCGCCACGAGCGGCGTTCGGCGAGGCGGCCTTGCCTTCCAGGATGGAGTCGGCGGCGGCGCGGGCGTAGAGCTGGATGGCGCGGATGGCGTCGTCGTTACCCGGGATGGCGTAGTCGACGAGGGCCGGGTCGTAGTTGGTATCGACGACGGCGACCACCGGGATGCCGAGCTTGCGGGCTTCCTGGACGGCGATGTCTTCGTGACCGATGTCGACGATGAACAGGGCGTCCGGCAGGCGGTTCATGTCCTTGATGCCGCCCAGCGAGTTCTGCAGCTTGTCGCGCTCGCGGCGACGGGCCAGCACTTCGTGCTTGACCAGCTTCTCGAACGAACCGTCGGTTTCGGCGGCTTCCAGTTCCTTCAGGCGGGCGACCGACTGCTTGACCGTGCGGAAGTTGGTCAGCATGCCACCGAGCCAGCGGGCGGTGACGAAAGGCTGGCCGGCGCGCGCGGCTTCTTCGGCCAGCGACTCACGAGCGGAGCGCTTGGTGCCGACGAAGAGGATGGTGCCGCCCTTCTGGGCCAGGCCCGAGAGGAAGTTCATCGCGTCGGTGAAGAGCGGAAGCGTTTTCTCGAGGTTGATGATGTGGATCTTGCCGCGGGCACCGAAGATGTACGGCGCCATCTTGGGGTTCCAGTAACGGGTCTGGTGGCCGAAGTGAACGCCGGCTTCCAGCATTTCGCGCATGGTGACTTGTGCCATGGAATGACTCCTGGGCGAACCGCATCGAGCGGTTCTGAGGGGGTTGGGACCTCCACGCATCCCCGGCTTCGACCCGGTTCTTTCGAACCAGGCACCCCGAAGGCGGTGCCGATGCGTGTGTGGCGTTGGGTGCGACCGGTTACAATCGCGGTTCGTATCGCCGCCGTGGCCACGCTCGCGTGGCTTCGCCGGACAGCAAAACTCGCTAATTGTAGCCTCCGGGGCCGCCCTGCCGCAAGATCGGGTGGAATTCCGGTGGGGGCGCCGCCATTTCCGCAGGCAGGCCCGTTCCCCTGAAGGGCAAAGAACCAAGAGAGAGCCGCCATGCCCGTCGTACCCAAGACCCCCGAAGAGATCCAGCTGATGCGCGAGGCCGGCCGCCTGGCCGCCGAGGTGCTGGCCATGCTGGTGCCGCACGTCAAGCCCGGCGTCACCACCGAGCACCTGGACCGCCTGGCCCACGACCACATCGTGAACGTGCAGAAGGCCGTGCCCGCCAACGTGGGCTACCGGGGCTTTCCCAAGACCGTGTGCACCTCGGTCAACCACGTGATCTGCCACGGCATTCCCACGGAGACCAAGGTCCTCAAGGACGGCGACATCGTCAACATCGATGTCACCGTCATCAAGGACGGCTGGCACGGCGACACCAGCCGCATGTATTTCGTCGGCACGCCCAGCGTCCTGGCGCGTCGCCTGGTCGATACCACCTTCGAGGCCATGATGAAGGGCATCGAGGCGGTCAGGCCGGGCGCCACCCTGGGCGATGTCGGCGCCGCCATCCAGAAACACGCGGAGGCCGCCGGTTTCTCGGTGGTGCGCGAGTACTGCGGCCACGGCATCGGCAAGGTCTATCACGACGAGCCGCAGGTGCTGCACTACGGGCGCAACGGCACGGGCCTGGAGCTGAAGTCCGGCATGACCTTCACCATCGAGCCGATGATCAACGCCGGCAAACCGCAGACCAAGTCGCTGCCCGACGGCTGGACGGTGGTCACCAAGGACCACTCGCTCTCCGCCCAGTGGGAGCACACCGTGGCCGTCACTGATACCGGTTTCGAGATCCTCACGCCCTGGCCGGACGCCGCCTGACGCTCCATCGACGCGGCCGCCCGGCCGCCGTCCGATCCCTGCCACAGCCATCGAGGGCTTCGCCGTGACGCTTCCGCCGCTTCCGCGCCTGCCCGCCGTGGTGCCCCGCTCGGGCGTGTCGCCCGAGGCGCGCCGTGCACTCCGCCAGTTGATGGGCGATGTGGATCGCGCCCTCACCGTCGCCTTCAACGAGGGCGAGGATGCCTCGGCGCTGGCCCGTCGCCGCGCCGAGATCGTCGAGCGCGTGGTGGTGCATGCCTGGGGTGCCTGCCTGGGCGACATCGCCGCCTCCGCCCTGTTCGCCGTGGGCGGGTTCGGGCGCGGCATGCTGTTTCCCGCGTCGGATGTCGACCTGCTGGCCCTGGTAGGCGAAAGCTCACCGGCGCTGTATCGCGCGCTGGAGAACTTCTTCGGCTGCCTGTGGGACATCGGCCTCAAGCCGGGCCATGCGGTGCGCACCGTGGCGCAATGCCGCGAGCTGGCGGCGACGGAGGCAAGCGTCTTCACCAGCCTGCTCGACGCCAAGCGCCTTGCCGGCTGGCCCATCCTCGCCCAGGAGCTGCGCGGGATACTCGACGACCCCGCGCTCTGGCCCCCGCGGGCCTATCTGGCGGCACGCCTGGCCGAGCGTGACGCGCGCCATGCCCGCTACGACGATACCGCGCAGAACCTCGAACCCAACCTCAAGGACGGCCCCGGCGGCCTGCGCACCCTGGACGCGCTGCGCTGGCTGGGGCGTCGCCTCGCGGACGCCCCCGATTTCGACGCCATGGTGGCCGAAGGCCTGCTCGAACCGGTGGAGGCCACACGGCTGACCGACGCGGAAGAAACCCTGCGTCGCTACCGCTATGCGCTGCACCTGGAGGCGGGGCGCGCCGAGGAGCGCCTGCTGTTCGACTACCAGCGCGCGTTGGCCACCCGGCTGGGCTTCGAGGACGAGCACGCGAAAAACCTGGGCGTCGAGCAGTTCATGCAGGGCTACTACCGCGCGGCCACCCAGATCGAGCGCTCCGGCACGCAGCTGGTGGAGCGCTTCGAGGAAATGCTCGATCCGCAGACCCGGCCCGAGGACGTAGGGCGCGACTATGTTCGCTACGGGGCACGCATCGCCGTGCGCGACCCGGACCTGTTCGTGCATCGCCCGGCGGCGCTGGTGGAGATCTTCATCGCGCGGCTGGACGAGCCGGGTATCGCGGGCTTTACCGCCGACACGATGCGGCGTATCCAGCATGCGGCGTCGTCGCATGGCGAGTCGCTGGCCGACGACCCCCAGGTACTGCGTGCCTTCCTCACCCTGCTGCGCCGTGGCGCCCCGGCGGTGGAGGCCTTGTGGCGGATGAACCGCCATGGCCTGCTGGCCGCCGTGCTGCCGGCCTTCGGCAAGGTGGTCGGGCGCATGCAATACGACCTCTTCCACGTCTATACCGTGGACGAGCACACGCTGCGGGTGCTGCGCAACGTGGCGCGTTTCGCCGACCCCGCCGCCCGGCGCGACTTCCCCATCGGCTGCGAGATCTGGCCGCACATCGACAAGCCCGAGCTGATGCTGCTGGCCGCGTTGTTCCACGACATCGCCAAGGGCCGGGGCGGCGATCACTCGGTGCTGGGCGAGGAAGACGCGCGCGCGTTCTGCGGGCGGCTGGGCCTGGGCACCGACGATGTCGACCTGGTCGCCTGGCTGGTCCGCCATCATCTGCTGATGAGCACCACCGCCCAGCGCCAGGACATCACCGATCCCGACGTGGTGCACCGCTTCGCCGCCACGGTGGGCGACTGGGAACACCTGGATCACCTGTACCTGCTGACCATCGCCGACATCATCGGCACCAGCCCGAAGCTCTGGAACGCCTGGAAGGATCGCCTGCTGGCGGACCTGTATACGGCCACGCGCTTTGCGCTGCGCAGCGATCTCACCCCGCCGTCGCACGCGGGGATGCGCGTGCGCGAATGCCGCGAGCGCGCGCTGGGCATCCTCGTCGGCGAGCATGTGGCCGCGGACGAAGTGGGCCAGGTCTGGGCGGAATTCCCCGACGGCAGCTTCCTGCGACATCGCCCCGAACAGATCGCCTGGCAGACGGCCGCCATCCTGCGCTCCCGCGGCGCCACGCCGCTGGTCGAAGTCCATCCGTTTTCCGTGCGCGGCAGCACCGAGCTGTTCATCTACGCCAGCGATCGCGATGGCCTGTTCGCCACGGTCACCGCCGTGCTCGACCGCTTGCGCTTCTCCGTGGTCGAGGCACGCGTGCTCGTGTCCAGCACCGGCATGGCGCTGGATACCTTCCTGCTGCTGGAGTCGGATTCGCAGGCGCCGGCCTCGCTGCAGCGCGCGGAAGAACTGCGCCTGCGCCTGCGCCGCGCGCTGGAACAACCCGCCGGCCAGGGGCCGCCCAAGCGCAGCCTCTCGCGCCACCTGCGGCATTTCCAGATGACGCCGCGCATCGAGTTCGTCGACGCGGGCGAGCGCACGCAGCTGGCGCTGGTGTGCACCGATCGCCCCGGCCTGCTGGCCGCCGTGGCCCAGGCGCTGGCCGAAGCCGAGGTGCGCGTGCATGATGCGCGTATCGCGACGTTCGGTGAGCGTGTCGAGGATTTCTTCCAGCTGACCGATCGCGGCAACGCCTCCCTCTCCGCCGAGCGCCGGGAGATCCTGCGCGCTTGCCTGCTTCGCCATATCGGTTTCGAAAACCCCAGGACTGTCGTACATGCAGATGCAAACGCTTGAATCCCTGATCGACGATGCCTTCGAGCGTCGTGCCGACCTGACCCAGAACGACATCGAGGGCCACCTGCGCGAGGCGGTCGAGCAGGTCCTGGGCCTGCTGGAGTCCGGTGAGCGCCGCGTGGCGGAGCCCGATGGCAACGGCGGCTGGAAGGTCAATCAGTGGCTGAAGAAGGCCGTGCTGCTGTACTTCCGCATCAACGGCAACACGGTGGTGGACGGTGGTCCGTCCAGCGCGTTCGACAAGGTGCCGTTGCGCTTCACCGACGGCGACGCCATGGAGTACGCGCAGCTGGGCGCGCGCGTGGTGCCGGGTGCGCTGGTGCGACGTGGCGCGCACATCGCGAAAGACGTGGTGCTGATGCCCAGCTACACCAACATCGGCGCCTTCGTGGGCGCGGGCACCATGATCGACACCTGGGCCACGGTGGGCTCGTGCGCGCAGATCGGTGCGGGCGTGCATCTTTCCGGCGGCGTGGGCATCGGTGGCGTGCTGGAACCGCTGCAGGCCAATCCGACCATCATCGAGGACAACTGCTTCATCGGCGCGCGTTCCGAGGTGGTCGAGGGCGTGGTGGTCGAGAAGGGTTCGGTGATCGGCATGGGCGTGTTCCTCGGCCAGTCCACCCGCATCTACAACCGCGCCACGGGCGAGATTTCCTACGGTCGCGTGCCGGCGGGCAGCGTCGTGGTCTCCGGCAGCCTGCCGGCGAAGGACGGCAGCCACAGCCTGTACGCGGCCATCATCGTCAAGCAGGTGGACGAGAAGACGCGCTCCAAGACCGGCATCAACGAACTGCTGCGCAGCGGGGACTGAGCCATGGCGATCACCGTCTACGGCCTGCCGCAGTGCGACACCTGCAAGAAAGCCCGCAACTGGCTGACCCGGTTCGACGTGCCGCACGCGTTCGTCGATTACCGTGCGCAGCCGGTGCCCCCCGCCACGCTCAAGGCGTGGGCGGAGCACCTGGGCGGCTGGGAGAAACTGGTCAACAAGGCTTCGACCACGTGGCGCACGCTACTGCCGCAGCGCAAGGATCCGCGCAGCGATCCCGAGTGGACGCTGCTGCTGAAAGAGTACCCTGCACTCATCAAGCGCCCTGTCGTCGTCGACGGCGACGAGGTCACGGTGGGCTTCAGCGACAACGCCTTCAAGAAGCGTTTCGGCACGCCATGACCTCCGCCGTCCTCGACCTCACCCGCGACCTGATCCGCCGCCGTTCGGTCACGCCCGACGACGCCGGCTGCCTGCCGTTGATTGCCGGACGCCTTGCCGCCGTCGGCTTCCGCATCCAGCACCTGCGCTTCGGCGATGTCGACAACCTTTGGGCCACCCACGGCCAGGACGGCCCGGTACTGGCGTTTCTCGGCCATACCGACGTGGTGCCCAGCGGGCCGGAAGCGGCGTGGCTATCGCCGCCGTTCGAGCCCACCGAGCGCGACGGTGTGCTCTACGGCCGCGGGGCGGCGGACATGAAGGGCTCGGTCGCGGCCATGGTCGTGGCGCTGGAGCGCTATGTCGCCGCGCATCCGGAGCATGCCGGCACGCTGGGCCTGCTGCTGACCAGCGACGAGGAAGGCGTGGCGCTGCACGGCGTGCGCGAGGTGGTGGATTACTTCGCGGCGGTGGGCCAGCGCATCGACGCCTGCGTCGTCGGTGAGCCGTCGGCAAAGGAACGGCTGGGCGACCTGATCCGCGTCGGTCGGCGTGGCTCGCTCTCCGGCACGCTGACCGTGCGCGGCGTGCAGGGCCATGTGGCTTATCCGGAAAAAGCGAAAAACCCGATCCATGCGTTTGCGCCCGCGCTGGCGGCACTGGCGGCGGAGCGCTGGGACGAAGGCAATGCGGATTTCCCGCCCACGTCGTTCCAGGTGTCCAACCTCAACGCGGGCACGGGTGCCAACAACGTGATCCCGGGCGAGCTGGTGGCGCTGGTCAATTTCCGGTTCGCCACCGCCAGCACGGCGGACGGGCTGCGTGAGCGCGCGGAAGCGATCCTTCGCGCGCACGACGTGGATTTCGCCATCGACTGGCACCTGTCCGGTCACCCGTTCCTTGCCACGCCGGGAGGCCGCCTGCGCGAGGTGGTGGTCGGGGTATGCCGCGACCTGTGCGGTATCGATCCGGAGCAGAGCACCGGCGGCGGCACCAGCGACGGCCGCTTCATCGCGCCGATGGGCGCCGAGGTGATCGAGCTGGGCCCGGTGAACGCGACCATCCACAAGGTGGACGAGTGTGTGTCCATCGCCGACCTGGAGCGCCTGCCCGACCTCTACGAGGCCATCTGCGCACGGATGCTCGCGTAGCGCTCAGCGTTTTTTCGGAAACACCGCCACGATGCCCGCGTAGGGCTTGGTCATGAACGCCGGCGCGCCGGCGTAGCCGTCGTCCGGCGTGTACGCCTGCGAGATGGTGCCGTCCAGGAACAGCGCGTCGCGGCAGCCCAGCTGGTCGCGGAACAGTCGGGCGAAGCTGTGGAAGTTGACCGGCGCGCGGCTGACCACGAACACGGCCTCGTGCGCGGATTTCGCGCACACGCCACTGCGCCACTTCATGCTGTCCGAGCCGTTGTCGAACTGCGGATTCACCTCGCCGTCGATCACCAGCATCGGTCCGGACTGGGTGGCGAAGCGCGGCTTGCGCCCCGCGTCGCGGAACGCTTCCGTGGAGGTGACGGCCACGCTGCCGTCGTCGTACACGGCAAACACGCCGTTGGGCAGCAGCGAGAAATTACCCGAGCGCGGGTTGCCGTGGACCAGGTTGAGCGGCACGACCGTCTTGCCGTCCTCGACGAACAGGCCCAGCGGCTTGAACTCGCGATCGTAGATTCCTGCGTTGGTGGCGAAAGCCAGCGGCCGGCCCTTGCCCGCCGCCCAGGTCTTCAGGGCCTCGATGCCGCCGAACGGTTGCCCCGTGTCCGGATCGCGCCAGCGCAGCTCGATGTCCTCCTGCCGGGTATCCACCGTGACGGCGAAATACGACTGGCTGTCGAAGACGATGTCCTGTCCGTCCACGGCATCCGCGGCTGGCGCACAGCCCAGGGCCGACGCGGTGACCAGGGTGGCGGCGAGGGCGCGGAGCAGGAACGTGCGATCAAAACGGGGAAGGGGCGGGCGGCGCATGGGTGGATGGTCGCCGGGTCGCCGGGGCGACGCAAGGGGTGAATCGCCGTCTTCGCGCAGGGAAGGGTAAACTCCCGGGCTTTTCCACGGTGTCGTCATCGTCATGCCCTATACGCCCATCGTCGCCACGCTCGGTTACGTGTTGTCGCCGGACGGTCGCCGCGTGCTCCTGATCCACCGCAACGCCCGCCAGGACGACCAGCACCTGGGCAAGTACAATGGCCTGGGCGGCAAGATGGAGCCGGGCGAGGACATCGCCGCCTGCATGCGCCGCGAGATCCGCGAGGAAGCGGGCATCGAGTGCGTGGACATGCGCCTGCGCGGCACCCTCAACTGGCCGGGCTTCGGCAAGAACGGCGAAGACTGGCTGGGCTTCATCTTCGTCATCGACCGGTACACCGGCACGTGCCTGGAATCCAACCCGGAGGGCGCACTGGAATGGGTGGCGCTGGACGCACTGGATACCGTGCCTATGTGGGAAGGCGACCGGCATTTCCTGCCGATGGTGTTCGACGCCGACCCCCGCCCGTTCCATGGCGTGATGCCTTACGAGCAGGGGCGGTTGGTGTCGTGGAGCGTGACGCGGATATAGCGTTGCCGGTCAGCCGGTGGTCTCGATCCGCTCCACGCGACGCAGGCCACGCGGCAGCACGCCACCGCGCGTGGCACGGCTGCCGCCGTACTCGACCAGGTCGGCCCATTTCAGCGTGAGTTTGCGCTGCCCCGCATAGAGGGTGACCTCGCCCTTGCCCTCGGCGACCACGGCGATGCCCACCACGCGTTCCTCACCCGAGGCCAGCTTGGCCTTGGGGATCTCGATCAGCTTGTTGCCCTTGCCCTTGTCCAGTTCCGGCAGCTCGGCCACCGAGAACATCAGCAGGTGGCCTTCGCCGGTGACCACGACGATGCGGTCACGCGACGGATCGGCGGTGATCGTCGGTGTGAGCACGCGCGCGCCGTCGCTGAGGCTGATGATCTGCTTGCCGGCCTTCTGCCGGCCGGTCAGCGCCTCGAAGCGGGTGACGAACCCATAGCCGAAATCCGTGGCCAGCACGATGCGGGTGTCGTTATCGGCAGCCACCACGGCGTCGAAGCGGGCGCCGGCCGGCGGGCTGAACCGCCCGGTGAGCGGCTCGCCGTTGCCGCGGGCCGAGGGCAGCGTGTGTGCCGCCGTGGCATAGGCGCGGCCGGTGGAGTCGATGAAGGCCACCTGTTGCGTGGTGCGCGCGCGGGAGATCGCCAGCAGGCTGTCGCCGTCGCGGTAGGACAGGGCCTCGCCGTCGATCTCGTGGCCCTTGCCGGCGCGTACCCAGCCCTTCTGCGAGAGCACCACGGTGACCGGCTCGGAGGCGACCAGCGCGCTTTCGTCCAGGGCCTGCGCCACGCTGCGCTCGATCAGCGGGGAGCGGCGCTCGTCGCCGAATTTCTCGGCGTCGCTGCGCAGTTCTTCCTTGATCAGGCTTTTCAGCTTGGCCGGCGACTTCAGCAGCACGTTGATGCGGGCGCGCTCTTCTTCCAGTTTGTCGCGTTCCTCGTTGATCTTGAATTCTTCCAGGCGGGCCAGCTGGCGCAGCTTGGTTTCCAGGATGTAGTCGGCCTGCTCGTCGTCCAGGCGGAAGCGCGCCATCAGCACGGGCTTGGGTTCTTCCTCCGTACGGACGATGCGGATCACCTCGTCGATGTTGAGGTAGGCGATGCGCAAGGCCTCGAGCATGTGCAGGCGGCGCTCGACCCGGCCCAGCCGGTGGGTGAGCCGTCGCGTGACCGTGTCGGTACGGAAGCGCAGCCATTCGCTCAGGATCATTTTCAGATCCTTCACCTGCGGCCGCCCGTCCAGGCCGATCATGTTCATGTTGACGCGGAAGCTCTTTTCCAGGTCCGTGGTGGCAAAGAGGTGCTGCATCATCTCGTCCGCGTCCACGCGGCTGGAACGCGGCACCAGCACCAGTCGGATCGGGTTCTCGTGGTCGGACTCGTCGCGCAGGTCCTCGATCATCGGCAGCTTCTTCGCGCGCATCTGCGCGGCGATCTGTTCGAGGATCTTGGACGGCGAGACCTGGTGGGGCAGGGCGGTGATGACGATGTTGCCATCGTCGCGCACGTACACGGCGCGCGCGCGGACCGAGCCGACGCCGTTCTGGTACATCGCCGCCAGCTCGCGGCGCGGCGTGATGATCTCGGCATCCGTGGGGTAGTCCGGACCCTGCACGTGTTCGCACAGGTCCGCGATGGTCGCGTCCGGGTCGTCCAGCAGGCGGATGCAGGCGCTGGCCACCTCGCGCAGGTTGTGCGGCGGGATATCGGTGGCCATGCCCACGGCGATGCCCATGGAGCCGTTGAGCAGCACGTGCGGCACGCGGGCGGGCAGCCACGAGGGCTCGTTCATCGTGCCGTCGAAGTTCGGCACCCAGTCCACCGTGCCGTGGCCCAGCTCGGACAGCATGACCTCGGCGATGGGGGTGAGGCGCGACTCCGTGTAGCGCATGGCCGCGAAGCTCTTCGGGTCGTCGGGCGAACCGAAGTTGCCGTGTCCGTCCACCAGCGGATAGCGGTAGGAGAAGGGCTGGGCCATCAGCACCATGGCCTCGTAGCAGGCCGAGTCGCCGTGTGGGTGGAACTTGCCGATGACGTCACCGATGGTGCGGGCGGACTTCTTCGGCTTGGCCGTGGCGCCCAGCGCCAGCTCGCTCATGGCATACACGATGCGCCGCTGGACGGGCTTCAGCCCGTCGCCCACGAAGGGCAGGGCGCGGTCCAGCACGACGTACATGGAATAGTCGAGATAGGCCCGCTCGGCGTAGTCCTTGAGCGGGATCTGTTCGTAATTGGCTTGCAGGTTCATGGGTTTGGCTGTCCGGCAGGCGCGCGTCCGCGCGTCGTAGCCGGAGGATGGTGCCAGAAAGCGGTCTCAGGAGCGAAGACCGGATGCGTTCAACCTAGAAGCTGGTGTCGAAGCGGTTCGTCTTGTTGGTCAGCGTCCGCGGCGAAACAGGCTCCTCTTTATCCATCGTTTTGAAGGTGCCTCCACTATATCGAAGGGGGACGCCTATGTCGCTGAAATACCGAGCTTTGTTCGGCTTTGGGACATTCCCCGAGCCGATAGCGGTATAGGTCTGCGTCATACGTACCACCTGACTGCCGTGCTCCTGCTTGGCGTGGACCGTCATATCGCTCATATGCCCGTGGCCGGAGCTTTCGAGGGTGACATGAGGGTAAGGGCGCGGCGTCATCGTCCCATCCACTGTCCCAATAGGGAGGAACACCTGCCGACCGTCCAGCGTCTTATTCCCTGCGAATACCGCACGGCTGTCTATGGTCTTCGGCGCCTTCGGCGGCCCCGATCCTCCGATCGAACTCATGCCTTGCTCCTTTGTAAGAGCCGCCGAGGAAGACGGCGGCTGCCTGATCGGGGCAAGGCCGAATCACGTTTCGTGCCAACAGCCCTATGGCTCGCGCAGGTGCGTCGCGCCGTGTTTACGCGCGGGGGAGGATGGATCGACCCTGCTCGGGCGTGTGGAAAAGCACCCGCCGTGTGTCGGCAGCCACACCGGCTACACCGCTTTCACATCCACATCACGTAGCCAAAGCGGAGCGGAACGAAAGAACCTGCGTTCACCGGAGGGCCAAGTCGGTCTTGGTTCCATGACCGTTTTTCTCCGGAAGGACGATGACCAAAGACCTCTCAGCCGACGGCCTGCGTGGGCTCGCCGCGGTCAACGTGCTGCTGTGCCATCTTTTCCTGGCCTTCCTGCCGGGCGGCTTCGCCTGGATCTATCCGGACACCACCACGCCCGCCGCCATGCACGGCGTGGTCGACCACGTGATCGCCTTTCCGCCGCTGTCGGTGCTGTGGAACGGGCAGTTTGCTGTCTGCATCTTCTTCGTGCTGAGTGGCTACGTACTGACCAAGTCGTTCATCGAGAACGGCGACGCCACGGTGTTCCGCCTGCGCGCGTCACGCCGCTATTTGCGCTTGGGCGTGCCGATCTTCGGCTCGGTCATGTTCGCCTGGTTCGTCATGGCCATGGGCTGGAGCCACGCGGTGGAAGCGGGCGCGCTGTCCGGCTCGCACTGGCTGGCGGACTTCTGGAAGAAACCGGCCGACCTGCTGGAAGCGCTGCGCGACGGCACCTACGGCACGATCCTCGGCGGCTGGTCGCGCTTCAATCCCACCCTGTGGACGATGAAGATCGAACTGCTGGGCTCGATGTTCGTCTTCGCCTACCGGTCGCTCACGCTGCCGGGGCGTGCCGCGCCGCTGAATTTCGTCTTCGCGGTGGCGCTGCTGGCCTGGTTTTTCCCGCACGACTGGCCGTACTACACGGCGTTCCTGGCCGGCAGCCATATCGGCGAGGCCCGGCTGACCCGGTCGCGTATGTGGCTGGCGCTGGCGGCCATCGGCGTGGTGATCTGCGGCGGCTTCGACGCCTCGCCCTGGTACGACTGGACCCGCGTGTTGCCGCTGGTCGACAACGAGCGCAAGGCCTTCTTCAACGTGCTGGGTGGCGTGCTGCTGCTTTACATCGTGCGGTGCGGCTGCCTGGATCGTGTCCTGCAGAGCCGCCCCGCCCAGTTCATGGGGCGTATCTCGTACGCGTTCTACCTCGTCCACCTGCCGATCCTGCTCAGCGTCTCCGCCTGGTGCTTCATCCAGATGGCGGGGCGCTTCGCGCTCGATCCGGTGCTGGCCGCACTGATCACGGTGCCGGTGACCTTCGCGGTGGTCATCGCCGCGGCCATGGTGTTCGACCGAACCTTCGACCGGTGGGGCATCCGGCTGGCGGCGTGGGTGTTTCCCGCTCCGCGCTCACCGGTGCGCACCGTGGCATTGCGTAGCGCGGACGGCTTCCGTCGCCGCGTGCGCTACCACCGTCGTCGCCCGCTGGAGAAGGCGGGCTGACGCGAGACGCGTGACGAACGGGCCATGCGGCGCCCCGGTGCTACCGCGATGATCGAGGTTCCATCCAGGAAACCAGGGGCCCACCATGTCGCGTCGTCTCTTCCTGCTGTCCGCTTCCTTGCTCGCTTGCGCCGGCGCCGCCACGGCCGCGGTGGCGAGTGATTCGTCGGCTACGCCCGAAGCCGCCGTTTCCCGTTACGTCGCCGCCGAGCACGCGTTCGACGTGGCGACCTTGCGGGCGGTGCTGCTGCCGCGCTTCGTCGAGGTATCGCCACGCGGCGAGGTGGACGAGCACGATGCCGTGCTTGGGTTCTATGCGCCCGAGAAAAAGACCACGGCGCCGCCCGTCGCCTTGCGCGAAGTGGTGTCCCGCGTGAACGGCGATACCGCCTTCGTCACGGCGTCCGTCGTGTTCACGGTGAAGGATGCGGAGCATCGCCTCACGCTGGGCGCGTCGGTGGTGAAGGGCGCGGATGGCTGGCGCCTGGCCTCGGCGCAATACACCGGCGTTCCGCCGCGCAGCCCGTCGGCGCCCCAGCAGCCCTCGGCACCGACGCCGCCTGCCGCACCCATGGCGCCCCGGCCGCAGGCCTGAGCGCACGGACGCGGCGTGTGCCGGATCAGAGCGCGAAGTCTGCCTGCACGGGGAAGTGATCGGAGGGATATCGCCCGTTCTTCGACGTGGTGACCGTCTGCGCGGAGGTCGCTTCGACGCCCCGGTAGAGAATCCAGTCGATCCGTTTGGTCGCCTTGCCGGTGAAGTCGTGGAAGGTTTCCGCCGGGCCGGTGTGCGTCGGCGCGGCGACCCATGCGTCCTTGAACGTGGCCGTGAGCGCCTTGTGCGTTTCGCTTTCCGGTCCCGTGTTGAAGTCGCCCGTAAGGATCACCGGTACGTGGGCGGGAAGCTTCGCGATCCATGCGGCGATCTGATGCGCGCTGCGCGAGCGGGCGTCTTCGTCCTGGTCGCGATAGGGGAAATGCGTGTCCAGCAGGTAGAACCGCTTGTGGTCCGACAGCCGCTCGAACAGCGCCCAGTTGACCATGCGTGGAAACACGTTGCCCCAGGTGATGCTGGCCACCTTGTCCGGCGTGTCGGACAGCCAGAAGTCGCCCGATTCGATCACCTTCAGGCGGTCTTTCCGGTAGAAGATGCCCATGTGCTCGTCACGGTGCTCACCGAAACGGTCGCGGCCGAACCAGGTGTATTCCGGCAGCCGCGCCACGGTGTCGTCGCCCTGCGCCTTGTACAGCTCCTGCGTGCCGACGATGTCCGGATCCAGTTGGCGGATGGTATCGGCGAACAGGTCGCGTCGGTGCGGCCAGTCGTTCAGTCCGTCGTTGCCGGTCATCGTGCGTACGTTGAACGTCATGACTTTCAGGTCGTCCGCCATGGCGGGCGTGACGAAGGCGGCGGCCAAGCCGGTGATCAGGGCGAGGTGGCGAAAGCGAAGCATGCGGGTCGGCTTCCTTCTGGGGAGGGATCGCCCGACTATAGCGACGTAACGCCGTAACGGCATGAAGCCGCTTTTCTGCAGCGACGCGACATTGCGCCGCCCACCGCACGACGGCCGATGGTGCAGAATGATCGTCCGCCATTCGATGGAAGCCGGGATCCCGCCATGACCGAAGCCGACCGCAACGCAACACCCTCCGGCTCGAACGGTCGGCGGACGGCGATCATCGTCATCCTGGTGGCATTCATCGCTTCGGCCACCACCACCTTCCTTGCCATCACCGAGTCGCATCGCGTGCGCAAAGCAGATGCCGTCGCCCAGGACGCTGATGTACGCGATCTGCGCGCCTTCGCCAGCGACTGGGTGTCGCGCGTGGGGCAACTGCGCGAGGCGCCTGCCGCGGTCCAGCCGGATCGGTTGGCGGCACTTCCGCCCCGTATCGAAGCACTCGCGGCCTGGAAGCCGCGTACGCCCTGCGGCAACGATGCGCGCGAGGCCTTGCGCGCGTCGATGGAAACACGCGTGGGTTATGTCCGGCGCGTGCTGGCGAAAGACACCGTGCCCGAGGCGCACATCGACGAAGGGCGCGCTCTAGAGCAGAGCCTGCAGCGTTGCATCGCGGAACAAGGGCGGGACGTCCCGACCTGAGCTGCCGGTGGCTCACCTGTGGCCGTGCATCCGCATGAGCGGAAAACCGGGGATCACGCCCGGGTAGTTGCCTCGGCGTCGTAGCGCTGGCGCGCCGCGTCTACCTCGTCGAGGTTCCGGTGCATCCACACGTAAAGCTCCTTGAACGGCCTATGTAATGACCGGCCCAGATCGGTCAGTGCGTATTCCACGCCGATGGGCGCGGCCGGCAAGATGGTCCGGGTCAGCAGGCCGTTGCGTTCGAGGCGGCGCAGGCACTGGGTCAGGGCCTTCTGCGTCACGCCTTCAAGCTGGCGTTTTATCGCGTTGAAGCGCATGGGGCCGCTGTGCAGCACGGTGAGCACCATCATCGACCACTTGTCGGTTACCTGCTCGAACAGCAGGCGGCTGGGGCAGCCGGCGGAAAACCGCTCGGGACTGCACGTGGCCGATAGGGTGGTTTCCATGGATATACCTGAGCGCCTGCAAGTGCCTTATTGACGCCAAGTATATCGCGTATACCATGCGGCGCATCCTCCAATGCGAAAAATCTCATGTCCCAGGCCGCCGTCGATCCGCTGTTTCGTCCCTTCACCATCAAGGGCTTGACCCTTAAAAACCGCATCGTCATGGCGCCCATGACGCGCACGTTCGCTCCGGAGGGCGTGCCCGGCGAGGCGAACGCCGCCTATTACCGTCGCCGCGCCGCCGGCGATGTCGGCCTGATCCTCTCGGAAGGCACGGTGATCGATCGTCCCGCGTCGCGTAACGAGCGCGACATCCCTTCGTTCTTCGGTGAGGCGGCACTTGCCGGCTGGCGCGGTGTGATCGACGAGGTGCACGCCGCGGGCGGCCGCATGGGCCCGCAGATCTGGCACACCGGCGCCACCCACGGCCGCTCCGGCTGGAATCCGCCCGCGCCGAAGGAAAGCCCGTCCGGCCTGAACGGCCCGGGCGATGCCAATGGCGTGGCCATGACCGAGGAAGACATCGCCGACACCGTGGCGGCGTTCGCCAGCGCGGCGGCGAGCGCGAAGGTCCTGGGCTTCGACGTGGTCGAGCTGCACGGTGCGCACGGCTACCTCATCGACCAGTTCTTCTGGCAGGGCTCCAACGAGCGCACCGACCGCTACGGCGGCGCAACCCTGGCCGAGCGTTCGCGCTTTGCCGGTGAAGTGGTGGCCGCCGTCCGCGCCGCCATCGGTCCGGACATGCCGCTGATCCTGCGTGTCAGCCAGTGGAAGCAGCAGGACTACAAGGCCCGCCTCGCACCGACACCGGCCGAGCTGGATGCCTGGCTTTCGCCGCTGGTCGATGCGGGCGTGGATGTACTGCACTGCTCGCAGCGGCGGTTCTGGGACCCGGAGTTTCCGGAGATCGACGGAGAGAACGGCCTCAACTTCGCCGGCTGGGCGAAGAAGGTCACCGGCGCCGCGACGATCTCGGTCGGGTCGGTTGGGCTTTCCGGTGAGTTCCTGGCATCGTTCGGCGGCGAGACGTCGTCACCGGTGGGCGTGGAGCGTCTTGCCGAGCGGCTGGAGCGGGAAGAGTTCGACCTGATTGCCGTTGGTCGTGCGTTGATTGCCGATCCGGATTGGGTGTCGAAGGTGCGTGCGGGAGAGACCGAGAAGATGAAGTCGTTCGATCCGGCGTCGTTGGCCGAGCTGGTCTGAGGTTTGCGAGCTGGCTACGCGTAGGGTCGGCTCGAACGGCGGCACCCGTACATCGTCATCGCTGCATTGACGATGGCCAGGGCCGCCGGCAGGAAAAGCCCCATCCGTGGATGGCCCGCATGAAGTAGGGCTCCTGCCGTCGCACCTGCGATAAAGCAGGTGATGACCAGGGCACTGATCTGGGCGCGTCGTACATCCGGTGCTGCGCCGCGCAGCCATTGGCCGAGCGTGATGCCCAGGTCGGTGAACATGCCCGTCAGGTGCGACGTACGTAGCACCGCACCGGTGACGAACGATGTGGTGCCGTTTTGCAGGCCGATGGCCAGCGCGCACAGCCACGCCGCGCGCGCGGGATACACCTCGATGGACCAGGCCGCGGCGCCCAGGAGCGCGGCCTCGAAGAGGAGCATGAGTGCCGCCGCCTGGCTGGCCCGCCATCGCTCCGCCCGAATACACCATGCGCTGATCGCGCACCCGGCGGTGAAGAGGCCGATGACCAGCCCGGCGTGGCCCAGCAGGTTGGCGTCCGCACTGGTCATGCCCAGGGCTGCCTCGGTGCTGACACCGGTGAGGTGCGTGACACCGCCGTGCTGGAGGGCGAGAAGCGCCGAGGCGTTGACCGCGCCCGCCACGAAGGGGAGGGTGATGGCCCATAACCAGATCCATCGTGGGAAAGCTGGAATCATTTGCTCAGATACCGTTGCGTCGTCACAGTTTGCCATGGGCCGGGGCCACCCACGAGAAGCGTCGTACCCTTGCCAAGCGCATCGTCTGCGCTTATTTACCGGGCTTCATCCCCAACCCCGTCGCCGACACGCGTTACGAACATGTCGCGCACACTGCTTTGCTCCGGAAGGATATAAACGATGCCGTTCCTGTTGGCAAAGACGGGTTTGACGACGCTGCCGTAAAACGCCGATGGCACGTTGATGCACCCGTAGGAAATGCGGTGGTCGTCGCTCTTTGCGCTTGCCAGACGCTGGGCGCGACGTTCGAGTTTCGTGCCCACGACGACCGGATGCAGGGCAAGAGCGGTGACGTAGTCGATCCACAGGATATCCCCGCCATGCAAGGTGCGTCCCGGTGAGGCGCCAAAGCGTCCCGCTGGCGTAATGCGGTCTGCCGGGGCGATCGCCAGCACTTTCTGGTTGCCGATACCCGGGGGCATGCGGTCGCGTTTCGCCATGCCCAGCAACGCAAGAGCACTCCCCTGCAGGTTGCCGTGTGCACCAAATACGAAGACCCTGGCGTTCACCTTGTCGACGACGATGTACGGCATGTTTCGTCGCCCCGTTGGGTGCGTTGGCAACCCAGCAACCGTGGCACATCCAGGACGCCATTCATTACGACCCGACGACCTCCAGTTTTACGGTCACCCTCTACGAGCACGGCAACGGTGGCTTTCTCGGGCTGAAGGACGCACCCAAGCCCGTCCAGATCGAGGTGACCCAGGCAGACCTCCAGACGGATATGGTCCGCAGCAACAACCTCGCCCGCGGTCCAGCGCCTGCGATCTGGCCGGCCGTCATGGAGGCCGCCTACGCCAAGATGGGTCAGCAGCCGAACGAGACGATGGATGACCGCTTGAACAAGATCGGCGATGGCGGGTGGCCGAAGAATGCCATTTACGCGTTGACCGGTGAGTCGCCGACGCGCGTCTCCGCGCACGAGGCCAAGCAGGCCACGCCCGAGAAAGTCTTCGACCAGTTGGACGGCGCTCTGAAAGAAGGGCGGCCTGTCCTATTGACCACCAACTACGTTAGAACAGTGTCCATCGATGGGTTGATCCAAGGCGACAATGGAGTGGGGCACGCCTACATCGTCGAAGGGGTCAGCAAGGATGCTCAGGGCAACGTAACCATGTCCTTACGCAATCCGTGGGGCCACAACCACGCGCCCGGACAGGGAATTGATTCGCTCTCACCAACTGTTCAAGTGGATCTGAAAAACGTGCTGGACAACGGCCACTTGGACGAACTCGACATCGGTCCCAAGGCCCGGCAACGCACACACGATCATGCCCAAGAACAGCCTGCGAATGGCGACCCGAAGCAGAGTCCGCCGCAGGCCAGTACCGGCGACCCAGCCATGGATCGTCTGCTGGCCAGCTTGAACGACCCGTCTGCCATGGGCCAGTCGCTAACCGCATTGGCCCAGTCGCCCGATGGTCAGGCGTTTCACGCCCAGGGGCAGGCCCAGTTCCAGGCTATGGAGGCGCAGCAGGCTCAAGTGGCTCAACAGGCGCAAGCCGCCCAGCAACAGGCGTCGGTTCAGACCGGCCCGGTCATGGTGCGCTGATGGCCCCTATCTTCCGATTCGCTGTTCTCGCCCTGCTTTGTGTGGGCGTGTCGATCTCTGCAAAGGATGCTCCGATGACCCTGGACCAACTGCCCATCAGCGAGCTTTTCAACCCACGCCAGCCGATCGGGGCGGATCGCTTTCCTGAGCAACAGGCGGATCTGGTGCGCCGGGTCGCCGCGCAGGTGGAGGAGTTGGGGGGGGTACCACATCGTGGATCAGCGGATGTTTGTGTTTACGGGTGTGAGTCCCGAGATTGGTCCGCAGTGGGTGGTGATCCATGCCGAGTTGGGTAACCAGATCACCGGTCGACTCCATGCCAAGGAAATCTCTCGATTGACCCGGCAAACCGGTCCAGCTGCCATGTCGGTGTGGGCGTTGCCGGACGGGGAGGTGGTCGCTATCGCGCAGTCGCGCGATTTGCCCGATGGCAATGCACTGGTTGGATATTTCGCCCTGGATAAATAAATCCATTCACAGGCCTCAGCAGGTTGTTGTGAGGATGAGATGGCGTTGATTGTACTTGCGGAGAAAAAATTCACTCGTCTGACTTGAGGCGCCGCCATGTATGGGCTTATCGAGCAGGCTAGGAGTTGAAGTTACACAGATTCAGCGGACAGGGCAGGATAGCGGCACCGAGCTGCCTTCCCCCGAATTGCTTCCCGGAGAACATCGTGGAGAAGCGAAAGGCCTTTAGCTTGTCATGCAGTCGTCCAGCGACTGCATAGCGCGGCTCACCCGTGCGTTACCTGCGCAATCACCAACTATCAGATATCGTTAGATATAAGTACACCGTCCCAGCTAGGTTGACGGTGTCAGGGGGAGTCGGCAGAGGCAAAGACTATGCACCGCGTGTCTGCGGGGGTATGTCCGTGCAGTAAGGTCGAAAAGTCCGTTGCAATGATCGCCGGGGTGGCGGAGATCATAAGGGCTTGTTTTCTAAGCTTACGAGGTCTATGACATACCGTCGGGAGTGATGGGTCACGGCTGATCCTCGCTTCCGGCGGCTCTCCTGTGATGCATGTTTCGCTAAAAGACTGACTGGGCGACGCATCGACATGATTGCTTCGACAGATCCTCTCGACGAGATGATCGCTCAGCGTGACACTGAAATCGGCTTCGTCCCGCGTAATCTCCATTGATGACTAAGATGAATCGACCGTTCTATTCAGACATTGCCCGCCGGGCGGGCGTGAGTCGTGCCACGGTCGACCGGGTCATGAACGAGCGTGAGAGTGTCTCGGACAAGACGCGTCGAAAGGTATTGCTTGCAGCGAGGGAGCTGGGCACTCGACGAGTTCTGCCATCCCCAACTCACGGTGTGCTGCGGTTTGAATTCTTCCTCGTCAAACATCCGACGGACCACTTCATCCGGATGGAAGCCGCCATGATTCGCTACGCTCAGCTCATCGGACCGAGGATCGCAGTACACCGGTATCAATGGGATGATCGAGACGAGGCAAATCTTATAAAGTTGCTTGCTCGGAACGGACATCGACGCCACGGTGTCATCGTCGTGGCTCCCGATTCCCCTGCAGTACGACTCGTCCTTCGAGCGCTTGTCGCATCAAAGATTCCCGTCGTGGTTGTATCCAGTGACATTGCAGCTGACATCGGGCACACGTACGTTGGTATTGACAATACCGCTGCTGGACGCACTGCGGCCCACTTAATGAGCCAGATGGTTCCAGAAGAGAGTGGAGACATCCTGTTATTGACCAATGCCGAGCGCTATGTGGCCCATGCGCAGCGTATTGAAGGATTCGCAAGTGTGATGTCGGCTCGCCGCCCAGGGCTGCGTGTCGTGGGGCCCGGAGAATGCTTCGACCGTTTAGAGCTCGCTGAGCAGTGGGTCGAGCGAGCCATTTCCGCGAGTCACGGAGTCGTTGGTATATACAACACCGGTGCGGCCTCTGCAGGCGTCCGCCGTGCTCTCGAGTCGGCTGGCGTGCGCCCAGTTTGGATCGCTCACGAGGCGACTCAAGAGCACGCTGCTTATATGAAAGAGCAATTTTTGACGCTAGTCATTGATCAGGATGCTGAGGCACAGGCGCTTGCCTGCCTTCAGAACCTGCTCGCCGTGAACGACGACCCGCATAACCTGCTGATTACTCAGCCGCGTTTCCAGCTCGTGACGTTGGAGAACCTTCCGCCCGAACTTGGTTTCTGAGGAATTTGCTTCTCAAACTGCCAAATCGAGCTTGCGAGATCGGACTGGGGTATGCATTTTCAATGCGACCCGAGAGACCGCGCCCTCGCTGACGATATCCACACGTCTGGTTCTTCGTTCGGCGTGCGCCGCAGCAATGCGATGCTTGCGCCTCGCAACTCGTCAAGATTTTGACTGACGATGGCTCTACCACATATTTCCCACGCCAAGTAGGAAAAGTTCCCGCTAGCAAGCCATTTGACGAGAAAGCGTCAAAGATTGCGTGGCACGCGGCTGCGACGATCTATACATTTACGGCAAGTTGATGCGCGGCTCAATGTTTTTGGGGTGAGGCGGTCGGGCGTCAAAGCCGGGGCAACTTTCGCTAATAGACCGCAGCAAGCATTCCGCCGCGTCTGAGGGCAAGCCTTAACGCGCAGCGGTGTTCGTAACAGGGGAAAATTCATGAACGGTTTTTATAAGCGCACGGTCGCTCGTGCGTTGGTGGCGGCGTGTGCGCTCGCGTCGGCGACTGTAGTGAGGGCAGATGATTCGGCGTATGCCTTTGGTGGGTGGAGCGGGGAACGCGCACGGCTTGCTGATTCCGGTGTACTCCTTGGTTCCAGCTACGTTTCCGAAGTTGCGCACAATCTATCTGGTGGGAATAAACAGCTGACCCGTCACGCAGGTCAGCTTGCCTTCGATGCAACCTTCGACCTCGACAAGCTGTGGGGTTTCAGCGGCGCCTTGTTTCGGGTCACGATCACCGAGCGTGACGGCAATAGCCTCAACAGGGATGCAGGCATCGATGCACTCATGCAGCCGCAGGAGGTCTACGGACGCAACCAGACGTGGCGCCTGACGCAATTCTGGTATGGGCAGGACCTTGCCGGCGGTGCTGTTCAACTCAAGGTCGGTCGTCTGGCCGTCGGCGAAGACTTCTCTGTCTTTGAATGTTCCTTCATGAATCTTGCCTTCTGCGGCGACCAGTCGGGCAACCTCGTCGGCTATTACTGGTTCAATTACCCGGTAAGTCAGTGGGGCGGCGTGGCGAAGATCGATTTCAGTACACAACACTATCTCAAGTTCGGGGCCTATCAGGTCAACCCGTCTTACCTGAGGACGAACGAATCACTTGCCCTGAACCCCGCGGGCACCACCGGCGCGCTGTTCCCCGTGGAGTTCGGCTGGACGCCCCGTTTCAGTGGCGACCTGGCGGGCAGCTATGTCGTCGGCGGCTGGTACACCACTGCGAACCAAACGGACCTATATACCGATGTGGATGGCCACGCCGCCGGGAAAAGCGGCCTGCCGTTCAAGGAACGTGCGGGTTCCTACGGCGGTTACCTCACGTTCTCCCAGCAGCTGAGCCACGGTGATGGTGTTGATGCGCTCAGCGGAGCTCGCGTTTTCTTCAATGCCACGCAGGCGGACCGGAGCACGAGCCGGGTGGACCGCGAAATCGCAGTGGGTGTCATCCAGCACGGGCTGGTCGGACGCCATCCCGATGAGATCGGCGTGGCACTGAGCATGACTCATTCCAATAGTCGCCTTGCCAACTATGTCCGGGAGGTGCGGAAGCTCGACGATGCAGCGCTGCCCGTCGTCGGCAAGGAGATAACCGCGGAGGTTTTCTACGGGTGGCAAGCCGCGCGCTGGTTGGTCGTCCGACCCAACCTGCAATGGATTCACCAGCCTGGGGGCAACGGGCAGCGGAATGATGTGTGCGTTGCTGGTCTTAAAAGCATCATCACGTTCTAACACGCCGGCCCGCGGTACCGGCACTCATCGTCCGGTGCTCCGGCCCAGCCGTCATGCACAACGCTTCATCGATCGTTTACCGAAGTCAGCGCCGAAGGCGCTTTCGATCTTGTCCTCAGGGGGAGTGCCTTACCATGTTGAAGAACACACGATTAACCACCATCCTCACCGCATCAGGCCTCTTCCTCTTCCTGGTATTTCTTGGCTCGTCGATGCTGAGCGCGGTGTATCTCACTCGCAGTGCTGAATCGTTGAAGAGCCTGAATAAGGAAATCACCGCAACATTGGGTGTGGCAGACACGACGAATTGGATGCGAGCCGCACGCACCACGCTCCTGGCAGCCGTTGTGAGCGCCAACACCGGGGATACCCAGGCGTTCGATGCCGCGCTGAAGCAGGCGAGGTTCTATTATGACGGTGGCCTCCATTACATGGAGGTATACCAAGCTGCGCCGAAGCTTCCGGGTGAAGATGCGCTGGCAAAGGAGCTGGCGTCAAGCTATGACGATTACACCGTCAAAGGCGTCGGCGCCCTGTTCAAAGCCGTGGAAGCCCGCGACGTTCCGCGCTTCCTGACAATCGCCGGTACGCAGGTGGTGCGGCTGGATGAGGCCTTCAGGGTGCCGCTCGACAAAGTCATCGGTATGCATAAGCAGGCCTCCGTGAACATCACCAGTCAGGCCGATACCGACACACGTATCGCCTATACCGCCGTGGGTATTTCGATTGTTCTCTTCATCATCTCGTCCCTGTTTGTAGCGATCGTCCTGAAAAACGTCCTAGTGAAACCGCTACGCCGCGCGAGCGATGTGGCTGCAGCGATCGAATCGGGCGACCTGACGTCCATTTTTACCGACGTGCGCAATGACGAAATGGGCAAGTTGCTGCAGGGGTTGGAGAAGATGCAGGCCGGTCTCAGGAACGTCGTTAGCGCGGTTCGCGATATCTCCGAGCAGGTATCGTCGTCCGCGGCGGATATCTCTCAGGGCAATGACGATCTGTCCCAGCGTACGCAGGAACAGGCCAGTTCGTTAGAGGAGACCGCGGCGTCGATGGAGCAATTGGCTGCGGCCGTGAAGCAGAATGCCGACGGCGCGGAGCAAGCACGTGTCCTGGCGCAGCGGGTTCGCGCCGACGCGGAGGCCGGCAGCGAAGTTTCGGCGGACGCCAATAATGCAATGGAGGCAATCACTCGGTCGAGCCAGCAGATCGGCGAAATCGTGACCCTGATCGATGAGATTGCTTTTCAAACCAACTTGCTTGCCCTCAACGCGGCGGTCGAAGCCGCGCGCGCGGGAGACCAAGGTCGAGGCTTCGCCGTAGTTGCGGCGGAAGTCCGTAACTTGGCACAGCGAAGCGGTGCTGCCGCGAAAGACATTAAAACACTTGTCGCATCGACGGTTGAGCGAGTGAATGTGGGCACATCCCTGGTTACGCGGACCGGTGTCGCGCTTGAAGGCATTGCTTCGGGCGTGCGCTCAGTCAGTGCCATCGTCGATGAGATATCGGCAGCGTCGCAGGAGCAGTCGGCGGGTATAAGTCAGGTCAACAGTGCCGTCCTCACCCTTGACGAAGTTACGCAGCAAAACGCGGCTCTGGTGGAAGAAGCCAGCGCCGCTAGCAAGAATACGTCGGATCTGTCAAAGCAGTTGCTTCGTCAGGTTTCCTTGTTTTCCCTGGGCAATGATAAGGAAGTGGTGACATCAACCATTGCTCGTCCGATGGGTGTCGCGCGTGAGCAAGCCACTGCTTCCACTCGATTAGTGAACCGTTCCGCTACGGTCATGGGTGACGAGAATGCATGGCGCGAGTTTTAGGTGGGGCATGCCAAGGCTTAGTGAAACTCCCGGCGCGCGCGCGTTATCCCGGCAGATGATTGCAGAGAATACGGTTGCACTCGTAGGCGCATTCCTTGAGCGGGATCTTGATGAAGTTGAGTTTCGCGCGCTGCTTGTCACCGGTGACGCGGAGCGGCTGGGTCTTTCAATTCTTGGCAACGCATCACGGTCGGTGTTGTTTAAGGTCAGAGACAGCGGCAAAACAAGGGAGACGTGTCACTTGTCCAGCGAGATCGAGCTTGTGGTGGCTGCAGCCGCGAGCGCCATTCAGGAGTTGAGGGTGGCGAAAGCGACGACGCTATAGTGTCCGAATGCTGCTGGCGGCGACCAGGTGCCGCTCGCCGAGAGCAGGTAGGCGGTGATACGACTTGATAAGACTATTGAGCAGCCACAATCCCGCGGAAATCGAGCGTGAGAAATAGCTGATGACACGGTCATTCATCCACACAAAAAACGCCGGGGGGGGGCTCTGGTGCGGCATGAATTTCATCCTGATCAGCTAACGATTTCAGCTGAACCGTATGAGACGGCGTAGCGCACCACGCGGGCACCCAGCCGCAACCAGGGAGGTGGTGCTCATGCTCGCGAGTGCCATCACTGTGCGCGCATGTGTGGCTACACAGCGGCTACACAAAAGAAAAAGCCCGCTTGAGGGCGGGCTAAGTCATTGAATAAATGGTGGCTCGGGACGGAATCGAACCGCCGACACGGGGATTTTCAAGAGATGGTTCGAGAGGCCGATGGCCGTCCATAGCCTGAAGGGGCGTTGCAGCCCAACGACATTCTTCCCCAAGAAGCCCCGCAGTCCCCCATATAGGGGGGTAGCATAGCGGTATCACGGGGGAGGGCAGCATGGGCTGCAGCTGGCCCCGTCTGACCCGGGACTTTCATGCCTGCCCGCATCACAATCACGCCCCTCGTTTGTCGCCAACTCGATTTTCTTGAGCAGGTGGTTTCCACCAAGAACGGCCGACCTGTTACGCGACCCACGCCACCTGAAATCAAAGCGTGGTGGATCGCGGACGCTAAGGTGACCGGTTTGTGGATTCGAATGACACCCGGTTCGATGACTTGGTATGTCCGACGCAAATTGGGTGGTCAGACGACGGGACGGGCGATCGCACCGGTCCTGCGCGAAGGCGCACCGGGTGATGCCTTGGATGTCACCACCGCCCGGGTGCGGGCCCAGGTTTGGCTCGGCCACATGGCGCGGGGTGAGGATCCCCTCCAGATCAAAAAAGCGATCCAGGCCACCACGGCCGTCGCCCGTGAGCGGGATCGGCTGACCATGGCCGTCGCCTACGACGAATACTGCGCCGCGGGCAAGGCCGGGACCAGCACGGGGGAAGACCGGCGCAAGGTCATCAAGTGGATGGCGAAGGCGCCCATCTGGCACCTGCCTGTGGCCGACATCACCATTGAGAACGTAGCCACCGCCATGGGCCCGCTATTGCTCCGGGCCCGGGGTGAGGCCGCCCCGCGTCACCATTGGGGCCCGGACAGCATCTCGGCGGGCACCCTGTCCAAGATCTACGCCTACCTCGCGGCCGCCTGGACCCGAGCAGCCCGGCGCCTCCAGATCCCGGCTGGACGAGGGGAGGGGCCCTGGGCCCTGTGGCGGGCCGACCAGCGCTGGCCCCTCCAGGTCGAGCGCCAGACGATGCTGGACACGGAAACGGACCAGGGTGTGGCCTGGCTCCGGGAACTGGTCGGCTTCCAGCAGCGCAGCCAGGCGCCGGATGTGCTGGCCAACCGGGCCGATCCTCGGGGCGCTGGCCTGAAACCCCATGTCAGCGTCTTGGCCGACTACTACGTGCTGCTCCTGCTCTGGGGCACACGCCGGACGGAGACCGCCTTACTTCGGTGGGACGCGGTGAGGTTCGACAAGGAGGTGGTGATGCTGGCCCCGGAGACGACGAAGACCGGCAAGTTGGACACTGTGCCCCTCACGAAGTGGGCGAAGGAAATCCTCTTGCGTCGGCGCGAGTTCAACGCGGCCTGGCGGCCGGATGCGCCGTCGCCGTTTGTGTTCCCCAGCCGCCAGCACGGCAAGCCCATCAACAATCCCCGGTCGGTGCTCGATGCGCTCAACGAGGCCACGGGGTTGAGCATCAGCGCGCACGATCTGCGCCGGACCATGGCCACGGAGTTGGGTAGCCAGGCGGACCAGGAGCAAGCCGCTAGACTCCTGCTCGCGGGTGCCGCGCTCCACCACTCGGGACGGGGTGGCCTGACGAGCGGCGGGGCCACTGAACGTTACCTGTTGAGAAAGGCGGAGGTGCTTCGGCCGCTGTTCCAGGAGCGGGAGGAGCGCTTACGGCGGCTGGCTGGCCTCGCTGTGGAACGCCGCGAGTTGGCCGGGGTGACCTCTACAGATGCGCTCTTGGCGCAGGCTATGGAAGACCCCGAGTTTCAACGGCGTTATTTCGAGGCACTGTCAAAGCGATGATCTACGCAAAATCGGCCACAGTAGACGTTCAGCGTAGGCTTGCCCTCGCTTATGGGCGAGATAAGATGGCATCGCCATTTCGGATGAACGTTGACAGGCGCGCCATCTTGGCGTCCAACCAATTCATCCGGGTAAAACGGGTTAGTGACCCAACGCTTATTTTGCGATGAGTTCTCGCCTTGACACCAGTTAAGTTCTATGCCAGATTTATTCCATGCCGCTAAAGCCATGAACCGCGTAACGATCCGTTGCGCTGTCTCTGTGTCCGGCACCAATGGAGTGGCAAATGTCTAACTTAGCCTGCTATGAGTATTCTGGTCATGCGGAGTGGTCGGCGGCCCCGGTCACAGAGGGCTTTTATGCCTCGAAGGCTGATCCGGTGACCTGGAGCGATGAGCCTTTGCTCGATCTCGACCGGGCTCGTGCTCTCCATGCAGCCAGCGTGACTGCGTATGAGGAACAACTGAAGCAGTTGGGCCTCTGACGAGTGGCTTGGGAGTCGCTCTGGACCCACCCAAAGGTGGGTTCGCTGGTTCTTTCGCACTACCACCCGGCGCTTCCCGCGGCTCAGCGGTCTAGAGAGCCCCATCCCGCGATCATCCTGGCTGTCGACCGGCGTATCAAGCCGCCCATGGTGGTGCTGGCTTATGGCACAAGCCAGCGCGTAGACAGCCCAAAGGCGTATGAGGTGGCCATCACGCCGCCGGTCAGCGATCGGCGGGGCTTGAACAAGCCCACCAAGTTTGACTTGACGAACGTTTCGGTGGTCAGTTTCACCTCCGAGTTGGTGCTTCGCGCCGGTTCCGGTCCCTATGTGCTTGGCCAGTTCTCCCACAGCGACCGAATGCTGTTCGTGGGTGCATATGTTGCAGCGGAACTGGCATTGGGCGCGACTCCCATTCCCGATAAGTTCCCTCAAACGGATCGGTTCATCGGGGCGGTAGACGTCGCGCTTTTCAAGGCGGCCGCCAAGCGTGACGCGGAAGTTGGCTTGGATGAGTCTGCTAGAGGGGAGTCGCCGGCGTTGGCTGAACAGACCGTTGCCCCTCGTCAAGCCAGTGGGGAAGGCTAACTCAGCCACAGAACTGCGGAGAAGAGGCCGGAGCATGGTTGCTCCGGCCTCTTTTTTTACGCGTATTGTTTCAATACCCACGTCACTGCCTTGCCATCGTAGGGCGGCATGCGATTGCCGTGCGCAATGGGCGCAGTGGTGGAGTAGCCCTGCGGTTGCCACACCCCGCTCTCCGGACAGGTCTCACCCGTGCGGGCGGTCGTTCCCAGCGGTTTCTTCGTAGCCATATGTGTCACCTCCATCAAGCCGCCCGCAAGAAATGCCGGCTAGGAAAACTTGACGGAAACGACAATACCTCGCACTTGTCGAGTTCGTCAACTACACTTTGTCGAAAACATTCATGCTAGATTCGAGAATCATGACGCAAGACGAATTCCCCACCCGTCTACGAGCCTCCCGGGACCTCCGAAGGATGAGCCAGACTGACTTGGCCAAGGACGCCGGCCTGCCCGCAACGACCATCTCGCACTTCGAGGCCGGCAGCCGGAAGCCTTCGTTTGACAACCTTCGGCGGTTGAGCCGCGCACTGAATGTGAGCAGCGATTACTTGATGGGGTTGACCGAAACGGCAGAAGCATCGGCTGCGGTTTCCACCATAGCCCGCCATCTATCGCAAGCCTCCAAAGGTGATATAGACATCTTGGAGCAGATGGCGAAGATGATGGCGGACAAACAAAAAGGACTTTGATGAACACCCTGCGCCGACAGACGATCGCCCGCTACGCGGACGAAATGCTTGATGGCTCGGGGGTGACATCGCTCCCTGTGGATCCGCTTGAACTGGCTGCGGGCTTGGGGATTCAAGTTGTGGCCAAACCTTCCGACCAGCCGGGCGCTTCGGGCTGGTTGATGAAGCAGGGCGAACAGTTCGCGATCGCTTACGCCACGCATTACAGCAACAGCGGCTTCCAGCGATTTTCAGTGGGTCACGAACTCGGGCACTTCGCCATTGATGGCCACCCGCAGCACCTGTTCGCCGCATCCACGTTCCACATGTCCAAGGCGGGACTCAGCAGTGATCCGATCGAGTTGGAGGCTGATTACTTTTCAGCCTGCTTGCTCATGCCCAAGCGCCTCGCCGGGCGCCTGATTTCCGCCAAGCGGGACGGCCTGGAAGCGGTCAAGGCGATGGCCGAGACCTGCGGCACCTCGCTTCAGGCCGCCGCGATCCGTTACGCCGAGCTCACTGACACGGCCATGGCCATCGTGGTCAGTCGCCAGGGCGCCGTCGAATATGCGTTAGACCGAGGGTTGCGTGCCGCATCGGGCTGGCCTTCCGCACTGAAACGCGGCAGCAAGGTTCCCGCCGGCTCGGCGACGGCTCGTCTCCTGAAGGATCCCGCGAACGCCTTGGCGTGCGAGGAAGACGAGGCTTGGCCAGACCTCTCGGATTGGTTCCACGGGGTATCCAAGCGTTTGACCTTGCGGGAAGAGGTCGTGGGCCTCGGCCGGGATGACGCCTTTCTGACGTTGCTGACCCTGGCAGACGGTGAGGACGACGACGAAGAGGACGATCGGGAGTGGGAGCCACCCACCTTTCGTCGGTAGGTCGCCGCGGTTCCGCCAGTCGGACGCTCGCTGCTGACTTGATTGTCATCGTCCTGCTCTTTCCTGGGCCAGGACGATCCGCCTTCTCTGGGCTGCTAGGGGCTTTCCTAGGCTTTTCGCCTCCCCCCGTCAGGTGCCCGAACCTCTGTTGGCTTCGGCGGCGAGCGATCCGTGCCTCGCCACGACCGGACTACCTGATATCCCAACATCCAAAGCGAACCGCAAAGATCAGAAGCAAGGGCTCGCCTTAGCGTCCTTCGGACGCGACGAGAACCTCAGAGCCGGGCCAAGGCCAAGGCCCAGCGAACAGCCGAGCCAGAACAGAAGCAATCCCCCGTTCCCCGGTCGAGCGCTCGGCTCTTAACCTCAAACCCCCCCGACCCGGGATGTGACGTCCATCACACAATGGGCATTTTCGGCTACTTGAGCCCGACTTCAGGGTTGACATTCATCTCCGACGGGTTTGGATCGAGCCAGTCCCGCCGTGCGCCCAGCGCGGGCGCTGGCCGCAATTTCCTGCGGCCTCCCTCTCGATTTTCTAACCTCCGCAAGGATGCCCCGTGCCTGTTCACTCACGCCCCCACCTCACCACCCACAACCGTTCTCAAGGCCATTCCGCCGTGGCCGCGGCGGCCTATCGCCTCGGCCTCCGCCTCCTCGATCGCCGCACTGGCATTTGGCACGACTACACCAAAAGATCCGTGGGCGAAGAAGTTGTCGCTGCGATGACCATCGCGCCTGAAGGCTCGCCGTCGTGGGTTGAAGACCCCGACGAACTGTGGAACAGGGTGGAAGAGTGCGAGAAACGCCGGGATGCGCAGGTGGCTCGCGACTACGTCATACCTGTTCCGCTGGGCCTCGACGATGCCCGCGCCACCGAACTCGCCCGGCGGCTCGCCCGTTACATCAGCGACAACCTAGGCACGCCGGTATCCATCGGCATCCACCGTGATGCCGACGTTGACCTGTTTGGAAATCCGAAGCCGAAGGAACAGCAGGGGTATCACGCACACCTGCTTTTCCCGACCCGAAGGATCCTCTTCGACGGTGATAGCGGGACCGACGAAGCAGCCCGCCAGGGCTTCGGCGCGAAACTGTCCGTGCTGTCCAATCGACGGACGTCCGCAGGCATTGTGGAAGCCATGAACCGCGAATGGTCGAACCTCTCCAATGAACTCGTCGCGGAGGTCGGACTCAGGGCCGACTACGACTGGCGCAGTTACGAGCGTCTGGGCATCGATCGCGTGCCCCGACCCCGATTGACCCAAAAGGAAGTCGCGCTCGAAAAGAAAGGTTTCTTCACGAAGAAGGGCGATGTGCTCCGCGACATCATGCTCATGTCCGAGGTCTATAAGCAGGCGCACACAGAGGCCCTGGCCGCGCAGCAGGAGATGGCCCAGGCGGATGTGATTCGGGAGCGATCCGCACCCGACATTGCTCCGGCCCCGATGGCGGATGCGGTGGGAATGCCGGAGATGGCCGTCCAATCCGACGAGGTCACCGCGCCCGACCTGGCGTCGCTCAAAATAGAACTGGCCGGAGCACGGGAGCGCGGTCGTCTTCCCCACAGCAGCCTCGCCGATCGGTTCGTGGCGCATAGCGCCGTGCCAACTGACGAAGAGGGCCGGCAGGTGCTGTTTTCCCTGTCGGGCCTCGTGTGGTCAGTCCAGAAAGCGCTGCGCAGTCTGGGCGTGGTCCTGGCCAGATTGGCGGGGCATCAGGATCAGATCCGGCGTGTGGCCGCCGGTGACCTGGACGTGGCTTACCAAATCGATGAGGCCCGCCGTCGCCGAGGTGCGGCGGACACCAAGATCGAGGCGTATAAGAAAGCCCACCCGTGGGAGGTCTTCGCTAAGCGCACCTTCGGCCAGGGTGAACACGGCGTGCCCCGTCGTCTGCGGGACCTTCAGCACGATCGGGAAAGCCAGCAGCGCCAGGTCGACGACCTGAAGTGGTCCCGCAAGGTGACCGCCGACCAACTGGCGGCCCTGCGGGTCGAAGAGCGGCAACTGGGCGAGGAGGAGGCCCGGCACCGCGGGCGGCTGGAGCGCGCCGTCGGTGAGTTCATGGCCCTGGAGCCGAAGGCAGCGCCAGCGTTGCTGGCGGTGTTGCCCGATGAGCACCGGGTCCAGGTCGAGGCCGTCATGGGTCCCAATCACTCGGGACGGGCGCCGGCTGCCATCACGATGGAGCGCCCCCGGCTGGCGCTCGACATCCCGCGGCCCCGCCCGCATTGAGTCTCAACGCGTGGGAATCCAGGTGCTAGCCTAACGGCACTGACGAGCAGACGGCTTCGGCCGTCTGCTGGTTTCCCAGAGGAGGCGGAAGGATGGACGAGCAGGAGCGATCAAAAAATGTCGCCGATCTCCACAAGGCCCACGTGGAAGAGTCCAACCGCCGAGAGATGGCGAGCAGCGAGAACTACGACAAAGCCATTCTCGGTTACTCAACCGGGGCACTGGCGCTGTCGGTCACCTTCATTTCCAGCGTGGTGAAGGATATGGCTCACGCACAGGCGCGGTGGTGCCTGATGACCGCGTGGATTGCTTGGATTGCCGCGATCATTGTCACGATCATCTCGTTTCAGATTTCGATCAAGGCGGGGAGGGTTCAGTCCGAGAACGCGACGGACTATTACAACGGAAACGAGGACGCCTTGAAGCGGCCCAACCGACCGGCGGTGTGGTTGACGTGCGCCAATGGCATCGCGGGAGGGCTTTTCGTATTGGGCGCTGCGTTCATGATGGCGTTCGTCTGGGTGAACATCTGACAGCAGGAGCGTTTTCGATGACGAAGAAAGGTTCAGGAGTTTCTGGTTTCGCGGAGGATGGCATGCTTCCGGCGTTGATCGCGCAGATACCACGAGAAAAGGGTCATCCACCCGCGCGGATCGTTCCCATGCCGCCCAGAACGCCACCTCCGCCCGCACCCCCGCCGGCGCCCTCGAAAAAGTAGAGAGGAGATCATCAATGACAACCAAGGTCATCACCACCGGAGACGGCTTGCCGCCAACGACGATCGCGGCATTGCCGGAGCGACCGAGGAACATTCCGCCGACGCGCATCGTTCCCATGCCGTCGCCCGCTCCGGCACCAGCCCCTGCTCCGGCACCTTCACCGTCTTCCTCGTCCACATAACCCCGCTGTGTTATCCCGACCAAGCGCGATCGCTGGACTAGCACGCGTGGGGTGGTCGGGCGTTGTGATCGATCACAAAGGAATGAACATGTCGAAGAGTTCGAAGGCACGTCGTGATGCTCGAAAGAAGAAAAGCCCCACCACCCAGGCAGCGCGCAGCGGAACCCGTAGGACCCACCGGCGCGCGCTTGATGCTCGACGGCGAGGCGTTCGCCGTCATCCAAGAGCGCTCCAAAGGTTGGGCGTTGATGCTCTCGAACGGGCCAACGTATACCGGCGCGCCAACGTTGGTCTGGGCGATGCTTCAGCAGGTCGCCGAACGTGCGGAAGCGGCCGGCATGACCGTGCTGCTGGAGAGCACGACGTCGTTCCGTGAGCTGACCGAGATCGGGTTACCTCCCGGGGTTTTGGATGAGGTGCTGGCGCAGGTCGTCCCTCTGATCGAACTGCCTAAGCGTGCCCTCACTGAAACATAGCGTGAGGGCGACTGGCGGGTCGCGCGGCTAAACAAGAGGGGATCGTGCTGCTATCCCAGACTGGATCGAGAAGGGTTCAATAGCCAACAGCTGTAAGGTCTGGCCATCTCTCGACACGAGTCTGATGTAGCCCACGACCTCACTCTGGGATAGCGGCACGCCCGCATGGCGCGGAAGCCAGCGGCAGCCGAACTCGGGCCACAAAAAAGCCCCGGAACAAGCCGGGGCTGAAAAGCGGGTTCAGCGTGGGAAGGGGAGGAGTCAGTCTTCGTTGGCCGGCGCGATGACCTTGCCCGTGCTCCTTCGCTTGAGGGTGACCTCGTGGGCGTTGTGCGTCAGCCGGCCCTGGATGCCATCGGCCGCCGCCGGGTTGTCGAAGAACTGCCCCCACTCATCCGGGTCGCAGATCGACGTGACCACCACCGCCCCCTTGCGCGCCGCTCGTCGTTCCAGGAGCCGCCGGATCCACGAGGTCTGATCGGCTGTCGCCACGTCGGTGGCCAAGTCATCGAGCACCAGCACCACCGGCCGGGACAGCCGCTCGATCAGCGTGGCGTTGGCCTTTGCGTCCGCGTTGGAAGCCAACTGCGCCAGAAGTTCCGGCACGCGCTGGATGTGGACGGTGTGGCCGGCCGCATACGCCTCCAAGGCCAGCCCCACGGCGAGGTGGGTTTTCCCGGCCTGGCTCGGTCCGCTGATCACAATGTTCTGGCCCGCGTCCAACCAAGCCAACCCCTCTAGGTGATGGAACCGCTGCGGCGACAGGCCGAGGCCGTTACTGGGCTCGAACGCGGCCAAGGTCATCTGCGGTGGCACCCGAAACCGGACATGGAACCCTTCGGCGCGCCGGTGCTGGCTCATCGCCTGCTGCGTGCTGACCAGGTGATGGACGCAATCGAGCGCCGACCGCTCGGCGTTGGCTGGGTCATCCACCCACCGCTGGAGGGCTGCCGCCATCCCAGGCAGGCGCATGGCACGCAGGTCGTGGGTCAGGTCGTTCAGCATGACGCACCCCCGGCCGCGCGGCTGTTGCGGGTGGTCAACGTCCGCTTAGGCGCCAGACGTTCGGCCTTGGCCGCAACGACTCGCCGGATCGACGTGGGATCCACCTTCCCCCGCTGATACGCTAGACCGATCGCGGCTTCGACCTCGGCCACGCCATGCTTGTGGGCCAAGGTGCGCACGGCTTCGACCGCCGGCACTCCACGGATCGTGCGGCCCTGATCCAACTTCTCGCGCACGAACTTCAAGATGTTCGGGCCGGCCTCTTCGGCCCATTCGCGGAGCATGTCCGGCGCGCGCTCGGCCTGGGCGCGGTGACCTTCCGGCATGTGCTCGGTCTTCGAACTCGATTGCGCCGAGCCTGTCAGCCGCACATGGGTGGCCACGACCTTTCGGTCTTTGAAGATGGCCACCTCGTCCTGGCGTAGCCGAACGTCCACGCGCTCACCTACCAAGTGATGCGGCACGCTATAGAAGTTCAACTGGATCGGCACGTGATAGTCCGCCGGCACCTTCCCAATCGTCATCCATTCCGCGAATGCGTAGGGTGGCTCAGGTAGCGGGAGCAACCGATGGCGCTCGTAGGTTTCGAACCGTTCGCGCCGGCTCGGCTGATTGTTCTTCATCGGGCGGTTGTTGATGCGTTCCACCACCGCAGCCAGCGCCTGGTTGATGTCAGCCAGTGAGGTGAATGGACGGCGGTAGCCGGCAACCTTCAGCATCCGCTGGACGAGTTTCACGCTCGCCTCCGCCTTCGGCTTGTCTTTCGGCCGGCGCGGACGGGCCGGCATCACCATCACATCGTAGTGGGCGGCGAAGTCCGCATAGGATCGCTGGATCACCGGCGTGCTCCCAGGGTGACTCACGGCCGAGGCGAGGTTGTCCGGCACGACAGCGTCGGTGCGGCCACCGAAGTAGTCGAACATGCGCACGTGCGCCTCCAGAAAATCGGGCACGCGCTGGGTGGCCGTCGCGGTGGCAAAGATCAATGAGCAGGCGTTAAGCGCGCCGACGAAGACCTCGACTTTCACCCGCTCCCCGGTAATCGGATCGATGTAGTGCGGACGGTCGCCACAATAGTCGACGGAGACCTTCTCGCCTGGGGTATGGACCTGGCGCATCGAGCGGTAGGCCTTGCCCCGATGGCGTTTGAGCAGGGCGGCCAGATGGGTATACGAAAGGAAACCCGACGGGTCGGCCAGCGAAGCCACCTGATCCTCATACCAATGCTGAAGGGTCATGCCCGAGGCGGAGAGTTCGGCATCGATCGCCGCCAGGTCCGGCACTTGTTTGGCGACGCGGCCGCGCTTGGGCCGGTTGAAGGCCAGGTAGAACGACCGATCGTCCAGATCGGCCAGGGCGGCCCAGGTCAAACCTTTCTCCTGGAGGATTCGGCGGTATCGGCGGACAGTGGCCTCCGATACGCCTTGGGCGCGGGCGATGTCACAGTTGTTGAACCGGGTGAGGCAGATGGAGCGGACGGCGTCGTAGATGGGCATGGGATGGGGTTCCAGGCAGATTCGGGCAACAGTTGCCCGTGGCTGGCCGGTCGCCCGGCAGCGCTTGACAAGGGGAGGCCTTGGCCCTAGAACGACGTCCGCACCGGCTCGAAAACGATGCGTAGTGGTTCCAAGGCCGAGGGGCATTGCTCCTCGGCTTTTTCGTGCGCGAGGGACGGGGGTAGGGTGGGCGTCGGGGTGCAGGCGTCTCCAGTTCGTGGGAGGGCGCCGGGCGGTCGAGCCCGGCGAGTGCCTGCGTTTTAGCGGAACGATCCGCGCCGTCAAGTCCCTGATTTAAAAGCGAAGAAGCCGATCAAACGCCCGTTTTTGAAACGACGCTAAGTGGTTGAGCGAGCTTGAGTTCTCGGGACCCTGGGCAATTCCGTGCCGAATACGAGCATGATCGATGGCGAAGAATGTTCGCCTATTGCGAAGTTTATTCGCCCAGGTGTAGACTGGCCCCAGGCAGTGAAGGGTCGCGACATGCTCCCCTCGCTACAACTGGGACCCGCTGTAGGGGTCCGTGGAGGCCATAGGCCTCTGTCCCTCCCGGGAGCACGGCTGCGACCGGGACGGCGATGAGACGGGCTCGACGTCGCGCGGTTAGGTGACGACGAGCGAGGGCCTCGTCGTCACCATGGAATGAGGAGCGAAGCAGGTGGTCTGACCCCGTTCTCCGGGTTTGCGAGGGTCCTCCAGGACCGGACAGAGATGGTCTCTGTTTGGGGCTGTGGAGGAAACCAGGAGAACAACGATGAACACAACTGCCCGACTTCAGGCTTGGCGTAAGCGTTTGGTGCGTTACATCAAGGCGGGGCTGCAGAGCCCTTGGGTATACCGCTGGGGCATGTTCGCCTTCCGGGTTGCCGTCGAAATCCGCCGCTGGTGGCACTGATGCCTACGCAACGCTCTTCTTCTCCAAGTGTTTGGAGACCGATATGTTGAATAAAGTGCTACGCATGACCCGAGAGTTCCACCGGATGACACAGGCCACCTTGGCCAACCGGTTGGAGATCTCCAGTTCCTACCTGTCCGAGATCGAGGGGGGCAAGAAGCGGCCCTCATTGGACCTGCTGGAAAAATACGGAAAGATTTTCGATGTGCCGGCTTCGACTTTTCTTCTCTTCGAGGAGCAGAAGCAAGGTCCATCCAGCGAAAAAACGGCCGCGAAGGCCAACAAACTTTTGAAGTTCTTTGACTGGATCCTTGATCAGGAATCGGACGATGAAGTCCAAGGTGCCAAAGAAAAAGGAACGGCTCGAAAAGCCCCGAAAGCAATACCGCATTGATCAATGCGCCCTCTTCGGACTGAAGGGGATTGGCCAGTTGATGCGCGTGCTGCGCTGGACCGGCACGCGCACCGAGTTGGAAGCCTTCGACCAGCGTAAGGGCAGTTACAAGGCCTGGGCAAACGAGAAAGGCCGGGAGATCCAGGCTGCTGGCCCCGACATGCGCAAGGTCCATGCGCGCATTGCAGTCCTCCTGCGCCGCGTCATGCCCCCGGAATACCGGCAATCAGGCGTGCGGGAACGATCGTTTTTGACGAACGCTAAGTTCCATGAACTGGACGAGCCATCCGTCAAACTGGACATCAGAAGTTTCTACCCCAGCACGACCTTCGCGCACGTGCGCCGGTTTTTCGTCCAGGAGATGAAGTGCGCGGGGGATGTGGCCTACTTGCTGGCCAAACTGTGCTGCTTCCGCCGGAAGCACTTGCCCACCGGTGGCGTCCACAGTGAGGTGCTGGCGTTCTACTGCCACCAGCGCGCGTTTGATCAACTGTATCGGCGAGCCAAAGGTCGAGGCGGGGTCATGACCGTCTATGTGGACGACATCATGATGACCATGCCTGGCGCATCCCTGACCGATTTGGAGTGGGCGCGCCGGCTGTTCTCCAAGCAGGGCATCACCATCCATCCGGGTAAGTCTACGGTCGTGGGAAAGATGAAGCCCAAGACGATCACCGGGGTGGACATCCACCGGGGTGAGGTGCGCGCGCCGAAGGCGCAACATCAGTTGATCCGGAAGCGGTTTGAGGACCTGGCCGGGACGGAAGATCCCCAGGCTGCGGCAAGCGTGGCCCGCAGCCTGATCGGGCACCTGGATCACGTGGCCCAGATCGAGCCCCACCTCCGCGGGCGCGCCAACGGCACCCGTGCCCTGCTGAAACGGACCCTCGCTGGCTGACCTCGCCGGAAGAGCACTACATCCCGGCGAGGCCGCGCACGAGAAGGTGCGCCGCCTTCGATCTGGATTCTACGGATCGCCGCGGAGACGCCGTCCCACCTCATGGTAGAGCGCCATGGACTGCGGGTCCGTCATGCCGTCGGCGAGAACATAACTGACCCCGTCCACGTCTAGGCTGACGAAGTGCGCATAAGCGGCCGGTTGACCATAAGCGGCCGAGTTGTTGCGGTTCAGCACGTATTGGCCGCTGATGAGGACGCCGTCGCCACTGGCGAGGATCACCGTGCCCGTGCCCACCGAGAAGGTCGTGCCGGCTGCTTTGACCTGGGCGCGTTTTCGCATAGGGCCCAAACAGAGCAGCGTGCCCGCTACCCAGGCGGTGAAGAACAGGACGCCGCTGCCATCGAGGTCGTGGCCGGCCGCCAGCCATAGGCCGATAACAAACACGGCCAATGCCGCCCCCGGGAGCATGGCCAGGAGCGTGGCTGGCATGGCGATGCCGTTGGGGCGCACCGTGAACGTCCAAAGGCCATCCTCGTGGCGCACTTCGAAGTGGCGAACAGGTTCAGGGTGGGTCTTTGTTTGTGGTTTTCGCAGGAAGACGAAGGCGCACACAACGAGCGCCAAGGTAATCAGCACGAGCATCATGAAGTAGTCCAGTTGAGGGGCGCAGGGTGGCCTGCGCCGGAAGGTCAGTTGGCGCCTTCGTCTCGGTTGCCCGACGGGTTGAATCCGCCCACCCACATTTGCGGCATGCTGGTGTTGCCGGCATAGCCCGTGATCACCATGGCCCGGGCAACGATGGCCTTGTATTGGGACTTCAGCAGTGCCGCACGGGGGGCGCTGTTGAGGCTGACTTCAAAGGGCAGCCGCGGCGGGTTCGGGCCGGTGTTGCGCTCCGGGGAGATCGGGACGCCTGGCGCGAACGTCGGGTTCGCCATCTTGATGGACAGCGTCAGCGTCGGGTCCTGTTGGGTCGTCGTATGGCCAAGGTCGTCGGTCATCACGAGCGGGGCATTACACAAGTCGAACGTCTCCTCCCGGTGGTTGGTGGCGCTGGTCCAGATCGTCGCTCGCGTCCGCCAACAGGCTTCCGACGCCCCGAAGGTCTCGAACGTCAAAGCCACTCGGGGATACAGGCCGGTGTTGTTGGAGGCGGTGAACCCCTTGAAGATGCCTGGGAAGGTGGCGCCGGATGCCGGCGAGATGGGACGAAAGACCGGCCCGTCGGTCGCGGTGGTCCCATAACTGACCGACCCATTGGGCACACTGGAGGCCCCAGTCGGCTGTCCCATGACAGCGCCGGCGGTGCGCTTCAAGAAGCCCTTGAAGGCCGAATCTTGAGCATGACCAGGAGCGGCTGCCGCCAGCAGCCCGAAGGCGGCGAGCGCGGCGACGTGCGGATATTTCATCGATGAACCCCTGTTTGTGGTGGCTGGCGGCCGCAGCGTAGCGTCGATCACAGCCAAATAATGGAATAAAGAGTAAACAAGTATGCGTTACTACGATAACCGCTTGTCGCGTATAGATTTATGGCCGTTCCCAGCACGAGGATCCGGCACCATGGCGACCCGAGCGACCCGAAAAACCGCTGTCCGTTCCGTTTATCGGACGGAGCAGCAGGTCGTGATCGAGGTGCTAAGGTCCCTGCGGGAAAGCGCAGGCCTGACCCAGGTGGGGCTGGCCGAGGCGTTGGGCCGGACGCAGAGTTATGTCAGCGCGGCCGAGCGCGGGTCGAAACTGGACACCCTCCAGATCCGGGACTGGTGCCACGCATGCGGCACGGACTTGGTCACCTGGGCCAGAGCCATCGAGACGGCGCTATCGGGCAAGCGCAGGTAAGCCTGGGTAAGCGGCGCCGTCCGCGCCTTGCGAAAGGCCTTTCCCAATCGAAGCCGGTCCTGGCGGCAGACATTCCAGCCACGGATGGTGAGCGGAGGGTGGTCCACTTCGGTCACACGCAGATCCCACAAGCAGCCGCCGTCAGGAAAGGCCAGCGTCGTCTCATCCAGCCGGCCGCCACGCACCGGATCGCTGATCACGGACACCCACGCCGACGTGCCCGCGGGAGTGATCTCCATGAGGGAGACGGTGTCCGCCGTGTCGTTGATCACGGTCAGGTAATAAGTCGCCGCCTGCGCTGGACGAGCCAGCCCAGCGAGAAAGATGATCATCACCATGTGAGTCCAACGCATGCCGCCCCCTCAGGCTTCAAAGATTGCTTGACCACACTAAGGGGACGGGCGTAGCGTGCGCCTCCACAGTTCTGGGGAAGCGGTTCAACGCCGCGCATGCTACGGATAGGCAATGAACAGTTGGCAGAGTGAGACCTTGGTCCAAGCGGACCTGCTTGCGGACCTCTATGAGTCCGTTTTATCTCCCGAGCGCGTGCCCGATGTGCTCCGTGCCATCAATGCTCACCTGGATTGCGATGGCATCCACATGGTGGGCTGGCAGGAATCCACGGGGCAGCCGATCGTATCGGTCGTTACCAGTCCGCACATTGCGGTGGCGGAAAAGGCTTACCTTGAGCATTACGCAGCGATCGATCCGCGCAAGGATATGGGGACGCGTCGATCGCTGGGGATAGGTGGGGCCTGCCATGATTTTTTTGACAACCGGTTTGTCGCAGCGGATGAGTTCTACCAGGATTTTTTGATCCCCCTCGGGCCCCGTTACATCTACGGGGGAAATGTCCTGCGCCAGGACGACAGGTTGGTCCACGTCGTCTTCAACCACTTGGTGGGGCGCCCCCAGTTCGAGGGGTCGAAACGTGCCGCCCTCGATGCCTGGTTCCCGCACCTGGCACGGTGGGCCAACCAGATGGTTCGCGCGGAAGGCTTGCGGCAGGCGGCTGCTCTGGGCGAGCAACTAGTGGATAGCCTGGACCAGGGCCTCGTGTTTTTTGATGCGACCGGTCGGCTGCTCCACGCCAACCGTATGGCGGTGAAGTTCCTGGGGGACCGCTTACGACGCGCACAACTGGGGCAAGAGGGCGCGTCGCGCTTTGCTTCCAGCCTGGAGCCGATCATCCGGTCGGTCGCGGTGAGCCGCCAGGCCGTGCGGTTCCGGATGACAGGCGTGCGCCAGGCTGCGCTGACCGTCAGCGTGTTGCCCTTGATCCGCTCGGCCAGCGGACCGGGAGGGGAGTGGCTGGGCCGGCTGGCATCGGGATCGGCCACACAGGGCTTGCCCCTGGGGGCGGATGTCGTCCTCGTTCTGGAGCCCGCGCCACCGCCCGCTCCACCAACCCTGGCACAGCGGGCGAGGGAATGGGGGCTGACCCCGGCAGAGACCCGGCTGCTTAAGTCGCTAATGGCTGGGAAGACGGTCCCCGAGCACGCGGCCGGGGAGGGTGTGAGGGAAAGCACGGCGCGAACCCATGTTCGCGCCGTTTTAGGAAAATCCGGCTGCTCCAGTATCAGGCAGCTCCTTATTCAAGGCTCGATGCCCTAAAAGGATTAAGTCGAATGCTATTTGATCTTCCACAGACCTCAAGCCCAAGTGATCTGGCAACCTTCAAAGCCATTCTGGACAACGGCCTAGCCAATGTGGACAGCTTTAATAAAGTCTACGTGGCCGCTTTGTCAGGAGGAGTAGCTTTCGTTGCCCTTGTCGTGGGCGCTTTGGTCCAGTTGGCCATTATGAAACGGCAGCTAAAAGCACAGAGGGAGATCGCCGAAAATCAGCAACGTATTTCAATGAAACAGCTGGACATCCAGCTTTCGGCGAACCGTCGGTTGGCGCACGACAACATCGCCACGAAGCGGCAGGAGTGGATCAATGGTCTGCGCAGTGATCTTTCCCTCTACCTAGCAATGTGGCAGGACATATCGTTTAGGTGGCAGGCGATTGTCGATCGAGCCTCTGAAGAAATCGAAAGAGTCAGGCATGGAATCCCGGTAGAACACCCGGTTGAGGCTGGACTTCCTAGGTTCGAAACAGAAGTGGCTGATCTGAGGTTTCGGGCGCATGAAATCGTTCTTAGGATTCGTTTGCGGCTCAACCCAAAAGAGGAACACCACAACGACTTGGTCGAGCTCGTCGAACGCCTTGAGAGAAACGTTGATAAGTTCAAGCGAACTCAGTCAAACGAACCTACCGTGATCATCCAAGAGCGGATCCACACGATCATGGAGTTGATCGTCAAACAGGCGCAGATCATTCTCAAAGAGGAGTGGGATCGTGTTAAGGGGGAGCAGGTAGAAGGTCTCACAACCGCATCGCAAGCCGCATCGCCGAAATGACACCAACTAGAGCGTGTCGTCGGAGCGCGGTCCACACCTCAGGATCGTATCCGCGCTGATCCACCCGTTGGCTCCCGCTTCGACAGTTCGGAGGCTCGCTCATCCTTGATCGCCGCATCCGGCTGGTCGATGGCAGCCACGCGGAGCCGTTCTAGGTAGTCGGCCAAGGCCAGCCACTCGCACGTGTCTTCCTCGGCCACAGCAAGATCCAGGGCCTGGAAGAAATCCACCGGTCGGCGATGCTGGCCCATGAGCATGAAAGGCCACACATCCGGGTCGCTCCCGTTGTCATTCGGCGGGATTGTGGCCGTGAGCAAGAAGCCGGAAAACGTGGCTTGCTTCGGCCGACTGCGCCCTCGCATGGGCGCGTCCATCCAGCCGCCATCGGCACCTGCGCTCGCGGCATCCAGCAGGCGATGGTCGGGCAGGGTGGGCCTCGCCGCGGTTGAGGTCGTCGGTGGCTGGGCGGGCGTGCTGTAAGTGCCAGCCAAGATCTGCCGAAGGCTACCCAGGCGTGCCCGCCACACGGGGGCATTGGCCAGCCCGGGGAAGCGTTCCCGGAGGTCTTCCCACACCGGTGGCACCTGCCCTTGGCGCTGACGCTTGCGCAGCGTTTCCGGAGCGATCTGGAGTAGGCCCGCGACCTGGTTGAGCGTCAGCGGTGTGCTGTCATCGCGGCCCGCCAACGTCAGTAGAAAAGGGTCGTTGATCAGGGCGTCTAACTTGGGCGTCGTCATCCTGGCTCCGCGGTAGCACACACGTTGCGCGCACTATCGCCCGACCGGGGACGAACCGCAACGGAGACTAAGAGGAGGGGAGGCATGGGGGAAGCACAAAAGAAAAAGCCCACCTGGAGGGCGGGCCAAATCACTTGAATAATGGTGGCTCGGGACGGAATCGAACCGCCGACACGGGGATTTTCAATCCCCTGCTCTACCAACTGAGCTACCGAGCCACGAGTGCCTGCGACGATCGTCGCGGCGTGTGGAGCCGCGTATTAAATCGGGTGAGCAGCCCGACGTCAAGCCTCTTGTTCGGGCGGCACGTAACCGGCGGGCTGGATCACGTCGCCGCCGAAGAAATACTTCTCCATCTCCCCACTGAGGAACCCACGGGTCTTCGGGTCCAGCGGGGACAGGCGCATCTCGTTGATCAGCATGGTCTGGTGCGACAGCCACTGGGCCCAGGCTTCCTTGGACACGCCCTCGTAGATGCGCTTGCCCAGGTCGCCGGGCCAGGGGGCGAAGTCGAGGCCTTCGGCATCGCGGCCGAGCTTGACGCAGTGGACCATGCGGGTCATGGGGATATCTCCGGAAGATTGTCGAGCAGCATGCGAACGGGGGCGGGAAGGCCCAGTGCGGCCAGCTCGCCGGGCGAGCACCAGCGGCGGTCGTCGCGATCGGCCACGGCAGCCAGCGGGGCCGCATGGTCGAACAGGATGGGCGATACGTCCAGCCGGTAGTGGCTGAACACGTGGGTGAAGGCGGGCAGGGCGTCGGGCTGGCCCACGCGTGCGAGACGGAGCGCGGCGCCGGGTGCGGCCTCGGCGTCGGTCGCCTCGGGCAGGCTCCACAGGCCGGACCACACGCCTTGCGGGCCGCGCTTCTCCAGCAGGATGCGGCCTTGCGCATCGCGCAGCAGCAGCATCGCCAGGGCGCGGGTAGGAATCTTCTTGCCGGGCTTGGCCGTCGGCAGCACGGCGGTCAGGCCGTCGCGATGGGCGACACATGTCGCGGCCTGCGGACACAGCAAGCAGGCCGGCTTGCTGCGTATGCATAGCGTGGCGCCCAGGTCCATGATCGCCTGCGTGTAGTCGGCGGTGCGTTCGGCGGGCGTGTGTTCGTCCGCGTGTACCCACAGGCGTTTTTCCACGGCGCTTTCGCCGGGATGCCCGGCGATGCCGTGGTAGCGGGTCAGCACTCGCTTGACGTTGCCGTCCAGGATCGGGTGCCGCAGTCCGTAGGCCTGCGCCAGGATCGCGCCGGCCGTCGAGCGACCGATGCCGGGCAGGGCCATCAGTGCGTCGAGGTCGCGCGGCAGCTCGCCGTCGTGCCGCTCCATGCACAGCTGTGCGGCACGATGCAGGAAGCGCGCGCGACGGTAGTAGCCCAGGCCGGACCACAGCGCGAGCACGGTGTCTTCGTCGGCCGCGGCCAGCGATGCGAGGGTGGGCAGGCGCTGCACGAAACGCTGGAAGTAACCGATCACGGTAACCACCTGCGTCTGCTGCAGCATGATCTCCGACAGCCACACGCGGTAGGCGTCTCGCGGGTGCTGCCAGGGCAGGTCCTTGCGGCCGTGATAGTCGTACCAGCGCAGCAGTTCGCGGGCGAAGGGATTCATCGCGGGGTGCCGGCCTTCGCTGCGGTGGCGGTGTGCGCGGGCGTAGGTGTCGGCGCGGTGACGGTCCGGGCGGGCGCGGATGTCGAAGCCGATGCCGGGAGGGTCGCCGCGTCGTCCGCCGTGGCGCGAATGCGCAGGCCCGTCACGTGCACCGATCCCGCATCCACCGCCTGCGCGTCCACCGTGCCGAGCAGGGGCGGCAGCGTCGGCGTGCCGCCTGCGTTGATACCGGTCCACCATTGAGCCACGGCCAGCGGCGGCACGCGAACATCGACGTGCTCCGTGGGGCTGTCGACCTTCAGCGCCACGGAGAGCGGGTCCTTCTCGTTCGCCGGCGTCATGCCCAGCGCGATGTCCAGCGGCGGTGCATCGTGACGTGTCGCGCGGCCGGCGAGCGACGCGCCCACGTCGGCACCGCCGCGCCAGGTGGCGGTGCCTTGCAGTGACGCGGCGAAGCGATCGTCACTGGACAACTCCAGTTGCAGTTCCTCCAGGGTGAGTACACCCCGGGCCAGGAGCGGTCGCGTGCCCAGCGTCATCGCGTAGTGGCGGTCGCCGATCAGGGCGGACAGCGTGAGATCGAACACGCGGCCGTTGGCGAGGCGCCCCGCGTCGATGTCCACATCGGACATCAGCAGGCGATTGCCGCGGGTCAGCGTGCCGCGCGAAATACTGAATCCTGCGTCGATGCCCGGCAGGAAGGCACCGGACGTCGAGGGCTGCGGCGGCCGTGTGTCGAGGTAGGCGGACACGGCATCCATGTCGATGCGAGCGCCTTCCAGCTCCAGTCGCGACACCGTGGTCTCGCCGCCCAGCAGCGTGCGCCAGGGCAGCACCAGCTTGCCACGCGATGCCACGATCAATGGCGTGCCGGAGCCGCGCGCACGAAGGGTAAGGCCTTCCAGCTCCAGCGCGGGTTTCGGCCACAGCGTGGGGCTGGCCGGGTTGGCCAGGCCGAGGTCGAGCCCGGCGGCCTCCGCGCGCGACTGCAGCATGGCGGTGAAGCGTTCGGGCTGCAGCACCACGTACATGGCGATCAGCGCGGCGAGCAGGAGGATGACAAGCAGGCCGGCGACGGCGAGCAGCCCGATCCGCAGTCGACGGGTCACGAAATCGACCTGTGCGCCATGCCTGTCATCAGCCGCCGAGGTTGGTCGGGAGCAACCCGTCGACGAAGGCGGCCGCATCGAACACGCGCAGGTCGGTGGCGGTTTCGCCCAGGCCGACGTAGCGGATCGGCAGGCCGAACTCGCGGGCCAGCGCGAACATGACGCCGCCCTTGGCCGTGCCGTCCAGCTTGGTCACCACCAGGCCGGTGACGCCCGCCGTGTCGCGGAACTGGCGCAGCTGGCTGATCGCGTTCTGGCCGGTGGTGCCGTCGATCACCATCAGCACCTCGTGCGGCGCGGCGCCGTCCAGCTTCTTCATCACGCGGACGATCTTGCCCAGCTCGTCCATCAGGCCGCCCTGCGTGTGCAGGCGCCCGGCGGTGTCGGCGATCAGCACCTGGGTGCCACGCGAGCGCGCCGCCTGCAGGGCGTCGAAGATGACACTGGCGGAGTCTGCATCCTGACCCTGCGAAACCACGGGCACCTTGTTGCGGTCACCCCAGGTTTTCAGCTGCTCGACGGCAGCGGCGCGGAAGGTGTCGCCGGCGGCCAGCATCACGCCGCGGCCCTCGTCCACGTAGCGCCGCGCCAGCTTGCCGATGGTGGTGGTCTTGCCCACGCCGTTGATGCCGACGGTGAGGATCACGAAAGGCGTGTGGGTGGAGACGTCCAGCGGGCGCTCCACCGGCTTGAGCAGGGCGACCAGTTCATCGCGCAGGGCTTTCAGCATGACGCCCGCGTCGGCGAACTCGCGCTTGTGCATGCGCTTGCGCAGCCCTTCGACGAGTTGGGTGCTGGCGTCGACGCCCACGTCGGCGGTGATCAGGGCGGTTTCCAGCTCGTCGAGCAGGTCGTCGTCGAGCTTGGGATGGCGCACGAACAGCGCGCCCAGGCTCTTGGCGAAGCCGCTGCCGGACAGGCGATCGCGCCAGCTACGCCTGGCGGCGGCTTCCGGCACGGGATCGGCCTCGCGCGCGGCTTCGACCACCACGGCCGGCTCGGCCTCGGGTTCTACCTCGGGGGCTTCCGGCTCGGGCGCGACGGTCTCGGCCAGCGCCTCGGCGACCAGGCTGCCCAGGTCGGTGGCGGCCGGATCGGCGGTGCGATCGACACGGTCGTCAGTGACCGGGGCGTCCGTCGGGGCGGGGTCGGCGGGCTTCTTTTTCCAGAACTTGAGCATTGCGCGAGGGATTCAAAGACAATGGGCGAATGCTAGCACTCCCGCCCACACTGGCCGCTGAGCGATGACCACCACCGGCCGCATCCGCATCATCGGCGGAACCCTGCGCAACTCCCGCCTGGCCGTCCCCGAACTGCCGGGGCTGCGGCCTACCGCCGAGCGTGTGCGCGAAACCCTGTTCAACTGGCTGCAGCCGGTGCTTGCCGGGTCGCGCTGCCTGGATGCCTTCGCCGGTACGGGCGCGCTGGGCATCGAGGCCCTGTCGCGCGGCGCGGCGGCGGTGACCTTCGTGGAGCGCGATACGCGCCTGGCCGCGGCGCTGCGGGACAACCTGTCGCGTCTGAAGACGGCGGGGGCGGTGGTCGGCGACGACATCGCCCGCTGGCTGACGGGCCCGGCCACGCCGTTCGACGTGGTGTTCCTGGACCCCCCATTCGCGCTGGCCGCCTGGGCGGATACAGCGGCCCTGCTGGAGGCCGGCGGCTGGCTGACCCCCACGGCGTGGATCTACGTCGAGGCCCCGCGTGGGGCCTCCTTCACGTTGCCCGACACATGGCGTCCGCACCGCCAGGGCCATGCCGGTGAAGTCGCCTACGCCCTCTATCGCCGCGCCCCGGCCGATCCGTTAAGCTAGCCCGCGATTTCCCTGACCTTAGTGTCCATGACTCCTGCGCCGGCCAATCCGCGACTTGCCGTCTATCCCGGCACGTTCGACCCCATCACGAACGGTCACGCCGACCTGGTGTCGCGTGCTGCCCCGCTGTTCGACCGCATCGTGGTCGCGGTGGCGGAAAGCCGCAATAAGGGCCCGGGCTTCAGCCTGGGCGAGCGTATCGCCCTGGCGCGGCTGGCCCTGGCCGATCTGCCGAACGTGGAGGTGCGCGGGTTCGACTGCCTGCTGGCCCACTTCGTCACGGAGATCGGCGCGGGCGTCATCCTGCGCGGCCTGCGTGCCGTGTCCGACTTCGAATACGAATTCCAGCTGGCCAGCATGAACCGTCACCTGATTCCCCAGGCCGAGACGCTGTTCCTGACCCCGGCCGAGCAGTACAGCTTCATTTCCTCCTCGCTCGTGCGTGAAATCGGTCGCCTGGGTGGCGATATTTCCGGCTTCGTGCATCCGGCGGTGCAGCAGGCCATGCGCCAGCGCTGGCGCAACTCTTGAAACCAAAGGTGATCATCATGCGTAAGTTCGTCCTCGCCGCGTCCGTGGCCCTGACCGCCGCCCTGGCTCTTTCCGCCTGCAACAAGTCGGAAGACACCGACCAGGCAGCCACGCAGCAGGAAGCCGCCGTCGCCAAGCCGTCCAACCCGACCGATACCAAGGCCTGGAGCCAGTACTTCGGCCAGATCGTGCGCAAGAACATGGAAGGCATGACCGCCGACCGTCCGTTCCCGTACTTCGTGCCGGCCGGTGACGACCAGAACGGCCAGGACGGCCGCGCCCGCCAGCTCGAGAACGTGCAGGGCACCGTGGCCCGTGGCGTCACGCCGGGCAACATGCTCGTGTTCGGCGGCCCGGAGTCGACCAAGACCGCCGACCTGATCGTCGAGGCGTTCAAGGGCGCCAATGCAGGCTCGTTCAAGAACGTCATCGTGCTGTTCATCGGCGACCAGGCCGACCAGCAGCGCGTGACCGACGCCCTGACCCCGACCGGCGCCACAGTCCGCTTCGTGCAGATGTAAACGGCCCGGTCTAGCGGTACGTGATGACGAAGGCGCCGCACCCGCGGCGCCTTCTTCCGTTATGGGAGTAAAATGCCGCCATGTCCCTGATCATCCTCGACACCTGCGTCAACTGCGACGTCTGCGAGCCTGTGTGCCCCAACAAGGCCATCTCCCTGGGCGAGCAGTACTACGTGATCGACCCGGACCTCTGCACCGAGTGCGTCGGCCACTTCGATAACCCGCAGTGCGTGGAGGTGTGCCCGGTGGAGTGCATTCCCCACGACCCGGATCGTGTGGAAACCGAAGACCAGCTGCGGCTGAAATACGAACACCTGATGGCCCGGGCCGCTTCCTGAGACCCGCCAGGGCGCCATGCGGTACCCTCGTGGGCAGAGAATTTTCCTGTCCGGAGACAACATCCATGGTCCATGCTCCGTCATGGCGCGTGCTCGTCGCGAGCCTCGTCCTGGTCCTTGGTGCCGGTGCGTCCGCCGCCAAGGACACCGCCAAGGCCTCGCGCGGCCCCGGCCACGCGGCTATCGCCAGCGCCAATTTCCTCGCCACCAACGCCGGCTTCGAAGTGCTGGGCAAGGGCGGCAACGCCTTCGACGCCGCCGTGGCGGTCTCGGCCACGCTGGCCGTGGTGGAGCAGCAGAGCTCCGGCATCGGCGGCGGCTTCATGGCGCTGCTGCATCGCGCATCGGACAACCGCGACGTGTTCATCGATGCGCGCGAGGCCGCGCCCCAGGCCGTGGACATGAAGGCCTACGTCGGCAGCGACGGCAAGCCCAACCGCGACACCTCCACCAATGGCCCGCTGTCGTCCGGCATTCCCGGCGAGCCGGCCGGCCTGGTCTGGATGGCCGAACACTACGGCAAGCTGCCGTTGTCCACGTCGCTGGCGCCAGCCATCCGCATCGCGCGGGAAGGCTTCCAGCCGGATGCGCGCTTCCTCGGTGCCATCGAGGATCGCCAGGCGGTGCTGTCGCGTTACCCGTCGTCCGCCGCCATTTACCTGCCGGGTGGCGCGGTGCCGTCGCCGGGTTGGACATTGCGCCAGCCCGACCTCGCCAACACGCTCGAGCGCCTTGCCGCCAAGGGGCATGACGGCTTCTACAAGGGCGAGACAGCGAAGCTGCTGGTCTCGTCGTCGCGTGCCGCGGGCGGCAACTGGACAGCGGCCGACCTGGATGCCTACAAGGTCAAGGAACGCCAGCCGCTCACGGTGAACTACAAGGGGTTCCGCATCGTCACGGCGCCGCCGCCGTCCTCCGGTGGCGTGGCCATCGCCGAGGTGCTGAACATCCTTTCCGGCTTCGACCTGACCAGGCTCGACATGGCGCACGCCACGCACCTCACCATCGAGGCCATGCGCCGGGCGTTCCGCGATCACAACGAGTACCTGGGCGATCCGGACTTCGTGAAGATGCCGCTCGACATGCTGCTGTCGCCGTACTACGCCGACGGCCTGCGCGCGACGATCTCTCCCGACAAGGCCACGCCCTCCGACCTGCTGCCCACCTCCATGGCGCCGGAGCCGGGCATGCACACCACGCATTTCTCGGTGATCGACGCCGACGGCAACATGGTGGCCTCCACGCTCACGGTCAATCTCGAGTTCGGCTCGGCCTTCGTCGCCGCGGGCACCGGTGTGGTGCTCAACGACGAGATGGACGATTTCGCGCTGGTGCCGGGACAGCCAAACGCGTTCGGCCTGCGCGGCGCACTGGCCAATGCACCGGCCCCCGGCAAGCGCATGCTCTCGTCGATGTCGCCCAGCTTCGTGTTCGGCGCGGACCGCACGGCGGTCATCGGCTCGCCCGGCGGCTCCACCATCATCACCCAGGTGCTGGAAGGCATCCTCGCTTTCGTCGACGGCAAGAGCGCGTCCGAGATTGCCGCGCAAAAGCGCTATCACCACCAGTACCTGCCCGATCGCGTGGACGTGGAAGCCGGCGTGTTCGACGATGCCACCACGAAGACACTGACCGACATGGGCCACGTGCTGAAGAACCGCTCGCCGTGGGGATTCATGAACGTGGTGACCTGGGACCACCGCACCGGCAAGCTCGAGGCCGCCAGCGATCCGCGGCGTCCGTCCGGCCTGGGCAAGGTGCAATAGGAGCACGCATGAAGCTGTGGTCGCTGATGGGTAATTCGCAGAAGCTGGACGGCGGTGCCATGTTCGGCAACGCCCCTCGCGCGCTGTGGTCGCGCTGGGCCGAGCCCGACGAGCACAACCGCATTCGCCTGGCCTGCCGCTGCCTGCTCGCGGCCGGGCTGGATGGTCGCAACGTGTTGTTCGAGACGGGTATCGGCGCGTTTTTCGAGCCCGCCATGCGTGAGCGTTACGGCGTGATGGAAGACCGGCACGTGCTGCTGGAGTCGTTAGCCGAGGCCGGCTTCCGCCACGAGGACATCGACGTGGTGGTGCTGTCGCATCTGCACTTCGATCATGCCGGCGGGCTGCTGGCGCCCTGGGCGGATGGCGAGCCGGCACGGCTGCTGTTTCCCAACGCGCGCTTCCTTGTCGGTGCCGCGCACTGGGCCCGCGCGACCGATCCGCATCCGCGCGATCGTGCCTCGTTCATTCCGGACATCGTGCGGTTACTCGACGAGAGCGGCCGGCTCGAGCTGGTCGAGCCGGGTGTCGCGACCTCGCTGGGCGAGGCCGTGCGCTTCGAGTTTTCCGAAGGACACACGCCGGGACTGATGCTGGCTGAAGTGGGCGGCATGGTCTTCTGCGCCGACCTGATTCCGGGCACGGCGTGGGTGCATGTGCCGGTGACCATGGGCTACGACCGCTGGCCCGAAAAACTGATCGATGAGAAGAAGGCTTTCCTCGACGACAAGATCGCGCGGGGGGTGAAACTGTTTTTCACTCATGACGAACACTGCGCCGCAGCCACGCCTGTAAAAGACGATAAAGGCCGCTACCTCGCGGCCGATATGCTGGAGAGACTTGCCGGCGTCGATAGCAAGGCGGGTGCCATACGGGAATCGGGATGCGGTCCAGACACACGATGAAACATACCGGCCTGGCCTGGGCGTCACGGCTGGCCGGTGCGGCGTTGCTCCTGGTAGGGCTGGGTCTGATCGCCTGGAACGAACGGCGTGTCATGGATTACGGCACCGCCGTCGCCCGCCACGGCGGCGCGGCTGTGCTCGACCTGGGCGCGAACGGGCGACCCTCCGCGGGGCAATACGGCTCGCTGACGCGGGTAACCGGTGTCCCGAAGATCATCGATGCGCCGCGCGATGCGGACTTCAACGTACGTGTCGAGTCCACCGTGCTCGTGCGCCATGTGGAGATGTACCAGTGGCGTGAGATCACCGTCGGTGGGGTCACGCACTACGAGGTGGACTGGGTCGATCGCCCGATCGATGCCTCGGCGTTCGCCAAGCCGGCGGGGCACGTCAACCCGGGCGCCTTCCCGATCCAGGGGCGTCAGTTCGAGGCGGGCGAGGTCAGGCTCGGTCATTTCCGGCTGTCCACGCCCATCCTCCGGGCGTTCCCCGGTCGCGTCGATGTCGCGCCGGACGAGAAGAAGCTGCCGGCCAACTTCGCCGCCACCTTCCAGCGCGCCGGCGATGCGCTGGTCACCAGCGCCAGACCGGATAACCCGCGCCTGGGCGACCTGCGCATCTCTTGGGAAGCCGTGCCCGTGCAATCGATGACCGTGCTGGCCCGCATCGATGGCGACACCCTGGTACCCGGCACGCCGGTGAGGGAAGGGGATGCCGGGTTCGACGTGCAGGTGGGCGTCCGCAGCCTGCTCGACGTCATGCCCGTGCTCCCGCAGGCGCCAGGCGGCGTGACCTGGGTGCGCCTGGCCGCTTTCCTCGCCGCCTCGCTGGGCGCGCTGCTGCTTGCCTGCACCAGTCGCCTGCGCCGCGACGTGCTTTTCGCCGCCGGTACCGGGGCCGTTATCGTCGCGTCCGTGGCCGGTGTGATGTGGATGGCTGGCGACGCGATGGCTGCCAGCGTATGGTTGCTCGTCGCCGTACTGGGGGCGGGGCTGGCCATCTGGCGTGTGCAGCAACGAACCTCACCGGTATCGAACTGACCTGGGAAGACAAGGCATGCGTATCACGGGATTGTATGCGGCGCTGGTTGCGCTGCTGATGATGGGACTCGCCATTCGGGTGATACGGCTGCGCCGGCGCACCAGCATCGGGCTGGGCGATGGTGGCAACCGCGCCGTGGCGTGTGCGGCGCGTGCCCATGGCAACGCCGCCGAGTACGTGCCGCTGGCACTGATCCTGCTGCTGGTGCTGGAGCTCAACCAGACCCTGCCGATGCTGTTGCACGTGTTCGGCATCGTGCTGGTGGTTGCCCGCGTGCTGCATGCTATCGGGCTCTCGCAGACCCCGGGCGTCTCGGCGGGGCGTGCTATCGGTGCGGGACTGACCCTGCTGGTGATCCTCGCCATGGCGGCGATGCTGGTCTGGCAGTACGTGGTGATCCACCTGATCGCGCCGGCGACACTCTGAGCTGGCGATCAGGCCTCGGCGGTGGCGGAGCCGTCCGCGAACGCGTAGACGTGATCCGCCCAGCTGGTCGCCTCGACATACATGGTTGCCATGGCGGCCACGTGCTGCTCGCGTAGCGCGTCTTCGCTCTCCACCTCGCCCTGTTCCCAGTGGCGGACCTGGTCGAGGATGGTGGCGAAGGGCCCGGTGCCGTCAAGCAGCGCCTCGCGGATCTCGATGGCCAGGGGCAGGTGCTCCAGCACATAGGCCATCGACGCGTTCATCAGCGTATCCAGCAACGAGAACAGGCCGGCGGTGAAGGCCATCTCCTGCAGTTCGGGCTTGATGCTGCGGGCCAGTTTCTCGCACATGTGCGCGCGCACCAGGGCCAGCCGCAGCAGCTCGGGCGGACGCTCGTCCATGCCCGAGACGGCCATGGTGAAGATCCAGTTGCGCATACGGTTGACGCCGAAGAACACGGCGGCCTGTTCCACCGATTTCAGCTGGCGGGGCAGGGCGAAGTAGGCGGAGTTGACGCAGCCCAGCAGCTTGTAGCTGAGGATGGCATCGTCGCGGACGATCTTGCCCAGTTCGACGGGGCCGTTTTCCGGGTCTTGCAGGGCGCCCATCAGGCGCAGCACGCCCAGCTTGCTGGGCGTCAGCCGCGGCATGTCCACCCGCTCGGGGCGAAGCAGGTACTTGCCCTGGAAACCATCGACGTCCTGTTCGGCGTAGTCGACGAAGTTCTCGTGGGTGTCGATGCCGGTGAGGATGACCTTGACGCCGAACGCATGGACGTAATCCATGTGCGCCCGTGCGGCCACGGGATGCCGGTGGTCCACCGCGATCTTGGCGAACTGGACGATACGCAGCAGGGCATCCACGCCGGCACGGTGTTCCGGATCGGCGGGGAGGTTGAAATCCTCGAGCATGAACAGGCAGCCATGGCTTTTCAGCTCACGCAGCTTGGTCAGCAGGGCTTCGTCGCTGCCGACATCGGCGCCGATACTGGCACCCAGGCGCGCGTTGTGACGCAGGATGTCGGCGTGCTCGAGCAGCAGCGAGCGCGACATGTGCAGGAAGGCGCGGTTGTCGCGCACCAGGCGCTTGAGGCTGCCGTCGGCGATGGCGCTCAGCGTCGCCTGCGTATGCGCGATGGCGGCCGTCTCGATGTCGGTGCCGGCCGGCCGCGGGAAGATCAGCTCGTACGCGAACAGCGACTGCTTCTTGTCCAGAACGGGGACGCGGACGATGGGCAGGATGCCGTCGTCGTTCACCGCTATCGGCTGGGGGGATGCTGCCATGACTGTCTCTTACGCCGTGTGGTGAACCCGCGGTATCGCGTGTGCCGTGGTGTCAGGCCTGCGCCAGCATCCCGGAACGGAGCCTTACTTTCGTCGCGCCGGTGGGGCCGTAGGTGGAGCCGCCCGGCGCATCGCCCGCCAGCAGGGCAAGAGCCTGCCGTACATGGGCCATGCGTTGCGCCACGATGCGGCCGTTGACGTCGTTGAGCCGACGGCATTCGAGCAGGCGCTCGATGGTCGGCGACCAGCGGGCGTCGTGCAGGCTGTCGACGCCAGCGGCGTCGCTGATCTGACGGCGCTCGACGTCGAGTTTTTCGATGTGGTCCAGCAGGCGGCTCTTGGTCCGTCCGGCGACTTCCAGCGCGGGCATGTTTGCCTGATCGAGCGCCATGCGCTCGTCGATCAGGCTGGCGTGCAGCGCATCGACGTCACGGGCGAGGTCGCCCATGACGGCGCCTAGCGCCACGTCGAAGTCGGAGGCGGACGTCGGGCTCATGCGCTGCCGGCGCCTCCGATCTGGCCTTCCATCGCAAGAAACTTGCTGGCGATGGCCTGGGCGTCGGGCTTGTAGCTGCCCTCGGCGAGGCGCGAGCGGATCTCGTCGACGCGCTTGGCGTCGATGCCGTCGCCGCGGCTGGCGGCATCCAGCGCCTTGGCCGAGTCCGTGATCCTGACGCTGTCGCCGCTCGGACGAGCCGGGCTGGCGTTCTGCGTCGGGGCGGCCGAACCCGTGGCGGCGTTCTGGGTGCGGAGCTGCACCGGCGGCTGCTGGTTAGGAATACCTGGCTTGATGGTCGTGGTCATGGTTTTTCCTCGGATCTGTTGTCCCTCAAGATCCTTATCGGCGGTCCCTCGGAGAACTTTAACTGGCGCGGGTCGGAAATGTGACGCGGTCGGGCTTTTGCTCAGGGTAGCACCGCGACCAGGCCCGGGCCCCGCACCACGGCATCCAGCACCTTGCCCGACGAGGCGTTGCGCACCTTAAGCCGCGAGCCGGTATCCCCGGCTCCCATGGCCACGCCTTCGGCGCGGATGACCACACCCTCGACGCTGGCCTCCATGCTGACGGCGTCGCCGATGCGTACGGCCTGGCGGCCGGCCAGCATGCCCGGCGTCAGCACGGTGCCGGCATTGATCGGGCGGGCCAGCGACCGTCCGCCGGCCTGCTCCAGGTCGGCGATGTAGCCGTAGGCCAGCGTGGCGACGTCGCGTTCTTCCGTATGGACATCGGTGGCGCCCAGGCCGTCGCCGCGGGCAAGCGGGTGGCTGCTGACGAGTACCGGGGCGAAGAGCTTGACCATCACGGGCACGCGCACCGTCCAGCCACCCGGCACCGGGCAGCGCACGGTGACGCTGACGCGCGCGTTCAGCGGGCGATTGCCGGGCAGGGAGGCATCCAGGGGTAACGGACAGTCGGCCAGGCGCAGCCGGCTGTCCAGCGGCGCCGCCTCCAGCACCATACGGGTGCCGGGCAGCGCGCGATGGGTTTGCAGCCAGGTCACCGCAGCCTGACTCACCGCGTCGATCGGCTGCGCCGCCGCCGCGGCGAGCGGCCAGCCGCACAGGGTCGCCAGGGCGATCCCGCAGGGCAGGGCGCGACGGATCACGCAGCGCGCTCCGCGAGGGCGGCGGACAGGCCCTGGATCACGGTGTCCAGTTCCTTGTTGAGGCCGGCGACCATGTGGCTGGCGTCGGCATGGCGTCCTTCGCCCAGCGTGATGGCGAACTGCGAGGCCATCGAGGTGAAGCGCTCGCCAGCGCCGCGGATCCCGTCGATCGATACATCCGGGCGGCGCACACGGAGCTGGTCGATGCAGCGCATCAGCGGCGTGGTATCCAGCCAGCGGCGATCGAGGCCGGCCGGGTCGCGCGACGCCAGTTCCACCGCATAGCGGAGGCCCTGGCAGGCTTCGCGGATCATCTGGCTGAGACCGGCGGCGTCGAGGGCCCCGTCGGTCTCGAGGCGGGCAAGGCTGAGGCGATGCGCCAGCACGGCGGCACGCGCACCGGCATCGGCCTGGCGACGGGCCTCGTTGCCGATGCGGCCCAGCGACGTCTGCGACGTCTGGATGGCGGCGACACGAGTGTTCAGTGCGCCCATGCCCTCGCGAGCGGCATCGAGGCTGCCCTGCGCACCGCGCACGGCGGCGTCCACGCGCCCCAGCGAGGCCTGCATCCCGGCGATACCGGATTGGGTCTGGTCCAGCCGGCGCAGGCTGTTCTGCACGGCGTCGTCCAACTGGCCGGAGAACTCGCCGACGGTCTGCGTGACCTGGTCGATCTCGGCGGTGGCCTGCGTGGTCTTCTCGGCCAGCTGCTTCACCTCGTCGGCCACCACGGCAAAGCCGCGGCCGGCTTCACCGGCACGCGCCGCTTCGATGGCGGCGTTGAGGGCCACGAGGTTGGTCTGGTGGGCGATGTCCTGCACCGCGGCGGTCAGCTTGCGGATCGCCGTGAAGTATTCGGAGAACTGGGCGTGATTGCGGCTCATGCCCGACAGGGCGCTGCGCAGCAGGCGCAGCTGGCCGTCGAGGTCGCCCGCGGTGGCCTGGCCCTGGTTGCCCGACTCGGCCATGCCCGCGACGCTGCCGTGCGCGTGGTCGATCGCCGTCGAAATCCTGGCGCTGGCCTCCGTCAATCGACCGGCGGTGTCGCGTGCGCCCTCGAGGTTGCCCACCAGGTCCTGCAAACTGACGCCTAGCGCCTGCGCGTTGGTCAGCACCATGCCCTGCTGCTCGATCGCCTGGATGGTGGTGGCCGGCGGCGTTCGCGGCACCTCGGCAGGCCTGAGCAAGGCGCCGAGCGCGCTGGCGGCCGCCGGGTACTGAGCGGAGAGGGCGCTGACTCGTGCGGCGTCGCCCGTGGCGGCGGCGTTGGCGAGGAGGCGTACGTGCTGGCTCCAGAGGAGGGTCATGATTTCGCTTTCGCTTGGTCGGATGGTCGCCCCTAGTAATCGTCCAGGAGCCGTCGTTCTTGAGCCAAGCAATCCGCGTGCCATGTTGGGTTCGGGGCAAGAGCCGGCGGGTGCCACCCTCGTGGCCACGCCTGCGGCGACCCGTCAAGGAAGGGCCGCGTCCGCGGCCGTTTATTGATTGCCCTTCGGGCCGGGTCGGGCTTCGAACGGGGGTTTTCGACTCGACATCCTGTCTCGCGAAAACGGCCGGCCGTCCTGGCCGGCCCCGCTTCGCGGCCTTTTCCGTTCGAATCCCTCGCCTGCGGCTACCGGCCACGAGGGTGGCACCCGCCGGCTCTTTCGACGACTGAGGTTGCGTGTGGGAAAAGCTAAGAGCTGGGTTTCGCTTCGAGGGTGGGAACGCTCGCTTGCCTGCTTTGCATGGCATCGGTCGCCTTGGATACGTCGAGGGTTCGCGCACGTGCGTGCGCTCCTACCCCCCAGACGGCGGATAACGCGTTGGATATGCCACAACCTGTCCTACCCCTGGGGTAGGAGCCCACGATGTGGGCGAAAAGCCACAAAGCGACGACGCCATACCCCGCACGTCTGCGACCGCTCGCGTCACAACCCACCTCAGTCTTGGAAAGAGCCGGCGGGTAGCCCCCTCGGGGCCGGTAGCCGCAGGCGAGGGATTCGCACAGATCAGGCCCGAAGGGGGCCGGCCAGGACGGCCGGCCGTTCTCGCGAGACAGGATGTCGAGTCGAGAACCCCTGTGCGAAGCCCGACCCGGCCCGAAGGGCAATAGATAGACGGCCGCGGAGCGGCCTTTCCTCAGCGGGTCGCCGTAGGCGTGGCACCGAGGGGGCTACCCGCCGGCTCTTGCTCCGAAGCCAGCATGCTCTTGCTCCAAGACACCAAGACTCTCGCTCCGAGCCCCCCTCAGGCTCAAGCAAACCGCCCCGCCGCCGATACGCTCCGCGACACCCCCTTTCGCAAGCCCAGGCACGACATGGCCCGCCCGCTGCTCGACACCGTCGAAACCTTCACCCGCCTGGCCGGACACAATCGCGTGGCCATGCTGCTGTTCCGCCTGGGCGACCGCCAGGCGTTCGGCATCAACGTGTTCAAGGTGCGCGAGGTACTGCGCCGCCCGCGGCTGGAGCGCATGCCCAGCATGCACGAGTTGGTCTCGGGCAGCTTCGATTATCGCGGCCAGACCATTCCGGTGGTCGACCTGGCCGCGGCCATGGGCTACCCGCCGCTGGCCGACGTCGCCAGCGCGCACCTCATCGTCACGGAGTTCAACCGGTCCGTGCAGGGTTTCCTCGTTTCCGACGTGGATCGCATCGTCCATATCGACGGCTCGAACATGGCCGCCCCGCCGCCGGCCCTGGGCTACGGAGCGCGGGTGAACGCCGTGACCCGCCTCGACGGCGACCTGCTTGCCGTGGTCGATGTGGAGCAGGTGCTAGCCAGCGTGGACCCCCGCGCCGTGGAGCTCTCGGAGCGTGTCCAGCAGGCCGCGCACGTGCAGAAGGTCGGCAGCCGCCGCGTGCTGGTGGTGGACGATTCCCTGGTCGCCCGCACCCAGATCGTCGACCTGTTCCGCAAGATGGACCTGGAATGCGTGGTGGCGAAGGACGGCAAGGAGGGCCTGGAGAAACTGCGCGAGCTGGCGGCGGGCCCGGCCGCCGAGCGTGTCGCGCTGGTCGTGTCGGATATCGAAATGCCGCTCATGGACGGCTACGCGCTCACCCGCGCCATCCGCGAGGAACCGGGCCTGCGCCATTACAAGGTCCTGCTGCACAGCTCGCTCAGTGGCGTATTCAACGAGGCGATGGTCGAGCGCGTGGGTGCTGACCGCTTCATCGCCAAGTTCCAGCCGGACGTGCTGGCCACGGCGGTGCTGGAACTGCTCCCGGCCTGACGTTGGCCTGACACGGAGGCTGCCGCGCCGCGTCGGAATTCCGGCGCAGCCCCGGGTCGCTCCCCTGCATCACCCCGAAAACGGCGCTACGGCGCCGTTTTTCGTGAAGCCTGCCGCGTGGCACGCGTCTTGCTCAACCCCTCCGGCCAGGATCACCGAGGGGAAAGCCCATGATCGATTCATCCGACAAGCTGTTCGGCGTACACGCCCAGGCCCTTGGCCTGTGGCAGCGGCGTGCCGAGGTCATTTCCTCCAACCTCGCCAATGCCGACACGCCGGGCTTCCTCGCTCGCGACCTCGACTTCAAGAAGGCCATGACGGCCGCCACGGGCGCCACCGACGGCACCACGCTGCCGATGACCGCGACCGAGTCCGGCCACATCGGCGGCAATCCCGCCGTGGCGCTGGGCGAAGCCAACACGATGGCCTATCGCGCCGAGACGCAGCCGTCCATGGACGGCAACACCGTCGACACCCAGGTCGAGCAGGCGCAGTTCGCCGCCAACGCCATCCATTACCAGGCGTCGCTCAGCTTCATCAACGCGCAGATCCACACCATGCGCCTCGCCATCACCGGGACCGCCTCATGAGCCTGCTGAAGATCTTCGATGTGGCCGGCTCGGGCATGGCCGCCCAGTCCGCCCGGCTCAATACCACCGCCAGCAACATGGCCAACGCCGACAGCCTGTCGGGCAGCGAGGCCACCGCATACCGTGCGAAGCAGCCCACGTTCGCCGCCGTGCAGCAGCAGGTGGACGGGCAGACGGAAAACGGCGGCGTGCGCACGCTCGGCGTCACCGAAAGCCAGGCCCCCGTGCAGTCGCGCTACGAGCCGGCCAATCCGCTCGCGGATGCCAACGGCTATGTCTATTCGAGCAACGTCAACCCGGTCGACGAGCTGGTCAACATGATCTCCGCGTCGCGCTCCTACCAGAACAACGTCGAAGTCATGAACAGCGCCAAGCAGCTCATGCAGAAGACGCTGGACCTCGGCAAATAAGGCTCCTACCCATGGTCGACTCCGTTACCGGTTCCACCTCCACGTCGTCGTCCGCGACCACGCCTACCTCCGCCGCGTCCTCGTCCAGCCAGCTGAAGGAACAGACCCTCAACCAGTCCGACTTCCTGAAGCTGATGGTCACCCAGATGACCAACCAGGACCCGACCAAGCCGATGGACTCCACGCAGATGGTCGCGCAGATGGCGCAGTTCTCGCAGGTGGCGGCCACGCAGCAGCTGCAGGGCTCGTTCGATTCGCTGTCCACCAACCTCACCGGCGACCAGTTCGTGCGTGCGGCGTCGCTGGTCGGCAAGGATGCGCTGGTGCCCTCCACGGCGGCCAAGCTCGAGGGCAGCGCCATGAGCGGCGCGGTCAACGTGGGCAGCTCCGGCACCTACGTCAATGTCCAGATCAAGGACGCCTCCGGCAACGTGGTGCGCAACATCCCGATGGGCCAGCCGGATGCCGGCCTGCAGACCTTCGCCTGGGACGGCAAATCCGACGACGGCACGCAGCTGGCCGACGGCGTGTACCAGATGTCCGCCACTTCCGGCGGCACCGCGATCAATACCTTCGTTCGCGGAAAGGTGGAAGGCGTCGGCGCTTCGGGCACCGACGGTACCTACGTGCAGGTGGCCGGCTACGGCGGTGCCCTGCTCAGCCAGATCGCACAAATCCTGTAACTCCAGCAAGGAATACCCACCATGCCTTTCGATATCGCCCTCAGCGGCATCAACGCGGCGTCTTCCGACCTGGAAGTCACCGCGAACAACATCGCCAACGTCAACACCGTCGGCTACAAGGGCTCGCGCGCCGAGTTCTCGCAGGTCTACTCGGTGGCCGGTGAAAACCTCTCCGCCACCGCCGCCGGCAGCGGCGTGCGCCTGACCAACATCGCCCAGCAGTTCGGCGACGGCAACGTCACCCAGACCGGCAACTCGTACGATTTCGCCCTGAGCGGCGCGGGTTTCTTCACACTGCGCGACGCCTCCGGCTACTCGTACTCGCGCGCGGGCAACTTCCATCCGGACGACAACGGCAACATCGTCAACGCCACCGGCCAGAACCTGCAGGTCTACCCGCCCACCGCCACCGGCGGCTTCGACATCAGCGCCCTTAAGGACCTGAAGATCACCACGGGCACCAGCGCGGCCAAGGCATCTGGCACCGTGGGCCTGACCGCCAACCTGTCCTCGTCGGACACGGTCAAGACCGCCGCCTTCGATCCCACGAACGACCAGAGCTACAACTACGTGTCGACCTTCCAGTCGTACGACTCGCTGGGCGCGACGCATACCACCAACGTCTACTACGTCAAGGACGCGACCACGCCCAACTCGTGGAACGCCTACATGACCCTGGACGGCACCCAGGTCGGTACCGCGCAGCCGCTGACCTTCAGCTCGGGCGGTTCGCTGACCACCCCGGCCAACGGCAAGCTGAACTTCGGTGCGGCCACGCCCAACGCCGGCGCGGCGCCGATCAACCTGTCGGTCGACATGACCAAGGTCACCCAGTTCGGCAGTTCGTATTCCACCTCGGCGATCACGAATGACGGCTTCGCCGCCGGCAAGTTCTCCAAGATCGACGTTTCCAAGGACGGTACGGTCTCGGCGGTCTACACCAACGGCGTATCCACGCCGATGGGCCAGCTGGCCATCGCCACGTTCGCCAACAACCAGGGCCTGCGCCAGCAGAACGACACCAACTGGGTGGCCTCGGTCGATTCCGGCCAGCCGATCCGCGGCGTAGCGGGTTCCGGTGACGTGGGCTCGGTGCAGGCCGGCTCGCTCGAGGCGTCCAACACGGCCGACCTCACCGCCCAGCTGGTCAACATGATCAAGGCGCAGCGCAACTACCAGGCCAACGCCCAGGTCATCTCGACCGACAACACGTTGACCCAGACCATCATCAACATCCGCAACTAAGCGGGGGCCTAAGCCATGGATCGTTCCGTCTATGTCGCCATGACCGGGGCCTCGCAGATCATGCGGGCCCAGGCCGAAGTGGCGCACAACCTGGCCAATGCCAACACGGCCGGCTTCAAGGCCGAGCTGTCGGCGTTCCAGAGCATGCCCGTGAAGGGCGACGGCCTGCAGACGCGGATCAACGGCGTCGCCCAGGGCACGGGCTGGGACACCACGGCCGGCCAGCAGATGCACACCGGCAACGACCTCGACATCTCGGTGCAGGGCGATGGCTGGATCGCCGTGCAGACCCCGGACGGCACCGAAGGCTACACGCGGGCGGGCAACCTCCGCGTGGACGCCGACGGATTGTTGACGGACATGCGCGGCAATGCCGTCCTCGGCGGCGGCGGCCCGATCACCATCCCGCAGTCCACCAGCGTGAAGATCGGCTCGGATGGCACGATTTCCGTCGTGCCGCTGGGTGAAAGCCCGGCCACGGTGGCCACCACGGACCGGATCAAGCTGGTCAATCCGGGCAACGACCAGCTGACCTATGCCAGCGACGGCCTGATGCACATGAAAGACGGCTCCCAGGCGCCGGCCGACGCCAACGTCAAGGTGGTCAACGGCACCCTGGAATCCAGCAACGTCAACCCCTCCGACGTGCTGGTGAAGATGATTTCCCTGTCCCGCGAATTCGAAATGCAGGTCCGATCGATCAAGACGGCGGACGAAAACGCCCAGTCGGCATCGAAATTGCTACAGGTGGGTTAACCCCCACCAGGCGACGCAAAACCGTCGCCGGTATGTAGAGCGCCAACGCGCAGGAGTCAACGATGTTCACGTCCCTCTGGATCGCCAAGACCGGCCTCGACGCTCAGCAGACGAAGATGGACGTCGTCTCCAACAACCTGGCCAACACCAACACCACGGGCTTCAAGCGCGCCCGCGCCGAGTTCGAAGACCTGTCCTACCAGAATCGTGGTCAGGCCGGCGCCCAGACCACCGAGCAGACGCAGTCGCCCACGGGCTTCATGATCGGCACCGGTGTGCGCGTGGTGGGCACCCAGAAGATGTTCGAGCAGGGCGGCGTGCAGCAGACCGACAACCCGCTGGACGTGCGCATCGATGGCCGCGGCTTCCTCCAGGTGACCTTGCCCGACGGCACGGTCGGGTATACCCGTGACGGCTCGCTCAAGCGCGACCAGGACGGTCAGATGGTCACCAACGACGGTTACCCGCTGGAGCCGTCCATCACCATTCCGGCCAACGCCTCCACCGTGACCATCGGCACCGACGGCACCGTGAGCGTCACCGTGCAGGGCTCCGCCGCCGCGCAGAACATCGGCACGATCCAGCTGGCCGACTTCGTCAACCCGGCCGGCCTCCAGCCCAAGGGCGACAACCTCTACGTGGAAACCGCGTCCAGCGGTGCGCCGCAGACCGGCACCGCCGGCCTCAATGGGCTGGGCACGCTCAACCAGAACAGTCTCGAAACCTCGAACGTCAACGTCGTCGAGGAGATGGTGAACATGATCGAGACACAGCGCGCCTACGAGATGAATTCGAAGGCGATCACCGCATCCGATCAGATGCTCCAGACCATCACGAACAAGACCTGAGACACGTCATGAATCGCACCTTCGCCCGTGTTTTCTCCGCCGCGCTGCCGCTGGCCCTCCTGGGTGGCTGCGCCATCGTGCCGCCCACGCCGCGGCCGATGTACGCCGCCACGCTGCCGGAAGACCCGACCGCGCAGCCGCGCGCCACGGGCTCGATCTATGCCGACCAGCAGTCGATGGAACTGTTCGCCGACCCGCGTGCGCATCGCATCGGCGACATCCTGACCATCACGCTGGTGGAATCCACCCAGGCCAGCAAGAAGGCCAAGACCAACACCAGCAAGAAGAACGGCAACACCATCACCTCGCCCACCCTGCTGGGCCAGGGCCTGCGCATCGGCGGCAACAGCGCCGACAGCTCGCTCGCCAGCAACAACGCCTTCACCGGCGACGGTTCCAGCGAGCAGAGCAACCAGCTCACCGGCGAGATCACCGTCACCGTGGCGCAGCGCTTGTCCAACGGCGCGCTGGTGGTGCGCGGTGAGAAATGGCTGACGATCAACCAGGGTGAGGAACTGGTCCGCATCTCCGGCATCGTGCGCCCGCAGGACATCGGCAACGACAACATCGTCGCCTCCAGCCGCGTGGCCGACGCCCGCATCGAATACGTGGGCAAGGGCACGCTGGCGGATTCGAACACGCGCGGCTGGCTGTCGCGGTTCTTCGATTCCAAGTGGATGCCGTTCTGATGAGAGCCGTGCCGCGCTTTCTCACCTTCGTGCGCAGCGCCGCCATCGTGCTGGCGCTCGGCGCCGTGCTGCCCGCCCACGCCGATCGCATCCGCGACCTGGTGCAGGTGGGCGGCGTGCGCAGCAACCAGCTGATCGGCTACGGCCTGGTGGTGGGCCTGGACGGCAGCGGCGACCAGACCAGCCAGGCGCCCTTTACCACGCAAAGCCTGGAAAACATGCTCCAGCAGTTCGGCGTCAACGTGCCGGCCAACGTACGCCCGCAGCTGAAGAACGCCGCGGCGGTCACCATCACGGCCGACCTGCCGCCGTTCGCCAAGCCGGGCCAGCGTATCGACGTCACCGTGGCCTCCATCGCCAACGCCAAGAGCATCCGTGGCGGCCAGCTGCTGATGTCGCCGCTCAAGGGCGCCGACGGTCAGGTCTATGCCATCGCGCAGGGTAGTGTCATCGTCGGCGGTGTCAGTGCCCAGGGCAAGAGCGGCTCCAGCGTCCAGGTCAACATCTCCTCCAGCGGTCGCATTCCGGGTGGCGCCAGCATCGAGCGCAGCGTGGCCTCGTCCTTCGACAAGGGCGGCGACCTCATGCTCAACCTCAACACGGCCGACTTCACCACCGCGGCGCGCATCGCCCAGGCGGTCAACCAGAACTTCGGCGCCGGCACGGCCAACGCCATGGATTCCGGCTCCGTCGCGGTGCGCGCGCCGATCGATCCCTCGCAGCGCGTGGCCTGGTTGTCCACCATCCAGTCCCTGGAAGTGACCCCGGGCGACGCGCCGGCACGGATCATCATCAACTCGCGCACCGGCACGGTGGTAATCGGTTCCGACGTGAAGGTGGGTGCCGCAGCCGTGGCCCACGGCTCCATCCAGGTGACCATCAGCGAACAGCCCCAGGTCAGCCAGCCGGGCGCGTTCAGCCGCGGCCAGACGGCCGTGGTGCCGAGCAGCCAGGTGGCCGTCAGCGAAGACGGCGGGCACATGTTCAAGTTCGGCCCGGGCACCAGCCTCGACGCCATCGTGCGGGCCGTCAACCAGGTCGGCGCATCGCCGAGCGACCTCATTTCCATCCTGCAGGCGCTGAAAGAATCCGGCGCCCTGCACGCTGAATTGGTGGTGATCTGACATGGTAAACGCGGCCGACAACCTGAAGCTTGGCACCTACACGGACATGTCCGGGTTCGCGGGCCTGCGTTCGGCCGCGCAGAAGGACCAGGCGTCGGCGTTGCCGGTCGTCGCCAAGCAGTTCGAATCGATCTTCACCCAGATGATGCTGAAGTCCATGCGCGACGCCAGCTCAGCGATGGGCGACGACATCATGGGCTCGCAGGCGGGCAGCGCCTACCGCGACATGTTCGACAAGCAGCTGTCGGTCACCCTGTCCCAGGGCAAGGGCATCGGCATCGCCGACATGCTGATCCGTCAGCTCGGCGGCGCACAGTCGGCCCAGGGTGGCTCCAGCGACAACACGCTGTTCGCGGGTGTCACGGGCGTGGCCAGCACGGCTGACGCCGTGTCGTCCAAGTCCGATCAGGACAGCGGGTTGATGAACTCCCTGGAGCGCATCCTGGGCAGCGCCGGCAAGGCGGTGGGTGACGGCGCCAGCGCCGTGGCCAGCGCGGTCGGCAAGCTGACCATCGGCTCGCCGGAGGAATTCGTGCAGAAGTTGGCACCGCATGCCATCGAGGCGGCGAAGAAGCTCGGGGTGTCGGTACGCGCGCTGCTGGCCCAGGCGGCGCTGGAAACCGGCTGGGGCAAGCACATGCCCGCGCAGGGCAGCACCACCAGCTTCAACATGTTCGGTATCAAGGCCGGCAGCAGCTGGGACGGCAAGCGCGTCAATGTGCCCACGCTCGAATACGAAAACGGTGTGGCCGTGCGCAAGAAGGACAGCTTCCGCGCCTATGACTCACCGTCGGATTCGTTCAAGGACTACGCCGATATGGTCGCGAACAGCCCACGCTATGCGGACGCGGTGGGCCGGGGTGACGACGTTAAAGGGTTCGCCAAGGCGCTGGTCGACGGCGGTTACGCCACCGATCCCAGCTACGCCCAGAAGCTTGCCGCCATCGCCAATGGGCCGGTGATGAAGCAGGCACTGGCCGCCCTCGAACATATCGCCGCCGAACTGTAAGGAAGGAACGCAACGATGGCCGATCTGCTCTCCACAGGTGTTTCAGGACTGCTTGCCTCGCAAGTGGGCCTTTCCACCGTCGGACACAACATCAGCAACGTCAACACCGCGGGTTACACGCGGCAGACGACGTCGTTCAATGCGCGCACGCCTGAATACAACGGCGGCTTCTACGTCGGCCAGGGCGCCGATGCGGTCAGCGTGCAGCGCGCCTATAGCCAGTTCCTCACCCAGTCCATGTGGTCGGCCAACTCGGGCCAGTCGCGCGCGTCGCAGTACGCCACGCTCACGGCGTCGGTCAATAACGTGGTCAGCGGCTCGGCCAACCTGCAGACGGCGCTGGACGGCTTCTTCGGCGCGGTCAGTGACGTCGCCAACGCGCCGGTGGATACCGCCAGCCGGCAGGCGCTGCTGGGCAAGGCCAGCACGCTGGTGTCGACCTTCCGTTCGCTGTCCTCGCAGTTCCAGCAGCTCGATCAGCAAAGCAACGCGCAGATAAGCAATGCGGTGGATTCGATCAACGCGCTGACCAAGAGCATCGCCGGCCTCAACGGGCAGATCCAGCAGGGCTATGCGGGCGGCGCGGTGCCGAACGACCTGCTCGACGCGCGTGACCAGGCGGTTTCCCAACTGTCGCAGCTGGTCGGCGTCAGCGTCACCCAGAACGACAACCACATGGTCACCGTAACGGTGGGTAACGGGCTGTCGCTGGTCAACGGCACCGATTCCGCCCAGCTGTCCACGGCGGCCAACGTCTACGATTCTTCCCGGCTGGAAGTGACCGGCCCCGGCGGCTCGGTGATCAGCAGCCAGCTCGGCTCGGGCTCCCTGGGTGCCACGTTCGACTTCCGCACCAATGTTCTCGACCCGGCGCGCAACCAGCTCGGTCGCTCCGCCATCGCCATGACCGCCGCCTTCAACCAGCAGCACGCGCAAGGCATCGACCTCAACGGCGCAGCCGGCGGCAACTTCTTCACGATCGCCAATCCGGCTGTCTACAACAGCACGGCGAACAAGGGCACCGGTTCGATCACCGCTACGGTCGCCGATCCGTCCAAACTCGATGCCTCCGACTACGTGCTGCGCTTCGATGGCGCCCAGTGGACGGCATCGACGACGGCCGGCGCCACGGTGCCGATGACCGGCACAGGATCGGCCACCGATCCGATCAAGATCGGTGGCCTGTCGATGGTGGTCGGCGCGGGCGCGGTGGCCGGCGATTCCTTCCAGATCCAGCCGACCCGCAATGCCGCGTCGTCCATGAGCGTGGCGATCAGCGATACCAGCAAGATCGCCGCCTCCGGCCCGCTCGCCGCCCTCAAGGGCGCGTCCAACACGGGCAAGGCGACGCTGGGCAACCTCACCGTTACCGATGTCGCCAATCCGGCGTTCAACACGCCGGCCAGCATCGTGTTCACGTCGCCCACCACCTATACCGTCAACGGCGGCGCCGCGCAGACCTACGCCTCCGGTGACACCATCACCGGCAATGGCTGGACGCTAAAGCTTTCCGGCGTGCCGGCCGCTAACGATACGTTTACCGTGAAGCCCGCCGGCACGGCCAGCGGCGACAACGGCAACGCGCTGGCGTTGGCGAACGTCGCCAACAAGGGCATCCTAGACAACGGCGTGACCACGGTGGGCAAGTCGTATAGCCAGTTGATCGCGCAGGTGGGTACGGCCGGTTCGCAGGCCAACACGGCGCTGTCCGCGCAGCAGAGCATCCTCGACCAGGCCACGGCGTCGCAACAGAGCCTGTCCGGCGTCAACATGGACGAGGAAGCCGCCAATCTCCTGCGTTTCCAGCAGGCCTACTCCGCGTCCGCCCAGGTGATCACCACGGCGAACACCATTTTCCAGTCCCTCCTGAGCGCGGTGAGAAACTGATGCGTATTTCGACGTCATGGGGTGCCCAGCAGTCCGTCAACAGCATGCTGGACCGGCAGTACCAGCTGTCGCAGACGCAGCTCGCGCTGGGCAACGGCAAGGCCATCCAGTCGCCGGCCGACAACCCGGCGGCCGCCGCGCGCTCCGTGGATATCAGTGCGGCCAGCGCGCAGAACGATCAGTACACGCGCAACATCAACTCGGCCACGACGCGACTGTCGACGGAAGAAACCGCGCTGTCGTCCGCCGGCAACATCCTCGATCGCGTGCGCACCCTCACCTTGCAGGGCGTCAACGGCACACAGACCGACCAGTCCCGGCAGTCGATCGCTACCGAACTGCGGCAGACGCTCAACCAGCTCGTGGCACTGGGCAATACCAAGGACGGGCAGGGCGAATACGTCTTCGCCGGCAGCCGCACCACCACACAGCCTTTTACGATCGACGGCTTGTCGGTCAGCTACGGCGGCGACCAGACCCAGCGCATGGTGGCCGCGGCCGCCGGCCTGCAGGTCGCCACCGGCGACAGCGGCGACGACGTCTTCATGGCGATCCGCGGCGGTAACGGCACCTTCGTGACCTCGGCCGCGGCCGCCAACACGGGCACGGCGGTGGTCGGCTCCACCTCGGTCACCGACGCCACGCAGTGGGATGGCGGCCAGTACTCGGTCAACTTCACGTCGGCCACCACGTATGAAGTGCATGACGCCACCAATCCGACCGGGCCGGCGCTGTCCACGGGCACGTATACGGGCGATGTCGGCACGATCAACTTCAAGGGCGCGCAGCTCAATGTCACGGGTACGCCCGCGACGGGCGACTCCTTCAGCGTGGGTCCGTCCTCCTCGCAGGACGTCTTTTCAACCATCGCGGGCATCATCCAGGCGTTCGAAGCGCCAGGCGGCAGCGCGGCGATGAACAACCAGGTCAACGGGCAGCTGCAGAACCTCGACCAGGCCTCCACGAATTTCATGAACACGCGTACCCGCATCGGCGCACGCATGAACACGCTGGATCAGCAGTCGGACATCGGCTCGGACGTGAAGTTGTCCTACGACAGCACGCTTTCGGACCTGAACGACCTGGACTATGCCAGCGCCGCCAGTAAGTACACGCAGCAGCAGACGGCATTGGATGCCGCCCAGCAGTCCTACGTGAAGATGCAGAACCTCTCGCTGTTCAATTACCTGAAGTAGTCGATCGCTCCATCCGTAAAACCGTGCGTATGCGTCGAGGCAGGGTGGCCTGCCGATACCACTTACAAGGTTTCAGTCGATCGGTCCTAAACCCTTTCGGGGTGCTGCCGATAAATTGACTGAAGGGGCCTGGGCGTCACCATCCGAGCCCCTCGAAGCAAGAAAGTAGTTGACAGTTAGAAAAAGCTCTCAAGTTTCCTCCCGGCGTGCCGTAAACCTCTCTGAGGCGGAAGGCTTCCTTCACGGAACCCCGCCGGACTACGCCGCACAACCTCCGGCATTTCGGTTCCGCTTAAAAAGGATCAATCCCATGGCACTGACCATCAACACCAATATCATGTCGATGAACGCTCAGCGTAACCTGAGCATGACGCAGACCAAGCTGTCTTCGGCCATCGAGCGTCTCTCGTCGGGTAGCAAGATCAACAGCGCGAAGGACGACGCCGCCGGCCTCGCCATCTCCACCCGCATGACCACTCAGATCAACGGTCTGAACCGCGCGGTGCAGAATGCCAACGACGGTATCTCGCTGTCGCAGACGACTGAGTCGGCTCTGGACGAAGTCACGAACAACCTGCAGCGCATCCGCGAGCTGGCCGTGCAGTCCACCAACGCGTCCAACTCCTCGTCGGATCGCGCCGCGCTCGACGCCGAAGTGCAGCAGCGCCTCTCGGAAGTCACGCGTATCGCCACGCAGACCAACTTCAACGGCATGAAGGTCCTGGACGGTTCCGCCCAGAACCTCAGCTTCCAGGTCGGCGCGAACGTCGGTGAAGTCATCAACGTCAGCCTCAACCAGGGCATGAAGTCCAACCAGGTCGGCCAGCTGGCCGCCGGTTCCGCCACCCCGCCGCTCGTCGCCACGGCCGCCGTCGCCGGTACCAAGGGCACGACCGTCGCTGGCGCGGCCACGACCAACTTCGACTTCTCGACCACCGCGTCGTCGTTCTCGGTCAATGGGCAGACGGTCACGCTGAACCAGAACTACACCAACGCCGCTGGCCTCGCCACCGCGATCAACACCCAGCTTTCGGCCAACGGTTCCGGCGCGTCGGCTACCCAGACGGGTGGTACGTTCACCTTCACCAACACGGCCAACGGTGCGACGTCGCCGACCGTCGCTGGTGCAGGCGCCGCCGCGCTGTTCGGTACCACGACCTCGACGGCCGGTACGGCCGACGTCGCCGTCGGCGATGCCACGCCGATCACGCTGGCTGCGGGCGACCTGACCCTGAAGGTCGGCAGCAACGCTGCATTCAGTGTCACCGGTACCTTCAAGTCCACGCAGGACATGGCCGACGCGATCAACTCGAAGTCCGGCGAAGGTATCAATGCCTATGTCGCCACCGATGGCTCGCTGAAGTTCGCGTCCTCCTCGGCCATCACCGTCGGCGGCACCAAGGCAGCGGCCTCGGGCTTCACCGCTGGTACTGTCGCCGTCTCGACCACCTCCACCCTGGCCGATTCAAGCGTGAAGACGGTCGATGGCGCCAACGACACGATCAACCGCATCGATGCCGCGCTGCAGTCGGTCTCCGACCTGCGCTCCACCCTCGGCGCGGTGCAGAACCGCTTCGAGTCGACCATCTCCAACCTGCAGAACATCTCGCAGAACCTGAGCTCGTCGAAGTCGGCCATCACCGACACCGACTTCGCCCAGGAAACGGCGAACATGTCCTCGGCTCAGATCCTGCAGCAGGCCGGTGTCTCCGTCCTCGCCCAGGCCAACCAGAGCCAGCAGATCGTCACCAAGCTGCTCCAGTAACAGCGGTGACAACGCCACCCCGGGTCATCCCGGGGTTGGCAGGGTAATTGCTTAGTTGTCCATGGCTGGCTCCAAAAAGGGGCCAGCCGTCGGCAAATTGGCGCCCAGGCAGTGAGGCGTCTTCACGGAGAGTCTCATGGCCACCGGTTCAACCAGCGTCTCGATCGGCTCCAGCTCTATCGACGTCACCTCGATCGTCAACAACCTCGTTGCCAACAAGCGCGCGGCTAAAGACAAACAGATCGCCGCGGCGCAGAGCAGCACCACCACCCAGATTTCGGCGATCGGCAATTTCAACTCGTCCCTGACGAGCTTGCAGTCCGCCATCAAGGCGCTGAGCGACGGCACTGCGTTCAAGGCGCAGAAGACCACGGTCGGCGACTCCACCATCCTTACGGCTACAGCCGACGCCTCGGCTAAGCCCAGCGTCTATAACGTCAACGTTACCCAGCTCGCCGCATCGCAGAAGACCACCTCGGTGGCCTTTACCGATGCGAAGACGGCGGTGGGTACGGGCACCCTCACCCTCGCGGTGGGCTCGAAGTCCATGAGCGTCGACATCACTGCGCCGGCGAACACGCTGCAGGACGTCCGCGACGCGATCAACAACTCCAAGAGCAACCCTGGCGTCAGCGCCTCCATCGTCACCGGCACCGATGGCGCCCACCTCGTGCTCACCTCGCTGACTACCGGCGCGGCGAACGCCTTCACCGTCACGTCCAGCGGTGGCGACGGCGGGCTGGCCAAGCTCAATTTCGACCCCAGCACGTCCACGCCGACGATCAAGGCTCAGGATGCCCTGTTCACCATCGACGGGACCGCGGCCAGCAGCGCCACCAATACCACGGGCGTGGCGATTGACGGGGTCACGCTTTCGCTGGCCAAGGTCGGCACCAGTAGTGTCACGATCGCGACGGACACCAGCGCCGTCAGCACGGCGATGCAGTCGCTGGTCACGTCCTATAACTCGTTCGTGTCCACGTACAGCACGCTGACCAAATACGATGCGACCAACCAGCAGGTCGGCGCCCTGATCGGCGACGCTACGATCAACTCGATCAAGAACCAGGTCTCCACGCTTCTCGGCTCACAGCTCACCGGTGCCACCGCCAGCCCGCGGTCGCTGAGCGACCTGGGCGTCCAGTTCCAGGTGGACGGCACGCTGAAGTACGACGCCACCAAGCTGACCGGCGCCCTGGCGACCAATCCGGGTGGCGTCCAGGCACTGCTCAGCGGCAGCAGCGGCATCGCGCCTAAGCTCGACGCGCTGATCACCGGCTGGACGTCCTCCAGCGGCATCCTGACCCAGCGTACGACCAACCTGAACCAGAAGATCAAGGATCTGACCGCTCAGCAGACCGCCTATGACCGGACCATCAGCGACTACACGACTCGGCTGACCACGCAGTACGGCGCGCTGGACGCGATGATGACCAAGCTCAGCAACACCAGCAGCTTTCTGACGCAGCAGTTCGATTCGCTGTCCAAATCGTCCTGATAAGGACAGGAAACCGACATGGCACTTGGATACTCCCGCGGCGCTGGCGCTTACCAGCAGATCCGCACCGGTGGTGGGCTCGAGCAGGCCGATTCGCATGGCCTCATCACCTTGCTTATGGATGGCGGCCTCGAGCGCATCCGGCTCGCGCAGGCCTGCATGGCCACAGGCAACGTCGCGGGCAAAGGCGAGGCCATATCGAAAACGATCGAGATCGTTGGCGGCCTGCAGTCGGGGCTGAACCACGATGTCGACTCGCCGCTGGTGGGCCAGCTCGACGCCCTTTACGACTATATGAGCCGTCGTCTCCTGCACGCCAATCTGCATAGCGATCCGGACGCCCTCGATGAGGTGGCCCGGCTGCTCGGCCAGATCCGTGCGAGCTGGGTCGCCATCCCGGCCGAGGCGCGGCAGGTGGCCGGGGCCGGCGCATGACCGACGCCACGTGGTGCGACCTGCCTCGCGTGCTCGACCTCACCGAGTCCATGCATGCGGCCGCCAGCGAAGGCCGCTGGGATGTGCTGACCGCCCTGGAAGCCGAGCGTGAGCCCGTGCTGATGCAGGGCAGCATGCGTCCGGCGCCGGAAACCCTCGAGTCGCTGAAATCGATCATGCTCCTCGACGGCCTCATCAAGGACTTGGTGACCGCCGCGCGCGACGAGACCGCCGCGCAGTGGGACGAGTCGCGCCGCGTGCGCCGCGCCGTTGCCGCGTATAGTTCGTTCTGACCTACTCAATGGCATGGCGGGCGGTCGGATGACTGACGAATCGTGGAAGGCCTTTGCCGACCGGGTAGCCTGGGACTCGCGCTTCCATGCCGTCTGCCTGGCCGCCGAACGGCCGGACATCACCGAACTGGCCCTCATCAACGACCGTAACGCCAGTGTGCTGGTGGCGGTGTCGGCCCTGATGGACCGGCGTAGCGACACCGGCGAGGACGATAGCCCGCTAACCCAGGAAGTGGCTCGCCTGGACGCCAAGCTCAATGTCCTCATGGAAATCGTCAACCGCCTTCTGCTGCCGCAGGCCGGGCTTCCACCGCGCATTCCCGTCCGCGTGAATGCCGCCGGTGCCGCACTGCCCTGGGACGGACTGCCGCCGGTTGGCGCGCCCGTCATGCTCAAGCTCCACTTCGATGCCTGCCGGGCGCTGCCCCTGGAATTGCCTGGCCTGCGGATGGCCGGTCCCACAGACGGCAAGGGCTTCGTCGCCTTCGACGGCCTCACCGAGGCCGTGCGGGATGGCATCGAGCGCCTGGTTTTCCGCCAGCACCGGCGGCAGGTGGCCGAGGCCAGGGCCCACGCACGGCCCCAGGACAGCTCAGGGGAGTGAAGTGACCTTTTACGTCACGTGACGTTGGAACGTCGCGTGGCGTCCTGCGTCACATTCGTGACGCGTGTTGTCACGGCTGACGTTGGTGCGTCGCTTCACGGGCTACTCACGCGACATGAAGGGTTTCCTCACGTCGTCTGGCGCCCCTTCCGGACATGGATTGCGGCCCGATAGCGCCGGAATTCCGACGTTGGCACGCTCCTTGATTGATACCTTGCAACGAAGGCGACGGGATTCCATCGCGAACCCGGTCAGGGGCCTTCGATCACATGCAACGTGAGGTATCCCAGGTGAAGTCTTCCAACTTTCTCGTCGTCGAATCCGACGCTTCCCGCGCGGAAGCCGCTGCCTCCGCGCTGGCGTTCCTGGGCTACCGTCCGGTGCTTGCCAGCCGCATGCAGGCGGCCGATGCCGCCGACGGCTGGCGCGGCGCCTATGTCGGCACGGTGGATGACGAAGCCCAACTGGAAGGCTACCTCGCTGCCTTGGGTCGTCACGGCCGCAACCTGCCGCTGCTGGTGTCCGCCGACTCCCCGGTGGCCAGCGCGCTGATCGCCGGCGACGAAGCACAGACCCAGCATATCGAGTTGATCGAGCTGCCGCTGCGCTACGAGCGCCTGTCCGAAGCCCTGCGTACCCTGCAGGCGCGCATGCAGCCGGTAAATAACAACCTTCGTTTCGTCGGTCAGTCGGGCCCGATGCAGCGTGTCAACGCGCTGATCCGCCAGGTGGCGCCGTTCGATTCGAGCGTGCTGGTGCTGGGCGAGTCGGGCAGCGGCAAGGAACTGGTCGCCCGCACCATCCACGAATGCTCGCCGCGCCGCGACAAGCCGTTTGTCGCCATCAACTGCGGCGCGATTCCCGCCGAGCTGCTGGAAAGCGAGCTGTTCGGCCACGAGAAGGGCGCCTTCACCGGCGCGATCAGCACCCGCAAGGGCCGCTTCGAGATGGCCGAGGGTGGCACGCTGTTCCTCGACGAGATCGGCGACATGAGCCTGCCGATGCAGGTGAAGCTGCTGCGCGTCCTGCAGGAGCGTGTGTTCGAGCGCGTCGGCGGCAACCGTCCGCAGCGCTGCGACGTGCGCATCATCGCCGCGACCCATCGCGACCTCGAAGGCGCGATCGAGCGTGGCGGCTTCCGTGAAGACCTTTTCTACCGTCTCAGCGTGTTCCCGCTGGAAATGCCGCCGCTGCGCCAGCGCCTGGAAGACCTGCCGGCCCTCATCACCGAGTTCAACCAGCGGCTGGTGCAGCGCGGCCTCACCTCCGTGCGCTTCGCGCCCAGCGCCATGGCGGCACTCTGCCGCCATCCGTGGCCCGGCAACGTCCGCGAACTGTCCAATCTGGTGGAGCGCATGGCCATCCTGATGCCCCAGGGCGAGGTGCGCGGCGCCGACCTGCCGGAGAAATACCGCGGCGCGCTGCCCATCGAGGAAGTGTCCGGTGCCGCGCTGATCGCCATGATGGAAGCCGAGCCCGAGGTGGTGGCCGAAGCCTTCGGCTTCGCAGGTGAGATGGATCCGGCGGTGCTGCCGCAGGGCGGCCTCGACCTCAAGGACCACCTCGCCGGTATCGAGATCGGCCTGATCCGCCAGGCGCTCAACTCGGCCAACGGCGTCGTGGCGCATGCGGCCAAGCTGCTCCGCGTCCAGCGCACCACCCTGGTCGAGAAACTGCGCAAGTACGGCCTTTCCGAGACCGTGCAGGTCGGCTGAGTTCCATCGTCTTGGCACACCTCGTGCATCGGGTGTCGGTAAGCCGATAACGCGTTGGAAAACCGTCATGACCACGATCGATGTGAACAGCCTGCTGCTCCAGATGCGCCGCATCAGCGCGCAGACCGAGATGCCCGCGATCCGCGGCGTCGGCGAGACGGGGCAGGCGGCAAAGGGTTCGTTCGGCGATGTCCTCAAGCAGTCCATCGAGGGCGTGTCGCAGTCGCAGGCCAAGGCGGCGCAGATGTCCTCCGCGTTCGAACGTGGCGATCCGGGTATCGATCTGGCGCAGGTGATGATCCAGGGCCAGAAGGCCGATCTCTCGTTCCGCGCCATGACCGAAGTGCGCAACAAGATGGTCGATGCGTACAAAGAAATCATGAACATGTCGGTCTGATCGTCCTGATCACACACGGCACGCGTCACCTCACAGGATTCCGGTTCCCCCATGGCAGATAACGGCGTAGCCAACACGGATAGCAACGCGTCACGGCGCATGGACTCATTGAAGTCCCTGTCGCAGACGCCCGCGGCCCGGCAGCTCTTCATGCTCGCGGGTATCGCCGGCGCGGTGGCCATCGGCATCGCCGCCGTCATGTGGTCGCGCGCACCGAACTACGGGCTGCTTTACGGCGGCCTGGAACAGAAGGATGCCGCCGCGGTCACGCAGGCGCTGCAGGCGGGCAACACGCCCTATACGCTGAGCACCGACGGCAGCTCGATCTTCGTACCCGCCGCCGATGTCGCCGGTGTGCGTCTCAAGCTGGCCGGCCAGGGCCTGCCGCAGGGCAGCGCCGCCGCGGCCCTGCCACAGGCCGATTCGCCGTTCGGCATGAGCGACATGGCCGAGAGGTCGCGTTACCAGTCCATGCTGGAGACCGACCTCTCCAACACCATCGCCGGTTTGCAGTCGGTGCGTGGTGCCCGCGTCCATCTCGCTCTGCCCAAGCCGTCCGCCTTCGTGCGCGACAACAAGCCGGCGTCGGCGTCGGTGGTGGTGTCGCTGTATCCGGGGCGCCAGCTCGATCAGGGCCAGGTGGCCGCGATCGTCCACCTGATCGCCGCCAGCGTGCCGGAGCTGGACACCCGCCAAGTCTCGGTCATCGACCAGACCGGCAACCTGCTCACCGTCAGCGATCCGGACAGCGCCTCCGCCATCGGCGACAGCCGCCTGCGCTTGTCCAACCGCATCGAATCCACGTACACGCAGCGCGTCGAAGACCTGCTCACGCCGCTGGTGGGTGCGGGCAAGGTGCGCGCGCAGGTGTTCGCCGACCTGGATTTCTCCCAGACGGAGAAGGCCAGCGAAACGTTCAACCACGACAACCCGGCCCTGCGCAGCGAGCAGACCAGCAGCGACACGCGCACCGAGCCCAATGCCAACGCCGGCGTGCCGGGCGCGCTCAGCAACCAGCCACCCAACACCGGCGGCAATCCCACGGCGGCCAATCCGGCGGCGGGCAACGGCAAGCCGGGCGGTCAGAACGCCAGCACGCAGGCGGCCGCCACGCCGACGCAGCAGACGCAGAACGCCACGCGCAACTACGAACTCGACCGCACGGTCAGCCATGTCACCGATCCCGCCGGCAAGGTCGCGCGTCTCTCCGTGGCTGTGGTCGTCGACAACAAGCAGGTGGTGGGTAAGGATGGCAAGTCCACCAGCGTGCCATTCACCCCGGAAGAACTGACCCGGCTGACCGAACTCACCAAGAACGCCGTGGGCTTCAATGCGACGCGCGGCGACAGCGTCAGCGTCATCAACGAGGCCTTCCGCGGCGCCGTGGCGGAAGAAGAGCCGCAGGGCACGCCGTTCTACGAGCGCCCCGGCATGCTCGACCTGATCAAGCAGGGCCTGGGCGTGATGATTGCGCTGATCGTCGGCTTCTTCGTCCTCCGGCCCATCCTCAAGGGCCTGCTGAAGCCCGCGCCGATTATGATGAACAACGTCGCGCTCGCCGGTCCGATGCCCACGGTGTCGGTCATGGTGGACGACGACGACATGACGCCCGACCGTGTCAGCACGTCGCCGCAGCTGGGCTCGCCCGCGCTGCTGGCCTACGAACAGAAGGTCGGCCTGGCCAAGCGCATGGCCGCCGAGAACCCCAAACAAGTGGCGCAAGTCGTGAAGAGCTGGGTATCCGACGATGGCAGCTGATCCGAAAGAGCCCCTGACCGGCGCCCAGAAGGCCGCGATCCTCCTGCTCACGCTCGGTGAGGAAGACGCCGCCGCCATCCTCAAGCACCTGGGTGCCCGTGAAGTGCAGGCCGTGGGCTCGGCCATGGCCGCCCTGAAAAACGTCAGCAAGGAGCAGGTCGAGCTGGTGCTGACCAAGCTGCAGGACGATGTCGGCCAGCACACCTCCATCGGTGTGGGCACCGAGGAATACATCCGTCGCATCCTGGTCAACGCGCTGGGCGAGAACAAAGCCGGTGGCCTCATCGACCGCATCCTGCTGGGTCGTAGCAGCAAGGGACTGGAATCCCTCAAGTGGATGGAAAGCCGGGCCATCGCCGAAATGATCGGCCAGGAGCATCCGCAGATCATCGCGCTGGTCATGGCACACCTCGAATCCGACCAGGCCGCCGAGGTGATCGGCTACCTGCCCGCGCGAACGCGCAGCGACGTGGTGATGCGTATCGCCACGCTGGATGGCGTGCAGCCGCATGCGCTGAACGAGCTCGACGAAATCATGGAGCGCCAGTTCTCCGGCAACTCCAACAAGCTGAAGTCGTCCACGGTCGGTGGACTCAAGGCCGCGGCCGACATCCTCAATGCGATGGAGACCGCGCGCGAGGCCGAACTGATGGCCTCCATCCGCGGCATCGACTCCGGCCTGGGCGAGCGTATCGAGGAGCTGATGTTCGTCTTCGACGACCTGGCCGACCTGGACGACCGCAGCATGCAGACGCTGTTGCGGGAAGTGCCCTCGGCCCGTCTCATCACGGCGCTCAAGGGTGCCGAGGTTGCCATCCGCGAGAAGATCTTCGCCAACATGTCCAAGCGTGCCGCCGACATGCTGCGCGACGACCTGGAGGTCAAGGGTCCGGTCCGTCTTTCCGAGGTGGATGCGGCGCAGAAGGAAGTGCTGGCCACCGCGCGCCGTCTGGCTGACGCGGGCCAGATCAATCTCGCCGGTGGCGGGGAAGAGTTCGTCTGATGAGCCTCACCTCGATCCTCGCCCGCGAACGCGTCGACCAGTTCGAGCGCTGGGAGCTGCCCCTGGTGGGTGGCGCCGTGCCGCACGAGGTGGCAGAACCCGAAGACGAAGGCCCGCACCGTCCCACCGTCGCCGAAATCGAATCGATCGAGCGCCAGGCGCGCGAGGAAGGCTTCAATGCCGGCCTCAACGAAGGGCGTGCGATGGCCCGGCGCGAACTGGAAGCACAGGTTGCCCGCCTCGATGCCTTGTTCGCCGCGGTGGAGCGCCCCTTTGCCGACCTGGACGCCGATGTGGCCGGCGACCTCGCCATGCTGGCCACGATCATCGCCGAGCGCGTGCTCGGCCACGACATCGCCACGCGTCCGGAAACCATCCTGGAGGTAGTCCGCCAGGCGGTGGACGTGCTGCCGGCCGGCAGCCGCCAGTTGAAGATCCATCTGAACCCCGCGGACGCCGCCATCGTGCGCGAGCACCGCGCGTCGGCCGACCATGAGGGCACGGTGGTGGACGACGCCACGCTCCAGCGCGGCGACGTACGCCTGGAAAGCGAACATTCGCGTCTGGATGCACGGGTGCGTACGCGCCTGGCCGCCGTGATCGACAGCGTGCTCGACGGTCGGGCTCCGTCCGACGAGTCGCAGGACGAACCGCAGGACGAGCCGGCATGAGTGCCGAGTCGCATAACGCCTCCCGTATCGCGCACTGGCGTGAATCGCTGGCTGCCCAGCGTGCCAGCGCCGAGGGCGTCCGCCCGATGCAGGCCGAAGGCAAGCTGCGCCGGGTGGTCGGCCTGACACTCGAGGCCGTGGGTTGCGAGGCGCCCGTCGGCGCGCGCTGCATGGTCTCGTCGGCCGACGGCAAGCAACTGGAAACCGAAGTCGTCGGTTTCTCCGACGGCCGCCTGCTGCTGATGCCCACGGGCGAAATGCACGGCGTGCTGCCGAATGCGCGCGTGACCCCGGTGGCCGCCATCTCCGGCATTCCGGTGGGCGACTCCCTCCTGGGTCGCGTCATCGGCCCGGATGGCGTGCCGCTGGACGGGCAGGGGCCGTTGCTGGCCCGTGAACGCGCGCCGCTGCGTCGTGCGCCCATCAACCCGATGCTGCGCCGGCCGATCGACACACCGCTCGACGTCGGCGTGCGCGCCATCAATGCCCTGCTCACCGTGGGCCGCGGGCAGCGCATCGGCCTGTTCGCCGGCTCCGGCGTGGGCAAGTCCACCCTCATGGGCATGATGACGCGCTTCACCGATGCCGACGTCGTCGTGGTTGGTCTGATCGGCGAGCGCGGTCGCGAGGTCAAGGAATTCGTCGACCACACGCTGGGCGAGGAAGGTCGTCGTCGCGCCGTGGTGGTCGCCGCCCCGGCGGATGCGCCGCCGCTGAGCCGGCTGCGCGGCGCCCAGGTGGCCACCGCCGTGGCCGAGCATTTCCGCGACCAGGGCAAGCGCGTGCTGTTGTTGATGGATTCGCTGACGCGTTACGCCCAGGCGCAGCGCGAGATCGCCCTGGCCATCGGCGAACCGCCGGCAACCAAGGGCTACCCGCCGTCGGTGTTCGCCATGCTTCCCGCGTTGGTGGAGCGCGCGGGCAACGATGCCGAGGGCATCGGCTCGATCACCGCGTTCTACACCGTGCTCACCGAAGGCGACGACTATCGTCACGACCCCATCGCCGACTCCGCCCGCGCCATCCTCGATGGTCATATCGTGCTGTCGCGCGACATGGCCGAGGCCGGCCACTATCCGGCCATCGATATCGAGGCCTCCATCAGCCGCGTCATGCCGGCGGTGGTCAGCAAGGAGCACATGCGCTCGGCGCAGCGGTTCCGCCAGGTGTACTCCGCGTATCGCCAGCAGCGCGACCTGATCGCCGTGGGCGCGTACCAGAAGGGCAGCGATCCCCGCACGGACGAGGCCATCGCCCTGTATCCGCGTCTTTCCGCGTTCCTCCAGCAGGAAACCGACATGCCGGTGAACCTCGCCGAAGCCGAGGCGGAACTGGTCGACGCCGCGAGTGCCGGCTGATGGCGTCGCGCGCCGACCGCCTGCAGCCCGTCGTCGACCTGGCCGCCGAGAAGGCGGAGGAAGCGACGCGGGTACTCGCCTCGCACCAGCGCGCGCTGGCCGAGAGCGAGCATCAACTGGTCGAGCTGCGTCGTTATCGCAACGAATACGCCTCCATGCCCGACGGCATCGGCGTCAGCGCGTTGCTCAACCGCCAGCAGTTCCTGCAGAAGATCGACATGGCCATCGTGCAGCAGCTGGGCGAGGTGCAGCGACGCGAGCAGGCGCTGGAGCATGCGCGGCAGGGCTGGTCCGATGCGCGCGGACGCGCCAAGGCGCTGGATTCGGTCACCGTCAAATACCGCGAGCAGGAGCGCAAGTCGCAGGACCGGCGCGAGCAGGAACAAGCCGACGAGCGCTCGCAATACCGCAAGAACCCTACCGGAAGAACCGCATGAACAACGCCAACGTCGCCCTCAACATCGCCCGCCCGGTCAGCCAGGCACCCTCGTCCGCTTCGGCGAAGGCGACGGACGATACGACGCCGTCGAAGCGCTTCGATGCGGTGCTCGGCAATGCCCATGCGCAGGTACATGCGCAGGCCCATGCGAGTACGCACGCCACGCCGCACGCGGATGCCGGCCGCGCGGCAGCGCGTACGGACAACAAGAACGATGCGCGCACGGCGAAGCAGGACGCCGGTGACGACAAGGACGCCGACGCCGGCGCCACGTCCCATACCGCCGCGGCGGACGACAAGTCGGCCGCCGCGAAGCAGGACGCCACGGCCGCGAAGGACGAACCGAACAAAGACGACGCCTCCGACGGCGACCATTCCATCGCCACGACGATGCTTGCGCTGATCGGTGTACCGCCCAAGGTCACGGAACTGGCGACGAAAACACTCGGCGCGCTCAAGGACGCCGGCGGCAAGACCGGCGACCTGGCCGCCGGTGCGCTGGCCATGGGCCTGCCGCTGGCTCATGGCGTGCCGGCCCCGGCCGGCGGCGATGCCGCCAAGGCGCTGCTCACCTCGACCGATACCTCGGCCTCGTCCGGCGTGCTTGCGGCCACGGCATCGCCTGTCGCGGTATCGCCGCTGGCCACGCTGCTCGCCGCCCGCGCGGCGGTGACCACGGGTGCCAAGGACGACGTGGCATCCGATCCGACCGCGAGTCCCATGCCCCTGGTGCATACGCCGGGACTGGCCCCCGTGGATGGCGCCATGGTCCAGGTGCAGGCCACGCAGGCCGCCACCGCGCCGCAGTTCGCGCAGGAACTGGGCGAACAGATCGCGTGGATGGGCAGCGGCCAGATCAAGGAAGCCCGGATCAAGCTGCACCCGGAAGAACTCGGCAGCATGGACGTGCGCGTGAGCATGGAGGGCGGCAAGGTCAATGTGGCCATCCTCGCCCAGCATCCGGCCGCCGTGCACGCCGTGCAGCAGACGCTGTCGCAACTGGACAGCATGCTCGCCCACCATGGCCTGTCCCTGGGCCAGGCCGATGTCGGCCAGCAGCAGGCCGGGCAGGGCCGTCAGGGCACGAGCGACGGCGGTAACGGGCAGGGCGGAACGGACGAGCCTGCCGTCGCCACGGTGCTGGCCACCTCCCGCGTGTCGCGGGGCCTGGTCGACGAGCGCGCCTGAGGGCGCTTCGGCGGCATTGCATTGGCGCGCGTCAAGCTTTCGACGCGCCACGGCGAACCGCCCGGACGCCCGTGCCGCGTCGCAGGGCGGTTTCCGCTAGCCGCATCGCCTGACCCCGGCTGGCACGTCGCTTGCAATACGCCCCTCGGGCCCATCGGGCAACGATTCCACCGCATTCGCACCACAGAGGTTTTTCAGGCATGGCCGACGTAGAACAGGACGCCCCCGAGGGCACCCCGAGGAAAAAGAAGGGCAAGGGCAAGTTGCTGGTCATCGCCGCGATCGTCGTGCTGGCGGCCGGTGGCGCCGGTGGCTGGTTCATGATGAAGGGCGGCCACGGCAAGCCGGGCGCCGCGGCGGCCGCGGAAGCGGCCAAGGCCAAGCCGGCCGTCTACCTGCAGATGGACCCGGCCTTCGTGGTCAATTTCCAGGACGAGAACGCGCTGCGCTTCCTGCAGATCGGCGTCAACGTCATGTCCCACGACCCGGAAGCGATCGCCGCCGCGAAGGAAGCCGATCCGGAGATCCGCAACGCGCTGCTGATGCTGTTCTCGGCGCAGGACGTCAAGAGCCTTTCCGACGTGAAGGGCAAGCAGAAGCTGCAGGCGGCCGCGCTGGCCGAAATCCAGCGCGTGCTGAAGGAAAAGATCGGCCGTCCGGGTGTGGATGCCGTCTACTTCACCAGCTTCATCATGCAGTGACGGGAAGCCAACGGCGATGAGCGACATTCTCACCCAGGAAGAAATCGACGCGCTGCTGGCCGGTGTGGAAGGCGGGGCCGTCGATACCGAGGTCGAGCTTCCGCCGCCCGGTGGTATCCACGATTACGATTTCACCCAGCAGGACCGCATCGTCCGCGGTCGCCTGCCCACGCTGGAAATGGTCAACGACCGTTTCGCCCGTTATTTCCGCGCCAACCTCTTCAACGTGCTGCGCAAGTCGTGCGAAGTCTCGGTGCTGGGCGTGAAGATGACCAAGTTCAACGAGTACGTGCATTCGCTCGCGGTGCCCAGCAACCTCAACCTCATCCGTATCAAACCCCTGCGCGGCACCGCCCTGATGGTGTTCGAGCCGCGCATGGTGTTCACCGTGATCGACAACTTCTTCGGCGGGGACGGCCGCTACCACGCGCGCATCGAGGGCCGCGACTTCACGCCCACCGAGAACCGCGTGATCCAGATCGTGCTGGCCGAGGCCTTCACGGCCATGGCGGAAGCCTGGGCGCCCGTGCTGAAGATGCAGTTCGAGTTCCTCAACTCGGAGATCAATCCGCAGTTCGCCAATATCGTCAGCCCCACCGAGACGGTGGTGGTGTCGCGCTTCCACATCGAGCTGGATGGCGGTGGCGGCGAAGTGCACCTGACCTTGCCCTATTCGATGGTCGAGCCGATCAGAGAGCTGCTGGACGCGGGCGTGCAGAGCGACCGGGCGGAGCGCGACGAGCGCTGGATCCAGAACCTGCACGAGGAAATCCTCGACGCCGAGGTGGAGATCACCTCCATGCTGGCCGAGGCACGCCTCACCATCGGCGACTTCCTGCACCTGCGCAAGGGCGACATCATTCCGATCTCGTTGGCCGAAACGGCCACCGTGTTTGCCGAGGACGTGCCGATCTTCCGCGGCCGCATGGCCAACTCCGGGGGCAACAAGGCGGTGCAGTTCGAGTCGCTGATGCGCAAGCGCGGCGAGGGCAGGGCCATGCCCGTGACCACCACCGAGCCGATGCCCGTACTGGCGTGATACGCCGTCAATGGACCGGCATGGTGTCTTAGTGCCGTCGAGCGTCAGGTTTCCGGCGAGTGTCACTTTCCGGTCGTAGCCCGCGACCGGAGAGGGATGGGCAAGGCACTGAGTGCACACGGAAAATTCACGATTCCTTTCGCTTTTCAGGCATGGCACGCCGTTTGCTTTCTACGTTCCGTATCCCGGTAAATCACTTCTGGAACGGACATGAACGAACCTTCCCCGCTCGACTCCATCGAAGGCGCATCCGACGCCTCCCTCGCCCGCACCATGGGACTGGGCAACGAGGTGAACCTCGATGTCATTCTCGATGTGCCGGTGACGATGGCCATGGAAGTGGGTCGTACCAAGATCAGCATCCGCAACCTGCTCCAGCTCAACCAGGGCTCGGTAGTGGAACTGGACCGCGCCGCCGGCGAGCCGCTGGACGTGTTCGTCAACGGCACCCTGGTCGCCCACGGCGAAGTGGTCGTCATCAACGAAAAATTCGGCATCCGGCTGACCGACGTGATCAGCCCGGCCGAGCGCGTCCGCAAACTGCGGTGACCGGCATGCGCCGCATCTTCGCCGTCCTTGCGGGCGGCTTCCTTCCCTGCGCCCTGATGGCGGCCCCGGTCGCTCCCGCGCCGGTCGATACGGGCGCCGACGTGGTCCGCGTCCTCGTCAGCCTGCTCGGCGTCGTGGCGCTCATTTTCTTCGTCGGCTGGATGGCCCGTCGTGCCCAGGCGCGCGTCAGCCCGGGCGGCCGGAAGATCCGCGTCATCGAATCGATGCCGGTGGGCATCAAGGAAAAGGTCATGCTGATCGAAGTGGGCGGCACACAGCTGCTGGTCGGGGCCTCGCCCACCGGCGGCCTGCGCACGCTGCACGTGCTGGCCACCCCGGTGCAGGACGATCCCGGCGCCGCCGCGCCGCCGGCATTGCGTGGCTTCCGCGACGTGCTTGCCCAGTGGAAACGGCCATGACCGCCCGCCGCCGTCACCCGCTGCTGCGCTGGAGCGCTTTCGTGCTGCTCCTGCTGCTGCCCCTGGCCGCTTTCGCTGCGGACCCGCCGCCGGGCATCCAGCTGCTGAACGTACAGCCGGGCGCCAACGGTGGCCAGACCTGGTCGCTGTCGATCCAGATGCTGGCCCTGATGACCGCGCTGACCGCGCTGCCGGCGCTGTTGCTGATGATGACCTCGTTCACCCGGATCATCATCGTGCTGGGCTTCCTGCGCCAGGCGCTGGGCACCAACAGTACGCCGCCCAACCAGGTGATCCTGGGGCTGTCGCTGTTCCTGACGCTGTTCGTGATGTCGCCGGTGATCAACAAGGCCTATGACAGCGGCATCAAGCCCTACATGGACGGCCAGATGAGCGTGCAGGATGCCCTGCCGCTGGCTGGTGCGCCGTTCCGCCACTTCATGCTGGAGCAGACCCGCGAGCCCGACCTGCAGCTGTTCACCCGCCTGGCCGGCGAGCAGCCCTATGCCGACAAGGACGCCGTGCCCTACCGCGTCGCGCTGCCCGCGTTCGTCACCAGCGAGCTGAAGACCGCTTTCCAGATGGGCTTCCTGCTGTTCATCCCGTTCCTCATCATCGATCTGGTGGTGGCTTCGGTGCTGATGTCCATGGGCATGATGATGGTGTCGCCGATGATCATCTCGCTACCGTTCAAGATCATGCTGTTCGTGCTGGTCGACGGGTGGACCCTGTTGCTGGGGACCCTTGCGGGGAGCTTTTACCAGTGACACCGGAATCCGTCATCGCCTTCGGCCAGCAGGCGCTGCACATCGCCATGCTGATCGGCGCGCCGCTGTTGCTCACCGCGCTGGCGGTGGGCCTGCTGGTGGGCATGATCCAGGCCGCGACGCAGATCAACGAACAGACGCTCAGCTTCATCCCGAAGCTGATCTGCATGGCGCTGGTGATGATCGTCACCGGCCCGTGGATGCTGCGCACGCTGGTGCAGTTCACCCGTACCCTGATCGAAAGCCTGCCCCAGGCGGTGCGTTGATGCCGATCGACCTCAGCCAGCTGGAAGGATGGGTGGGGGGTGCCCTCTGGGCGCTGGCGCGTATCTCCGGCCTCATGCTCATGGCGCCCGTGCTGGGCTCCAACATGATCCCGATGCGCATCCGGATCGGCCTGACCATCCTGCTGACCGTGACGCTGGCGCCCCTGGCGCCGCTGGATATCCGCCCGCTGTCGGCCGCCGGCGTCGCCGTGCTGGCCCAGCAGGTGCTCATCGGCGCCGCCCTGGGCTTCATCCTCAAGCTGGTGTTCGAAGCGGTGGCTTTCGGCGGCCAGTTCGTCTCGCAGGCCATGAGCCTGGGCTTCGCCGAAACCGTGAATCCGGGCGTGGGCGGCACCACGCCGGTGATCAGCCAGTTCTACACCATGCTGGTGACCCTGCTGTTCCTGGTGATGAACGGCCACCTGCAGCTGATCTCGCTGCTGGCCGACAGCTTCCGCACGCTGCCCGTGGGCACGCAGGGGATCGGTGCGGAAGGCCTGTGGGGTGTGCTGACGTTCGCCACGCACCTGTTTGCGGGTGCGGTGCGGGTGGCCCTGCCGGCGCTCACCGCGGTGCTGGTGGTCAACCTCGGCTTCGGTGCGATCAGCCGCTCGGCCCCGTCGATGAACCTGTTCGCCGTCGGCTTTCCCATCACCATCTGCCTGGGCGTGCTGGCCGTGTGGCTGTCGCTGCGGGCGCTGCCCGGCGCGTTCGAGTCCCTGCAGGTCACCGCCTGGACCGCCATGCGCCAGTTGATCGGGAGGTAGCCGGCCATGAGCGAGGGCGCCGACAACGAGGACAAAACCGAATCACCCAGTGACAAACGACTGCGCGAAGCGCGCGAAAAGGGCGACCTGCCGCGCTCGCGCGACCTGTCCACCGCCATCGTGGTGCTGGCGGGCGTGTCCACGCTGATCGCCTCGCGCGAACAGATGGCCGTGCACGCGGCCAACATCATGCACGTCGGCCTGCGCTACGGGCGCGACGACCTGTTCGCCGCCAACGGCCTGTACCACGCGCTGATGACCGCGGTGATGGAAGGCTTCTGGATGCTGGCGCCCGTGTTCATCGCCACGATGATCGCCGCGATCGCCGCGCCCACGGTGATGGGCGGGCTCAATTTCTCCTTCGAGGCGCTGGTGCCCAAGTTCGACCGCATGGACCCGATCAAGGGCTTCGGCCGGCTGGTGTCCATGAACGGCCTGGTGGAGCTGGGCAAGTCGCTGCTGAAGCTGGCCCTGATCGGCGGCACGCTGGTCTGGTTCCTCAATCGCAGCACCCGCGAGATGTACGCGGGCGGTACGGGGCCCGTCGCCGAGGGCATCGCGCATGCCTTCGGCCTGTTCGGCCATGCGTCGCTGGTGTTCGCCGTGGCGCTGGGCGCGGTGGCCCTGGTCGACGCGCCCTGGCAGAAGTACAGCTTCACCAAGAAGATGAAGATGACCAAGCAGGAGGTGAAGGACGAGCACAAGGAAAGCGAGGGCAGTCCCGAGCTGAAGTCAAAAGTCCGGCAGATGCAGCAGCAGATGTCCCGCCGCCGGATGATGGAAGACGTGCCCACGGCCGACGTCATCGTGACCAACCCGACCCACTTCGCCGTGGCCCTCAAATACGACGAGAACCGCATGGGAGCGCCCCGCGTGGTCGCCAAGGGCGTCGACCTGATCGCCCAGCAGATCCGCGACGTGGCGGGCGGGGCGAAGGTTCCTGTCGTCGAGGCACCGCCGTTGGCACGAGCCTTGTATGCCACCACGGACATCGGGCGCGAAATCCCCTCGGCGCTGTATGTCGCCGTGGCCCAGATCCTGGCCTACGTGTTCCGGCTCAAGCAGGCGATCGCCATGGGCGACCTCCCGCCCGAGCTGCCCACGCAGGACATCGATCCGGACCTGCTCGGCCCCTACCGCATGGATAACTGACGAATGGCTGCTTCCTCCAACCTGATGGGCACCTTCCGGCAGATCGGCCGCCGCGGCGTCGCGGCGCCGGTCGCCATGCTGATCATGCTCGGCATGATGATGCTGCCGCTGCCGCCCTTCATGCTGGACCTGCTGTTCACCTTCAACATCGCGTTGTCGCTGGTGATCCTGCTGGCCACGATGTACGTCATGCGTCCGCTGGAGCTGGCCTCGTTCCCCACGGTGGTGCTGTTCGCCACCTTGCTGCGCCTGGCGCTGAACATCGCCTCCACCCGCGTGGTGCTGCTGCACGGCCATAACGGCCCCGGTGCGGCGGGCAAGGTGATCGAGGCCTTCGCCGAATTCGTCATCGGCGGCAACTTCGCCGTGGGTTTCGTCGTCTTCGCCATCCTCACCATCATCAACTTCGTGGTGGTGACCAAGGGCGCCACGCGCGTGTCCGAAGTCACCGCGCGCTTCACCCTCGACGCCATGCCCGGCAAGCAGATGGCGATCGACGCCGACCTCAACGCCGGCCTGCTGACGCAGGAACAGGCCCGCGAGCGCCGCCAGGAAGTGCGCGAGGAAGCGGATTTCTACGGCTCCATGGACGGCGCGTCCAAGTTCGTGCGCGGCGACGCGACGGCGGGCATGTTGATCCTGGCCATCAACATGCTGGGCGGTTTCTTCATCGGCATGTTCCAGCACGGCCTGTCGGCCGCCGAGGCGGCGCGCACCTACACGCTGCTGACCATCGGTGACGGCCTGGTCGCCCAGGTGCCGGGCCTGATGCTGTCGATCGCCACGGCGGTGATCGTCACCCGCGTGTCCAAGTCCCAGGAAATGGGCAAGCACGTGATGGGCCAGCTGTTCGGCCAGCCCAAGGCGCTGGGCGTGGCGGCCGCGGTGCTGGGCACCATGGGCCTGATCCCCGGCATGCCGAACATTCCCTTCCTGCTGCTGGCCGCCGGCGCGGGGTTTGGCGCCTGGAAGCTTCAGCAGCGCAAGGACCTGGCCGGTGCCGCCGGCACGGCCGGCGTCGCGGGTGCTCCGGGCACCGACCTGGCGCTGGAGTCGACGCCGCCGGCCGAGCGCCTGGAGCTGTCCTGGGAAGACGTCGCCCAGGTCGACACGATCGGCCTGGAAGTGGGCTATCGCCTCATTCCGCTGGTGGACAAGGCCCAGGGCGGCGAACTGATGGCGCGGATCAAGTCGGTGCGCCGCAAGCTGTCGCAGGAACTCGGCTTCCTGGTTCCGTCCGTGCACATTCGCGACAACCTCGATCTGGCCCCGCACGGCTACCGCATCTCGCTGATGGGTGTGCCGATGGGCGAGGCCGAGATCCACACCGAGCGCATGCTGGCGATCGATCCGGGCCGCGTGCACGGCACCATCAACGGCATCGCCACCCGCGACCCGGCGTTCGGCCTGGACGCGGTATGGATCGAGCCGGGCATGCGCGAACACGCGCAGACGCTGGGCTACACCGTGGTCGATCCCGCCACCGTGATCGCCACGCACCTGTCGCACATCCTGCAGAACCACGCCCACGAACTGATCGGCCACCAGGACGTGCAGCAGCTGCTCGACCGCCTGGCCCAGCAGACGCCCAAGCTGGTGGAAGACCTGGTGCCAAAGCGCCTGTCGCTGGGCGCGGTGGTCAAGGTGCTGCAGAACCTGCTGGCCGAGCGCGTGCCCATCCGCAACTTCCGCGGCATTGTGGAATCGCTGGCCGAGCATGCCGGCCAGAGCCAGGACCCCGGCGTACTTGCCGCAGCCGTGCGCGTCACCCTGGGCCGTCAGATCGTGCAGGAAATCGCCGGCCTGGGTTCCGAGGTTCCCGTCATTACTTTGGCGCCGGAACTGGAGCAGATCCTGCTGCAGTCCCTGCAGGGTGGTGGCCCCACCGGCGCCGCCGTGGAGCCGGGCCTGGCCGATCGCCTGCAGCAGAGCGTGGCCGATGCCGCGCGTCGGCAGGAAGCGGCGGGCGAACCGGCGGTATTGCTCGTTTCCCCGGCCTTGCGTCCATGGCTTTCACGCTTTACCCGTCATGTGGCCCAAAACCTGCATGTACTTGCCTACAACGAGGTCCCGGACAACCGGCGCGTCAAGCTGGTGACGGCCCTCGGCAGGTAAGACTTGGACGGACACAGGATCGAACGCATGAAAATCAAACGCTTCGTAGCTCCCGACATGCGCCAGGCCATGCGCCAGGTGCGCGACGAGCAGGGTCCGGACGCCGTGATCCTGTCGACGCGTCGCCTCGACGACGGCATCGAGATCATCGCCGCGCTGGACTACGACGAAGCGCTGGTGCGTGAAGCGGGCTTCGGTGGCGAAACGCCGGCGGCGCGCGAGACGGCACGCGAGGAAACCCCGGTGCGGGCGCGTCGCGAACACGACTTCGCCGCCCGCATCGACCAGGCCAAGGCGGCCACCGCCGCTGCCGTCGAGCGCGTCGTGCGCGGCGGTCCGGCACCGGTCTCCACGATGGCGCCGCAGGGCCTGCATCCGAATGCGCCGCAGCGCCAGTCCAGCGCTGCGCTGGCCGCCAGCGTCGCCGACGTGGTGCGCGCCGCCACCACCGGTCCGCACGCCGCGAACAACGACGCCGCCGTCAACGGCGTGCGCGCCGAGATCAACAACCTGCGCGAGATGCTGGAAGTGCAGCTGTCGACGCTGGCCTGGAACCAGATGGACCGCGAGCAGCCGCTACGTGCCCGCGTGCTGCGCGAGATGACCCGCCTGGGCATCGACGGCGATGTGGCCCGTGCGCTGTGCGCCGAACTGCCGCCGGGCATGACGCCGGAACAGGCCCGTTACCTGCCGCTGGGCATCCTCTCGCGCAATATCCGCACCAGCGGGCGCAACGCCGACACAGCCGGCAGCGCGGTCACCGCGCTGGTCGGCACCACCGGCGTGGGCAAGACCACCACCATCGCCAAGCTGGCCGCCCGTGCGGTGCTGCGTCACGGCGCATCCAACGTCGCCCTGATCAGCGCCGACCAGTACCGCATCGGTGCCGGCGCGCAGCTGGAACATTACGGCCGCCTGCTGGGCGTGCGCGTCTACAACGCGCACGATGCGCAGAGCCTGCGCAACGTACTGTTGCAGCTGCGCGGCAAGCACACGGTGCTGATCGATACCGCCGGCCTGGCCGGCAACGACCCCAAGCTGCAGCAGCAGTTCGAAACGCTGCGGGCGATGACCGAGGTGCGCGTGTGCCTGGTGCTCGCGGCGAACGCGCAGGCGCAGGCGATCGACAACGCCGTGCGCGCCTACGCGCCGCTGTCCCCGCAGGCCGCGATCCTGACCAAGCTCGACGAGGCGCCGCTGATCGGTGGCGCCCTCTCGGCCGTCATCCGGCACGGCATGCCGCTGGACTACACCACCGACGGCCAGCGCGTGCCGGAAGACATCGCCTCGGCGGACGCGCGCAAGCTCGTCTGCCTCGCGGCCCAACTGGTCAGGCAGCGCAACGACGAACCGGACGACGCGATTCTCGCCGACCGTTTCGGCTTCGCCGCCACGCCCGCCCTCGCCTGACCCCGGAACTGAAGTAACGTGACTACGGCATCCGCATCCGCACACCCTTTCACGGCAGTGAATTCCTTCATGAGCACACACGTCGATTCCACCCAGGCCGCCGGACTCAACTGGCTTGCCGACCGTCGCCCCACCCGCAGCATCGCGATCGCGGGCGGCAAGGGCGGCGTGGGCAAGACCACGGTGGCGGTCAACCTGGGCATGGCGCTGTCCATGGGCGGGCGCGACGTGGTCCTGCTGGACGCGGACCTGGCCATGGCCAACATCGACGTGCTCCTCGGCCTGCAGCCCACGCGCCATCTGGGCCACATGCTCGAGGGCGAGTGCCGCATCGAGGACCTGATCCTCCATGCCAACCACGGGTTGAAGGTGATTCCCGCCACCTCGGGCGCGCGCCGCATGGCGCAGCTGCCGAACATCGAGCACGCCGCGGTGATCCGCGCATTCGACGAATACCCCGTGGCCCCGGAATACCTGATCGTCGACACCGCGGCCGGCATCTCCGACAGCGTGTCGATGTTCGCCGCCGCGTCGGATGAGGTGGTGGTGGTGGTTTGCGACGAGCCGGCCTCACTGACCGACGCCTACGCGCTGATCAAGGTGATGAGCCGCGAATTCGACGTCAACCGCTTCCGCATCGTGGCCAACATGGTCCGCCACGCCCAGGAAGGCCGCCAGCTGTTCGAGAAGCTGGCCCGCGTGACCAATCGTTTCCTGGACGTGTCCCTGGATTTCATGGGCATGGTGCCGCACGACGAGTATCTGCGACAGGCCATCCGCCGCCAGTCGGCCGTGGTCGATGCCTGGCCGAGCAGCCGTTCGGCCGTGGGATTCAAGAATCTTGCCCGGTCGGTCGATACATGGGGTGAACCCGAACCCCGGGTGCAGGGCCGCATCGGCTTTTTCGCCGAGCGGAACCACATGGGGGGAGGGTTGCCACTGTGAGTGTTGCAAGCGAATACCTTGAAGTAACAAAGGTTTCGGCCGACCAGCTGGTCAGGACGCATGCACCGCTGGTGCGCCGGATCGCCTATCACCTGATGGGTCGCCTGCCGCCGAGCGTGGATGCGAACGACCTGATGCAGGCCGGGATGATCGGACTGCTGGAGGCCGCAAGGAATTACTCGCCGACTCGCGCGGCCAGCTTCGAGACCTATGCGGGAATCCGCATTCGTGGCGCCATGCTGGACGAACTGCGCAAGACGGACTGGACCCCGCGCTCCGTCCATCGGAAGCTGCGCGAGGTGGCGGAGGTGACGAGGCAGATCGAGAACGAGACGGGTGGCGACGCCGAAGACGCGGAAGTGATGAAGCGGCTGGGCATCGACGCCATGGAGTACAACCAGATCCTGGCCGACGCGGCGAGCGCGCGGTTGCTCAGCCTCACGGCGCCGGAAGGCGACGAAGGCGCGGCGATCGACGTGGCGGACCCGGACGCCGCGGGTCCGGAAGGCAACTTCGAGAAGAACGGACTGCGCGACGCGCTGGCTCATTCGATCGACGGCTTGCCGGAACGCGAAAAGCTGGTCATGTCCCTGTACTACGATGAAGAGCTCAACCTGAAGGAAATCGGTGCGGTGCTGGGTGTGAGCGAGTCGCGGGTGTGCCAGATCCATGGCCAGGCCCTGATTCGCCTCCGCGCACGCATGTCGGGTTGGAAAGACAAGCAGTGACGGCATCGCGTTGCCGTCGCCGGTAAAGAAAAAAGCGTACGAGGCGGAGAGCAGTTTTGGACAAGAACATGAAGATCCTCGTGGTGGACGATTTTTCCACCATGCGGCGCATCGTCAGGAACCTCCTGGTCGAGTTGGGTTTCACCAACACGCTCATCCAGGAGGCTGAAGACGGCAACGCGGCGCTCGCGCTGCTGCGCGCGCAGCCCATCGACCTGGTCGTCACCGACTGGAACATGCCCAACATGACGGGCATCGATCTGCTTCGCGCCATTCGCGCGGATGCAGCGTTGAAGTCCATGCCGGTGCTGATGGTCACCGCGGAAAACAACCGCGACCAGATCATCGCCGCCGCGCAGAGCGGTGTGAACGGTTACGTGGTCAAGCCCTTCACGGCGGTGACGCTGAAGGAAAAGCTCGACAAGATATTCGAACGACTTGCCGCGGCAGCGGGCTGAGGGAATGACGATGAACACGATGCTTTCCCCCGGCCAGGACGTGGCCCCCCAGTTGCGTGAACTGCTCGGCGCCGATGACTCGGCAGCGTTCGAGAAAGCCCTGGACGACCTGATCCGCAGCCGCGAGCAGCACCTGTTCCTGGCGCTGGGCCACCTGGCGCGCGACCTGCACGAATCCGCGCGTCGCCTGGCTTCCGACATCTCCACCGATGGCGTGCCGGGCAACATGAGCGACGCGCGCAAGCATCTGCGCGACGTTCTCGAAATGAGTTCCACGGCCGCCCATCGCACGCTGGACTTCAGCGAGAAGCTGCGTCCCCAGGCGCAGGCCCTGGCCAAGCAGGCCGATGAGATCCTGGTGCTGAATCACGCCGATCCGGCGTTCGGTGCCAACGCCACGGCACTGGCCGTGCGTGTCGGCGACTTCGCGCAAAGCTGCGACATCGGGCTGGGCGAGATGGTCGAGGCACAATCATGGCAGGATCTTTCCGGTCAGCGCGTGGCCCAGGTCGAGGCCTTCATGGCCAAGGTCGAATCCTCGCTCGTCGAGCTGGTCCGTCTCACCGGTTCGCTCGCGGGCGGCAATGCGCCGGCTGCCGAGAAGGTCAGCCAGGACGAAGTGGACCGGCTCCTCAGCGAATTCGGTTTCTGAGTACCCTATGAGCGTGGAGCTGGACAACGAGCTGCTCAATGTCTTCCTGATCGAAGCGCGCGAACTGCTCGAGAGCCTGGGCGAACAGCTCGTGGATCTCGAAGCCTCTCCGCACGACGTGGAGCTGCTTAACGCGGTGTTCCGTGCCTTCCATACGGTGAAAGGCGGGGCGGGCTTCCTTGGCCTCAATGCGATGGTCGAGCTGTGTCATCGCGGCGAGGATCTGCTCAACGAGGCCCGCAACGGGGTGATCGTGCTGCACGCCGCCTATATGGACGCGCTGCTCGAATCGCTCGACCTGCTCAACGACATGATGCGTGCCGCCGACGGCGGCGTGCCGATCGAGCCCGCGCCGCGTTCGCTGCTCGATCGCCTGCTGATCCCCGGTCGCGCCGTGTCCGCGCCGCCGGTGGCGCTTGCCGTGCCGATCTCGGCGGCCGCGTCGACGCCGACGGCCCCCGCCGCACAAAAGACCTACGACCCGATCGAGGACGAATTCGAGGCAATGCTCGATGCCGCCCGTACCGATCGCGCACCGGCGGCACCGTCGGGCACGATCAACGACGACGAATTCGAAGCCCTGCTCGACTCGCTCTACGGCACCGGTGCGCCCGGCGCCGAGGGTGCGTCCGCTCCGCCGCCGCCCGCCCCGGTCGTCGCCGTGGCACCGGCGCCCGTGGCGAACAACGACGCCATCAGCGACGACGAATTCGAGGCGCTGCTGGATTCCCTGCACGGTGCGGCCGCCCCGGGGGCGATCGTGCCGCCGGCGGCTCCCGTCGCCGTTGCGGTACCGGTCGCCGAGGCGCCCGCTGCACCGTCGCCCGCTGCACCTTCACCCGTCGCGTCGGCCCCGGCTTCTGCCCCGGCTGCCAGCGCGGAGAAACGCGCTTCCTCCACCGCCGACACCACCGTGCGTGTGGATACGCACCGGCTGGACAGCCTGGTCGACGCGGCCGGTGAACTGGTGCTGGTGCGGAATCGCCTCACCAGCCTGGCGCCGCGTGGCGGCAACGATCCGATGGAGCGCGCCATCGGCGAGCTGGAGCGTGTCGCCGAAGACCTGCAGAACGCCGTGCTGCGCATGCGCATGCAGCCGGTCGGCAAGCTGTTTTCCCGTTTCCCGCGCATCGTTCGCGACCTTGCCCGCCAGCTCGGCAAGGAAATCGAGCTGGTCACGGAAGGCGAGGACACCGACATCGACCGCACCGTGGTCGAGGCCCTGGCCGATCCCCTGGTCCATTTGCTGCGCAACGCGGTGGACCACGGCGTGGAGATGCCCGACGCACGCGCGGCGGAAGGCAAGCCGCGCCTGGGCACCGTGCGCCTGGCGGCCGGCCAGTATGGCGACCGCATCGTCATCACCGTCACCGACGACGGCAAGGGCATGGATCCCGAAGTGCTCCGGCGCAAGGCGGTCGAGAAGGGCCTGATGGATGCCGAGCAGGCCGCGCGCCTGGACGAGCGCGAGTGCTACGAGATCGTCTTCCGGCCCGGGTTCTCCACGGCCAGCCAGGTGTCCGACATCTCCGGCCGCGGCGTCGGCATGGACGTGGTCAAGACCAAGATCGTCGAACTGGGCGGCACGCTGTCCATCGACTCGCGCGTGGGCCACGGCAGCACCGTGCGCCTCTCCGTGCCGCTCACGCTGGCGATCATGCGCGTGCTGATGGTGCGCGTGGGGCATCGGCTGCTTTCGCTGCCGCTGTCCAACGTCAGCGAGGTGTTCGAACTGGTGCCCGGGCAGATCCAGGAACTGGACGGCCGTATCGTCGCGGCACATCGCCAGCGCGCGCTGCCGCTGGCCGACCTGGGCCACTGGGCCGGCACCGGCGGCAAGGGCGGCCATGTGGTCGTCGTGCAGATCGGCCACCAGACCCTGGGTTGCCTGGTCGACGAAGTGCTCGGCCGCGAGGACGTCATGGCCAAGCCGCTCGGTCCGTTCCTCAAGGACGTGCCCGGCGTGGCGGGTGCCACCATCACGGGCGACGGGCGGATTTCGCTGGTACTCGACCTGTCTGGCCTGGCCGACGACAGCGGGCAGGTCTTGCCGTCGCTGCGTATGGCGGTCTGATGGATATCGTCAGCGTCGTCGGCACGATCCTGGCCTTCGTGGTCATCATCGTGGGGACCATCCTCAAGGGCTCCAGCCTCGACGCCCTGTGGAACCCGGCGGCCTTCGTCATCGTCTTCCTCGGCACGCTGGCCGCGCTGCTGGTGCAGACACCGGGGCCCGTGCTCAAGCGCGCCTGGAGCATGCTGCCCTGGGTCTACCGTCCGCCCGATATCGAGTCGGAGAACCTCGTCGGCCGCATCGTCGGCTGGAGCGAGATATCCCGGCGCACCGGCCTGCTCGGGCTGGAACCCTCGATCGAGCGCGAGTCCGACCCCTTCATCCGCAAGGGGCTTCAGCTTTTGGTGGACGGCACCGAGCCCGACGCCATGCGCTCGGTGCTGGAAGTGGAAGTGCTCGCGCGCGAGCACAACGACATCGAGGCGGCCAAGGTCTACGAGAACGCCGGTGCCTACTCCCCCACGATGGGCATCATCGGCGCCGTCATGGGCCTGATGTCGGTCATGCAGAACCTGGCCGACCCGAGCAAGCTCGGGCACGGCATCGCCGCGGCCTTCGTCGCCACCATCTACGGCATCGGGCTGGCCAATCTGCTGGCCCTGCCGATGGCCTCGCGACTGAAGGGCCTGGCGCGTCGCCGTTCGCAGATGCGAGAGATCCTCGTCGAAGGCCTGGTCTCGATCGCCCAGGGTGACAACCCGCGGCACATCGAGAGCAAGTTGCAGGGGTTCCTGACGTGAAGCGTCGCCACCACGAAGAGCACATCAATCACGAGCGCTGGGCCATTCCCTACGGCGACCTGATTACCTTGCTGCTCGCGCTGTTCGTGGTGATGTACGCCGTGTCGGCGGTCAACGAGACCAAGTTCAAGGTGATGGCCCAGTCCATCAACGAGGCTTTCAACGGTACCGGCAAGGTGATCGAGCCGATCCGTGAGGCCACGCCGGCGCAGGTGCCGTTGCCCAACCAGTCACGCGCGCCGGCCGCCGCGCCCATCGCGCGCATCGACGTGCCCGTACCGCCGCGCAACCTGCCGTTGCCGGGCCACGAAGGTGCCGCCGCGCAGCGCCAGGACGGCGCGAAGGCCAACATCGCTCCGGCGGCCTCCGTTGCCTCGGCCGCCTCCGTCGCGGTGCCGGCCACGGCGGCCACCGCCAGCGTCGGCAAGACGAACGACGCCAGCCTCAGCCAGATATCCGACGAGGTGAAGCGGGCCATGAAGCCGCTGATCGACAAGAGCCTGGTCAATGTGCGGCAGACGCCGGACTGGCTCGAGATCGAGGTCAAGACGGACATGCTCTTTCCCGTGGGCGTGGCGAAGCTGCAACCGCCCGCCGACGAAGTGCTGCGCAAGCTGGCCGGCATCCTCGCGCCGTTTCCCAATGCCATGCGCATCGAGGGCTACACCGACAACACCCCCATCGCCACGCCCACGTTCCCGTCCAACTGGGAACTGTCGGCGGCGCGCGCCGCCACCGTGGCGCGGCTGTTGACCACCATGGGTGTCGATCCGCATCGCGTGGGCATCATCGGCTGGGGCGAGTTCCGCCCCATCGTGGCCAACGACACCGACGACGGCCGCAACCGCAACCGTCGCGTGCTGATCGTGGTGATGAGCGACAAGGCCGCGCCCGCCCGTTTCTACAGCGATACCGCGCATCTGGCCCCGAGCGAGGCCAATCGCTGATGCAGACCTGGGCGATCGCCAACCAGAAGGGCGGGGTGGGCAAGACCACCACCACCGTGGCGCTGGGCAGCCTGCTGGCGGCGGCTGGCGAGCGCACCTTGCTGATCGACATGGACCCGCACGCCTCGCTCTCCGGCTACATCGGGGTCGAAGGTGGCACGCATGGCAGCGTCTACGACCTGTTCGGCACCAGCGGCAACGCCATCCCCCTGCCGGTGCGCACGCTGGTGCATGCCACCCGGTGGGATCGACTGAGCGTCTTGCCGGCCTCGGCCGCCATGATCACGCTGGACCGCCAACTGGGTACGCGTGCCGGGCAGGGCCTGGTGTTGTCGCAGGCGCTCGCGGAACTGGCCCCCGATTTTGACCACGTACTGCTCGACTGCCCGCCGACCCTGGGCGTGCTGATGGTCAACGCGCTGGCGGCCAGCGACCGCCTGGTGGTGCCCACGCAGACCGAGGCCCTGGCGCTCGCCGGTCTCGAGCGCATGCTGCGCAGCCTGTCGATGATCGAACGCTCGCGCGGCCGCCCGCTGCCGCGCACCATCGTGCCCACCCTGTACGACGCGCGCACCCACGCCTCGCGTGCCTGTCTCGCGCAGTTGCGCGAGCAGTACGGCGACAGCGTGAGCGAAGCCGTGATCCCCACGGACACGCAGATTCGCGAAGCGAGCGCGGCGGGTATTCCGCTGGCCTCGTGGCCGGCCGCGAAGCGCGGCGGAATGGCATATCGGCAGTTACTCGACGAGTTGCGGCTACCCGCGCGCGAGGCGTCCGTCGCCAGCAGCGCCAGGGATGCGGCGGCGTGATGCGTGCCAAGCAGGATGCCGAACAGGTGGTGGCCGATTACCTGGCCGAACTGCTGACACCGGTCATGGCGCCGCCGGTCGTTCCTGAAACCCGCGGCGCGGTGGTGGCCATCGAAACCTGGCGCAATGCGCCGTCGCAGCCCACCGGGCCGCGCGTGGACGACCGCTACCTGCTGTGCATCGCGGCCGGCGTGAAGCTGGCCGTGCCGATGGCGGAGGTCAGCCACGTGCTGCCTATTCCGCCGCTGTCGCCGCCGAACGTGCCCAACCCGATCTGCCTGGGCCGCTGGCGTCATCCCGGCGGCGAAGCACGGGTGGCCGATCTTGCGGCCATCCTCTCCCCGGACATGGCCGGCGCGCTGGCATCCACCCTGGTGCTGCTCGGCGAGCGCGGCTGGGCGCTGGCCTGCATCGTCGTCGACGAGCCGGTCGAACTACATACGGACGCCATCCAATGGCGCCATGGTGCGACCACCCGGCCGTGGCTGGCCGGCATGTCGCAAGATCCCAAATGCGGCGTGGTGGATACCATCGCGCTGATCGAATGGCTGGAAAAGGAGCTGGATCCGTGACCGACTCGCAAGGCAACGGCCAGGGCACCTGGCTGGGTTTCTCGCTCAAGGGCCAACGTTATGCGGTGCCCCTGGCCAGCGTGCGCGAAGTGATCCGCCCCGGCGACATCACGCCGGTGCCCGGTGGGCCGGCGGACGTCCTGGGCATCGTCAACCTGCGTGGCCAGATCGTCCCCGTGCTCGACGGCCGGCGCCGTTTCGGCCTGGACGGCCACGTGGAGCCTGGCGCGGAGGACACGCACCGCGTCATCGTGTTCGACGATAGCGGCAGCATCGTCGGCATGCTCATCGACGTGATCGGCGACATGCTGCAGTTCGATGCCGTCGACGTGGACCTGCCGCCGCCCGGCCGTGCCGATCGTCGCGACGATCCGGTCACCGGCGTCATCACCCGCGACGACGGTTTCATCGCGCTGATCGACGTGGCGCGGCTGTGCCGTAGCTGACGCGAGCGGCGTCAGCTACGGCGTCGGTAGGCAGCGCCGCCGCGTTGCGCTAACGTGTCCGCGCTCATATCGGGAGCCTTACCGCATGAACCCCATCGTCGGATATGTCCTCGTCGGACTGGCCCTCGTCAACCTGCTGGGCCTGCTGCTGGTGTTTCGCCGGCTGGGCAGGGCGGCCATGACCCCGGCAGCGACGCCCATGGCCGAGCCGGTGCCGCCGCCCGCGGCACCCGCGGAGCCCGTGATCGCCCCCGATACGCTCAATACGATGCTGCGGCGGCTGGAAAACCGCCTGGGGGATATCGAGGAGCAGGTGCGCCATGCACCCACGGTCACGCTGGCCTCCGAACCGGGCAGCACCAGCGATCGTTCGCTAGCCTTGGCCCAGCGCCTCGCGCGGCAGGGTGCCACGCCGAAGGACATTGCCGAAACCTGCGGCATCTCCCTTACCGAGGCCGAGCTGCTGCATCGCCTGCACGCGGCGCGCTGACACCCGGCAACGCGGGACGCGGCCCGATCGGCGCGCGTCCCGACGACCGGGCCGACTATCAGGCGGCAACGTGCCCGGCCGGCGTGGTGGCGAGAATACGCACCGGTACGCCTTTCGCCGCGGGCGTCTTCGACGCCACGTCGTGGTACCACAGCGGCATCAGCGGATTCATCTCGGGGTAGTAACCGCCGACGCAACCGGACGGCAGGTTGAATGGCGTCACCGTCAGCCCACCCACGGCGCGCGATGCCGCGTCGCCGGCATCCCCGACGAGCGATACGACCTGTCCCGCGTGCAATCCATCGCGGTCGATATCTGCGGGATTCATGAGCAATACCGCGCGTGATCCTTCCAGCCCACGCAAGCGGTCGCTGTGCCCGTAGATGGTCGTATTGAACTGGTCGTTGGAGCGCATCGTGATCAGGTGATAGCGACCCGGCGCATCGCCGACGCCCACGGCCGACAGCACCGACGGTGTGGTGAAGCGGGCCTTGCCCGTTTCCGTTTTCCAGTCGCGCTCGCGCGCGGGGTTGCCGCGATAGAAGCCGCCAGCATCGAACATGCGCGCGTTGTAGTCCTTGAACTGATCCGGATAGGTCTGTTCGATCAGGTCGCGGATGAGACCGTAATCTGCCGTCCATTCATCCCAGCGCCAGGCGGGGTTCGGCGGCAGCGTGGCCTTGGCGATGCCGGCCACGATGGCCACCTCGGACAGCAGGTGCTCGCTGGCCGGCGCGCGCTTGCCGATGGAACCGTGGATGTGACTGAAGCTGTCTTCCATCGAGACCGACTGGCTTCCGCCGGCCTGCACGTCCTCCTCGGAACGCGTCAGGCACGGTAGCAGGTAAGACGCCTTGCCGTGGACCAAGTGGCTGCGATTGAGCTTGGTCGCGATGTAGACCGTCAGTGCCTGCGTGGTCCACGCCGCCTCGACCACCTCGCGATCCGGCACGGCTCGAACGAAGTTGCCACCGAGGCTGATGAAACCGCTCACCGTGCCCGCGATGATGCCCTCGCACGCCTCGACGGTGCCCATGCCCTTGTCGCGTGGCGGTTCGAAGTCGAACTGTTTCGCCAGCACGTCCAGTGGCACCAGTTCCGGTTTCTCCGATATGCCGACGGTGCGCTGTCCCTGTACGTTGGAGTGACCACGCACGGGGCACACGCCCGTACCCTCGCGACCGATATGCCCACCGAGCAACATCAGGTTGACCATCATCCCCAGCGACTGCGAACCATGCACGTGCTGGGTCAGCCCCATGCCGTACACGGCGATGATGCGCTCCGAGGTTGCGTAGACGTCGGCGGCCGCTTCCAGGTCGGCCCGCGTGAGGCCTGACTCGCGCTCGATATCGACCCAGTCCGTCGCCTGCACCTTCGCGGCGAAGTCGGCAAACTCGCTGGTGTGCAGTCCGATGAACGTCCGATCGATGATCGGTCGTGAACGCTCCGGGCCGGCTGCGGCGTCAAGGGCAAACAAGTGCTTGCAGATACCCATGATAGCCGCGATATCGCCACCGGGGCGCACCTGGAAATACAGGTGGGACAGTTCGGTCGCGTGACCGGTCAACATCTGCAGCGGGTTCTGCGGATTGACGAAGCGCACCAGGCCCTGCTCGCGCACCGGGTTGAATGTGACGATGCGGCAACCGCGCTTTACCGCTTCCTGCAGCGGGTGCAGAAAGCGCGGGCTGTTGCTGCCGGGGTTTTGCCCGAAATAGAAGATGGCATCGCAGCTTTCGAAATCCTCCAGTACGCATGTGCCCACGGGCGAGCCGATCACCTTCTTCAACGCCACAGACGTGGTCTCGTGGCACATGTTGGAGCTGTCCGGGAGATTGTTGTTGCCATAGAAACGCGCGGTCAGTCCGTAAAGATAGGACTGCTCCAGCGCCGACTTGCCCGAGGCGTAGAAGACGACGGACTTCGGGTCGAGCGTTTTCAGCGTGGCGCCGATGCCTTCGAATGCCTCGTTCCACGAGCATGCGACATAGCGGTCGGTCGCGGCGTCGTACCGCATCGGCTCGGTCAGGCGTCCCTGCATTTCCAGGTCGAAGTCGGCCCAGTCGAGCAGTTCGGTGACGGTGTGTTCGGCGAAGAAGGCCGGCGTGCAGCGATCGGACGTCAGCTCCCACAGTGTGGACTTGGCGCCGTTCTCGCAGAACTCGAATCGATGGGGTTTCTTCGGCTTGCCCCACGCGCACGAGCTGCACATGAAGCCATGCGGCTTGTTCTGGTGGAGCAGGGTGTCCATCGAGGCTGGCGTGGGTTTTTCCCGCAACAGCACCTGGCTCATGCCCGATACCGATCCCCAGCCGCCGGCAGCGCCTTCGTGCTGGATGCCCTGTTCTTTACCGGATGCCATCGTGGGTCTCCCATGCGGTTACCTGGTCGAGGGAATCACGTGGGCTGTGAGGGGGGTGGGAAGCTATTGGTAAGAATGTTTTGCCTCGGCGTAGGGCTCGCCTTCGGCATCGCGTTTGGCCTTGGAGCCTTGGGCACTGGAGCAAGAGCCGGCGGGTAGCCCCCTCGGGGCCACGCCTACGGCGACCCGGATGAAAGGCCGCTGGCGCGGCCGTTTATCTGGTTCGCGCACATCGTGCGCTCCTACGCGCGGCCGTATATTTATTCCCCCTTCGGGTCGGGTCGGGCTTCGAACGGAGGTTTCCGATTCGACATCCTGTCTCAGCGGAAACGGCGGGCCGTCCTGGCCGGCCCCCTTCGGGCCTGATCTGTGCGAATCCCTCGCCTGCGGCTACCGGCACCGAGGGGGCTACCCGCCGGCTCTTTCCAAGACTGATGCAGGTTGTGAGGCGAGCGGTCGCAGATGTGAAGGGTATGGCGTCAGCGCTTCGTTGGCTTTTCGCCCACATCGTGGGCTCCTACCCCATGGGTAGGGCAGGTTGTGGCATATCCAACGCGTGATCTGCCGTCTGGGGGGTAGGAGCGCACGCACGTGCGCGAACCCTCGACATACCTAAGGCGACCGATGCCATGCAAATCAGGCAAGCGAGCGTTCCCACCCACGAAGCGAAACCCAGCTCTTAGCTTTTCCCACACGCAACCTCAGTCGTCGAAAGAGCCGGCGGGTGCCACCCTCGGGGCCGGTAGCCGCAGGCGAGGGGTTCGAACGGATCAGGCCGCGAAAGCGGGGCCGGCCAGGACGGCCGGCCGTTTTCGCGAGACAGGATGTCGAGTCGAAAACCCCCGTTCGAAGCCCGACCCGGCCCGAAGGGCAATCAATACATGGCCGCGGAGCGGCCTTTCCTTAGCGGGTCGCCGCAGGCGTGGCCCCGGGGGTGGCACCCGCCGGCTCTTGCTCCAAGACGCCAATGCTCTTGCTCCAAGACGCCAAGGCTCTTGCCCGAAACCTCACCGCTCGAGTCGGTAATTCAAGCTAGCACGACTGAAATCGGTCGCGTTCTGTGCCTCGAAATTCCACTTGTGGCTGAACAGGTAACGCAGCGTGATGACCTGGCCGGGGTCGAACAGGCCGACGCCGTAGCTGAGGTAAAGGCGCGGCGACAGGTACTTGCCCACCGTGAAGGCCGAGGCGCCGCCGAGGGCATCGCTGTTGGTCACGCCGATATCGTCCACGCCAATGCGGGAGCCCACGCGCTTGGCCAGCAGGTCGCCCGCGGCGGAGCCCAGCGCCTGCGCGGCGGCGCCCACCATGCTGCCTTCGCCACCCTTTACCTGCGACAGCGGCTTGCCGGTAACGAGGTAGGAAAGCGCGTCGGACTGCTCCATCACCGGGTTGGAGAATACGGTGAGGATGGGGCGCTGCGCCGTACCCGAGACGTAGAGGCCGACCTTCTGGCCTTCGTCGATGGTGGCGTTCGGGTTGAGGGTGCGCGCGGCACGGATGTTCAGGCCTGGGTTGTCGATGGGTGTACTGGCGAACAACAGCTGGCCTTGTTCGATCCTCAGGTCCTGACCGTAGGCCTTGTAGGTGCCGTCCACGCCGATCTGGCCCTGGCCGGTCGTCGCGCGGCCAGGGCGTTCGCGTACGTCAAGCTGGCCGGTGATGCGACCGTCGATGCCGAAGCCGACCAGGTGCACCTTCTGGCCCAGATCGACGCGGATGTCGGCGCGGATGGGCGCCGCTTCCGCGGCGGCCTCGCGCTTCTTGTCGTCCACCACGACGACGTCGGAGGATGCCTTGGTGGCACCGGCGCCGGGCAGACGTTCGACGTTGACGTCGGCCAGGTCGACATTGAGCTTGCCGCTGACGTTCATGCCCTTGGCGTCCTGCACGATGGTCAGGTCCGGCGAGAGGATCGCCTTGGCCGCCGGGATGTCCACCGCGGTGAACTTCGACCCCGTCACGCCAAGGCGCATGGTAGCGCCCGTGCCCAGCAGCGCCGCACCCTTGATCCCCAGCGTGCCCTCGCCCGAGCCGACGGTGCCGTCGACGACGTAGTTCTTTGCGTCGGCGGTGGTGACGCTGATGCGGCCGTTCTTCAGTTTCAGGCCGGCGCTGGGCACCTCGGCCGCGAAGCCCGAGACCAAGGCCTGGCCGGTGATCGACGGGCCGGCCATCGTGCCGCCCAGGTTGAAGTCGGCGTCGAGGCCGCCCTTCACTTCGGCGATTTCCGTGGTGAACAGCTCGATGATGCCGAGGTCTTTCAGGTGCAGCGCGATCGTGCCGCCGAGGGCCTGCTGCGCGCCACTGAGCGAGACGTTGCCCGCGAGCGTGCCGCCGTGGTCGAGGTTGGCGTTGAGGGTCAGCCGCTGGCTGCCGGGCGACAGCTGCGCGTTGGCGGACAGGTTGTCGTAGACCACCAGCGGCTGGTCCGCGCGATCCGCATAGGCCACCGTGCCGTGGGCCGAGCGCACATCGGCACGCCCCGACAGGGCGCCGGCGGCAGTGCGGCGGATGGTGCCGTCGCCTTCGATGATGCCGTCCGCGCGCATGGGGCTGTCGGAGGCCTGTGCGGCCGTCATCAGCAGGGCCAGTGGCACCTGGCGCAGGCGATAGCTGGCGTCGAGGTTGCCGGCCTTATCCTGGCGGGCGTTGACGCAGAGCAGGGGCTCGCCCGCGGTCAGGCACAGGTCGCCGAGGCTGGCTGCGCCGTCCTTGTAGGCCAGTTGGCTGGGATTCTGCAGGCGCCAGCGCGGTAGGCCCTGGTAATCGAGGTCCAGCGCCGACAGGGTGCCGCTCCAGGCGCCGTTACGCAGGGCGCCTGAGAGACGCAGGCCGGCCGTGAGCGGGCGGCCGCGGACATCGATGCTGAGCTGGTGTTTTTCCTGCGTGCCGTCGGCGTCCACGGCAAGGCGGTCGAAGGCCAGCCCACCCGCGTTGACGCCGGTACCGACGAGGTCGAGGTTGCCGCCCGGTGCGCTTATATCGGGGATGTCGGCATCGACGGTAAGCGCGTCGATCTTCTGGCCGGCGTAGACGATGGCTCCGCCGCGCAGCTTCGCCGTTACCGCCAGCTTCGGCAGGTTGCCCCGGGCGGTGATGTCGCCCTGCACGCGGCCGCCGGCATCGGGTAGCCAGTCGCCCAGCGACGCGATGGCGAGTTTGAGCGTGGCATCGTTGGCGGTGTCGCCCTTAGCGTCCAGGCGGATGGTGCTGCCGCCGGAGGCGAGGTCGAGCGTGCCGTTTACCACCTCGTGCGGTTTCAGTGTCAGTTCGCCGTTGCCGCGCAGCGGACGCTGGCGCAGCGTGCCGTCCAGCTTGCGCAGGGCCAGCGTGCCGAGGGGCTGACCGTCGACGAGGTGCCCCTCCGTGGAGAGGTCGAGGTTGAGGGCGCCGGGCCAGTCGGCCAGCAACTGGCCGGGGTCGAAACGGTTGCCCTTGACGTCGAGTTTCCACGCCAGCGCGGGTTTCAGGGTGAGCGTGCCGCTGGCGCCCAGGTTGCCGTTGGCCTGCTTTAGCTCCACCGTGTTCAGCGTGACGAGATCCGGCGTGCCGTCCACGTCCAGGGTGAACTTGCCGAGCCGTCCCGGCGGCCCGATATCGACATCGCCGGCAGCGTGGTAGGCGTCGGCGCTGCCCTTGAAGCCGAGCTGTCCCGTGCTGGCCAGGTCCTGCCCGGCGACGTTGGCCGGCACCAGCACGTCCTTCCAGTTCAGTGCCAGATCGGCCGAGACGGGCGCGGCCGCGATGTCCACCGTGCCCTTCGCTGTGATCGAGCCCTTGACCTGCGGCGAGCTGACGGTCAGTTCGTCCAGTGTCAGGCGCTTGTACTCGTGATCGAAGGTGGCCTTCAAGGGCGCCAGGCGCACGACGTAATCATTGAGCGACAGATCGCCCGTGAGGTTGGCGCCGTATCGGTCGCCGCTACCCTTCACGGCCAGGGCCAGCGACGTCAGGCTGGTCTCACCCAGCAGCGGCTTCGGATCGAAGGACGGCGCATCGATGGATGCCGTCCAGGGGAAGTCGCCGCTCTGTTGCAGGTTGGCGTCCACCTGCGCGAGCAGCGGCAGGGTCAGCTTGACCACGGTATGCGCCCGGGCGCCATCACTGTGCGCCTCGACGGTGCCCGCGTAGTCGATGTCGCCGACCTTCCAGCGGAAACTCGCCGTGCCGTCGCCGTGATACTGCTTGCCCACCGCCAACGTGCCGCCGAGGTCCGCCTGACCGTCGGGAGCGCGCAGTGCCAGTGTCTTGAGCGCGATGCCGTCCGCCGTCCATGAACCGGCCAGGTCCAGCGAGTTCGACTCGAACAGCGGCTTGCCTTCCTGGGTGACCCGCACATGGCCGACCTTGACCCGGTCCAGCACGATGTCGAGCGGCGGCTTGAGCGAGAGTGGCTCGGAGGGCTGGGTGTCCGGCTGGCTGGGTCCGAGGGCGACATCGATGCCATCCGCGGTCAGGGTGTAGATGTGGGCACGCTTGCGCAACAGCGCACCGAACGCGAAGTCCAGGTGCGCCGTGGCGACGCGTACATCCATGCCCTTGCCGTCGCGGTAGCGCAGGCCGGTGATGTCCAGCGGCCCGGCCAGGCGACCCTCCGCCTGTTGCACCGTGAGGGCGCCATCGGTGAAGCCTTGCGCGCGGGCCAGCGCGAAGCGCAGGCCGGATGCGCTGCCGACCAGCCACCATACGCCGAGGACGATCACGAGCAGCAACGCGCCCAGCGCCACGGCGATACGGACGAACCATGTCATGCGGACGCTCCTCACAGGTCGGGCCCGATGACGACATGCAGATGGATGCCATGCTCGTTCTTGTCGCCGACGGGCACGCCGACGTCGGCACGGATCATGCCCACCGGTGACAGCCAGCGCACGCCCAGGCCAGCGCCCACGCGCGGGCTGTAATCGGTGCCGGTGAAGGCGTTGCCGGCGTCGACGAAGGCGGCCATGCCCCAGTTTCGGGTGAAGTAGTGCTCCACCTCGGTGCTGCCCACCAGCAGGCCTTCGCCGCCGATGACGCGTCCGAAGGCGTTGCGCGGGCCGATGCTCTCGAAATCGTAACCGCGCACGGAGCGATCGCCACCGGCGAAGAAACGCAGCTGCGGAGGCAGGGCACTGAAATCGTCCGTCCAGATCTTGCCGGCGGTGCCGCGCAGGATCAGGCGGTTGCGCCCCCAGAACGACTGGATCCACTTCGCGTCGCCGATCACCTGGGAGAACCGCGCATCCGACAGCAGGCCGCCGGCGGTGCTGCGCGCGGTCAGCGTGAGCGACCAGCCGCTGCGTACGAAGGTGGGGTTGTCGCCCTTCTTCCGGCTCAACGTGACTTCCGGATACAGCAGGGTGCTACGGCCGTGCTCCAGGCCCTCGGCGGAGTCGCTCTCGTCGCCGCGCTTGCCGACCGTGAAGGTGCCGGACAACGCGCTGACGCCGATGGTGCGCGTCCAGCCGTGCCAGAGCCGGGTTTCGTTGGCTACCAGCTGCAGCGTGCGCGACTGCGAGGTAACCGTGTCCGCGTCGCGGAAATTGGCGCCGAAATTGAAGCTGCGCTGGTTGGGGCCGGGCAGGGGAATCTGGTACAGCGTGGAGATCGTTTTCAGCCGCTGGGCCACGACCAGTTCGTTCTTCCACTTGTGGCCGCGGTCGTTGATCCAGCGTTTTTCGATGCCGCCGCGTAGGCCGGGGCCGGTGTCTGTGCCGTAGAAGGGGCCGCCCGTGTAGATGGTGCGCTTGGCCGGCGCCAGTTCCACGGCGATGTCGATGGTGCCGTCCTTCGCGTTGTCGGTATCGGGGATGACGTTGACCACGGCGAAGTAATCGGCGCCGTTCAACGCCTGCTGCAAGTCCAGCAACTGCCCCTGCGAGAAATAGTCGCCGCTCTTGAACGGCACGTAGCGATCGAGGAAACCGTCACGGAACTGCGAGTTCTTGAACACGACATGGCCGTAGCGGTAACGCTTGCCGGTGTCCCAGGCCAGGTTCACCGTGGCGCTGTGCTCGGCCCGGTTCACCTCCACGGTGTGCGTGACCAGGCGCGCGTCGAGATACCCCGTGGCGGTGAGTGCGCCGCTGACGGCGTCGCGCGCGCCTTCGTAAGCGCCGTCGTTCATCGGCTGGTCCTTCAACGCGGTGACGCCGCGGACTGCGCGGCGCACGGCGGGCACCTTGCCGGCATCGTCGTCCACCGTAACGTTCACCGCAGTGATCTTGACCGGCAGGCCCGGCACCACATGCAGGGTGACCTGCCAGTCCTTGCCGACCTGTTTCAGGTCGCCCGTGGCCGAGGCTTCGTAGTAACCGTAGGGCCGCAGTGTGGCCTGTACCTGCTCGGGCGCTTTTTCGTAGAGCCGGCGCACCTGCGCGGCGGTGACATCACGCTGCGTGTACTGCGACAGGTCGACACCCGCCACGACCGCGCTCTTGAGGCTGTCGTCGACACCGTCCACCGTGAGCACGATGCCCGCGTGGACCAGGCCGGGGAGGAGGAACCACGGCAGGAGCAGCAGTCCATGGCGTCTTTTAAGGCGCATGAGCGTCCTGTTCCATTCGTGGCTTGTCTCCGACCTAACTTACCGCGCCGGACGTGTAAGGTCGATACACAAACGTGAACGAGGCTGAATCAACCCGCCTCGTCGCCCGCGCGGTGTGCGATCCACGCACCCACCAGGGCAGACACGTACGGAATGGACTGCGCCGCAAGGATGAACATCCAGAGCACGCTTTCCGTGTACGCCGTGCCGTAGTGCAACGCCATGCCGATCACGGCGCACAGCAGCGCGATGGCCATCAGGCCTTCCTCGCGCACCGGTGCGAAGGCGGCGAAGCTGCTGCCACCCATGCGGCGGCTCTTCGCGGTCACCACGAACGCGGTTTTCTCGCGGGTCAGCCCGTGCAGGATGCCGCGCGCGATGGCATGCGACAAGCCCATGCTGGCCACGGAGGCCATGATCGTGTCGTACCAGCTGCACGGAACACGCGCACGATAAAGCACGAAGCCGAAGATGGCTTTGGCGAAGAAGAACCCGATGACCGGAATGAGGAACAACTGCATCGGCAGGTTGAAGTACTGCGGCGCGTAGATCATGCCGGCGGTCCACAACAGGCCCATCATCGTGAAGATGAAATGCAGCGCGTCCGCGAACCAGCTGAACCAGCCGGTGAGGAAGTGGAAGCGCTGGCCGGCCGACAACGGTCCCTTGCGGGTCATCCAGGTCCAGCGGCCTTTGAGGATCTGCATGGCACCGAAGGCCCAGCGGTAGCGCTGGCTCTTGTAGGCCTTGAAGTCGGCAGGGGTGAGGCCCTTGCCCATCAGTTCGTCGACATAGACCAGCTCGTAGCCTGCGTGCATCAGGCGCAGGCCCAGCTCGGCGTCTTCGCAGATGGTCCACTCGGACCAGCCGCCGGTGCCCTCGAGCGCGGAGCGGCGCACCATGGTCATGGTGCCGTGCTGGATGATGGCATTGCGCTCGTTGCGGTGGTGCATGCCGATGCGGAAGAAGCCGTCGTATTCCCAGGCCGTCATGCGGCGGAAACGGTTGTTCTCGAAATCGCGGTGGGCCTGCGGGCACTGCACCACGGCCACCTTGGCATCATGGAAATAGCCCGTGAGCGAGGCGAGCCAGTCTTCGCGGACCACGTAGTCCGCATCGATCACCGCGACCACATCGGCGCGCTCGTCGGTGGCGGTGAGGCCGAAGTTCAGCGCGCCGGCCTTGTAGCCGGGCCAGGGTTCCAGGTGGAAGAAGCGGAACCGCGCGCCCAGTTGTTCGCAGTAGGCCTTGACCGGTTCCCAGACCGCCGGGTCCTTGGTGTTGTTGTCCAGCACCAGCACTTCGTAGTTCTCGTAATCCAGCGCGGCCAGGGAATCCAGGGTGACCTGGACCATCTCCGGTGGCTCGTTGTGGCAGGCCAGGTGGATGGAGACGAACGGCTGCCGCTCCACCGGGTCCTTCGGCAGCATGCCGGCGTGGCGAATCCACTCGCGCCGCCACAGCACCTCGGTGAACTCGAAGCCGTTGATCAGCAGGATGCTGAGGATGGCGATCTGCGCGGGGAACAGAAGGATCAACATCGCCCAGTCGAACGGGCTGAGGTAGAAGTTGAAGGGCAGGGTGGCCGACCACACGATCAGGCCGCAGGCCAGCTGCACCAGCGCCATGAAGAACAGGCGTCCCATCAGCTTGAAGCGGCTGAAGCGGTAGCCGAACCACAGCATGGGGAAGAACGCCAGCAGCGAGGCGGCAAAGGCCTTCCACGGCCAGCCCACGTCCTCGGTGACCGGGCCGGTGAACGGGAATTTCAGCTGGCGATCGGCGTTGAACATGCCCCAGTACGCGCCGGTGCGGCCCTCGCCCAGGTTTTCCTTCCACGGCTGGTCGATGGCTTCCAGCACGTAGTAGTCGTCGATGCCCTTGCGCTTGGCGACGTTGAAGAACTCGCGAAGGAAGATGGCCTCGTTGGACACGCTGGGGTAGGCGTACTTGTAGCGGTCGCCGTTGGACGGCCAGCCGATCTCGCCGATGGCGATGTGCTTGCCCGGGAAGACCTTCTGCAGGGCCTGGTAGCTGCCCTCGGTGTCGTTGCTGCCGTCGGCGTTGCGCGTGCCGATGGAATCGGCCACGCCGGCACGGGCCTCGATGCCGTTCCAGTAGGGAAACAGGTGGACGGTGATGAAGTCGACGTGGTCGGCCAACTCGGGATTCTGGATCCACACGTGGAACGGCTCGGCCACCGACACCGGCTGGCGCACCGCGGCGCGCACCCGGTCGAGGTAGGCCATGATCTGCGCGGGCTTCATGTCGCCGCGGAACAACGACTCGTTGCCCACGATCACGCGGGAGATCGTTTTCGGGTAGCGGTTGGCCTGGCCGATCAGCGCTTCGATCTCGCGCTCGTTGTTTTCCAGGCGCGTGTCGATGTTGGCGCCCGCCATGACATCCAGGCCCTCTTTCGCGGCCAGGCGGATGGTCTGGGGGTTTTCCAGCATCGAGTAAGTGCGGATGCGTGGGGAATAACGCCGCACCAGCTTCAGATCGCTGTCGATCTCCGGATCCGTGGAGAAATCGCCCTTCATGGGATTCTGGTAGCGCTGGTACGCGGTGAACGCGAAACCGGGAATGGGCCCGTGCCAGTCGCTCGGCCCGTTGGGCAGGTTGGCGACCAGCCAGAGGCCGAAGTTCAGGCCAGCGACGAGGACCGCGAGGATCAGCGCGGCAAGGATGGGGTGGCTTCGGTCGGTCTTGGTGGCAGCGCTCAAAACAATCCCCGGACCGGTCGGCCCCCGAGTGGAGTCAGATGGTAACCGGGGGAGCTTAACCAACGAAGGGGACCGGCTCAACGCATTGCAGCATAGCCGGTCAGGCTGGCCTCAGAGAAACCGCGGCCCGCCACGGGTGAAAAGGCGGGCCGCTAGGGTGTCAGGCAAGCAGCGAACGCAGCATCCAGGCCGTTTTCTCGTGTTCCTTCAGGCGGCCGGTCACCATGTCGGCGGTGCCTTCGTCGCCCACGGTCTCGGCGGCACGGATGGTGTCGCGCGAGGTGGCGGCGGCGATTTCATGGCCTTCGACCAACTGGGCGACCATGGTTTTCCAGTCCGGCACGCCGGCTTCTTCCTTGATCGAGGTGAGCTTGCCGAACTGGCTGTACGAGCCGGGCGCGAACACGTCGAGGATACGAATGCGCTCGGCGACCTCGTCGGCGGCCAGCCAAAGAGCGTTGTACTGCACCTCGAACATGGCATGCAGGCTGTTGAACTGCGGTCCGGTCACGTTCCAATGGAAATTATGGGTCTTCAGGTAGAGCGAGTACGTATCGGCGAGCAGCTTCGAGAGGTGCTCGGCAACCGTTTCACGATCGTTCTTGGCAATGCCGATATCGATGGCCATGTTGCGACTCTCCTTGGTTTTTTCGTTTGCGATGAGGCATTTTACCGCCGGTCGGGAACCGCTGTGAAATGAAACGTTCCGATCCGGACCATAGGCGCACGCTATCATGGGTGTCGATGAGTACACCCACACGTCCCGCACGCCCCCCATCGCCCGATCATCCGCGCCTGCGCGAGCTTCGCCATGCGCTCGATGCGGTGAGCAGCCGCGATGTCGGGCGGCTGCTGGGGCGCTGGCGTGCCTTGTCCCGCAAGCCCGACGCCGCCCGTATCGAGGCCCTGGCGGGCGATATCGCCGTGTCCCGGGAGCGCCGCGCCGCGCGGGCGGCCTCCAAGCCGCCGATCACGGTGGATGCATCGCTGCCGATCGCCGCGCGGGCGGACGACATCATCAATCTCATCCGTGAGAACCAGGTGGTGGTGCTGGCGGGCGAGACCGGCTCGGGCAAGACCACGCAGCTGCCCAAGCTGTGCCTGGCCGCCGGGCGCGGCGAGGCGGGAATGATCGGCTGCACCCAACCGCGGCGCCTGGCCGCGCGGTCCGTGGCCACCCGCGTGGCCGAGGAGCTGGCCACGCCGCTGGGCGACAAGGTCGGCTTCCAGGTGCGGTTCACCGAGCGCGTGTCCGACCAGGCCCTGGTCAAGTTCATGACCGACGGCATCCTGCTGGCCGAGACCCAGTCCGATCCCTGGCTGTCGGCGTACGACACGATCATCATCGACGAGGCCCACGAGCGCAGCCTCAACATCGATTTCCTGCTGGGCTACCTGCGCCGGCTGGCCCAGCGCCGCCCCGATCTCAAGATCATCGTCACCTCCGCCACCATCGATACGGAGCGTTTCGCCACGCACTTCGGCAACGCCCCGGTGGTGGAGGTGGAAGGCCGCACGTTCCCCGTGGAAGTGCGCTACCGGCCGCCGGGCGAGCGCGGCGAGGGCAACGTCGCCCAGCAGGTGGCGGACGCGATGGACGACATCACCCGCGAAGACCCCCGCGGCGACGTCCTGGTGTTCCTGCCTGGCGAACGCGAGATTCGCGATACCCACCTGCTGCTGTCGCGCAAGCAGTACCGCGAGACGGAAGTGCTGGCGCTGTACGCGCGGCTGTCCGCCCAGGAGCAGGACCGGGTATTCCGTCCGGGGCCCAAGCGGCGCATCGTGCTGGCGACCAACGTCGCCGAAACCTCACTCACGGTGCCGCGCATCCGTTACGTGGTGGACCCGGGAACGGCGCGGGTCAAGCGCTACAGCCAGCGCGGCCAGCTGGAACGCCTGCACATCGAACCCATTTCCCAGGCGGCCGCCAACCAGCGCAAGGGTCGCTGCGGACGCGTGGGTCCCGGCATCTGCTACCGCCTGTACGAGGAAGCCGAGTTCAACCTGCGGCCGGAGTTCACCGATCCTGAGTTGCTGCGCTCGTCGCTGGCCAACGTGATCCTGCGCATGCTGGCGCTGGACCTGGGCGAGGTGGAGGATTTTCCCTTCCTGGAGGCCCCGGACCCGCGCGTCGTGGCCGATGGCTACCGCCGTCTCGCCGAGATCGGCGCCATCGACGACGATCGCCGGCTGACCGCGACGGGACGCACCGTGGCGCGGCTGCCGATCGACGTGCAGCTGGCGCGCATGATGGTGGAAGCGCGGCGCCTGGGTGCGCTGGCTGAACTGACCACCATCGTCGCCTTCCTCAGCATCCAGGACCCGCGCGAGCGTCCGCCCGAGGCGCGTGGGCAGGCGGATGCCGCCCATGCCCAGTTCGCCGATCCCAAGTCGGACTTCGTTGGCGTGCTCAACCTCTGGCGCGGCTACCTCGCCGCCGCCGAGGAACTGACCTCGTCGAAACTGCGCGACTGGTGCTCGCGGCATTTCCTCAGCTTCATGCGCATGCGCGAATGGCGCGAACTGCACCGCCAGCTGGTGCTGGTGGTGCGCGACATCGACTGGGGTACGCCGGGCAAGGAGCCCGCCGGGCCCGTGCCCGGCGACACGAAGCGAACCAGGGACGCCAAGGATGCCACCAGGGCCAAGGACGCCAAAGACGCCAAGGACGCCAAGGACGCCGCAAAGGGTGCCCCCGCGGGCGATGCGCTTGGCGACGGGCTGTTCGAGGCGGTGCACCGCAGCCTGTTGGCCGGCCTGCCCACCCAGGTCGGGCACAAGGACGAGAAGGGCGTGTTCCGCGGCACGCGCGAGCGCCGTTTCCAGGTGTTTCCGGGCTCCGCGCTGGCCAAGGCGCCGCCGGCCTGGATCTTCGCCGCGCAGATCCTGGATATCGGCGGGCGCATCTGGGCGATGATGAACGCGCGCGTCGATCCGGCCTGGATCGAATCCCAGGCCGGCCATCTGGTGCGCGCCACGGCACGCGACGCGCACTGGTCGCGCAAGCGCGGCACCGTGGTGGCCTACGAGCAGGTCACGCTGTTCGGCCTGGTGCTGGTGGAGCGGCGTCCGGTGACCTTCCACCGGCAGGACCCGAAACTGGCCCACGATATCTTCGTGCGCGAAGCCCTGGTGCGCGCGGATGTCGACAGTCGTGCCGACTTCGTGCGCGCCAACGCACGCGTGCTGGAACAGGCCCACGACATCGAGGCCAAGCAACGGCGCGCGGGCCTGCTGCGATCCGACGATGCGCTTGCCGCCTTCTTCGAGGGCAAGCTTCCCGCCGAGATCGCCGATGTGCGCGCACTCGACGCGTGGTACCGCAAGGCGTCCCCCGGGGAACAGGCCGCCCTGCGCTGGACCCTGGCGGATGTCATGGACACCGGCAGCGGCCTCGATCCCAAGGCGTTCCCCGCGACCATCGACGTCGGCCAGCACCGCTACCGGCTCGAATATCGCTTCGTCCCCGGTGACCCTGCCGACGGCGTCACGATCAACGTGCCGCTGGCCTTCCTCAACGCGCTGCCGCTGGCCCGCGGCGAGTGGCTGGTCGGCGGCCTGCTGGCCGACAAGGTGGCCGAGTTGATCCGCGCGTTGCCCAAGGCGCTGCGCCGGAACTTCGTGCCGGCACCGGATTTCGCCCGTGCGTTCGTGGAAGCCGAGGCCCCACGCGATGCGTCGCTGCCGGCGGCGCTGGCCCATTTCCTGAAGAAGACCACTGGCGTGGATGTCGATGCGGCGGCCTTCGCCGACGCCGAACTGCCGCCACACCTGCTGATGCGGTACCGCGTGCACGACGAGAACGGCCGCACGCTGGCCGAGGGCCGCGACCTCACGGCCATCCGCGCGCAATGGGAAAGCCAGGCGCGCGAGGCCTTCTCGCGCAAGACGGATATCGAACTCACGCGCGAGGACATCGTGACGTGGGACTTCGAATCGATTCCGGCGGAGGTGCGCTCCGACGCCGGCCTGGTGGCCTACCCGGCGCTGGTGGATCTGGGCGAGGCTGTGGCGCTGCGCGTGTTCGAGCGTGCCGACGAAGCCGTCGAGGCGCATGCGGGCGGCGTGGAACGGCTGCTGCGCGAGGCCCTGGGGCCCGAGTTCAAGCGTGCGCGCCGGCAGTTGCCCATCGCCAACCCGCTGTCGCTGAAGTACGCCCCCATGGGCAGCATCGATGGCCTGCGCGATGACCTGGTCGAAGGCGGCTTCGCCGACCTGCTCGAGGGGCGCCGCCTGGATGTGCGCACGCATGCCGCGTTCGAGGCGTTGCGTGCGGAGTTCGCGCAGAAGCTGTTCGGCGCGGCGATGGCACGGCAGAAGCTTGCCGAGCCGATCATCGAGGCGCAGGCCGAACTCAGGCCCTGGATGGAGCCGCCGCTGATGGGCTTTGCCAAGGCCAGTTACGACGACCTGCGCGAACAACTGGCGGCCCTGTTCCAGCCGGGGTTCCTGCGCGAACTGCCCACCGCGCGGCTGTCGCACATCCCGCGTTACCTCAAGGCCATGCGCCTGCGCGGCGAACGACTGCGCCAGGACCCGGCCCGCGATCAGTCGCGTATGCTTCAGGTGCTGCCGTACTGGCGCGCCCTGCTGCAGGGCGGCGGCACGGCGCTGGATGCTGACGCCTGGGGGGAACTGCGCTGGCTGCTGGAGGAATGGCGCGTGTCGTTGTTCGCCCAGGAACTGAAAACCGCGGAGCCGGTGTCGGCCAAACGGCTGGCCAAGGCTTTGGACAACGCGCAGGCGGCATCACGATGAGCGACGCACGGCCCATGGCGGCGAAGGACCCGGGCATGCCCCTGACGGAGCAGGCAAGGCAGGCCTGCGCCGTGCTGCCCGTGGCCGCGCGGGCCGAGGGCGAAACCGTCATCGAGCTGCTGCGGCTGCTGGGATGCGACGATGAAACCTGCGCGTCGGCCCTGTGGTTTTCGCTGGTCAACGGCTTGCCGGGGGCGGCGAACGAGGCGGCGGCGACCTGGGCGCCGACCCTGCGCCGGCTGGTCGAAGGGCAGGGCGAGGCGGAGAAGGTCTGGGCGCTGCATGCGCAGCGCGGGCCCGCCAGCGGTGCCGAGGGCCTGCGTCGGCTGCTGCTGGCGATCATCCGCGACCTGCGCGTGGTGTTCGTGCTGCTGGCGCGCCAACTCGCCGCCATGCGCACCGCCATGGCGCTGCCGGACCACGAGCGGCGCGAGCTGGCCCAGCTCACGGCCGATATCCATGCGCCGCTGGCCAACCGGCTGGGTATCTGGCAGCTGAAATGGGAACTGGAAGACCTCGCCTTCCGTTACCTCGAGCCCGACACCTACCGTCGCATCGCGCGGCTGCTGGACGAACGCCGCACCGACCGCGAAACCTTCATCGCCTCCAGCCTGGCCACCCTGCGCGAGACGCTGGATACCGCCGGCGTGCGCGCCGACCTGGCCGGCCGGCCGAAGCACATCTTCTCCATCTGGAAGAAGATGAAGAAAAAAGGGCTGGAATTCTCCGACCTCTACGACATCCGCGCCGTGCGCATCCTGGTCGACAGCGTGGCCGACTGCTACGCGGCGCTGGGGCTGGTCCACAGCCTCTGGCCGCATGTGCCGGGCGAGTTCGACGACTACGTGGCGCGGCCCAAGGGCAACGGCTATCGCTCGCTGCACACGGCCGTGCTGGGTCCGCAGGGCAAGACCCTGGAAGTACAGATTCGCACCCACGAGATGCACCGCGCCAACGAACTGGGTGTCGCCGCGCACTGGCGCTACAAGGAAGGCGGCGGGGCGGATGCGGAGTTCGAGGCCAAGATCGCCTGGATGCGCAAGCTGCTGGAGCCCCGTGGGGAAGACGAGGCCGAACTGGCCGCCGGCTTCGAAACGGAGCTGATGGAAGACCGCGTCTACGTGCTGTCGCCCAAGGGCGAGGTGATCGACATGCCGCGCGGCGCGACGGTGCTGGATTTCGCGTACCACATCCATACCGAAGTGGGTCATCGCTGCCGTGGCGCCAAGCTCAACGGCCGGATCGTGCCGCTGACCACACAGCCGCGCAGCGGCGATCGCATCGAGATCCTGACCACGAAAGTATCCGAGCCCAGCCGCGACTGGCTCTCGGCGCACCACGGTTACCTGCACACGTCGCGGGCGAAGGAGAAGGTGCGCGCCTGGTTCCGTCGTGAAGCACACGAGGCCAACATCGTGGCCGGCAAGCTCAGCCTCGAGAAGGAGTTGCGCCGCCTGGCCCTGGACGACGTGGACCTGGCGAAGCTGGCCACGCATTTCCGCCTGAAATCGGTGGAGGAGCTGTATGTCACCATCGCCCTGGGCGAAGTGACCCTGGGCCAGGTGGCCCGTTCGCAGCAGGAGCCGGCCGAGCCGGGCATCACGCAGTCGTCCAATCCGGTGGCGTCGCGCGCCGCGCAACACGATCGCGGGGCGCTGTCCATCGAGGGCCTGGGCAACCTGTTGACCACCCTGGCACGCTGCTGCCAGCCGCTGCCGGGTGACCCGGTGCGTGGCTTCATCACGCGCGGTCGTGGCGTCTCCGTGCATCGCGCCGACTGTGCCAGCCTGTCACGGCTGGCCCGTCGCAGCCCCGAGCGCGTGATCGACGTCAGCTGGGGCAGGGTGGACGTGCAGAGCTACGAGATCGACATCGAGCTGCGCGGCTACGACCGCAAGGGCCTGCAAAAAGACGTCGCCACCACCATCAGCAACACCGGTCCGCATATCGTGGCATCGTCCAGCCGCGTGCAGGTGCGCACCGGCGAAGTGGAGATGCGCTTTACCCTGCGGGTGAAGGATTACGAGCAGTTGTCGATGGTGTTGGGCAGGCTGAGCGCGCTGCCCAACGTGACGGACGCCCGCCGCCTCGGCGGACGCTGACTCAGGTCGGTATCGTGTTACCGGTGGGGTCCCACACCACGCCTTGCGGTCCCTGCTGGGTGATGGCGCTGGTGGCATAACCCACGCGGTTCGCGTTGACGACACCCTCCGCGCAGTGCGTCCATGTGTAGTTCTCGCGCAGTGTGTTGCCCAGTGTCTTCGCTTCGGCGAAACGGTTGGGCAGGTTTAGCACCAACGCCTTGATGGCCGCGGCCCAGGCCGTCGGACGCGCATCGAAGGCCCGGGACGGCACCCGGGCCGGGTCCAGGAAATCGTCCGGTACCGATGGCGATACACGCTTATGGAAGTCTGCGACGACACAGTGCCCGCCCGCGGTGCCGAAGCGATGCGCATCGGCCAGGAACATGCCCGAACCGCTCACCTCGTTGACCAGCACCGGTACGTTCACACCCAAAGCTTCGATGGGCACCAGTCCGAAATGCTCGATGTATGAGGGCATCAGCACGCCGTGCGACGCGCGCACCTCGTTCATGATCTCTTTCGTGGCCGCCCCGATCGTGACCGTGATCTTGTCGGACGTACCTTGGCGTCCAACGATGGCGTTGGCGAACTCCTGCACGTACGCGACGTCCACGACGTGCGTGCCGGCTGTCCTGGGTGCGTCCTGCGCGGGCGGGTAGAAATCCTTGGATTCCCAGAAACGGACGCTGATATCGATCGGCGGGCAAGCGGGATCGTCGCGCAGGGTCTGTGCCGCCAGGAGGATGTCTTCCAGTCCCTTGATCGGTGCGTTGGCGCGGCCGTTGAAGAGGATCTTGCGCCTGCCGTCGCGACCGGGGTCGTTGAACGTGGCCTGTGCCTCCTTGCCATCGGTGCCACCGATGCATTCGTGCACGCGTACCTTGGCGCCGCCGAGCAACTTCAGCGCGCCTGCGCGCAGGAACGGCCCCACAGGCACGACGACGTCGGCCTTCTTCATCCACTCCGCCTCCATCGCGATCTTCCGCGCGGCGGAGGCGGTGTCGATCTGCTCGTGGTAGGCGTTGTAGCCCGTCAGGACGGTGCCTTCCACCGGGTAGGAATGGAGGAAGTAATTCACCTTCGCCGTGCGGAACAGCTGCTGTTTCAGCAGGATCGCCGCCGGTCCGGAAAACCGGGAATGCCCGATGATGATGTCGGGGACCCATGACTTGTCCTTGCCGCCGATTTTCGTCGCCAGGATGTCCGCCTTGGCGAGGAGTTTGGCCGGATCGTTGATCCACGCGTAGAGGCCTTCGCGCTCGCTGTCGATACCACGGGGATTGACCAGGTTGGTCGGGGCGTCGTTGAGGAAGATGATTTCCGCCCCGCCGTGGTTCTCACTCGTGGGATTGATCGACTCGGCCGGCGGCGGGCGCGAGGCATCGGTGAGATTGAGGGTCAGCAGCTTCACGCTGTGCCTTGGGCGTTCGCCGGTCCTGCTGGCGAGCAGTGCCCGGGTGAATTCCTGGTTGAACACGGCGAGGCCACCGCCGAAGGTCCTGCCGCTGAAGGGCAGGACGATGAGGATATTGCTCATGACGATCTCCTTGGGAAGACCCGCCCGGTTGGGCAGGCCTTCAAAGCCTAGGAATCGTCGCGTCCTGCGTACCTCGGTAAAACGCTGATTTTACGGGCGTCAGGCACCCATCATCATCGCCACGCCCCAATCCTTGATCGGCGCCGCGATAAGCATCCGCGCCAGGATCAGCCCGAGGATCACCACGGTCGGCGAGAAATCCAGTCCGCCGATGGTCATGCGCCCGCGCAACGGACGGACCAGCGGTTCGGCCAGGCTGGTCACCAGCCGCGCCACCGGGTGGTAGCGATCGGTCGAGAGCATGCTCATGATCGACCAGGCGAACACCAGCACCACCCAGGTCAGCAGGAAGATATCCAGCGTTTCGCCCAGGCCCGCGATCGCCAGACCGAGTACGTTCGGGGCGATGCCGGCCAGGGCGGCGATCAGCAGCCACTTCAGGCATTCCAGCAGGTACACGATCAGCAGGGCGCCGGTGTTGACCCGGCGTACCGGTGGCAGCACCTTGCGCAGCGGCCGCAGCACCGGGTTGGTGAAGCGGTAGAGGAACTGGCAGATCGGGTTGTTGAAATCCGCGCGGAAGGCCTCCGCCAGGATGCGCAGGATGAAAAGCGTGACAAGTGCGCCGAAGGCGACTTCGAGCAGCAGGCCGCCGGCATTGGTCAGGTAATTCACGTATTCGAGTCCATGTCTTCGGAAAGTTGGAAGCCGCGCCGACGCGCCGCGTCGACCGCCCGCGCCACGATGGCAGGGAAATGGTCGTCACGGAAGCTTTCCAGCGCCGCCTGGGTGGTGCCGTTGGGCGAGGTGACGCGCTGGCGAAGCGTGGCGGCGCTTTCGCCGGACTCCACCAGCATGCGGCCAGCGCCGAAGGCGGTCTGCGCCGCCAGGGCACGGGCCGCCTCGCGCGACAGCCCCTGAGAAAATGCCGCGTTTTCCAGCGCCTCGACCATCAGGAAAAAATAGGCTGGACCGGAGCCGGACAGCGCCGTGACGATGTCCAGCTGGTCTTCGTCGGGTACCCAGACCGTGAGGCCGCCGGCGTCCAGCACGTGCTGGGCCTCGGCCCGCTGGGGGGCGCTGACGCGACCGTTGGCGAACAACCCGGTGGCTCCGGCCCCGAACATGGCCGGGGTATTGGGCATGCAACGGACCACGGGCAGGGCGGCATCGAGCCAACGTTCCAGTTGGGCGATGCGGATGCCGGCGGCGATGGAAATGACCACCGGCCGGTACTTCTGCACCGCCGGACGCAGGCCGCGGCACACCTCGGCCATCATCTGCGGCTTGACCGCCAGTACGAGGATGGATGCACCCTCCGCGGCGTCGAGGTTATCGGTATAGGTGGCAACGCCGTACTGGCGGGACAGCTCCTGCAGGGCCTCGGCGCGCGGCTCGGCCACCGCGATGCCGCCCGGCTGGGCGCCGTGGCGCAGCATGCCGGCGATCAGGGCGGTGGCCATGTTGCCGCCACCGATGAAGGCGATCCGATTCATGGGGTGTTCGCTCCGCTCGCGGTCGTTTTCACAGTCCGGGAAGCATATACGGTGCCGCGCCTTGCCGCCGACCCCTCGGCGTGTTTACCTATGCCCCACAAAGAAAGGGGACCCTGATGGACATCGCCGAACTCCTTGCCTTCTCCGTGAAGAACAAGGCCTCCGACCTGCACCTCTCCGCGGGCCTGCCGCCCATGATCCGCGTCGACGGTGACGTTCGGCGTATCAACATTCCCGCGCTGGAACACAAGCAGGTGCACTCGCTGATCTACGACATCATGTCGGACAAGCAGCGGCGCGACTACGAGGAGTTCCTGGAGACCGACTTCTCCTTCGAAATTCCCGGCCTGGCGCGTTTCCGCGTCAACGCCTTCAACCACAACCGGGGCGCCGGCGCGGTGTTCCGTACCATTCCGTCCGAGGTGCTCACGCTGGAGGACCTCGGTGCGCCGAAGATCTTCCGCGAGCTGATCGAGCAGCCGCAGGGCCTGATCCTGGTCACCGGCCCGACCGGCTCGGGCAAGTCCACCACGCTGGCGGCGATGGTCGACCACATCAACAAGAACGAGTACGGCCACCTCCTCACCGTGGAGGACCCGATCGAATTCGTGCATACCTCGCAGAAGTGCCTGGTCAACCAGCGCGAGGTGCACCGGGACACCCACGGGTTCAACGAGGCGCTGCGCTCGGCGTTGCGCGAAGATCCGGACTACATCCTGGTCGGCGAGCTTCGCGACCTGGAAACCATCCGCCTGGCGCTCACCGCCGCGGAAACGGGCCACCTGGTGTTCGGCACCCTGCACACCTCGTCGGCGGCCAAGACCATCGACCGCATCATCGACGTCTTCCCCGCCGGTGAGAAACCGATGGTCCGCTCGATGCTCTCGGAGTCGCTGCGCGCGGTGATCTCGCAGTCGTTGCTGAAGAAGGTGGGCGGTGGACGCGTGGCGGTCCACGAGATCATGGTCGGCATCCCGGCCATCCGTAACCTGATCCGCGAGGATAAGGTCGCGCAGATGTATTCGGCGATCCAGACCGGCCAGCAGTACGGCATGCAGACGCTGGACCAGAACCTGCTTGACCTGGTCAAGCGCGGCCTGATCACCCGCCAGGAAGGCATGATGTACGCCAAGAACAAGGAAAGCTTCCGCTAACGGCGCGCCGCGCCCCGGGTATATGATCGCCCGTGGGGCGCCGGCCCGGTCCGGCACACGGGGACCAGACCGTCATGAGCGATTTCGATTTCACCTCCTTCCTGAAGCTGATGGTGCACAAGCAGGCCTCCGACCTGTTCATCACCGCCGGCGTCGCGCCCTCCATGAAGGTGCAGGGCCGCATCGTGCCCATCACGCAGAGCCCGCTTTCCGCGCAGCAGGCGCGCGACATGGTGCTCAACGTGATGACGCCGGCGCAGCGCCAGGAATTCGAAAAGACCCACGAATGCCAGTTCGCCATCAGCGCGTCGGGCGTGGGCCGGTTCCGCGTATCGTGTTTCTACCAACGCAACTGCGTCGGCATGGTGCTGCGCCGGATCGAATCGAAGATTCCCACGCCGGAAGAGTTGAACCTGCCGCCGATCGTCAAGCAGCTGGCGATGACCAAGCGCGGCATCATCATCTTCGTCGGCGGCACCGGTACGGGCAAGTCGACCTCGATGGCCTCGATGATCGGCTACCGCAACCAGAACTCCACGGGCCACATCATCACGATCGAGGACCCGATCGAATACGTGCACAGGCACGAAGGCTGCATCATCACCCAGCGCGAGCTCGGCATCGATACCGATAGCTGGGAGAACGCGCTGAAGAACACGCTGCGCCAGGCGCCCGACGTCATCATGATCGGCGAGGTGCGTACCCGCGAGACGATGGAGCATGCCATCAACTTCTCGGAAACCGGGCATCTGTGCCTGTGCACCCTGCACGCCAACAACGCCAACCAGGCGCTGGACCGTATCCTCCATTTCTTCCCGGAGGATCGCCGCAGCGCGCTGTTCATGGACCTGTCGTTGAACCTGAAGGGCATCGTGGCGCAGCAGCTTATTCCCACGCCCGACGGCAAGGCCCGCCGCGTCGCGGTGGAAGTGCTGCTGGGCACGCCGCTTGCGCAGGACTATATCCGCCAGGGCGAGGTGCACAAGCTCAAGGAACTGATGCGCGACTCCAATCAGCTGGGCATGCGCACGTTCGACCAGAGCCTGGTGGAGCTGTACCACGCCGGCGAGATTTCCTACGAGGACGCGCTGCGCCACGCGGACAGCTCGAACGAGGTGCGCCTGCGGATCAAGCTCGCCCAGGGCGGTGATGCGCACACCCTGTCGCAGGGCTTGGAAGGCGTCGAGATCGACACCTCCCACGACAAACAGACCTTCGGCGGCATGCTCAGCCGCTGACCCCCGTGACCTGGCAACACGCATGCATGCGTGTGTAGGAGCCCACGATGTGGGCGAAAAAAAGGGAGCCCAACGGCTCCCTTTCTCATACCACCATCACCAACGCTTAGTTGGAAGCGGCAGCCGCGGCCGATACCGTCACGCCGCTGGCGTCCACGCTCTTCACGCCCTTGATCTTCTTGGCAATCGCGACAGCGTGGCTCTTTTCCTTGGCAGTAGCGACCGAGCCGGTCAGGGTAACGACGCCTTCGGTGGTGCTGACCGAGATATCGGTCGCCTTGACCATCTTGTTGGCAGCGAACTCGGACTTCACCTTGGTGGTGATCCAGGTGTCGTCAGCCTTGCCGGCAACCGTCTGGTTGTCGCCCTTGCTCATGGCGGCCGCGGAGTCCTGTGCATTCACCTGGGCGAACGGGACCGTGCCGAGACCGGCAACGAGGGCGGCGGCGAACAGGGCCTTGCGGAGGTTGGAATGGTTCATGGTGAACTCCTTATCTGAAATCTGTTGTGGGTCTGGCGACGGCGCCGCGCACTGTGGCTGCCGTGTCGCGGGGCCTATGGAAACAGCGCATCCGTGAACGATTCGTGCGTGCAAATCCCAGCCGTTCAGTTTCTTGCACGGGTAGACGCCGGGTTCGTGCAGCGCGCAAAAAGAAAGGCGACCCGAGGGCCGCCTTTCCTGTTTCAACCACGTGACGCGTATGGATCGGCTTATTTGTATTCCACCGATCCCGAGATCACGAGGCCCTTCTCGTCGACGTGCGACTCGCCGGACACCTGCACGACGCGGGCGGCCTGGGCCTTCATCGCGTCGAACTGCGCATTGGAACGCTGCGCCGTGGCGGCGGTGGTGGCCTGGTCGTCCGGCGCGCCGTCGGCACCTGCGGCTTCGGTCATCGCGCTGGCGTAGGACTTGGCCTTATCCGCCATCACGTCGACCCAGGAGCGGTACATGTCGCCATTGAGGTGCAGGCGCGACACGCGACCGGCGTCGCCGGTGCTGCCCATGAGCACGTCGTCCAGCTGGGCGTCTTCGCCCGCGCCGACGCCGACTGCAATCGCCTGGCCGTTCATCGCTGCCCAGCCGGGCATGCCCAGCATGCCGCTGATGTTCGGCGGCAGGGCGACCGGTTTGCCGTCGCCGGCCAGCTTGAAGTCGCCGCCCAGCATCGCCTGACCCATGGCGAGCAGGCCCGCCGGGTTGCGCGTGGCGATCACCACGCGACCGGTGATCTGCGGCATCTGCTGCGCGCTGGCCGCAGGCTTGAACGAATCGATGACGAGGCGCAGGCCGCGGAGGTCGCCGATGGGCGGAATGGCCGCCTGCTGCATGGTCGAGCCCATCTTGGCGAAGCTGTCGTTCATGCTGGCGAAGGCCGGGCACTCGAACGGCTTGGCTGCCACGGCTTCAGCCTGGGCGGTGAAGAACGTGCGCAGCTGTTCGACCGGCAGTGCGAGGCTGATGTCGAACGGACCCTTCGCGTCGCTGCCCAGACCCGGGACTTCGACCTTGAGGCCGGAGAACGCCTTGGTGATGTCGTCGGCCAGGGCGATGTCGACACGCTGGTCCTGGTGGTGCAGGTCGAGCTTGGTGTAGCCGAAGCTGACGGATGGCACCCGCGCGGCGATGCGCGTGGCTTCCGTCTGGCAGCTGGGCGGCAGGGCCGGCACCGGCTCACCGGACTTGGCCGACTGGTGCTTGAGGAAGGTCGCGAAGAGCGGATCCTTACCGGTGGCGATCAGTGGCAGCAGGCGGGTCAGGTCGACCTGGCCGACGGCGTAATCCTTGTAACCCTTGGCCTTGGCCAGATCGGCCAGGCGTCCATCTTCCTGGATGCTCTTTTCCGGGCGGTCGGCGCCGAGCGCCTGGCGGACCAGTGGCTGGGCGGCGTCGACCGGCAGCAGCGAGACCACGGCCTGCTTGCCCACGGTGGCGATGACCAGCTGTACGCCGGAATCGGACAGGGCGACATGGCGATACGCCTGGCCGCCCGCGTCGGCGGTCTCCAGCTTCTTGCCGTAGGCCGTTTCGAGGCGGCCCACGAAGGCGTCCCACGCGGCGTTGTCGGCCAGCGTCACGCGCACGACCGGGGCCAGGCCCAGGCCGTAGAACGCAGTGCCGCTCTTGGCGTCCAGGCCCATGTTCTTCAGGGCGGCCTCGGCGGTTTTGCCGTCGAATTCCGCGGCGAGGGCACGGACCAGGCGGGCGCCATCGGCGTTGCCCTTGGTGTCGAGGTCCTGCGCAAAGGCCTTCATCTGTGCGACCTGGCCGGGCAGTTCGCTGTTGGCCTGGGCCAGCATGGCCTCGTAGGCGTCGTCGTCGAGCTTGTCGAGGCTGGCCACCACGTACGGCGTATCGGCCGGCACGAAGGCCAGCGGGGCATCCTTATCCTTGTGGCCGCAGGCCGCCAGCAGCACGCTGGCGACGCCGAGCGCGAGAAGTCGCTTCGTCGGTCGCATCTTGTATCCCGTTGTTTGATCCCTAGGTGGGACCATTATGCCGGAATGCGTCCGCGCGAAGGGGGCGTATTCAGCGCCCCATGACCTCGGCGAGCACGGCCATGCGCACGAACACCCCGTTGCCCACCTGCTCGAGGATACGCGACTGGGCGCCGTCGGCGACGTCCGGGGCGATCTCGATACCTCGGTTGATCGGGCCGGGATGCATGACCAGGCAGCCCTTGGCGGCGCGCGCGAGGCGCCGGGTGTCGAGGCCGAACCGCTCGAAATAGGCGGCCTCGTCAGGAAGGTCGGTGGCGGCCATGCGCTCCTTCTGCAGGCGCAGCATGATCACGGCGTGGGCGCCTTCGATCGCCTCGTCGAAATCCTCGACATAGCTGACGCCCGACAATTCGCCTTCGGGCGGCATGAGCGAGGACGGCCCGACGATGCGGATGTCCTTCGCGCCCAGCGCGGCAAAGGCGTGGATGTCCGAGCGCGCGACGCGGGAATGGCGCACGTCGCCGCAGATGACCAGGCGCAGCTTGCGGAAATCCGGATGGTGGTTACGGATGGTGAGCGCATCCAGCAGGCCCTGGGTGGGATGCGCGCGGTTGCCGTCGCCGGCGTTGACCACCGCCACGCCGCTCATGGCGTGGCGCACCAGCTCATCGGGGGTGCCGGACACCTTGTGCCGAACGATGATGGTGTCCAGGTGCATCGCTTCCAGCGTGTGCAGCGTGTCGAACAGTTCCTCGCCCTTGGTGGTCGAGGAAAGGCCGATGTCGAAGTTGACGACGTCGGCACCCAGCCGGCGGGCCGCCAGTTCGAACGAGGTGCGCGTGCGCGTGGAGGGCTCGAAGAACAGGTTCAGCACCGTTCGGCCATCGAGCAGCCCCAGGTGGCGCGTACCGTGCGCCGTGGCTTCGCGCATGCTGTTGGCGCGGTCGAGCAGGCGCTCGATCGTCTCGCGTGGCAGGTTCTCGAGGGTGGTCAGGTGGCGCAGACGTTGTGACATGACGGCCTCAAGGCGAAGGAAGAAGGCGGGGGGGGGGTGCGGCGTGACTCATGGCAGCAGCAGGTAGGACTCGAGGATGACAGCGGCGGCCTCGGCGTCGATCGAGCGGACATCCGAACGCTTGCGCGTGCCCGCGGCTCGCCCGGCGGCGAAGCGGCGCGCGGCCTCCTGCGAACTCATGCGTTCGTCGGCGAAGATGACCGGCAGGTCGTAGCGCTGGCCGATGCGCTCCGCGAAGCGGCGCGCCTTGCGCGTCATCGGTTGCTCTTTGCCATCGTTGTCCAGTGGCAGGCCGACGATGAGGGCCTCCGGCAGCCATTCGCGGCGAAGGGTGTCCAGCGCCTGCCAGTCGGGTTCGCCGTCGCGCACCGGCAGCGCCGCGATGCCGCGGGCCGTGCCGGTGAGGCGGTTGCCGACGGCGACGCCGACGATCTTCGTACCGACATCGAAACCGAACAGGCAGCTCATGAAAGGAAGGGGCTCACGCGTGGCCGGCGTAGCCGGTCAACTGGGAGGGATCCTGCATGCCCAACTGGCGGGCGGCGGCGACCCAGCGTTCGTCCAGGGGCGTGTCGAAGACGATGCGTTCGTCCGCCCGCGTGGTCAGCCATGCGTTGTCCATCACTTCCTGCTCGAGCTGGCCGGCTTCCCAGCCGGCATAGCCCAGCGTGACGAGGGCGCGGCGGGGGCCTTCCCCCTTGGCCATGGCCACGAGGATGTCGCGCGAGGTGGTGACCGACCAGTCGTCGTTCACGCGGTAGCTGGAATCCCAGTGCCCCGGCTCGCGATGCAGGACGAAGCCGCGCTCCTGCTGGACGGGGCCACCGATGAGTACCGGGTAGTCGGCGATCTCCGGGTCGTCGCATTCCAGCTTCATCTGGGCGAGGACATCGCCCAGGCGGTACTCGGACATCTGGTTGATCAGCAGGCCGACCGCGCCGTCTTCCCCGTGCTGGCACAGAAAGGCGACGCCGCGCGCGAACGGCGGCTCGGCGAGGGAGGGCATCGCGATGAGGAATTGACCCGCGAATGTAGTGGCGATCGTCATGGCCGCATTGTAGCCGCTACGGACGGGCGAGTGCGCCTGCGTTAAGCGCAAAAAAGCTACGTTGCAGGCCTGCCCCGAGTAGGTCGTTTCCTGAGGAACATCATGTTTGCCGAGGGTTTTACGTTCGTGTCCGGTATGCTCCTGGTCGCCGTGGCGCAGGCATCGACGCCGTCTGCGTGGAAGGATCATGACCGGCAGCTGACGCAGGCATGCATCGCGGCTAGCGGCCTGAAGGATGCGAAACCGGTCGGTGGGCCGATCGTCTACGACGACCGCGTGCCCGTGACGGCGCTGGTGCTGGCCGGTCGCTACCCGCAGAAACACATGAACAACCGCCCCGGTCGCGAGCTGTGCGTATGGGACCGAAAAGCCGGCAAGGCCTACGTCAGCGAAGCCGACCAGCTGCTGCCGTAGGAGCGCGCGATGCGCGCGAAAGGTAGTCGGGACGTTCGGGCCAGGATGTAGGAGCGCGCGATGCGCGCGACATGTTTTGAGGCCGTGCGTCGGGCTTGGCGCGCCATGTCGGGGGAGGTGTCGCGAAAAGATGTCGCGCGCGAACGCGCGCTCCTACATGTGTGGTCGTGCTGCTGCCCGCCTAGTAATTTCTCAGCACGTTGCCCGGAAGGAACTGCCAGGTGCGGGTGATGTAGAGCTCGTCCACCTTCGTCTTGTCCGCGGGCAGGGCGGGGAAGGGGGCCGCGAGGCGGACGATGCGCATGGCGGCATCGTCCAGCAGCACGTGTCCTGAACTCTTGATCACGTCCATGCTCTTGATCGAGCCGTCGCGGTTGAGGCCCACGGTGAGCACCAGCTCGCCGTACAGCCCCTGGCGGCGGGCTTCGTCGGGGTAGTTGAGGTTGCCCACGCGCTCCACGCGGCCGACCCAGCCCTTCATGTAGGCAGCGTAGACGTACTCGTGCGTGTTGGAGGAAATGAATTTCTTCTTGGGCCGCTTGGCGTAGGCCTGCGACTGCTCGCGGACCTCGGCGGACAGCCGCGCCATTTCCAGCTTGCGCTGCACGTCCTCGTCGGACACCGGCAGGGGGCTGGGCGCGTGTTCGCTCTGCTGCCGGCTCGTGTCGACGGCGAAGGCCGTTTCGCCGGAGGTCGTCAACATTGGTGCGGGCGTACGATCCTGCGGCGCCGGTGCCTGGGCATCCTTCGGCTCGGGGGTGACGCCGCGGTTCGGCGTCGGCAACGGGCCGGAAACGGGTTCGGAGGGCCGGGCCGCCTTGTCCTTGTCGCCGCCACCCGCGTTGTTGGCCTGGGCCAGGAAGTCGGCCTTGTCCGGCGGTTCCTGGTTGGCCACGTCCACGAGGGTGACATCCAGCGTGGCCACGCTGGGCTTCGGCTTCTCCGCGTCGAAGGTGACGCCGAGGATGATCACCCCATGCAGCAGCAGGGAAAACAGAAGGGTGGCCCCGATCAGGTCGGTGCCGGTAGTGCGGGTCGTCATCGGTCCTCGATGGCGTCGAACATCAGCCCGGCGATGTTGAGCCCGAACTGGGCGTCCAGTTCGCGGATACAGGTAGGCGAGGTGACGTTGATCTCGGTCAGGTACGAGCCGATGACATCCAGGCCGACGAAGCGCAGGCCACGGCGACGCAGTTCGGGGGCTACCTGGGCGGCGATCCATCGGTCGCGCTCGGAGAGCGGCACGCCCTCGCCCCGGCCGCCGGCGGCCAGGTTGCCGCGAAATTCGTCGCCTTGGGGGATGCGGGCCAGTGCATAGGGCACGGGCTCGCCGTCGATCAGCAGGATGCGCTTGTCGCCGGCGGTGATCTCGGGAATGTATTTCTGGGCGATCACGAAGTCGTGCCCGCCCTCGCCGAGCAGCGTCTCCAGCATGGAATTGAGGTTGCTGTCGCCCGCGCGCACGCGGAAGATGCCGCGACCGCCCATGCCGTCCAGCGGCTTGAGTACCGCCTCGCCATGCGTGGCCACGAAGGCCTTCAGGTCGCCTCGGTCGCGCGAGACCAGCGTGGGCGCGATGCACTGGGGGAAGTCCAGGGCGAACAGTTTCTCGTTGCAATCGCGCAGGCTGCGCGGGTCGTTGACCACTCGGGTGCCCGCACGCTGGGCGCGCTCCAGCACCATGGTGTCGTAGACGAACTGGGCATCGACAGGAGGGTCCTTGCGGGCCAGCACGATATCGATCTCGCCGAGCGGCCGCCAGGCGGCGTCACCGAGGGTGAACCAGTCTGCCGGGTCGTCCTTCACGGACAGCGGGCGCAGGCGGGCCCAGGCCTCGCCGTCGCGCAGCGCCAGGTCGCCCTGCTCCATGTAGAAAAGGGCATGGCCACGGCGCGACGCCTCCAGCAGCATGGCGAACGTGGAATCCTTGGCGATCTTGATGGCGCGGATCGGGTCCATGAGGACGGCGACGGTGAGCGACATGGGGTGTCCGGCGAGCAGGAAAGGTGCCAAGTCTAGTGGAGCGCAGGGCAGGATTTCACCGGCCGCCGGTCTTTTAAGAACAATTCATCTTGACGGAATCCGTGCCAACCATTAAACAGCGATCGGGAGGAACGCCAGAAGAGCGTACCGCCGGGGCTCCAGGTCCCGTACGACGACCCAGTGCACGGAATACGCCCGGAAGAGGGGCTATCCTGCGCCGGGATTTGCGGTTTTTTGCGTGGCACGGGGGCGCAGTGAACGAAAACGGACGTGGTACCGACCTGACCGGTTTGCGGGTCATGGTCATCGACGATTCCAAAACCATCCGGCGCACGGCGGAAACGCTGTTGAAGAAGGAAGGCTGCGACGTACTCACCGCCGTCGACGGCTTCGAGGCGCTGGCGAAGATATCCGACCAGAAGCCGAACATTATTTTCGTCGACATCATGATGCCGCGCCTGGACGGCTACCAGACCTGCGCCCTGATCAAGAACAACGCCCAGTTCCGGGGTACACCGGTGGTCATGCTTTCCTCCAAGGACGGTCTGTTCGACAAGGCGCGCGGCCGCATCGTGGGCGCTGACCAGTACCTCACCAAGCCTTTCACCCGCGACGAGCTGCTCGGCGCGATTCACCGTTATGCGACGGCGAGCTGACCCAGCCGGCTCGCTCGACGACGTCCAGGGGGACGCGTGGCAAATATCCTGATCATCGACGACTCGCCCACCGATGTCCGCGTGTTCACCACGCTGCTCGAGAAGGCGGGTTTTTCCGTTTCCAGCGTTGAAAACGCCGAGGCCGGCATAGAGCGCATTCGCGCGAACAAGCCCGACCTGGTCATCATGGATGTCATCATGCCCGGCATGAACGGCTTCCAGGCGACGCGAACGCTGAGCCGCGACCCGACCACGGCGGACGTTCCCGTGGTGATGATCACCACCAAGTCGATGGAAACCGACCGGGTATGGGGTCTGCGCCAGGGTGCGAAGGCCTTCATCACCAAGCCGGTGAACGAGAAGGAGCTGCTCTCGACCATCGCCGGCCTGCTCCCCGGCACGACACACTGAGGTCGCCATGAGCGAGAACGCCGCCACCTCACCCTTCGAGCTGCTCGCCCTCTATGAACGTGCCTGTCTGGCGCACACGGCCGACGCGCCCGAGCGGGTCGAATCGCTCGGCCAGTGGCGTGGCATCGCTTTCCGGGTGGGGCGTCGCGCGTTCGTCAGCGGCATCGAGGAAATCAACGAACTGCTGGCCGTGCCGGCACTGACTCACGTGCCGGGGACGCAACCCTGGCTGATGGGCGTGGCTAACGTGCGCGGCAACCTGGTACCCGCGATCGACCTGGGCCGGTTCCTGTTCGACGAGCGCACGCCCTCGTCGGAGCGTACGCGCCTGCTGCTGGTCCGCCAGCACGGGGGCACGGTGGGGCTGCTGGTGGACGAGGTGTTCGGCCAGCGCACGATGGACGAGGCCCAGCGGGGTACGGGCGAGGACGAGCGCGATCCGCGCGTGGCACGCTTCGTGGCGGAGAACGTCACGCTGGGCGAGCAGTCGTTCGGGCTGTTCAGCATGAGCCGGCTGGTGCGGGCGCCTGATTTTCGGCAGGCGGCGCTGTAAGGCGTCTTTCGGGGGACGGGACGGCGGCATCGCCGGCCCGCTGACAGGATAGGTGCGACGCGGTTCGACCGCGCGCGCGTGGGGAACGGAGGGGCGGTCGTATCGACCGCTTCGTCTTGCCGGCAGCCTCGAGGCGCCGGCGGCTAGCTTTGCCAGGTTTGGGTGAGGTAGATATGAGCACGACAGCAGGCGGCGCAGGCCGGGAACGTGGCTACACGATCGTCATCGTGTTTCTTCTCCTGGCGATCGGATTGGCGTCGGTCGACTTCTGGTGGCTGAACACCAAGAACGGGGAGGACCGGGAAGCCATCGCCCTGACCACGCAGGTACAGGTGCTTTCGCAGCAGACCGCGAAATACGCCCTGGAGGCGTCCGACGGCAACCGCGACTCGTTCCGTGAGTTGTCGGCTACCCGCAACACCATCGACTCGGCGGTGCAGCGCCTGGTGAAGGGTGACGACAAGAGCGGCATGCCGGCCTATGCGGACAACGGCGGATCGCAGGCGGGCCGCTCGGTGGCCGCCCTGGCCAACGCCTGGCACCAGCTGGACGCGGATATCGGGAAGATCCTCTCCAACAAGGACCTCGTGCTGTCCTCGGGCGAGCGGGCCGATCTCTTCGCCAAGCAGATGCCGCTGCTCAATGCGCGCACCGACGAGGTGCTGAACATCGTCCAGCAGAAGAACGCCTCGGTCGAGCAGACCTTCACCATCGCGCGTTGGATGCTGATGGCCGACCGTATGATCCGCCGCGTGCAGGAGATCCTGCAGGGTGGCGACGGCGCCCAGTCCGCCGCCGACGGCCTGTCGCGTGACGCGCAGCTTTACGGTGCGGTGCTGAAGGGGCTGATCGACGGCAACGCCGAAGGCGGCGTCCGCGCGATGACCGACGCCAACGCGCGGAAGATCCTCGAAGGCATGCAGACCTCCTGGAGCGATCTGGTCGACCCGGTGAACCAGCTGGTGGCCGCGTCGCCCAACCTGCAGGACGTCAAGCGCGCAGGCAACCAGGCCTCGCTGGATTCGCAGACGGTGCTGCTGCGCGCCAACGAGTCCGCCGACCATATCGCCAGGCTGCCGCTGAACCGGTTGTTCCCGAACGTCTGGTGGGGCCTGCTAGGCGCGATCGGCGCGGTGCTGTTCGCCCTGCTGCTGGTGTACAACCTGGTGCGCGACCAGCGTCGTCGCCTGGAGAGCACGTCCGAACTGAACCAGCGTAACCAGACCGCCATCATGCGGTTGCTGGACGAGATGGGCACGCTCGCCGAGGGCGATCTGACCATCAAGGCCACGGTCACCGAAGACATCACGGGCGCCATCGCGGACGCCATGAACTCCGCGGTCGACGAGATGCGCAACCTCGTCACCACCATCAACGAGACCGCTGTACGGGTGTCGGCGGCGGCGCAGGAAACCCAGGCCACCGCCATGCATCTGGCCGACGCGGCGGAGCAGCAGGCGCAGCAGATCACCTCGGCCACCTCGGCGATCAACCAGATCGCCACCTCGATGGATACCGTGTCGAAGGATTCGGCGGAGTCGGCCGACGTGGCCCAGCGCTCGGTGCAGATCGCCTCGCGCGGCGCGGAAGTGGTGCGCGAAACCATTCAGGGCATGGATTCGATCCGTGACCAGATCCAGGAAACGTCCAAGCGCATCAAGCGGCTGGGTGAATCCTCGCAGGAAATCGGCTCCATCGTCGAACTGATCAACGATATCGCCGAACAGACCAATATCCTCGCCTTGAACGCCGCTATCCAGGCGGCCTCGGCCGGTGAGGCAGGCCGAGGCTTCGCAGTGGTCGCGGACGAAGTGCAGCGTCTCGCCGAACGCTCGGCGAGCGCGACCAAGCGCATCGAGACCCTGGTCCAGACCATTCAGTCCGATACCAACGAGGCGGTCAGCTCCATGGAGCAGACCACCGCCGAGGTGGTGGCCGGTGCGCGACTGGCCGAGGACGCGGGTACCGCCCTGGGCGACATCGAGCGCGTGTCGAACGATCTTTCGGCGCTGATCCAGAACATCTCCGCCGCGGCACGCCAGCAGTCGGCGGCGGCGACGGATACCTCGGCCACCATGAACGTCATCCAGGAGATCACTTCGCAAACGTCGCTGGGCGCCAGCCAGACAGCCGAATCCATCGGCAACCTGGCCCAGCTCGCGAACGACCTGCGACTGTCCGTCGCGAACTTCAAGCTGCCGGGCTGATGCAGTGAGACTCCAAGACCATACCGATTTCACGACGCTGCACTGGGTCAAGGCGGAGCTGGACGACGCCCTGTCCAAGGCACGCCATGCCCTCGAGGCCTATGTCGACGATTCACGCGACGCCTATGTCATGCATACCTGCGCCGCGGACCTGCACCAGGTGCACGGTACGCTGCGCATGGTGGAGCTTTACGGCGCGGCGATGGTCGTCGGCGAGATGGAGCAACTGGTCGCCGCGCTGATCGACGATCGCGTGGCCGATCGCAACGAGGCCTATGCCGTGCTGATGCGCGGCATGATGCAGATGCCCGATTACCTCGAGCGCCTGCAGAGCGGCCATCGCGATGTGCCCATCGTCTTGCTGCCGCTGCTGAACGACCTGCGTGCCAGCCGTGGCGAGCAGTCGCTGCACGAGTCCGCCCTGTTCACGCCTAACCTCGACACCGTGCTGCCCGCCGCTGCGCCTGGGGCGGCCGATCCCGCGACCGCCGAAGCTGCGCGTGGCGAACTGGCGGACCTGCGTGCGCGTTTCCAGCAGCAACTGCTGGCCTGGTTCCGCGGGCAGGGCAACGAGCGCCAGCTGCTGGGTATGCGCGCCACGCTGGACGGCATCGCCGCGCGTTGTTACACCCTCGCCGGCCGGCGGCTGTGGTGGATCGCCGCCGGCGTGCTTGAGGGCCTGGAGCGCGGCGTGCTGCGCGCCCACGAGAAGGACGTGCGCCAGCTGATCGGCCGTGTCGATCGTTCCATCCGCGAGCTGGTCGATGGCGGCGAAGAGGCCCTGCTCAAGGGCGATGCCGACGACCTTGCACGCAAGCTGCTGTATTACGTGGCCCAGGCACGACCGGGCAGCGAACGCCTGGACGAACTGCGCCAGACCTACCGGCTGGATGGCCTGCTGCCGCGCGAGGCCGAGGTCGAGCACGCGCGTGGTTCCATGTCGGGACACAACCGTGCGCTACTGGACACGGTATCCGCCGCCATCAAGGACGACCTGCTGCGGGTGAAGGAATCGCTCGACCTGTTCCTGCGTCGTCCGGACGGCGATCCCGCCCAGCTCGGGCAGCAGGCCGACGTGCTCGACCGCGTGGGCGACACGCTGGGCATGCTGGCGCTGGGCGTGCCGCGCCGCGTGGTCGGGGAGCAACGGCGCATCCTGGGCGAGATCGCCACGGGCGCGCGCGAACCCGATGAGGAATCCCTGCTCGATGTGGCTGGCGCGCTGCTCTATGTCGAGGCGTCGCTGGACGACCACATCGAACGCCTCGGCGCCGAGGGCGACGAGTCGGCGGTGGCCGAGGTCGGGCCGTCGCCGCTGCCGCGCAGTGAGGCGCGCCACATCCTCGCCACGCTGATGCGCGAGGCCACCACCAATACGTCGAAGGTGAAGGACGCGATCGTCGCCTTCGTCGAATCGTCGTGGGACCACGAACAACTGGCCGGCGCGCCGGAATTCATGGCGGAGATCGGCGGGGCCATGCGCATGCTGGGCGCGTCGCGCCCCGCGGAACTGGCCGACGGCGTCGGCCTGTTCATCCACCGCGAGCTGCTGGTCGATCGCCGCGTGCCCGACGGTGCGCAGATGGACCGGTTGGCCGACGCGCTGGCGGCGCTGGAGTATTACCTCGAAGCGGCGCGCGAGCATCGCGGTGGGCTGGAACATATCCTTGACGTGACCCAGCAGAGCCTTGCCGAGCTCGGCTACTGGCCGTTGCCCGTGCACGCCTCGCACGAGCCGGAAGCCATGGGCGAGGACGCCCTGGAGGCCATCGACACCGCCGCGATCGAGCACATCGCCGTGCCGGCTACGAGCGCGGACGAGGGCGAAACGGTATCGACCTTCGCGGAATCGTTCGACCTGGTCGACGAGCCGCCCACCGAGGCGGAGATCGCCGCGCCCGAACCCGAACCCGAACGCGTCCCCGTACCTGTGGTTGCCGACGACGACTGGGTGGAGATCGAGGAAGAGATCGAGCAGGAAGTGGGTGGCACGGGTCATGCGGAGTTCGCCGGCTTCCAGATCACCGTCGATGGCATCGACGACGAGATCCGCGAGATCTTCCTGGAGGAAACCCAGGAAGAGATCGACAACCTGCGCGCGGCGCAGGTCACCTGGCTGCTGGACGCCACACGCAGCGAATCCCTGGTGCCGATCCGCCGGTCGTTCCATACCCTGAAGGGCTCCGGCCGACTGGTGGGCGCGCGCCTGTTGGGCGAGTTCGCCTGGAAGGTCGAGAACCTGCTCAACCGCGTGCTCGACAAGACGATCGAGCCGCATGAAGGCGTGCAGGCGCTGATCCGCCACGCGGTGGATGCGCTGCCGCAGCTGAAGGCCGCCCTGGAAGGCGAAAGCACGCCGGGCGCGCCGATCGCGGCGATCATGGAGACGGCCGATCGCCTCGCCATGGGTGACATGGCCTTCGTCGAGGATGTGGCCAGGAACGCCGTGCAGACGGTGCGCACCAAGGTGAAACGCCGGGTGCCGCGCGACACCATCGCCGACGTGCCCACCGCTGCGTTCGCCAGCTACGGCCAGGCGCCGACCGATGCGATCGAGCCGGCCGCCGTCGAGCCCGCCTACGTGTCGCCGCCGCTGCCGCCGGTGGATGCGGTGCTGCTGGATATCCTGCGCACGGAAGTGGCGCAGTACCTCACCGTCATCCGCAGCAACCTCGCGCGTGCCGGCGACGGCGAGCTGCCGGTGGACGATGCGCTGTTGCGCGCGGTGCACACGCTGCATGGCGCCATCGGCATGGTCGACATCCCGGTGCTGATCCAGGTGCTGGCACCGCTGGAGGGCCTCATCAAACGCGTGCGTGCCAGCGGCCACCCGCTCAGCGTGGAAGGCGTGGATGCCCTGACCGACACGGCCGACCTGGTCGATCACGTCATGCACCAGTTCGACGCGCCCGATCCGCACGTGCCGGATGTCACCGCGCTCGCGGCGCACATCGTCGCACTGCGTGACGAGCAGCCCGAAGCCACCGTCGCCCATATCCTGTACGAGCCGGACTATGGGCAGCCGCTCGACGAGATCGACGAGGTCGCCGACCACGCGAGCGAACCGGCGGATCGGGAAGCCGAACTGGAAGCCATGCTTGCGGGTGAACTGGCGGACCTCGAGGCCGCGGCGGCTTCGCACCGGGCTGGCGAAGCAGAGCCGGCCGACGCCCCGTCCGACGAGCTGCCGCCCGTCGAGCTGGAACCCCTGCAACCGGTAGACACCACCGACTCCCTCACGGCCGAACTGCTTGCCTCGATCGAGCGTTTCGAGATCGACACGCCGGAGGGCTTGGTCGAACCGATCACGAAGTACGACGAGCAGGAAGCCGCCGCCTGGCGCTCGCTGACCGAAGGTTTCGATGCCACGGCCGACGCACCGGCTCGTGGCGAGCCTGCCGAAGTCCACGATCTGCCACAGCCGATGTCGCACGACGGCGATATCCTGCATGTCGACGACGGTCTTGTCGAGGCGCGCTCCGACGAGTCCGACGCCGTAGCTGCCGACGAGACCATCGACGAGACACCCTCCGACGAGGATGCTTACGATGCCGCTCTTTCGGCGAGTGAGGAAGAGGACATCGACGCTCCGGTCGTCGAAGCCACCGGTCCTGTCACCGAGCCCGAGATGCCGGCCGTCGTCGAGGATCAGTCGCACGAGCCGCTCGCGGAGCCGGTGCATGTGCCGGTGGACGATCCGGCCCCGGCGCTGGTGCCCGAACTGTCGCCATACGCGGACATCGATCCCGACCTGCTCGAGGTGTTCATCGAGGAGGGCAGGGAGATCCTCGACCATGCCGATGGCGCCCTGGCCGCGTGGCGCAACGAGCCGCATGTCGCCGAGCACGTGACGGCGTTGCAGCGCGACCTGCATACCCTCAAGGGCAGTGCGCGCATGGCGGGCCTGCCGCCCGTAGGCGACATGGCCCACGCCATGGAAGCGCTGCTCGATGCGGTGGCTTCCGGGCAGCGCGACAGCGACCGGGCCTCCATCGAAGCGATGGAAGCCGGTTTCGATCGCCTGCACGGCATGATCCAGGGCATCGCGCAGCATCGCCCGATCTGGCTGGGCGATGCCGATATCGAGCCGTTCGCGCGCCTGGCCGGCGCGCCCATCGCTCCCGATACGCTCACCGCCGAGGCCTATCGCGAAGAGCGCGAAGCCGCCGAGTACATCCCGGCAGCGGAATCCGTGCCCGACCCCGACATCATCCCGGTGCTCGAACGCGACCTTCCGGAGTTGCTGCCCGAGTTCGAGGAAGAAGAGCTGCAACGCGCCTCGCAGGAGCAGATCCGCGTTCGCGCCGACATGCTCGATACGCTGGTGAACCATGCGGGTGAGGTGTCGATCTACCGTTCGCGCCTGGAACAGCAGACAGCCAGCTTCCGTTCGACGCTGACCGAGCACGAGCAGACGGTCAGTCGCCTCCGCAGCCAGTTGCGCATGCTGGAAATCGAAACCGAGGCGCAGATCATCGCGCGCTACCACCAGGAGCATCCGGACACCGGTTCGGCCACCTTCGATCCGCTGGAACTCGATCGTTTCTCGCAGTTGCAGCAGTACTCGCGTGCGCTGGCGGAGTCGGTATCCGATCTGGTGTCGTTGCAGACGATCCTGGACGAACTGACCCGGCAGTCCGAAACCCTGCTGCTCCAGCAGCAGCGCGTGAATGCGGAACTGCAGGAGGGCCTCATGCAGACACGCATGCTGCCGTTCGACGCCATGGTGCCCAACCTGCGCCGCACGCTGCGCCAGGCCGCCAACGATGTCGGCAAGCGCGCCCAGCTGGTGGTGGAAGGTGCCAACGGCGAAATGGACCGCAACATGCTCGACCGGATCAAGGCGCCGTTCGAGCACATGCTGCGTAACGCCGTGGCCCACGGCATCGAGGCGCCCGAGCATCGCGAGTCCATCGGCAAGAACCCTGAAGGCACGGTGCGCATCCAGGTGGCCCGCGAGGCCACCGAGGTGGTGGTGCGCCTGTCCGACGACGGTGCCGGCATGGACCGCGAGGCCATCCGGGCCAAGGCGATCGAGCGCGGGCTGTTGCGCCCGGATGCGCGCGTGTCCGATGACCAGATCCTGCAGCTGACGCAGGTGCCCGGGTTCTCCACCGCGGAGACGGTCACCCAGGTGGCCGGTCGTGGCGTCGGCATGGATGTGGTGGCCAACGAGATCAAGCAGCTCGGCGGCACGCTGGCGATCGAGTCGGACATGGGCAGCGGCACCACCTTCGTGATGCGCCTGCCGTTCACGCTGGCCGTCACCCAGGCGCTCATCGTGCGCATCGGCGAAACCAGCTTCGCCATCCCGATGACCTCGGTCAATGGCGTGGCGCATGTCGAGCCCAACGAGCTCGCCCACCGCATGGCGGACGAGCAGCCGTCGTTCGATTACCTCGGCGAGGAGTTCGCCATCCACGACCTGCCGCAGCTGCTGGGCACGCACATCGTGGCCACGCCGGACGAAGGCGACATTCCGCTGCTGCTGGCGCGTTCGGGCGACCTGCGCGCGGCCATTCGCGTAGATGCCGTGCTGGGCTCGCGCGAGATCGTGGTCAAGCCGGTTGGCCCGCAGGTCAGTTCGGTGCCGGGCATCCTGGGTGCCACGATCATGGGCGATGGCTCGGTGCTGATGATTCTCGACCTGGCGCCGCTGGTTCGCCACGGTGTGGCGCGTCGCGCCTTCGAGGCCGAAGCCGCCATGCCGCAGGCGCCGCGCGCGCAGGACGAGGTGCGCGTGAAGCCGCTGGTGATGGTGGTGGACGATTCCATCACCATGCGCAAGGTCACCGGGCGCGTGCTCGAGCGCCACGGGTTCGAGATGATGACGGCCAAGGACGGGATGGACGCACTGGAAAAACTCAACGAACGCGTGCCCGACCTGATGCTGCTGGATATCGAGATGCCGCGCATGGACGGCTACGAGTTGGCGACGCAGATGAAGGCCGACGGACGGCTGGCCGCGGTGCCGATCATCATGATTACCTCGCGCACCGGCGACAAGCACCGCCAGCGCGCGTTCGACATCGGTGTGGAGCGCTACATCGGCAAGCCGTACCAGGAAAACGATCTCATCGTGCAGATCAACGACGTCCTCGGGGGCCACCATGGCTGATCACGCGCCGAGGGTGGCGCTGCTGTTCGACGACGCCGCCTTGTCGGGACACCTGCGCGAGGCGTTGGTCGAGCACGGCGCGACCATCGTCTACGAATCCGACCTGCGCGCTTTCGCGCCCGCCGAACTGGTGGGCTCGTCGGCGGACGTGGTGGTGATCGATCTGGACGATCCGGGTGACGACGATCTGGACCGCCTGTACGACACCGTGGAAAGCGGTCACCCGCGCCTCGTATTCAACGATTCCGATGTCAGCCGCCATCTCGAAGGCTGGGCGCGTGCCCGTTGGGCACGCCACCTGGCGGCGAAACTGGTCGGCGTGCCGCCGCCGGACCCGGCGCGTCCGGGTGATGCGCGTGCACTCGAGCCACGACTGGCGGCCATCGCCAGTGTCGCGGCGCCGGCCGAGGAAATCATCGACCTTCCGCTGACCGACGACCTGGCGATCACCGGGGCGCACGGCTACGCCGCCTCGCCGTTCGTGTCGACGACCGACGAGACGGCGGTGTCGATGGATGCGGTGCCCGATATCGCCAGCGATGTCGCGGACCCGCTGGTGTTTTCCACGGCGCTGTCGACGACCGACGATGACGAGGGTGTCGATCCTGCCGATCTCGCGGCCGAGCTGGAAGCCCTGCTGGCCGACACCGATGCGTCGGCGATCAGCACCGACGGCCTCGAAGACGTGCCTTCGGCACCCCTGGAACTGACCGAACTGGCCTCGCTCGACCTGTCCGGCTTCGAGGTGGTCGACGAGACTCCGACGTCTGCGTCGGTGCCGGAACGGGCGTTCGACCTCAGCCAGTTCAGCCTGGCCTCCGACGACACGGCCCCGCCCGTCGCGGTGGAGGTCGCCATGCCCGCGCTGGATATTGAACACCGTGCCACCGAATACGCACCCCCGCCTGCGCCTTCGTGGGACCTGGTCGACCACGATACGATCACGGCCGATACCCCGGCGCGTCCGGATGCATCCGAGTTCGGGATCGAGACGTTGACGGCTGCCGAATACCTGGCCCAGGACGTCGTCGATGACGGCAGCCATGGCGTCAGCCCGGGTATGTCGCTGGAGCTGGTGTCGCTGGAAGAAGCGATTGCCCCGCGCACCGACGGTGCGTTCTCGCACGAAATGTTCCTTGAAGGCAGCGCGCGTGCGGTGCGCCGCGTGGTCGTGCTGGCGGGCGGTGGCGACAGCGAGGCGTCGGTCGCGGCATTCCTTGCGGCGGTGCCCACGAGCCTGCCCGCCGTGCTGCTCGTGGCCGTGCACCACGACGACACGCAGCACCTGTCGAGCCAGCTGGGCGACCTGGCCGTGGCGGGCCAGCAGTCGCATACCGCGCACGGTGAGCGGCTGGTGGTGCCGCGCGGCACGCGTGTACAGGTCCGTCGCGACGGTCGCGTCGTGGTAGGCGAAGACGACAGCGCGAGCCGCAGCGCGGGGCCGTCCTTGGATGATGTCCTCGCCACCGTGGCGGAGGGTTTCGGCGCCGATGCTCTTGCCATCGTGTTCGACGGTCGCGGCAGCGACGCCGTGGCTGGCGCCCAGGCGGTGTACGACGCCGGCGGTCGCGTGTGGATCGAAAGCGTGCCCATCGGCGACGAACGTGGACACATGGTGGCCGGCATCCGCGAGGAGCGTGTTGCCGCCTACGCGGGCGACGCGGCCGCGCTGGCGCAGAAACTGATCGAGGAATTTCCATGAGCGAGCCGTTACCGCGCGAAATCCGCTGCGTGCTGATCCCCAGCGCGGGTGTGCGCCTGCTGCTGCCCAACGCCGCGGTGGCGGAAGTAATCACGCTGGCTGGCGTGGAACCGGTGCCCGATTCGCCGGCGTGGTTGATCGGTCGTATCGCCTGGCGTGGCTGGCGCATTCCGCTGGTGCGCTTCGACCATGTGGCGGCGCTGCCCGACGACGCCCCGCCGCAGGCGGCCCGTGTGGCGGTGCTCAAAGCGTTGGGCAACACGCCCGAGCTGCCTTACATCGCCGTGCTGACCCACGGTTTTCCGCGCCTGACGACGCTCAACGCCGAGCTTCTCCTGCCGACCCACGACGGGCACGACCTGCCTTTCGGTGTCCGTGCGCGCGTGCTGGTGCGCGACGACACCGCCATCATTCCCGATCTGGAAGCCCTGGAACGGACGCTCGCGGCGATGCCGGACGAGGCACCGGACGACGCCGTCGAGGACTGACGACACGTCAGGGAGGTTGACACGTAACTGAGAATCATTATCATCAACTCCGCACCCTCAACTGCGGAGTGGACCATGTTGCTGAGAACGCTTCCCCTGACCGACAACGGCGGCCGAGACAAGGTCGTTCCCCTGCGCATGACGACACAGGTCGCCACGCGCCGTATCGAAAGCAAGAACCTGCTCGACGGATCCCGCGAGCTCGTCATCGAGCACCAGGGCAGCGAATACCACCTGCGCCTGACCCGCAACGACAAACTCATCCTGACAAAGTAGGAGCGCACGATGTGCGCGACATGTGTTGAGGCCAAGGCTGCATGTCCTCGCACTATCGATTAGACGCACGCCCTTCTCCCCGACGCCAAGCCACGCGGCACCTCCCCGGACCGCGCCAGCCAGGCCTCCGTTACTCGTCCCACCTCCCGGAGGCGACATGTTCGGCTGGCTCTCGTCCTTTGGCGTGCCCACGCGCGCCCGCAGTTCCTCGACCACACGCTGGCTGGCGCTGGCGCCACGGACCCTGTTCGAGGGATTCGGGCAACTCGGCGGCGTGCTCTATCTCGCGCCGCCGCTGACGAAATGTGTGCTTGGTACCCCGGCTGCCGACACCTGCCTCGTGGAATCGGCCGACCTCGCGCCGCTGCTGGTGACGCGTTGCGTGGGGCTGACCTGCGCCGTCACGGCGGAAGGTCCGCGTGAGTGGATCGACTGTGTGAGCGGGGAAGGCGATACCGTCGCCCGCATCTACCTGCTGCCGGACACCGACTATCTCGCCTGGGATGGTCTGTTTACGGACGCCGTACCGGTCGACGCACCGCCACGCCGCGCACCGGATCGCGAATGGCTGTGTGCCTCCCGCGCTCGCGTACTTACCTTCACCTGTCGCCGCATGACCGGCTTTACCGTGCTCGGCGCGCGGGATGCGCGCATCTCCACCCTGGGCCACGGCGTGGCGCGCGATATCGCCTTGTCCGAGTCGGTGGGTATCGCTGGCTGACGCCGTTGCGCCGCCGCTGCATCGGCGGCGAGGAACATCGCGAGTTGAGCCACTTACGTTGCACGCGGCCGAAAAACGCTCGTATACGCCTACCACCAAGGTTGGGTCGTAGCGCCGCGATACCGCGGTGACAATGACGGACGCGACCCACACCGGCCAGGAGGCCCTATCGCCATGGACAGGCTCATTTGCGGCTTACGCCTTGTCGTACTCACGACGTCGATATACGGCTGCACGACTGCCCCTCTCGTACACCAAAAATCGTCGACCGATACGACGTCACCTGCGACGCAGGCCGAAGCGGTCGTGGAGGCGGCAGGCGATGTGGCGCATCGCTTGCAGGGCCGTTATGACGATCACCGCAAGGATTGCGGAAACATGCAGTCGCCTGCGTACTTCTGCTCGGGACTGCTGATCCGGTCGACCAAATACTCCGACAGCTATTTTTCCTGGCGCCCGAATCCCACGACTGCCCCTTGGGGAGTCAACCTGTCCTGGCTGCGCAACGATTCCAACTTCGCCGACAGCTTCCCCACCGCAAACGGCTTCATCGTGTATCCGACCACGGATGCGCAGCGGCGTGGATTCACGGCGTTGAACATCCGTTGCGTCTATCCCCGCGATGCGTGGTCTACCGGTCCGGACCGTTGCCTGTGGCATCAGAAACTGATGGGCCAGCGCTTGCAGACGCCGCTGTGTCAACAGCATGTCCCGCCTGTCCTTACCGCGAAGGAATGGATCGCCGCCGGCTACGGGAACGACGAGAACCAGTGCGCCTTCGGCACGGCTGCGGACAATACCGGTCGTGCCGAGGCGTGGTGGCAGATGATCGAAGTCCGTCGGATCGAGGGCGTGCACCAGCGCAATGAGCTGGTCGCCCTTTCCTGGGTGGACGACGACGATCGCCAACTGCCGATCGAAGCCTTTTTCTACCGTGCCGACAAAAGTGGCGCCGAAAACACGGATTCGCTGGCATCGGCCAGAAACGACCAGAAGGAATTCATGAAGCTCACGGGTCGCTGGGTGCCGATCGTCCGCTGGGATGCGACGGATACGCCCCAGGGCGGGGCGACGTTCAGCCTGAGGTCGGCGGATCAGTTGATTGCTGCTCCTGCCCATTAACCGGCCTGCATCACCGCCGCTGCGTCAGATGCGCAGCGGCGGTGAGCCGTATCTCATGTCGCGAATGTCTTCGACTAGAGGCGTTTCTCCGTCACGACGTGCTTGACCACGACATAGTCGCCACCACGCGGGCGGATGACCAGTTCCTCACGGTATCGCCTGTTGTATTGCACGCGCCCATAGGTCACGTGCGCATCATCGCCGTCGTAGGTGATGCTCGATCCGTTCGCATCCGGGGCCGTAGATTTAAGTCCAAAGTAGGCGTCGCCGCCTGGGTCGATGCCGCTATAGAGCGCTTTCAACGCATCCAACGTACCCGCCCGATTCAGTGGTCCACTGTAGTTGCCGGGCAGGGTGGAGCGGTAGTCGTCCCAGGCCTTCGCAAATCGTGCGACAAATTCCCTGACTTTGGGATCGCGCGCATCCGGCCCGCGCGGTGTTTCGACCGGAGCCGGAGCCGGAGCTGGGGCTGGGGCTGGGGCTGGGGCCGGAGCTGGGGCCGGAACCGGAGTTGGAGCCGGAGCTGGAGTTGGAGTTGGAGTTGGAGTTGGAGCCGGAGCTGGAGTCGGAGCCGGAGCCGGAGCCGGAGCCGGAGCCGGAGCCGGAGCCGGAGCTGGAGCTGGAGCTGGAGCTGGAGCTGGAGCTGGAGCTGGAGCTGGAGCCGGAGCCGGAGCCGGAGCCGGAGCTGGAGCCGGAGCCGGAGCCGGAGCGGGCGGCATCGAGCCAGTACCATCTGGCTTGGTCACCAAGTGCCGCGTCACGACATAACTGCCGCCCGACCGTTCCACGACCAGCGTCTCTTCGTAGCCGCCTTCGTCATACGGTTGCAGATAAGTGACGGCATAGGCATCGCCTTCCGGCCGTACGTCGCAGTCGATGGCACGCAAGGCGGTGTAAACCACACGGTAGTAGTCCGCTGGCTTGGCAAGATCCAGGTTTCGGTAGAAGCCTTGAAGCGTTGCCCTTGCATCGGCTGATGCGGAAGAATCGGATGGTGACGTCAGCGTCTCCCTGCGCAGCCGGCGCCATGCGCTGGCCAACTCGCCGAGGAAGACACGTACGTCGTTCTCCGGCGGCGGTGTCCGCACGCTGCCGGCATGGCTGGAGACGCCACTGACACTCTGCTGTGGCTGCTGGCCTTGGTGCAAGGCTTCGATATCTGCCGTGAATGCCGGGCCGCCCCACACCGCGGAATAATCGAGACGAATAATGATGTCATCGATCTCCGCCTTGTAGGCGTCGAAGTCGGTCGCATTGCCCGGGAACGACAGGGTCCATTCCGAAATGGCGCCGGTGCCCTCGAAAGGCATGTAACGACCGTCGATAAACTCGTTACGCAGCAGGATCGTTTCCATCGGATCTGCCGACGTACGTGGTGACGCATGCGAAAGCAGCAATGACTGGTTGCCGCGAAGGTTGCGAACGATGGAGTCGGGACGCTCCTTGATGATGCGCTTGAACCACTTCACGCCCTCCAGATCGGGACGATAGAGCAGCGTGTTCGATCGCTGCGTAAGCACGGCCCGCACAGGCATATCGCCATGCAATGTCTTTGCCCCGGCCTTCGGTTTGATTTCCACGGCAACATGGCGGATCTGTCGCAGGTAGTGACCCGGGTAGTCGTTATCGAAGGCGTCTGCCTTCAGGTTGAACCAGAGCCGGTTCGCGCGGATGCCCTTGCTGAACGCGTCTCCAAGCAGCTTGGAAAGCGAGATCTCCTTGTGAATCAGCGAGCGCCGCTCGTTGCGCAGGAAGAACGCCTTCTGCATGGACTGGAGGTCGTTCTGGAGCGCTTCGCCGGCGAGCATGCCGTGCCACGCGCCATCCCAGGCGTCCATGCGCACGTGGCGGCTGTCGAAATCGCCGGTCTCATAGCGATAGCTCGCTTCCGAGGCCAGGCACAGTGACAACACCGAGTCGTATGACGACGCGAACAGCGTACCCAACTCGCCCAGCATCCAGGTATACGTGGATGCAATGGCGAAGCCTGTGGTCTGCACGTTGTACTCGGTGCGGACACGGTCGCGATTGGCAAACGCCATCTCGAGTTCCTTGTCGGTGGCCGCCCGCCGCGACGTCCATTCCGCCAACTGCGCTTCCAGAATATCCAGGTCGCTCTCGGCCATAGCCTTGTCCAGGCCCCACTGCTCGTTGCGGCGCTCGAACTCCGCCTCGGAACGCAGGTCTTCGGCGAGAAGCCGCGTCGCTTCGGCGCCGGTCTTGAGAACTTCCCGTGCGGCTTCCGAAAGACCCTCGTACTTCTGTCCGCCGAAGGCCATGCCATAGATCGTAGGAATCATCTTCAGCGCGCCAGTCACAAGGGACGGCCCGGCTGCCGCATATTCCATGGCTACCGCCGAATAACCCACCGTGGACGCGACGATTTCAAGCGCACTGCGCGGCAATGCCAACTGATCGGTGTAATAGGCAATCCGTTTGCGGATGCCGCGCTTGGTTGCCTCCAGTGAGAGTCGTTCCCTGGCCGCCGTGTCCACGGCCTGCCGCTTCAACGACACGTCGAAGTCCGCCAGGGCTATCAGGGTCTTTTGTTGTTCGACCTCAAAAGCGTTGTCGGCCTCGTGTTCGAAGATCCGGAACAGGAAGCGGCCCAGGTCAGTGAATCGTGCCACGGCAGTCTGCGCTTCGGTCATCACCTCGGCAAAGCGGTAGTGCGGAATGGCATTCATCCGCAAGGTATTCAATGTGCCCTCCGATCCGCGTCGGCCGCTGCCGAAGGCCAGGTCATCTTCATGACCATAGCCGAGGTAGGGCACGGTCACGCCATCGATCGTACGGCCATGACGCAGGTTGTCCAGGCGAGAGAGGAGCAGTTCGCGCAGCTCGCGCAGGCGCATGTTTACCGGCGCAATGAAAGCGGCACCTCGCGATGCCAGCGTCACCGGTCGCCATGGTCGGGCCTCGGCCGGCTCGCCGAGCGCACCGATCAGGCGCAGTGCGCGCTGGTAGCATAGCCACGCCTCGCGCAGGTTCTCCGGGGTCAGCCGGCGGAACTGATCGTCGCCCTGCATGCGCCAGAGCTCCACCGCGAAGGCGTGGATCGCCTTGCGAAAATGCACGTTGTTCGCGTAGCCCGCCAGCTCTACCGCTTCACCGGTGTCCTTGGCGCCAGCCAGTCTATAGACCAGGGGCAGGGTGTTCCAGAACGGCAACGGTGCGGTCGTTTCCGTGGTGCGGCCGCGATACGGATCGAACAGATAGTGGCTGCACCAGTTCCAGGCGTCGGTGTATTGGCGCTTCTCCCGCAGGTTCCAGGCGACCAGCCAGGGCACGTGGAAGAACAACTCCCAGAAATAGAGCCCGTTCGCGCCACTGAAGTCCATGAAGCCCTCGCCGTCCTTCCGCCTCAGCGCCGGCTCCGGCAACGTTTGCGTCTGGATCGACAACACGGCGTCGACCGAACGGCTGGCTCGCGCCACCAGTTGCTTACCGAACAGGGTGTTCAGTCGGATGGGCGCGCGACCGGCTTCCTCGAGGTCCAGATACTGGGCCTGCTCGCGGTTCTGCCAGAGATAGGTGGACGGGACCCGATCGTCGGAAAGCGCACTGTTGTCCTTGCTGATGTCGTCCAGTGTGTAGGAACGCTCCAGGGTCAGCCAGGTCAGACGGGGGGCATCGGCGGTCTTGTTTTCGGGATCTTCGGTGGCGGCGAGTTCGAGCCTGAAGGTGTATGACGTACGGTCCGGGTCGAGAGGGAAGCGGACGCTGCGGGTCTTTTTACCGTGGAGCGCCCCGTTCATCTCGGTGATCTGCGACTCGCCGCGCTCATCCCATCCGGCGGTTGCGCGCAGGGTCCGGAGCATCTCGTGATAAGTGCCGCTTTCGTTGGCGGCCATCGTTACGATGGCGCGGCGGGCTTCTTCGTGCAGCGTGCCGCGCGCGGTGGTATCGAGCTCAGTGCCAAGCCTTTGGGCCATGTACTCGCACAATTTGTCGCGAAGCTGTTTATCGCGGGTCATACCCAACGCTTGCGCAAAAGGAAGACTGCCTTCAAGTGCGCTGGGTGGTTCTGCCAGTGTCTCATCGCCGTCAGTCCGCATAGCGGCGTGGTAGTCGGATGCCGCGATCCTCCATGTGTCGCTATCCAGTGCGGGGAGCCATGTTCTCAATACTTGAGTATTCGAAGCGGACAGTTCGGAGAGTCTTGTCATTCCTGCATTGTGAGCGAGGGCGGTTAACTGGCTTGTCGTTTGGCTGTTGCCATTACGCTCGACGGATGCCGCGCCGGGCATGACGATAGTTGCCCGCAGTGGCAGGTCGACAGTTGCGTTACTGCTGACTTGCTGATTTTCAACTCTTCCCAGTAAATGAAGCGGGACGTTGATGAAACCACTTTCTAGAGAAAACATGGCCCGACCATCTTTGTCTACCGCCCCGAGGAAAGGTGAGGGAGCCGTATCAGCTGCATATTGCATAGCGTAAGCGTTAAATCTTTCTGGCGTGCCGTATCGTGCGGCTGACCAATGGGCGCTTGCTGATACCGGAAATTTAACGACATTTCCATTATCGCCTAATTCTATTCTGCACATATGCGTGATCGAAAAACTATACCGACTCGCTTTCAGTGTTCCAGGATCTTTGCTGAACAGGTTTGATATCAAGGCACGATCTATATATTCATTGCCGGAAGGAATGAGAGAAAAGGTCGCTTTGACCGAAATGTTTCCTTCTGATCCAATATCTTTAGCCTGTGTTATTTGTTTGAAATCGACGCCGCAAACGAACTCATGCAGGACAGGCCCGCTGACAGGAGAGAAATAGTTCTCGACCCCTATCTGGATTTCGAAATTGGCGTCTATCTGAATCTGTTCGATGTCGTCAATCGAGGTCACAACGCGATTGTTTAGATCCGTTTTCTTCCACCAGATCGTGTCCACCGTCGCGCGAACCTCGATCTCTTTACCATCCTCAGTCACGGCAGCGGTAAGTTTTGCCCCCGCGGAATTGAGTATCCCTCGCTTTTCGCGAAGCTGTCGCAAGTTGTCGGTGTTGATAACTGGTTCAAGGCTTTTCGGCACAGGATTCAACGCATACTTCGCGCCGATATAAGGGTGCTGCACGACGCGCGGATCACGATAGAGTTTCGTCCAGTTCTTCACCAGGCGACTTTCGTAAGCCATGCCGCCGGATTCATCGAGCCGGCGTTCGTCTATCAGGAGAAGATCGCGCACTACGAGTTGGTACAGGTCGGCGACATCGGTCGTCTTCGTCCTCGTCTCCGCAGGCACGGCGTCGCCTGTGGATTCACTGTTAAACAGCAACGCTACAAGAAAGGGATCCTTCGCACGGCGACGCCCCTTGCGGTTTTCCATGACGACCAGCGCCGGCTTGTATTCTCGGGTAACGAGGTTTGCCCTCTCGCTGCTCATGCCGCTTTTTACGGAAGCGGTGGAAGCCGGTTTCGTGAGGCTGCCGCCGTCGGTTCTTCCGTCGAGCGAAAGAAGCGTGTTGGACATGCTCCATCGCCCATCCGTGCCTCGGTAGGCGAAACACATGCGTGTGACATAGAACGCACTCGGACTGGTATCCCCGTCGAAGACGATGGCGGAGGTATCGCGCTCCACCCAGACGATGTACGGCCGTCCATCGACGATCAGCGGGCGAAGGAGTTCGATGTCACGGCGTGGATCGTCGGTTGCAAGGCGTGCGACACGTGCGGTCGAACGGATCGTCGCCAGCGCTACCTTAGCCGTCTTCATGGCGTCCGCGGCCGTCTGTCGTGCCGCCTCGTCGTCCGAGGCCTGTTTGACCTTGCTCTCGGTGATGAAGCCCTCCTTCGATGCCTTGTCGGACGCGTCCGCTGTTTCGCCGGCCTTTGCGAGGTTTGCTTCAGCAAGCTTGAGCGCGTTTTCGGCGGCCACGAGGTCTGCATCGTTTTTCGCTATCAGCTCGCTCGTCACCTTGGGCAGCGTCGTACGCACAAGCTCACCGACCAGTGGCAACTCGATGGTCTCCCAATCGCTCCAGGCGAGCATCGAGGTCTGGCCGTCCGGCGCCGTTATGGACATATCCGCCGTGCGCCAGAAATACTCCACGGGTTCGACGTTGCTGCGACCGATCATATGCAGCTTGTCGCTCACGGGGTCGACGCCGTCGTGGTAGGCGGAGATGACCTGGATATTGCTGGTGCGCTCGAACGTGGTCAGATAGGCCAGCAGGTTGGTCTCGATGTCGTCAGGCCTGGCCTGGCCCTGGGCTAGCTGCATTTCCAGGTCGGTGAAGGCCTGGCTCTTGCGCTGCCGATGAAGGGGGTCGATGTAGTTTTCGGGGTAGAGCCGGCGCTCTTTCCTCGCGCGCCAGTCGCTGTAGCGCGAGCGGTAGGTGCCCCATGCCTTTCGCCGCGCCTTGAGTTTGTCCGTCGCATCGAGCTGGTGTTCCATGCCACTGAGCAGGCGATGGACATAGAGCTGCATACTGTCGATCGCCGCGCTCAGCCGGGTGGTCTCGGGCTCCGGACCAACCGCCAGGTCGGTAAGCAGCCAGTCGGACAGCGCTTCACGACCGGCGAAGGGCTGGCCGTCGGCGTCGCGTGCGTGGTTCGACACCCAGGCGACGAGGGCATCCCGCCAGGCACCGTCGTGTCGGCGCAGGATGCCTTTGACGTCGCCGGCGCTGCAGCTTGCCTTCAACAGACTGGCGGCGCTTTTGATGGCGTCGGCGGTGCTGTCGAGGTCCAGGCGCGAAAACGTGTACAGCGCCTTCGCGGACAGCCCGGCCGACTCGGCCACCGCGAGTACGCGGAGCAGCCAGGCGAGGTGGGGGACGGTGGCAGGCGGGGTATCGCCTGTCGCCAGCAGGCTGACATCGATGCCCACGGCTTTCGCCAGCCTCTCGGGCGTCCAGGCAACGCCATCACCGCTTTTCAGCCAGGCCAGCAGGTCGCTGGCGACGCTTTCCGGTTCGTTCTCGGTACGGCGTGCCGCTTCGCTCACGGTGAGGTTCCATTCGGTCATCCGATGCACGAAGACGAGGTCGATGTCGCGCAGCATTGCGTCGGCATCGCTGCGTTGCAGTCCGAACGCGCCGGGCTGAGCGCATAATGCGGCGACGTCCTCGGCGGTCAGCTTGAGCAGGAGCGTCAGGGCAGCACGCTGGCGCAGGGCGGTCGCGGCGGCCGCGATGGCAGGCCGGTCGAGCCCTGGACGGTACAGGCCGATCAGTTGCTGGCGCGACAATCCGGCCCATGCGCGCAGGCTCTCACGGAGGGCGGCTGTGCCGACGCCTGGCAAGAGTGCGGTCAGCACGTCGTCCAGTCGGTCGAGTTGGTCGCGCCGGGCCTGGCGGAGTACGCCGATGACTTCATCGGTCGTCCCATCGATGGCGTCACGGATCGCGTCCGGCCTCGCCGGCCTTTCCGGATCGTCGGTAGGGTCCGCGACGTTTTCCAGCGCCACCTGGATGCGCGCGCGCCACGTCGTGTCGTCGCCGTTCGTCAGCATATCGTCGTCGAGCACCCCCGAAGCGGGTACCACCGATGCAAGGACGACCCGCGGCTTTCTCGCGTCCGGGGTCAGATTGTCGGCGAAGCGCATGGCGGAAAAAGCGCGTTCGAGGCGGGCGTCATCGACGATGCCGGTGGCGGTGGCCTTCTGCTTGGTGTCGATCAACGTGGTCACGGCGTCCACGGTCGCGCTCTGCGCTGCACCGTGCGCGAGCACCGTGCGCACCGCCTCCGGATCGAGCGCATGCTGGCGCAGCCATTCGCTCATGTTCATGAGTGAGACGATGGCGTCGACGGTGTCGCCCGTTGTCGTCCCGGTAGCGGCATCGGTTGAGTTGCCGCCGGCATCGAGCACAGCCGTGCCCGCCAGCCGGGCGAACAGGACAGGTTGTGTCGCCTCGAACAGGCGAAGCAGGGCCAGGCTTGCGGTTTTATCGAGGCCCAGCCAGCGCGGCACCATGACCAGACGGTGGCATGCCGATACGAGTGACAGGTCGCGCGTGAGTACGGCAGGGCTGCGCGTGGCGCGGACCCACATCAACAAGGAGATCATCGCCGGCGCGTCCACGCCCAGGCCCGCGCACAGCGCGGTCACGGTAGGATCGTTCGCGCTGAGGGAGAACTCGGAACCGTCCATCACCAGCGCGGCGCCGCCCCGGGGACTGAACAGGCGGTCGTAATAGGGCGTCTCCCTGCCGGTGGCGTATGGCGAAATCTCGTGGATCACGGCCGCGTAGGCGTCGACGTCCACCTTTCGCGTGTCGCGAAGATGTCGGAACAGCCCCAGCGCCCTGAGCACATGCCGGTCGATGCGTCCCTCCGCGGCGCGTCCCTGCGCACGGAGGCTTGCCTGCAGCAAGCGGTCCACCGACGCGAAGGGTAGCTTCAGTGCGCCGTGAAGGCGCATGACGCGCGCCATGCGGTCGAGGTGGATGGCCTCCAGGCCGTCGAAGGCGGTGACTTTTCGTCCGTCAGTGACGGTCCGGACCAGACGCAGCGCGGGCGCTTCGGCCCCGTTGATGAAGCTGGCGCCGAAGGCGACGCTGTTTGGGCTGGTGTCCGGTCTCCCCCTTCCGCTCACCGTCACTGATGTCGGCGTGGGGGCGGCGCTGTCGGCCGCCACGCCGTTGACGGCGAGCAACTGGCGCAAACGCTTGCGATCAAGGCCGGTGGCAGCAAGGAACGCGGCGCTGTCGACCAGGTCGCTCACGGCGGCGGCGCTGCCCAGACCGTACTGCTCCCTCAGCGTCTGGTTCATCTCGGTCGACGGTGCACTCAGGAGCCGTCGCAATTGCGATGGCGAGAGATGGGTGCATAGCGTCAAGGTGTCACGCATGCTGACCGAAGCCGCATCGCCGTGCGCAAAACCGGGATAGTCGGGGTCGATCTGGCGTAATGCGCTCCAGCGCGACTGGTGCTTGTACTTGAGTACCTGTATCGCGAGATCCCACGGGCGGTCGAACGGCAGGTGGGCCGGCCCCGCAGCGGCCGCCAGGACGGTTTCCGGCGCCTGTGCGGGAGGTTCGGCGAGGCGCACGACCTGCGCCTCGAGCAGTTCGATTGCCAGCGCGAGCCGCGGCACGCGCTTGGTCAGCGCCGTTTCGTCAAGCAGAAGGCTGCCGATGTCCGGGCGCCGACGCGCGAGCGGACTGTACGGCTGCACGGCGTGATCGCGCTCCAACTGCCGTGCGTAACCAAACAGGTCGTCGGCGTAGGCCAGTGGACCTAGCGAACTTTCCAGCGCCTCCGGTGCGCAGCGGTCGACCGAGCGGTCACCAAAAAGGTGGGCGTAGTCGGCAGCGAACGTATCGGCCGTGACGGGCGTGGCGCCGACGGTGGGCGCGGGGATAGAGGTAGCCATGTTTGAGTCCATTCGAGACGAGGAATCCTTCCGTCGTTCGACGCTACGCCTTTGCGTGAGAAGCACCATAGGCCGTTGGTCGTAGGCGCCGCCACGCCATGCGCGGACAGCGCTGCCTGTGTCCGGCACTGTCCGCGGACACGTTTTCAATGGCTACGTGGCGACACAAGTGATTGATAGTAATAACGTGTTACTGCTGGCACGGCACTTGCTGAGCTACGCCGTGAAGCTAACCAGGGAGATCGCCATGATTCGCGACACGTCCGCCACGGACAGCCTCGTCGAAGTACGCCCCAACCGTCGCCGCAAGCTGATCCTGATCGGTGCCGGCGTGGCGGGGCTGGTCCTGCTCGCGCTGGCCGCGCCGAAAATCGCCACGATGTTTTCCGCCGATTCCTCGATCAGCGCCTCGCGCCTGTCCTTTGGCACGGTGTCGCGCGGTCCCTTCGTGCGCGATATCGCCGCCGAGGGCAAGGTGGTCGCCGCCGTCAGCCCCACCCTCTACGCCACCTCCGCAGGCGCGGTGGTGTTGAAGGTGCATGCGGGCGACGTGGTGACCAAGGACCAGGTGCTGGCGGTCATCACCAGCCCGGAACTGACCAGTAAGCTGGCGCAGGAAAAGTCGGCCGCCGATGCGATGCAGGTGGAGTTCCTGCGCGCGCAGATCGACGCGAAGAAGAAGCGATCCGAACTGCAGAAGGCTTTCGACAACGCGACCATCGACCAGACCGCCGCCGACCGCGACCTTAAACGCTACCAGACCGCCTTCGACAAAGGCGCCGTGCCCGTGGCCGACGTCGATAAGGCCAAATCGACCCTGGACAAGGCGGCGGTCACCACCAGACACGCGCAGTCCGACCTCGCCATGGACAACGACAGCCTGATCTTCGACGTGCAGTCCAAGGGGCTGGCGCACGATCGGCAACTGCTGATGGTCAAGGACCTGGAACGCCAGGTGGACGACCTCAACGTGAAGTCCCCGGTCGACGGCCAGGTGGGCCAGTTGTTCATCGCCGAGCGCGCCACGGTGGCCAAGGACGCCCAGCTGGTGAGCGTGATCGATCTGTCCGCGCTGGAAGTGGAGATGAAGGTGCCGGAAAGCTTCGCACGCGACCTGGCCATCGGCATGCCGGGCGAGATCACCGGCAACGGCAAGGTATGGAACGGCAAGGTCAGCGCCATCTCGCCGGAGGTGGTCAACGGCGAAGTGGCCGCACGCCTGCGCTTCGACGGCGATACGCCCAAGCAGCTGCGCCAGAGCCAGCGCATGTCCGTGCGTATCCTGCTGGACAAGCGCGACAACGTGCTCACCGTCGAGCGTGGCTCCTTCGTCGACGAGAGTGCCGGCCACTACGCCTACGTCGTCAACGATGGCATGGCCGATCGCCGCGACATCCGCGTCGGGGCCAGCAGCATCGACAAGGTCGAAATCCTGGACGGACTGAAGGAAGGTGACAAGATCGTCATCTCCGGTGCGGATGCCTTCGGCGCCGCCAAGCACATCGCCATCAGCCGCTGATCCGGCACCCACTTACCGAAACGAGGGACACGTCATGCTCAAGATGAATCATCTGGCCAAGGTCTACCGCACGGAAGTCGTCGAGACCTATGCGCTGCGCGACTTCAACATCGACGTAAAGCAGGGCGAGTTCGTCGCCGTCACGGGGCCGTCCGGCTCGGGCAAGACCACTTTCCTCACCATTGCCGGCCTGCTCGAAACCTTCACCGGTGGTGAGTACCACCTCGATGGCGTGGAAGTGAGCAAACTGGACGACAATGCGCGCTCGCGTATCCGTAACGAGAAGATCGGTTTCATCTTCCAGGCCTTCAACCTGATTCCCGACCTGAACGTGTTCGACAACGTGGAAGTGCCGCTGCGCTATCGCGGGATGAAGGCCGCCGAGCGCAAGCAGCGAATCATGGATGCCCTGGAACGCGTCGGCCTGGCCTCACGTGCCAAGCATTACCCGGCAGAACTGTCCGGTGGTCAGCAGCAGCGCGTTGCCATCGCACGCGCCCTGGCCGGCTCGCCGCGATTGCTGCTGGCGGATGAGCCCACCGGTAACCTGGATACGCAGATGGCGCGCGGCGTGATGGAACTGCTGGAAGAAATCCATCGCGAAGGCGCCACCATCGTCATGGTCACCCACGATCCGGAGCTGGCCGCTCGCGCGCAGCGCAACGTCCACGTGATCGATGGGCAGGTGGTGGACCTGGCGGAAGAGCCGCGGTTCCACGCCCATTCCCACCTCGCCCAGCCCTGATCGTCACACGCTCCCCAGGGGGACACGCCTCATGTTCAGCTATTACCTGCAGCTAGGCCTGCGCAGCCTGCGCCGGAACCCGGTGCTCACCGCCCTGATGGTGATGGCCATCGGGTTCGGCGTGGCCGCCTCGATGACGACGTATTCGGTGTTCCGCGCCACGTCGCGTAATCCCATCCCGCAAAAATCCGACGTGCTTTACAACGTGCAGGTGGACAACTGGGGGCCGGAGAACACGAAGAAGGGCGAGCCGCCGCCGGCCCTGTCCTACATCGATGCCACGGCGCTGCTGCGAGCGCGCAAGGCCGAGCGGCAGACGGTCACCTATCCGATCAACGTGTCTGTGATCCCGGATGACGCATCCCGCCTGCCGGTGCACAAGGGCGCGTATGCCACCGGGGCCGACTTCTTTCCGATGTTCGACGTTCCCTTCCTCCAGGGGCAGGGGTGGACCCGCGACGATGACGATCGTCACGCGAGCGTGGCCGTCATATCGAAGTCACTGAACGATGCACTCTTCAGCGGTGGTAACAGCATCGGCAAACAGGTCAATGTCGACGGACACCTGTTCCGGATCACCGGTGTCATTCAGGACTGGGCGCCGCAGCCGCTGTTCTTCGACGTGCCCAACACCGGTGGTTTCGACGACGGCGCCTCGGTGTACGTGCCGTTCAACCGTGCGGTGGACCTGCGGCTGCCGAATGGGGGCAACAACAATTGTCCGGCGGACCCAGGCGAAGGGTGGGACAACTACCTGCGGTCCGAGTGTATCTGGCTTTCCCTATGGGCCGAGGTTCCGACGACCTCCGCCGCCGAGTCCTATCGGCAGTACCTGGCCGGTTACGCCGCCGAGCAGCAACGTGCCGGCCGCTTCCGCTGGGCACCCAACGTACGCTTGCGCAACGTCATGGACTGGTTGTCGGTGAACGAAGTCGTGCCGCAGGAGTCGCAGGTCTCGCTGGTGGTCTCACTCGGCTTCCTCGTGATCTGCCTGGTCAATACGGTGGGCCTGTTGCTGGCGAAGTTCATGCGCCGTGCGCCGGAGATCGGCGTCCGCCGGGCACTGGGAGCGTCGCGCCTGGACATCTATGCCCAGTTTCTGATCGAGGCGGGCACGATCGGCATCGTGGGTGGTTTGCTCGGCCTGTTGCTGACGGGACTGGGTGTGCTGGGCATCGGGCTGGTCTTCCCCGAACACATCGCCCGGCTGGCCACGCTCGATCCCGTGCTGGTCCTGCTCACGCTGCTGGTATCGATCGTCGCCTCGGTCGTCGCCGCTTTCTATCCGACCTGGCGGGCCGCGCAAGTGCAGCCCGCCTGGCAGCTGAAGTCCAACTGAGGATCACGCCATGCAGATTCGTCCCATCCTCTCGGCACTGCGCAGGCACAAGGCCGGTATCATCCTCATCGCGCTCCAGATTGCCCTGACGCTGGCCATCGTGTGCAATGCCCTGTTCATCGTGAACGAGCGAATCCAGCGTGCCAATCGGCCAACGGGCATGAACGAGTCCAACCTCGTGGCGGTGCAGAACCTGTACGTGGGCGCGCCCACGACGTTCCTGCCGCTCATCGCGACGGATCTTCAGGCGATCCGGAACATGCCTGGCGTTGAGGGGGCGTACGCCACCAACGCGTTCCCGCTGCGCAGGGGCGGATGGTCCACCAAAGCGCGCATCACGCCGGACAAGGCGAAGGAGGGTGCGCAGACCGCGCTGTATTTCGGTGACGAAAGCGCATTGAAGACGCTCGGCGTACAGCTCGTCGCCGGACGTAATTTTACCGCTTCGGAAATCGGTTCCTTCGGGCGAGACAAGGACCCGGCACCGTCGCAGGTGATCCTTACCAAGTCGCTCGCAGACAAGTTGTATCCAGCGGGTGACGCGCTGGGGAAGGTGGTGTACTACCGGAACGGAACGCCGTCCACGATCATCGGTATCGTGGCCAAGCTGACGGTGCCCTGGGTCGACTCGGACTTCATGGACAACGTGAGCATCATGCCCTTGACCATGGATTCCGCGTCGCAGATCTTCGTGGTGCGCACGAAGCCGGGACAGCAGGATGCCGTGTTCAAAGGTATCGCCAAGCGGCTCTACGACACCAGCCGCATGCGTGTGCTTCCGGAGAAATACGGTGTGCGTACCTTCGAGACGGTGCGCGCGAACGCCTATGAGGCGGATCGTGGCATGGCGATCCTGATGAGCGTGGTGTGCGGCGTGCTGCTGGCGATCACGGCGGCGGGCATCGTCGGGCTGTCCAGTTTCTGGGTGGGTCAGCGGCGCAGGCAGATTGGCGTGCGGCGGGCATTGGGAGCACGGCGTAGGGATATCCTCAGTTATTTCATGACCGAGAACTTCCTGATCGCCCTGGTCGGTGTGATCGTTGGCACGGTACTGGCGGTCGGACTCAGCCAGTGGATGGTCAACCACTTCGAGATGAAACGACTGTCGTTTACCTATGTCCTGGTCGGCGTGGTCGCCTTGCTGGGCCTTGGTCAGGCCGCGGTGCTGGCGCCGGCCCTGCGCGCTTCACGGGTATCGCCCGTCGAAGCGACGCGCAGCGTCTGAATCGAAGGACGATCGATGTTCGCTTACTACCTGGAACTGGCGGTGCTCGGCCTGGCGCGGAGCAAGGCACTCACGGTGCTGATGGTCGTGGCCATCGCGTTGGGTATCGGCGCCAGCATGACCACACTGACGGTGTTGCATGTGATGTCGGGCGATCCGCTGCCGGGACGCAGCGGGTCGATCTACATGCCCCGGCTCGACCCTCGCGGCCTGGACCATGCCGAGAACAGGGATATGCCTATCCAGGTCAGTTGGACCGACGGCATGCAGATGCTGCGCGAGCATCGCGCCGACCGTCAGGCGCTGATGGTCGGCGGCACCGTGCCGGTGCAGCCCGATGATCCGGGCATGGACCCGTTCTTCGAAAAGGCGCGTTATACGACCGCCGATTTCTTTCCGATGTTCCTGCCGCGTTTTCGCTACGGTCACGCATGGTCGGCCGCGGACGACGAGTCGCGTGTCCGCGTCGTCGTGATCGGTTCGGAGCTGAACGACCGGTTGTTCGCTGGCGCCAACAGCGTGGGCCGTACGTTGCGTGCCAATGGCGCGGACCTGCGTATCATCGGCGTACTCGAACCGTGGCATCCCGTGCCTCACTTCTATGACATCTACACCGGCAGCTATTCCGGCAGCGAAGCCGTGTTCGTACCGCTCTCGACGTACCGTGCACTGGCGATGACCCGCGCCGGCGGCATCAGTTGCTGGGGCGAGGGATCGACGGCGGAGGCGGACATGGAACGTGCCTCGTGCACCTGGTTGCAGTACTGGGTGCAGATCGACAGCGCGGAAGGGGTGGCCGCTTATCGTCGGTATCTCGATGGCTATGCGCGCGAGCAGCAGCGATCGGGGCGCTTCGCTAGGCCGGTGCCTGCCCAGTTGACCGGCCTGATGGATTTCCTCGACGAGCAGAAGGTGGTGCCGAGCGACGTTCGGCTCCAGGTGTGGCTGGCGCTGGGCTTCTTCGTGGTCTGCCTGGTCAACACGGTGGGCCTGATGCTCGCCAGGTTCATGCGTCGCTCGGGTGAAGTCGGCGTGCGTCGCGCGCTTGGCGCATCGCGCGGCAGCGTGTTCGCCCAACTGCTGACCGAAGCCGGATTGATCGGGGTGGCGGGAGGGCTGGGCGGCCTGCTGCTCGCGGCCGCCGGGCTGGCGATGGTCCGGATGCAACCGCATGACTCCGCGCGGCTCGCGCACATGGATGCCACGATGCTCGCCGCCACGCTGGTGCTGTCCGTGCTGGCCGCACTTGTCGCCGGCCTGTTGCCCGCTTGGCGTGCATGCAGCGTAACGCCGGGCCTGCAATTGAAGAGCCAATGACATGAACCTGCAGATCCGCCCCATCCTTTCCACGCTGAAGCGCCACCGCATCACATGCACGTTGCTCATCCTGCAGATCGCACTGACCTGCGCCATCGTTTGCAACGCCGTGTTCCTCGTACGCGATCGACTGGGCTGGATGGACACACCCAGCGGTGTGGCCGAAGACCAGCTCGTCCGGATGGAAGTCGGTGACATTGGTGCGCGCAGCGACATGCATGCGCGCACCGAAGCTGATCTGACGGCGCTGCGGGCCTTGCCCGGGGTGCAGGCCGCGACCGTGATGAATTCGCTGCCCTTCGGTAACCGCAGCTGGAACGGCGGGATCACCCTGGAGCGCAACCAGCGCGAGTCGAGCGTGAATACCAGCAATTTCTACGGTGAGGGCGTCGGCGAAACCCTGGGCCTGCAGCTGGTTGCGGGTCGCTGGTTCCGTCCCGATGAGTACGCCTGGATGGATGACGTGGTCAGCGCCAGGGTCAAGGTTGCCCCCGCCCTCATCGTTTCGATGGCCACGGCCCAGAAGCTGTTCCCGGAGGGGCACGCCCTCGGGCGGCGTGTATTCGTCGGCGAGAACGAGATGCGTATCGTAGGCGTCGTCGCACGCCTGTCGCGTGCGGGTCATGACGACCGTGCGACGATAGGCCTGACGACGATCGCGCCACTGCGCGAGTCCCCCGTCTGGGGCGCCGGTTTCGTCTTGCGTGTCAAGCCGGGCGAGGCAGACCGCGTGCTTGCCGCAGCGGTCGCTACCCTGCGCAAGCTCGACCCGCGGCGGGTGATCACCGAAAAACAGACCTACAGGCAGATCCGCGATGAGTTCTTCGCCAGTGATCGCGCCATGGCCGTTCTCCTGGTCGGCGTCTGCGTGGCGCTGCTGATCGTCACCGCACTCGGTATCGTCGGCCTGGCCAGCTTCTGGGTGGGACAGCGGCGTCGCCAGATCGGCGTGCGCCGTGCGCTCGGGGCGCGACGCGTGGACGTGCTGCGCTACTTCCAGACCGAAAACTTCCTGCTGACCAGCATCGGCATCGGTATCGGCATGGTCATGGCCTACGGCATCAACCTGCTGCTGATGTGGCAGTACGAGGTGCCACGCCTGCCGGCTGCCTATCTGCCCGCGGGCGCCGTGGTGCTCTGGTTGCTGGGACAAGTGGCCGTGCTTGCGCCGGCCTTGCGTGCCGCAGCGGTTCCCCCGGTCGTGGCCACTCGTGGCTAGAATGGTGGAAAGTGTCGAAACGCATGCAACCCTTTTGCCCGGGGAAGCATCCATGGCTGCATGCAAAGGGAAAAGATGCGCTGCGTACTGATCATCGATGACAACCCGGCCGTGGGTGAAGCGCTTTCGCTCGTCCTCAGCCTGCGTGACATCCACCCGCTCGTGGCGACTACCCCCGAAGAGGGCCTGGCCATGCTGGCCGCCGGGCGTGTCGATGTCGTCATCCAGGACATGAACTTCACCGCCGACACCACGTCGGGAGAGGAGGGCGTGGCACTGTTCCAGGCCATCCGCGCGCGGCATGCGGATCTCCCGGTCATCCTGCTGACGGCCTGGACGCATCTGGAAGCCGCCGTGGAACTGATCAAGGCCGGCGCCTCCGATTATCTGGCCAAGCCCTGGGACGACACCAAGCTGCTGACCACGGTGGAGAACCTGCTGGAGCTGTCGGAATCCACCCGCGAGGTCACCCGTGTAAGGGTAGAGCGTCGCCGTCACCGCGAGGCGCTGGAGAGCCGCTACGACCTCGGCGGCCTGGTGTTCGCCTCCGAAGCGATGAGCCGCACCATCGAACTGGCCTGCCAGGTCGCCCGTTCGGATGTCTCCGTGCTGGTCACGGGTCCCAACGGCGCCGGCAAGGAGCGTGTCGCCGCCATCGTGCATGCCAACTCGGCTGTTCGCCGCGGGCCTTTCGTGGCGGTGAACTGCGGCGCCTTGCCGGGTGAACTGATCGAGGCGGAGCTGTTCGGTGCCGATGCCGGTGCCTACACCGGCGCCAACAAGGCCCGCGAGGGTCGCTTCGAGATGGCCGATGGCGGCACGCTGTTCCTCGACGAGATCGGCAACCTGCCCCTGCCAGGCCAGATGAAGCTGCTTCGCGTGCTGGAAACCGGCCAGTTCGAGCGCCTGGGCTCGGGTCGCACGCGCCAGGTCAAGGTGCGCGTCATCAGTGCCACCAATGCCGACCTCAAGGCGATGATCGCCGCGGGCACCTTCCGTGAGGATCTGTATTACCGCCTGAACGTCATCGACGTGAACCTGCCGCCGCTGGCCGAGCGCAGCGACGACATCCTGCCCCTGGCCGAGCACTTCCTCGACGGTCGTGCCGTGCTCAGCGAGGACGCGCGTGAAGCGCTGCTGGGGCATGCCTGGCCGGGCAACGTGCGCGAACTGAAGAACGCCATTGCGCGGGCCGCGCTGCTGGCCCCCGACGGGCGCATCCAGCCCGTGCATCTCAACCTGCCGCCGCCGGTGGCCAGCCCCGGCCGCAGCCTGGACGAGCCCAGCCGGGAATCGGTCGAAACGGCGCTGGCCGCCGCGGGTGGCGTGGTCAGCCGCGCGGCGAGCAGCCTGGGCCTTTCACGCCAGGCGCTCTACCGGCGCATGGAACGCTACGGGCTGGCGGGCTGACGAGCCACCGCATGCGCATACTGACGCTGGAAGGGCGCATGACCCTGGTGGTGGCCACCTCCGCCATCGTCGGTGCGCTGGTGTTCGCCGGGATATGCTTCTGGCCTTTTCCCCAGCTGGTCACCTGGATGCGTACGGTGCCCGACAAGTCGGGCAAGGTGCTGGCGGCGGTGCCGGTCGAGACCTTCGATGCCACTACCGCCCTGCTGATCTGCCTCATCGTGCTGCTGCCGCTGTCGGCCTGGATGGCCCATGTGCTGGTGGAACCCGTGCGCCGCCTGATGCGTGCGTTGGAAAGCGCGGTGGCCAGCTATCGCGACGGCGACTTCAGCATCTCCATCCGGTCGGAGCGCAACGACGAACTGGGCGACCTGATCCGGATGCACAACGAACTGGGCCAGACCCTGCGCGAGCAGCGCCAGCACCTGGCGCAGCGTGAATTGCTGCTGGACACCGTGGTGCAGAACACGCCGGTGGCCCTGGTGCTCACCGATACCGTAGGCAAGGTTACCTACGCGAATATCGCCGCGCGTCAGCTGTTCAATGAAGGTCGCGCGCTGGCCGGCCTGGATTTCCAGACGCTGCTGGACACCATGCCCGAAAGCCTGCGCGCCGCCGCGGCTGCGGGCGAGGATGCGCTGTTCAACGTCGAGATGGAGGGCAGCGAGGAAACCTTCCACCTCTCCCAGCGTGGTTTTCGCCTGCAGGGGCGCCCGCACCGCCTGCAGCTCTATCGCCGGATGACCCGTGAACTGTCGCGCCAGGAAGTGCAAACCTGGAAGCGGGTGATCCGCGTCATCAGCCATGAGCTCAACAACTCGCTGGCACCCATCTCGTCGCTTTCCTATTCCGGTGCCGAACTGGCACGGCGCGGCGACCTGGACCGCCTGCCGGGCGTCTTCGCCTCCATCGGCGACCGCGCGAAGCACCTGCACGGTTTCATTTCGGGCTATGCCAGTTTCGCCAAGCTGCCGGCGCCACTGGCGACCTCCGTGTCTTGGAAGCCGTTCCTCGACGGCCTGGCACTGCATGCGCAGTTCCAACTGGCCGCGACGGTGCCGGAACGGGAAGGCTGGTTCGACGCGAGCCAGATCGAGCAGGTGCTGATCAACCTCATCAAGAATGCGCACGAGGCCGGCGGCGACGCATCCGGTGTCAGTCTGGCCGTGCACGCGGTGGGACGCGAGATACTGATCGAGGTCTCCGATAAGGGACCCGGCATGAGCGACACCGTACTGGCACAGGCGCTGCTGCCGTTCTATTCGACCAAGCGCGCGGGTACCGGCCTGGGCCTGGCGCTGGCGCGGGAAATCGCCGAGGCCCACGGGGGGCGCATCGCCCTGTCCAACCGAGAAGGCGGCGGCCTGCGCGTCACCCTGGCGCTGCCCGCCGGTCCGGGCTGACCCGCTTCGCCTATACTCCGGGCAACACACCTCGGACAGGGATAACAGGTCATGGGAAGTATCGTCGCGCTGGTCGTGGTCGTGGTTGCCGTCACGATCCTGGCGAAGCTGATCCGCATCGTGCCGCAGGGCTACGAGTGGACGGTGGAGATGTTCGGCAAATACACCGGCACGCTCAGCCCCGGGCTGCATTTCCTCATTCCGTTCGTCTACGCCATCGGGCGCAAGATGAACATGATGGAACAGGTGCTCGAAGTCCCCTCGCAGGACGTCATCACCAAGGATAACGCGGTGGTCCGTGTGGACGGCGTGGTGTTCTACCAGGTGCTGGACGCGGCCAAGGCTGCCTATGAGGTGGCCAACCTGGAAGGGGCGGCGCTGGCCCTCATCATGACCAACATCCGCACGGTGCTCGGCTCCATGGACCTGGACGAGAGTCTCAGCCAGCGCGATGCGATCAACGCCAAGCTGCTGGGCGTGATCGACGAGGCCACGCATCCTTGGGGCGTCAAGGTCACTCGCATCGAGATCAAGGACATCTCCCCGCCACGCGACCTGGTGGACGCCATGGCGCGCCAGATGAAGGCCGAGCGCGAAAAACGCGCCAACATCCTCGATGCCGAGGGCTTCCGCCAGGCGGCCATCCTCAAGGCGGAGGGCGAGAAACAGTCCGCCATCCTCAGCGCCGAGGGCAAGAAGGAGGCTGCTTTCCGCGAGGCCGAGGCACGCGAGCGCCTGGCCGAGGCTGAAGCCAAGGCCACCTCCATGGTGTCCAACGCAATCTCCAACGGCGACGTCAACGCCCTGAACTACTTCGTGGCCAACAACTACGTCGAGGCCCTGAAGGAAATGGCCAAGTCGCCCAACCAGAAGACCCTGCTGCTGCCGATGGAAGCCACGGGCATCCTCGGCTCGCTGGCGGGTATCGCGGAGCTGGCCAAGTCGTCCCTGGCCACGCAGCAACAGCAGCGTGCCCAGGCCGACGCAGGCACCGTCAACCGCACTCCGCCGCTGCCGCGGTGACGCCATGAGCCAGATCGCACTGCACTACCTGTGGTGGATCGCCGCGTTGCTGCTGTTGGGGGGCGAGGTGTTGCTGCCGGGCTACTTCCTGCTCTGGATCGGGATCGCCGCCGCGATCACCGGCATGGTGATGCTGGCGATGCCCGACCTCACCTTGCTGGCGCAGGCGGTGGTCTTCGTCGCGTTGGCCTTCGCCTCGTGTTTCCTCTACTGGAAATGGCTGCGGCCCCGTCTGACCCGCATCCCGGCCGGCAACGAGCGCCTGAACCGCCGCGGCGAGCAGTTGATCGGGCAGCGCTATACCCTGTGCGAGCCGATCGTGCAGGGGCGCGGCAAGGCGAAGGTGGGGGACGGCATGTGGCTGGTCGCCGGGCCCGACCTTCCGCTGGGTGCCACCGTCGAGGTGACCGGCATCGACGGCACCACCCTGCACGTAAAGGCGGCGGACGTTGCCTGACGTCGCACCGCTGACCGTCCCCGTGAGCTTCGCCACCACGGCGATCAACACCCGCATCGCGTTCCTGACCGAGCTTGCCCGCCGCCTCCACCAGTACGGCACCACGGCGCCGCGGCTGGAAACCGCGATCGCCCGATCGGCGCAGCGCCTGGGGCTGTCGGCGGAAGTCTGGTCCAGTCCCACCGCCATCATCGTGTCCTTCGCCGACCTGGGGCAGGGCGACGATGGCGTGGCCCAGGTCACCCAGGTGATGCGGCTGCCCCCCGGCGACGTCAACCTGGCCCGCCTCTGCGAGGCCGACCGCATCGCCGACGCGGTCATCGATGGCCAGATGGAGCTTCGCGAAGGCTTCCACCTGCTGCGCAAGCTCGGCGCGCCGGAAACCTCCCGCGCGGCGTTGGGCGTCATCGCCAGCTACGGACTGTGTGCCGCTACGGTCGTCGGCCTGCTGTTGCACAGCGCCTGGCCCGACCTCATCACGGCGGGATTCATCGGCGTCATCATCGGCTGGATCACGGTGGCCTCGGGCAGCCGGCCGCGGCTGGCTACGGCCAGCGACGCCATCAGTGCCATGGTGGCCACGGCGATCGCCATCGTGGTCAGCGCCTACCTCGTGCCGCTGGCGGTGAAGTCGGTGATCCTCGGCAGCCTGATCGTGCTGATGCCGGGCATGGCGCTGACCACGGCGGTGCGCGAGATTTCAAGCCAGCATCTGGTGGCGGGCGTGGCTCGGATGGGCGGAGCCATCGCCACGCTGCTGAAGCTGACGTTCGGCACGGTGGCCGCCAGCCAGTTGTGCGAGGCCTTCGGCATCGTGTCGCGCGACTATGCCCTGGCGCCTCTACCCGGCTGGGCGGACTGGCCGATGCTGGCGATCGGCGCGTTCTCGTTCGCCATCTTGTTCCGCGCCGCGCGCCGTGACTGGCTGGTGGTCATGGGCGCAGTGATCGTGGGCTACCTGGCCACGCGCTGGGGCGGCAGCATCTCCGGCTCGCTGCCGGGGGCACCGTTCGGTGTGTTCGTCGGGGGGCTGTTGCTGGGCTCGCTGAGCAACGTCTACGCGCGCTACGCGAAGCAGCCCGGCGCAGTGGTCCGCGAGCCGGGCATCATCCTGCTGGTGCCGGGATCGGTGAGCTTCCGCAGCGTGTCGTACCTACTCGACCATGACGCATCGCTGGGCATGGATACCGGGCTGCTGGGCGTGACGCTGTTGGTGTCGCTGGTGGCCGGCCTGTTGTTCGGCGACCTGATCGTGGCGCCGCGTCGGTCGTTGTAACCACGGCTGCCGAATCGGCTTACGCTCATCCTACGACTTCCGGACGATGGTGGTGGCGGGGGCTCGCTCTTACGCTTGGGTCGAGACGGTCTGCACGACGCAGGCTGAAGCACGACGGACTCACGGAGCGAGACATCCCCATGACGGACACATTCACGATCGACCCCACCTACCCGCGGCCCGCGCTCGGCACAGACGTGCCCGCGGTAGTCAACCGCTCCCATTTGTCACCCGATGTCGGTGGGATGTTGCTGACGGTATCCACGTCCGAGAGGAATACCGGCGACCTGATCCACCTCTATTGGGATGGCGAGCGGATCGATACGGCCGAAGTGTCCTGGTACAACTACTGGATCGACTTCGCGGTGCCGCCGCCGGTGCTGCAACGGCACCCGGGCAACATCGAGGTGTATTACGTGGTGCAGACGGTGGGCGAGCCGGATACCCGGCAGGCGCGGCGTTCACCCTCGCTCACCCTGGATGCAAAGTTCACCCGTCCTGGCGGCGAGGGACCTTCGCCTACCGACATGACGGCGGTCAACGAAAACCTGAGGCCTATCGAAGGTACCGACGGGCTGACGAAGGGACAGGACCTGGCGTTGTCCATTCCCGCTTGGGAAAACATGGAGGAGGGTGCGCGGCCTGCCGTGTATTGGGGAAGCGAGGTGGTTGAGGTCGATCCGGCGACGGTTGTCGTGGGGCGTCCGGTCGAGGCCATCGTTCCGTGGGCCGTGATCGCGGCATCGCCGCAAGGCATCGTATCGGTGTCGTACGACATTCGCGATCGCGTCGGCAATACATCAGGCAAGGCGCCGGCCGTTGACGTCAACGCCGTTTTCGACACGCTCCTGCCCATGCCCACGTTTGCCGGTGTCAATGCGCGTGGCCAGGTGGATCTGGGGCGCGCGCCTGCGAGTGACTACGATAGCCAGGCTTCGACGGTGACGGTCGAGGTGGCGTATCCCGATGTCGTCGACGGGGACGAGATTACCCTGACGCTCACGGGTACGACCTCGACCGGCCTGGTCCTCAATCCTTATCTGGAGACCACCTTCGCTGGCCGCGGCATGCCCGACGATCCCCGGACGGAAGGCCTTTCGACGCCGGACGGCCCCGTGATGACGCGGTACGAATTCAGCATTCTCCGCAGCTGGCTGGCTTACTTCGTGGGCGGAATGGTTTTTGCCGGTTACGTGGTGAAGCGCGGCGCGAGCATCCGTGAGTCGGCGACCCGAACCCGGCCGGTTATCGGTGAGGCGGCCGTCCCTCCCGCGCCCGATGTGCCACAGAGTGTGGATGGGCTGCTTGACCTGGCCACGGTAAAGGGTGACATCGAGGTACGCATGCCGGTCGGGTCGACCTTTCCGGCTGAGTGGGTGGCTACCCTGCGGATGCGCAGCGAAGAATCGGCCCAGAGCCTCGAAATGAGCATGATCGTTGGCCAGGCGGACGATCAGGATCGGCTGGTCTGGATGCTGCCGCGCGGTCGCCTCGAGGAACTGCGTGCGAAGACATGGCGGCTAACCGTCGCCTTTGCCAACGCGGACAGGGCGACATGGCTTTCCGGCGTCGCTACCGTGAACCTGAGCCAGGCGCCCGTGGCGATATCCTGGCCCGACCTGGCGTTGCCGCAGGCATCCGCCGACAACGAACTGGCGTTATCTGCGTTGCGCGATGCGTCGGTAAAAGTCGTGCTGACGCCGAACGGCCTCTTCCAGGACGGGGATGACGTATCCCTGGAATGGGCAGGCAGGGCCTCGGGATCGTGCGTCGTGCAAGGTGTGCCACCGCGGGCCATGGTCTTCGACGTACCTCGGCAGGAAGCGGCAAAGGACGCTGGCAAGACGATACCGGTGGTTTACACGGTGAAACGCCACGGGACGGTGATCGGTCCCTTACCTGCGAAAGCCCTGGCCGTCCGTATCGCTGCGGCGACCATCGGCGACCTTCCACCACCGCATACCGATGCACTGAATGGCGACTCACTCGATGTCACCCGGTCGGCCGATGGCATCACGCTCACCACGCCCTCGACGGCTGACGTGCGTCCAGACGATGCAGTGCGTTTCCAGTGTCGTGTTCCTGGATCGCCATGGAACGATCTCTTGGCGACCGCGGCCACCGGTCATGCGAGTGCAAGCGTCAGTGCGGATCAGCTCATCCCTGCGCTGGGTGGCGTGTTCGAAGCCCGCTACGTCGTCACCCGCGACGGCCTGTCGCGAACCTCCGATACCCTGTCCGTTCCCCTTCGGGGCTACAGCTCCAACGATCCCCGGCTGCCCAAGGCGTCGATCGACGAGGCCACGGAAAAACCCGGCGGCAAGGGCCATCCGTTCCTGGACATGAACCGGCCGCTCCCGGAGTTCCTTACCGTCCGGGTCCCGCGCTGGCCGTTCATGCGCGCGGGCCAGCGCCTGACGGTGTCGGCACGCGGTTTCGTCGATTCGATCCTACTGGCCGATACCATCGATCTGGCGGACGCCATGGTGGTGACCGCTTCGCATCTCGAGAAGGGCGTCGCCGTTCGCTTGCCCAGGTCGTGGCTGCTCGGGCAACCCAAGGTCGCTGCCACCGACATCGAGATCGTCGTCAGCATCGAGCGCCCCCTGGCAGCGGCCGGGTTTCGCTACATGACCTTGCCCGTGGCCGTCGTCAACGTGGTCAATCTAGACGAGGTACGGAAGTCGATTGAGGGAGCGGGGACGGCCACAAAACCCGGGGCAGGCGGCGCCCCGTTGCCCCCGGTCGAGGATCGTCCGTCGCTTGCGATCGAGGAAGCCCGCACTTACGCCGGCAATACCACACCCTATCTGGACATGACGAGGCTGGAGAACGACGCGACGTTAGTACTGAAACCCTGGGCGGGCATGACCATCGGCGACCGCATTCATGTCGTGGTCGCAGCGACGCGAATGACCGGCGTAAGCGCCGCGGCTTCCGCCACTGCCACGGTGATAGACAAGTACGCGATCACGGCACGTGACCTGGGGACGACCGTCCGGTTCCCGCTGTCACGGTCCTGGCTACAGGACGTGGTGCAACGACAGGGCTTTCCGCTTCAGCTCGACTTCGAAGGTTTGTGTAACCGGAAAAAGGACTTCTTCGCGACGGTGATTCTGGCGAAGCACGGCGCGGGTGGCTCGGGCGAAAGTGTCTCTCCCGGTAATGCTGGCGCGGGAAGCACAGGTAATTCGGTTGGCACAGGTAATTCGGGCGGCACGGGTAATTCGGGCGGCACAGGTAGTACGGGCGAAACAGGTAGTACGGGGGGCTCGGAGAATGCCGGCACACGTGGCTCGGGGACTAACGGAGATACCGACGCGGGAGACGCTGGAGTGGGCAGCGGCGGGTCTGGCGGGAAAAACAGCACGGGCAGCGGGTTTATCGATCTCGTGCATTATCACTGGTCGGGATTCCTCGGTGCTCCGGAAAATCGCCTGCTTGCCTATAGCCGGCCAGGCCCGACAGGGTATCCGTTGAAGCAGGCGACTATTGAAGGTATGCCGGTATACCTTGCGGATCAGGTGCGTCGTCTGTTGCTCGAATTCGACGTCATGACCGTTCCAGGAAAGCGGTACAGGATTATTTCCGTGACCCGGTACATTCAGCCGGGCGTCGATATCGAGGTAGCAGGTGCGACCGACGTGCGTGACCGGTACGTAGCGGGTAGATTTCACCACACATCGTTCGTTGCTACATCGTCGTCGGTCACCATCAGTGTTTTTTCCAAGAAAGCGGCCTATTCGACGCGTTACCCCCTTGAGCTTGAGGGCTTCTCGATAGCGAGGGATGAGGGGACGATCGATCGTGACAGCGTTGCTCCACTCCCCGTGAAGCGCTGACGCTGGGGGCGGATACGAATGACGCCAGTACGGCAAGCCGTCTGGCGTCGGTCGTGGTTCTTCGGTGTAGCGTGAGGCTCAGGCCAGCAGGTCGCTTTCTTTCTTGCCAGCCTTCAGTGCATCGTTGAACCAGCGGGGGCGTTTGCCGCGACCCGACCAGGTCTGTTCGGCATCGTCCGGATTGCGGTACTTTGCCGCTACGGACGTGCCGGTACGACGTGACTTCGGGGCTCGTGCGCCGAACACCTCATCAAAGGTCAAACCCTCGGCCTTGATCATGCCATTGATTTTATCGCGCAGGTCGGAAATCCGGTCCTTGCGCATTTCGTTCTGGCGCGACTGGGCCTTGGCGATCAACTCGCTGAGCTGGTTGAGGTTGAGATTCTTGATATCGATGGCCATGGGCATCTCCCGGTGATGATTTAAGAGGGTGGTTGCCCGGTTAATCAGGCTATTAACCGGAAAGGGTTAACGAGCGTAATTGTGACCTAATTGGCGTACCCATGGGAACTCCATATGGGATGCTCGACGTTATCGCACTAAATTATCGGATTAATCCTACAGTTCATGACGGGCTATCTGGCCCAATTCAGCTCGATCGCCGGCCGTTGTGATCGCCGGCCATCATCTTCCTCAACAAGGAAATCGTCATGTCTATCGCGCGTCCACGTCAATCCCTATTAGGGCTCATCCTCGCCGGTAGCCTTTGCCTTTCCGGGAGCGCCCTCGCCGAATCCGCCATTTACGGTGGTGGCCCCTTTTACAGCGGTGGTACCGCTGTGATGAACGACCTTCGCGCGTCCGGATTCACTACCGTGATGTTGTGGAGCGTGCATGTCGACACCAACGGCGACCTGCACCTCAACGACGAGCCGCTGATCAGCAATGGCAGCTATATCGGTCCGAATACCGGCTGGTCGGCGGAACTGGCGACCCTTAAACAGGCGCCCACCTCGGTCAATCGCATCGAGGTATCGATCGGGGCAGGCGGCACCACGGATTTCGAAAGTATTGAGGCGTTGGTCAACGGCACCGGCGCGGGCTCCGGCACTGGTCCGGACAGCATCCTGTACCGGAATTTCCAGCTGCTCAAGCAGATTACCGGGGCGGATGCGGCCAATTTTGACGACGAGAGCGCTTACGATCTGGCGTCCGCGACGGCGTTCGGAAAAATGCTGGCTGGCCTGGGTTACAAGATCACGTTTGCGCCTTACACCAATCGCAGCTTCTGGGCGTCGTTGAAGACCAACCTGGGTAGCGCTGTGGACAAGATCTACCTGCAGGCCTATGCCGGCGGGACGGGTAACAATCCGGCGCAGTGGACGAGTGCGCTGGGCATGCCGGTAATTCCGGGGCTGTGGTCGAAGAATGGCAGCGGCTGCTCGGCCGGTGATTCACCGGCGACCGTGCAATCGAAGATGGCGGCGTGGAAGCAGAGCGCCGGTATCCCGGGCGGCTTCATGTGGCTGTACGACGATATCCAGAAGTGTTCGGCCTCGGGCCGGACCACGGCGGATTATGCGAAGGCGATCAATACGGCGGTGCAATGATGCGATGTCGCTGAGGGTGCGATGCGCCGGGGCCCCGACATGTAGGAGCGCGCGTTCGCGCGCGACATCTTTTCGCGATAACCGTTGGGCTGGCGCGCCAGCTCCGGGGGTCGGCCTCAACACATGTCGCGCGCGAGCGCGCGCTCCTACACGGGGTGTTACGGCCTGCTCAGGGGTTGAGCAGTGCCAGCAGGTCGTCACGGGTGATGTTGCGGGCTTCGGCATCCGTGCGTGCGCGGTATTCGAAGGTGCCGGCTTCCAGCCCGCGTCCGCTGACCACCACGCGGTGCGGGATACCGATCAGCTCCATGTCCGCAAACATCGGGCCGGGACGCAGGCCTCGGTCATCCAGCACGGCATCCACGCCCGCCTGTGACAGCGTCTGGTAAAGCGATTCGGCGGCTTCAGTGACGAGGGGATCGTTCTTCGGGTTGATGATGCAGACGGCCACGCGCCACGGCGCCATGGCGTCGGTCCAGATCATGCCGGCGTCGTCGTGGCGCTGCTCGATGGCGGCGGCGACGATACGGCTGACGCCGATGCCGTAGCAGCCCATGTACATGGTGGCCATCTTGCCGTTGTTGTCGAGTACGCGGGCGCCCATGGCCTCGGCGTATTTCTGGCCGAGCTGGAATATGTGGCCGACCTCGATGCCGCGGGCCAGGCGCAGCGTGCCGTGGCCATCCGGCGAGGTGTCGCCGTCGACTACCTTGCGGATGTCGGCCACGCGGTTGATCCGTGCGTCGCGCTGCCAGTTGGCGCCGGTGTAATGGGTGCCGTCCTGGTTGCCGCCGCAGACGAAATCCGCCAGCACCGCGGCGCTGCGGTCGACGATGACCGGGATGGTGTCGGGCAAGCCGACCGGGCCGATGAAGCCGGGGCGCGTGCCGATCGCGGCGAGGATATCCGCCTCGCTGGCCAGTTCGGAGGTGTCGGGCAGCTCGGGCAGGTGGGCCGCCTTCACTTCGTTGATGTCGTGATCGCCACGCACCACCAGCGCGACCAGGCCTTCCGCGCCGCGTACGAGGATCGTCTTGACCGTCTGCGCCGCGGGCACGCCCAGGAGCGCCGTGATCTCCTCGATGGTGCGCTGGGTCGGCGTGGCGACGCGCGCCAGTTCGGCCGAAGGCGCCGGACGCTCGATCCCGGGCGCCATGGCCTCGGCTTTCTCGATGTTGGCCGCGTAGGACGAACCGTCGGAGAACGCGATGGCATCCTCGCCCGAGTCGGCGATGACCTGGAATTCGTGGCTGGCGCTGCCGCCGATGGCACCGGTGTCGGCATCCACGGCGCGGAAGGTGAGGCCCAGGCGGGTGAAGATGCGCGAATAGGCGTCGTACATCACCTTGTAGGTGTCGCCCAGCGATTCCGGCGTGAGATGGAAGGAATAGGCATCCTTCATCAGGAACTCGCGCGCGCGCATCACGCCGAAGCGGGGGCGGATCTCGTCACGGAACTTGGTCTGGATCTGGAAAAAGTTGAGCGGCAGTTGCTTGTAGCTTTTCAGCTCGTTGCGCGCGAAATCGGTGATGACTTCCTCATGCGTGGGGCCGTAGCAGAACTCCTGCTCCTTGCGATCCTTGATCTTCAGCAGCTGGCCGCCGAACTTCTCCCAGCGGCCCGTCTCTTCCCACAACTCGCGTGGCTGCACCGAGGGCATCAGAACCTCGATAGCGCCGGCGCGGACCATTTCCTCGCGCACGATGGCTTCCACCTTGCGCATGATGCGCAGGCCCAGCGGCGACCAGGTGTACAGGCCGGACGCCAGCTTGCGGATCATGCCGGCGCGCAGCATCAGCTGGTGGCTGGCGATTTCCGCGTCGGCGGGAACTTCCTTGACGGTGGCGAGATGGAACTGGCTGAGGCGCATGCGGGCGATTCGTCGGGAGTGAACGGACGATTATAGGTGCAAGCCCGGCCCCGCGCCGGGCATCTATTTGCAGTAAAGCGTCATCTGGGCCTGGGTGGTTTCCACCTGGCGCTTCTTGCCGGCGTCGTCGAGCGGCTGGGTGCCGCCCTTGCCGTCGTCCACGGAGACGACCTGGTCCTTGCCCAGCACGTCCATGTTCTTGCGCAACTGGTCGCACAGTTTGGCCCGGTTGGCCGGGTTATCGGCTACCGGGCTACCCGGCGGCGGAGGCGTGCTGGCAGCTTTCGCGGGTGCGGCCGGTGCGGTTGCGGGTGCGGGCGCTGCCGCGGTGCCGCTGGTCTTCACGGTCTCGTACTTCACCTTGCCCGGGGGCGGCGTGTCGGCGTAGTGCGTGACGCCCTGGGCGTCCTTCCACTTGTAGGCCTGGGCCATCACCAGGGGGCAGGCCGTGACGAGGATCGCGAGGGCGAGGCAGCGGCGCATGCGTGGTTCCGGCAGGGGAAGGGTGGCGCAACAAGTATCACCGGGCCCGCGCGCGTGCAAGCGACGACGCCTGGGCTACACTGACGGCCCACGTTACGGCTTTGGCTATGAGCGATTCGATCCAACCCCGGGGGCCGCGACACCGCGGCATCTATCTGCTGCCGAACCTGTTCACCACGGGCGCGATGTTCTCGGGGTTCTACGCGATCGTCTCGGCGATCGCCGGCCACTACCAGACCGCCGCCCTGGCGGTGTTCGTGGCCGCCATCCTCGACGGCATGGACGGCCGCGTCGCGCGCATGACCAACACCCAGAGCGAATTCGGCGTGCAGTACGACTCGCTGTCCGACCTGGTCAGCTTCGGCCTGGCCCCGGCGCTGGTGCTCTACACGTGGGCGTTGTCGTCGCTGGCGGATTACGGCCCCGTCTGGGGCAAGATCGGCTGGGCGGGGGCGTTCATTTACGCGGTGTGCGCCGCCCTTCGGCTGGCCCGTTTCAACACGCAGGTGGGCGTGGCCGACAAGCGCTATTTCCAGGGGCTGGCCAGTCCCGCTGCGGCGGGTCTGTGCATGTCGTTCGTCTGGACGATGGCCAAGTTCGACGTGTCGGGGCCGTCGGTGGCTTTCTTCGCGCTGCCGCTGGCCGTCATCGCCGGGCTGCTGATGGTCAGCAACGTGCGTTACTACAGCTTCAAGGCATGGCCGAAGGGCGATCGCGTGCCCTTTATCTGGCTTATCGCCGCCGTGCTGGTGGTGGTGCTGCTGGTGATCGACACCGCCCGCGTGCTGTTCGCGGTGGCCGTGTTCTACACGGTGTCCGGCCCGGTCATGACGCTGTGGGGCCGCGCCGCGCACCGTCGCCGTGTGCGTCGCCACGCCAGGACCACGGGGGCTCCCTGATGTCGGCCGTGCCCGTCCGCCACGCGCGCTTGCTGAAGGTCATGGGCGTCACGCCCTGGCGCCTACGGGCAGGTGAGTCGGCAGGGCCTTCTGCCGATGTCGGCGAGGATGTGGGTGCGGTGCCCTCGGGCGAGCGGGCCACCTGTGTCGTCATCCTGCCCGCGGGATGCACCGAGCGCGAGCGGGACATCGTCGGGCATGCGCTGCGTGCCTTCGGCGCGGTCACGGCCCGCGCGGCACGCCTTGAGGTCGGCGCCGCCGGCCTGGGGCACGTACCCGCGGCGGCCACGTACTTGGTCTTCGGCGATGCCCAGGCGCGCGCCCTCGGCCACCAGCTTTCCGCCGCGCAGCAGGGCGCAGCGCAGATCGTGCTCGTGGACACGCCGTCGCTCATCCTGACCGATGCCGCCGCCAAGCGCCGCCTCTGGAACGGCCTGCGCGCCCTGGGCCGCGCGTTCGCACGGAGCTGATCCGCCATGGCTGCCGTCACCCGTCCGTCCACCGAAGTCCGCGTGATGCGCCGCGACGATCTCGACGCCGTGGTCGCCATCGAACATGCGTCCTATCCCTTCCCCTGGACGGCGGGCATCTTCCGCGACTGTCTGCAGGCCGGGCACAACTGCTGGGTGCTGGTGCACGACGATCAGGTGGCCGGCTACGGCATCCTGTCGGTCGCCGCGGGCGAGGCGCATGTGCTCAATATCTGTATCGGCGACGCCTGGCGAGGCCTTGGCTACGGACGGCGCATGATGCGCCGGTTGATCGACCTGGCCCGGTGGTATGGCGTGGAGAGGGTGTTCCTCGAGGTGCGCCCGTCCAATCCCGCCGCCAGGGCCTTGTACGACTCGCTGGGTTTCCACGAAATCGGACGGCGGCCGGGCTACTACCCCGCGGAAGGCGGTCGCGAGGAAGCCATCGTGATGGCTTTCGACATGCAGCGTCCCGCCTAGTCGAAGGCTCAGCCCTCGCGCAGCAGGGCCATCGGCGAGGTGTTCAGCACCCGTCGCGTGCCGAACAACCCGATCAGCATCACCACGACCGCCGCCCCGGCCGCCGTGCCGATCAGCGGCCACAGCGGCGGGACGAAGTGCTCGATGCGGAACACCGCCTGGCCCATCCATAGCCCCGCCCCCGCCGCGCCCAGTGCCGCCGTCAGCCCCGCGACCAGCCCCAGCAGCGCGAACTCGCAGGCCGCCGCCGCGCGCAACTGCATGCGCGTGGCGCCCAGCGTGCGCAGCAGGGCGGCTTCCTTGCGGCGCTCCTGCGCGCTGGCGGCCAGCGCAGCAGTGAGCACCAGGGCGCCCGCGAGCAGGCTGAATCCGAGCACCCAGCGCACCGCGCCGCCCACCCGGTCGACGATGTCGCGCACGCGATCGAGCAGGGCATCGACATCGATCAGGCTGAGGTTGCCGTAATCGCGCGACAGGCGTGCCAGCTCGTCCGCATGGCCACGCGGCAGGTAGAAGCTGGTCAGCCACGTGTGCGGAAGGTCCGATGCGTGGGCCGGATCGAGCATCAGGAAGAAGTTGACCCGGAACGAGCTCCAGTCGACCTTGCGGATGCTGGTCACGCGAGCGTCGATGCTGCCTTCACCCACCTCGAAACGCAGGGTGTCGCCCAGCTTGAGCTGGAACCGGTCGCGCCAGGACGTATCCAGCGACACGTCCGCGTGGGCGGGCGACGGCCCCGGCCACGCCCCGGCGATCACCTGGTTGGACGGCGGCAGGTCCGAGCTCCACGACAGTCGCAGTTGCTGGTCGGCGGCATCGCGTGCCTGTGGGTCGGCGAACGTCAGCGTGTCCACCGCGCGGCCGTTGATCGCCGTGAGCTTGCCCACGGCCAGCGGCATCATGTTGCTGCGCGTGGCGCCCATCTTGGCCAGGGCATCGGTGAAACCCTGGCGCTGGTCGTCCTGCAGGTTGAGCGCGAACCAGTTCGGCGTGTCCGCGGGAAGCTCGCGTCGCCAGCCGTCCAGCAGCGACGGTGCGATCACCGCCAGCAGCAGCAACGCACACAGGCCCAGCGACAGCGCCGTGGCCTGCACCAGCGACAAGCCGCGGCGGCGGGCCAGCGCGGCCAGGCCCAGCCGAAGCGCCGGATGCGCGCCGGGCGCCACGCGACGGGCGATCACCAGCAGCAGGGCGGACAGCAGGGCCGCGACCACGGCCACGCCGGCAAGGCTGGCGGCAAGAATGCCGGCCAGCTTGGCCGAATCGCTCTGTACCCAGACCAGTGCGATGGCCGTCAACAGCGGGATCAGGTACAGCACGTCGAAACGGCGTACGCGACGCTGCATGGACTCGCGGAACACCGCCACGGGCGGCACCTCCGCGAGACGGACCAGGGGCGGCAACGCAAAGCCCGCGAGCACGGCCAGGCCCATGGCGGCGGCCGCGAACGCGGGGCCGAGCGGCAGCGTGGTCGGTATGTTGTCGAACAACTGTCGCGCGAAGTACCACGCGCCCTCGGCCAGCGCGAGGGCAATCACCATGCCCAGCGCGGCGGCAGGTAGCGCCAGCGCCGCGAGGGTGCCGACCAGCAGGGCGGCCACCCGTCGACGGGGGACGCCGAGCGCGCGCAGCAAGGCCACTTCGGACGCCTTGCGCCGTGCATAGCGCGACGCCGCGAGCGCGATCGCTACGCCGGCGAGCAGGGCGGAAAGCAGGGCGGTCAGGCGTAGGAAGGCGCTGGCCCGGTCGAATGCGGAGCGCATGCGCTCCTGCATCTTCTCCGGCGTAACCAGCTCGGCGCCCTGGGGCAGCGCCGAGGCTTCCAGCGTTCCTCGCCAGGTCGTCACGGCGCCGGCGGGTCCGGACACCAGCAGGCGATGACGGGCACGGCTGCCGATCGAAAGCAGGCCGGCGTCGGTGGCGTCGTCGAGGTTCATCAGCGCACGCGGCGCCAGGGCGAACAGCTCGCCACCGTCCGGCTGGCGGAGCAGCTCGCCCGTGACGTGCAGGTCCTTGCCGCCCACCTGCACCGTCTGGCCCGGCCGGATGCCCAGCCCGACCATAGCGCGGTGATCGAGGAACAACTCGCCGCGGCCGGGCCCGTGGGCCACTCGGCTTCGCCCGTTCGCACCGCGCACTTCCAGCGTGCCACGCAACGGATAGGTGGCATCGGTGGCCTGCACCTCGACCAGTTGGCTGCGCTCGCCGACGAACGCCACGCTGCGGAACGAGGCACCGCGCGACACGGTAAGCCCGTCGTCCTGCGCCGCACGGAACAATGGCTCGGGCAAGGGTGCCGGGGCGGTCACGCCCAGGTCGCCGCCGATCAGCTCGGCCGCGCTGGCAAGGATGCCGCGCTCGATCCGTGTGGACAGCGTGGCCACCACGCCGAGTGCGATGACGGCCAGCACCAGCGACGCGGCCAGCGTACGCAGTTCGACCAGGTGCCATTCGCGGCGCAGGGTGCGCAGGGCCAGGCGTGTGACGTTCACGCGACAACCTCGAGACGGCCCTCGTGCAGCGTGGCCGAGCGCGCGCAGCGGGCGGCCAGTCGCGGATCGTGGGTCACCAGGATCAGGGTGGTCGAATGCTGGCGGTTCATCGCGAACAGCAGGTCGCCCACCTGTTCGCCGGTGTGCTGGTCGAGGTTGCCCGTGGGTTCGTCGGCGAAGAGCACGCGCGGCCGGTGGACGAAGGCGCGCGCCAGGGCCACGCGCTGTTGCTCGCCGCCGGACAGCTGAGCGGGATAATGGCGGCGCCGCGCTGTCAGCCCCACCGCGTCGAGCGCGGCGTGGGCACGTTCGCGCGCACCGTCGTCGCCTTCCAGTTCCAGCGGCAGCATCACGTTTTCCTCCGCGGTGAGTGCAGGCAGCAGGTGGAACGACTGGAAGACGAAGCCGACCAGCCGCCGCCGGATCGCCGCGCGGGCTTCCTCGTCCACCGCTTCCAGCGCCTGGCCGTCGATCCGCACGCTGCCCGACGTGGCAACGTCCAGGCCGGCCAACAGTCCCAGCAACGTGGTCTTGCCGGAGCCGGAGGCGCCGACGATGGCGAAACTCTCGCCCGCGGCGACCTGCAGGTTCACGCCCGACAGGATGTCGAGGCGTCCCTCCGGGCCGAAGACCGACTTGGTAACATCGGTCACTTCGAGAAGAACACGGGAAGAATCGCTCATGCGTCGTTGCCTGGTCCTGTTGCTATGGGTTTGCTGCGCCATCGTCTCCGCGGCAAATGCGCCACGTAAGGTGCTGGTGCTCGGGGACTCGCTGTCGGCGGCGCACAACATTCCGGTGGACGCGGGATGGGTTCGCCTGCTCGAGGCTCGCATGTCGAACATGGCGACGCCGTGGACGATGGTCAATGCCAGCATCAGCGGCGAGACCTCGCTCAGCGGGAAGAATCGCCTGCCTGCCTTGCTCAAGGCACAGCATCCCGCCGTCGTGGTGATCGAACTGGGCGCGAACGATGGCCTGCAAGGCCTGCCGTTGACGCAACTGGCGGCCAACCTCGATGCGATGATCGCCGCCGCGAAGGCTTCCGGCGCCAAGGTGCTGCTGCTGGGCATCGAACTGCCGGTCAATTACGGCCCGCAGTACCGCGACGGGCTACGCAAGGTCTACGCGGATGCCGCTGCACGCCACGCCGTGCCGCTGCTGCCGTTCCTGCTCGACGGCGTGGCCCTCGACCCGTCGCTGATGCAGGACGACGGACTGCATCCGACAGTCAAGGGCGAGCCGCGTGTCGCGGAGAATGTGTGGAAAACGCTAAGCCCTTTACTTAGGTAGACGACGCCGCGTGCACGTCGTCGTACCCAGAATAAATACTGGTTTCCGGTCTTCACGCTGTGCTCACCGGTTCGGCCGTTAACTCTTCACATTTGTGAATCAGCGAAGGAGTGGAGCGATGAGCAACCGCGATGAACAGGCAGGCCTGATCCTTCTGGTCGAAGACAACCGCCAGATTGCCGAGATGGTCGGCGAGTTCCTCGAGCGCAGGGGTTATTCGGTCGACTACGCCGCCGACGGCGTCAGCGGTCTCCACCTGGCCGTTTCCAACAGCTACGATGTGATCGTTCTCGACCTCATGCTTCCGGGCATGGATGGCCTGGATGTGTGCCGCAAGCTTCGCAAGGACGGCAAGAAGTCCACGCCGGTGCTGATGCTCACTGCGCGCGACACGCTGGAAGACAAGCTGGTCGGCCTCGAGGCCGGTGCCGACGATTACCTGGTCAAGCCCTTCGAAGTGCGTGAGCTGGAAGCGCGCCTGCGCGCCCTGATCCGCCGCGACCGTCGTCAGGTCTCATCCGAAGTGCTCAACGTCGGCGACATGACGCTCGATACCGCCACGCTGCGCCTCACGCGCGGCGGCCAGGAACTCACCGTTTCGCCGATCGGCCTGAAGCTGCTGGCCATCCTCATGCGCGAATCGCCGCGCGTGGTCAGCCGCCGTGACATCGAGCGTGAGATCTGGGGCGACACGCTGCCCGATTCCGACACGCTGCGCTCGCACCTGTACAACCTGCGTCGCGTGATCGACAAGCCGTTCGAGCGGCCGCTGCTGCATACGATCCATTCGGCCGGCTACCGCCTGGCGGACCTGGATTCCGAAGTCGCCGCGTCGCAGACGGCATGAGGAACGTGCAGGACCGGGCATAGTCGATGGAAGGCAGCAAAACGCGGGGAACCATCCGGCGGGGCTCGTTCAAAGCCCGTATCGCGGTGGTTTTCGTCCTGCAGACCCTCGTCGTCGTCATCGCATCGCTAATGGCGGCGAACAACGTGGCGCCGATCGGTGCCGCGATTGCCATCATGCTTTCGTCGGGCGGCCTGGCGTGGCTCGCCGTGTCCCGGGAGTGGATGCCGGTCGAGGCACTGGCGCGCCTGCTAGACGGCTGGGACCCGGATCGTCCGGACATGGCGGGGCTGCACGAGCAGAGCGGACGCAAGTCCGACGGCGACGTGTCGCGGCTGGTGCGTGGACTGCACGGCCTGGCTTCCCGCATCGAAGGCTACGGCGAGCGCGAGCGCAATTTCACGCGTGACGCCAGCCACGAACTGCGCAGCCCGCTCACGGTCATCAAGATGTCGTCGGACATGCTGGCCGACGAAGCAGACCTCTCCGAATTCGGGCATCGCTCATTGGAACGCATCCGGCGCTCCACACGCGAGCTCGAGGCGCTGGTCGAGGCCTTCCTCATTCTTTCCCGTGAGTCCGACCAGGGGCTGGCCGAGGAAGACTTCGTGGTCAACAAGGTGTTGCGCCAGGAAGTGGATTACGCACGCGAGTTGATCGCGGGCCGCCCGGTCGAACTGGTGCTGGACGAGCCGGCCACGTTTGCCTTGCATGCGTCGCCGCGTGTGTTCGCGGTGCTGTGCGGCCAGCTCATCCGGCATGCCTTGCAGCAGACCGATCAGGGTACGGTGGTGGTCACCGTCATGCCCGGCAGCGTCAGTGTCATCAATCCCGCGGTGGACGCGCCGGAACCGGGCACGCGCCGGCATGCGTCGGTCAATCCGCATGGATTCGACCTGGCGATCGCGCGGCGCCTGTCGGACCGCTTCCAATGGCCGTTGGAGACCCGTTCGCTTCCGGGCGCCAACCGCGTGTCCAGCGTCCGCTTTCCACATCCACAGCCCGTCGAGGCCTGATTCCGTGCCGAGCGCTGTCGCGCAAGGCGCGGTCAGGTCTCGTCCGGCCGCTCGCGCACGGGGTGCTTGCTGAGCTTGCGTTGCAACGTGCGCCGATGCATGCCGAGGCGACGCGCCGTTTCCGAGATATTGCCTTCGCATTCGGTCAGCACGCGCTGGATGTGTTCCCACTCCAGGCGCCGCAGCGGCAGCGGGGCATCTGGTGCGTCGGCGAAGTCGTCGGAATCAAGCGGACCGGAATCGCCATCGAGCAGGGCGCGGACCACGGCATCCGCATCCACGGGCTTGGCCAGGTAGTCGTGCGCACCGCGCTTGATCGCCTCGACGGCCGTGGCGATCGAGGCGTAACCCGTCAGCAGCAACACGCGCATGTCCGGCACCAGCGACTGCAGTTCCGGAATCAGGCGCAGGCCGTTCTCGTCGCCCAGTTTCAGGTCGAGCACGCAGTAACGCGGCTGGTGACGGCGGGTCAGGGCACGCGCGTCGTCGGCCGTATGCGTCGTGATCACCTCGAAGCCGCGGGAGGTGAGGGCGCGACCGAGCACGCGGGCAAACGTGGCGTCGTCATCGACGATCAGCAGCGGGCGTCCGCCCGGCGGAACCAGCTCGTTCATGTGTGATCTCCAATGACCGAAAGGGGGAGGCGCAGACGCATTCTGGCGCCGTGCCCTGTATTGCTGGCGGCAAGCTCGCCGTCGAGTCGCTCGGCCGTGGCCTCGGCCAGCGCCAGGCCGATGCCCAGGCCAGTGTCCTTCTGCGACAGGCCCAGCGTGCCCAGTTCGTCGAACTCGTCGAACCCCGGGCCTTCGTCCGTCACGACCAGCTCGAGCCACGCGCCGACGATGCCGATGGACAGCGACACGGCCGTGCTGTCGTTCATCGCGGACGCGTCGGCGGCGTTGTTGAGCAGGTTGATCAGGGCGTGGCGTAGCCCGGGCGGTGAGCGCAGGGCGACGCGGCCGGCGCCGGGTTCCACGGAAAGGGCTACCTCGGCCTCAGGCCGCAGAAGCTGGAAGCGTTCCAGGCAGCCATGGATGAACTGGTCCAGGGTAACGCGCTCCGGCACCTGCGACAGCTGTGCCTGGCCGAAGGCCACCATCTCGCGCAGGATGGTGCGGCAGCGCTCCACCTGGCCGTCGAGCAGGTCGAGGTCGTCACCCAGCGCGTTGTCGCCGGCGTGCTCGCGGCGGATCTCCGGGAGCAGCGTGCGCATGGTGGACAGCGGCGTGTTGAGCTCATGCGCCGCGCCCGCCGCTTGCGTGGCGATGGCCAGGATGCCCTCGTCGCGGAGGGCGCGCTCGCGCACCCGCTGCACCTCGCCCTGTTGCAGGCGGATCGCCTTGGCCAGGTTGCTGATGAACACGCCCAGCAGCACCGCCATGATGACGAAGTTGACGCCCATGCCCGCCACGTACAGGTCGAAATCGCGGCCCTTGTCACCCAGGGTGGGCAGGGGCAGGTGATAGGGCACCAGCAGCACGTACGCCACGCCGGTGAGGATGGCGACCAGTGACACCCCGGCGATCGACAGCGCGGCCGCCGACAGCGCGATCGGCACCAGCAACAGGGCGACGAAGGGATTGGCGGCGCCACCGGTGAAATACAGCAGGTAGCCCAGCACCAGCGTGTCGGCGGCGATATGCACGATGGCCTCGCCCTCGCTCACTTTCCACGGCATGCCCAGCCGGAACGCCGCGGCGGCCGCGAACACGGCCAGCACGCACACGCCGATCATCAGCGGCAACAGCGGGACATCGAGCTGGAGCAGGGTGACGCAGGAGAGGATGGCTACGCTCTGGCCCGCTATGGCGCAGAGGCGAAGCCAGGCAAGCGTGCGCGCAAGCGCGAAGGGACCGGAGCGTGACGATGGCGAGTGCAGGGTGTCGCTCACGGTGGCAGGATCTCGTTGAAGTCACGAGGGCCGCCCACTGGGGCGGCCCTCGTCGCGTTACAGGTCTTCGTTGTGTACCGGGGGTACCGGCGGCACGTTGGCCAGGGCATGGTTGAGCGACAGCTTCTTCATCAGCGGCAGCATCGCTACGGCGATGACGACGCATCCCACGCCGACAAAGCCCAGCTTGTTGAACAGGCTGGTGTAGATGCGCAGGGATTCCAGCGGGTCGGTGATGTTGTCCGGGATGGCCGCATAGTTGGCGACCACGCTGCCCATGTACTGGGCGACACCGGAGGCGACGTAGTAGGCGCCCATCATGAAGCCGCCCATGCGCGCAGGCACATAGCGGGCGATCATCGCCAGGCCCAGGCCGCTGACCAGCACCTCGCCCAGCGAGTAGAAGCCGTAGCCCCAGACCATGTACCAGGACGAGATCTTGCCGGCGACCGCGGTGGTCGCACCCAGGCCGTACATGAAGAAGCCCACGGCCACGGCGACGAAGCCGAGGGCGAACTTGGCCGCGACCGGGAAATCCTTGCCGCGACGGCCCAGCGCGTTGTAGATCCAGACCAGGATCGGCGAGAGGATCACGATCCAGATCGCGTTGAGCGACTGGAACTGCTCGGGAATCCACGTGAGGATGTGCCACCCGAACAGGCTGAAGTCCAGGTCGACATTGCGCTGCGCGAACAGGTTCAGCGAGGTCGACATCTGCTGGTAGAAGATGAAGAAGAAGATCGTCTGCACCGTGAGCACCAGGGCGGCGATCAGGCCGGCCCGCTCGCCCTGCTGGCTGGAGCGGATCAGGTGCGCGAAGATGCCCAGGATGACCACGCCGGCGATGTATACGCAGGCCTGTGCCACGCCCTGGTTCTGCAGGATGTACGCCGAGGCGGCGATGATCAGGATGCCGGCACCGACGATAGCCAGCACGTTCTTCATCACCGGCGGCACCTCGTCGGGCGTCGAGCCGACGTGGGCCAGCGTGCGGCGCATGAAGAAGTAGTTGACCAGGCCGAGGATCAGGCCGATGGAGCAGACGCCGAACGCGGTATGCCAGCCCAGCGCATCGCCGTAGTGCTCGCCCACGTAGTCGCGAATCCAGGGCGTGAGCAGCATGGAGATGGTCGAGCCGACGTTCACCGCCATGTAGTAGATGGTGAACGCGCTGTCGATCTTGACCTCGTCGCCTTCATAGATCTTGCGTACCAGGTTGCCGGCGTTGGGCTTGAACAGGCCGTTGCCGAGGATGATTACGCCCAGCGCGATATACAGGAACGAGGAGTTCTCGGTCGGAATCCACAGCAGCGCGTAACCGACCATGAGCACCACGGCACCGGTGAGCATGGTGCGGCGGGTACCCAGGAACCGGTCGCCGATCCAGCCGCCGATGGCAGGGGTGGCATAGATCAGGGCGGCGGCCGCGCCCCAGACGAGATTGGCGTCGACATCGGGAAAGCCGAGCTTCTTCACCATATAGGTGACCATCAGCACCTGCATGCCGTAGAAGCCGAAGCGCTCCCACATCTCGATGAGGAAGACCGTGCTGAAGGACTTGGTCTGTGAAATGGGCGGGTTCTGGGTTGCCATGTATTTTCCGGACGCATTGGAAACAGCGAACGGGCCCGAAGGCCCGCTCCCATCGTGGCGACCGAAGAACGGGGCCACAGCTTTTCAAGCGTAATACAAATGCTCCGCCGGGTTGTGCTGCAGCGCCAGAGGGGCGCGGCGATTCACCACGGCAGGCCGCGGGCGACACGCCCGGCCGCCGGGCGGGCGGCCTATGGCATGATGCGAGGCTGTTTCGTGACCTCCCAGGCCGGCGCCATGTTCCCGATCCCGTTTTCCCCGTCCGTTTCCGGCGCCTGATCCCTCATGGCCACCACCATCCCCCGCGGCCCGCGGCAGATCCTCGCGGCCTTCCAGTGGTCCATGAAGGGCCTGAAAGCGGCGTATCTCCATGAGGCCTCCTTCCGGCTTGAGGTATTTCTCGCCGTGGTCGTCGTCCCGCTGGGGCTGTGGCTGGGGCACGGGGGCGTCGAGAAGATCGTCCTGATCACCTTCCCGATCCTGGTGCTGTCGGCGGAACTGCTCAACTCCGCCATCGAGGCCGTGGTCGACAAGGTCAGTCCGGAGTTCCATGAACTGGCTGGCCGGGCCAAGGACATGGGTTCCGCCGCGGTGTTCCTGCTGCTGGTGATGGTGATGATCAGCTGGGGCCTTATCCTGGTGCCGCGCTGGCTGGGTTGAGCCGCGTCGCCGACGTATCGTCCGCTTTCACCGCCTTTGGGTTAAGTTGTGCCCCGCACACCCAAAGGAATCCGCGCCATGAAAAACGTTCTTCGTGCTTTTGCCCTCGTCGCCCTGGCGGGTTTCCTGTCCGGGTGTGGCTATAACGCCATCCAGCGCGAGGACGAAGGAGTCAAGGCCGCCTGGTCCGAGGTGCTGAACCAGTACCAGCGCCGCGCCGACCTGGTGCCCAACCTGGTCAATACCGTGAAGGGCTACGCCCAGCACGAGGAGCGCGTGCTCACCGAGGTAACCAACGCCCGCGCCCGCGTCGGCTCCACGCAGATCACCCCGGAGCTGGCCAACGATCCCGCGGCCCTGGCCAAGTTTCAGGCGGCCCAGGGCCAGCTCAGCGGCGCCCTGTCACGGCTGATGGTGGTCAGCGAGAACTACCCGCAGCTGAAGGCCGACGGCTCGTTCCGCGACCTGCAGGCCCAGCTGGAAGGTACCGAGAACCGCATCACGGTGGCGCGCAACCGGTACGTGCAGGCCGTGCAGTCCTATAACGTGCTGATCCGCTCGTTTCCCAACAACCTGACGGCCAAGGTCATGGGCTACCAGGTGAAGCCGAACTTCAGCGTCGAGAACGAGAAGGCCATCTCCACCGCGCCAACCGTCGACTTCGGCTCGACCCCGGCGCCGGCACCCGGCCAGGCCCCGGCCCCGGCGGCTTCGGCCGCTCACTGATGCGGCGGCTGGCCGCACGGCTGTTGCTTGCCGTTGTCCTGCTGGCGCCGCCCCTGGCCGTGTCGGCGGAAGATGCGGTCGTGCCGACGCTGTCGCGGCATGTCACCGACCTGACGGGCACGCTGTCCACCGACCAGGTGACCCAGCTTGACGCCCGCCTGGTCGACCTGGAAAAGACCAAGGGGGCCCAGGTGGTCGTGTTGATGGTGCCGACCACCCAGCCGGACGACCTGGAGAGCTACTCGCTGAAGGTGGCTGAGGCCAACAAGGTGGGCCGCAAGGGCTCGGACGACGGCGTGCTGCTCCTGCTGGCCAAGGAAGACCGGCGCGTGCGCATCGAGGTCGGCTACGGGCTCGAGGGTGCGCTTCCCGACGCCATCGCCTCGCGGATCATCCGTGAGTACATGGCGCCCAAGCTGCGCAGCAACGATTACTACGGCGGCATCACCGAGGCGCTCAACGCGATCACCCAGATCGTGCAGGGCGAGGCGTTACCGGCGCCCGTCGCTCCGGACGAAAGCCACGAGCGACGGCGTGGCGGCGGCAGCCTGCTGCTTCCCCTGATCTTCGGTGTGCTGATGCTGCGCGGTGTGCTCGGTCGCGCCCCGCTGGCGGTTCGTGCGCCTCTCGGCGGCCTGGTAACGGGCGGCCTGGGCTGGCTGTTCCTGCATTCGCTGCTCGGCGGCGTGGTGGGTCTGGTGGCGGGTGCGCTGTTCATGGCTATCCCGCTCGGCAGCGGTCGCGATATCGGCGGCGGCGGCTGGGGCGGCTTCGGCGGGTTTGGTGGTGGCGGCTTCGGCGGTGGTGGTGGAGGTTTCGGCGGTGGTGGCGGTGGCGGCTTCAGCGGAGGCGGCGGCAGCTTTGGTGGTGGCGGTTCGTCGGGGAGCTGGTGATGGTGATGCAACGGATTGTCAGCAACCTGTTCGGCGCATGGTTCCAGATGAACCGGCAATTCCCGGCCGCCACGCTGGATGCCATCGCGAAAACCGTCGCGGCGGGGGAGGTCACCCACCGAGGCGAGTTGCGTGTGGTGATCGAGTCGCGCTTGCCGCTGTCGTCGGTACTCGCCGGCGTCACCGCACGGGATCGCGCCGCCATGCTGTTTTCGCACCTGCGCGTATGGGATACCGAGGACAACTCGGGTGTGCTGCTGTATGTGCTGCTTGCCGAACACCGCATCGAGATCGTCGCCGATCGGGGCATCTCGCGTCTGGTCTCCTCACCGGAGTGGGATGCCATCACGGCACACATGCGCGATGAATTCGCCCGCGGCCGTTTCCGCGAGGCGGTGCAGACGGGCGTGGCCGAAGCGGGCGCGTTGCTGGCACGGCACTTTCCGGGCGACGGCCGACCGCGCGAGAACCAGTTGCCCGATCGTCCGCTGGTGCTCTGATCCTCTGGGCGCCCGGCGGATGAGAAAGTTCGTCGGCATAGAATAAATCGGAAAAATAGGACTTTCTTGCCTGGGACGCGCTGATTCGGCGTGCCGCTGGCGCATCCTTGCGATCCGATTTTTCAGTGACGGATCACCGGACGATGAGTGGCAAGACCAAGGCGACGACGCTCGCCATCCTCGCAATGCTCGGCGCAGTGGGCGGGGAATACCTGGCGGGCTTTCTTACCTTATGGGCCTTGCAGTTGGCCCAGGTACCGCTGGAAGCGATCACGTACTGGCAGTACTTCCGCGCGCTGGATCTGCCGCAGTTCGCACCGTATGCCGCGAAGATCAAGCTGTGCGGCGTGGCAGGCTTCGGTGCGCCGCTGGTCGCATGGCTGCTCGTCATCGTTACGCTGCTGCGCGGGCGTGCCGAGTCCATGCACGGCGAGGCGCGCTTCGCGAAGCTGTCGGACCTGAAGAAGGCGGGCCTGCTCAAACAGACACCGCAGAGCATACTGCTCGGCAAGTTCCGCGGGCGTTACCTCTGGCTGGGCGGTGCGCAGCACGTCATCACGATCAGTCCGACCCGATCGGGTAAGACCACGAGCATCGCCATTCCCGTGCTGCTCTCCTACCAGCAGTCGATGGTGGTGCTCGACCTCAAGGGTGAGTTGCATAAGGCCACCAGCGGCTGGCGCGAGCAACAGGGTCAGCTCATCCGCGTGTGGGCGCCCTACGACGAGAACGGCGACACGCATCGCTTCAACCCCATGACCACGCTCGAGGGCATGAGCCCGGACAAGCGCATCGGTGAAATCCAGACGATCGCCGCCATCCTGTATCCCGACCTGCCGGGCGGCGATCCCTTCTGGACGTCGCAGAGCCGTGCCGCCTTTACGGCGTTCACGTCGTATCTGTTCGAAGCGTGGGAGCGGAAAACGGCGGATCGCCTCGTGCCCGGCGGCGCGGCGGGCGACAAGGACGACGCGCCGGTATTCCCCAGCTTCGAACGGGTGCTGCGCTTCTCCAGCGGATCACGGCACGGTGGTACCAAGGAGACGCTGGAAAACCTGCTGAAAGATTCCTCCTACGATTACATCAGCCCGCAGACACGCACGGTGTTCGGCAACCTCGTGGGCCTCGCCGAGCAGACGTTCTCGTCGGTTATCGCGTCCATGCAGGCACCGCTGCAGCAGTTCCTGAGCCCCATTCTCGCGGCGGCCACCAACGCCAGCGACATTGACGTGACCAGCCTGCGCAAGAGGCTGACCACGCTCTACGTCATCATTCCGACCAACAAGCTGGACGAGAGCGCGAAGCTGCTGAACATCTTCTTCAGCACCGTGATCGGCAACAACCTCGGCAGGCAGCTTGGTGAAGACCCCGAACTTCGTTACCAGATGCTGATGCTCATGGACGAGTTCACCGCCATGGGCCGGGTCGATGTATGGGCCAAGCGCATTTCCATCTCCGCCAGCTATGGCGTGCGTGACCTGTGCATCGTGCAGAGTCGGGCGCAGCTACGGGCGGCCTATGGCGATCACGACGCGGAGAACTTCATTACGAACCACGGTGCGCAGGTGGTGTTCGCACCGCGCGAGCAGGCCGACGCCAATCAATACAGCGAGATGCTCGGTTACAAGACCGTTCGCAAGGAACACCGCAATACCAGTCGGGGCAGTGGGTCGCACCAGGTGTCGACCAGTCATAGCGAGGAACGCCGTGCGTTGTTGTTGCCGCAGGAGATCAAGGAGCTTCCGGGTGATGAGGAGCTGATCTTCTACGAAGGCTGCAAGCCGATTCGTGCGCGGAAGAACTGGTTCTTCAAGGACAAGATGTTCCGCGAGCGGACGGGGGTGGCGCCTGTGCGCGTGCGTAGGGAGAAGAGCGCTCCGCTGCCTGAACCTGGTCGTCCGGCTGGTGAACGAGGAACTGGGCCGGTGTTGGATGCGTTGCGGCAGACGTCCAGCGGGGCGTAGTGGGACGGGAGCGAGGTAGAAATGACAAATGATGAATCCTTGCCGGGGCAGACGCGATCATCGTCGCTTCATGCGGTACACAAGTTGGGAACGCCCGATCCTCTGTACGACTTGCGTTTGCAGCGGGAATTGGAAATAGCCAATGCGCGTACGCGAATCGAGTTGGGTGCTGCGGGAGGCTGCATGGCTGAAGAGCCTAAGCCGAAGCCCTTTATAGCTGATCCGATAGGTCTGGAAAAAATGAAAGACAGAGAGGCTGAGGACGGAGAAATGAGCAGTTATCGAAATCTTGCCATGGCAACGGTGCTTTGTGCTGCGAGTGGCTGCGCTTCTGATGGTCATAGAAGTCCAAGGCAGGAATACGGGACGGCTGCCCATGTCTTATATGGGTCGAGCATCGATCGTAGATATGTTCCGCCCACCGTTAAAAATGGCGAGTTGATCATGCCATTTTTTGACCATAATTTTTCTGCTAGGTGCTACGACACACTTGACTGCCGTGTTCTCTATGACAAATCGTACGTCGTGAATGAGGATAAGCCATCAGGTCCTCTTACCTCTGCGATTAGCAAAAATCTCAGAGGGGGATGGGGCATTCTTGATTTCCCCTCGAAAGCCCAAGTCGTATGGACTTCGAAAGATGGTGAGATGCATGAAGAAGAAATAGATCTTGAAGAGATCTTTAAGTCAAGGTTGGTTATCTATTCGCCCCAGTTGAATATCGGCGACGTAAACCTTGCCGTGTCTTACATGCCGCCCGACATTATCCTCGTCATCGAGGGGCGGTCCGTGCACGTGTATATGAAAGCCATGATTCCTTTGATTCGTCCGATGGATCCACGTAATAAGCACACCAATTACCGACATGACCTTGTTCTTGCGTATTCAAAAAAATTCTAGCTAGGGACGCATGGAAGTGAGCGAAAAGCATAAACGTGACAAGCAAGGCCGTATCGTTGACTCGGTGCGCATGGAGAGCCTGGGTCGTGAGGACTATAACTCCTATGCAAGGTCTGCTTCTGAGATCGGCTCGGTAACTGTGCCGAGAATGTTCAATTCGTTGAACCCCCACGCTCGTCTGTATGTGGCGAACTTTGACGGTACCGGTAACGACAAGTATGCCGACCCGGAGCACGCAACTAATGTCGCATTACTGCACGATCAGATCGATTCATTTGAGAGCGATGATGGGCGGGTTGTGTCAGAGTACATTCGAGGTGCGGGAACTCAGGAAAATTTCATCTCAAAAACCATCGACGGTGTGACTGGTAAGTCGTATGGCGAGCGTATTGAATGGATGTACCGCAATTTTGCTTTTACGTCGAAGAAATGGCTAACCGATGATCCGGAGGCGGATATCAGGGTGGTGGCGACTGGTTTTAGTCGTGGCGCCGAGCAAGCTGCCGGCTTCGTGCGCATGGTAAATGAGCTGGGTATTCAGGATTACGCCGGCCGTACAGAAACAAAGCGCTCGCTCGGGCATACCGATGTTTCCTGGGCGCTGCCGCCGCTTCGAGAGCCCGGCAAGACGCTGATGAGCCAAATCCTGTTCGATCCGGTGGGGACGGGTACGCCAAACAACCACAATCGACAGCCTACCTCGTCGACGGTATCCGGCTTGCAGATCACGGCACGCGACGAGCGCCGTAACGCCTTTCCCTCCACGCAGATCCTGCCGCCTGGTCGTTCGGCGGATGGGCGATTCGTAGGCGTGACCGTCCCCGGTGCCCACTCGGACATCGGCGGAAGCTATCACCAGAACGGCCTGTCGACGCTCAATTTCAACATGGCGGCCGACTTTCTCAACGCGCACAGCGACGTACCGCTGGTGAGTCGGCTACCGGAGCCGACCGACCCCAGCATGTATGTGATTCACCACTCCGAGGACCACATGTGGTTCTACGGCACGTCGGAGTTCAGGCAGCACGGACATCGGGACATCATGGGTTCGCAGGCGTCGCCGCCGCATTGCGTGGATGTTCGCGAGATCATTACGTGCGCACCACCCGATCCCTTCGATCCGAGCCTTGCGTCCCAGGTCGGCTCACGTTATCCCGTCGGCGTCCATAGCGGTGGCCTCGGCTCTGTGGCCATCGACCCGCCTGCCAAGCTGAGCGAACCTTCTCATCCCGACCATGCCATGTGTCAGTCCGCCAGCGTGCAGATCCTGGAGTTGCATGTGCGCTCCGGCTTCGATCTCGAAGCCGATCAAGTGGACCGGTTGGCGACCGGGCTCGTCGACGAGGCGAAGCGCCAGGGAATGACCGAGATTACGGATGTGCGGTTCGGCGAGGAGATTGGTCCGGGTCGGCCGAGCTTGCAAGCCACACAGACGTCACCTGACACGCTAGGCGTCCCGGTTTGGCGGTCGGCCAGTATCGATGCCTTGCAGGCACTGGATACGGCGCGAGATGCAGCGGTTCGGCAGCGGGATAGTGATCTGTCTATGGCGTCGCCGTTACAGGCGATGCCGGAGCCGATGCGATCCCATTCGATGCGTCAGGAAGAACCGCAACTCGTGGCCCGTGCCGCCAATGCGGAGCGCGGGAATGCTGCCTTTGTAATGCCCAACGTCGCACAACACCACGGCGTACAGCCCGAACGCCAGGGTTCCGATGCAATCCGCAGCCTCCAGCAGAACCTCAACACCCTGGGCATCCGCGACATGGCCGGTCAGCCGCTGGCAACCCACGGTGAACTCGACATGGCGACACAGACGGCGGTCGCTCGCTTCCAGTCCGCTCATGCCTTGCCGGTCACCGGGAGGGCGGATGACGCGACGCAATCGATGGTGCAAGGGCAGGCCTTCATCGCAGAACTGAGATCGGCGGGGCACGTAGGCATCGGCACGGAGAACCGCGTCGTCGAGCCCATGCAGCACTCGCGAAGTAACGCGGAGCGTGACGGCCCTGCGGCGCGTCCGATGGATCGAGCCGTGATCGCTTCACCGCAAGCATCACCTTCCCGCAACGACCCCCGTCATCCTGATAGTGCGCAGCACGCTCTTTATAACGAGTTGCAGCAACGGCTGCCGGAAGCGTCGGAAGATCGCCTGCTTCAGTTCACCGCCGCCTGCCACCAGAACCGCATTGCCGCCGGCGGCCTGGACTATGTCCACCTCGATGGTGAGCGCATGCGGCTGGTTGTGGATTCCAACGATCCGATGGCGACACCGGCAAAGATCGATCTGAGTCGGCCGCCGCCCGAGGCAGCTCAGTCGATACAGCAGATCGGTGATGTTGATCGGCAGAGGGAGCAGATGACGCAGCAGATGGCGCAGGCGCAGCAGCAAGGTGCGTCGATGGTTCAGTGAGGGGTGCGGCGGGGTGGGTCGCCCACATCGTGGGCTGCTACACGGGGTATGCAGCATGAGGTACGCGTGTGCGGCGTACGTTGGGCGGTCAGAACTTTTGCTGGTAGCCGACGTAGAAGTAGCGGTCGATGTCGTAGGCGGGGTTGTAGGGCGGGCTGCCGCTGCCGGCGGAAGACACGTTGTAGAAGAGCGGGCCCTTGCGTGCGAACACGTTGTTGATGCCGACGCGGAAGCTACCGTTCCAGGGGGCCTGCCAGCGGAGTTGGGCGTCATGGAAGGCGACACCGCCCTTGCGGCTGATGCCGGTGACGCCAGTTAGCGCGTTGGTCTGCGTGGGTCGATTGCACTCGACGCCTGGCGACCAGCACGCGTCGTTCAGGCCGGAGAAATAACGTACCGTCCAGGTGGCGCCGAAGCGCTCGCGCGCCCAGTCCAGGGAAAGGTTGGAACGCACGCGATACAGTCCCTGCACGCCGTTCATGTAGCCGGCCAGTTGGCGTGGCGTGGCGCCCGTGGCGCTGGTCTGCGCGTAGTCCTGCAGATAGGTGCTGTCCGAGAGCAGGGCGAACTCGCCCCATCGCGTCACCGGGAAGCGGTAATGCACGCCCAGGTCGTAACCTTCGGTGCGCAGCGAGCCGAGGTTGGCCAAGCTCTCGTCCAGCGAGGTGATGGCCCCGGCGGCATTGCGCGTGAAGCGTCCGCAGTAGGTCGGGTCGTTGGCGACGTAGCAGAAGTCGAGGATGTCGCCCGCGAGGATCGGGGTGATGACGTCCCGGATGGCCACCTTGTAGTAGTCGAGCGTAACGTCCAGGCCATCGAGCCGGCTGGGGCTATAAACCAGGCCGGCGGTGCGCGTGATGGACGACTCCGGCTTGAGCGCCGGATTGGCGCCCGACGAGAAGGCGACGGGGTTCTGCCCACCCGTCGCCGAGGCGATCTGCGCACCGGATTGCGCCACCTGGCGGTAACCTGGCGGCAGACCGGCTGCGGCACAGCGTGCGGCCACGTCGGCGTGGCCGGCTGCGGCACCGTAGGCGGTGTCGCAGGGGTCGAGGAAGCTCTCGAAGCTTTCGCTGGTGCCGGCATAGAGGTCGGCCACCGTCGGCGCCCGGAAGCCCTCCGCGTATGTGCCGCGCAGCAGCAGGTCGTCGAACGGCTTCCAGCGGAAGCTGTACTTGCGCGCGCTGCGGCCGCCGAAGGCGGAGTAGTGCGAATAGCGTGTCGATACGTTGACCGCCAGCTCGCGTGCCAGCGGCAGGTCGGCCAGCAGCGGTATGTCCAGCTCCACGTAGGCTTCGTTCGCCACGTAGCCGCCATCGGTGGGCGCGCTGGCCAGTTGCGTGGTCAGCCCGGCGGCATCCGCGGCGTACGGCGCATAGCGGCCGCGCTCGTCGCGGTGCTCGACGCCGCCCGCCACGCGCAGGACACCAGCGGGCATGTCGACCACGCCGCCGGTCAGGTTGGCGATGATGTCGTTGCTGCGCGTGGTCTGTCGCGAGGTGCCAGTGGAGGAGACATAGCGCCACACCGAAGCGGGGGTAGCGCCCGGACCGGCGAGGATATTCCACGGCAGGCAGCCGGCCGCACGGTCGGCGGCATCGGCGCAGGCCGGTTGCCCGTCGATCGGCGTCGTGGGGCCGAGCGCCTTGCGCGCGTGGTCCAGGTCGATGTTGCCGCTGGTGGTGCTGCCGCCGCGTGCCTCGGAGTACGCGTAGGTGACGTCCCAGTTCCAGACGTGGTCGCCCCAGTTGAAGTTGCCTTCGGCACCACCGTCGATATGGAACGTCTTGCTCTTCGCCCACGTGACACGCGGAAACTCGGTGGTGCGCCGGAAGAATGCGGTGTCGTCACCGGGGAACGGGTTGTAGGCATTGTCGGCGTCGATCAGCAGCGGTGTGCCGCGACCCGCGCCGCTTTGCAGAGGGTAACCTGCGGCCTGCCACGAGGTGTCGCGCACGCCGTAGCTGGCCATGCCGCGCAGCGCGATGTCGTCGGTGAGGTTGTAGCGGCCCGTGGCGAACAGGTTGCGCAGCTTGCTGCCCGCGCGGAAGGTCATGTCGCGTGTGGTCGCGTACTTGTCCGCGGTGCTGTTGGGGTCGTAGGGATGGTAGTCGGCCAGGTCGGCGCTGTCCGCGGTGACGCCGGGGCCGTGGTTCAGCACGTAGGCACGCCCCGGCTGGCGTGGATCGTAGACGCCGCCGTAGGGTCCCATCCCGAAACCGCTGTCCGGATGGCGCGGGCCGCTGGGCAACCGCGTCAGCGCCCGCTTGGCATCGCTCAGGTCGTCGCCGTCTTCGTAGTTGGCGCCCAGGATGAGCGAGGCGTCCTGCGTGCTTTTGCCCCAGGTGAAGCTGCCGTTCTTCTGTGCGCCGTCGCCGCGGCCGTTGACGCCGTACAGCACGTCCGCCGAGGCACCCTCGAAGCGATCGGTAGTGATGATGTTGACCACGCCGCCGATGGCATCGGAGCCGTAGATCGACGAGGCACCGTCCTTGAGCACCTCGATGCGCTCGACGATGGCGACAGGCAACGTGGACAGATCGGTGAGGCCGCCCAGGCTGGTGGTCCAGCGCCGGCCGTTGACCAGTACCAGGGTGCGTACCGCCCCCAGGTTGCGCAGGTTGGCATAGCGTCCACCGGCATCGCGGCTGGAGGACAGGGTGTCCTGTGGCGTGACTTCGGGTGTGCCCGCGGAGGGCATCCTCGCGATGATGTCGTCCAGGCGGGTAAGGCCCGTGGCCTTGATGGCCTGGCGGTCCATGACGACCACCGGCTGGGCGGTTTCCACGTCGGTACCGCGGATGCGTGAACCGGTCACCGTGACATTGACGGGCGAGAGTGTCTCCGCCGACGACGGCGCGGTTTGCTGGGCGCGTGCCACGGAGCCGAGCAGGCAGCCCCCGAGCGCGACGGCGAGCGCCGCACGTCGACCCGCAACGTGGCGCTTCTGCCCGGAACTGACGTGCATACCCTGAAACCTCCCAAACCCGCCGGGATCCACCCGGCCACGACGATCACGCGAAGATAACGCGTGCGACGTGACCGGGGCAACCGGCGAAGGTCATGGGTCGGTCATGGCACGGACGCGGTCGTCGCCTGGCCGGAACCGATGTTCTTCTCGAGGAAGGCCTGCAAGCGGTTGTAGAACTCCTCGACGTTGGCCGGCTTGACGAAGCCGTGGCGCTCGTCCGGCTTGGTCAGCGTCTCGTAGGGCTTGTGGGCGGCGTCCAGCGCCGCGCGCATCGCCTTGAACTGGGCGAAGGGTGCGCGCTGGTCGTCTTCGCCGTGCACGAGGAACACCGGCACGTCGATCTTGTCGGCCAGGTGCGTCGGCGAGTTGGCGGCCAGGTCGGCCTCGTCGCGGCCGATCACCGTGGTGAGGTAGCTGCGACCGCTCTTGGATTGTTTAATGTCGCCCTTGGCATACATCATGTTCAGGTCGTAGATGCCGTCGTAGGCCACCGCGCACTTGAACACACCGGGCGCACGCACCGGCACCATCAGCGCGGAGTAGCCGCCGAAGCTGGCGCCGAACACGCAGACCCGCTTGGGATCCGCGAAGTTCTGGGCGATGGCCCACTTCACGCCGTCGATCAGGTCGTCCTGGATACGCGTGCCCCACTTCAGGTAACCCGCCTGCTCGAAGGCGCTGCCGCGACCGCCGGAGCCGCGGTAGTTGACCTGCAGCACGAGATAGCCCCGGCTGGCGAGGAACTGCGCGTCGGTATCGTAGTACCAGTCGTCGGCGATGCCGTGCGGCCCGCCATGCGGCAGCAGCACCATCGGCAGGTTGGCCTGCGCGGCGCCCTTGGGGAAGGTGAGGATGGCTTCCAGTTCCAGGCCGTCACTGGCCTTGAAGCGCATCGGCCGACGCTCGGCCATTTTCGCCGGGTCGATCCAGGGCTGTGCGTCGAAAAGCTTGGACACCTTGTACGTCTTGGTATCGATCAGCATGTAACGGCCCGGCTCGCGGTCGCTGGCCACCTTGAACATCAGCTGCCCGCCGTCCTGGCTGAAGCCGATGAAGCTGACGAAGGCACCCGGGAATTTCTGCGACAGGGCCAGGTGCAGCTTGGCGATCGGTGCCTGCGGGTCGATGTACTCGGCCTTCGGCACGCCCGTGTCGGCGATCGTGCCGAACGGACGCAGCGGTGCCGGCGTCCACAGGCCGGCGGAGCTCACCATGCTGAAGTCGTCCTTGCGGATCACCTTCGTGTTACCGCCGTTCTCGTCCTGCTCGACGTACTCGCCGCCGCGGCCGTTGGGGCTGTATCGCGCGTAGATGCGCTCGCTGCCGGCCACCTTGGCGATCGGCGTGAAGTTCTGGTGGTCCGCGTTGCCTGGCAGCTTGGTCCAGCCGCTGCCGTCGTGGCGCAGCACCACCCACTTGAAATTGTCGTCCGTGCCGAAGGCGAAGCGGGGCGTGCCATCGGGAGCGATCATGAAGCTGAGACCGCCCTGCGCGATGTCGGCCATCTGCCGCCGGGCACTGGATTGGGCGTCCACGTCGTACAGCGTGCTCTGGTCCTGGTTGTCCCACGGCGTGGCGCGCATGTAGAAGTGGCCGTTGGCGGTCACCGGTGCACCCTCGATCGTGCCCCATCCGCGGTCGAGGGCGCGCGTGGACGCACGCTTGCCGACGCTCTCGAAACCGTAGAGGTAGTCGGCGTTCTTGCCGTCGACGTCGATGGCCATCAGTTCGCCGGTATAGGAGGCGGCGCCAATGGAGCCGTCCACCTTGCCGCGCGCCACCACCAGTCGCGTATTGCTGGCCCAGACCATATCCGCCGGCATCTCGTAGGTGGGCATGCGGATCAGGGTCACCGGCTTGTTCAGGTCGCTCACGCGGTAGATCGACAACCCGTGTGTCTTGCCGTCAGGGTCGTGGAACGCCATGGAAACGTACTGCCCGTCCGGCGACAGCTTGGGGTCGCTCAGCGGCATGCGGCGGGCGAAATCGGCGACCGGGATCAGATCCGCGGCAGCGGCGGCGGTCGTGGCAAGGCACAGCGCGGCCAGCAATGGCCGGACAAGACGGTGGTTCATCCTCAACTCCCCTGGTGGTTCGGCATCCATGACGGCACCGTCCCCCGGACGGCACCCAGCGCCGGGATATAGCCGATTCGTGCGGATACGGCAAGGGAAGGCGGTAAGGCCTTGGCAAGGCGAGGCATCGACCCGGGCCCGGCACCGGTGGCCTCGCCGCCGGCAGTCCCCGACACCGGGGGTGGGGCGGTACACTGGGCGCCTGCGTTCGCCCCAGGTCTTCCATGAGCACTCCGTTCGTCGTCCATTTCGATCCCGTCGCCCTGTCGCTCGGGCCCCTCCAGGTCCACTGGTATGGCTTGATGTACCTGGGCGGTTTCCTCGGCGGCTGGGCCCTCGGCGAATACCGCCGCCGGCAAGGCCGCCTGCCGGTCAGCTCGGAGCGCCTGGGCGACCTCATGTTCTACCTGATGATGGGCGTGGTGCTGGGCGGTCGCGTCGGCTACATGCTGTTCTACACGCCGATCAACTGGATCTGGACCGACCCGCTGGCGCTGTTCCGCGTCTGGGACGGCGGCATGTCTTTTCATGGTGGCCTGATGGGCGTGGTGCTGGCTGGCCTGTTCTGGTCGCGGCGCAACGGTATCAAGCTGTTCGACACGATCGACTTCGTCGCGCCGCTGGTGCCCCTGGGCCTCGGCCTGGGTCGACTGGGCAACTTCATCAACGGCGAGTTGTGGGGCAAGCCCACCGACCTGCCCATCGGCATGATCTTCCCGCACGCGCCGGACGCGCTGCCACGCCATCCCAATCCGCTGTACGAGTTCGCGCTCGAGGGCGTGGTGATGTTCATCGTGCTGTGGATCTTCTCGATGAAGCCGCGCCGCCGTTACGCGGTGTCCGGCTTGTTCGGGCTGCTCTACGGTTGCTTCCGGTTCCTGATCGAATTCGTGCGGGTGCCCGATGCCCAGTTGGGTTACCTCGCCTTCGGCTGGGTCACCATGGGTCAGGTGCTGTCGCTGCCGCTCATTGCGCTGGGCATCCTGCTGCTGGCCCTGTCCCGGCGTGCGCCCTATGCGCCGCTGGCGGCCCCCGCGACGTCGGCGGCCACCGCCCCGACACCCTGACCGCGACGTAAGCCATGCAGCCCTATCTCGAACTCCTGCGCCACGTGCTCGACCATGGCGCGACCAAGGCCGACCGCACCGGCACCGGCACGCGTAGCGTGTTCGGCTGGCAGATGCGTTACGACCTGTCCAAAGGTTTCCCGCTGGTAACGACGAAAAAACTTCACCTGAAGTCGATCGTGCACGAGCTGATCTGGTTCCTCCAGGGCGACACCAACATCGCTTACCTCAAGGAACACGGCGTCCGCATCTGGGACGAGTGGGCCGATGCCAACGGCGACCTTGGCCCGGTCTACGGACGGCAGTGGCGCGCCTGGCCCACGGCGGACGGCAAGACCGTCGACCAGATCGCCTGGGTGGTGGACGAGATCAAGCGGAATCCGGACTCGCGGCGACTCATCGTGTCCGCGTGGAATGTCGGCGAGCTGCCGCAGATGGCACTGATGCCGTGCCACACGATGTTCCAGTTCTACGTGGCGGACGGGAAACTGTCGTGCCAGTTGTACCAGCGTTCCGGTGACATCTTCCTCGGCGTGCCGTTCAATATCGCCAGCTACGCCCTGCTAACCCACATGATCGCGCAGGCGACCGGGCTGGGCGTCGGTGACTTCGTACACACCCTGGGCGATGCGCATTTGTACGCGAACCACGTCGAACAGGCGACGACACAGCTGGCGCGGGCGCCCCGTGCGTTGCCGCGCCTGGTATTGAATCCGGCGGTGACCTCGGTGTTCGACTTCCGCTTCGAGGATGTCGCCATCGAAGGGTATGAGCCGCACGCGGCCATCCGGGCGCCGGTTGCCGTGTAGCAACTGTGTCCACCCTCATGGGGTAGGCGCCGCGGCTATCGCCTCTCGCATCCGCGCGTTGAGGATGACGATCAGCTTCCGCATGACGGCGACCAGTGCCAGTTTCTTGGGTTTCCCGCGG